>Ga0302178_10000001_pt1 | contig 844977 bp, 794 predicted proteins | sample I_Palsa_E1_3_FD_198790 | JGI IMG/M metagenome (GOLD analysis project Ga0302178, IMG submission 198790) | Peat permafrost microbial communities from Stordalen Mire near Abisko, Sweden - I_Palsa_E1_3 | ecosystem: Environmental > Terrestrial > Soil > Palsa > Peat permafrost | place: Sweden...
AGCTCCGTCCGCTCCTCGCCCGAGAGCTCGACCACGTAGGTGCTGGTCCTGGGCACGGCACACAATTCTGCACGCCCACCGTTATCCCTCCCGATAGTCCGCAGGATTAGCGGACGCGTCCACTAGACGAAGGCGCCGTGAGTCCGTAGGCTCGACGGATCGTCCATGAGGCTCGGGCCGGAGGAGCCGATTCTGTTGGTCATCAAGGAGTGGAGGCGACATGCGACATCATCTGGCTGCGATCGCACTCGGCCTGGCCACGGCCGTGGGAGTCGTGACCTCGGAAGCGACGGCTGACCCGGCGCACGAGTCGCGGGCTCTTCCCAAATTCGTCGCCGGGTCCTATTCCGGGATCAAGCCCAAGGACATCTTCTTCAGCGGCGATGGTGGCAACATCGTCACTCACATCAAGTGGCAGCGATGGACGCACACGAGCGCGGTCGGGCACGGCACGAGCGACATCCTGAACTGCATCCCGAACTGCGCTCAAGGGAAAGCGACGCCCGTAGCGACAAGCGTGACTCTCTCCAAGCCCCGGAGCGGACACTTCACCAAGGTCGTCGAGGTTCGGGCCGGCGGCACGCTCGTTGCCTACTACCGACGTCCCTCATGGCCCGAGGGCGCGCAGTAGCCGGGGCGGTCAGGGCCTCCGGCGCTCATCGGCCAGAGCGGGAGGCCCTGCCGGGCGAAACTGCGCCTGGTGTCGTGGGGATCTACCGTGCCAAGGATGGACGGAACGCACCGCGGTCGGGTCGAGGCGCTGCTGAGCGACGCCGCTGCCGAGCATGCCAGTCTCATCTCCCGCCTGCCGCCCGAGCTGCGGGCGTCCCTTCCCGTCGATGCCCAGGGGCTCACGCAGGCCATCGACCACCTCGCGGGTGCGGCGGGCTTATCGGACAGCGAGCGCCGCGCGCTCATTCGCCCACACGCAATCAACCCCGCCGTCCTCCACGCCCGCGTCTTCGGCTCTGCGCCGCTGGCGCGCGAGACGGTCATCGGCTCGTTCGTTGAGGCCGCACGGGTGCGCGCGGATGCGCTGGCTGCTCTTGCCGACGCGGTAGGCGGCGAGCCACTCGGCCGGGAGGTCCGGAGTGTGCTCGTTGCTCACCCGCCTCCGATCCGTGCCGACGGCGAGGATGTGCTGCGGACGCTACGCGCAACCTACGCCGCGCACGAACGCGCTGCCGTCATCATCGCCGTCAGCCTCGATGGCACCTAGCGGGCGGCGCCCGATCCGCCGACACCAGCCGCCGACCAGCCGGCACCCACCCCGCCACCCCTATCAGTAGGGCAGCGCGCCGGGGCAGCGCGCCGCACCGCTCTGCAGAGCGGTGCGGCGCGAACGCCCGCGATCAGAACGGCCAGTGCGAGTGCGCTGCCAACTGGCGGGGCAGCAACGCATTGGGTGTGCCCAGCCCGGTGGCGAGGTCGTATCCAGGCCCGGCGTTGTATCCCGTCACCCCGCCGAACGTGTTGTTACCGCTCGTGATGTCCGTGATTCCGGATCCAGGGCCATCCCAAATCGCATACAGCGAGGGGTTGATCAGCCCGATCCGGTGGCCGGCGATCTGGTCGGCGATCGCGACCTCGCCTGCGAGCAGCGGGGTCGCCTCGCTGGTTCCACCGAAGATGTACCAGCCGGGGTCGAGCACCCCAGGGCTTTCGATCCCGGCGAATGACATGTACACCCAGACGCCGCCGTTGACCGCGGCGCTCATGCTGATGTCCGGCGTACCACGCGCGCCGCCGACGACCGACCGCACTCCGTCTTGGTAGAACGGGCGCGCGAAGACTGCCGAGACGCCGCCGCCGCTCGCGCCGAACCCGTCGTTCCAGACGACGTCGGGCGCGACGCGGTCACCGGACTCGTCGAGGTCGAGCTGCGTGCCGCCGACGGAGGTGACGAGCGGGTCGCTCGACGGCCAGCTGTTCACCCGATTCGGGTAGAGGGCCGCCCCGCCGAGCTCGTCGTTCGTCACCCCTTCGTCGCCCGAGCCGGCGAGCACGGTCACGCCGTGGATCGCCGCATTGAGATAAGCGCTACGCAGGTCGTAGATCAACCGCGGGTCGAAGTTGCCGTTCTTGTTCTGGAAGGTCTCCTCGGTCGCGCCGAAGCTCTGGCTGATGACGTCGCCGAGATGGTGGTCGATCACGTAGTTCTCGGCCTCCACGATCTGCGGGAAGCCCGTCACGCCCTCGGTCTCCGCGACCGGGGTCTCCACCAGCAGGATGTTCGCACCCGGAGCGATCGTATGCGCCCACTCGACGTCGAGCGAGGTCTCCTCGGCCCACCCGACATCCATGTTGGCGTTGGTCGAGTCAAACGGCGGGATCGCCCCAACGGGCGCGATGATCTTGAACGACGGTGGGGCGGGCAGGCCGAACTGCGCGTCGAACGTCGCCAGGTCGCTCTGGATCGTCGGCGATCCGAACGAATCGACGATCACGATCGTCTTGCCGCTACCGTCCGCGCTGAGCTGGTCGACTCCGTAGGCGTGCCGGATCTGAGGCGCGGTGTAGCAGTTGATTCCAAAGTCCGCCTGGCACTGCGCGATCGTTTGCGGCGCGGGGAACTGGTTGTGCACCAGCTGAAACAACGGCTTTGCGGAGGCGACTCCGCCCCCCAACGCCAGCACCGCGGCCCCGACGGCCCCCGCACTGGCGATACCTTTCAATCCTCGAGCGCGCACGCGCACCTCCTCGATCGGTGAATACGGCCAGCGCGCATTCAACACCTCCAGCGTCCTCCTGCGGAGATTCTTTGCGAGGAGCCTCGGCGTCCGGCGCCGTCAGACGCGGGCGGTGAGTCGAACGGCATTCCCTGAAGGATCGCGTGCGAACGCAGCCCCGTCGGCGCGCTCGATGGTGACGCCCGCGGCCTTGACCCGGTCGACGACGCGCTCGAGCTCGTCGTGTCCGGGGAGCAGCACGTCGAATGAGCGAAGCCCGATCGACCCCGGAGCTGGGGGCTCCGAACCCGCGCTGTGCCAGGTATTGAGGCCGATGTGGTGGTGATAGCCGCCGGCGGAGAGAAACAGGGCTCCGGGGTAACCGCGGACCATAACGTCGAAGCCGAGCACGCCGGAGTAGAACCCCTCTGCTTCGTCGACGTCGGAGACTTGGAGGTGCACGTGGCCCATGCGCGTTCCGGTGTCCGTCCGCCGCGCCTGATCAGCGGGTCCGTCGAGCTCGTCGATGATGGTTCGGAGATTGAGCGGGAGCGTCGCCATGCTGAGCTCCTCGCCCTTGTGAGGCCACACCTCCCGCGGCCTGTCGTGGTAGATCTCGATCCCGATGCCGTCCGGGTCTGAGAGGTACAGCGCCTCGCTGACGAGGTGATCGGAGGCGCCGTCGAGTGGCCAGCGCGCCTCCGCGATGCGTCGCAGCGCGAGTGCCAGGTCGTGCCGCGACGGCTGCAGGATCGCGAGGTGAAAGAGCCCGGTGGCCCGGCGATCGAGCGGCCGCGCCGCGGCGTCAGCCGATAGCTCAACGAGCGGATGCTGACCCAGTGCGCCGAGCTCGAGCGTGCCGTCCTCCCGCTCGCTGCCCGCGAGGCCGAGCACGTTCTCATAGAACTCGCGCGAGCGGTTCAGATCGGAGACGGTCAGCCGGACCGCGCCGACGCCGGTGTCGGGATGGATCGAGGTCGTGCTGAGAGTGATGGTGGACCGAGGCGTGTCGCCGGGCCTGGTGCGCTCGGCATGGTTGTCGATCATGTCGCGCTCCGCACGCCCCCGGAGACTGCCCATATTCGCATCGTTACTCCGAAGCAGAAGATAATTGAGGTAGCAACCATCGTAGCATCGGATCCTTGTGCCATCAAGTGTCGGCTCAACTCACGCCGGGTGCAGCCTGGAGGACCTGCTCGACCTTTCGGGCGATCCAGAACCTGTTGATGAGTCTCAGCGGCAGGCTGATTCCCCCCGCGATCACATGGAGGAACGTCTGCCCGGTGCGCCACGAAATCACCACCTCGGCGCGGAACAGCCGGGTGGAGCCGGCTCCCACCACGATCTTGTCGGGGTGATCGGGCCGCGGGTTGCCCACGGGATTCCAGTTCATTCCCTTCCCGGGCAGCACGTTGTACCTGGGTCCGAGCCCCTGACGCAAGGCGTCGCTGACCTGTTCGATCGTGACATCAGGTCGCGGGACGATGATCGTAGGCATCGGTTGCTCCTCCTCTGCGGGCGTGCAGTGGATTGCCCCACCGCGAGCCGATCGGGATCGATGAAATGCGATTGAACGCAGACCAGAGAACGCCGCCCAACGTCCTAACCAGCCAGGCGGAATCCTAGCGCTCCGCCTGGCCAAAGACCGCGCGATCATTGCACCCGGATCCTCCGAGCAGGTAGCGCATGGGTTGGGCAAGGCGGGACGGCTGTTGCCGGTGACGGAGTCTTCGAGGGCCCGCGCTCGGCTGGGAGCTCTGAGCGTGTGAGCTGAGGCTGCGCGTCCACGGGAAGCCTATGCCGTGAAACGTCCCACCGCGGCCACTGTCGGCGGCTGCGCGAGCGGCACGCAGGCCGCGGCCGGGTCGGCCGAGCGGTTGAGCGTCGCGCGCAGCTGAATAAACCGGACGAGCGACCTCACATTCCCGACAGGAAATTCCGCGCGAGGCAGTCCCGCGAGAATCCAGTTAGACGCGGAAGGATGGTGTGCGGGCTACACGTCCTCGACGGATGATCGCTTCGCGCCCGAGGGGCGCACGACGGGCGGGCGGTGTGTGACGAAGAGCTCCGCGGGCAGCCATGCGGTCGGCACGGCGTCGGCGAGTCCGGCGATCGTGAACACGAGGCTCTCATAGTGACGTCGCTCGTCAACGAACCCGTCCCACGCGCGCTCCCGGTCATGCACGACCGGGAGACCTGCATCCGCGAGCTCGTCGAGCGCATCGACGAACACCTGGCGCTGGAGGCGCAGTCCGTCCGCGGAGCCGTGCGGTATGCCGAGGAACTCGCCGATGAGCTCGAGCGCGCCGATGCCGGCCCGCACCGTCAGTTCGCTGCGCGAATCAGGGACGCCCTCGAGCGCGTGGCGCGCCAGCGCCGCGGCATCGAGAACCGTCGCGGCCGACGTGACCCACGACGTGTCCGCTCGTTGTGAGCGAAAGAACGTGAGCTGTGGGAACGACGTGTGGCTCTCTCCCAGATCGATGAACCACAGCTCCCATGCGGTCCACACCTCCTCGAGGCGGTCAAAGCGTCCGAGCTCCCAGGAGCGGCGCAGCAGTCCGGTCGGCGTCGGCGGCGAGCCCGCCCGTACCGCCAGTCTCGCCACGAGCGCCTCGCGCCGCGAGAACGCCCCGTAGATCGTCGGCAGGTAGGTCACGACGAGGGCGAGCAAGACGAGGCCCACGCCTGCCTCGGCGAACGCGACGAACTCCCCCGCGAGATGTGCCGGGCGCACGATGCCCAGCGTGCTCAGCGACGAGCCCGACTCGCGTGCGGCGTCGCGCACCCCCGCAAATGACGCTGGCTGGCGCTCGACCGCCCACAGCATCGCCGTGAACCCCGTAGCCACGAGGATCGTCCAGGTCGCAAGCTGCGCCAAGATGCCGAGCGGCCCCTGCAGCGAGAGCAGCTCCTCCCGGCGTCGCAACCGCCCCCGACGCGCCTCTCGCGCGGCGAGAGCGGCAACGGGGAGACGCACCGCAAGGAACGCGACTCGAGCCACACGCGCGGGAAACACGCCCGGGAGCACCACCGAACGTACCGCCGAGCTGAGCACCACCAAGACGCCGACCGCGCCGGCGACGCCGATCAAGAGCCGCAGAACCGTCATTGTGAACATCGCATAGTGGCGATCGACGACGGCAAAGAGCAGCCTGACCCGCTCACACCAAGCGCATGGGCGTGCCCGCGAGCTCGTCGTGGTCTGCGTTCTTTGATCGGGTGGATCGCAACCGTTACCGCCCGAGCGCTTGTGCGACGATCCAGAGGTGCTGATCGGTTATGCGCACACCGGTGCCGAGGACCCGGAGGGTCTGGAACTGCAGCTCGGTGCTCTGCGCGCCGCCGGCTGCGAGCGAGTGTTTGCCGACGCGGGGTCGTGGCGTGAGCGGCCCGAGCTCGAGCGTGCGCTCTTGGAGCTGTCTGATGGGCGTGACTGCCTGGTGGTGTGCCGACTGGATCGCCTCGGCCGTTCACTGCGTGACCTGATTGCCACGGTCGCCCAGCTCGAGGAGCGCGAGGTCGGGTTGTGCAGCCTTGAGGATGGGATCGAGACCGCGGGGGCGAGGGGGCGGCCGATGGCGGGCGTGTTCGCGGCGTTGGCGCGCTTTGACCGCGTGCTCGCCCGGGAGCGCACGCAGGGGGATGTTGCGGCGGCACGGGCCCGAGGGCGTGGCGGGTGGCGTGCGCCGGGATCGAGACCTCTCGGTCGACTCTCGGGCATGGAGTTCGCGCCCGATTTGATCGAACCGATCATCGGCTTTCGCCATTGGCGATTGGTCGATGGAGCGCTGACGTCCATGTTCAGCATGACGCCGTGGCCAGCGTCGGAGATGACGGCGCGCTGCCCCGCCGGCCACCACGATCCGGTCAAGACGCCATCGCCGGGGTGCACGTGCGGCATCTACACCTATTACGAACCGTGTCCGCGCACGGCCTCGGCGAGCACGCGCGATCTGATCGGCGGAGCGGTCGTGGTCTGGGGACGGGTCGAAGCGCACGCGACCGGCGTGCGCGCCGAGCACGCACGCATCGTGGGACTTGATCTCCCGCTGACCCGAGGTCGCAAGCGGGGCGCTGTGCTCCAGATCGCTGAGCGTCTCGGGGTCCCGGCAATCGCACATCGCAAGCTCAAGGCCGTGGCCCTTGCCCATGGCTCCCCCCTGCCCGCTTCTCTGAGACCGCCACGGACGCGCTCGCGCGCGACAGCCATCCATCCGTGGAACTCCCTGGCTGAGCACGACTCATGAAGCCCGCTCGACCTGCTCCTCAGCGGGCTGCGATGGTCGGCCGGTTCGTTCGCTCAGCTAGGCCGCGACGCGATTAAGCGTCCCGTCGCTGTAGTAGTTGTAGTTGGTGAAGTGAGCCTGAAAGAGGTCGTACAGGCCGGCCCCCGCACGCTTGAGGCAGTCGATGCCGCCGCCGCGACAGGTCGAACCGCGCGCGAGCTCCTCGCGGTAATGGTGGAAGCCACCGGAGATGCTCTGCAATCTCAGCGGACCGCCGCAGCGCGCGTTGATCCTCCAGCTCCCGCCACGCTCGCCCGCATCGACGACGATCCGCAGGCCGTGACGTCGCACCGTGCTGCCCGGTCCCGGATTGATGTTGCCGATCCAGGTGCCGGTCAGCGGGCCGGATGTTCGTGTGGCTGTGTGTGCGGCCGGGGATGTCGCCGTCTGTGTAGCCACCGTCGATACCGCGGCGACCGTCTGAGCCCCGGTGTTGACGCTGTTAGCGACGGTCTTCGTGCCGCCGCCGCACGCGGCGAGAGCAAACACAGCGCCGAATGCGTAAGCGATTGCCCTGGCCCTCATGACCATCTATCGGGTCGCTCAGCCGATACCTGTAGGGGCATCATGAGGCTTCGATCAAACGATCAGGCTGCACGGGATCACTCTCTCACATCCAGTTCGGGCCAGGGGGGTCGCCGCCCCTCGCTGGCGCGGCGACGGGAGCGACGAGCAGCGCGCGCAGGAGCCCCATCCACACCGCCCGCCGTGACCTCATCGCCGGACCCTCAGGGATCGGGTCCGCGGCGATGAGGCTCCGGCCGGCGCTGGCGCTATCAGCGCGAAGCGCGGGCCTGGTCAGGTGACGCTGCCGCCCAGCGCCGCGACCAAGTGCCTGGCGTTCTTCTTGCCGATCTTCGGGACGTCGAACTCCCAGACGGTTCCGTTGGTGAACTGAAGCCGAAGATGCGAGATCAGCTTGCCGTCCCTGAGTTCGATCGCTTCGAGCTCCTCCCGTGGCGCGCGTGCCAGCGCCTCGTCGGTGACCTTGATCTTGATGGCACCGGACTTCGTCTTGATCAACGCCACCTCGGTCTCGCTTGCCGCGATGTAACCGACCCGGCCGAAGGCGGGGACGTCCGAGGCTTTCGACGATCGGCTCGCCACCGCGCTCGCCGCGACCGCCCCGACGACGCCTCCAATCGCGCCCACCGACATCTTCTTGGTAAACCCTCGCGGGTTGACCATCGCACCCGCAATCTCCGGCGCGCCCAGCGCCGCCGATCCCTCACCAGCCATGCTCCCACCCCTTCTGATCGAGCCTCACACCCAGAACGTCGCACAGCCTACCCTTCCCGGCATCAACCGGGGAGTCCATCCGCCCACATCCGACATCGCACCCTCGCGGCGATGCTGATCGAGGCTGTGGACCTGCCCGCCTTGGCTCGGGGATGCTCCGTGCTCGGGGCCGGCGGCGGAGGTGACACCCAGACGGGCGTGCTCGCGGTACAGCAGGCAATCGCACAGCACGGCCCGGTTCGGTTGGTCGATCTCGACGATCTTCCCGACGACGGGTTGGTGATGCCATGCGGCATCGTCGGGTCGCCGATGGTCGGGATCGAGAAGCTCGGCGCGGTCACCGAGGGCGAGCAGCTGCTGACGGGCCTGGAGACGATCACCGGGAGCACCGTGGTGGCTCTGATGCCGGTTGAGATTGGCGGGTCGAACGGCTTGAAGCCGATTGGCTGGGCAGCACGGGCGGGGCTTCCGATCGCCGACGCCGACGGGATGGGTCGCGCGTTCCCGAAGGTGTCACAGGTGACGATGGAGATCGCCGGCGTCAGCCCGTCGCCGGCCGTGCTCACCGATGAGCGCTGCAACCGGGTCGCGATCTGGGCACAGGACGGCGAGTGGTTAGAGCGGATGGCGCGCGCCCTCTCGATCGAGCTCGGCGGCCGCGCGGCGTTCACCGAGTACACGATGACCGCCGCGCAGGCTCGTCGAGCGACCGCGCGCGGTTCGATCACGCTCGCGCTGCGGATCGGTCGTGCGATGGCTGCCGACGATCCGATCAGGGCGCTGGAACGTGAACTCAAGGCTCGGAGGCTGCTGGAAGGCAGGATCGTCGATGTCGAACGGCGGATGGCGGGAGGGTTTGTCCGAGGGGCGGCTCTGATTGAGGGGTTGCACACCGACTCAGGGCGGGTGCTGCGGCTCGAGATCCAGAACGAGAACCTGGTCGCGATCGAGGGCAGCGAGGTCCGGGCAATGGTGCCGGATGTCATCACCGTGCTCGACAGCCACAGCGGGGAAGCGATCCACACAGAGCGCCTGCGCTATGGCCAGCGAGTGACGGTGACGGCATTCCCGTGCGACCCGATCTGGCGTACGACACGGGGGCTGGCCCTCGCGGGTCCACGGGCCTTCGGCTACGAATTCGACTATGTGCCTCTCGAGCAGCTTGCATGAGCGCGCGTCAGGACCTGCGGATCGGCATCGACGTGGGAGGCACGAACACCGACGCTGTCGTGCTCGACCGCAGCGACCGGTTGCTGGCCAAGACCAAGCGTCCCACAACGGCGGACGTGACCAGGGGGATCACAGCCGCGCTCGATGCGGTGCTCGCTGATCCGGGGGTCGATCAAGCGCGGGTGACCCACGTCATGCTCGGCACGACGCACGCCACCAATGCGGTGATCGAGCGACGCAATCTCAGGCGGGTCGCGGTCGTTCGTATCGGCGCCCCTTCGACGACTGCCGTGCGACCGCTGTTCAGCTGGCCCGACGACGTGCGGGCGGCCGTCTCGGCAGGAGAGAGGATCGTCGGCGGCGGGATCGAATACGACGGACGCGAGATCGTCGCGCTCGACCGAACGGAGCTCAGTCGCTTTCTCGAGACCGTGGCGGGCGAGGTCGATGGCGTCGCCATCTCGAGCGTCTTCGCCCCCGTCTCGGCTCGCCACGAGCTGGAGGCACAGGAGGTCGTGCGCCGGGTGGTCGGCGAGGACGTGCATGTTTCGCTCAGCCACGAGATCGGCAGCCTCGGCCTGATCGCGCGCGAGAACGCGACCGCGCTCAATGCCGCGCTGATCGGGGTCAGCGCCGACGTGACCGCAGCCCTCGACGCGGCGCTGGAAGCGCACGGTCTGCATCCCGCGATCTTTCTTGCGCAGAACGACGGCACCTTGATGGCTCGCGACTACGCGCTGCGATACCCGGTGCTGACGATCGGCTCGGGCCCCGCCAACTCGATCCGGGGCGCAGCGTTCCTGAGCGGCGCCGAAGATGCGCTCGTCGCAGACGTCGGCGGCACCTCGACCGATGTCGGGGTCCTCGTCAACGGGTTTCCCCGCGAGTCGAGTGCGGCGGTCGAGATCGGCGGGATCCGAACCAACCTTCGCATGCCCGACCTGGTCGCGATCGGGGTTGGCGGCGGCAGCGTCGTCAGCATCTGCCGCGGGGACTCAGTCAAGCTCGGCCCGGCGAGCGTCGGATACTCACTGACGGAGCGCGGGCTGGTGTTCGGCGGCGACACCCCGACCCTCACTGACGCTGCGGTCGTGGCTGGGCGCGCCAGGATCGGCACCGTGATGCCGAGCGACGAGGCGCGCGAGTTACTCGTTCGTGGCCTCGCGACAGCCGATGCGATGTTCGCCGAGGCCATCGACATGGCAAAGGGGCGGGGAGGCGACCGGCCGTTGATTGTCGTCGGCGGCGGCGGAGTGCTCGCGCCCGACCGATTGCCCGGCGTGAGCGAGGTGATACGACCGCGGCACCACGACGTGGCGAATGCGATCGGCGCCGCGATCGCCTCGGTGTCGGGGCAGGTCGACCTCGTCTTTCACCTTGGTGAAGGTGGTCGGGCTGCCGCACTCGAGGATGCGAGAAACCAGGCCTACGAGCAGGCGGTTCGGGCGGGCGCCGACGCCGCCGCCGTTGAGATCGTCGAGGTTGAGGAGCTGCCGCTCGCCTACCTCAACGCGCCGGCCGTTCGCATCAGGGTCAAGGCCGCGGGTCCACTCAGCTCACGCTGAGCGGTCGCTCGGCGCGCGCACGCTCATAGGTCTGTCTTAGGCGCCGCTAAGAGTTTTGCGACGAAGCGCAGCCATGCTTTCGTGGTCGCGTTCTTCCAAGCCGCCAAAGAGGTACCGATGACTCCCCATGATCCTTCGATGCGCGCGCTGCCCGTTCCGGGCGCAGGTCGAGCGCCGGCGCCCAATGGTGCGCGACCCCACGTGAGCACCCTCGTCGCCGAACGACTGAGCGCGCGTAGGCGCAGGGTCTCGGTCATTCGCCGGCGCGTGATCGCGATCGCCACCGCCATGTTCCTCGCCACCTCGGGGGGGATCTTCGTGCAGCTCGTGACCGGAAACGATCCAGCGCTCGTGGAGGCGGCCACGGTGAAGGCAGCCAAGGCCGAGGCGAACGCGGCGAGTACCGCCGCGGCGACGGCGAAGGCGCAAGCGGCGAAGGCGGCCGCGACCACGGCCACGACGAACGCGAGCACCGCTTCGAGCTCGGGCTCGACGTCTGGGTCGTCGAGCGCGAACTCGAGCTCGGGTACGGCGAGCGCCGTGACGACGAGAGCGTCATGATCCGCGAAGATCGGGGCGCGGCGACCCGCGGGGGCGGGAGAGCGACCTGTGTGGACCCCGCACCGCACGTCGAGGCGGTCGAGACCTTCTCCTGCTTCGGTGGCGAGTGCGCGGTGCTGGTGATCGGGGCTGGCCCTGCGGGCAGGGCGCGTGAGGCAGCGACGCGGGCCAAGCGCGGTCTGCTGAACTGGCACGGTCAGTTCTCGCGCTTCGAGCCTGACAGCGAGCTGTCGCGGCTGAACGGCGATCCGAGAGCCACGGTCCCGGTCAGCCCGGCAATGGCGCGGTTCGTCGAGGGCGCCCTGGGCGCGGCTGAGCTCACCAACGGACTCGTCGATCCGACCCTCGTGCCTGAGATCGAACGGGCGGGGTACGTCAGGCATTTCGACTCGGCACCCGTGCCCCTCGCGCTCGCCCTCGCGCTGGCGGCTGATCGATCCCCCGCTACCCCCAGCCCGGCCGCTCGCTGGCGAGAGGTTGACGTTGACCGAGGCGCCGGGACGGTGACGCGCCCGCCGGGCGTGCGTCTCGACAGCGGAGGACTCGCAAAGGGAATGTTCGGTGATGTCCTGGCGGCGGTACTTGGCCGTTACGAGAGCTTCGCCATCGACGCCGCCGGCGATGTGCGATTCGGGGGCGAGGCGCGTCTGCTTCGTCCAATCGAGGTCGCGAGTCCGTTCGACGAGTCGGTGCTGCACGTCTTCGAGCTCGTGAGCGGCGCCGCCGCGACGAGCGGGATCGGTAAGCGCAGCTGGCTCGATCCCGATGGTCGACCGGCGCATCACTTGCTCGACCCAGGCGGCGGCAGGCCCGCATTCACCGGGATCGTCCAGGTGACCGCGCTGGCGCCGAGGGCAATGGAAGCGGAGGCGCTGAGCAAGGCGGCGCTCCTGAGCGGTCCGGCCGGCGCCCGCGCGTGGCTCTCCCACGGAGGCCTCGTCGTGTACGACGACGCCACATTCGACGTGATTGACCCCGCTGGCGTCTGAGCGGTTATCGCCCCGTCGGCGACTGAACGCGGGCTACGAGGTGCTCGCGTGTGTGAGGCTGTATACCGTCTCTCCGCCGATCGTCACGGACGTGTAATGGGCCTTGACCCAGGCCGTGATGGCGCTCTCGCTCGACGCTCCCATGCCGCCGCCCAGCGGAGCGCGCGAGAACCTGCCGGCGGTCGCGCCGGTCGGAGCCCCGTGAGTCCCGCCGCCGCTGGGCGGGGCGCCGGAGAACGCCCCGCTGCCGACGTGAGTGTGGAGGGCGCCGGAGCTGCCAGGACCACCCTTGCCCGCAGTGCCGCCGGCGTGAGGCTGGCCCACGCCACCGTTGCTCGTCGCGATGTAGTAGTGGATCTCACCGCCTGCCACATAGGCTTTGAACTGGGTAAGGGTGAGGTGGCCGCCTTCGTTGTTGAACCCGTCGATGGCCATCACCGGCGCGCCGTTCGTCGCGAGCTCGAGCGAGGCCGCGCTCTGTGAACCCGATACTGCCGCGACCCAGTGGTAGCGGGAACTGTCGGCCTCGAGCGCCTTCACCAGCGCGCTGCTCACGGTGCTCTGGCCACCGAAGCCGCCGCCGCCCATGCCCGTGCCTGAGCTCGGGCCCGCAGAGGGGATCGATCCGGTGTGTGCGGTGGTGATCGTCTGAGCGGAGTATGCGACGGGGCCGGACAGGCATGCTACGAGTGCCAGGGCGGCGGTCGCGATCGTGATCCGGCGCCCGAGCCGGCGGAGGACCGGGGCCGCCAGCGGGCCGACGACCGCGAGCACGGCGCTCGCGGGGATGACCACACGTAACCAGGGCTCCCACTCCGGGGTCCGGTCCAGGAGCACGCACGACCAGATCGCGGTGACGAGGACGGTGAGCGCCATCACCGCTCTCGAGCTCACCGTCTCACGGGTGCGCCACAGCACAGCTCCGCCGACCGCGACGAGCGCGGCGATCGCCGGCGCGAGCGCGACCGTGTAATAGGTATGGATGACCCCGCTACCGAGGCTGAACACCACGCCGCTGACGATCAGCCATCCCCCCCACAGCAGCACGGCGGCGCGGGTGCGATCGGTGCGCGGCGCCCGCCGCCTCGACCAGACGCCGACGACGATTGCGATCAGCGCCGCGGGCAGCAGCCAGGACGCCTGCCCACCCATCGCATCGTCGAACAGGCGCAGCAAGCCGGTCGCGCCGCTGAAGTTCTGGGCCCCGCCCGCTCCACCCCCGCCGCCGGTGCCGAAGATCCGTCCGAGGCCGTTATAGCCAAGGATGAGGTTGAAGATGCTGTTGTCCGGCGACCCGTCGATGAACGGACGCGACCCGACCGGCCAGAGGGCCACGATCGCCACCCACCAGCCGCCGCTGAGGACGATCGCCAGCGCCCCCGCGGTCATCTGCCACAGCCGTCGGCGCAACCCCGTCGGGGCGGCGACCACGTACACCAATGCGAAGGCGGGGAGGACGAGGAATGCCTGGCCCATCTTGGCCAGGAACGCGAAGCCGATCATCGTCCCGGCTGCGATCACCCACCGCGTGGACGCACCTTCGAGAGCGCGGGTGAGGCAGTAGGCGCCGGCCACGAGGAGGCATACGAGCAGCGCGTCGGGGTTGTTGAAGCGGAACATCAGCGCTGCCACCGGCGTGATCGCCAACAGTGCGCCGGCGATCAGCCCGCCGCCCGCGCCGAACCATCGCTTGACCGCCGCGTAGAGCAGCGCGACGGCGGCGACGCCTTCCAACGCCTGCGGAACGAGCATGCTCCAGCTGCTGAAGCCGAAGATCCGCCCCGACAGGTCCATCACCCACAACGACGCCGGAGGCTTATCCACGGTAATGAAGTTCGACGAATCCAGCGAGCCGAAGAAGAACGCCTTCCAGCTCTTCGTACCCGCCTGCACAGCCGCCGCGTAGAAGCTGTTCGCGCTTCCCGAGACGCTGAGGTCCCACAGATACGCCGCCGCGGTGCCCACGAGTAAGGCAATCAGTGCCGGACGCACCCAGAGCTCGTCCTGCGCGCGGCCCCGGACGAGGCTGCGGATCCGGCCCCCGGCGCGGTCAGGGGCGGACGGCCGAGGCAGCCGGCGTGGAACGGTGGTCGTGCTCATCCGTTGCCACGCGGTAGCCGAGTGCCAGGCAGCGAGAACGATCTCATGAGAACCCTTTCGTGTCGGAACAGCGGACACTCGGATTTCTAGGGCCGTTCTCTTCGAAACCAGTGAGAAAGGTGTAAGAGAGTCGCAAGCGAGCACGGCTTGCGCATGACGGTCGTTAGGGGAATACCTGCTCCCCGGTGTCACCGTCGAGGATCCGGATTGCGGCGGTGGGGCAGATTTCCGCCGCGGCGAGCACGAGCTCGTCAGGGCCGGTGCCGATGACACGGGCAACGTCGTCGAGCTCGAACACCTCTGGGGCAAGGTCGGCACAGTCCCCATGGGCCGAGCAAGCGTCCTCGTCGATTTCGATCGTGTAGCTCATCGGTTGCCTCCATCGTCGAGCAGTTTGCGCATTGCGGGCAGGGATCGTGTCCGATCGACGAGCAACGCGGCGACCGGCTTTCCCTCGCGCTTGTAGACGGCAGTGAAGTTTCGCCGCTCGAGCTCTCCGTCGATCGCGATCGCGTCCGCAAGCCGGGCGTTCCCCAGGTACTGGATCCGCAGTCCGTACTGGTCGGTCCAGAAGCTCGGGAGCTCCACCTTCCCCGGCTCGAGGTCGAGCATCGACCGCGCGGCGCGAACCGCCTGGTGCCCCGCAGCCTCCCAGTGAGATCCGGGAACGTGTCGACCAGAGCGGTGATCGTAGGTCGCTGCCGCGTCACCGGCGGCGAACACGCCGTCCGCCTCGGTCCGACCGTGGACGTCGACGGACGCACCACCGTTCGCGAGCCCACTCCCGGCGAGCCACTCGACGTTCGGTTGCACACCGACGCCCACGACGATGTGTTCAACCTCGGTCACCCGCTCGCCGGAGAGGTGCAACGACGTCACGTCACCTTGCCCGCTCACGCCGGTGACCGTACGGTCCGTGATCACCTCGACGCCCTCGGAATGGTGAAGCTCCGCGAACCACCTTCCTATCCGCGCTCCGAGTACCGAGGACAGCGGGCTCGTCGCCGCCTCGATCATCGTGACCTCGACACCCAGCTTGCGTGCCGTGGCTGCGACCTCCATACCGATGAAGCCGGCACCGACAATCGCGAGGCGAACGCCAGGCCCGAGCGTGCGACGGAGCCGCACCGCATCGTCGATTGTCCGCAGCTCCGAGACATTCTCGTAGCCGACGAGCAGCGGCAACATACGAGGGCGACTCCCGGTCGCGATCAACAGCTTGTCGTAGCGCAGCGTGTGACCGCCGGAAAGCTCGAGCTGGTGCTCCGGGAGTGACAGCTTCGTCGCGCTCACGCCGAGCAGGACGTCGACGTCGTGCTCCCGGTACCAGTCGTCCGGGCGAAAGCGAACGGACTCCTGAGTGTGCTCGCCGCTGAGAACCTCCTTGGACAGAGGCGGACGGTCGTAGGGAAGGTGCGGCTCGGCGCACACCATCCGCAGCGGCCCGCTGTACCCGTGGCGGCGCAGGGCTTCGCAGGCGCGCTGCGCGACGAGGCCGCCGCCCGCGATCACGATGCCGTCGCTCACCGCCCCGCTCCCAGGGCTGCTGGGCGCAGCCGGAGGCGGCTGACGCGGGCCGCGAGGAGCACGAGCGCCGGTGCCGACGTCACCACGATGAGCACGATGAACCAGAGCTGTCCTGCGTCGGTGCCTTCGGTGAACGTGTGCACCAAGCCGCCGAGCCAGGCGAGCAAGGTTAGCCGGTGGATCACCTTCCACCGCTCGTTGCCGATTCGGGCTCGCGCGTAGTAGGACAGCCCGAGAAAGATCATCGCCCAGCCGGCCACGATCCCAAGCGACGTCGCGAGCGTCTTGTACGACAGGACGAACGGCACCGTCACATCCAGCAAGCTCGGATGGAGATAGCTGTCACCGATCAGCGTCAGACCATGCACCGCGATCGCGACCATCACCGCGAGCGAGAGAACCTCGTGATAGACACGACGATCCGGGCCGCCGCCCTTGATCAGCCTCCCGCTGATCGCCAACCCGACACAGACGGACGCGCTCGAGAGAATCAGCGCGGTGGTTCCCGCCCCCCGACTGGCGATCCACCACAGGTGTGTCGATGCATTCGTATCCATGAGCTTGTCTCTCCCGCGAATGAGTGTCCTCGCGCACGTCACGGGCCGCGCGACCGAGGCGCATGATCAGTGCTTCGCCTCAGAGGCATGATCAGTGCTTCACCTCGTAAATGTGTCGGAGCGCGGTAAGGAGGCTCTAAGAACCGGGCGCCGTGCCTCCCCCGCCGACGGCGGCGGGGACGATCTTGGTCTCAAAGCGCAGGCCAGGCGCCAGTGGGGCGCTCCAATCGCGGGCGGGGGCGTTGCGTTTTGGTTTGCTGTGTCGGTGGATGGTTGCGGACGCGGTCCGTGGGTGGTAAATGCATTCGACGAGGACCGGATTTCGCACAGGATCGAGGTCTCTGTTGAGCATGCTTCGCCCCAGCCGTCTTGCTCGCCGACCGCGTCGAGGGGCTCGTGGCCCCGCGCTCATCGAGCTGGGGGTCGGTACCAGGCGCAGAGGCCGGCGGACTGTCGTGCCGGCTATGGGCGCGTACCGGCGGCCGCGGGGACAGCGGCAACGGCCCGCGGCGGCGTGGGGAGCGTTGGCGGGCCTCGTGGTGGTCGCGGCGATCGCCTATGTGGTGGCCGCGCTGGTGCGAGCGGTGCCTGGGGCGGCGTTCGTGCCGGCCCCGCTCGCGCGCGTATTCCCCGGTGCGCGTCCGGCGCTCGCGTGGCCAGGCCACGGTGAGGCCGCGGTCGGCGTGGAAGGGGTGGGTTTGATCGGCGCCCATGGTTCCAGGCGGCCGACCTCGATCGCGAGCGTCGCCAAGGTGATGACCGCCTTCCTGGTGCTCCGCGATCACCCCCTGCGCGGCGGCACGGGAGGGCCACAGATCGCGGTGAGGCCCGCCGACGTGGCGGTCTACCGGGCCGATAAGGCCGCCGGACAGTCAGTGGTCGCCGTCCGGGCCGGTGAGCGGCTCACAGAGCGCCAGGCGCTCGAGGGCCTGTTGCTCCCCTCCGGCAACAACATCGCCACGCTGCTCGCCAGATGGGACGCGGGCAGCGACTCCGCCTTCCTCACCAAGATGAACGCGCTTGCCCGGGCGCTCGGACTGACACACACGCGGTACATGGACGCCAGCGGTGTGCAGGGCGGCACGGTGAGCACCGCCGTCGACCAGGTGCGCCTCGCGATGCTGGCTCTCGAGGTTCCCGCCTTTCGCCAGATCGTCTCGCTCGCGCAGGTGACGCTGCCGGCGGCGGGGCGCCAGTACAACGTCGACGGGCTACTCGGCAGCGACGGGATCGTCGGGGTGAAAACCGGGTCGAGTTCTCGAGCGGGAGGGTGCTTCGTGTTCGCTGCCCGCGAGCAGCTCGCGGGGCGGTCCGTCACCGTGGTGGGAGCCGTCCTTCACCAGCCGGCCACCCGAGTCCAGCCGAGCATCCTCGAGGCGGTCTTCCACGCGAGCACATCCCTGCTTGCGAGCGTGCGCCACGACCTGGTCGCGCTGCGGGTCGTGCGTCGTGGCGCGACGCTCGCGTGGGTGAAGGCCCGCTGGGCGGTTCGCGTCGCCGTGAGGGCCGCCGGCTCGGTATCGCTCGTCGGCTGGCCCCACTTGCCGATCCACGAAAGCGTCGCGATGTCGCGTCACCTCGCGGCCCCGCTCGCGGCCGGCCAGAGCGTCGGGATTGCACTCGTGGCGGCCGGCGATCAGCGCGTCCGGCTCCGCCTCGTCGTTTCGCGGGCCGTGCCGCAGGCTTCCCTGCGCTGGCGTCTCACTCACCCGTAGCACGCCGCCAGGTCATCGCGAGCAGGCCGCCAGTCTCAGGCGACGTTCCTGACGGGAACTCCGGTCTAAGCTGCCCTCAGCGCAGCCGGTTGCGCGGGGCCACATCCGAGGACATCGCCGGCGAGGCGCCGTGCCGTGACCTGCTCCCAGCGGCCGCTCTCGACGAGAGCGCGGCACAGGCGTTCGACGTCCTCGAGCGCCTCACGCGCCGCGAGGTCCTCGTGGAGGTCGGAGCTGAAGATGAGGCTATCTGCCGCGGCGCGAACTCGGTCCTGTTCGGCGTCCAGTAGCTTGCTCGGACCGAGGTCGTTGAGGGTCTTGATGACTCGTCGATAGGCGTCAGTGCGTTCAGGACTCATTGGGCCTCCTCAGGGCGAGAATCGCTACTCAGTCATGATGTCGACGCGCAGGACGTTCGCATTTAGCCCGCTGGCCAAAGTTCTGCACGACGGCTTATACGTAGTGCCCAGCGGCGGCGGATCACGACGGCCTTTCTCAGCGCGACATGCGCGTTTGCGGACGACCTCGGAGGATGCATGAGCACGGGGGCCGATTCACGCCTGCGTGGCGGCCCGCCGCCCGGCAGCGGTCCGTGACGCCGACCGCAGCGGCTACGCGGTCCCGGTGGTCGTCGTCGAGGCGCTGCGCGATCGTGCCCCCAACCTGGTTGGCATGAAGGTCTCCGACGCACCGTTCGAGCGCGCCGAGCCCTATCTCGCGACGGGGCTGGACGTCTTCATCGGAGCCGAGAGCGTCGTCCGCCAGGGGCTGGAGAACGGTGCGGCGGGCGCCGTGTCGGGCGTTGCCGCCGCGTTCCCTGAGGCGGTGTCGGCGCTCGTCCGAGATCCCACGGCCGAGCGCGCCGCGCTCGTCGAGTCACTGCGTCTCACGCTCTCCGAGCATTCGTTCCAGGCCTCGGTGAAGGCGGCGCTGGGGTTCCGTGGCGTGGCCGTGCGCCCGGATGTCCGCGCGCCGCTGCGGCCGCTCCCGGCCGGAGCGACCGAGCGCCTGCGAACCGAGCTCGAGCGCCTGATCGGCGCCGACACGCTTGCGCGCCCGATCCGTGCGTAGGGTCGGCCCGGCTCAGGGGACGGCGTCGCCCCGGCGAGCGGGGGACCGTCCGGGGTATCCGTCGGCGACCGCACGAAGCCGAGCCGGCGCGGGCTCACCGGGCGCCTTGCGCTTGTTCGGCGTCGTGTCGGGCGGGCGCATCCGCCGCGGGATGAGCTCGCCGTGCTCGAGCGCGGCTGCCTTCAGCTTGCGCGCAGGGACGGCCGCAACGTCGAACGCGTCAGCGGCGGCGAGGATGCTCCGGCGCTTGTCGCCCCAGGAGTACGGCAGGGCAAGGGCGACGACCATGGCGTGCTGTCCGCGCATCCCGTGGGCGTGGAGCTCGATCTGGCCCCACAGCGCCACGGCGCCGGCGACGAGGTCGGGCGTCGCAGCCGAAGCGCCGCGTGGCGGCGGGGCGTACCAGGCGTAGATGCCGCACGTGCAGCCGTTCGCCGGCGCATCGTGGTCCCGTCGGTCGCAGTGCGCAGTCTGGACGCCGCGGCGCCAGCGATCCATGGCGAGCAGCGACCACAGCTCGACGCCGTGCAGGCGCCACTGGCGAAAGCCGATGACGGCGGTGACGAGGTCGGGGGCCGCGGCCTCCATCAACCTGCGCTCGTCAGCGTGCCGGCTCGCGCGGGCGTTCAGGTTCGCGCGGCGGTGGCTCGCGAACGGGCTCGGGCTCAACGCGGCGCGGCGACGCGGGCACGGGCGTCTCGAGCGGTTCGACCCTGATCGTTCGAGACGGGCCGTCCAGCGACGCGACGAGTCGATCGGTAGATGGCGGACAGTCGGATGGACGCGAACGTGTCATGGACGTGCGACGACCAATCGTACCGCCCTCACGATCGCCGCCCACGACGCAGCGGTATCGTGCCACGCCCGGCCGGCCGCCCGACCAGCCAACGTGAAGCGAGGTGAAGCCTTCACGACTCCGAAGCTCATCCCATGAGCCTGCTGGCGCCGCTTCCACCGGCCTCTACCGAGGACGGCTGATCACCAGCATCCGATCGCCACCTGAGCGGTGGACTCATGCCTAACGAAGCGCGGAGAGGGCGGAGGTCGCACGCTGCGTGACGGCGGCCCGGGCCGGTCCGACGATCAAGTCCTGTAGCCGTCGGGCGGCATCGAGGTGATCACCGGTCCAGATCATCCGTGCGGCGGTGGTGCTCGCATGGCCGTCGTCACGGCGCAAGTCTTGGCTGACGGCCTCGATCAGCCGGCCGTCGGCCGCGTCGTCGTGCTCGAGTGGTTCGGGTACGACACCGCGACCCGCGAGGCTGGCGGCGAAGCCGTCATACCACTCGACGATGAGCCCGGTGCTTGCGAGCAGCTCCCGCCGTGCCGCGGCTCGGTCCCCGCCGCTCGCGTCATCGCGTTGCCACAGATCGAGCACCGCGTCGGCCGCGAGTCGCAGGCCCGCGACGCCGGTGACGAGACCGGTGACCTCGGCCAAGGGGATCGGCTTGGCGCCGCGCTCGGCCAGGTAGCCGCGGAACGCGTCATCGAGGCGCCGGGATGCTGCCGCCGCGTGGGTCGCCTCGCTCGTCGGCGCCGTCCGGGACGGCGCACTGAGGTCACAGCGACCCATGCCGAACTCCACCGCGCCGGCGAGGTAGCGCACGCTGTCGGCATACGCGTCAGCCAGCGCCGTGCCGAGCGCAGCGCGCGCGCCACGGGGCCAGAAGAGCACGCCGACGAGAAGGCTGACCGCACAGCCGAGGGCAATATCCTCGATGCGCACCAACCCGATCCTCCACCCGGAGGGCGCCAGGATGTTGTAGAGGATCAACAGGGTGAGCGTAAACGCAGCCTGGCCGGCGGCGAACGAGATCGCCGCGGGCGCGAGACCCGCGAGCAGGATTGCGAACGGAAGCAGCGCCCAAAACAGCGTGGTGTTGGTGCCGATCAGCAGGACGAGCGCGCCGCCGACGATGAAGCCGGCGAGCGTGCCGAGCAAGCCACGTACCACGTTCTGGCCGGTGCTCAGGGCATTTGAGCGCAGCGCCGAGAGGGTGCCGAGCACCACCCAGAACGAATGCTGCACACCTGTCAGCTTCGCGACTAACACCGCCAGACCAAGGGCGACCGCTCCCCGAACGCTGTTGTGCAACCACACCGAGTGCCGGTCGACGTGAGCTCCGGCGCGCTCCTGCGCCGCTGACCACGTCCCGGCGACCCCCGTCGGCTGGCGACCGAGGAGCCGTTCGAGCCAGCTGCGCCGCTCGGCGGCCGCCAGCAGATCGATGTTGGCCGCGATCTGCGAGATGACAAAGCTCATCTCCTGTGCCCGAAAGCTCGGGTCCAGTGAGGTGATGAACTCACCGATTCGCTCCTCGACAGCCACATTGCCCGAAGCCGGCGCCGAGCGGACGGGCAGCATCAGCGCGTCGCCGCGCTCGAGATCGATCAGCCCTTCGCGTAGCTCACTCACCGCAGCGTGCAACGCGTCGGGGCGCCCGCCCACCACATCGAGCAGATCGGCGCCGGCTTCGAGCACTGACGCTGCCTTCGACCTCACCCCACACGCTGCACGATGAGCCGCTGTCCTTTCTGGTCGCGACGCTGACTGAACGACGATCGCGTTGAGCCAGTTCAGCTCGTCCACGAGCCGGACGCCCATTCGAGCGACCGTGCTCAGCCCGGTCGGACGGTAGGGCGTTGCGAAGAACGCCTGGCGCAGCGCGCCGACCGCTGCGTTGGCCCGCGCAACGGCGGCGTCGTGATCGGCCTCCGACTCTCCGCGCTCGCCGCCGAGGACATAGGCGACATCCGAGCGCAGCCGCGCCGCCAGCGCCCGGCAGGCCGCGATCGCCGGGGCGCGCAGCGGATCGCGTGCCGGCGCGGGCCAGAGGAACGCCACCGCCAGGAGCGCCGCGCCCGAGGCCAGACCCCAACCAGCCAGGCGATCCGGGATCGAGGAGATCGGCCCGGTGAGCGAAACCGAGAGGATGAACGCGAGGAGCAGAGACGTCGTGGCGCCCGCCAACACCGAGCTCGCGACGCCGGCGAACAGCACCGCAAACGCCACGAGCGTCATCGCGGCAGCGCCGAGCCAGCTCGAGCGCGAGGCCAGCGTCCCGATGCAGACGAAGATCGCGCCCACGACGGCGAGCGCGGCCTGCGCCTGCAGACGATCACGCATCGAACCCGCAAAATCGACCAGCAGCAGCATGGCGAACGAGCCGAAAGCGGCGAATGTGGCCAATGCCGGATTGGCAATCACCTTGTCGCCCAATGCGAACATGGCCGGCATCACGAGCGCGGCACGTGCGGCGCGGCGAAGCGCCGCGAAACCGCGATCGCGTGCTCTCAGCCACTCGATCGGAGACGAGGACGCCATCGCTACCTCCCGGCCGTCGCGCGCATCATGTCCCTGAGCTTCCGCCCGTCGCGTGTGAGCTTCCCCCCCACCAGCGTCTGACCGGCGCATCGATGACGTCGAGGGTCGCCAGGCCGGCGGTTATTGCGGTGAAGGCGACCGCCCCGAACCGGGCTTGCCAGCGTGTCGACACCCGCGGATCCTAGACGCAGCGGCGACTGAGCTCGATCGCGGGATCAATCCACCCGGATACCACGATTCGAGGCTGCGGCCCCGGTACTGAGCAGCACGGCGACGAGGATCGGCGCGTCGCCTGAGGACACGCCCTGACCTGAGCGAATCGTCGAACTACTTGCGGTGCCAGGTGATCGAGATCGTGCGGACGGACGGCTGCCCTCCCGTAGGAGTGAAGCTGAGCCGCACGGCCACGTGAATCGTGCTCTTCGTGGCGAGCTGCTTGAGGCCAACCGCGTCCGGCACAAGCGTCACGTGAGCGACGCCCGCGCGCGACACCGTCTCACTGACGGTCTTGAACCACGCTGCCTTGTGGCCGTTCTTGCCGGGCTTGCCCACCTCGGGGTCGAGCGCCTGCAGCTTGCCGGCAGAAGGGACGTGCACCGCCAGACGGACGCCGATCCTGTTGGACAGGGGCTGCCTGCTGAACCCGAAGAAGAGCGGCGCATTGTTCAGCGTGAAGGCGGCGTTGAACGTGGGCGCCGGAGTGCCCCCGACGATGTCCGTGCCGGCCCGCAGCCAGTCGGGCTCGAGCGCGCTGTCACGAATCCACGCCTGCAGATCCGTCGTCCCTGCCGGGAAAGGGGTGCCCGGAGCGATAATCGGGCGTGGCGCCGAGAGCCAATAGAAGTTGGAGGTCGCCGGTCCCGACACCTGGACCTGCGGCACGAAGAAGTAGTGGCCGGCCGGGAGCACGAACGGGCTCGTCAGCGTGACGACGAACTGGACCTCGCGTCCGGTCACCGGGCCCTCCCCGCCAGTCGTCTGGTTGGGCGCAGGGTGGATTCCGTTGAGGATGCTGTTCGCGGCCGTGAACGAACTCGCGAGTCCGAACACCGAATAGCTGAGCTGCCCGCTGGGGCTGGAGCTGCGCGACTCGAAGTCGACGTCCGACGGAGAGTTCACACGCGTCGGAACCAACGGCGTGCGCGCGGTGTTCGAGTCAAGGGGAAAGACACGATAGATCTCGAGCGTGATGGCCTGAACCGATCCCGAGGTTGGCAGCAACCCTGTGAACGTCGCGTGGGTGATTGCCGTCTCGCTGGTCAAGACGAAATCGTCCGCTGCCTCGATCTCCGGCTTCCCGGGGGAGTCGGGCCTGCTCGCCAAGGCCATCTTCCCGTCCGGATTGCCGGTCGAGAAGGCGAACGGCTGGGCGCCGGCCGCAGACGCGAACATCATCGCCAGCAGAATGCTCGTCGCGGTGATCGCCGCCCGAATAGCCCCGGTACGCATCTGTACCCCCTCTTGGTGCCCGCTCCCAGTCGGCGGTTCTTCACCAACCCTACATATCCGCACAATCTCTGTCAATCCGGAGCGTGCCGCTCGGGATCGGCGAGATCGGCCGGCGCCGCAACGTCGCCTCGAGCATGACCTACTGCGCGTCCGGCCACGCAGCGGTGCCCATGACGCCGTCGCCGCCCTCGGGCTTGGGACCGCCCACGGCGATGATGTCGAGTCCGTCGGGACCGGCCTCGAAGGCGCGCACGACCTCAGGCGCGACGCGGACGACATCCCAGACACGGAGCTCGTGGACCTCGTCATCGAGCAGCACGCGCCCCGACCCGGCGACGACGACGTACGCCTCCTCCTGCTCTCGGTGGCTGTGCGCCATCGGGCTGCGAAGGTTCGCCGCATAGTGCCAATGGCTGATCCCGAGGTCACGCGAGTCGAGGTGCTTGCGGCCGAATCGACCCTCGATCCCAGGAGCCCGATCGCCCACGGAGTCATCGACTTCCAACAGGTTGACGGTGCTAAAGCGGGACACGGGGCCTCCTTGGGGCGGCGCGGACGGTGATCTCTCGCCTCCAACCTTAGCTCCGCGCCCGCCGCACCACCAGTCGGCATCCCTGGGTTCAGACGTATCGGTGGGTCGGCTCGAGCGCGGCCGCCGCAGCACGCAGACGGCTGCCGAGAGCTCCAGGTTCGCTCGGCCGGTACAGCGGACTCGTGCCTTCGGTGAGCAGCACCTGGAGCATGGCCACGCCGTGTGCCGTGACCGGCTCGGGAGCGCGCAGGCGACGGTCGAGCGTCGCTAGCACGATCCGCGCGGCGAGCACCTCCCGCCGGTGCGGCCGCACCGCGGCGGTGAATCCGGGCGTGATGTCCCGCGCACTGTCGAGCGCTCTCGCCAGTCCGTCCGCGAGACGCCTGCGGCTCCGGTGTCCGGTGATCCTTTGCGCTCGGAGCCGGATGAGCGTGCTGGCCTGGGGACTCGTGCCCGCAGCGAGCTGACGGTCGAGCTGCGCGGCCCGGTACCAAACGATCAGAGCGAGGCGAACGCGCCGCCACGGCTCGGCTCGGAACCGAAGCCGGAGCCACGGAGAGGCGACTGGCTGAAGACCCGAAACAGCCATATCACCGGTGTGCTCGCTCGGCGCTCGGCCTGTGCGGATCGCAAGTGACGGACACCTGAGCCAATGGTCACCGCGGGCGCGTCAACGCGGCGCTAAGAATCCGACGGCCTACGTATAGATTTCGTCAAGGCCGCACCCGGGGGCTGGGCTGCTCGATCGAAGCGCCGGCTCATACCAACTGCTGGAGAGGACGACCCTATGAACCGCCGCCGTGCCGTGGCACTGAGCAACGCCAAGATCACGGCCCTCCCAGCGAGCACAGCGAACATCGTCTCCGGGCTCACAACGCTGGTCGCCGACGCCAGGAGCACGCTTGCCCAGGTCAAGTCGGTCGCGCCCCCGAGCTCGCTGAGCGGAGCTGTCAAGACGTGGCTCGGGGTCGTCGGGCAATCGTCTGTCAATGCGGGCAAGATCGTGAGCGCGGTCACAGCAGGAGACAAGAGCCAAGTTCAGTCGCTCGCGTCCCAGGGGTCGGCTCTCAACTCGCAGGCGAACGCCGAAGCCAAGGCGCTGGGCTTGCCCAGCTGTGCCGTCAACGCGGACCCGAGCGGTGGCTGACAGAGATGGCATACGGGGAGTCGCGCGAAGCGGCAGCCAGCAGGGCGGCGATGAGAATCATCAGCGGTGCTGTGCCGACGTCGCGACGTCACGCCTCCTTCCGGCGCGAGGGGCCTGAGATGGTGTGGGGTCGTTCGCTGTCGGGCAGGTGGCGGCTGGCGGTGGGGATGGCGGCCTGCTGCACGGTGTTCTGCGTTGCGGCGGCGGTAGCGCGTGCGCAGCTGTCGTGGTCGCGCCCGATCGCGATCGACGAGGACGGTGGTCAGTCGCTGACGGCGCTCGCGTGCCCGGCGAGGACGCAGTGCACCGCGCTTGACATCGACGGGCGGGTGGTGACGTTCGATCCGGAGTCCCGTGGTGGCTCGAGAGCGGTCGCGATCGACGCCGGCCAGGCGGAGTTCCTGAGCGCCGTCGCGTGCCCGTCGGTCACGCAATGCACGGCGGTCGACGAGGCGGGACGAGAGCTGACGTTCGACCCCCGCTCGCCCGGCGCGCGTCGCATGGTGACGATCGACCCGAGCACGTCGGGTTCGCCCGTGAGCCTCAACGCCGTGGCCTGCCCCTCGACGAGCCAGTGCACGGCGGTCGATGCCAACGGGGGCGAGGTCACGTTCGATCCGGCGTCGCCGGGAGCGCCCGCGGCGGTCTTGATCGACCCCGACTCCGAGGTAGGCCTGCTCGCGGTGGCGTGCGCGTCGGTGAGTCAGTGCACGGCCGTGGATCGCAACGCGGAGGTGACGTTTGACCCCGCATCCGCGGGTGCTCTGAGCACCGCGACGATCGACGCCTCCGGCCTCCTCTACAAGGTTGCGTGCCCGCTCGCCACCCAGTGCACCGCGGTCGACCAGGAAGGACGGCAGGTGACGTTCGACCCGGGGGCACCGGGGACGCCGGCGCCGACGACGATCATTCGCGAGGGCTTCCCCCCCGTGTTCGGGCTCGCGTGCCCGTCGGCGGCGCAGTGCACGGCGGTTTCAGGGGGCGGACGGGAGGTGACGTTCAACCCGCAGTCCCCCGGCAGGCCTGAGGCGATCGACATCGACTCAACCCCGGGCGGGGGCTCGCTCGGCCAGATCACCAACCTCGACGTGGCGTGTCCATCGGCTGCCAGCTGCACGGCCGTCGACGGCAACGGGCAGACGCTGACGTTCGATCCCGTCTCGCCGCGCAAGCCGCGACCCAGTCGGATCGATTTCGGCAACCTGCTGCTCGGTGTCGCGTGCCCCTCCAAGACCGAGTGCACGGCGGTCGACCAGAACCAACAGGTGACGTTCGACCCCCTGTCGAGGGGCACTGCGAAGCCGACGGCGATCTACCCCAACTCCGGCCTCGGTATCGACGGAGTGGCGTGCCCGCTCGCGACCGAGTGCACCGCGGTCCGCGCGATCTCCGAGGTGACCTTCGACCCGCGCTCGCCCGCCGGGCACAGGCGCTCGACGATCGACCCGGCCGCCGACGAGGGCATCAGCGGCGTCGCCTGCCCGTCCGCGACCCGGTGCGTCGCGATCGACGACGACGGAGGCGAGGTGACGTTCGATCCTCGTACGGGTGCGACCACGAGGTATGAGGTCTACCTCGCCGAGGGCGATCAGCTCGGAGCGGTCGCCTGTCCCTCCGTGAACCAGTGCACGGCCGTCGACAGCGACGGCGGGGCGCTGACGTTCAGACCGCGGACCGGCGCCAAGATCGCCTTATCCACGATCGATCGGGGCAACGAGCTCGAGGGCGTCGCGTGCCCGAGGCCGACCCGGTGCGTCGCGGTCGACAGCCTCGGTAACGAGGTGACGTTCAATCCGCGATCCTCGCGCGCCGCGAAGCCAACGGCGATCGACGCGAGCGGCGGGGGGCTCGCAGCCGTGGCGTGCCCCTCGGCCACCGAGTGCGTGGCCGTCGACTCGCTCGGTCGCGCTGTGATCGGCGATCCAGCGGGCGGGACGTGGTCGGTTGAGCCCATCGCGGGCGCGACCGCGCTCGTGCACATCGCCTGCCCGTCGACAGGCGAGTGCGTCGCCGTCGACTCGGCCGGCGACGCTTTCGTCGGGGCGAAATCGTGAGCAGAACCTACGTCCACGGCTATCAGCCGCGGGAAAATGAGCGCCTCCAGGATCAGGCAGGAACGCTCGTCGAGCTGCTGCACCACGACACCGCCTACCCTCGCGGGAGCACTGTGCTCGAGGCTGGTTGCGGGGTCGGCGCGCAGACCGTCACGCTGGCACAGCGAAGCCCGGACGCTCGGTTCACATCGGTTGACGTTTCCGCGGCGTCGATCGCCGAGGCCAAGCACAGGGTCGACCATGCAGGGATCACCAACGTCGAGTTCCGGCACGCCGACATCTTCGCTCTGCCGTTCGCTGCCGAGTCGTTCGACCACGTCTTCGTCTGCTTCGTCCTCGAGCACCTGTCGCGCCCGGTCGCGGCGCTGGCGGCACTCGATCGGTTACTGACCCCCGGTGGCACGATCACCGTGATCGAGGGCGATCACGGATCGACCTACTTCCACCCGGACAGCCCGCCGGCTCATGCGGCGATCCGGTGCCAGGTCGAGCTTCAGGCGCGGGCCGGCGGCGACGCCCTGATCGGCCGGAAGCTCTACCCGCTGATGGTGCAAGCAGGCTTCGATGCGGTCCGGGTTTCCCCACGGATGGTCTATGTGGACGCGAGCCGACCTGACCTCGTCGACGGCTTTACGAGAAAGACGTTCACCGCGATGATCGAGGGCATCCGCGAGTCCGCGATCGCGGCGGGACTGATCGAGCCGCCCAGCTTCGACGCCGGCGTCCGAGCTCTCCACCGAACGACTGAGGTTGACGGAGTGTTCTGCTACACGTTCTTCAAGGGCGTGGGCGGGAAGACCCGACATGATCCCTCGATCAATTCTTACCGCGAAAGACTGGAGCAGCAATGAAAACGCGCATGCTTGGATCGCTCGAGGTCTCAGCTCTCGGGCTCGGATGCATGGGCATGTCCGCCTTCTACGGGTCGGCCGACGAAGGGGAGGCGATCGCGACGATCCAGCGTGCACTGGAGCTGGGGATCAGCTTCCTGGACACTGCGCAGCTCTATGGGCCAATGACCAACGAGGAGCTCGTGGGCCGCGCGATCACGGGGCATCGTGACGAGTACGTGATCGCGACCAAGTTCGCGCGACGGATCGAGTCCTCGACGAAGCCGGGTGACATGTCGACGATCGGCCCGCTCGATGGCTCCGCCGAGCATGTCCGTCGTTCGATCGAAGGCTCGCTGAAGCGTCTTGGCACCGATCACGTCGACCTCTACTACCAGCACCGCGTCGACCCGAACGTTGCAATTGAGGAGACCGTCGGGGCGATGGCCGAGCTGGTCGAGCAGGGCAAGGTGCGGCATCTCGGGCTGAGTGAGGCCGCGCCCGAGACGATTCGGCGCGCCCACGCTGTCCATCCGATCACGGCTGTGCAGACCGAGTACTCGCTGTGGACGCGCGATCCCGAGGTCGGGGTGCTGCCGACCTGCCGCGAGCTCGGGATCGGCTTCGTGCCCTATTCGCCGCTCGGCCGCGGCTTTCTCTCCGGCCGCTTCAAGTCGCCGGACGAACTCGACGAGAACGACTTTCGGCGCAGTGGACCCCGCTTCACCGGCGAGAATCTGGAGGCCAATCTGCGGCTTGCCGGCAAGGTGGCGGAGATCGCAGCGGAAAAGGGCATCACTCCCGCCCAGCTGGCACTCGCGTGGGTGCTCGCTCAGGGAGAGGATCTCGTTCCGATTCCGGGGACCAAGCGGCGCACGTACCTCGAGGAGAACGCCGCCGCGGTCGACGTCGAGCTGACCGATCACGACCTCGCGCGGATCGATGCCGAGCTGCCTGCGGCGGCGGGGGACCGGTATGACCAGGCCGGAATGGCATCGGTTCACCTCTAGCCCCAGCGTGCTTGACTGGACGGATGACGCCTGCGGATCTCACCACGGCTGTGGTCGAGAGCTTCGGCGGCTGTCCTGATCCACGGCTGCGGGATTTGATCCAAGCGCTCGCCCGGGCGCTGCACGGGTTCGTCTCGGAGGTCGGGCTCACCCACGACGAATGGGAACAGGCGATCGGCGTCCTGACCGACACCGGTCACATCACCGATGAGCGCCGGCAGGAGTTCGTCCTCTGGTCCGACGCACTCGGTCTCTCGATGCTCGTCGACGCGCTCGAGCACCGGCTGCCGGAGGGCGCCACGGAGTCCACCGTCCTTGGCCCGTTCTACGTGCCGGGCTCGCCGCCCAGGGAGTACGGCGCGAGCATCGCCGAGGAGATGGCCGGCGTTCCGGCGTGGGTCTACGGTCGCGTGCTCGACCTCGACGGGCGATCCATCGCCGCGGCCGAACTGGATGTGTGGCAGAACGGGGACGACCGGCTCTACGCCGTCCAGCGGCCGGAGGCCCCGGAGGACCACCTGCGAGGCAGGTTCCGAACACGCGAAGACGGCAGCTACGCGTTCCTCGCGGTCCGGCCCGTCCCCTATCCGATCCCGGACGACGGCCCGGTGGGGAAGATGCTCCAGGCGACCGGCCGCCACCCGTGGCGTCCTGCGCACATTCACATGATCATCCGGGCTCCGGGCTTTCAGACGCTCGCCACCCACATTTTCGATCGAGCGAGCGCGTACCTCGACTCTGATGCCGTGTTCGCTGTGAAGCCGTCCCTGGTGCGCGATTTCGTCCAGCGATCCGCCGACGATCCCGAGCGGCCGGCCGGCGCCGCCGGCGAGTGGGTGTCGCTCGAGAGCGACATCGTGTTGGCTCCGAGCCGGTGAGCTCGCCCGTGCCGGCGCGTACGCTTGAGGCGTGCCGATCCCGCGCTTTCTGAAAGGTCGCGCCGCCCGCGAGGAGGCGGTGTCGATCGGCGACCCGCGCCTCGAGGGGTGGGAGACGGTGAGCGTGCTCGAGGATCAGAAGACGGCGGTGGCGTGGCGCGATCAGCTCCGAGCTCTGGGTGTCGACGCGAGCTGCGTCGCCGATCACCCGCTCGATCGTGGCGGGCGGGGAGACATCTATCTCGTCGTTGCACCCGAGCAATGGTCGCGGGCCAATGAGATCCTCGAAAACCTCGAATGAGAGGATTGGGAGGAGCCACGCGGCCGCTCCGGCTCTATGGCGTCGTGAGGGCGGGGCCGTCTGGATCCTGAGGGGCGGACAGGGCCGCCCCGAGTGATGTCCTCTGGTAGAGGACCTGGTGGCCGTCGCGGTGTGCACGTGCGAGGCCTGCGGTCTGCAGGAGGATGAGGTGTCGGGAGATCGTGCTGGCCGCCATCTCATAGCGCTCGGCCAGCGACGTGGTCGAGGCGGGCTCGACAAGGTCGGTGAGCAACCGCGCCCGGGTGGGTCCCACGACGCCGCTGAGGGCCGCGGAGGCGCCCGGCAGCCGCTGCCAGAGGACGCCGACGCCGCGCGCCGGGTAGACGATCGTGGGTTGCCACGGTGGATCCAGGACGGCGATCGGGTGTGGCCAGGTGAAGGCGCTGGGCATCAGCACGATCCCGGCCCCGCCAAGCTCGCGCGACTGCTCGACGACGCCTTGTTGCCAGCAAACCTCGACGTCGTCTCCTCGCCAGCGGACGTCGGGGTGCAGCTGGTTGAGCAGGGCGATCAGGCCATGGTCGGCGAGCTGCCGGGCGTGGTGGGCAATATCGGCGTCGAGCAGCCTCTGGATCCGCGGCCAGTGCGCCGCGAGCAGCGCGTCCCAGCACGCCAGTAGTGCTGCCGCGATCTCCTTCCTGGCCTGTGCCGGGTCTGCCAACAGCACGTCGAGGACGGCCCGCACGGCGGGGTCGGTCTGATCGGCTCGGCAGCGCGCCAGCTCGTGGGCGAGGCGGGCCAGGGGCGTCCGCGCGACTCGCCCTGCTTCCTCTGGCAAGGTCGTGCCCCGAGTTGTCGGTGTGGGGGTGAGGAAGTCAGGGTTGTAGCCGCGGGCCGGTTGCATCGCATGCAGCACAGCGAGGCCGTCGGGCGGGTCGAGGTCGGCGAGCGCGGCCAGCCACGGCAGGTGCCAGCGCTGTCCGACGGGTTGGTGCATTGTCCGCACGGCGCTCGTGAGCTCCCACAGTGGTGAGAGCGCAAAGCGGCAGCGCAGCAGGTCTGCCGGCGAGGTTTGGAGAACGAACACGTCTCAATTCGGTTCAGTACGAATGTCTCGCAGCCGGACGCTAGCACCTGCACCCTCGCGTCATGGCCTCTGTGGCGCCCGCGTCCCCCCACGGCTGCTACCGGCAAGTGCTGCGCAACCGCCAGTTCCTGTGCCTCGTCGTGGCCCACACGGTTTCGATGCTCGGAACGACGATCGCGACGGTCGCGCTGGCGGTGCTGGTCTTCCAGCGCACCGCCTCGCCGCTGCTTTCGGCGCTCACCTTCGCCCTGGGGTTCACGCCGTACCTGCTGGGCGGCCTGCTCTCACCACGACTGGAGCACATCCCCGCCCGCCGCCTGATGATCTGCTGTGACCTGTTCCAGGGAACCGGGTACGCGGTCATGGCGCTCCCGGGGGTGCCGGTGGCGGCATTGCTTGCGCTGCTGGCTCTCGGCAGTGTCGCGGGCCCGATCTTCGCCGGCACCCGTGCCGCCCTGCTACCCGAGCTGCTCGGCGACGGCGACGGCTTCGTGCTCGGCCGCAGCGTGCTCCGGGTGATCTCGCAGAGCAGCCAGATCCTCGGACTGGCGCTGGCCAGCGCGCTGCTGCTGCTCGTCCCGACCCACGGCGTGCTGCTGGTCGTGGCAGCGACCAGCGCCGCCTCCGCACTGCTGATCCGGCTCGGTGTCAAGGACCACCCGCCCGTAGATCCAGGGGTCGCGCCGGGAACCGAGGACGACAGGAGCCTGCGAGCGGTGTTCACCGAAGGCCGTCGCCGATTGCTCGTACTCGGGTGGGTCGTCCCGATGGCGGCGGTCGCACCGGAAGCCTTGGCGGTCCCCTACGTGAGGAAGCTCGGCCTGCCCGCTGCGAGCGCTGGAATGCTGCTCTGGGCAGCGCCGACCGGGGCTGTGCTCGGCGAACTGCTGACCGTCCGGCTGCTCAACGGCGCAGGGCGCATACGAGCCGTGATCCCGCTCGCCGCCGCGACGCTGATCGCGCCCCTCGGGTTCGCGCTGGAGCCGGGCCTGCCGGGCGCGGCGCTGCTGCTCTTGCTGTCCTGCGCAGGCGTCGGCTACACCCTCGGGCTGGACCAACTGCTGCTCGAGGCGACCCCTCCGCCGCTGCGCCGTCGCGTGCTCAGCGTCTCCACCTCCGGCCTGATGTTCTGGCAGGGCCTCGGCTTCGGACTCGCCGGTGCCGGCGCCGAGCTCGAACCCGCCCGCATCGTCATCCCCACGATCAGCATCATCGGCCTGGTCGCGCTCATGCGCCTCGCTCCCGGGCTGCGCCGAGGACCCGCGATCCGATCGTCGAGCGAGACTCCACACGGCGTCTGAAGTAGGCGTCAGTTGAGTCGTGCTTGCATGGCCCGCAGCTCCGTCTGGTGCTCGACGCGCAGCGACCTCTCGGCCGGTAGCGCGAGGCGCATGCTGGCGGCGCGGATCGCAGCGCCGAGGTCGCCGCGCCGCTGGTAGGCCATCACGAGGTTGTTGAGTATCCGCATCGCGATTGCTGAGGTGCTCCACGGGTGGACCGCGTCCTGCGCCAGGTCGACCTCGACAGCCTCGCCGCCGGCGAAGGGATCGAGCAGCAGGGGAGGAACCACGCCGAAGTAGCCGACCACGAAGTGGCCCGGCAAGCCGACGCCGGCCAAGGGGATCCCCGCTCGGCGAGCAACCTCGACGTACACGACGGAGAGCAGGATCGGCAGGCCACGGCGCCTCGAGAGAACCACGTCGAGCATCGAGTTGTCTGGGTGGTCGTACTCCTCTCGGTCGCCGACGAACCGATGGGTGACACCGAGGAGCTGCCCGCACGCGAGTGCCAGCTCGTCCGGCGCCCCGCTCGTCCGTCCGGCGGCACGCGCAAGCTCCGCGCCGAGGACGTCGAGCGTCGCGATCGCCCCGACCGCGTCAACGTCGCGGAACTCCGCGGCGAGCGCGAGCGCGAGGAGGTCGAGGGCCGCGCCTGGCGCCACGGCCAGCTCAGCGAAGGAGGGAATCCGCGGCATAGGGACATTGTCTCGTCCCGATGGTGCTCGCCCGCATAATGTTCGTCGTGTCCGAGTTGGTGCCGTTACGCGAGGAGGATGTCGACCCCGATCCGCTGCGCCAGTTCGCCGTCTGGTTCCGGGGGGCTGCGAATGGCGGCGTCACGGCGCCTGAGGCGGTCGCTCTGGCCACCGCCTCGACCGCCGGCGCGCCGTCGGTACGGATGGTGCTGATGAAGCAATACGACGAGCGTGGGTTCGTGTTCTTCTCCAGCTACGAGAGCCGGAAGGGCCGGGAGCTCGCCACCAACCCCCGCGTCGCGTTGCTCTTCTATTGGGAGCTCGTCGGACGCCAGGTCAGGATCGAGGGCGCCACAGAACGCACCACCTTCGAGGAGTCGATGGCCTACGTGCGCAGCCGCCCGCGCGGGAGCCAGCTGAGCGCGCTCGCGTCGCCCCAGAGCCGCACGATCGACAGTCGCGAGGTCCTCGAGCAGCGCGTGGCGCAGCTCGCGGCCCGGCACGAAGGCGCAGACCTGCCGGCGCCGGATGCGTGGGGCGGTTTCCGCGTCGTGCCCGAGAGCTACGAGTTCTGGCAACGTCGCGAGGATCGTCTTCACGACCGACTGCGCTACACACGCGGAGACGGTGGTCGCTGGGGAGTGCAGCGTCTGGCGCCGTGACCGGCGCCTCGCACGACGCGCTCCACGAGCAGGCTCGCGCGGCCGACGGCTGCGCCCCACGCGCGCAGGATCTTCGCCGGCCCAGCGTCGGCGAGAGGCGGGCGGTGGTCGGAGCTCGCGCGCTGCTCCGTGCCGCCGCGCGGCGGATCGTCGGCCGTGACCCGTCCCCGGGCCATCAGCGCGACTGCCTCGTCGTCGCGAGCCGACGCCTTGCCCGCCTGCACCCACGCGAAGCGGAATGCGAGGCCGCCGGCTAGGTAGAGGACGCTGGCCGCGTTCTGGGCCAGTCGCCCCGTGCGGCCCCGAGCGACGAGCGGCAGGACAAGACCCACCCCGACGAGCGTCTTCGCCGTCCGGAACAGAAGGCCCGGGGTGCCGTGCGCGAGCACCTCGCCCGTCCGGCCCAGGCGCCGCTCGTTGACAGTCGAGAGCGCCAGCTCGGCGAAGATTGCGCCTGCCTCCAAGCGCGCGAGCGCGACGTGTGTCGGGTGGTCCTCGGCCTGGCCGACGGCCCCCAGCGTCAAGCGCGTGGCCGCAGCGCCGGTCGCGGTCGCGGTCGCGACGAAGATCGGGCCGAGGAAGACACGACTGCGAGCCCACAGCGGCACCGCGGTGGTGGCGAGCAGCACACCCGTGTAGGACCCGAGGTAGGAGCCGAACAGCGCTTCGGCGGCCCCCAAGCTCCGCGCCGTGCGCTGCGATCCGAGCAGGTCCGCCGCGACAGCGCCGGCTCCGGCGGTGCTGAAGGCAACCAGGCACCACGCGCCCAGGTTCATTGGCGACCGAGGCTTGAAGATGCGCAGCATGTTAAGAAAGCGACCAGGGCGACCAAGGTCCCCGATCAGCAGCACGGGCGCCGGCAACACAGCGCCCAGCGCGACCTTGCGGGCAACTCGAGCCGAGACCTCGTCGCCGGCGAGGTCGGCGGCCAGCGCGGCGAATGCCGCTCCCGACGCGGCGCCGCCGAACCAGAAATAGAGCGGCACCTCCCAGGTCCACACCGGCGGGTGGATGAACGGCCCTTGGACCGGATCGGGCATCGTGCCGGAGCGCATCCGGCGATTCGCCGCCGCCACCGCGCCCTCCTCGGGCTCGGCAGCCGCGTAGCTCGTGTCGTGCCCGAAGAGGTAGGACCAACCGGCGTCGCCCCACGCGGGCTTCGCGAGCGCGACCTCGCTTTCCGGCACCGCCCGCCGCCACGACGCCGGCTCGCCCCGCCTGCCGAGCGCCGGCGTCTCGTCCCGCGTCGCGATGTCACCGTCGGCCCAACGGGCATCGCGGGCGGCGGCACTGGCCGGTGGCTCCTCGTGCCCGAGCGGCGCCGGCGGCTCCGCGGGCAGTCCAAGCGGATGCTCGCCTGGGTCGCTCATCGCTGCCGCCCACGTGCCGTCGCGAAGGTCAGCGCGGCGGCGGCCGCGGCGAGCAACCCGGCGCCGAGCGCGGCGGCCGTGGCGGCGACGAGGTTCTCCTGGATCGGCGAGTCCGCCTCAGCGGGCAGGCCATAGCGCTCTGGCGGCTCGGTGAGCAGGAAGAACGCTCCCAACCCTCCTGCCAGCTCGTGCTCGGGTTCGTCCGCCGCGCCATAGAGATAAGCGCCGTCGACCCCGCGCCGGTGCAGCTCGGCGACGCGCCGCTCGGCCTGCACGACGAGTTCCTGGTAGGGACCGAACTGGATCGAGTCGGTCGGGCAGGCTTTCGCGCACGCGGGCTCGAGCCCGTCCTCGAGCCGGTCGTAGCAGAGCGTGCACTTCGCGGCGCGCCCGTCGATCGGATCGCGGTCGACGACACCGAACGGGCACGCGGGCACGCAGTAGCCGCAGCCGTTGCAGACGTCGGCTTGGAGGACGACGGTCTCGTGCTCGGTGCGGATCAGCGCCCCGGTCGGGCACGCATCGAGACAGCCGGCGTTCGTGCAGTGCTTGCACACGTCGGACATGAACAGCCAATTGCTGCCCACGCCCTCCGCCATCGCGACGAGGTCGGGCAGCTGCCCCGCCGGTGGGATCGCCGGTAGCGCGCTGATCGCCTCCTGCTGAAGCTGCGGCGAGGGCTCGAGCAGCTCGACGAAGCGCACGTGGCGCCACGTCGACGCGGACAGATCCCCCGTATGGTCGTAGGACCCGCCCTTCTTGAACTGCGATCCGTCGGCGGGCAGGTCGTTCCACTGCTTGCACGCGACCTCGCAGGCCTTGCAGCCGATGCACACTGTCGTGTCGGTGAAGAAACCCATCCGCCGTGCACCCCCGCGGTGGATCGCGAGCTCGGTCGGGGCGGCTACTGTCGCACTCACGATGCAACCTCCTTGGGGGTCTCGGCGCCACGGTCGTCCGCGTTCGGAGCCACGCGGCGCGCGGTTCCCGCGACTCCCTTCAGGCGCTCGGTCGAGGGTGCATGGCGTCGGCCGGCCCGCACGTTGCAGGTGAACGCCTTCGACTCCTGAATCGAGACGTTCGGATCGCCGGACAGCACACCGAGGTCGTTCGTCGAGTCGCCCGGGTAACCGCCGCTGTAGCCCCAGTGCCAGGGGAGCCCAATCTGGTGCACGGGCTTGCCGTCGACCCGCAGCGGCCGCATCCGGTCGGTGACCAGGGCGCGGGCCTCGATCTCGGCGCGCTCGGTCACGACTGTCATCCAGCCGCCGTCCTCGATGCCACGCTCGCCGGCGAGGACGGGGTCGATCTCGGCAAACATCTCCGGTTGCAGCTCCCCGAGCCACGGCAGGGTGCGGCTCATGCCGCCCGCGGTGTGATGCTCAGTCAGCCGGAAGGTGGTGGCGACGATCGGGTAGCGCGGGTCGGCGGTAGCGTGCAAGGGGTTCTCCGGACGCCGCCAGCGGATCGCTGAGGGATCGGCGCCGAGGTCGGGATAGAGGAGATTATGTACCGGTGATTCGATCGGCTCGTAGTGGGTCGGCAGCGGCCCGTCGAGCAGCCCGCTCGGCGAATACAGCCAGGCGCGGCCGTCGGCCATCATCATGAACGGGTCATCACCGTTGATCGCGTCCATGCCTGTGGCATCGTCGGTGGCGCGGAAGTCGGGTGGCTTGGTCACGGGGAAATCGGGGACGTCGTAACCCGTCCAGCGTTCCTTGGCGCCGTCCCACCACACGTACTTCTTGCGCTCGCTCCACGGGCGTCCCTGCGGATCGGCGGACGCCCGGTTGTAGAGCACGCGGCGATTCGCCGGCCACGCCCAGGCCCATTCGGGCGAGACGTGGCCGCCCTCCTTGCTCAGATCACCCGGGTTCCGGCGCCGGGCCTGGTTGACGCCGTCGGCGAAGATGCCCGAGTAGATCCAGCAACCGCACGCGGTCGAGCCGTCGTTCTCGAGCTCGGCGAACCCAGACAGCGGGCGGGCGGTCGCGACCTCGTAGCCGTTGATCTCTTTCAGCACCGCCTCGATGTCGGGGTCGCGGACCTCACCGAGCTCGGGATACTCCCACAGCAGATTGACGATCGGCCAGTCGCGCGTGCGCGTCGAGCCCGCGTAGTGGGACTTGATGCGCCTGGCGAGATGGTGCATGAACCACAGCTCCGAGCGCGCGTCGCCCGGCGGCTCGAGCGCCTTGTCTCGGAACTGGACCAAGCGCTGGGTGTTGGTGAAGCACCCCTCCTTCTCGACGTGCGCGGCGGCGGGCATCAGGAACACCTCGGTCTGGATCTCCTCGGGCCTGAGCTCGCCCGACCGGACCTCGGGCGAGTCGCGCCAGAACGTGGCCGTCTCGATCTCGGCGAGGTCACGGACGACGAGCCACGTGAGCTTGGCGAGCGCCCGGCGCTGGAGGCCGGCGTGCTGGGAGCCGACGGCCGGGTTCTGGCCCATCACGAAGAAGCCCTCGACGCCGCCGTCGAGCATCCTCATCGTCGTCGCGAAGTGCGAGTGGTTGCCGCTGATCCGGGGGATCGCGCCAAAGCCGTAGCCGTTCTCCTCGGTGGCTGCGTCGCCGAACCATGCCTTGAGGAACGAGACGATGTACTTGTCGAAATTCGACCACCAGCCCCGCTCCGCCCCACCGGTGTCGATGTAACTCTTCAGATCGAGCTCCGCCTCCCCCGCGCGGGGCATGTGCAGGTACCCGGGGAGCAGGTCGTAGAGCGTCGGAATGTCTGTCGAACCCTGGATCGACGCGTGGCCGCGCAGCGCCATGATCCCGCCCCCGGGACGGCCGATGTTGCCGAGCAGGAGCTGGAGGATCGACGCGGTGCGGATCATCTGTACGCCAGCGGTGTGCTGGGTCCAGCCGACCGCATAGCAGAAAGCGGTCGTGCGCTCGCGACCGGAGTTCTCGATCAGCGCCTTGGCCACGGCGTGGAAGTCGTCTGAGGAGATGCCGCAGATCCGCGTCACCATCTCCGGGGTGTAGCGGTTGAAGTGCCGGCGCAGGATCTGGAACACGCAGCGCGGATGCTCGAGCGTGTCGTCGCGATGCATCTCGCCGCCATGTATCCCTGCTCCGGTGTTCTCATCAAACGCCTGGGAGGCGTGCTCGCGCACCCCCGCCGCGGAGGGCATCTCGCCGCCCTCGTACATCCAGCTCGAGCGGTCGTACATCCCGGTCGCGGGGTCGAACCCAGAGAACAGACCAGCGAGGTCCTCGGTGTCCCGGAAGCGCTCGTTGATGATCGTCGACGCGTTCGTGTAGTTGACCACGTAGTCGCGGAAGTAGGACTCGGTTTCGAGGACGTGACGGATCAGGCCGCCGAGGAACGCGATATCTGTTCCCGCGCGGATCGGCACGTGACGGTCGGCGATCTCGCTCGTCCGCGAGTAGCGGGGGTCGACGTTGATGATCCGCGCCCCGCGCTCCTTGGCCTTCATCACCCAGCGAAACCCGACCGGGTGCGCCTCGGCCATCGACGAGCCCTCGATGAGAACGCAGTCCGCGTTCTGGAGGTCCTGCAAGAACCCGGTGGCGCCGCCGCGCCCGAACGAGGTCCCCAGACCGGGGACCGTCGAGCTATGTCATATGCGGGCCTGGTTCTCGATTTGCACCGCCCCCATCGCGGTCCACAGCTTCTTGATCAGGTAGTTCTCCTCGTTGTCGAGGGTCGCCCCGCCGAGGTGGGCGAAGGCCAGCGTCCGGTTCACCCGCCAGCCGTGATGGTCGACGTCCTGCCATCCCGCCTCGCGGGAGTCGATCAGGCGCTCGGCGATCATGTCCATCGCCCGCTCGAGCTCGAGGTCCTCCCATTCGGTCCCGCCCGGACGCCGGTAGCGCACCTTGGTGAGGCGGCCGGGCTGCTGGATCAGCTGACGCGACGCCGAGCCCTTCGGACACAGCGTCCCCTGGTTGATCGGCGAGCGCGGATTACCTTCGATGTTGACCAGCTCGCCCCCGCGCGTGTACACGACCTGCCCGCAGCCGACGGCACAGTAGGGACAGACCGACTCGGTCGCCTTGAGCCCCGCGATCCGCGCGCCCGCGCGCTTGGTCTCCGGCGACACCGCGCTCGGCCCGAGTCCCCAGTCCATCGCTCGCCCGACCACGGGCAGCCGTCTCAGCCTCTCGAAGGCCGCGGGCCGGGTGCCCGGGTGCGTCTCAGGCGCTGTCCGTCGGGTGGTCATCGCGGAGCTTTCACTTCGGAATGGTTCCCTGCACTGTCCGGGGTCTCACTGTATAGGGGCGGGCGCGCGCCTCGTAGCTGCGCAGGATGAGCGCGGCATCATCGGTGCCGGCGGTCTCGGCGTGACCGACGAGGTACATGATCTCGTCCCAGTCCTCGAGCGCCTGGTAGAGCTCGCAGAGGATGATCAGCACGAACGGCGGGACCGCATGAAGCTCCTCGTGAGACACCAGCTTCTGCATCACCCCAACCGCTTCCTTGGTCCGGCCGAGCGCGTCGTACGCCGACACGAGGAGGAACACGGGCCCCAGACCGACGGTTCCGCCGGGGACGTCGAGACCCCGGATCGGAACGTCGAACTCGCGGTACCCGGCGGGGAGCTCGTAGCGTTCGATCAGTGGGTCGCCGTCGAGGCCGCCCTGGGCCCCGACGACTCGTTCGAGGTGCGCGGTCGCCGCGGGGAGCTCCCCGGCCTGGTACTGCGTGATCGCGATGACCAGATGGGCGGCGGTCGCCTCGTCCTCGGTGGCGGACCCGAGAGCCCCGTCGAGCAGCCCCAACGCTTCGGAGCTGCTCCCCCGTCGCAGCTGTTCGAGCGCTCGTGCGTATGCCCGTTCGTCATCCGACGCGAACAGCCCGGGGTAGTGCTTGCCCTCCCTGAGGGCGAGCACCGGGCGGGGCCTGGCCGGGCGCCTGGCGCCGGCAGTGCGGGGCGCGCCGCCCCGGCGTCCACTCCAGATCAGATCGGTACCAGGAACGGCGACGGTGCGTGTGGCGGCGCCGTTCTTGGACGCGCGCGCGCCGTGCACGCCCCTCGTCTCGCCGAGGCCGTGCTCGGGGAGATTGATCGTGAAGCGCGAGGCGACCTTGACGCTTCGCCGTGCCCTGAGATGCGCCATGTCGCCACGGACCTCGATGCCCGTGCTAGGCCGCGCCGGCCGGCTGCCCGATGATGGCCGTGATCTTTCTCCGCATCACGCGCGCAGCGTACACGCACCCTAGGTCCGGAGGTTTTGGCCACGGGCGCGAAGGGAAGACCCGAGGTCTGACTGCGGAGGATGAGATCAGCGACGCCTTCGGCTCGGAAGCGCCGTTCTCGGTCGGCGTCGAGGAGGAGCTGTTCCTCGTTGATCCGGTCACCGGACGGCAGGCGAACGCATCGGCGGCGGTCAAGGAAGGACTCGGTCCGATCGACGGCACTGTCGAACGCGAGCTGCACGCCTGCCAGCTGGAGCTGATCACCGACGTGTGTCGCAGTGCCGGCGAGGCGGTCGGCACGCTCGGCGGTCTGCGCCGGGCGGTGCTCGCAACGGGGGCAGGCCTGCTCGGATCGGGCACGCATCCGGCGGCGGTGGAGGGCGAGGGCGAGATCACCGACAAGGAGCGCTACGAGCACATCCGCTACCTGCTCGGGGATGCGGTCGCCACGCCGGTCTGCGCGATTCACATCCACATCGGGATGCCGGACGCCGATACCGCGATCAGGGCCTTCAACGGCATGCGCCGCCATCTGCCGCTGCTGCTCGCGCTGGCCGCCAACTCGCCGTTTCGCCACGGTCGCGATACCGGCCTGGCTTCCGCGCGCGAGATGACCCTCCGCGGCTGGCCCCGCTCGGGCGTGCCGCGAGCGATGCGCGACTTCGAGGATTTCTGTGCCTCCACGCGGGTGCTCGTGCGCGCTGCGGACGTGCCTGACTACACGTGGTTCTGGTGGAAGCTCCGCCCGCACCCGCGCTTGGGCACCGTCGAGATCCGGGCCCTCGACGCCCAAGCGTCGCTCGAGGACACCGCCGCTCTGGTCGCGCTCGCGCACTGCCTGGCTCGTGACGCCGCCGAGGCTGATCCCGAGCCGGATCTGCCTAGCGAGCTGCTCGAGGAAGGCGCGTTCCGGGCGGCGCGCTTCGGCGTCGGCGCCCGGCTGCCCGACGCCGACGGGCAGCTGCGGCCGGTCAGCGACCTGCTCGACGGCGCGCTCGCGCTGGCGCGCCGTCACGCCGACGAGCTGGGCTGCTCCGATGAGCTCGGTTTGCTGCCCGCGCTGTCAGCACGGGGCGGTGGCGCTGCGCGCCAGCGCGCCGTGTACGAGATCGCCGGCATGGACGCGTTGCTTCGCGACCTGACGAAGGTGACCGGCGCGGGAACGGCGTGCGCCGCCGACTGAGCACGCAAGCGTTTGCTATAGAGCACGATGCATGGTGAATCTTCCGACGCGTCCGCTCGGGGACTCCGGCCTCGAGGTCTCGGTGGTGGGTCTTGGATGCAACAACTTTGGCCGCAGGGTCGATCTCGACGGTACCCGCGCAGTCGTCGATGCTGCTCTCGCCGAGGGCGTGAGCTTCTTCGACACCGCCGACATCTACGGCAGGGGCGCCAGCGAAGAGCTCCTCGGCCAGGTCCTCGACGGCCGTCGGGAGCAGGTCGTGCTGGCGACAAAGTTCGGTATGGACATGGGCGACGGAAAGGGCCCGCGGGGCTCGCCTGACTACATCCGCCAAGCCGTCGCGGCCTCGTTGCGACGGCTCCGAACGGATGTGATCGACGTCTATTGGTACCACCAGCCCGATGGCCAGACGCCGATCTCGGACACGCTGGAAGCGCTCGATGAGCTCGTCCGCGCAGGGACGGTGCGCGCCATCGGCGCGTCGAACTTCAGCGCCGACCAGCTCGACGAGGCCGACGCGGTCTCGCGCGAACGCGGCCTCGCGCGCTTCATCGCTGTCCAGAACGAGTACAGCCTCCTGGTCCGCGAGGCCGAGCGGGAGGTGCTGCCGACCTGCGAACGCCTCGGCCTCGGCTTTGTTCCCTACTTCCCGCTTGCCTCCGGACTGCTGACCGGCAAGTACCGGCGCGGCGCGGCGGGACCGGCCGGCGCGCGGCTCTCCGGACGCTCGCGGATCGCGAGCGACGAGCAGTTCGATCTCATCGACGCCCTCGAGCACTTCGCACGTGCGCGCGCCGTGTCGCTGATCGAGATAGCGATCGGGGCCCTGATTGCCCGTCCGGTGGTGTCATCGGTGATCGCCGGGGCGACCAAGCCCGGCCAGGTTCGCGCCAATGCCAGAGCCGCCCAGTGGACACCGAGCGAGGACGATCTCGCAGCGCTGGACGCTGTGCTCGCCCCGACCACAGGCTGAGAGAACCGCGGAGCGCCGCCAGGCCCTCCGGCGCTAAACCGCTCCCATGGTCACTTCAGCCGGAGGTGTGACCCGGGAATACCACGCGCATCCGTCACCCGCGATTGGTCAATCGGCGTCGAGGATCTCGATCCCCAGCGCGCCGGCCCAGAGCCCGGCCATGGCGATGACGTCGCCCCATTCCATGGCCGCGCCCCGGAGGTTCTGGACGCCCTGGAGTCCGCTGAGATCGCTGCGTCGAAACTCACAGCTGCGCAGTCGTGCGCCACGAAAGTCAGCGCCGCCGAGGTCGCAGTCGTGGAAACGAACCGATTCGAGCTGCGCTTCGAGGAAGTCCGTCTGTGTGAGCGAGCAATCCGCGAACGTGACGCGCGCGAGGCGCGAGAAGGCGAACGAGGCGAGATCGACGCGGCAGCCCTGAAGAGTCACGTCACGCAACGCGCTCTCCGTCAGCGCGATCCCGGTGAGACGGCTCGCGTCGATGTGCACGCGCGAAGCGTCCGCACTGCGCGCCTGTAGGTTGGCCAGGTTGGAGCCGGTGAGCCGGCCGTCCACGACGCTCAGATGCTCGAGGCGCGAGCCGGAGAGATCAACCTTGGTGAGCTTGACCGTCTGGAAGCTGACGCCGCGGGCGCGCTGGTCGGATAGGTCGACGTCAACCAGCTCAGCCTCGGCGTAGGTGGCGTCGTGAGCGAGCGCCTCGATCTCGATGCCTGCGAGCTCGGTCGGAAGCTGGGGCGGCTCCGGCGAGCGGGCTAAACGCGGCATCCCCTGAACGATGCCAGCCCGCGTCGTGCACCACGCGCGCGTCCTGACGGACGCACCGGCCGACCCATCAGGAGCCGGAATCGCCGGATGCCGTCGATCGTCGGCTCACGGTGCTGTGGCTAGGTAGCGTTGGTTGGTGTGGAGGGTGATGTTCTTGTGGCGGCGGAAGTCGGTGACGACCACCAAGCCGCGCTTCACGACCGTCAGGGTGCCGTCACAGCGGTCAGTAACCGTGAAGATGGTCCCGCGCACAGTCGCCGCGCTGTACTTCCCCTGAGTCCGGTAGTTGCCGTGCTCGCTGGCCTTGAGCGTCTGGAGCGCCTTCTTGCTCAGCTTGCGCGGTTTGAACACCAGATCGCCGTTCACGCCGCTCGGTACGTTGATCGTCTTAGCGACCGCCGCGCACTCCTTCTTGTAGCTCGGCGCGCCCGGGAAGATCCCGGAGTCGAGCAGCTTCAGAAGCGTCAGACCCTTCAAGCGCCGGTTATCGCTCTGCGCCACCTGGAACAGCCCTTCTGAGAACTCCCCCGACTCGGTCTGCGTCCGCTTGCCCTTCTTCCTCGCGGTCGTCGCGGTGATCAACCTCAGCGTGCCCGCGCGCGCATCGACCTCCGTACCGACCGGCAGCTGACGCGCCTCGGTCAGCGGAATGAACCCCATCCCCTTGGTCAACGCCGCCATCGCATGCCCGGTGAGATCCGGCCCAAACCCGGCGCGATCCGCGTCAACGCCGGCGATACTCGCGCCGGCCGGCGGCTTCACGTACACGATCCCGGAAACCGGGGTGAAGTTCGCCTCCTGGCCGAGCACCGGCGCGGGCGGCGGCGCGAGCGCCGCCGTCGTGAACGTCTGATCGGCGCTCGTGACCGTCCCCACCGCATTGGCCGCGACCGCGCGAACGTGATACAGCGCATCCGGAACCAGCCCGGTCACGCCCGCGAACACCGTCTTCGGGCTGGAGCCAGAACCCACCGCCTCAACCGGGGTTCGACCAACGTAAATGTCCGACGCGGTGGTCAACCCGTACTTCGGATCCAGGCCATACTCGAAATACACGCTCGTGGCCGACCCATTCGGGTTCACCGCCGCCGTGAACCCCGCCCGCTGCGAGCCCGCCGATGTCGGCCCCGGGGACACGCTCGGCGCACCGAACGCCGTCACCGTCACCGCCGCACTCGTCGTGGCGGTGCCCCCGTCGTTCGTGTTCGCCGTGACCTGGCAGGCGAGCGATTGCCCGGCCCCGCCGCTCGGGACCGTGTACGTGCTGCTGGTAGCGCCGGCGATCGCGGTGCCGTCCTGAAGCCACTGATACGTGTACATGATCGGCGCCGCGCTCGTCCACGATCCCTGCGAGCACGTGAGCGGTTGACGGGGCACCGGCAAGCCCGTGATCACCGGCAGGACGGCATTCGACGGCGGGTCGTTAGGGTCGACGAGGGTGTCGAAGCGGATCGTCGTGCTCGTTCCCGACGTGCTTCCTGCCGCCGCGAGCGAATACTTCCACGACAGCCCCATGCCGTTGTCCAGGTCGCTGGTCGCGTCGATCGTATCCGGGTACGGTGTTCCGGCCGGCGTCACGTAGCCCCAGAAGCTGTCGTCCATGGGGGACTCACTCGCCAGGTGAGGGCCCTCGTAGAAGCTCGGCACCGGGCCGGCGACCGGGATGAAGCTCGCGATCCGTCCCGGCGGGCTGTCGTTGGGAGTGAGCGTGCACTCCGGCGCGTTGGCGCTCGTCCCCCCCAAGGCGCCGTAGCCTTCGTCGACGACCAGGTCGCAGTCGCCCGTGTGGTACAGCATTCCGGTGAGCTTCTCGCCGGCCTTGTTCTCGATCTGGAGAATCGTGTCGTACTCGTCGCTGCCGACGATGTACGTGTCGGTCTCGGTCAACTGAGCGAGCTCGGAGCGGTCGCCGCACGCCTTCGCGCACGCGTTCACGATCGTCGTCACCCGGAAGGTTGTCGCGGTCTCGCTCATCGTCTGCGAGACCGGTGTGTAGTCCACGGTCGGCGCCGGATGTTCGAGGCTGCCGGGGCCCCCGGGCACCGAAGGACCGAACAATATGGCATCGCCGTCGTTGTAGTCCTTGCTGGCGTTGACCTGCATGAACGTCCCGCACGCTCCTGGATCGGTGTCGCCGGGACCGTAGAACACACCGTAGGCGTCGTTCGCCATCATCACCTGACAAGCGAGATCGTCGTCGAGGTAGATGCGCGTCATCGGCCCAGCCGAGCTGATCGCTTCCTGCGGTACGTGAGCGTCGGCAACACCGGCCACGCCCAGCCACCCCACCGTCCCGAGCACGAGCGCGACGGCCAGCAGCGCGCCGCGCAGCAACCAAGACCGATGCTCGTCTGCGTCGCGCCCCTTGCTCAGCACCCAAACCCCGTTTCTCATCTCTGTGGCGGCCGCGCGCGAGTCTATCCGGGACGCCCAGGTCGCGCAACCGAGAGCGTGGGGGTCGAGGGCTCACCGGGAGCCGGAATCGCCGGATGCCGTCGATCGCCGGCTCACGGCGCTGTGGCTAGGTAGCGTTGGTTGGTGTGGAGGGTGATGTTCTTGTGGCGGCGGAAGTCGGTGACGACCACCAAGCCGCGCTTCACGACCGTCAGGGTGCCGTCACAGCGGTCAGTAACCGTGAAGATGGTCCCGCGCACAGTCGCCGCGCTGTACTTCCCCTGAGTCCGGTAGTTGCCGTGCTCGCTGGCCTTGAGCGTCTGGAGCGCCTTCTTGCTCAGCTTGCGCGGTTTGAACACCAGATCGCCGTTCACGCCGCTCGGTACGTTGATCGTCTTAGCGACCGCCGCGCACTCCTTCTTGTAGCTCGGCGCGCCCGGGAAGATCCCGGAGTCGAGCAGCTTCAGAAGCGTCAGACCCTTCAAGCGCCGGTTATCGCTCTGCGCCACCTGGAACAGCCCTTCTGAGAACTCCCCCGACTCGGTCTGCGTCCGCTTGCCCTTCTTCCTCGCGGTCGTCGCGGTGATCAACCTCAGCGTGCCCGCGCGCGCATCGACCTCCGTACCGACCGGCAGCTGACGCGCCTCGGTCAGCGGAATGAACCCCATGCCCTTGGTCAACGCCGCCATCGCGTGCGCCGCGAGATCCGTCTCGAACCCGGCGCGACCCGCATCGAGCGCGGCGACCTTCGCGCCGGCCGGCGGCTTCACGTACACGATCCCGGAAACCGGGGTGAAGTTCGCCTCCTGGCCGAGCACCGGCACGGGCGGCGGCGCGAGCGCCGCCGTCGTGAACGTCTGATCGGCGCTCGTGACCGTCCCCACCGCATTGGTCGCGACCACCCGAACGTGATACAGCGCGTGCGGAACCAGCCCCGCCACGCGCGCGCTCACCGTCTCCGGGCTGGAGCCAGAACCCACCGCCTCAAACGGAGTTCGATCGACGTAGATGTCCGAAGCGCTCGTCAACCCGTACTTCGGATCCAGGCCATACTCGAAATACACGCTCGTGGCCGACCCATTCGGGTTCACCGCCGCCGTGAACCCCGCCCCCGTCGTACTCACCGACGGCACCCCCGGCGACACGATCGGCAACATGCTCGGCGACTCGCAGGTGGCGCTGACGGTGAAGTCGACCGCGTTGCTCGTGGCGCCGGACGAGGTCACGATCTGGAGCACATGCGTACCCGCCGCGAGGCCCGGGTCGGTGAACTCGGCGGTCGTGTCGGACGGGTCCTCAGCAGCGACCGTCTGCGCTGACGACGTGCCCGGATCGATGTCGACGCTGGAGCCGGTCGGGATCCCGGTCCCGGTGAGCGTGATCACCGATGATTGGTCGCCCGGCACCAGGCAGCTCGGACTCACGCTCGAGATCGCCGGGGGGCCGGCCCCGTAGGGCTCCGAGACCTGCACCTGGTCCAGGAGCCAGCCGCGGAAGCCGTTGTACAACGTGTCGCCGGTGTCGAAGTTGAACTGGAGCTGGGCGCTGTCGGTTGGGTCGCCGTCCGCCCCGTCGGCGTTCGCGCTCTGGATCGCCTCGATCACGGGGGTCAGGTCGACGAGGTAGGGCTTCCACTGGGGCGGGACCTCGATCCCTCCACCCGAGGTGTAGTCCTGCTGGGGCAGGCCGCCCGTCGGGTTGTCGGGGTTCAGGGTGCCGAGCGCTGTCCACGTGCTCCCCCCGTCGATGCTGTACGAGACCGTCATCACGTCGAAGGCATCACCCTCGACCGCCTCGATGTCCCACCAGCCCTCGAACGTGAGCTGCGCGCTGGGATACAGGTCGGTGACCGACCCGGTGCTCGTCGCCGTCGAGGAGAGCGAGAACGGGGGGGAGTCGAGGTCGCCGTCCTCGATCTGCTCGGAGGTGCAGCCGTCGTCGGCAGGCTGCGCGACGTCGGTATAGCTGTTGGGCGGGTCGGCGTCGGGATCGTCGCCACAGTAGGTCCCGGTGCTCGCCTCGCCGTACCAGGCCACGCCGTCCCCTTCGAACGCGCTCGGCAGCGCCCCGGAGTCCGGGAGCGTCACGAGCGCCGGGTTGATCGCGGGGATCACCGAGATCGTCTGCGGGTTGATCTGGTCGTGCCAGAAGTCGCCCGCGCCGTTCGGGGCGTCGGATGTCCATCCCGTCGGCAGCGTCTGGCTGTCCGCATCGGCGGAATTGAAGCCCTCGGAGAGGATCGTCGTCGCCAGCGCGTCGGTCGCTCCCCATCCGAGCGCTGCGGCGATCGCGCCAACCAAGACGAACACGAGCACCAGTCGACGCGTGAGCGCGCGAGGATGCCGAGAATCAGCCCGATTCTCGCCGCGGTCACACCGCTTCATAAGCTCCCGAACCCCGTTTCTTCACGCCCTGGCCAGGGCGAGTCTATTCCGGACCCCCAGGTCGCGCAACCGTCGGCGCAGGAGTCGAGGGCTCACCGCGATCGCCGGGGGTCGCTTCCGGCAGCGACCATACCTTCAGTGTGGCCTGCTTGCCGCGGATCGCGAACTCGTCGACGTACACGAGGTCGTCGGGAACCTCGCGCAGCGCAAGGCGCGTCGCTTCGGAGATGAAGAGCTGGTGCGGGGTGCCCTTGGTCATGCCCTCCAGGCGCGAGGCGGTGTTCGTCGTGTCGCCGATCGCCGCGTACTCGAGGCGTCGCTCGGAGCCGACGTTGCCGGACATCACCGGTCCGCTGTTGAGCCCGATCCCCATCCTGAACGCGTGGCCATACCCCCCCTCGGCGAGCCACGCGTTGAAGCGCGGCAGGCGCTCGGCGAGCATCGTGCGCGCGGCCGTGAGCGCGCGGTCGGCGTGGTCCTCCATCTCGAGCGGGGCGCCCCACAGAGCGAAGATCCCGTCGCCCATGAACGAGACCAGTGTGCCACCGTACTCGAGGATCGTCTCCGTCATGCCGCCGAGGTACTGGTTGATGACCTGCACCACTCGCTCTGGCTCAAGCGATTCCGAGAAGGTCGTGAACCCGCGCAGGTCGGTGAACATCACGGTGCCCTCGCGGCGCACGGCACCGAGGCGCAGATCCTTGTCGGTGGAGGCGATCACTTGGTCGACCACGGCGCTGGGCACGAAGCGCCCGAACAGGTCGTGAACCCGCGCTTGCTCGAACCCGCGCAGCACGTAATGGCCTCCAAGCGAGCCGACCGTGGCGATCATCAGCGCGATGACCGGGTAGATGAACGTGACGATGTGGCCGTCGTCGAACGCGATCTGCGTGCCGACGGCCAGCGCCGCGGCGATCGCGACCATCACCTGAACCGAAGCCTTGAAAGCCAGCTTGATGCTCGTGAGCGGGACCAAGACGCCCATCAGGACGATCAGGAGAAGGTCGACCGTCTCCGAGACGTGGCGCAGCGGGAACCCGGCCAGGACGGTACCGATCGCCTGGGCGTGGATCTCCGGCCCCGACATCATCGAGCCCCGCGACACGGAGGTCTCGTGCACATCCTGGAGGGTGGGGGCCGTGGCGCCGATGACGACGATCTTGTTGTGGAAGAACTGGGATTGGAGCGTGCGGGCGATGCGGACCTCGCGCCCGTGGACCTCATCGAAGCTGACCTGGCCCGCGTAGACCTCCCAAAAGGGGATGGCGGGGATCGTGCCCGGCGGGCCGTAATAGTCGATCCAGGCGGTGGTGCCGGACGGCGGGTGGATCCGATGGCCGCTCGCCACCTGGGCGGTGGCGACGTCGAGCCCCGCGAGATGAGAGATCGATAGGGGAAGCCGGCGGATGACGCCGTCCGAGTCGTTGGGGAACGCTCCGTCGGCTGGAGTCGCGTCCACCTCAGCGAGCAGCTTGTTACCGTTCACGCCGAACTCTTCGATCTGGCCGGTGGGGCTGGGCTCGTCGTTGGCCAGCACGACCTTGCCGTTGCTGTTCTGGAGCGCGGTGGCCAGCGCAATGTCATCGTTCGTGCCCAGGCTCGAGCGCTCGCTGAACTGGATGTCGAACGCGACCGCCTTCGGTTTCTCGCGCATGATGTTGTTGAGCACGCGTGCCTCCACCCGGCGCGGGAACGGCCACTGCAAGCCAAGCTTGTCGAACGTCAGGTCGTCGACCGCCACGATGACCAGATCCGAGGGCGGCCGCTCATGGCCTCGGATCTGAAAGCGCGCGTCGATCGTCTGGAGCTCGATCTCGTGGAGCGGATCGGTGAAGTACAGGGCGAGGCTCACAGCGGTCGCGACCAGCGCCACCGCCCAGAACACGCTCGCACGCAACCGCTGGCGGGTGAACAACCAGGACGTCAGTCGCCGCGTCACGGCCCGTCATGCGTTGCCGGGATCACGGTCATGCCCAAGCTGGTGAAAGCCTCCGGGGTGACGTCCAGCGCCTTGACGGCGAGCTCGGCGAAGAGCGCGGCCCGCTCGGTATCGCGTGACGTGTAGGGGTCACCGTTGCGGCGATCGAGCAGCGACACGGCGCCGATCGCCCGTCCGGCGCGAAGCAGCGGCACGACCAGCATCGTGTAAGGGACGTAGCCGGTCCCTGCGGCGATCCTCCCGGCGAAGCGGTCGTCAGTGCGGCACTCGGCGACCGCCTCGCCGACCCCGGTGGCGACCACTCGGCCGGCGATCCCGGTGCCCGGTGGCAGCCTGACCCCGACGATCTCACGCGCCCCGGCGCCCCACGCCGACTGATAGACGAGCTCCTGGGTCGTCAGATCGATCAAGCAAATCGATGCCGCGGCCGCCTCGAACACCCCGGCGGCGGCCTTGACGATCGCCTCCATGAGGCTGCGCGGGGCATCCGGATTGGCGACCGAGAGTGCGAGCGACTCGCCGCCGTCGTCCCCGAGGCGGACGCCGAGCGCCCTGGCGAACGCCGCGACCGAGGCCACCCGCCGCTCGGGGATCATCTCGAGTCCCGCATTGATCGTGTGCTCGAGCTCGGGAGAGACGTCAGGCACGATCGCGGACAGCCGCGTGGGCTCGGCGTAGACCGGCGCCCGGCCTGCGATCAGGTTCCAGAGCGTCGCGGCGATCCCGAAGACGTCGGTGCGCGGCGACACCTGGCCCCCGGCGAACACCTCGGGGGCCATGAATCGTGGCGTGCCGATACCGACCGTGCCCACGGACTCGTCCTCGTCCAGACGCCGCGCGATCCCGAAGTCGACGAGCACGACCCCGCGTTCGGAGAGGATCATGTTCTGGGGCTTCACGTCGCGATGAACGATCTGTTGATCGTGCACGTACTGGAGCGCCTCACACGCTTGGCGGACGTACTCGATCGCCTCCGGGATCGGCAGTCCCGGCTGGCCGCGCCGCTTCAGCAGCTGACCGAGCTCAACTCCTCGGATCAGCTCCATGACCACGTACTGGCCGGACTCCTCCTCGAAGTAGTCCACTACCTGCACGACGCGGGGGTGGCGCAGGCTCGCCAGCAGCCGAGCCTCGATCTCGAACCGCTGTGCGTCGCGCTTGTCGAACAGCTGTTTCAGCGCAACGTCACCGCCGTTGGCGTCCACCGCGGCGTACACCGCGCCCATCGCCCCGTGTGAAATCGGCTCGACGACGCGGAAGCGACCCTTGAGGGTCAAGCCGAGGACCAGTGACGCCGCTCTGCTATCGCTCACGTGCGAGCTGAGTCCTTCCCTGCATAGATGCGGACACCTTACCCTGCACTCGAGTCACCGAGGGCGTGCAGGCTGCTGAGGGCGCCAGTGAGGGCCGCTGACGCCCGGGTGATCTCCCCGCCTGCGCTGCTGTAGGTGGCCGCGATCGCCTCGAGCCGCCGCGACTCCCCCGGCTGCTTCGAAGCCCCAGCAGATCACGTAGCGCCACCGAATCACCTATCCTCGACGCAGCAGAGGCGACCATAGCGGTCGTCCGCTTCAACACAAGGCGCGTGGGTGACCGCCGAGCCGGCGCCGGCCCGACACCGACGACGATGCCCAGCATGCACAACCCCTCAGACGATCCCGGAATCGGAAGTCGAATCGGCGACTACTCGATCGAAGCGCTATTGGGCGTCGGCGGGATGGGCCACGTCTACAGCGCGGTGCGACCCGACGGGGTGCGCGTCGCGCTGAAGCTGATCAAACAGGACTACGCGCGCGACGAGACCTTCAGGCGCCGCTTCCAGCGCGAGGCGCGTATCGCGCAGACGGTCCGCCATCCACACGTGGTCCCGGTACTCGAGACCGGAGAGCTCGACGGCCTCCTGTTCATGGCGCAGAAGTACGTCGACGGAGGCTCCCTCGAGCAGAAGCTGAAGGCCGGCCCGCTCGATGTCGGCACCACGGTCCGCATCTGTGAGCAGGTGGCGGACGGGCTGGAAGCGCTCTGGGCCGCGGGCATGGTCCACCGCGACGTCAAGCCCGCGAACATCCTCCTGGACAGGCACGGAATCGCCTACATCACCGACTTCGGCCTGGCCAAGGACAGCCAGGGCAGCGTCCTGACCCTGCCCGGTCAGGCGCTGGGCTCCATGGACTACATGGCCCCAGAGCAGATTCGCGGCGAGGAGGTAACCGCGGTGACGGACATCTACGCGCTCGGATGCGTCATGTACGAGTGCATGTGCGGGCATCCCCCATTCGCGGACCGGCAAGGGATCAAGGTGCTCTGGGCGCACCTATTGGACGAGCCGAGCGATCTGTCCGCGGTTCGCTCGGACATCTCGCCCGACTTCGCACGCGCGGTTAGCCGAGCTCTGGCGAAGGACCCCGCGGAGCGGCCTAAGCGAGCCGGCGAGTATGCCCTTATGCTCGCTGCTGCGGGGGGCGGACCCCGCTGACGATGGCCGGCGGCTTCCGTAACGCCCCGCCGCCGTGTAAGGTCCCCGCGAGTATGCGGCGTTTCCGCCGGGTAGAGACCATTCGGGGTTCGTCCTCATGTTGAGCGTAGGAAGCACGGTCGGGAGTAACCTGATCGACGGAGTGCTCGGGGTCGGAGCAATGAGCGTCGTGTACCGCGCACGGCGACCCGACTCGACGCCGGTGGCGCTGAAGGTTCTCGCCGACGAGCTCTCGGGCAACCCCTGGTTTCGGGCACGCTTCAAGCGCGAAGCGGACGTGCAGAGGGCTTTTGTGCACCCTCACATGATCCCGCTGTACGACTTCGGCGAGTCCGAGGAAGGCATGTACATCGTGATGCCGGTGATCGAGGGTCCGACGCTCAAGGCGATGCTCGCCACGAGCCGCGTCGATCCCTGGCTGAGCATCCGCCTGCTATCGCAGGTCGCCGATGCGCTCGATGCGGCGCGGGCACGCGGCCTTGTCCATCGCGACGTCAAGCCCCAGAACATCATCGTGGGGCCTGGCGACCACGCCTACCTCGCCGATTTCGGGCTCGTCACGGCGGGCCTGGGAGCCCCACTGACTCAGACCGGACAGGTGCTCGGCACGATCGACTACCTCTCGCCCGAGCAAGCGCGCGCCGAGCTGGTCACGGCCTCGAGCGATGTCTATGGGCTCGCCTGCGTGCTTTGCGAGGCCCTGACCGGAGACGTCCCGTTCCCTCGGAGCACCCCGCCGGCGACGGTCTTCGCTCACTTGACCGAGCCTCCGCCCCGGGTATCCGAGCGCCGTCCGGACCTCCCGCCGGCGCTCGACGAGGTGATCGCTCAGGGGATGGCGAAGGACCCGACTGCCCGCCCCGGGTCGGCTGTGGCACTAGTCGAGCTGGCAGCCGACGCGCTGAGAGCCGCGGAGCGGGTCTCAGCAGGGCGTGCTTGACTCACCCAGTGCCCCTCGAGATATCGCCCGGGCGAGAGCCCACCGCCGCGGTCGAGCGTCCGCTCGGAGGCCACCTCCCCAGCCATCGGATCCGGTTGCTGGCCACGAGCAGAGTCAGCTGCCCGCGACCAGGGCGAGCAGGAACAGCGCGAGCAAGTGAAAGGACTGATCAAGAGCCGCGCCGAGCGACGGGTTGGCAATGATGTCGGCCTTCTTGAACGTCTTCGCGTAGCTGTACAGCAGCCTCCCGTCATCCTGGATCAGGTGCGGGATCGCGATGAGCGCGGCCACGAGCAACACTCCGGCATGCAGGCTGCCCCACAGCCAGATCAATCCCGGCACGAAGGCAAGCGTGTAGCTGACGATGTGCGAGACGAGCGCGCGGCGCATCGTCCGGGAGCCGGTGAGGCCGCCACGCTTGTTGAGCGCCTGCCATTCCGTCTGGAGGATGTAGTCACCCGCCAGATGCGATATGACGAACACGGCGAAGATCTCGACCCAGGGCATCTCCTGGGAACGTATCCGACCGAAGGCTCTCCAGACGTTCAACTGCCCGGGCGGCCATCAGATCGCTCAACGGCCTCCGAATCAGCGTCACGGCGAGCGTGTCCAGCGCCGAAGCTTCGCCCTCGCTCGCGGCGATCCCGCGCATCGCCCGGATCGCTCAGTCCCCTTCCTCGGGGCGCCAGGGAGGTTGGGGAGGGGCTGAGACGAGCGCTCGGCGTAGGAGCGTTAGCAGCTGACGGCGATCGGCGGCGGGGAGCCCGCCCAGCACCTCGTCCTCGACCTGCGCGACGAGTCGTCTGGCCCGCTCGAGGGTGCGCCGACCCTTCGGGGTGATCGTGACCTCCCACGCGCGGCGGTCGCCCGGGCGCCGTCGGCGCTTGGCCAGCCCCGTGGTTTCGAGTTCGTTGATCAGCTTGACCATGGCGCTTGGGTCGATGCCCATGTCGGAGCTCAGCTGCTGCTGGATCCCCCCTTCTCGAGCGCCGAGCACGTTGAGCAGCGTGAACAGCGCGGGCGTCAGGCCAATGGAGTTGAGCGTCTCCTCGGTGCGTACATGCGAGGCCCGCCAGAGCCGGAAGAAGAGTTGGCCGGCGAACTCGGCCACCTCGATGTCGGTCGAGATAGATCCCGTCACTGCTCAAGCTTCGCAGATTCTCTGGGAGATTACAATGGTTGACAGACACCACGATAGTCGCATACCATCATGTTTGGATCCAGGCAACGCTAATCGGCACATCGGGTCGATTGACCCACGACGAAAGGAAGCGACCATGGCTGGCTCGTCCACCCAGGGGATCAAGATCGTGCTGCATCCCGTGTCCGACCTGGCGGCAGCGAAGGCGGTGTACGCCGCCCTGCTCGGCGTACCGCCGACGGCCGACGCGGACTACTACGTCGGCTTCGAGGCCGAGGGCCAGCACATCGGGCTGCTGCCGGGCGGTGGGCCGCAGGGGATGACCTCGCCGGTGGCCTACTGGCAGGTGCCGGACATCGAGGCGAAGCTGGCTGAGGTGACCGCCGCCGGGGCCACCGTCAAGGAACCCGCGCGCGACGTCGGCCGCGGGCGCCTGGTGGCCACCGTCACCGACCCCGACGGCAACGTCCTTGGCTTGATGCAGGACCAGTGATGCGAGCCCAACCTTCACGAAAGGAGCTGCCGTGACCTCCATCGAATCCATCACCCTCGAAGTGGCCGACCCCACGGCCGCCAACGCCTTCTACGCCGCCGCGTTCGATCTGGGCACTCAGGTGGGTCTACGCGCCTCGGACGCACCCACGACAGGCTTTCGCGGGTTGACGCTGTCACTCGTGGTGTCCCAGCCAGCCACGGTCGACGGACTCATCGGCGCCGCCCTCGACGCGGGCGCGACGCCGCTGAAGCCGGCCAAGAAGGGGTTCTGGGGCTACGGCGGCGTCATACGTGCCCCGGACGGGACGATCTGGAAGGTCGCCACGTCGTCGAGGAAGGACACCGGCCCGGCCACTCGGCAGATCGACGAGATCGTGCTCCTGTTGGGAGTCGCGGACGTAGCCGCGAGCAAACGCTTCTACGTCAACCGCGGCCTGGCCGTGGCAAGGAGCTTCGCCGGCAAGTACGTCGAGTTCGCCACTCCCTCGGCGGCAGTCAAGCTGGCGCTCTACGGGCGCCGTGCGCTGGCCAAGGACGCTGGTGTCTACCCGGATGGCACCGGCTCGCACCGGATCGTCATCGGCAATGATGCTGACTCCTTCACCGACCCCGACGGGTTCGCGTGGGAGCCCGCGGGCCGCGTACCGGGTCCGGTTCGCCTGCCGGCGCGTACCTTGGCGTCATGACTGTCGCCGGAGTCCAAGGAGCTCGAACATGATCCTTGTACTCCCGCTGATCAGGTACCTCATCCGCGCCTGCGCGCCAGCGCCGCGGAAAACACGCCGGAATGTCGCTCCTATTCGAGGCGTCCCGCGATCGCGTACCGATCGCCGTCGCTGTCGTGTCCGGCGCGCTGGTGATCGCCGGCTGCGGGTCCTCGAGCAAACCGAGCGCCCCGAGCAACACCGCCTCGAACCTGGCGGACGCCGCGATCAGCTACGCGGACTGCATGCGCTCGCACGGGGTGGCGAACTTCCCCGATTCGAGCACGTCCGGCAGCAGCGTCACCTTCGGCCTCAAGAGCAGCTCCGGGATCAACCAGGCATCGCCGTCGTTCCAGGCGGCCCAGACGGCATGCGGCAAGCTCCTGCCGGGCGGCGGTCCCGGGTCCGAAAAGCCAACCACCGCCGCCAAGGCACAGGTGCTGGCGATTTCCGAATGCATGCGCACACACGGGGTCAACGGCTTCCCGGATCCGACAACGACACCGCCCAGCAGCCCCGCCGGCTACAGCGGCGTGCTCACACTCAACGGCGTGTCCCTCGCGATCCCGACCACGATCGCCATCCAGTCCTCCGCGGTCCGGCAAGCCGCCACCGCCTGCCACCTCGGCGGTCTCGGGCAAGGCGGCTGACGGCGCCGCAGCGACCGCGCGCGCTCCACGCGAGCCAGTATCCCCCACGCCGGCTGCGGAGCGATATTCGGCGCAGCGTTCGGGTGACGGGGGCTCTCACGCGGCCAGTTGCGCCGACGATTGCTTCTGCTCGGTGAGAGACTCCTCGCGCGCGATAGGCGTGGGCACCGTTACGGCACCGTGTATGCCACGATCTGCGGGTCTCCACCTCCGGTACTCGTGACGGGGCCGCCCGCCGGAACGATCACGGTGTTGCCCGCGATGGCGATCGGCGAGTTGGCAGATGTGGGCAGCTGACGGCGATAGACGATCGCTCCGGTGCTGCGATTCACCGCGATCAACACACCGTCGTAGAGCGTCGTGAACACGAGATCGTGGGAAATCGTGACGGCGCCGAGCGGCAACTGCGGCAGCTTTTTATCCCATTGGACCTTACCTGTCGCGAGGCTGAGCGCCTCCATCTCACCGGTCGGAGACCCTGCCGCCTTGGTCGCAGTTGGGAGATTGAGGGTCGGGTAGGTCAGTGGTAGGTCCAAGGTCGCCACGTATACGCTGTTGCTCGCGACGGCCAGGTCGGCCAAGACGCCGCCGAACGACCCTGGAAGGATCGTCAGGGGTGCCTTGAGCGTGCTGCGGTGCTCGAGCGCCTGGAGTGAGTCGTTGTCATGTCCGTTGTGCGCGCCCACCGCGGTCTTCCAGATCAGCTTGCCGGTACTGGCGTTCATCTCGTAGACGTAACCCATCTTGCCACTGCCGATCACGACGGAGACGCCACCGATGCGCGCCGAGATCGGCGAGGCCTGCATGTCGTAGTCCTTGAAGTCGTCGGACACGCCCTGGTAGTACCAGCGGAGGTTCCCGGTCGCGGCGTCGAGATTCACGTCGCTGTCGGTGTAGAGCTCCACCGCCGGATGCGCGATCGCCGCAGCGGGGGTCTGATACGGGTTACCGATCCCATACGTCACCGACCCATCGCCACTGACCAGCGGCGTCTCCCACGCCCCGCCGGCGCCGACGCCAAGCGACTGCACGCCCGGCTCTGGGCCGACGACCGTATTGAACCTCCACAGCTCTGCTCCGCTTGACGCGTTCAGCGCAAGCAGCACCCCGCCACCGGGCCCCGAGCCGTATTGGCTTGCCAGATAAACCCGCCCGTTGGCCACCTGTGGCTGAATGCCGAAGGTACCCTGGCCTTTGCGCAGGAGATCGCTGTTGACCCAGATCGTCCGGCCGGTGGTGGCACTCAGCGCAAACGCCGCCGTAGGGGTGAGCCCGTACACCTTCCCGTCGGCGACGGCGACGCCATTCGGTCCCGGTCCACTCCCCTCCGGCTGATTGCATCGATACTCCCACCGGAGCTTCCCGGTCGCGAGTGCGAGCGCGTACACGTTCGAGTCGAGATCCTGGAGATAGACCAGGCCGTTCTGCACGATTGGGTTCGCGGTCAATGACCCGTACGGGCGCACGCCGGCCGCCGCCTTCCCCGTGAGCTTGAACGTCCAGGCCTGCGCGAGCCTGGACACGTTCGCCGAGGAGATAGTCGACCCAGGGGCGTCCCGGGTGTTCGCGAGGTTGGCATTTGAGTACGACCACGAGCCAGACGCCCCCGCCGTCGAAGCAGCCACGTTTACGGTGACGGTCTTGCAGCCGGAGCTCGCGGCCGCGGTCCCATTCCCGCCGCACGCCGCAACCAGCAAACCAGCCGCGACAACCAGAACCGCGCTGAGCGTAATGCGACCATTCCTGCTCGTTTCCATCTCATTCAGCTCCTGGCCGTGAGTTGCGAGGGACGGCGGTCCGCGCGAGGACCCGACTTTCGAACCCGCGAAGGTGACCACCGCGTCGTTCTGCGCGTCGAAATGCTCGTTTTCAGCTGCGCACTCGCTCCGGCCTCAGGACCGGCGCTGCGGGGATCGAGTGCCGTGCCAAAGACAGGGCAGTCGATCGGCGCAACGGTCATGTCGCGTTCGTCGACGCCTTCGTCGCTGCGATTGCTGGGGGTAGGTGGTATGCGGGGTAGAACTCCAGTGCCGGTAGGGCTACCGGCAACGCTGGCCACCGTCAGCCGCTGCTGTGATAGCCCATGGAGCTTCGCCAACCAATTGATGTACCTGATCCCTCCTGGGGAACATCTTGGGGATCTAATGGCTGGATGACATCACTTTGCTACCAGCCGCGCAAGCCCCAGCGAAGCCGGCTGCCTCGAGGAGCTTGGCTATTACTGGTCATCATCGGCTCCATCAGGCGGGCGGCGCCGGATGCAGCTGCTCGTGGAGCAGCCGCCACAGGGCCGCCGATCCAGGTTTCGGACTGGTGGTCAGCTACCCGAGGCAGCGCACGAGGATCTCGAGGAGCCGTTTGGTGGTGCTCCCGTCCTGAGCTCCGTGGTGGGGGTTGAACTCAGTCACGGTGAGCGCACGCACACGTGTTTCGGCGAGTAGTAGCTCGCTGAGTATCTCTCCGCACACTGTCAGCGATGGGGCGATGCCGCGATCGGTGTTCTCCGCCAGCGGCGCATCGAGAAAGTCGACGAGGTCGACGTCGAAGTGCACGGCCAAACCGTCGCAGGCCGAAAGCGGGGAGAGCGCCGCTCGCACGCTGCGCAGCGGATCAGATGCGGCCACCTGCACCTCGACGACGGGCAGCCTACGATCGGCGATCACCTCGGCCTCAAAGTCTGTGTGCGGCCCGAGCCCGAGGAAGCTGATCTGACCGGAGCTCAGCATCGGTCGGTGACCGGCGAGCGCCGCGAGCCCGTCAACAGCGCCGTCGATGTCGAGCATGTGCGCCACCCCCATCCAGTCCAAGGCGCCGTCGACCGTGCTGTCGGGCACGTTGAGGTCAGCGTGCCGATCGACGTAGACGACTCCCAGCCGCGCAACACGATCCTGAAGGCCGGCCACGGTGCCGACACCGACCGTGCAGTCGCCTCCGAGGACCACAACCGTGTCCTCGGCTGGAGCAGATCGGACCAGCCCAGCGACCTGGCCGGCACGGTCGATGACCACGCCGGCGTTCGCCGCCCTAGGGTTTTCGAGGTCCGGCCGCCACCGAAAGCGAGTCACCCGCCCGCCGCGCTGCACCGCCACACCGGCCGCCTCCAACCGCTCGACCAGGCCGGCCTCGAGCAGCGCGCGGGGACCATCCTCCTGACCGGGCGCGTAGCCACCTGCGCTCGTCGGGGCCTCTACGAGCGTGACCGTTCGCATCGCCACATCATCCCCCAAGCATCGATCCGCTCACTACGACGCTCGGACGCGACGGCCGGGTCGTGCACACTATCCGCACGAAGGAGGTGCTCCGTTCACCGGACGCAGCGAGAAGCGGTTAGTGTTGATCGCGCTCATCCACGACGGCGCACAGCTCTCGCTGGGGGAAAGAGAAGGCACGATGGCCACTTACCTTGCGTTCCACGAGGTTGACGACGTCGACCGCTGGCTGAGCTCGCCAAAGCGCAAGGAGGTGTTCGGACCCCTCGGAATCACCACTCGCACATTCCAGGACCCCCAGGGCTCGAAGCGCGTTGGGATGATCGTCGAGATCCCCGACTTTGCCGCGTTTCAAGAGTTCATGCAGACCGAGCCCGCGGCCGAAGCGATGGAGCACGACGGGGTCCACCCCGACACCCTCGTGATTCTCGCCGAGGGATAGGGCGTCGCGCCCGCCGCGTTCCGACCCGAGACCCAGCGCACCTCCGCTGCCACTGGCGGGATCGCGAACGGCTCGCGGCGGCAGATGAAAGGGGAGCGATGACCACTTCTTCGCGCAAGAGCGTGCTGCTGATCGGTGCCTCCCGGGGCCTGGGCCTGGCGATGGCCAGGGAGTACGTCGAGCGGGGCTGGCAGGTGACGGGCACCGTCCGAGGCTCGGGAAGAACCGGCCTGCATGATCTGTCGGAGCGCAGCAGCGGGCAGTTTCAAATCGAGATGGTCGATATCAACGTTCCCGATCAGGTCCTGGCGTTGCATCAGCGGCTGGAATCCAGGATCTTTGATCTTCTGTTCGTCGACGCCGGCGTGACCAACGGCCCCCACGAGACGATCGCCGACGTCTCGACCGAGGAGTTCACGCGCCTGATGGTGACCAACGCGCTGAGCCCGATGCGGGTGCTCGAGGCCCTGCAAGACCTCGTCCCAGCCCACGGAACCCTCGGCGTGATGTCATCGGGACAGGGAGTGTCGCGAACAACCACGGCGGCGGCTTTGAGGTCTACAGGGCCAGCAAAGCGGCCCTCAACACGCTCATGCGCAGCTTCGCCGCCCGTCACTCCAATGACCCGCGGGCGCTGGTGCTGATGGCCCCGGGCTGGGTTCGCACCGATCTGGGCGGCCCCCAAGCCCGCCTGAGCATCGAGGAGAGCATCCCGAAGGTCGTCAACACGATCGAGGCCCAGCAGGGCCAGGCGGGGCTGCACTACCTCGACTACCTCGGCCAGACGGTCGCCTGGTGAGCCATGAGCGGTGGATGGAAAGCCAGGCCCTCTGGCGCCGCTTGACCTTGACCCTGGGTGAGGCCGCACACTTGTGCGGTAACCCTGTCAAGGAGGGAGTGCGCAGGTGGATCTAATCAGCATCGGAGAGTTCGCCAGACGTTCTCGGCTCTCGCCCAAGGCGCTGCGGCTCTATGACGAGCTCGATCTCCTACCGCCCGCGCGCGTCGATGACGACTCCGGGTATCGCTACTACGCGGCGTCCCAGCTCGACCGCGCCCGGCTGATAGCTGCCCTGCGTCAGCTGGAGATCGCACTCGCCGAGATCAAGGTGATCGTCTGCCTCGAACCAGAAGCGGCCGCCGAGCGGATCAGCGAGCACTGGACCGCGGTCGAGGCCCAACACGCGGCTCGGCGCGACCTCGCGGATTACCTCATTGGCCGTATGCAAGGAAAGAGGCATGTCATGTACGAGGTCGCCACACGCGATATCCAGGTCCGGAGCGTTCTGTGTCTCAAACGGAGCGTCGACGGAACGCAGGGAGCATGGGCGTTCGGCAAAGAATTCGTCGCGATCCTGCGCCAGCATCGCCTGCCGATGATGGCGGGTCGGGCGGGAGCCGTCTTTTGTATCTACTGGGGCGAGGTCAGCGACGACAGCGACGGGCCCGCGGAGTGGTGCCGGCCGGTTCCCGCCGACCAGGCCGAGCAGCTCGCCGTCGAGGTCCCGGAGCTCGTGCTTCGCAATGAGCCGGCGCATCGTGAGGCGTTCATCCACCTTGGTCCAGGAGGCCAGATCGAACCGGCGCAATGGCAGCTGATCTCGCAGTCGCTGCACCGTTGGGTCGAAGAGCACGCCGTGCAGCCGAGTGAGCTGGGGGCCAGAATCACGTACCTCGCAGATCCGACCAGGCCCGAGAACCAAGGTCCTGACTGCGACTTCGCGATTCCGCTCACCTGATCAGCCAGAGCGCGCGATTCGAAGCTTGCCTTATCTTCGAGGCAGGACTCTGATTCAGGCAGGACTGCGGAGGAGGCGCGTTGGCGGAGCGCAAGTGGGCGCCGCGGCGGTGCCTACGCCGTGCGTGACGGGGGCGTGTGGTGGTCGTGGGATGAGGGCTGCGATGGAGGCGACGCTGCGGACTCGGGGCGCCCACATCATGGTCGCTGGCGTCGACTCCGCGAACGACGGCTCGTTGCGCTTCCACGCTCGCGCAGGGTTCCTCCAGACGGGCCGCATGCCCGAGGTCGGTCAGCGAGCTACAGGATCTCTCGGCGATGATCGAGGCGCTCGGCTGCCAATCGAGCGGCTCGCGGTCTACGAGCCGTCGTATATGGTCGACGGGACACGGCTGCTTCCGCTCGACGACCTCGACGAGCGCCTCTCCGCGCTGGTTCGCGAAGGTCGTCGCGACGACGCGGTCGCCCTCTTCTCGACCGAGGCGGTCGGCCTTCCTACCGCCATCGTCGAGGGGATGCGCGCCCCGGTATGGGGTTTGCTCACCGCTCTCGCGCACACGCTGCCCTACGACCTGGCTGTCCATCACGGCTACAGACTCCCCACCGGGCGCCTCGCCGAGCTCGAGCTCCCGCTCCTCGCCCTCGACGGTAGTGAATCGTTTCCCTGGATCCGCGCGACCGCGCGGGCAGTGGCGCAGGCGGTTCGCGGGGCGCGGCATCTCACGCTCGAAGGTCAGGACCACAGCGTCCTGCAGCACCCGGAGGCACTCCGGCCGGCGCTCGTCGAGTTCTTCAGCTGACCGCACCAGGGACGCGCAGCCGACTCTCAGAACGTCCCGGCGTGGCGGGGCGGCCTCACCGCCACAGGCGGGGCGATGCGCTGTTCAAGCTGAGCAGACCGGCGTCAACGCGGCGCCATGGCCACCAAGCCCGCAAGCGGCTGGCCCGGAGAGCAAACGCTGAGCCAACTTTTGCGCTCCGGCTCTTGACGTGGCCTCGTTGCCCGAGGAAGGTAGGCAGATGCGGATCGGACTAGTGCAGATAAACATGAGCGGCAGGCGCCCGACCAGACCGGACGGGTCGGAGCCTCCGAGCTTTGGTCTGTTGCCGTATTCGGTGGGGTTGTTGAAGTCGTATGCGATGGTGCACGCGGCTGAGGAGCACGAGTGGTTGCTGCCGATCTATCGGCGGTTGGCGGTGGATGAGGCGGCTGATGCGTTGGCGGGCGTGGATGTGGTGGGTTTCAGTCTGTATGTGTGGAATGTGCGGTTGTCGTTGGCGATCGCTGAGGAGCTCAAGCGTCGCCAGCCGGGGGCGTTGATCGTGTGTGGTGGGCCGCAGGTGCCCGATCGTGCGGTGGCGGCGGAGGCGTTCTTGCGTGAGCATCCGTATGTCGATGTGATCTGTCATGGCGAGGGCGAGGCGGTGTTCGCGGGGCTGTTGGATCGGGCTGGTTCGCGGGATTTCTCGGATCTGCCTGGGGTCAGTTTCCTGACTTCTGGTGGTGGGTTTGAGACGCATCCGAAGGCGCTGCGGATCCGGGATCTGGAGGAGATCCCTTCGCCGTATGTGACGGGGATGTTCGATGATCTGTTCGCGGCGCGGCCGGATGATCATTGGGTGATGATCTGGGAGACCAATCGGGGTTGTCCGTTCTCGTGCGCGTTCTGTGACTGGGGGTCGGCGACCAACTCGAAGGTGTTCCGCTTCGACATCGAGCGCCTGGCGAGCGAGATCGCCTGGATGTCCGAGCGGCGCGTGGGCTTCGTCTTCTGCGCGGATGCGAACTTCGGTGCGCTCAAGCGCGACCTCGAGCTGACCGAAGCGGTGATCGCCTCCTATCAGCGCACCGGATTCCCGTTCAGCCTGTCGGTCCAGAGCACCAAGAATGCGACCGAGCGGGCCTACCGGATCCAGAAGCTCCTGAACAGCTCGCTCAATGCCTATGGCGTGACGCTCGCGCTGCAGTCGGTCAACGACTCCACGCTCGAGCACATCAATCGCGCGAACATCTCCTCGGAGATGTACCGGGAGCTGCAGCGGCGGTTCGCCGCCGAGGGCGTCTACACCTACACCGATCTGATCCTGGGGCTGCCCGGCGAGAGCTACGACGAGTTCGCCGCCGGGGTCTCGGAGGTGATCGCCGGCGGCCAGCACAACCACATTCAGTTTCATAACTGCTCGGTGCTGCCCAACGCCGAGATGGGCGACCCCGACTACCAGGCCCGCTACGGGATGACGCTCGCCCCGCAGGTCATCCGCAACTTGCACGACACGATCGAGAAAGCCAACTGGGAGGTGGAGGAGTACATCGATCTCGTCGTCAGCACCGATGCGATGCCGCCCGAGCAGTGGCGGCGCGCGAAGGTGTTCGCGTGGATGGTCGACTTCGCCTACTACGACCGGGTGCTGCAGATCCCGCTGCTGGTCCTGCACGGGCGCCACGGCTGGCCGGTGCACGAGCTGATCGAGGCCCTGATCGACGCCGATCCGGCCAAGGCGCCGGTGATCGCCGGCCTCGTGGCGGCCCTGCGCGAGAAGGCGGAGTCGATCCAGCAGGGCGGAGCGGAGTACTTCCCCATCCCCGAGGCCCGCAGGCTGCTGTGGTCCGGCGATCTGCGGTGCGCGATCTCACTGGTGCTCGAGGACCGCGTCGAGGACTTCTACCGCGAGGCGGGAGAGCTGCTCGGTGCGATGCTCGCCGATCGCGGCCACCCGGAGGATCGGACCCTGCTCGACGAGACGATCTCGCTCAACCACGCCGCGCTGACCCTCCCGGGTGAGCGCGAAGGCCAGCTGATGGTGCTCTCCCACAACGTTTGGGAGTACTTCAAGTCACTGATCGTCGACAGCCCCGTCGAGCTCGAGGAGGGGCTGTTCTTCCATCGGACCATTCGCTCCCGCCGCTGGGACACGATCGATGCCTGGGTCGAGCACCTCGCCGAAGCCCAGGGCAAGGACAAGCGGCGCTACATGCACCCGGTGATCAGCCCCCGCGAGGCGCGCCCGCGCCCCGCGGAAGCGGTGCCGGCCGCCTGAGAGGGCTCACTCCGGCGGCAGGGCGCCGCGCGGAATCGCCTGGAACTCACCCGACATCATGATCCGGCTGAGCCGGCGGTCCCCCTCGGCGTCGTCGAGCTCGGTCGTCATGTTGGTGATCTGGGCGCGCAGCCGTTCGACCTCCTTCTCCAGGCGCTGCTGTTCGATCCCGGTGGCGACGATGTGGCTGAGCACCTCCATCACCCGCAGGTGGCGCTCCCCCAGCTGGTGGGCTGGGTTATGGCTGATCGTGCAGAAGGTGCCGAACAGCCGGCCTTCGGAGAGGTAGATCGGAACCCCGACGTAGGAGCCGATGGCCGACAGCCGCGTCAACGCCAGCTCTCGCACCTTGTCGTTCTCGCTGGTGTCGGGGATCAGCTTGGGGATCTGGCCGGTGACCATACGCTGGCAGTAGGTCCCGTCGAGCGGATAGCCGTCGCCCTCCGTCATCTCGAAGCTCTCGCCGTCGCCGGAAGTGGCGCGGAGGATCTGCTCGCCGCCGACGAACTCGCTGACGTAGCCGAAATCCATGCCGAGGATCTCGCGCGCGATCTCGATGGCGTGGTCGATCCGCCGGCCGGGGGAATCCCCGGACACCTCGGCGAGCTTGCCGAGGTCTTTGTTGCTGAGGTCAGTCTCTACGCTCACGTCGGGGCTCCTCTCTTCGTGGTCAGGGTCACGCGATCTGACGCCGGGCGAGCGCGGCGAACACGCCCTCCGTGGCCATCAACTCCTCGTAGGTGCCGGATTCGACGATCCGGCCGGCTTCCATCACGACGATACGGTCGGCGTTGCGGATCGTGCTCAGCCGGTGGGCGATCACGATGCGCGTCGCGTTCAGGCGATGCAGGCTCTCGGTGACGATCTCCTGCGAACGGTTGTCCAATGCACTCGTCGCCTCGTCCAGAAACAGGATCCGCGGCCGGGTGACGATCGCCCGGGCGATCAACAGCCGCTGGCGCTGACCGCCGGACAGCGTGGAGGCTCCCTCGCTGAGCACGGTGTGCAGCCCCATCGGCATCTGCTCGATGTCGTCCTCCATGCCGCATGCCTTCACCGCTTCCCAGGCGTCCTCGTAGGTGTAGAGCCCGGATCCGATGATGTTGGTGAGGATGTCTCCCTGGAACAGTGACCCGTTCTGGAGCACGACGCCACATTGCCGGCGCAGGCTGACCACGTCGAGGTTGGCCAGGTCCTGCTCGTCGTAGAGGATCGCCCCGGACGAAGGGGTCTCGAAGCCGAGCAACAGTCGCAGGAGCGTCGACTTGCCCGAGCCCGAGACCCCGACGACGCCGATGAAGTCCCCGGGACTCGCCTTGAAACTGACGTCGTGGATGATCTCGGGCCCGTCCTCGTCGTAGCTGAACGAGACGTGGGACACCTCGATCGATCCGCTCAGCTCACCGGGATCCTCCTTGGCCTCGGCCGCCTCGGGCTCCGCTGAGATGATCGGGGTGACCCCCTCCAGCAGCGGCGCGACGGTCACGCCGAGCATCATCGTGGTGGAGACGGTCAGGATCGAGCCGAGGACCTGGAAGAAGGCGACGTTGAAGGTCAGGAAGGTCGAGGTGGCCAGGCCGTGCAGAAGAGTCCCGACGACGAAGAAGGCGACCATCGAGCCGAACACGGTGAACGCGGCGTTGAACGCGGTCAGCCGGTTCTGCGAGGCACGGATCGCGACCGATTGCTGACGGCCCTTGCCGAAGGCGTCGGCCCAGTAAGCGAAGGCGCGGTCCTCAGAGGCGGAGGCGCGCAGCTTGGCCACACCGCCGATCATCTGGAAGGTGCGGGAGTTGATCTCCTTGAGCTGCTCGAAGTTGGCCCGCTGGCGCGTCAGCTGCCGCGTGCCGACGAAGAGCGAGAGCCCGACCGAGAAGAGCACGAGCACGATCGTCATCAGCGCGAGCTGGAGATTGAGGACGATGATCAGCACGAGGTTCGCGATGCCGATGATCGCGGCGAGGAAGCCCTTGGCGGCCAGCCCCGACAGCTGCTCGCGCACGTTTGAGATGGCCAGCGCGGCGGTGGCGAGCTGGCCCGTGGAGCTCCCGCGGTAGAACTGCGGCGGCAGCGACATCAACCGGTCCCAGATGCCGGCCTGCACGTTCTCGTCGAGGCGGCCTTCGATCCGCAGCGCGGCGATGTTGTAGAACGTCGCCAGCAGGCCGCTGACCACCGCCGAGGCGCCCAGCAGCAGGCACAGCTCGGTGATCCGGCGGCTCTGCGCCTCCGGTACGAGCGTGCCGAGAATGACGCCGGTCAAGATCGGAACCAGCAGGCCGATGCCGGCCGTCGCCAGACCGGCGAGCAACATCGTCAGCACGTCTCGTCTCCCGCCGCGCATCCCGTGGCGGAACAGCTCCCAGCCCGTGATCGGCCGGTCAGGAAGCGGGCGGTAGAACATCCGACCGTCGATCCGCAGCTCCTTGGCGACGCTCTGGTCGACCCGGCGCGGGGCGTCCGGAGACGCGGGGTCGTAGAGGTTGTAGCTACGCCCGGAGCGCAACAGCGCGACCGGCACCTCGTCCTGCTTGAGATAGCCGATCAGAGGCCCGAAATCGCGCCGCCACCACTGGCCGATCAGCCGGACCGTCCGCACGCGGACGTGCGAAGCGTGAGCGATCGCATTAATCGGATCGAGCCGGGGGCCGGAACGGGCCGACGACGCAGGCTCTTTCATAGTGATGCCGAGCGCGTGGCCGACACGCGCCGCCGCCGCGAACCCGGGCTCCTCTCCGACCTTGAATCCGCGACGGACCTGGCCCTCCAAGAGCGCCCGGAACATCCGATTGGTCTCGATCACGAGGTCCTGATCACGCTGCTCGCGGGCCGCCATGCGTGCGGCCTCCTCCTCCTCCTCGCGGGCGATGCGAGCCGCCATCAGTTGCACCACCTCGGTATTGACAGCGTTGAGGGCCGTCCACAGCGTGCCTGCGTCGAGCAGATCGCCTGTTCCCTGGGTCGAGATCACCGAGGGCTCTTCGGCGCGGATCCACTCGGTCGGCGAGATGACCGCCGGCACCTCGACCTTCAGCGCGCGGGTGCGCTCGCGGCCGAGCAGCCGGGCGCTGCCGGACTCGAGCGTCAACCACGTGATGCCGTCGAGCGTCCGCGCGGCCGTGTCGGCGGGCACACGCACTTGTCCGCCGCGGGCCAGCGGCGTGAAGTCCGTGGGCGCGAGACCGTGGTGGATGACGTCAAGGACCCTCGCCAGCCAGCGGTCGGTACGCGCGATGACCTCGGCGTGACGCTTGGGTCGCTCCTGCGTCTCGACCTGGACGTCCGCGAGTCTGATCTGGCGCACCCGGCAGCCAGGTGAGAGCCGGCAGAGCAGCGCATATCCGCGCGAGCTGGACGGCGTGCCCGTGATCGCCGAGCCGGGCTCGATGGTGACCAGCGGCGTCCAGCGCCCCAACGGCACGCCGCCCGGGGCCCTGACCACGAACACGTCGAGCAGGCCGTCGTCGACGATCCAGCCGCTCTCCGGGTCGGTGGCCAGGAACTGACCCATCGCCTGGGCGATATCGACGGTGCTGAGGTTCCGGATATCCACGGCGATCTCCGCGGCGGCCGCGGGGACCGCCGGCTCCGGCGGCGCCTCGGCAATCGCCTGCTTCGCCGCGGCCTCCGGGACCTCCGGGACCTCCGGGACCTCCGGCTCCGCCGCGGCCTCGGCAATCGCCGGCTCCGCCGGCGGGGCCTGGGGGATCTGCGGCGGGCTGGCGATCCCGTTGCCCTCGCTGAAGAGCCCGAGCTGATCGGTGGCGGATTCGAACTGTCTGAGCCGGGTGAGAAGGCGCGATTGCGCGGGCCGGAACAGCTCACGCAGCTTCATGCCGAACGGATCAATTCGGAGTAGCGGCCGCCGGAGTCCTTCATCGAATCGTGCGTGCCGCGCTCGACCACCTCGCCGAGGTGCATGACGAGGATCTCGTCGGCGTCGCGGATGGTGCTCAGACGGTGGGCGACGATTACGCATGTGCAGCCTCGACGCCGCAGGCTCGCGTCGATCTGGCGCTCGGTCTCGGCGTCCAGGGCGCTCGTGGCTTCGTCGAGGATCAGCAGCGACGGGTTGACGGCGAGTGCGCGCGCGATTTCCAGACGCTGGCGCTGACCGCCGCTGAGGTCAGAGCCGCCCTCGAGGATCCGGCCGTCCAGCTTGCCGGGCCGCTGCAGGATCGCGTCCAGAATCGCGGCGTCTCTGAGCGCGGCGATCAGGACCTCGTCGGGGACGGTCGAGTCCCACATCGTCAGGTTGTCGCGGACCGCTCCCTCGAACAGGAAGATGTCCTGGTCGACGACCGCCACCGACGAGGCGAGGACCGACCGTCCGAGCTCCTCGCGCGGGACGCCGTCGAACAGGATCCGGCCGTCCCAGGGGTCGTACAGCCCCGCGATCAGGCGCGCGACCGTCGATTTGCCGCTCCCCGAGCCCCCCACCACGGCCACCCGCATGCCCGGGGTCAACGTCAGGGAGAAGTCGCGGATCAGCGGTTCCTGGAGCGGGCTGTAGCCGAAGGTGACGTCCTGGAGGCTGAGTTGGCCGGTGAGCCTCGTCAGCTCGCTGCTCGGCGGCCGGGAGAAGACGGTGGCCACGGGATATCTCTCCACGTCCCGGATGCGCGCGATGTCAGCGTTGACCCCCTGCGCCTTGGCCCCGAGGTCGCTGAGGTCACCGACCGGGCGGTTGAAGTTCGTCAACAGCGCCTGGAAGGCGACCAGCAGGCCGATCGTGATCGCGCCCGTCAGGGCCTTGTGGCCGCCGATCAGCAGGATCAGCGCGGAGTTCAGGGAGGCCAGGAACAGCGGCACGACCGCCAGCACCTGAGTTGGGATCCCCAGCCGCTGCGAGCCCACGACGACGTTGGCGAGATGTCCCGACCAGCGCTCGAAGTAGTCCGACTCGCGGCCCGACGCCTTCAAGGTGTCGAGCAGCTGCAGGCCGTTGTAGGTTGCGGCCACGAGCTTGCCCCGATCCTGCTGGAGCTTGATGCTCGCATCGCGCCGCAGGCGCGCCACCAGCCGCAGCACGAGGATGTTCACCGCCGCCAGTCCGATCCCGATCAGGCCGAGGAGCACGCTCGTGTGCAGCAGCACGAGCGCATAGAAGATGACGACGATGCCACTGACCACGGCGGTGGCCAGGTCGCGTGAGAGCAGCTGGGCAACGGTGTCGTTGGTCGTCACCCGCAGGGAGATGTCTGCCGCAGACCGCTGCGAGAAGAACGGCACCGGAAGGCGCAGGACGTGGCGCAGGAACGCCGCCGAGGTGACGATCGACAGCTGCGTTTCGAGTCTGAGCAGCGATCGCTGCTGGAGCCAGGTCAGCAGCGCGATCACCACCGCGATGCCCGCCATGAAGGCGAGCAGGGGCCACAGCAGCGAGTGGATACCGGAGAGCAGTATGCGGTCGATGAACACCCGCAGGAAGCCGGGCACAGCGATCCCCGGCACCACGAGCAGCAGGCTGACGAGCAGGATCATGGTCAGCGCGCCGGTGGTTCCGGTCAGCCGGCCCCGCAGCTCATTCAAGCCGTTGGCGCGCCTACCCCCCTTCTCGAAGTCGTCTCCAGGCTCGAAGGTGAGCGCGATGCCGGTGAAGCTCCCGTCAAACTCCGACCAGGGGATCCGGCGCGGACCGGCCGCCGGATCGTTGATCAGCACTTTGTCGCGCTTGAATCCCTCGATCACGAGGAAGTGGTTGAAGTTCCAGAAGATGACGAACGGCGGCTTGAGCTCCCGGGCCACGCTGGCCTCCATCGCGAACCCCTTCGCCTCCAAGCCGTAGTCGCGCGCGGCGCGCAGCACCGACGCCGCATTGGAGCCGTCCCGCGAGACACCGCACTTCACGCGAAGCTGCTCGAGCGGGACGAACTTCCCGTGGTAGCCGAGGATGATCCCGAGCGCTGCCGCGCCGCACTCCACGGCCTCCATCTGCAAGAGCGTCGGCGTCTTGGCGCGGCGGTGTGTCTTGGGCTTGGGGGGAGAATCCCGGGGCGCCGCGGGAGCCGGGCTGGCCGGAGGAGCCTCAGGTGCCGAAGATGACATCGATGGGGCGTTGCTCCTGCTCTACGACCTGAGCGGTCGCCGGCGTGCCCGGCTCGAGCACGAACGGTGGACCCTTTGGCGTCGACCAGGAGTAGCGCGATCGCGTCGATGGGTCCGCCGTCAGGTGGACTTGGGCGAGTATGGGGGGGCCGTCTTTGGTCAGAACCTGTGCAAGGTCCGGATTGGCCACCAGCGCGCTGACCGACGCCGTGGATAGCGGAGCCTCCGAGACCGTCGCGATCTTCCCGCGCAGCACGCCGTATTTGGCCGAGGGCGCCGTCGCGACCGAAACGTTGACCGCCATTCCCGGCGCCAGGTCGGCGCCGTCAGCGGTCGGCACGAACAGGTAGAGCCAGATGTGCTGCCCACTCGCCGACGCGCGTTGGATCGTGAACAGGGGGTCGCCGAACTGCACCACCTGGCCGGGAATGATCGCCACGTCTATGAGCTGTCCGCTGAAGGGCGCACGGACGCTCGTCTGCATGGCCCCTGAGCCGACAACGGCGATCGTCTGGCCCGCCTGCACGTAGGCATCCTGGCCCTCCAGCAGCTTGGTGACCTGCCCGGACACCGTGCTGTCGACGGCGTCGACTCCGCCGCGCTCGGCGAGGACGCCGGTCCCGTTGACCGTCCGCGGGATGGTCCCCGCGAAGCTCCAGATCACGAGCGCGGCGACGGCGAGGGCCAGGGCGGCCACGCCGAGCCACGTCCACGGATGAGCGAGGCCCGACAACTGGTCGAGCTCGTCGGGCAATTTCCGACGCTCGAGTGCTCGAACGCGAAGCTTCACGCCGGAAAAATCTCACTAACCGGGGGTCGAAGTCAACTACCGACAAGAAATCCACCGGACGAACCGCATCGCTGGTATAAGTCGCTCGACCGGGGCGGTATGGAGCGTCCTATACGGGCGTTCACCCAACAGCTCGCGAAAGGAGCTACCGAATGGATGCGTCGGAACGGCAGGAGTTTGTAGGCGGTTACACCAAACTCCTCACCAATGCGTGGTCTGATGACGCCTTCATGAAGCGCATAAGGTCGAACCCGACCGAGGCGCTCGAGGAAGTCGGTCTGAAGGTCCCATCAGGGGCGAAGATCGACGTCCGCGACAGCCAGGGACAGGGAAACCTCGACGACCAGGTCAAGCTGTGGGAGGAAGGAAGCGCCTCGGGGAATATCACTCTGTACGTGCCCGATGTCCCGCAGATCGACACGGCCGAGCTCTCGGAATCCGAGCTCTCGGGTGTAGCCGGCGGCACTGACTACTGCTGCTGCTGTTCGCCCTGCTGTACGTGTACCTGAGTTACCCGAGTGCCGGTAACCGAACTACCAACGTCGTTGACCCGAAATGAGGTGGAATAACGATGGACGCAAGTGAGCGTTCAGAGTTCGTTGGCGCCTACACGAAGCTGCTGACCAATGCCTGGTCTGACGAGGCGTTCATGCAGCGCGTGCGCGCCCATCCGACCGAGGCCCTCGAGGAGGTGGGACTGTCGGTCCCGGCCGGCGCCAAGATCGACATCCGCGACAGCCAGGGTGAAGGCAGCCTGGATGATCAGGTGAAGCTGTGGGAGGAGGGCACGTCCACGGGCACGATCACGCTCTACGTGCCAGACGTTCCGCAGATCGACACGGCCGAGCTCTCGGAATCCGAGCTCGCAGGGGTGGCGGGCGGCGATACCACGTACTGCTGCTGCTGTTCCCCGTGCTGCACTTGCACGTGAGCGAGTGAGCAACTCGATGACGCGATTGGCGCCCGGACGGCGCCAGTCGCCGACTCATCCGCGACTCAAGGGGTATCTGAGAGTCGTCGTGGTCGACGACGAACGGGTGTTTCTGATGAGCGAGGAGTCGCACTACGTGCTCGACGGCCGGACCGCTGCGGCGCTGGTACCGCTGCTCGACGGGACGCGCGCGCTGACTGACCTGGTCGGTGAGCTGAGCGGATATCCACCAGGAGAGGTGCTCGGCAATCTCCGGCGCCTCGACGGTCTCGGCCTCCTGGTACAGGGCGCCACCGGGGCCGACCCCCACGCTGCTGCCTTCTGGGACACGCTCGATATCGCGCCTGAGCCCGGTGCAGACGCCCGTGTCGCCCTCGTGGATCTGAGTCGACTCGAGATGGAATCGGCCCGCGGAGCGCTGCGCGACGCGGGGCTGGTGCTCGACGACGATGCGCCGCAGGCCGTTGTGCTCGTCGACGACTATCTGGACCCGCGTCTGGGCGAGCTGAACCGCCGGCGTGTCGAGGCCCGCGCACCGTGGGTCATTGCCCGTCTCAGCGGTCCGGCAGTGTGGCTTGGTCCATACATCCGGCCGGGACAGGGCCCCTGCTGGATGTGCATGGCCGAGCGGCTGGAGGGCAACCGCCAGCTCGAGCGCTACCTGCGCACCAAGAACGGCCGAACGCGCGTCGTGCACGGCGGCGCGATCGCCCTCCAGACGGCGATCCAGGCCGGCGCGGCGCTGCTGGCCATCGAGCTGCAGGCGATCTTGGTTGGTTCCGCGCGGCTCGAGGACCTCGTCACACTCGACCTCGCGACGCTCACCAGCGAGCACCATCCGGTCGTGCGCGATCCGATGTGCCCGGTCTGCGGCGATCCGGCGCTGCGCGGCGCCGAGCGCGATCCGCGGATCACGCTGCGGCCGACGGTCAAGCGCTTCACCGCCGACGGCGGCCACCGAGTGTGCCGTCCGGAGGAGACGCTGGCGCGGCTGGAGAAGCACATCAGCCCGATCACCGGCGCGGTCACGTCCGTGCGGCGCCAGACCGTGCAGGACAACGGCGTGGCCTACAGCTACTCCTCGGGTCACAACTTCGCTCTGATGCAGGACAGCCTGTACTTCCTGCGCAAGAACCTGCGCGGCCGCAGCGGCGGCAAGGGGCGCACCGATCACCAGGCCAAGGTGGGCGCGGTCTGCGAGGCGATCGAGCGCTTCGACGGCATCTACCGCGGCGACGAACCCTACGAGACCGGTTCCTACGCCCGGCTTTCCGATCGCGCGCTGCACCCCGAGGAGCTGCTGCTGTTCTCCGACGCGCAGTACGCCGACCGCGAGGCCTGGAACGCGGCCCAGACGACCAGCTACCACATCATCCCCGGGCGGCTTGATCCCGAGCGCGAGATCCAGTGGACTCCCGTCTGGTCACTGCGGGACGAGCGCGAGCGGCTGGCGCCTGCCGGCTACTGCTGGTACGGGCACCCCGATATTGCCGCACACTTCTACTGCGCCAGCGACGCGAACGGCTGCGCCGCCGGCAACACGGTCGAGGAGGCGATCCTCCAGGGCCTGATGGAGTTGGTCGAGCGCGATTCGGTCGCGGCCTGGTGGTACAACCGCGCGCCGCGGCCGACGGTCGACCTCGACGCTTTCGACGAGCCCTATGTTGAGCTCGTGCGGGAGCACTACGCCGGACTTGGCCGCAACCTGTGGGTGCTCGACATCACCACGGACCTCGGAATCCCCGCCTTCGTCGGCTGCTCTCAGCGACTCGCTGGACCCACCGAGGACCTGCTGATCGGCTTCGGCGCGCACGTCGATCCGCGTATGGCCCTGATGCGCGCGCTGACCGAGGTCAACCAGTTCCTTCCCGCCGTCAGCGAGCGCAAGCCCGATGGATCGACCTATTACTGGATGGACGATGCCGATGCGATCGAGTGGTGGACACGCGAGACGCTCGAGGGCAATCCGCACGTGGCGCCCCATCCGGAGCTAGCGCCCAGGCGCCCGTCGGACTTCGCGCAGATCGCCACCGACGACATCGCGCAGGATGTCCTCCGGTGCGTGGAGCGCATCGGCGAGGCCGGACACGATGTCCTCGTGCTGGACCAGTCGCGGCCGGCCATCGATCTGGCGGTGGTCAGGGTGATTGCCCCCGGCCTACGTCACTTCTGGCGCCGCCTGGGACCCGGGCGACTCTACGACGTGCCGGTCAAGCTGGGCTGGATCGATCCGACGATCCCCGAGGCCGAGCTCAATCCGATCAGCATCTTCTTCTGAGCATGTCCGTCGGCTCCGCGCCCCCGCAGACGCCGGTGATGACCGAGACGCTGGCGCTGCGCGCGGACGCGCACGTGGTCGTCCGCGACGGCATCACGGCCCTGGTCGAAGGCCACGTACAGGCGCCGCTGGGGCCACTCGGGCCTGCATTGGCGGGCGTGGTGAGCGCCCTGGCCGACGGGACGCAGGAATCACAGCTCGTCGCCCTGACCATCGAGGCTGAGGGAGAGGGCGCGGCGTTCAAGCTCCAGAGGCTGCTGCGTCGGCTCGAGCACGGGGGTTGGCTGAAGCGCACGCTCTCCTCGGGCAAGAGGGCGCTGGCCACACGCCACCCGATCGGGCACGTGATCCCGCCCCAGCTACCGCCGGCCGACGTGACCGGGACGCTCGTCCTCTCCCGCGTCGCGCTGCTGCGCGCCGATGGTGGGATGGTGCGGATCGAGTCGCCGCTGCACACGGTGTTCGTCGAGTTGCACGATCCCGCGCTCGCCGGGCTCGTGGCTCGGCTGGCGCAGCCAACCGACGCGGAGGAGCTCGCCGACAGCGCGCCGGGACTCGACACCAAGACGATCCGTGCGCTCCTGCGCATGCTGCGCGATTCGGCGATCATCGCCACTGCGGGCGAGCCCGAGCCGCCGGGCCTCGCCCAGTGGAGCTTCTCCGACCTGCTGTTCCATGCCCGCAGCCGTGCCGGGCGCAACCTGGGCGGGTTCGGCGGGACCTACCACCGCGAGAAGCTGGCCGAGCCACTGCCCGCGATCAAGCCGCCGGGCGAGATCACGCTCCCCCTGCCCACTCCCGACCTGGCGGCGGTTTCTGCGTCTGATCCCAGCTTCGGCGCGGTCCTCGAAAAGCGCCGATCGATCCGCGCTCACAACGACGAGCGCCCGATCACCGCCGCCCAGCTCGGCGAGCTGCTGTACCGCGCCGCCCGCGTGCGAGGAGTGATGCACGACGGCCATCAGGAGCTCTCGAGCCGGCCCTACCCTGGCGGCGGCGCCTGCTACGAGCTCGAGCTCTACCCGCTGGTCAACCTCTGCGAGGGCGTTGCGCCGGGGCTCTACCACTACGACCCGGGGGGGCACGGCCTCGAGCGAGTGGCCGAGCCGGGACCCCCGACAATCCTGCTCAGCGAGTACAGCCGGATCACCGCGGTGATGGACAGCCCCCCTCAGGTTTCGCTGTTGATCACCGCGCGCTTCGGTCGGGTCATGTGGAAGTACGAATCGATGGCCTACGCCCTGATCCTCAAGCAGGTCGGGGTCATGTACCAGACGCTCTACCTGATGGGGACGGCGATGGAGCTCGCCCCCTGCGCCCTGGGCGGCGGGAACTCCGATGCTTTCTGCGCCGCGGCCGGCTGTGACTACTACGAGGAGACGACGGTCGGCGAGTTCATCATCGGCAGTCCCGGCGGCATTTCGGGCGACGCTTCCGGTGCCGGCCGAGGTTGAAACCGAGCCGAGTACGGCCGCCGGCGCCGCGGAGGGCGTCCACGTGGGCGGCGAGAAAAGCGTGGCTGCTAGCCCTGCGAGCCGGGCGCCCGGCCTGAGACGACGAGGCCGGCGAGCAGGACGAAGGCGGCTGGATCGGCGCGGAAGCGTTCGTAGCTGTAGACCGCGCGGGCGTAGTCGATCATCGCGACAACGCCGCTCTCCACGAGGGGCAGCAGATTCGCGGGATCGAGCAGCGGTGCAAAGGCATCGAGACCGAGCTCGTCGCTGTGGTAGGCGAACAGCTGCAGCGAGAGGTCCGTGAACCCGGCGGCCGCGAAGATGCGCCACAGCCGCCGGCCGATCGTGCGGTCCCCGCCGCGCCGGCGCTGGGCCAGCCACGCCTGCTCGTGGGCCGCCTGCGCCTCGGCAAATCTTGGCTGCACGATTCCCCACAGCTCGCCGTCGACCTCGGTCGCCGCCAGCGTCCCGCCCGGGCGCAGGACGCGCAGAGCCTCCTGCGCAGCGCGCTCGGGATCGGCGACGTGCTGGAAGACGTAATGGGAGACGACGAAGTCGACGCCGGCGTCGGGGAGGGGAAGCGCCTCGGCGCTACCGCCGATCAGCGCCGCGCGCGGGACGCGCTCGGCGGCCAGCGCACGCAGGCGCTCGTCGGGCTCGACGCCGACCACCACGGCATCGGGCGCTGCCTCGGCGAGGCGCTCGAGGTGGGCCCCTGAGCCCGAGCCGATGTCGAGGAGCCGCTCGGCCGCGGGCAATCCGAGACCGGCCAGAATTCGGGCCTCCTGGGACCAGGCCAGGCGGGTCTGGACCTCCAGCCGCTCCACCTCGCCGTCGAGGCCGCCGTGCATCCGGTCGGGATCGTAGGAGCGCAGGGGTGCGTCAGCCATGCCGGGCGTCGACCGTGGCCAGCACGCCGTGGCGGGGCCGCAGCGTGACCAGTGCCTCGGGCTCGATCGGATGGCCCTGGACCAGCGTCAGCCGCACTCGCCGGCGCATCGTCGCCAGGACGAGCTGCGCCTCGAGCATCGCGAAATGCCGCCCGATGCAGTGGCGCGGACCGCCGCTGAACGGGATGTACGCGTACTCGGGACGGCCCGCCGAGCGATCGTCGCTGAAGCGGTCCGGATCGAAGCACTCCGGGTCCTCCCAGAAGCGCTCATCCCGATGAAGCACGTATGGGCTAACGCACACGAGCGTCCCGGCCGGTACGTCGAACTCGCCGAGCTCGTCGTCGTTGACCGCGCGCCGGGAGAGCAACCAGACCGGCGGAAACAGGCGCAGCGCCTCCTGGACGACATGGCGACAGAACGGCAGATCAGGCAGGTCGGCGGCGCGGGCGACCCGCTCCCCCAGAACGGCGTCGAGCTCGGCGTCGAGCCGCTCGCCCACCGCGGGATGCCCATCGAGCAGCACGATCGTCCAGGTCAGCGCCTTGGCCGTCGTCTCGTGACCGGCCATCAACATCGTCACGACCTGGTCGCGCAGCTCGCGCTGCGCTTCGGCGCTGGCGCCCTGAGCCGGCATGCCTTCGATCAGCCGGCTGAGCAGGTCATCGCGGCCCTCGGTGCCCTCCAGGCGGCGAGCCTGGACGAGCAGCCCGACCAGCCCGTTGAGAAATCCGACGGCTCTCGAGAAGGCCGCGCGAGCCTCGCGGCCCGCAGCGGAGTCCTCGAGCGGGTCATAGTGACCCATGAAGCGGTTGAGCACGTCGACCGCCTCGCCGAAGCGCTCGTTGATCCCGGTCAGGTCCGAGCCGAAGATGGCGCGGGCCACGATCGCCAGGGTCAGACCGCTGAGCTGGTGATCCAGCCTGAGCGGCTCAGAGGCGGTTGCGGGCGCCGTCCAGCGCTCCAGCAGCTCGAGCGTGGAGGAGGTGACGAGCTCGTCGAAGCCCTCGACCCGCTCGGGGGCGAAGGGCGGCTGGGAGACGCGCCGCTGGCGTTTCCACAGTTCGCCATCGCTGGTCAGTAGCCCCTTGCCCAGGAGGGGGGTGAGCATCAGGTCATCCGGTGTCCCGGCCTTGACGTAGTTGCGGCGGTTGGCAGCGAGCACGCGACGGGCGAGCTCCGGGCGGTTGACCACGTAGACGCGCTCGTCGATCACGTGAGAGCTGACATCGCCGTAGCGAGCTCGCACGTGCGTGAGGAACGCCAGCGGGTCCTGACGAATCGTCAGCAGGTCGACCGGCTCGACCGGACCGGGCGGGACTCGGACGCCCTCCTCGATCGCAGCGCTGGGGAGCTCCCTCAGACGATCGCCCACGAACGCGAGTCTAACCCCACGAAAGGGAGTCTCGCGGCAAATGTTGCTGGTCAGTCACCTTGACTTGCGAGGGGCAGCCTAGGAAGGTATGGCCGTGCGGATCGGGCTCGTCCAGATAAACATGGGGCTGACTTGGTCGACCCCGGCCGCCTCGACTGACTCGCAACCCCCCTCCTTTGATCTGTTGCCGTATTCGGTGGGGTTGTTGAAGTCGTATGCGATGGTGCACGCGGCTGAGGAGCACGAGTGGTTGCTGCCGATCTATCGGCGGTTGGCGGTGGATGAGGCGGCTGATGCGTTGGCGGGCGTGGATGTGGTGGGTTTCAGTCTGTATGTGTGGAATGTGCGGTTGTCGTTGGCGATCGCTGAGGAGCTCAAGCGTCGCCAGCCGGGGGCGTTGATCGTGTGTGGTGGGCCGCAGGTGCCCGATCGTGCGGTGGCGGCGGAGGCGTTCTTGCGTGAGCATCCGTATGTCGATGTGATCTGTCATGGCGAGGGCGAGGCGGTGTTCGCGGGGCTGTTGGATCGGGCTGGTTCGCGGGATTTCTCGGATCTGCCTGGGGTCAGTTTCCTGACTTCTGGTGGTGGGTTTGAGACGCATCCGAAGGCGCTGCGGATCCGGGATCTGGAGGAGATCCCTTCGCCGTATGTGACGGGGATGTTCGATGATCTGTTCGCGGCGCGGCCGGATGATCATTGGGTGATGATCTGGGAGACCAATCGGGGTTGTCCGTTCTCGTGCGCGTTCTGTGACTGGGGGTCGGCGACCAACTCGAAGGTGTTCCGCTTCGACATCGAGCGCCTGGCGAGCGAGATCGCCTGGATGTCCGAGCGGCGCGTGGGCTTCGTCTTCTGCGCGGATGCGAACTTCGGTGCGCTCAAGCGCGACCTCGAGCTGACCGAAGCGGTGATCGCCTCCTATCAGCGCACCGGATTCCCGTTCAGCCTGTCGGTCCAGAGCACCAAGAATGCGACCGAGCGGGCCTACCGGATCCAGAAGCTCCTGAACAGCTCGCTCAATGCCTATGGCGTGACGCTCGCGCTGCAGTCGGTCAACGACTCCACGCTCGAGCACATCAATCGCGCGAACATCTCCTCGGAGATGTACCGGGAGCTGCAGCGGCGGTTCGCCGCCGAGGGCGTCTACACCTACACCGATCTGATCCTGGGGCTGCCCGGCGAGAGCTACGACGAGTTCGCCGCCGGGGTCTCGGAGGTGATCGCCGGCGGCCAGCACAACCACATTCAGTTTCATAACTGCTCGGTGCTGCCCAACGCCGAGATGGGCGACCCCGACTACCAGGCCCGCTACGGGATGACGCTCGCCCCGCAGGTCATCCGCAACTTGCACGACACGATCGAGAAAGCCAACTGGGAGGTGGAGGAGTACATCGATCTCGTCGTCAGCACCGATGCGATGCCGCCCGAGCAGTGGCGGCGCGCGAAGGTGTTCGCGTGGATGGTCGACTTCGCCTACTACGACCGGGTGCTGCAGATCCCGCTGCTGGTCCTGCACGGGCGCCACGGCTGGCCGGTGCACGAGCTGATCGAGGCCCTGATCGACGCCGATCCGGCCAAGGCGCCGGTGATCGCCGGCCTCGTGGCGGCCCTGCGCGAGAAGGCGGAGTCGATCCAGCAGGGCGGAGCGGAGTACTTTCCCATCCCCGAGGCCGCGGCGCTGCTGTGGCCGGGCGATCAGCGCTCGATCATCGCGCTCGTGCTCGAGGACCGCGTCGAGGACTTCTACCGCGAGGCGGGAGAGCTGCTCGGTGCGATGCTCGCCGCTCGCGGCCACCCGGAGGATCGGACCCTGCTCGACGAGACGATCTCGCTCAACCACGCCGCGCTGACCCTCCCGTTCGCCGAGAACGACCAGATGCTGGTGCTCTCTCACAACGTCTGGGAGTACTACCAGGCGCTGATCGTCGACGACGCCGTGGAGCTCGAAGAGGGGCTCTTCTTCCATCGGGTGAAGCGCGCGAACCGCAGCTGGGCAACCGTCGGCGAGTGGGCGCAGCACCTGACGTGGGCGCAGGGCAAGGACAAGCGTGGCTACCTTCAGACCGTCTTCAGCCCACCCCGAGCGCGTACGCGCCCGATCGAACTGCTGCCCACCGCCTGACTATCGAGGGACCGATGAATTCAGAGCTGACCCGTTTCGTCCGGTACGTTCTTCCGCCTCTGTACGGGGTGGCGTGCCTAGTCGGCATCCTCGCTCACGCCTTCGTGATCGTCGCCGTCGTCGGGGCGGTCGTGCTCAGCATCGTCTACACAGGGGTGGCTCGGGCCAACGCCGGACCCGGACGCGACCGCCAGCGGAACCGGAACCGGAACCGGAACCGGCGCTGAACAGCGATGGCTAATGGCTCGTGGCGACGATGACCACCACGAGAATCACGACGAAGATCCCGATGCGGATCGCCCAGTTGCGCTGATTGCTGGTCACTGTTCCCTCTCCTTTACCCGGGTTGGCCCCAACCGCATGCGACAGATGACGTGACCCGAGAAGGCTGGCGGTGGCGCTCAAGGTGGCCGCCACGATCTCGGTGAACACCCCTCTCGCGCTGGCCGCTACCAAACGGATTCTACCTCTACACCGCGGCCAAGCGGACGTCCGTTACAGCGTGAGCTGGGCGCTGCGGCGAGCGGGCTAAACGCGGCATCCCCTGAACAATGCCAGCCCGCTTCGCGCACCACGCGCGTCCTGACGGACGCACCGGCCGACCCATCAGGAACCGAAGTCCAGCGGTGTCTCGTTCGCGACCACGAGCACGGGACACGACGCGGCCTCCTCGGCCAGCTGCTCGGAGGCGGCGCTGATCGAGACGGTCCCCTTGGGGGCGCCCGGACGCGATGCGAACACGAGCAGGTCGGCTTCGGGATCGGGCGCCGGGACCACATCCACGCCGAACGATGTGGCGGTCTGCTCGGCGGCATCACCGGTCGCATAGGAGACCACGGCAACCTTTTCGATCTTCGGCGCCTCGTCGCGCAGCCCCGCCGGAGCGACACCGATCGCGGCCGGGCCGGAGTCGAGGAGCTGCTCGGCGGCGCGGCCCGGGGCGATGTGGCCGGCCGGAGTTCGATACGAGGAGCCGAAGACGATCGCGTCGAAGCCCTCGCGCTCGATCAGCTCCCGCAGCGCGTCGGCGGTCGACGGGTTGAACAGGACGAACGTCTTGGTCTCCCCTCCGAGCATCTGCGCACCGCGTTCGAGCAGCTTCGCGGCCGCCCGGCTCTCGCGCTCCTCGGCCGCCTCGTCCTGCAGCCGGGAATGGCGCACGTACGCGAGCGCAACCGACGCCCCGGCCTGGGCGAACGCTTTCCCCAGCGCGATCGCGTCGTCATCATCGGGCGTGCCGTCGTATGAGACGATGATCGTAGGGGCCATGGCCGGTCTCCTTGTCAGTGTTCGCTATCGGTCAGCACGGCACGGTAAGGGACGAGGGACGGCCGCTGCTTGTCCATGAGGACAGATCCTCGCCGTTCTCTTTGGCCGCGCGGAGGAAGAGGCCTGCGCGGACCGCCCTGGAGCGCCGGGACAAAGAAATGTGCCCGAGATGTCGATTTCGCCTCCCCTCGTTCGGCGTGGGAGTAGACGTCGGGTTCTGAGCCCGCCGCGATACCCAAACAAGAGGAGGAGCGAAGATGCGCTTCATGATGTTCATCTATCCGGGCGTGAAGGAAGAGGCGGACTGGACGCCGAGCGCCGAGGCCGTCGCTGCAATGTCGAAATACAACGAGGAGCTGACGAGGGCGGGTGTGCTGCTCTCGCTCGACGGGCTGCACCCCACGTCTGAGGGCGCGCGTATCTCCTTCGAGGGCGGGAAGCGAAGGATCACCGACGGGCCGTTCGCCGAGACCAAGGAAGTGATCGGCGGCTACTGGATGATTCAGGCGAGGTCCAAGGAGGAGGCGCTCGAGTGGGCGTCGCGCTGTCCCGTGGGGGGCGACGTCGTGCTCGAGGTCCGCCGCGTCTTCGAGATGTCGGATTTCCCGCCGGAGCTCCAGGCCGCCGGCAGGCTGTCAGAGCGTCCGCCTGAGCAGACCATGGCGGAGTAGCCACGGCTGACTCGGTCACCCACCGCACGGTCGAGGCCGTCTGGCGGATCGAGTCGGCCCGGCTGATCGGCGGCCTGACGCGAATCGTGCGCGATGTCGGTCTCGCCGAGGACCTCGCACAGGACGCGCTCGTGGTCGCGCTCGAGCGCTGGCCGGAGTCGGGCGTCCCTGAGAACCCGGGCGCCTGGCTCATGGCCACCGCGAAGTACCTCGCGATCGACGTGCTCCGGCGCAACCGGCGGCTCGAGCGCAAGCACGAGCAGCTCGCTCGCGAGATGGGGATCCAGCTCGCGATGGACGCAGCCGACGTCGAGGCGGCGCTCGACGATCAGATTGGCGATGACGTCCTCACCCTGATGTTCATGTGCTGCCATCCGGTGCTCTCGACGGACGCGAGGATCGCGCTCACGCTCCGGCTGCTCGGAGGCTTGACCACGAGGGACATCGCGCGCGCGTTTCTCGTTCCCGAACCCACCGTCGCCCAGCGGATCGTCCGCGCCAAGCGGACGCTCGCAGCGGCCCAGGTTCCGTTCGAGGTCCCGCGCGGGAACGAGCTGCAGTCGCGTCTGTCGTCGGTTCTCGAGGTCGTCTACCTCGTCTTCAACGAGGGCTACACGGCGACCGCGGGCGAGGATTGGATGCGACCGGCGTTATGCGAGGAGGCGCTCCGTCTCGGTCGCATCCTGGCCTCGCTCGCGCCGAATGAGGCCGAGGTCCATGGGCTCGTTGCGCTCATGGAGCTTCAGGCGGCGCGCGCCGCCGCGCGCGTGAGCTCCTCCGGCGAGCCCGTACTCCTGCTCGAGCAGGACCGTGCGCGATGGGATCACCTCCAGGTCCGTCGCGGCCTGACAGCGCTGGAGCGCGCCGAGCGTCAGCTTGACGATTCGCTCGCAGCCGGCAGCCGCGAGGGCACGCTCGGCGCCTACGGCCTGCAGGCGGCGATCGCCGCGTGCCATGCTCGCGCGAGCACGGCGGCGGAGACGGACTGGCCGAGGATCGCGGCGCTCTATGCCGCGCTCGCCCGGCTCGCGCCGTCGCCCGTCGTCGAGCTCAACCGGGCCGTGGCGGTTGCGATGGCGTTCGGCCCCGGGGCGGGGCTCGAGCTCGTCGACGCCCTCCGCTCCGATCCCTCGCTGGAGCGCTACCACCTGTTGCCCAGCGTCCGCGGCGACCTGCTGGCAAAGCTCGGCCGCCCCGCCGAGGCACGCGCGGAGTTCGAGCGCGCCGCCGGGCTCACCCAGAACAGCCGCGAGCGCGCGGTGCTCCTGCGCCGCGCCGCGGCATGCGTGACCGTCCCGCGTACAGTTGCCGGTCCGTGATCACCGACCGCATTCGCCAGCTCGACCACGAAATGCTGCTGCTCGCCCGCACGCGCCGGCACACGGCCGGCGCGGAGCGCGTCGTCGCCGCCTACTCGCGCCTCGGCGAGCACGGGGCGTGCTGGACCTGTCTCGGGATCCTCGGCGCGACGGTCGACGGATCCCGCCGCCGGCGCTGGCTCCGCGGCACGGCGGCCGTCGTCGCGGGCTATGCGCTCAACTACGCGGTGAAGCTCGCGGTCCGGCGGCCGCGCCCGGCGCTTCCCGGGTTGCCGCCGCTGACGCCGACCGTCTCGCGGCTGGCGTTCCCCAGCGCGCACGCGACGACCTCATTCGCCGCGGCCCGCGCCTTCGCCGGGCTCGTGCCGGCGCGCGCACTGTACGCGGCAGCCGGAGCGTTCGCGCTCAGCCGGCCCTACCTCGGGGTCCACTACCCGACCGACGTCATCGCCGGCGCGCTGCTCGGCACCGCAGTAGGAGACCTGGTGTGCCGATGAAGGTCGGGATCGTGGGGCTCCCGAACGCGGGCAAGTCCTCGCTCTTCACCGCCCTCACCGGCGTTGCCGCCGAAGCGGCCAACTACCCGTTCACGACGATCGAGCCCAACGTCGCCATCGTCCCGGTCACCGACGAACGCCTCGACGCGGTGGCGGCGACCGTCGGCGCCTCGAAGATTGTTCCGGACACGATCGCCTTCCACGACATCGCGGGCCTCGTCGCCGGCGCGCATCGCGGTGAAGGTCTGGGCAACAAGTTCCTCGCCAACATCCGGGAAACGAACGCGATCGTCCACGTCGTCCGCACGCACGAGGATCCGAATGTGGTCCATCCGGACGGCCGGGTCGACCCGCTCGCCGACATCGAGACGATCGAGACCGAGCTCCTCTACGCCGACCTCGAACAGGCGGAGCGGCGCCTCGAGCGCGTCGCCAAGACCGCCAAGACGGGCGAGCGCCGGCCGATCGCCGAGGCGGCGTGGCTGCGTGAGGTGATCGCCGCGCTCCAGGCGGGGCGGCCGGCACGCACCGTCCCGCCGCCGCCCGATGTGCCCGACGCGGTCGCGGCGCTGTCGCCGTTGACGGCCAAGCCCGTGCTCTTCGTGGCCAACGTCGAGGAGGGCAGCGACGTGGTGCCGGCGGCGGTCGCCGAGCACGCGCGGGCGCAGGGCGCCCAGGCTGTGGCGGTCTCGGCCCGCCTCGAGGCTGAGCTCGCCGAGCTTCCGGCTGAGGAGGCCGCGATGATGCGGAGCGAGCTTGGGCTGGCCGAGTCAGGGCTCCGCCAGGTGGTGCGAGGTGCGTTCTCCCTCCTGCATCTGATCGCCTTCGTCACCGCCGGCGAGGACAAGCCGGCCCAGTCGTGGCACCTGCGCAGCGGCCTCTCCGTGTGGCACGCCGCGGGTCTGATCCACTCCGACATCCAGCGTGGATTCGTGCGCGCCGAGATCGTCTCCTGGCGCGAGCTCGTCGACGCCGGCGGATACGCCGGCGCTCGCGATCGCGGGACGCTGCGCGTCGAGGGTCGCGATTACGTGGTCGCCGACGGCGACGTAATCACGGTTCGCTTCACGCCTTAGGAGCCCGCGCCGGATCGCACGAGACATGCCGAGGGAATGGCTCAGCGGAGGAAGGGCGGCGGCGTAGCGAACAGCTGCCGGGCGACGGAGAACGCCGGCTTCGCGACCCCGTCGTAGGAGATCAAGCCCTTGTGGGTGAGGCCGCTCGGCGGGTCCTGGGGCGGCGGTGTGATTCCTCCGGTCCAGCCCGGCCGTACCCCGAATTCGCGCAGGGTCCAGTAGATCGAGCCGCTCATGAACGGCAGCGTGTTGAGGACGTCGATGGTGTCGCGGACGTAGTCGGACTGGAACGCGTAGGTTCCCTTCACGTCCGAGGGACCGTCGTACACCGCCTCGGCACCGTACTCGCTCACCACCAGTGCCTGGCCGGGATAGCGCGCGTGCTGCTGGCTCAGGAATGGAGCCAGCTCGGAGAAGTTGGCGGTGGAGTGTCCGGCCACGCCCGGGTACCAACCGAAGTAGTCGTTGATCCCGAGCACATCGAGCTTCGTGTAGATCGGCTGGAGCGGGTAGTCCGGATAGCAGTAGATGTCGAGCGCTACGGGTGCCGTAGGGTCAAGGGTGCGCGCGAGCGGGATCGCCTGCTTCAGGTAGGACAGCGTGCCCGGGGTCGTGGTCGGGGTCGCGGAGAGCTCGTTGCCGATCGAATTGATCACCACCGAGGGATGGTTGCGCGCGGCGATGATCGTCTTCTCGAGCATGGCGAGCGCCCGCGCGCGGCCGGCCGCGCTCTTCAAGACCGAGTCGTAGTGATAGACGGGAGGCTGGTTCCAGACCAGGATGCCGGCCTGATCGAGCTTGTCGAGCATCGCGCTCGAGAGGAGGTAGTGCGCGCGTGTGATGTTGGCGCCCAGCGACTTCAGCTCGAATACGACCGTGTCGATGTCCGAGCTCGTGAGCGCCGCGCCGTGGCCCGGTACGTCGTCGACGATCGAAGCACCGTGCAGCCACAGGCGCTGACCGTTCAGGTACAGCACGCCGTGAACGACCTGGACGCTGCGCATCCCGACCTGCATGCGGTCGACCTGCTCGGTCCGGTTCTCAGCATGGGTGGCGACCGAGACTCCGTACAAAGCCGGATGGCCCGGGCCCCAGAGCGACAGCGGACCGTGCACGGGAACGTGGAAGCTGAACCTTTCCGTCGCGCCGGACGCGACCCGGCCCTCGCGACGCAGAGTCGCTCTGACCGCGCCGGCGGGCGAGGTCACCTTCACCGCCAGGCTCGGCGAGAGCGCGCTCGCGGAGTGATTCGTCAGCGTGCCGACCACGAGCAGATTGCCGCAGGTGTCGTTGCAGCCCAGCTGCGGCATCACGCCGAGGTTCTCGAGCTCGATCCTGCCGACGGGCTCGAGCGAGACCGGCCGCATGATCCCGCCGTAGTTCCACCAGTCCTCGGCCACATGCCCGGGCTGCAGGCGGTTGTCGACCCGGACGATCAGCTGGTTGGTCCGGTCGGGCCGCAACGACGAGGCAGGGAAGCTGAACGGCACGTACGGGTCGGCGTTCTGACCGAGGAAGCGACCGTTGAGCCACACGTCGGTGATCCGCAGAGCCTCCTCGAAGGACACATCCCACGCTCGGCCCTCGGCGGCGGGAGGTCCCCTGAAAGCGATGCGGTACCACCCCACCGAACCTTCGTCCGAGGTGCTCGACATTGTCGTGTCGAAACTGTTCGGGATCGTGACGGGAGTCCAGGCGAGAGTCGTGGCGCCGCCGTGGGCCCAATTGTCTGCGAGCCCAACGTTGTCCGCGTCGGCGAGGTACTGCCAGCCCTGCGTCAGCGGAATCGCTCCCGGCGGGGTCAGCGCGACCGGGCCCTTGGTGGTGATCAAGTAGCTCCGCGGCCCGGTCTGCGATGCACGTCGCAGCCCCTGCGCGACAGTCTTGATGCACACGGCGGCGAAGCAGATCATGGCGACGACGAGCTCCGCTTTGAGGAACCGGCTCTTGTTAGCCGACGTCACCGCTCCCTACCCGCTCCGCTAGCTTGCCCATTCCATACCGACGCGCCACCTCGGCGCCGCCGACCAAGTCCGTGGCGCGATCGGCCGGACGATCCACGGGGATCGTTCTCAATGTGGCAATATCGCGAAACCGGCGGACCTCTGCGCCGGTATCCTTCAGGGCGGCGGCGATGCGAGGCCGCTCCTCGTCAGCGTGCTCGATTGCCGCCTCGAGCGAGCCGTGCCTTCGCAACAGGTCGGCCGCCGTCTTCGCGCCGATCCCGGGCGCTCCGGGCAGGCCGTCCGATGGGTCGCCGCGCAGCGCGATGAAGTCGGGCACGAGCGCCGGCGGAACGCCGTAGCGATGCTCGACCTCAGCCGGGTCGACCTCCTGCACGCCCCTACCCCCCATCTTCAGATAGAGCACGATGGTTCGCTCGGACGCGCACTGGTAAAGGTCACGGTCGCCGGTCACGATCAGCGCCCGCCCCCCCGCTCGCTCCTCGACCTGCGCGAGCGAGTGCAGCAGGTCGTCAGCCTCCAGCCCCCCGGCGGACTCAGCGCCCCATCCGAACGCGCCGAACAGCTCGCCGGCGGCGTCGAACTGCCAGGCGAGGGCCTCGGGCATGGGTGGGCGATCGGCGTGGTAGGTCGGATAGAGAGCCACCCGGTACTCAGCAGCCTCGGCCCCGAAGCACACGACCACCGCGCGTGGCGAGCGGTCGGCGACGATCCGGAGCACAAGGTTCGTCGCGCCTAGCAGGGCGTTGACCGGGCGCCCGCCCGCCCCGACAATCGACGTGGGCAGGGCGAAGAACGAGCGATAGAGGATGAAAGGGCCATCAATGGCCAGGAGCGGAAGGGACATCTAGCGCTCAGCGTAGGGCGAGGGCGCGATCAGAGCGTCACGGCCGGTCCGCCGAGGCCGTCCGAGCACGCTCAGAGCGTCATGGCCGGTCCGCCCAGGCTGTCCGGGCGACGCCGTCCGGGCGACGCCGTCCGGGCGCGTGGCTCGAGCGCGGTTGCCACCACGCGAGTGTCGCGCCACCACTGACGACCCGCCCACTTGACCCGTCGCGGGCACGAATGCGCTCACGTGCCGCCGGCGCTCTGATAGAACGTGTCGATATCGGGGATCAGGGTAGTGCGACCCTGAATACGACAGGGTCCTAGTCGACTACGACAGGGGAGGCAAACATGCACGGCAGCGATCGACCCAAGGCGCGCTCGCGACGCTTGCGCCGACCGACGTTGACCGCGTGCCTTGCGCTCGCGCTCGTGGCGGGGTCGGGCGCGCTCGCGGCGCAGGCTTCGGCGGCGATGATCTCGGTCTCCCAGGCGTGCTACGTCAATGCCGACACTTTCAAGGGCGCGGCGGTAACGGTGGATGGCTCGGGTTTTACCGCGGGCGACAGCATCGAGCTCACGGGCACCGACATCTTCGCCACGGCAACGGTGGGCGCGGACGGCACGTTCGTGACCACGTTCTCCGGGCCGATCCTCTCGACGCCGAATCCCGCCGCATCGAGCTTCACGATCACCGCCATCGACGAGAGCGAGGGCGTCACCATGGCCACGACGACCATGGAGGTGGCGAACTTGGCGGTCGCGACGAAGCCGGCCGAAGCGAAGCCGTCCGAGAAGGTGATGTACACCTTCTCGGGGTTCAAGAGCGGCGCCGAGATCTACGCGCACTACCTGCACCGCAACAAGGTCGAGGCAACGGCGAAGTTCGGCAGGGCCACCGGCCCCTGCGGGCTGCTCAAAGCGAAGGCCAAGTTCTACCCGGGCACGACCCACTTTGACAGCTACAGGGTTCAGTTCGACGACGGGCGCCACTACTCATCCAAATCCCTGCCGAGGCTCGTCACGACGCTGGACATCCACATCTTCTAGAACGCGGCACCCCGATTGCCCGCCACCGTGCGGGCCCTCGGCCGCCGCGCCGCGCCGCGCTCGCCGACGGCGCGCTCGCCGACGGCGCCCGCGCCCCGGTCAGAGGTTGCCTTGGGCCATCTTGCGGAGGTCCATCGCCGTGTTGTAGGTCTCCTCGTCGACGCCCATCTCGTACGCGACCTCGCGCAGCGTCCGCCCCGAGGCGGCGGCTTCCTTGACGATCTCCGCGCCCTTGTCATAGCCGATGTACGGATTCAGCGCGGTCGCCGCGGCGAGCGTGTTCTCGGCCGAGCGGCGGGTACCATCGAGGTTCACCCGGATCCCGCTGACGCACTTCTCGGCGAAGATGCGGGTCGACGAGGCGAGCAGGCGGATCGAATCGAGCAGATTGCGTGCGATCAGGGGCACGCGGACGTTGAGCTCGAAGTTGCCCTGGGTGCCGGCGATCGTGATCGCGGCGTCGTTGCCGATCACCTGCGCGCTGACCTGCAAGACGACCTCGGGGATCACCGGGTTGACCTTGCCGGGCATGATCGAGGAACCCTTCTGGAGCTCGGGCAGGAACAGCTCGCCGATCCCGGCACGCGGCCCCGAGCCCATCAGCGCAAGATCGCTCGCGATCTTCGTCAGTGAAACGGCGAGCACCTTCAGTGCCCCCGAGAGCTCGACCAGCGCGTCCCGATTTCCCTGTGCCTCGAACGGGTCCTCGGGCGGCCTGACCTCCAGCCCGCTGACGTCGATCAGGCGCGCGCGCACGCGACCGGCGAACTCCTTGTGCGTGTTCAGCCCCGTGCCGGTGGCGGTGCCGCCGAGCGGGATCTGCGCGACCTGCGGCAGCGCGTTGCGAATGCGCCTGGCGCCGAGGCGAACCTGAGCCGCATAGCCGGAGAACTCCTGGCCGAGGGTGACGGGCACAGCGTCCATCAGGTGCGTGCGGCCCGACTTGACGATGTCGTGAAACTCGGAAGCTTTCGCGGTGAGCGCCGCCTCCAGCTGCTCGAGCGCGGGCAGCAGGTCGTTCGTGGTCTCGTCGAGCGCGGCGAGGTGAACCGCGGACGGGAACACGTCGTTCGAGGACTGACCCATGTTCACATGGTCGTTTGGGTGCGCACCATCGCCGGCCAGGTTGGCGATCACCTCGTTCGCGTTCATGTTCGAGGAGGTGCCTGAGCCGGTCTGGAACAGGTCGACGGGGAACTGGTCGGCGAACTCGCCGGCACCGATCCTGTCACCCGCGGCGGCGATGCGCTCCGCGAGCTCGGGGTCGAGCAGGCCGAGCTCAGCGTTGACACGCGCGGCCGCGCCCTTGATCCGGCCGAGCCAGCGCACCACCGGCGCGGGGATCGGCTCACCCGAGACGGGAAAATTCGCCACGGCCTTGGTGGTCTCGCCACCCCAGAGCACTTCCTTCTCGTGCACGCCCATCGCAAAGTCCTTTCGCAGTTCGATTCCGCTCACCTGAACGCTACCCGACCCGGGACGGGGCGACCCTACGGGGAAGGGGGCGACCCGACGGGCGACGGGGGGCGACTCGACCGAGACTGGCGCTCAGCCACAGAATGCGATCAGCTCGCGCGCGACACCGACCGGATCGTCGTAGGCGATCAAGAAGCCTGCGCCGGACAGCGTCCGCAGCTGAGCATCGAGCAGCAGGTCAAGCGCTTCGCGGGCACCGTCGAGCGGATACGCGGCGTCCTCCTCGGCCCACAGCAACAGCACAGGGCACGAAATCTTCGCGTAGAGGTCGAGCAGGTCACGCTGGGCGTCGACCGGCCATCGGCGGGCGAACTTCGCCCACGAGCGAGCGAGGTTGCCGTTACCGCCGACGTCGGCCAGCGCGTGACGGATCAGGTCGCGGGCGGCGGGGCTCCTCTGGGCCGAAAGGCGCTCGCCGACCGCGGGGCGAAACACCAGCCTCGCGCCGTGCGCCAGCATGCGGTCGAGGCCTGGAACGGCCGCGGCGCGACACGCCGCACGCCACGCCGCGCGCTTGACCGCGAACTCGTCGCGACGGTGCAAACGGTTCGGCATCAGCACCATCCGCACCGGTTCGAGCTGACCGGTCGTCACAGCTCGAAGCAGCAGCTCGGCGCCGATGTCGTGCCCCGCCACCAGGGGCCGGGGGCCCACCACCTCGCGACAGAACCCGGCGATCACCTCCGCCAGCCAGTCCGCCGTGTAGGGATGCCGAGGGCGATCCTCGGAGTCCCCATGCAACGGCAGATCCGGGAGCACTACCCTGAAGCGGCCCGCCAGCGGCGCGACGATCGGCTCCCACTCCCGGTGCGAGAGCCCGAGCGAGTGCAGCAGCACGAGTCCTGGCCCGGTTCCGGTCTCGCGATAGGCAACGCGCGCGCCATCGGGGTGGTGATAGAGCCTGAGCCTCATCGCGTGGCAGGTCCGGCGTTCGGCACCCACTCATGGTCGCATCCCCCCGCACTGAGGTGTGTTCGCACACAAATGTTGTGCAAAAGCTGCACGAGGTTCGCGAACCTCGGCAAACCGCCCGAAATTGAACTCATGAACCAAGTTCACAGCATCCCCCTCGGACTCTCCACCTCGCAGGCCGCGCGTGCGCTCGGCGTCTCGCTCGGGACGATTCGGCGCTGGTCGGACATGGGCTACCTCGATTCCTACAGGACCCCTGGAGGTCAGCGTCGCTTCAGCCACGAGCAGATCGAGCAGTTCGTTGGCTCGCTGCAGCAGGGCGGCGAGCCCCGCGCCGAGCGCGCCGCGACGGGCTAGAGAGAGGGCAACCGGCCGGGCTTCGCTGGCCCATCGCCCCTCCTGACGGGGCAGGTGACTAGACGCCCTAGCCCTCGACCGTGTCCTTGATCCGGCGCTCGATGTCGAGCTCCGCGTCGAAGCTCGCGTCGTCGGCGTGGCGGTAATCGACGCCCTCGCCGGCAAGCAGATCGGCAAACGCCTCGACATAGCTCGAGTCGAGCTGCGTTCCCGCTACGCGTCGGAGCTCCCTGAGCGCCTCGAACGAGCTTACGCGCGTGCGATACGTGTCCTGAGCGGTCAGCGTGTCGTAGACCTCGGCGACGGCGATGATCTTCGCAATCTCGGGAATCTCATCGTGCCCGAGCGCTCTCGGGTAACCCCTGCCGTCCACGCGCTCGTGGTGCGAGAGCACGATGTCGGCAACGGGACCGTAGACCCCGAGGTCCCTGAGCATGTCAGCACCGAGAGCAGGATGGCGCTGGATCGCTTCCCAGTCCTCCTCACTGAGCACTCGGCCACGCTCGGAGACGCGGTCAGAGAGCGCGAAGCGACCGATGTCGTGAAGCAGTCCCGCGGTGTGCGCGAGCTCGCACTCACGCTCGCTCATTTTCGTCGCACGCGCGAGATCGCGCGCGAACCGGGCGACGGCCGCGGAGTGTCGCGCCGCGCGCTGGTCGCGGGCGTCGAGGGCGCGAACGAGGCCGGCGAGCACGCCCCAGGAAAGATCGCGGTACTGCTCGGCGCGATGCTCGGCCGTGGTCACCAGGTGCGTCATGTAGGAGAAGGCAAAGACGGCAACCAGCGCGAAGACGATCCCGCCGAGGCCGAGCTTGACGTAGATGCTGGCGCCGGCGACGGCGAGCAGAATGTTGAGAACCACACTCGGCGCATATCCACGAACTGCCTGCAGGCTCAGTCCGCCGTCGCCACCGCGATAAAGCTGCTGCAACGGGGCGACGATCGCGTAGTTGACCGCAGTGGCCACCACGCCGGCGGCAAACAGAGCGAGGTAGAACGTGGCCGTGTTCGACCTCGCCGGCGCTAGCACTCTGATCATGTTCGCCGCGACGAGCGCCGGCGCCAGCGACCCCAGCAGATTGAACGCGACGGCAAACGGCGGAGTGCGCAACCTCCGAGCAGCCGTCAGTTCCGAGATGGCAGCCGCGATACAGCCAGACGCGGACCCGAGAAACGCCGCGGCCAGGAGCAGCACGATGAACGACGCCGATACCGAAGCGCCGCCGCGAAGCCTGGTCACAGAGAGACCGGCCGCGACCGCAGCGACGCCGAGCACGATGCTCAGCGAGTCGACCCGATCCAGGTGGGCCTGCAGAACAGCCACGGTGACGCATCCGATCAGGCCCAGCCCGATCGCGTACGCCGCGACGCGCAGACGGGTATGGCGGGTCGGGTCATCCCTGGCCACGGGCCCAGTCATTCTGCCAGATTAGCGCGCGTTAGCGGGAAAGTCTGTAGGTAGACGAATCAGCCGCCGCGGAAGCACATAGCGTATGTCTCCAGTCTCGGGAGGTGGGGCGTGGGCGTCCTAGCGCCTTTGGCTTCCCCTGCCGGAGTCCAAGCCAACCAATGGCACGTTCTGCACAAGTTTATCCGCTAAACGTCCGCAATACCACCCCCCCTCTCCCCAAACACGTCCAGGAACGGCGACCTTTCCTATGCATGCGCTACCTCAAGACGAGCGAAGCGGCGGCGTTGCTGAACGTCAGCCCGAACACGTTGCGGGCGTGGGAGCGGCGGTTCGGGTTCCCCAAGCCGCAGCGATCGCCGGGAAGGCACCGACTGTTCACCCACGGAGAGGTGGCATCGCTGCGCGACGCGCTGCAGGAGGGACTGTCGATCTCATCCGCGGTTTCACGGGCGCGTGAAGGGTTGGCGACGGACACCAACTCGCTGATCGGCGCGCTCGTCTCCTACGAGGCGGAGCGAGCTGACGCCGCGATGGAATCTGCGCTCGCGTTGCGCTCGCTCGAGCGCTCGGTCGAGGAGGTGCTCCTGCCCTCGCTCGAGGAGATCGTCGGCCGGCAGACAGTCGATTCGGCGGCCTGGGCCTTCGCTGCGCACTGGGGAGCCGACTGGCTGCGCCGTGCTACGCGCCTGGCGCCGGCCCCGGTGCGCCCGGTCTCGATCGTCCTCGGCGATGCTTCGCGCGATGAGCTCGATCTCGACTGTTGCTTCATCCGTGCGTTGGAGCTCTTCTGCGTGCGCGCAGGAGCGAACGTGTTGAGCCTGTCGGTGCGTGGTGTGGTGGGCATCAGCGACGCCGTCGCCGTCCACCGCCCGAACCTCGTGGTCATCGCGGGCGGCCATTTGGGCGACGACGCCGTGGCACGGTGGGCGTACGCGGTTCGACTCGCGGCGGGTGCGATGCCGGTCGCGGTGTACCGACGCGGTCCGCAGCGGGCGCGCATGCGCACCACGGGGACCAGCGTGCTGCCCAGCGGCGCGAGCGAGGCTCAGCAGCGCCTGCTCGAGCTGGTTGAGGCAGACCAGGGCGGAAGGTCGACGCGGGTGACGATGGAGTCCCCCTACGGGATCCAAACTGGCCGGCGTACCGCCAGCATGTAGACCGGTGAAACCACAGGCAACCCGATCTCGGAGGGGAGTCATATGACGGTGTCAGGCCGAATCGTGAGTCGCGGTGCACTGGCGTTGGTGCCTCGCAGCACCGAGGAAGTAAGGCCGACGATTTGGTTCTGCGGGCACTGCGGCGCGTCCCCGCCCTTACCGGGCCCCCCCGCGACGAATGCCCGCGTGTGCCGGACCTGCGGGCTGGGACTGCTACTCGAGACCGTCGCCGACGCGGCACCCGAGGCGGGCGGAGCCTTTCTCGTGCTCGACCGATCGCTGTCGGTGTGCGCGGTCTCGAGCGGCGCCGAGCGGCTGCTCGCGACTCCGGAGACCGAAGCGATCAACCGCCACGTGACGGAGCTGCTCGTGTCCGCAGAATCCGAAGTGTCGGGGCCGTCGAACCTCGCGGCGGCGGTCTCGCATGCCGCGCGGGGTGACGAGGAACTCCGCACCGCCTTCGTCCGCCCGGCAAACCTGTTCGGTGTACGGATGCGCGTCCGGATCGTGTGCTGCGGCCCGCCGCAGGCAGCGTTGCTCGTGTTCGATCCCCCCGCCCGCAACTAGTCGACGACGTCCGCGCGTGGCGGATCCTGGTTGGGTGCGCGCAAATCCTGGTTGGCCATGAGGCGAATTCGCGGTCGGGCGGGCGGCGGATCCGCGGTCGGGCGGGCGGCGGATCGCCCCTCGGGCACTTGGCTAATCCTCGTTGGGGCGGGTAGCATCCCGGCGTAGGCGCGGCGACTCCTGCCTCGTGCATAGCTTCGGCCAAACTGCACACGTTCGTGCGCAGCTTGCACAAGAGTCTCAGAAGCTAGATAAACCTCCTGCATATGATCGGAATTCGAACCCACGCCGCAGCGAACATGCTGGGCGTCAGTCCGAACACGCTCCGCAGCTGGGAGCGCCGCTACGGATTTCCCGTTCCTTTCCGCTCGCCCGGCGGCCACCGCCAGTTCACGCTCACTCAGATCGAGTCGCTCAGGCACACCCTGGCCGAGACCCATAACGTTTCCTCGGCGATCTCGCTCGCTCGCGCCCGCGGCGAGGGCCCGTCGTCGTCCACCAGGCTCGCTTCGGCGTTCGCCGCCTTCGACGAGGACCGGGCGGATCGGCTGCTCGAGGAGAGCCTCGCGCTGCGCACGGTCGAGCGCACGGTGGAGGAGGTGCTCCTGCCCGCACTGGCGGCTCACCTCCTCGACGCGGCGCCCTCGACGCCGGAGTACGAGTTCGGGTGGCGCCATGCGACCGGCTGGCTGTCGGCGCTCAAGCGGCTTTCCGCGCCCGCCTCCTCCGATCAGGCAGTGCTCGTCTTCGATGCAACGTTCCGCTGTGAGTTCGACGCGATCCACGCCCAGGCGCTCGAGCTGGTCCTCAGGCGCGCCGGCATGCGCACGCTCTCGCTGACGCCAACGCTGGACCCAGCTCGCCTCGGCCGCGCTCTCCGCGCGCTGTCGCCTACCGCTGTCGTCCTGACTGGTCGCGGTACGTCGCTTGATGCGATCGGGAAGCTGGTCTACGCCGTGCGTGGCGTGGCCCGGGAGGCTATCGTCTGCGACTACCGCGGCGCCGTGCCGGACACCGTCGCGAGCACCGTGTGCCGGCTCGGCGACAGCGTCATCGCCGCCCGCGATCGGCTCGTCGACCGATTGGCCGCGCCGGTAGCACCGGCCGTGAGAAGCACTGTGCTGCAGTCACGCTCGGCGCAGTCGGCGTAAGCGCCCCGTCGGGACTCAGGTCGCCGGCATTCCGGCAACCCACGCCTCGGGCTCGGGTCGCCAGGATCGCGGCGACCTACAATCCCGCGCCCATGCCGACCTTGCACAGACTGGTCGATCCCCGAGCGTCGTTTCCCGAGCTCGAGCGACGCGTGCTCGAGCGCTGGCACGAGCGCAATGTGTTCGCCCAGTCTCTGCGTCGCCGCGAGGGAGCGCCCCCGTGGCAGTTCTACGAGGGCCCGCCGACCGCCAACGGGCCTCCGGCTTCTCACCACGTGCTCGCCCGCTCCTTCAAGGACATCTTCCCTCGTTACAAGACGATGCGCGGGTTCTATGTCGAGCGAAAGGGCGGCTGGGACTGCCACGGGTTGCCGGTGGAGCTCGCGGTCGAGAAGGAGCTCGGAATGAAGTCCAAGGAGGACATCGAGCGCTACGGGATTGCCGAATTCAACGAGCGCTGCCGGGCGTCCGTGCTCTCGCACGTCGAGGACTGGACACGCCTGACCGAGCGGATCGGGTTCTGGATCGATCTCGACGACGCCTACCGCACGCTCGACCCGGCCTACATCGAATCCGTGTGGTGGGCGCTGAAGACGATCCACGAGCGAGGGCTCTTGTACGAGGGGAGGAAGGTGGTCCCCTACTGCGTGCGCTGCGGAACGGCACTGTCGAGCCACGAGCTCGGCCAGCCCGACGTCTATCGCGACGTCGTCGATCCCTCCGTCTACGTTCGCCTGCCCGTCACCGCCGGCGCGGGGACGGTCCGCGAGGGCGATGAGCTGCTCGTCTGGACGACGACGCCGTGGACGCTGGTCTCCAATGCCGCGGTCGCCGTTGATCCGGAGCTGACCTACGTGCGCGCACGGGTCGGCGACGGGCCCGTGGAAGTCGTCGCAGAAGCGCTCGTCAAGCGGGTCCTCGGCTCCGAGGCCGAGATCCTTGACCGCTTTCCGGGTCGAGCGCTCGAGGGGATTGCGTATGACCCACCCTTCCCGTTCATCCCCGCCGGCGCATACGGCGAGCGCGGTCACACGGTCCTGCCCGCCGACTTCGTTACCGCCCACGACGGCACCGGGCTCGTGCACACGGCGATCGCGTTCGGCGAGGACGACTTCCGCCTCGGCGAGCAGTACGGGCTTAACGTCGTCAATCCGGTCAAGCTTGACGGCACCTATGACGAGCGGATCGGCCCCTATGTGGGTCGGTGGGTCAAGGACGCCGACGCCGATCTCGTCGAGGATCTGCGTACGCGCGGGCGCCTGCTGCGCGCCGAGCTGCACGAGCACTCATACCCGCACTGCTGGCGTTGCGGGACGCCGCTGCTCTACTACGCCAAGCCGGCGTGGTACATCGCGACGAGCCGGATCAAGGACCGGCTGCTGGCAGCAAACGAGACGGTCAACTGGCATCCCGAGCACGTCAAGCACGGCCGCTTCGGTAACTGGCTCGAGGGCAATGTCGACTGGGCGCTTTCGCGCGAGCGCTACTGGGGAACGCCGCTGCCGGTGTGGCGGTGCGCCAACGCGCACCTCCGAGTGATCGGCTCGCTCGCCGAGCTTCAGGAGGCGTCGGGGGTCGCGCTCGAGGACCCGCACCGCCCGTTCGTGGACGAGGTCCGCTTCCCCTGCTCAGACTGCGGATCGCAGATGGAGCGCGTTCCGGAGGTGATCGACGTGTGGTTCGACTCTGGCGCGATGCCGTTCGCCCAGTACCACTCGCCGCATGCCGGCACCGAGCGCTTCGAGCGTCACTTCCCGGCCGATTTCATCTGCGAGGCACTCGACCAGACGCGCGGCTGGTTCTACTCGCTGCTCGCCGTGTCGACGCTGCTCTTCGATTGCTCCTCCTACCGCAACGTCGTCTGCCTCGGCCTGATCGTCGACGACCAGGGACGCAAGATGTCGACCTCGCGCGGGAATGTCGTCGACCCCTGGGAGGTGATCGATCGCTACGGCGCCGACGCACTCCGGTGGTACTTCTTCACCTCGAAGCAGCCCTGGGACGGATACCGCTTCTCGCTCGAGACGATCGGCGAGGCGGTCAGGCAGTTCCTGCTTCAGCTGTGGAACACCTATGGGTTCTACGTTCTCTATGCGAACGCGAACGGGATCTTGCCCGACGCGGATGGAGGTCATGGGGCGACCGGAGCGAACATGGGGGACCGAGCGACCGGCGCCGACATGGGGGACCGAGCGACCGGCGCCGATGGGGGGGACCGAGCGACCGGCGCCGAGGGGGCGGACGACGGCGCGGACGGGGCGGACGGCGATCTGGACCGGTGGGCGCGCTCACGCCTCGCGGGGACCGTCGAGATCGTCCGCGATCGCCTCGACGCCTATGACGCGACCGCTGCCGGGCGCGCGATCGCCGCATTCGTCGACGAGCTCTCCAACTGGTACGTGCGCAGGTCGAGGCGCCGCTTCTGGGAAGGCGATCCGGACGCGTTCGTGACGCTGCGCGAGTGCCTTGTGACGGTCGCCGGACTGCTGGCGCCGTTCTGCCCGTTCATCGCCGATGAGATCTACGACAACCTCGAGGGTGCAGAGGAGAGCGTCCACCTGTCCGATTTCCCGGAGCCCGGCGAGCGGGACCTCGTGCTCGAGGAAGACATGGCGGTGGCGCGCGAGACGGTGCGGCTCGGGCTGGCTGCGCGCGGCCAGGCGAAGCTCAAGGTCCGCCAGCCCCTGCGGGCGACGGTCGTGGTCGCGACCGGACGCGAGCGGACGGCGATCGAGCGACTCGACGCGATCGTCCGCGATGAGCTGAACGTCCGCGAGCTTCGCTTCGTCTCCGAGGCCGACGAGCTGGGGCGGGTGGAGATCAAGCCCAACTACCGCACGCTGGGGCCGCGCTTCGGCAGCCAGATGCCCACCGTGGCGGCTGCCGTGGCCGGCCTGGACCCGACCCACGTCGGGGCGTCGCTGCGCGAGGGTCGCAGCGCCGTGATCACGTTGGGCGGACAGGATCACGAGCTCGACGCCGAGGATCTGATCGTCTCGATGAAGCCGCTTGAGGGCTACCAGGTCGAGCGCGAGGGCTCGCACGCGGTGGCGCTCGAGGTCACGATCGACGACGACCTGCGCATCGAGGGCTGGGCGCGCGAGATCGTCCACGCCGTCCAGGCGACGCGACGCGACGCGGGATTCGACGTCTCGGATCGGATCGCACTGACCCTGGACGGAGACCCTGCGCTGCTCGCCGCCGCCCGCGGCTACGAGTCGCACGTCGCCGGCGAGACGCTGGCGGTGGAAGTGCACTACGCACCGCTGGGCGGAGTCAACGCGGTGCTGATCGACGGTCGCGACCTGCGGATCGCAGTCGAGCTGAGGTAGGGGCCGGAGGGCGGCTCCGGTCCGGCGCGTGCCCGGCGGGAGGCGGCGTGCGCCGCGGGCTGGCGCGGAGGGAGCGGCCCTACGCCAGCGCCGGCTCCAGCTGCACCGCGGGCTGGCGCGGCGGGAGCGGTCCTACGCCAGCGCCGGCTCCAGCTGCTCCTCGAGCTTCTTCTTGGGGTATGCGCCGATCACCTTGGTCGCGACCTGGCCGTGACGGAAGAGGATCAGGGTCGGGATCGACATCACGTCATATTCGACCGCGGTCTTCTGGTTGTCGTCGATGTTGAGCTTGACCACCTTCAGCTCGCCATCGCGCTCCTTGGCAATCTCTTCGACCACAGGCGCGACCCGGCGGCACGGACCGCACCACGGCGCCCAGAAGTCGACCAGGACCGGAATGTCGCTTTCGATGACCTCTGCCTGAAAGTTGTTATCTGTGACTTCGGAGACGGCGCCTTCCATCTGGGCTCCTCGCGGTATCGGCTTTACTTCAAAAAGTATAGCGCGGTGGCAAGTTGGCGCCGCGGTGGCCGGAGCGGGGTGAGCCGCCGCCACGCCACGCGCCCCGGCCGCGGCTTACACGAACGCCCGACGGCGGGCGGGCGGCCTCGCACCTGGCGGCCTCGCACCTGGCACCATTGTGTGAACCCGGCACCCCAGCTGAGCCCAGCCCATCCGAGCCTGGTGTCAGGACGAGGTGCCCGACCGCCACCCATGGAACCGACGAACACCGAAATCGCCGCCGCGCTTGACGAGCTCGGCGACCTGTACGAGCTCGACGGGGCGATCGTTCATCGAGTGGTCGCGTATCGGAGTGCGGCCAAGGCGGTTCGGGACGCGCCGGTATCGGTCACGGCGCTGGCGCGAGTCGGGAAGGCGACGGAGCTGCCCGGGATCGGCCGGACGATTCAGGAGAAGGTGCTGGCGTTGGCGGATCAGGGCGAGATCCCTGCGGCGCTGAAGCTGCGGGCGAAGTTCCCGCCCGGACTGGTCGAGATGACGCGGCTGCCGGGACTTGGACCCAAGCGCGCCCGCCGGCTGTTCGAGGAACTCGGGATCGACTCGCTCGACGCCTTGCGAGCCGCGGCCGAGGAGCACAAGATCCGTGAACTGAAGGGGTTCGGCCCCCGCGCCGAAGAGACGCTCCTCGCGCGCGTCAACGCCGCTGGGGCCGGTAGCGCTCATGAGCGCGTCGTGCTCGATCGTGCGCTGGCGATCGGCGAGCGGCTGGTGGCCGCGCTCAGAGCGCATCCGGCGGCCGACCGGGTCGAGCTGGCCGGCTCCGCCCGGCGGATGACCGACAGCGTCAAGGATCTCGATGTCATCGCGACGGCCCACGACCCGGGCGCGCTCGCACGGGCGCTCGTCGAGCACGAGCTCGTCGAGTCGGCCGGCACCGCCGGCGAGGCGGGCGTGCGTGCGCGGACGCACACCGGCGTCCAGGTCGACCTGCGCATCGTCGCGCCGAATCAGTTCGGCAACCTGCTTCAGCACTTCACCGGCTCCAAGGAACACAACGTCGCTCTCCGCGACAACGCCGTCAGAAAGGGACTGCACGTCTCGGAGTACGGGGTGCTCGACGACGCCACCGGCGAGTTGCACCGGTGCGCGACCGAAGCGGAGGTCTACGCCCTGCTCGCGCTCGAGTACATCGAGCCGGAGCTGCGCGAGAACCGTGGCGAGCTCGAGGCCGCGGCCGCCGGGACGCTCCCCGAGCTGATCGAGATCGGGGACCTGCGGGGTGACCTCCACTGCCACACCGTGGCGTCGGACGGGACCGCTTCGGTGCAGGAGATGGCTCAGGCCGCGCGCGAACGCGGTTACGACTACCTCGCGATCACCGATCACTCCGCGAGCTTCGGCTTCGGCAACGCGGTCTCGCCCCAGGGCCTGCAGGATCACATCGCACGGATCCGAGCGGTGCGCGTCGATGGGATCGAGCTGCTCGCGGGCACCGAGGTCAACATCCTGCCCGACGGCTCGCTCGACTACGACGACGATCTCCTCGCCGAGCTCGACTGGGTGATCGCCAGCGTCCACTCGTCCTTCCAGATGGACGCGACGGCGATGACGGAGAGGATCCTGCACGCGATCGAGCATCCGCTGCTCGACGCGATCGGCCACCTCACCGGACGCAAGATCGAGCGCCGTCCGCCGTACGCGCTCGACGTCGAACGCGTGCTCGAGGCGGCCGCGCGCACCGGCACGATGCTCGAGATCAATTCCAGCCCCGACCGGCGCGACATCAACGAGGTGTATGCCCGGGCCGCCGCGCAGGCGGGGATCCCGATCGTGATCAACTCCGACGCCCACCGGGTAGGAGGGTTCGACGTCGTCCGCTACGGCATCGCCACGGCGCGGCGGGCCTGGCTGACCGCGGCGGACGTCGCCAACACGCGACCGTGGGCGGAGCTTGTGTCGCGCCGCAAGCGCGCAGCTGGAGCTCAGAGCCGTCGCGACGGCTGACCCAGCCGAGCGTCGTTCGGCGGGACGGCTCCCGGCGGCGCCGGCCGCTCGACACTGTCGGCGGACGTCACTGGACCGCCCCGTCCCCCCCGTCCCGGCCACCCGCCCCCGCGCTGGATCCTCCAGAACCACACCAGCCCGGCGAGGCACCCCAGCGTCGCAACGTAGAAGTTCAGCCGCAGGCCGAAGTACCGATGCGAGGGATCGATCCGCAGGGTCTCCTCGAAGATCCGGAAGGCCGAGTAGCCGGCGACATAGAGTGCGAACAGCCCCGGGTGGCGGATCTTGCGGTGCCTGCCGAGCCACACGAGTGCGCCCGCAAGGGCGAGGTCGAAGATCAGCTCGTAGAGGAACGTCGGGTTGAACGTCGCAAACTGCGCGTACCCCGCCGGACGATGTGCAGGTGAGATCTCGAGTCCCCAGGGAAGCGTCGTCGGTTTCCCGAACAGCTCCTGATTGAAGTAATTGCCGATCCTGCCGATTGCCTGAGCGACGAGGATCGCCGGAGCGGCGACGTCCATGAAGGCGGGGACGTCGGCGCGACGGCGATGGAGCACCCAGATGCCGGCGAGCGCACCGAGCCCGATGCCGCCCCAGATCCCGAGCCCTCCCTCCCAGATCGCGAACGGCCCCCACCAGTGCTTGGGCATCAGGCTGAAGCTGGTGATGTCGAAGTACAGCCGGCCGCCGATGAGGCCCGCCGGGAACCCCCACATCGCTACCTCGTAGACGACCTCGCGCGAGCCGCCTTGGCGTTCCCACTGCCAGCGCGCGATGAGGATCGCCGCGGTAACGCCGACGACGTAGGCCAGTCCGTAAGCGTGGAGGAAGAACGGCCCGATCCGGATCCCGTTCGCGGACGGGCTGGGGATGAAGGCGAGCAAGAACGTCATCGTTGCATGAGTCGCGGCAGCACGTCGCAGGCGATCGTGCGATCGACGGCAGCCCGCCGGAAGGGCGCGAGCAGCTCCGCCGCCCGCGACGGGTATCCGGCGACGGGATCGTCGAGCGCGGTCCTGACCGCCACCGCGAGGTCCTCTGCCACGAGTCGCGGGTCGAGCGTTCGCGCCAGCTCGAGTGCCGCGTACGGGCCCGGTGACGGGGTGCTCACGAGCATGCATCCATCGACCAGCGCCTCGAGCGCGGCGATCCCGTAGTCCTCTCGCCGGGGAGCGGCGATGACCACGCGGGCGCGGCGAAGCAGCGCCCGATAGTCGGCCGGCGCGAGCCTGCCCGCGACCTCGACGCCGTCGGAGGATTGCAGCGTGTCGGTCCCGGCGACGACGAGCGTTTCGCCATCGCGGCGCGCCCGCGCCCACGCGGCGAGGACGAGGTCGAGGCGCCGCTTGACGGGATCTCCCGCATAGGCGACCGCGGCCACGTCCCTGGCCGCCCCGGTCACGAGCGGTCCGGACGGCTCAACCGGGACGGGCACCACGACGCGATCGGCGTAGCGGTCGCCCAGCGGCGCGAGCGCGGCGGCGCTCCACGGCATCACCAGGCACGCTTGTGCCAGTCGGCGGCACTCGACAGAGCGCTGCCAGACGCCGTGGCGGCCGGGACGGTTCTCCCGCGCCATGGAGTCGAGCCAGATTGCACCGGGGACCGGCCACAGCAGCGCCGCCGTGACCGAGCAGTAGATGATCGCCCTGGGTTCGTGCGCGGCGATCCCGGCCACTGCCGCGCGCCGGCAGGCGAGCGCCTGGACGAGGTCGGTGAGGGCGAATGTCCGCACTCTGGGCATTGCCTCGGCGGTGACCAAAGCCACCTTCGCGCCGGCCCGCCCGATCGACCCGACGAGCTCGTCCGCGGCGGCGGTCCACCCGCCGGTTGTGCCGAGCGAGACGACGAGGACATCGGCGCGCGGTCCCTGTCTGCGCGCGGCGCTCGGTCGCGGTCTGTGCGTCGGGCGTAGTCGCGGTCTGCGCTGCGCGCGCGGTCCCGGTCGGAGCGGAACACGCGCACCCGTTCTGCGTCCCGCGTCCCCGACATCGCCGTGACGCTCAGCCTCGGAGCGCATGGCTACGCGCGCGGGCTGGCCGGCCGAGAGCGTCGCGTCGAGCCGTTGAGCTCGAACAGGTTCGAACGGAAGCCGGGCGTGCGCACGAGCCGGATCGGTTTCAGGAACGACGTCGGCTCGACGTAGAAGCGCACGCCGTCGCGTTCCTCGATCGCCGTCACCGCGGAGGCCTGGCGCCTCCATCCGAGCGCCCAGATGATCGCGAACCCGGCCGCCACCGCGGGAACCTGAGGCGCAACGAACGCGACCGCGCCCGCGCCGAGAGTCGAGAGCAGGAGCGGCCACAGCCGGTTCAGCAGCGTCCGACCGGGATTGAGCTCGGGCAGCGTCGGCTGCGTCCGCGCGCTCGCGAGCAGCGTGGCGATCGGGGGCGATGTGTTCGCGCGGCGTCCCAGCCATCCGCCGATCATCGCCGCGATCAGCCACCAGCCGCCTGCGACCGGGACGATCAGGTCGCCGGCGCTCCCGGTGCCGCCGGCGACAGTCGCCGCCGCGAGCGCGGTGGCGGCGCCGGCGCTGAGCAGAACGGTTGTCCTCAGGAAGTCGGTGAAGCGCACGTCGTCTACTCAGCGGTCAGCATCGCCAGCAGCTCACGGACGCCCTCCGTGCCCTCGACGGTGACGTCGGCCTCGGCAGCGATCTCGGATGGCCCTTCATCCGAGAGCACGCCGACCCTGATCACATGGGCGATCCGGCCCTGTTGTGCGAGGTGATCGAGTGCACGGAACGCGTCCACGTCGGTCGTGTCGTCACCGACATAGAGCGCGGCGCTCAGCTGCGCACCCTCAAGGAACGCGATGACGCCCGCGCCCTTGTCGATGCGGACCGGCGGGCGGACCTCGAGCACTTTGCGTCCCCAGTGGGTCCGCAGCCCGGCCGCCTCGGCGCGCTGCGCAATCGCGTCGATCGCCGCCCGGGCGGCGTCCTCGTCGGGCGCGCCGCGCCAATGGAAGGCGACGATCGCGCCCTTGTCCTCGACGCGCACTCTCCGCCGACGGAGGTCGGTGGTGTCGGCTTCGCGGCCAAAATCCTGGATTCGCCGGGCCCAGTCCTCGAGCACCGGATCGAGCACCGGCTCGGTCCAACCGGCGCGCAGCAACTCCGCCCCGTGGGAGCCGATGTAGGAGATCGTCCCGATCGAGACCATCGCCCGGGCCTCCTTCGCACGCCGGCCGCTCACGCAGGCGACCAGGCCGTACCGCCGGGCAACCGCGATCAGCAGATGCCGCGTCCCCTCGGGCACGTTGGCGTCGCCGGCGTGCTGAACGATCGGGGCCAGGGTGCCGTCGATGTCGAGCAGGATCGCCGCACTTGCGGGGTCAGCGCGGAGCGGTGCGAGCGCCTCGGACAGGAGCGCGGACGGCACGGTCCTAGTATGCCTGCTCATGGCATCGGAGCGTGCGGTGAAGCGCGCTGGCCACAGCACGACGGCCGGTCTGTTCGGCGTCGGCTCCGCAATCGGGTTCGCGCCCCGGGCCGGCGCTCGTGCGTGGCCTTTCGACGGCGCCGGCGCAGGCCACCTTCCTGCCGGGTGCTGCGCGGGTTCTCCGAGGAACGCGGCAGGGTAGGATCGCGTCAGAGTGACCCCGGACCAGGAACAGCCGGACGCGGGTTCGGAGACCTCCGTGCCGAGGGCCGGCGCGGTCCGTGAGCCGGTGACAGGGTCCGGCTACGTTGTCGGCAGCCTCGACGGCCTCGGCGAGGATTACGGATTCCGCAAGGTCCGCACCGGCCTCGGCGTCACCGCGTTCGGGATCAACGCGCTCGTCCTGCCCCCGGCCTACGAGGGGGGCCTGCACTTCCACGACGAGCAGGAGGAGACCTACTTCGTGCATGCGGGCATGGTCGAGATCTTCTTCGGAGACGGCTCTACGCACCTGCTCGGACCCGGTGGTCTTGCGCGCGTGGACGCCTCAACGCATCGTGGACTGCGCAACGCCGGTGACAGCGACGCGGTGATCCTCGTGGCCGGAGGCCGGGGTGGCTACGTCGGTCGCGACGGACGGCTGGCCGAAGGCTCCACGCGCGCGGGCACCGGCATGCCCGTGCGCGCGGGCACCGGCATCCCGGAATCGGGCGCCGGCGGCGTGGGCGCGATCGACGGCCACACGGGCGCGCAAGCGCGCCCCGACACCCCTTCGTGATGCCCCAGCCCGGGGCGGCAGCGAAAACCCGGCCTGGGGCGGCAGCGACGTCCGAGCCGGCGGCGGCAGCGAAGACCCAGCCCGGGACGCCAGCAAAGACCGAGCTCGGTCCGGTGCTGCTGTTGCACGGACAGCCCGGCAGCGCGCGGGATTGGCGGCTCGTGATCGCCGCCCTCGGTCCAGGAGCTGAGGCGATTGCCTTCGATCGCCCGGGCTGGGACGGGAACAGCGCTACTACCGATCTTGCGGGCAACGCCGAGGCGGCACGCGCGGCCCTCGATCTGCACGGCGCGGAGTCGGCGACCGTCGTCGGTCACAGCCTCGGGGCGGCGATCGCCGCGATGCTCGCGATTCTTCATCCGGAACGCGTATCCAGGCTCGTGCTCGCATCGCCGGTGGTCAACGCGGCGTCGCTGCGGCCCGGCGATCGGCTGCTCGCTGCGCCCCTGATCGGACCGGTCGCGAGCGTGGCGGCCCTCGCCGGCGGCGGCATCGCGCTAGCCGGGGCCGGTTTCGCCCTCGCGACGCCCGCGCTGCGTCGCAAGCTGGCAGCCGCGGAGCGGCTCGACGACGCGTACCTTCGGGCAACCGCTCGCTCGCTGCTCCGCGCCGCCGTGTGGCGTGCGTTCCTGACCGAGCAGCGCGTGCTTGTGCGCGAACTGCCGATGCTCGAGTCCCGTCTTACCCAGATCGCCGCGCCGACCACGATCGTGTCGGGAACCGAGGACCGGATCGTTCCGCCTGAGGCGGCCCGCCGGCTCGCGTCACAGATCCAAGCCGCCGAGCTCGTGATGATCGAGCGCGCCGGCCATCTGCTGCCCCAGCTGCATCCGGATCGGATCGTCGCGGCGCTGCAGAGCGGCGAGCGGGCATCAACTCAGGGGACCCCGGCGATCCGAGCCGGCCCTACTGAGCGGCGCCCGCGAGGCCGTGGTCGATTGCGCCTTTGACGCTCGCCTCGAGCGCGTTCAGGCGGTACAGCGCAAGCGCTTCGAGTGACCCGAAACGCCGCCCCGGCGCGCCCTCTGAGCCGTGATGGCAGAGCACGCAATGAAGCAGCGCCAACCGGCGCTCCTCGTCGAGTGCCGCGGAGCGATCGGACAGCATCCGCTGGCCGATCGCGACGTGGCCGAGTAGGCGACCCTCGTCGGTCAGCCCGAATTCAGCGCCGTAGGTGAACTCGCGCGTCTTGCCCAGGTCGTGCACGAGCGCCGCGGTGAGCAGCAGGTCGGAGCTGAGCCGCGGGTGCAGTTGGCAGAGCTCGTGCGCCAGCGTGGCGACGCCGACGGTGTGCTCGAGCAGGCCGCCAAGGTAGGCGTGATGACCCGCGCGCGTGCACGGGGCGTGTCGCCACTGCGCGCGCAGCGAGGAGTCGGCGAGCAGGCCGTCGAGCAGCGAGCGAAAGCGAGGGTCGCGCACCTCGCCCGCCAGGTGCTCGAGAAAGCCGTCGAGCTCGTCGATGTCGCGGTACGCGCGCGGGAGGAAAGCGCCCGGGTCGGCCGCGTCCGCCGCGGCGCGGGCGACGTTCGCGAGCTCGAGCACGAGCTCGTCACGGAACCGCTCGACCCGGCCCGTGACCTGGACCAGGTCGCCGCGCTCGAAGCCGCCGGCGAGCGCGTCGGCATCGCGAAAAGCCCGCGCCGGCAATGTTCCGGTGCGGTCGCGGAGCTCGAGCGCCAGGTACGGGGAGCCGCTGCGCGTGATCAGGCGATCCTTGCGCGTGCAGGCGAACACGCCGCTGACGTCCTGTCCCGGACGGAGCGCGCTGACACTCGTTGTCTCTGATCTCACGGTCCCCATCATGTACGGTGGATCGGATGCAGCCGTTGCAATGGGACCATCGTCCGGACGGTCTCCGCGCTCCCGCCCTGGTGTGCGCCTTCACGGGATGGAACGACGCCGCCGATGCGGCCTCGACGGCGCTCACGTTCGTCGCCAAAGCGCTGGACGCGCGGCGGTTCGCGACGATTGACCCGGAGGACTTCTACGACTTCCAGGCGACGCGCCCGCGAATCAAGCTCGTCGAGGGCCGAACGAGGGAGATCGTCTGGCCCGCCGTCGAGCTCTTCGAGGCTCGGATTCCCCGCGCTCCGCGCGACCTTGTCCTGCTCGCGGGCGCCGAGCCGTCGTTCCGCTGGCGGACCTTCAGCAAGTTGGTCGTCGACCTCGCCGAGGTGCTCGGAACGCAGCTCGTCGTCACGCTCGGAGCGCTGCTGGCCGACGTGCCGCACACGCGGGCGGTGTCGATCACGGGACTTGCTTCGGACCCAGCGCTCGTCGCACGGCTCGGGCTCGAGTCCTCGTCCTACGAGGGACCGACCGGGATCACGGGCGTTCTCCACACCGCCTGCCAGCAGGCCGGCATACCGTCGGCGAGCCTGTGGGCCGCAGTGCCGCACTACGTCGCCGCGGCCCCGAACCCGAAGGCCGCCCTCGCCCTCGTCCGCCGCCTCGAGGGGCTCGTCGGAGTCGCCGTCGATGCGTCAGAGCTCGAGGTCGCCGCCTCGGACTATGAGCGCCAGGTCAACATCGCCGTGCAGGGCGACCCGGATGTTCAGGCCTTCGTCGAACAGCTCGAGCAGGCCGCCGGTGCGGGACCGACCGGCGAGCCGGGATCGCTGCCTTCCGGCGATACCATCGCTAAGGATCTCCAGCGCTTCCTCCGCCAGCGCGGGTCCGACGGCGAGCCACCCACGGTTTAGGCTCGACCAGTGCGTTTAGGGGCTCGTCCGAGCTTAGGCTTAGCGGCTCGGGGCGAGCCAGCCCTAGCGCTCCGCCGCCGGGCACACCAACCGGTAATCGCACACCGAGCATGCCGCGAACGAGGGCGTCGGCTCGAATCCCTGTGAGAGGATCCCGTCGGCGACCTCGTGGGTCACCTCGAGAATCCAGTCGCGGTCGCCCTCGCCCCGGGAAAGCGCGACCTTCTGATCGTCGAGCAGGTAGTAGTAAGCCTGCTTGGAGGCGTCGAGGCGCCATGCCTCGGCGGCGCCGACCGCATACAACGATAGCTGGACGTCTTCGGCCAGCTGAGCTGCGGTCTTGGGACGGCCGGTCTTGTAATCGATCAGCTCATACTCGCCCCCCGGCAAGCGGTCGACGCGGTCGACGCGACCGCGGAGCAGGTGGGGCCCAACCCTGAAGGCGAACGACTTCTCGAACCAGATCGGCTCGGACTCCTCGGACTGGAAGCGGGTGTGGTAGCGCACGAGCGCAGTCGCCGCCTTACCGTGCAGCTGGCGCTCCTCCTCGGAATCACCGAAGCCGCCCCGGCGCCAGCCGGCGTCGAGCAGCCCGAGCAGCTCCGAATCGGACCCTGCCCCCTGCCCGGCGTGGAAGCGCTCGAGCACCTGGTGCACGAGGATCCCGAAGCGCTGATGGATCGTCGGCTCCTGGGGAATCCGGAACACGCGGGCGAACTTGTACTTCAGCGGACACGTCCGGTAGGTATCGATGTCCGAGGCCGACAGGACCAGCCCGTCCCCACGCTTGGGCAGAAACGGCTCGAGCGAAGGCTCATCCCTGGCTGCAGTCGCCTGGGCCCGCCGGCGGTCGTCGCGCTCGGCGTCGAGCACGTAGTCGTCGAGCGGCGAGGAGGTGAAGATCTCGCGCTGCTCCGCGGTCACGGCTTGGAGGATCCGGGCGTTGACGTCGCGGATCGCCTCGGCGACCCCCTGCCCCTCAGGGCGCCCGATCAGCGCCGAGAGCTTCAGCAGCTCGAGATAGCGCACCACGGCGTGCGAGATGTCGAGATCGGTGTCGAAGCGCAGTTCGCCGAGCCTTCCACCCGTTCGCGCCATTCCCTCGAGCAGCTCATCGCGCAGCATCCGGTAGGTCGAGTGGAGCGTTTCCGCCGGCCCGAACAGCTCCTCCTCCCGGTTCTCCCATTCGCCGCCAAGCGCTGCGCGCGCCTGCTCGGCGACCGGGGAGGGCGCGAGCTCGGCCCCGCGATCGTTCGATTCCGGATGTGCGAGGACGACGCGGGTGCGCGCACGGCTCATCGCCACGTACAGCAGTTGCCGCAGTGACCGATCGCGCCCGGCGGGCGTGTCCGGCGGCAGCGGCTCGCGCAGCAGCTGGTCGGGAATCGGCTCAGGAGCCGTCGGCGCGACGCCCGCGTGTAGCCCGAGGACGTAAACGTGGTCGGCCTCGATCGCGGCGGCGGCGTGCAGCGTCATCACCTGCACGCCCCGCCGGCCGACGAGGTCGGGCTGCTCCTCCTCGGGCAACGCGGCGTCGGCAACCGCGGCGATCGAGCGCGCGAAGTCCCGCGGCGTCGCCTGAGGCGCGCGCCGCACGTACGCCGAGGCCAGCTCGCCGAACCGCGCGAGCGCCCGCAACCGCTGCACCACGTCGGCCTGGGCGGCGAACAGCTGTTGGCGTCGAAGGCCGAGCCGCTCGATCAGCCGGTGCACGTAGAGATCTGGCCGGGTGGTGTCGAGCGCGGCCATCGCCGAGCGGTAGAGCTTCAGGAACACGCGAATCCGCTCGCGCGCTTCGGGCGGGACCTGCGGAGACTCTGTGGCGGCGGCGAGGGCGGCGACCATGTCGAGCTTGCGTCGGCGCGCGATGTTCGTGCAGCGCGCGATGTCGACCGAGCGCAGCTCGATCGGCGGCCGCGCGAGCGCGCGCACGACGGCTGCCGCGTCGACCGGATCGGCCAGCAGCCTCAGCCACGCCAGGAGATCGCGCACCTCGGCCCGATGGAAGAACGCTGCCTCCCCCACCAGACGATGCGGAACTGCGCGCTCCTCGAGCGCCACCGCGACGGCCTGCCCGTCGTCCGCGATCGCCGGGACGAGGACGACGATCTCCCCCGGCTCGACGCCCTCGCGAGCGATCAGCCGCTCGATATCGACGGCGACCGATTGCGCCTGGGCGCGCTCATTGGCACAGCGCCAGAACACCACCTCGCCGCCCACGGCCGCCGCCGGGGATTCCACGCCGGGCAGAGCCGCGAACGCAGCCTGAAGCACGCGTTCGGGACAGCGGATGCTTCGCTCCAGCGTGACGATCCGGGCACCTGCGCCGAGATCGTCGAGACGGGCGGCTCCGGCCCCACGGAACCGCCGCACCGCCGCGTGCCGGTCACCGGCCGCGGTCAGGCCCTCCCCTGCGACCGCCCGCACCAGGCTCGCCGGCCCGAGATCGAGTTCCTGCGCGTCGTCCACGAGCACGTGCTCGAAGCGTCCGCCCACGTCAGAGCGCTCGCGCGCGAGCCTGAGCGCCTCGCGGATCAGGTCGCCGGCGTCGCGCGCTCCGGCCTCGCTCAGCAGCCGCTCATGGGCCCGATAGACCTCGGCGAACTCGGCCTCGAGCGCGGCTCCTTCGTCGTCACCGAGGCCGGCGGCCCAGGCAACGTAGTCCTCCACCTCAATCAGCTCCGCCTTGAGCCGGTCGATCCGGCGTACGAAGCCGCCGAGCAGCGCGCTCGGACTGCCGCCGAAGTCGTGGCGCCGAAGCGGCAGGTCGTCGATCCGTTCGAGCAGCAGCGCCAGACGGTCGCCGGCGCCGACCACAGCGGCGAACGGATCGACGCCGGCATCGTGCAGCAGTCGCGCGGCGAGATCGCCGGGGGTGCCCACGACGAGCTCCTCGTAGGCCCGCTCGAGTCCGTCGACGAGCCGCGCCCGCATCGCGTCCGCAGCCGCCGAGGACGCCGCCAGCACGAGGATCCGCTCGGGCGCCGTTCCCTGCTCGACGAGCCACGAGAAACGCGCCTCGAGCACACGCGTCTTCCCGCTTCCCGCCGGTCCGCAGACGACCAGCGGCCCGTCCCGATAGGTGACCGCTTCGAGCTGAGCGGGGAGTAGTCCGTCGCGCGGGTCGATCGCCTGCGCGGACCTTCCCATCTCAGGGCTCGACCGCGACTGCAGACCTCCAGCCTGGCTGGACCGCTCGCGCTGCGCGCTCACTCTGACAGCATAGGTGGGTGATGACAGTTTCAGACTCCGCGCTCGACGCCGATTGGCTCGGCGTCTGCCGGCGCGCCGTCGTCGGGCTCGAACTCGTGCTCGCCGCGGCGCCCAGCACCCTCGAGCGGGCCACAGAGACCGGAACTCGTGGCAGCGGAGGCGACCGCACGCTTGTGATCGACGCGTCGGCCGAGAGCGTCGTGTTCGCCGAGCTCGATGCGCTGAGCGCGGCGGGGCATCGCTTCCTCGCGATCTCCGAGGAGCGCGGCGAGGTCGACTACGGCGACCGCGGCGTGCGCGTGATCATCGATCCGATCGACGGCTCGCTCAACGCCAAGCGGGGGATCCCCCATCACGCATTGTCGATCGCCGTCGCCGACGGCGACACGATGGCCGACGTCGTGTTCGCGTTCGTCTACGACTTCGGCCCCGGCGAGGAGTGGCGCGCGACGCGCGACCAAGGGGCCTGGTGCAACGACGCGCCGCTCGATCGCGATGCCGGTGAGCGTCGAGCTCGCGACGGCAGGCTCGAGGTGCTGGGAATCGAGTCGGCGGATCCTCGCTGGGTGGCCGCCTCGATCGACCGGCTTGTGGGGTCGGCCCACCGCCTGCGGGCGCTGGGCACGATCGCCACGTCGCTGTGTCAGGTCGCCGGCGCGCGCTTCGACGCAATGCTCACGCTGCGCAACGGCCGCGGCGTCGACGCCGCGGCGGGTCAGCTGATCGTGCGCGAAGGGGGTGGGTACGTCGCCTTTCCGCGCTTTGCCGATCCCCTCGGAGCACCGCTCGACTCGGCACCGAGCACACCCGTGATCGCGGCTCGATCGCTCGAGACCCTGCGGGAGCTCGAGGGGGTGCCCACATGATCGACTGGATCCTCGCCGAGCGCCTTGCCCGATACGTCGCCGGGGCCGGCGACGCGCGTGCCCCCAGCACCGACCTCGCCGCGCTCGCGGTCGAGAGCGAGCGCCGGGTGACGGCATACACCGGCCTGACGCCGTCCGGCTCGCTTCCCACGCCCGAGGGGATCTCCCGCCGCGACTGGGTGGCGAGCAATATCAGCTCGATGCGTGTGCTGCTCGACCCGGTGCTCGAGCGTGCCGGATCGGGGCTGGGCCCGCTCCGTCCGGCGGTGAAGATCACGCTGGGCGTCGTGTTGACGACCGAGGTGGGCGTCGTGGTCGGGTACCTGGCGCAGCGAGTGCTCGGCCAATACGAGCTCGTGCTGCTCGACAAGTCGGCGCACGACCAGCCCCCGCGGCTGCTGTTCGTCCTTCCGAACCTCGGCGAGGCGGTCCGCGCCTTCGGCGCCGAGGAGCGCGAGTTCATGACCTGGGTGACGTTGCACGAGGTCACGCATGCTGTCCAGTTCTCCGGCGTGCCGTGGCTTCACGACCACCTCGCGGGGCTCGTCCGCGAGCTCCTGCAGGGCGCCGAGCTTCGGCTGGACTCCTCGCGGAAGGCGCGCTGGCCCAGTCGCGCCGAGGTGAACCGGATCGGGACGGCGCTGCGACGCGGCGACTTCATCTCGCTCGTGGCGAGCCCGGCAGAGCGGTCGGTTCTCGATCGCGTGCAGGCGGTGATGGCGGTGATCGAGGGGCACGCCGAGCACGTGATGGACGCCGTCGCCCCCGACCTGCTCCCGTCACTACCGCGACTGCGCGACTCGCTCAATCGTCGTCGCCGATCGCAGTCGGCGCTGTCGCGGATCGTCGCGCGCCTCCTCGGCCTCGATCTCAAGCTCCGCCAGTACGAGCTCGGCAAGATCTTCTGTGACGCGGTGGTCCAGGCGGGCGGGACCGCTGCGCTGAAGCACGTGTTCAGCTCGCCTGAGGCGCTGCCGACGCTGACCGAGATACGCGATCCGCCGGCGTGGCTGGTGCGCACCCTCGCCGCTCGCAAGATTCAGAGTTCGAGCGCGTAACGGCAGCTCCGGCACGGGGTACAAACACATGTTCGATGACGATGCTCACCCGAACATGGCTTAGAAGTAATATCCTTAGTCCCTAGATGGCACCGGAGAACCTGAACGCAATGGCTAGCACCAGTACGAACAAGACGACCCCCCGCGCGAGCACCGCGGCCCGCGCCGGCACCGCGCCCCGCGCGAGCACCCCGTCGCGGACCGGCACCACGCGTAAGGCCGGCACGCATGCCCGCAAGCCGACCACGCCCTCCACGAGCAGCTCAACCCAGCCCACCACCCGCGTGGAGCAGGTCCAGCAACTCGCCGAGCGGGCCGTTCTCGTTCCTGTGGGCGCCGGCCTGATCGTGCGCGAACACCTGTTCTCGAACGTCCAGAGCCTCACCTCGAAGTACAGCACCCGCGCGGGCGTCGAGCGCGAGCTCCAGCGCTACGAGCGCCGAGGAGCGAGCGCGCGCAATCGCTTCGAGCGCCAGGTGCGCAAGGCCCGCACGCGCTTCGAGCGCGACCTGCGCCAGCGGCGCAAGAGCGTCGAGAAGACGGTGAAGCAGAACCGGAGGAGACTCGAGCGCGAGGTGCGCACGGCCCGTAAGGACCTCGGGAAGCAGTCGGAGACCCTCTCGACCCGCGTCGAGAAGCTCGTCGGCGAGGCCCAGGAGTTGCTCGGCTCCCTATCGTAGGTATACGAACTTCCCCCGCCCGGCGATCCGAGGAGAGCGCCGACAGCGGGAAGGGTTCACCGGCCCATATCCTCGCCGGTGAGCGTAGTACCCTCTCCTCCCTCAACCGCCGGGGCGTCACGCAAGTGGCGCCCCGTCGGTCGTTAAGGGCGGGACGAGGGGCGGGCAGGGGTCGCCCGGCCGGTCGCTAAGGGTGGGACGAGGGCGGGCAGGGGTCGCCCGGCCGGTCGCTAAGGGTGGGACGAGGGCGGGCAGGGGTCGCCCGGCCGGTCGCTAAGGGTGGGACGAGGGCGGGCAGGGGTCGCCCGGCCGGTCGTCAGGGCGGGACGAGGGCCGCTCCGGGTTTGCCCGGCCGGTCGTTAGGGCGGGACGAGCGCCGGGCCGGGGGCGGGGGGGTGCCCGGCCGCGCGAGCTCTGCGGTCCGAGACCCGGCGTCTGCGACACTTAACCCATGCCCACTCAGGAGCAGGTGATGAAGGCTCTCCGTGCCGTGATCGACCCCGAGCTGCGGCGCGACATCGTCGAGCTGCAGATGGTCCGGTCTGTCGATGTGAACGCGAACGGCGTCGTCGACGTGACGGTCTCGCTGACCACCGCCGGCTGCCCGATTCGCAGCCACTTCCAGACGGGCGTGTCCCAGGCGATTCGCGAGCTCGACGGCGTCGAGGGCGTGAACGTCTCCTTCGACGTGCTCTCCGACACCGAGAAAACTGACCTCGGGCGCAGGCTCGGCCGCGGCACGCTGCCCGAGGGCGCGCTCGCGCAGGTGCGTAACGTCATCTGCGTCGGCTCGGGCAAGGGCGGTGTGGGCAAGTCCAGCCTGACCGCCAACCTCGCCGCAGCGCTCGCCGCCGAGGGCAAGCTCGTCGGGGTCCTCGACGCCGACGTGTGGGGCTACTCCCAGCCCCGAATGCTCGGCCTGAGCGGCCAGCGGCCACGGGTCAACGAGCAGCACAAGCTCGTGCCGCTGCAGACGCACGAAGGCATCCGGGTGATGTCGATCGGATTCTTCATCGAGCAGGACGCCGCCGTTGTGTGGCGCGGCCCAATGCTCCATAAGGCGCTTCAGCAGTTCCTCGAGGACGTCGAATGGGGAGAGCTCGACTACCTGCTGATCGACCTCCCCCCGGGTACCGGCGACGTCTCGATGACGCTCGCGCAGCTGCTGCCGCAGGCGGAGTTCGTCCTCGTCACCACGCCCCAGCCGGTCGCCCAGAAGGTCGCCCGGCGGGCAGCAGAGATGGCGGCGAAGGTGAAGCTCGAGGTCGTTGGGGTGATCGAGAACATGTCCAGCTTCGTCACGCCCTCGGGCGAGCGGTTCGAGATCTTCGGCGAGGGAGGCGGCCAACTCTTGGCCGACGAGCTCGACGTTCCGCTGCTCGCCACCGTGCCGCTGACGATGCCCCTGCGTGAGCAGTCCGACGCCGGCGTGCCGCTCGTCTTCTCCGATCCTGACGACCCCGCCGCCCAGGCGATCCGCCAGGGCGCGCGCGGTCTGATCGCGTTGTCCCCGATTGAGCTTCCCGTGATGCAGGCGCCGGCACCGGCCGCCGCTCCGAAGCCTGTCGGCATGTCGCTGCCGATGGCCTGAGGAGCCCGCGGGGGCCGGCGACTCGCTCGCTAGGTCTTGCCTCCGTAGTAGTCGGCGTTCAGCTGCGTGTACTTCTGCCATTCATCAGGAAGCTGGTCCTCGGCGAAGCAGGCGTCGACCGGACAGGCCTCCACGCACGCGTCGCAGTCGATGCACTCCTCCGGATCGATGTAGAGCATCTCGACCTTGTCGTAGTCGGGCTCGTCCGGCGTGGGATGGATGCAGTCGACCGGGCAGACCTCCACGCACGAATTGTCTTTCGTGCCGATGCAGGGCTCGGCGATGACGTAGGCCATAGGTGTCTGATTTCCTCTTCGGCGTTGACTCGAGCCCGCCCTGGTTTCGGACGGACACGGCATTCTAAGGAACGGGGGCATCGGCCGCCCGCGCGGGCAGTAAGCTCCGACGATGGAGCCGACCAGCGTAGGCGAGCTCGTCAAGGTCGACGGCGGCGGCCCTGAGCTCGACGGAATCGTATTCGACGTCCCGAGCAGCTCGAAGGTCGTCGTGGCGGTCGTCGATCCTGGGCGCGGACCCGTGTTTCGTACCTTCCATCCCAGGGCGTTGACCGAGCGCACCGAGGAAGGTCCACACGACCGGGCGTTACGGCTGCTGATCCGTCGCACGCCCTCACCGGTGCACGACGCAGCGCGCGGCGGAACGGCCGGCGCGCGAGAACGCTCCGGCTACAAGCGCGGGGCCGTGCACCGCACAACCGGCAGGTAACGCGCCGCGCACCAGCGCGCCGCGGGCGCTGGGCGGGCCGGGCAGGCCGGGCAGGCCGGGCGGGCCGGGCGGGCCGGGCGGGCCGGGCGGTCCGGGCAGGCCGGTCGGGGTCGGGCAGTCCGGGCGGGCCGGGCGGGGTCGGGCAGTCCGGGCGGGTCGGGCAGTCCGGGCGGGTCGGGCAGTCCGGGCGGGTCGGGCAGTCCGGGCGGGTCGGGCAGTCCGGGCGGGTCGGGCAGTCCGGGCGGGACCTGGTCGAGTAACGCGACTGTGAGTAACGTTACTCGACCAGGTCCGTGGCGTGGCCCCGCGAGCGGGCTTCGCCCGCCGCGACGCACGCAGCACCACCCGGCACGCAACGCCACCCAGCCCCGCAACGCACGCAACGCCACCCAGCCCCGCAACGCACGCGGCGCTACCCGGCGTCACCCGGCTACCCAGCCTCCGGAGGCCGCCTTCCCGTCCACGGGCACGCCTGCTCGAGCTCGGTGGCGAGCTGAAGGATGAGATCCTCGCGCGCGGGTGGTCCGATCAGCTGGATCCCGGTCGGCAGCCCGTCGTCGCCGTGGAACAGGGGCAGTGAGATCGCCGGCTGCCCCGTCACGTTGACGATCGCCGTGTACGGGGTGAAGGCGCCCGAGCGCTGATAGTGATCCCAGGGATCGGGGCCGCGGCCGTGGACCTCGCCGATCATCAGCGGGCGCTGCGCGAGCGCCGGCGTGAGCACCGCGTGATAGGGCGCGAGGAAGACCACCAGCGACCTGGCGACTGACTCGAGCCGCCTCTGCGCCGCCAGCAGGCTGAGCGTGTCCTGGCTACGCGCGCTCTCCCACAGCGCCCAGGTGAGCGGCTCGACATCGTCCTCGGTGGGCTCGTGCCCGCTCAGGCGGCCGCCGATCAGCGTCGTCATCGACACCGCCGGCCCGAACGCGCCCGTGAAGTCCGACAACAGGTCGAGCCCCGACCACGGCGGGACGATCTCCTCAACGTGGTGGCCCAGCGACTCGAGCAGCCTCGCCGCGTCGCGGGCGGCCGTCTCGCACGCAGGGTCGAGGATCGTGCCTTCGAGCGGCGTGTTGAGTGCGAGACCGATCCGCAGCCGCGCCGGGGGTCGGGCGGCGAGCTCCGCGAAGGGAGCCGGCGGCGGCGGCGCCCAGGTCGCGTCGCCCGGCTCGTAGCCCGCCATCACGTCGAGCAGCGCGGCGGTGTCCGCGACCGTGCGCGTGAGCACGCCGTCGCTGACGAGGAAGCTCTGACCGCCGTCAGGACCCACCGACACCCGGCCACGCGCCGCTTTCAATCCGACCAGGCCGCAGCACGCGGCGGGGATGCGGGTCGATCCGCCGCCGTCATTACCGTGGCCGAGCGGAACCATGCCGTCGGCCACGGCAGCGCCCGAGCCGCCGCTCGACCCTCCTGGCGTGCGACCGTGCGCCCACGGATTGTGGGTCGGCCCGAAGCGGCGAGACTCGGTGGTCGGGAGAATGCCCATCTCGGGCAGTGCCGTCTTGCCCACGATCACGAAGCCCGCCTCGCGCAGGCGTCGCACGCAGAACGCGTCGTGTTGCGCGACGAAGTCGCCGAACAGATCGCTGCACATCGTCAGTGGCATGCCCGCCACCGGCCGGTTGTCCTTGATCGCGATCGGAACCCCGGCAAAGGGGCGCGGGTCGCCGGGACCGATTCGCTCCGCGGCGGCCAGCGCCGATTCGTGCGCGACATGCGTGAAGGCGTTCAGCGTCAGCTGGCGCTCGTCGATCCGCCGTAGCGACGTCGCGGCGAGCTCGAGTGCGCTCAATTCCCCCGAGCGGATCAGCGCCGCGAGCTCACTGGCGGAGCGAAACAGGAGCTCGGACACAGCACGACAGCTTATGGGCTCGCGACTGAGTAAGTCGCGGAATCTAAGTGAGTGGCTGGGCGTGGATGAGGCCACCCGCTCGCCGCAATTGTCCTGGTGGTACACGCGGGCGAGCCGCTGGCCTCAGGCGCGTCCAGACACCGTCCGAGCCATCGATGACGAGGTCGCGGGCGTTGGGCCGCGCGGCGGCGGAGCCCGGTAGCGTCGATCCTGACACCCTGTGCTGCCAACACCGCCAATGAAGCTGCGGAGGCCACATGAGCGTTACCACCGAAGTTCAGTCCGGCCTCGAAGGCGTAGTCGCCTTCGCGACGGAGATCGCGGAGCCCGACCGGGAGGGCGGTGCTCTGCGCTACCGCGGGGTCGACATCGAGGAGCTCGTCGGCACGGTCCCGTTCGGGCAGGTGTGGGGTCTGCTCGTCGACGGCCACCTCGTGCCGGGGCTCCCGCCCGCCGAGCCGCACCCGCTGAGCGTACGCTCGGGCGACCATCGTGTCGACGTGCAGTCGGCGCTCGCGATGTTGGCGCCGCAGTGGGGCTTCGCCCAGCTGATCGACATCTCCGACGAGGAGGCGCGCGACAACCTGGCGCGCGCATCGGTGATGGCGCTCTCGTTCGTCGCGCAGTCGGCGCGGGGCATCGGCAAGCCTCCCGTGCCTCAGCGCGAGGTCGACAAAGCCACGCAGATCGCCGAGCGGTTCCTGATTCGCTGGCGGGGCGAGGCCGACCCCAAGCACGTGGAGGCGATCGACGCGTACTGGATCTCCGCGGCCGAGCACGGAATGAACGCATCGACCTTCACCGCACGCGTCGTCGCCTCGACCGGAGCCGATGTGGCCGCGGCCCTGTCGGCGGCCGTCGGCGCCCTGTCCGGTCCGCTCCACGGAGGCGCGCCGTCCCGCGTGCTGAAGATGCTCGACGACGTCGAGCACGCGGGCGACGCCGAACGCTACGTCCGCGAGGTGCTCGACCGCGGCGAGCGCTTGATGGGCTTCGGGCACCGCATCTATCGAGCCGAGGATCCCCGCGCCCGCGTGCTTCGACGCACCGCACACAGTCTCGGCTCGCCCCGGGTCGAGGTCGCGGAGGCACTCGAGCAGGCGGCGCTCGCTGAGCTCCAGGCACGCAAGCCCGACCGGGTCCTGGCCACCAACGTCGAGTTCTGGTCGGCGGTCGTGCTCGACTTCGCCGACGTGCCGCCACATCTGTTCACGCCGATGTTCACGTGTGCGCGGACGGCCGGCTGGTCGGCGCACATCCTGGAGCAGAAGCGGGAGGGACGCCTGATCCGCCCGACCGCGAAGTACATCGGCCCGGGCCCGCGGCCGCTGTCGGACGTAGCGGACTGATCGACGGCGGATCTGAGCGGGGATCGCCAGGCCGGGCCCGCACCTGGAGCGCGAAACCACGTGTCCGATTCCGAACGGCAGCTCGACCCCGCGGCGCTCGGCGATCACATCGACCGGCTGTACCGAGCTGCATGGGGGCTGTGCGGCTCGCGCGAGGAGGCCGAGGATCTCGTCCAAGAGACCTTTGCTCGCGTGCTGCGCAAGCCACGGCTGCTCCGCTCCGAGGATGACCTCGGCTACCTGCTGCGCGTGCTGCGCAACACCTTCATCAGCCAGCGCCGGATGGCCGCCCGCCGCCCGCGCACCTTCCCGCTACCGGACGACGTCGATCTCATCGCCGACCCGACGGCGGCCTCGCCCGAGGCGGCGATCGAGACCGCTCAGCTGTTCGAGGCGATCGCCGCGCTCCCCGACCATTTCCGCGATGCGCTGGTGGCAATCGACATCGCCGGGCTGTCCTATCGAGAGGCGGGCAGGGCCCTTGGTGTCCGCGAGGCGACGATCACGACTCGGCTGCATCGAGCCCGGCAGCGCCTCGCCGGTCAGGTCGACCGCGAGGCAAGTGACCCGACTGGCGGTTAGCGGCGGTGGGACGGGCCGCCCCCGCGGGATTAGAGCCAAGTGAGCGCCAACCCTGGGGCCTCGAGGCGGGCAGTGAGCACGGGCTCGTCCCACCCGGCGCTGAGCGGCGGGCTAGGGCCTCCAGGCGGCCAGGGCGAGCAGGACCTTGTCGGGTACCTGAGCGCTCGACAGGATGCACGTGTGGCCGCCGCGGCGCCAGGTGACCACGAGCCGACGGCCCAGCGCGATCGACCGTAGCTGGATGCCGTTCAGGTGGCTGAGCGCGGCGCCGCCGGGCTCAGTCAGCGCCGGTCCTCCGACGATCGTGTACGCGACCTGCGCGCCGCCCCGCCCGGAGTAGTAGATCGTGCTCGTCAGGCGTCCGTCGATGCGGTCGTCGCGCTCCCCCGACGCGGTCCAGCCGAGCGCCGCCCAGTTGGGGAAGTAGACCTCGTCGACGTCTCGCGAGAGCTTGACCAGGGGCGCGTCGCGGGCGGGCGGCGGAGCCGGCGAGCTGACGCCACGCAGCGCGAGTGAGGCGGCCTGGCTCACCGAGGGCGACCCGGGGACGCCCCCCGGGAGTGCCAAGACAAGCACCAGGACGATGACCGCGGCCGCGGTCGCAAGCGCCCCTCCGAGCACGGCGCGTCGCTGTCGCGGCGCGCGACCGGCTCTGGCCCGGTCGGCGGCGATCCTCTCGCGCAAGGACGAGGGCGCCCGAACCGGAGCGGCGCGACGCAGCGTCTCCACGGCCCGACGCTCGGCGTCGAGCAGTGCGCCGCCTCCTGGCGAGGCCGCGATCCGGGCCTCGACCTCGGCACGCCGGCCAGCAGGAAGCGAGCCATCCGCGAGCGCGGACAGGTCTGCAAGGTCGCGCCGGCCCATGGCTGGCCGACCGTCTTGGTCCTCGGCGGCTGACGGCGTCATCTCAGTCCTGTTCTCTTGAGAGTAACGACGCCAAGAGTAGGCGGATCCTTCCCGGATCGCCCCACGACAGCGGAAGGGCCCGGCACTCGCGTGCCGGGCCCGTTCCGGACCGTCAGTTCGCGCTCCGAAGAACGCGGCCTTGCTACATCATGCCGCCCATGTCAGGCATCCCGCCGCCGCCGGGCATGCCGCCGCCGTCCTTGTCCGGGATCTCGGCAACGATCGCCTCTGTGGTGAGGATGTTCTTGGCGATCGACGCGGCGTTCTGGAGCGCAGAGCGCGTCACCATTGCCGGATCGATGATCCCGGCGGCGACGAGGTCGACGATCTCGCCCGTAGCGGCGTTCAGGCCCCAGCCCTTCTTCGCCTTGCGGACATCGTTGACGACAACCGAGCCTTCCAGGCCCGCGTTCTCGGCGATCTGCCGCAGCGGCTCCTCGAGCGCCCGCAGGACGATCTTGCCGCCCGTGCGCTCGTCGTCGAGCTCGATTTTGTCGAGCTTGATGGCCTGAGCGGCCGTCAACAGCGCGACGCCGCCACCCGGAACGATGCCCTCTTCGAGCGCCGCACGGGTCGCCTGCAGAGCGTCCTCGACGCGGTGCTTCTTCTCCCGCATCTCGGTCTCAGTGGCTGCGCCGACCTTGACCACGGCCACGCCGCCCGAGAGCTTCGCCAGACGCTCCTGGAGCTTCTCGCGGTCGAAGTCCGAGTCGGTGTTCTCGATCTCGGTCTTGATCTGGTTGATCCGACCCTTGATGGCGTCGCTGTCGCCATTACCGTCGACGATCGTCGTCGTGTCCTTCGCGACGACGACTCGACGAGCGCGCCCGAGCTGCGAGAGCTGAGTGTTCTCGAGCTTCAGACCCATCTCCTCGGTGATGACCTCGCCGCCCGTGAGGACTGCGATGTCCTCGAGCATGCGCTTGCGACGATCGCCGAAGCCCGGCGCCTTGACCGCAACGCCGGTGAAGGTGCCGCGGAGCTTGTTCACGACCAACGTCGCGAGCGACTCGCCCTCGACGTCCTCGGCGATGATCAGCAGCGGCTTGCCCGACTGGATCGTCTGCTCGAGGATCGGCAGCAGATCACGGACCGACCCGATCTTCTGATTGGCGATCAGGATGTAGGGATCCTCGAGGGTCGCCTCCATCCGGTCCTGGTCGGTGACCATGTACGGGGAGATGTAACCCTTGTCGAACTGCATCCCCTCGGTGAACTCGAGGTCCATCCCGAACGTCTGACCCTCTTCGACGTTGACGACGCCGTCCTTGCCGACCTTGTCGATCGCGTCAGCGATGACGTCGCCGATCTCATCATCACCAGCGGAGATCGTCGCCACGCGGGCGATCTGGTCCTTGCCCGAGATCTCCTTGGACTGAGCCTCGATGTTCTTGACCACGAGCTCTACAGCGATCTCGATGCCCTTCTTGAGCGACAGCGGGTTGGCGCCGGCCGCGACATTGCGCAGGCCTTCGCGGACGATCGACTGTGCAAGCACCGTCGCCGTCGTGGTGCCGTCGCCGGCGACGTCATTGGTCGAGGTGGCTACCTCGCGGACGAGCTGCGCGCCCTGGTTCTGGAACACGTCCTGAACCTCGATCTCGCGCGCGATCGTGACACCGTCGTTGGTGATCGTCGGCGCGCCGAACTTCTTGTCGAGGACCACGTAGCGACCCTTGGGGCCGAGCGTGACCTTGACTGCGTTAGCGACCGCGTCGACGCCGAGCTCCAGCGCCTTGCGTGCCTCCGCGTCGTACTTCAGTTCCTTGTGAGCCATGTGTTATGTGTTCTCCTGAGAAAGTTTCAGAGCTATTGGATCTTGGCCAGTACGTCGGACTCGCGCAGGACGAGCAGCTCTTCGCCGTCGACCTTGATCTCAGTGCCGCCATACTTGCTGTAGAGGACCTCGTCGCCCTCCGTCACGTCAAGCGGAACACGCTTGCCGGTGTCCTCGTTGATCTTGCCGTCGCCGACCGCGAGAACCTTGCCCTTCTGCGGCTTCTCCTTGGCAGTATCGGGAAGGACGATTCCACTCGCAGTGGTCTCCTCCTCCTCGATTGCCCGCACGATCAACCGATCGCCGAGGGGCTTGAGCTTCATGTGATGAACCTCCAAGTGGGTAATACTTTGAATTCTTGTCTGAAGTTGGCACTCGATGAGTCGGAGTGCCAGCCACCCGGACTATAGCGCCCACGATGTGATCCAAGTGAAAATCTTGGCACTCTCTCGTGAAGAGTGCCAAAAGCGGGGCGGCCAGGGAGCCTGCCCCGCCCACGCGCGGGCATCGCGACGACGCGCCCGCCTGGGCTAGTTTTGCGCCCCCCCAAGCCCATGGATCCGATCACGGAGCTCGGGTGGGTTCTCGATGATCTGCGAGAAGCGGACCACGGTGACGGTGTCATCCATCGTGATCGCGCGCCCGTAGATCTGTGCGAGGAAGTGGACCATCTCGTCGACGCGGCGAAACTCGGGATTGTCGTGCTCGATGTCGCGCGGCGATAGATCGCGAACGCGTTTCACCTCGACCTGATCGATCACTGCGTTGAAGATCTTCTCCCGGGGCGAGTGCTGATACCCGATCGTGACCAAAACGCAGTCGTTCTTACGGTATTTATGCGACTTGTCGCCGAGACGGATCGTGGCGGTCTTGCGCCCGCGACGAAGCTGGTCGGCGAACACCGACGAATAGAAATTGAGCACGCGCACCGTCGCCAGCCTACCGATCCGATCCGGTTCGCGACAAGGCGCGTACGACCATCTCCCGCTCCCCCGGGTATGTGAGCGATCCCGCCGCCTCCTCGAGCGGCATCCAGCGGGCCTCCTCGATCTCGTGATCGTGATCGGCGAGGTCCCCCGACCGGTACTCGATCAGGAAGAACCTGACGAGCTTGAGCACCCGCCGGCCCCGGCGCTGATACCAGTAGCGGACGTCACCGAGCCCCTCCACGATCTCGCCCCGCACGCCGGTCTCCTCCCGCACCTCCCGCAGTGCTGCGGCCTCCGGCGTCTCGGCCCCGTCCGGATGGCCCTTCGGGAGGCCGAGGACCCGGTTCCCCTCAGCGTCGCGCTTGACGGGGACGATCACGACCACCTCGTCGGCGCGAACCACGACCCCACCGGCCGAGAACTCGGGCTTCTCCTCGATTCTCGTCGCCATAACGTTCAGGAATACCACAGGCGACGGCGGGGGTGGGGCTGGTCGGCGGCGAGGCGCCGCCTCGACCGCGCGCGGCTGGACCACGGCGCGCAGAACGGCGGCGGCGGCCCGCGGCTCGAGCACCGCCGGGCGCGCGGCCTCGCCAGCGCGCGGCTGGACCACCGGGGGGCGCTGCTTGCGGCCGAGCGCGCGGCTTTCGCCCGGAGCCCGCTTCTGTCGTGAAACCGGCTCAGGCCAGATCGAGCGCCCGCTCGCGCCGGCGCCTCTGCACCGCGAGTCCGGCCCACCAGCCGAGGGCGGCGAGAAGGCCGATCGGCACCAACGCGGCGAGGGCGATCAGGGCGACCCCGGCGGTGATCTCGAGCACGCGGAGTGCGTCGTGGCCCGCCTTGCGCAGGCCGAAGCCACCGCCGCCGGACGATGGGCCACCGGTATTGGCCTGGACGCTCACGTTCACCGAGCTATAGTCGACGCGCCGGTTCAGCGACCGCAGCGACGCCTGGGACTGTGAGATCGTGGCGTTCTCGCTCGCGATCTGCCGTCGCAGACTCGCGATCTGCGTCTCGATGGTCGCGGCGGCGAGCTTCGCGCGCAACCGGACCAGGGCGGCCCTGGCATCGGCGATCCGGCGCTGCGCGGACACAAACGAGGAATTGACGTCCTGCGTGTTGTCGGTCCGCGAGATCACGTCCGCGTAACGCAGCCGCGACAGCTCCGCCAGCGCCTGGGGGAGCGAGGGGCTCGGCACCCGGAGCTGGAACTGGGCGCCCGCGCCCGGGCCGCCGGTGCTCGACACGTTCGAGCTCTCGACGATCCCGTCGACCGCGCCGACCACATCGAAGACCTCTTGGGCGACGGTGTCGATGCGGCCGGCGGGAGCGCCGAGCTCGAGCATCGAGGACTGGGTGATCTTGCGGCCGTTGGGAATCGGCTGGGGCGCGAGGGTCACCGGCGCCCGGGCCGAGGTTCCGGAGGCCGCTGTAGAGCTCGCGGAGCTCCGGATCGGCGCGCCGGAGCTCGCGGCGCTCCCCCCGGAGGCCGAGCCGTACACGGCGTTCCCCCCAGAGCCCGAGCCGCTCGTGCCGTTGCGCACGACAGCGGTGCTCGGGGCGTTGCGCACGACAGCGGGGCTTTGCGCCCCCGGCCCCGCGGCCTTCGCGATCGATTGATTCCCCGCCGAGGGGACCCTCAGCGGCCGCGACGCGCGGCCAGCCGCCCGCACGGGCGCGGCTGCCGCCCTCGGCCCGGCGCTCGCGTGAGTCACCGCCAGGCTGTTGCTCGAGGACGACGACCCGGCTCCACCTCCCGCCACCACGACGACTGCGACCACAAGGGCGGCGAGCGCGGTCCCGGCCGCCCCCAGCGCAGGCGTCAGGCTCCACCGGCGCCGCCGGTTCTTGACGGCACCGGTCGTGGGCGCGACCGGCTCGACCCGCCCGAAGCGCGCCTGCACGCGCCGATCGAGCTCGTGCGCGAACTCCGGGCGCGGGCCGTCGGGCCGCCCCGCCGAGAGCAGCAGCGCCAGCTCGGCCAGCTCGGCGAAGCGCGGGGCGACGGGATCGCCCGCCAGCGTCGCGTCGATCGCATCGAGCTGCTCGGCGATCTCGGGGTCGATCAGCTCTTCTTCACGGGGTCGCATCGCAGGCCTTCCTCAGCTTTTCGATCGTTCGGTGCAGCATCGTCCCCGCATTCGACTCGCTCACGCCGAGCACGCGCGCCACCTCGGCGTTGGCCAGCCCGGCATGGAACTTCAGAGCGATCAGCTCGCGCTCGCGCGCCGGCAGCGAGGCGAGGGCGACGCGGACGGTCGTGCGTCGCAACTCGACGTCGCCGCCGTCGTCCGGCCCCGCGGCTTCTACGTCCTCAGGGTCGGTGACGAGGGCCGCGAGCCGTCGGCGGCGACGCAGCTCATCCAGCGCCGCGTTACGAGCGATTCCGAACAGCCACGCCCGCTCCTCACCGCGGCGGCGGTCGAACGTCCGCCGCCGCCGGTACGCACGCTCGAACGCAAGCGCGGTCACGTCCTCGGCCGCCACCCGGTCGTGCAGCAGCGTCGCGACGTACGCGTACACGTCGTCGCGGCTCGAGCGGTACAGCGCCTCGAAGCGGCCCCAGGCGTCCTGCAGGTCGTCCGTCTCGGGTGCTGTCAGGGTCTCGCCCACGGACCCACTACGGCGTTCGCGTCGATTCGTCACGACGTCCGATTTCCGCGCCCCGCGAGGACGCCGTCGGGATCCGCCGCCGGGTTATCGGGCCGGCATCTGCACCCTGACTCCAGCCACCGTCCGCCGCGGACGCAAACCTAGGCCAAACGGAGGATGAAGCGGTCGACAGCATCGGCGAAGCCCTCGGCGTCATTGGACGTGGTCACTCGGCGGGCGGCGCGCTGCACATCGGGGCTGGCGTTGCCCATCGCGATGCTGAGGCCTGAGTGGGCGAACATCAGGACATCGTTGGGCATGTCGCCGATCGTCGCGATGTGCTCGGTGGGGATCGTGTACCGGGCCGCCAAGTACTTGGCCACGTGGCCCTTGTTGGCGTCGGGGTGCGTGACGTCGACGTAGTACGGCTGCGAGCACGACGCCGAGACGTCGTCGCCGAAGCGGTCGTGAGCGGCGGCGGAGGCGGCGGCCACGGCGTCGTGATCGTCGCTCACCCCCACCAGCTTGGCGACATCGGTCTCGAGACCCTGGTAGCTGTCGAGGACCGTCGGCTCGAACTGGACCGTCGAGGTCTCGCGGTCGACGTGCGGGCCCTTGCGGTCGTGCACGTACCAGTCGGCGCCACGGTAGAGCCAGACGCTCAGATCGTGGCTCGCGAGCAGGTCGGCGATCGGCCTCACGAGGTGGTCGGGGATCACCCGCTGCTCGATCACCGCGAGGTCCTTGTCGACCACGACGCCGCCGTTGAAACCGGCAATCGGCGTCGTGAGGTCGAGGGGCCCGGTCAGCATCGCCATGCCCCGGGGCGGCCGGCCGCTCGTGATCGCGAAGAGGATCCCGGCCTCGCCCAGCCGGGCCACGGCGGCGACGGTGCGATCGGTCAGCACCTTGTCATGGGTGACCAGGGTGCCGTCGACGTCGGCGAGGACGAGGCGGATCTCGGCAACGGCCAAGGCTCAATCCTTCTGCTCGGCGTGGCCGCCGAACTCCGACCGCATCGCCGAGAGGATCTTGTCCGCGAACTGGCCGTTGCCGCGCGACTCGAAGCGCTCGAGCAGGGCGGCGGTGATCACCGCGGCGGGCACGCCGAGGTCGATTCCTGCGATCACCGTCCAGCGCCCCTCGCCCGAGTCCGACACCCGCCCGGAGAACTCGTCGAGGTCCGGTGAGCGGGCGAGCGCATCTGCGGTCAGGTCGAGCAGCCACGATCCGACCACCGAGCCCCGGCGCCACACCTCGGCCACCTCGCTCACGTCGATCTCGTACTGGTAGGCCTCGGGGTCGCGCAGCGGCGTCGTCTCGGCGTTCACCTCGGCCGTCAGCTTGCCGGCGTCGGCGTGCTTGATGATGCTGAGGCCCTCGGCGATCGCGGCCATCATCCCGTACTCGATCCCGTTGTGGACCATCTTCACGTAGTGCCCGGCGCCGCTTGGTCCGCAGTGCAGGTAGCCGTCGGGCGCCGTGCCGTCGGTGCGGGTGCGACCCGGGGTGGGCTCGGCGGCACTCCGTCCCGGGGCGATCGTCTTAAACAGAGAATCGAGTCGCTGCACGGCCGTCTGCTCGCCGCCGATCATCAGGCAGTAGCCCCGCTCGAGCCCGAACACGCCGCCGCTGGTTCCGCAGTCGACGTAGTGGATGCCCTTTTCTGCGAGCTCCTTAGATCGCGTGATGTCGTCGCGGTAGTAGGAGTTGCCGCCGTCGATGACGACATCATCGGCGTCGAGTAGGGGCACGAGATCGTCAAGGGTCGCCTGCACGACCCCGGCCGGAACCATGATCCAGATGGCGCGCGGCTTCTCCAGATCGGCGACGAAATCCTTCAGGCTGTCGCCCCCGACGGCGCCCTGCTTGGCGAGCTCATCCACGGCCGAGGCATTGACGTCGTAGACGACGCAGCGGTGGCCGTCGGCCATCAGGCGGCGGACGAGGTTCGCGCCCATCCGTCCCAGCCCGATCATGCCGAGCTGCATGGGATTGTCGGTTGCCATCTCAGCCTCCCTTGTTCTTCAGTTCACGGTATCGGCGGATCAGGTTGTTCGTCGAGGAGTCGTGGGTCAAGTCCGGCTCGTCTGCGCTCTCCAGCTCGGGGATGATCGCCGCCGCCAGCACCTTGCCGAGCTCGACGCCCCACTGGTCGAACGAGTCGATGTCCCAGATCGCACCCTGAGTGAAGACGCTGTGCTCATAGAGGGCGATCAGCGACCCGAGCAGCCGTGGTGTGAGCACCTCACACAAGAGGACGTTGGAGGGCCGGTTGCCCTCCATCACGCGGTGCGGCACGACAGCCTCAGGCGTGCCCTCGGCCCGCACCTCGTCCGCCGTCTTGCCAAAGGCCAGGGCCTGCGCCTGGGCGAACACGTTGGAGGTGAGGATGTCGTGGTGGTCGGCCAGTGGATTGAGGGACTTGCCGAACCCGATCAGGTCGACCGGGATGAGCTTGGTCCCCTGGTGGATCAGCTGATAGAAGCTGTGCTGGCCGTTGGTGCCCGGCTCGCCCCAGTAGACGGCGCCGGTCTCGTAGTCGACCCGCTGACCCCGCAGTGTGACGTGCTTACCGTTCGACTCCATCGTCAGCTGCTGGAGATAGGCGGGGAAGCGCTTCAGGTATTGCTCATAGGGCATGACGCCCGCGGTCTGGGCCCCGAAGAAGTCCCCGTACCACACCGCGAGCAGGCCCATGAGGACGGGGAGGTTCTCGCGCAAGGGAGCCGTCCGGAAGTGCTCATCCATCGCAGAGAAGCCGGCCAGCAGCTCCCGGAAGCGCTCGGGGCCGATCGCCAGCATCGTCGAGAGTCCGATCGCCGAATCCATCGAGTAGCGGCCGCCGACCCAGTCCCAGAAGCCGAACATGTTGGCCGTGTCGATGCCGAACGCGGCAACCCGCTCGGCGTTGGTCGAGACGGCGACGAAGTGCTTGGCGACCGCGGCGTCATCGCCGAGCGCGTCCACCACCCACGTGCGGGCCGACGTGGCGTTGGTGAGCGTCTCCAGGGTAACGAAGGTCTTGGAGGAGATGATGAACAGGGTCTCGTCCGCCGACAGATCCCGGGTGGCCTCCACCAGGTCGGTCGAGTCGACATTGGAGACGAAGCGGACGGTCATGTCCCGCGCCGAGTAGTGCCGCAAAGCCTCGTAGGCCATCACAGGTCCGAGGTCCGAGCCGCCGATGCCGACGTTGATCACGTTGCGGATGCGCTTGCCGGTGTGGCCCTTCCATTCCCCCGACCGGATCCGCCGCGCGAAGTCGGTCATCTGGTCGAGCACCCGATGGACCTCGGCGACGACGTCGACCCCGTCGACCACGAGCTTGTGGTCCCGTGGCATCCGCAGCGCGACGTGGAGCACCGCGCGGTCCTCAGAGACGTTGATGTGCTCGCCCGCGAACATCTCCTCGCGCCGCTCTGCGAGCTGTGATTCCTCGGCCAGTGCGACGAGGAGCTCGAGGGTCTCGTCGGTGATGCGGTTCTTCGAGTAATCGAGGAAGATCCCAACGGCCTCGACACACATCCGCCCGGCCCGTCCCGGGTCGGAGGCGAAGAGCTCGCGCAGATGCCGGTTGGCGATCTCTTCGTGGTGGCGGGTCAAGGCCCCGTAGGAGGGGCGCTCTGGGAAGGGGGCGACGGTCATGGAGTCAGTGCGTGTAGCCGTGCACTCTATGCCGCTTTCATTCGAGCGCTGTGAACAGTCGGGGGTCGTTGGTGATCACGCCGGTCACCCCGAGCCCGTCGAGCATCCGCAGCCGAGGCACCTCGTCGACGGTCCAGACGTACAGCTCGCCGCCGGCATCGCGAACGCTCCGGACGAGCGCAGGCGTGACCAGGCGCCAGTGCGCCATCAGCGCATCGCAGCGCCCGGCACGGATCACGGCCGCGGCGCGGCCCGGGAGTGCGGCGCGCGCGAGGAGCAGCCCGCCGCGTGCGAGGAGCGCAAACGCCGGCGAGCGGAACGGGTCGCGGCGCAGTCTCGGAACCGACCAGCCGAGCTTCACGGCCCGGTCGCCGGCGCGGATCAGCGCGAGGCTCTCCGGGTACTGCGAGGTGATCAGTGAGCGACCCAGGAGATCGTGCGAGCGCAGGGCATCGAGCACGACGAGCTCATACCCCCTGCCCTTCAAGTCGACGTCGAGATCGATCCCCTCGAACGACTCGCGCGCGAGATAGGTAAGTCCCTCCTCCAGCGTGTGCGGCGCTCGGCTTGCGGCATCGGCGTAGTCGTGGGCGAGGACGAGCCGGCCCGTATCGGGCTCGGGCAGGACGTCGAACTCGATCATGTCGACCCCGGCCGCCGCAGCGGCATCAAAGCTCGCGAAGGTGTTGCCGGGGGCGATCAGGGCGGCCCCCTTGTGTCCGATCCGCCGCATCCGCTGATGGTGGGTCACCGCTGGCATGCGGGGCACCAGAAGGTCGTGCGGTTATCGTCGCCCTGGCCTCGGGCCCGTATCGACGCGCCGCACCGCGGGCAGGGACGGCCCGCACGATCGTAGATCTGGTGCCGCAGTGAGCGCGGCCCGAGCTCGGCGGAGCGTTGCATTCGCGGTCGCACCTGCTCGACGATCGACAGCACCTCGGCGTCACTGACGTCACTGACCGGTCGCCATGGATCGATGCCCGCCTCCCAGCACCCCTCCGATTTCCACATGTTGCCGATCCCGGCGATCGTCGTCTGATCGAGCAGCGCGTCGCCGATGCCGCGGGTCGGGTCATCAGCGCGAAGGCGTCGCAGGAAGCGTGTGGCATCGACCTCGTCGGCCAGCACGTCGGGGCCGAGCGCGGCGAGTCGCTGATCGAATCGTGTCCGCCCCTCGGTCATCAGCTCGAGCACCGGCCCGTCGAATTGCACGACCTCACAGTCCGCCGCAAGCAGGACGATCCAGGCGCGACCCCGCGACCGGCGCCACGGCTGCCCGACCCGATACACACTCCATGAGCCCGTCATCCGCAGGTGCGAGTGAAGCGCGAGCCCGCCCTCGAAGCGGAGGAACAGATGCTTGCCGTAGGGCTCGACCCGCGCCACCGCGCGACCGGCCAGCCGCTGCGGCCATCGGTCGAGCGCGTGTCGCGGATGGGGCGTCCGGATCTCCTCGGGCACCCGGCCCTCGAGCACGGGCCGGATCCGGTTCGCCGCCCAGCGAATCGTGTCGCCCTCGGGCACGACCGTTCACGCGCTCAGCGTCAGCTTCCGAGGTCCCTCACGGAAGCCGAGGGCGATCAGTGCGCCGCCCAGCGGGGACGCCAACGCGGGCTCACGGTCGACGTGCTCGAGGGCGATCCGCTTGACCCGACCGCGGCGAACCTGGTCGGCCAGCGCCGCCAGCGCCGGCTCCAGACGCTCGTCCTCGGCGGCCACGAGCGTCAACAGGCCCTTGCCGCCACGCTCGAGGTAGAGGACGGGCTCGCCGCCCGAGAGCACCACATAGGCGCCGGCCACACGCGCCGGCCGGCGGGCGTCGTCGGTTCGGCGCTTGGGCCAAGGCAGGGCCGCCCCGTAGGGCTGCGCGGGGTCGACCGCGGCGAGCACGAGCGGAGGCTCCGCGTCGCCGTGGGGCTGGGAGCGGAGCCGCTCGACGGCGCCGGGGAGCGCAAACTGGGCGCCGCCGAGCCCCTGCACGAAGTAGCCGCGGCGCGCGATCCCGAGCGTCTCGAGCTGCGAGAGCTCCGGGTAGATGCTCGAGAAGCCGCCCGGCACGCCCTCGGCGCGAACCTGCTCGCGGGTGAGGATGCCGTAGCGTTCGAGCAGCAGCTCCGCAAGGGCGCGCCGGCGCGCACTCACCGTCGGCGCCGACGGCGCGGCTGGCGTTGGCGCGCCCGGCGTGGCCGAGGCGACACCCAGCAGCGGCGCCGTCAGCGACCAGCGACCCTGCACCTGCGCGGCGCCGCCGCCACGCTGCCGGGCCGCGAACCGGCCGGTGCGTCCGCCGCGCGCGCGATGCTGCGCCTGAGCACGTGCGAGCGTCAGCCGCGGCGCGCGCAGCGGCGCGAAGGCATCGTTGGTCGCCTCGCCGGCCCACGCCAGATCCCACAATGCCTCCTGCATCACCTCAGGCGCCAGCTCGACGTCGGCGAGCAGGTCGGTGAAGAAGCACGCGCCGGCAGCGAGGCGGTCGCGAACTGCATCGTGCGCGGCCGATGCGGGCGCCGGCGATGTCCTCCCCGATGGCTCGATCAGCGCCACGTCGTCGCGGAAGTAGAGCCCGACTCGCCCCGAGCCGCGCCCGAGCGCGCCCGCTCCGATCCATACCAGCTCGCCACTCGCGCACAGCTGATCGATCCAGGTCGGAGAGTAGGCGCCGAGCCGTCGCGGGAGCACGTCCTGCTCCCACGTCGCGGCCGGCAGGGCGAGCCCCTGCAGCGACACCAGGGTCTCGCGCAATCGGTCGATCCCGGCTCCGCTCGCGGGATGGCGGTCGACGCCCTGCCAGGCGGGAAGGAAGCGCGCGAGCTCGCGCTGGTCCGCCGGCTCGATCTCGCTGCGCAGAACCGCGAGCGAGGCACGCCGGATCCGCCGCAGCACCTCGGTATCGCACCATTCGCGCTCCGAGCCGCCGGGACGGAGCTCACCGCGAACGAGCCCGCCGGCGCGCTCGAGCTCACGCAGCACAGCAGAGCAGTCGACGCCGTAGCGCGCGCGCAGCTCGGCGGTGGTGAACGGGCCGTGCGTGGCCGCGTAGCGCGCGAGCAACCGGCGCAGCGCGTCGGGCACATCCTCCAGGAATGCCGCCGGCAGTCCACCCGGCGGAGCCACACCGAGCGCGTCGCGGTAGAGCCCGGCATCGGCCGCGTCGATCCAACGCTGCTCCCCGAGCACCCGGACCCTGAGCGCGCGGCGCTCCGATAACAAGTCTTCGAGCATCGGCTCGGCGTCGATTCCCGCGAGCACGCGCGAGGCGACCTCGACGGTACTCAGATCGCCGACGCGGCGCAGGACGTCGTGCAGGCCGTCCCGGTTCGCGGCCTGGGTCCGATCGGACAGATGCTGGAGATCGTCCTCCACCTGCCCCAGCGCCCCGGGATCGATCAGGTCGCGGAGCTCCTCCTGGCCCAGGAGCTCGCGCAGCAGGTCCCTGTCGAGTGAGAGCGCCGCCGCCCGCCGCTCGGCGTTCGGCGTGTCGCCCTCGTACATGTATGTCGCGACGTAGTCGAACAGGAGCGAGGAGGCGAACGGCGACGCGGTCGGCGTCTCGATCTCGACCATCGACAGCTCGCGCCGGTGGAGCTTGACGAGCAGCTCGATCAACCCCGGGAGGTCGAGCACGTCGCGCAGGCACTCGCGATAGGTCTCGAGCACGATCGGGAACTCCCCGTGCTTGCGCGCGACTTCCAGCAGCGACTGCGCCTTGAGCCGTTGCTGCCACAGCGGCGTCCGCTTGCCCGGTCGAGCCCGCGGGATGAGCAGCGCGCGGGCCGCGTTCTCCCGGAAGCGCGCGCCGAACAGAGCCGAGGACGACAGCTCCGCCACCACTCGGTCCTCGACCTCGTCGGGCTCGATGAGGACAAGCTCGGCGCCCGGTGGCTCGTCGGCGTCGGGGAGGTGGATGATGATCCCGTCGTCGGACCAGATCGCGTCCGCCTCGAGCTCGAGCTCATCGCGGATCTTCGCGCCCAGGGCCAGTCCCCAGGCGGCGTGGACGCGACCACCGAAGGGTGAGAGCACGCACAGTCGCCAGTCGCCGATCTCGTCGCGGAAGCGCTCGACCACGATCGCGCGATCGGAGGGCACAACGCGGGTAGCCGCCTGCTGCTCGCGCAGGAACTCGCTCAGGTTCCGCGCCGCGCGGCGGTCGAGGTCGTACTCTGCCTCGAGCGTCTCCGGTGGCTGCTCGACCGCCCAGCGCGAGAACGCGCCGATCGCCTCGCCGAGCTCACGGGGGCGCCCGATCCCGTCGCCCTTCCAGAACGGCACGGCGCCGGGGAGGCCGGGAGCCGGCGTGACGATCACGCGGTCGCGACCGATCTCCTCGATCCGCCAGGTGGTCGCGCCGAGCAAGAAGGTCTGACCCAGGCGGGCCTCGTAGACCATCTCCTCGTCGAGCTCGCCGACGCGGCGCCCGTCGGGAAGCGTGACCGCGAACAGGCCGCGGTCGGGAATCGTGCCGGCGTTGGTGACCGCGAGCTGGCCGGCGCCCGGGCGGGCGCGCAGGGTCCCCCCCACCCGGTCCCAGACGATCCGGGGGCGAAGCTCGGCGAACTCGCTCGACGGGTAGCGCCCGTCGAGCATGTCGAGCACGTTCTCGAGCTGGGTCCGCGGGAGATCGGAGAACGTGTGGGTGGCCGTCACGAGCTCGTAGAGATCGTCGACGGCGACCGGGTCCTCGGACGCGGCGGCGATCGCGACCACCTGCTGAGCGAGCACGTCGAGCGGGTTGCGAGGCACCACGGTCGACTCGATCGCGCCCTCGCGCATGCGCCTGGCGATCACGGCGCACTCGAGCAGGTCGGCGCGGAACTTCGGGAAGATGCGCCCGCAGCTGACGTCGCCGACCGAGTGACCGGCACGGCCGATCCGCTGCAGGCCCCTGGCCACCGACTTCGGTGACTCGACCTGGATCACGAGGTCGACGGCGCCCATGTCGATGCCGAGCTCGAGCGACGAGGTGGCGACCAGGCAGGGCAGCTCGCCGGCCTTGAGCATCTCCTCGATGACGAGGCGCTCCTCGCGCGCGAGCGAGCCATGGTGGGCGCGGGCGATCTCCTCGCCGGCGAGCTCGTTCAGGCGCAGCGCCAGCCGCTCCGCCCCGCGCCGGGCGTTGACGAACAGGATCGTCGAGTGATGGGCGCGCACCAGCTCGAGCAGCTCCGGGTAGATGGCGGGCCAGATCGAGCGGCGGGTGGACTCGGTGCCGCCGAGCAGCGGGTCGAGCTCGGGCGCCGGAGCAGCGTCGGGCTCGACCATCGATTCGACCGGGACGTGGATCCGGAGGTCGAGCTGCTTGCGTACGCCGGTATCGACGATCCTGCACGTGCGCCGGGGCCCGACCAGGTAGCGCGCGACCTCCTCGAGCGGGCTCTGGGTCGCGCTCAGGCCGATCCGCTGGACGTCGCGGCCGGCCGTCCGGGCAAGTCGCTCCAGCGTCAGGGCCAGGTGCGCACCGCGCTTGGTCGACGCGACCGCGTGAATCTCGTCGACGATGCACCATTCCGCGCCTGCCAGCATCTCCTGGGCGCGGCTCGTGAGCATCAGATACAGCGATTCGGGCGTCGTGATCAAGATGTCGGGCGGACGGCGCAGCATCGCCTGGCGCTCGCGCTGCGGCGTGTCGCCGGTCCGAATCGCGACCTTCAAGTCCGCGCCGATCCCGCGCAAGGGAGCTCGGAGGTTGCGTTCGATGTCGTAGGAGAGCGCCTTGAGCGGAGACACGTAGACGAGCCGTGTGCGGCGCCCCTGCGGCGCCTGCTCCGACGCGAGTCGGTCGATCGCCCACAGGAACGCGGCGAGCGTCTTGCCCGAGCCCGTAGGAGCCGAGATAAGGACGTGCTCACCGGTCGCGATCGCCGGCCACGCCTGAGCCTGGGCCGGCGTCGGCTCGGCGAACGCGGCTGCGAACCAGTCGCGCACGCGCGCAGAGAAGGCAGACATTGGCACTGCCGGACCAGCGTAGCGGCCGACCGCGTGGGCTGGCAGGATCGGCGTGGTGTCCCTTCCCGAGCTCTCCTCTGCCGAGGCCCGTCGCGCGGCGCTGCGCGCGCAGGGTGTGCTCGGCGCGGCTGATCGGCGCGGCGGCGTCGCGGCGGTACTGGACCGGCTCGGCGCCATTCAGCTGGACACGATCTCGGTGCTCGCGCGTTCTCACGAGCTGGTCGCGTATGCACGCCTCGGGCCCGTCGGGCGCGACGCCGTTGAGCGTGCGTACTGGTCGGGCGGAAGGGCGTTCGAGTACTGGGCGCACGCTGCGTGCGTGCTGCCCGCCGAGCAGTGGCCGCTGTTCGCTTTCCGGCGGCGCCGGTTTCGCGCTCGTGGGCAGCGCTGGCACCAGGTTCCGGAGGGCGTCGGCGAGAAGGTGCTCGAGCGTCTTCGAGGCGAGGGTCCGCTGACCTCGACTGAGCTCGGCGGCGCAAAGCGCGGCGGGCCCTGGTGGGATTGGTCGGAGGTCAAGGTGGCTGTCGAGTGGCTGCTCGACCTCGGCGAGGTCGTGTGCACGACGCGGCGCGGGTGGCGGCGCGTTTACGACCTCCCGGAGCGCGCGCTGCCGGCGCACGTGCTCGCCGCGGCCGAGCCCCAGGACGTCGACTGCGTCAGGGCGCTGGCGGAGATCTCTGGCCGCGCTTTGGGGGTTGCGACGGTCGGCGACCTGGCTGATTTTCACCGGCTCACCCGGGCCGAAGTGGGGGCTGCGCTTGCCGACACGTCGCTCGTCGAGGTTCGGGTCGCGGGCTGGCGCGCGCCGGCCTGGGCGCATCCGACCGCGCTTGCCTCGCTCGCGACACGGGGAAGGCACCGCACGACGCTGCTGTCTCCCTTCGACTCGCTCGTCTGGGATCGGGGGCGCACGGAGCGGATGTTCGGCTTCGAGCACCGACTCGAGGCGTACGTGCCGGCGCACCGGCGCGTGCACGGCTATTACGCGATGCCCTTGCTCGCGGGTGGACGACTGGTTGGGCGCGTCGACCCGGGCCGGGAGGGCCGCACACTCGTGGCCAAGCAGCTCACGGTCGCCCCGCGCGCGCTCGAGGCGATGGCCACCGCGCTGCGCGAGGCCGGTCGCTGGGTCGGCTGCGACAACGTCGCCGTGCGCGACGTCGCTCCGCCCGAGCTCGCGGCGCCGCTGCGCGCCACGCTCGGTGCTTGAGCCCTAGCTCGCGCTCGGGGCCTCACAGCCCCGCGAGCTCGCGGGCTCGCGCCATCACCTCGTCGATCATCGGCTCGGTGAGCCTCCCCGTGAACGTGTTCTGCTGGCTCGGGTGGTAGCAACCGAGCAGTGGCCAGCGCTCGGCCGCTAACTCGGCGCCGTGGCCGAAGCGAGGCTTCGGACGCGGCGCGGGAGCACCGAGAGCCGCCCGTGCGCGGAGCGCCGCGTCCCACGCGAAGCCCCCGAGGCATAGCACGACGCGCACGGACCGCAGCAGCTCGAGCTCGCGCACGAAGTACGGCGCGCACCGGTCGCGCTCGGCGGGGAGCGGCCGGTTGCCCGGAGGGGCGCAGCGAACCGCCGCGGTCACATAGCAGCCCTGGAGGCGCAAACCGTCATCCCGGCCGCGCGAGAGCGGCTGATTTGCCAGCCCGGCTCGCCACAGCGCTGCGAACAGCCAGTCGCCCGACCGGTCGCCCGTGAACACGCGACCGGTCCGGTTACCGCCGTGAGCCGCCGGCGCGAGCCCGAGGACAAGCACGCCGGCGCCGGGGTCTCCGAACCCGGGAACCGGCCTTCCCCAATAGGGCTCATGGGCGTAGCCGGCGCGCTTGACCTGGGCGACCTCCTCGCGCCATGCCACCAGCCGCGGACACCGGCGGCAACCTACGATCTCGGCTTCGAGCGCGGAGAGGCTCACTCGCCGCCGGCGCCCCCCGGCGCGAGCACTCTGAGGATCGTGGACATCCCCGCTCGCCGACCGGTCAAGGACTCCCGTCACGTCTTGAGCGCTCTCCCATACTGGCGCTGGTAATAACTGCGATACGCCCCCGAGCGGATCGGCTCCCACCACCACGCGTTGTCCCGGTACCACTCAACGGTACGCTCGAGGCCCTGCTCGAACCGCATCCGCGGCTCCCACCCGAGGCCCCGCAGCTTGCCCGAGGCGAGTGAGTACCGGCGGTCGTGGCCGGGGCGGTCGGTGACGAACTCGATCAGCGAGTCCTCGCGGCCGGTGAGCTCGAGCACACGCCTGACGACCTCGAGGTTCTCGCACTCGTCGGGGCCACCGCAGTTGTATGCCTCTCCGGGGACCCCATGTGCGAGCACGTGACCGATGCCGCGACCGAAGTCCTCGACATAGAGCCAGTTGCGCACGTTGCGGCCGTCGCCGTAGACGGGAAGCCGGTCGCCGGCGAGCGCGTTGAGGATCATCAGAGGAATCAGCTTCTCCGGATACTGGTTGGGCCCGTAGTTGTTCGACCCGCGGCAGATGAGCGTTGGCAGGCCGTAGGTGTGGAAGTAGCTGGACACGAGCAGGTCGGCGCCCGTCTTCGTCGCGCTGTAGGGCGAGGACGGCTGCAGCGGCGACTGCTCCGTGAACGCTCCCTCCGCGATCGATCCGTAGACCTCGTCCGTCGACACCTGCAGGTAGCGCAGCTCCTTCACGCGCGCAGCTTCGAGCAGCACGTGCGTGCCCTGCATGTTCGTGACGATGAACCCTTCGGGATCGGCGATCGAACGATCGACGTGGGTCTCGGCGGCGAAATTGACGATCGCATCGCACTCCCGCACCGCGTCGGCGACGGCCTGCGCATCCTCGATCGCGCCGTGGACGAAGCGGATCTCCTCGATGATGTCCTCCAGGTTCTCGCGGCGGCCCGCGTAGGTCAGCTTGTCGAGCACCGTGACCTCGTCACCGTGCTCGCGGACCCGCAGGCGGGCGAAGGTCGAGCCGATGAAGCCTGCTCCGCCGCAGACGAGCAGCCTCATGCTGAGGACCCCGCGGCCAGGAATGCCTGCAGGCCCTCACGCCATTCCGGCAGCTGCGGCGTGCCGACGCGCTCGGTCACGAGCACGCTGTACGCGGGGCGGTGCGCTGGGCGGCCGAGGTCGGCGGTCGCACCGGGCACGACCTCGCAGCTCAGTCCGGCGCGCCCCACGATCTCACGCGCGAAGTCATACCACGAGCACTGTCCTGCGGCTGCGACGTGGAGGATGCCGAGGATCGGATCCTGCGCTAGCGCGACGAGGGCGGGCGCGAGGTGCCCCGTGAACGTCGGGCAGCCCACCTGATCGTCGACGACGGTCAGCTTGTCCCGTTCTGACCCGGCGCGGAGGATCGTCGCCGGAAAGCAGCCACCGCCGGCGCCGAACAGCCACGACGAGCGCACGATCGTGTGCGCCGTCGGTGCGAGCGCCGCGACCGCCAGCTCGCCGGCGAGCTTGCCCCGCCCGTACTCCGATTGCGGGCCCGTGGGATCGGACTCGACGTACGGCGTGGGCTTGGAGCCCGCGAACACGTAGTCGGACGACACGTGGATGGTCCACGCGCCGGACGTCCTGGCGGCACGCGCGACGTTTCCGGCGGCGGGACCGTTGACTGCATACGCCTGCTCGGCCTGCGCCTCGGCGCCGTCGACGTCGGTCCACGCGGCGCAGTTGACGACAGCATCGGGGCGTGCTTCCCGCACCGCGGCGGCGACGGCCGCGGCGTCGGTGATATCGAGCTCGGCGTGACCGAGCGCGGTCAGCTCGTGTCCCGCCGCCGTAGCGGCGCTCGCTATGTCGCGGCCGAGCATGCCGGTCGAGCCCGTGACCAGGAGCCTCATCGCCGCCAAGGGTAGAGGCAAACCGGCCCGTGAACCGTGCCTGCCCATTCAGCCCATGTCCACACGGCCAATCGGGTACGCCTGTGCCTTGGCCACAGGGCCGGTGGCGGCGAAGCTGTCAACGCGCTAGACCTTGAGGTTGATGATCGAAGCTACACAACCTCACCTGCTCGACGATTATCAGGTCCCGGCCGGATGCCGCGACGAGCTCCTCGACGAGAATGGCGGCGCCCGGCCGCACGCCGCTCCTCTGATCGCCTCGCTGGAGCGCCTCGGCTCGGAGCCGCTCGCGGCGGCGGGGCGGCGCCGCGATCGCATCTTCATGCAGCAGGGAATCACCTTCGAGGTCGCCGGCACCGACGGTGAGCGTCGCGACCGCCCGTTCCCGCTCGACCTGGTCCCGCGCGTTCTGCCCGCTCCGGAGTGGACGACGATCAAGCGCGGGCTGGCCCAGCGGATCCGGGCGCTGAACTCGTTCGTCGATGACGTTTACCACGGCCACGAGATCGTTCGCGCCGGCGTCGTGCCGTGGTCGCTGATCGTCAGCCGCCCGAGCTTCGCCAGGCCCGTCCACGGCGTGCGCCCACCGGGCGGCGTGTACTGCCACGTGTCCGGGTGTGACCTGGTGCGCGGCGGCGACGGCCGCTGGCGGGTCCTCGAGGACAACGTCCGCACGCCGTCGGGGATCTCCTACGTGCTCGAGAACCGCGTGGCGATGACGAGGCTGATGCCTGAGTTGTTCGCCGGTTACCGGGTGCGGCCGGTCGACCACTACCCCGGGCTCCTGCTCGACGCTCTGCGCGCCGTCGCGCCGGCTGCTGACGCCGATCCCACGGTCGTTGTGTGGACCCCCGGCCCAGCCAACAGTGCCTACTTCGAGCACGCCTTCCTCGCGCGTCAGATGGGCGTCGAGCTCGTCGAGGCGACCGACCTCGTCGTGCGCGAGGCTGCCTGTTACATGCGCACGACCGCCGGGCTGCAGCGTGTGCACACGATCTACCGCCGCCTCGACGACGACTTCATCGACCCACTCGAGTTCCGTGCGGACTCGCTCCTCGGTGTCCCCGGTCTTGTGCGCGCCTACCGCGCGGGCACCGTGGCGATCGCCAACGCCATCGGGACCGGGGTCGCGGACGATAAGGCCATCTATCACTACGTGCCCGAGATGATCCGCTTCTATCTCAGCGAGGAGCCGATCCTCGACAACGTCCCGACCTACCTGCTCGGCGACGAGACAACGCGCAAGCACGTGCTCGAGCGGATCGACGAGCTGGTCGTCAAGCCGACCTCCGAGTCGGGGGGTAAGGGCGTGTTCATCGGTCCTCACGCCAGCTCGCTCGAATGCGAGGCGCAGGCGCGGCTGATCGAGGCCGAGCCCGAGCGCTGGATCGCGCAGGAGCTGGTTCACCTCTCGACCGTGCCGACCGAGACCGCCGACGGCACGCTCGCCCCACGCCACGTCGATCTGCGGCCGTTCGCCGTGTTCGGTGACGAGATCCGCATCGTCCCCGGCGGGCTGACCAGGGTCGCGCTTCGGGCCGGGTCGATGGTCGTGAACTCCTCTCAGGGTGGAGGCTCGAAGGACACCTGGGTCCTGGACGACGGCGGCGCCGTCGATCTCGTCCCGGGGACGCCGCCCTCGCACCGGCCCCCGCGGCTCCCGGACGTCCGTTACGGTGGCTGGCGCGGCCAGGCGCAGCAGCAGCAACAGCGCCAGCGCCAGCGCTGATGCTCGCGCGCATCGCCCAGGAGCTGTTCTGGCTCGGTCGCGACCTCGCCCGCGCCGAGCAAACCGCCCGCATGCTCGACGGCGTCTTCCATGCCGATGTCGCGGGCGCAGCCGAGGAGAGCGGAATTGCGCTCAGCTGGGCGGAGCTGCTGGCGATCATCGGAGAGAAGGCACCGGCGCCCGGAGCGGCCGATGGCGACGATGACGCCACAGACCTCGAGACGCTGGCCGCGGAGACGATCGCGACGCGCCTGCTCGGCCGGGCGGAGGTCGCCGGCCTGCTTACGCTCGATACCGGCAGCCAGGCGTCGATCGTCTCGTGCGTAACCCGCGCGCGCGAACGCGGCCGCGGGCTCAGGGACGTGATCTCGACCGAGATGTGGGAGGCGCTGAACACCTTCCATCTCGGGCTCGCCGGCAGGGACCTCTCCGCCGCGCTCGTGTCTGGGCCGTACTCGATCTATCAGGATGTCAAGGAGAAGTGCGCGCTCTTCTGGGGCCTCGCCGGCCGCACGATGCTGCGCGACGAGGCACGCGCGTTTCTCGAGGCCGGCGGTCGGATCGAGGCGGCCGACATGGTGCTGAGGATGCTCCGCGTCTCGGTCCCGCCGTCGCCGCGGCAGTCGGGCAGCGAGGGCGAGGCGCTCGCGTTGCTGCACGCGGTGGGCGGATTCCAGGCCTATCGGCGCGCGGTCCGGGCGGCTCCCACGGTCGGGCCCGTCGCACGCTTCCTGCTCTACGACAGCGCCTATCCGGGCTCGGTGGCCTCATCGGTGGAGGCTCTGCACATGGCGCTCAGGAACGCCGATGCGCAACCGCGTTCCTCGCCGCCGGTGCTCCGAGTCGGACGACTGATCGCGGATCTCGAGCTCCGGCGTCGGGCGCCGGGCGCGGCCGAGCCGTTCGACGAGACCCTCGAACGGGTGCAGGAAGAGCTCGAGTCTGTCGATCGGGATATCGAAGACCGCTACTTCGCGATGGCAGCCGCCGCCGCGGTGCACCTATAGTCCTCGCGAGCCGATGCCCGGGCCACCCGTGAACTTCGCGATCCGTTACCTGACCCAGTACCGCTACGACGGCGACGTCGTGGACAACCTGAATGCGCTGCGGGTCAAGCCCGCAACCAACAGTCGCCAGCGCTCCGACGAGTTCAGCGTGCGCCTCGACCCCGAGGTCCGCGTGCATCGCCACGCCGACTACTTCGGGACCGAGGTGGTCGAGTTCGAGGTCTCGCGTCCGCACGACCACCTGACGATCGATGTGCGTGCGCGCGTGGTCACACAGCCCCCATCGAGCCCGCCCGCGGAGCCGTGGGAGGCGCTGCGTGAGCCCGCCTACCGCGAGGCGGGCGGCGAGTTCCTGCTCCAGACCGACGGCGCCGAGCACGAGGCGCTCGGTGGGCTGCTGGCCGCGACCCGTGCCGCGCCGACGCCGCTCGCGACCCTGCTGCTCATCACCGAGCTGATCCCCGAGCGCTTCGAGTATCGCAAGGGCGCGACCTACGTCGACAGCACGATTGGGCACCTGCTCGAGATCGGCGCCGGGGTGTGTCAGGACTTCGTCCACCTCGGCCTGTGCCTGCTTCGGCACCATGGGATCGCGGCCCGGTATGTGTCAGGCTACTTGTATGCGGCGGCGGCGGACGGGCGTCAGGAGTCGATCGAGGTGGATACGCATGCCTGGCTCGAGGCACTGCTACCGGCGCCGGGCAACGAGGAGCCGGTGTGGGTCGGCGCCGACCCGACGAACCGCGGCCTCACGGGCGCCACGCACGTCAAGATCGGCCACGGTCGCCACTACGCCGACGTGCCGCCAATCAAGGGGGTTTACCGCGGCACGGCGAGCTCGGAGCACGACGCGAAGGTCACGATGACGCAGCTGACCGCCGCCGATCCGGCTTCGATCGCACGGACCTGAGCCCGTCGATGAGCGCGCCGACGGTCGAGCCGCAGGACGACGCCGACATGATGGACGCCGACGGCGTGGCCGGGAGCGCCGGCACGGTGCGAAGCACGGGCGTGGTCGGGAGCGCGGGCACGGTCCGAAGTCGGGGGGTGATCGGCAGCGCCGGCACGGTGTGGAGCCGGGGGGTGATCGGGAGCGCGGGAACGGTCGCCAGCGCCGGCGTGATCGGCAGCGCCGGCACCGCGCTGAGCACGGGCGTCGTGGCGAGCGCCTCGGTCGCGCTGAGCGCGGGGGTGATCGCGAGCGCCGGTGTGGTCGCGGGGATCGGCAACGTTGCCTGCCGCGGATGCGTGGCCTGCATCGGGTGCGTCAACTGCGAGGGGTGCCTCGCGTGCATCGGGTGCGTTGGGCTGAGCGGCGCCGTGGGCGCGGTCGGCCGCACATCGAAGTGAGGCCGGGTTCGCGCCGGCTCGGGCGGTCGGATCGCGGGCGCGGCTGAAGTCACGCCCGGGGCAGCGGCGAGGTCTCAGGGTTCGCGACGAAATGAGCGGCCCCACAAGCCGTCAGCAAATGCCGTCGGGGACCCTAGGGCGTGTAGTTGTTGTACTGGGCCTTGGCGAATGACGGGAGCGCCGGGTCGCGGGCGTAGCCGAGCCGCCGCAGCCCGAACAGCGCCTCGATGCTGCTAAGGAACGAGAAGTGGTTGAAGTAGTCGAGGTCGTCAACGCTGTTCGGCTTGACGTAGCGCGAGATCAACAGCAGGCCGACTTCCCCCCCGCCGCCGGTCGGGTTGGTCTGACCAGTGAGCTCCGAGGCCGGCGTGGTCATTGTCGGGGTGGTCGTTGTCGGGGTCGACGTTGTCGGGGTGGTCGTCGCCGGGGTGGTCGGCGCCACAGTGGTCGGCGCAATGGCGTAGGGCGGCGTGGTCGTCGTTGTCGGCGGCGGCGGCGTCGTCGTCGTCGAGGTGGTCGTCGGGGTGGTGGTCGTCGTCGTCGGGGTGGTCGTCGTTGTCGTCGGGTTGGTCGTCGTTGTCGTCGTCGGGGTGGTCGTCGTTGTCGTCGGGGTGGTCGTCGTCGTGGTCGTCGTTGGCGTGACCGCCGTGGCCGCATCCGTCGCGGTCGGCGTGGTCGTGGTTGGCAGGTTCGGGTACTGCGTTGGGTTGTCGCAGCACGAGCTCGAGTCGGCATCGGGTCCGCTCTGCGGGGCCTGGTCGAAGGTGATCGCGATCATCCCATCGGCCTTGTAGGCGGGCGAAGCCTCGATCTCCGGCACGACCGACCTGAGGAACGTATCGGCCGCAGCGAGCCCCGATTTTGCGTTCGGCGCGCACGGCTGGTCGCTGCCGTCGTCGCACGGGCTGGGGACGATGTATGAGAACGCGGGAGTCTGGCTCGTCGTCTTCAGGTCGGCGGCGAGCTCGTTGAGGCTGACATCGTCCTTTCCGCACGCGGTCTTACCGATCGAGTGGAAATAGACGAACGGATTGCTCCACGTCACGTAGGCGTCGCCGCGACGCGGGACCTGGTCGCCGTCGACGCCGCCGAGCGCTGGATGGCGGCACGTCTTCGCCTGCCCGTGCGGGCCGTCGCCGATGTCCTGGACGTAGGCTTTCCAGCTGTACCCGGCGGCGCTCAGCTGGTCGCCGAGCGTGAGCGTGTGCGACGGATAGACGCACCCGGTCCCGAGCACCTGCCCTTCGGCTCCGATCTTGCCCGGCGTGATATCAGTGAACTTCGGGCAGTCCGCAGCCGTCTGCTGGGTTGGTCCCTGCCCGCTGATCAGAGCGATTTCGTTGGCGAGCTCGCCCTGCGCAACGGCGTAATAGTTTTCGAGCAGCTCCCCTTGGCGGCGTAGCGTCTTGGCCAGATACTTGTCGCTGGACGGCGCGCCGAAGGACTGGCTGTATCCCTGGTCGGAGAGCATGATCACGAACAGGTGCTTGACCGGAGGAAGAAGCGATCCGCCGGAACCTGACGATCCGCCGGAACCTGACGATCCGCCGGAACCCGACGACCCGCCGTTGCCGCCCGTCGACGAGCCGCTGCCCGACGACGAGCCGCTCCCCGACGACGAGGACGACGATCCGGCCTGAGACGCACCGGTGGACGACCCCGGGGTCGGGCTGACCGCGGCGGGAGTGCTCGCGGTCGCCGGCGGCGACACGGCGAGCAACAGGGGCGCGCCCGCCAGGCTTGCGGCGTTCGAGCTCGCGAGCGAGCCGACAACAACGCCGAAGGCAAGCATCCCCATGATGGCTACCGCCGCAGAGCGGGGGGAGGGCAGCGAGCGCGCTCTCATGACGCCTGTCGGTGCCGCCGCGGCCCCCGACCTACCCGAGGCCCCGACCGCGCCCGCCATCGGCGATCCGTCTGGCGCCGCACCGAGGGGCTCGAACGCATCGTGTCCGTGCGCGAGCATCAGCCCGATCCGCTCGGCGATCAGGGGGGACAGGCCACCGCATCGCGCGCCGCATTCCACGCAGTAGCGCTGATCGTGCGCCAGCCGCGCCCGGCACTCCCCGCATCGCGGGATGGCCGGTGAGCTTGTGCGCTCGTCGTCTGAGGAACCTGTCATCGCGACCCTTCAGGCTCGCGCTGTTCGCGTTCCGCGATGTAAAGATCCGGACTTGCGAGGCGCACGCTGCCTGATCGGAGTTGGCACCCCGCGTGAGGGTGGCGCGGTGGCAACGGAGTCATGGAGGCGGCGATTTACAGGTTATTCACATGGTCGGTGCGGTGGCTCTCGATACACTAGCCCGTGGACGGTATGGACGGGACCACGACCACCACGAACGACGGAGCAGGAGGCGATCCGGTGGCGGCGGATGCTCCTACAGCGGAGCAGCTTCAGCTCCTGGCAACCGCCGTCGGGGACCAATGCGCGAACTGCGGTGCGCGGCTCGCTGACGACCAGCGCTACTGCGTGGAATGCGGAGAGCGGCGCGGCAAGCCGCGCTACGCACTGTCCCAGAACCCGGCCAGCTACGCATCAGCTCAGCCGCGTAGCTCCCGCGCACGGCGCCGGCCCCGCTTGACCGGGAGCGGCACGCTGATCGCGGGCGTCGGCACGCTGTTGCTGGCGATGGGCGTGGGTGTTCTCATCGGGCGCACGGGCAATAGCGCGAGCTCGCGCAGCACCCCCGCCGTACAGGTCGTCACCCTCGGCGCCGGGGCCACGAGCGCGGGTGGGACAGCGGCGACGAGCAACGGCGCCGCGGGCACGGCGGGCACGTCTTCGACGTCGTCCACGTCGTCGAAGTCCAATGCGAAGAGCAAGGGCAAGGCGACGACCGCCGTAGCGAAGAAGATCCCCAAGAAGCTGGCCAAATCAGTGGTGAAAGTTGGGCAGAAGGGACACGGTCGCGGCTACACCAACGGCAAGTTCACCGGCACCTTCTTCGGAGGGGGGTGATGAGCAGAGCCTCGATCATCCAGCGGACCCGGGACGCGATGCGCGATGGATTCACGAGCGCCGTCCGTGCGGACGCTCCGCGTCGCGCGCGAGGGACGAAGCCGATCACGCCGTTGGATGCCTCAGGCCTGCCGGCCGCCGGTGAATCTCCGCTCCCGGAAGCGTCGAGCTCGGCGCCGCCGCTGAGCGCGAGCTCGGGGAACGTGGGGATCGTCGACCTCGAGCGACGGCGCGACGACCTGACGGCGCGCTTCGTCGAGCTTCAGTGGGACCTCGGCGGCCTCGTATACGAGATGGCCATCCGCAACCGTATCCGCGTCGACGTCCTCGTACAGCGAGCCGCCGTGCTCCAGGACGCCGATGCCGAGCTCGGTGAGGTCGAGCGGATCCTGCGCAGCGAGCAGACCGGCACCGCCGGCACCTGCGGTTCGTGCGGAGCGCCGCACTCGAGCGGCGCTGCTTATTGCTGGCAGTGCGGTCAGCCACTGCTCGAGCAGGTATCGAGCGCCTCGATCTTCGCTCCGTAGACCGTTCCCGGACGGGAACCGCGCCGGTCAGCCGAAGCGGCCTGTGACGTAGTCCCTGGTACGCGTGTCGGCGGGCCGCATGAAGATCTTCTCGGTGTCGTCGTACTCGATCAGCGTCCCGACGCGGTTGTCGTCAAGGCTGAAGAAGGCCGTGCGGTCGGCGGTGCGGGCGGCCTGCTGCATGTTGTGGGTGACGATCACGATCGTGTACCGAGGCTTGAGCGCCTGCATCAGCTCCTCGATCGCGAGCGTGGAGATCGGATCGAGCGCCGACGCCGGTTCGTCGAGCAGCAGAACGTCCGGCTCGATCGCGACCGCGCGGGCGATGCACAGCCTTTGCTGCTGCCCGCCCGACAGGCCGAGCGCGGGATCGCGCAAGCGATCCTTGACCTCGTCCCACAGCGCGGCATCGCGCAGGGCGCGCTCGACGCGCTCGTCGAGATCCTGCTTCAGCCCGAGGTTGCGCGGCGCCCAGGCGATGTTGTCGTAAATCGACTTCGGGAACGGGTTCGGCTTCTGGAACACCATGCCGATCCGGCGACGCACCTCGACTCGATTGACGGCGCTGCCATACACGTCGTGACCGTGATAGAGGATCTGACCTTCGAGCTTGAACCCCGGCACCGAGTCGTTCATGCGGTTGAGGCTGCGCAGGAGCGTCGTCTTACCGCAGCCCGACGGTCCGATCAGCGCGGTGATCAGGTTGCGGTAGATCTTCATCGTGATCGGAGCAAGCGCTCGCTTGGCCCCGTAGGAGACCGATACGCCGCGCGCATCGAAGACGACCGCGCGCCCCGTCGCCGCTGACGCGCCGTCGCGATCGGGCGACGTCGCGCGCTGCGACGGAGTAGTGGTCTGAGGCCGAGCGGTGGTCTGAATCCGCACCCGTCGGCTGACGACCTCGGTCCCGGAGCTCGCGCCCTCACCCAAGGTGATCGGCCCACCGTCGCCTAGTGTCATAGGCCCAGTCTAGAACGGTTACGGGCCAGGAACACCCGCGCGCCGACGTTTGCGGCGAGGATGAAGGCCATGAGCACGAACGCCGTGCCCCACGCCTGGGCGATCCCGGAGGGAACCCCCGACTCCAGGTCCTGGAAAACGACGTAGGGCATGCCATACATCGCATGCAGCGGGTTGACGTGCACGGTATTGCCGACGACGAGGCTGGTGAGAAAGAGGAGGGGCACGGTCTCGCCGGCGGCTCTCGCGGCGGCGAGGATCGTGGCCGTGACGATCCCGCCCAGGGCGGACGGGAGAACGACGCCGAGCACCGCGCGCCACCGGCTCACACCGAGGGCGTCCGCCGCCTCGCGCAGGGTACCCGGGACGAGCAGGAGCACCTGATGGCTCGAGCGGGCGATCAGCGGCAGCATGATGATCGCCAGGGCGATCGAGGCGGCGATCGCCGAGTCACCGTGGTCGACGACGAGTAGGCCATAGACCATCAGCGCGACGACCACGGTGGGGAGGCCGTTCATCAGGTCGAGCGCCGTTCTCACGACGCGACCGGAGCGGCGCCCCGCGAACTCGATCAGGTAGACGGCGACGAGGACCCCCAAGGGCATCGCGATCGCGGTCGCGATCGCCACGATCACGCCGGTTCCTACGATCGCGGGCGCGATGCCGCCCACCCCGGGGGCGCTCGGATCCGTGGTCAAGAAGCTGAAGCTCAGCACGCTCGCACCGCGGCTCGCGATCGCATAGACAACGATGCAGAACACGCCGACCGCGAGCACCGCCGACCCGGTCGCGACGATCTCCAGCAGGCGGCTCACCGCCGCCCGCCGGCGCAGGTTGCCCGACGCCGTGAGCGGAGCGGTCGGATCGGGCAGGCTGCTCGCAGGGCGATCATCCATGGGCGGAGCGGTCGGATCGGGGAGCGCGCTCATCGGGCGAGCATCGTCTGATTGCCGAGGCGACTCGCGATCGCCTGCGCGATCAGGTTCGTCAGCACGCCGATCACGAGCAGGATCACGGCCAGGTAGAAGAGCGCGGCCAGGTGCAGCTTGTTATCGAGGCTCGTGATCTCGTCGATGAGGCGAGCCGCGAGGGTCGTACCGGGTTGGAACAGCGAGGCATGCAGCGCGCTCCCGCCGCCGATCACCGCGGCGACGGCGACCGCTTCGCCGAGGGCGCGACCGAGGCCGAGCAGCGCGGCGGCGATGACACCGGAACTGGTCGACGGGAGGACGACTCCTCGGATGACCTCCCAGCGAGTGGCGCCGAGCGCCGCCGCGCCGTCCTGCAGCTCTCGCGGAACGGAGAGGAAGAGGTCACGGCTGAGCGAGGCGACGATCGGCACGACCATGATCGTCAGGACAAGCCCGGCCGTGAAGACCGAGAGGCCGGTCGTCTGGGCGACACCGAAGATCGGGATGAAGCCGAGCACGCCGTGCAGCCAGGGCTCGACGTGCTGCTGCACGAACGGGGCGAGGACGATGACCCCCCACAGGCCGAGGATGACGCTCGGGATCGCGGCCAGCATCTCGATCAGGGGTCCCACAACTCCGCGGATCCCGCGCGGCGCCAGCATGCTCAGGAAGAGCCCGATCGAGACCCCGATCGGCGTCGCCAGCGCCAGCGCCATCAGCGAGGTCACCAGCGTCGCAAAGAGCATCTCGCCGGCGCCGAAGACGAAGAAGTTGGGCTTCCATGTGCTGTGCCAGAGGAAGCCCAACCCGAAGCGGGAGATCGCGGGGCTCGCTCCGCTGACGACCTGATAGACGACCTCGGCGATCACCACCATGGTGATCAGCCCTGCGACCGCGCACAGTCCGTAGAGCACAGCGTCTCCGACGGTACTTGCGGGCCTGGCCGCTTTACCCGCGCGCGGCTGACGCCGAGGTCTGACCGTGACCGACACGCAGCGGCAGCCTAGACGAAGTCCATCGACCGCGCCCGAGGAAAGTCATTCTTCACGAAAATAATCTATTCCAAGTCACAAGTGCGTAACAAGTCGCGCCAGGCGTACCCGCCATGCTACGGCCCCCGCTCGACAAGAGCGGTCATTGCGTTGCCGCAATCGATGCTTCGGCCGGGTCGACAAGAGCGGCGTTCACCTAGCTGGAAAGGAACGTTACTTTGCACTGCAAGAGGTTGGTTTGTCTCAGCGCCGCGGCCGTGGTCGCGAGCATGGCGACCGGCGTGACGGCCTCCGCGATGGCGGCGTCGCTCTCCGGAGCCGGTTCGACCCTCGTCGCCCCACTGGAGGCGAAATGGGCCGCGGGCTATCAGAGCTCGACCGGAAACGCGGTCAGCTATGCCGCCGTCGGATCCGGAACGGGGATCACGGATATCAGTAACCGGCTCGTCGACTTCGGGGCGTCGGACGCACCGCTGACGTCCGCTCAAGAGAGCGCATGCAACGACTGCGTTCAGATTCCCTGGGCGTTGTCGGCGACCGCCGTTGGATTCCATCTCGGCGGCATCACCAGCCTGAAGCTGTCACCCAAGGTCCTCGCCGAGATCTATCTCGGGCAGATTTCGAAGTGGAACAACTCCGCGATCAAGAAGCTGAACAAAGGCGTCAAGCTACCCAACCGCAAGATCACGGTGATCTACCGCAGCGACGGATCCGGGGACACGTACGCGTTCACGAACTATCTCTCGCATGTCAGTCACACATGGGCGACCAAGGTCGGTACCGCGACCACCGTCAGCTTCCCGACCGGGATCGGCGGGAAGGGCAACAGCGGCGTCACCGCGATCCTGTCCAACACCAACGGCGGGATCGCCTATGTGGCGGCGTCTTACCTGCTCTCGAACGGTGGCCTTGGGGCCGCCGCGATCGAGAACGCCGCAGGTAAGTTCGAGTATCCGAACCTGAAGAACATCTCGAACGCGACCGCGTCCGTGCACTCGGTGCCGGCGAACAATGCGCTCTCGCTCGTCGACCCGCCCAAGAGCGACAAGATCGCGTATCCGATCTCGACGTTCACCTATGTGATCGTCCCCAAGTCGACCGGCAAGGCGTCCCTGTTGACGTCCTGGATTGACTACGCGCTGACTACGGGTCAGGCGTTCGGCGCCGCGCTCGACTTCGCTCCGATCCCGAGCGTTGTCCTCACCGCAGCGAAGAACACACTCGCCCAACTCAGCTAGACAAGCACCAAGCACGCCCCGGCCCCGGTATGGCATCGAGCCGTATCGGGGCCGGCGGGCTGAGAAGGCACGTGAGTTCGCACGGCAGGAGGTTGGCTTGTCTCAGCGCCGCGGCGAGGCTGTGGTCCTGGCGACCGGCCTCACCGTGAGCACGGGGCAGGAGTTTGGCGCCAGGGTCAGGGACGGCTTCCCCGCCCGTACAACAGCCCGAGCGCCCGGCGAAGCAGGCGGGTTCGGCCTGCCGCGTAGGGGAACATGAACAGCTCCCGCTTGGGCGCGATGCGGGTGACCAGCAACGACTGCATCTTGCAGTACTTGCGGATTCCGTTCGCGCCGTGGCGAGTGCCGATGCCTGAGCCCTTCCACCCGCCCATCGGCAGGTTGAGTGCGAAGTAGTTGAGCTGGGCGTCGTTGACGCACACGACGCCCGCTTCGATCCGCCGCGCGAGCGCCTCCCCGCGCTCGAGGTCTCCCGTCCACACGCTCGCCTGCAGGCCGTAGGGTGAGTCGTTGGCGAGCTTGAGCGCTTCCTCGACATCCGGGACCTTCATGATCGGGATCGTCGGGCCGAACGTCTCCTCGGTCATGCACTTCATCGAGTGATCGACGTCGACCAGCACGGTCGGCTCGTAGAAGCGCCCCGCGCCGGGACGGACGCGACCGCCGCTCAGCACCTTGGCGCCTTTCTCCACGGCGTCCCGAACGTGGTCCTCGACGATGTCGATCTGCGGCGGGAAGATCACCGCGCCGACGTCGACCGTACCGGGGCCGCCGTCCGGGCCGCCCTGACGCAGAACCCGGATGCTCTCGGTGACGCGCGCGACGAACTCGTCGTACACCGGTGCCTCGACGTACGCGCGCTCGACCGAGATGCACGTCTGGCCGGCGTTGTTCATCGAATAGAAGGCCGCGGCATTGGCGGCGCGTTCGATGTCGGCATCGGCGCAGACGATCATCGGGTCCTTGCCGCCGAGCTCGAGATAGCACGGGATCAGCGCCTCGGCTGCTTCCCTGGCCACCTTTCTGCCCGTCGCGGTCGAGCCGGTGAACATGAGGCAGTCGACTTCGCCGATCAGTGCCGCGCCGGTGACGCCGTCGCCGGTGGCGACTTGGAAGACGCCCTCCGGGATCCCGCACTGGGCCAGCATCTCCTCCATCAGCAGCGAGCTGAGCGGCGTGACCTCGCTCGGCTTCAGTACGACGGCGTTGCCGGCCATCAGGGCCGGGATGCAGTCGCCGAACGAGTTCACGATCGGGAAGTTCCACGGTCCGACGACGCCGACCACGCCGACCGGCGCATAGCGGACCACGAGCTTCTTAGCGAACGCGGTCGGGGTGCTCCACGACGGCACGCGCTCGTCGGTGAGGTACTTCGGCCCCTGCTTGGCCCAGAACCCGAGCGCCGGCACCGTGTAGCCGAGGTCGGTGAGCTGAGCGTCCTCAACCGTCTTGCCGGTCTCCGAGCAGACCACGGCGATCACCCGATCGGCGTTGTCGAGCATCCACTTCTGCGCCCGACGGAACACCCGTCCGCGCGCTTCGAAGCCGAGCGCATCCCAGCCGGGCTGCGCGGCACGCGCCCGTGCGACCATCTCCTTGACGTCGCTCGCCGCGAGGCTCGGAACGGTCCTCACCAGCTCGCCCGTGGCCGGATTCTCGACCCCGATGCCGGCGGTCGAGTCACCGCCATTGGTCTCCGCCGGCACGCGCTGCTCAACGCTCGCCATCGTCTCTCCTTCTGCCGCTCTAGCCGAGTGATCGCAAGGCTACTGCAGACCTGATCCGGCGGCCCGGGCCCGGGGGGCGCTCGGGGGTGCATCTTTGAACACCGGTCGGCCCGCTCGGCCTCGGACTCGAACTTCGCTCCCACCCGAAGCTTCAGGCTGAACCCCGGCGTCGGCCGATTGCTCGCCGCTCGATCGTGTAAAACCGCGTCCGGCGGCAACCGTGCCGCCCAGCCAGCTACGCCAGAGGACGGGAGACTCTTGCCAGACGGGACCGAGAACCTGACCAAGATCGACCACATCGTCGTGGTCATGCTCGAAAACCGGTCGTTCGACCACATGCTCGGCTACCTCTCGCTCGAGGGCGGACGGAGCGACGTCGACGGCCTACGGGCAGGGATGGCGAACATCGCCGACGGCGTGTCCTATCCGATCAACCATCTGACGCGGACCGGATACCCGAGCGAGCGCTGGGACCCCGGCCACTCGGGAGGCGAGACCGACCGCCAGATCGACGGCGGCGCGATGGATGGATTCGCCGCCGCGTTCGCGTCTAAGCTCGGCGCGCGGCGCCCCGGGGACCCCGACCCCGGCCTCGTCATGGGCTATTACAACGCCTCGGACCTGCCGGTCTACGACCACCTCGCCGCGGAGTTCTGCGTCTGCGATCGCTGGCACAGCTCCGTGCCCGGCGCGACCTGGCCGAACCGCCTCTATGCGGCGACGGGCGGCGCCGACGGCACCCGCGATGACAAGGACCCGCCGATCTACTCGAAGGCCTCGTTCATCCGTCATCTCGAGGCCACCGGCGTGAGCTGGCGCTGGTACTCGTTCGACGTCGGAACGCTGCACGCGATCGACGACTGGTACCGCCTTGGACACTACGAGCACTTCGCCTATGTCGAGAAGCTGAAGCTGAGCTGGAAGCCCGAGCTCGAGGAACTCGTGGTCCTCGACGAGGACAGCGCGAGCTTCATCGAGGATGCCGCGCGCGGGCACCTGCCGTCGGTGTCGTGGATCGACCCGAATTTCAAGGACATCAACATGGTCGGCACGCCACCCAACGACGACCACGCGCCGTCGGATGTGAAGAACGGCCAGGAGCTCGTGTTCCTGATCTACAACGCGCTCGCATCGAGTCGGCAATGGGACAAGACGCTGTTGCTCATCACCTACGACGAGCACGGCGGCTTCCACGACCACGTCGAGCCGCCGGAGAATCCTCCCGACGACGACCCTGCGACGTTCACGCGCTACGGGATCCGGGTGCCGATGCTCGCGGTCTCACCATGGGTCCCGCGCGGGGCCGTGTCGAACGCCCTATTCGACCACACCTCCACGATCAAGACGATCCTCACTCGATTCTGCCCACAGGAGCTCGAGCACCGTTCGGGGCTGGCGGCGATTGGCCACTGGCTCGAGCCCGGCCACCCGCACTACATGGGCAAGCGGGTCGCGGCCGCGAGCGACCTCGGCGGACTGCTCTCAGAGACCGCGCCGCGGCAGCCCCCGAACCGCAGCTCGCTCGTCGACTGGGTGGTCAACCGCCGCGCAGCGGCGACCCGGGCGATCCTCGAGCACCCGGCTGCGGAGATCCGCCCGGCAGAGGAGCGCTCCCTGACTGACCTTCAGCGCGGGATGGCGCGGATCGGACAGGACCTGTTCGACAAGGGACATCCGCCGGGGCAGCCCTAGCGCGGCGCGACCGGGCGCCGCCTGGCCGGCTCAGCCACGTGAACTGCCGCCAGCAGCGCCGCATACGAGCGGACCAGCGCCGCGCGTATGGCCAGAATCAGACCGCTCTCGGGATCACAGCCGTCGCGAACCCAGCGGTCGCATTCGCGCATCGCCAGCGCTCGCTCGCTCGCCGCCAGCCTCACCTCTCGCGCCGGCACGTCGTACACGTGGGCGTACAGGGCAGCGAGCGCCTCGATCAGCGCGGCGTCGTCGTCTTGGCCCGAGCCGTCGCGATGTACGCGCCACCACTGCACCTCGAGCTCAGCCGCCCGAATGGTGTCGAACGATTCGCCGTGCCGGACGGCGACGAGACGGTAGAAGCGCTCCATGCGGCGCCGCGCACCATCAGGATCGTTGTCCGGATAGGGCGCCCACAGCTGGTTGGCGCGGAGCACCAGCCAGGCGCCACAGAGGGCGGCGGGCCAGGACAGCGCGAACGCGTGCCGGGTCACCCCGAGGGCGGCGCGGAGGAGCGCCCACCGATCGCGACGGTAGTAGGCCACCCAGGCCGCGCTCTCGCATACGCCGAGCAGCCGCGGATCGAACGAGCGCAGCGGGCTCGTTGGACCCGATCGAGCGGCGGTCCTAAGCGCCGCTCGCCTCCGTCCCCGGATCGAGCTCGATCGACTCGATCTTTGGAGGGTCGATCGGGCGGTCCTGTGCTCCGGTCGGCGTTCCCTCGATCGCGTCGACCGCGTCCATGCCGGACGTCACCTGCCCGAACACGGTGTGCTTGCCGTCGAGCCACGGTGCCGCGTTGGTCGTGACGATGAAGAACTGCGAGCCGTTGGTATTGGGGCCCGCGTTGGCCATCGCGAGCGCGCCCCGCACGATCGGATGCTCGTTGAACTCGTCCTCGAACGTGTAGCCCGGGCCGCCGGTGCCGTTCCCCTTCGGGCACCCGCTCTGGATCATGAAGTCGGGAATCACGCGGTGGAAGATGATGCCGTCGTAGAAGCCGTCACCGGCAAGCTTGCGAAAGTTGGCGACCGTCCTCGGCGCGTCCTCGTCGAACAGTTCGAGCGCGATCGTGCCGTGAGTGGTGTTCATGTTCGCTGTAGTCATGGGCGTGAGGCTACCCCACGGCCGAGCAGCGGCCCCGTGGGCCGCTCTCTGCCGGCTCCGGCCACAGCTCTCAGCACTCCACGAGCCGGCTAGGGCGTCCGGCTCGCGCCAGCTGCATGCCGTATCAACTGCCGAAGCGTCCACCACCTCGAACGGCATGTGCCTGGCGCGAGACGTGACGTCGAGCCGGCCTAACGGGCGGCTGCCGCCGTCGTGTTGGCGGCCGTCTGGACGGCGTTGATGTTGCTCGAGACGGTGACCGTCGGGCTGGTTGCACCCGTGAACGACCGCGTGCAGGCGACGCTGGCGGTGATGCTGTTCGTGCTCGAAGGCACCGTCACCACGAGCGGGATCGAGCTCGTCTCGGCGAAGCCGTTGGCGCCCGTCTCGACGGTCCAGCTCCTGGTCTGCAGGGCGGTGGTCGCCGGGCCGACGGCCAGCGTGCAGGTGACGTTGACCTGCTGACTGGGGGACACACCAGTGAGGTGGACGTACGGGCTGGCGAGCACCAGGTAGGAGGAGCCACCGGCGAGCGGCTCGCTGGTGATCGCGGTCGCGGTCGCGCCCCCGGGCAGCGTCACGGGCGAGGGGGAGCTGGTGTCGTACTCCTGCGGCGGCGCCGAGCCGCAGGCGACGGTGCCCGTGGCGGTGACCGATGTGATCGCGCTCGAAGAGCACGTGCCCGAGACCCGGGCCTGCACCTGGCCGGAGTTGATCTGGTCCGTGCCAATCGCGCCGTTGATCACCTTCCTGGGGCCGACCGCGCCCGATGCGAGCTTGAAGTTGCCGACGGCGCCGTTGAGGATCTTGTGGTTCGTCACCGAGGCGTTCTGGAGCTGCGCGGTGCCGACGCTTCCGGGTGGCAGCTGGGTCGCGGCATAGCCGACCCCGCCAAGCGACGCGAACAGGGCGAGCACTGCGACAACCATCGATGCCGACGGCCGTCGGCGAAGTCGCGATGCGGAGAAACGGCGACGAAGATGCATGAATAGTCCTCCAGTCGTTGGAATCCGACCCCCATGCCCTATCCGAACACTGCCCCGCGCGAGAAGTCGCGCTCGCTTTCGCCGGCGCTTATGAAGACTTGATGCGCTCTGTTTTTAGGTTCTTGCGAGCTCGAGCCGGAGCGGCTGACCCCGGACCTCGGTGCCGTTGACCTGCTCGACCACGCGGTCTGCCTCCTGCTCGGGGACCTCGAAGAAGGCGAACCGCTCGAGCACGCGGATGTTACGTACGGCCTCGCCGTCGAGTCCCGTGGCGGAGGTGATCGCGTGGATGATGTCCGAGGGCTCGAGCCCCTCGGCGCGCCCGCCGGAGAGGATCAGCTTGCGCAAGGGCCCACCGCCGTTGGCCGGGACGTGCGGCTTGGAGTGGCGGCGTGGCGGCGCCTTGACCGGGGTCGGCGCGACGCGGGCGTCCTTGACCCAGGGCGAGAGCTTGACCCCCGCATGGTTCTCGATCGCGGCCACTTCGCGCTGTTGGCGCGGCTCGTAGAAGGTGATCGCGCGCCCACTCCGACCCACCCGGCCGGTCCGTCCGATCCGGTGCACGTACACGTCGGGCGAGACCGGGACGTCGAAGTTGACGACGTGGGATATCCCCGTAATGTCGAGGCCGCGCGAGGCGACATCGGTCGCGATCAGCAGCGGCAGACGCCCTTCCTTGAACGAGATCATGACGCCGTCGCGGGCTCCCTGGGTCATGTCACCATGGATCGCCTTCACGTTCATGCCGCGATCGCGGAGAGTGCGGAAGAGCTGATCGCAGCGGATCTTCGTCCGCACGAACACGAGCGCCTGGTCGGGCCGTTCCGCCTCGAGCACGCCGACGAGCGCCTCAGCCTTGTCGCGAGCGGAAACCTCGAGCGCGAACTGCTCGACGGTGTCGACGGTCAGGGTCGCAGTTTTCACCTTGATCGTAATCGGGTTGTACAGGTACTGATCGGCGAGGCGGCGGATCTCGGGTGGCATCGTCGCCGAGAACAGCGCCGTCTGGCGACTCGACGGCGTCAGCGAGAGAATCCTCTCGACGTCCTCGAGAAAGCCCAGGTCGAGCATCTCGTCGGCCTCGTCGAGGACCACGAACCGGGTCGAGTGCAACATCAGCGAATGGCGTGAGATCAAGTCCTTCACCCGCCCCACAGTCCCGACCACGACGTGACCTCCTGCGCGCAACTGCGCTTGCTGGGTGCGAATCGGGGCGCCGCCGAACACCGCTACCACGTCGACGCCCTTCCGGCTGCCGTAGGTACGCAGCGCCTGCGTGACCTGGATGCAGAGCTCACGCGTGGGCGTGAGGACGAGGCCCTGAACCTCGTGTTCGGTGGGATCGACGTACTGGAGCATCGGCAGTCCGAACGCCGCGGTCTTGCCGCTTCCGGTCTGCGCCTGGCCGATCACATCCGATCCCTCGAGGAGCGGCGGTATCGCCTGTTCTTGGATCGGGCTGGGCTCTTCGTAGCCGACATCCTGGATCGCGGCCAGGATGTCGGGGGCGAGACCGAGTTCGGCGAAAGTGGGCATTGTCTTTGGACGATAGCCTGCTCGAGCGGCAAGGTGATAGCGCGGGCGGTGGGTCCGAGACCACCAGCTCCCCGACCGGGGGCCGCGCAGCGCCGGGGCAGACCTACACCTAGGCACCCGCTACCCTGCGTGCCTGATGTCCGTCACGGTCGTGGGTTCAATCGCGTTCGACGCGGTCAAGACGCCGTTTGGAGAACGCGAGAAGATGCTGGGCGGCTCCGCGGTCCACTTCTCGTTGGCGGCCTCGTTCTTCGATGACGTGCTCGTCGTCGGCCCTGTCGGTGACGACTTCGGACCCGATGAGTACGAAGTGCTCGAAGGGAGGGGGATCGAGACCGCCGACATCGAGCGGGTGCCCGGGGGGCGAACCTTCTTCTGGAAGGGCGAATACGGCTGGGACCTCAACGATCGCGAGACGCTCGACACACAGCTGAACGTGTTCGCGGACTTCGAGCCGAAGCTCTCCGCGGCATCGAGGGCTTCGGACGTCCTGTTCCTCGCCAACATCCAGCCTGACCTGCAACGCGAGGTTCGCGCTCAATGGGGCGGCACCGGGTTCGTCGCGCTGGACTCGATGAACCTCTGGATCGAGACGGCGCGCGACTCGCTGATCGAGACGATCGGCGGCGTCGACTGCCTGATGCTCAACGATGCCGAGCTTCGGCAGCTGACGCGTGAGCCGAACCTCGTCCTGGCCGCGCGCCAAGTGCGTGAATGGGGCCCGAGCGTCGTGGTCGCGAAGCGTGGCGAGTACGGCGCGGCGATGATCACCGACGAGGGGTTCTTCGGCCTGCCGGCGTTCCCGCTCGAGACGGTCGTCGATCCCACCGGCGCGGGCGACAGCTTCGCGGGTGGCTTTGTCGGCTATGTCGCGGCGCACCCGAACGACGAGCGAGACCACGCGCTGCTCTCGCGAGCGATGGCTTATGGGACGGCGCTCGCCTCATACAACGTCGAGGAGTTCGGCGTCGAGCGGGTCGCGCGGCTGACGAGCGACGAGCTGGCCGACCGCGTTGCCGAGCTACAGCGGATCACGCGGTTCGACGAGCAGCCGATCGTGCTGCGCCATTGATGGAAAAGTCTGACGTCTGCCCGTGACTTTCGGCGCAAGGCGCGTTAGGATCGCGCCCTGTGACTTGGACATTCGTCTGGCTCATGGTGGGATTGAAGATTCCGATCGCCGCGCTGATCTACATCGTGTGGTGGGCGGTCAAGGATCCGCCGAAGCCCGCTCCGGCCCACGACGACACGAGCGGTGGCGGCAACGATCGCGTCGCGCAGCACCGCCACCCGCGCAAGCCGCTTCCGCGCCATCCACGCCGCGGACCTCATGGCGGTCTCGCACCCCCGCCGCCGGCGCGGATGCGCACGACTCGCGCCCGCACGCGGACCTTCGAACACTGAGGCGCCCTCCGGCGGTGCCTGCGCGTCGATCCCGGCGCTGGTACTTCCGCGCGCTCTGAGACACTTGCAGCGATGAGCGGCGCGGCAGCGGTCCTATCCGACGGAACGATCCGACGATTGGTGCAGGCGGGACGGATCCGGATCGACCCGTGGGACGCGAACCTGGTCCAGCCCGCCAGCGTCGACCTCCGACTCGGCGACTCCTTCCGGGTCTTCCACAATCATCGCGCCTCGGCAATCGACCTCCGCCGACCTCCCGCGAACCTGACCGAGGAAGTCGTCGTCCCGCCGGAGGAGTCGTTCGTGATCCATCCCGGCGAGTTCTGCCTTGGCCGGACGCTCGAATGGGTCGAGCTGCCGGACGACATCGTGGCGCGCATCGAGGGCAAGTCGAGCCTGGGGCGGCTCGGACTGATCGTTCACGCGACGGCCGGGTTCTGCGACCCAGGGTGGAAGGGCACGCTGACACTCGAGCTCAACAACCTCACGCGCATCCCGATCAAGCTCTACCCGGGACTACCAATCGCCCAACTCTCGTTCATGGCCCTCGATCGCCCGGCCCTGCGACCCTATGGGAGCCCCGACCTGGGCAGCCATTACCAGGGGCAGGTCGCCGCTACGGAGAGCCGCCTCCAGGCGCCGCCGCCGGCTCCCGACCCACCAGCCGCCGCACCCGCGACCAACAACGGCCCGATCGGATAGGCTCGCGTCCATGCTCAGCCTGCTGGCGGCGACCGAGCCCTCGCATGTCGCGTGGTATATCGCCGGCGGCGTGCTCGCTCTCTGGGCCGTGACCCTCTCAGGGATCGGGCTCAAGCGACCGGACTTCCCGGGGAACGATCGTGGCGCGCGGCTCGTGATGCTCGTGAGCCTCGTGCTCGTCGCGGCGGCGATGACCGCCGCTGTCGCAACCGCCTGACGCCCGCGCTCCCCCGACCGGCGAAGACCTGACAGGCCCTCGACGAGGCGCCGCCTCGGTGAGACAGCACACGGTAAAATTGACCGCAGACCATGTTCAGTGGATTGGTCCCTCCGGCCCCACGACATCGCGCCGCCTATCCTGAGGGGACCGAACGGAACCGTCCGATAGGAGAACGATGACCACCGAGATTCAGCCCGACGCCCAGGCGGATGGCGTAGGCGTGGCCGAGGCCCATGACAGCCTGACCGTCACTGACAACCGGACGGGGAAGGAATACGAGATCCCGATCGAGGACGGGACGATCAGGGCGCTCGAGCTCCGCAAGATCAAGACCGGCGATGACGACTTCGGGCTCATGACATACGACCCCGCCTTTATGAACACCGCCTCCTGCCGCTCGGCGATCACGTACATCGACGGCGACCAGGGAATCCTCGAGTACCGCGGCTATCCGATCGAGCAGCTCGCGGAGCATTCGACCTATCTCGAGGTCGCCTACCTGCTCGTGCACGGCGAACTGCCCACCCAGGCCCAGCTCGACGAGTGGACGTACCAGATCACGATCCACACGTTCGTGCACGAGAACATCAAGGGGTTCATGCAGGGCTTCCGCTATGACGCGCATCCGATGGGGATGCTCGTGGCGTCGGTGGGCGCGCTGTCGACGTTCTACCCGGAGGCGAGCGCGATCAAGGACCACGAGGCGCGCTACATACAGATCATCAGGCTGATCGCGAAGATGCCGACGCTGGCGGCGTTCTCCTACCGCCACAACCGCGGTATGCCCTACGTGTATCCGGACAACGATCTCGCCTACGCGGGCAACTTACTCGGGATGATCTACAAGATGACCGAGCTCAAGTATCGGCCGGACCCCCGGCTCGAGCGCGCGCTCGACATCCTCTTCATTCTCCACGCCGACCACGAACAGAACTGCTCGACGAGCGCTGTGCGAGGCGTCGGCTCCTCGCAGGTCGACCCCTACTCGGCCGTGGCGGCGGGGGTCGCCGCGCTGTACGGCCCACTCCACGGGGGAGCGAACGAGGCCGTCCTGCGCATGCTCCGGCGGATCGAAACCGTCGACAACGTTCCCGGCTTCATCGAGGGCGTCAAGGCGGGCAACGAACGGCTGATGGGCTTCGGTCACCGCGTGTACAAGAACTTCGACCCCCGGGCCAAGATCATCAAGCAGGCGTGCGAGGACGTGTTCCAGGTCACCGGGCGCAACCCGCTGATCGACATCGCGCTCGAGCTCGAGAAAATCGCGCTCGAGGACGAGTACTTCATCTCGCGCAAGCTCTACCCGAACGTCGACTTCTACTCCGGCCTCATCTACGAGGCTTTGGGGATGCAGGTCGAGATGTTTCCGGTCCTGTTCGCGATCGGCCGCACGAGCGGCTGGATCGCGCAGTGGCTCGAGATGATCGGGGACCCAGAGCAGAAGATCGCGCGTCCGCGCCAGATCTACACCGGCGAGCGCTCGCTCGACTACGTGCCGATGAGCGAACGCTCCTAGGGGCGGACACCCACACCAGCCCGTCAGCCGAGCTGGCCCGGGCCCCGCCGCCGCCCGAGCCCGGGCATATCATGCCCGCGTGGCGTGGAAGCTCACGGTGCGTGCCGGTCCGCGGGTGGAGCGGTCGCAATATGACCGACTCGGGGACGCGCTCGACGCGCTCGAGGCACGGGCTCGGGAGCTCGCGAACGACGCACCCGGAAAGACCGTCGACCTCAAGTTCAGGCATTTCGAGCCCGCCCAGCAGGTCGTGGCCCGGATCGAGCTGTCCGGGCCTCAGCGGCTGCTGCCACAGGTGCGAGCCGGCATCGACGTCCGCGGCGACGGCTCGACGGAGGCCTACCTCGGCCACGTCACGCGCGCCGTGATCGCGCCGGAGGAGGGCGACACGACGTACGGAGCGCTTCGGCAGGCACTGGGGTCGGGCGGCCCGTCCGGCTGACGCCGCCACCCACGCATCCGATTCGCCGGTGCTAGGCTCGCGTCGATGGCCCCGGCGCGGGCACCCGAGCTCGACAAGCTGATCTTTCGCCCGGTTGCGGCCCGGAACACGTTCGAGGAGACCGTCGAACGCCTCGCGCACGCGATCAAGCTGGGGCTCGTGCCGCCCGGTGAGCGCTTTCCTCCCGAGCGCCTGCTCGCACCGCGGCTTGGGATCAGCCGCGTCACCCTCCGGGAGGCACTCCGAGCGCTCGAGCAGGCGGGCTATATCGAGTCACGCCGCGGACGCAACGGCGGCGCGTACGTCACGCACCGCAATGGCAGCTCCGCGTCAGCCCGGACCGCCAGGCGAGCGATCCGGGAGATGGGCGAGGGCCTGTTCGACCGGCTCCAGTTCCGCCGTGCGCTCGAGCCCGCTGCGGCGCAGCTCGCGGCCGAGCGCTCGGGCGAAGTGGACACGAAGCACCTGACCGGGCTCACCGAGAACGCAGCCGCGGCGGTCAAGGCCAACTACCGCGCCCAAGACCTGCGGCTCCATCTCGCGATCGCCGAGCTGACCGGCTCACCCGCGCTCGTCGACGCCATCGCCCATGTCCAAACCCAGCTCAGCGACCTGCTCGGTGCCTTCCCGATCGTCGAGGCATCACTGAAGCACTCCGATCAGCAGCACATCGCGATCGTCCGCGCGATCCAGAACGGCCGGCCGGCCCGCGCCCGCCAGCTGATGGAGGCGCACGTCGACGCGACCGCGAACCTGATCCGCGGGTTCCTGGGCTGAGAAACCGCCCGGTCGCCGACCCGGTCGGGACGGGCAACGCCGAGACGGCACCGTCGGGGCGCCGCGGACTATTTGACATTAGACCAGACCATTTGTATAAGTCCCGTCGCGGAGGGTCCACGTCAACGATCTCGGGGACCAAACATGGAGCAGACAACCGCCGTCGTCTCGCCACTGTCGGATGACGAGCGCGCGCTCGCCGAGCTCGGCTATAAGCAGGAGCTGAAGCGCGGCTGGAGCTCGTTCTCCAACTTTGCGATCTCGTTCACGATCATCTCGGTCCTCGCGGGTCCGTTCACGACGTTCTCGCAGGCCTGGAACAACGGCGGTCCGATCGCGATCTCGATCGCATGGCCGCTCGTCAGCATCCTGATTCTTGCTGTCGGCTTCTCGATGGCCGAGCTCGCGTCGGCATACCCCACCGCCGGCGGCATCTACTACTGGGCATACAGGTTGGGCGGGGTGCGGTGGGCGTGGTTCACGGGCTGGTTTAACCTGCTCGGGCTGGTGGCGATCGTGGCTTCGGTCGACTACGCGTGCGCGATCTTCATGAACGCGACATTCGGTCTCTACGGCCTGCATTTCATCCTCAACTTCGGGACGAGCAAGCCCCAGGACATCCTGTACCACACCTTCGCTCTGTTCGCCCTGATCTTGCTCCTGCACGGCCTGTTGAACGTGTTCTCCTCACAGCTCGTTTCACTGTTCAACCGGGTCTCGGTCTGGTGGCACGTGATCGGTGTCGGGGTGATCATCGTGCTCCTGATCGCGGTTCCTGCACATCACCAGAGCCTCGCGTGGGTGTTCGGCCACCGGATCAACAACTCGGGCTTCAGCCACAACATGTATTGGTTCTACATTCTCCCGGTCGGCTTCCTGCTGACGATGTACACGTTCACGGGCTACGACGCGTCGGCGCACCTTTCCGAGGAGACCCGGGACGCGTCCCAGGCCGCGGCGAAGGGAATCTGGCGATCGATCTTCTTTTCCGCCCTGGTCGGTTGGTTCGTTCTCCTGGCGCTGCTGTTCGCCGCCACGCATGTGGGGGCGATCAACACGGCCGGCGGAACGGCGCAGTCGGTGCTCACGACCTCGCTCAGCACCGCGGCGGCCAAAGCGGTGCTCGTGATCTCCACGATCGGGCAGTTCTTCTGCGGGATGGGGTGCGTGACGGCAGCCTCGCGCATGAACTACGCCTTCTCGCGCGACGGAGCGGTTCCCGGACACCGGTTCTGGCGTCGACTGAACCGCGAGCGGGTCCCGACGTGGTCGGTCCTCTTCGTCACCGTGTTCGCCCTGGTGATCACGATTCCCGCGATCAGGGGCAATCACGTCGGCACGCCGGTGGCGTTCTACGCGGTCACGGCGATCACCACGATCGCGCTCTATATCGCCTATACCATCCCCGTCTTCCTGCGCTGGCGCACGGGCGAGCGCTTCAAGACCGGATCGTGGACCCTTGGAGCCAAGTACAAATGGATCAACCTGATCGCGGTTGGGTGGGTGGCGATCTGCGTGATTATCTTCATCCTCCCGTTCACTCCGACCGCGGTCCCGTTCTCCAGCCACTTCAGCTGGTCGGCATTCAATTACGCGCCGCTCGTGATGGTGGTGGTGTTGATCGGCGTCGAGGTGTTCTGGCGCGTGTCGGCCAGGAAGACGTTCACGGGCCCCGTGCGGACGGTCGACGAGCCGAACCTCGCGTAGCCCGGCGAGGCGCCCGGCCTACATTGGCGTCGCGGGCCTACACCGGCGTCGTGTACGCGCCCGATAGCCCGCCGTCGACGAGGAACGTGGTCGCGTTGACGTACGAGGAGTCGTCGCTGGCGAGAAACAGCGCCGCCGCTGCGATCTCGCGCGCCTCGGCGAAGCGACCCATCGGAATGTGCGCCAGCCGGCGCGCGGCCTTAACCGGGTCCGTGGCGAAGAGCTCCTGCAGCAGCGGGGTGTTCACCGGACCGGGACAGAGCGCGTTGACGCGCACGCCATGGCGCGCAAACTCGACACCGAGCTCGCGCGAAAGCGACAGCACCCCGCCCTTCGACGCGGTGTAGGAGATCTGCGAGGTCGCCGACCCCATCACGGCGACAAACGAGGCGGTGTTGATCGCCGAGCCACCACCGGCCGCGATCAGGTGGGGCAGCCCGTACTTGCAGCACAGGAAGACGCCCGTGAGGTTGACGTCCTGGACCCGCTGCCACGCGGCGAGCCCGGTATCGAGGATCGACGCGTCGTCCGGGGGCGAGATGCCGGCATTGTTGAGCAGGACATCGATGTGCCCGTAACGCTCGGCGACCTCGTCGTAGAGCTCGCGCACCCGCTCCTCGTTGGTCACATCGACCTGAAGCGAGAGCTGCCCGACCGCGCCGGTGACGGCATCGACTCCCGCCACCGAGGCCCCCTCCTCGATGAACAGCGCCGCGCACACGGCGCCGATCCCGCTGGCGGCGCCGGTGATCACGCACACCTTGCCCTCGAGCCGGCCGGCCATCAGCTCGGGTCCGTCGCGTAGTAGACGTTCTTGACCTCCGTGTAGTGCTCGAGCGCATGGGGTCCGAGCTCGCGCCCGACGCCAGATTGCTTGAAGCCGCCGAACGGCGTCGCGACGCGCACCGAGATGTTCGAGTTGATCGACAGCACGCCAGTGTCGAGCGCCCGGGCGACGCGGAGCGCGCGAGCCCCGTCGCGAGTCCAGATCGAGCCGGACAGGCCGTAGATGGTGTCGTTGGCGAGCTCGATCCCCTCGGCTTCTCCGGCGAACGGGATCACGCAGGCGATCGGCCCGAAGATCTCCTCCCGAGCGGCGCGGTCGTGATTGTCGACCGGCCCGAGGACGGTCGGGGGAAACCAGTAGCCCGGCCCGTCCGGGGCGCTGCGCTGGAGCGCGACCGGCGCGCCGTCGGACAGGAATGACGCCACGGTGTCGCGATGGCTACTCGAGATCAGCGGGCCGATCTCGGTGCGCTCATCGAGCGGATCCCCGACTCGCAGGGCGAGCACGTGGCGCTCGAGCTCGGCCATGAACGGGTCGAGCACCGAGCGCTCGACGAGGATCCGTGATCGCGCGCAGCAGTCCTGGCCGGCGTTGCCGAACACCGCCATCGGCGCCGCCGCCGCCGCCCGCTCGATGTCGGCATCGGCGAACACGATGTTCGCGGACTTGCCGCCGAGCTCGAGGGTGACGCGCTTGATCGTTCCGGCCGCCACCTGCGCGATCCGCCGGCCAATTTCGGTCGAGCCCGTGAACGCTACCTTGGCGACGTCGGGATGGCGGGTGAGCCGCTCCCCGACGACGCGTCCGGGACCGGCGACGACGTTCAGGACACCTTCAGGAATTCCGGCTTCCAGGGCGATCTGCTCGAGCTCGAGCGCGGTTAGGGGCGTCAGCTCGGCGGGCTTGAGTACGACGGTGTTGCCCGCGGCCAGCGCCGGCGCGACCTTCCAGGAGGCGATCGCCAAGGGGAAGTTCCACGGCACGATCATGGCGATCACCCCGAGCGGCTCGCGGAACGTGAGGTCGACTCCGCCCGCGACCGGGATCGTGTCGCCCAGGAGGCGCTCCGGCGCGCCGGAGTAGTAGCGGAATGTCTCGACGACCATCGCCATCTCGCCCCGGGCATCGACGATCGGCTTACCCGCGTTGCGCGCCTCGAGCCGCGCCAGCCGCTCCGCCTGCGCCTCCAGCCCCTCGGCGAGCCGGCGCAGGACCTGACTGCGATCGCGCGGGGCCACCGCCCGCCAGGCCGGGAAGGCAGCGCGGGCGCGGGCGACCGCGGCGTCCGCCTCCTCGGCCCCCGCCTGCGGAATATGAGTGAGGACCTTCTCCGTCGCGGGCTCGATGACCGCCAGCGTCACAGACGCTCGAACCCTCGATAACGTTCCCAGTCGGTGACCGTCGCCTCGAACGCCCGGAGCTCGACGTCGGCATTATTGAGGTAGTGCTCGACGACGCCGGCGCCGAAGGCGGCGCCGGCGACTCCGGAGGCAGCGAACAGCTCACGCGCAGCGGCCAGCGTGCTCGGCACGCGCGGCTTATCGGAGGCGTAGGCGTTGCCCTCGTAGGGCGGCTCCAGCTCGAGCTCCTGGTCGATGCCGTGAAGCCCGGCGGCGATCATCGCGCTGAGCGCGAGGTAGGGGTTCACGTCGGCGCCGGCGAGGCGGTTCTCGACCCGTAAGCCCTCCCCGTGGCCGACCACCCGCAGCGAGCAGGTGCGGTTGTCGTGCCCCCACGCGACCGCAGTGGGGGCGAAGGTCGCGGGCTGGAAGCGCTTATACGAGTTGACGTTGGGCGCGAACAGCAGGGTCAGCTCGCGCAGGCAGGCGAGCTGGCCCGCGAGGAATTGCTCGAACACGGCACGGTCGTGCGCGAACACGTTCTCGCCGCCGGCTCCGGCGAGCGAGAGGTGCACATGGCACGAATTGCCTTCGCGCTCGTTGTACTTGGCCATGAAGGTGATCGACGTCTCCTCTTGGGCGGCGATCTCCTTAGCGCCGTTCTTGTAGATCACGTGGTCGTCGGCGGTCCTCAGGGCGTCGGCGTAGCGAAAGTTGACCTCGTGCTGGCCGAAGTTGCACTCCCCCTTCGAGTTCTCGACCGCCATGCCGGCGCCGGCCATGCCGTTTCGGATGCGCCGGATGAGCGGCTCGATCCTCGCCGTCCCGAGCAGCGAGTAGTCGACGTTGTAGAGATTGGCGGGCTCCAGGTCGCGATAGCCGCGGTGCCACGCATCCTCGTAGCTGTCGCGGAAGACGATGAACTCGAGCTCCGTCGCCGCATTCGCCGTCCATCCGCGCTCCGCCAGGCGCGCGAGCTGCCGGCGAAGGATCTGGCGCGGTGACGCGATCACGTCCGTCCCATCGGCCCACGCGAGGTCGGCCATGCACAGAGCGGTCGCCTCGTGCCATGGGATCGGACGCAGCGTGGCGAGGTCCGGCCGCATCATGAAGTCGCCGTAGCCGCCCTCCCACGACGACATCGCGTAACCGTCAACGGTGTTCATCTCGACGTCGACCGCGAGCAGGTAGTTGCATCCCTCGGCACCGTGCGCGAGCACCTCGTCGACGAAATGGCGCGCCGTCAGGCGCTTGCCCTGGAGTCGTCCCTGCATGTCGGCGATCGCCAACAGCACCGTGTCGATGGTCCCGTCGTGGACCCCCGCCTCGAGCTCCTCGGTCGTCATCGCGGGTTCGGGGGTCATGGGGGGGAATGGTATGGTTGCTGTCCGTTTGCTGTCAAGCCCTTCTGGCTCGGCTCGACGTCCGGCTACGACAGCGCGAACGGCTAACTGGCGCGAGCCGGCTCCCACCGCGCCACCGGCGAGGGCTCGAGCGCACCGCTGCCCCTACAGCATGAGGGTCCCGCCGTGCCGGCGCAGCCACCGCTGGTGCTCGCGGGCGTTGGGACAGCGGTTGGTGAGCAGGGCCCAGAAGCGGGCAGAGTGATCCATGATTTCGAGGTGGCAGACCTCGTGCCAGACGACGTAGTCGAGCACGGGCTCGGGGGCGAGGAGGAGGCGCCAGTTGAAGCTCATTGCGCCTGACCGGGAGCAGCTTGCCCAGCGGGTCTTCTGGCCGCGGATAGTGAGGCCGGTGTAATGGGTTCCGGCGTGGGCGGTGGCGTGGTCGAGCCTGGGGGTGATCTCGGCTCGCGCGGCCCGGCGGTACCACCGTTCGAGCGCCGGGCGGTGGTCGCCGGCGGGCACGAGGAGCTCTTCTCCGCGACGATGCACGCGCTCGCGCTCCGGCTCGACGACGAGCCGCAGCGAGCGGCCGAGGTAGGGCACCGTCGCGCCACGCTCGGCGACGGTCCGGCGGGTGCGCTCGAGTTCGGCGAATCGCCGCTCGATCCATGGGCGCAGCTCGCGCACGGCCGCGGCCGCCTCGCGTTCCGCGGCGCGGCGCGGAAGCACGACCTCGACGCCGCGCGCCGGATCGATGGTGACGCGAATCCGGCGCGCTCGCTCGGAGCGGCGGACCCGATACGCGAGCGGCTCGGCGGAGCCGCGAACGCCGGCCCCGGCGAGGAGCGCAGGAAGGGTCTCAGCGGTTTCTTTCACGCGGCCGCAACGGTACCGTGCGCCTCCGACATGCCTGCGATCCTACGGCTGGACGAACCGTTGTCCGACGGGCACGTGCGGATCCGACCGGCGGCGGAGCGAGACATCCCCGAGGTGCTGATCGCCCATCAGGACGATCCACGACTCGCGCCGCTCCTCGGTCTCGAGCGCCCGCCGAGCGGCGCCGAGCTCGGGCGCGCGATGGAGGAGGCGGAGACGCTCCGCGCGGCCGGCACCGCCGTCACCTTGACCATCCTCGAGGCCGACACGGACGAGTGCCGCGGCCAGATCCACGCCCACCATTTCGACTGGGAGCACGTGCACGCGGACCTCGATATCTGGGTCGCGCCCGATGCCCGCGGACTCGGTCTCGGCCACCGTGCGCTCACGTTGGCAGCGACCTGGCTGCTCGACGCCTGCGGCCTGCAGCGCGTCCAGCTCCTGACCCTCACCGACAACGAGCCGGCGATCCGGACCGCCCTCGCGGCCGGCTTTGTCAATGAGGGGGTGCTGCGCTCGCACGCCCGTCTTCGCGGGGCGCGGGTCGACCTGACCGTCCTCTCGCGGATCGCCTCGGGCTCCGCGCGACGATAATCCCAGGGAGTGCAGCAGTGGCGCGTCAAACTTCCACCCGGTGTCCGACCGCCCTACGACGTCTATGTCAACGGGGTCAAGCAGGAGCTCGGCACCGACTATCGCGTCGCGAACGGCGAGCTGGTGTTCTCGCGCGAGCTCGTGCGTTCGAAGATCAGCGCCGGCAGATGGTTCCTCGGAATCTGGGGAATCGGCGACTACAAGCAAAACGACGACATTGACGTTCGCTACGAGATCGACGGCCGCCCGATGCTCGCGCACGCGCTCGACGTGATCGCGCCCGAGTGATCCCGGCGCCGGCCGCCATGCGCCCGTGAACCGTGATGTGACCGTGAACGCGCCCGCGGCTCGCCGTCACCATCGGCCGGCGATCGCCGCCATCCTCGCGACGATCCTCGTCTGCCTCACCGGCTGCGGCGCCTCCTCGCCGAAGCCGCGGCCGCCATCGGGCGACGTCGCCGACATCGCCACCGCCGTGCGCTCCGCCAACGGGCTCGCCATCGCCCTCCTGCAGCGGCTGGGACAGGGTGGCGGCAACGTCGTCTTCTCCCCGTACAGCATCGAGACCGCGCTGTCGATGGTCGACGCCGGCGCAGCGGGCTCGACAGCAGCCGAGATCGATCACGTGCTCCACACGGCCCAACCGGCCTCAGTCGCGGCGGGCCTCGCGGCGGTCGACGCCCGCCTGCTCGCGGCCCCGCGATCCCCCCAGTCGCCCCGGATCGACATCGCCGACGGCCTCTGGGTGCAATCCGGTCTGGCGCTGAGCAAGCCGTTCACCCAGAGTCTGTCCTCGCGCTTCGGCTCCCAGCCCCAAGCCGTCGACTTCACCGGCGCCGCGGGCGCGGCACGTCAGAGCATCAACTCGTGGGTCGCGGCCCGCACCGCCCACCTGATCACCAACCTCTTCCCTGCGGGCACGATCACCAGCCAGACGGCTCTCGTGCTCGCCAACGCGATCTACATCGAAGCGCATTGGGCCGATCCGTTCAGCCCCTCTCAGACGGCGAGCGGGCCCTTCTACACAGACGCCGGACCGACGGTACAGGCGCAGTTCATGACTCGGTTTCCGGTGGCGTTCTCCTACGTGGGCGGTCACGGCTACCAGGCGGTCGAGCTCCCGTACCTGCACTCGACCATGTCGATGCTTCTCGTCATGCCGGCGGCGGGTACGCTCGCGCACTTCGAGGCGAGCCTCAGCCCGCGCTCGTTGGGCGAGCTGGCAAAGGAGCTGAGCCCGACAGTGCTCGACCTCCGCGTGCCGCGGTTCCATCTCACCCTGGACACCGGGCTGAAACCGATCCTCTCGGAGCTCGGCATGCCCGCTGCCTTCAGCGACGCAGCCGACTTCTCGGGGATCACAACCCACATCGCTCTGAAGATCTCAGCCGTCGAACACGCCGCCGACCTCCGGGTAAACGAGCAGGGAACTGTCGCCGCGGCCGCCACCGGTATCGCCACCGAGCCGACCGCGGTTCCCTTCGACCGCGCCCCGCGACTCACGCTCGACCACCCGTTCCTCGCGTTCCTGCGCGATGACGCCACCGGCGCGATCCTGTTCGTCGCACAGGTGACCAACCCCGCCTAGACTGAGCTCGTCGGTCCTCAGGGCCCGTCGCGAAGCCTAAGCCGCGCGGGCCGCGGTGCCCGCCAGAACTCCCGCCCATGGACGCAGGAGCTTCAGCGCCGACAGGATCGCCCGCGTCGCCGGCGAGCGGTTGAGGGTGAAGAACTGGATTCCCGGCGCGCCGCGGGCGAGAAGCTCGGCGCACTGCAGAGTTGAATACGACACGCCGAGCTGGAGCACAGCCTCTGGATCGTCCGCCCGCCGCTCGAGCTGCTCGAGCAGCGCTGCCGGGATCGTCGCACCGCACATGCCGGTGATCGTCTTGATCTGCTTGACGTCCGTGATCGGCATGATCCCCGGGATGATCGGGACGTCGATCCCGATGGCCCGCGCCTCCTCGACGAACTGGAAGTAGAGCTCGTTGTCGAAGAACAGTTGCGTGATCGCAAACGACGCACCGGCCGCGACCTTCTCGCGCAAGAAGCGCAGGTCATGGGCCAGGTCCTTGGCCTCGGGGTGGACCTCGGGGAAGCACGCCGCGCCGATGCAGAATGAGTATCCCTCCGAGATCAGCGCCGTCAGCTCGGTCGAGTAATGCAGGCCGCCGGGGTGGGGAGTCCAATCCGCCTCGCCGCGCGGCGGGTCGCCGCGCAACGCCAGCACGTTCTCGATTCCCACCCGCTCGAGCCCGTCGAGGATGCTCCGTAGCTCCTCGCGCGTGGCCCCCACGCAACTGAGGTGCGCCATCGCCTCGATCCCGAGCTCCTGCTTGATCCACTTGGTCAGCTCGACCGTGCGCTGACGGGTCGAACCGCCGGCGCCGTAGGTGACCGACACGAAGTCCGGCGCCAGCGGGCCGAGCGCTGCGAGCGTCGCCCGCAGGTTGCGCTCGCCCTCGTCGCTCTTGGGAGGGAAGAACTCGAACGAGAAGACCGGTTCGCCCTTCGCGGCGATGATCTCGTCGACGTGCATCGGGGTCACACTCTACCAACCTTGACACAAGCGTGTCAAGGTTGGCGCTGTGGTCAGCTCGCCCGCCAGCGGTCTGGGCCCGTCGCCTCCGTGGCCGGGCCGTCCGGCTCCGAGCGCTCGCGGCGGACGCGCCCCTCCATCTCCAGATGGCGGAGATAGCACAGCGTCTCGGACAGCAACCAGTCGGGGCCCCGATCCATGAGCGGCTCGTCGTACACCTCGGGCACGATCTCAACGACGGTCCGTGGCCCGTCGTCGAGCGCCGCCGCCACTGCCCGGATGCGCTTGTGCACGAGCGTTCGATTCGCCGCGATATGGGCGCCGACGTCGGTGAACGGGCGGGCGTGTCCAGCCACGCACAGGCGCGCGTCGAGTTCCTCCACGACGTCGAGCGAGCTCAGGAACTCGCCGACCGGATCGGGCGTCCAGCCGTAGTCGTAGTAGAGCGAGATCCGGCCGAGCAGGTGGTCGCCGGAGATCAGCAACCGGCGCTCGGGCTGGAACAGGCACACGTGCGAGGGCGCGTGGCCGGGCGTCTCGTGGGCCGTCCAGGTGCCGAGGTCCGTCTCGATCTCGACGCCGCCCACCAGCGGCCGGTCGGGCTCATGCCACGCGGCGATCCCTGATGGGCGCTCCTTAGCTCGCTCGGCGTACAGCGCCAGCGCCGCGGCGGGCACGCCACTCTGGCGAGCGACCTCGATCCGCTGCGCGAGGTCGAGGCCCGGGTCCCGGAGCGGGCGCATGGCATGCTCGTGGTTGGGGTGCATCCACAGCTCGCAGCCGGCCCGCTCCACGATCGGCGCCGCCTGCCCGCAGTGGTCGGGGTGGGCATGGGTGCAGGCGACGAGGTTGACGTTCTCGATCCGGAGACGGACCTGATGCAGCGCGAGCTCGAGCTGGGCCAGAGCACCCGGCTCGTGCATCCCCGTGTCGACGAGGACGAAGCCGGATCCGGCGGCGAGCGCCCAGGCGTTGCAGTGCGGGACCCCCGGCCAGGGAAGCGGCAAGCGAAGCCGCCATAGTCCGGGCACGACGCGCTCGCCGCGCCCGAGCTCGCGCTGCCTGGGCATCGACCAACCATATTGAGCGGGGTCCCGGCGTGCCCACCCCGCCGCGTAGACTCCGGCCGCGTGTGCGCCTGGAACCCCGGCCGTGCCCCCGCACGGATCGCCGACGGCGTCGGGGCGGGCCACGCGTGCCCGGTGCCGGACGCCGTCCACGCGCAGCTCGAGCGGGCGGCCGCAGCCTAGCCACGATGGGCCGGCGACACCGCCAGCGCGAGAAGCTGACCGCGCCGACGAGCGCCTACCGCAACGCCGACGGCGCGGTGCTCACGCTGCGCGGATCGATGACCCCCGCGACCAGGCGCGAGTACGCAGCGGTGCTCACCGGGAGCCCGCTGGACCGCGAAGACGCGTGGCAGCGCGCTGTCGAGTTCCTGTTCGAGCGCCTGGTGGTCGAGTGGGAGATCGGGGGGGTCTCGACCAGTCGCCAGAAGGAGCTGCTGGGACGCTTCCGGATCGCCTCCGCGGACGAGCGGCAGTTCGTCCGCGACACGCTCCGCGAGCACCTCGCCGCGCACTTTCCTGAGCTGCAGGCGCCGTGATCGACGCCGACGCCTTCGCGGCGCTGCTGTGCGACTGGTGCCTGGAGCCCGCCAGCGGAGATCAGGTGCTGGTGAGCACGACGACGCTCGCCGCGCCGCTCGCCGTCGCGCTTCACCGCGCACTGCTGGGGCGCGGTGCCTGGGCGCTGCTGCGGCTAGCCCCGCTCGGCCTCGAGTCGGACTTCTTCGAGCTCGCGAGCGACGCTCAGCTCGACGGCTTCGCGCCGTTCGAGCTGGTGGAGGCACGGTCGGTGGACGCCGCGCTGCGGATTGATGCCCCGGCCAATGTCCGCCAGCTGGCGGGGATCGATCCGGCTCGCATCAGCCGGGCCGCCCTTGCCCGCCGCCCGATCCAGGAGGCCCGGCTCGCGCGCCGGTGGTGCGGGACGCTGTGGCCCACGTCCGCGCTCGCCCAGCAGGCCGGGATGAGCGATCGCGAGTACGCGGCGTTCGTGGTCCGTGCTCTATTCCTCGATCGCCCGGACCCCGTCGACGCGTGGCGTGAGCTCAGCGCGCACCAGCAGCGGCTGGTGGAGCGGCTCTCCGGTGCGCGCGAGGTCCGCATCGAGGGCGAGGGAACTGACCTGCGTCTGCGCGTCGAGGGCCGGACCTGGATCAACTCCGATGGCCGCCGGAACATGCCGAGCGGGGAGGTTTTCACCGGTCCGCACGAGAGCTCCGCCGAGGGCACGATCCGCTTCACGGTCCCGTCGAACCAGCGCGGCGCCGAGGTCGTCGGCGTCGAGCTGACCTTCCGCGCCGGAGCCGTGGTCGCTGCTCGCGCCGACCGCGGCGAGGATTACCTGCAGGCGGCGCTCGCGAGGGACCCAGGCGCCCGCCTCCTCGGCGAGCTCGGGATCGGCACCAATCCGGGAATCGACCGCGCCACCGGCTCGACGCTCCTCGATGAGAAGATCGCCGGGACCGTCCACCTGGCGCTCGGACGCTCCTACCCGGAGACCGGCGGCGCCAACGCCTCCGCGCTGCACTGGGATCTGATCTGCGACCTCCGCGCCGGGGGTCAGCTCAGCGCAGACGGCGAGGCGATCGTGCGCGACGGGACGATCGCCGGCGAGGGCGACGGGACCTCGCAGCCGCTCGCGCCGTGACGCTGTAGCTTCCCGCCCTTGATGCGCCGGACCAAGATCGTCGCCACGATCGGACCCGCCTCCCGGGAGCCGGAGACGCTCGAGCGGATGATCGAGGCGGGCTTGGATGTCGCCCGACTCAACTTCTCCCACGGCAACCGCGAGCTCCACGAGGAGAACGCCGATCGGGTCCGCGCTGCCGCGGGGAAGGTGGGCCGGCAGGTCGCGATCCTCCAGGACCTTCCCGGCCCGAAGCTCCGCATCGGCGCGCTCGAGGACGACATCGCCGAGCTCAAGCCCGGTGAGAGGCTCCTCCTGATCGCCGGGTCGAACGAGGTCGGCAACGCCGAGCGCATGTCGGTCTCGTGGGCAGGGCTGGCCGACGCGCTGACGCCCAACGACGTCGTCTATCTCGCCGACGGCGCGATCCGCCTCCGCGTCGAGACGGTCCGCCCCGGCAGTGGCGAGATCGAGACCGCCGTCGAGATCGGCGGCTCGGTCGCCTCACGCCAGGGACTCAACATTCCCGGCGCTACGCGCGGTCTCGCCGCCGTGCCGGAGGAGGACCTCGACATGCTCCGCTTCGGCGAGTCGATCGGCGTCGACCTCGTCGCGCTCTCGTTCGTGCGCACGGCCGAGGACGTGACCACGGTCCGGCGTCACACCCGGCTGCCGCTGATCGCCAAGATCGAAAAGCCGCAGGCTGTCGAATCCGCCGAGGAGATCATTCACGCGGCCGACTGCGTGATGGTCGCGCGCGGCGATCTCGGTATCGAGCTCCCGATCGAAGAAGTCCCACAGGTGCAGAAGCGCATGCTGCGACTCGCCGGGCGACTCGCTCGGCCGTCGATCACCGCCACGCAGATGCTCGACTCGATGGTTGCCTCGCCGCGCCCGACGCGCGCCGAGGTCACCGACGTCGCCAATGCGATCTTCGACGGGACCGACGCCGTCATGCTCTCCGCGGAAACGGCCGTCGGCGCCTATCCGGTCGAGGCCGTCGCGATGATGGCCGCGGTCGCGGAGCGCACCGAGCGCGAGCTGCCCTACCGCCAGTGGAACGAGGATCGCGTGCGCCGCGACGCCCGCGACCCGGCGTACACGATCGCCTACAGCGCCTGCGCCGCCGCCCGCGACCTCCACCTCGCGGCGCTTGTTGTCCCGACCCTCTCGGGCCGCTCTGCCCGTCTGATCTCCGCCCACCGCCCGCACGTGCCGATCCTCGCCCTCTCGCCGGGCAAGGAGACAGTCCGGCGCTGCGCGCTGATGTGGGGCGTGCAGGCAGACTCGATCCGCCGCCACGAGGTCACCGAGGAGCTGATCGCCGACGCTGCCCGGCGCGTCGTCGAGCTCGGGTGGGTCAAGTCCGGCGCCCGCGTGGCGATCACCGCGGGGCTCCCGAGCGGCAGGCCGGGGACGACAAGCGTGCTCCAGATCCAGCGGGTCTAGAGGCGCGCCGGACCGGGCTCGCGCGGACGCATGCGTGGCTCACGCGGCGGCATGCGCGTAGAACTCGGCTTCCTGGCGTCCGAGCTCCGTGGCGGGGGGATCACCGTAGAACCACTCTCGCGCGATCCTGTGGAAGTTCCCACGGGCGTGGAGCTGCGCGATCACCGCGAGGGTCAGCACCTCCATCCGGCGACCGAAGATGTGGTCCGGCGGCGCGGTCTCGTGGCGCATCTGGCCGAAGTACTCTGAGCGCGGGTCGCCCATGTCGATCATGACCTGCGTCGCCCATTCGGGGCTGAGCTGGATGTCCTCATCGCTCGTGTACCAGGACGTGGCGGCGCGGAAGTGCTCGAGCACGCGCTCGGGTCGGAACTTCTCCGGCTCGGGCAGGAGTCCCGTCTCGGCGCCGAGCCGCATCACCTCGTCGACGTCACCCTCGATCACAGCACGCTGAATCGCGATCTCGACCTCGACCGAGCCGGGCGGCATCCGCTTGAAGAGCCCGAAGTCGAAGAACGCCATCCGCCCGTCGTCCAGGAGCATCGAGTTGCCCGGATGGGGATCGCCCGAGAACTGGTGGTGGCGATAGAGGCAGCCGAAATAGAAGCGGAAGAGGATCTCGCCGATGCGGTCGCGCTCCTCCTGTGGACAGCCCTTGAGCTCCTCGAAGCCGGTGCCTCGCACGTACTCGGTCACGAGCACGCGTTCGCGGCTGAGGCTCGTCACCACGTCGGGCACGACGATGAACGGGTGACCGCGAAAGATCCGCCCCAGGGTCCGCTGGTTCTGGGCCTCGAGCTCGTAGTCGAGCTCCTCGTGGATGCGGTCGCGGATCTCCTCGCCGATCGCCTGAGGGTCCATGCCGGGCGCGATCCGCTTCGCGAGGCGCAGGATGAGGCCCAGGTTCTGCATGTCGGCGCGCACCGCCGCCGCGACGCCCGGGTACTGCACCTTGACCGCCACGCGCCGCCCGTCGAGCAGCCGGGCACGGTAGACCTGTCCGATCGAGGCGGCGGCGATCGGCTCCTCCTCGAACTCGGCGAACGCTTCGTCGAGCGGATCCTCGAGCTCGTCCTCGATCACCCGCCGCATCTGCTTGAACGACACGGTCGGCGCGGCGTCGCGCAGGGCGGCGAGCTTGTGCTGGAACTCCTCGCGGTACTCCTCCGGCACCAGGCCGACGTCGAGGAACGACATCACCTGGCCGAGCTTCATCGCGGCGCCCTTCATCGTCCCCAGGGCGGCGACGATCTGCTCGGCGGCCTCGATGTGCCGGCGCTCGAGCGCGGCCTCACGCCCCTCCGGGCTGCGGGCTACGTTGGCGGCATGGGTGCCGGCCTGACGGATCGCCTGACCCGCCGCGAGTCCCCCGATCTTGGCCGTCCTCCCCACGCGCGAGGTAGGGATCTTATCTCGCGCCACTCACTGAATTCTAGTCGCCGGACCCCTCATCTCCGACCCACCTGGGAACCGGGGACGATGTCGTCCGATCCGTCGGGCCAGCGGATCCATGCCTTGTGCCCGCCGTCGTAGTCGTCGCCGAGCAGGATCAGCGCGGCCGGCTCGCCCAGCGCCGTGCAGGCGTCCGATCCCTCGGGATCGAGCCCCCGCCAGATCCGCACGAAGGCATTGTGCTCCAGCTCCTCGGCGACGGTGGTCGGGCCGGTGTGACCAGGATGGATGCGGGTGCTCGGCGGTAGCTTCAGCAGTGTGTCCATGATCGAGGACCGAAGGTCAGCGTAGGTCGTGTGGCCGGGCGCCCTGACCCCGCCGACCGACCCCTTGAACAGCGTGTCGCCGGTGAAGACGTCGGTGCCGTTGACCAACAGCGAGAGCATCCCGGCCGTGTGGCCTGGCGTATGCAACGGCTCGATGCTGAGGGAGCCGGTCTCGATCACGACGCCAGGCTCGATCGTCCCGGTCGCCGCGGGCACCTGGTCACGCTCGAGCGAGTGGATCAGGACGGGCGTGCCGGGATGGCGCTCGAGCACGGCGTCGAGCTCGGCTAGGTGGTCGTGATGATGATGCGTCAGCAGCACGTGCGTGAGCGAGAACGGCCCGCGCTCGAGCATGTCCAGCAGGGGCGCGACCGGGCCGCCGGCATCGATCAGGACGGCGTGGCCGCCGGGCTGATCCGCGACCAGGTAGGTGTTCGAGAGCCAGCCATCGCTCATCGATCGCTCGAGGATCATTATCCTCAGCGTATCGAGCCAGCTCACGAGAGAGGGACCTGATGAGCCTGATCCACACCTGCTATCGCATCCTCGAGGTCGACCGCTCGGTCGCGTTCTACGAGGCCCTCGGCTTCAACGAGATCGGCAGGCTGCCGATCCGCGACGAGGCCGTCAACGTCTTCATGGGCCTGCCCGAGGACGGACCCGAACCGCGGCTGGAGCTCACCTATAACATCGGGCGCACCGAGCCCTACGAGGTCGGCACCGGCTACGGCCACATCGCGATTTCGACGTCGGACCTCGACCACACGCTCGCGGAGCTCGAACAGCAGGGCATCGCGCCCGAGCGCCCTCCGTACACGGTGAGCGACGGCGGCTCGCGCCTGTGCTTCGTGCGCGACCCCGACGGCTACCGGGTCGAGCTGATCGAACGGGGATGAGCAGCCCGTGGGCGACGGGGCCGGGTGCACTAGGCTGAGGCGCAAGGCATGAGTGCCGACACGACCAACATCGCGAAGCTGCTCGAGTACTTCGCTCGCGCCGTGGCCGCGCACGATCGCGAGACGGACCATCGCGCCTGGGGCATCGGCCTGCACCCGTTCGACCTCGATCGTCTCGGTCTCGAGGAGGGCGAGGAGATCCTGCCCGGCATCGTGCTCCAGGTCGATCGTGGCGTGACCGGCAACTTCCGCATCCTCTGCGACGGCGAGCACGAAGAGGACGCGATCGTCGAGGAGGAAGAGGTTCTCGATGCCGTGGCGACCGAAGCCGTGCCGGTGGTCGTGCCGCGGGTGACCCCGCCGGTCTGAGGGCACGCCGCGCCGCCGGCTTCACAAGCTTTTTACTCGCGTCGCCGGGCGCCCAGGCACTATGGCACGGGTGAGCGCCTCAGACGTCATCCTCGCGCTCGTCGTCGTTACCGGCGTCTGCTTCGACTTCACCAACGGCTTCCACGACACCGCCAACGCGGTCGCCACCGCGATCGCCACCGGCGCGCTGAAGCCCCGCGTCGCCGTGGCGATGTCCGCCGTGCTCAACCTGGTCGGGGCTTTCATCTCGATCAAGGTCGCCGCGACGATCGCCAAGGGCATCGTCAACGCGCATGTGTTGTCCGGCACGTCCGGCCTCTCGCTCGTGTTCGCCGCGCTGATCGGCGCGATCATCTGGAACCTCACGACGTGGTACTTCACGATGCCGTCGAGCTCGAGCCACGCGCTGATCGGCGGCGTGATCGGCGCGACGATCGTCGCCAGCAGCGTGAAGCAGGTCAAGGTCCACGGACTGCTGAGCAGCGTCATCTTCCCGGCGCTGTTCTCGCCCATCATCTGCGGTCTCGTCGCCATGGTCGGCACCTTCTCGGCCTACCGCTTGATCAAGCGGATCGGCGAGAACCAGGCCCGGAAGGGCTACCGCTACGGGCAGATCGGCTCGGCGGCGCTCGTCTCGCTCGCGCACGGGACCAACGATGCGCAAAAGACGATGGGCGTGATCACGCTGGCGCTGATCGCCCACGGGGATATCAGCGCCAACCACTTCTATGTCCCCTTCTGGGTCAAGCTCGCCTGCGCGACCGCGATCGCGCTCGGAACCGCGATCGGCGGCTGGCGGATCATCAACACGATGGGCAACCGCCTCACCAACATCGAGTCGCCGCAGGGATTCTCGGCCGAATCCGCGAGCGCCTCGGTGATCCTCGCCTCCTCCTATTACGGCTATCCGCTCTCGACCACCCAGGTCGTCTCCGGTGGCGTGCTGGGCTCCGGGCTCGGCAAGCAGCTCGCGAGCGTCCACTGGAACGTCGTCGGTCAGATGGTCACCGCATGGGTGCTGACGATCCCGGCCGCCGGGGTCATGGGCGGCATCGCCTGGGAGATCTCGCGCATCTTCGGCAAGGGCTCTGCCTCGGGCTCGATCGTGATCGGCTTCCTCGCGGCCGTCGCCGCGGGGATGATCTTCCAGCTCGCCCAGCGCAACAAGATCGGCGCGCACGACCTCGACCGCTCGGGCCAGGCCGAGGCCGAGGCCGAGTCCGCGCGCGACGGCGGTGGACCGCCGCTACCCGCGGGCGCGGCGGCATAGGGAATCGCGTCCCGAATGGCGATCCTGGCGACACCGATCATCAACGGCAACGCGCTGTGGAAGATCATCGTCGCGTCGACGATCGGCGGCGTCGGCGTGGTGATCGTGTTCGGCCTGCTCGTCCTCTGCGTGACGCGCGCGGAGCAAGTGCGGGCAAGCCACGGCGGGGAGCGCATTCTCTACTTGGCCGGCGGCCTCCTCTGCGGCGCGTTCTGCATCGCCGTCATCGTCATCGGCATCTACGCGATGGCCAAGAAGCCGGCGAGCCCGAAGCCGAAGGCGGCGGCCGTACTTGTGGCACCGCCTCCGACGCGCAGCTAGCCAGGGGAGCGGCCGGTTAGCTCGCCACCGGGGGAACGCGGCCACTCAGCTCGCCGGCCGCGGAACGACGAGCTCGCTCGGCGACGACCGCGACGAGCCGCTCGATCGTCGGACATGCGAGTCCGTGACGGACGCCGGCTCGCAGGACGGCCCCGGGAATCGCGTCCAGCTCCGGCTCACGGCCCGCTGCGATGTCGCGCTGCATGGAGGAGCCGAGCTCGGCGTGAGCCAGGTCGAGCTCGGCCAGTGCGTCTTGCGGGAGGATCCGCGCCCCGGCGGCGTTCGCCACTGCGGCCGCTTCCTCGAGACAAGCCTTCAGCACTCCTCGCCACTCCGGGTCGGCGCGGATGAACCCGATCGGCCTGTCGAGCGCACTGGTCGTGCATGCGAGCGCGTTCAGCCGTACGAGCTTGGACCAGAGGATCTGCGCTTCGCTCGGGCCGATCTGCACCGGGATTTCGGCCTCGCGCAGCAGAGCCGCGAGACGCTCGAGCGCCGGCGCGAGCGTGGGATCGTCGGCTGCCAAGTCGATGCGCAGGAACGGACTGGTCTGCACGATCCGTCCCGGCGCCGGACGGTCGGACTCGATCCGGATCGTTCCCGCCGCCACGCCTCCGGCGCCGAAGTGCTCGCGCAGCAGATCCATGTGGTCGAGGCCATTCAGCAGCGGCACGACGAGCCCCGCGGGCGCGTCGATCCGCGTCAGCGATTCGCGCAGGCTGGTCGCCTTCGTGGCAAGGATCAGCACGTCGGCGGGCTCGCGCAGCGACGCCGCGGCGTGCGGCCGACCCGTGAAGTCGCCGAGCAGCACGCTGCGCACGTCGATCCCGTCCCGCGCGATCGCCTCGGCCGTCGTCGCTCGCGCGACGATGAGCACATCCTCGCCAGCGCGCGCGAGCGCAGCGGCTACGAAGCCGCCTACCCCGCCCGGGCCGAGGACAGCAATCGTCGGTGGCATCCGGCGGGAGCGTGCCACAGTCGAGCAGGCCGTGCCACATGGGAGCTGCTCTGCCCCCGTCCCGCTACCGTGTAGCCGTGACAAGCGCTCCCGGTTTGCTCGCGCGGGGTCCCTGGGCCCCCACCCAGGTTGAGGTCTCGTGGCGCACCGACCCATTCGAAGCGAAGGAGAGCGCCACTGCGGCGGCGGACAGCGCGATGCGGGCGTTGCGGGATCGGGGATCGCCGAGCCATGACGGCCTGGCCGCCAGACTCGCCCGCTTCGAGGTCCGGGGCGAGCGCCTGGCGCTCGAGCTCCAGCCCGCCCGCTGGGCATTGCGGCTGAACCCGGAGGACGCCAGTCAGAGCATGGGCGCGCTGTGCGTCGTACGCGCAGCCGACGGTCGCTGGCTCGCGGGCCGGCGCGCCGCCTGGCTGGCCTCGTGGGCGGGGCGCTGGTCGCTCGGTGCGGCCGGAGCCGTCGAGGTCGACGAGAACCCGACTCGTACGCTCCGCCGCGAGCTGCGCGAGGAGTGGTCGGTCGAACCGAAGCAGCTCACCGTCGAGGCGTTGCTCAGGCTCCCGAGCGAGATCGTCTTGCTTGTCGGGCTTGCGTGGCTGCCGGACGGCGTGACCGTGGCTCCCGACCACGAGCACGACGACTTCGCCTGGTGGCCCGCGGATGTCGGCCAGTGGCCGGTCGAGGCCGACGAGCCGCTCAGGCGCGTGGCCGCGCTGCTCGCGGCGGCGTGAGGCAATCGACCGCGTCGAGGCCGTGCGTCTGATCACCTTCCGCCGACTCGAGGTTGTCTCGTTCTGCCACTCGACGATCTATCTCGCGCTGCTCGTCTCGGCGTTCATCGCCGGGAATCCGGAGCCGGAGACGTTCATCCTCGGCCTGGCGCACGGCGTGCTCTGGATCGGCATGTCGCTCGTCTGCATCGCCGCCGCCCGCGCTCGCATCATCCCCTTCTGGCTCGCCGTGACCGTCGCCGTGATCGGTGGACTCGGTCCGTTCGCGGGCAGCATCGGCTTCGTTGTGGCCGACCGCCGGCGAGCGAGGACGGCACAGAGCTAGACACATCCGCCAGGCACGGCACGCGTTAGAGTGGATCACTCGGTATGGCTGTTGATACGAGCACGATTCAGGTGGTGATGCCCGCGATGGGCGACTCTGTCGCCGAAGGCACCATCCTCGAGTGGCGCAAGCACGAGGGCGACGTCGTCGAGGTCGACGAGACGATCGTCGAGATCTCAACCGACAAGGTCGACGCCGAGGTCCCCGCACCGGTCGGCGGAACCGTGATCAAGATCTTCGCCGCGGAGGGCGACACCGTCGAGGTCGGCGCGCCACTGGCCGAGATCTTGGTGAGTGGCGCAGGGAGCGTGGCGCTTCCGGTCTGCGGCGAGTCTCCGCCGGCAACGCACGAGGAAGCCGCGGCGGGCGCGGCGACCGAGGCGGCGATCTCGCAGGCTGCCGACACGACCGGCTCCGCGTCGGGAGCGGCCGACGACAGCGCCGCTCAGACGATCGACATCGTCACGCCGACCGGCGGCGAGTCAGTGACCGAGGGGACGATCCTCGAGTGGAACGTCAAGGTCGGCGACACGATCAAGGACGGCGACACTGTCGTGGAGGTCTCCACCGACAAGGTCGACATGGAGCTTCCCGCCCCGGCATCCGGGACGATCACCGAGATCCTCGCCGAGGCGGGCGAGACGGTAACCGTCGGCCAGGTGATCGCGCGCATGACGACGAGCGCAGCGACGTCGCCGGCCGCGCCGGCGTCGTCGCTCGCCCCCGCCGCGCCGGGGCCGGCCCCCGCCGCGCCGGCGTCCGCCGCATCGGCGGCCGGAGGCACGGCCGCGGCGCCGGCAGCATCACCGGCCGGCGACATCGCCGCCTCCCCCGTCGCTCGCCGCGTCGCGGCCACCGACGGGATCGACCTGACGCGCGTCACGGGCAGCGCTCGCGGCGGTCGCATCACCAAGGCGGACGTGCTCGCCGCCGCCGGCAATGGAGCGACGGCCACGGCGCCGAGCGCCGGGACTTCGGCGCCGGCCGATTCGACGTCGACTCAGATCAAGGGCGGCGCGGCCACGCTCGCGCGCTACATGGACGAGAGCCGTCAGATCCCGACCGCGACCTCGTTCCGCACCCTCACCGTCACGGTGCTCGACCAGCGCAGACGACAGCTCAAGGATGCCGGCCAGCGCGTCTCCTTCACGCACCTGATCGCCTACGCAATCGCCCTTGCCGCCACCGAGGATATGCCGGTGATGGCGCACCACTACGCGTCGCTCGACGGCAAGCCCCATCGGATTGACGACGGTGCCTGCAACCTCGGCCTCGCCGTCGACGTCGAGAAGAAGGACGGCACGCGCACCCTGATGGTCCCGATCATCCGCGACGCCGGACGCCTCGACTTCGCCGGCTTCCTCGACGCCTACAACGTGCTCGTCGAGAAGGCTCGCACCAACACGCTGACCGCGGACGACCTGGTCGGCGGCAACGTCACGCTGACAAATCCCGGTGGCATCGGCACCGTCGCCTCGGTACCGCGGCTGATGGTCGGTCAAGGCACGATCCTTGCCACGGGGTCGATCGCGTACCCGGCCGGACTCGGGAACATCGGCGAGATGATCGGCGCCGAGAAGGTCATGACGATGACCTCGACGTACGACCACCGGATCATCCAGGGCGCAGAGTCCGGCCGCTTCCTGGCGCGGATCGAGTCCTACCTGCAGGGAGAGGAGAGCTTCTACGAGCGCGTCTTTGGCGACCTCGGCGTCGCGCTCCCCGGACTCCCGCCGCCGCCCGCGCCCGCAGCCGCGGCAGCAGCGGCAGCGGCGGCGCCGTCCCCTGCTTCGGGCACTGCGGCGGCGCCGCCCGACGAGGAGCTGCTCCAGGCCGTCCAAGCGGGGACGTCGCTGCTCAAGGCGCACCGGACTCACGGCCACCTCGCTGCGCATCTCGACCCGCTCGGCTCGGCCCCTGAGGGAGACCCGGCGCTGGACCCCGAGCCGCTCGGCCTGACACCCGAGCTGATGGCGAAGATCCCGGCGCACATCCTGCGCATGTACGTGCCCGGAGCGACTCTCGCCGACGCCCTGCCGCACCTACGCGAGACCTACTGCGGCCCAATCGCCTACGAGATCGAGCACATCGCCTCGCACGAGCAGCGGCTGTGGCTGCGCGAGCGGATCGAGGGAGGAGAATTTCGCCAGCCGCTGAGCACCGACGAGCGCAAGGTCCTGCTGCGGCGGCTGACTCAGGTCGACGCGTTCGAGCGCTTCATGCACAAGGCCTATCTCGGCCAGAAGCAGTTCTCGGTCGAGGGGCTCGACATGACGGTGCCGATGCTCGACGAGACGATCCAGCTGTCGGCAAGCCGGGGCGCACGCGAAGTGGTGATCGGGATGGCCCACCGGGGCCGCCTCAACGTCCTCGCACACAATCTCGGTCGTCGGTACGACACGATCTTCGCCGAGTTCGAGGGCAGCTCGACGCTCGATCCGATCACGACGATTCCGCAGGGAGGGACCGGCGACGTCAAGTACCATCACGGCGCCCTGGGCTCCTACCAGGTCTCGAACGGCGAATCGGTCATCGTCCGCCTGGAGTCGAACCCGAGTCATCTCGAGTTCGTCGCGCCGGTCGCGGCCGGTGCCACCCGCGCGGCGCAGACAACCCGCCAGGGACCCCATGCCCACCTGGACACGAACGCCGCCGTCAACGTGATCCTGCACGGCGACGCCGCCTTCCCCGGCCAGGGTGTGGTCGCCGAGACGTTCAACCTGCAGGCGCTCGACGGCTATACGGTCGGCGGGACGATCCACCTGATCCAGAACAACCAGATCGGCTTTACCACCGACCCCGACGACGCCCGCTCGACGCGCTGGGCGTCTGACCTCGCCAAGGGCTACGACGTCCCGATCATCCACGTCAACGCCGACGATGTCGCCGCGTGCATCTCCGCCGTCCGCCTGGCCTTCGAGTTCCGCCAGCGGTTCGGCCACGACGTGCTCATCGACCTGATCGGCTACCGGCGCTTCGGCCACAACGAGGCCGACGAGCCCGCCTACACGCAGCCGGAGATGTACCAGCTGATCAAGACGCACCCGCCGGCGCGCGAGCTCTATGCCCGGCAGCTGATCGAGCAGGGCGTGGTCACCGAGGAGGAGTCGACGGCGATGACCGACGAGGTCTGGGCGGTCCTCACCGACGATCACCAGAAGCTCAAGGCACAGATCGCCGCGGCCAAGAACCTCGAGCACCACACCGGCGAGTATCAGCTCGACCGCACCGCGTCCCCCGAGGTCCAGACCGCCGTGTCCGAGAGTCGCCTCCGAGTGCTCAATGAGGAGCTGCTCTCCGTTCCCGACGGCTTCGCCGTCCATCCGAAGCTCATCAAGCAGCTCGACCAGCGCCGTGAGGCGCTCGGAGCGCAGGGTGGGATCACCTGGGCCCACGCCGAGTCACTCGCGTTCGCGTCGCTCCTGACCGAGGGAATCCCGATCCGCCTGACCGGCCAGGACGCCGAGCGCGGCACCTTCAGCCAGCGTCACTTGGTACTCCACGACGCCAGGACCGGCCACGAGCACTCCCCGATCCAGCACCTTCCCGGCGCGCTGGCGCCGATGGAGCTGCACAACTCTCCTCTGTCGGAGATGGCCTGTCTCGGGTTCGAATACGGCTACGCCCAGGAGGGACCCGAGACTCTGGTGCTCTGGGAGGCGCAGTTCGGCGATTTCGTCAACAGCGCCCAGGTGATCATCGACCAGTTCATCACCTCGGGGCTGGCCAAGTGGGGACAGACCTCGCGGCTCACGCTTCTGCTCCCGCACGGGTACGAGGGGTCGGGTCCCGAGCACTCCTCGGCGAGGATCGAGCGCTGGCTGACCCTGGCGGCGGAAGGCAACATCCGCGTCGCCAACTGCACGACGCCCGCCCAGTACTTCCATCTCCTCCGCCGTCAGGCGCGGGTCGCCAAGCAGCGGCCGCTGTTCCTGATGACGCCGAAGAGCCTGCTGCGCCTACCGCAGGCCGCGAGCAGCATCGACGAGCTCGCCGGCGGGCAGTTCCGGCCCGTGCTCGCGGAGCCCGGCGTCGACCGCGATCAGGTGACCCGCGTCGTGCTGTGCTCGGGAAAGATCTACTACGACCTCACTGCCCACCCGGCGCGGGAGGAGAACCCCGGTGTGGCGATCGGACGGATCGAGCTGATGTACCCGTTCCCGCAGGGCGAGATCCTCAAGCTCCTGGCCGGCTACCCGAACCTCACGGAGCTCGTGTGGGTCCAGGAGGAGCCACGCAACATGGGTGCCCGCACCTACATGGCCCCGCGGCTGCTCCAGGTGCTCCCGGACGAGATTCACTTCGGTTACATCGGTCGGCCCGAGCGCGCCGCCTCGGGAGAGGGCTATCCGATCGCCCACGCGCGAGAGCAGGGTCGCATCGTCTCGACCGCACTTGACCTGGGGCAACCCGTGTCGCAGTATCCGCGGAAGCTGCCAGGGGAGCGTTAGGGGGTCGTGCGCGTAACGATGAGGGTTCGCTTACGCGTGATCAGGATGAGAACGACACGAACGTCCTGAGACGCGCGCACGTTGCGCGATCGGAGGCGAGCATGTGGATCGGGCGCACCTCCCAACCGTCCGGCCGCGCGGTGAAGAGCACGATCGGCTTGCCGCTATCGATCGACCTCCCGGGCTTGTAGCCGACGTTGCCGACGTTCAAGCCGGTGTCCCACGCCAGGACGCTCTGGTGCCCGACATCCGTGACCGGCTGGCCACACGAGCGGATGCGTGTGGCGCCACCGTCCCGAACGATCGCGGCCTCCAGCGCGTTGTCCTGGGCGGCAAAAGTGCGTGCTTGGCTGATCTCGGCGTGCGCGGTCCGCGCTCGCATTCGCGCGGTGGGGACCAGCGCCGCGACGAGGACCACGACCGCCACGAGCGCGGCCCAGCTTGCCACGCGCGGAAAATGCGCGGTGCCGGCGAGGACCCAGCCGACAGCGGCACCCGCGAGCACGACCATGACCGCGACCGGCTCGATCAGATAGCGGGCGACAGCGGAGAACCCATGGAAGGCAAACACGATCTCGACCGCCACCCACAGGAACCCCGCCCCGGCGAGGAGCAGCGATGCGCGATCTCGCCGGGCGAGGGCGAGTGTGAGCGCGCACAGCACCGCCAGCCACATCGGCAGCTCGTACAGGCCGAGGAAGCGTCCGATCACTCCGGAGATCTTGTCCCCGTGCAGAGCATTGACGGAGTTCAGGTCAAGGTTGGCCGCGCTCAGCCAGGACCTCGACGTGAGCGCCGGGATGCCGAACGAAAGCGCCGGAATGACCGCGAGACCGACCACGGCCAGCGCCCGCATCGACGGAATCGCGCGCCATGCCCAGAGCGCGTACAAGGCCGTGAACGGCCACGCCTCCGGGCGTCCGAGCGAGGCCAGTACGAGGAGCACGAATGCCAGGCGGGGACGGCGCGAAAGATGCGCGTCGATGGCCGCCAGGCATAGGGAGACGATGATCGGATCGGAATTCGCGATCAGGATCAGATGCGAGTAGCCGTCGATGCCCAGCACCCCGAGACCGGCAAACGCCGCCGCTGCCACCGGCGCGTACCGGCGCTCGGGGGAAGGCCCGGTGAGCCGGTACGCGATCCGAGCAGCGAACACGCTCCCGCTCAGAGCTGCCGCGACGGCCGTGACCATCCACAGCCACATCGCGCCGCGGCCCGCGAGCGCGTAGGGAAGCGTAAACAGGAACGTCAGCGCCTTCCATGACGGCGCTCCGTCGGTGTTGAGGTTCAGCGCAAGCGCCTGATGGCCCCACACGAGCCAGCCATAGGCGTCGTAGGCAGGTCGCATCCGCGTCGCGACGACACACACGATCGACACGAGCAGCACCGCCACGATCACGGCAAGCCACGTCACGACCGGAGCCACGCGTGGGGTCCCCGGAGGCGCGCCGTCGGCCCCGGCTGACGCCGTCGAGGGTACTGGGATCACTTGCTCGCGCACGACAAGGCGGCGACGCTACCAACACGCTCGTCGGATCAAGCTAAGCTAAAGAGAAGGTGGTCGTTCCTCGCCGCCGGAGCACACGAACAGTCGTCGACCCCGAGCGCGAGCGCCGCATCCTCGACCGCGTGCGCGCAACGCCCCTTGGTTTCGTGCGCACCTACGGCGACGTCTCGCCCGGCGCGCCGAGGCTCGCCGGCGCCGTCCTCCACGCATCCACCGACCCGTCGGTTCCCTGGCATCGGATCGTGCGCGCCGACGGTTCGCTCGCGAAGGGCGCGCGCCAGCGCGCGCTGCTCGAGGCCGAGGGAGTCCCGTTCCAGGGCGCCCGCGTCCAGATGCGATGTGTACGCCTGCCCGGAGAGCTAGGAGATCACGAGGAGTCGGGCGCCGTTTAGGCTCCACTGCGTGTGGCTCCAGCGACAGATCGCGCTCGCCCCGCGGCCGCGCGGGTTCCACCTCGTGACGCGCGACGTGCTCGAGGCCTTGCCGGAGCTGCGAGCGCTCGACGTCGGCCTGGTGCACCTGCTGATTCGCCACACCTCGGCGTCGCTGGCGCTGAACGAGAACGCCTCCCCTGAGGTGCGGCGCGACTTCGAGACGTGGTTCAATCACGCCGTCCCCGAGCGCGCCGAGTACTGGACGCACACGCTCGAAGGACCCGACGACATGCCGGCCCACATCAAGGCCGCGCTGCTCGGACCGTCCCTGACCCTGCCGATCGCCCAAGGGCGCCTCGCCCTTGGCACCTGGCAGGGCATCTACCTGTGCGAGCACCGCGACCGTGGCGGCTCGCGGTCGCTGATCGCCACCGCGTGGGGGTCGGAGCCGACCTAACGCCCCGTCCACACCGGAGGGCGCTTCTGCGCAAACGCGGTCGCCCCCTCCCGGGCGTCCTCGGACCCGAAGATCGGGGCGGTGATCTCGCCTTGGCGCTGCCAGAACTCCTGAGCGGGCCAGCTCGATACGGCGGTGAGGATGTGCTTCGTCGCCGCCAGCGCGAGCGGGCCGTTGGCGGCGATCGTCTCGGCCAGCTCGAGCGCCTGTGCGAGCGCCGCCCCCGGCTCGGCCAACCTGTTCACGAGCCCGAGCTCGTATCCGCGCTCGGCCGCGATCGGATCGCCGGTGAGCGCGAGCTCCATGGCCACCCCGCGCGGGAGCGCCCGCGGCAGGCGCAGGAGCGCGCCGCCGGCCGCGACCAACGAGCGCTTGACCTCCGGAATCCCGAGCTTGGCCCCGCGCGCCGCCACGATCAGGTCGCACGCCAGGGCAATCTCCAGCCCGCCCGCGACGGCGAACCCTTCGATCGCCGCGATCAGCGGCTTGGCCGGTGGGCGTCTGACGATCCCCGCGAAGCCGCGGTCCCCGACCGAGGACGACTCACCGGCGACGAAGGCCTTCAGATCCATGCCCGCGCAGAAGCCCTTCCCGGCGCCGGTGAGCACGCCCAGCGACAGGTCTGCGTCAGCATCGAGCTCGTCGAGGGCGGTGGCGATTCCCTGCGCGACGGCGAGGTTGACTGCGTTGCGCTGGTCGGGGCGGTTGATCGTGACCACCAGGACGCGCCCGCGGCGCTCGGTCACGACTGCAATCTCGCCTTCGCTCACGCGGCGAACAATCGCAGTTCCGGCTCGCGCTCGCCGCGCAGCACCGCGAGGTCGACCTCGACCCACGCGATCCCCCGCGACTCGGCCAGCACCCTCGCCTGCGGCTTGATCGTCTGCGCCGCGAGGACGCCCCGGCACGACGCCAAGGCCGGGTCGAGCCGGATCCGCGCGAGGTAGCGCGTCAGCTGCTCGACCGCCTCGATGCCGGCTACACGCTTCACCTCGACCGCCACCCACTCCTCGTCGGCGTCGCGGCACATCAGGTCGACCGGCCCGATGTCCGTTGGCCATTCACGGCGCACGAGTCGGAAGCCCTCGCCGCACCACTGCGGTCGCTCGGCGAGCAGCTCCTGGATGTGGGCTTCGACCCCATCCTTCTCGAGTCCACCGCCCTCCCCCGGCGACCCCATCTCGAGCGTCACGTCCGACAGCACCTCGGAGATCACGATCTCGAGCCGGTCCTCGCTCGCGCCGGTGCGCTTGCGCACGACGATCAGCTCGGGCGACTCCTCGATCACGGTCGGGGGCGTCATCCAGTTGAGGGGCTTGTATCCACCGGCGTCGGCGTGCACGAGCACCGATCCGTCGGCCTTGATCATCAGCAGCCGCAGCGCGTCCGGCAGCAGAGCATTGAGACGGCCGGTGTAGCGAACCTCGCAGCGGGACACGATCAGGCGCACGGGCGGCAGGCTACGCGCCCGTCCGGACGGCCGCGAGAGCGCCGGCTTGCGGGCGTCGCACGCCCGCGGACGTTCCACCAGGGCGTCGCGCGCCCGCGGACGTTCCACCGACGACTGCCCTACATTGTCGGCAGATGCGCCAGCAACTTCGCCCGCTGTTCGATCGGATCGTGATCAAGGAGCTCGACCCGGACCGCGTCCGGCGCTCCGGTCTGCTCGTCCCGCCAGGGAGCGACGAGCCGCCGCCCCAGCACGGGATCGTGCTCGCGGTTGGCCCCGGGCTCGACTGGTGGGATCACGTCGGCGTGCAGATGCCGGTTCAGCCCGGTGACCACGTGGTCTTCCCGGCCTCCGCCGGCGTCTGGGTCGAGGTCGAGGAGGAGCGGCTGCTCGTGTGCCGGGTCGCCGAGCTGCTCGGAGTACTCGACCGAGTCGAGGCCTGCCCAGGCTGCGGTGGGCGCACACTAGCGCCGACTGAGTCCTGCCCCGTCTGCGGGCGCGAAGGCTCACTCGCCAACCCCTGACTTCGCGCACGGCGCCGCGAGCCGAAGCCTTTCCTACGGTTCGCCGACCGCGACCGCCAGCGCGAAGCCGTGCGGCGAGGTCGGGCACGTCAGCGGATCCGTGGTCGGCGGAATGATGCGAAGCCGCGGCGCACGCGGGAGCCTGTGGGCATTCTCGACCGATGACGCTCCGAACGCGGCGACCGTCACCGGCGAGGCGCTCACGAACTCTCGGCACGGGATGTCCGAGCACCGCGACGGCCCCGAGACGAAGCAGGGAACGCCGCCGTCTTCAATCAAGGGACGAGGAACAGTCGGTGAGCGGGGGAGGATCAACGGCTCCGTGGGTAGCGGATGACGGAGCCTCGAGATCTCCGCCTCGAGCGCGTGCCGCAGCGGCAGGCCCACTCTCACCGCCGGCACGGCAGCGCCTGGATGCCCTGCGCTCGACGCAGCTGAGCTGTGGTCAAGGGTCACGACCCCGGTCAGCACGATCGCGACGAACCCTGCAAGAAGCCGGCTCATAGTCAGCACTACGACGTCGCGGCGCACGCATCACGGCAGATTGCCGCCCGGCCCTACGCCGCGCTGCGCTCACCGAGCTCGCGCGGGATCGCCGACCGCACGCGTTCGAGCAGCTCCGCGACCTCGGGGTCGCCGCCGATCGCGAGCGCCCGCTCGCACGCCGCGATGCACTCGGTGCTCCGGTCCGTGCGCGCCAGAGCGTGCGCGTACCGCGACCACGCCGCCGGCGAGTCCGGCGCCAGCCGCGTCGCTGCCTCACACGCGGACACCTCGGCGCCGAGGTCACCGGCGAGGTGGTAGGCGAGGCCCAGGTCCAGCAGCCCGTCCACCGACGGCGCGATCAGGCGAGCCCGCTCGAGCGCGGCCAGCGCGCCCGCACGATCCATCAGACGCAGGCGCAGGCGCCCGAGGCGCTCCCACGCCGAAGCGTCCGCCGGCGCCCGCTCGGCGGCGCGCGCCGCCGCCTCGGCCGCGAGGTCGATCGCGCCCATGTCGACGTAGATCCGCGAGGCGAAGCGCTCGGGCGTCGGACGGTCGACGTCCACCCGCGCCCAGTCGCGGACCGCACGCGCGGCGGCGGGAAGATTGCCCGCCTGCCAGAAAGACACGGTGAGCAGGCGCAGCACCATCGGGTTTGACGGGTCGGCATCGCGCGCATAGACCAGCCGCTGGGACGCCAGCTCAGCGTTCCCCTCGGCGAGCGCGTGCTGCGCGGCGGTCATGAATCGCTGCACCCGATCGGCCGCCGGATCGGGTACAGAGAAGTCGACGAACTCCAGCGACCCGGCCGGGATCGTCCGCACGCCGACGCTGAACGTCACCCGCGCCCACTGCTTGGTGTCCTCGTCGTCGCCGGAGAAGTAGATGCCGGTGACCGTACCCACGCCCCATTCCGGATACGCCAGGCAGCGCGCGTAGCTGTGCACGACCGAATGGTCGGGGACTCGCGACCCGAAGGGATCGTTGCGCGAGCGGTCCTCGGCCGCGGCACGAGTGCGCTGCTCGGCCTCGTAGGCGCGCCGGCCCTCCTCCGCGCGCGCCCGCCGCGTGGCCGCGGCCGAGACCTTGACCGCGGTGCGCGTCACGCGACCGCCGCGCGAGCCTTCCGCCAGCCGCTCGAGCTGATCGGCAGCCTCGTTGACGGCCTGCAGGTGGCGCTGGTGCTCGTGCTGGCGCCCGGGAGGCGCAATGTCGGGATGCCACCGCTTGGCCATCCGCCGGCGGGCCAGCTGTACGGTGCGCTGGTCGAAGGGCGGATCGAGCTCCAGCAGATGGAGCGCTTGCTCTACATCGAGGATGCGGGGCATGACCTCATTACGTTAGCGGGACCGGGCGCGAGCTCGCGCCGTCCCTAGCTCGGTGCGCGTCGATGCCTGATTACGGACCCGGACGGTGATGCTCGCGGGCCCGAATTCCGCGCCGCCCGCGTACACGGCCCGCACCGACCGGTTCGGCCCCGGCGCGAGCGCGAAAGAAGCCTGTCCCGAGCGCCGGGTGCGCACGTGCAACTCGTGGCGCCCGTCCGTGATCGACAGCACGGCGCCCCCGACGCTCGCGCCGTTCGACGTCACCAGGTAGAGGGTGCCTCGGGCGGAGTGGCCCGAGGACGCGACGAGCGTCTGGCTGCGGGAGGCGACATCGGAGCACTCCAGACCCTTGGCGAGCACCAGCGTGCTCTTCGGCGCGTAGCTGACGACGAGTCTGAAGTGGCGATCGCCGGAGGCGAGCTCGACCTCGTCGGCCGAGCGCGCGAGCGCGTGCAGCCCGCCGGTCGTGGCGAGCACCGTGCCGAGCACCTTGGGTCCGACGCTGACCGTCGCCGTCGTACCCGCGAGCGCGACCGATACCAGTGTGCCTCGAGCGTCGCCGATCGCCACTGCCCCACGGCGCAGACTGCCGGTCAGTCGCAGCCCGCCGGCCTGGTGCGTCAGCCGAAGCCGGACGAGCGCAGAGCACTCAGCCAACGGAGCGGAGCTCGACAGCACCGTCGCGAACCTGATCGTCCACGTGAATGAGACGGAGTCGGCCCGACCGCCGGCATCCGTCGCCGCGACGACCACGGTCGAGGTGCCGGCCTGCGTCGGCGTCCCCCTGACTCGACCGGTCGAGCTGTCGATCGACAGGCCCGCCGGCAGTCCGGTCGCGCCGTAGGTGAGGGGCGAGTTGCCGGCATCGATCGCGGCGAGCCGCAGGCTCAGCTTCAGGCCCAGCGTCGAGCTCTGAGCGCCCGGATCGGTGACCGTCACCGTCTCGCACAGCGCGGAGGCGAGCGCCGAGGCGTTCGGGGTGCCGAGCCCCGAGGCCATGTCGTAGCGGGGGCGAGCGGCGAACTTGCCGCCGTTCGTGCCGGTGAAGTCGTTGTTCCCTGAGGTCACGTCATCGAAGGAGGAGGCGTAGGCGGATCCGGCCGCGCGGTACAGGGCCGGATCCGCGAACCCGACCGAGGTGCCGCTGCACAGCGGCGAAGCATCCGCGAGGGTGACCAGCGCGGCCCAGACCGGAGCCGCCGCGCTCGTGCCGCCGATGCCGATCCAGCTTCCGTCGTAATAGACGAGGTACCCGGTGTCCGGGTCCGCGTCGGCGGAGACGTCGGGCACCTCGCGGCAGTAGCCGGGCGAGGCCCCGCACGGCGTCCCGGCGGAGGCCGAGTAGATCACGTGCACCGACGACGGCGCACCCGACTGGTAGGAGGGCATCTTCCAGAACGTGGAGATCCCGCCGCCACCGGCGCCGACGTTCTGACCGAGCGCCCCGCCTTCGCCGTCACCGTTGTTCCAGACCGTCTCGCTCGGCGGCGGCCCGAGGAAATCGAGGCTTGTGCCACCGACCCCGGTGACATACGGCTGGCTCGACGGGTCGTCGACCGCCGCCGCGAGATCGAGGTTCTGGCCGGCCACGTAGCAGTCCTCTGCGCCATCGTCGCCGGCGGCCGAGATGATCGTTTGACCTTGCGCGGCGGCCTCCTGGAACAACGTCCCCTCGGCCGTCGCGTCCGCTGACCCCTCCATCGACTCGCACTGGCCCCAGGAGGTCGAGATCACCTTCGCCCGGTCCTGGCTGATAATCGCATTGAACGTGTCGTAGGGGCCGGCCCCCGGCGAGCCGGAGTTCGAGTTCGGTCCCTGATAGACAAGGATGGTCGCCTTCGGGGCGAGGCCGATCACGTCCTCGATGTCGAGCGCCGCCTCGCCGCTTCCCGCGCCTGTCCCCGCGCCGCCGTCGACCGGGACGTAAGACACCGACGCGTCGGTTCCGTAGCACGACTGATACGCCGCGATGTCGGACGCGGCGTCGGGCCCGAGCTCATAGATCGCGATCGTCTGGCCCGCTCCCTCGTCGCCTGCCGCATAGAGGCCCGAGAAGCGGTAGGCGAAGGCGATCTGGTCGGCCGTGTACGCGTCCTGGCCGGGAGCCGCGGCGATCGCCGCGGCGCACGGCTGCGGCCCGCCGGTGGCAACGTGGGGAGCCGTCAGGTCGACGGCACCGCCGGCTCGCGATGCGTCGGCTCGCCGGCGCACGGCGAGAGGCTGCGGAGCCGACAGCGTGTCGAGCCCGACCACGCCCTCGACGAGTCTCGCGACGGGCGCGTCGAGCCGTGGCGCCGCGGCACTCGCGAACGCGAGCCGACCGCCGGGCGCCGCGATCCGCGAGAACGAGACCGAGAACGCGTCGGCGACTGCGCCGGCGCTCGCCGTGATCGGAATCGCAAGCCCGTTGGCGCTCACCGCTCCCGGGTTCAGGCCGTGGGCGCGCAGGGAGGACTCAACCGCCGCGGTCTGCACCATCGTCGGGCCGAACCGCCGCGCGAACTGCGCCGGCGTGATGTACTCGTGGTAGAGGCCCGATCCGGGCGTCGACACCGCGTCCGCGAACGCGGCCAGTGCCGCCGGATCGCGCGGTTTCAGCGCCACCGTCACGTTCAACCTGGTGGAAGCCGGTAGGGCCCCGATCACTCGCGACGCAGGCATGAGCGCCACCGAGCCGACGCGAATCCCGCGTGTGGCCGCTGCGTGAGCGGGAGGGACCACGACGGCAGCGGCGAGCGCGGCGGCGCACGCGGCCAACTGGAGCGTGCGGAGAACGCGGGACATCGAGCCGGACACGCTCACACGCTGAGCTTAAGCACCAGCCGACTCGTGTGATTGCTCGCGTCGGTCGCCATGACGGTGACGTCGAGTGTCTTGACGCCGGCTTTCTCGGCCTCGGCGGCCAGGACGGCGCTGACACGGATCGCCCCGCCTGTGATGGTGACCTGCACCCTGGTGCGGGGCGATCCCAGTGAGATCGTCAGCGCGCCATGGTTGAGCTTCGATGTGAACTTGAGGCGCGTGCCACCGGGGCCCTTCACGGTGATCGGACCGGCCACGCTGGCGGCGTTGCGCGCGAAGCTGAGTCCGCTCGGGAGGTCGACCGCGACCGCCTTGATCGATGGTGCGTCATGGCCGGCGCTGACCTTGAAGGTGAGCCGTGCGTTCCTGTGGGAGACCCCGGCGAGTGAAGCGATCGACATCGAAGGACGGCCGCCGACCGTCCAGCGGAACGTTGCTCGCCCTGACCCACCGTTCCGACCCGTGGCGGTGACCGTGACGGTCGAGGCTCCGACCCGCTTGGGTGTGCCGGAGATCAGACCGGTGGCAGCGTCAATGGACAGGCCGTCCGGAAGCTCGACGGCCGAATAGGTCAGCGTCCCGCTACCGCTTGCGTGCGCTTTGATCTGGAGCCGCGCGGCCTCGCCCACCGTCCCGGTCTGGTTGCCGGGTTTGGTGACGGTGACCGTCGGGGTCAACGTGGTCGGCGTGGTCGGTGTCGCCGGGGTGCTCGGCAGTGCGGGGGTGCTCGGCGGGGTCGGCGTGAGCGGGTACGGAACCCCCGTCGCTGCGTCGCACAGGGCGCCGGCAAGCGTCGACCCGTTCGGCGTGCCGAGCCCGGACGCCATGTCGTAGCCGAGGTCGGCGGCGAAGCCACCGGCGCCCGTGAAGTCGTTGTTCCCCGAGGTGATGTCGCTGAACGTGCCGGCGTAAGCGCTGCCCGCGATCGTGTAGAGGTTCGGGTTGAGGAACCCGATCAGCGATCCGCTGCACGTAATCGACGCGTTCGAGAGCGCGATCAGCGCCGCCCACAGGGGCGCCGCCCCGCTTGTGCCTCCAATCCCCTGCCAGGCCGACGCATCGGTGGCTTCCCCGTCTCCGTCCCAGTAGATCAGGTACCCGGTGTCGGGATCGCCGTCGGCCGACACGTCCGGGACCTGGCGACAGTCGCCTGACGCGGCGCCGCACGGCAGGCCCGAGGATTCCGCGTTGATCACGTCCAGTGATGACGGCGCACCCGATTGATAGGACGGCATCGGCCACAGCGTGGAGATTCCGCCGCCGCCGGCGCCTCCTGCGTCGTTCCACACGGTCTCGCTCGGCGGCGGCCCGAGCGCGGTCAGGCTCGTGCCGCCGACGCCGGTGACGAACGGCTGGCTGGCGGGATCATCAACCGCGAGCGAGTCCGTGCCGCAGTCCTCCGCGCCCTGGTCGCCTGCAGCCGCGACGATCGTCTGGCCCTGCGTGGCGGCCTCCTCGAACAGGATGCTCTCCGCCTGTGCGTCGCTCGATCCCTCCTCGGACTCGCACTCGCCCCACGAGGTCGAGATCACTTTCGCAGCGTCCTGGCCGATGATCGCGTTGTAGGTGTCGTACGCGCCGGTGTCGCTGTTCGGTCCTCGGTAGACCAGGATGCTCGCCTCTGGCGCCAGGCCGATCACGTTTTCGATGTCGAGCTCGGTCTCCATCCCGTCGCCGTTCCGGGCGATCGGGCGCGATGGTCCGCCGTCGATCGCCTTCTCGTAGATGACTTTCGTGCTCGTCCCGTAGCACGACTGGTACGCCGTGATATCGCTCGGAAAATTGCCCTCGAGCTCATACAGCGCCACGGTCTGCCCCGCACCCTCGTCGCCGTCCCCGTAGAGGCTCGAGAAGCGGTACGCCGATGCAATCTGATCGGCCGTGTAGGCATCGTCACCGGGAGCGTCGTCGACCGCGGTCGCGCACGGCTGCGGACCGCCCGTCACGACATCCGGAGCCGAAACCCGGGGCGGGGCGTGCGATCGTGCGCGCGCGAGCTCGACCGGCTGCGCCACCGCCAACGTGCTGAGCCCGACCACGCCCTGCACGAACCCGGCGACCTTCGCGCTCAGCGACGGCGCCGCCGTACTCGCGAACGCCGTCCGGCCGCTTGGCAGCGCATACCGCTCGAACGACAACGAGAACGCATGCGCGAGTTGCGCAGCCGTGGCGCTCACGCCAATCGCCAGCCCGTTGTCGCTCACCCTCCCGGGGTCGAGGCCACGTGAGCGCAAAGCGGACTGGACGGCTTCGATCTGCTCCGTCGTCGGGCCGAACCGCCGCGCGAACTGCCCGACGCTCAAGTAGTCGCGGTACACGTCCGATCCCGGCGTCGCCACCGCGGTGGCGTACGCGGCCAGCGACGCTGGATCGCGCGGCTGCAGCGTGACCGCGACGCGCACGTGCGTCGGCCCCGCGAGGGCGCCGAGCGCCCGCGCGCCCGCCGAGAGCTCTGGCACCGCGCCGACGCGAATCTCGCCCGTGGGCGAGGCAGAGGCCGACGCGAACGACATCAGCGCGCATCCGCACGAGACCAGCACCACCCTCCGTGACCACCGAAACATCGAAGCACCTCTAAAACCGCGCGCTTGATTGCCCTCTCGCACGTTATCGACACAGAGCCCGGGTCGCCCGGACCCTATCCTTGCTCGCCTATGGCGACCCAGTACATCTTCACCACCCACAAGCTCTCGCGCCGCTATCCCCCCACGCAGCAGGTCCTTACCGACATCTCGCTGTCGTTCCTGCCGGGCGCAAAGATTGGCGTGCTCGGCTACAACGGTGCCGGCAAGTCGACCCTGCTGCGGATCATGGCCGGGCTCGACACCGAGTTCGACGGCCACGCCCAGCTCGCCTCGGACGCGACCGCAGGGATGCTCGAGCAGGAGCCGGAGCTCGATCCGGCCAAGGACGTACGCGGGAACGTGGAGGACGGCGTCGCCGAGATCCGCGCGCTACTCGATCGCTTCAACGACCTGTCGATGAACTACTCCGACGAGACGGCGGACGAGTTCGCGGCGGTGCAGGAGCGGATCGACTTGGTCGACGGCTGGAACCTCGACACGACGCTCGAGGTCGCGATGGATGCGCTGCGCTGCCCGCCTGCGGACGCCGAGATCTCGACGCTCTCCGGCGGCGAGCGCCGCCGTGTGGCTCTGTGCCGCCTGCTGCTCCGTCAGCCCGACCTGCTGTTGCTCGACGAGCCGACCAACCATCTCGACGCGGAGTCGGTCGCCTGGCTCGAGGCCCATCTGCGCGACTACCCCGGCACGGTGGTCGCGGTCACCCATGATCGCTACTTCCTCGACAACGTCGCGGGCTGGATCCTCGAGCTCGATCGCGGCCGCGGCGTCCCCTACGAGGGTAACTACACGGGCTGGCTCGAGCAGAAGCAGCGGCGTCTCGAGGTCGAGGCACGGCAGGAGACGGGGCGGCGCAAGACGATCGAGCGCGAGCTCGAGTGGGTGCGGATGAATGCCAGCGCCCGTCGCGCCAAGCCCAAGGCCCGCCTGAACGCCTACGAGGCGCTGCTGGCCCAGGATCGCAACGTCAAGCTCGATCAGGTCCAGATCCACATCCCGGCTGGTCCGCGCCTCGGCGAGGTAGTCGTCGAGGCCGCAGGCCTCTCCAAGGCCTACGGCGAGCGGCTGCTGATCGACGGCCTCGACTTCAAGCTTCCGCGCGGCGGCATCGTCGGCGTGATCGGCCCGAACGGGGCCGGCAAGACGACGCTCATGCGCATGATCGCTGGTCAGGAGCAACCGGACGACGGCGTGCTTCGCATCGGCGACACCGTCGAGCTCGCCTACGTCGATCAGTCGCGCGACGCGCTCGACCCCGCGAAGACGGTGTGGGAGGAGGTCTCCGGCGGCGAGGAGCAGATCGCCCTCGGCGATCGTCGCGTCAGCAGCCGGGCCTACGTCGCGGGATTCAATTTCCGGGGCACCGATCAGCAAAAGAAGGTCGCCAAGCTTTCGGGTGGCGAACGCAACCGGCTCCACCTCGCGAAGCTCCTGCGCCGCGGCGGCAACATGCTGCTCCTCGACGAGCCCACCAACGACCTCGATACCGACACGCTGCGGGCGCTCGAGGAGGCGCTCCTGGCGTTCGCGGGATGCGCGGTGGTCGTCTCCCACGACCGCTGGTTCCTGGATCGGATCGCGACCCATGTGCTCGCGTTCGAAGGCGACTCTCAGGTGCGCTGGTTCGAAGGCAATTTCGAAGCGTACGAGAGCTTCAGACACGAGCGGCTGGGCGCCGAGGCCGACAGGCCGAAGCGGATCACGTACAAGAAGCTCGTCCGCGGATAGCGCCGTACGCGCGATCAGGCCCGGGCAGCAAGCACGCCGTCGAGCACGCCCATCAGCTCGTGTGCGTCGAGCGCCACAGCGTCGGCTCCGCGCAGCCCGTCGACTCCGAACGGACCCGTCGCCACCGCGAGGCAGCGCACCGCGTCGGCTCTCGCGCAGGCGATGTCCAACGGGGTGTCACCGATCACGATCGTGCACTCGCGCGGGTAGAGCACGCAGTCCTCACCTGCGCGGCGTCGGGCGAGGACGGGAAGCGCAGCGCGATCTTCGGCGTCGGAGCCGAACGCGCCCTGCCCGAGGGGAAAATGACCACCGATCCCGGCTCGGGCCAGCTTGATCCGGGCGACAGGCTCGTAATTCCCGGTCAGCAGCGCGAGCCGCACGCCGGCGCGAGCCGACAGCCCGGTGAGCAGCTCGGGCACGCCCGGGAGCACGGTGTGCGAGAGGTCGGCGGGACATCGGCGCGCGTACTCGCGGCAGCAGGTCTCGCGCACCGCGTCGGCGCGCTCGTCGATCCGCTCGGCGGACACCCCCGCGGTGAGGAGCATGATGCGCGCGATCTCGCCGTCGGTGCGCCCGGCGGGTCGCACCGAGGGCCGCAGCATCTCGGGAGCCTCGACGCCGTGGACCTCGATCAGTGCCGCGTCCAGCGCCTCCCGGTGGGCCTCGGTCGCCCCGGTGAGGAGCGTGCCGTCGATGTCGAAAAGGAGCAGCAAACCGGCGGGCGTTCAGCGCTCGAATGACATCCCCGGCTCGAGCCGCTGGGCGAACGCGGCGATCAATCGCGCCGCCGACTCGACATCGTCGAGCGAGACCATCTCGACCGGAGAGTGCATGTATCGGCACGGCACCGACACGAGGCCGGTGGGGACGCCGGAGCGACTGACATGGATCGCGTCGGCGTCTGTTCCGGTGCCTTTCCCGAGCGACTCGAGGGTGAAGGGAATCTGCTCCTGCTCGCCCGCCTCGTAGAGCAACTCGAAGATGCGGGGATGAAGCGTTGTCCCCCTGGCGATCACCGGACCGGAGTCGAGCGTGTGCTTGGTGATCGGCCCGAGCTCAACCCCGGGTTGATCGGTCGCGAACGTGAGATCGACCGCGATCGCGAGGTCGGGCTCGAGCGCGAACGTGCTCGTCCGCGAGCCCGCGAACGTCGTTTCCTCCTGAACCACCGCCAGCGCGACCACGTCCCCGGGCGCCCCTCCAGCCGCCGCCACGAGCCGCGCCGCCTCGGCCGCCACGAAGCACCCGACACGGTTGTCGAGCGCCCGCGACACGAGCCGGCCGTGGGGCAGCTCCACCGGCGCGGCGTCAATCACCGCCACGTCTCCGATCCGGACCAGCTCGCTCGCCTCAGCGGCGCTTCGAGCACCGACGTCGATGTGGAGCTCCTTGAGCTCGGGGACCTTCTTGCGATCCTCCTCCTTGAGCAGGTGGATCGGCTTGCGCCCGACTACCCCGGCGACCGCACCGCCACGCGTGCTCACCGACACCCGCTGACCGATCAGGACGACCGGGTCCCAGCCGCCGACCTGCCCGAAGTGCAGGTATCCGTCGTCGTCGATGTGAGAGATGTGCAGGCCGATCTCGTCGATGTGCCCGACGACCGCCAGCGTCGGACCGCCCCCGGGCGGCAGGGCGGATACCCGCGCGAGCGATGAGCCGAGGTGGTCGGCACGGACGTCCTGCGCGAACTGCGCGCAGCCGGCACGCCAGACCCGAGCAGGGTCGGTCTCGTGGCCGGATGGTCCGGCGGCCGTGAGCAGCTGCGCAAGGAGCGGGGGGGCGGGCATGGTCGCGACCTCAGCCGACGAGCTCGCGCAGCACGAACTGGAGGATGCCGCCGTGGTGGTAGTAGCGCTGCTCCTGCGGAGTATCGATCCGGACGGTTACCGTGAACTCGCGCTCGCCCGCGCGGACGGTGATCTCACGGGGAATCTCCTCGGCGCCGGCGAGCCCGGCGATCGTGAACGCCTCGTGTCCGGTGAGCCCGAGCGAGGCCACCGACTCGCCGTCCTTGAACTGCAGCGGCAGCACGCCCATCCCGACGAGGTTCGAGCGGTGGATCCGTTCGAAGCTCTCGGCGATCACCGCGCGCACCCCGAGCAGGCTCGTCCCCTTCGCCGCCCAGTCGCGCGAGGAGCCCGATCCGTACTCCCTGCCGGCAAGCACGACCAGCGGCGTGCCCTCCTGCTGGTAGCGCATGGCGGCATCGTAGATCGACATCTGCTCGGAGTCGTCGTCCCGCTTACCCAGGTACAGCGTCACCCCGCCCTCGGGAAGCGGACCGTGCGTACCCTCGAGCTGGTTGCGCAGCCGAATGTTCGCGAACGTGCCGCGCATCATCACCTCGTGGTTACCGCGGCGCGAGCCATAGGAGTTGAAGTCCTTCGGGTTCACGCCGTGCTCGATCAGGTACTGGCCCGCGGGCCCGTCGCGCTTGATCGACCCGGCCGGGGAGATGTGGTCGGTGGTGACGCTGTCGCCGAGCACGGCGAGCACGCGCGCGCCCTCGATGTCCTCGATCGGCTCGGGCTCGGGCGCCAGGGCGTCGAAGAACGGCGGGCGGCGCACATAGGTCGAGTGCCCGTCCCACTGGAAGCTGTCCCCGGTCGGAACCTCGAGCGAGTTCCAGCGCTCGTCCCCGTCGAACACCGCCGCGTAGCTCTTGCGGAACATGTCGGACTGAACCGCATCGAGGACCGTGTCGGAGACCTCCGCCGCCGTCGGCCAGATGTCCTTGAGATACACGGCCTGGCCGTGATCGTCCTCGCCCAGCGGCTCCTCGTAGAGATCGATGTCCATCGTGCCGGCGAGCGCATAGGCGACGCACAGCGGCGGCGAGGCGAGGTAGTTCATCTTCACGTCGGGGTTGATCCGACCCTCGAAGTTGCGATTGCCCGAGAGGACGGAGACGACGGCGAGATCGGCGTCGTTGACCACCTCCGAGATCTCCTCGGGCAGCGGTCCGCTGTTCCCGATGCAGGTCGTGCAGCCGTAGCCGACGAGGTTGAATCCCAGTGCCTCGAGGTACTCCGTCAGACCTGCCCGGTCGAGGTACTCGGTGACGACCTTGGAGCCGGGCGCGAGCGAGGTCTTGACCCACGGCTTGGCCTGGAGTCCTCGCTGCACGGCGTTGCGCGCGAGGATGCCCGCTCCGACCATCACCGACGGATTCGAGGTGTTCGTGCAGCTGGTGATTGCGGCGATGACCACGTGACCGTGGTCGAGCTCGGTCTCGGTGCCGTCCGCGAGCGTCACCGCAACGACCGTGCTTGTGCGCTCGGCCACCTGCGCCGGGGTGACGAGGTGGCCGGGCTCGTGCCCGACCCCGTCGGGGCGGTGGGACGAGACGGGATCGCTCGCGGGAAAGCTCTCCTCGATCGCGTTGTCCTCTGCGGAGTCCTCCGGCAGATAGCCCTCGAGCGCCGCTCGGAACCCCGCCTTGGCGTCGGTCAGGGACACGCGATCCTGCGGGCGCTTGGGCCCGGCGATGCTCGGTACCACGGTCGAAAGGTCGAGCTCGATCGTGTCGCTGTAGGTCGGCTCCTCAGAGTTCTCGTCGTGCCACAGCCCCTGCTCCTTGGCGTACGCCTCGACGAGCTCGATCAGCTCCCTGGGACGGCCCGAGAACTCGAGGTAACGCAGGGTCTCCGCGTCGATCGGGAAGATCGCGCAGGTCGAGCCGAACTCCGGGGACATGTTCCCGATCGTGGCGCGATCGGCCAGCGGCAGGTTGGCGAGGCCGTCGCCGTGGAACTCGACAAACTTGCCGACGACGCCGAGCTTGCGGAGCATCTCGGTGACCGTGAGGACGAGGTCGGTGGCGGTCGCGCCCTCGGGGAGCTCGCCCGTGAGCTGAAACCCGATCACCTGGGGAATCAGCATCGACATCGGCTGACCAAGCATCGCGGCCTCGGCCTCGATCCCGCCGACCCCCCAGCCGAGGACGCCGAGACCGTTGATCATGGTTGTGTGCGAGTCGGTGCCGACCAGCGTGTCGGGATATGCCTGGGGCGGGTCGGATCCACGGTCGTTGACGAACACGACCCGGGCGAGGTACTCGAGGTTGACCTGATGGACGATGCCCGTGTCCGGCGGGACCACTTGGAAGTTGTCGAACGCTCCCTGGCCCCAGCGCAGGAACGCATAGCGCTCCTGGTTGCGCTCGAACTCGAGCTCGGCGTTGCGCTCAAAGGCCTGGTGGGTGCCGAAGACGTCGACCTGGACCGAATGATCGATCACCAGCTCAGAAGGCACAAGCGGATTGATCTTCTCCGCGTCGCCGCCGAGCTCGGCCATGGCGTCGCGCATCGCCGCCAGATCGACGATCGCCGGAACGCCGGTGAAGTCCTGCATCACCACCCGTGCCGGGGTGAAAGCGATCTCCTGGGTCGGGTCGGCCTTCGCGTTCCAGCGCGCGAGCGCTTCGATATCGCGCGCGCTGATCGACTCGCCATCCTCGTTGCGCAGCAGGTTCTCGAGCAGGACCTTGAGCGAGAAGGGCAGGCGCGCGACGTCGTAGGAGGCTTGGAGCGCGTCGAGGCGGAAGATCTCGAAGGAGCGGTCGCCGACGGTGAGCGTGGCCTTCGCGTCGAAGCTGTTGGCGGACATGCAGTCTCCTGTGCTCGGGTGGAGCCACGTAACTCTAAGCGGGCGCCGCCATCGGCGCCGCGCGATGGGTCACGTGGACGAGTATCGGCGACCACCGCCGTCGGGGCGGCCCCGGCCGCGCGATGGGTCACGTGGACGATCCTGAGCCGGCATAAGCGGCTCACGATCGTCCACGTCCGGCGAGGGGCTCACACCCCGTCTAGGCTCCCGCGCCGATGGCGACCCTCCCGGCCTGATGGCGACCCTCCCGGCCTGATAGATGGCGACCCTCAGCCATGTCCTCCGTGATCGCAGCGGCGCGGAGGCCCCGACGGTGGCGAACATGGAGACGTTCTTCGACCTCGTCTACGTGTTCGCGGTGACGCAGCTCTCCGACCACCTATTCGAGCACCTGACCGCCCGCGGGGCGCTGCAGACGCTCGTGCTCTTCATGGCCGTCTGGTGGGCATGGAACTACACGGCCTGGGCCACGAACTGGATCGACCCCGAACGTCCGCCGGTCGCCCTGCTGATGATCGTGCTGATGCTGATCAGCTTGCTGATGTCGGCGGCGATCCCTGATGCCTTCGGTCACCGCGTCGCCGACCTGCTGCTCCTCAGCGCCGCGGTGACGGTGGTCGAGCTCGCGCTGGCGGTCGCCGCGTCCCGGGCGCCGCCGGTCACCGAGCGGTCATAGGACGCACGGCGGATCTGCTTCGTCGCCCGCAGTTCGCGCCGCCTGGCGCCCACACGACGGTGCGCCGATGTGATTGTCTTATTTCCCGATGGATTCGCTCGAGCCGAGAGCCCGCCGCGGCGAGCGCTCGCGCCCGCGTCAGCACCGCGACGATCGACGCCGGCCCGTGCTCACCGTCCTTGTCATGCTCGCGCTCGTGCTCGTGGCGGCGACCGTGGTCGTCGTCGTCCTCTCGACCATCGGCGGCGGCGGTTCGCCGGCCGCGGCGCGGCACCCGCGCTCGGCCGCCATCCCCCGGGCGCGCAACGGGAGTGCGAACGCAGCCGGCGTCCATGTCGTCACGACCGGCGGCGTGATCTCGACCGTGTCGCCGACCGCCCGCGGCGACGCGTCCGGTACGACTCCTGTCCCGGTACTGATGTACCACGTGATCGCGGCGCCCCCGACCGGGGCGCCGTTCCCCGGCCTGTACGTTCCCGCGAGCGAGTTCGCGGCGCAGATGCGGGCCTTGAAAGCGGCCGGCTGGCACGCGGTCACGCTCGACCAGCTCGAGGCCTATTGGTCACGCGGCGTGCCGCTCGGCCCGGGCAAGCCGATCGTGCTCACGTTTGACAACGGCTACCACTCCCAGTACACCGAGGCCTTCCCGACCCTCCGCCGGCTCGGCTGGGTCGGCAACGAGAACATGCAGCTGACGGGGCTGCCGCCGTCGCAGGGCGGCCTCACCGACGCGCAGATCCGGGCCCTGGTTGCCGGCGGCTGGGAGCTCGACACGCAGGGCATCAGCCACGCCGATCTCATCACGCTCGACCCCGCCGAGCTCACCGACCAAGTGGCCGTCGCCCGCAGGACCATCCAGCGACGCTTCCACGTGCCGGCCAACTGGTTCTGCTATCCGTCCGGCGACTACGACGCGACGGTGGTCGCGGCCGTCCGCGCGGCCGGCTTCGTCGGCTCGACCACGGTCGTTCCGGGCTGGACACATCGCACCGACGATCCCTACACGCTGCACCGACTCCGCGTCCTCGGCGGTACGACCCCGGCGGGCCTGCTCGCGCAGATCGCGGGAGCGCGGGAAGACCCGCCGGCGCCGCCCTCGTACTCGGGCTGACACGGCGTGCCGGCGCTGCCGCAGATCGCCGCGACCCGGTACGTCTCGCCATTGCGCGAGGGCGGATCCCTCCCCGGTCTGCTCGAGACCGACGACGATGGGATCTATGTCGTGAAGTGGACCGGCGCCGGGCAGGGACCGCTGGCGCTCGTGGCCGAGGTGATCGGCATCGAACTGGCGCGCAGGGTCGGCCTCCGTGCGCCGGACCTCGCGGTCGTCGAGGTCGACGGACGGCTGGCCGAAGCCGAGCCCGATCCCGAGATCCAAGAACTGCTCCGAGCGAGCGCGGGCATCAACCTCGGCGTCGACTTCCTGCCCGGGGCCGTTCCCTTCGAGCCGCCGGTGTCCCCGTCGCTCGCGGCTGACGTCGTCTGGCTCGACGGCTGGCTGATGAACGTCGATCGGACGCCGCGAAATCCCAACCTGCTCACCTGGCACAAGGAGATGTGGCTGATCGACTTCGGCGCCGCCCTGTATCCCCAGCACGCGACTCACGACCTCGCCGCCGAGGCGCTGCGACCGTTCCCGGCGCTCAGCGAGCATGTGCTCGGTGCAGCGGCCGAACCACTGCAGACCGCGCACGAGCGACTTGCGGCGCCGGCGATGGCGGCGATCGAAGAAACGCTCGCCATGGTTCCCGAGAACTGGCTCGTCGGCCCTCCCCGCGCGGCATATACGGACTTCCTGCGCGCGAGGCTAACCGCCGCCCCCTGGCTCGCGGAGGGCAGATGAGCGAGGCCTACCAGTACGCGCTCTGGCGAGTGGTACCCGACGCGGAGCGTGGAGAATGCGTCAACGCCGGGGTCGTCCTCTACAGCCCGCGGTTGCGATTCCTCGGCGCCCGCGTCGCGGTCGACGAGTCGCGCATCCGCGCGCTGGCGCCCGAGGTCGACCTTCCCGCGCTGAGCACCGCCTTGCGCCAGCGCGCGTCCGTGGCGGCGGGAGACGCGGCCGCCGGATCGGTGGCCGCGCTGGCGCCCGGGGAGCGCTTCGGCCTGCTGGTGGCGCCCGCGAGCACGATCGTCCAGCCCGGCCCGGTTCATACCGGACTATGCGACGACGCGGCGGCCACGCTCGAGCAGCTGTTCAGGAGGCTCGTGCTCCGGGCACACACGAGCCCCCGAGCGTGAGCGACCCGTCCTGCCGCGACCGACGCTCGCCTACCGCGCCCGACCCCGCTTGCGCCGGCGACGCTCCCCCGGGCTCGGCTTGCGCGGCTTCGGGCGCGGCTTGGTGCCTGTGCGTGCGCCCGCGCCGGCGGTCGCCGTCGCGGCGTGTCCGCGATGCGGTGCCCGCTGGCGGGCATCGCGCCAGATGAAGAACGAGATCCCAGCCAGGAGGAGGATCGCGCCGAGCGCAATCACGATCGCGTCCTCGCCACTCACGCTGCCGCCCGAGGAGGACGTTGTGGTAACCGGCACCGTGGCGGTGCTCGTCGGGGTCGCGGGGGTTGAGATCGCCGGCAGGGTGGGACTCAGCGGGCTCGATTGGGCGAGGGCGAGTGCGGGCGCGAGCGCCGACAGCGTCAGCGCAACGGGGAGCAGTGCCGCGACGCGACGGGTCATCCGGGGGCTCGGCTACCGCTCGGAGGCAAGCGGCTGCTCCATCGCAGGCGTCTCAGGAGCTTCCCGATAGGGCTGCTCGTCCGCGACGTCTTCCTCGTGGTAGACGCTCTCGGCGTTGACCGCCCAGATGTCATGGTCGGTCCCGAGGAGGATGTTGTCCACGGCGCGCATCGCGGTCAGCATCGAGTGATCCGAGTTGTTGTAGCGATGGAGGCCGTTGCGCCCGACCTGGGTCAGGTTCTCGATCCCCTCGAGCCAGCCGCGGATCGTCGCGACGCGCTCGGGATATTCGACGTCGTACATCGGATAGGCCTTGTGGACGCGGACAGCAAACCCGAACTTGATGTCCTGCGAGCGGGCGAGCCCGAGATGCTCGATCTCGCGGGAGGCCATCGCGACGAGGTCGTCGTCGGACATGCTCCAGACCTCGTCGCCCTCGAAGCAGAAGTACTCCATGCCGATCGACGTGTCCGTGTCGTTGGGCACCATCCACGGGCTCCAGGAGCGGAAGTTCTGGATCCGCAGGACGTTGACCCCGGGCTGATGGATGTAGATCCAGTTGTCGTCGAACAGCTCGTCGCTGTCGATCACGAGCGCGACCGTGAGGAAGTCTCGGTACCGGAGCCCCCGCGCGGCGTCGCGCACATCGACCGGCGCCTCGGGCTCGGCGATCCCGACCGTCGTGCGCAGCGGCAGCGAGGAGATCACATGCGACGGCGTGAGCGTCTCGCCGCCGGCCACCAGCTCGACGACGCGCCCGCCGTCGATCCGCAGGCGCGTGACCGGGGCGTTCAGGCGCACCTCGCCGCCGTGGGCGCGGATGTCCTCAGTCATCTGCTCCCACATCTGGCCGGGGCCATAGCGCGGGTAATTGAATTCAGAGATCAGCGACTTGATCTTGTTGCCCTTGTTTCCGAAGAAGGCGGACTTGGCGGCGCTGAAGAACGACAGGCCCTTGATCCTCTGCGCGGCGAACTCCGAGCGGATCTCCGAGGTCGGAACGCCCCACAGCTTCTCGCTGTAGGTCTTGAAGAAGATCGTGAACAGCCGCTTGCCGAAGCGGTTTGACACCCACTGTTCGAAGGTGTCCTCGCGACCCTTCGGCTTGATCGCCGCCCAAAGGTAGGACACGAAGCACCGCACGAGCTCGACCGGGCCGAGCTTGCGGATCACGTCCATGCCGTCGAGCGGATACTCGAAGAACTTGTTGTTGTAGTAGATCCGGGACTTCCGCGGGCGCTTGAGGAACTCCTCCTTCATGATCTCGTGCCAGAGGTCGTCGACCTCCTTGACCTTGGTGAAGAAGCGATGGCCGCCGAGGTCGAAGCGGTAGCCGTCGCGGACCTCGGTGCGCGCGATGCCACCGACCTGATCGGTCGACTCGAGCACGATCACGGGGAGGCCCTGCTTGGCGAGCAGGTACCCCGCGGTCAGGCCGGCGGGGCCGCCCCCGATCACGACGACGGGTCGCTCCGGGGTGATGCCGGCAACCGGCTGGCGATCCCGAGCGACCTCGGTATCGGCTTCGTCGCGGGGGGAGATGGGCTGGTCGTCAGTCATGTTGTGTTCAGGAGACCTTCTTGTAGAGCACGGCGCTGTCGGCGAGGATCGTTGCGCCCGGGAAAGCGTGCGGCGCGGTGGCGACCACCTGGAGCTGCTTGTCGGAGGAGAAGAGATCGCCCCACTGGGCCGAGCGTCGGCGCACCAACTGGGTCCACGGAGCCTCCCAGTTCTCCGCCCCTGCGGTCAGGGGACGGACGAACAGAATCTGCTGGCCGGGCTGCACCGTGGCCATCAACCTCGTGAACGTCGTGGCCGGGTTGGCGTCCTGGAGCCGCTTGAGCGCGTCGACCCAGTTCATGTACCGCGGGTCGCTGACCGGCCCGATCGTGCTCGCCCATCGCAGCCCGCCCGGCATGTAGTACCAAGTGACCGCGATCTGGTCCGGCTGGCCGCTGATCACCAGGTCTCCGGGATGCAGCAGGGGCGCCATCTCGCCCCCGACGTCGCGCATGTCGCTCTTGTACTTGGGCGTGTAGGAAGCCACGTTGATGAGGAAGATGCACGAGAGTGCCAGCGCCACCGGACCCGCGACCCCCGCCCGCGAGAGGCCGAGCGCCGCCAACAGCAGGACCGCGCCGAGGATCGGCGCGAAGTACCTGGACACCCATGCCGGCGTGACCTGCGAAGCGATCCACGCGAGCAGAAGAGTCGCCACCGGGAGCGAGAGCAGCGCGAACATCGCGCTCCCGTCGCGCGTGCGACGGTAAGCGCGCGTGAACAGCGCCGCCAGGCCGATGGCCGCGCCGAGAACGAGCACGCCGGTGACACGGTCGCCGCCGAGCAGATCGCGTGAGAGCTGGACCGGAGCGCCGAAGCGCGGCGCCGAATCCCACGGCGCCCCCGTGTGGGTCGCCTGATAGATGAAGTTCGGCAGCCAGGGCAGGAAGAGGACGCCGGCACCGATGAAGGTCAGCGCCGCATCGCGCGCGAGGCCCCGTCGATCGTCGCTCGCGTACCAGATGGGCACGAGCGCGAGCGCCCCCCCCGCTCCGTAGAAGAGGCCCCAGGCGTGGGTGTAGAGCATGAGCGCCAGCGAGACGGCGAACAGGATCAGGTAGCGCCGGCGGCGGTAGACGAAGCCGTGGACGAACCCCGCGGCGGCGAGGATCCCGAGCAGCCCCATGAGCGAGTACATCCTGGTCTCCTGGCCGTACGAGGTCAGGAACGAGCTGAAGCCGAAGAGGACCGCAGCCATGAGACCGGCGCGTCGGCCGAACAGGCTCCAGCCGGCCCACAATCCGGCGGGGATCGCAAGCATCGAGAAGAGCAGCGAGAGCGAGTGGGTCTCGGCCTCGCTCGATCCGAACAGCGCCATCCACACGTGCAGCATCAGGTAGTAGAGCGGCGGTGACCCGTCATGGCGCAGGACCCCGGGGATCGCCGAGAGCGAGTGCGAGGCGATCCCGACGGTCAGCCCCTCGTCGTCCCAGAGCTGACCGTTGATGTAGCGCGTGCGGAGGATCAGAGAGACGACGGTCAACAGGAGCAGCCCGACGCCGATCGCCACGCGGGAGGGGATCCGCTGAAGCCGGGGGGGTAGCCGGATCTCGGGGATCGGACCGGGCGGCCCGGGCGCGGAGGGGGCTGGGGCAGGAGGAGCGATGACGGTGGACATCGGCGTTTGAGGTTACTTGCAGTGTTCGTACAGCCGGAAGGTCCGCTGCCTGATCTCGGTGTAGTGCTCGTTGGTGGGTATTTTCGGCTCCAGCCGCGCGGTGCCCGTGTCCCGCGCCTGCAAGATCACGTTCGGATCTGGCGGGGATGGCTGGCCGGCGATGGAATCAGGCATCTGGTCGGAGACGTCGACCGATTCCAGGTTGAGATACCAGGCGACCATCGGGACCTGGTAGTTCTCGGTCTCGATGCTCCCGCAGGCGACCACCGCTTTCGCGCCACCGGCCCTGCGGATGATCTTCGTCAGATCCTGGCGCAGCTCGGCTTGGTAGCGGAGCGCGTGATCGAGCTTGTGGGCCTTGAAGTGCGTTCCGACCCAGTTCGGGAGCACGAGGAAGAGCGCCGTGGCCGCCACGACCGCGACCGCGGCACCGGGCGCCGGGCGGATCCACCGTCCCAGCAGTTCGCCGAGCTTCCACGCCGCCAGGCCCCAGCCGACCCCGCCGAGGACGACGACGAGAGCCCCGCCGATGATCAGATAACGCTGGTTACCCGAGAACCCGTACTGCGTCATCGCCGAGATTTCGAGGAACCAGAGGATCGCCACGACGGCAAGGACGAGCACGATGCCCTCGGGACGGTGGCTCTGCTCGCGCACCGCCGCGCCGATCCCCGTCGTCCGGCGCCGCAGCGCCCGCCAGATCGCGATCGCCGCGCCCACCGCCGTCAGGGCGGTGACGATCTTGACCCGCGAGAGCGAGATCTGCGATGCGGCCTTCATCTCCGTGCAGAACGGGCACTTCGTGAACGTGGCCGCGCCTTTGCGAGGATGCAGCGCGCGTGTCACGCCGCGGAAGAGGTGGCCCGACCCCCACAGCTCGGGCAGGAACCACAGGCAGGGGACGAGCACGAACAGCGCCACGACGAGCTTTCGTGCGCCCGGATCGCGGCGGCACAGATACAGGCCGTAGAGTCCCCAGAATGCCCATATCTCCGGACGATCGAGCGCCGGAATGACGCCAAGGAGGAACGCCTGGCGCGGCTTGTCGTCCAGATGGCGGTCGATCGCGAGCAGCACGATGCCCGCTCCCAAGCACTCCGAGTAGCCGAGCGCCGCGTCGCGGATGTACTCGGGGGAGATGAGCATGCTGAGCGCCGCGATCCCGCCCGCGAGCACGGCCGGGCCGTACGAGATCGCACGGGAGACGCCTCGGCGCCCACCCGCGCCGGTGCCAAACCACAGCGTCAGCCGCGCCGCGAGCTTGAATGCCATCGCCACCGCGAAAAAAGCTCCCGACCGCCCGACCGCGAGCCACAGGTCGGGCTGAGCCTTGCCGAACAGCGCGAACGGCAGCGTGAAGATCACGGGGAGCGGCTTGAACGAATTGGCGCCCACCGTGTTCAGCTTGAGATGGAGGATCTCCCGTCCCCACAGGAGCCATCCCCACGGGTCATAGCTCGGGGTCGAGGGATACAGCAGCGAGAGCGACCCGAGGGCGAGCGAGCCCAACGCGAGCGCGAGGTACAGCCGCCAGGAGGTCGAGCGCGTGCCCCCGGGAGCGCCTGCCGCTGGGCGCTCGGCGTCCGGGGGCGCGAATGCGGTCAGCGAAGCGGTCGAGGCCGACACGCGCGTGCTCACGCCTCGGTCGCGAAGACGGAGGGGGCGGGCGCCGCGGCACCGACGCGCGAGGGCCCGCCGAAGCGGGCACTCAGTGCGAACACGGTGGGCGGGACGAGGAGGACGAAGCGCAGGAGAGCAAGATGGGACACGGTTTTGGGGCCGCTGCCGGCTACCGGCCGGCGAGACGTTCGACCTTGGCGCCTACGCACTGAGCCGGTGGCTCGGCGCGAGAAGCGGTTCAAACTGGCACGGGGACTGCGAGAACCCGGATGCTGATTCTAGAGCGCCGTCCGGCTGCGTGTGCCGAAGGTTGCACACCGTCGGTCGCTGTGGGCGCGCTGGACAGTGCGGCTCGCTCGCGGAGAGGCTCGCGGAGAGCTACCCCGTGACCCCCTGATCGAGGCAGTTCTCGATCTTCTCGAGCTCCGCGTCGGGCGCCCCGTGGACGTACAGCTGCGCGGCGCCGATCGCCTCAGCGCCCTGGGCCTGCCCGTCGATCTGCTGCTCCTGTGCGCCACCCGGCGTGGCTTCGAAGTGGATCGTCGGGCCGGCCGGCAGCGGCCCGACCTGAAGCGTCGAGGAGCCGACGTCGACGACGGGTAGGCCCGCGGCGCGGATGCACGTGAAGTAGGGCCGACGGGCGCGGTCGACGACGCCGTAACCGAGCGGCTTTGCGGACGCGACGGGGACGGTGGAGCCCGGTTGCGAATGGATCGAGCTCCCGCACCCGGCCAGTGCCGTCGCGGCCAGGCCCGACAATGCGATCGCTCGGGCTGAGCTGGTCAGCGTCATGGACACGCCGCGACAGCGTAGATGATCGCGTCGTCGTGTCCTCTAGACTGGCGCCCGCCGATGCTCGCGTTCGCCGCGCTCACGGGACCGCTGCCGAAGGCCGGGGTGGTCATCGTCGCAGCCCTCGCGGCAGCGGCGCTCCTCGTGCAGGATCCCCGTGGGCGCGCCCGCGCGATCGCCGGGGCCGTGGTCCTCGCACCGATCCTCCTGATGGCGCAGATCTGGCACTCGCCTCAGCTCGAGTTCGTCCATCGTCATCCGCTCGTCGCGCTCGTCGCGGCGGTCATCGTGCTGGTGGTGATCATCGGACTGGCGATGATCGTGATGCGGCGCCCGAGCGTGCTCGCGGTGCTCGCCGTCGCCGCGCTCCCGTTCCGTGTCCCGATCGAGTCCTCCGGCACCACCTCGAACCTGCTCGTGCCGCTCTACCTCGTGGTGGCAGCCGGATCGATCTCGATGATCGTGCAGGCGCTCCGCGCGCCGGCCGCGAGGCGCATCGCCGACCCCTCCATCCCCGAGAGCACGCTCGTCCCGCGGACGGCGCGAGCTCGCGCGGCGCGGCTCGCGCGGCTCGACAGCGGGACCGAAGGCCGCACGCTCGGAGCGGGGGGCTGGGTCGAGCGACTGCTCGCCCTGTACTTGGTGCTCTATGCGGTGCAGGCGGTGTACTCGCCCAGCTTCCAGTCGGCGCTGCAGAACGTGGTCTTCTTCTATGTCCCGTTCGCGCTGCTGTTCGTCCTGCTGTCCCGGCTCGATTGGACCCCGCGTCTGATCCGCCTGTGCTTCGCCGTGATCGTCTGTCTCGCGCTCGTATTCGCGGGGATCGGGGCTGTCGAGTACGCGACCAAGACGATCTTCCTCAACCCGAAGCTGATCCTCGCGAACGACCTGCATGCGTACTTCACGGTCAACTCGGTGTTCTTCGATCCCGACATCTTCGGCCGCTTTCTCATGCTGGTGATGATCGGCCTCGCCACCGTGCTCTTGTTCGGTCGCCGCCCACGCGAGCAGGTCGGCGCGACCCTGTGTCTGGCCGTCCTCTGGGGCGGTCTCCTCCTGACGCTCTCGCGCTCGAGCCTGGCAGCGCTGCTCCTCGGGCTCGGGACGATCGCCGCATTCCGGTGGCAGGTGCGACGCGCCTTCGTCGTCGCGGCGGCCGTCGTCGCGGTCGGCGCAGTCGCCATCGCCGTGTCGCCGACGACGTTCGGTCTCAATCAAGGTCTGAATGGCGCCTCGAGCGGCCGTGCGAACCTCGTCACGCGTGGGCTTCACCTGTTCTCGCACCGACCTCTGTGGGGCTACGGCTCGGGCTCGTTCGAGCACGAGTACGAGGTCCATTACCACGGTAACGCCCAAACCCTGTCGGCGTCTCACACGATCGCTGTCACGATCGCCGCGGAGCAGGGCTTGATCGGCGAGCTCGTGTACCTCGCGCTGGTGATCACTGCGGTGATTCGTCTCTTCCGAGGCGCTCGCTTCGAGCCGGCGCGTGTCGCGGTCGCTGCGGCCTTCCTCGCCTTGATCTTCCACACCCTGCTGTACGCGGACTTCCTCGAGGACCCGGTCACCTGGGCGCTGCTCGGGGTCGGCAGCGCGCTCGCGCTCGCCGCGGCTGATCAGGCGGTCCCGGCGCGGGCCCGCGGGACCGCCCGCGCTGCTGCGCCCGCCTGAGACCGCCGGCCGGCTCCCCGGCCGCTCAGCCCGCTCCGACCGGCCCCAGGTCGCGGCGTTCGATCGCGATCGTCTGACTCATTGCTTGTACCGGCACACCCCTTCGTGCAAGTATGCAGTCCTGGCGTCACGGGGACGCGCGGGCAAACCGTCGGGATGAGGAGGCAGCGGGTGCGAGGACGAAAGCTTGTGTGGATCAGCGGAGCGGGTGCGTCGCTCCTGGTCGTGGTCAGCCTGATCGTGGTAGCCGCGAGCAGCGCCGCCCCGCCGAGGGCCGTGCTCAGCCACTCAGAGGCCAAGTCGTTGGCCGCCAAAGGCACAAGCCGGGTCATCATCGTCTTCAAGAACCAGGCCACCTCGACGCCCGCGACGCCGGAGCGGGTTCGCGCCCGCAAGGCGAAGATCCAACAGGTCCAGGCTCCCGTCCTCCGGGCCCTCTCGCACAGCGGGGCCAAGGACGTCCACAGCTACACGGTGCTCGACTCGGTGTCGGCGACCGTGCCCACCAGCGATGTGAGCGCCCTGAAGGCGAATTCGGCGGTGGCGCAGGTCGTACCCAACGAGATCATTCCGGTTCCGACTCCGACCGGCGGCGATTCCACCGCGGCTTCTGGTTCAGCCGCGGCGGGCGTCTCTCCGGTCCCCAACTCCTGTGCCGCCCCCGGCAAGGTTCAGCTCGATCCACAGGCGCTCGAGCTCATTCACGCCGACTCCGATGTCCCCGGGGCGCAGACAGCTCGCTCGCTGGGGATCACCGGCGCGGGTGTCAAGGTGGGTTTCATCGCCGACGGCCTCGACATCAACGACCCCGACTTCATCCGCCCCGACGGTCAGCACGTGTTCGTCGACTACAAGGACTTCAGCGGTGAGGGGACGAGCGCCCCGACCGGCGGCGAGGAGGCGTTTGGCGACGCCGCCTCGATCGCCTCCCAAGGGCGCGAGGTGTACAACGTCAGCGACTACAGCTCGCTGCCGCTGAACCGTCCCTGCCTGATCCGTATCGAGGGTGTCGCCCCGGGCGCGAGCCTCGTCGGCCTTGACATCTTCGGCAGCGGCGGTGGCCTGAACTCCTCGTTCCTCGAGGCGATCGACTATGCCGTGACGGTGGACCACGTCAACGTGCTCAACGAGTCGCTCGGCAGCAACTACTACCCCGATGACGCGGCAGCCCTCGACATCGTCAAGGAGGCCAACGATCAGGCCGTAGCCGCCGGCACCACCGTGGTTGCCTCGAGCGGAGACGCCGGCGTGACGAGCACGATCGGGACTCCGGCGACCGACCCCGACGTGATCTCCGCCGGCGCGACAACGTCCTACCGGCTCGACGTGCAGGACGGCTACGGCGGCGCGCGCTTCCCGGGCGTCACCGGCTGGCTCGACAACAACATCAGCTCCTTCAGCTCGGGCGGCATCGAAGAGGACGGCCAGACGGTCGACCTCGTCGCGCCGGGCGAGCTCAACTGGTCGCTGTGCTCGAAGAACGTCACGATCTACGGGGATTGCAACGATCTCGCCGGTAACCCGTCGAATTTTCTCGCCTTCGGCGGCACCAGCGAGTCCGCACCGCTGACCTCAGGCGTGGCCGCGCTCGTGATCGAGGCCTACCGTGACAGCCACCACGGAGCGACGCCGACACCGGCCCAGATCAAGCAGATCGTCACGAGCACGGCCGACGACATCGGCGCCCCCGCCGACCAGCAGGGCGCTGGTCTCCTCGACGCCTACAAGGCTGTCCTGGCCGCCAAGTCCTACGGCCTTTCCTCCCACGGCCATGGCGGCAGGTGGGCATCGGCGAGCGACACGCTGCTGACGAGCTCCAGCCAGCTCGACGCCACCGCTCCGGCGGGCACGACCGAGCACCTTTCAGAGACGATCACCAACAACGGGTCCACACCGCAGACGGTCGACCTGTCGACGCGCGCGATCGGCGCTTACACGACGATCAAGACCACGACCGTCGAACTCAGCGACACCGCGAGCCCGCACATCACCGACTGGCAGGGCATCAACGACAACTACGAGCCGGTCACGTTCAATGTGCCGGCCGGCGAAAACCGCCTCAACGCCGCGATCGCGTTCCAGAACGCATCGGCCACAGATCTCGCCGCGAGGGTACGACTCACGCTGATCGACCCGAACGGCAAGCTCGCGGCCTATTCGGTGCCCCAGGGAGACGGCAACTACGGCGACGTCCAGGTCACCGACCCCACGCCTGGCACGTGGCGGGGGTATATCTACAGCCGCGACACCGCCGACGGCGGCACGACCGGCCCGGTCGTCTTCGGTGCCAGCGTCGCGTCCTACACGAGCTTCGGCACGGTCTCGCCGTCGTCGCTGCACCTGGCGCCGGGTGCGTCGCGGAGCGCCACGCTCACCGTCGCGTCACCGTCGCACCCGGGAGACGCCGCGGGGGCCATCGTCCTCGACGCCTCGGGTGGCTCCGCAAGCGCGAGCACAACCACCAGCGTCCCCGTGATCCTGCGCAGCCTCGTCCCCACCGGTCCGACCTCGTTCAGCGGGCTTCTGACCGGCGGCAACGGGCGACAGGCCAACCTGGGCCAGACCAACTACTACCAGGTCAATCTCGCCGCCGGGGAGCCTGAGCTCAACGCCACGGTCACGCTCGCCGGCAACCCGAACAATCAGTTCTACGCCTTCCTGATCGACCCGGCCGGCGAGGCGGAGGCGTTCTCGGCTAACGACGAGTTGGTCACGAACGCCAGCGGGCTGTCCGCCGTCAACACCCAGGGCGCCCAGCTCCATGTGTTCTCACCCGGAGCCGGCACCTGGACGCTGATCGTCGAGTTCGCGCCCCAGGTCTCGGGCGTCGCGCTGTCGGAGCCGTTCACGGTCGCGATGAGCGAGAGCAAGGCGCCGGTGTCAGCATCCGGCTTGCCGGACTCGGCCGCTACCAAGCTCGCCGCGGGCACGCCGGTGACCGTTCCCGTCAGGATCACCAACAACGGGACCTCGCCCGACGCGTACTTCGTCGACCCAAGACTCGCGTCGACGACGCTCTACGACCTCGCGCCGCTCGATGATCCCGACACGACGGTGCCGGACAACGTCAATTTCGCCGTCCCGTTCTACCTGGTCCCATCGGACGCGACGACGATGACGGGAGTGGCCGCCACGACGGGGAGCGAGCCGATTCAGTTCGACTCCCAGTCTCCGAACGGCGACCCAGACATCGCCTCGAACCAAGGATTCTCGGTCTCGGCGACGCTGAGCGCGAATCCACTGACCCCGGGTGAGTGGGACATCTTCCCCACTGAGTCCTCGCCGATGGGCTCGAACCCGGCCCCGACCGAGAACGTCGACACGGCGATGCTCGCCGACGCCCCGACATTCGACCCGGCGATCACGTCGCCGACCGGCGATGTATGGCTGACGAGCGTCGACCCGACGGCGGCGTTCAGCACGGTCACCGTCAATCCGGGGCACACGACGACGATTCCCGTCACGATCACGCCGTCTGGACCGTCGGGAACCGTTGTCTCGGGCACGCTCTACGTCGACGACGCCAACCTCGTCGACTTCGGCGTGCTGGCGCCGAACGGTAATCAGGTAGCCGGACTCCCGTACGAGTACACGATCAAGTAGCACGAGCTCGGGGCGCCGGTGCGTGCACTAGCTCGGGGGCGCCGGCGGGTGACTGCCGGCGCCCTGAGATCCCCTATCGGCGGTCGAGGGGATCGTCTGGCGAAGTTGTTTGTGCCGGCCCGTCTCTTAATGTAAGGATGCAGTCCTGGCGTTAGGGATGCAACCTGCAGCACGGGCGCGTCCGGATAAAGTCGGGATGAGGAGGCGGAGGCGTGCGCGGACGAAAGCTTCTCTGGGTCAGCGGCGCGAGCGCGTCGTTGCTGATCGTGATCAGCCTGATCGTGGTCGCTGCGAGCAGCGCCGCGTCGCCCAGGGCTGTGCGCAACCACGCGGCGGCCAAGGCCCTGGCGGCCAGCGCGACGAGCTCGGTCATCATCGTCCTCAAGAACCAGGCCACCTCGACGCCCGCAACGAAGGCGCTGATGGACGCGCGCAGGGCGACGGTTCGGCACGCCCAGGCCCCGCTCCTACAGACCCTTGCCCAGGCCGGCGCCAAGGACATCCACAAGTACACCCTGATCGACGCGGTATCGGCGACCGTGCCCGCCAGCGACGTGAGCGCTCTGAAGGACAACCCAGCGGTGGCAGAGGTGGTGCCCAACACCCTGATCCCGCTTCCCTCCCCCACCGGCCCTTCCACCTCGGCTTCTGGTAGAGCCGGGACGGGAGTGTCTCCTGTTCCCAGCGCTTGCGCCGCGCCCGGCAAGGTTCAGCTCGATCCGCAGGCGCTCGAGCTCATTCATGCCGATTCGGATGTCCCCGGGACGCAGACCGCACGCTCGCTCGGCATCACCGGCGCGGGCGTCAAGGTCGGCTTCATCGCCGACGGCCTCGACATCAACGACCCCGACTTCATTCGCCCCGACGGCCAGCACGTGTTCTTCGACTATAAGGACTTCAGCGACGACGGTACGGGCGCTCCGACCGGGGGCGAGGAGGCATTCGGCGACGCCGCCTCGGTCGCCGCCCAGGGCACGACGATCTACAACGTCAGCCACTACAGCGCGCTGCCGCTCAACCGGCCCTGCTACATCCGCATCGAGGGTGTGGCGCCGGGCGCGAGCCTCGCCGGGCTCGACGTCTTCGGCTCCGGCGACGGCCTGAACTCTTCGATCCTGCAGGCGATCGACTATGCCGTCACGGTCGACCACGTCAACGTGCTCAACGAGTCGTTCGGAGATAACTACTACCCCGACGACGTGGCAGCGCTCGACCTGATGAAGGAGGCCAACGACGAGGCCGTGGCGGCCGGGACCACGGTGGTTGTTTCGAGCGGAGACGCCGGCGTCACGAGCACGGTCGGCACCCCTGCAACCGATCCCGATGTGATCTCCGCCGGCGCGACCACCTCGTACCGGATCGATCTACAGGACGGCTACGGCGGCGCGCGCTTCCCCGGCGTCACCGGCTGGCTCGACAATAACATCAGCTCGTTCAGCTCGGGCGGCGAGGAGCAGGACGGCCAGACGATCGACCTCGTCGCGCCCGGCGAGCTCAACTGGTCGCTGTGCTCCACGAACGTCACGATCTATGGGGACTGCAGCGATCTCGCCGGTAACCCGTCGAATTTTCTCGCCTTCGGCGGCACCAGCGAGTCGGCACCGCTGACCTCGGGCGTGGCCGCGCTCGTGATCCAGGCGTACCGTGACGCCCACCACGGATCGACGCCGACGCCGGCGCAGGTCAAGCAGATCGTGACCAGCACGGCCGACGACATCGGCGCCCCCGCCGACCAGCAGGGCGCCGGTCTCCTCGACGCCTACAGGGCGGTCCTCGCGGCCGAGTCCTACGGCCGCGGCGTCGGTTCGCACGGCCGCGGCGGCCGGAGGGCACCGGCGAACAACACGCTGCTCACGAGCTCGAACCAGCTTGACGCCACCGCGCCCGTGGGCACGACCGAGAACCTGTCAGAGACGGTGACCAATAACGGGTCGACGACAGAGAAGGTGCACCTGTCGACCCGCGCGATCGGGGCGTACACCACGATCAAGACCACGACCGTCGAACTCAGCGACACCGCGAGCCCGCACATCACCGACTGGCAGGGCATCAACGACAACTACGAGCCGGTCACGTTCAATGTGCCGGCCGGCGAGAACCGCCTCAACGCCGCGATCGCGTTCGAGAACGCATCGGCCACGGATCTCGCCGCGAGGGTACGGCTGACGCTGATCGACCCGAACGGCAAGCTCGCGGCCTATTCGGTGCCCCAGGGAGACGGCAACTACGGCGACGTCCAGGTCACCGACCCCACGCCTGGCACGTGGCGGGGGTATATCTACAGCCGCGACACCGCCGACGGCGGCACGACCGGCCCGGTCGTCTTCGGTGCCAGCGTCGCGTCCTACACGAGCTTCGGCACGGTCTCGCCGTCGTCGCTGCACCTGGCGCCCGGTGCGTCGGGGAACGTGACGCTGACCGTCGCGACCCCGTCGCACCCGGGAGATGCCGCGGGGGCCATCGTCCTCGAAACGCGTGCAGGTTGGCGCGGCTTCGGAGCCCCAGCCACGACGACGACGGTGCCCGTGATCCTGCGCAGCCTCGTCCCCACCGGTCCGACCTCGTTCTCGGGGCTGCTGACCGGCGGTAACGGGCGGGAATTGAATACCGGCCAGACCAACTACTACGAGATCAAGCTCCCCGCCGGGCAGCCCGCGCTGAACGCCACGGTCACGCTCGCCGACAACCCCAACAACGCGTTCGACGCCTGGCTCGTCGATCCGGCGGGCGAGGCAGAGGCCTTCTCCGCCAACAACGAGCTGGTCACTACCTCCGGCGGGCTGTCCGCAGTCACCACGCTCGGGGCCCAGCTCCACGTGGTCTCACCCGCGGCCGGCACCTGGACGTTGATCGTCGTGTTCGCACCGCAGGTGTCGGGCGTCGCGCTGTCCGAGCCGTTCACCGCCGCGATCAACGAAAGCAAGGCACCAGTGTCCGCAGCCGGCCTGCCTGATTCGGCCGCTACCAAGCTCGCCGCGGGCACGCCGGTGACCGTGCCGGTGACGATCACCAACAACGGGACCTCGCCGGATGCGTATTTCGTCGATCCGCGGCTGTCGTCGAGCACGCTGTACGACCTCGCGCCGGTGACCGGTACCGATCCAGATACGACGGTGCCGGACAACGTCAATCTGACCATCCCCTACTACCTGGTGCCAACCGACTCGAGCACCGTTACGGCGTCGGCCGCGACCTCGGGCAGCCAGGCGATCCAGTTCGACACCCAGCCCAGCATCGACTATCCGGACGGCATCGAGGGCGATCCGGACATCGCCTCAAACCAAGGACTCTCGGTCTCGGCGACGGTAAGCGCACATCCCCTGACCCCGGGTGAGTGGGCCATCGCTCCGACGGAGGTCGGGCCCTTTGGTACCGCCCCGGCGCCAACGGAGAACGTCGATACGTCGATGCTCGCCGACACCCCGACGTTCGACCCGGCGGTCACATCGTCGACAGGTGACCTCTGGCTGATGAGTATCGACCCGACCGCGATGCTGAGCACGCTGAATGTGAATCCCGGCCAGACATCGGTGATCCACGTCACGATCACGCCTTCGGGCGCCTCGGGAACCACGGTCTCGGGCACGCTGTACGTCGACGACGCCAACCGGGTCGACTTCGGCGAGCTGGCGCCGCCGAACGGCAATCAGGTCGCGGCGCTCCCGTACGAGTACACGATCAAGTAGCACGAACGCGCGGGGCGCCGGTGGCTGAACGCCGGCGCCCCGGCTGTGGGTGAAGGCCGGCGCCTCGGCTGTGGGTGAAGGCCGGCGCCCCGGCTGAGCGACAATCCGTCCATCCACGTTCGCGGCCTGCTCACCACCGCCATCAAGGGCCTGCGCGTGACGGCGCGCGACGAGCTGATGCTCGAGCGCGACGGCGTACTGGAGAACCGGCGCTTCTATCTCGTCGACGAGCGCGGGCGGATGGTCAACGGCAAGCAGCTCGGCGAGCTCAGCGAGCTGCGCTCGGAGTACCGCGACGTCGATCGTGCGCTGACGCTGACGCTCCCAGACGGCGAGCGCATTGCGGGCTCGGTGTGCCTGGGTCAGGAGATCGAGGCCCGCTTCTTCGGACTGACGCTACGCGCGCCGCTCGTGCTCGGACCGTGGTCTGAGGCGATCTCCGACCACGTGGGCCGGCCGCTGCGCCTCGTGGAGGCCGATCCGCGGCGCAAAGCTGTCGACCGTGGCGAGCGGGGTACCGTGTCGCTCGTCTCGCGAGGCTCGCTCGAACGCTTGGCCGCCGTCGCTGGGACCGGCGGCGAGATCGACGCGCGACGCTTCCGGATGCTCGTCGAGATCGACGGCGTCGGAGCACACGGTGAAGACGCCTGGGTCGGTGGCCGCGCGCGCATCGGCGACGCGCTCGTGGGCTTCAATGGGCACGTCGGACGCTGTCTGGTCACCAGCCGTAGCCCCGACAGCGGGGTGGTCGATCTGCCCACGCTCGACCTTTTGGGCGAGTACCGCGGTGACGAGCCAACGACCGAGCCGCTCGCGTTCGGGATCTACGGTGAGGTGATCGAGCCCGGCACCGTCCGCGTGGGTGACCCCGTCGTCACCGCTTTGCCCTGAGGAAAACGGGGCCGCCGGCCGCCCGGCCGCCGGCCGCGGGCCGCCTATCCCAGCCCCCTCGCGAACGCTGTGTTCGGCTCGTAGCCAGCGAAGTGGACGCTCTGACTGAGGGGCTCGTTGTCGTTGACGGTCACGCAGTACGTGCGTCGTCCAGTGGCGTTAGGCACGCAGGTGCGGTAGAGGCTCCCGGGCTGGATCGTGACGGTCGTGGCGAGCCCCAGCTCGGCGCGGAACTGCGGGGGAGCGCGATATCCGATCCACGCGGTCGCGCGCGCGATCGCGTCGCGTATCGCGGCGCGATCGCGAGTCACGGTCGAGCGGTTGGTCAGCCCGGCCACAAGCACCACCACCGCAATCGCGACCAAGAGCCACGTGCCCGCGTAGTCGCGGGCCACGAAGCGTGGGAGGTCCCGCCGGACGCGGCGGAGAATCGCGCCGATCGGATGGGCGACGACGGCCACCGCGAGAAAGTTCCATAGGCCCGCGCCCAGCAGCGCCGCCACCAGGCCCTCCGAATCTCCCTCCGGCGGCAGGGCATGCGCGATGAACGCGTCCACGACGGTGAGGGCCGCGAACGCCGGCCACATCCACGCGCCGCGGCGCCGCCAGCGCATACGGGTGAGCCACGCGCCGTCCATTGGGCTCGTAGGGTAGACCTGCCGATCGGCGTGGTGGGCTACGCGGCACCGGCGTCGGACCGGGGTGGGATAATCGAGGACAGCAAGAGCCTTATGCTCTGGCGGCGGGTCGCGGTGGAGATCCCACGAGCGGCCCGGGAATCGGTCCGGACGGAGATCCCGCCCCGGGCCTTGAACGAAGGGGAAGCGCGCGAGATGGCGACCGAAACGGCGGAGCCCGCAGTAGCCGCGACTCCATACCTCGAGCTGGAGGATCGGGTCTGGCTGCTGCGCTCGATGTTGCTGATGCGCGGCATCGAGGAGCGCGCGATGAGCTTGTACCGGCAAGGGAAGGTGCCTGGTTCGTTCTACGACGGGTACGGGCAGGAGGCGGTATCCGCGGGCGCGGCATTCGCGATGGCCCCGGAGGACCGACTGTGCGTTCTCCACCGCGACCTCGCCGCCCACATCATCCGCGGCGTCACCCCGGCGCGGATCCTCGCCCAGTACATGGGCCGCGACACCGGCATCACCCGTGGCCGGGACGGTAACGTCCATTTCGGGGACTGGCGACTGGGCTGCGTGGGAATGGTGTCGATGCTGCCCGACATGATGCTCGTCGCGACCGGGATGGCGATGGCGTTCAAGCTCCGCGGTGAGCGCCGGTGCGCCCTGACCTGGTTCGGCGACGGCTCGACCTCGCGGGGCGACTTCCACGAGGCGATGAACTGGGCCGGCGTGCAGCGGCTCCCCGTCGTGTTCGTGCTGGAGAACAACCAGTACGCCTACTCGACCCCGTTGGATAAGCAGTTCGCCGTCGACCCGGTGCACCACGCCGCCGCCTACGGGTTCGCCGGAGTGTCGGTCGACGGCAACGACGCCGAGGCGATGTTCGAGGCGACGCGCGCCGCCCGCGCGCGCGCCCTCGCCGGCGAGGGGCCGACGCTGATCGAGGCGGTGACCATGCGTATGCACGGACACGCCGCCCACGACGATATGCGCTACGTCCCCAAGGAGCAGGTCGAGCAGTGGCGCAAGCGTGACCCGGTCGACCGCCAGGACTCCCGGCTGCGCGAGCTCGGCGTCGACGTCGACGCGCTCCGAGCCGCGGTCGGAGCCGAGATCGACGCCGCCACCGAAGAGGCGCTCGCGGCCCCGATGCCCGACCCGCGCAACGCGACGGCTGACGTGTTCGCGGTCGGCGAGGCCGAGCCGATGGGAGACGGGCAGGCGCCCTGGAGCGGCTTCGCCCGCGGGGCGGTGTCGTGATGGCGACGATGACCTATCTGCAGGCGATCTCCTCGGCGCTGCGCGACGAGATGCGGGCGGACGACCGCGTGTTCGTGATGGGCGAGGACATTGGGGTGTTCGGCGGCGCCTTCAAGGTCACCGACGGCTTCTTCGATGAGTTCGGCCCCGAGCGCGTGATCGACACTCCGCTCGCCGAGTCGGCGATCGTCGGCACGGCGATCGGAGCTGCGGTCGTCGGCATGCGCCCGGTGTGCGAGATGCAGTTCGCCGACTTCATCTCCTGCGGCTTCGACCAGCTTGTCAACGTCGCCGGCAAGATGCGCTACCGGCAGGGGCTCGCGGTGCCGATCACCGTGCGCTTGCCTTCCGGCGGCGGCTTCTCGGGCGGCCCGTTCCACTCCCAGAACCCCGAGGCCTGGTTCATGCACTCGCCGGGGATCAAGGTCCTCGCGCCGTCCACGGCCGAGGACGCGAAGGGCCTCCTGCACGCGGCGATCCGCGACCCCAACCCGGTCTGCTTCATGGAACACAAGCATCTCTACCGCCGGATCAAGGGCGATGTGCCGGAGGGCATCTACGAGACGCCGATGACCGCCCGGATCGCCCGGCCGGGGTCCGAGCTCGTCGTGATCGCCTACGGCGCGATGGTCCATGTCGCGCTCGAGGCCACCGAGGACCTCGACGGCGCCTCGATCGAAGTGCTCGACCTCCGCTCGCTCGTGCCGCTCGATGCGGATGCAATTCTGGATTCGGTCGCGCGATGCTCGAAGGTCGTGATCGTCGACGAGGCGAACGCGACCTGTGCCGCCGGCGCGCAGGTCGCCGCGATGATCGCCGAGCGCGGCTTCGAGGACCTGGACGGACCGGTGGTGCGCGTCGCCAGCCCGGACGTCCCGATTCCGTTCTCTCCCCCGCTCGAGCAGGCGGTGCTGCCGAGCGTCGAGCGCGTGCGGGAGGCGTGCCGTGAGCTCCTCGCGTACTGAAGCGCCAAGGCCCAGCGCAGCAGCCCTCGTCGATGTGACGATGCCGCAGATGGGCGTGTCCGTTGCCGAGGGTACCGTCGTCGCCTGGGCCAAGCAGATCGGTGATCGGATCGAGGCCGACGAGACGATCTGCGAGATCTCGACCGACAAGATCGACACCGAGGTCCCAGCTCCCGTGAGCGGCACCGTCGCCGAGATCCTCGTCGGAGTGGATGCCACGGTCGACGTCGGCGTCGTCCTCGCGCGGATCGCGGCCGATGGCGAGGGCCGGGCCGCTTCTCACGCGGCGGCGGGCGAGGGCCGGGCCGCTTCTCGCGCGGCGGCGGGCGCGGCGCCGGCACAAGCCCCGCGGCGCGTACCCGCACCCCCCGCTCCACCACCTTCTGGCACACCGGTTTCAGGCGCAACTTCAGGAAACGGCACCCGGGTCGGATCGATCCGTCGCTACTCTCCCGTTGTACAGCGGATCGCGGCCGAGCACGGGATCGACCTCGACGAGATCACCGGCACCGGACGTGGAGGCCGCGTGCGCAAGCAGGATGTACTCGCGTTGGTGGAGGCATCGACGGAGCCGCCGCTGCACATCGAGAGCCCGTATCGGCCCGAGCCGGAGCCCGCCGCGGATAGCGGCCAGTTGTCACGGATGCGCCGCCAGATCGGCGCCCACATGAAGCGCTCGCTCGAGACATCAGCCCACTGCACCACTTGGATCGAGGTCGACATGACCCGGGTGCAGGCGGCGCGGACGCGTTTGGGCGTCACCGCACTCCCGTTCGTCGCGAGCGCCGTCGTCGCGGCGCTCCGCGAGTACCCGCAGCTCAATGCTTCGCTCGAGGGCGACCGCTACACGCAGCACGCTGCGGTCAACCTCGGGATCGCCGTCTCGCTTGGAGAGGACGGGCTGATCGTGCCGGTGATCCACGGAGCGCATGAGCTGTCGGTGGAGGGCCTCGGGGCGCGAATCCGCGATCTCGCGCGGCGGGCGCGGGCTCGCGAGCTGACCCCCGACGAGGTCCGCGGCGGCACCTTCACGATCACCAATCCCGGGCAGTACGGCTCGATCATGGCGACGCCGATCATCAACCAACCCCAGGTCGCGATCCTTGACTTCGAGGCGATCGTCAAGCGCGCCGTCGTCGTCACCGATGCCGACGGCAGCGACTCGATCGCGATCCGCGCGATGACCATCCTCGGCCTCAGCTGGGATCACCGTGCGCTCGACGGCGCCCTCAGCGCGCAATTCCTGGCGAGCTTGAAGCGGGGGCTGGAGGCGGTCTCGGCGTAGGCGACGCGCCGCCGCCGTGGCTCTACGATGGGGAGAATGGTCAGCGGCGCCCTCCCCGAGCTCTGGGTCTGTCACCTCGGCACGATCGACTACCGGCGGGCGCTTGCGCTCCAGGAGCGCCTGCGAGCGGCCCGCCAGGCCGACGACCTGCCCGACGTACTCCTGACGCTCGAGCATGACCCGGTCTTTACGCGCGGCCGGCGCTCGTCGCCGGTCGAGCTGCCGCTGGGCGAGGAGTGGTACCTGACGCACGGGTTCGAGATCGTCGACACCAACCGGGGCGGACGGGTGACGTATCACGGTCCCGGCCAGCTCGTCGGCTATCCGATCGTGCGCGTCGACGACGTCGTTGCCTACGTGCGCGCGCTCGAGCGCGCGTTGGTCGCCGCGCTCGAGCAGGAGGGCATCGCCGCGCGCGCTCGCCCCGAGGATGGTCCCGACTTCACGGGTGTCTGGGTGGAGGACCGCAAGATCGCCTCGATCGGCGTCCATGTCGCCCGCGGCGTCGCGACACACGGATTCGCGGTCAACGTCGAGAACGACCTGCAGCCGTTCTCCTTCATCGTCCCCTGCGGTCTCGACGGCGTCCAGATGACCTCGATGATCAACGAGACCGACCAGCTCGCGGGTGTGATCAAGTGCTTCCGCCGCCGGGCCGCCTTCCAGCTCGCCGAGACGCTCGGGCGCCGCCAGCGCCTCGTGAGCATGGCGCGGCTCGAGGCCGCGGTGGGCGCCGGCGCGCAGGCAGCCGGACTCCTACCAGCCGGCGCGGGGGCGGCCGGACTCGTCCGCCGCCGGCGCGAGAGCGGCGGGCGCCCTACAGCTTCAGTAGCGAGCGGACCGACGCCTCGATCAGGCCTGGCTCGCTGTTGAGCCGTCGCCAGGTAACGCGGACGGGCCGCCACTGAGCGACCGTCAGCCGCAGATCGTTTCTGCGGTCGCGCTCGAACGCCTGCCGCGTGCGATGAGTGCGGCGGCCGTCGGTCTCGACGATGACGCGATCGGCGGGCCACGCGAAGTCGGCCCGGATCGCGGGACCGCCATCTGAGAGGACGATCCAGTGGTTGACCTCGGGCTGCGGAAGACCGGTAGCGCCGATGAACGCGAGAAACCGTTCCTCGAACTCGCTCCATGTGGGGGTGCTGCCCACGTAGTGTTCGGCGAGAACGGCGCGAACCACCGGCGCACCGCGTCGATGCGGACTGCGCTCGAGCTGTTCCTCGAGCGCGCGGAGGTCGAACACCTCGAGGATCTCGGCCTGGTCGAACGCTCGCTCGACCCCACGCCGATGGATCACCTCGGCGATGTCCAGCTGGGTGCGCGCGACGGTGGTGCAGGGAATGTTCTGCGCCCGCGTCACGTCGGCCGGCCTGAGCGTCGTGGAGCGATGCAGGTCGATGCCAGGGCGATCACGTGCCGAGCGCGCCGGCACGGTGACGTCGATCCGGGCGCGGTCGGTTGGTCTCAGCTCGAGCAGGGAGGCAGCCGAGCGGTGTGAGAGGACCGCCCCGGGCCCGCACGCGAGGACCGCGGCCATCCAGCGAGCCTCGCGATCCAGCAGTTCCGCCGGGACGAGCGAGTAGACGCCGCGGTAGACGCGGTGCAGGCGTCCGGTGGCGGCGCGCTTGCGGATCGCCCCGGCCGTCAGCCCGAGCTCGAGCAGCTGCTCGAGCGCGAACACTCCATGCTGCACGGTGGCGAGAGCCGCCAACGCCGTGTCGAACGGGGACCTGGTCGAGTAACGCGACTGTGAGTAGCGTAACTCGACCAGGTTCGGTCATCTAGCGATGCTGACACGCAAAACGTGACACGTGTGTGAGCGGTGTGGAATCTCTGACGAGCGGCGTGGAATCTCCGACCGCGGGCGTGGAATCTCCGACCGCGGTGTGGAATCTCCGACCGCGGGCGTGGAATCTCCGACCGCGGGCGTGGAATCTCCGACCGCGGCCCCCCGCCCGCGCCCGCCAGCCCCCTCGCGCCCGCCCGCCAAACCCCCCGCCCGCCGGCTCGCCGACCCGAGCGGCCCGATGCGACCTCCCGCACGCTAGCCTTGGATCGTGAGCGACAACCGCGTCACGCGCGAGCACGCCACCCGATCGCGGTCGAACCCCGGTGGGATGGACGTGCTGAACGTCCTCGGATCCGACGTCCAGCCCCATCGCGGACGCAAGCCACCGTGGCTGAAGGTCCCCGCCCCAGGAGGTCCCCGCTACCGCGAGCTCAGGGGCATGATCGAGGCCGAGGGCCTGCACACGGTCTGCCAGGAGGCGGCGTGTCCGAACATCGGCGAGTGCTGGCAGCGGGGCACCGCGACGTTCATGATCCTCGGCGATACGTGCACGCGGCGCTGCGGCTTCTGCAACGTGAAGACCGGCAAGCCCACCTGGGACGATCCGCTCGAGCCCGCGCGAGTCGCTCGCAGCGTGGCGCGGATGGGCCTCCGCCACGCAGTGATCACGAGCGTCGACCGGGACGACCTGCCTGATTACGGCGCGTCCGCATTCGTCGGCGTCATCCGCCAGATTCGTCGCCAGGCCCCGAGCTGCAAGGTCGAGGTCCTCACACCTGACTTCCGCGGTGCCGAGATGCCCCTCGCGAAGGTGGTCGCCGAGCGCCCTGATGTCTTCAACCACAACGTCGAGGTCGTGCCACGCCTGTACCCGATCGCGCGCCGTGGCTCGCGTTTCGAGCGCTCGTGCCGCGTCCTGCGCAACGCGAAGGAGATGGGTGGGGACGGGGTAGTGACGAAGTCCGGTCTGATGGTCGGACTCGGCGAGAGCTTCGAGGAGATGGTGGACGCCCTGGGAGTGCTGCGCGAGCACGGCGTGCAGGTGCTCACCGTCGGTCAATACCTGCGCCCGACAGTCCACCACCTACCGATCGTCCGCTACTGGCACCCCGACGAGTTCGCGGAGCTCGAGCGGGCGGCGTACGCGCTCGGATTCGAGCACGTCGCGGCGGGTCCACTCGTGCGCTCGAGCTACCACGCCGACCAGCACATCGTCCAGGAGCACGTGGGCGTCGGCCCGCTGGCGGCGCAGGCGCAAGCGCGATGATCCGGCGGCTGCTGAGCAACCCCAGCACCCGCCGCGCCGCGCTGGCCGTGCTGCTTGCGCTCGTCGTCGTTCTCGTCCTCGCTCCCGTTGCCCTCGCCGCCGCCGGCGGGGGCTCCGGGGGCTTCGGTGGCGGCGGCGGTGGCGGTGGTGGCGGCGGTAGCGGAAAGGGGTTCGCGCTCTACTTCATCTTCCGGCTGATCCTCGATCTCGTGCTCTTCACGCACGGCATTGTGCGAATCATCGTGATCGGGTGCATCGTGGCCGCGGTCGCGTACTTCTACTTCGGTCCTCGCGTGCGGAGGTGGTGGGCGGGCCGGGAGAGCTCTGGTCACGCGGCCCGGCGCCAGGTTGCCAAGCGCTCGCGCAAGGTCGAGCTCGCGGCGGCCGAGGCCTCCGACGAGGATCCGATGTTCGCGCCCGACAACGTGCGCGCGGCGGCACAGAGGCTGTTCACCGAGATCCAGGCTGCGTGGGACCGCGGCGACCGGGTCGCCCTCCGCGGGCTGGTGGCGCCCGAGCTCCTGAACGAGTGGGAGCGGCGGCTCGACGATTTCGATCGCCGCGGCTGGCATAACCGCGTGCAGCCCGTCGGCGAGCCAAAGGTCGAGTACGTCGGCCTCAGTCGGCGCGAGCGCGAGATCGAGGACAGGGTGGTCGTCCGAATCGAGGCCAAGCTCCGCGACTACGTCGAGGATCGCAACGGCCACCGTGTCAAGCGTTCCGGGCGCATCAGCGAGACCGTGCGCGTGCGGGAGTTTTGGACGCTCGGCAAGCGCGCGGGACACTGGATCCTCATCTCGATCGAGCAGGGGGGCGAGGGCGAGCACGCGCTGCGGGACGCCGTCGCCGCCACGCCGTGGTCCGATGAGCAGGCCCTTCACGACGAAGCGCTCGTTGAGGGCGCCGTCGCCGACGCTGTCCCCGTCGGGACCAGCGTGGCGGAGGTCGCCGATCTCGACTACCAGGGCGATGCCCGGGCCGCGGCGCTCGACCTCTCGCTCGCCGACGGCCGCTTCGCCCCCGCCGTGCTCGAGGTCGCAGCCCGCCGGGCCGTCGCCGCCTGGGCGGAGGCGATCGATGGCAACGATCGGGCGCTGCTCGCGCTGGCCCGCACCGATGCGGCGTACGCGCTCCTGCATCCGGGAGGCGGACAAACCCGGCTCGTCGTACGCGGCCTCGAGGTTCGTCACATCCGGATCGTTGCGCTCGACGCGGGTGCCGGGCCGCCGACGATGACGATCGACGTCGAGCTCGCCGGACGCCGCTATATGGAGGATCGCAACACCACCACCGTCGTGTCCGGAAGCCGAACTCGCGCCACCACCTTCACCGAGCGCTGGACGCTTGCGCTCGAAGGCCCAGACGATCAGCCCTGGCGGATCGCCGAGGTCGGCGCGCCCGCCGTCCGGGCCTAGCGCACTCAGCATCCGCAGGGCCCGGCGCGCACGCAGCATCCGCGGAGCGCCGCGCGAGCAGCATCCGCAGGGCCCGGCGCGCGTTCAGCATCCGCGGAGCCCGGCGCGCGAGCGCGCGCTGACACAGGTTCGTCCGAGCCGCCCGCACAGGGCATAAGCTCCAGCGCCATTGATCCCGCTCAAGGACAACATCCCGACGGGCGGGTTCCCGTTCGTGACGGCCGCTCTGGTCGCGATCAATTTCCTTGTCTACCTGCTCGCGATCAGGCACGGTGGATCCTTCTTCAGCGGTCCCAGCCCCGGAGAGGAGTTCAAGTACGGCGCGATCCCCTACTCGCTGACGCATGGGGGCGCGCATTGCGCCGAGTACGCGCGCACGACACTGTCCGGCCAGACGCCGATCGGTGTGTTCTGCAGCGGCCAGAGACTTCCAGGCGGGCCGGTCGCGCACGTCCCGGCGACAGGGACTGTCCCGGCCTGGGAGACGATCTTCACCGGCATGTTCATGCACGCCTCGATCATCCACATCGGCGGCAACATGATCTTCCTGTGGATCTTTGGCGACAACGTCGAAGGCGCGATAGGACCTGCCAAGTACGTCGCCTTCTACCTCGTCGGCGGCCTCGTGGCGCTCGGGCTCCAGGTCGCTGTCGCCCCCGATTCGACAGCGCCGACGCTCGGCGCCTCCGGTGCGATCGCCGCCGTCCTCGGGGGTTACATCGTGCTCTATCCACGAGCCAAGGTCCTGACGCTCGTATTCATCGTCCTCATCTTCACGGTGATCGAGCTTCCCGCCTGGGTGATGCTGGGCATCTGGTTCGCGGAGCAGGCCGTCTTCGGCGCGGCCGGGCTGACCAACCCGACGGGCAGCGGGGGCGGCGTCGCCTACTTCGCCCACGTCGGCGGCTTCGTCTTCGGGCTGCTCACGATCCGCCTGCTCGCGAAACGACCGAGACAGCCCCCGCCCGCGCGACCGGTGTACTGAGCAATGTCCGGCCCTAGCATGCTGTTCGGGGGGCAGCGGCGTCGCCGCCGGCGGCGGCGCTTGCGGCAGCGGCAGCACCTGGCGCAAGGACAGCGCTCGGGGCGGCGCCGGACCGTGTCCGTGGCGGCCGCGGCGCTGACAGTCGCGCTCGGCTTGACCGTGCTGCTGGTGATGCTGGTCGGCGGGGCGTCGGGGCCCACTGCGCGCCCGCGAGGGCGGACGCGCGCGGCGATCAAGCGAGTCACCCCGGCTGCGTCGATCGGACCGACGGTTCCGACCGGCTACGGCGTCGAGCTGGCGCCGCCGAGCGAGCGCGTCCAGATCCACCTGCGAGCGCCGCTGCGCAGCGGACTGCTGTTCGACGTCGACACGGGCCAGGTGCTGTGGGAGCGCAGTCCCAACCGCGTGCTGCCGATCGCGAGCCTGACGAAGATGATGACCGCGTTGATCGTCGCAACGCTGGATCGGCCGCGCGCGCCCGTGCTGATCACGCGCGCGGCCGTTGACTTCCAGGGCTCTGGCGTCGGCTTGCTGCCACTCCACAAGCACGTCCGGCTCGAGACACTGCTCTACGGTCTGCTGCTGCCTTCAGGCAACGACGCCGCGATCGCGCTCGCTCAGCACGTCGCCGGCACCCAGGCCCGATTCATCGCGATGATGAACGCGCGCGCCCAGGCGATGCAGCTCGGCTGCACGCACTACACGACGGTCTCGGGGTTCATCGACGCCGGTAATCACTCCTGCGCGACCGACCTCGCCAAGATCGCCAGGGCCGTCCTCGACGTACCGCGACTCGCACGGATCGTCGGTAGCGCCAGCGCGGTGATTCCCTTCCCGATCAAGGGCGGCAAGCTCTACCTGTACAACAACAACCCTCTCTACCAGCTCGGATACCCAGGCACTGACGGGGTCAAGACGGGCTACACGACCGCCGCGGGGGTCTGCCTCGTGGCCACGGCGCGACGAGGCCACACGTGGCTCGGCGTGGTGCTGCTGCACTCCGCCGACGAGGATGATCAGGCGCCCGAGCTGCTCAACGCGGGCTTCGCGGCGCTCCGTCGCGGCTAAGGTAAAACGGGTGCGCGATCACGGCGCGGGCGCGACCTGAAGCCCGCGCTCACGGTGCCGCCACCGTGACCTCGAGCTCGCTCGCCTCCCCGTCGGTGAACCTCAGCAGCAATTCGCCTTCGGCCCTCAGCTGCACCGCATCGCGCTTTGACAGGCGCCCGAACGGCTTGATCGTGAGCGTCGCGGCGCGCCGAGAGCGCTTGATCTCCCAGGTTCCGAAGACGAACCCGTCGATCAGGAAGGTGGCCCGGACGCGTAGATTCTTGGTGATCACGGCGGGGCGGTGCTCGTCCGAGATCACCCGCGTGCGATCGGCATGCGCGAGCACAAGGCTGTCGAACTCGGGGAGGAACCGAGCCGGTGCGGGGGTGGCCTCGTCCGGCCGCGGGGCGTCGGGAAGATCGAACAGCTCGCCACTCTGCTCGCCGGTGAACGTCACCAGGCGGGGACGCAGCCGGTCGAGGATGCCCTTGATGCGCTGGAGCCCCGACCACGCCTGCACGTCGGCCGCGGACGCCGGTCCGAACGCCGCCAGATAACGCAGCACGATCTCGTCCGGCTCCTCGCTGACCGCCAGCGGCCGGTCCAGCCAGGTCTCTGCGAGCGTGAAATCTGCGACTCGGGGAAACGCCCAGCGGTCGTTCGTCGGCACCATCACCAGCGGGAGGAGCATGCGGACCGCGAATCCGAGCGCACGGTGGTTCACCTCGGGAAACGCCTCCTGGAGCAGTGTGCGGAGCTCGTCGAAGTTCCGCGGTCGGTCCTCCAGCAGCTCCCTCGCGACGGGGAGCACGGCGTCGGGCTCGAGCCCTTCCGCGCGCTCGCGCAGAGCGCCGGTCATTCCGCGCGTGAGCACCGGCTGCAGCGGAGCGCGAAAGGCTGCGTAGTCTGCCGCAGTCGCGAGATGCAGCGTGCCGCGCATCAGCGTCGCGCGGACGACGGCGCGGTCGTGGAGCGCCTCACGGAGGGCGAGAGCGCGAAACCCGGCGAGCCGGGTCCACAGCCCGATGAAGGGCGGACCGGGCTCCTGTGCCTGAAGGCCGCACAGCCTCGCGACGGCATCGCGGACGGAGATCTGCTCGCGCCCGAGCAGCAGCTGCCGCGCGAGCGTGGCCCGGTTGAGCTGCCTGGTTGTGAGGGTGGACGGCGCCATTGGTCTCCTGCGCAGTATGGAACTGCGACTATGCTCGCGCCATCATCCCGAGCGACCCGCCGCCCGCCGCGAGACCGCCGCCCGCCACCACCCGAGACGGAGAGAGCAGATGCCCACCGCGCCACAGATCCTGCCCACCCAGATCACCGAGGGAACCGCTCCCGGTCTCAGGTACCGGCTCGAGGGCGAGCTCGTCCCGGTGCTCCACATGGCGCTCGACGGTCGCATGCCCGTCTACTTCGAGCACCACGTGCTGCTCTGGAAGTACCCGAATATGCAGCTCGGCCTGCATCCGCTGAAGAAGGGACTCAAGCGCCGGGTCATGGGGGGCATGCCGCTGCTCCTGCTCGAGGCCCAGTCAGCCGGCGAGCTCGCGTTCAGCCGTGACGCTCCGGGCCACATCGCCGCGCTCCATCTCCAGGCGGGGGATGGCATCGTCGTGCGCGAGCACCAGTTCCTCGCCGCGACAGGTGGGGTTCAGTACGACTACAGCCGGATCAAGGGCTTCGCCAACATGATGTATGGCGGCGGTTTCTTCGTAGATCAGTTCTTCGCCGCCGATCAGGAGGGGGTTGTGTGGGTTCACGGATACGGCAACGTTTTCGAGAAGCACCTCGATCCGGGCGAGACGATCGACATCGAGCCAGGCGGCTGGCTTTTCCGCGACCACTCCGTGCAGATGTCCCAGGAGGTCTACGGATTCAAGACGGGCATGCTCAGCGGCGCCGGAAACCTGATCTTCAATCGCTTCACCGGGCCCGGGAGGGTCGGCCTACAGAGCGCCTACTACCACCCGCCGGGGCAGGAGACATCGAGCCCCGCGGTTCAGGCCGGCGCCGGCGGGCTCCTCGGCGGCCTCGTCGGCGGCCTGCTCGACAACTAGAGTGGCCTCACGCGATGCGAACGACCTACGCTACGGCACCCCGACGCGCCATGACCCATTCTCCCGCCCGCCGACCGCGCCATGACCCCCGCCGCGCCGACCGCGCCATGACCCCCGCCACGCCGACCGCGCCATGACCTACCCCCCGGGCCACCTCGCGGGCAATCCACTCCCGCCCGGCATCGTCGGCGCGCTTGGGCTCGGGGGGTACCAGCTGCTCGCCGAGGTCGGCGGCGTCGGTGCCGGACGCCTCGGGCGTCAGGCATTCCTGCTGGTGGCGCCCGATCACGATCCGACCCTGCCCGACCTCGGCACGCAGATTGCCCTCCATCACGGGAAGGTGAAGAGCGAGAGCGAGGTATCCGCGTTCAAGCAGCTTGCCGCCCAGCTCGGCTACTGGCGCCTGTCCGGTTACCGCGTCGCGCTTGAACGGGACGGGTTGAGGACCAACGTCAACCTGGTCAACCCCGCCACGGGCGGGATCGTCGCCCGCATCCCGGCGCGTCACCCGGGCATGATGTCGTTCTCGGGCGCCGGCAACGCAGCGGGCCTGCTCGCGACGCTGCGAGCGCTTCCGCCCGCCGGTCCGGCCCCGGACACCGCGGATCCCGAGCTTCTGCGGCAGGTGCTCCTCGCCCTCGCGCTGCAGGACGAATCGACGACCGGCGCCGAGGCCGCCGAGCTCGCGGATCGCGCGCTCGAGCTCTCGCGGGCGGACCGACAGCTCGATCCGCCGGCCGCACTGGAGCAGGCGCGAGCGGCATCAGGGTAGTGCCGGCAGCGCGCGGGCGGAGGTGCCCCGCCCGCAGCGACGTGCTGGGACCTAGGCCCCCCCCTGGTCGCTTCGCCACGCCGGCACTCCGAGCGTGATCAGCCGCAGCTGACGCTCGGCGGCCGACGCGATCTCCTGCTCGGTCTCCTCGTCCCCGGGTGCCACGTCAACCAACGCGTCCGCCGCCGAGACACCCACGCCCACGAGCAGAGCGGCGAGCATCTGGAGGTCGTCGGTGCTCCACGAGGCGAGTACCGGCAATCGCGCCAGGTCGGTCGCAAGCTCTGAGCCGAGCAGCCGGATCTGGCTGCGGATCGCCTGCCGCACGCTGGCCACGCCGCCCGATCGCTCGCGGGCGATGAAGCGAAAGTGCGTGCGGTGCTCGTGGACGTCGGCGACGAGCACGGCGATCGAGCGCCGGATCATGCGCTGGTCGCCGTCGGCGGTAGCGCGGGCGTCGCGAAGCATTTCGCGGAGGCTCCGGAACGAGCGGTCGACGAGCGCCAGACCGAGCTCCTGCATGTTCTCGAAGTGACGGTAGAAGCCGGTGGGGACGATCCCGGCCTCGCGCGCGACCTCGCGCAGGCTGAGGCTCGAGAAGCTCTCCTGCTCGAGCAGCCTGAGCGCCGCGTCGATCAGCGCCTCGCGCGTGCGCTGCTTGCGCTCGCGACGCGTGGCGCCGACCTCCTCGCGCCGTATGCGAGTACGTCCGTGTGCGTTCGGTGAAGGCGGCATGTCACTCAATCATGCCCGTTCTTGCTTGACGACAGCGATCGGTACCATTATCTTGGAGTACACATGTACACTGAAACCGCGCGTACCGATCGGACCCGCCGCCAGCGCGGACGCCCGTCACCACCGCCCCGCCGGCGCCGCAACCTCGGCCACCGCATCCTGGGGTCAGGCCTGATCGAGGCGCTGGCGGCGCCGCACGGCGCCGACCGATACCTCGAGCTCGTACGGCCCGGCTGGTCGGTGCGCGAGCTGCGCGCAGAGGTCACAGCGGTGCACCATCCCGCTCCCGACAGCGTCACGCTCACCCTGCGTCCGAACCATCTCTGGCGCGGTCACGAGCCCGGCCAGTTCGTCCGCTGCACGGTCGAGATCGACGGCGTGCGGCGTGCGCGCTGCTACTCGCCCGCCTCGTCGGCGCACCGGTCCGATGGGATGCTCGAGCTGACCGCGCGCGCCCATCCTGAGGGACTTGTGTCGCGCTTCCTGCACGAGCACGCGGCGCCCGGCATGGTCGTCGGCCTCGAGCCGGCGGCCGGGGACTTCGTACTGAGCGCGGAGCGGCCCGATCGCCTCGCGCTGATCAGCGGCGGCAGCGGGATCACGCCGGTCATGTCGATGCTGCGAACGCTGATCGAGGAGGACCACCGCGGCGAGATCGCGTTCCTGCACTACGCGCGAAACCCCGACCGCGTGCCCTACGCACGCGAGCTTGCCCAGATCGCCGTCCAGGCGCCGGGCGTGAACGTCGCCTTCGCCTACACACGCGGCGCACGGGGAGGCGGACCACAGGGCGCACGGGGAAACGGGCTCGCGGGGCACTTCAGTCTCGACCATCTGAGCGCCATCGCGCCCGAGCTGGCCGCCACCGAGATCTACGTCTGCGGACCGGCGGGCCTGATCGACGCGGTCCGAGCCGCGTGCAACCCCGAGCGAGTACACAGCGAGAGCTTCGTCCCGCCGGCGCTGACCCTTGACGCCCGCGACGCCGCCGGGGCTGTCAGCTTCGCCCGCAGCGGCATCGACGCCCCGAACAGTGGGGCGACGCTGCTCGAACAGGCGGAGGCCGCCGGCCTGAAGCCCGCCCACGGCTGCCGCATGGGCATCTGCCACACCTGCACCTGCCGCAAGCTCGCCGGCGGTGTCCGCAACGTCGTGACCGGCGAGATCTCCTCAACCGAGGACGAGGACATCCAGATCTGCGTGTCGGTGCCCGCGGGTAGCGTCGCGCTCGATCTCTAGAAGCCACCCGAATCCCTATCGCTCCGATTCCCACACCTGGAGACGCATCCGTGACCGACACTGTCCCGAAACTCACCCCCGAGCAGCTCGATATCTTCGGACAGGAGCTGGACGCCATCCGCCAGCGCGTCCTCGACGACCGCGGCGAGCGCGACCTCGACTACATCCGCCGCATGATCCGGATCCAGCGTGGGCTCGAGGTGACGGGCCGCGGACTCCTGTTCGCGAGCTGCATCCCGCCGGCATGGCTCGCCGGCGTCACCGCGCTGTCGCTGTCGAAGATCCTCGACAACATGGAGATCGGCCACAACGTGATGCACGGCCAGTACGACTGGACCGGCGACCCCGCGCTCTCGGGCCATGGCTTCGAGTGGGATACCGCCTGCCCCAGTGACCAGTGGCGTCACTCACACAATTACATGCATCACACGCACACGAACATCGTCGGCAAGGATCGCGACCTCGGCTACGGGATCCTGCGCATGTCCGAGGAGCAGTCGTGGAACCCTTACTACCTCGGCAATCCGGTGTACGCCGTCCTGCTCGCCGTGTTCTTCGAGTGGGGCGTCGCGATGCACGACCTCGAGGTCGAGCGGCTCGGCTCCGGCGACATCGCATGGGACGAGAAGCGCGACCTCCTCGCCGGGATCTGGCGCAAGGCGAGCCGGCAGGTCCTCAAGGACTACGTCCTGTTCCCGATCCTCGCCGGCCCGCAGGCGGCGCTCGTGCTCGTGGGCAACGCGACGGCCAACATCGTCCGCAACCTGTGGACGTGCACGATCATCTTCTGCGGGCACTTCCCCGCCGGGGTGATCGAGTTCACCGAGGAGGAAACGGCGCAGGAGACGCGCGGAGAGTGGTACTTCCGCCAGCTCCTGGGCTCGGCCAACCTCACCGGCGGGAAGCTGTTCCACATCATGGCCGGCAACCTCAGCCACCAGATCGAGCATCACCTGTTCCCCGACATCCCAGCGCACCGCTACGGCGAGATCGCGGTCGAGGTCTCGGAGCTCTGCGCGCGCTTTGGCATCCCGTACAACACGGGCCCGCTGGGCAAGCAGTTCGGCAGTGTGGTGAAGAAGATCTGCCGACTCGCCCTGCCGGACCGGCTCCGCGGCGCAACACCGGCACCGGCACCGGCAGCGGCTGCGCCTCCCGCCGACGCACCGCACGAGCCGCTCCTGGTCGCCGGCTGAGCACTGGCAGGCCGCGGGCGTGGTTCATACTGGCCGCCGATGACCTTGGACAAGCTCGAGACCCGCAAGGACGTCGCTCAGTCGGTGCTCGAATCCGGCATCGACCATGTCGGGCGGATCATCGGCATCATCACCGGCGCCGTGAGCGACGTGACGTCGGAGCTCGGCGGCTGGGCCACTGACGTGTTCGAGCTGCGCGACGCCGCGCGGCGCGCTCAGGCCGACCACGGGAGCAGCGAAGCGGACCCGGAGCGCTGATTTCGCGCGGTCGCGGAGGCGTGTGGGCCGTCGTCCTCAGGTCCCGAAGCCGACGCGATGATCCTCGTCGTCGACTTGGACGAAGACGACCTTCGCGAGGTCGAGGGCGACCGTGCCGTCCTCGGCCTTCAGCTCGTGCCAGCGCGCGGTGCCGAGCGCCTGGCGCAGGCGCACGAGCTCATCCAGCTGAACGCGTGCGCTCAAGGCCTGGCCGCCGAGGAAGCCGATACTGATCCGTTGTGGTTTCGCGTCGCTCATGCGGGGTGCCCTCCGGCCGCCGGCTGGACGATCTCCGTCAGGACGCCGCCGGTGGACGCCGGATGAAGGAAGGCGACGAGCGAGCCACGGATACCCACGCGCGGGCGCTCGTCGATCAGTCTCAGGCCCGCCGCCGCGAGCACGTTCAGCGTCTCGGAGACATCGTCGACGCGATAAGCCACGTGGTGCAGGCCAGGTCCACGCTTGGCCAGGAACCTCCCGACGGGGGTCTCCGGTCCGAGTGGGGCAAGCAGCTCGACGTGCCCGTCACCGATGTCGAGCAGCGCGGCGTCGACGCCCTGGGACTCGACGATCTCGCGATGGACGAGCGGCATCCCGAGTGATTCTCGGTACAGCGGCAGCGCCGAGTCGATGTCCTCCACGGCGACACCGACGTGGTCGATTGCTCCGAGCATGCGCGCCAGGATACGCGAGCTCAGGCTGGCCGGCGGCTCGGCGATAGCACGATCGGGGCAAACCCGACCATCGTCGCCATCCGCTCGCCGCGCTGAACTCAGCGCGACCGCCCGTCTGGCCTACGGACGCGCCTGTCGCGGTGCGGGCTTGCTGGCGGTTGCCGCTGCGATCCCGAGCTCGCCGCCGCCGCGCCTCGATGGCGCCGCTGCGGGAACCTCGCCCAGGATCCGGTCGATGTCCGACCGCTCGAGGACCTCGTTCGTGAGCAAGGTCAAGGCGAGCTCGTCGAGCTGTGCGCGGTGGGTATCGATCAGGTCGAGCGCGGCGCGTAAGCCCTCGTCGGCGAGCTCCCTGACCTCCTCGTCGCGCACCCGCCGGGTGCTCTCCGAGGCGTCGTCGCCGCCGACCACACGAAGTGACGTAGTGCCGGTCCCCATCGCGTAGTCGTGGACCATCGAGTGGGCGATCTCGGCGACCCGCTTGAGGTCGTCGGACGCGCCTGTCGTGATCGAGCCGAAGACGAGCTGCTCCGCCGCCCGGCCCCCGAGCAGCATCGTCATGAAGTCGATCAGCTCCTCTCGTGTCTTCAGGTAGCGATCCTCCTCGGGGAGGTTGAGGGTGTAGCCGAGCGCCTGCCCGTGGGGCACGATCGAGATCCGATGCACGCGGTCGACTGAGGGCAGCAGCTCCCCACACAGCGCATGGCCCGCCTCGTGGTAGGCGACGACTCGCTTCTCGTGATCGGAGAGCGCCCGGCTCGACTGCATCCCGGCGACGACGCGCTCGAGTGCGGCGTCGAAGTCGCCCATCTGCACGGACGTGGCGTGGCGCCGCGCCGCGAAGATCGCCGCCTCGTTGCAGATGTTGGCGAGATCGGCCCCGGTCAGCCCCGATGTCTGGCGGGCGAGGAGCGACAGGTCCACGTCCTCGGCGAGCGGCTTGTCGCGTGAGTGGACCTCGAGAATCCGCTCGCGCCCTCCGACATCGGGCGGGGAGACGAAGATCTGGCGGTCGAAGCGGCCCGGACGCAGCAGCGCCTGGTCGAGCTTCTCGAGCAGGTTCGAGGCGGCGATCACGACGACCTCCTTGCGCGCCGTGAAGCCGTCCATCTCGACCAGGAGCTGGTTGAGCGTCTGATCGCGCTCGCCGCTGATGTCCATACCGCGATGCCCACCGACGGCGTCGAGCTCGTCGATGAAGATGATCGCCGGAGCGTGGTTACGTGCGATCCTGAACAGGCGGCGGATGCGTGCGGCGCCCAAGCCGGCGAACATCTCGATAAACGACGCCGCCGACTGGGAATAGAAGCGCGCCCCCGATTCGTGCGCCACCGCCTTCGCGAGCAGCGTCTTGCCGGTGCCCGGGGGTCCGTGGAGCAGGATGCCCTTCGGCACCTTGGCGCCGAGCGCCCGGAAGCGCTTGGGATCCTGAAGGTACTCGACGACCTCGCGCAGCTCGTCCTTGGCCTCTTCCGAACCCGCGATCTCGTCCCAGCCGATCGACGGTGAGGTCTCCGGCTTGATCTCGGCCGGCTTGGTGCGCGGCATGTGGCGTAGGAGGACGAACACCGCCACCACGAGCAGACCCATGAAGATGATCGGCAGCCAGGCCTGCAGCCAGGTGAGCACGTCGGGATAACCAAGGAAAGCGAAGTTCATGTCCTCGTTTCAGTCATCGGCAATCGAGCACGATCACTGAACGTGCTCGAGCCTGGGATTCGACGAGAACCGACGCCCCACCTTCGCGCAGGGCACGCCGTCTACCTTCACGACGTCGGCGGTGAAGTCGTTCTCGCCGCGGATCAGCGACGAGCCCACGCCGTACGCGTCCACCATCACGTCGGCGGCCTCGAATTCCCGGATCCGCGCCGCGTTGAAGCCGCCGGATGCGACGATCCGCACGGCTGAGAATCCGGCGCCGTCGAGCGCGCCGCGAACCTTCTCGACCAACCGTGGATTCACCCCGGTCGGCCTGAAGCCACCCATCTCGTGCAGCAGCGAACGGTCGACGAGCTGCTCGGACGTATCCAGCCGCACGCCCCACATCCGAGGTCCGAGGGCCTCGGCGACCTCGAGCGCAGTCTTCACCGAGTCGTTCTCGAAATCCACGAGCACGGTGATGTTCATGTCCTCGTGGAAGCGCTCGGCGAACTTCAACGCTGCCTTGACCGTGTCGCCGCCGTAGGCGGCGATCAAGCCGTGCGGGACGGTGCCGATTCCCCGTCCTCCCCACCACGACGCCTGAGCCTCGGTCGAGACCCCGATCGCACCGGCGACGTGCGCGGCCCAGCCGTCACCGGTCTGCACGAGCCAGTGGTCGTGACGGGCAGGGAAGTAGAAGATCGGCTTCCCGGCCGCCGCCAAGACGACCTCGGCGACGTTGCGCATGATCAGCGACCGCCGCGCCAGACAGCCCAGATAGACGGTCTCGAGGTGGGCGAACAGGCTGTAGTCGCCCTCGATCGTCAGCACGGTCTCGAGTGGCGCGATCTCGTCGCCTTCGTGGAGCGCCCGCACATCCATCTGCCCCCAGCCGTCGATCCACTCGCCGTCGGGGCCCTCCCGCCCGGAGCAGGTGCGGAGGATGGCGATCGCCTCGTCGATCCCGCCGAGCACGGACTCGTGCTTCTGGAAGACCTGAACGAGCACTCGCGGATAGAATTCCTCGGCCTCGAGCAGCCGCTTCGTATAGACGAAATAAGCATCTGAGTAATAGCCGTCGCGCAGCTTCTCGACGGGCAGGCGGAAGATCGCGGGATCGAGGCGCTCGGACACCCGTGTCGCCATTCGGCGAAGCTTAGAGCCCAGGACGAAGGTTGAGGGGCCGCTCGGCGACACACGAAGCCCGATCGCGTATCTTGAGGCGGGTCGCGGGCGCCACCAACCATATTCTGCGAGCCATGCTCGCCGCGCTCGCGATCCTCGTGCTCGCGCCCGCCGCAGTCGCGTCGGCGTCGACGCTCAGCTATCACAACCCGCTGCGCAACCCGGAGACCGGCAAGCCTCTGTCATGCCCCGACCCGAGCGTGATCGGGGGCCCGGGGCCGACCGCCGGTTACGACCTCGTCTGCACGTCCGGTTACGCTCGCAACGCCTTTCCCATCTACGTCTCGCAGGATTTGGTTCACTGGCGGCCCGACGGCTTCATCTTCCCCCACGGTCACCAGCCTTGGTGGGCGCTCAAGTCGTCGGGCACCCACCTGGGAGGTCGATACTGGGCTCCCGAGATCAACCGCATCGGCGATCGCTGGGTGGTCTACTTCGCCGCCGAGTACGACGCGGCGAAGCTCGACCTCCAGGTGCCGGGGAGCGGTCGCCTGCTACCGGGGAGGATGGTGATCGGCGACGCCGCGGCGACCTCCCTCCACGGGCCGTGGCACACCGGCGTGCTCCACTTCCGGGGCCAGTTCAACGGCGTAAGCGCCGAGCGCGAGCAGCTCGGCCCCGCAATCGATCCGAGCGTCGTCAGTGATCCCCGCACCGGCCTGCTCTACCTGTTCTGGGCCGATCAGTCGACCCAGATCTGGTCCGGCGAGCTTTCCCCGAGCGGCCTGTCCCTAGATGACCAGATTCACCTGGTGCTCAGTGCCGGCGAGCCCTGGGAGTGCGACCCCAGAGACCACCACTGCACGATTGAGGCGCCGGAGCCGTTCTACGCCAACGGGTTGTTCTATCTGCTCTACAGCGGTGCGAGCACCTGGGACGCCAGCTACGACGTCGGTGTCGCGGCGTCGTCGGATCCCTTGGGGATCAGCCAGGATTTCGTCACGTTCCCGCGCCCGATCCTGCGCCAGGGCGACGGCTTCTACAGCACCGGCCACACGTCGCGCCCGATCATCGGGCCGGACGGGAACACCTATGTCCTCTACCACGCGAGGACCAGCCCAGGGGTCCAGCGCCTCTCCTCCGGGCGCTATCTCATGCTCGGTCGCTTCGGCTGGGCAGACGGTTGGCCGACGATCAGTGAGGGGCCGCGCTGATCCCCGCTGTCGCCGCGCAAGATCCCACCCACCGGTCATGAATCGGCGTGGTCTCGGGCACCGCCGCATCTTTTCCCCGCCCGAGCTGTTTTGATGAACTAGTGCGCCGGCTCCTCCTGAGCGTAGTCATCGGGTCATGTCTCGGCGCCGCCATCGTCACTCCAGCGTCGGCGGCGGTTCCGCTCAAGGCCGTGCGCTACGGCGCATACACGGTGCGGGTGCCGACGAACTGGCCGGTGTTCAAGCTGGCGTCCGACCCGTCGGTGTGCGTGCGATTTGACAGGCACGCCGTCTACCTCGGCCGTCCCAGCTCGCAGCAGCGCTGCCCGGCGCACGCGGTCGGGCGCACTGAGGCGATTCTCGTGGAGCCGCTCGCGGCGGCCGCGGCCCATTCCGACGCCACCCGCTCGGCCGCCGCTGTGGTATTGCCGGCGGCGAGAAGCTCGACGGCGCGGGGATCGATCGGCGAGCTCATCGTGCCTGCTCGCGGTGTGGTCGTGACCGCCACCTGGGCGAGCGATCCCGAGACGATCGAGCGAGCGCTCGGCGTCCGGTCGATCCCGGCCGAGCCGTCAGGCATAGCCGCGGCAAGCCCCGATGGAGCGCTCGCGGCGCCCCGCCACGGAGCTCGAGTCGCAGGAGGATCGAGGCGCGGGCTGCGGGCCGACGACGTGGACGCCGGCGGCCTCGGTTTCGATACCTGCTCGACCCCCTCGACGACGGCAATGTCCGCATGGCTGCAGGCATCGCCCTTCCGGGCCGCCGCCATCTACATCGGGGGCGCGAACAGCGCGTGCGCGCAGACAAATTTGACTGCGAGCTGGGTCAGCACCGAGTCGGCGGCGGGATGGCAGCTGATCCCGGTCTACGTCGGCCTGCAGGCGCCCACCTCGTCGTGCGGGTGCGCAGAGATCAACCCCGCCGAGGCGTCGACCGAGGGAATCGCAGCGGCCGCCGACGCCGTCACGCAGGCAGAGGCGCTGGGCATCGATGCAGGCAACCCGATCTATTACGACATGGAGGCATACGCACAGACCGCGGTGAGCACCTCCGCGGTCCTTGCGTTCTTGTCGGCATGGACCACCCAGCTCAATGCCTACGGGTACACCTCGGGGGTCTACGGCAGCGCGAGCAGCGGGATGACCGACCTCGTCGACGCCCTCGGCACGTCATTCGTCGAGCCCGACGACATCTGGATCGCCGACTGGAATGACGAGGCGATCGCGACCGACCCGTACGTCCCCGCCGGGGACTGGCTCAACGGCCAGCGACTGCATCAATACCTCGGGGGGCACATCGACAATTACGGCGGCGTCAAGCTCGACATCGACAGCGACTACCTCGACGGCCCGACCGCCACCGCCGGAACGGGAACCGGCACCGTCGGCGCTGCGGCGCTCCCCGACGGGACATTCGTGAGCTACGAAGGCAAGGTCTATCGACTCGCCGGTGGGGCACCCCTGTATGTGCACAGCTGGTCGGTCTTCGGCGCGATCCAGCCGACCGTCACGCTCGCGGCAGCGCAGTGGAAGGCGCTCAACCCCGTGCCGGCCAACGGAACGTTCATCAGGGCCACGACGACCGGCACGGTCTACCGGATCGCCGGCGGGGCGCCGGTGCGCGTTCCCAGCTGGTCGGCTTTCGGCGGCCCGCAACCCACTGTGATCGTCGACCGCTGGGACATCCAGAACATCTCCAACCCCGCTGCGCATCTGAGTCCCGTGCCCATCGGCGGCACTATCGTCGAGGGTCTCCCGTCGGGCCTGTACTGGCTCTTCAGCTCGGGAATGCGCGCCCCGACGGCCGCGAGCCCCACGGCAGTGAGCGTCGCCGACACCGGCTTGGCATCGTTCCTCGAGTCGCCGACGGCGCGCGCCTCGCTCTCCGGGGTCGCCAAGCTCAAGCCGAGACTGCGCGTGACGGTCACCGCGGGCGCGAATGCCCCCGAGCTCAAAGCCTTCGTCGTCGAGCTGCCGACCGGGTTGACCTTCTCGAGATCCGCCGCGAGGCTCGCCGAGGGAATCGTCGCCTGGGGCGCAAACGGCAAACCGCTCGAGGCAGCGGTCAAGCCGAGTCGCGGGAGGCTCGCGATCACGCTCGGTATCGCCGTCAAGCACGTGCTGATCACCAACGCGAGCCCGGCGATCGTGGCGTCGAAGGCGCTGGCCGCAGAGGTCAGGGCCGGAGCTGCCACCGCACTCGAGGTGATCGTTGATGTGAGCGACGCCAAGCACGACACGGCCGTGCTCACGCTCAACCCCAGGCCGTCGTAGGAGCTGGCGCTCCTATCCAGGGCACACGTGCCCCAACTGTCGGAGCCTGCCGCTATCCCTCGGGCGTACGCGGCGCGTATCGATGGTGGAGCATGAGCGCGTTGCCGTCTGGGTCGCTGAAGAACGCCATGTGGCAGACGCCGGTGTCGAAGGTATCGCCTTGGAAGGTCACCCCGCGCTCCTCGAGTGCCGACCGGCCCGCTTCGACGTCATCCACGTGCAGGGCGATCGCGTTGCGATTCGGCGAATACTCGAGGCCCATCGCCTCCGGCATGATCACGCTGAGGGTCAGGTTGCCCGTCTCGAACTCGGCGAAGTGTCGGTCCGGGTGATAGGCCGACCGCGGAAGACCGATCGCCGTGCCGTAGAACTCGACCGCCGCGTCGAAGTCTCGCGTGGGAACGCCGACGAAGTCGACACCGCTGATGAGCTGGGGAACCGTGGCCATGGTGGTAACTCCTTGCGTTTGCGTTCGAAGTGTGCCGCACGGAGCTGGAGCTAACCGAGCAGCTCCCGCGCCAGGTCCGCGTAGCAGCTCGCAGCGAAGCCGAGATCCCGGACATCGATGCGTTCGTTCGCCGAGTGCACGAGCGGCACGCAATCGAGCAGCGTCTGGTGCTTCTGGGGAAAGAAGCCGTATGCCACGCATTCCGGGAAGGCGTCGCGGAACCAGCGCGAGTCCGAGAAGCCGGGCAGGATCAAGGGAACCACGGCAGCGCCCGGGTCGTTGGCCTGCACCCAGCGACCGATCGCGTCCATCAGCGGCGAGCTCACGGGCGAGCGGTTCCCGCTCACCTGTTCGGTGAACTCGATCTCGAACCCATTGGCGCCGAGGACGTCGTCGATCCCGGCGCGCGCTGCATCCTCGCCGAAGCCGGCAGGCACGCGGCAGTCGACCTTGAGCTGCGCTCGCGATGGAATCACGTTGATCTTCTCCGACGCACGGACCATCGTGGGCGCCATGGTGACTCCGAGCATGGGCTCGATCACGGTGGCCAACATGGGCGCCTCGGCCCGGATCCTCGCCAGTGCGCCTGCCGGATCGGCCGGATCCTCCTCGAGGCCCCGGAGCAGCGCAAGTGGCTCTTCGGTGAGCTCGAATCTCGGCTGGCGCTTCGCCAGCGCTTCGATGATCGGACCTAGCTTCAGGAGGGCGTTGTCGCCCATGCCCGGGATCGAGGCGTGGCCCGCGACGCCCGCGGTCGTGATCGTGAAGCGAAAGATTCCTTTCTCCGAGCAACAGACGCCGTAGCGCCTCAGTCCCTGGTACTCGAACACCTCCCCCCCGCCCTCGTTCAGCAGCATGTCGCAGCGGACCTTGTTCGGGTGGTTCTTCGTCAGCCACTGCGCGCCGAGCTCGCCTCCGGTCTCCTCGTCGGCCACGAACGCGAGCAGTAGCGAGCCTCTGGCGGGGCGCCACCCACTGCGCGCGAGCGCCACCCCAGCCGCGGCCTCGGCCGCCACCTGGGACTTCATGTCGAGCGCTCCCCGGCCCCACAGGTAGCCACCGGCGAGGTCGCCCGACCAGGGATCGTGCTCCCACTCGGAGGGGTCGGCGAGCACCGTGTCGACGTGGCCGAGATAGCAGAGCGTCGGGCCCTCCGCCACGCCATCGAGTCTGGCGAGCAGGTTCGGCCGCTCGGGCGTCGCCCCGAGCAGCTCGGTCTGGAACCCCGCCCGGTGGAGATAGTCGACCAGATACTCGAGGGCTTCGCGCTCGTTGCCGGGCGGATTGACGGTGTTGAAGCGCACCAAGCGCCGCAGGACTTCGGTTGTTTCGCGTTGCAGCTCGAGAGTGGACATGTGGCCGGGTCAGCCTAGCGGGCGAGGGTGCCTGGGGGCGTCGGGAGTCCGTAGCATCCGACGCCCATGGCCGCATCGGACGATCTCGCTCTCGCCCTCGAGTTGGCCCGGCTGGCCGACGAGATCACGCTCGGCCGCTTCCTGGCCGACGACCTGGCCGTGGAAACCAAGCCCGACCTGACCCCGGTCACCGAGGCCGACCGCGCCGTCGAGCGCCTCCTGCGTGAGCGACTCGCCGCGGCCAGGCCCGGCGACGCGATCGTCGGCGAGGAGCTCGGCAGCTCCGGCGGGGGCGAGCGTCGCTGGATCATCGACCCGATCGACGGCACGAAGAGCTACGTCCGAGGGATCCCGGTGTGGGCGACGCTGCTGGGCCTCGAGGTCGCGGGCCGGATGGAGGTGGGCGTCGTATCGGCGCCCGCGTTGCACCATCGATGGTGGGCGAGGCGCGGCCAGGGGGCATTCGTGGACGACGGGCGCGCCGCGCGACGCATGCGCGTCTCCGGCGTCGACCGCCTGGCCGACGCGCAGCTGTGCTTCGCCGGCTTCGAGGACTGGGAAGAGATCGGACGCCTCGATGACCTGCTCGAGCTCGGCCGCCAGTGCTGGAGAACCCGCGGGCTCGGGGATGTCTGGTCCTACATGCTCGTCGCCGAGGGCGCCGTCGATATCGGCCTCGACGCCGAGGTCAACCTGTGGGACCTCGCCGCCCCGATGGTCATCGTCGAGGAGGCGGGCGGGGTGTTCACTGATCTTGGCGGCGCGCGGCGTGCCGACGGCGGCGACGCGATCGCGACCAACGGGCTCGTGCACGACGCCGCGCTCGCGATTATCGGTCGCTAGCCATGGAGCGGCTGTTCGGCGAGGAGCCTCCACCCGAGCCCGGAGAGCGCAGCCCCGAGCCAGCCTACGCACCGCTGGCCACGCGACTGCGCCCGCGGACGCTCGAGGAGCTCGTCGGCCAGGATCACCTGCTCCACGCGGGATCGGCGCTGCGCACGGCGATCGAGGCGGGGCGACCGCACTCGATGGTGCTCCACGGCCCTCCGGGCAGCGGCAAGACAACGCTGGCGCGAATCGTCGCCGAGCACGCGAACGCTGTGTTCGAGCAAGAGAGCGCGGTCGCCGCGGGAAGAGCCGAGGTTCGGGCGGTGATCGAGCGCGCACGGCACCGGCGGGCCACCTCGGGCACGGCGACGGTCTTCTTCCTCGACGAGATCCACCGCTTCAACAAGGCCCAGCAGGACGCGCTCCTGCCCGCGGTCGAGGACGGACTGCTCACGCTGATCGGGGCGACGACGGAGAACCCGTACTTCGAGGTCAACTCGGCGCTGATCTCCCGCGCCCAGGTGTACGAGCTCGAGCCGCTGGGCGCGGCCGATGTTCGCGTCCTTCTCGACCGCGCGCTGGCCCTCGGGGAGTGCGGATCCGCCGAGGTCTCCGAGGAGGCGCTCGAGTTCCTTGCGTCGCGGTCGGGCGGCGATGCGCGGACGGCGCTGAACGGGCTCGAGCTCGCGTGCCGGTCCGCGGGGGGCGAGCCGGTGACCATTGCCCACGCCGAGGACGCGCTCCAGCGCCGCGCCCTCCTCTACGACCGGCAGGCCGATCAGCACTACGACACGATCTCGGCCTGGATCAAGGCCACGCGGGGCTCTGATCCCGACGCGTCGCTCTACTACCTGGCGGTGATGCTCGAGGGCGGGGAGGACCCCCGCTTCATCGCCCGCCGGATGATCGTGCTCGCCTCCGAGGACATCGGTAACGCGGACCCGGCGGCGCTCCCGCTCGCGACCGCGGCCGCCCAGGCGGTCGAGCACGTGGGACTCCCCGAGTGCCAGTTCGCCCTCGCGCAGGCGGCGATCTACCTATCGCTGGCGCCAAAATCCGATGCCGCCAAGCGCTCGCTGTCCGCGGCGCGAGGGCACATCCGCGAGCACGGCGCCGCGACCCCGCCGGCCTACCTGCGCTCGAGCGTCCGCAGCGACGGCGGATACGACAGTCCGCACTCGCGTCCCGGTCACATCTCGCCACAGGAGCTGCTCCCCGACACCGTCGTCGGGGCGCGCTTCTACGACCCCGACGACGCCGAGGCGGAGCTCGCCGAGCGACTCGAGGAGATCCGTCGCGCTCGCGGAAGATGACGAGGCCGCGAGGAAGGGCGTGCCGCCAGATCGCTGAGGTGTTATGTCCTCGCCCTTCGACGAAGGCTTCCACGCTTCGTTCCGGCGCTGTGCCACTGTCAGGCTCAGCGCGCGCCGGCGCCGAGCGCGGAGGTGACGCGGCCCTACACGTAGTGATCGGCGGCCGCGTGACGCTGCCGTCGGGCTGTCTCGCTCGGCGGGCTGTCGTGGCACCGTGAGCGTGCAGGCGATCGCCTCGCACTCGACGATCGGCCGCACGCACACGCAGATCGGGCACTCCTGCACCTACCGGGTCAGCCTCAGGCTGACCGAACGCCACCTGGCCTCCGACGGACGGGGCCGGATCTCCGTCGTGTTCGCGGGCAGCGCGTGGCTGCCTCGCCGCCCGGCGGCGCCGCTCGTCGTCGGCTTCGGCTGACCGTTGCGTTCTGGCAGCATCTGGACGCTTGGTTCGCCAAACGCCCCCGGACCGCTGCACTAGGCTTAAGCCATGCCCCCCCAAGCGTACGCCGGCAAGGAGTGCGTCTGCCAGCACCGCAAGCGCATCTGCGATCAGTCCTGCGTGCAGGGCATGCTCGAGACTCCCTTCTACATCGCATGCCTGCGCCTCACCGGCCGGCGCTGCCTTGTCGTCGGCGGGGGCAATATCGGGCTCGAGAAGGTCGAGGGCCTGCTCGCATGCGACGCGACCGTGACGCTCGTCGCGCCCGACGCCCACCTCGAGCTGATCCAGCTCGCGCTCGAGGGATCGATCCGCTGGGAGCGACGGCCCTACGAACCCTCGGACCTCGACGGCTGCCTGATCGCGATCGCGGCCACGAACGTCTCAGAAGTGAACATCCGCGTGTTCGAGGACGCAGAAGAGCGAGCAATGCTTGTCAACGTCGTCGACGTCCCGCCGCTGTGCAACTTCATCCTGCCCGCGATCGTCCGCAACGGCCCCCTCGCGATCGCGATCTCGACCGCCGGCGCGTCCCCGGCGCTCGCGAAGCGGATGAAACGGGAGATCGCCGACGCATTCGGCGAGCCGTACGCACAGCTCGCGGTCCTGCTCAACCAAGCGCGCGGCTGGGCGAAGGCCACGCTCGCGACCTACCAGGACCGCAAGGAGTTCTTCGAATCGATCGTGAACGGCGAACCGGACCCGATCGAGCTCCTGCGCGCCGGCGACGTCCACGCCGTTGTGGACCTGATCCTCGCCGCGCAGCGAACGTTCGCTCCCGCGTGACGGACGAACCGGCACGGCTGACGCACCTCGACGGTCGCGGCCGCGCACGCATGGTCGACGTCGGGGACAAGCCCTCGAGCGAGCGCCGCGCAGTGGCCCGGGCGCTCGTTCGCATCGCACCCGACACGGCGCTGGCTGTGCTCGCCGGCGACGCCCCCAAGGGCGATGTGCTCGGCGTCGCGAGGATTGCCGGCATCCAGGCGGCGAAGCGCACCGCCGACCTGATCCCGCTCTGTCACCCCCTCGCGCTGTCGTTCGTCGGCGTCGAGGGCGAGGTCGACGCAGCCGCGGGAACGATCACGCTCACCGCCGAAGCGCTCACCACCGCGCCGACCGGTGTGGAGATGGAGGCCATGACCGCGGCCGCGGTCGCGGCGCTCACCGTCTACGACATGATCAAGGGGATCGATCGCAACGCCGAGATCACGGAAGTCACGCTGCTCGAGAAGTCGGGCGGCCGCTCGGGCGTCTGGCGACGGGGTGACGATCCGTACCGTCCCTGACCGACCTCGGCGCTCGGGGCTCTGGCGACCGGGGTGACGATCTCGCGGGACGGACCTGGTCGATCTCGCGGGACGGACCTGGTCGAGCCCGCCGGACGGACCTGGTCGATCTCGCCGGACGGACCTGGTCGAGCCCGCCGGACGGACCTGGTCGATCTCGCCGGACGGACCTGGTCGAGCCCGCCGGACGGACCTGGTCGAGATACGCGACTGTGGGTAGCGTTTCTCGACCAGGTCCGCTTCGCCAGTCTCCGGCCTCTGGCTGAGAGCTTGGCATTCGGGCCCGGCGGCGCCACCCGCGACGTCTGCCCGCGTCCACGAACCATATGCTGCCGCGCAATGAAGACAGCGATCCTCACGATCTCGACCTCGGTCGCGGCCGGACGCAACGAGGACACGTCTGGCGCTCTCCTCGCTGAGCTGGCGGGAGCCGCAGGCGCCGAGATCGTCGCGCGGGAGGTTGTGTCCGATGATCGTGCGGCGATCGAGGCCGCGCTCAGGCGCTATGTGCAATCAGGCGCTGCGCTCGTGTTCAGCACCGGCGGAACCGGACTCACGCCCGACGACGTCACACCCGAGGCGACGCGGGCGGTGATCGAACGCGACGCGCCCGGGTTCGCGGAGGCGATGCGCGCAGAGTCGACCCGCCACACTCCGATGGGCATGCTCAGCCGCGGCGTGGCGGGGACCGCCGGGGGAACGCTGATCATCAACTTCCCCGGCAACCCGAAGGCGATCCGCGAGCTCTTCCCGGTGATCGCCCCAACGCTCCAGCACGCCGTCGCCACACTGCACCGCGAGCCCGGCGGCGCGCGCGGAGCGGATGGTGGACACGCCGGCCATTGAGCTGCGTGGCGTAGCTCGCTTCTTCGGCGAGCGGATTGCGCTCAGGAACATCTCGGTGATCGTCCCCGCCGGCGCCACCCTTGCCGTGCTCGGTCGCAACGGCGCCGGCAAGTCAACCCTGCTGCGGGTGCTGGCGACGCTGCTGCGTCAGCACGCCGGCGAGGTGTCGCTGCTCGGCGAGCCGCTCCCGCAACGAGCGTTCGCGGTGCGCGGACGGCTGGGGCTACTGGCGCACGAGCCACTCCTGTACCGAGACCTGAGCGGCCGCGAGAATCTCCGCTATCACGCCCGCCTGCACGGTGTCTCGGCCGAGCGCGTCGAAGACCTGCTGCGCGAGGTGGGAATGGAGCGTCGCGGCGACGAGCCCGTGCGGCTGCTCTCGCGCGGGATGGTCCAGCGGGTCGCGGTGTGTCGCGCCGTTCTCCACGACCCGGAGATCCTGCTCCTCGACGAGGCGCGCGCCAATCTCGACCCGGGTGCGAGCGAGCTCGTCGAGCCGCTTCTCGGACGAGCCTCGGGCCGCACCCGGGTGATCACCAGCCACGACCCGCAGGCCGCGCTGGCCGAGGCCGACTTCGCGCTGGGCCTGCGCGACGGTCGTCCCACATTCTCGCTCCCCGCGGACCAGGTCACGCCCGAGCACGTCCGGGAGCTGTACGCGTGAAGACGGCGCTCGCGATCCTGCGCAAGGACCTCCTGCTCGAGCTCCGCACGCTCGAGACGCTCCCCGCGATGGCGCTGTTCTCGATCACCACGTTTGTGATCTTCCATTTCGGCCTGAACCGACCGACGGTGGAGGGTCAGACCGCGGCGGGCGTGCTCACCGTGACGCTCCTCTTCGCCGGCATCCTCGGCGTCAACCGGCTGTTCGTGGCCGAGCGCGAGCAGGGCGGCTTCGACGCGTTCCTGCTTGCCCCCGTCGACCGTTCGGCGATGCTCCTGGCCAAGGCCACCGCGCTGTTCCTGTTCCTCGCCGTGCTCGAGGTCATCGCCGTGCCGGCGTTCGGGTTGCTGTTGCTCGGGCCCTCGCTTGGCCCACCGCTGCCGTCCCTGATCGCCGTGCTCGCGCTGGCCGACCTCGGGATCGCGGTGATCGGGACGCTCGTGTCCGCGCTCGCGGTCCAAACTCGGGCGCGCGACGTGATCGGACCGGTCATCGGGCTGCCGCTCCTGATCCCGGCGCTGATCGCCACCGCCCGGGCGATCGGACCCCTCCTGGGGTCGGGCGGTCCCGCTCCGCTGCCAGGGAAGTGGCTCCTGATCCTGGCACTTTATGATGTTGTCTTCGCTTTGGTCGCCTACGCGGTGTTCGATTTTCTCTTGGAGGACTGATCGTGCCCACCTACGGGAAGGGCCTTCGGGGCCTCTCCATCCTCACCCTGACGACGATCGTCGTTGCGTTGACGCTCGTGTTCTTCTGGGTTCCGCAGGACGCCAGCCAAGGCTTCATCCAGAAGATCTTCTATATCCACGTGCCGCTCGCGATCGTGTCGCTGTGCGGATTCGTGTTCGGGGGAATCCTCGCCGTGATGCACCTGCGCACGGGCGATCGCCGCTACGACATGCGCTCCTACGTGGCGATCCACATGTCGCTGATCTTTGGCGTCGGCGGGCTGATCACGGGTTCAATCTGGGCCAAGGCGTCGTGGGGACACTGGTGGGTGTGGAACGAGCCTACGCTCGTCTCCTTTCTCATCGTGCTGCTCATGTACGCCACCTACACACCGTTTCGCTTCTCGATCGAGGACCCCGAGCGCCAGGGCCGCTACGCAAGCGTGTTCGCGATCGTGGCCGGCGCCTTCGTCCCGCTGAACTTCCTCGCCGTGCGACTCGCGCAGCAGTACGTGCATCCGCGTGTGCTGACGCTGACGGGCGGCAACCTCCCCGGCCCGATGCGACTCACCTTCACCGTCTCGCTCATCGGAGTGGCGCTCCTGTTCGTGACCCTGTGGAAGTACGAGATGGCGGCCAAGAACGCGCGGATCCAGATGCGGACGCTGCGTCGGCGGCTACTGGGAGACGACGACCTCCGTCCGCCGCAGCGCAGCGCGGCGCCCACGCTATGACTGTTCTCGGAGTCGCCCCCGCCCTGCCGCTCCACTCCGCAGGCAAGTACGTCGCCGGCGCTTACGTCGTCTTCGTCCTGCTGATCCTGGTCTACGTCACGATCATGGCGATCAGGCTCGGCCGGATGGAGCGCCAGCTCGTCGAGCTCAACCGCGACCTCGCGCGGCGAGACGAGGCCCCAGAAACCAGCGGAGCCTCCGAAACCCGCGGCGCCGAGACCCGTAACCGCCCGGACACCCGTAACCGCCCGGACGCCCGTAACCCCGCGGACGCCCGTAACCCCCCGGACGCCCGTAACGCCCCGGACGCCCCGGACGGCGGGCGCGAGCCGGCGCGCATGGGCGGGGCGGGACGGCCCGCCGGGGACTCCTCACTGTGAGCGAGCTCCTGTGCATCGGCGTGTCGCACAAAACCGCGCCCGTCGAGGTCCGCGAGCGGCTCGCGCTGAGCGAGGGCCGCGCCGCCGAGTTTCTCCGCGACCTGCGGGGCGGCACCGAGATCTACGAGGCGGTCGGCATCTCGACGTGCAATCGGATGGAGCTCTACCTGGTCGTCGGCGATCCGGTGGAGGCCGAGAGCGCCGCGCTGACGATGCTCGCCGCCCAGTCGGGAATCCGCCCGACGGAGCTGGCGCCCGCGATCTTCACGCACCGCAACTGCGACGCCGCTCGGCACCTGTACCGCGTCGCCGCGGGGCTCGACTCGATGATCGTCGGCGAGGCCGAGGTGCAGGGGCAGGTCAAGCGCGCCTACGACGGCGCCCTCGCCGCCGACACGACCGGCCCGCTGACCAACAGGATGTTCAGAGCCGCGCTCGCGACCGGCAAGCGGGTCCGGTCCGAGACCGCGATCGGCACGGGCGCGCTCAGCCTGCCCGCGGTCGCGGTGGCGCTTGCGCGCGAACTGCTCGGAGAGCTCACGGACCGCGAGGTCGTGATCCTCGGCACGGGCGAGACCAGCGAGTTGACCGCCCGCGCGCTCGCCGACAGCGGCGTGCGAACCGTGTTCGCGGCCAACCGACGGCGAGGCCGGGCGCTCAGCCTCGCCGAGCGCTTTGGCGGCGAGACCGTCAGTTTCGACGAGCTCCCCCGTGAGCTCCGGCGGGCGGACATCGTCGTCGCCGCCACCGCCTCGCCTCACCTGCTGCTCGAGGCCGAGGAGATCGCCGCAGTGATGCGCGCGCGGGCAGGCCGGTCGCTGCTGATGATCGACCTCGCCGTCCCGCGCGACATCGACGCCGCATGCGCGTCGCTCGATGGCGTTCGCCTCTACGACATCGACGACCTCGAAGGCGTGATCGACCGCAACCGCTCGGTTCGTCGCGCGGAGGCCCGCGGGGCGGAGGGGATCGTCGAGGAGGAGATCCAGCACTTCGCGGTCTGGCTCGGGTCGCTCGAGGTGCTGCCGACGCTGGCGGCGCTGCGCGAGCGTGGCCGCGTGATCGCCGAGCAGGTTGTCGCCGAGAACGCAGGTAAGTGGCAGTCGGCGTCCGAGCGGGATCTCGAGCGGGTGGACACCCTCGCCCGCGCCGTCGTCAGCCGCCTACTCCACGAGCCGACGCTGCGCATGAAGGAGCTGCGCGGGGACCGCGTCCATGCGCGCATGCAGCTCGTCCGGGAGCTGTTCGGGCTCGACACGCCGGATGAAGGTGGCGCGGCGCCGAGCCGCGACGACGTCGCCGAGGTGCGCGAGCTCGGTCAGCGCCGGCGGCACCCGGGCGCCTGACCCGATGATCAGGGTCGGAACGCGCGGGAGCAGTCTCGCGCTTGCCCAAGCGCGCTGGGTCGCCGACAGGCTCGCCGGCGATGTTGAGATCGTGCCGGTGACGGTGGCGGGCGATCGCGGCGCCGCCGCGTCGGACAAGTCGCGCTGGGTCACCGAGCTCGAGCGGGCGTTGCTCGATCGCCAGATCGACATCGCCGTGCACTCGGCCAAGGACGTGCCGTCAGAGCTGCCCGCCGGCCTCGAGCTCGCCGCGATCCCCGAGCGCGCCGACGCGCGCGACGCGATCTGCGGCGCGAGATCGCTGGAGTCGCTGGCGGGCGGCGCACGAGTGGGGACGAGCAGCCTCCGCCGGACGGCACAGATCCGGGCGGCGCGCGACGATCTCGACGTCGTGCCGATGCGCGGCAACGTCGACACCCGGCTGCGCAAGCTCCTGGAGGGTGAGTGCGATGCGCTGGTGCTCGCGCTCGCGGGGCTGCAACGGCTCGGCCGCGAAGACGACGCGACCGGCACGCTCGACGAGCTCGTGCCCGCGGCCGGCCAGGGGGCGCTCGCGCTCGAGGCCCGCGCCGGAGAGGCGCTGGCGGTGGCTTCGCTGCGCGATCCGCTCGCGTCCGCCTGCGTCGCCGTCGAGCGTGAGCTCGTGCGAGCGCTCGGCGCCTCGTGCAACACCCCGGTCGGGGCGCACGCGCGCGCGCTCGACGCCGGCGAGCTCGAGCTCACGGTGTGGATCGGCCTCCCTGACGGATCGGCATGGATGAGCGACCGGCTGAACGGCGACGCGCACTCCGGTCTCGGTCTCGTGGTCGCGGGCCGGCTACTCGCGGCCGGCGCGCGCGAGCTGCTGCGCGAAGCGGAGGCGCAGGTGGCGTGAGGAGGCCGGGACGCGTGTATCTCGTCGGAGCCGGTCCCGGCGATCCGGGTTTGCTGACGGCGCGGGCACTCGAGCTGATCGCGACCGCCGACGTTGTGCTCTACGACCGGCTGATCCCGGCCTCGGCGCTCACCGGCGCGCGTGCCGACGCCGAGCTCATCTACGTCGGTAAGGAGGGCGGCGGGCCGTCGATGCCGCAGGGTCAGATCGACCAGGCGCTGCTCGATCACGCCCGCGCCGGTAGGACGGTCGTTCGCTTGAAGGGCGGTGATCCGTTCGTGTTCGGGCGCGGCGGCGAGGAGGCGGAAGCGCTTCGTGGCGCCGGGATCGCCGTCGAGATCGTCCCGGGCGTCACCGCCGGAGTGGCCGCGCCCGCCTACGCCGGCATTCCGGTCACGCACCGTGAGGCGGCCAGCGCCGTCGCCTTCATCACCGGTCACGAGGATCCGGCCAAGCCCGAGTCGTCGCTCGACTGGTCGGCGCTCGCGAGCTTCCCGGGGACGCTTGTGGTCTACATGGGGGTACGCCAGCTCGGAGCGATCGCGGAGCGGCTGCTGGCGAGCGGGCGGGCGAGCGATGAGCCGGCGGCGGTGATCGAGCGCGGAACGCTCAGCGATCAGCGTGTCGTGACGGGAACGCTCGAGACGATCGCTGCGCGGGCCGCCGCGGAGGCGGTGCGCGCCCCCGCGATCGCCGTGCTCGGGTCTGTCGTCGCGTTGCGCGAGCGGCTGCAGTGGTTCGAGCGCCTCCCGCTCGCCGGGCTCACGGTGGCGGTGACGCGGGCCCGGGCCCAGGCCAGCGCGCTCGCCGAGGCGCTGCGGTCGCTCGGCGCCGCCGTGGTCGAGGCCCCAGCGATCCGGATCGTCCCGATCGACGGGCCCGCCCCCGAGCTCGAGCGTTACGACCTCGTGTGCCTGACGAGTCCGAACGGGGTGCGGCTGCTCTTCGAGCGGCTCGCGAGCGCGGGCCGCGACGCCCGCGCGCTGGCGGGGAGACGGGTGGCGGCGATCGGGCCCGGCACCGCGGCCGCGCTGCGCGGCCACGGCGTGATCGCGGACATCGTCCCCGAGCGGTTCGTCGCCGAGGGGCTCGTCGAGGCGCTCCTCGACGTGCCCGTCGCACACGCCCTGATCGCGCGCGCCACCGAGGCACGCGACGTCCTCCCCGAGGCGCTGCGGGCCCGCGGGGCGTCGGTCGACGTGCTCGCGCTGTACGAGACCGTCGCCGAGCCGCTGAGCGAGAGCGAGCGGGCCGCCGCGCGCGCGGCGAACTACGTCACGTTCACATCCTCCTCGACGGTCCGCTTCTTCTTCGATGCGGTCGGGCCCGCGCCGCTCGAGGGTGCACGTCTCGTGTCGATCGGCCCCGTGACCAGCGGGGCGCTGCGCGAGCGTGGACTGGAGCCGGACGTAGAGGCGAGCCGCCACGACATCGACGGCCTGCTCGAGGCGCTGGTCGCGGACGCGGCGACGAGCCGCAGCTGAAGCGATCGCCGGCCCGTGAGCGCGCCAGTGATCACGTTTCTCTCCGACTACGGACATGAGGACGACTTCGTCGGCGTCTGTCATGGAGTGATTGCGTCGATCTGCCCGGAGGCCAGGGTGATCGACATCACCCACGGGCTTCCGCGCCACGACGTGCTCGCGGGCGCGATCGTGCTGCGCAACGCGTTGCCCTACATGCCGGCGGGCGTGCACCTGGCGGTTGTCGACCCCGACGTCGGCGCCGTGCGCCGCGCCGTCGCGCTCCGCCTGGCCGACGGCCGGATCCTTGTCGGACCTGACAACGGACTGCTGTCGCTCGCCGCGGCGGCCCGCGACGGCATCGTCGAGGCGACGGACATCGGCCGCTCACCGTTCCGGCTCGCACCGATCTCGGCGACCTTCCACGGGCGTGACATCTTCGCTCCGGTGGCGGCTCGAATCGCCGCCGGCGCGTCGCTCGCCGACGCCGGCGCGCCGCTTGACCCGGCTGAGCTCGTCGTCGTCACCCTGCCGCGTCCAGCTCGCGACGACGACGCGCTCGTCGCTCACGCCGTCTACATCGATCACTTCGGGAACGTGCAGCTCGACGTCCGCCATGAGGATCTCGCCGACTCCGGACTACGGCTGGGCCACCGCGTCGCAGTGCAGTTGGGGTCCGACGCCGTCCACGCCCAGTTCGCGCGTACGTTCGCCGACGTCGGCACCGGAGAGTTACTCGTCTACGAGGACGCGTACCGGGCGCTCGCGGTGGCGGTGCGCGGCGGCGACGCCGCCGAGCGGCTCGGGCTCTCGCCCGGCGACGAGCTGCGGATCAGGCCGGCGTGAGCGAGGGCCCGCCCAGCCCGACCTGGCCCGACGTAAGCGGGCCTCTCGGCCGACCACGCCTGCACCTGCGGCGCACCACGTCGACGAACGACGAGGCCCGCGCGCTCGCCGACGGCGGCGCGCCGCACGGCACGCTCGTGACCGCCGCCGAACAGACCGCGGGCCGGGGGCGGCAGGGACGCGTTTGGTCGGCGCCGTCGGGCCGTTCGCTGCTGTGCTCGATCGTGATCCGCGATCCACCACCTCTGCTCCCGCTCGCCGCAGGGGTTGCGGTCGCCGAGACCGTCGACGTGCTGATCAACGAAACCCCAGACGCGACGGTCGGCGAAACCGCAGGCGCTGCGGTCGCCGAAACCGTCGACGCACCGGTCGGCGAAACCCCGGGCTCTGTTGTCGCCGTCAGCGGGGCAGTCACGCAGCCGGCGTCAATCAAGTGGCCGAACGACATCCTCCTGGACGGCCGAAAGGTCGCGGGCATCCTCGTCGAAGGGCGGCCGCAGGAGTCGTGGGCGGTCGTCGGGATCGGACTGAACGTCGCCGTCGCGGAGACCCACTTCCCTCCCGAGATCGTGGCGCGAGCCGCCACGCTCGGGCTAGAGCCCGATCGGATCGAGCCCGCCCTGAAGACGGTGCTCGAGCGACTCGAGCACTGGCTCGTCTCCGACGCCGAGAGTCTGCTCACCGAGCTGCGCTCACGCGACGCTCTGCTCGGCCGGCCCGTCCGATGGGCCGGCGGCGAGGGACGCGCCGACGGGATCGACGGCGACGGACGGCTCGTTGTCCGCACACCGGACCACGGCCGTGTGACGCTGGACGCGGGCGAGGTTCACCTCGCGCCCGAGAGCGATCCGCCGGCGCCGCCGACCGGTGCGCGGCCGGCGCGGCGATCGATGAGGTAATACGCGATCACCAGCGCGAGCAGAAGGTTCATCCACAGCACGTGGCGCAGGGTTGACTCGTGTGCGAAGACGGTGCGCAGCGGCCCCGCAACCGCCGACAGCTCATGCGGCACGCCGCGAGTCGCGACCACCGCACCGAGCGCCGCCACGCACGACACGACCCAGACCGTGAGCCATCGCCACAGCGAGAGATCGAGCAGCAGGAGAAACGGCAGCGTGATCAGCAGCAACCGATTGAACGCGTCGTCGGGCAAGAAGACGTAGCCGGCAACCAGCGACCAGACGACGGCCTCGCGCACCTCGATCCGCCGCGCGGCGAAGAGGACAAATACAGCAGCGATCCCCACCGCTGTCAGCAGCTTCGCCTCGACGGGCGCATAGACCCCGATCCGTGCGAGCACCAGCGTCGGGCTGGCGTGGATCGGAGGATTGATCGCGAGCCGCGCGTCCCGGCGGGAGAACGCATCGAGGCTCTGCGGAAACCACGGCAGATTGCTCAACAGGAACGCAACGATGAACGCCCCGATCGGCAACAGCGCCCTCGCGTGCCGGCTGCGCCAAGAATGCACTGCGAGGACCGGCGCCGCGAACGCACCGAGGAACTTGAACACGGTGAGCGCCGTCGCCGCCGCCCAGCCGGCCCACTCGCGGTCGCGCTCGAGCGCGAGCAACCAGCAGGCGATGCCCAGGAAGAGCAGCGTCTTGTCCTCGGCAAAGGCCGTATAGGAGAAGAGCACGAAGGGATTGAAGCCATAGAAGAGCATGAACGCGAGCCGCCAGCGCCGCGTGCGGGGGAAGCAAAGCCCGATCAGCAGCAGCAGCAACGCGTCTGAGGCCACGAACAGCAGCCGGAGTGTGCTCGGCGAGTTGTGAATCGCGAGCAGACCGGTGAATAGGGCGACCTCCAACGGCGGGTTGTTGCTGTCCACCGCCGGGAACATGCCCGTCGGCGGCGGAGCGAACGGGTTGACGCCGTGTAACGGAAGCCGGCTGAAGTACGTGTACATCCTCAGGTCGTCGCCCCCGTGGCTGTGGGCGATGATGAGCAGGCGCACCGCGACCGCGAGAAGCGTGATCCCGACCACCGCGAAGCGCCAGCCCGCGGGACGCCGCACTGCCTCCAGCATCCGCTCGCCGCCGAACCTCGGGAGCAAGGAGCTAGGCGGCCTCTTCAGCGTCCCGGTCGCCGGCCGGGGAGGCCTCGGCGAGCGCGTCGGCAACGGTCTCCTCGACATCGGAACGGTCGGACGGATCGAGCGGCGGCAGCTTCCCGTTCTCGATCTCCTCCTCGAGCGCCTCGGTCAGCACGTCCTCCGACGGGCCCTCGTCGCCGTCGTCGTCGTCGCCGTCGACGTCGTCGATGTCCAGGATGTCGAGATCGTCGTCGAGCAGCTCGGGCTCGGCTCCGTTCTCGGATGCTGCCGTGACCTGTGAATCGTCCGTGATCGCGCGCCCCTGCTTGGCGGCGCCATTGGCCGACGCGGCGCCCGCGGTGGGCCGGCGCCGGCGGCTCTTGCCACGGCGCCCCTTGGGGAAGTTGCGCAGCAGGTCGCGTGCCAGCGCCGCGGGCTTGCGTGCCATCCGCGTTCGCGCTCCGCGCAGGGCCTCCTCAGCCTCCGGCGTGTGCGCGAGCGCCGCGGCAAGCAGGGCCGCCGACAGGCGTCTGTCCTCCTTGCGGGTTGCGTGGACGAGCCGGCGGGCATTGCGCGCGTGCGCGCCACCGCTCGAGTTGACGAGGAGGCCGAGCAGTCGCTTGGTCTCCGGCCAGCGCTGAATCGCGTACTCCTCGTGCACCTCGCGCGTGTACTCGGCGAGCCTCCAGATCCAGGCGTTCGCCTCGTCCCGGCGGCCGATGCGCCGCTCGGCGAGCGCCTGGAGCATGATCTTTGCTCCTTCGCGACGCTCGTCGCGCGGCCAGCCGGCCATGATGTCGACGGCCGTGTCGAACGCCTCGGCGTCGCGCGAGGCGGCGATCTCCTGCAGCGCGCGCAGCCGCAGCTGGGCATTGCGGTTGCGCTGAACTGCTGTAAGCAGGAAGCGCCGCTTGAGCTCTCCGCCGCGATCGAAATGGAGCATCGCCTTCGCGCGTCGCCAGCCGTTCGGGGCGACGCGGGCGCCGGCGAGCGCGGCCCACACGTGCTGCTCGCCATAGTCGAGGTGGTCGACGGCGATCCGCCACAGCTCGCGTTCGAAGACCTCCGCCCGCCGGTCGGGATCTGGCGTCACCGGAAGCACCCGACGCTCGACGCGGACACGCCGTCCCCGGCCGCGCCGTACCGGGCCGACGACGATCGCGCCGCCGCGATAGACGTCGCGGTCGAGCAGCGAGTGCAGCGTCACCACCGGGTCGTCGTGCTTGGTCGCGGGGTGGACGAAGTCGACGACGATCCCCGCCTCCTTGCCCGGATGCCGTCGCGTCACGCGCCCGACGCGCTGCTGATAGATCCGCTTGGACGCCGTCGGGGCTAGATGCATGCAGATCGTGGCCCGAGGCGAGTTCCACCCCTCGGCGAGCAGCTGCGCGTTGATGAGCACGTCGATCTTGCCCGACTCGTAGTCGGCGAGGATCCGGGCGAGCTGTCGCTTGGGCGTCTCTCCTGAAACGGCCTGCGCCTTCATGCCCAGCTCGCGGAACGAGGCCGCGACGTTATAGGCGTGGCGCACGCCGGCCGAGTAGACCACACCGGGAACGCCGTTGAAGCGAGTCTTGTAGAGGTCGGCGATGGCCTGGTTGAAGGGATGCTGATCGAGCAGCTCGGCCAGCATCTCCTGATCGAACTCGGTGTCCACCTCGCCGCGACGGAGCGGAACCTTGGCGATCGTACGGACGCCGGGGCCGGGCGGGATGCGAATGCAGCGCAGCGGCGCGATCACGCCGCGCCGGGCGGCCTGGGCGAGATCGAAGCGCGAGGTCTGCGTCGGGAACAGGTCGGTGACGTGACGGGCGATCAGAGCCCCGGTCGCGGTCATGCCGACGAACACCGGCCCGGCCCAGCGTCTGATCGCGGCCGAGGTCTTCTCGCCGAGCGCCGTGTGCGCCTCGTCGCAGATGACGATCGTGTAGGCGTCGGAGACCCGACCCGAGTTGCGCACGAACCACTGGTACGTCTCGACGGTGACGGGACCGTTGGCGGAGTCCTTGCCGTCGAGGAGCGCCGGGGTGATCCGCTTGGCGTAACCGCGGTCGCGGAGCTCGCCGTGGAACTGGTCGACGAGGTTGCGGCGGTGGGTGAGGATCAACACGCCACCGGTCCGCGACGCCTCGACGAACCCGAGCGCCGCCACCGTCTTGCCGGCGCCGGTCGCATGCTCGAACCAGAATCGCCGCGCGGCGTTCGGGTCCTCGGGCTGCTCGCCTAAGGCCACATCGGAATCGACTTCTTGGTCGTCCTGCCAGTCCTGCGGCTCCTCGTCGGGCTCCTCGTCCTCTTCGAAGTCCTCCTCCTCGTCCTCCTCGCCGGGGATCGCGGCGGACGCGAGCACGGCCGGCTCGGCGGGAACGATCGCGACGCTGCCATTGGCCAGCCCGTTCCCATTCCCGTTTGATCGCTGCGCCTCGGCGAGCAGCGCCGTCAGCGTGCCGGAAAGCGCGTCGACCTGGTGGGCGGAGAGAACGGTCCCGTCAACGAGGTGCGGCTCCTCCTCGGAGAGCAGGCGCTCGAGCCCGAGCAGAAGCGCGAAGCGCCGACGCCATTCGACCGAGGGTTGCTTCGCGCCGCCGTCGAGCTCGGCCACCGCGGCGTCCAGCGCGCGTCGGCGCGCCGACTCTGGGGCGAGTGCCTCGGCGGCGGTCTCGCCTTCATATATGAATCGCTCGCGCGTGAACTTTTCGGCGCGCGCAATCGCGTCAGGACTCGGAAGGGGGGTGTAAGCACCCATGCAATATTGGAAGGTTGAGTCTGGAAGTGCGAGCCGCGGCGCTACGTCGTAGCGGCTCAGACAACGCCCGGAACAACGGCCGGGGACGAGGAACGATCCTCAGGAAGCGGACCCTCTCGCCGGTGTTCGACGAGGAGGATACTGTGTATCTAAGCAGATCGGGCTTGGGCGTGTTGGGCAAGCCCCCGGGCGACCGCCATCTGCCAAGCTGTGGCTTATGCTGACGCGAGCCGGGATGGTCGGTGCCGAGGCCGCCGTCGCGCTCGCGGGCCGCGGCGGCCAGACCGCAAACGCGGCTCCCGATTATGCGAACGTACTCCGCGGCTCTCGGGCAGCGCTGCGATGACAGTGGTCTCCCCGTACGAGGTGCGTCGGGCGCGCGGCGACCAGGAGTACGCCGATCTCCTCGACCTCCGCTACGAGGTGTTCTGCGTCGAGCAGGGCGTGCCCCGCCACGAGGAGCTGGACGGCCGGGACCACGGCGGGGTCCACCTCGTGGCCGTGCGCGAGGGTGAGGTGCTCGGGACCTGCCGCCTGGTGTTCGTGGGCACAACGGTCCAGTTCAGCCGTCTCGCCGTGCGTAAGTCCGCGCGCCGGCGCGGTATCGCCACGACACTGCTCGAAGAGGCCGACGCCCAGAGTCGCGCCGCTGACGCCCGCCGACTCGTGCTCCACGCGCAGACCTACGCTCGCGAGCTCTACGAGCGCGCGGGTTACCGCACGCGCGGCCGCCCGTTCGTCGAGGCCGGGATCGAGCACGTCGCGATGGAGAAGACGCTGTGATCACGGGCACGTCGTCCGGTGTGAGCGGCCCGCGTGCCTGAGGTCAGGGTCGACCCGCTGAGCGGCCAGCGGGCGATCGTCGCCACCACCCCAGCGGGTGGGCCCGGCGACGAGCTTCGGACCCGCCCCGCGGCGCCGCTCGAGCTGGGCACTGACCCGTTCGCCGGGGGTCACGAGGACCGCACGCCGCCCGAGCTCTATGCCGTGCGCCCGAACGGCGGGCCGCCGAACTCCGGCGGGTGGAGCGTTCGCGTCGTGCCCAGCTTGTACCCGGTGTTGACGCCCGACTCACCCGAGCCCGAGCGTCAGGCCAACCCCGATCTCTTCTGGGCCGGTCCCGCACTCGGCGCCCACGAGCTGATTATCAACGCACCCGATCCCGTGTCGTCGCTCGCGCAGCTGACCGTGGAACAGGTGTCAGTGGCGATGGAGGTGTGGCGCCAGCGGATGCGCGCCCACCCCGACGCGGCCTGCCGACACCTGATCGTCAACGAGGGCGTCCAAGCCGGCGCATCGCTCGCGCATACGCACGCGCAGCTGTACGCACTTGACTTCGTACCCGCGATGATCGCTCGTGAGCGTGAGCGCTTCGGTGCTTACGCCGCCCGCACGATGGGCGCCAACATGCTCGCTGACCTCGTGCAGGACGAGGTGCGGCGGCGGGAGCGGATCGTGGCGATCGACGGCGAGGCAGTACTGATGGCGCCCTACGGCGCGCGCTTCCCGTTCCAGCTCATGATCGCTCCCCGCGCACCGCGGATGCGCTTCGAGGACGACGGTCCGATCGCTGCGGCGATGCTGCACGACGCGCTCGGACGCCTCGCTCGCCGGCTCGGCTCCAGTCCCCCGCTGAATCTCTGGATCCGCACGGCACCCAGCGGCGCCGAGCACTTCTGCTGGCGGATCGACATCATCCCGCGGCTCACGCACATCGGCGGGCTCGAGCTTGGTGCCGGGGTGAACCTGAACATCGTCGCCCCGGAGCAGGCGGCGGCTGAGCTGCGGGATATCTGACCGAAGATCCGCGGTCCGGCAGTCGGCGACCGTCTGCACCGTCCTAAGCCGGGCAACCGGTGCAGTCAGCGCAGGCAACCCCAGCACGGCGCCCGAGCTCATACCGATGACACAACTCCTCACGACAACAGTCACCGGTAAGTCGTTCAAAGCTCCGGATTGAGGACTGATCAAGGCAACCCGGTCGAACATGGCAACCATGCTCAACGGCCCTGAACAACCTCCGGCAGTCAACGTCGACCACACGGCACTCCATGCTCGGTTAACCATCCGATGCAGCGAGGATGTACGATCGTCACCCAACCAAGTCATTGAAGGAGCAACACTTTGATTGATCGCATTCGCCAGCAGATCCAAGAGCGGCTCGAGGCGCTTCTCGCAGAAGCGGAGAAGTTGCGTGCGGCGCTCGTTGCCCTCGATCCGCGTGAGCGGCCCAAGCCACAGCAGGCACCGCCACGTACTGCGGCACGTTCCGCTGCGCCGCGCAAGCCCGCTCGTGCCACGGCCGCATCGCCGGCGAGCCCTCGTACCGCGGCGCCGACGTCGACGACGACGTCGACTAACTCTCGTACCGCACCAGGCGCGACCAAGACGTCAGTGCTCGCCGCGCTTAAGAAGGGTGGCGCGATGACGGCGGGAGAGGTTGCCTCAGCGACCGGCCTCGGGCGTGGCACCGTGAGCACAACCCTGTCCAAGCTCGCCAAGAACGGCGTGGTAGTCAAGGCCGACCGGGGTTACCGGCTGCCCGACACCGACGGTGCCACGGGCGCGGAGGCCACCGAAACAGCCGCCTCGTAGATGGGCCGCGGCCCGGGGGCCGGCCCCCCGAGCGAATGTGACGGCGCGAGGTCTCGTGCCCTAGAGGATCCCGATCTCCGAGTTGTCACCGACCAGGAACCGGAACGCACGCGGCTGACGCTCGTCGCGTCCGATCGTGACGTTGCGGCCGAGGAGTGAGGACTCCATCCGGCCGGCGAGGTCGTGAACCGACGATCCGGCGAGGAGGATCGAGTGCTCGACCTCGGCGTTGCGGATCTCGCATCCCTCGCCGATCGCGGTGTAGGGGCCGACGTAACAGTCGGTCAAGCGAGCGCCGGCGCCGATGATCGCCGGACCGCGCACGGTCGAGCGCACCAACCGTGCGCCCGGCTCGATCACCACTCGGCCGTCGACTTGGGAATCGACGAGCTCACCCGCGACCCGCGCCTCGATTGTGTCGAGCACGAGCCGGTTGGCCGCGAGCATGTCTCCCAGGCGCCCGGTGTCCTTCCACCAGCCCTGGACGATGTGCGGCTCCACCCGCATACCCTGGTCGACGAGATACTGGATCGCATCGGTGATCTCGAGCTCGCCGCGACCTGACGGCTCGATCGCGCGCGCGGCGCCATGGACACAGTTTGTGAACATGTACACGCCGACGAGCGCGAGGTTTGTCTTCGGCTCCGCGGGCTTCTCCACCAAGCGCACGACGGCGCCGTCGTGCAGCTCGGCGACGCCGTACTGCTCCGGATCGGGCACCGGTGTCAGCAGGATCAGCGCGTCGGGTCGACTCGAGCGGAACGCGGCCACGAGGTCCTCGATCCCGCCCTGGAGCAGGTTGTCGCCGAGGTACATCACGAACGGCGCATCGCCCAGGAACAGCTCGGCGGTGAGCACCGCGTGGGCCAGCCCGAGGGGCTCGTCTTGGACGATGTAGGTAATGCTCACTCCGAAGCGCGAGCCGTCGCCCACCGCGGCGCGGATCTCCTCGCCCGTCTCCGGCGCGATGATGATCCCAACCTCGTCGATGCCGGCCCGTGCCATCGCTTCGATGCCGTAGAACAGGACCGGCTTGTTAGCCACCGGCACGAGCTGCTTGGCGCTCGTGTACGTGATCGGGCGCAGACGCGTGCCCTTACCCCCAGAGAGAATCAGCCCCTTCAACGTTTGCATCGCGAGCCGGAGCGTACTCGTGCTCGCCGAGCTAGTACTTCCCGCCGACCGTGCGGTGTGCCCAGCGCACGGGCCGTTCAGCGCGAGCCGACAGCGGGCTCGAGGGCCGACGCGACGGCCTCGGCCAAGGCGAGCACCGCCTCGCGGGCGTCGGCGGGCTCGAGCACGACGGCGTCGCCCGCCTCCTTGAGCACCTCGCGCACGAGCCAATCGACGCCCGCGAATCCAAGCTCGACGACGACCGCTCCGTCCTGTAGCTCCTGGGAGACCCGCCGCTCCTCGCGCGCCCACCGGGCGCGGTCGGGCGAGATCCAGACACGAGCCCGGCGCGAAGCGGGCACCTCGCCCGTCCTCGGCCAGCCGCCGACGTCGGCCGCCGGGTCGACATCGTGGCGCGGCTCGAAGCTCTCGTTGCTGACGCCGGCCGACTTGATCCTGTCGAGCCGAAAGTGGCGGATGCTCTCGCGCGCGGGGTCGTAGCTCGCGACATACCAGCCTTCGCGCCCGTTGATCAATGCGTAGGGCTCGACGGTACGCGTCGTGAACTCGTCCTCGTTCTCCTTGTAGTACTCGAACAGGAGCAACCGCCGCGAGGCAATCGCCCGCGAGACGACGGCGGCGATCTCGGCGTCGTCGCCGCCGGGCGAAGCAATCTGAAGCCCCTCCTCGATCGGGTCCTCGCCGAGCGCCGCCACCACCTTCGTGCGTACCGAGGACAGCGATCCTTCGGGAATGTGCTCACCGATCAAGTCAATCGCGGCCACGAGTGCCTTCGCCTCGACCGGCAGGAGCCTGGCCGGACGCGCAAACGAGTCTCCGTAGGGCTCCGGGTCGACCTCGATCGTGCCATCGGGTGCGATCTCGGCGTACAGGACGTAGGTCCCGGCGCCGAAGTTGACGACGTTCAGCACTGAGATGTCCTCGTGCAGCTCCTGCTCGGAGATGTTGAGCCGCCCGCACAGCTCGCTCGCATGCAACGTGCGTCCCGCTCGCCCGGCCTCGATCAGGATGCTCGCGAGCGTCACCAGCCGAGCAAAGCGCTCAGGACGAATCGTCGCGTCCTGATGGTGACCGTTGGCCTCGACAGGGTCGGCGCGACGAGCCGGCGCACCCCCCCTGTCCGCCTGGACGGACTCCGCGGCCACCGGCGTCGAAGGTGGGGCACCGGTGTGGCGCTCGATCACCAGCGCCACCCGCTCGCGCAGCGCTTCCGCGAGCTCCGGCGGTCCGACGATGCGCGCGTTCTCGCCGAGGCCGAGGACCCACGCGACCAGGGCTCGCGCGTTGGCATACGCCGTGACGAAGACGCGGTCCGAGCCGACGGCCGGAAGGATCTCCCCGTAGCGGCCGAAGTGACGCTTGATCTGCCAGCCGATCCGTTCGCTGATCCAGATCTCGGCGGTTCCGATCGGATCGCCGAACTGCCAGTCGATGCGGTCGGCATAGCGACGCGGGTCGAAGTCCGCGGGTCGCTGAAAGTCGTGCTCGGCCTTCGTCACGTAAGCGACCTTGCCGCGGATCCGCGAAAGCCTGAAGACGCGAATCGCCTCCCGCTCGTGTGAGCGCCCGACGAGGTAGAACTGACTGCCTTGGTAGAGCAGCTGGTAGGGATCGACCCGGCGAGTCCCGATGTCGTCGCGTTCCATCGTGTAGTACTCGAAGGCGATCGTCTTGCGACGGAAGATCGCCGTCTCGATCTTCGCCAGGCGCTGCGAGATCTCGTGGCCGCCGGCAGCGCCGGTGATCCCGAGCGCCACCGTGCGCTGCTCGGGCGCACGCAGCGGACTCGGGCGTCCCCAGGAGATCTGCTGGAGCGCCAGCCGCAAGGGCTCGGCGTAGGCGAACTCGCCGTCGAGCAGCTGGAGCGCGGTGTTGAGCGCCGCAAGCTCCTGATCCTCGAACGCGATCGACGGGAGATGGAAGTTCTCGGGCGGCAGCGAATAGTTCTCCTGCTCGACGAGGCCATCGATCGGCTTTTCGACAGCGAGCTGGATTCCCAGCGCCTCGAGCTCGGAGCGGTCCGCGTAGAACCGGCGCGCGAACGCGTCCTCGTTCATGATGCTGTACCCCTCGACGTCCCGCCTGATCTCGGGCGCGGTGACAGGCCGGCGCTCCGCCATCAGGTACGAGATCAGGGACAGCTGGCGGATCAGCTTCTCGGTGTCCTTGGCCACCCGACTCACTGTAGTCGCGCGGCTCGGCTGCCTCTCCCGCGAGGACCGGACACTGGCGCAATTTGCGTGGATTGAAGCGAACTTACGACGGTTCGTGATCGCGAGCGAGAAAGCGGGGGTGAACGCCGACGCGCGCGCGTCACGAGCGCGAACTATGCAGCTTCGCGCTCCGTCTCGGTCCGCGCCGCGAAGTACGCGCCGCCGCCGATCCCCTTGTCGAAGGACGACCATTGCGCGCCGGCCGGGAGCTCCTTCTCGATCCTGTCGAAGCTGCCGAGGCGACCACCGAGGTTGTCGACCATGTGGACGAGCGTCGCCTCGCGCGTGCACGGGACGACTGGGCTGCCGTGCTCCAGCGAACCATGATGACTGAGGATGATGTGGACGACCGCCTGCGCCAGCTTCGGCGGGAAGCCGTCGAGCCGCTCGATCGCGCGGCGCACACGGTAGTAGCCGAGCGGGATCTCCCCCTGCAGGCGGCCGTCGTCAGACATCGCGATCGTCCCGCCCTCCATCTGATAGGCCTCGAGCTTGCCGATGTCGTGCAGCAGCGCCCCGGTGACCGCGACGTCGCGATCGACGCCGGGAAAGGTCGCCGAGATCGCGCTCACCGCCTGCGCGACAGTCAGGCAATGCTCGAGCAGACCGTGGCGGTAGGCCTGGTGGTAGTACTTGGCTGCAGGCGCTTCCCGGAACGCGGCCCAGGTGGGTGAGCTCTCCCCGAACACGATGATCAGCAGCCGGCGGAGGTGGGGATTCTGGATCGTCGCGAGCAGTCCGCGCAGGTCGGCCTCCATCTGCTCGAGACTACGCGGAGGGCCATCCACGAGATCGTCCACGTCGTACTCGCCGTGGGCGACCGCCCGAAGCTCCTGCAGGCCGAGCTGAGGTCCGTAGCGGGGATGCAGCGAATAGCGCCCGCTGACGTGGACGATCTCACCCAAGCGGCAACGGTCGCGCACCTGCGGGACCTCGTCCCAGACCATCGCCGAGACGCTTCCGGTACGGTCGCCGAGCACCAGCTTCAGGTACTCGGCGCCGTCGCGGCGCCGGCGCACCTCGACCTCGCGCACAAGCAGTGGCTGCGCCACATCGCATCCGTCGATGAAGTCCCTGACCCGCATCGCGCCACGAAGATAGAGTGGGCGGCGGACGGTTATGAATCGCACCGCGCTCGTCACCGGGGGGACCGGCGGCCTCGGGGCCGCGGTCGTGGCGCGCTTGCTCGCCGACGGCTGGCGGGTGGTTGTCCCGTGGGTTGCCGAGCGCGAGTTGGGACGTGTTGGGCGTGGCCCCGACCTCGAGCTCGTGCAGGCCGACCTGTGCGATTCCGGGTCGGTCGCGAGCGTCGTCGCGACGGCCGCCGGCGAGCAGGACGCGCCCCTGCGCGGGGTGGTCAACCTGGTGGGTGGGTATACCGCGGGCGGGCGCGTGCACGAAACCCCGATCGAGGAGTTCGACGCGCAGTTCCGAGTTAACCTCCGCCCGACCTATCTGGTGACCCAAGCGGCGCTGCCGTCCCTGATAGCCGCTGGCGGAGGATCGATCGTCTGCGTCGGCACCCGCGCCGCGCTGCGGCCGTTCTCTGGCGCCGCCGGCTACATCTCCTCGAAAGCCGCAGTGATCGCCTTCGTCGCGGCCCTCGCGGTCGAGTACCGCGACGAAGGCGTGCGCGCCAACGCGATCCTTCCCAGCGTGATCGACACCCCGGCCAATCGCGCCTCGATGCCGAATGGCGATTTCGGGAAGTGGGTCAAGCCGGCCGCGATCGCGGGGGTGATCGCGCACCTGCTCTCCGACGACTCGGCGCCGACGAGCGGAGCCGCGGTGCCGGTGTACGGGCGGGCGTAGGGCTGGCTGCGCGGCGTCGGACGAGCGCCCGCGCCGGAGCCGGCGCTGCGGTCTGCCCGCTACAGGCCCGGCGGATGCCGGGCGACGAACGTCCCGCCGTCGTCGCCGGTCCGGTTCGACCAGCGCGAGCCGCCCTCGGCGAGCGCGACCGTGTCGAAGCGCAGGCCCGCCACGAACATGTACGTGTGGCCGTCGGTCGCGAAGATCGTCACCCACTTGCCGGGCCCCGGGTCGCCGTAGCTCTCGAGCTGACCGGAGGTCTCGGTCGCACGCAGCAGGTGGGCCGCCGCCAGCACGAAGCTGATCGAGCCGGAGCAGTCATACGCGGTGTCCTCGAACGTGCCGTGGCCGCCGCCATAGCGGTAGCCGAGAAGGGCGATCTGGTTGCCCGCGTTGATGATGTCCTGGACCGCCGGCGGGGCACCTATGGGAGCGACCGCCAGCCCGCCGGGCGTCAGCGTGGCGACGTCTGGGTTGGCAGAGATACCGCTCTGGGCGAGCTCCTGCCGGACCACCGCGTCGGACACGGGCTGCGGCAGTGTCCCGCTGCTCCGATTGCTCGTACCGCTCACGCTCACGCTCTCCTGGGCGGGCAATCCCGCTCCCGCGGACGCGGTCACGCCGGCGACTGGCTCGACCACCTGCGGGTGGGCCTGCTGCCCGAGCCGGCTGTTGGAATGGCCCAGGCCCGAGGCCTGCTGGACCTGGCCGCACCCGGCAATCGCCGCGGCGGCGGCTGCGACCCCGAGAATTGTCAGATGAGCGCGCACTGACCCGATTATCGCGCCCGCGAGCACGCGGCGCATCCGGTCTCGGTCCCGTTTGCGATAGCAAAGCCGCGAGCGCTAACGCCCGCGCAACGGCCCCGCAACGCCGAGGGCCGACACTTGCCGCCATGCAGCCCAACCAAGTGGCGGATTTCAGGGAACCGGGACTTGGAGGCAGCCGGCGTAGCGGCCGGACGCGGCTCGACTGCACCGCGCGAGCGGGGCTTCCGGGGGCTGGGGCAGCCTCCGCAAGCCGTCCGCGTCAAGGCGTGAGGCTGGGGGGCTGGGACCGACGGGCTGGCCGGATCCGAGAGGGGAACCGGAACCGGTCGTCCTGTTCGGTGTTCGCCGAGGCGCGAGGCACGGGGCTCACGTGGCGCCGGCGTGGCGGAGGATCGAGCCGAGGCCGTGCAAGCGCGCCGAGTCGACCGCCTCGTCCGTCAACGCGGATGAGCGTGCGAGGTCGTCATCGAGGCTGACACGTAGGCGTCCGCAGAGCCAGATCCGCGTCGACATCGCAGCTGATTATGGACGGCGCGCCTGGAGGCCGCGATCGATCCCCGGCGAGACACGATGTAAGCTAACGACGGCGCACACATCGGTTCGTGGGAGGGCAGCCGCCATCCGAACTCAGGGGATTAACGACGCAATGCAAGTCCGTACGCTCTCCCTCGAGGGTCCCATCACCTCAGGCGGCTTTCGCAAGCCGGCGCGGTGACCGACGAGGTTCGCGACCGCCTGCTGCAGGCGTGGCGCAATGAAATTACGGCCGGGAGCGTCTACGAGCTGATCAGCCGCCGCATGCCCGAGCGCGAGGGCGACATCCTCCGTCGCATGGCCCACGCCGAAAGCGGTCACCGGCAGCGGCTGGAAGCGCGGATGCACGAGCTCAGCATCCCGGTCCCCGATCGGAGCTCGGTCAAGCTTTCGCCGTGGCTGCGACTGCAGGCGCGGATCGCGCCGGTCGACCGGCTGCTAGCGGCGCGCGAGGCGGCCGAGGACGAGGAGGTCGACGACCTCTACAAGCGCTCAACGGGCGATCGGGCCACCGACACCCTGCTCCGCGACATCCGCAAGGAAGAACGCTCCCACTCGCTCGCCGTGCAGGAGATCCGCGATGGAACCGAATCGACGCCAGAGCCGGCGACGATCGGGGTCCCCGGGGCTCGGCAGCGCCTGGACCGCATCCTCCACCGCGAGAAGTGGCACCGGTCGGGCAGCAGCTGGATCTCCGGCGCCATTTACGGCGCAAACGACGGGCTCGCCGCGGTGTTCGGGATCGTGGCCGGCATGTCCGGCGCCACCGGGGGAAACAGCTTCGTCCTGACCGCCGGCCTTTCCGGAGCTGTCGCGTCGGCGCTTTCCATGGCCACCGGAGCGTTTCTCGCCGAGCGCTCAGAAGTCGAGATGATGGAGGCCAACGTCGAACGCGAGCGCCAGGAGATCGCCGAGCACCCCGAGGAGGAGAAGGAGGAGCTGTCGCTCTTCTACCAGCTCAAGGGCATCGACGAAAAGACGGCCGACGAGCTCGCCGAGCGCCTCTCCAAGCAACCCGACGCGATGCTCGAAGCGCTCTCCGCCGAGGAGTTCGGCAGCGTCAATAGCTCGCGCGACCCCAGGCAGGCGGCGATCGCCGCCGGCATCAGCACCGGACTCGGTGCGATCGTCCCCGTGATCCCATTTATCATCACCACGGGTACCGCGGCGATCGTGGCCGCCGCGATCGTGTCCCTCCTAGCTCACTTCCTCGTCGGCGCCGCGAAGTCGCTCGTCACGCTCCGATCGTGGTGGTCGGCCGGCCTCGAGATGACGCTCGCCGGCTTGATCGTCGGCGGGGCGATGTACATCATCGGGCTGACGTTTCCGACCTGACAGTCGGAGAGATGGCCCGAGGGGCTCGACGGGTCCGCGCCCGAGCACTATTCGCCCAGTGCCTCCCGGAGCGCCGTGAGCTCGGCGTGCAGCGACGCCACCTCGGTCTCGAGCCTCGTGATCCGCTCATCCAGGCCGGCATCGGAGTCCTCGAGCGCGGCGGCGATCAGTTCCGCGGGCGGCGCGCCGGGGAGCGATGGCCAGTCCATCGCTTCGACGCGAGGCGGTGCCGGGAAGCGTGGCTCGGCCGGAGTCTCGATCTCGTCCTCCTCGACCCCGAGCAGGTGCATGAAGCGATCTTCCTTGTGTCCGGGCCGACGGGGCAGACGGCGGACGTAGCCGCGGTCGTCGAGCAGCTCGAGCAGGCGCTCGACCTCGGCGAGCGATTCGATGTGCGCCAGCCGCTCGGTCCGCGCCTTCAGTTCTCCCGGTGTCTGAGGGCCACGCAAGAGGAGCACGCAGAGCACCGCGAGCTCCGGGTCGCCGAGACCGAGTGCTTCCTCGGCGAGGTGGCGGTACTTGATCGCCCTGCTTCCGGCTCCGCTCGCGAGCCGAGCGAGTCCACGTCGGCTGAGTCGCTGCGCGGCCTCGCGCACCGTGTGCTCATCGTAGTCGAGGACCGGGTCGCGGTTGGTCGACTGATTGCATGCGAGGCGGAGCGCATTGATCGACAACGGATAGGCGTCGGGGGTGGTCCACCGCTTCTCGATCAGGCAGCCGAGCACCCGCTGTTCGGGAGGTGTGAGCTCCGCTGCTCGCATTGCGCGCGAGGATACTGTGGGCCCCGTCGGCGGCCGATCTGCGCCGGCCGATGGGGCGCTCGCGCTCGGGCTCTCAGTTGGGCCCAACATGCATAAATGGCTGCAGATCGCGACCTTGCAGGATTTTTCCTGTTAGTCTCGACGGCTACATAACGAGCCGAATCGCCGAGCCATCTGTGGTCGGCGAGCGGGGGACCCAAACGCGATCGACGAGGTCGCTGGGGCGAATCGCCACATCCGTGCGGCGTAGCGCAGCGCGCGATCCCGGCAGCTAACTCCGCAGGCTCTCATGACGTCAGAAGGGAGCGGCTGTGGAAACCACGCGAGATCTTGGTTGCGCTGAGGTCTGGGCGAAATCGTTGGAGCAGTCGCTTGCGCGTCGCGGCCGGCCTAGGCGGGCTTCGGTCGAGCTCTACCGTCTCAAGCCCGAGCGCGACCTCTCGAGCCCCAGACCGCTGCTCGAGTCCTCCGCCTATTGGCACATTCGGCGGACGGCCGTCGAGCGCTCGGCGATGCCGCTCTCGAGCGCCGGCAGCGGCGCCGTCCTCGTGTTGCTCGCGGCCACGACGCTGCCCAGCCTCCTCGGTGGCCGCGGCGCCCGCGCCGCGATCCACGCCCAGAGCGTCGAGCCTGCGCGCGCCGACGCGCTGAGCGGAGCGATCGCCACCCTGATCCGGGCCGGCGCCACCGCGAACCCCGCCGCCGGTGCGACGGCCCGCACCAACCGCGCGGCCACCGCGGCCGACCCCGCGGACACCGCGGCGAGCCCCGCCCCGGGGCCCACGGTCACGCCGGACGCGGCGGCGGTGCGTACGACCCTCGCACAGACCACCGCAGCACCGGTGCGCGCGGCGGTCGCGAAGGCCCCCGCGTCGCACGAGTCGGCCCACGCGACGAAGGCCACGCAGGCTGCGAACGCCGCAGCGCCGACCGCCGGGCCGGTGATCCGCGCGAGCCCTGCGACCCGCCCGACGACCGCCACAACCCGCCCGACGACTCCTGCGACCCGCCCGACGACCGCCACAACCCACCTGACCACGCCCGCGACTCGCCCAGCCTCCGCCACCGGCCGCACGGGCTCCACGACTCCCGCAGCCCACCACCCCACGACCACCGCCGCACCGACAGCCGGACCGGTTGGCACAGCGCCCCGGCCGCCCGCCACAGCGGCGCCGCACCCGGACACACCCGGCGTCACCGGTGTCGAGGCGCTCCAGCAGCGGCTCGGCCTCGGTGTGGACGGCGATTTCGGACCCGTGACGAAGGCCGCCGTCGAGCGCTTCCAGCAGGCGCATGGCCTCGCTCCGAATGGGGTCGTCGGGTCGGCGACGCGTGCGGCGCTCGGCCTCGGCCCGGGACCGGTGCTCCGAGAAGCCGGAGCGTCGACGGCGGTCACGCAGACCTCGACAGGGAGCGGGGGATCATCGGCCGGGAGCTCGAGCCCCGCGACCGGAGCGGTCGCGGAGGTCGCCGACATGGTCGCCGCGGCAAATCAGATCGCCACGCGGCCGTACGTGTACGGCGGCGGCCATGCGTCGTTCAGCTCCTACGGCTACGACTGCTCGGGATCCGTCTCCTACGTGCTCCACGCGGCCGGCCTGCTGAGCTCGCCCGAGGACTCGGCCGAGCTCGAGAGCTACGGCGCACCCGGTCCGGGTCGTGACGTGACGATCTACGCGACCGACGGGCACGCGTGGATGACGATCGACGGCCGCCGCTTCGACACCGTCGCGCTTGCCGAGACCGGCACGCGGTGGTCGTCCGGCGGTGGCGAGTTCACCGGCTACGTGGAGCGTCACCCGGTGGGACTCTGAACGCAGGATGTGAGAGAGCGCCTGCCACTCGGGCCACGAGTCTCGCCAAAGTCAGCAGGTAAACTGTGCAGCTTTCCTGTATAACCTGTCCCTGTGGCGGTTAGCGAGGGCTCCCACACAAGCTCGAACGGCAACATACCCATGCCGCGGCGGGCGCCGGCGGGGCATCGAGGTCCGCCGATCCGCGCGGCGACAACTACAAGTGGATCGCGCTCTCGAACTGCACCTGGCTGACCGGGCGTGCCGGCGCCACGTTCCTGATCGTCTTCCGGGTCTCCGACCGCTTCGGCGCGCGTGCCTTCGCGACCGGCGGGATGCTCGGCGCCGCGCTCAGCTTCGTTCTCCTCAGCTTGCTGCCCATCGACTTCCCCGACCCGCTGTTCGCCCTCGTGCTCGCACTCAACGGGATCTCGATGGGGATGTTCGCGTCGCCCAACCGCGCGGCCGTGATGAACAGCCTGCCACCGGGCGATCGCGGTGCCGGCGGGGGAATGAACCAGACCTTCCAGAACTCCGCCCAGGTCCTTTCGATCGGGATCTTCTTCACCCTGATGGTGCTCGGACTCGCGAGCTCGCTCCCGCACACACTGGCGAGCGGCCTCGAGGCGCATGGCGTGCCGGCCGCCACCGCCCAGAGTCGCCCACCTGCCGCCGGTCTCGATCCTCTTCGCCGCCTTCCTCGGTGACAACCCCGTCCGGCACTTCGTGCGATCAAGCGTGCTGCACCACCTGACGGCACACAACCAGGCGCTCCTGACCGGGCGCTCGTTCTTCCCGAAGCTGATCTCCGCGCCCTTCTCGACCGGCCTGCACGAGGCGCTCGCGTTCGCGATTGTCGCCTGCCTGATCGCCGGCGCCGCGTCGCTGATGCGTGGAGGCCAGTACCACGCCGAGACGGAGGAAGAGCACCCAACCTCGTCTCATTCACGTGCAACCTGCGGCGACAGTCCCCGGCGCGAGCACGCTCGCGTGAACGACTGAAAGAGTCACCGCAGGTGCGCGACCGACGCGACGAGAAACTGCTTGAGCCCGGCGTCCAACGCCTTCGCGAGTCGCTCGCGCATCTGCGGACTGATCTGGATCGCGGCGTCGGTGCTATTGCGCATGTTTCCCAGTTCGACGAAGATCGCTGGGCGGGTCGAGAGGTTGAGTCCGGCGAGGTCGTCACGGACGCTGTAACCGTCGTGCCCGACGTAGGTCGACGGTGGCAGTACCCCGGACGCGCGCAGCCCGTGATTGACCGCGCGCGCGAGCCGCAACGAGGCCGCATAGGTCCGCGCCGTCGCACCGAGGTCAGGCGCATAGATAACCTGAAATCCGCGTCCGTCCGGCGGCCCACCGTCGGCGTGGATGGCGATCACCGCGTCGGCACGAGCGGCGTTGCCGATCGCGGCTCGTACGTTCACGCACGGACCGACGCCCGTGTTGCTATGTCGTGTCAGCACGACGCGGGCGCCTTGCGCCAGCAGCAGCGCTCGCAAGCGGAGAGCAACATCCCAGTTGAACGCCGCCTCTGGGTAACCGCCGTCGGTGGACGTGCCGGTCGTGTTACACGGCTTCACCCTGCCCCTCCCCGCCGGCACGAGGCGGTTGATGATCGACGGGTAGAGGTAGTTATGACCGTTGTGTCCAGGGTCCACCACGACCGTCTCACCTGCCAACGGCTTGGTGGCATCGGTCGAGCGTGAGGACCGGGGATGGACGGTGACCCGCGGGCGTGAGGATCGAGGATGGACGGCGATTCGCGGGCGAGACCGCGGCGCCGACACGGTGAACGACGCTGTCCGCGCGGCGACCGTCGCGCCGCGCGCGGGTCGTGAACCGGCGCCGCACCCAGCGCCCATGAGGCCAGCGCCCAGGGCCAGCAGGACGGGCAGCCCCGACCGCACGAGGCGCCGAGGCTTGATGTTCTCTCTCCGCGATCGGGTCATTCCTGCTCGCGCGCCGACCTTACACGCAACTACCGCTCCGCGAAGACGACCTCGCGCGCGGGCGAGACCGACCAGCGGCCACGCCGCCAGCTCACCCGAGTCCCGTCTGCCAGGCGCGCGGTCGCTCGTCCGAGTGTCGGCTCGCCCCATAGCGTCGCCTCGAGCGGCCGCTCCGACTCGGCCACATCACCGAGCCCATCCGCTACGTGCGCGGCCGGGTACGTGACGACGATCGAGCCTCTGCGAACCCACACTGGGATCACGTGCAGCGGCGCCGGCACGAGCACCTCCTGGCCGCCCCGGACCTGCCGGCCCGACCACGTCTCGATCCACTCGCCGCGCGGAAGCACGACCTCGCGCTCTCGCGCGCCGTCGTCGAGGACCGGAGCGACCCACAGCGCGGGCCCGTAGCCGTAGGCGTCGGTGAGCGTCCAGCCGCGCGGATCGCCGGGGTCTGTGAGGCAGAGCGGACGCACGATCGGCATCCCAGAGCGGGCGGCGGTGGCGGCAGCGGCGCGAACGTAGGGCACCAGCTGTTCGTGCAGCAGGACGTAGGCGCGGTAGATGTCGAGCAGGGGGTCGCCGTAGCGCCACGGCTCCTGGGGCATCTTCGAGTGCGCCTGCATCAGAGGCGTGAAGCACCCGAACTGCAGCCAGCGCGCGAGCAGCTCGGGCGGACACGGCTCGACCAACCGGTGCCCAAGATACCCGCCGACATCGTGCGACCAGTTCGAGATCCCGCTGCACGCGGCCGCGAGCGTCGCCACCACGAGCACCCGCAAAGACCAGAAGTCGGATGCCTGATCGCCCGCCCAGGTCAAACCAGTCGCCTGCTGGCCGGTCCAGCAGCTGCGACCGAAGAGGACGCCCCGGCCGGGATGCTCCTCGTCGAGCGCGCGTTGGATGCAGTGCCGGTGGAGCCCGCCAAGCGCCCACGCGGCCTGCGCCCCTGTGCGACCATCGGTGAACCGCACCTCATCGGGAATGTAGTAGCCCTCTCCGTCGTCGGCCTTGACCCCTTCGACCCCGAGGGCGAGCACGCGCCGCGCGCTCGCGCGCCACCACTCCTCGGCCGCCGGATTCGTCAGGTCGACGGGCGAGCCGTCGCCCATCCACCAACGGGTCAGGAACGGCTCGCCACCGGGCGCCCGCACGAAGTGCCCGGCGGCTGCGGCAGGCGCGTAGTTGGCGGCGGGCTGCTCGTGCAAATGCTGCGACTCAGCCTGCGGCGGGATCTGACCGTCGCGGGAATCGACGTTGACCCAGGGCGTGATCCAGAGGACCGTGCGCACGCCCGCCGCGCGCAGCGTCGCCACCATGCCCCGCGCATCCGGGAACTGGTGGGGGTTGAACTCCCAGGTGTTGTATTGCGTCTCCCACGGAGAGTCGATCACGATCGCGTCGAGCGGGATGCGATGGCGGCGGAAGCCCTCGAGATCCTCGAGCACGTCGTCGCGGTGCTCGTGGAAGTCGCGGCTCTTCCAGAAGCCGTAGCCCCATTCGGGGAGCACCGCCGCGAAGCCGGTCAGGCCACAGAAGGCACGCAGACGGGCGGCCGGGGTCGCGGCGCACAGCACGTCCATCCGCAGCGGTCCCGCGGCGGCGCGCGTCGAGATCGCCACGAGCTCGCCGCTGAGGTCGAACTGCGTGCCGTTGGCATCGGTGTGCACCCACACGGAGTAGCCCCGGCTCGACACGAGCCACGGCATGGGCGCGCAGTCGCCCTGGGGGATGCCGCCCTGCTCGAGCAGCTCGGTCGGGCAATCGGGTCCGGTGTAGCGACGGTCGGCTCCGAGCTGGACCGTACGGCCGGCCTGGTCCAGGCGGGTGTTGTGACGGGCGCCGAGGCCGACCAGGCGCTCCTCCGCTCGCTGCTCCCAATCGATCCCGAGCCGCAGCGGCGTTCCGTCCGCGTCGAGCTGGAGCTCCACCCGGTCGCCGCTGGGGACGCCGACGCGAAGGCGCGCGACGCGTCCGCCCGACAGAGTGAGCGCGAGCTCGACGGCGTCCGTCTCGCAGGTGCTCACCGTCGCGCGCCACGCGCGCTCGGGCGACGAGCGTTGCTCGCGCGCGATCACCCCCTCGGTGAGATGGATGAACTGGTCGTTGACCTGACCCTCGGCGACCCACACGCCGCCGCCGCGGAGCAGCCGGCGCACGCCGCGCCGGACCGTGAGCGTAAAAGGACGAAGCGCGATCTCGACGCGGAGCGGTGCGAGCTCGATCACGACATCGGTCGCGCTGACGAGCACTGACGGTCCAGCCGCGGGCATCGTTGCGGTCATCCGAGCATCCTTCTCGATCGCGGACGTAATGCTTGCCAGCGATCACAGGATGATCACAAGCCGGATTGTCCTTCTGACCGGGCTGCGGCGCCCGATCGGCAATAGGATCGACGAGCACCATGAAGATCACCGACGCCGTCATCCCCGTCGCGGGCCTCGGCACGCGACTGCTGCCGGCGACCAGGTCCCAGCCGAAGGAGATGCTGCCGGTCGTCGACAAGCCCGTCGTCCAGTACGTGGTCGAGGAGCTGCTGGCCGCCGGCATCGAGCGCGTGCTGTTCGTCACCGGCCGCCGGAAGCGGGCAATCGAGGACCACTTCGACGCCGACCCCGAGCTCGAGCGTGCGCTCGGCGTCGATCCGCCGATCGACCCGCGGGGAGGATTGAAAGTCCTCTACACCCGCCAGCTCCGCCCCGCCGGCCTCGGCGACGCGCTCCGCTACGCGGACGGGTTCGGCGACGGACACGGGGTGGTCGTCGCGCTCGGCGACACGATCGTCGAGCCACCGCCGTCACCCGACCGAGGGATCATCGCGCGGCTCGTCCAGGCGTACGACGAGCTCGGGGCGAGCGCTGCGCTGGCCGTCGTCGAGGTGGGCGACGAGGCCGTGTCGAGCTACGGGATTGTATGCGGGACCGAGATCCGGGACGGGATCATCGAGGTGACGGATGTGATCGAGAAGCCGGACCCGAGCGCGGTGACGAGCAGACTGGCGGTCGCTGCCCGCTACGTGCTCGGCCCGTCAGTCTTCGCGGCGCTCCGCGACACCCCGCCGGATGCCAGCGGCGAGGTCCAGCTCGCCGACGGTTTGCGCACGGTCCTCCACGACGGGGGACGGATCGTCGCCGTGCCACTCGCTCCCGGTGAGCGCCGGCACGACATCGGCACGGTCGAAGGCTACTGCCACGCCTTCCTCGAGCTCGCGCTCGCCGACCCGCGCGTCGGACCGGGGCTGCGGGCCCGCGCGACGAAGCTGCTCGATGCCCCGGGCTAGAGCATTTGCGCGAGCCGCACTCGCAGGCAACCCCTCGGACGCCTACGGCGGTGCGACCCTGGCGGTCGTCCTCCGCGACTTCTTCGCCGAGGTCGATGCGAGTTCGGCGAGCCTCGCATCCGCCGTCCCCGAGAGCATGCTCCTGCACGCCGCGATTCGCCGCTTCGAGCGCGACCTGGCCCCTGAGGCGCATCCGGCAGCAGTCCGCTTGCGGACCTCGATTCCCAGAGCCGTCGGGCTCGGCGGCTCGAGCGCGATCGTGATCGCGACGGTGCGTGCGCTGTGCGAGCTGCATCGCGTGCGGCTTCGTCCCGACGAGCTCGCGTCGTTCGCCCTGGCGGTCGAGACCGAGGACCTGGGAATCGCCGCGGGCCTGCAGGATCGCGTCGCGCAGGCGTACGGGGGCCTCATGTTCATGGATTTCCGCGATCGGGCGTACGAACCGCTCGACCCGGCGTTGCTGCCACCGCTCTTCGTGGCCTGGGACATGGCGGCGGCCGCGCACTCCGGCGTGACCCATAGCGACCTACGGATGCGGTTTGACCGCGGAGATGCCGTTGTCCTGGCAGCGATGAGCGAGCTCGCAGAGCTTGCGCGCGGTGCGCGCTCAGCGCTGCTCGCCGGTGACGCCGGAGCATTCGGTCGGTGCATGGACGCCAGCTTCGATGCGCGCCGTCGGATGCTGACGCTCGACGACCGCCACGTCGCCATGATCGAGCTGGCGCGCGACCTCGGGGCAAGCGCCAACTACACCGGCTCAGGTGGGGCGATCGTCGGATGTTGCCGCGACGAACCGCATCGCCGGGGCGTCATTGGGGCGCTCGCGGACGCCGGTCACCACGCGATCGCGCCCATCGTCGTCCACACCTAGGCTCACCGCATTGTCTATGAGACACGCAGATAAAAGCGCCTTTTGTTTCAACCGGCTCGAAAAGGGCTAGACTTGCCAGGTGTTGAATCGTGGCAGGACGGGAGTAATGGGCGGGAGCTCTGTGCGCCGCAACGCGCGGATTGCGCGGTTGGCGTTGTCGCTCGGACTCGTCTTGGTGTTTCCCGCGCATGCGTTCGCGGCGGTTATCGGTTCAAGCGGAGCTGCGGTGAGCGGGGTCGTGAAGCAAGCCGCTACGCCGGTGGTTGCCGCGGTTCCGGATGTCGCTCCGGTGGTGCAGCAGGTCACCGCGCCCGTCGCTCCGGTGGTGCAGCAGGTCACCGCGCCCGTCGCTCCGGTCGTGCAGCAGGTCACCGCGCCCGTCGCTCCGGTGGTGCAGCAGGTCACCGCGCCCGTCGCTCCGATGGTGCAGCAGGTCACCGCGCCCGTCGCTCCGGTCGTGCAGCAGGTCACCGCACCCGTCGCTCCCGTCGTGCAGCAGGTCACCGCGCCCGTCGCTCCCGTCGTGCAGCAGGTCACCGCGCCCAGCGCTCCCGTCGTGCAGCAGGTCACCGCGCCCATCGCTCCCGTGGTGCAGCAGGTCACCGCGCCCAGCGCTCCCGTCGTGCAGCAGGTCACCGCGCCCATCGCCCCGATCGTGCAGCAGATCACCGCACCCATCGCCCCCGTGGTGCAGCAGATCACCGCACCCATCGCCCCGATCGTGCAGCAGATCACCGCACCCGCCGCCCCCGTGGTGCAGCAGATCACCGCACCCATCGCCCCGATCGTGCAGCAGATCACCGCACCCATCGCCCCGATCGTGCACCAGGTCACCGCACCCGCCGCCCCCGTGGTGCAGCAGATCACCGCGCCCAGCGCTCCCGCCCTCACGCAGATCACCGCGCCCAGCGCGCCCGCCCTCACGCAGATCACCGCGCCCAGCGCGCCCGTCCTCACGCAGATCACCGCGCCCAGCGCGCCCGTCCTCTCGCCGGTCGGTTCGCCGATTGCGCATCGCGCGGTGGTATTGCTCGGTGCTTGGTCGGTGTCGGCGCCTCGGATCGCCGGTGCTTCGGCGGTGGGTGGGTCGTCTGCGGGTGGGCTGGGTGGCTCGCAGCGGATTGTCTCCGTGCGTCGTGGGGTCTCGGGCGCGGCCGCTACTCCTGCCGGCGGGTCGGCGTCGTTTGGAGGGTCGGGTTCATCGGCGTCGTCTGGGGGTTCGGGTTCGGGTGGTAGTGGCCCGGGTCCGGGGGCGCTGCTGTTCTTCTTTGTCTTGGCATTGATGGTTGGTTGTTGGCGTTTGTTGGTCGGCTCGGATCGCGTTCCGCCGGCCCCGTTCGTGTTGCTCGCAGAGCTCCCTGGCTGATCGCCAGTCCAGGTTCTCAGAGCTCTTGCCGGTGGGCGTGATCGCCCGCTGGCGCTTTCGCACACGAATGAAAGGACGAACTTATGAGACGAGGTCTCGGTTCGCTACTGGCGGTATGTGTCGTTTCGGTGTTGTCTGTGCTGGTTCTTGGCTCGGGCGTTGCGTTGGCTCGTGGGAGTGGCTCACGCACCGCACGGTCGGATGCTCAGATCACGAAGGGGTCGTTGGGTTCTGCGGGTGCTGGGGGAATTGTGCGAGTCGTTCCTGGCGAGGGCTATGACAGCCCCGGCGGGTCGACCCAGGTCCGCGCGTTGCAGGTTTCCTTGGCGCGGGCGGGTGATCCGCCCGGTCCGATCGATGGGCGTTACGGACCGTTGACCGAGCAGGCGGTCGGGCGTCTTCAGGCCGCTGACGGCGTGCCGGTTGACGGAATCCCCAGTGTGGTTACGGTGGCGTCGTTGAGCGGGGCGTTGTTCCCGTCGGCGGGATATGGCAGCTCGGGCGGGTCGATGCGGGTCCGCGCCTTGCAGCGCTCGTTGGCGCGGGTGGGAGACGCGCCGGGTCCGATCGACGGGCGTTACGGGCCCTTGACCGAGCAGGCAGTCCGGCGTTTTCAGGTGGCGCATGGCCTGCGGGTCAGCGGGATCGCCGGTCCTGGAACGATCACCCACCTCGCCCCCGACACGATCGCCCATCGAATCCCGAAGGCACCCGATCGTGTGGCTCCGAAGGCACCCGCCCGTGTGGCTCCCCAGAGCGCGCAGACGCCGGCCGTGGCGGGAGCGCGTCGTGGCGGGAGTTCGTCCTCGAGTGGCTGGCTGTGGTTGGTGCTGGTCGGGCTCGTGCTGGGGCTGGTGGTGTTCGCGTGGTCCTACACGCGTGAGCGGCGGGCTGCTCGGCGTGGTGAGCGGTTGATTCCCTCACCCGCGACCGAGAGCGATAACCGGCCGCCAGGACTCGAGCAGGATCCGTCAACGCTCGACCAGAGCGTTGGCGTGTTGGGCGGGGTAAACGGTGATCAGGGTCATGCCGAGGTGGGGTACCGTCGGGCGGATCAACGCGGGGACGCGACGGGTGCGTTGAATCTCGGGCTGTTGCTCGAGGCGCGTAGGGATCTGGCGGGCGCCGAGGCGGCGTTCGCGCGTGCGGATCGACGCGGGGACGGGCTCGGAGCGTTCAATCTCGGACTGTTGCTGCTGGAGTCGCGCAACGATATGGCGGGCGCGGAGGCGGCGTTCGCGCGTGCGGATCAGCGCGGTGACGCGAAGGCCGCGTTCAACCTCGCGGTTCTGCTCAGCGAACGAGGCGATCTCGCGGGCGCCGAAGCGGCGTACCGGCGTGCGGATCAGCGCGGGCTCCCGGCCGGCGCCTGGGGGCTCGGTGTGCTGCTGCGGGAGCGCGGCGATCTCGCGAGTGCGGAAACGGCGTACCGGCGTGCGGATCAGCGCGGGGACGCGAAGGGCGCGTTCAACCTCGGTGTCCTGCTCGGCGAGCGGGGCGACGCCGGTGCCGAAGCGGCGTACCGGCGTGCGGATCAGCGCGGTGACGCGAAGGCCGCGTTCAACCTCGCGGTTCTGCTCAGCGAACGAGGCGATCTCGCAGGCGCCGAAGCGGCGTACCGGCGTGCGGATCAGCGCGGGCTCCCGGCCGGCGCGTCCGGGCTTGGCGCGCTGCTCAGCCAACGAGGCGACCTCGCGGGCGCGGAGACCGCGTATCGCCGCGCGGACCAGCGCGGGGACGCGAACGGGGCGTTCAGCCTCGCGGTCATGCTCCGCGAACGGGGCGACGCTGGCGCCGAAGCGGCCTACCGCCGCGCGGATCAGCGCGGCGACGCGAGGGCGGCGTCCGGGCTCGCGCTCCTGCTCAGCCACCGAGGAGACCTCGCCGGCGCCCAGGCGGCCTACCAACGCGCCGAGCAACGCCGGGATCACGCCGCGGCGACAATCGCTCGCGGCCCCGTGCTCGACCCACACGAGCACGCCCACGCCCACGCGCACAACGGGACGCACCGATGAGCACCCGAACGATCCACCACCGCACCACCAACCAGGATCCCACGACCCGCACAGAACCCCCGCGAGTCCTGATCGCCGACCAGGACGGCCTCGCGCGACGAATGCTCCACAACGCGCTCCACGACGCCGGCGCGATCCTCACTGTCCCCGCCGCCACCAACGCCCGCGAAGCCCTCCAGCTCACCCGCTACTACCACCCCACAATCCTCATCATCGACACCGCACTGCCACCCAACGGCTGCCTCGAGCTCATCCCGAAGATCCACCACGCCGCACCGCACACGCGGATCCTCACGATCTCCGCCGGCGAGGACGACGAAACCGCCCTCGCCGCACTACACGCCGGCGCGATCGGATACATCAGCAAAGACCAAGACCCGCCGGCCCTCGCGCACCTCATCACCCTCGCCGCCAACGGCGAAGCGATCATCCCCCGACGACTCGCCACATCACTCCTAGGCCTCCTGCAAGCCCTACCCGACACCGGCTGGCGACCCATCAACAGCCGCCTCACAACTCGCGAATGGCAGATCGTCGAACTCCTCACCGAACACCGCACCACCCAAGAAATCGCCGAACGCCTCGTCCTCTCCCCAAGCACCATCTATAGCCATGTCAAGAACATCCTCCGCAAACTCGAAGTCCACACCCGCCAGGACGCCGTCACCACCGCCAAGCAATTACGCCACCAAGAAACCGAAGGCACAACAACACCCACCCCCATCCACCCTGGAAAATAGAGCGGCGCTGCTCATGACGGGGTGGCCACCAGTGACCACCCCCTCCGAGCAACTGGGATGAATCGGCCTACGCGCGTCGATCAGTCGAGATATCGGACGAACTCGCCGATCGGAGCTCGCTCGGGGACGATCTGGCGTTGTCTCGGCTGGCCGAGGTGCAGCAGGCCGACCGGCTCCTGGCCCTCGGGAAGCGAGATTGCCGCGCGACCGGCCGGGGTGCCGAGGACGGCCAGCGTTCGCCAGTAGCTCGCCAGCCCGCGGGCGTGCGCGCCGAGCAGGACCACATAGCCGGCCATCGCGGTCGCCAGTAGGTCATCGCGGTCCTGGAAGGGGTCGCTGTCGCGGACGGTGGCCAGGACGATGAGCGTGGGGGCCCGGCGAAGCTTGACTGCGGATCCGGGCTTCGCCGCCTCCGACGCCTCCTCCAGCGCGGCGCGGGCCTGCGGGCCGAGTACGTGGAAGCGCCACGGGTTGGTCACGTGGTGGTTGGGGGCCCACCGCGCGAGCTCGAACAGTTCCTCGAGCATGGCGGTGCCGACGGGCTCGGGGCCGAACACCTTGTGCGTGCGGCGCGAGCGAACGGCGAGGTCGAGATCCATCCGTAGCCAGGATATGCGTTCGCGGCGGACGACCGCCCGCGACCCGAATCACCACGCGGCGCGAATCGCCGTGCGGCGCGAATCGCCGTGCGGCGCGAATCGCCGTGCGGCGCGAATCGCCGTGCGGCGCGAATCGCCACGCGACCCGGATCGCCGCGCGTGCCCGGCCCGCCCCGCGGCCCGGCCCGGCCCGGCGCGGCGATCGCGGGCGCGGCCCTAGGTCCCCAACAGCCGAGGTTCAATCCACTGAGAATTATTCACCACCAGTGACCACACCCTCGGCGCTTACGCCCAGCGATACGCGCACGTATCGAATTTGATACACAGACGTAACAACATGAACCTGATCCACGGCATCCTCTGCTCCTCCGACTGGTGGGCCCGGCGGGTCGAGACGAAGCTGCTGCCGTGGGCACTCGAGGACATCGACCTCGGCGACGACGTGCTCGAGTTCGGGCCTGGGTTCGGCGCCACCACGCGCGTCCTCGCGGCGCCGCGCGCTCTACCGGGCCACGCCGCGGCGCGGTTGAGCGCGCTCGAGCTCGAGCAGCGGTACTGCGAGCGGCTCCGACGCCACCTTGCGAGCAGCGTCGACGTCGTCCAGGGTGACGCGACGGAGATGCCCTTCCCCGACGACCGTTTCTCGGCTGCGCTCTGCTTCACGATGCTCCACCACCTCCCTTCGTGCGAGGAGCAGGACCAGGCGCTCGCGGAGGTGCTGAGGGTCCTGCGCCCCGGCGGCGTGTTCGCCGGCACCGACAGCGTCGGCAGGGGTCTGCTGTTCCGGGTCATCCACATCGGCGACACGCTCGTCCAGATCGATCCGAGCGAGTTTCCGCGACGCCTCGTCGCGACCGGCTTCGCGGATGTCGAGGTCGACACAGCGGGGCGATCGTTCCGTTTCCGCGCACACAAGCCGGCGTGACCGAAAGCCGAAGAGTCCCCCCGCACATCGTCGACGGAGCACGTCACGTGCTCGCGGAGGATGGCCTCGCGGCAGCCACGCTCGAGCGGATCTCGCTCGCCGCCGGCGTCTCGAGGATGACCCTTCACCGGCGCGGACTATCCAAGCGGAACATCCTCGACGCGCTGGCCGAGCGACTCGAGGCCGATTACCGGGAGGCGATCTGGCCGGCGCTCGTGGCGAAGGGGAGTGCCCGCGAGCGCCTGCTCCACGCCCTGGAGGTCGAATGCGGCGTGGCGGAGGACAACCTCGAAGTGATCGAGGCGCTGTCGAGTGGCGACTTCGGTATGGGCGACGACGCCGGACCCGGCACCCTGACTCACGCGGTGTTCGTCGAGCCGCTCGAGCGCCTGCTCCTCGACGGGGCGGCCGACGGTTCCCTCGCGGTCCTCGACGCCGGCGAGACCGCGACAGTGCTCTTCAATCTCGTCGGGCACACGTACCGCCATCTCCGGACCGGCCACGGCTGGACAGCGAAGCGAGCCCGCGACGCTGTTATCGCGCTCGCGATCGAGGGCGTCGCGGCCCGACCCTGATCACCGCCGCGCCTGCCCGGCTCCCCCCGCGGCTATCATCAGCCCTCCGGGGGCGCCACCCCCTGCGATGAGGGGTGGCCTCGGCCAGCCCGACGTTCATCTCCACCATCGTGAGCATCCGACTCGCCATCGAGCACCGGACGGTCTATCGCTACGAGCGTCCCGCGCGGCTGGGACCGCACGTGGTCCGCTTGCGGCCGGCGCCGCATTGCCGCACGCCGATCCTGGCGTACTCACTTCGGGTCACGCCGGAGGAGCACTTCGTCAACTGGCAGCAGGATCCGTTCGGTAATCACCTGGCGCGGTTCGTGTTCCCCGAGCGGACCCGGGAGCTGACGGTGACCGTCGGCCTGGTCGCCGACATGACCGTGATCAACCCGTTCGACTTCTTCGTCGACGAGGACGCCCGCCGGTGGCCGCTGCACTACGACGCCTCGCTCGCGCATGACCTCGCCCCGTGCCTGACTCTCGACGATGACGGCCCGCTGCTCGAGGCGTGGGTGGCGACGGTGCCGCGAACGCCCACGCCGGTGATCAACTTCCTCGTCGAGCTCAACCAGCGCGTGCGCGACGACGTCGCCTACTCGGTTCGGATGCAGCCGGGCGTGCAGACGCCCGACGAGACGCTTGGAAACGCGCTCGGCTCATGCCGCGACAGCGCCTGGCTGCTCGTGCAGATCCTCAGGCGGCTGGGGATCGCGGCGCGGTTCGCCTCGGGGTACCTGGTGCAGCTGCGGGCGGACCGCGCTGCGAACGACGGACCGTCCGATCCACAGTCGGATGTCACCGATCTGCACGCGTGGGCCGAGGCCTACATACCCGGAGCCGGGTGGGTCGGTCTCGACCCCACCTCGGGGCTGCTGACCGGCGAAGGTCACATCCCGCTCGCGTGCACCTCGCTGCCGGCGGCGGCGATGCCGATCTCCGGGACCACGACCGAAGCCGAGACGACGTTCGAGTACTCCAACCTGGTCCGCCGGATCCACGAGGACGCGCGCGTCACGCTGCCCTACACGAGCGAGCAGTGGGAGCGGATCGACGCGCTCGGCCACGCGGTCGACGCGAAGCTGGAGGCGGGCGATGCCCGGCTGACGATGGGCGGGGAGCCGACATTCGTGTCGAGTGCCGAGACCGAGGCGCCCGAGTGGAATACGGCGGCCGTGGGCGGGCGCAAGGAAGCGCTGGCGACCACCCTGGCGGAGCGCCTGGCTGCCGATTTCGCGCCCGGGGCGCTGCTCCACCACGGTCAGGGCAAGTGGTATCCGGGTGAGGCGCTGCCGCGCTGGCAGATCGGCGTGTTTTGGAGAACCGACGGGCACCCCCTGTGGAGAGACCCCGAGCGCTTGGCCGACCCGACAACGCCCGGATCGGCCACCGATACCGACGCGGAGTCGATCATGGCAGCGATCGCGGAAGCACTCGGCCTCCCCGAGGACGTCCGCTACCGCGCCTATGAGGATCCCGTCGGGCGGCTGTGGACGGAAGCACGACTGCCGGGTGGAGAGCCGCCGAGTACTCCCGGCCCCGATCCGGCCGACCCGGCACTCGCCGTCGCCGACGCACGAGCCGGGATCGTGGCGGAGCTCGACGCCGGCCGTGGAGCGCCCCGGGGCTGGGCGATGCCGTTGCACCGCGGTCCGGGAGATCCCGGCTGGTCGACCGGACATTGGCGGCTGCGTCGAGGCCACCTGTTCCTTGTCCCGGGTGACTCTCCGATCGGCTTGCGCCTGCCGTTGGGCTCGCTCACGTGGATGCCGCCGCCCGGCGACCCGGAGCTGTCGCTGTTCCGGCCCGTCGCCGATCTGACGGTGTCATCGTCGGTAGCAGGGGCGCGCGCGACCGAGCCGCCGCCGATCACCGCCCTCTGCGTCGAGCTCAGGGAAGGGCACGTCTACGTATTTCTGCCCCCGCTGACCGACTTCGGCGACGCGGCAGAGCTGATCCGGGTCGTGGAGGGCGCCGCCGCCGCGACCGGCGTGCCGGTCGTCGTCGAGGGGTATCCGCCGCCGGACGACACCCGCGGGCGCCACTTCGTCGTCGCGCCCGACCCTGGGGTGATCGAGGTGAACATCCATCCGAGCGGATCGTGGTCGGAGCTGGCTGAGCGCACGACGACGATCGTCGACGAAGCACGCCAGCTTGGCCTCGCGACCGAGAAGTTCAGGCTCGACGGCACGCACACGGGAACGGGGGGCGGGAGCCACCTGACCCTCGGCGGCCCAACCCCGGCGGACAGCCCGCTCCTGCGCCGCCCCGACCTGCTGCGCAGCCTGCTCACCTACTGGCAGCACCATCCGTCGCTGTCGTATCTGTTCTCGGGCCGCTTCGTCGGCCCAACGAGCCAGTCGCCGCGCATCGACGAGGGCCGCCACGAGAGCCTGTACGAGCTCGAGATCGCCTTCGCCGAGCTCGAGCGGCTGAGCGAACACGGGCAAGCCCCCCCGTGGCAGGTCGACCGCCTGTTCCGCCACTTGCTCACCGATCTCACCGGTAACACCCACCGCGCGGAGTTCTGCATCGATAAGCTCTTCGATCCCGGCTCGGAGCACGGGCGCCTCGGCGTGATCGAGCTGCGCGGCTTCGAGATGCCGCCGCATCCGCAGATGGCGCTCGTCCAGGCACTGCTTGTCCGAGCGCTCGTCGCTCGGTTCTGGGCCGAGCCCTACGCGGCTCCGCTCGTCCGGTGGGGCACCGAGCTGCACGACCGCTTCCTGTTGCCGTGGTGGGTGGCGCTCGACATCCGCTCCGTCGTCGAGGATCTCCGCCGGCACGGCTACGCGTTCGAGGAGGCATGGCTTGCACCGTTCCTCGAGTTCCGCTTCCCACTCTTGGGCGCCGTCAGCGTCGAAGGGATCGCGCTCGAGCTGCGGACGGCGATCGAGCCCTGGAACGTGCTCGGCGAGGAGCTCGCGGCGACGACGTCGCGCTTCGTCGACTCCTCGCTCGAACGTCTCCAGGTGCGGATCGACGGGGTGGCCGAGTCCCGCTACGTGGTGACCTGCAATGGTTTTCCGGTGCCCGTCCAGCCCACCGACACGCCTGGGACGTACGTGGGGGCAGTGCGCTACCGGGCCTGGCAGCCGCCTTCGACGCTGCACCCGACGATCGCTGTCCACGCCCCCCTCGTCTTCGACATCGTCGACCGCTGGAGCGCCCGCTCGGTCGGGGGATGCACCTACCACGTGGTGCACCCGGGTGGCGTCGCCTACGAGCACTTCCCGGTTAACGCCAAGGACGCCGAGGCACGCCGCGCGAGCCGCTTCGAGCCGTCCGGCCATACTGCGGGGCGCATCGACGTGCCCGATGTCCGCCGGGGCGGCGAATACCCTCGAACTCTCGATCTGCGTCGCGTCAGGGTGCCCGTGATCAGGACCGAAGCGGGCGCCGAAAGCGAATGACGAGCACCGTCCCCCTACCAACCCCTGCCTACCGGCCGCTGGCCGGCTGCTACGACGAGATGGTCGACGGGGCCGGAGCGCCCCGCCCGCACTGGGCCCACCTTGCCGAGGCGTTCGCCGAGCTCGGGGTCGGCGAGCTGTTGCGCCGCCAGGAGGAGGCCACGCGGTTGCTGGACCAGGACGGCGTGATCTACCACGCGTACCGCGAGTCGCCGCGCCCGGGGCGGCGCTGGCTGCTCGATCCGATGCCGACGGTCGTGAGCAGCCGGGAGTGGGAGAGCATCGAGACGGGGGTGATCGAGCGCGCCGAGCTCTTGAACCTCGTGCTCGAGGATCTCTACGGGCCGCGTGACCTGCTCCGGCGGCGCCTGCTTCCGCCCGAGGTGGTATTCGGTCACGCTGGGTTCCTGCGCCAATGCGATCAGATCCGGCTGCCGGGGACCCAGCAGCTGTTCAGCTACGCGGCTGACATCGGGCGCGACGAGGACGGTCGCTCATTCGTGATCGCCGACCGCAGTCAGGCGCCTTCGGGCTCCGGCTATGCGCTCGAGAACCGCACGGTGATCTCGCGCGTCCTGCCGAGCTTGTACCGCGATTCGCAGGTGCACCGGCTGGCGCCCTTCTTCCGCTCGCTTCGGGTCGCTCTGCAGGAGGTGGCACCGCCGGGGGTCGAGGACCCGCGGATCGTCGTGCTGACGCCAGGGCCGTGGAACGAGACAGCCTACGAGCACGCCGTGCTCGCCTCCTCGCTCGGTTACTCGCTCGTCGAGGGATCCGACCTGACGGTGAGGGGAGGCCGGGTGTGGATGAGATCGGTGGGACAACTCGAGCCGGTCGACGTGATCCTGCGCCGCGTCGACGACTGGTTCTGCGATCCGCTCGAGCTCAAGCCCGATTCACAGCTCGGCGTACCCGGTCTCGTCGAAGCGGCGCGCTGCGGATCGGTCTCGGTCGTCAACACGCTGGGCTCGAGCGTGCTCGAGAGTCCGGCGCTGATGACATTCCTCCCGCGACTGAGTGAGCACCTGCTCGGCACGCCGCTCCGCCTCGCCAGCGTTCCGACGTGGTGGTGCGGAGAAGAGGAGGGTCGGCGCCACGTCCTCGGCCAGCTCGAACGCCTGATCCTGCGCCCGGTCTCACGCGAGGCCGGAGTCGGGTCGGTGCTCGGGTGGGAGTGCTCGAGGGCCGAGCTCGACGACCTGCGCCGGCGGATCGAGCACCGCCCGTTCGCGTGGGTGGGACAGGAGGCGCTGGCGATGGCGTCCGCCCCGACGCTCACGCCCACCGGCCTCGAATCGCGTCGAAGCGTGCTGCGGGCCTTCGCGGTTGCCCGCAAGGACTCCTACGTGGTGATGCCGGGCGGGCTGACCCGCGTCGCGCCCAACCGCGGCAACAGCCGCATCTCCAATCAGGACGGGGCGATCGCGAAGGACACCTGGGTGCTGGCGTCCGAGCCTGAGCGGCTGACCGGCTTCTGGCTGCAGTCGGGACCGGCGGTCGAGGGAATCGACCCGATGTCCTCGATCCCGTCGCGCGCGGCGGAGAACCTCTGGTGGCTCGGTCGTTACGCCGAGCGCGCGGAGGCGCTGACGCGGCTGCTGCGAACGGTCCTTGACCAGCGCAACGACTTCCAGGGGAGCACCAACCCGGCGGGGATCGCGTCGCTGCGCGCACTGCTCGCGGCGCTGACCACGATCACGACGACCTACCCCGGCTTCGTCGGAGAGGGATCGCAGGAGCGACTGCGCGCGCCCGAGCACGAGCTGCTCGACCTCGTCGTCAACTACCAGCGGGCCGGAACCCTCGCACACGCGGTGCGGTCGCTGATCGACGCCGCGTATTCGGTTCGCGACCAGCTCTCGCGCGATACATGGCTGGTCGTCGGACCGCTCGATCGGGCGATCTCCGAGCTGAGCGGGCCCGTTCATGAGCAGCAGGCACTCCTCCAGTCGGCGCTCCAGCAGGTCATGCACAGCCTGCTCGCGCTCGGCGGCCTCGGGATCGAGAGCATGGTGCGCGACCTCGGGTGGCGCTTCATGGACGCCGGCCGGCGAATCGAGCGGAGCATCCAGCTGTTGTCGTTGCTGCGCGCAACCGTCACCCAGGCCCGCGGCACCGCCGCGGACAGCCTCGTGCTCGAGTCGGTGTTGACGGCAGCCGAGAGCATCATCACCTATCGCTTCCGCTACCGATCCCAGGCACAACTCGAGACGCTGCTCGACCTGCTCCTGCTCGACGCCGGCAACCCACGCTCGCTGACCTACCAGCTCGACCGCCTGACCGCCGACCTCGACACGCTGCCGATTCCATCCGAGGGGCGGCTGCGCGAGGAGCAGCGCCTCGTCCTTCAGGCTTCGACGGCGTTGCGCCTCGCCGACCCGGCGGCGCTGGTGATCGAGGACGATGACGGGCGGCGACCCGCCCTCGATGCCTTCCTGGGGCACGTCGAAGACCTCCTGATGCGGGCTGCGGGCGCCGTCGGCGATGCCCACTTCGTCCACCTGCTCCCGGCGTTCTCGCTGGTCGGGCCGGCGGGAACCGAGCCATCGATCGGGAGAGCAGCATGAGATGACCCCGACCTACCGCGTCACCCACCGCACCGAATACAAGTACCAGTCACAGGTGTCCTCGAGCTATAGCCAGCTCCATCTGCTTCCCCGCGACCTGCCGGGCCAGCACTGCCGCACGGCGGACGTGATCGTCTCTCCCACGCCCGACGACTACCGCGAGCGCGCCGACTTCTTCGGCAACCGCGTCGTCTTCCTCGCGATCCACCAGCCTCACACCGCGCTGACCGTGACCGCCACGAGCGTCATCGAGGTCGAGGAACGCCCCGACGGCCTGTCGCTGTTCGGGCAGCGCCCCTGGGAGGAAGCGCGCGACGCCGTGCTCGGTGGGCGTGTACCGGACCCGGTCGACGCCGCCCAGTTCGTGCTCGACTCGCCTTTGGTCGAGGCCTCGGACGCCTACCGCGAGTACGCCGCCGCGTCGTTCTCGCCGCGCCGCCACCTACTCGATGCCGTCACGTCGCTGTGCTCGCGGATCCACGCGGACTTCGCGTACGCGCCGGGATCGACCTCGGTCACGACTCCGCTCGCGGAGGTGTTCGACCAGCGCGAGGGCGTCTGCCAGGACTTCGCCCATGTCGGCATCGCATGCCTGCGTTCGATCGGGCTGGCGGCCCGCTACGTGAGCGGATACCTCGAGACCAATCCACCACCGGGCCGCGCGAAGCTCAGTGGGGTCGACGGCTCGCACGCGTGGCTCTCGGTCCTGATACCCGACGCCGGCTGGCTCGACGTCGATCCCACCAACGATCAGCTGGTGACCAGCCGCTACGTGGTCACCGCCTATGGCCGCGACTACAACGACGTGCCCCCGCTGAACGGCGTCATCTACACGGAGGGCAAGACCGACAGCCTGCGCGTCCTCGTCGACGTCGTCGCGCTCCCCGATTAGCCGGGCGCTGATCGCGGTATATGGTCCGAGCATGCGTGCGTTCACCTGTGACAATTGCGGGCAGCTCCTGTTCTTCGAGAACAGTCGCTGCCTGCGCTGTTCGTCCAGGCTCGGCTTCGTGCCTTCGAGGCTCGACATCGCGGTGCTGGACCGGCCGGACGCACCGACGCTGCGCCGGTGCGCGAACGCGGCGCTGGCGGAATGCAATTGGATGATCGATGAGAGCGACGCGGATCCCCTCTGCCGCAGCTGCCGGCTGACGCGCACGCGCCCGGCCGACGGCGACCGCGACGGGCTCGCCGCACTCGCGAAAGCGGAGGCGGCGAAGCGGCGACTGATCTTTCAGGTGCTCGACCTCGGGCTGCCGATCGGTGACGACCTCGCCTTCGACCTGCTCACGAGCCGCCCGGAGCCCGTCGTCACGGGCCACGACGACGGGGTGATCACGATCGACCTCGCCGAATCCGACGACGCACGGCGCGAGCGCCGCCGCGCCGAGCTCGGCGAGCCGTACCGCACCATGCTCGGTCACTTCCGCCACGAGATCGGCCATTACTACTGGCCGATTATGGTGGAGCAAACCGGCGAGCTCGAGCGCTGGCGGGCGCTGTTCGGCGACGAACGGCTCGACTACGACAGCGCCCTCCAGCGCCACTACGAGCAGGGGCCACCACCCGACTGGAAGGAACGGGACGTCAGCGCCTACGCGACCATGCACCCCTGGGAGGACTGGGCGGAGACGTTCGCGCACCACCTCCACATTCGCGACACGCTGCAGACCGCCGCGGCCTTCGGCTTGGTCGTCACCGGCCCCGACGCGGCGCGGAGTGCCTCGCTCTCTGCCGCACCTGCGCTCGACGCCGCCGAGCGCCCTTCCGAAGCAATCATCGACGACTGGCTGCCACTCACCTACGCGCTCAACGCCGTCAACCGGAGCATGGGCTATGAGGACCTCTACCCATTCACGCTGGCCCCGACCGTGATCGAGAAGCTCGCTTTCGTCCACGAGCGCGTTCGAGCAGCAAGTCATCAGCCGGAAGCCGGTCGCGCTCCCCTCGCCCCCTGAATGCCGACTGTGTCAGTTAGGGTTGGCGCTTGGCGGCTCAACCGATGACAGGTCTCCGGAAGTCGTCCCCCTCGCATGCCGATCTTCCTCGTCGTCCACCGCCTCTCTCGCCGTCTCGGCCGCTATCGCGAGTTGCTGCTCTTGGCGAGCGCAGTGGTGATCGTCTTCATCGGAGCCGGACTCTTCTCTCTCGCCGAGCACATCAGCTACGGCATCGGCCTCTACTGGGCGATCGTGACCGCGACGACCGTCGGCTACGGCGACGTCACACCCCACAACACAGCCGGCCGAGTGATCGCCGCCGGAGTGATGCTGACCACAATCCCGCTCGTCGCGGCCGTCTTCGCCCTCCTCGCGGGCGCATCCGTGCTGGCGCGCATCAGGAGGCTTCTCGGAATGGATACTGAACTGCCCCGGCAGCCCTACACGCTGGTATACGGCACACATCCCGTCGTGCCGCGGGTGTTGGAGGAGCTCCAACGTGTCGGAGATCCCGTCGTGCTCGTCGCCCCTGCCACGCCCGCCGGCGTCCATCGCGAGGACTTGGAGCTCCTGGTGGGTGACCCGTGCGAGGACGGCATCGTGCAGCGCAGCGAACCGACGCGCGCCAATCGTGCGCTGATCGCCTGCACCGAGGATGCGGACACGCTCGTCGTCGCGGTGGCGATCCACAGCCTGGCGCCGAAGCTCGAGATCTACGCGCTGACGCAGTCGCCTCGCGTCGCGCGGGCGTTGCAGGAACTCGGCGTCACCCACACGCTCGCGAGCGACGAGCTCGTCGGCCACACCCTCGCCAAGAGCCTCGAGACTCCGGAGGCGGGCGATCTGCTGCTCCAGCTCGTCGACACCGAGACGTATCGGCTTGGCGAGCGACCCGTGGATGAAGCCCTGGTGTCCCGTCCGCTGAGCGAGGCGAGGGCAACCGCGGGCTCGCTCGTGCTCGGCATCGCGCGCGACGGCCACGTCGACCTCGGAGTCGGCGACGACCCGGTGCTCTCCGCCGGGGACACGCTGATCGTGCTCGACGCCCTGAGCTGATCCCGTCCGCCCGCCGCCCCGCACAGGTCCCCGGCACCACGGCGTTATCGTCCATCCTATGACCACCCCGCCGCTGTCCTTGCTCGAATTCCCGGCTGACGACCCCGAGCGCGCCCGACGCTTCTGGGTCGGGCTCCTCGGTGTCGAGCTCGATGCTCGCCGAGACGAAGAGGGGCGGGGTTGGCAGACGCACTCCGCGGGGCCCGAGGTCGGCATCCATGAGCGCGGCACTGGACCCGGCGACACCTTCTCGTTGCCCTACTTCACAGTGAGTGATGTCGCCGCCACACTCGACCAGGTACGGGCGCTCGGCGGCAGCGTCGTTCATCCGGGGGAGCAGTGGGCGATCTGTAAGGACTCGGAGGGGACTCCGTTCGGCGTGGCGCAGCGGCGCTGAGGAGCCGCACCGCCCAGAGAAGCGCCCCGACCCGATGCCGGCGCCGCGACCGAGAGAAGCGCTGCCACGTCCACCGCACGACGCGCCGGCGGCGTGGCTGTGACCATTCCGCGCGTGGACGGTGCCGATCCAGGTTCAGTACGCGACTTCAGTGCCGACGAGTCGCTGCTGACTGACGTCCTCAACGAGGTGATCCTCCGCACCGAAGGCGACGCAGCGCTCGAGCTCCACAATCGCGTCGTCGCTCTCAGTCGCGCGGCGCACGACGATGATGACGCCGCCGAGGAGCTCGCCGCGCTCGTCGCTGATCTCGACCTCGATCGCAGCGAGATCCTCGTGCGCTCGCTCACGCGATGGTTCCAGCTGGTCAACCTCGCAGAAGACAACGACCGCGTCCGCCGGCTGCGCCGATGGGATATCGACGATGCCCCGGCGCCGCGACGGGGGTCGCTGCGCGAGGCGGTCGAAACCCTCGCGCGGGGCGGGACGAGTGCCGCCGAGCTCCAGCTGCTGCTGCAGCGTGCCGAGCTCCGCCTGGTGATGACCGCCCATCCGACCGAGGCACGGCGACGCACGACGCTGGAGAAGCTCGAGCGGATCTTCCGCCTCCTGCGCGAGCTGGACGAGCGCCGGGACGCCGATCTCGCCGACGCACGCCGCCAGATGCTCGCCACGGTCCAGGAGCTGTGGGGATCGGACGAACTGAGAGCGATCTCCCTGACCGTCCTCGACGAGGTCCGGGGCGGCCTGGTGCACTTCATTACGACGATCGCGGACACCGTCCCGCGCGTCTATCGCGATCTCGAGCGGGCGCTCGCCGAGTACTACCCGGACGATCTGATCGAGGTTCCGCCGCTGCTCAACTTCGGCTCGTGGATCGGCGGCGACCGAGACGGGAACCCCAACGTCACGCCCGAGACGACGATCGCGGCGCTCGACCTGATGCGGGTCATGTGCCTCCGGTTCCTCCAAGAACGTGTCGAGCTCCTCGCCGGCCGCCTGTCGCTGTCTGACCGCATCAGCGGTCCGGCCCGCGGTCTCGAGCCGATCCTCGAAGGAGGAGAGGAACTGTTCCCCGACCTCGCCACGCAGCTGGCGGCGCTCAATCCCGAGGAGCCCTACCGGCGTGCGCTCACATTCTTGCGCGAGCGTGTGCGCGCGACGCGGCGCCACGAGCCCGGCCTCTACGCCGAGCCGGCCGAGCTCCTCGCCGACCTCCGGCGCGTTGAGCGGTCGCTGTGTGACGGCGGCGGATCGCTCACGGCGACGGGCGACCTGCAGGACGTGATCCGACAGGTCGAGGTGTTCGGCTTCCATTTCGCGCGTCTCGATATTCGCGAGCATGCGCGGATCCACCGGCGCTCGCTGCATGAGATCTACGCCTCGCTCGGAATCTGTGAGGACTACGCGAGCCTCCCCGAGTCCGAGCGGGTCGCGCTCCTGGCCAGTGACATCGCCGACCGGCGTCCGCTGATCCCCACCGACATCGCGGGCTTCTCGGCCTCCGCGCGCGAGACCGTCGAGACCTTCCGCATGCTCCGCGGCGCGCTGGCGGGAGATCATCGCGGAGCGATCGAGACGTACATCGTCTCCGGGACCGAGGGCCCGTCCGACCTGCTCGAGGTGATGCTGCTGATGAAGGAGGCGAGCCTGACCCGAGCCGGCGGCGGCGGCGCGATGCTCCGGATCGTGCCCCTGTTCGAGGCTGGAGCGACGCTGGAGGCGGCGCCGGCGACGATGGACGCCTTGCTCTCACAGCCGGTCTACCGCGCGGCGCTGCGATCGATGGCAGACGAGCAGGAGGTGATGATCGGCTACTCGGACTCGAACAAGGACGTCGGCTACGTGGCGTCCAGCTGGGCCGCGTACCGGGCGCAGGTGCGCACCGCCGAGGTGATCGCCCGCCACGGCGCCACATGGGTGTTCTTCCACGGTCGCGGCGGCGCGGTGGGCCGCGGCGGCGGACCGACGAACGCGGCAATCTACGCGCTGCCGCCGGGAACCGTCCAGGGACGGCTGAAGATGACCGAGCAGGGCGAGGTCCTGGCCGCGAAGTACGGCGTCCCCGAGATCGCGCATCGCGAGCTCGAGCTGGCGGCAAGCGCGACCCTGACCGCCGACATGCGGGCGAGTTCCGAGCGCCACGCCGTGTTCGAGCAGGTGATGGGGGAGATGGCGGAGAGCTCGGAGCGGGCCTATCGCGCGCTCGTGCACGATGACCCCCACTTCGTCAGGTTCTTCAGTACCGTCACGCCGGTCGACGAGATCTCTCGGTTGCGGCTCGGGTCGCGCCCGGCGAAGCGGCGACCGGACGGCGGCATCGACGACCTGCGCGCGATTCCGTGGGTGTTTGCGTGGACCCAGTCGCGGATCGTCCTCCCTGCATGGCTGGGGCTCGGGACCGCGCTCGCCGCCGCGCGAGAGCGCCACGGCCTCGAGCTGCTGCGTGAGATGGTGGCCGAGTGGCCGTTCTTTGCGACCCTGCTCTCGAACGCCGAGATGGCCTGCGCGAAGGCCGACCCGCGGATCGCCGAGCGCTACACGAGGCTCTGGGAGGATGGCCTGCAGCGCGACCGAATCTGGGGCGCGCTCGCTGCCGAGCTCGAGCGAACTCGGAACGAGCTCGGGCCGGTCCTGCGCACTGAACGCCTGCTCGATCGCGAGCCTGTGCTCCAAGCCTCGATCGACCGTCGCAACCCGTTCGTCGCTCCGCTCTCGTTCATCCAGCTCGAGTTACTGCGCCGGCTTCGCACCGCCGGCGGGATCGAGGACCAGCTCGGCCGCGTGAGCCTGCTGACGATCAACGGCATCGCCAGCGGCCTGCGGAACACCGGCTGACGGTCGCGACGAGATCAGGGCTGACGCGGTAGCGGTTTCGCTTGACAGCGCCGGTAACGTGAATCTCAGAGGGCACCACCGTGAGGTCGGCCCATAGCGGACCGGCAGCACGTCCTGACTTCTAGGTCTAACTAACCCGGAGGTCGACATGTCGCGAACGCAGGTTCTTCCCGATTCTCAAGCCGGTCTCGTGGATGGCGGGTTGCCCGCCTTTGCGTGCTCGCGGACGGACGGCGGCGACGGGGCTTCGTGGGTGCACCTCGCCGGTGCGCTCGGAGTCGAGACGGTGCTGCAGCTCTTACGGACGTTGCGCCAGCCCGCGTTTCAGGCCAGGCTGGTGGTACTCGACCTGCGCGATCTCGCACGGATCGACAGTTTCGGCGTGCACGCGATCGTCAACGCCAGCATCCGCGAGCGGCAGGCCGGACGCCGGATGGTCCTGCTGCGCGGCCCCCCGAACGTCGATCGCATGTTCACGCTGACCGGGCGCTCCGATGAAGTCGAGATCGGCGACCTCGAGCCGGGGGAGCTGCCTGCCCAGGTGCTCCCGCAGCTCGCTCGACCGAGCAGCTTACCCTCCAGCTGTGGAGTCCCGATGCACACTTCACGCCGCGCCTTGCCGACTCAGTCGCCGCTCACGTGAACGCGCTACCAATTGAAGCTCGATGAAGAGCGCGGACATCACGACTGCTGATGCGCAGGAGCGGATGCTGGTCCCACGGCTGCGCGGCGTCTCGCACGCCGTGGCGTTCTTTCTTGCCCTCGCGGCCGCGATGCTCGGCATCGTGCTCGCGCCGACCGCCCGCGCAACGGTGGCTGTCGCGATCTACGGCTCCGGCCTGATCGCCCTGTTCGGCGGGAGTGCGCTCTACCACCGCTGGCCCGGTTCGGCACGCCTCAAGCCGGTACTTCAGCGAATCGACCACAGCACGATCTTCGTCTTCATCGCCGCGAGTTACACCCCGATCGCGCTGATCGTGCTCCACGGAGCGCTCGCTTGGCTGATCCTCGGCATCGCCTGGACCGGCGCCGCGGCCGGCGTCACATTCTCGCTGGGCTGGATCGAAGCGCCCCGCGGCCTCATCGTCGCCAGCTACCTGGCGCTCGGGTGGGTAGCGGTCATCGCGTTCCCCCAGCTGCTGAGCGACCTCTCCCCTGGGCCGCTCGTCCTGCTCGCATCCGGCGGCCTGCTCTACTCGGCCGGCGCGATCATCTACGCGCGTCAGCGACCAGATCCGTGGCCCCGCTGGTTCGGCTTCCACGAGATCTTCCACGCGCTCGTGATCATGGCGGCGGCCGCGCAATACATCGCGCTCGTGGTGTGGATGCTGCCTGCGGCCGGAGTCGCCTGAGACCGTCCTCGTGCCGTCGGGACTTACTTCGGTATCCTAATGATATGGTTGCCGAACCACCTGACCACCCGGGCAGAGTCGTCGCTCGCCTCGCCCGCCAGGTCGAGCTGGCGGTCGCGACCGTCGAGCTCAGCCTGGCCCAGTACCGCCTCCTGATCCTGCTCGGCGAGGGTAACGAGGCCGCGTCGGCCCTCGCCGAGAAGCTGGCCGTGAGCCGGCCGAGCGTCACCGGAGTGGTCGACGGCCTCGTCGCTCGGGGGCTCGTCGCACGCGATCACGACGTCGAGGATCGGCGCCGCGTCGGACACGCCTTGACACCCGAGGGCCGGAGGGTGCTCGACACCGCAGATGTCGAAGTCGAGCGTCGCCTCAGCGATATCGCCGCACACCGCCCGGACGGCGAAGCGGCAGCGTTCGCAGGCCTCGAGCCCTGGCGGGAGGCGCTCGACGCCTACCGTGCCGCACGCCGAGCCGGAACCGCCCCCCGAGCCGGGGCCGCCGCCCGAGCCGGAACCGTCCCCCGAGCCGGAACCGTCCCCCGAGCCGGAACCGCCCCCGGAGAGACCATGCGCCCAAAGGCCCCGCGGTGAGCGCGACCGCCGCCGAGAGCCGAGTGCCGTCCGACCAGGCCGGCGACCGCTATGCGCCGGCCGGGATCGAGTCGCGCTACCGACCGCCACGGGCGACCATCGACCCCGACAGGAGCCTGTCGTGGCTGCGACGAGCGCGCCCAGTCGTGCTCGCACACAAGCGCACGCTTCTCACCGCCCTGATCCTCTCCTTTACCGGTCTCGTGCTCCAGGTGCAGATCCCGAAGCTTCTCAACGATGCGGTCACGAACTCGCTGCAGCGAGCGACGGTGCCCCTCTCCCACTACGTGTGGTTGGTGCTCGTGCTTGCTGTGGCGGCCGGGATCGCGGCCTACGTGGCCCGCCTGTTCCTGCTGCGCACTGCCTACGCGATGGAGTTCGACCTGCGCAACATCATCTACGAGCACCTGACGCGAATGTCCTTCGGCTTCTACGACCGGGTCCAGTCGGGGCAGCTGATCTCGCGGGCGAACTCCGATATTCGCTCGGTCCAGATGTACCTCACCTTCGCGCCGGCGATCCTCGTCCAGTGCGCCGTCGCCCTGGTGGCGTTCGGCTACATGCTCTCGATCAACGTGCCGCTCGCATTTGTGGCGATGTCGACCACGCCGCTCGTCTACTTCTCCAGCGTGCGCATGCGCAAGTCGATCTTCCCGGTGTCCTGGCTGATCCAGTCCCGCCTCGCCGACGTGGCCACGATCGTCGACGAGAACATCAATGGCGTGCGCGTGGTCAAATCGTTCGTTGCCGAGCCCCGCGAGGTCCGAACCCTCGCGCGAGCCGCCGACCGCCTCAAGTGGGCCTACGTCCAGGACGCCGACATCCGCGCTCGCTTCACCCCGACGGTGCAGAACCTGCCTCAGCTCGGCCTCGCGCTGATCCTCCTGTTCGGCGGCTACCTCGTGATCCACGGCCACCTGCAGGTGGGAGCGATCCTCGCCTTCAGCGCCTACATCACGATGCTCCAGCCGCCGTTCCAGCTGCTCGGGATGCTGATCATGCTCGGCCAGCGGGCGAAGGCCTCGGCGGGGCGGATCTACGAGATCCTCGATGAGGCCCCGACGGTGCTCGACCGGCCGGGAGCGATCGACCTTGCGAGCTGCGAGGGCGACGTGAGCTTCGAGTCGGTCGACTTCGACTACGCCGACGGTCCGGCGATCCTGTCCGACTTCTCACTCCATCTCACCCCGGGCGAGACGGTCGCGATGGTCGGCCGGACCGCGAGCGGCAAGACGACCGTCTCACGCCTCCTGCCGCGCTTCTACGACGTCACCGGCGGGGCGGTGAAGGTCGACGGCCGCGATGTTCGGGATCTCACGCTCGCGAGCCTCCGGGAGCAGATCGGCGTCGTCCTCGACGAGCCGTTCCTGTTCACCGCTTCGATCCGCGACAACATCGCCTACGGCCGTCCCGGCGCCGACATCGCCGAGGTGCAGGCCGCCGCGCGCGCCGCCGGCGCCGAGGAGTTCATCCTCGAGCTGCCCCACGGCTTTGACACAGTGGTCGGCGAGCGCGGCTACACGCTCTCGGGCGGCCAGCGCCAGCGGGTCGCGATCGCCCGGACGCTGCTCGTCAATCCACCGATTCTGATCCTCGACGACGCGACCAGCGCCGTCGACGTCCAGGTCGAGCAGGGGATCCACGAGGGGCTGCGGGTGCTGATGGAGGGACGCACGACGCTGATCGTGGCCCACCGCCTCTCGACCATCGGCCTCGCCGATCGCGTGGTGCTGCTCGACGGCGGGCGCATCGTCGCCGACGGCACGCACGCCGAGCTGCTCGCAACGACGCCACTCTACGTCGAGGTGCTCGCGCAGGTGGAGGAAGCCGAGCACCAGGCACGCGAGGAGCCGACGAGACGATGAGCTTTGGCGGTGGCACCGTCAGCGGCGGCGCGTTCGGGCGCACCGGCGGGTCGCGCGCGGCGGCCGCTCCCGGCGGCGGCCTCCCGTTCGCGGGCATCCCCTCCGAGCTCCAGGCCGGCGTCGATCAGCTGCTCGCGGAGGAGCCCGATCACGGCGAGCCGACGGCGCGCTTCAACCACCGCGGGGATGACGATGCCACGGCCCGGCTCACGCTGAGGGGATTGATCTTCCGCCACTGGCGCCTCGGGGCCGCCGCAGCGCTGCTCGTGACGATCGGGAGCATCACCAGCCAGGCCGGGCCGGAGCTGATTAAGATCGGGATCGACCACGGGATGTCGCGCAACCAGGGCCTCGGCGTGATCCTGCTGCTGGCGGGAGTGTTCCTCGCTGCGATCGCGGTCACGGCACTCGCCCAGCGTGCCCAGGCGAAGGTGACCGGACGGCTCGCCGCCCGCGTGATGAACGACCTCCGGGTGAGCGTCTTCACGCATCTCCAGCGCCTCGGGCTCGACTTCTACACGGACGAGAAGTCGGGAGTGATCATGACCCGGATGACGAGCGACATCGAGAACTTGCAGACGCTGCTCCAGGATGGCCTTGCCCAGTTGGCCGTCCAGGCACTGACGATGGTGGTGATCACCGTGGTGCTGTTCACGACCGACGTCAAGCTCACCCTGATCACTCTCGCGCTCGTCGTCCCGGCGCTGACGCTCGCGTCACTGTGGTTCCGCGCGGCGTCCGAGCGCGGCTACGACCGGGTCCGCGACGGAATCGCGAACGTCCTCGGGGACTTGTCCGAGAGCTTGCACGGCGTGCGGACCGTCGCCGCCAACAACCGCCAGCGATACAACATCATCCAGCACCGCAACGTCGTCGGCGACTACCGGGCCGCAAACAATTACACCGCCCAGATCAACGCCATCTACGGCCCGGGGACCCAGCTGCTCGGGTACCTCGGCCAGGGTGCGCTGCTCGCGATCGGCGGCAACATGGTGCTCCATCACGAGCTCAGCGTCGGCGCCCTGATTGCCTTCTTCCTCTATCTGAACCGGTTCTTCGCACCGATCCAGCTGCTCGTCGCCCAGTACAACACCTTTCAGCAGGGGCAGGCGTCGCTCGTGAAGCTGCGCACTTTGTTCGCGACGCGGCCGAGCACGCCCGAGGCCACTGCGGCGAGTGAGCTGCCGCCGATCCAAGGGGAGATCGTCTTCGATCACGTGACCTTCGGCTACGACCCCGCGGTCCCGGTGATCCGCGACGTCGACCTGCGGATCCGGACCGGCGAGACCGTCGCGTTCGTGGGACAGACGGGAGCGGGCAAGTCCACGATGGCGAAGCTCATCACCCGCTTCTACGACCCCACCGAAGGGCGGATCCTGATCGACGGGCACGATCTCCGCGAGGTCACGCTGCACTCGCTGCGCCGCCAGCTCGGCGTCGTGCCCCAGGAGCCGTTCCTGTTCGCCGGCAGCCTGCGCTACAACATCGCCTTCGCCTGCCCCGATGCCACCGACGAGGAGGTCCGGGAGGCGGTTCGCGCTGTCGGCCTCGCCGACGTCGTGCAGCGGATGCCGGACGGGCTCGACACGGTCGTCCACGAACGGGGGCAGTCGCTCTCATCCGGCGAGCGCCAGCTGATCGCGCTCGCCCGAGCGTTTCTCGCCCATCCGCGCGTGCTCGTGCTCGACGAGGCGACCTCGAATCTCGATCTGCTCTCCGAGACGAAGATCGAGGCCGCACTGGACATTTTGCTCGAGGCCCGCACCGCGGTGCTGATCGCGCATCGCCTCACGACCGCGATGAAGGCCGACCGCATCGTCGTCGTCGCCGACGGGCGAGTCGTCGAGATCGGCTCCCACGATCAGCTGCTCGCGCGCGGCGGACGCTACGCGGAGATGTACGCAACCTGGATCCGCGGCACGGAGAGCGCGGCGGCCTAACGCGAGCGCCTCGAACGGCCGCGCTCACGCCTGGCCCGCTGCGCCTCACGCTGCTCCGCCTGAGCGGCCTGCGCCGCGTCACGCGCCGCCCGCTGCGCCGCCCGCTGCGCCTCGCGCTGGTCGTGAGTTCGCTCGTGCCAGGCCGCCCGGGCGCTCCCCAGGGCGTCGAGAACCTGACCGCGCGCCCGCTCGGCGACGTTCGCCGCATCTTTCAGCTGCTGCCGCGTCCGGCGACCCTGAAGCAGCAGATTGAACGACCACAGACCCGTCTCGAGCAGCCGCGCGGCACGGTCGAGGTCGCCCTCCACGGCGTCTCGCAGCTGCTGTCCACGCAGGCCCTCGCCGACGTGGTGCACCGTCGACTCGAAGAAGATGTCCTGCAATCCGACGAGCGCGCGCGCAGTGATCATCGGCTCGGGATCGTGCGGGTCCACCTCTACGCGTGCCGCGAGCTCCTCGGTCGCGACGTCGACGACGCGGCGGTGGATCTCGAGCCATGCCGCCCGTAACGACGGAGTCGAGCGGACCATCTCGGCGAACATCGGCATGAACACGTCGGTCCCGTCGGGGATCATCTCGAACCCTGCGAGATCGTCCTTCAGCGTCTTGAGCACGGCCCGCGTCGGCGACTCGCCGGGCTCGAGCTCACGGAGCGCCGTGACGAGACGCTCCACGCTCTCATCGACCTCGTCGAAGACGAGCGACTCCTTGGTCGGGAAGTAGTTGTATACGGTCTTTTCCGAGACGCCGACGATGTCGGCGACCTCGGACACCTTGACGTTGTCGAACCCGCGCAGGACGAACAGCGCCGTCGCGACGTCGGAGATTCGCTGCCGCGTGAGACGCTTCTTGCGCTCGCGCAGACCCTCGCCGACCCGCCGGTCGCGCTCCCACATCTCCTGCGCCCGGCGCGTGCGCGCGAAGCGATCGGCGACGTCCTCGCCGAGCTGCTGGGCGAGGATGCGACGGACTCGATCGTCGCCGTCGGGGTCGCCGAGAGCCTCGTCGTCGGAGGGGTCGGGCGTCGTGCCTTCGTCAGCCACGACCACACTCTAGCGAATTGTCTAGTTGCAGAATTATTTCAGTCACTGTATATTGCCCATCATGTTCAATTCTCCCCTACCCGCAATCGAGGCGCACGGACTGACGAAGCGCTTCGGTGACTTCACCGCGGTCGACTCGCTCGACCTCCGCGTCGAGACAGGGACAGTCGTCTCCCTCCTCGGTCCCAACGGCGCGGGCAAGACGACGATGGTGCGGATGCTCGCGACGCTCCTGCGCCCAGACGCCGGTCGCGCCAGCATCGCTGGACACGACGTGGTCGACGAGCCCGACGAGGTGCGACGACTGATCTCCCTGACCGGGCAGTTCGCCGCACTGGACAAGAACCTGACGGCGCGCGAGAACATCGTCCTGATGGCGCGCCTGCGCGGGCGGAGCGCGCGTGCCGCGCGCGAGGTCGCCGACGAGCTGATCGAGCGCTTCAACGTCGGCGAGTTCCGCGACCGGCTGGTCAAGAACCTCTCCGGCGGCGAGCGTCGCCGCGTCGACCTCGCGGCCGGCTTGATCGACAGACCCCACCTGCTCGTGCTCGACGAGCCGACCACGGGGCTCGACCCGCGCAGCCGCCAGGTCGTCTGGTCGACCATCCGCTCGCTCGTGGCCGACGGCGTCACCCTACTGCTGACCACCCAATACCTCGAGGAGGCCGACGCGCTCGCCGACCGAATCGTGCTCATCGACCACGGCCGCGAGATCGCCGCCGGGACACCCGCGCAGCTCAAGGCTCAGGTCGGTCAGCAGCGCGTGGACGTCGTCGCCGCCGACGGCGCCGGGTTCGAGCGTCTCACTGCACGTCTCGCCGAGCGCTTTGCCATCACCGCGCTGCCCGAGCAGCGAACAGTCTCGATCGCGGCCCCCGACGACGTCGCCGACCTGCGCCGCGTCGCTGCCGCGGTGCAGGACAGCGGGATCGAAGTCGACGAGATCGCGCTGCGCCGCCCGACGCTCGACGACGCCTTCATCGCCCTGACCGGAGAGCCACCTGAGGGCGTTCCCGACCGCGAGCCCGAGGAGGTCGCAGCATGAGCGCCGGCACGAGCACAACCGCCCCTGGCCGCGGCTTCGTCGGCCCGGTCAGCTACCTGCGCAACACCGCGCTGCTCACGGAGCGCAGCCTGCGTGCGATCCCCCGGGTCCCCGAGCGTCTGCTCGACGTGACGATCCAGCCGATCGTCTTCATCCTGCTCTTCCTCTACGTGTTCGGCTCGGCGATCCACATCCCGGGCATCAGCTACAAGGACTACCTGTTCCCCGGAATCATCGGACAGTCGCTCGCCTTTAACGCGATCGGCGCCGGCGTCGCCACCGCCAACGACATCACCGAGGGAGTGGTCGACCGCTTCCGCTCGCTGCCGATCAACCGCCTGTCGATTATCAGCGCGCAGGTGATGGGGCAGTTCTGCGAAGCGCTGCTCGGGATGGTGATCGTGGTCGTGTTCGGCCTTCTGCTCGGCTGGACCCCTCACCTCACGCTCGTGCACGCGTTCGAGCTCGGCGGCCTCATGCTGCTGGCGATGCTCGCCTTCGTCTGGGCGGGAGTGCTGTTCGGGATGCTCGTCCGCTCGCCGGACGCAATGCAGGGCATCGGCTTCATCGTTGTCTTCCCGCTCAGCTTCATGGCGGGAACGTTCGTGCCGATCTCCGGCATGGCGGCCGTGCCGAGGACGATCGCTCAATGGGATCCGATCGCGGCGCTCGTCGCGAGCGTGCGCGGCCTCACGCAGGGCGTTCACTCGAGCGGCTCCTGGCAGCTCGATCACCCCGAGGTCGCGATGGCACTGTGGTGCCTGCTGATCATCGCCATCTGCGTCCCGCTGGCCCTCCGGCGGTTCAACAACACGCTCGCCGGCTGAACGAACGCCAACCAGCGTAATCTGGCCGTCGTGCGCATGCCGGCCGAGTGGAGCGAGCACGAGCGGACGCTGATCGCGTGGCCGTGCCGCATCGCGCTGTGGGGGGACACGATCGCGCTCGCGCGCCAGGACTACGCGGCGGTCGCCAACGCGATCGCCGCGTTCGAGCCGGTCACGATGATCGCCAACGCCGGCGCCGATGCGGCCCAGGCGCGGGCCGCGTGCGCGACCGGGGTCGAGGTCGTCGAGCTGCCGCTCGACGACTCGTGGATGCGCGACTGCGGTCCGATCTACGTTCGGCGCGGCGACGGCCGGCGCGTCGCCGTGCACTTCGGCTTCAACGCCTGGGGCGAGAAATTCGCGCCGTGGCAGCGCGACGCGGCGGTCGGCCGCCTGATCGCCGAGCGGCTCGGCGACGAGGTCCTCGACGCGCCGCTCGTGCTCGAGGGCGGTTCGATCTGCGTCGACGGCGCCGGAACGCTGATCACCACCGAGCAGTGCCTGCTCAACCCGAATCGCAATCCGGATGTCTCCCGTGAGCAGATCGAGGCCGCGCTCCGAGAGCTCCTCGGCGCGCAGCGCGTCGTGTGGCTCGGCCAGGGCCTGGTCGAAGACCGCGACACCGACGGGCACGTCGACCTGATCGCCGCCTTCTGCCGCCCGAATGAGCTGGTGCTCCAGACGGTCGATCCCGAGAACCCGAACTTCGCCCACTGCGAGGCGAACCGCGAGCGGCTGCACGCGGCGGGGATCAACGTGCACGAGCTTCCGTTCCTACCCTACGTGAGCGTCGCCGGAGAGACGGTCGCGGCGAGCTATCTCAATTTCTACATCTGCAACGACGCCGTGATCGTGCCGGTCACTGGTACCCCGACCGATGCCGACGCGCTCGCGATCATCGCCCGCGCCTACCCGGAGCGCGAGGTGGTCGCGGTGCCCGGCGCGGTGCTCGCCTATGGCGGGGGCGGCCCGCACTGCATCACCCAGCAGGTGCCGTCCCGCGATCCGATCAGCGCTTCCGATGGCTGAGCTCGAGCTGCCGAAGCTCCTGACCGCCTTTCCTGCCCCGCCCTCGCCCGCGCGGATGCGTCAGCCAGAGCGTGCGCCGCTTCGGCTCGGGCTCCTGCAGGAGCGCTGGCACAGCGACCCCGACGAGCACGAGTCGGCGCTCGAGATCGGGATCGGGATCGCAGCAGCCGAGGGCGCGCGGATCGTCTGTCTACAGGAGCTGACGCTTTCGCGATACTTCGCGACCACGCCCGATGGACCCAGCGCCGCGGGCGCCGAGCCCGAGAACCTGGAGACCGGACCGACGGCGACCTTCGCCCGGCGGCTCGCAGCCAAGGTCGGCATCTACATCCACGCCTCGCTGTACGAGTCCGCCGACGGCCCGGACGGCCCCGACGGGCTCGGATACAACACCGCGATCGTCGTCGCGCCCGACGGCCGACTCGTCTCCCGCACACGCAAGCTGCACATCCCGATCACCGCCGGCTACCACGAGGACCGCTACTTCCGACCCGGCCCGGCCGACGGCGATCCGTTCCCGCTCACGCCGCTGCCCACCCCCGACGGCGACGTGAAGCTCGGGTGCCCGACCTGTTGGGACCAATGGTTTCCCGAGCTCGCGCGGGCATATTCGCTGGCCGGGGCGGAGGTGCTGATCTATCCCACGGCGATCGGCTCCGAGCCCGACCACCCCGGCTTCGACACCCGTCCGCTGTGGCAGCAGGTGATCGTCGGCAACGGCGTCGCCAACGGCACCTTCATGGTCGCGATCAATCGCACGGGCTTCGAGGACCCGCTCACCTTCTACGGCTCGAGCTTCATCTCCGATCCCTACGGCCGCCTGCTCGTACAGGCGCCACGCGACGAGCCGGCGGTGCTCGTCGCCGACCTCGATCTCGACCAGCGCCGCGACTGGCTCGAGCTGTTCCCGTTCCTCGCCACGCGCCGGCCGGGAGCCTACGGCGCGCTGACGCGAGAAGCGCCCTAACCGTCGCTCCCGCTCGCGCGCGGGAGGGCGTAGAAGGCGGCGACCGCAGCGCAAATGGCGAGCCTCGCGAACGGCAGGATCCCGATACTCATGAGCAACAGCAGGTTCAAGAACAGGATCGCGTGATTGGGCCGCTGGAGTCGCCCGATCATCGCGTGGTGGTTGATCCAGATGATCCCGATCGTGATGAAGGAGATGACGTAGGCGGCGTATTGCGGCCAGTTGCGCACGAGCTGGTGCCCGAGATTGTGTTCCGTCACGGGCGGAACTCTGATGTTGAGCACGAGCGGCGTGATCGCGACGGCGATGACGCCGTCGGAGAACGCCTCGAGTCGACTCGTGCTCACCGCTACGGGTTCGCCGGCACGCCGATAGGTCCTGTTCGGCGCGCTGCGCGAGCCGCGACGAGCTCCCGCGCCGGCCAGCGGTGATCCGGACGAGCTCCCGCGCCGGCCGGCGGTGATCCGATCGGGCGGGGATCGCCGGCCCGTGGTGATCCGATGGCGCCCGGGGTCGCGTACATTTGCGTGATGTCGATGCCGAGCGTTCTCAGCCACCGCGGCAAACCGGCGTCGACCGCGATCCCGGTACTCGCCCATGATGTGCAGGGGCTCGGACCCCCACTCGTCCTCATCCATCCGCTCGGGGGCGACCGGCGGGTGTGGGATCCCGTGCTCGAGCCCCTCTCGACCGAGCGAACCGTGATCGCCGTCGACCTTCCCGGATTCGGCGAGTCGGCGCCGCTGACCGAGACCCCGACGCCCGCCGCGCTCGCGCGGGCTCTTGACCGCTTCCTCTCTGGCCTCGGCCTCGACCGCGCCCATGTCGCAGGTAATTCGCTCGGCGGCTGGGTCGCACTCGAGCTCGCGCTCGCCGGTCGCGCCAGGTCGGTGACCGCGATCGCCCCCGCCGGTCTGTGGCGCGGGCCGCTGGCGCCGAAGCGCAGCTTCGGGCGGATCGTCGCCGGCGCCGTGCTCCCGATCCTTCCTCTGCTGAGCGCGCGCGCCGCGGGCCGGCGGCTCCTCCTCGGCGGCGTGATGGTGCATCCGGATCTCGTTCCGGCCCGTGCCGCGGCCGGCATCGTCCGCGCCTACGCGAAAGCCCCGGCGTTTGTCGCGACCAACAACGCGATGCGCGCGCGGCACTTCGGCGGACTCGACAAGATCGATGTGCCGGTGATGCTCGGCTGGCCCGACCACGATCGCGTGGTATCGCGCCCCACGCGACTCCCCGCGTCGATCCACAGCCGCGTCCTGATCGGGTGTGGGCACCTGCCGATGTGGGACGCGCCCGACCAGGTCGCGCGGATCCTGCTGGACGGCTCGTCGGGATAGCCCGACGGCTGGACGTACTGCGGCTGGCGTCGCCGACGCAGGAGCCTCACCGCCGGGACGCGCGCTGAGGGCTCGCGCAACGGCGAAGCGTCAGTGCGCCGCGATGTTGAGCGCGACCGCCGCGGCGAAGCACACCACCGCGAGGGCGCGCACGGCCCAGCCCATCCTCGCTCCCGGCCGGTCTGTGACCATGCCGACGATTGCGAGCACCAGACAGCCGATGGCAATCAACGCGAACAGCACTGCGAGGGCGTGAAGCACGATCTGAGCTCTCCTCGCCGGCCGGCCCGCGGTCCTCAGTGACGCGCGTCGTGGATTTGATCGCCCCCGATGGCCACGGGTCGCGAGGGGTCGCTCACCCATTCCGACCACGAACCGGGGTAGAGCGCGGCGTCGAGCCCGGCAATCGCCAGCGCTGCGATCTCGTGCGTTGCCGTGATGCCCGAGCCGCAGTAGACGCCGATCGAGGCGGCGCCGTCGGCGCCGAGGGCGGCAAACCGCCGCGCGAGCACGCCAGCGTCCTCGAACGTACCGTCCGGGCGAAGATTGGCGCTCGTAGGCGCGCTGATCGCTCCAGGCACGTGGCCGGCGCGCGGATCGATCGGCTCGAGCTCGCCGCGAAAGCGCGCGCAGGCGCGCGCATCGAGCAGCAGCCCGGTCCGTGCCAAGCCGGCGGACTCCTCGGCGCTCAGCACGGGCAACGTGCCCGGTGCAAGCGTCGCGTCGCCGCGCTCGGGGGTGACCGTGCCCGACTCGGTGTCGTAGCCCGCCCGCTTCCACGCCGCGAGGCCGCCGTCAAGCAGCTGGACATCGCGCAGTCCGGCCCACCGTAGGAGCCACCACGCGCGCGCCGCCGACAGATTGCTCACGTCGTCGTAGGCGACCACGTGAGAGGTGGCGCCGATACCCCAGCTTCGGGCGGCCTCTTCGAGCGCCGCCGGCTCCGGAAGCGGGTGCCGTCCCCGATTCGATCCCGGCGGGCCAGCCAGCTGCGTCTCGAGGTCGACATACACCGCGCCCGGGATGTGACAGGACCGGTGGTGGTCGCGTCCGTGGGTGTCGCCCAGCGTCCAGCGAACGTCGAGAATGACGAGCGCCGGGTCGCAGGCGAGCACGCGATGCAGGCGCGCCGCGTCGATCGCGACGCGGGCGCGCCCGGTCATCTGCTGCGATTTTTCCAGCGGCTACTAGAGCTTGGTGACGTTAGTCGCCTTCGGGCCCTTCTCGCCGGCCTCGGCCTCGTATGAGACCTTGGCACCTTCGGGAAGGTCCCGATAGCCGCTCGAGTTGATCGCCGAGTGATGGACGAAGAGGTCCTTCGTCCCATCGTCGGGGGTGATGAAACCGAACCCCTTGTCGGCGTTGAACCACTTAACTGTTCCGGTGGCCATGTTGGTCCTCCGTGTCTATGGTGCTGCGAACGCGGAGGAAGCTTGAGCAACGACTGCGGGCGCTGGCACTGTGTCAGCCCGAGCCCATTGCCCGAACCAGCGGGAACATTAACAGCAATGCGCGCGCGGCGCACGTTCAGTCGCGCGCGGCGCACGTTCAGGGTGCGGCCGACTGGTCGTGGCGACGCGAGCGACTGGTTAGACGGGCTCGGTGATCTCGAACGCGCCGAACCCTGGCAGTGGTCCGTCGATGAAGAAGATCTCCATCGTGATGTCAGGTTCGACGTGGGCTTGCGAGAGGAACGCGACGACCGTGCGGCCGGTGAGCTCCTGGATCACCTGCCGGTATCGAGTGGCCATCACGCGCTGGAAGTCCTCGCGCATCGCAATCACCCGTTCTGGCTCACCGCTGTCCATGATCGTCTTCTCGAGCGGGGTGAAGCCGCTCCCGCGCATCACGACGACGATGATGTCGTCGAGCGCGTACGTCTTGGCCTTCATCGGTCCGCGACCGTAGTGCTCGCGCAGAATCCCGACGATGCTGGTCGAGATGGCCGCTAATAGCTGCCCGCCCGCGAGTTGCGCTGGCCTGCTATCAGCTGCCGGTCCGTCCATATTGTCCACCTCTCGTGTCCGGCGAAGGCTGCGACACCTCCTCCGTCCGTTACCTTGGGTGATGGGACGTCGCCGCGGATCGCTCAGATCGCAAACGCTGTCGTTGGGGAGCGTAGCGCGGCACTTCCCGCTCTTCAATCCCCTCGAGCGCGGGGTGCACGAGTCAGGGCTCAACAAGTCCGTACCCCCGTCGCGCTATGGTTGGACGGAGCAGTGGGCCCAGGAGAGAATGCCTCGGCCACGGTGAGTCGCTAGGAAGGCGACGTTGGCAGCGCAACCATCAACCCGAGTTTCCTCAGCGAATGCCGGCAGCACTCTCAGCGAGAGCGTACGCGCCGGTCCACCGGAGTGGGCGGCCGCGGCCCTGGAAGCCGCACTCGCAGCGCGCGCGCCGGGGGTGCATGCCTCAACGCCGATGGTGCGTCAGCTGGCACTCAAGGTAGGCCGGAAACTGGATCTCGACGCCGACACGGAGGCGCGCCTGGATCTGTCCGTGCGCGTGCGCGACATCGGCATGATTGCGCTACCCGACAGCGTGGCGCTCGCGACGACGGCGCTCTCGCCCGCGGATTGGGAGCTCGTGAACCAACACCCCGTGATCGGGGCGCAGCTGCTCGACGACCTCCCTGTCGTGGCCTTCGCAGCGTCGGTGGTGCGATCTCATCACGAGCGCTGGGACGGCGGTGGTTATCCCGACGGGCTTGCCGGCGATGCGATCCCGCTGCTCAGTCGAGTGATCGCCACCTGCGACGCGTTCGTGGCGATGGCGAGCGACCGGCCATATCGCCGCGGAATCGGCGCCGACGCGGCGCTCGAGCAAGTCCATCGGGAGCGCGGATCGCAGTTCGACCCCTCGATGGTGGACGCGCTCCTCGATGTGCTGAGGGGTACCGCCAGGCCTGCGGTGGATCGCACGGCGAGCGCCCAACTGGCGACCCGACCCGAATCGAGCGCCCCGCGTGAACGCGGCGGACGTCCCGGACTGACGGAGGCGATCGAAGAGCTCGACCTCGTCCCGGCCTTCGCACCAGCCTACGAGCGGGTCCTTGCCGGCGCCACCGGAGGCGAGCTCGTGGCGGCGATCGAGAGCGACACCGGGCTGACCGTCGCGGTTCTGCGCCGAGCCCAGGATGTCTCGACCCAACAACCGATCGCGAACATCTCTGACGCCGTGGCCGCGCTAACCCCAGGCGAGATCGCGGACGCGATCAGGGCTCTGCCGCGCACCGAGTTTCCCTGGCGCACCTCACACCTCGAGGTGCTCATGCACCGCTCCCGCGTGCATGCCTTGGCCGTGACCCGTGCGGCTGATCGCATCGCGCGCGAAGTGAACGTGATCCAGCGGGACGACATCCTTGTCGCGGCGCTTCTGCACGACGTCGGAAAGCTCGTCATGGGGCGCGCCTACGCCGGTTACGGCGAGCTGGTCGACGCTCGGACGACCTCCCCCGAGAAGCGGATCCGCCAGGAGCGCCGAGAAATGGGCACGGACCACGCGAGCCTCGGCGGACTGATGCTGCATCGATGGGGACTTCCCGCCCGCCTCGTGAGGACTGTCGCGGCGCATCACACCTCCGAAGCCGAGAACGAGGTGGCCACCTACGTGAGGCTCGCGGACATGATCGCCCACCATGCTCAAGGTGAGTCCGTCGACCGCACCAAGATGCTGCGTCTGTGCAGCGTATGCGGACTGTCGGCCACCCAGCTCAGGGACGTCCTCTTCGATCTACCCCACTCGGGAGGAAGCGAGCGACGGCGAGCCGAGCCGTCGCCCCTGTCACCGCGGGAGACCACCGTCCTGCGCATTCTTGCTCAAGGCAAGGTCTACAAGATCATCGCCGGGGAGCTAGGACTGTCGACGAGCACCGTCCGCAGCCACCTGCACAAGGCGTATCAGAAGCTGGGAGTCGGCGATCGCGCCCAAGCGGTGCTCCGCGCCACCGAAATGGGTTGGATCTGATCCGATCCGACTACAGTCGCTCCGTCTCCCACAGCAGAACCTTGTAAGCGTGATCGCCGAGCAGCGCGCGGAGCAGCTTGGCTTGGCGGCGCTCGGTACGGTAGACCCGCTCGCCGTGACGGCTGTCCGGGTCAAAGCCCATCTCCGCCGCCCATTCTTCGTAGCAGCGAGCCTGTTCGACGACCGCCGCCTCGGCGGCTACCGCATCGAGCACCTCGGCCACCCGGGGGGGCCCGTTATCCGAGCCGATGACCGTCGTCACCGGACGATCGCCGTTTGAACCGCGCAGCTCGCAGAGATACTGCTTGGCGGCCCACGGCTCGGCGATCAGGAATCCGTGGTCGCCGTTCAGAGTGATCTCCTGGCAGCGGATCTCGAGGTCGCTGCCTGCGAGGAACTGCTCGACCGTATGCATCGAACCTCCTTTGACCTTCCGTTGGCCGCGACCTCTCAGCAAGTGGGAAAACCTAAATACCGATACCCCGGAGTGGCTCACTCGAGCGAAACTGCACAGCTTTCTGAGCGGAGCGTGCGCTAGTCCAAATCGGCGATCGGACCCGCGTCCGGAGGGACATCGACGGCGTGCTCGCGGAGGGCAGCGAGGGAGACGATCTCGAGCGCTCGCTCATGCGTCGACGCCAGGACCACGTACGCCGCGGCCCCGTCCTCGTGCGCCCGCAGCCAATTCACCGCGGTCACGCACCAGCGGTCGCCGGGCACGAGCCCAGGAAAGCCGTACTGCGGCGCCGCTGTGATCAGCTCGTTGCCGATGCTCCGTTGATGCTCGAGGAACGCGGACGTGACCACGGCGCAGATCGTGTGACTACCCCGGTCCTCGGGACCGGTGTGGCAGCACCCGTCGCGGTAGAAGCCGGTGAGGGGGTCGATGCCACACGGCTCGAGCTCTCCCCCCAGGACATTGTCGTCGGGCACCGGGCCAGTATCGCTCCCCGCGCAGACGGGTGAAGGCGAGCAAGACGGCGGTCCAAGGCCCCGGTCACGCCCGCGGCGGCGCTTGGGGCGTCGCGCCCCCAGGGCGGCGCGGGCGCGCGCCGATGGCGTCACGCCTGCGGTGGCGCGAGCGCGCGCCGGGGAACCGGCGAGGACTGCATGATCGAGCTCGTGGTCTGTCCATAGCCGGCGAATTGGTCGATCACGCCCTCGAGGTGCTCGACGTCGCGCACGTAGGCGGTGATCACGTAGCAGTCGTCTCCGGTGACGCGGTGACACTCGACGACCTCGGGCGTCTGTCGAGCGAGCTCGGCGACCGCGCCGAGCTGGCGCGGTGACGGCCGGATTCGGATCATCACCCCGAGGCTGTAGCCGAGCTTGCGAGGGTCGATCTCGGCGCGATATCCGATGATCACCTGCTCCTGCTCCAAGCGCTTGAGTCGCTCGGCTACCGCCGGGGATGAGAGCCCGACGCGCCGACCCAGCTCAGCGAGCGTGATCCGCGCGTCGCGCTGCAGTTCGGCCAGCAGCCGCAAGTCCGTGGCGTCCAGCAGAGCATCATCGGCCGTGCGGTCATTATACCTTTGCTTCATCGGTCTAGGATAGCGAATACCTGCGATACACCCTGTAATAGCGCCGTAGCGCGAGGCATTATGGGATGATGCTTCCAGCCCTGCCCGTCGTCGTCCCTGCCGAGGCGACCGCCGTCCGCGGCACGGCGACCGTCGTCCCTGCCGAGGCGACCGCCGTTCCTGCCGAGGCGACCGCCGCCTCCGACGCCCGCGTGCCGCCGCAGCTGTACTTCCTCGTCAGCGCGGTCTTTCACTACCTCGGACCCGCGTTCGCCGTCCTGCTCTTTGCCCGCGTCGGCGTGCTCGGCGTCGCATGGCTGCGCATCATTTCCGCGGCCGCGATCTTTGCCGTCTGGCGGCGACCGTGGCACGCATTCGCGGCGCAGGATCGCGAAGGCAAGTTGCTTCTGATCGCGTGGGGAAGCGTCCTGGCGATCATGAACGCTTGCTTCTACACCGCCATCGACCGGCTTCCACTGGGCACCGTCGCGGCGATCGAGTTCCTGCCGGTGATCGCGCTCGCAGCATTCGGTGCACGCTCCGCGCGCAACGTCGTGGCGCTCGTCATCGCCGTCCCCGGGGTCTACGTGCTCACCGATGTCCAACTCGGGGCGCAGCCTCTCGGCCTAGCCTTCGCATTCGCGAACGCCCTCCTGTTCGCTGCCTACGTCGTGCTCGCCGACCGCGTCGCCAAACGTCCGGGGGTCAGCGGCATCGACGGACTGGCCGCCTCGATGCTGATCGCCGCGGTCGTCATCACCCCGATCGCCGGCCGCCAGGCGCTGCCCGCATTCTCAGACCCGGTCGGCGTCCTCGCCGGCATCGGCGTGGGCATCTGCTCCTCGGTCATTCCCTACGTCTCGGATCAGCTCGCGCTGGCCCGATTGGCGAGGGCGACATACGCGCTGATGGTGTCGCTGCTGCCCGCTACCGCCACCGTGATCGGCATCATCGTCCTCACCCAGGTCCCGAGCCTCGCCCAAGTCGCGGGGGTCGCACTCGTCATCGTCGGCGTCGCCTTGCACAGCGAGCCGGGGAGCTGAAGTGAGCGCAGGATGGCCAGGTCGAGAGGCGGTGCTGCTCGGCTGTGGGTTTCAGCCCTCCCCCACGGGTGCGACGTCAGCGCTCGCGGGCGACGGCGCCGCGCCACCCCGATCATGAGCCGCGCCGGCGGTGAAGTCCTTGTTGCGGATCAGCGCAAGAGAGAGCACGGAAGCTGCCGCCGCGAGGATCGCTCCGATCAGGAAGATCTCTTTCAAGCCATCGACGAAGCTCGCGTGAACCACCGCCGTCGTGTGCGTGAGCGCGCGGTGCGGCACGCTCCTGAGCACGGAGGCGGGATCGCCCTGGGAGACGCCCGTCGCGATCCGGTGAGCTGCCGTGACGCCGATCCCGCCGGCGCCGCTCAGTCCGGCGACGATCTTCGTGCGCACTTGGTGGGAGAAGATCGAACCCAGTCCCGCCACCCCCGTCGCGATCCCGACCTGGCGGAAGGTCGTGTTGATTCCCGAGGCCATCCCCGCGTCCTGCGGCTCGACGACGCCGATCGCGGTTGATGCGAGCGGCGGGTTGATCAGGCCGGTTCCGGCGCCGGCGACGATGAAGCCGGGAATCAGGTGTGTCCAGCCCGTCGATGGGCCGATGCCGCGCATCAGGTAGATGCCCACCGCGACGAGGGCGAGGCCCGGCCCGATCAGGAGCCGGATCGGCACCTGGGTGGTCAGCCGTCCGGCAACCGTCGAGGTGAGGAGGATGCCGCCGGAGAGGACCAACAGTCGGAGTCCCGCCTGGAGCGGTGAGTAGCCCAGAATGTCCTGCAGATAGAGCGTGAGGTAGAGGAGCAGGGCGAACAATCCGGCGGAGAGCGCAAATGCCGTGATCGAACCGCCCACGAAGGTCGGCTTGCGAAACAGCGAGAGATCGAACATCGGCGCCGACTGCTTCGCCTCGGCGACGAGGAACGCGATCAGCAGCACGGCACCGCCGACGAGGCACGCGACGATCGTCGTCGAGCCCCAGCCCAAGGTGCTCGACTTGATCAACCCGTAGACGATCGCGCCGAGTGCGCCGCTGAACGTGACGAGGCCGATGATGTCGGGGCGCCGGGCGCCGTGCTGACGAGATTCGTCGACGCGCGTGAGCGTGAGGATCACGCCCATGATCCCGATCGGAACGTTGACGAGGAAGATCCAGCGCCAGGAGAGCGCACTCGTCAGCGCGCCGCCGATGACCGGGCCGATCGCGACCGCGAGGCCGGTGATCGCGCCCCAGGCACCGAAGGCGGTGCCTCGTTCGCGGCCGCGGAAGGTCTGCGCGAGCAGCGCGAGCGAGGTCGCGAAGAGCATCGCGCCGCCGACGCCCTGGGCTCCGCGAGCGAGGTTGAGGAGCAGGGGCGTCGTTGCCAGGCCGGACAGGAGCGAGCTCACGGTGAAGACGACCAGGCCGCTCGTGAACACGAGACGACGCCCGAACAGGTCAGCGAGCGATCCCGCCGTGAGCAGTAGCGCGGCGAGCATCAGCGAATAGGCGTCGATCACCCACTGCACGTCGCTGAAGCTCGCGTGGAGCGAAGACTGGATATTCGGCAGCGCGACGTTGACGATCGTGACGTCGATCAACAACATGAACGTCGCGACGCAGACAGCAATGAGAGTCCACCACTTCCGGTCCATGCGCTGTCCTTACCCCGCTAGGCGGGTGCTCGAGCCACGGCGCTCGCCTCGGGCGCCAGCTCGACGGGGCGCATCGGCACGCCCGCCGCGGCATAGGCGTCGATGGCGTCGAGCGTCTCGGCTCCGAGTAGGGCGTGGGCAAGGCCGTTGAGCTGGTCACGGTGCTCGCTGAGCAGCCGGGTCACTTCGGCGTGCGCTTCCTCGACCAGGCGGCGCACCTCTTGGTCGATCAACCGCTGCGTCTCAGGAGAGGTTTCGCTGACGCCGGGGAACAGCGGCCCGTTGCCATTGCTCGGCAGTAAGGAGATCGGTCCGAGCTTCTCGCTCATCCCCCAGCGGCCGACCATCTGGCGTGCGATCTGCGTCAGCTGCTCGATGTCTGACTCGGCGCCGGTGGTGATCTTCCCGTAGACGATCTCCTCCGCCGCGCGACCACCGAGAGCGACCCTGATCTTCGCCTCGAGATCCTCGCGTGAATAGGAGACGACGTCCGCGTCGGGCGTCGAGAGCGTGACCCCGAGCGCCATCCCGCGCGGGATGATCGAGATCTTGCGGACCGGGTCGGCCTCGGGAGTGAGCATTCCGACGAGCGCGTGACCGGATTCGTGGTAGGCGGTGCGCTCGCGATCGGCGGGGCTGAGAACGGTCCCGCGCGGCGCACCGAGCAGGAGCTTCTCCAGCGAGTCGGTGAAGTCCGCCATCTGCACCTTGTCATGATTGCGTCGGGCCCCAAGCAGCGCGGCCTCGTTGCACAGGTTCGCGAGATCGGCGCCGACCATACCCGGCGTCGACGCCGCAAGGGCGCCGAGATCGACATCGGCCGCAAGCGGTATCGAGCGGGTGTGTACCTGGAGGATCTTCTCTCGCCCGGTGCGGTCTGGCGGCTGCACCGCCACCCGGCGGTCAAAGCGCCCGGCACGCAGCAACGCGGGGTCGAGGATCTCGGGACGGTTCGTTGCGCCGAGCACGATCACCGCCTGCTCACTCTCGAACCCGTCCATCTCGGTCAGGATCTGGTCGAGCGTCTGCTCGCGCTCGTCGTTGGCACCCGTCACCGACGCGGACCCTTGGCGAGAGCGGCCGATCGCGTCGAGCTCGTCGATGAAGATGATCGCCGGCGCCGCCTCCTTCGCCTTCGCGAACAGGTCGCGCACGCGTGAGGCACCGACACCCACGATCGCCTCGATGAACTCAGACGCCGCGATCGAGAAGAACGCCGCGTGGGCCTCCCCCGCGACCGCGCGCGCGAGCAGCGTCTTGCCGGTGCCCGGTGGGCCGGACAGAAGCACACCGTGGGGCATCCGCCCGCCGAGACGTACGTACCGGTCAGGGGTGCGCAGGAAGTCGACGATCTCGGTCAGCTCGGCTTTCGCCTCATCGATACCGGCGACATCGTCGAACGTGACGCGTATCTTCTCAGGATCGACCCGGCGCGCCTGGGAGCGGCCGAAGTTGCCGAGCGCACCCATCCCTCCGCCGGCCTGCGCCCGACGCGCGAAGAGCACGAACAGCCCGACGAGGAGCAACGTCGGGCCGAACCCGAGCAGAATCTCCTCCACCAGCGACTCGCTCGTCGTCGTCGATTGCGCGTTCACCTGAACGCCCTTGGACTGCAACAGCGTTGTCAACGCGGCGTTATTCCAGAAGGAGGGGACCTGGGTCGAGAACAGCGTTGTCGCCGTCGCCTTCGTGTCGCTCGCCGGATAGCGGAGCTTCGTCTTAAACGTTCCCTGAATCGTGTCGCCCTTGGACGAGATCGACTTGACCTCGCCAGCTGTGACCTGATTGAGGAAATAGGGGCTGAACGGCACCTTCACGCGCGGCTGACCCGTCGGCTGGAACACGAGCACCGAGATCCAGTTCAAGGCCAGCAGCACGATCGCGAAGATCCACAAGCCACGCCACCGATGGGGCGGACTGGGCTTGTGCTGATCGGGCATTCCACGACCATCGGGCGCGGGCGCCACCTGCCAGCCGCCCTTGTCTCGCGGCATCGACGCCCGCGAGACGCTCTGGCCATCGTCCAGGTTGCTCGCCGGCGTCACCGCCCTCTGGGCGCGTTCCGCGCTACTCGAATCCGTACCCCGGTCGGTCATCGCTTCATTCTGGCCGATCGCGGCCACGGGCGGCACCCCCGACCTATTCGCCCGGCGTATGGGTCGGGGAGGAGAGGTGCGGAACCACGATCACGGCCCGGCGAGACGTTTGCGCCACGCTTCGAACGCGCATGCCAGCTGCGGCTGGCCGAGTGAATCGAGGCGGGTGATGTGGTCATCGATGTAATAGATGTAGAGCGCAACCACCTGGCCGCGTAACAGCTCAGCGGCAGCTCGCTGATCAATCGGCGGTGCCGTTCGCCACGACAGCGCAGCCGCCACCAGAGCGCTCGCGGGCGCACCACGTTGCTCGAGATGGTGAGCGACGGCGGCGTCATTCGTACCGACCTGGCCGGTTGCCGCCGTGAACAGGAACCGCACCGGGAAGAGCGCAAGCTTGGTCACGCGGCGCACGCCTCGTGCGAGGAGCATCTCAGGGCGCCGGATCTCCTCGACGGCGTCCTCGCCCGCAGGCCGAAGCGACCCCAGGACCTGACCTGGCCGGTTGCCCTCGCCCCGCACGCCGGCCAGGTAAGCGATGGCGAACTCGGCGCCACCGACGATCAGCTCGCTCCTACTCGGCCGCGACAGACCACCGCGCACCTCGCGCCCGATCAGCAGCCGGCCGTGTTCGAGCAGATCCAGTCGATCGAGCGCCGGGAAGCGCCCACCCTCGCGCTCCCTGCGCAATGTGGAACGCGTGCCCCAGAACACCGAGAGCCGTTGACCGAGCTCGGAGCCCTTGGCCTTCTCAGCGTCGGCGACGATCTGGATCAATCGCCCGTCGCGGGCGAGCAGGGGATCGCTGATGATCAAGCCCAAGTCGATGTCGCTCACCAGTGGGCTGAAGCCGCCGTGGGCCAAGCTGCCGATCGCGTACGCAGCCACCAGCCGCTCCCCGAGCGCGACCCGATACGCGTTGACCGCCTCGGCCAATGTCGTCTCTGCAGCTAAATCCGCAGGCGAGACCATTCACGGCGCCCGGGAACTCTCGTGATGCTCATGAGGTTGGCTCGAATCACCCTTCGAGATCGCGACACGTCTGGAAGGGTCTCTGATCTGACACCCTATATCGATGGGGTTCCGTAGAGACGGCGTCGGGCGCGATCCCTCTCGGCGTCGCCTGACCCCGAGGCTCAGCGTCCACGACATCGCGATCGATCTCGGTACGGCGAATACGCTCGTGTTCGTCGGCGGACGCGGGATCGTGGTCTCCGAGCCGTCGGTCGTGGCGTCTGATTCGTTGACCGGGGAGGTCCACGCCGTCGGGGCCGAGGCCGAGCAGATGATCGGCCGTACGCCGGCGACGATCTCGGCCGTGCGTCCGTTGCGCCATGGGGTGATCGCCGATTTCGAGGTCACCGAGGAGATGCTCCGGTACTTCATCCGCAAGGTGCTGGATCGTCGCAGAGGCCATCCGCGCATGATCGTGTGCGCTCCCTCTGGGGTCACCGAGGTCGAGAAGCGCGCCGTCGAGGAGGCTTCGCTTGCGGCGGGTGCCCGGCGCGTGCACCTGATCGAGGAGCCGATCGCGGCGGCGATCGGAGCCGGTGTCGCGATCGGCGAACCGATCGGACGCATGGTGGTCAATGTCGGCGGCGGCACGAGTGAGGTGGCGGTGATCTCGCTCGGAGGGATGGTGCTATCGCGTTCGATCCGCGTCGGCGGCTATGAGATGGACGAGGCAATCACACAGTATCTGCGTCGCGAATATCAGCTCGCGATCGGTTCGCAGACGGCCGAGGCGATCAAGATCTCGATCGGTACGGCGCGCCCGCCGGAGTCGGAGACCGCGACCCCGGTCCGCGGCCGACATCTGATCACCGGACTTCCGACGCAGGTTTCGCTGCGAAGCGAGGAGGTACGCGAGGCGCTCAAGCCACCGTTGGACGAGATCCTGCGGACGATCAGGGACACGCTCGAGCAGACGCCGCCCGAGCTGGCCGGTGACATCGCGCGCGATGGCATCCTGCTCGCGGGAGGCGGGACGCTGCTGCGCGGCTTCGCCGAGCTGGTGGCGGCCGAGACGGGCATGCCGGTGTTCAGCGCGGACTCCCCGCTGAGGTGCGTTGCGTTCGGATCCGGTCAGGCGCTTGACCATTTCGACCAGCTCGGCTCGACGACCGGGATGCCGCGGACCCTGTCAACGCGCGACTGACCTGCTGACCCCGAGGCGAGCCGGCGGTCAATCCCGCCGGGGCTCCACGCGACTCGCGGGTGACCTGCCCGGTCACGGATGGGCCTGGATGCGAGAGCGTCGTTGGCGGCGGCACCACGGGTCCGCGCGGACATCCCGTGCGGGTCGTGATCCCCGCCCTCAGCGGATCTTGCGCGACAGGACCTCTTCGTTGAGCTCGATCACGTGCGACAGTTGCACGTCGCCATGCTGAGCGGCGACCGCGACCGAGACCATCAGCTTTGAGTCGTAGGAGTCGACGTTGAACGTCGTCCACTCGGGGTCCCCGCTGCAGGTGGGCGGACCGAACTTCGGGAGCTTGTGCTTCGCCGAGCATGGCGCAAGGCCCGCATCGGTGACCGTTCCGGTGACGAAGAACGCGGCCTTCCATGGATTGTGCCGCGCAGACAGAGTGCCGAAGGTCTCATCATTCTTCGCCGCCGCCTTCATCCCGTCGGCCTCGGCCGTCGCATAGATGGACGGGATTCCCGGAATGATGTCGACGCCGACGGCCTGGTCATAGTGCCCGGCCTTTTTGCCCTTCCATGAGCACAGATTGGCCGTTCTCCCGAATAGCTTGAGCGGGCCGGTGCCGAGCACCTTCGCCATCGACGTCGCCGACAGACGCTTACAGCTCGGGATGCTCGGCGCCTTCTTCTTGGGAGCCGCCGACACGACCGCGGGGACCGCGATCGCAACTGCCAACACGACGAGCGCAAGGCCACTCGCCGCGCGACGCCGACGGTGACGGTGACGGAGCGATGATCTGCGCCGGCGCATGGCGGGTGCACGGTACCAGCCGGTTGCCCTCGGTACCGGAATGCCTCTCTTCACCGACCCGATCAGCCTCAAGCTCCTGACTACCAAGGCATACGACGCGGGCGCCGTGCTCCACGTCTCCGAGCCGGCACTGAGCTGGGGCCGACAGCGGCTAGGTTGCTGATATGCCTGAGGGCACGATCTCGATTGACGATCCGCGAGCCGAGGACGTTCGCGGGCTGCTCGAGCGCCACCTGGCGTTCGCCAATGTGCATAGCCCGCCCGAGGATGTCCACGCCTTTGCCGTGGATGCTCTCCTCGATCCCGCGGTGACGTTCTTCAGCTTCCGCCTGACAGGTCAGCTGCTCGGCGTCGCCGCGCTCAAGCAGTTGGACGAGCACCACGCGGAAGTGAAGTCGATGCACACGGCGCAGGAGGCACGTGGTCGCGGGATCGGCCGAGCGATGGTCGACCATCTCATTCGCGTGGCTCACAACCGCGGCTTGCGCCGGGTGAGTCTCGAGACCGGATCCATGTCGGCCTTTGCGCCGGCACGCCGTCTCTACGCGAGCGCGGGATTCAGGCCGTGCGGACCGTTTGGCGACTACGCCCCGAGTCCGAACAGCACGTACATGACGCTCCTGCTGAACGACCCATACTCCGCGGCTCGACCTGGCTAACGGACACAGGCCACCGAGGACGCCCGCCGGATCCAGATGTCTTATCGCGCGGCGGTTGCGACCTCGGCGAGCCGGTGCAGCGATGTGTGGATGATCTCGCGTTGGCTATCGAGGCGGTGGGCTTCGCTCTCGGGGATCTCGACCTCGACGGTGATGAGGGTGCCGTGCCCGGCGGGTTCGAGGCGCCACTGGAAGCGCAGGTCAGAGACCAGGCACGAGACCGTGACCCGTTGCTCGTCGCGCTGGGTGTCGAGCAGCTGCGCCATCGGATAATCCGGGTAGCCGTCGGGGTACATCGTGTACTTGCCTTCGTCCTCGACGTCGACAGTTTCGATGCCGGCCCACCAGTCCGGGAAACGGACGGGGTCGTAGAGGAGCTTCCAGACATCCTCGGGTGGTGCCTCGCTCGTGGCGGTGTCATTGAACGACGGCATGGGGCGTTCCTTTCGTGAGGGCGGCAAGCTCACGGCGGACGCGCGCCAGCTCCCGTTCGGGCTCGACGAGCCCGACGACCGGGCGGCCGAGGTCGGCGAGCACCGCCGTCATGCTCTCGGCGCGGCGGCCGCGGTCCACCAGGCGCTCCCAGCCCGCGATCGACTCGCGCAGCCGGCGCTCGGCCTCCAAATGGTCAGCGCGGGCCAGCGCGAGCACGCCCTGGACGCGCGCCAGCCGGGGGACGAGCGCACCGGGAAAGTCGCTCGGCCGGACGGGCTCGAGCACCGTCGCCCGCAGCTGGGCGGCGGCCTGCTCGAGCTCACCGGCGGCGGCGAGCGCCTCGGCGAGCGCCAGGCGCGTGAGTGGGCGGCTGATCGGCGCACCGTCGACGAGCGCGGCGGCGAGCAGCGACGCCGCGAGCGAGTGCTCGCTCGCTTCGAGGGCGACGAGCCCTCGGTCGTGGCTGGCCATTGCCAACAGCTCTGGCTGCGCGAGCTGGTCGGCGAGCTGCTGCTCCGATTCGGCGGCAGTGCGGGCGTCGTCGAGCCGGTGCAGTCGTGTGAGCACGAACGCGCGCGCGGCGAGCAGGTGGATCTCGAGGCTTTGCAGGCCGTGGCGGCCGACCGCCTCTAGCCCGCGATCGATGAACTCGAGCGCGCGCTCGAGCTCGCCGCCGGCAGTCGCGGCTCCGGCTGCGTTCGCCCAGCAACCGTAGGCGAGATCGGGACGCCCGGCGCGTGCGATCGCCTCGCCGGCCGCGATCGCCGGCGCGTACGAGTCGGCGTAGCGCCCGCGGCGCATGAGCGCGAGCGCTCGGGCGTGGCCGACGTCATACGTGTGCAGATCGCTCTGGGGCGCGTCCGCGCCGAGCTGAGCCAGGAGCCGCTCGGCTTCCTCGACGCTGCCGGCGACGGCCTGCGCCCACGCGAGCGCCGCCAGCGCCTCTCGGCGCTCCTCTTGTGCGGGCTGCGCGGCGTCGCCGAGCAGCTCGAGCGCCGCGACGCAGCTCTCGAGGACGGCGCGCGGAACGCAGATCGGCCCGTGGTATGCGCGCGCTCGCCGCAACCACGCGCGGGCGAGCCCGAGCGGCTCGCCGCCCCGCAGCAGGGCCACGGCGCGGTCGAACGCAACCTCCGCCTGCTCACGGCGCACACGCCAGGCCTCCAGCTCGGCCAGCTCGAGCCAGAGGTCGGCGCGGTCGGGCGCGATCGCCAGGGCCTCCTCGAGATACCCGACGGCGTGCTCGAGCGCCGCCACCGCGCGCGCCTCGACGGCGGCGCGCGCAAGCTGCGGGACGGCTTGTGTATCGGCGCCGGCGAGCCGCAGCTGCCGGGCCGCTTCCGCTGGGCGGGTGATGCTGCCGGCGTGCTCGCTCGCCAGCAGCGCATTCGCCCAGCGCCGATGCAGACCGCGACGGCGCGGCTCGGCGATCTCCGCGTAGACCGCCTCGCGCAGCAACGCATGACCAAACCCGACCCGGCCATCGACCACGACCAGCAAGCCGGTCTCGAGCGCCTGGGATGCGTCCTCGTCTGGGTCTCGCAATCCCAGCTGACCGAGCTCGACCGGGTCCAACGCCCGGGCTGCGACCGCAACGAGCTCGAGGAGCGTACGGATGTCCGGCGCGAGCGAGGCGAGCGTCGCGCGCACCGAGCCCCGAAGGCTGGGCGCGACCCCGTCCCCGAGACCCCGACCGATCGCGCGCGCCGTCTCGACCGCTAGCAGCGCGTTGCCCTCAGCTCCGTCCACAACCCGCTGCACTCCGGCGTCGCTGAGCCGCGCAGCGCGGCGCGCCAGCGCCGCCACCGCGGCGGGCGCCAGCGGCGCGAGCACGAGCTCGCCGGCGAGTAGACCGCGGGATCGCAGGGAGTGCTCGAGCCGGTCCGCGTCGGCGCTGTGCGGTAGCTCGCGACGGGTCAGCAGCATCATGATCGGCAACGCTGCGACCCGCCGTGCGACATACCCCGCCAACTCGAGGCTCGACCGATCGGCCGCGTGTATGTCGTCGAGCACGAGCAAGACGGGACGCGCGCGCGCCGCCCATGAGAGCAGCGCTACGACGGCCTCGAACAACCGCGTGCGCTGGAGGTCGGGCGCGAGGACCACACTGCGGTCGCCTGCGCGGGCGAAGTGCGCCGGCAGCTCGCTCGCGAGCACGGCAAGATCCTCAGGCCACTCGGATTCTGGGGGAGGTGCCGGCAGCGCGGGCAGCAGCTCGCGGATCAGCTCTGCCCACAGGCTCAAGGGCGCGGTGCCGCCGAGGTCGAGGGCCGCGGATGTGGCCGTCTGCCCACCAGCCCCAGCGACACGCGTGCCCAGCTCCGTCGCCAACCGTGTCTTGCCGCTCCCCGCTTCGCCGCGCACGAGCACCACCGCACCTGACCGGCGCGCCACCGCTTTCCACGCGCGATCCAGCTCGGTCAGCTCGCGCTCACGACCCACCAGCGCCAGCAATCCGGGTGGCGCAATCGCCGGCCGGGGGCCGGCCGGGGCGGGAGAGTCGGCGCGGAGGCGCGCGATCAGCTCCCGCGTCTGTCCCGACGGGGCGACCCCGAGCTCGCGCCGCAGCCGCTCGCTCAGCGTGCGATAGATGCGGAGCGCCCCGGCGCGATCCCCGACAGCGTCCAGGCGGGAGATCAGCCGGCGGTGTGCGTGCTCATCGAACGGGTCGTGCTCGACCTCGCGCCGGGTCCAGTCGATCGCCTCGCGGACATCGCCTCGCTCCTCGCACGCTCGGGCCGATCGCTCGAGCAGCTCGATCACCTGCTCGCGGTGGCGCTCCCGCGCCGAGAGCGCCCACTCGTCAGCCACGCCCTCGAGCAGGTCGCCACGGCACAGGGCCAACGCCTGCTCGGGCGAAGCGCCGCTCGCGAGCCGCTCGAACTCGCGGGCGTCGATCCACAAGTCCTCGTCGGCGCGCAAGCCGACGCGCTCGCGGTCGACGACCAGCCAATCGCCAAGCGGGCGGCGCAGCGCCCACAGCGCGCTTCGCAGGCTCGCCCTCGCGCTCTGGTCCAGCACGTCCGGCCAGAACCGTGAGGCAAGCTCGGCTCGCGACACGGGTCGCGGCGAAAGCGCCAGGTACGCAAGCACGGCCCAGGGTCGCTGCGACGGCGACGAATCGATCACGGCCCCGTCCAGCTCGACCTCCAGCGCGCCTAGGAGACGCACGCGCAGCACCCGTGAAGCGTACCGCCGCTCGTCCGCGAGGCGGGGAATCGGTGCAGCGATCGCATTGCGATTGGCTGGCAGGTCCAGACCCGCGTACGGAGGATGTAGGCAGGGCTCGGGTGCGCTCGGGCGGGCAGGCGTTCAGAAGTAGGCGAGGCTAGGACCCTGATCCACTGCTCCTGCGCCTCGGACCCCTGATCCTCCCCGGCATCATGATCCTCCGCGAACGCCCGCACGGACAACACCATTGACTGAACGGACCGAAGGGCGCCCGCCATGGTCTCGGCGCTCAGTTGACGAGGAAGGAAGTCCGCCGCGGTCCGCGAGGCCATTTTATATAATTAGCGGAATGGCTAACGATACGTTCAGCGCTCTCGCCCATCCGCTCCGACGCGAGATCGTCGAGCGCCTCAGCGGAGGACCGGCGACGGTCGGGGAGGTAACACGCGACTTCGGGGTTTCGAAGCCGACCATCTCGCGGCACCTGCGAATGCTCGAGGAGGCAGGGATCCTGAGCCGCGTGATCGTTGGGCGGACCCACCGGCTCGCACTGCGGCCGGAGGCGCTTGCCGAGGCGTCGGATTGGATAGAAAGCCAGCGAGAGCGTTGGGAACGCCTCTTCGATGTCGTCGGCGAGTACCTGGAGGAACGGAGTGAGCGACGATGAGCGCGGAGTCTGGCCGCGTGGTGCGTATCGAGCGAACCTTCGCGGCGACGCCCGAGGACGTCTTCGATGCCTGGACGAGCCCCGAGGTGATGCGGCGCTGGTTTCACTGCGCATCCGACTGGGACACCCCGGAGGCCGAGGTCGATCTCCGGGTGGGGGGAAAGGTCCGGGTGGTGATGCGAAGGCCCGACGCCAGAGAAGTCGAAGCGCAGGGCAGGTACACGCTGATCGACCGGCCGCACCGGCTGGTCATGACCTGGACATTCGACGACGATCCCTCCAACGAGCAGATGATCGAACTCTCCTTCTCGGAGTCCGAGGGCTCGACCACGGTCCTGATGGTCAACAGCAGCATCTCCACCGATGAGCGCCACGACGCCCAAGACGAAGGATGGAACGGGTGCTTCGACGAGCTCGAGCGGGCATTGGCCGGGTGATTCGACGCATGTCGGGACCGGATGGGGACCCACGTCCCGGCGCGCGATCTCTGGGGTGAGCGGCTCGCCCATCTGCTCGAGGTAATCCTCGTCAAGCTGGCCACCGCGAGCCGCGTACGCCTGGACCGCCGGCCGACCGAGGTCATCCGGGCGGTAAAGGTCTCGATTGACAGGACTTCTCGGAGGTGGCGAGACCGGGACTTGAACCCGGGACACCACGATTTTCAGTCGTGTGCTCTACCAGCTGAGCTATCTCGCCGTGGTCGGGCGATGCTAGCGGCTTGCCGACAGGCCGCCCGGGGCGGAAGGCCAGATCTTCCCCCGGCCGGGCGGGCGCGAAGGCCGAATCACCTGGCGCCGCACGAGGAGGCGCCCGCGGGGTCGAGACCATCCGTAGGTATACGCTGTCGCGATGCGTCGCGCCTTCGTCTCGCTCCTGGCGGTAGCGCTCTGCGTGGTGACCGCCGGCTGCGGCTCCTCGAGCTCGAAGACGACCGTCTCGAGCCCGCTTGTTACCGAGCTGTCGTACTTCCCAACCGGGAGTCCGTTCGTCGCTGCGATCGCGACGAACACCAAGGGCACCGCGATCCAGAACGCCGAGGGGCTGCTCGGGGCGTTCCCGCTCGCAAAGCTCGGGATCGGTGCGCTCGAGTCCAAGCTCGAATCGGTCGGCCTCGACTACCAGACCGACATCGAGCCGCTGTACGGCAATCCGATCATGGTCGGCGCGACCGAGGTTCCCGGCAGTACGTCGCTGACAGGCTCGAAGTTCCTCGGGGTGTGGATCGTCGAGAACGCCGCCAAGCTGCGAGCGCTGCTGAAGAAGCTCCCGGGCTTTCACGCGTCCGGGCACTATGACGGCGCAACGCTGTATCAGAGCGGCGCGTCCGCGACCTTCGCCCTCGACGGTGCGACGGCGGTGTTCGGTGCCTCTGCGGCGGGCGTCGACGCGGCGCTGAACCGCCACGCCCACGGGGGCGGGATCACCTCCGCCGACTTCTCCCGCGCGATGGGAAACCTCCCTCAGGACACCCTCATCCAGGCTTTCGGCAGCCTCACCACCGCACTGTCGTCGACGGGGACCGCGAACGCCCGGAAGATTCCCTGGGTGGCAGCGATCCGTGGTTACGCGGCCTCGATCAGCGCCAGCAGCGGCGGCATCACCGCTCAGTTCCGGCTCGACACGTCCGGCGGCTCGCTCAGCGCCGCCGAGCTGCCGATCGCGGCCGGGACGACAGCGCCCGATCTCGCCGGCACCCTCCCGATCGCGGTCGGCCTGCGCGACCCGGCACAGAGCTTGCGCTTCATCGAGGCGGCCGAGCAGGCCATCGACCCGACTTCGTACGCCCAGTTCAACAGTCGCGAGAACGTCGCCAAGAGCAAGACCGGCTACGACCTGAACACCTTCGCCGCGCTGCTGACGAGCGACCTGATCATCCAGAGTGACACGCGGACGACGATGGGCCGGGCCGAGGTGAGCGACTCCGTGAGCGCCGCGAAGCAGCTTGCGAAGCTCCCCCAGGTCGTGCGCGACATCTTCCACTCAGCGCACGGCCTGACGAGCCTGCCCGGCGGCTTCTACGCGATCAACGAGAGGAACGGCAAGCCACTCGACCTCGGGCTCCTCGGCAACGAGTTCGTCGCCGGCCTGGCCACCCCGGCGCAGCTTCGGGCCTTCGCCACCGCGCCCACCACCTCGGCCCCCAACGCCCAGGGTGCGGTCGCCTTCCGAATCAGCCTCATCGATCTCCTGAAGATCGTCGTCACAACGCCTCCCAGCGCGATCGTCCAGTCGTTCCTCTCGAGTCTCGGCGACGTGACCGGCTCGGCCTCCGCCTCCCCCAGCGCCCTCACCGGAACCCTCTCGCTCGGCGTCAAGTAAGGGCTCGCGGACCGGTACGGGTTCGTGGGCCCGTCAGCCGGCGCAGGAGCTCGAGCGCCCCGCGCTTGGACAGGGGCTCGTTCAGGTTGCCGCACTTCGGCGATTGCACGCAGGACGGACACCCCGCCGCACACGGGCATTCTCCGATCAGCCTGCGGGCGTCGTCCACCAACCGCTCGAACTCATCGAACCCTCGCCGTGTGATCCCGATCCCGCCCGGGTGGCCGTCGTAGATGAAGATCGTCGGGCCGCCGGTCTGTGGGTGGGCGTTCGTCGACAGGCCGCCGATGTCCCATCGGTCGCACATCGCAATCAACGGCAGGACCGCGATCTGCGCGTGCTCGAGCGCGTGCAGGGCGCCGAGCAGCAGCTCGGGGGGGAACGGCTCATCGGCGACCGGCTCGGCGAGCTCGAACCACAGCCCACGCGTGGAGAACTCCACGGTCGGGAGATCGAGTGCCGTGAAGTCGATCACCGCGTGGTCCCGGAGCCCCTTGCGCTGGAAGCCGAGCACCGTCTCCGAAACCGCCACGGCGCCGAAGGAGAGGCTGACCCCGAGGGTCTCGCGGCGGTGCTCGAGGCGCTCGATGTAGGTGAAGCTCTCGCGCTTGGCCTGGGTGAAGTAGTCGCCCGTGAACGGCTCGAGCAGAGCCCGGCGTGCGTCGAGTTCGAGCGCCAGCACCTCGTAGGAGCGCCCGAGGTGGAGGTAGACCGCCCCCTCGTGGACCGTCGAGTAGGCACGGACGGCCTCGACCTGGCCGAGCAGCTCGCCCGAGTCGACGTCGATCAGGGCAAAGGAGTCGGGGGACGCCGAGCGGAGCTCCACGCGCGCCGCCGGGTAGTCGTCGGCCCGCCGGGGAACGAACCCGGTCACGCGCTCACGGAGGATCCCGGCGGCCGCGAGCACATCTGCATGCGCGCGCCATCCGGCACCGAGCACACCCGCGTCCTCGTCGCTCAGCGGGGCCTCATGCGCCGCGCACACGAGGTGCTCGGCGTAGATCTGCGGGCTCTCGTGGTCGAGGATCGCAGCCTCCACGGGTCGGTCGAGGAACTCGTCGGGGTGGCGGCAGAAGAACTGGTCGAGGGCGTCCTCGCCGGCGAGAAAGACCGCCAGGCCGCTCCCGCGCCGTCCCGCCCGGCCCCACATCTGCCGCAGGCTCGAGACGGTGCCCGGGAAGGTGACGCAGATGGCAGCGTCGAGCGTGCCGATGTCGATGCCGAGCTCGAGCGCGTCCGTGGCGACCACCCCGAGCAGCTCACCCGAGGTCAGCCGGCGTTCGAGCTCCCGGCGCTGCTGCGGTGTGTAGCCGGCGCGGTACGGAGCGATTCGCTCGGCGAGGTCGGGCCGATCGGAGCTGTTCAACCGGTCGACGGTATGGCGGAGGATCAACTCGACCCCCCGGCGCGACTTCATGAAGCAGATCGTTCGCGCGCCCTCGAGCACGAGCCGCTCGAGCAGCTCCGCCGCCTCGGTGAGCGGCGAGGCGCGCCGGCCGAGCTGCTCGTCGAGCAACGGCGGGTTCCACATCGCGACGGTGCGCTGCGCAGTCGGCGCCGTGTCGGTGCCGATCAGGGTGATCTCGTCGAGCCCGGTCAGGCGCTCGGCCAACTCGAGCGGGTTGGCGATCGTGGCGCTGGCAAGCAGGAAGCGCGGCTCGGTGCCGTAGCGGGCCGCGACGCGCCGCAGCCGCCGCAGGACATTCGCGACGTGCGAACCGAACACGCCCCGGTAGACATGAGCCTCGTCGATCACGACGAATGCGAGATTCGCGAACAGCTCGGCCCAGGCGGCGTGGTTGGGCAGGATCCCGACGTGGAGCATGTCGGGATTGGTGAGCACGAGGTTGCTGCGCCGACGGATCGCCGCGCGCTCCCCGCGTGGCGTGTCGCCGTCGTAGATCGCCGGTGCAATCGCCTGCTGCATGCCGAAGGCATGCAGCGCCCGGGCCTGATCCTGAGCCAGCGCCTTGGTCGGATACAGGTACAACGCCCGCGCCTTCGAGTCCGAGCACAGCACCTCGAGCGTCGGCAGCTGGAAGCACAGCGACTTTCCCGACGCCGTGCCCGTGGTCACGATCGTCGGGCCCGCGAACGCCGACCGAATCGCCGCCTCCTGATGCAGATACAGAGACTCGATCCCCACCCGATCAAGCGCATCGAGAACACGCGAGTCCAGATCATCAGGGAGAGAAACCAAGCGCGCGGAGCGCGCCCCATAAACGTCCGAATGGACCACCCGCTCATCGCTAAGAAGCGAGGACCAAGGCTCCACGAGAAGAGATGCTGCCACCAGGCGAGTATGGCGGTCCGGGGCCGAAAGGGCGGGCGGCACCCGCCCCCGCGCGCTAGGGTCAACCGCCATGAAATGCCTATACGTGGACCTGGACGGCACTCTGCTCGGCCCAGGAGCCTCGATCCTGGGCGACGCCGAGGGCCGTTTCACCCTCGACGGCGTCCGCGCGCTGCAGGCGTGCGATCGTGCCGGCGTCGAGGTCGTGATCTACTCGGGCCGCCGCCAGAGCTCGGTGTTCGAGGCTGCGCGCTTGATCGGCTCGTCCGCGTATATCTTCGAGATCGGCTGCGGCCTCGTCCTCGACGGCGAGCTCGAGTGGCTGACCGATGGTCTCGAGCCCCGCGACGGGGCCTCGATCTTCGATCAGATCACCGCTACGGGGGCTCCCGCGCTGCTGCTCGAGCGCTACGCCGACCGGCTCGAGTACCACGCGCCGTGGCACATCGGGCGCGAGGTCTCGCACCTGTTCCGCGGGCTCGTCGACACCGCCGAGGTGAACGATCTCTTGGGCGGGCATGGGCTCCGGCTCGTCGACAACGGCGTTATCCACGAGCGGGTTGGGCACCTTCCGATCACGCACGCCTACCACCTGATCCCGGCGGGGGCCTCGAAGGCGCGCGGCGTCGCCCGCCACATGCTGGCCCGCGGCTACCAGCGGGCCGATTGCATCGCCGTGGGCGATTCGCGCGAGGACCTGGAGGCCGCCGGGGTGGTCGAGACATTCTGGCTCGTAGCGAACGCGCCCCAGCGCGACCCGGGGATGCGCGAGGAGATCGCCGGACGAGCCGGCGTCCGCATCGCCGAGGGCGCTTACGGTGCCGGGGTGTACGAGGCCGTCGTCACGACGCTCGCCGAGCGCCGGTAGATCCCGCGTCCTGCTCCACCTCGTGGGCATCCGCTACGGCCCATCCGAGCCGCTCCACGAGCCGGGCGGCGAAGTGGTCTGACTCCAGGTCGTCGAGGCTCACGCAGCATCACCGCCGCATCACCCTGCGCGCGGGCCGAATCAGCAAGCACGATGATCTGAGGCACCGCTTCCTCCTTGATCGTTTGCCGGTCCAGCGTGTCAACCGCGGATCAGGCCCCAGTAAACATCTCGTTGCTTTCCTGCATCCCGGTTGTAAGCGCGGCGGGTTGGGATGCCCGCTCGCGTCCACGCGCTGAAGACACCTGCCCGCGTGCTGGCGCCCACGCGTCTACGCAAGTGGACGCGACCGGACATCCCAACCCGCCGAGCCTCCCCATAGCCGGGCGCGCAGCTGATGACGACGTTCAGGCGACGGACGCGACGGGCAGGTCGTCGAGGACCAGACCGTTGACGTGCGCGTAGTGGCTCGCCTGCGTTCGGTTTCCGACCTCGAGCTTGCGATAGATGTTCGAGAGATGGAACTTGACCGTCTGCTCGGTGACCCACAGTCGCCGCGCGATCTCCCCGTTCGTCGACCCTGACGCCACCAGCTGGAGGATCTCGAGCTCGCGGGTGGTCAGCGGGCAAGCCTCGGCGGCGACGGCATACGCACGGAGCCGCACATTCCTACTGGCAGCACCCTTTTGGGACCCGACGTGGATCACATGGCCATCGAGCGTCTCGCGCACCAGCGTCGACAGGGCCACGGGCTGAATCGCCTTCGAGATCGCTCCCGAAGCGCCCGCGTCGAAGACCTGATCGAGCCACTCCGGGTCCATCCTGACAGTCAAGACGAGCACCGTGATGGCCTCGTTCTCCTCCTTGATCGCCCCAATCAAGGACACCGCCAGCTCCGAATGATCCATGTCGTCGACCAGCACGACATCGGGAGCTGCGTCAACGATCGTGCGCGCAGACGTCCTGCGGCCGTTCGCGTGGCCCAGCAGATTGAACTCCCCGCTCGTGCGCAATCCGATCCGGATCGCCTCCACGATCAACGAGCCGTCGGCAACGACAACGAGCCGTTTCATCACGCGCTCGCCCCCACGGCAACGTCCATCTCCTCAGTCCTCATGTGCCCTCTCGGACGGGCAGTAGCGACGACGGCTTCCTTGCCCATGCGCGTTTCTCCTTTTCGAGCTGTGCTGATCGGTGAGCCCGGCACGACGGCCGGAGCGTCCACGTGAGCGCGGCGGGCCCCTCGGGCGGGTGCCTGCCATTCGCGTCCCCTTGTGGGATTGTCCGCCGGCTCCACCCGCTCGGCGTCCCCCGAGCGGGAGGATCTTTGGGTGAGACGATGCAGGCAGAAGGGGGAGCCACGACTCACCCTTTCCAGAATGCCGCCTCACGGACGAGCGGTGGGCGCAGGCCCCACCGCCCGAATCCTTCAAAGCAGCTCCGCCATCCGCCTTCCCGCCGCCTCTAGTTCTGTCAGCGTCGTCGCCTCGAAGATCGCTTGGAGATCCAGGATCCTGGCACCGAATGCATCGAGCCGGCGCTGTCCGACGATCGCGTGGCAGGGAACGCCGGATTGACGCGCTCGCGTCGCCACTTCGGACACAGCCTTGCCGGCGAGGCTCTGCTTGTCGAGGCGGCCCTCTCCTGTGACGACGGCGCGGGCGGCGCGCATGCGGGAATCGAAGCACAGAGCGTCGAGGACAAAGGCCGCGCCGGGCACGAGCTCGGCGCCGAAGGTGGCCCACAGGCCGCCGCTCAGTCCGCCCGCGGCGCCGGTCATCGGACGGCCGCGGGGGTCGCGGGGGAGGCGCCGGGCGTGGTCGCCCAGGCGGCGCGTGAGCCGGCGGACGGCGTCGCGGTCGGCGCCCTTTTGCGGCCCATAGATCCGGGCTGCGTCCTCGAACGGTGTCTGCACGTCACAGAGGACGACCAGTCGCGCGCGCCCGATTCCACCGGCGTCGTGGATCGCGCCGATCGCGCCGGCCCCACCATCGGTGGTGGCACTTCCCCCGACGCCGATCAGCACGGTCTCGGCACCGGCGTGGACGGCCGCCATGATCAGCTCACCGGTGCCACGCGTCGAGGCCGCGATCGGATCGCGCTCCGCGGGCGCGACGAGTCCCAGACCGGCCGCGGCCGCGGTCTCGACGATGGCGCGGGCGTCGCCGTCGATCAGCGCGAACGTCGCCTCGATTGGGCGCCCGAGCGGATCCTCGACCTGCGCCCGGACGGGACGACCGCCAAGGGCGGCGCGGAGCACCTCGAGCGTGCCCTCGCCGCCGTCGGCGACTGGGCACCGATCGACCGGCCGACCGGCGCTCTCGAGGCCGCGGGCGATCGCGGCGGTCACCTCGAGCGCGCCGAACGTGCCCTTGAAGGAGTCTGGCGCGATCAGGACCATCGTCGGAATTCCCGTCACCGCGGCCACGAAGGGCATCCTGTCAGGCCGGGCGCAACCACACCGCGATCGAGCTAATGCAGCGTCTTGTCCACCAACAGCGCGGCACCGATCGCTCCGCCGAGGTCGCCGAGCTCGGCGAGACGGACGTCGGGCGGACGGTCGTCGACGAACAGGTGCGGGCGCATCGCCAGCTCGATCCGCTCCACGTAGGGCTGACCGAGGCGGACGCCGAGCCCACCGCCGATCACGACCATCTCGAGGTCGAGCAGGTTGATGGCCGACGCGATCCCGGCGCCGAGAGCCTCGATCGCGTCGTCGATCAGCTCGCGCGCGAGGCCGTCCTTTTGGTCGAGCGCTCGCGCCCAGATGCTGCTCGTCAGCCGGGTGCGGTCGTGCTTCTCCATCAGCTTGAACAGGTCGGTGGCCTTGCCCTCGCTGTCACGCTTGCGTGCGCGCGCTTCCAGCGCTCCGCGCCCCGCGTACGCCTCCACGCAGCCGCGGCGACCGCACGGGCAGCGCGCGCCGCCGAGCTTGATGACCGTGTGGCCGAGCTCCCCGGCTGCGCCACGACCGAGCCACGGGCGCCGGTCGAGCATGATCCCGGAGCCGACGCCGGTTCCCCAGAACACGCCGATCAGCGACGACACCTCGCGCCCGGCGCCGAGCAGCAGCTCGGCATCGGTGGCAACCTGGACATCGTTGCCGATTGCCACCGGTACACCGAGGTCCTTGCTCAGGGTGGGCCCGAGCGGGAAGGTGCCCGCCCAATCGGGCAGATTGCCCGCGCCCGAGACCGTCCCCGCCTTCTCATCGACGGCGCCGGGCGAGCCGACGCCGATGCCGGCGAGCGCAGCGGTGTCCTTCAGCCCCGCAGCCTTGGTCGCCTCGCGCAGCGCTCCCGCCATCGCGGCCGCCACGTCGGCAGGGCCGCCCCCGGTCGGCGTCGCGGCGCGCGCGGACCCGAGCACCTTCTGGCTCTCGTCGACGATCACCGTCTGGATCTTTGTCCCGCCGAGGTCGATGCCGCCGCGAATGGACTGCGCCATCGGCGGAGCATACGGCCACGGCGCCGCGAATTGCCGTGGGCCCTCGGTCGGTCTCTGGGCGAGCGGGGGTATCCGCTGGCGCACCTACCCCAGCTACGCGATATCGCGCCGCTTGTCGACCCAGCCGGCGACCGCAAGCGCGAGCACCGTCCAGGCGATGATCACCGCCACGGCAGGGCCGAAGGCGAGCCGGTGCCCGCCGTTACCGCGGCCGCCGACGGCCATCAGCGCCGAACCGAAGAGGAACTTGCCCACGTCGGCGCTCGCGGCGACGATCAGCGGGTCGGCGACGAACAGGAAGACGAGGGTTCCCACCACCGCCGCGACCTGGTTGGCGATCAGCACACCCACGGCGACGCCCAGCATCGCCGCGAGGCCGCAGGCGAGCAGGCTGCCGCCGATCGCGCGCACGTAGTCGCTGCCGACGAGCGCCGGTCCGCTCTTCCCGGCCAGCAGCGGGATGCCGATCGCGAACGCGACGACGAGCATCAGCGCGCCGACCGCAACTCCCGCGAGCCCATAGGCGACCATCCGCCCGATGCTCAGGCGTAGTCGCGAAGGCACGACCAGCGCTCCCGCCGCGACCGTGCGGTGGCGGTACTCCGCCGTCGCGCCAACGACGCCGAAGAGCAGCAGCACGACAGCGAGGGGGTCGCCGATGCTGAGGATTGCCCGCTTGTCCGCGATCGTCCTCGGGTTCCCGGCGAGAACTCCGACGAGCACGAAGAGCAGCACCAGCAGCACTCCCGCCACGGCGAAGCCGAGCGCGGTACGCGTCGTGCGCAGCTTGAGCAGCTCTGAGCGCAATACCCGGCTCATGCCGCCCCTGGCGGCAGCGCGTCGGGCGAATGCTCGCCGACCGGCTCGTCGCTCGTCATCTGGAGAAAGACCTCCTCGAGCGATGCGGCGTGTGGCGCCAGCTCGTGCAGCGGCAGGCCGGCGGAGAACGCCAGGTCGCCGACCTGCGCGGCGCTGAGACCGGAGACGATGAGCACACCTTCCTCGCCGCGACTGACCTGCGCTCCCGCTCGCTCGATCGCCGCGGCGAGGTCCGCGAGGCGCGGCGAGCGCACGCTCACCCGCTGCGGGCCCGAGAGGCGGTCGACCGGACCCTCGTCGACGAGACGGCCGTGGTGGATCACGATCACGTCGTCCACCGTCTGCGCAACCTCGCTGAGCACGTGGCTCGAGATCAGCACGGTGCGGCCCTCAGCGGCGATCGCGCGCAGGAAGTCGCGCAGCCAGCGGATTCCCTGCGGGTCGAGGCCGTTGCCGGGCTCGTCGAGCACGAGCAGCTTCGGGTCGCCGAGCAGCGTTGCCGCGAGCGCAAGTCGCTGGCGCATCCCCATCGAGTACTTGCCCGCCCGACGGTTGGCGGCCCCGGTCATCTCGACGAGCTTCAGCACCTCGTCGACACGCGAGGCGGGCAGCCCGGCCAGCACCGCCAACGAGCGCAGGTGGTTACGTCCGGACCGCCCCGGGTGCAGGCCCGAGATCTCGAGCGACGCGCCGACCGTCCGAGCCGGGTCGGCAAGGGCCGCGAACGGCTGACCGAAGATCGTCGCGTCTCCGGCAGTCGGCCGCGCAAGGCCGAGCAGGATGCGGAGCGTCGTCGTCTTGCCGGCGCCGTTGGGCCCCAAGAATCCGGTCACCGCACCGGCGCGCACCTCGAACGACAGGTCGTCGACGGCAGCGACGCCACCATAGCGCTTGCTCAGTCCCACGACGCGGATCGCCTTGGCGCTCGTGTCCCCTACCACGATCGACAGCCTACGCTAGATCTCCATCTGCTCGATTCGACACTCCGCGGGCGCTTTGTCCTCCCGCCAGCGCAGGATCTTCGTGCCGTGGCGGATCCGAGCGTCGCTCGCATGGTCGAAGGTAACCTCAACGACGAGCTCGGGGCGCAGCTCGATCCACTCGAGCTCCTTGTCGTTCTTCCATCGGCTCGGGTCGCCATGCCCGCGCGACCCGGTCTCGTAGGGCTCCAGGCGCGCGACCAGCGCCCGCTTCTCGGCCGCCCGCAGGCCGGAGGAGTGCCCGACGACATGCAGCTCACCGGCCGCGTCGTAGAGACCGAGGATGAGCGAGCCCACCGTGCCCGGCTCCTTGCCGGGGCGGTAGCCGACGAGCACCGCGTCGATCGTCCGCACGCGCTTGACCTTGACCATCCCGGTTCGCTGTCCGGGGCGATACGGAGCCGTCACGTCCTTGGCGACGACGCCCTCTGCCGTCCGCAGCCACGGCTCCGCGTCGGCCTCCGAGCGGCTGCTCGGCGTGAGACCGACGGGGGGCTCGACCACCTCCTCGAGCGCCGCACGGCGCTCGAGGAACGGGCGCTCGAGCCAGGATTCGTCGCCGAGCGCGAGCAGGTCGAATGCGACATAGCGCGCCGGCGTCTCGGCCGCGAGTCGGTTGATCCGCGACTCGGCGGGATGGATGCGCTGCTGAAGCGCGGCGAAGTCCTGGCCGCCCTCGGTGCCACCGTCGATCACGATCTCCCCGTCGATCACGTACCGGCCGGGCGCGAAAGCGAGCTCGGGAAAGTAGCGTCCGAGCGGCTTTCCGCCCCGCGATTGCACAACGACGTCGGCGGCATCGACGAACACGATCGCGCGGAAGCCGTCGTACTTGGGCTCGTAGGCCCACTGCTCCCCGATGGGCAGCTCGCCTCGTGAGCGGGCGAGCTGGGGTGCGATGGGGGGGCTCAGGGGCAGGCTCACAGCAGCCCGCGATCCTACCCAGCTACGATTCCTCGCATCGCCGCATCGAACGCGACAACCGCCGAAGAGGAGTACCTCGAGACCCTTTTCTGGCTGTTCGAGGCCGGTTTTCCGATGACCGGAGCAAACGTCGCGCGCGCGATGCAGCTCTCCGCCCCGACCGTCCATGAGATGCTCGGCCGGCTCGAGCGCGACGGCTACATCGTGCGCCGTGCCGACCGCACCGTCGAGTTCACGCCGTCAGGACGCGAGCACGCTGAGAACCACGTCAGCCGCCACCGGCTGATCGAGCGCTTCCTCACCGACGTCGTCGGTGTGCCCTGGGACGATGTCCACGAGGAGGCGGAGCAGCTCGAGCATTCGATGACGCCACGGTTCGAGGCGTTCGTTCGCGCGTCGGTCGGCGACGCACAGACGTGTCCGCACGGTCATCCGATCCGGGTCGGCGAGCGGGTGGCTGGCGTGCCGCTGGCCGACTGCGAGCCCGGAGCCAAGGTGACGATCCTGCGCTTCGAGAACGAGGCCGAGGACCTCCTGCACTATCTCAAGGACGCCGGGCTCGAGCCCGGTCGCGAGGGCACGGTCGCCACCAACGACGGCGAGCACGTCGACGTCACCTTCGACGAGGGGACCTCGACCGTCACCGTCAGCGTCGCCGAGACGGTGTCGGTCGTTGCCGATCCATCGCCTCCGGCTCGGATCGCGCTTCCCGAGCTGCTCGTGCTCGGGCGCGAGCGCTACGGGCGCTGAGCGGCGCGCACATCAGAGCGGCCAGCCGACTCGACCCGCTGCCCCGGTTCCCGATCTGAGCGGCGGGCCGGTGATCGCGCGGCGCCCCGGCGCCCGGCTACGGGGCCGCAACCTCCGCGTATGCGCTTGCCAGCCGCCGCACGCCCTCCTCGATCTCCGCCGGCGTCACGCCGGAATAGGCAATCCGGCAACTGCTCTCACCGCCGTCGAGGAGGAAGTCCGAGCCCTTCACAAACTGGACGCCGCGCTCGGCCGCGAGCGCGTGGAGCGCGCTCACGTCGGTGCCCGACGGGAGGTCGACCCAGAGGAAGTAGCCACCCTGCGGACGAGTGAAGCGCGCGTCCGGGAGCTCCTTCTCGAGCGCCCCGCAGAGCGTGAATGCCCGCTCCCGGAGAGCCGCCTTGACGATTTCGATCGAGTGCTCGATCGCGCCGCTGCGGCAGAACTCGTTGACGATCGCCTGCGAGACCATGCTCGGAGAGATGTAGGTGCTGGTCGCGATCGTGATCACGCGCCGGATCAGCTCCTCGGGAGCCACGAGATAGCCCACCCGGATCCCCGGGCACACCGTCTTCGAGAACGAGGAGGCGTAGACGACGTTATCCGCGTCCATCGACACCATCGTCGGCAGCGAGGCCCCGTCGAAGCGCAAGGCGACGTACGGGTCGTCCTCGAAGATCGTGAACTCGTGCTCGCGGCCGAGAGCGAGCAGGGCCTCGCGCTTGGCCGCCGACAGGGTGTACCCGGCCGGATTCTGGAAGTTCGGGATGATGTGGGCGAGCTTGGGTCGCGCACCGGCTTCGATCACACGCTGGAGCGCCGCGACGTCGATTCCGTCGGTCTCGAGTTCGACGGCGCGCACGTCGGCTCCGCGCTGGCGCAGCGCCAGGAGCGTGCGGTCATACGTCGGCCGCTCGACGATCACCGTGTCCCCGGCCGCGACGAGCACGTCGAAGAGGAAGGCATCGGCCTGCATCGATCCGTTGGTGACGATCACCCGCGCGGGATCCACGTCGTGTCCCTCGGCGATCCACTCGCGCAGGGGCGGATAGCCGATCGCGGTCCCGTAACCGGTCATCCCGGCCGGGTCGGTGGCGAAGGCGCGGTCGGCGGCCGCACGGAGGCCCGCCACGTCGACGATGTCGAGCGACGGCGCGCCGCGCGCGAAGGAGATCGGCTTGGTCGTCGTGGACATCAGCCAGGAAGACTACGGCCTCGCGGCCTCCGAGCGCTTCCCGCCCGCGCGCTCGCCTGCCCCTCTCCTCACGCAGCGGCGCCGAGCAGCGTGGCGGCGAGCTCGGCCACCTGCGTCGGGGTCCGTCCGACGCGAACTCCCTTGGATTCGAGCGCCTCCGCCTTGGCCGCCGCGGTGCCCTTCGACCCGGACACGATCGCCCCGGCGTGGCCCATCGTCTTCCCCGGGGGAGCGGTGAATCCGGCGATATAGGCGAGCACCGGCTTGGTCACATTGGCGGCGATGAAATCCGCGGCGCGCTCCTCGGCGTCGCCGCCGATCTCGCCGCACATCACGATCAGCTCGGTCTCGGAGTCATCCTGGAGCAGTCCGATCACATCGATGAAGTCGCTCCCGGGCACGGGATCGCCGCCGATGCCGACGATCGTCGAGTTACCGAAGCCACTCTGCGCCAGCTCGTTCCCAATCTGGTACGTCAGCGTCCCCGAGCGCGAGACGAGGCCGACGTTGCCCTCTTTGAAGAAGTCGGCGGGAATGATCCCGACGTTCGCCTTGCCGGGGGAGAGAATCCCCGGGCAGTTGGGGCCGACCAGGCGCGAGCGGCGGTTCTTCTTGATCACGCTGTACGCGCGGAGCTCATCGTGGGCGGGAATGCCCTCGGTGATCGCGATGATCAGCTCGATCCCGGCGTCCTCGGCCTCGAGGATCGAATCGGCCGCGAACGTCGGCGGAACGAAGATCATCGCCGTGTTGGCCCCCGTCCTGGCGACCGCGTCGTGAAAGGTGTCAAAGACCGGAATGCCCTCCACCGACTGGCCACCCTTGCCCGGAGTGACGCCCGACACGACCTGGGTGCCGTAGTCGCGGTTGCGCAGCGTGTGGAACTTACCCTCGCGCCCGGTGATACCCGACACGCAGAGCTTCGTGTGCTTGCCGACCAGGATGCTCATGATCGCGCGGCGAGCTCGACGACCTGCTTCGCGGCGCCGTCCATCGTCTCCGCCGCATAGACGTTCGGCAGCCTCACTTCCGCGAGCAGGCGCCGGCCCTCGATGTCATTCGTCCCGTCCAGGCGCACGACGAACGGCACCCGCGGCTTGACCACCTCGAACGCCTGGATCAGGCCCCTGGCGACCTCGTCGCACCGGGTGATTCCGCCGAAGATGTTGAACAACACGGCTTTCACCTTGGGGTCGGAGAGGATTACCTCGACCGCGCTCGTGATCGCCTCGGCCTTCGACCCGCCGCCGGCGTCGAGGAAGTTGGCCGGCTTGCCACCGGCGAGGGCGACGACGTCAAGCGTCGACATCACCAGCCCGGCGCCGTTGCCGAGGATGCCGATGTCGCCGTCGAGCTTGACGTAGGTGAGGCCTCGCTCATGGGCCATCTGCTCCTGTTCATCCTCACCGGACGGATCGCGAAGCTCGGCGTTCTCGGGATGGCGGAAGAGCGCATTGGCGTCCAGCGTGACCTTGGCGTCGAGTGCCCTGACCAGGCGGTCCGGGGTCACGATCAGCGGGTTGACCTCGACGAGCGTCGCCTCCTCGCCGATGAACACGTCGTAGAGCCTGGCCAACATCGCGCCGACGGGGCGGACGACATCGGCGTCGACGCCGGCCTCGAACGCCAGCCGGCGTCCATGGAAGCTCTGAAAGCCGAGCAGAGGGTCCACGTGCAGCTTCGCGATCGCGTCCGGATCCTCATCCGCGACGGCTTCGATGTCCATGCCGCCCTTGGTCGACAGCATCACCAGCGGAGCTTTGGCCGAGCGATCGAAGACGATCGACGCGTAGTACTCGGACGCGATCTCGGAGGCAAGCTCGATCCACAGCTCCTTGACCGTCAGACCGCGGATGTCCATCCCGAGGATCGCCGATGCGTGCTCCAGCACGTCGGCGCGGCCATCAGCCAGTTTGATCCCGCCCGCCTTGCCGCGTCCGCCGATCTGGACCTGCGCCTTGACCATGCATGGGTACCCGATCTCGTCGGCCGCCGCCACCGCCTCCTCGACTGTGCGCGCCGGCTTGCCGGGTGAGACGGGGACGCCGTGACGGGCGAAGAGCTGCTTGCCCTGGTACTCCAACAGATCCATCAGCGGGCGAGACTGTAGTGGATCGGCGCCGAGATCCTCGCCGCGAGGCGGCCCGGAAGCAGCACGCGGCGTGTTCCCAGGGCATCACGATGGCGCTGATCGTGGGCCCGTGGCATCATCACCGAGCTTATGGCGATTCCCAAGAACATCACATTCGTCACTTTTGACGTCTATGGAACCCTGATCGACTGGGATACGGGCGCGTACGAAGCCTTCCGCGCAGAAGCCGAGCGTGACGGGTTCACGATCGAGCGCGACGAGCTGATCCCCCTCTTCCACGAGATCCAGCAGCAGATCGAGGCCGGCTCCTATGAGCTCTACGCAGAGGTGCTGCGACGGACCGCGGTGCAGATCTCGAAGAAGCTCGGCTGGCCGCTCGAGCCGTCGCGCTCGGGCTTCTTGCCCGAGTCGATCCAGCGCTGGATGCCGTTTAAAGAGACCAACCCCGTGCTCGCCAAGATCGCCAAGAAATACAAGATCGGGCTGATCACGAACATCGATGACAAGCTGCTCGGCCAGACTCGGCGTCACATCCCGCTTGACTTCGATCTCGTCGTCACGGCGCAGCAGGTCCGCTCCTACAAGCCCGATCCGGCGCACTTCACCGAGTGTGAGCGGCGAATCGGCTCCAAGAAGGGATGGATCCACATCGCCGCCAGCTACTACCACGACGTCGAGCCGTGTCTGAAGAAGAAGATCCCCGTGATCTGGGTCAACCGCAACAAGCAGGAGCTCGAGCCGGGGCAGAAGAAGCCCGACGCCGAGGTTTCAAGCCTGCGAGAGGCAGCGAAGCTCATCGGAGTGACGTAGTGGGTGAGGGCACTCGCGGTCCACACCGACGTCGTCGTCCTCGTCAGCCGGGTGTGGCAGACGACGTGCACCGCCACCCGGGCCGGTGTCGAGGGATTCGTGATCGATTCCCCGGTCGATCCGGACGAGCTCGACGCGCTTCCCGGCCTGCTCGAGCAGAGCGGCTTTCCCGTGTCTGGACTGCTCGCGACCCACGCCGACTGGGATCACCTGCTCGGGCGGAGCGCCTTCCCCACGTCAGCACTCGGCTGCGGCGAGAGTACCGGGAAGCGCCTCGCGGATGAGCCCGGACGCGCCCAGCGAGCGTTGCGGGGATTCGACGAGGAGCAGTACATCGAGCGGGCGGGGCCGCTCCGCCTTGGGGCGGTTCAGACGCTCCCGGTGCCCGGCCGGCTCTCGCTCGGCGACGAGCACGAGATCGAGCTCCATCCCGCCGACGGCCACACCGCCGACGGCACGGCGTACTGGCTGCCCTGGGCAGGGGTGCTCGTGTGCGGCGACTACCTCTCTCCGGTCGAGATCCCGGTGATCTCCGACGGCGGGTCGCTCGAGGCCTACGCGGCGACGCTCGCACGGTTGCGGCCGCTCGTCGAGCGCGCCGACACCGTCGTTCCGGGACACGGGTCCCCGCTTGACAACGCGCGGGCGCGCGCAGTGCTCGATGAGGATCTCGCCTACCTCGACGCGCTCGGGCGCAGTGGTGCCGAGGCACGGCTCCCACGAGGCCGGCGCACGCCGACCCAGCACCGGCTCCACGCCGCCAACTCGCGGCACGTCGCCGCTACTTGATCCCGAGCTTCTGCTTGATCGGCGCGGCGCTCGACGTCATCGCCTCTGCGTCGAGAACGAGTGCCTCAGCGGCAGTCTTCGCGGCAGGCTCGCTGTTGCCGGACGCGGCGGCCGAGATCGCACGCAGGTCGGCGTCGACCTTGTTGGCCGCGGCGAGAGCCGCACGGAACGCGCTCGAAAGGCTCGCTGGCGGCGTGAGCTTGCTGAGCTTCACGAGCTGCCCGTGCAAGCGCGTGGCGAGGCCGGCGAACTCGCTTGCGAGCTGCGCGTTGGACTCATGGCTGGCGCCGTCCACCGCCTGTCCGATCGCGGTGCCAGTCTGGTTGAGCGGCCCCCGCTGCGCCAGATAGCCAGCCCTGAAGGCGGCGGTCGGGTTGCTCGCGGTCGATTTGCTCGAGCTGCCGCAGCCCGCGACGACAAAGCAGAGCAGGGCGACGGCCGTGGGCTTGCTTGCGAATCTCACGTTTTTCTCCTTCCGTGGATCTCGAGTGCTTGTCCCGAGCGACCGGCGAAGACACCGACCAGGACGCAGATGCTATCCGGGGGCAACGGGCGAGGCGATCACCGCGATCGTGTCACCGGATGCGACCGACGCGCCGACCGCGACCGACAGCTCGTCGATCGTGCCCGACTTGTGCGCGGTGATCTCGTTCTCCATCTTCATCGCCTCGACCACACAGACCAGGGCGCCCTCCTCGATCCGTGCTCCCTGCTCGACGGCGACCTTGAGCACGGTGCCCTGAATCGGGGACTGCAGCGTGTCGCCTCCGTTGCCGCCCGCACCGCCCGCGCCGCTGACAGCGCCCACGCCGCGACGCTCGCTGCGTCGCGGAGGCGGCCGCGCGGCAATCTCGGTGGACGTGCCGTTGGCCTCGGCGCCGGCGCCGAAAGCGGGGCCGATGACCTTGACGTCGAAACGCCGTCCCGAGACCTCAACGGTGTAGCTCTGCTCGAGGGACGCGGGCTGCGCATTCTCGCCGGCCTTGGCGGCGGGCGACGGTTGCTCGCGCGGTGGGAATGCGAGCGTCTTGAGCCACTTGCGGTCTTCGATCAGGTCGCGGCAGGTCTCCGCGTTCGCCCACTGGGGGGTCTGCAGGATCGCCTCGTGGAAGGGCAGCAGCGTCTTCAGTCCTTCGATCTCGTACTCGCGCAGGGCCCGCAGCATCCGCGCCGTCGCCTGCTCGCGATCGGCATCCCAGACGATCAGCTTCGCGACCATCGGGTCGTACATCGGCGAGATCACCGCGCCGGGCCCGACGCCCGAGTCGACGCGCACCCCTGGCCCGGCGGGTTCTCGATAGGCGCCGATCGTCCCCGGCGCCGGAGCGAAGTTCTTGCTCGCATCCTCCGCGTTGATGCGGCACTCGATCGCATGCCCGCGCAGCTCCACGTCAGCCTGGGTGATCGCCAGCGGCTCGCCCGCGGCGACGAGGATGCCCTGCTTGACGATGTCGATGCCGGTGACCAGCTCGGTCACACAATGCTCGACCTGAACCCGCGTGTTCATCTCCAGGAAGTAGTACTCGCCGTCCTGGAGCAGTCCCTCGATCGTCCCGGCACCGGTGTAGGAGACGGCCGCCGCGGCCTCGGTGGCAATCTTGCCGATGCGCGCGCGCAAGTCCGCGTCGACGGCCGGGGCGGGCGACTCCTCGATCAGCTTCTGGTGACGGCGCTGCAGGGAGCAATCGCGCTCGCCGAGATGGATCACGTTGCCGTGCGAGTCCGCGAGCACCTGAACTTCGACGTGGCGAGGATCGGGCAGGTAGCGCTCGAGGTACACCGTTGCGTCTCCGAAGAACTTCTCGCCCTCGCGCGCGGCGCCCTCGAAGGCGTCCCCGAGCTTCTCCTCGGTCAGAGCCACGCGGAAGCCCTTGCCGCCGCCGCCGCCAGCCGCCTTGACCGCCACGGGATAACCGATCGTGTCGTCGATCAGCGTCCGCGCATCCTCGACCGTCGCGACCGGCTCAGTCGTGCCGGGCACGATCGGGACGCCCGCCTTGGCCATCAGCTCCCGCGCACGCGTCTTCGAACCCATCGCCTCGATCGCCGACGACGGCGGCCCGATGAAGACGATCCTGCGCTTCTCCAACGCCTTCGCGAAGGCCGCGTTCTCGGCCAGGAAGCCGTAGCCGGGATGGACCGCCTCGGCACCGGAGCGCTCGATCGCTTCGAGCAGCTTCGGGATCGCCAGGTAGCTCTCCGCCGCGGGGCCGGGTCCGAGCAGGTACGCCTCGTCGGCACGCTTGACGTGGACGGCATCGCGATCGAGCTCGGAGTAGACGGCGACGGTCGCCACGCCCAGCTCCTCACATGCACGAATGATCCGTACGGCGATCTCGCCGCGATTGGCGATCAGAACCTTCGAGAACATCGGCCCCGGTGCACTCTAGCGGGCGGCGGCGCGGTCCCGGCGCGCGGCGCAGTCTAAGCGACGCCGACGACCATGCCGGCGCCGACCGTGTCGTTTGTCGCCTCATCGATGAGGATGAAGCTGCCGGTCGTGCGATTGCGGCTGTAGGGATCCACGAGCACCGGAGAGCTGACGCGCAGGCGGACGCGCCCGATCTGGTTGAGTCCGAGCTCGTCGGCGGGCTCGTGCTCGAGCGTGTTGACGTCGATCCGGTGCTCGAGCGCCTCCACGACGGCGCGCGCCGAGCGCGTCGTGTGCTTGATCGCGTAGCGTGCTCCGGGCTCAAGCGGCCGCTCGCCCATCCAACAGACGTTGGCCTCGATCTCGCGTGCCGCTACGGGAGGATCGTCGGCCAGGCAGATCATGTCGCCCCGGGAGACATCGACGTCGTCCGCGAGCCGCAGCGTCACCGACATCGTCGGGAATGCCGCCTCGATCTCGCCGTCATAGGTGTCGATTGCGGATATCCGCGTTCTCCGACCACCTGGCAGCACGACGACCTCGTCCCCGGGGCGGAGAATCCCGCCGGCCACCTGCCCCGCGTAGCCCCGGTAGTCGTGATGCTCGACGGTCATAGGCCGGACTACCCATTGCACGGGGAAGCGGACGTCGGCCAGGTTGCGATCCGGAGCGATGCACACGTGCTCGAGGTGGTAGAGCAGCGGCGGTCCCCCGTACCACGACATCGACGACGATCGATCGACGACGTTGTCGCCGTGGAGGGCCGAGATCGGGATGAACGTGATGTCGAGGATCTCGAGCCGTGCCGCCCAGTCGGTGACTTCGTACACCAGCCGGTCGAACACGTCCTCGTCGTAGCCGACGAGGTCCATCTTGTTGATGCAGACGACGAGATGCGGGATCCGCAGTAATGAGGCGATGTACACATGGCGCCGCGTCTGCTCGCTGACGCCCTTGCGCGCGTCGATGAGCACGACCGAGAGGTCGGCGGTGGACGCGCCCGTCACCATGTTCCGCGTGTACTGCTCGTGGCCCGGCGTGTCCGCGATGATGAACTTGCGGCGCGGGGTCTGGAAGTAGCGATACGCGACGTCGATCGTGATCCCCTGCTCGCGCTCCGCGCGCAGACCGTCGGTGAGCAGCGCGAAGTTCACGTACCCGTCGCCGCGCCGCTCAGAGGTCTGGACCACGTGATCGAGCTGGTCCACGAGGATCTGCTTGGAGTCGAAGAGCAGCCGTCCGATCAGTGTCGACTTGCCGTCGTCGACCGATCCGGCGGTCGCGAAGCGCAGCAGCTCACTCGTCTTGGTCCGTGTCACGTGGCCGTTGGTGGCAGCTCCCGGTGACATCAGAAATATCCCTCGCGCTTGCGGTCCTCCATCGCCGCATCGGTCACGCGGTCATCGGCGCGCGTCTCTCCGCGCTCGGTGATCCGCGTCGCCGCGATCTCGGCGACCACGCCTTCGAGCGTGGTCGCATCCGACCTGACCGCGCCGGTGCACGTCATATCCCCAACCGTGCGATAGCGCACACTGACCTCGAACGGACGCTCATCCTCGATCAGCTCGACGTGTGGGCTGTGCGCGTAGAGCATCCCGTCGCGCTCGAACACGGGACGACGGTGGGCGAAGTAGATCGAGGGCACCTCGAGCCCCTCGACCGTTATGTAGCGCCAGACGTCGAGCTCGGTCCAGTTCGAGATCGGGAACACGCGCACGTGCTCGCCGCGGTTGATGCGGCCGTTGTACAAAGACCAGAGCTCGGGTCGCTGGCGCTTGGGGTCCCACTGGCCGAAGTCGTCGCGGAACGAGAACACGCGCTCCTTGGCGCGCGCCCGCTCCTCGTCGCGTCGCGCGCCGCCGAACGCAGCATCGAAGCCGTTCTGCTCGAGCGCGTCGAGCAGCGTAATCGTCTGCAGGCGGTTGCGCGACGCACGGGGACCGGTCTCCTCGACCACGCGACCGGCGTCGATCGAGTCCTGCACGTGGGAGACGATCAGCCGCTCCCCGAGCTCGGCGATGCGGCGGTCGCGGAACTCGATCACTTCGGGAAAGTTATGTCCGGTATCGACGTGCATGATCGGAAAGGGGAACCCGGCCGGCCGGAACGCCTTCTCCGCCAGCCGGAGCAGCACGATCGAGTCCTTGCCGCCGCTGAACAGGAGCACCGGCCGCTCGAGCTCGGCCGCGACCTCGCGGAAGATGTGGATCGACTCGGCCTCGAGCGCCTCGAGGTGCGGGAGCTCGTAGCTCATAGGTGGAGTCCGCACTCTGTCTGGTCTTGACCGACCCACCGGCCCTCGCGGCCGTCACCCGGCTGGGTGCAGGGTGCGCAGCCGATCGATGCGTAACCGCGATCGTGCAGCGGATGGTAGGGAAGGTCGTGCTCGTGGATGTACCGCCACAGGTCCTTCTCGGTCCAATCGAGGAGCGGATTGACCTTCCAGATGTCCCGTCGCTCGTCGCGCTCCAGCTTGCGCGCCTGCGCCCGGCCGGGCGACTGCTCGCGGCGGATGCCGGTGATCCACGCCTCGACACCCTCGAGCGCACGCTCCAGCGCGTCGACCTTGGCGTCGCCGCAGCAGTGCCCGACGGTCCAAGGCGCACCCGGACTGTGAGCATCGAGCACCTCGACCCTGAGCCCGAACCGCTGCTCGAACGCGCGCCAGGTCGAGAGCGTCTCGGGGAAGAGGACACCGGTGTCGATCGTGAACACGTGTGCCGACGGCTCGACCTCGAGCAGCATGTGCACGAGCACCGACTCCTCCTTCTGGAAAGAGCAGGCCATCGTCAGCCGCGGGTGGAATCGCTCCACGGCATACGCGAGGACCTCCTCGGCGGAGGCACGGTCGAGGTCGGGCGTCGAGACGCTCATCGGCGCACTAGACGGCGCACTCGCCTTCGCCGCGCTGCACCTCGAACGGGCCGTTGCGATTCCAGTCGATGAAGTTGTTCATGTTCTCGAGGCTGAACTGCATCGGCAGCGTCAGATCCTTCACGCGCGACTCGAACTCGGTGGTCCCGACGCGATCGACGAACGCATTGAACTCCTCGCCGTGGACGCGATCGGATTCGTAGAAGCGTACCCAGCGCTCGACCGCGTCAGGGACCCGCTTTGCCGGCAGGCGGGCCTTCAGCCGCTGGCCGTAGCGAACATCGCCACCTTCGTACGTCCCACCGAGGTGCGCGATGTACGCCGGGATCGTGTGCTCGCCGACCTTGAGCGAGGCGCCGTAGAAACCGATGTTGGCGATGTGGTGCTGGCCGCACCCGTTCGGGCAGCCGCTCATCTTGACGTGGATGCGACGCGTCAGCTCGTCGTCAAGCTCGAGCTGGACCAATCGCTCCTGGATCGCCTGGCTGAGTCCCATCGAGCTCGTGATGCCGAGCTTGCACGAGTCCGTGCCCGGGCAGCTGACCACGTCTGTGAGCTCGTCCGCGCCGGCGTCGCCGAGGCCGAGCTCCGACAGTGCCCGCCACACCTCGTACACCGACTCGTCGCGGACCCAGCGTAGGACCAGGTTCTGTTGGACGGTCGTACGGGCGCTGAGACCGGTGTAGTCGCGCATGACCTGTCCGAGCCCGCGGAGCTGATCGGGGTCGAGATCTCCACGCGTGATCTTGACCTCGACGGTGGAGAAGCCCGTTTGGCGCTGGGGCGCCACGTTGGACTCGAGAAAGCGGCTGAACTCACGGTCCTCGCCACCGGGCCTCGCGTAGGTCTCGGGCCGGTCCGGCGCGCTCTCCTCCTCGTTGGGCTCGAACAGGATCTGATCGAGCGAGAAGTCACGCTCGCGAACCCAATCGCCTTCGAGCTCCTCCTCGACCTGCGCGCGGAACGCGTCGATGCCGATCTTGTCGACCAGCACCTTGATCCGGGCACGGGCGCGGTTCTCCCGGAGCCAGTCCTGACGATCGAAGATCCGCAAGCACGCCTCCACGATCTTCAGATAGTCGCCGTTGCCGAGCTCGACGAACTCGTACAGCGTCGGGGCGATCCGCGGCATGATCGAGGTCCCGCCGCCGACGCGGAGCTCGACCCCGCGGACGCCGTCGCGCAGTCGCGGAACGAACGAGATGTCGTGGATGCGGGTGATCGCGTTGTCCTCGTCGGTGGCGGTGAACGCGGTCTTGATCTTGCGCGGCATCGCCTGCGTCGTCGGATGGCGCACGAAGTAGCGCACGTATGCTCCCGCGTAGGGCGTGATGTCGAACAGCTCGCCCTCGATCACCCCGGCCCGCGGATCGCCGGTGACGTTCCGGACGGTGTTGCCGCAGCCCTCGCGGGAGGACAGCCCGGCCTCGCCGAGCTCGCGGATCAGCTTCGCGGCGTCGGGCAGCGGGATGTGATGCATCTGGATGTTCTGCCGCGTCGTGATGTGCCCCTTGCGCAGCGGCACGTATTTCTCGATCACCTCGGCGAACGCGTCGAGCTGATCCGGGGTGACGCCCCCGAACGGGAGCTTGACGCGGACCATCTGCACGGCCGGCTGGCGCTGTCCGTACACGCCCTGCCTGAGGCGGAACTTGATGAAGTCGGTCTCCTCGACACCGCCACCGAGGAAGCGCGTCGACTCCGTGTCGAAGTCGTCGAACTCGCGCTGCAAGATGGGAATGATGTGGCCGGGGACGTCGTCGACCACTTCCGGGGTCTCGAGGGAGCCGGTGCGACCCGACGATCCGCTGGCGACTGTGCTTTCAAGCGATGCTGGCTCCATCGAGCTCCTTCCTGTCGAAGCGGACGGCAGGTCCAGAACACAATGTACCAAAAGGCTATCGGGTTATCGCTATTTAGCTCGGGGGTAGAAGGTCAGGCGGCGAGGTGCGGGGGTCAGCGGGCAGGGGCGGGGGCCGGTGCGGGGTGAGGGGTCAGCGGGCAGGGCGCGGGGGCCGGCGCTGGGTGAGGGGTCAGCGGGCAGGGCGCGGGGTCGAGCCCCACGGAACCGGCTCGGCCGGCTGGCGCGCGACCCCTTCGTGCAGCGCAGCGGTCTGCCACGGATCCCGGTGTGCGGCTGCGGGCACCGGCACCGGAGCCGTCTCGCGCATGAAGCGCTCGACCGCCGCGACCACCGCCGCCGCCTCTTCAGGCAGCACGTTCGGCGCGATGATCGAGGGCTTGGGACGCCGGTTCACTCGCGGGAGGGTAGCGGCCGCCTCGCGGGTACCCTGGACCCGGTACCCGGCCTCTCGGTGCGATGGGCTCGGGCGTCGTGCTGGGACTGATGCAATGGAGGCCGGGCGCGGAACCGCCGCGGCCGGGCGCGGAACCGCTCGCATGGAGCGTCAGTGCCCGGCGGCGGGGCCGAACGGACCTCTGCCCGAACCGCCGGCCGCCGTTTCGCTCGACCCGCACGACGGCCCCGCCCGCGCGACCGGCCCGGCCCACCGCCCCGCACGACCACGCACCCCCACCCGCGCCACGCACCCCCACCCGCGCCGGGCAACCCGCAGCTATCGTCCCCGGCCCGATGTCGTCCCTACCCGTCCTCGGCCACGATGCCGTGCTCGCCGCCGTCTCGCCGCAGGAGGCGATCGAGCGCGTCCGGAGCGCATTTCTCGCCTTCCATCGGGGCGATTGGACGATGCCGGCGAAGGTATACCTCGACAGCCCGCCGTTCGGCGACTTTCGTGCGATGCCCGCCCTCGGCGGTGGCCTCGCGCTGCTCAAATGGGTGACCTCGTTCCCCGGGAACCCGGCGCGCGGACTCCCCACCGTGACCGGCGTCATCTGCGTCTCGGACGCGGCCACCGGGGAGCCGCTCCTGTTGCTCGACGCCCGCTCAGTCACGGCGCTGAGAACGGGGGCGGTGGCCGCGGTGGCCGCTCAGGCGCTGGCCCGCCCGGACGCAAGCACGGTCGGGATCGTCGGCTGCGGTCTGCACGGCGCGTGGACCGCTCGGTGCCTTGCCGCCGCGGGCTACGGTCCGGGCATCTGCTTCGACGCGCGACCGGACGCGGCAGCCGAGCTCGCGGCGCAGCTCAGATGGCGAGCCGGGAAGAGATCCGATGCGCTCCGCGGCGATGTCGTCTGCTGCGTGACCCCCGGGTCCGAGGTCGTGGTGGGGGCCGGAGACCTCCGCGCCGGACTGCATCTCAACATGCTCGGAGCGGACGGCCAAGGCAAGGCCGAGGCGACGCTCGACGCGGTCGCCGCGTGCTCGCTGTTCTGCGACGAATGGGAACAGGCCTCGCACGGCGGCGAGCTCGCGGGCGCCGTCGAGGCGGGGCTGGTCGCGCGGGATCGGGTCACGGAGCTCGGCGGTGTGCTCGCCGGCGAGCTGCCGGGTCGCACCGGGCCGGAGGCAGTCACGCTGTTCGACTCGACCGGGCTCGCGATCCAGGACCTGGCCGTCGCCGCCGCCGTGCTCGAAGTCTGGCGCGAGGGCCGGATCCCGGCACAGAACGTCACGCTGTAGGGGCGAGCCGAGAATCGGGGACATCGGCGCGTCGTCAAGCTGCGCGCGTAAACAGGCGCATCGTCAAGCTGCGCGTGAGATCGGCGCATCGTCCAGCTGCGCGCATGATCAGCGCGGCCCATATGCTGGGTAAGCGCACGTAGCCGACCCGAGAGAGGGGACGCTTGTCCAGGGATGGCCCCCCAAGCAACGACGTGGATGCGCTGCTCGCAGCGGTCGGGTCGCTTGCGGAGTTTCGCAACCTCGTCTCGCTTCGCCGCCACACCGTGGACCTGCTCCCGTCACTTGTGCCCAGCAATGCTGTGGCGTGGAATGAAGTCGACGTCGAGCGCGATCGAATCGAGGCTGTGATGGAGCCGGACCTCTACTCCGAAGCGAGTGCCGCCGCCTTCATGAGGCACATCGGCGACCATCCGGTGATCGCTCGCTACAACGCGACCGGCGATGGCCGGCCCTATGCGATCTCCGATTTCCTGACCGCTCAGGAGTTCCACGCGACCGGCATCTACCGCCACTTCTACGGTCCGCTGGGCGCGGAGGACCAGATCTCCTTCATCCTCCCCGATCCTCGCCTGATGATCGGCATCGCGCTCAACCGCGATCGCCGTGGCTTCTCGCAGCGGGAGCGAGGAATCCTGAACGCGCTGCGGCCCCATCTCGTCCAGGCCTACCGCAACGCCGAGGATTTCTCCAGGCTACAGCGCTCGGTCGCGGCGATGCAGACGCTCGTGGAAGCCGATGGCGAGGGCCTGGTGTTGCTCGACCGCGACCGCCGCATCGACCATTGCACGCCCACGGCACGGGCGATCTTCGAGCGCTGGTTCGACGGCTTCGGCACAGCGGTACTTCCCGAGCCGATCCGAGACTGGCTTGGCGCCACCACGCGAACGCCTGCTCCACCGGCTCCGCTCGTCATCGACCGGGGCAACGGTCACCTGATGGTACGCCGGGTCCCGGTGGCGGACGCGGAAGCCCTGCTCGTCGCAGAGGAACGCAGCGAGAGCAACGAGGCGCTCCTGCGCGGGATCGGCCTGACCCCGCGGGAAGCCCAGGTCCTCGTGCTGATCACCGACGGCCGCCGAGTCACCGACATCGCGTCCCGGCTCGCGATCAGTCATCGCACGGTCGAGAAGCACATCGAGCACGCATACGACAAGCTCGGGCTGGACGGTCGTGTGAGCGCGACGAACCTCGTGCGCCAGCTCGAGCGACGGCCGCGAGCGGCCGGCGCAGAGTAGCCGGCCACGATCCGCCTCCGGCCGAGTGGACCGCATTTGGCCGCGATGTTCATGTTGGGGTTCACCACGCTCGTGATCACGCAGTCGAGAGCCGCGCTCGCCGTCCAGTTCTTGGGTACTCGGGCGCTCGGAGCCGGAGCACTCCCAGGCCCGGACCTCCGCCACCGCGAGCCCGGCCCGACTGGACCGCGGTCGACCGCCACTACATCACAGCGGGATGTTCCCGTGCTTGCGCCTCGGGCCAGGCTCGCGCTTGGTCTGCAGCGTCTCCAGCGCGGCGATGATCTTGGGGCGGGTCTCGTGCGGGACGATCACGTCGTCGATATAGCCACGCTCAGCAGCCGCGTAGGGGCTGGCGAAGTGCGACCTGTAGTCGTCGATCAGTTTCTGCCGCCGAGCGTCGGGGGTCGGCGAGGAGGCAATGTCGCGTCGGTAGATGATGTTGACTGCGCCCTCGGGTCCCATCACCGCGACCTCGGCCGTTGGCCACGCGAAATTGAAGTCGGCGCCGAGGTGCTTCGAGGACATGACGTCGTAGGCGCCGCCGTACGCCTTGCGAGTGATGATTGTGATCTTGGGCACCGTAGCCTCGCAGAACGCGTACAGCAGCTTCGCGCCGTGCCGGATGATGCCACCCCACTCCTGCACGGTTCCCGGAAGGAACCCCGGCACATCACAGAAGGTGATGATCGGGATGTTGTACGCGTCGCAGGTACGAACGAACCGACCCGCCTTGACCGAGGAGGCGATGTCGAGCACGCCGGCGAGCTGAGCGGGCTGATTGCCGACGACGCCGACGGCATAACCGTTCAGGCGCGAGAACCCGCACACAATGTTCCTCGCATAATGCTCCTGCACTTCGAAGAACTCGCCGTCGTCGACGATCAGGCGGATCAGCTCACGCATGTCGTAGGGCTTGTTTGCGTTGGCAGGGACGATGCGGTCGAGCGCTTCCTCGATCCTGAACGGATCATCGGTAGGCTGCACTCGCGGGGGCGTCTCGAGGTTGTTCTGGGGCAGGAACGACAGGAGGTAACGGGTGTCCTCGAGGCATGCGTCTTCGTCATCGGAGGCGAAGTGCGCGACCCCCGACTTGGCGTTGTGGGTGATCGCGCCACCGAGCTCCTCGAACGTCGTCTCCTCGCCCGTGACTGTCTTGATCACCCCGGGGCCGGTGATGAACATGTGCGAGGTCCCTTTGACCATGAAGATGAAGTCGGTCATCGCCGGCGAATAGACGGCGCCGCCCGCGCACGGTCCCATGATCAGGCTGATCTGGGGGATCACGCCCGAGCAGTGGACGTTGCGATAAAAGACCTCGCCGTAGGCACCGAGCGATACGACGCCCTCCTGGATCCGGGCTCCGCCCGAGTCGTTGATGCCGATGATCGGGCACCCGATCTTGGCCGCGAGGTCCATCACCTTGCACATCTTCTCGGCCATGACTTCGCCCAGGGAGCCGCCGATAACCGTGAAATCCTGACTGAATACGCACACCCGGCGGCCGTCGATCGTTCCGTGGCCGGTCACCACCGCGTCGCCCCACGGTCGGTTCTTCTGCATGCCGAAGTCGGTGGTCCGGTGGCGCATGAACGCGTCGAGCTCCTGGAACGAGCCTGGATCCAGCAGCTTGTGCACTCGCTCGCGAGCCGTGTACCTGCCCTTCGCGTGCTGCTTCTCGATCGCAGCCTTGGAGGCGCCGTTGGACGCTTCTCGGCGCAGAGTCTCGAGGTGGGCCAGCTTCTCGTCGTACGTCTCGGGTCCCTTGGATCGCATCGCGGCGAGCGAGTGTAACGCGCAAAACGCACGTCGGTAACGTATGGCGCTCGATGCCAGACGAGCGGTTGACCGGCTGGGGCTGGCCCGGCCTCGGGCTGGCCGGATCACTGGCGATGACGGCAACCGGTCCCGATCTCGCCGGTAGGGGATCAATCAGCTGGTGGTTCATCCTCCACCTCCCACCCGGCCACTCGGTCGACGTCGCGGTTTTCTACGCGGGCATGGCAGCGCTGTGCGTCGCTTGGCTCGGCCTGGGGCGCCGCCTGCGACGCGCCCCGAGTGCCAAGCCCGCCCAGCTCGTGCTCGTGGGTGCCCTCTGGTGCCTGCCCCTCGTCTTCGGCCCACCGCTGTTCAGCCACGACGTCTACAGCTACATGGCGCAGGGGGAGATCCTGCGGCTCGGGCTCAACCCGTACCACCACGGTCCGGACGTCCTCGCTCGGTTCGGGAAGACGCACCTGCTCGCCGCCGTGTCGCCTTTCTGGCGGGCGACGACCTCTCCCTATGGACCGCTGTTCCTCGCGCTCGCAAGCGTGATCATGGCCGTGGTCGGGTCGAACCTGATTCTTGGCGTGCTGCTGATGCGCGTGCTGGAGCTCGCGGGTCTGGCCTTGCTCGCGCTCTACACGCCCAGGCTGGCGCGCACGCTCGGGACGGACCCGTGCCGGGCCACCTGGATGGCCGTCATCAGCCCCCTGGTGCTGCTCGAGCTGATCGCGGCGGGGCACAACGACGCGCTGATGATCGGACTGCTCGTGGCGGGCGTCACACTGGCGATGGAGCGCCGCCCACTGCTCGGGATCGCGCTGTGCGCGATCGCGGCGACGATCAAGCTCCCCGCCGCCGCCGGCATCGTCTTCATCGCCGTCGCGTGGGCGCGGGATGAGTTCGAGCCGGCCGTGCCGGCCGCTCCTGGGCGCAACGGCGCGGCGCGCGCTCCGGGGCGCAACGGCGCCTCACGCGTTCCGGGGCGCGACGGCCTGCCGGCCGCTCCTGGGCGTAACGGCGCGGCGCGAGCCGGGGCCGCAGCCGCCACACGCGCGCTCGCGCTGAGCGCGGCGGCCACCTTGGCGGTGCTCGCGGCCGTGAGTGCCCTCGCCGGAGTCGGACTCAGCTGGGTCTCGAGTGGGGTGCTGTCGACGCCCGGCAAGGTCCATCTCGCGATCACCCCGGTCACCGCTGCCGGCTGGAGCCTCGCGTCACTGCTGCACCTCCTCGGCATCAGCGCGAGCTCGAGGGGCATCGAGTCAGCGCTCGGGACGGTGGCGCTGACCCTGACCGGCGTGCTCGGGCTCGCGCTCATCCGCCGGACGCGCTACCACAACCTGGTGCTCCTGCTCGCCGCGCTGCTTCTCGTGTCGGTCTTCGCCGGTCCCGCGACGTGGCCGTGGTACCTGACCTGGGGGCTCGCCCTCGTCGCGTGCTGCCCCGTTGCGCAGCGGTCTCGCGCGCTGCCGCCGGCCGTGGTGCTCGCCGTCTTCCTGGTCAAGCCGAACGGCATCCTGGCGCTGCCGCTGCACACCGCTCCGTTCGTGCTCGCCGCCTACGTGATCGCGGCTGGGGCCGGGTGGCGCTACCGCGGACGGCGCGACGGCGAGACTGCGCCGGGGCGTGTCCGTGGCCTGCCCGGTGGCGAGCATCCGGTTCTCACCAACTCCTGAGTGCGCCACATGACGACCGAAGCGCCCGCCATCCATACCCACGACCCGCTCCCGGCCGGCGGGCGGCGCGGTGCGTCGCCTCGACGCGAGCGCCTCCTCGGCGTCGCCGCCATCGCGGTGCCCTGCGCGGTCGCCGCGCTGCTGGCGTTCTATGAGGTCGCGGGGCGGAGCCTGTGGCTGGACGAGGCCGCCAGCGTCGCGATCGCCTCCCAGCACGGCGCCGCGCTGTGGCACGCGATGGAGCACGACGGCGGCAACATGCTGGCCTACTACGCGCTCCTGCATGTCGTGCTGACGCTGTTCGGCGCCGGCGCCCTCGCGATCCGCTTCGCCTCGGCGGTGGCGACCGCCGCGACCGTGGCGATCCTCGGCCTCCTCGCACGGCGCCTGTTCGACACGCGGGTGGCGTTCGCGACTGGTCTGGTGAGCGCGGTGAGCCTGCCACTCGTGTACTGGGGGCAAAACGCGCGCAGCTATGCACTGATGATGACCTTCGTCACGGCGTCGTTTCTCGCTTTCGTCGCCCTCGTCGACCGAGACGTGGACGCGCCTCCCTCGCGGTGGGCGTGGCTCGCCTACGTGGCGAGCACCGTCCTCGCCGCCTATATGAGCTTCGAGGCGCTGCTCATCGTGCCGGCACAGCTGCTCGCGCTCGCCTGGGTCCGGCGGCCGCTGCGCCCGGTCGCCTCAGCGCTCGCGGTTGCCGCCGGATGCTGTGTGCCCCTGCTCGTGCTCGCCGAGCGCCGCGGCAAGGGCCAGCTGTTCTGGGTCCCGAAGCCCAACCTGACCCAGCTGCACCAGATGGCCGAAGCGCTCTTCTCTTCTGGCTTGCAGCCAAATTTTCACCCCACCGCGACCGGCACCTCACTGCTCGTGCTGTCGGGAGCACTCATCGTGGTGATCGCCGTGGTGATCGTCGCGCGAGCGTGGCGCGCTCGTGGCGCCGGCGGTGATTCCTGGGCGCGGGCGCTTGTGCTCTGCTGGCTCGTGGTGCCGATCGGGCTCGCAGTGCTCGAGTCCTTGCTCTTCCAGCCTGTCACCCTCCCTCGCGCCGCGCTCGTCTCGCTCCCGGCTGTGGCTCTCCTGCTCTCCGATGGCGCGTTCGATCGCCGCGTCCCCCTCTGGCTGGGTTGGTCCTCCGTCGCTGTGGTGCTCGCGCTGCGTGCGCTCCAGCTCGCCCCGAGCTACGGCGTCTCACCTGAGAACTGGCGGGCGGGAACCGCCCACGTGCTCGCTCGCGCCCGACCCGGTGACTGCATCGCCTTCTACCCCTCGGACGGCCGCCAGGCATTCCAGTACTACGTCGCCGCGCACACCTCGGCCTCAGCGCGCGCACCTCGCTCGGTGCTGCCCGCCGTCCCCTGGAGCGAGGTCAAGCCCTACGTCGAAGTCTACGTCTCTCCGTCGAGCGCGACACTGTCTCGCATCGAGGCGAGCTGTCCCCGCCTGTGGTTCGTCTCCAGCCATCGCGGCCAGAAGCACGGGCCGCCCACGTCGCGCTCGGATTTCGCACGCTACCGAGCGCTGCTTGGCTCCTTGACGAGCGGATACGCCGCGCACCAGACCGTCTCGTTCGGCTGGGCGAGTCCCGTGCGAGTCGAGCTTTTTACCCGCTGACGGTTCCTCGGGCTGCTCCCCGCCGTTCCGGCGGACCCTCACGGGCGCAGCGCAGTGCCCACGTAGGAGACGGCGCTCATCGCGATCAGCAGCACGACGCTCCCGGCGATGAGCCGCGTGAACGCCCTGCCCCTGAGACGGTAGGCGACGACCAGCACCGCGGGGAAGGCGGTGATCAGGATGCGAGGGTTGGGCGGCACGTTTTCCGAGGTCAGGGCCAGGAACCCGATCCCGAGCGTCCACACGAGCGCCGGCGCCGAGACGCGGGGGCGAAGCTTCACGAGCAGGACGACGGCCACGACGAGGAATACGGTGCCGAAGAGGCCGCTGACATAGTTGAGGTTGATGTGGAGAAATCCCCGGGCGGAGATCTCCTTGACTAGACGCTCCACCGAGGTCACGACCGCCAACGGGTTCGTCTTCTCGCTCCACTCGTGGTGCTGCGCGTAATAGGTCGCGAACGGGCTGCCGGTCCAGGCCCACAGGAAGGCGCCGAAGGCGAGGAGGCCGACCGGCGCCAGCAGCGGTGCGATCAGGGCCTTTCGCGCCTCCGGGTCTCGCCATCCGCGGCGGCGAAGCTCGATCACCGCCGCGACGGCGCACGCCGGGATGATCGCCACGGCCGTGGCTCCGACCGCCGTGGCGAACGCCGCGAGGACGCCGGCGAGCACCCACCGCCGGCGCTCGAGGGCGAGGACGGCGCCGGCAACGAGGGGGATCAGGATCCCCTCGGAGTAGACCATCGAGAAGACGATCGAGCCGGGGAAGAAGCAGAAGAACACGACCGCCCGCCGAGACGCCTGCTCGCCCCACCATCCGGTGCTCAGACGCTGTATGAGCACGGTGGCGACGAAGCCGCCGATCTCCGACACGATGATTCCGGCGAGAAAGATCGAGCAGATCAGCGTGTGTTGGACGAGCCAGATCAGCATCGGGTACAGCGGGAAGAACCCGAGCGTGCTCTGGATGTGCAGGACGTGGTCCGGGTACCCAAGGCCCGCGAGCCTGCGGTACCAGGCGCCGTCCCAGTTGGACAGCTCCGCCTTCAGTGACCAGTGGTGAACCGCCCCGATGCTCAGCGCCACGAGCAGATAAAGGACGCGCGAGGAGGCGTAGACGGCGAACGGCCACCGTAGCCGCTCGAGCGCGGGCGCGAGGCGATCGAGCCGGATGAAACGGCGCTCCTGCGCGCGCCGGTCCTCGCGCGCCGAGGTCGGCTCGGCGCCCGAATCCGGCCCCCGTTCCGGGAGTGGCTCGAGCGCCTCCTGTGCCGTGTCCACTGCCATAGCGGGCCATTCTAGGTGTGCCGTCGTCGCGTTCTCGTCGTGCGAGCACTCGGCGTCCCCGGCGACGCTGCCGTCCGACGAGCTCGATTACGCGCGCGAGAACGGGCGGTGGTGGGCCGCGCCGAGCCTGTCAAGGACACCCACCAGCACCGCGTCGGGTTCAAACGCAGGCGCAGGCGCCGCCGCCCGCGCCGCCGCCGCGACCACAGCCTCGTCAGGCGCAGGCGCCGCCGCGACCACAGCCTCGTCAGGCGCAGGCGCCGCCGCCGCCACAGTCACAGCCGCCGCCGCGACCACAGTGGCTTCCGCCTCCGCAGGCGCCGCCGCGGGCGCAGACGCCCCCGCCGGCGGCCTGTTCGCCTCGACGGTCGATTCCGGCTCCTCGTCGCGCGCCGCGGGCCGCTTCGACCTCAGCCACCTCCGCAGGCGGCCGAAGACGCGACGCCCATTAGCCGGCGCCAGAACCGAGGGCATCAGCTCCTCGGCGGCCGGGGGCAGCGACGCGGGGGGAGGATCGGGCCGCGGCAGCTGAGCCGGCTCGGGTGCAGGCGGCTCGGGACGCGCCTCCAAGCTCCCGGACGCCTCCGGCTCAGGGGGCGCAACCCTGACCGCGCGCGCGGTCAGGATCACGCGCGTCCCCCATTCTGACGGCTCGAGCCGCACCGTGCCGCTTGCGCGCTCGCCCTCCCAGGCTACGGCGGTTTCGGGCTCCAGCCTCGTGATTCGGATCTCGCCGAACGGCTCCGCCAGATGCCTGGCCAGCGACGACTGATCGCTGAGCTCGGCCCATAGCTCGGGCGGGGACTTGACCAAGGTTCGGCTTGCCTCGTGCTCGATCATCGTCCGTTGAGGTTTCGAGCGACCTCGTCCGACTCCTGCTGCGGCCGTGCCCTTGCACACGCGATCATGATGCAGTCAGCAGATCGCGACCAAGGAGCAGCCGGATGACCAGACAGCTTGGCGTACATGGACCCGATGTGTCGTCGATCGGACTCGGTGCCATGGGAATGTCCGGCATGTATGGCGCGGCCGACGAGGCCGAGAGCATCTCGACGATCCACGCCGCGCTCGACGCCGGTATCGATCTACTGGACACCGGCGACTTCTACGGGATGGGCCACAACGAGATGCTGATCGGTCGCGCGCTCGAGGGCCAAGACCGCGAGCGGGTGCTGATCAGCGTCAAGTTCGGTGCCCAGCGGGGGCCCGACGGAAGCTGGCTCGGCTACGACGCCCGCCCCGCCGCCGTGAAGACCGCGGTCGCGTACTCCCTCCAGCGTCTGCGCACTGATTACATCGACATCTACCGCCCGGCCAGGCTCGACCCGGATGTCCCGATCGAGGAGACGGTCGGCGCGATCGCCGAGCTCGTCGAGGCCGGCTACGTGCGCCTCATCGGGCTCTCAGAGGTCGGCGCCGAAACGATCCGACGCGCGGCCGCCACGCACCCGATCTGCGACCTCCAGATCGAGTACTCGATCATCTCCAGGGGGATCGAGCGAGAGATCCTGCCGACCTGTCGCGAGCTCGGCATCGCGATCACCGCTTACGGAGTGCTCTCGCGCGGGTTGATCAGCGGCCACTGGTCGCCTGATCGCCGGCTCGAGAGCACCGACTTTCGCAGCCGGGGTCCTCGCTTCCAGGGCGAGAACCTCGAACACAATCTGGCGCTCGTCGAGGCGCTCCGCGAGATCGCTGACGCCAAGGGCGCAACCGTCGCGCAGATCGCCATCGCGTGGGTTCTCGCACGTGGTGAGGACATCGTGCCGCTCGTCGGCGCCCGGCGGCGCGATCGTCTACAGGAGGCACGGGGCGCGCTCGAGCTCGACCTGACCGAAGCGGACCTGGACCGGATCGAGGATGCAGTCCCCGCGGACGCCGCCGCCGGCGCCCGTTACCCCGAGCCGCAGATGGTCCACCTCGACAGCGAGCGGTGAGCCGGACCGCCGTCGCGGGGGCGGCGATGCTCAGTTCGTCGGCTGGTACGCGCCGAACACGTCACCGATCGCGGCGCACACCTCGCCCATCGAGCAGCGGTCCTTCAAAGCCTGGCGGATCGGCGCCAGCAGGTTCGCGGTGCCGCGTGCGGCCTCACGCATCTCCTCCAGCCGCTGCGCCACCAGCCGCTGATCGCGATCGGCCTTGAACGCCGTCAGCCGCGCGACCTGCTCGCGTTCGGACTCGGGATCGACGCGCAGGATGTCCTGGACCTCGGGGGTGTCCTCGACGTAGCGGTTGACACCGACGACGATGTCCTGCCCCGTCCGGTAGCGCTCGTGGTAGCCGAAGGCCGACTCCTCGATCTCGTTCTTGATGAAATCGATCGCGTGGACCGAGCCTCCGAGCTCGTCGACCTTGGCGATCAGCTCGAGGGCACGGGTCTCGAGCTCGTCGGTCAGCGCCTCGATGAAGTACGAGCCGGCGAACGGATCGACGGTGTCCGCGGCACCCGATTCGTGGGCGATGATCTGTTGCGTGCGCAGCGCGATCTTGGCTGCGCGCTCGGTGGGCAGCGCGAGCGCCTCGTCGAACCCGTTCGTGTGCAGCGACTGCGTGCCGCCACAGACGGCGGCAAATCCCTGTAAGGCGACGCGGACGATGTTGTTCTGCGGCTGCTGCGCGGTGAGCGTCACGCCGCCGGTCTGAGTATGGAAGCGAAGCCGCCACGAGCGCTCGTCCCGGGCGCCGAAGCGCTCGCGCATGATCTTCGCCCACATCCGGCGAGCCGCGCGGAACTTCGCGATCTCCTGAAAGACGTTGTTGTGTCCGTTGAAGAAGAAGGCGAGGCGGGGAGCGAACTCGTCGACCTCCAGTCCGGCGTCGAGCGCTGCCTGCACGTAGGCGACGCCGTTCGCGAGCGTGAACGCCACCTCCTGCACCGCAGAGCACCCCTTCTCGCGGAAGTGGTAACCAGAAATCGAGATCGTGTTCCAGCTCGGCACGTGCTCCCGGCAGTACGCGAACAGGTCAGTGGTGAGCCGGATCGCGCCCTCGGGCGGGTAGATGAAGTTCCCCCGCGCCATGTACTCCTTCAAGATGTCGTTCTGCGTTGTACCCCGGAGCGCGTGGGACGGGACGCCCTGCTCCTCGCCCACGAGCTCGTAGAGGAGCAGCAGCACCGCGGCGGGGGCGTTGATCGTCATCGAGGTCGAGACCTTGTCGAGCGGGATCCCGTCGAATGCCGTTCGCATGTCGTCGATCGTGTCGATCGCGACGCCGGTGCGCCCCACCTCGCCGAGGCATCGCGGGTGGTCAGAGTCGAGCCCGAGCTGCGTCGGGAGGTCGAACGCCATCGACAGCCCGGTGGAGCCGTTCGCGAGCAGGTATCGGTAACGCTCGTTGGACTCCTTGGCGCTCGCATACCCCGCGTACTGGCGCATCGTCCACAGCTGCTTGCGGTACATCTCGCTGTGGACACCACGGGTGTACGGGTACTCGCCTGGTTCGCCCAGCTGGAGCGGGTCGGGCAGGTCCCGCTCGGTGTAGAGCGGGGCGATCTCGATTCCCGAGTCGGTGAACCGGTGCTCGTCGTCGGGTCCCGTGATCGGAGCGACGGTCCGGTGCTCGGGAGTGGTCGCCATGCGAGGAGAGAGGTTAGCGTTGCCGACGGGCCACCATCGTCTCGCGTGCCTGCCGGGTATCCCGGCCGAGTCCACTGGATCACGGCGCACGCTCACCGCTCGCGTAGCCTTCTGAGAATGCATGTGCGCGTCCGTCTTTTCGCCATCCTGCGTGAGCGAGCCGGTATCGGGGAGCTCGAGCTCGACCTTCCCGAGCGGGCACGCGTCCGCGACGCGCTCGAGCTGCTCGGAACGATCACCACGGGCGTGCCGGTGGTGATGGCAGTCAACCGAGAGTACGCGGACGAGGACGCGTACCTGGGCGCCGGGGACGAGCTCGCGCTGATCCCCCCCGTTTCCGGCGGCGCGGGCACCCATGTGCGCGTGACCGACCAGGCGCTCGCGCTCGATCCCCTGCTCGACCTTGTTCGCGACCCCCGCGCCGGCGCCGTCGTCACCTTTCTCGGCGTGACGCGTGAGGTCGAGCTCCTCGAGTACGAGGCGTACGCGGAGATGGCAGAGCGTCAGATGAGCGAGATCGTCGTCGAGGCGCTCGCCCGCCACGGCCTGTGCGCGGCGGCGGTGGAGCACCGGACCGGCATCGTCCCGCTCTCCGAGCCGTCGGTCGCGGTCGCGGTGTCGGCACCACACCGTGGTGAGGCGTTCGCCGGGGCCCGCGAGATCATCGACCGGGTGAAGGCGCATGCGCCGATCTGGAAGAAGGAGTCCGGTCAATGGGTGCGCGGTACCTCACCCCGACCGTGACGTGAGGCCTGTCACGACCCTCTGCCCGGTACCTCACCCGGGCCGTGACGTGAGGGCCGTCGCGGCCCTCAGCTCATGCGGGCCCCTCGAGGCGCCAGGCCATATCCCAGAACGCCAGCTCGTGCCTACTCGACTGGAGGAACGCCTCGAGCATCCGAGCTCGACCTGAGCCATCGAGCTGGTTCGCCAGCTCGTCGGTGAGGGCACGGCACCAGCCGGACTGGGCCGCGAACTCCGGGCTTGCGTACATCTCGATCCACGCGCCGTAGGGGTTGCCCCCGGCCCGGGGAGCGAGGGCCCGACCGACCTCCGCGTATCCCCACATGCACGGGAGCAGGGCCGATACGAGCTCGGAGAAATCACCCAGCGCCGCGGTTCGCAGCAGGAAGTCGGTGTACGCGCGCGTGGTCGCGGTGGCGCGCTCGTGTTCGAGCGCCTCGGCGCCGATCCCCCACGTCGCGGCGAACTCGCGGTGCATGTCCATCTCGCTGCCGAGGATCGAACCGGCGAGCTCGGCGAATCGGCGCATCCACGCGAGCTGCGGAGCCCGCGCACAGGCGAGCGAGAGCAGCCGCGCATACTCGGTCAGGTACAGGTAGTCCTGGCGCACGTAGTGACGGAAGCGCTCAGCATCGAGCGTGCCGTCGCCGATCCCTCGCACGAACGGGTGCGCGTGCTGCGCCTCCCAGATCCCGCTTGCCAGTAAACGGAGCTCGTCCGAGTAGCGATCGGCCGCGGGCCCGCTGCTCACAGCGCCCCGCCCGCGGCCGGCGGCGCGGTCGGGTCGGCGGACTCGGCGCCGCCGTGCTCGCGCACGAGGTAGTCCTCCACCGACATCGGGGTGTCACTCGAGCGCTCGATCACCGTGAGCAGCGCGGACATCGTCGAGACTTCCTCGACCTGCTCCTTCAGGAACCACTGGACGAACTGCTCACTCAGGTAGTCCTCCTGCTCGCGGGCCACCGCCATCAGACCCGCGATCTGGTCGCTCACGCGCTTCTCCTGCTCGAGCGCCAGCGCGACCGGGGCGACGATGTCGGCGAACTGCGACTCGGGCGCGACCACGCCGGGGATCGTGACCGATGCGTCCGCGTCGAGCAGGTAGCGGACCATCATCATCGCGTGGTTGCGCTCCTCGACCGCCTGCGCGTAGAAGAATGCGGCCAGGCGCGGGAGCGTCTCGGAGTCGAAGTAGACGGCGTTGGCGATGTACTGCTGGGACGCTGCCAGCTCTTGGGCGATCTGCTCGTTCAGGCGTTCCACGAACCGTGCTGCGGCCATCGCTCCTCCTCTGCTCTCGGGGCAACGGATGCTAGAGATGCACCGACCCATCCGGCCGCTCGCCACCTGGGACCGCTAGATTGCATGAAATGTCCACCTGCCTCGTGACCGGTGGTGCTGGCTTCCTTGGCTCGCATCTGTGCGATGAGTTGCTTAGCCGGGGCCATCGCGTCATCTGCGTCGATAACTTCGAGACGGGCTCGCTGGCGAACATCGAGCACATCCGCAGCGACGCGTTCATCAATCTCACCCTCGACATCATCGAGCCGTACTTCGTCGAGGAGCCGATCGACTACGTCTACCACCTCGCCTCGCCCGCCTCGCCGATCGACTATCTGCGACTGCCCCTGCACACGCTCAAGGTCGGGTCATACGGCACCCATCACACGCTCGGACTGGCGAAGAAACACCGTGCGCGCTTCCTCACCGCGTCGACCAGCGAGGTCTACGGAGACCCACAGGTCCATCCTCAGCCGGAGAGCTATTGGGGCCACGTCAACCCGATCGGCCCGCGGGGCGTCTACGACGAGGCCAAGCGGTACGCCGAGGCGCTGACGATGGCCTATCACCGACAGCAGGGCGTTGACACCGCGATCGTGCGGATCTTCAACACGTACGGCCCTCGAATGCGCCCCCACGACGGCCGGGCAATTCCCACCTTCCTGCGCCAGGCGCTCCAGGACCGACCGATCACCGTCTTCGGCGACGGCTCGCAGACCCGTTCGTTCTGTTACGTCGACGACCTCATCCGCGGGATCATCGCGCTCGCGGAATCCGGCCACCACGATCCCGTCAACGTCGGCAACCCGAACGAGTTCACGCTACTCGAACTCGCTCAGACGGTGCTCGAAGTCACCGGCTCTCGCTCCGAGATCATCTTCGAGGCCCTCCCGACCGACGATCCGCAGGTTCGCCAGCCTGACATCTCGCTCGCCCGCGAGATCCTCCGCTGGGAGCCGACCATCGACCTGCGCGAGGGACTCGAGCGAACGATCGAGCTGTCCGGCCCTGACGCGCTCGTCGACGCGACCCGTTAGCAACCCGTTAGTGCCCGCACGGGAACCACCACGTTCCGCGTAACTTCGGAGCCACGATACCGTTTCAGTCGTAGCGACATATGAACACCGCGTGAAGGCGGCTTGATCATCGAGCAGCAAGAAGTTATGCCAAAGACGACGAACCGTCCCGCCGATAGCTTCTCGCCGCCGATGCTGCCCGACCGGGACGTCCGACGCAAGCGTCCGCCCGCCATGTCGTTCGTGTTGCGACTCGAGACGCTGCGCCGGGTCGCCCGCGTGGTCTCGCTGCTCGCAATCGACTACGTCGGGGTCGTGGGGGCGCTGTTGACGGCGTTGATGGTCAAGCTCGCTCTGGCCGACAGCTTCAACCTCACCGTCGGGTGGGACGAGACGCGACGATGGATCGCCTTCGCCTACCTCGTGACCGTGCTGATGTTCGCGCGTGCCGACCTCTACGCCGACCGCCCGCGCCGCCCCGGCCTCGCGGCGATCGCGACAGCGCTGTTCCAGGCGGCGGTAATCGCGCTCGTGTTCGCCCTGGCCAACGGCGAGCACTTCTCGAGCTATTTCCTCTTCTACGGCTCGTTGTTCTTCGGCGTCGTCTACATCGCCACGCTGCGCTACCTGCACACGCTGGTGACCGGCAGGCTGCTCGAGCAGGCGGGCTGCCGCCGTCGCGCAGTGCTCGTGGGATCGGGCAAGCACATCGAGGCGGTCGCCCACGCGCTCGCAGGGCGCTCGCACACGCCGGTGGACGTCGTCGGCTACATCTCGCTCACGCCCCGGCCTCAGAACGGGCTTCGCTCGCTGGGCCAGCTCGCCGAGCTCCCGCAGGTGCTCGCGCGCGAGCGCGTTCAGGAGGTGATCATCGCCGACCCAGACTTCCCCCAGGATCAGGCGGTCGAGCTCGTCGACCAGTGTCACCAGCGCGGCGTGAGCGTCCACATCGCACCATCGACGATGGAGATCCTGTTCAAGCGCGCGGAGTTCGTCCCGGGCGAGTCGGTGCCCCTGTTCACGCTGCGCCCGCCCGTGTTCGAGGGAATCGACTACGCGGTCAAGCGCACGTTCGACCTCGTGCTCTCGATCGTCCTGCTCGTCGTGCTCTCGCCGGTTCTCCTGGCGATCGCCGTCGCCGTCAAGTTGAGCTCACGGGGTCCCGTCATCTACCGCTCGGCCAGACCGGGAATGGCGGGGAGGCCGTTTCGCTGCTTCAAGTTCCGGACGATGCGCGAGCACGCCGACCAGGCGGACGTCGAGTCCCTCAACGAGGCCTCGGGGGCCCTGTTCAAGATCCGCCACGATCCGCGGCTCACGCCGGTCGGGCGGTTTCTGCGCCGCTTCTCGCTCGACGAGCTACCCCAGCTCGTCAACGTGATCCGTGGGGAGATGTCGCTGGTCGGCCCTCGACCGCTGCCGATGCGCGACTTCGAGCGTCTCGAGGAGTGGCACAAGAAGCGCTACCTCGTACTGCCGGGCATCACCGGACTGTGGCAGGTTTCGGGCCGCTCGGAGCTCGACTTCGACGATCTCGTCCGGCTCGACTTCCTCTATCTCGAGCGTTGGTCTGTGTTGCTCGACATGGTGATCATGCTGAAGACGATTCCCGCCGTGCTCTCGCGTCGCGGCGCGTTCTAAGCGCCGCGCGGCGCGGCCTTCACGGCGCCCGCATGCTGATCCAGCTCTTCGTCAGCGGGCCGAAGCGCTCGGCGACGGCCGGACCGAACAGGATCTCCAGCTCCCGACGGCGTAGGAGCTTGACCTCGTCCGGATCCCCGCCGGCGCCCAGCCGCCAGTAGCGACGGCGGAGCGCGGGGGGGAGCCAATGAGCGGCCGGCAGCAGCGCATGGGGCTCGATCGGGAATCCCACCGCCGGTGTCTGGACGTACCACCCCCGCGCGACGCGGCGAAGCTCACTCGCGAAGGGCGGACGACGCGCGGGCGAGATGTGCTCGATCACGCTGTTTGCGTAGCCGATGTCAAACTCGTGATCGGCGAACGGCAGGGGCCGGGTCGCGTCGGCGCGCACGAACGGTCCCGGATACTCGGGACGCTCGACGATGTCGACGCCCGTGATGTCGAACCCCGGGAGTAGCGCGCGCAGCCCGAAACCGCCGCATCCGACGTCGAGGATGCGGGTTTCGCGATCGACCGACAGTGTGCGCAGGAACACCGCGACGCGGCGCTCCCGGGCGCGACCGGCGAACGGCTCTGCGACGCGTCCCAGGGGGCCACGGGCTCGAGCATAGATGCGGTTCCGCGCCATCGGAGGAGACTAATCGCCCCGAGCGGCGTTGAAGGCGGCGGAGCCCTATGCTCAGAAACCGAAATGCCCCCGACCGATCGCTTTGTCATAAGCTTCGCCGCCGAGCCTCCCCAGGAGACGCTCCCCTACGGCCGCTGGGCGGACACGTTGCGCGAGCATTTCATCGCCGCCTGCAGGACGATCGACACCGAGGGCGTTGAGGTCGGCGAACCGGACGAGATCGCCTGGTTCCCTGACCGCACCTACGCCGGGCGCACCTACGTCCCCGCCGTGGCGAGGACGGACGAGGACTACGAGCTGTTCGGCTACGTCTCCTTTACCGAGGGAGCCGGTGGCCCGAGCGACTTCGAAGCCCACGCGGACTTCACCGCCGAGCTCGCCGAGGCGAACCCCGACTGGAAGCTCGACCTCAACGACGAGGTCATCGGCATCTGGCGCGGAGCGCCGGGGAAGTCAGCGGACATGACGCTCGTCTGGGGCGTCCCGCTGATCCCCGGCGGGATCTGCGTCACCGCTGAGCTCGCCAACCTCGCCGTCGACCAGTGTGACGTCCTCGACGAGCGCTTCACCCTGATCGCTCCGGATAACTTTCGCGGCGACTACCTCGAGGTCAAGCTGTTCTCCAAGCGGGGTGACGAGCTCGCCCGGGAGTCGCTGTATGTCGAAGACGACGAGGACGACGAAGACGAGGACTAGACTAGAGAGCCCGGTTGGGTCGATCGCCGACGCGAGCTGCCATGAGCACGTCGTCAACGTAGCTCCCGTCGATCAGGAACTCCCCGCGCAGGACCCCCTCGACCTCGAAGCCCATCGAGCTGTATAGCCGCCGCGCCGCGGCGTTGGTCGCCAGGACCCGCAGCGTCAGCCGCCGGGCACCCCGCTCCGTCGCAGCCTCGATTGCCGCGGCGAGCAGATCACGTCCGACCCCCCGACGTTGCTGGGCGGGCGCCACCGCGAGCGCTTGGATCTCGAGCACGTGGCTACCCGAGGCCAGCGGGGAGGGGGTTCCGAGCTTCACGTACCCGGCCACGACGCCGGCCACCTCCGCAACCAGGACGTCGCCGGGATCTGCGTCGGGCTTGAAGAACCGGCGCCCCGGCGTCCACCTCGCCGCCGGGGTGCTCAGGCCCGACCACGTCGCGTCGTCGATCGCCACCAATGTCCCGTCATCGGCCGCGGCGGCGGGGCGGATGGCCGCTAGCGCAGGCAGCTCAGGCGGCTCCCGCCGCGCTTACCGGTTGGCCTCGACGGCCGTCAGAGCCGCCGGCAGCCGGCTGTCCGCCTCTTCGCGGGTGAGCGGGTAATGGCAGGCCGCCACGGTTCCGGCTCCCTTGTCCTCGAGCGGTGGCTCATCCTGCGAGCAGATCTCTTGCGCCTTCGGGCAGCGGGTGTGGAAGCGGCACGCCGAGGGCGGGTTCGCGGGGCTCGGGACGTCACCGGTGAGGAGCTCGCGCTTGCGACGGCTCCCGACCGGGTCCGGCATCGGCACCGCCGAGAGAAGCGCGCCGGTGTAGGGATGGCGCGGGAAGCCGTACAGCGCCTCGCCCGGCGCGAGCTCGACGATCTTGCCGATGTACATCACGGCGACCCGGTCGCACATGTGGCGAACGACCGACAGATCGTGGGCGATGAAGATCACGGTCAAGCCGAGCTCGGATTGCAGTCGGCGCAGCAGGTTGAGGACCTGCGCCTGGATCGAGACGTCGAGCGCGGACACCGGCTCGTCGGCGACGAGCAGCTTCGGCCCTAGGGCCAGCGCTCGCGCGACCCCGATCCGCTGGCGTTGCCCGCCGGAGAACTCGTGGGGGTAGCGGTTGTAGTGCTCGGGGTTCAGCCCGACCATGTCCATCAGCTCCTGCACGCGCTTCTTGCGGTCGCCTTCGCCCTTCTCGAGACCGTGGATCACGTACGGCTCGGCGATGATCGAGCCGATCGTCTTGCGCGGGTTCAACGACGAGTACGGATCCTGGAAGATCATCTGCATCTCTCGGCGCAGGCTCTTCAGCGCCGAGCCCTTCCGCTTCAGGATGTCCTCTCCCTCGAAGCGCACCTCCCCGCTCGTGGGCTCGAGCAGGCGCACGAGCAGACGCGCGGTCGTGCTCTTGCCGCACCCCGTCTCGCCGACGATTCCGAGCGTCTCGCCGGAGATCACATCGAAGCTGACGTCGTCCACCGCCTTCACCGCGCCGACCTTCTTCTGGCGGATGACGCCGCGGGTGATCGGGAAGTGCTTGACGAGGTTGCGAACCTCGATCAGCGGTTCCCCCGCAGACGTCATGGGCCGCCGTCCGTAGCCGGTTGCGCCGCCGCGATCACCGGGGGCTTGGCCTCGTCTTCCACCAGCCGATGGAGCTCCTCCGGCGTCTGTCCGGCCCGGAGTCCCTGCCAGATCTGCGTGCGCACGGGCGCGGTCAGGGTGCACGCGACCTCGTGTCCGAGCTCTCCCGGAACCGACTGGAGCTTCGGGTCGACGCGCCGATGCTCGGCGCGCACGTAGGGACAGCGGGGGTGAAAGTGGCAGCCCGACGGGCGGTTGATCAAGCTCGGCGGTCGTCCCGAGATCGGCACCAGGTCTTCGCTGCGTGGCGTGTCGAGCCGCGGTATCGACTTCAACAGGCCCCACGTGTAGGGGTGCTGCGGGGTCGCGAAGATCCGCTCGGTCGACGCGTGCTCGACGATCCGCCCGGCGTACATGACGGCGATCTCGTCGGCAATCTCGGCGACAACCCCGAGATCGTGGGTGATGATGATGACGGCCATCCCGAGCCGCTGCTGGAGATCGTCGAGCAGCGCGAGAATCTGCGCCTGGACCGTCACGTCAAGCGCCGTCGTCGGCTCATCGGCGATCAGGAGCTTGGGCTCGTTTGCGAGCGCCATCGCGATCATCGCGCGTTGGCGCATGCCGCCGGAGAACTCGTGCGGATAGGCGTCCACGCGCCGGTGCGGGTCGGGGATGCCGACGAGCTCGAGCAGGTCGATCGCGCGGTCGCGCGCCGTCCCCTTGGAGACGTCGCGATGGGCGAGAACCGCCTCCATCAGCTGGTAGCCGACCTTATAGAACGGATGCAATGACGACAGGGGATCCTGGAAGATCATCGCGATGTCGTCGCCACGGATCGCGCGGAGCTCGTCATCCGGGAGGGTCAGCAGGTCGCGGCCCTCGAACAGGATTCGCCCCGAGACACGCGTCCGCCTGCTCCGCGTCAGGCCCAGCGTCGTGAGCGCAGATACGCTCTTGCCCGACCCCGACTCACCCACGATCCCGAGCGTGGTGCCGGCTTTGACCGTGTAGGAGACACCGTCGACGGCGTGCACGATGCCGTCGTCGGTGTGGAACTCGACCTTGAGCTCCTCGACTTCGAGCAGGAACTCGCGCGTGCTCACGAGTAACGCACCCGCGGATCGATGAAGGCGTAGCCGATGTCGACGAGCAGGTTCAGCGTCACGATGAAGAACGCGCCCATGAGCACCGTGCCCTGAATCATCGGCAGATCGTCGTTCTGAATCGAGTTGTAGGCGAGGCGTCCGATGCCGGGAATGTTAAACACCGACTCCACGAGGATGACCCCACCGAGCAGTACTCCGATGTCGAGGCCCGCCGCCGTCACGATCGGCGTGATCGCGCTGCGGATCCCGTGGCGCAGGATCACGCGCCGCTCGGGCAGCCCCTTGGCTCGGGCGGTGCGGATGTAGTCCTCCGACATCACCTCCATGAGGTTGCCGCGCAGCAGCCGTGCATAGAAGGCGGCGAACGACGCGGCCAGCACGAACCAGGGCATGAGCAGCGAGGTGAACCAGTGGATCGGGTTCTGCGTCAGCGGCACGTACGAACCGGCTCCCGGGAAGAGCGGGACCTTGCCGATGTCGGAGGAGAAGAGGAACAACGCGACCAGACCGAGCCAGTACACCGGCGCCGAGATCGCGACCAGAGCGCCGCCCATCGCGAAGCGATCGAACTTCGAGCGCGGCTTGATCGCCGAGATCGTGCCGACGGCGATGCCGATCACGAGCCAGATGACCGCGGCGCCGAGCGCGAGGGACACCGTCGCCGGGAGATCCGAGAAGATCTGCTGCTTGACCGAGATGTTGTTCTGGTAGCTGTAGCCGAAGTCGAAGTGCAGCACCAGCTGCTTCATGTAGTCGAAGTACTGGACGTACCATGGCTTGTCGAGCCCGAGCGTCTTGCTGATCTCGGCGACGAGCGCCGGGCTCGGCTGGTGGCCGGCACGCAGCAGCGCCGGGTTCGCCGTCGGCAGCAGGTAGAAGATGATGAAGGTGAGCAAGCTGACCGCGAACAGCAGCACGATTACCCAGAGCAGGCGGCGGATGATGTAGGTGGTCACGTGTCAGGAGTCACGACGGTCCCGCCGCTTGGAGGCGGCGGGACCGTCGCAGGTCGTCGTTATCGGGTCGCTGTCGTCCTTACTTGAGCGAGCTGTTGGTCAGGTCCCAGTCCCCGCCGTTGAACTTCCAGGTGACGCCGTTGACGTCCTTGGAGTTGAACGCCACCTCGTTGTCCCACAGCCAGGGGATCACGTAGGCCTGTCCTTCGATCTGGGCGTCGAGCTTGCCCCACACCGCGGCGCGCTGTGTCGGATTGGTCAGCTCCACCGCCTTGTTCATCTCGGCGTTGAACGTGGGGTTGTTCGCCTGTGCCATGTTCACGTTCCCGACGGGAACGATGTTCCCCCCGTTGAACACGGGGTCGATCATGCTCTGGGCGTCGAAGAAGTCCTTCCCCCAGCCCAGGTTCGGACAGATCGCGACCTTCGCCTTCGGCACCTCGCAGAACTTCGAGTACATCGTTGCGTGCGGGACCTCTCGGAAGGTGAACTTGAAGCCAAGGGTCTCGAACTCCGACTCGATCGCCAGCGCGGTGTTGCCGGCCGGAACGCTGTTATCTCCGATCATCAGCAGCGGCGGACCGGTGTACTTGCCGGTCTTGTATCCGGCCATCTTCATGTACGACTCGGCGAGCGCGAGATCACCGTTGGGGTTCGTGTCGTAGTTGTAACCCGGACCGGCAACACCACCCGCCTGATCGAAGCCGGGGATCCCCGGCGCGTTGAAGTGCGTCGCGATCACGCCGATCGTCGGCCCGCCACGCGTCAGGCGCAGCGCGTTCTTGTCGATCACCGCCGACAGCGCCTTGCGCACATCGATGTTGTTCAGCGGCGGGATCGTCGTGTTCAGCGAGATGTACCGGTTGCCGCCCGAGGACTGGATGTGGAATTGGCTCTGGTCCTGGGTCACGAGCTGCTTGAGGATCGAGGTCGGCGGTGCGGCGAAGTCGCCGCTCATGAGGTCAGAGCCGTCGATGATCTGGTTGCTCGCGACGGTGATGTCATTGCCGCCCTTGATGTCGATCGCGTCGAAGTAGGCATGACGAATCGGATCCGTCGAGCGCTGCCAGCTCGGGTTGCGAACGAGCAGCAGCAGCTTGCCGGGCTGATAGGACGAGGTCGGGACCGTGCCCGTGCCCGCGCCCTTGATCATGTACGGGCCCGTGAACACCTGATGCATGCCGTAGGTCGACTGCGCGCCCGTGTCGAACTTCGCCGCATAGGACTGCGGCACCGGAATCGTGCAGGGAAGCCCGAGCGCGTTGGCGTCGGCGAGCACGCCCACCGGCACCGTCGTGTTGATGATCAGCGTCGTCGCGTTCGGCGTCACCAGACCCGCGACCGACTTCGCCTTGCCCGCGGCGTACGCCTGCGCGCCGACGATGTTGTTGTAGTACGCCCCCCAGTATCCGTTCCCGACGCGAGGGGTCATGCACCGCTCCATCGCGTACTTGATGTCCGCCGAGACCACCGTCTGGCTCGCGATCGGCGGGCTGTAATGGATCCCCGAGTGGATGTGGATCGTCAGCGTCTTGCCGCCGTTTGACACCACGGGCAGACCCGTGGCGATGTCGGGAGTCGGGCTCGTCGTGTTGTCCTTCCACCCGTACAGCCAGCGCTGCGTCGTCTGGCCAAGCTCGGTGTAGTCGGTCTGGTAGTACCAGTAACCGGGGTCGAGGCTGTCGACGCTGCCCGCGACGTCGAGGATGGTGACCGTCCCGCCCATCTTCGGGGCACTACTACTGCTGGTCTTGCTACTACTACTACTGCTCGACCCGCAGCCGGCGACCACGAGGCCGGCGAGCGCGGCCACCACAAACGGCAACAGCCTGACAAGCCTCCGCATGCGTGTCCTTTCGTTGGTTGACTCCATGCGCGTCCTCCTCTGATAGATCAACTTCGTCCCCCCCTCGGGTGAAGAGCGTCCTGCAGCCCGTCACCGACGAGGTTGAACGCGAGCACCGTGAGTAGCAGCGCCACTCCGGGAAAGAGCATGTACCACCATGCGCTGAGGTTCGTGCTCGCGTCGGCGAGCATCGCGCCCCAGCTCGCCGTCGGCGGCTGAACGCCGACACCGAGGTAGGAAAGCGCCGCCTCGAACAGGACGTTCTGAGGGATGATCAGCGTCGCGTACACGATGATCGGCGCGACAAGGTTGGGCAGCAGCTCGCGGAAGATGATGCGGGAGTTCGAGGCTCCCAGCGAGCGCGACGCCTCGACGAACTCCTTCTCGCGCAGCGACAGCACCTGCCCGCGGATGATGCGGGCGATGTACGTCCAGTTGACGAACGCAATCACGAAGATCACGACCACGAGGCCCGGCTTGAGCAGGCCGCCGAAGCATCCTCCGCCGAGCGAGCATGCGGCCCCGAGTCCGAGCGCGAGCAGCAGGATCGGGAACGCGAGGAGCACGTCGATCGAGCGCGAGATCAGCGAGTCCACCCAACCGCGGAAGAAGCCGGCGACCATCCCCGCGGTGACGCCGATGACGAGCGACAGGCCCGTCGCGATGAACGCGACGATCAACGACACCCGTGCGCCGTACAGCACCCGCGCGAACAGGTCGCGCCCGAGCGGATCAACGCCGAAGTACTCGTGGTGAGCGAAGCTCGGTCCGGTCGGATCGCCGAAGCTGTCGAGTAGCTTCGTGTTCTGCACGTTCGGCCCCGGCGCGCCGGCGAGCCTGACGATCAGCGGCGCGAGGATCGCCACGAGGATCAAGCCGACGATGAAGACGAGCGAGACGATCGCCACGCGGTCGGTGCGGAAGCGACGCCAGAACAGCTGCAGCGGCGACTGGGCGGCGACGTCGGCGCCCGAGGTCTCGATCAGTCCGTCGCCGGGAAGCCCGCCGTCTGCCTGAGCCGCGTCGGCCGCGAGGAGATCGCTGCCGACGCTCATGCCGGCGCTCGGCCCTGGCTACCACGGATCGCACCGGGCCGATGAAAGGCGGTCGCACTGGTCAGCTGTAGGTCCACGTTGTGGGGCTGCGGGGTCGCAAGGAACCAGAGGGGGTTCCGCGTCGTAGTCTCAATCCCTCCCAAGCCTGTGGAATATCACATGGCTCACGGTCTGTCACTCATGATTAACCCGGTAGCAACGAAGCAGCCGCCCCGTGGCCAAGGCGTTTGCGCCATTTGGCCCAGATACTGTGTGGCAGCCTGGCCCTCGTAGCTCAATGGATAGAGCACGCGCCTCCTAAGCGCGGGATGCAGGTTCGACTCCTGCCGGGGGCACTCGTGCCGGACCAGACAATCTCAGATCGGGGCCGGCGCCGGTCAGCCGACCCGGTCGGGTCGCTCCGGGTAGACCTCGTCGATCGTGGTCAGCGCGACGAACGGGGCGCACGCAGCCTGCTCGATCCGCTCGGCCCCGCCCGCGAGCCGATCGCAGATCGCGAGCACTCCGCAGACCTCGTGACCTTCTTCTCGCAGCGCCTCGAGTGCGCGGATCGTAGACCCGCCCGTGGTGACCACATCCTCGACGAGCATGCAGCGGTCGCCGGACTCGAGCAGGGGTCCCTCGATCCGGCGCGCCAGCCCATGCTCCTTGACCTCCTTGCGCACGAAGAAGGCCTTGACCTCGGCGCCCCCAGCCAGCGCCGCGCACGCGATCGGGTCGGCCCCCATCGTCATTCCGCCGACGGCGGTGGCGCCCCAGGCGCGCGCCTGCTCGGCGACCAGGTCGGCGAGCGCGCGGAATCCGGCCGGGAGCAGGATCGCGCGCTTGGCGTCGACGATGTACTGCGCCCGCGCGCCGCTCGTGAGCACGACCTCGCCGATCACGAGTGCGTGCGTGCGCAGCTCGCCGAGGAGGAGCGCTCGCGCCGGCAGACGGTCGATCCGGGTCGCCACGAGACTCATGCTAACCGTGAACACGGCCGATGCTGGGGGTGTGATCCACCGGGCCATCGTCTTGGTCGCGCTCGTCTGCAGCGCTCTGATATTTGCATCCTTCGTGATCTTCGCGCGGGATCAGATCAATGAAGCGGCGAAGCACCAGGCGAACGAGGTAGCGGCCGCACCCGCGAATCGGCACACGGCGCCGCAGAGCCAGCAACAGGGCCAGCCGGGCCGCTTCATCGAGCGAGCCGCGAGCGATCTGACCTCGCCCTTCCGCTCGGTCGTCCAGTCGAGCAGCGCGTGGGTCCAGCATGGCGTGCCGACCGCCCTGGGGCTGCTCCTCTACGGCGTCGGGCTCGGCTTCCTCGCGCGATTCTCGCGCGGATCCGCCTGACCCGGGCCGCGCGGACCCACCTGGCCCGAGGTCTGGTCAGGTCCTTCAGGCCGCGCCGTAGTAGACGTCCACCCTCGTGCCGAGCACGATCCAGTTGTAGACGTCGATCGCCTCATCGATCGGGAGGCGCAGGCAGCCGTGGCTGGCGGGATAGGTCGGCGATGGGTCGTAGCCGTGGATCGCGTATCCGGTGTAGAAGAAGTTCGAGTAGTACATGCCGTCGGAGAGGTAGCCCGGCGTCCTGCGGTACACGCTGAAGCGTCCCAGCACGGTCGGCGTCGAGGGCTTTCCCGAGCTGATCGGATAGATCCGGTAGACCTTCGAGCCGTTAATCAGCGCAAGCGTCTGATCGGTCAGGTCCGCTTCGACGTGACGACCGTCTTTCGGGTAACGGACCTGAAAGGTGCCGACGCCGGTGAGCAGCCCGTTGACCACTGCGCTGTCGAGCGTGAAGATGCGGGGCCAGTTGCGGACCTTGCGGTAGGCGAGCACGGCGTTCTGAGTCAGCTCGTCGTAGACACCGTCTTGAGGAACCGCGTAATCCAGCGCGGCCAGACGCGACTGGATCAGCGACACGAACATACCGCTGGATCCCGGGCCGGCCACCGGCGCGACAACATCGACCTTCTGCGAAGCGGCCACGGCCCGCACCTGCTGGGGCGTGGCGGCATGGACGGCGGTGATCGTCAGGTTCGCCGCGGAGCCGCTCGAGAATTGGATCGAGAAGTGGCCGTAGGTCCCGCCGCGCGAGCGCAGGAGCTTGACCGTCTCGGATTTGACGAGCCGGCGGCCGCTCGAGATGTGAACGACGACTACCTGCCCGGGAACGAAAGGCGTCGCCACGCCGTTCAGACGCAGTGCCCGGCTTGTGACCGTGACGTTCCGCGAGTCCACGCCGAAGACGCCGTCCAGACTGATCCGCAGGTGGCCCGCCGCCGGCGGGGCAACCGCCGCCGGCGGGGCAACCGGCGTCGTCGGTGTCGTCGGGGTGGTTGGCGTCGTCGGGGTGGCTGGCGTCGTCGGGGTGGTGGTCGTCGGCGTCGTCGCCGCGCTCGTGGCGGAGGCGCCGACCGAACCGGCCGCCGAGGCGCCGGCGGGCGGCGTCGTCGCCGCGCTCGTGGCGGAGGCGCCGACCGAACCGGCCGCCGAGGCGCCGGCGGGCGCTGCCAGCGCGAGCATCGACACCATCAGAGCGCCCCGAGCGATCCTTGACATGCCCGGCAATGTAGACGAACCGGCGGCGCGAGGACAGCGACGGTGGCTCGCCGTCATGGGCTGATCGTGATCGAGGGGAGGCGATCGCGCCACCCCTACCGACCACCCCCGGGGGTCCCACCGACGCACGAGCACCTGCGGCGAGAACCAGCCAACGGGGACACCGCGAGGACCTGAGCTCGGTCAGCGACTCTCCACAGCACCGCGTCGGTCCACCCCGACGGCCGGCTCCCGCGCGCCGAGCGGACCGGCGATCGCGGCGATCGCGGCGAGGGCCACGACCGCCAGCGCGATGATCTTGGCGGCGTCCCAGTGGAGCTCGTCGACGCCGAGCGCAAGTGAGTTGTTGATTGAGTGCAGGGCCATCCCCGGATACAGCGAGCCGCTCTTCCAGCGCACGATGCAGAGGATGAAGCCGAGGAATCCCAGCGGGACCAGGTACTTCGGCGATGCCGATCCGAGATGCGCGGCGCCGAACACGATCCCGACCGCGATCGCCGCGACCCACGGGCCCCATGCCCGCTGCGCCAGCCAGGTGCGCAGGACGCCGAAGAGGAAGCCGCGGAAGAAGAACTCCTCACAGATCGGGGCGATCACCGTGACGAACACGCCGACGCCGATCATCGCCGCGGTGTCGCTCGTGCCGCCCAGGCCACTCGGCAGCTGCTCGGAGCCGTGGAGTCCCAGCAGGCTCGCGTATGCGGCGGTTGCGAGGTAGTACGCGATCGCCGCAAGCACGACGATCCTGATCCCGCGCCCGAGGCCGGTCTGCCGGAAGCCGAAGTCGCTCGGGCGCACCCGGCCCTGCAACGAGGCGAGGTAGATCGCCGCCGCAACGAACCCGAGGTCGAAGACCACGTCTCCAACGATGTTCACCGCGGGCGGAGGATGGCTGAGGTTCGCCCCGCTTGCCGCCCCGCCGATCGACACGAGGAGATCCCCGATCGACCCGAGCGCGAGGCCGAGCACGACGGCGGCGGGAGCGGTCCACGCCTTCCAAGGCGGCAGCACCTCGACCGCGGCCGCCGCGCGCGCGGCGGCGACCCCGTCGGGCAGCTCTGGCTTGGCCAGTGGTGGCGGGCCGCTCGACACGACCTCTTAGGTTACGACCAGCTCGCGCAGGCTGGCGATGGTTCGCGTGGCCGCGGGCCCTGGGCTGCCGTCGCGGCGAATCAGTACCGGCTCGATCGCCGCCGCGCGGGCGCCCGCGACGTCCTCATCGAGGCTGTCGCCGACATGAATCGCTTCGGAGGGCCGAGCGCCCGCGAGCTCGAGGCCGCGAGCAAAGATCGCGCCGTCGGGCTTGCGCGAGCCCACCTCGGCCGACGTCACAACGCCGTCCACCAGCGGCGCGATCCCGAGCCGGGCGAGAACGTCGTGGAGCGAGACGTCCCAGTTGCTGACCACGACGAGGCGCACACCACGCGCCCGCGCTGCGCCGAGCGCGGGCCCCACGTCCGGGAACGCGCTGAACGTGATCGACGCGAGCAGGGCTTCGGTGAGCGGCTCGATTCCGAGCGCCGCCGCCTCCGCCGGGAGCTCATCGCGAAGCGCCAGGACGCTGCCGCGGCGCAGCGCGCTCAGTCCCTTCGCGTCGCGACCTTGGTCGAGGTGAGCTCGGTAATAGACGATCTCCGCCGCGATCGCGTGCTCGGCCTGTGCACGGGAGAGGCGGACCCCGAACCGCCGCGCGAGCTCGGCGCACAGCCGAGGCGCCGGTGGCGCCAGCGCGACCAGCGTCCCGAGCGCGTCGAGGAGGATCGCCCGCGGCGGCGGATCGCCGGTCACGCAACGAACCGCCACGTGGCAAACATCGCCGTGAACAATCCGAGCAACACGGCCGAGCCGGCGAGTCCGCTGTCGCCCCAGCCGCGCTCCTCGAGCCACGCCGCCCCCCACATGAACAGCGGGAACAGGACGACCTCGTACCGAGGCAGGGAGGAGAGCGGCTGCGGCTTGACGGGATCCGACAGCGGCAGCGCCAGCGCCGCGAACACGTAGGCGCCGTAGGCGATCGGCAGCCGCCGCAGCGCGCCGACGAACGCAACCACACCGAGCACGAGGAACGCGAACAGCATCAGGTTCTGCCCCGCGACGACGAACGGATCTCCGCCCGCAGCCGTGAAGTACACCGGGACAGGCGAGCCGTGGATCAGCTGCCGCAGACCGTCCCAGGCGGCCACGGTGCCGTCGAAGACACCGCCGAACGGACCGGCGAAGTGATGGAACCACAGCGTCTGAGCGTGCAGGGGCGCGAACCCGTCCCCGATCGACAGCGCGAGGTAGCCGAGGTAGGCGAACAGGCCCATCGGCACGAGCGCGATCCAAGCGATCGAGGGCTCGATCGGGTGGCGCGGAAGCAGGCGCCGCCAGCCGAGCGCGGACCCCCCAGCCGCCGACCCCGGTCCGGGGCCCGGTGGCCGGTCCGCTCGTGGGCCATAGAGGAACAGCAGCACGAGCGGTACGGCCAGCATGACGCCGCTGTTGCGCTCCGCCGCTCCCAGCGCCCCGAGCAGGCCCGCCATCGTCCATCTGCCCATCCGCGCCTCGAAGACGGCGCCCAGCGACAGCGCGAGGAACAGAGACTCGCTGTAGACGGCCGAGAAGAAGAAGGCAACCGGGCAGAAGGCGACCAGCATCACCGCGAGCCGCGCCCGCGACGCGCTGCCGAGCTCGAGCAACGCAAGCCTGTAGAGCAGCACCAGCGCAACCGCGAACGACACCAGCGACACGATCACCCCCGCGATCAGGTTCGAACCGACGATCGGCCCCAGCCCCCTGACGATCAGCGGGTAGAGCGGGAAGAAAGCAGTGCGCATGAGCTGGTGGTCGTAGCCGTGCTGGGCGATCGTCAGGTACCACCACGAGTCCCAGCGCGCGAATGGCGCGACGAGGAGGTTCCCGAAGTAACCGAACGGCGCCGTCAGGTTGTTGGGGTCGAAGCCCGTCGTGCCGGGCGCACGGCCGATCCCCAGCACCGCCAGGATCCCGGCGGCCATGACGACGAGGCGCGAGGTCCAGAGCGCCCGCCAGGCGACGCGGATGCCGGCGCGCGTATCGGCCGACACCTGGCGTGCGTCCTGCGTGCTCTCCAAGGACGCGACCCTACCGATCGTTCAAGCCCCGCTCCAGCAGCCCGTAGGCCCGCTCCGCCTCGAGCACCATCTCCCGTGCGACCACCCGGGCGTCGTCGCCTCGGGCGATTCGATGTAGCCCACATGTGAGCATCGCCGCGTTCACGCCGCAGAGCACGCGCGCGAGGGCGTGACACCCAGGATCGTCGTCCGCCACCCCCCGCTCCGCCGCGAGCACCAGCGCCACCGAGCGCGCATGGCGGGCGAAGGTCGCCTCGGCGTAGTCGCGCAGCACGGGGCTCGAGTCGACGATCGCCCAGAACTCGTGCCGGAGCATCCCAAGCGCCTCGATCCGCTGCCAGAACGCCAGGGTGTGGGCGCGAAACACCTCGAGTACCGACATCCCGGGGGCGCGGCCGCGCACGGCGCCGAGGAGCGCGGCCTCGATCTCGGCGTCGCGATCGAAGAGCATCTCCTCCTTGGAGGGGAAGTAATTGAAGACCGTCTGCCGGGAGACGTCGGCCGCCCTTGCGACCTCATCGACAGTGACCGACTCGAAACCGCGCTCGGCGAACAGCGCCGCCGCGGCCTCCGCGATCGCCTGGCGGGTCTGGCGCTTCTTTCGTTCTCGGAGCCCGCCGGACGCAGCCATGCTTGGTAGATTATCCTAAGCTGAGTACATTTTTGGATGGAGTCCAGTATTATCGAGAAATGAGCGAGGACCCGATACCCAACGAGACACGTCGTCTCGACGAAGGCCACTCGAACCAATGACCGCCCAAGCCCCCGCACAGACCGACGGCGGCATCCGCCTCAATGGCTTGATCAAGACCTTCCGGGGCCCGCACGGACCGATCCACGCGGTGCGCGGCATCGATGTCTCGATCGCCGCGGGCGAAACCGCAGCGCTGCTCGGACCCAACGGCGCCGGCAAGTCAACGACGATCGATATGATGCTCGGCCTCTCAAAGCCTGACGGCGGCACCGTGACGGTGTTCGGCCGCCCGCCGCGCGAGGCGGTCGACGCCGGTCTGATCGGCGCAATGCTCCAGTCGGGCGCGTTGATTCGGGACGTCTCCGTGCGCGAGCTTGTGACGATGATGGCCTCGCTGTATCCGGATCCCATGGACGTCGACGAGGCGCTCGAGGTCACCGGGCTGAAGGCGATGGCCAGCCAACGCACGCAGAAGCTCTCCGGTGGGGAGACCCAGCGTGCTCGGTTCGCGCTCGCGATCGTCAGCAACCCCGAGCTGCTCGTGCTCGATGAGCCGACGGTCGCGATGGATGTCGAGGGTCGCCGCGAGTTCTGGAGCATCATGCGCGCCTTCGCCGCCCGGGGCAGGACAGTGCTGTTCGCCACCCACTACCTTGAGGAGGCCGACGCCAACGCCGACCGCGCGATCCTGATGGCGCATGGGCGGGTGGTCGCCGACGGTCCAACAACGGAGATCAAAGCTCGGGTGGGAAGGCGAACGCTCCGCGCGACGCTCGAGGACGTCGACCCGAGCACACTCGCCTGTCTGCCCGGGGTCGCCTCCGCTGAGCGCCACGGCGACGCAGTGATCCTCAGCTGCACCGACTCCGACCAGGCGATCCGAGCACTGCTCGAGCGGTATCCGGCGGCCAGGGACATCGAGATCACCGGCGGAAGCCTCGAGGAGGCGTTCCTCGAGCTGACGGGCGAGCCTGACGACGAAGTGTCAGAGCTGGTGGCGCCATGAGTGGGCTCGCGTACACCCGCTTCGAGCTGGTGCGCACCTTCCGCAACCGCCGCTTCTACATCTTCTCGATCGGCATTCCGATCCTCCTCTACTGGGTGATCGCGGCGCCGCAGCACAACAAGATCATCACGGGCACGGCATTCACCTACGGCATCTACTACATGGTCTCGCTGGCGTCGTTCGGCACGATGATGTCGATGCTCTCGACGGGGGCTCGAATCGCCGGCGAGCGCCAGGTCGGCTGGACCCGCCAGCTCCGGATCAGCCCGCTGTCGGTGCGCGCCTACTTCCGTGCCAAGATCCTGACCGCCTACGCGATGGCGCTGTTGAGTCTCTGCCTGCTCTACATCTCGGGCGCGATACTCGGCGCGAGCTTGCCGGCCGAGCGCTGGCTGGAGATGACTGGCCTGATCGTGATTGCGCTTGTGCCGCTCGCCGCGCTCGGCATCCTCGTCGGCCATCTCATCACGACCGACTCGGCGGGCCCGGCGATGGGCGGCCTCGTGACCTTCCTCGCCTTGCTCGGCGGCACATACTTCCCGATCACGGGCGGCGTCCTGCACACGATCGGGCAGCTGCTTCCCTCGTGGTGGCTCGTCCAGGCCGGTCACATCGCGCTCCACGGCCGCGGCTGGCCCGTCCGCGGCTGGATCACCGTCCTGGCTTGGACGGCGATTCTTGCTACGGGCGCCGGCTGGGCGTATCGCCGGGACACGACCAAGGTCTGATTGGGGCGGCTGACGCCGCCCGTTTGGTGGCGACTCCGGCGTCTGGGGCTGAAGACGGGCCGCTTGCTGGGACCAGCGGGTCGGGGCGCCGGCTAGGGGCTCGCTCCGCGAAGGCGCAGCAGCTGCGCTCTACGGGACGGTGATCGGCACGGGCGCCGACATGCCCGCGGCGCTGACCGCGTCGGCCGGCGTGTCCACAGTGAGACCGTACGCGCCCGGACCGGAGGTCACGAGCGTCGCGGCAAACGCCCCGTGCTTGACCGTTACGTGCTCGCGATGGAGCAGTTTCCACTGTCCGTCCTGCTCCACCGCGAACAGAGCGAGAGTCGCCTTCTTCGTCGGCGGATCGACAGTCCCTGAGATCGTCAGCGGCGCTGTGGAGTCGACGACGACGGTGATCGCGGGAGCAACCTCGACCGCGACGAGGGTCGAGACCGCCGCCGGCGCGAGGCCATGCAGCGCGCGCAGGAGCGCGTACTGCGTCAGGGCAACCGCGGCGCTGAAACTGCCGTCGGGACCGCTCGTCGCGTCCGCCACGGTGGTCTCGGTCGTGCCCTCGAGCGTCGCCGAGAACTGCTGTACCTCGATCGGCGCCCCCGCGATCGGGGAGCCGTCGAGATCCGTCAGCCGTCCCGAGACCTCGACGGGCACCGAAGCGCTCCCCGGCTTGGAAGGCCCGAGCAGGGTGATGCGGGCGGGCGTACCCACGAGGGCGGCGATCCGCGGTCTCAGGACGGGGAGGTGGTAGTAGAGGTCGTTGCCGGGACAGTCGGTCGTACAGCCGTCGCGGTGCCCGGCAACCCGGGGCAGCGAGACGTGCTGGCCGGGACGGAACGGGGTGTAGAAGTAGTCCTTGGGATCGACCACGACGGTGACGTGGCCGAGCGTCGGCACCCCGTGGAGCGACAGCTTCCACGCGAGCAGCGACGTGAGCGACGTGAGCGCGGTCGCCGACGGCAGCACGTCGCTGAACGTCCCGATGATCGCCACCCCTGTCGACTCGAGGTTGTAGCCGCCCGCTTGGGCGCCGACCACGGCCTGGTCGATGCCACCCAGGCGCGCCTCCCAGATGCGACCGAACAGGTCGATCACGAAGTTGTAGCCGATGTCGTGCCAGCCGCGGACGTAGCGGTGGTACACGTAGATGCCTTGAATGATCGACGGAACCTCGGCGCTGGAGTAGTCGTTGAGCGAGTCCGTGTGATGCACGAACGCCATCATCACCTCGCCGTAGCCCGGGACCACGGCGGGCCGCGATCGCCTCCCCGCCCACGCCGAGCGAGCGATGATCGGCGGCTGACCGGGTCCGGCCTCGAGTACCGGCTGCGCGAGCGGCGGCGACGACGCATCGTTCGCGTTCATGGCGCTCGCCACGTCGATATTGACGAAATGCAGCCGCACGCCCTGCAGCGGTCGCGAGGAGCGGAGCTCGACGTAGTCGGCTGATCCCGTCCACACCGCCTCGCCGATCAGGACATCAGACGTCGGCGTGTCGGGGCCGTGGCCGAGCGTGGACCCGACCCCCCAGCGGCTCCACGGGCCGCCACGGGCGCGGGCGCGCAGCTCGATGACCGCGGAGCGCGGGGCGTCCCACTGCACGCCCGCGAGCGTGAACGGGTGCGGCACGGCCAGCTCCCCCGACCGTTCCCCGACCGCACCCACCCAGTGGCTGAAGACCGAGGGCTGCGCGCCGAGCGCCGCGGCGACGCCCGCTGACCTGCCGAGCAGACCGGCCGCGCCGGCGCCGGCGATGCCACCGAGCAGGCGCCGACGCGTCAGCCCCGGCTGTTCACGCGAGTCGGACACTCATCGGTGGATACCACGCGATTGGATGAAGTTGCGCTAGTCCCCCCCCGCGAGCGCCCGCAGCGCCTCGTCGTGCACCCGGCCGTTGCTCGCGAGCGCGTCGCCGGCATCGAACCTCGCCCGGCCGCTGAGATCGGAGAAACGGCCGCCCGCCTCTTCGACGATCACCTGCATCGGCGCGTAGTCCCAAGCGAACCCGCCGATGCCGACACCGACGTCGACACGCCCCTGGGCGACCTCGAGGAAAGTGTGCCCCTCGCGAGGACGGAAGTTCGCAGAACGGGCGGCGATCGCGGTGAGCGGGTGACCGTTGACGCCACGAGCGATCGTCTGGCGCCAGTCGTCGCTGACCGTGGCATCGGCGAGCCGACTCGTTCTCGACACGCTCAGGCGGACGCCGTCGCGGAACGCGCCGTCGCCGCGGGTCGCCCACCAGCGGCTGCCGAGCGCGGGCGAGCTGACCACGCCGACGAGCACCCGATCTGCGTGCGCGAGCGCGATCAGCGTCTTCCAATCCGACCCGCCGGCGACGAAGTCCGAGGTGCCGTCGATCGGGTCCAGGTACCAGCGCCAATCCGAGCTCCCCGTCGACCCTAGCTCCTCGCCCGTGATCCCATGATCCGGACGCTCGTCCCGCAGCCGCGCGCGCAGCGCTTGCTCGACGGCCCGATCCGCATCGCTCACCGGACTTCCATCCGGCTTCTCCTGCACCACCAGGTCGACGCTTCGGAACCGCGTCATCGCAATCCGATCCGCGAGATCGGCTAGCTCGAACGCGAGATCCAGGTCGGACAGCAACGAGGGGAGGGTAACTGCGAGCGCAACCCGCGGCGCGTGGCAATGCGGTCCGCGGCGCGTGGCAATGCGGTCCGCTCTGCAAGACCACACCCAGCCCCCGGCAGGACCCGCGACCGCCGGGACGAACACCCCTGTGCGGCTAAACTCGCTTCACGACGTTCGGTGCCGTCCTCTCCCGCGCCGACCTTCAGTTCATGAGCAGACTCGAACGAAAGCGGCGGCGTCGGCGCCACGGCGGCAGTCCCGTGAAGCGGGTGATCATGATGGTGCTGGTCCTGACCATCTCCGCGGCAGCCGTCGGAGCGCTGGCGGCGGTCGGGTGGGTCGTCGGCATCGCCGACTCCGCGCCTGACATCAAGCAGCTCGCCCCACGCAACCCCGGCCAGGTCTCCGAGGTGTTCGCGGGCAACGGTGAGCGGCTCGGATTCCTCCAGTCCCCGGTTCTGCGCACTGTGGTGAAGGGGAGCCAGATCCCCTTGGCGCTCAAGCGGGCGACCGTCGCGATCGAGGACCGGCGCTTCTATCAGCACGGAGGCGTCGACTACTACGCGATCCTGCGGGCCGGAGTCAGGGACCTGTTCGACGGCGGCGGGCAGATCCAGGGCGGCTCGACGCTGACGATGCAGCTCGTGCGTAACACCTACGAGCCCGAGCGCGACCTCAAGAGCCGCAACCTCAAGTACAAGATCATCGAGGCCAAGCTCGCCGAGCAACTCGAGAAGGCGCACAGTAAGACGTGGATCCTCCTCCACTACCTCAACGACGTTCCCTATGGCACCGTGGAGGGGCAGACCGCATACGGCGTCGCAGCTGCATCGGAGATGTTCTTCGACAAGCCCGCCTCGAAGATCGATCTCGCCCAAGCCGCACTGCTCGCGGGATTGCCCCAGGCCCCCACCTCCTACAACCCGTTCCTGTACCCGCGCAAGGCGCGCGCCCGGCGCCAAGAGGTGCTGCACGCGATGGTCACCTCGCACTACATCACCCAGGCCAAGGCCGACGACGCGGAGCGCGCGCCGCTCGAAGTCAAGCGGAACACGTACTACACCCAGCGCGAGCAGCCTTACGTCCTCGCCTACGTCCAGCAGGTGCTCGACCAGAAGCTCGGCAAGAAGGTCGTCGACGAGGGCGGGCTGAAGATCTACACGACGATCAACCTGCAGGACCAGACGGAGGCGCGCGCGGCGATCCTCGACGAGCTCGACGAGCCCGACGACCCGGCCGCAGCGGTCGTGACGGTCGATCCCGCGAACGGAAACGTCCTGGCGATGGCCAACTCCACCACCTACTCGCAGTCGAACTTCGACTACGCGGTGCAGGCGCAACGGCAGACGGGCTCGGCGTTCAAGCTGTTCGTGCTGATGACGCTCATCCACGACTACGGCGGTGATCCCAACACGACCTACTACGACTCGCGTTACCTCGCCGATGGCTGGCTGCCGGGATACCCGACCTACAACGTGTCGACCGCCGAGCACTCCTACCAGGGGCGGATCAGCGTGACCAAGGCCACGATCCTGTCTGACAACACGGTGTTCGCGCAGCTCGACGCCGATGTCGGCCCCAAGAAGGTCGCCGCAATGGCCCACGCGATGGGGATCACCTCACCGCTCCAGGGCACCCCGGCCGAGGGCATCGGCGGTCTCAAGGTCGGTGTCTCGGCGCTACAGATGGCCGACGCGTACGCGACGGTGGCCAACGGCGGCTACCACATTCCCCCGACCGTGATCTCGAAAGTTGTGTATCCGAATGGCAAGGTCGTCGATCTCGGCGATCCCCCACGGACCCAGGTCTTCAGCGACGGCGAGGCATACGCGGCGACCCAGGTGCTCAAGGGAGTGATCACCTCGGGAACCGGCACGGCGGCCAACTACGGTTGCCCCGCCGCCGGCAAGACGGGAACGACCAGTTACTACACCGATGCTTGGTTCGTCGGGTTCACGCCCAAGCTGTCAACGGCGGTCTGGGTCGGATATCCGCACATGACCACCTCGATGGACGACGTCAACGGTCTCGGAGCAGGGTTCGGCGGCACGCTCGCGGCGCCGATCTGGCACACCTACATGGAGCAGGCCGCGGACGGCTATTGTGGCGACTTCCCTGAGCCGACGGACCCGTTCGTGGGCGCGCCGTTCTTTGGCTTCTACTACCACTACGCGCTCGGTGGCCCCGACTCCCTGATCAAGATCACGCCGACGACACCGACCACCGCAACGACGCCGACGACACCAACGACGCCGACCACCGGGCAGTCGACGAACCCTCGGCACCCGGGACCACCGGCAGGCTCAGGGAACACGGGCAAATCGGGCGGGGCCTCCCCTACGCACTAGCCCGATAGCATCCACCGGGTGCCAAAGGAAGAAAAGGTCGAGCTGGAGGGCGAGGTCATCGAGGCCCTCCCGAACGCGATGTTCCGCGTCAAGCTCGATAATGACCATGTCGTCCTTGGGCACGTGGCCGGGAAAATGCGTCGATTCCGGATCCGCATCCTGCCGGGCGACCGTGTCCGTGTCGAGCTCTCGCCGTACGATCTCGACCGCGCGCGGATCGTCTACCGCCACCGCTGAGCGACGCCGCGCCGGCGCCGTGCGCGAGCTGGATCTGATCGCCGCCCTCGAGACGACGCTGGGTACGGCGGGGCCGCGGGTGGTTCGCTGGCTCGGCGACGACGCCGCGGTCGTGCGCGGACGCGGTTACGCGGTCACCTCGATCGACACGATGGTCGATGGGGTGCATTTCCGACGCTCCCAGCTGTGCGGAGGTGACATCGGGCACCGCGCGCTCGCCGCCGCGCTGTCCGACCTCGCCGCGATGGGAGCCCAACCGGGCGAGGCGTACCTCGCGCTCGGGCTGCCGGCAGGCACCGAGCTCGCCTACGCCATCGAGCTCGCGGGCGGCGCCCAGGCGCTCGCCGCCAGCGCCGGCGCCACGATCGCCGGCGGCGACGTGACCCAAGCGGAGGTGCTCACGGTCTCCTTCACGGTGGTCGGCTGGACGGCGGACCCGGGTGCGCTCGTGGGGCGCGACGGCGCGCAGCCGGGTGACCTGGTGGCGAGCACAGGAACGCTCGGCGGATCGGGCGCAGGGCTCGCGGTGCTCGACGGCCGCGCCCGCGGCCCCGCCGCGCTCGCCGCGCGTTATGCGCGACCCGAGCCCCGGCTGGCCGAGGGCCTGGCCCTCGCCACCGCGGGCGCCCACGCGATGATCGACCTCTCGGACGGGCTCGCGACCGACGCGGATCATCTCGGCCGGCGCAGCGGGGTCCGCATCGAGCTCATCCTCGCCGACATCCCGCTCGGCGACGGTGTCGCCGCGGTGGCCACGCAGCTCGGCTCCGAGCCGCACGCGTTCGCGGCTACGGCGGGCGAGGACTACGAGTTGTGCGCGTGCATCCCGCCGAGCGGGCGCAGCGACGCCGAGGACGCGGCCGCCAGCAGCGGCCTGACCTGGATCGGACGGGTCACCGACGGGCCTCCCGGCGCGGTCTTCGGCGACGTCGAAGGACGGCTCGCCGGGTACGAACACACCATCTGACCAGGGCGAGCCGGACCGATTCTCGGCGCACGTCGACGGCGCAGGATCGCGTCCGCGACCGCACGGGGATCGACGCGATAGTCGCCCTGTGTTATCTGAGCCCTGAGCTCCACCAGCCTTACCTCTCGTTTCTTGTCCATGCGGTCTCGCTTCCCCTACCAAAGCCCTCGACGGGGCCGCCATTCCTGAACCACCTCGCTGACGACCTGTGGGATGACTCCTTTCGGCATTACTCGCTCCCCACTGGAGCATCGGCGCCCTGGTGCGGACGCTCGATGGGGTCCTGACCCTACTTGCGTCTCGATCCCGAGCGTTGTCGTCACGTCTGAGCCGCCTGACCAAGGGGCTGCTGGGCATAGAGGCTTGCGAACACGGCGATCCGCTGCGAGGCGCTGTACAGCGGGTTGCAGGCGGACAGGACGAGGCGCTCATAGCCCTTGTTGGCCGTGATCCACAGCGACGTGGGCGTGACCACCTGCCGGCGCTGGACCCTGTACGTGAACCGCGCATAGGGCATCTTGAGCACGATCAGGTCGCCCGGGTCGAGCTTGTTGAGGTACCGGAACGGCGCCAGATACGTCGTGCGGTGACCGGCGATCGCCACGGTGTCCCCGGGAACCCCGGGAAAGGCGGTGGCGGCGTAATGGCCCGGTCCCTCCTCGAGACTCGCGGTGTTCGTGCCCTGGATCACGTCGTAGCTGACATGCAGCTTGGGGAACTCGATGCTCCCGATCTCCTCGCCGGTCACCGCCCGGCGGTCATAGAGGCGGGCGAAGAACGCGATCCGGCCCTCGGTGCCGGTGACTCCGGCCAGGGCCTGGTCGTCGAGCCGTGACAGCGACAGGGGCCGATCGACCAGCCCGTGGTCGATCTCGCCGCGTTTGATCAGGCCGATCACCGCGGTCACCGGCTCCTGCCACAGGAGCGTCACACCAGCGTCGATCACCAGCAGCAGACCCGAGAGGATGAGCACAGAGGAGATCGCGCGCACGAGTCTGCGCAAGTCCCGTCACCGCCTGAGCGCGGATTTCGTTCCGCCGAGCGAGCCCGGCCCGGCGTATGTGACAGGTCCGCGGACGGTGACGGGCGCGATCTCGGGAGCCTCCGCGCGCGTCGCGCGCGTCGCGATCAGGCCAACGCTGACGGCGCAGCCACCGACGATGCTCCATTCGAGCAGCGCCGGGATCCCGAGACCACCACCCGCGACAAGCAACACCCCGGTCCAGATCACACCGAGCGGCCCAAGGCCGAACTGGCTCGCGTAGTAGAGGATCACCATCGCGATCGGGGCGACGCCGGCGAGCAGCAGCGTGACGGCGAGCGGGACGCGGAGCCGAACCTCGGGCGCCACGATCCACATCCACAGATGGAGCGCGGGGACGATCAGCGCGGCGGCGAAGGGATTCGTGATCCAGATCGCGAGCGAGATCGCGCACATCACGAGCAGCACGGCCGCCGCTCCGCCCGCTTCGGCGGGGCTTCCTTGCACCCCGATCCGGCGCACGACGAATGCCCGAATCGGGAACATCGTCGCCACGAGGACCGCTAACGCCGCGGCCATTTCCACCGCCCCGCGAACATGAACGGGAACGGCGCCCGCGCCGACCGGGCCTGGCGCCGTCACGCGGATCAGCCCGACGGCGCCGAGGCCGAACAGGAACAGCAACGCGAGCGCGAACGGGAGCGCGGTCGCGAGTACCCATCCTGCCCACCGCCCGACGGCGTGGCCGCGGCGCCTGGCCCGCGCGAACCCGTCGATTGCAGCGGCCAGCACCGGCAGAATCAACGTGAGCACGAGCAGGCGAATCGGCCACAGCGGCACGGTCATCTGCTTGTAGGTGAGGTACGCCGTCGGCGGAGGAATGCTCGGACCCGTGTCGAGCGCGCTGATCGTCTGCAACGCCGCCCGACCGAAGTTGGTCAGCTGTCCGGCTGACACCGGCGCGCTCACGCCCGGACCGCGCTCACCGGCGGTCGAGAGCAGCACCGCCGGGATCCCGCGGGCATCGAATGGGCCCTGTTCGGAGAGCGTGAGGGGGAGCGCAAGCCGCGCGAACTGGGCGGCCAGGTCGGCTCCTCCCGGCGCGATGCCGGTCTCGGCGCGTACCGCGGCAGCGGCGGTGTTGCGCAGGAGGAGCGGAGCGATGTTCTCGCCGCCCGACCACGCCACGACGACCGGCTCTATCACGCGCTTGCCCGCGACATCACCAAGGACGACCACGGCGTCGATCGGCCCGCCCAAGGCGCTCGCCAGGTGGGTCGCTCCGGCGAGTCCGTTCGAGCCACTGATCGAGACGAGCTCGACGGTCCGGTTGAGCGTGCGACCCGCCAGCACGCGGGCGAGCTCGATCAGCGTCGCCGTGCCCGAGAGGTCCGCGGTGGCGGTGCTTCCGAGCGCGTCGCGGTGGGCGACCACGACGATGGCACCGCTCGACGCTCCAGGCTGCTCGCCGATCACCGTCTCGAGCCTGCGCGTACCGTCGACGGTATGGCCCTCGAACGCGCTTTCCCGGACGCTGAAGCCGTATCCGCGCAGGCTGCTTGCCACCCGAGCGGCAACCGCGTCGTCCCCCGGGGAGCCCGGCCGCCGATCAGGATGGTTTCGCGCCAGCTGGGTGAGCAGCGCGTCAGCGCTCTGACCGTTGAAAGCCGCCGGGGCGAGCGTCGTGCCGAGCGCGCCTGGCTCATTGCGGAACGAGAACGCAAGCACGAATACCGCCACGATCACAGGCAGAAAGGCGGCGCGGTAGATCCGCAGGTTCAGCATGCGGCCTTAGCGTATCGGCACGAGCGGGTGCTCTGCGCATGTCGGCGGCTGGCCGCCGTCTGTCGGCGAATCGATCTCTCCAAGCTCGACGCGGGTGCGCTCGAGCTCAGACCCGAGCAGGTGGACCTGGGGGAGCTGACGCGGTCGGTCAACGGCGAGTTCGAGCCCGTGCTCGCGCAGCACGACGCCCACCTCGAGCTGCGGCTTGCGACGCGAGCGATCGAGCTCGTTTGCGATCCTGTGCGCGTAGCCCAGATCATGCGGATCCTGCTCGACAACGCGCTCATCCACAACCCAGCCGGGACGCGCATCGTGGTCACGGCGATCCGCGACGAGGCCCGCGTGCGCCCGACCGTCCGCGACAACGGCGCCGGCATTCCCGAGCATGCGCTCGAGATCCCGGGATGACCTCGAGATTCGCTGTTGCGGCGATCGCGACGATCGCGACGGCGGCGGTCCTGACCGCTTGTGGCTCTTCTGGGCATTCGCGCTCGGCGACGTTGGGGTCGGGCGCCGGCTCGAGCCCCGCTCGCGCTCTGGCAGGCCTGAATGCAAGCTCGATCTACGCCCGCGACGCACCCGGCGTCGTGACGGTCATCAGCGTGTTCCCGGGAGCGGGCGGGGTCGCTTCGAGCACCGGCGGTGAGGCCGTACAGGGGTCGGGCTTCGTCCTCACCACCGGCGGGGAGGTCGTGACCAACGCGCACGTCGTCACCACCGTCGCCGGAGGCGCGTTTCACCGCGCTCACGCGGTGTATGTGCAGTTCGCCGACGGCAACGAGGTCCCAGCGAGGATCGTCGGGACCGATCCGAACGCCGACGTCGCCCTGCTGCAGATCAATCCTGCTGGACTCTCGCTGCGCCCGCTGGCGCTCGGTTCGAGCGCTTCCCTCGCCGTCGGCGCTCCCGTGGCGGCGCTCGGGAGCCCGTTCGGTGAGGCCGGGTCGATGTCGGTCGGCGTGATCTCAGCGACGAACCGCTCGATCGAGTCGCTCAACGGCACCAACGCACAGAACACGTTCTCGATCCCCGGGGCGATCCAGACCGACGCCGCGATCAATCACGGCAACTCCGGCGGCCCGCTGGTCAACTCGAGCGGCGCCGTGATCGGAATCAACTCACAGCTCGCAACCTCGACGGGTGGCGGCGAGGGCGTCGGCTTTGCCATCCCGGTCGACACGGTCAAGCGCTCGGCAGGGCAGCTGCGGGCGCATGGGTCGGTCGCCTATGCGTACCTCGGCGTCACCTCGGTCGACCTGTTTCCCCAGCTCGCGCGGCGTCTGCACCTCGGGGTCACCCACGGCGCGTTCATCCAGACGGTCGCCGCGGGAGGCCCGGCGGCCAAGGCCGGCCTGCGCGGCGGCACGACCAAGCTCCAGTTCGACGCGGCGCAGTACGAGGTCGGTGGCGACGTGATCACGAAGCTGAACGGCCACGATCTGACCGTGGGCCACGACCTGTCCGATGCCGTCGCCCTGCTCGACCCGGGCCAGGTGGTCACGCTCGAGGTCTGGCGAGACCGAGTCGGGCATCGGGTCGCGCTCGCGCTCGGCACACGACCCACCTCCGGCGGCGAGTAGCCGGTGCGGCCCGGGCGCTCAGGCCCGATGCCCGATATCTTCCAGGTGGATGGGCGAGCCCACGTGATCCCGGCGGCGGTCGATCCGCTGGCGCCGACGAGCTGACCGATGTCGGGCTCGTCGACCCCACTGGTGCTCGTCTCCAACCGGGGTCCCGTGACCTTCGAAGCCGGCGGCGAGGTGCGGCGCGGCACCGGCGGCCTGGTGACCGCGCTGACCGGGCTCGCCTCGCACCGCGAGGTCACCTGGATCGCTTCGGCGATGACCGACGAAGACGTCGCCGTCGCCGAGCGCAACGGCGGCAGACCGTTTCCGGTCCACACCCCCGATGGCGGCGAGTACAGGGTCAAGCTGGTCGCCTCCGACAACGAGGCATATGACCGCTTCTACAACATCACCGCCAACCCCATGCTGTGGTTCATCCAGCACTACCTGTGGGACCTCTCGAACGCGCCGGACATCCGACGCAACGAGATGGAGGCGTTCGAGTTCGGCTACAACGTGGTCAACGAGGACCTCGCCCGAGCGGTACTCGAGGAGATCGAGGGCGTGAGCGAACCGGTGGTAATGGTGCACGACTACCACCTGTACACGCTGCCCGGGATGATCCGCCGCGAGCGCCCCGACGCATTCCTCCACCACTTCGTCCACATCCCCTGGACGCAGTCGGATGCGTGGCGCGTGCTGCCCTCGATGATGCGCACCGAGATCTACAACGGGATCCTCGCCAACGACATCATCGGCTTCCACACGCGGTCCTACCGCCGCAACTTCCTGCAATGCTGCCGGGATCTGCTCGACTACGAGGTCGATTTCGACCGCGGGCTGGTGCAGCTCGCCGATCGCGAGGTGTGGGTCCGGGCCTACCCGCTCCCGATCGACGCGAACGGCGTGCGGGCGGTCGTGAAGCGGCCGCGGACGCTGGTGTTCGAGGAGGAGCTGCTGCGCCGGCGGCGCGATTACATGATCCTCCGGGTCGACCGCGCCGATCTGTCGAAGAACATCCTGCGCGGCTTCAGTGCCTTCGACGTGTTCCTCGAGCAGCATCCCGAGTTCCGCGAGAACGTGAGCTTCATCGCCCAGTTGATGCCGTCGCGGACCGATGTCCCGGAATACGCCGAGTACCTTGAGCGGATCGAGGCGGTGGTCGCCGTCGTCAATCATCGGCACGGCTCGCCCGACTGGATGCCGATCCAGCTCAAGCTGCGCGACGACCTCGAGGAGGCGGTCGCCGCCTACAAGCACTACGACGTCCTGATCGTCAACGCGATGTTCGACGGGATGAACCTGGTCGCCAAGGAAGGACCACTGGTCAACGAGCGCGCCGGCGTGTCGATCCTGTCGGAGAACACCGGCGCGCACGAGGAGCTCGGCGAGTATGCGCTGTCGGTCAACCCGTTTGACATCCAGGAGCTGGCGGATTCGATCCATGCCGCGCTGACGATGTCCGTCGAGGAGCGCGAGCGGCGCCACGAGGGGCTAAAGGCGATCGTCACCGCACGCAATCCGGGCGACTGGATCGACGATCAGCTCGCCGACATCCGCAAGAAGGCAGCAGCGGATCAGGGGTAGAGCTTCTCTCCCTGCGCCAGCATCTCGACGAAGCGACGGATCCGTCGAGCTCGGGTCTCGGGCCGCTTGGCCTCGGCGACCCGGTAGAGGATGGCATAGCGATTGACGCTGTTCAGGGTGGCGAAGAACACCGCCGCGGCGGGATTGCGCTCCAGCTCCGCCCTCAGGTCGTCGGGCACGGTCGCGGCGCTCTGGGGCTCGTAGGCGGCGTCCCAGCGGCCGTCGGTGCGCGCGAGCTCGATCTGCTCCAGTCCGGCCTGGCGCACCCTGCCCTCGGCGATCAGCTTCGTGGCCTTCTCGCGATTGATCCTCGACCACCTGCTCCGGGGCCCGCGGCCGGTGAATCGCTGCAGCCACGCGTCGGAGTCGTGCGCCGCCTTCTGTCCGTCGATCCAACCGAAGCAGATTGCGATCTCGAGCGCCTCGGCGTACGTGGGCCCGGGCATGGGCGAGCCCTTCTTGGGGATCTTCAGCCACACGCCGAACGACGTCCGATGGTGCTCCTCGAGCCACCGCTCCCACTCGAGGGCGGAGGCGGGGGTGACGATCGGGAGGTCGTTGCGTCGGGCGGGCACGGCGACGAGTATCGCGCGCCGACCCGAGACTGCGTAGCGGACTCCGGTCGACCGCTGGGGGACTCGGGTCGACCTGCGGGGAGCTCACCTCGACCTCGGAGGGCACTCCTGGACCTCTGGGGACGGGCGGGCCCGTCCTCGCTCTATACTCGGCCGCCGCCCAAGGGCGAGCTCCATGGCCGAAACCGTACCCATCATCTACGACCTCATGCTCCTGCTCTCGTCCAGCGCGGACGAGGAGCGGCGCGCGAAGATCCTCGCCGACGTCGAGGCGACGATCGCGGGCGGGGACGGGCGGCTCGAGCGCAACGACGACTGGGGCCTGCGCAGCCTTGCGTACGAGATCGATCACCAGGGGGACGCGGAGTATCACCTGCTCCAGTTCGCGGGACCGAGCGCGCTGCTCGAGACGCTCTCGCACAATCTCGGGATCACCGACGGCGTGCTGCGCTTCCGGATCATCAAGTCGCTTCCGGGGACACCGCCGCCCCCCGAGCCGCGCGCGGTCGCGGCCGCCGCGGTGGCCGCGCCCGTCGTTGACGAGCCCTAGTCGGGTTGGCGAGACGTCTGCGCTGCCCGGCGGCGATCCGTCACGCGACTGCAACGATCGCCTCGCGGCTGCGCCGACATCAGTAATTCTCTGCCACTTTCCGCAGAGCGGAGCTCTTTTGCCGACCGCGGCGGGCCTAGACTCGCTCATACGAACTTCGACGATCTCCGGAAAGGAGCCCGCGCATGGCAGGAACAAACATCAACCGAGTCGTCATGACCGGCAATCTGACGCGTGATCCTGAGCTGCGCTCGACTCCAGGCGGGTCATCCGTGTGCAAGCTGCGGATCGCCTGCAACACTCGCCGCAAGAACAACTCGACCGGCGAGTGGGAGGAGAAGCCCAACTTCTTCGACGTCACCGTGTGGGGCGCGCAGGGCGAGAATTGCGCGCGTTATCTCGCGAAGGGGCGTCCGGTGGCGCTCGACGGTCGACTCGAATGGCGTGAGTGGGATAGCCCCGAAGGCCAAAAGCGTCAGGCAGTCGATATCATCGCTGATTCCGTGCAGTTCCTCGGTGGGCGCGATGACGCCGGCGGCGCGAGCGGGAACGGGTTCTCCGTCAGCCGCGCGGCGAGCGAGAGCGACGTTCCGGTCGACACCCGCGACTTCGAGACCGCCCCCGTGGCAGCCGGAGCCCCCGACGACGACATCCCCTTCTAAGAGGTCTTTCCATTGGCAAAGCAACGACGACGGCCGGTACGCCGGCGCGATAGGAAGGGCGGACCGACTTCGGGTCGGCGTAAGCCGTGCCCCTACTGTCGCGACAAGATTGACCGGGTCGACTACAAGGACGTGGGCGCACTACGCAGGTTCATCTCCGAACGGGGCAAGATCCGCTCCCGCCGGATCACCGGTGCCTGCCGCCGTCATCAGAGTCAGGTCGCGCTCGCCGTGAAGCGTGCACGCGAGCTCGCGTTGCTTCCCTACGTCTCCGAGACTCCCGGCGGCGACAGGGGCGAGCGCGGGTTTCGCGACCGTGACCGCGACCGCTAGCTGAAGCGACGTCAATCGTGCCTCAAGCCATCCTCCTCCAAGATGTCGAGCAGCTCGGCGAGCGCGGCAAGGTCGTCGAGGTCTCACCCGGATACCTGCGCAACTACTTGTTGCCGCGCAAGCTCGCCGAGCCCGCCACCAAGGGGTCGGTCGAGGCCGCCAAGCGGCGCCAGGACGCAGCCGAGCGCGCCAAGCGCGAAGCAGTCCGGCGCTTCCAGGAGAGCGCCGCGCTCCTCGGCCGCACGGTGCTCACGATCCCCCAGCAGGCAGGCGACGACGGACGCCTGTTCGGTTCGGTCACAACCCAGGACATCGCCGACGCGATCCGCGACGCACGTGGGATCAAGATCGACCGCAGGAAGATCCACCTCGACGAGCCGATCCGCAACATCGGGACGTATATGGTGGTGGTCGAGATCGCCGACGACGTGACGGCGGCGGTCAAGACGATGGTCGTCGAGCAGCGCTAGTAGGGGCATCGGTAAGCCGGCGACGCCCGCGCTGTTCGCATGCCTTCGGGCCCACCGGCGGAACTCCTCGCTCGGTGCGGGAACTGACCGGCCGAGGCGACCTGGCCTCGATCTAGACTCGGATCGCCCTGATGAGCACCACCGCACAGCCTGCCGTGCCGCCGCACAATCTCGAGGCCGAGAAGTCGGTTCTCGGTGCTGTGCTGCTCGAGGAGCGCCATCTCTACGGCCTGATGGTGGAGGAGGGTCTGCGGCCCGAGCACTTCTATCGCGACCAACACGGCGCGGTGTTCGCTGCGATGCTCGAGCTCCATAACGCCAGCCGGAGGATCGACCATCTGACAGTGTCCGAGATGCTTCGGCAGTCCGGCAAGCTGGGGGAGATCGGGGGCCCCGAATCGATCGACGAGCTCGCCGGCTGGGTTCCGGCCGCCGGCCACGCCCGGGAGTACGGGCGGATCGTGCGTGACAACGCCCAGCTGCGCGCGCTCCTGTCCACCACTTACGAGATCCAGGCCAGCGTCGTCGGACGGGAGGCGCCGGCGCGTGATCTCGTCGAGCGCGCCGAGCAGGCCGTGCTCGAGGTCGCCCACGACGACCGCCAGAAGAAGTTCCGCTCGATCGCGGACATCCTCGAGACGGAGACCGACAAGCTCCACCGGCTGTCGGTGGCGAAGACGCCGCTGACCGGGACGCCGTCCGGATTTAAGGACCTCGACGAGCTGACCGGGGGATTCCAGCCAGGCAACCTCGTGATCATCGCCGCCCGTCCATCGATGGGGAAGTCGGCGCTCGTGACCAACATTGCCGAGAACGCCGTGCTCGACGGACACCCGGTGGCGCTGTTCTCGCTCGAGATGTCCGAATCCGAGCTGGCCCAGCGGTTCGTCGCCTCGCAGGCGCGGATCAGGGGCGAGGAGCTGCGCAAGGGCCGCGTCGCCGAGGAGCGATGGGGGAAGATCCTCAGTGCCTGCCAGCGGCTCGCCGACGCGCCGCTACACGTCGACGATTCGAGCGACATCGGTGTGCTCGAGGTTCGCGCAAAGTCGCGGCGCCTCCATCACCAGATCGAGGGCGGCCTCGGCATGGTGATCGTCGACTACCTGCAGCTGATGCGCCACGAGGGCCGCGTCGAGAACCGCGTCGAGCAGGTGGGCCAGATCAGCCGGGGGCTGAAGGGGCTCGCACGCGAGCTCAAGGTCCCGGTGATCGCTCTCTCCCAGCTCAGTCGCGCCGTCGAGCAGCGCAGCGGCGAGAAGCGGCCGATCCTCTCCGACCTCAGGGAAAGCGGGAACTTGGAGCAGGACGCCGACCTCGTCATGTTCATCTACCGCAAGGAGTACTACGACAAGGACTCCGAGCGGCCGGGCGAGGCCGACATCATCATCGCCAAGCACCGCAACGGCCCGATCGGCGACGTCGTGCTGACCTTCCAGAAGGAATACCCGAAGTTCATGAACTACGCGGGCGACCGCTTCGCCGCAGCCTGATGGCGCAGGCACGCAGCAGCGAGCGCTGCGCCGTCGGCGTGTGCGACGGCAGCGGCTTCGTCTACGACGAGGAGACCAACACGGCGTTTCCCTGCCGGTGCCGCCCGCAGATCGTCGCCCGCGCGAAGGCCCGCAGCCTGTCGGCGGTGATTCCGAGGCTCTACCGGGACGTGGCGTTCGAGCGACCACCGGTGACGGACATCGAACCTGGCGTCGTCACCGCGGTGAAGCGCTTCGCCGACTCGATCGACGAACGACTCGACGCCGGTCGCGGCCTCTGGTTCATGGGGCCGGTCGGGACCGGCAAGACGACGCTCGCGATGCTCGTCTCCAAGGCCGCGATCAGCGCCGGGCGCTCGGTCGCGATCTACTCGCTCCCGCGGCTCCTGAACGAGATTCGCGAGACCCACCGGTTCGAGCGCTCTCATGTCGACCTACTCGACCGGCTGGCGGCGGTCGACCTGCTGCACGTCGACGACGTCGGTGCGGAGCGGACGACCGACTGGGTGCTCGAGGAGCTCTATTCGATCATCAACGCCCGCTATCAGGACGGTCGCTCGATCATCATCACGACCAACATCCTCGACCGTGCCGCGCTGTGCGAGCAGATCACCGAGCGCACGGTTTCGCGCCTGACCGAGATGTGCGACGAGCTCCCACTGCTCGGCCACGACCACCGGATGGATCTGCGCTCCGCCTGACAGCGCTCGAGCCGCGTCGGGGGCCCAGCGCGCGTCGGGGGCGCAAGCGCGCGTCGGGGGCGCAAGCGCGCGTCGGGGGCGCAAGCGCGCGTCGGGGGCCCAAGCGCGAGTGGGGGGCTCGAGCGCGAGTGGGGGCTCGCCACCCGGCGCAGAACCAGCGCGACGCTCTGGGCCAGGGGATCTCCCGTGCGACCGAGATCACCGGCGCGGGCCCTCAAGGACTACATGCCACACAGTGCGTGAATTGCCGGTGAACCGCCCTGGGCCGAGCCCGGCCACGAGCGTCAACGCTCGTGTCGGTGCCCGCGCAGCCTCGGCGGGCGCAAAGGCTCGAGACGACGGCGGGATGGCGGCGACAGGCGGGAACGATCCCGATCCTCGCGATCGCGATCCTCGCTCAAGCCGATCTCCAAGAACACCAGGCCGGTCAGGATGACGAGGCCCGAGCCGATCAGCGCCATCGTCAGCACCTGTCCGACGACCCCGGAGACAACCACCGCGCACACGGTCCCCCCCAAGACCAAGCCAACTGCAGATCCGTAGGTAGCGATGCGTGCGCGCTTGCTCATAACTGAAGGGTAGACGCCCCCGCCACCCGGGTCGGGCCGAGCAGCCCCACCGCATAGAGTTCGGCCTCATGCGCGCGATCCAGATCGTCGAGCTCGGGGGGCCGGAGAGCGCGCTCGCGCTGGTCGAGCTGCCAGAGCCCGAGCCGTCTCACACGATGACGCCCGGGTCGGGAGTCCTGATCGACGTCGCGGTCGCCGGCGTCTCCTTTCCTGAGCTCCTCCAAACCCGCGGGGAGTATCAGCTCAAGCCGCCGCTGCCGTTCGTTCCCGGGGCGGAGGTCGCCGGCATCGTGCGCAGCGCACCGGACGACGCGCCGGTGAAGGCCGGCGATCGCGTCGCTGCTTTCTGCATGCTCGGCGGTTTCGCCGAGGTGGCGGTGGCGCCGGAGTTCCTCACCTTCGCCCTGCCCGGCACGCTCGACTTCGCTCAGGGCGCCGGATTGATCCTGAACTACCACACTGCATACTTCGCGCTCGCGCTGCGCGGCCGGCTGAAGGACGGCGAGACAGCGCTGATCCATGGCGCCGCCGGAGGCCTCGGGACTGCCGCGTTGCAGGTTGCCAAAGGACTCGGCGCGAGGACACTGGCGGTCGTCTCCAGCGACGAGAAGGAGGCCGTCGCGCGCAACGCCGGGGCCAACGAGGTCCTCCGCTCCGACGGGCCGTGGAAGGATCAAGCGAAGGAGCTGACGGGAGGCGGGGTCGATGTCGTTTTCGACCCGGTTGGCGGCGACCGGTTCACCGATAGCCTCAGATCCTTGCGGGAGGAGGGCAGGCTGGTCGTGGTCGGGTTCACCGCCGGCGCGATCCCGGAGGTGAAGGTCAACCGACTGTTACTGAACAACGTCGAGGTGGTCGGCGCTGGATGGGGCGCATATGTGATCGGCGACCCGGAGCGCAATCGTCTGATCGGCCACGCGGTCAGCGGGCTGATCGAGAGCGGCTACGTGCGCCCGATCGTCGGCGGGCGCTATGCGCTCGCGCAGGCCTCGGAGGCGTTGCGGGTGATCGACGAGCGACGCGCCACGGGAAAGATCGTGCTCGACATACGCTGAACCGGATCGGCGTTCGCGCCGCCCCCTACACTGGACGCCCTCGTGCCTGGAATCGTCATCGTCGGCGCCCAATGGGGCGACGAAGGAAAAGGGAAGATCACCGATCTCCTCGCCGAGCGAGCGGACGCGGTCGTGCGCTTCCAGGGCGGGAACAACGCCGGCCACACGATCGTCCGCGACGGCCAGACATACAAGCTTCACCTGATGCCCTCAGGCATTCTCCATCCGGGCAAGCTGTGCGTGATCGGTAACGGCGTGGTGATCGACCCGAAGGTGCTCACCGACGAGCTCGACGAGCTCCGCCGGCGGCACATCGACACTCGGGCGCTTCGTATCTCGGCGAACGCGCACATGATCATGCCCTACCACCTGATGCTCGATCACGCGGGCGAGGCGCGGCTCGGCAAGCTCCAGATCGGCACCACACGGCGCGGCATCGGACCCTGCTACGAGGACAAGGCGGCGCGACTCGGCATCCGCGTCCAGGACCTGCTCGACGAGAAGATCCTGAAGAAGAAGATCATCGTGGCGCTCGAGCCCAAGCGCCTCACGCTGCGACCGTTCGCCAAGGACCCGCAGCTCGATCTGCAGACGATGACCGAGGAGTACTTGTCCTACGGCCACCGCATCGAGCCCCACGTGGCCGACACGAGCCGGCTCGTCTGCGAACGCCTCGACGAGGGGGCCGTCGTCGTCTTCGAGGGGGCTCAGGGCGCGCTGCTCGACGTCGATCACGGCACCTATCCCTTCGTCACGTCGTCGAACCCGATCGCCGGTGCGGCCTGCGTCGGCGCCGGCGTCGGACCCAAGGACATCGATGAGGTGTGGGGGGTGGCCAAGGCCTATGGCACGCGCGTGGGGTCGGGGCCGTTTCCGACCGAGATCGAGGGCGAGATCGCCGAGCAGCTGCGCGATCGCGGCGGCGAGTACGGAACCACCACGGGTCGCCCGCGACGCATCGGCTGGCTCGACCTCGTCGCGTTGCGCTACGCCGCCAGACTCAACTCGCTCACCGCCCTCGCTGTGACCAAGCTCGATGTCCTCTCGGGTCTCTCCCAGATTCAGGTCTGCACGCGCTACCGAGGCGCCGAGGGAGCCGAGTTCACCCACTTCCCCTACCACCAAACGGTGCTCCACCACGCGACCGGCGAGTACGAGGAGCTCGCCGGCTGGACCGCAGACCTCGGCGAGTGCCGGACCGAGGATGACCTCCCCGAGGCCGCACGCGACTACCTGCAGTTCGTCGGCGACTTCATCGGCGTCCCGATCGCGGTGATCGGAGTCGGGCCGAGTCGCGATCAGGTCATCTGGACCAAGGCGAGCAGCGGCATGGTGGGTGCCGCGGCGGCCGCGGCGTCGTAGCGGCGGCCGCGGCGTCGTAGCGGCGGCGGCGTCTCAGCGGCCGCGGCGTCGTAGCGGCCATCATCGCCAGCGTTCGATCAGGTCGCGCTCGAGCACCTCGCGTACGACCCGGGCCGGCACCCCCATGACGACCATTCTCGCGGGGACATCGGCGGTGACCACCGCACCGGCCGCGACGAACGCCTCCTCGCCCACCTCGACACCGGGAACGAGCACCGCGCCGCCGCCGATCCTGCACGCGCGGCGCAGTACAGGTCCGCGCAGGGGCTCGCGATCGTCGTGACGCCCCATCGTGTCGTCGTTGGTGGTGACCACGCCGGGACCGAGAAACACGTCGTCCTCGACGATCGCCAGCCCGGTCACGTAGACGTTCGTCTGGATGCTGACGCCCGCGCCGACGCGGGCGCCGTACTCGACGGCCGATCCACGGCCGACGACCGTGCGCTCGCCGATCGTGGCGCCCTCGCGGACCTGAACCTGGTCTCCGATGATCGCGCCGGCGCCGATGATCGCGCCGGCGTACACGACAGCGCCGCAGCAGAGCGTCGCGCCGCGGCCGATCACGAGCGCGCCGGGAGCGTCACCCTCGGCGGAGGAGCCCGCTCTCAGCCGCGGCCGCTTGCCGAGTACCACGCCGTCCTCGACGACGACACCTGGGCCCACGTCGGTGCCCGCATGGACCACGGCATGCGCGCCGATCCGGGTACCGGCGCCGATGCGGGCGCCGTCGTGGATGACCGCGCCCGCATCGATCGTGACGCCTGCCTCGACGCATGCGCCCGCCTCGACGTACGCGCCCGGAGCAACCGTCGCGCTGGGAGCGATCGTGGCGGACCCGGCGCCGGCCGGTTCGCCGGCGACCGCGGAGCCGTCACCGGGTGCCGGCACCGGCCTCGCGTCCCGAAGCGTCGAGCGACCGTTGGAGCTCCGCCAGCACCCTGACCACGCGCAGTCCGCTGAGGCCGTCAGATCGCGGACGCCGGCCCGTGCGCACGCACTCGACGAAGTGCTCGCACTCGACGCGGAGCGGCTCTGCGTTGGGGATCGGTGGGCAGAAGCTGCCTCCCGTCCGGGTGATGTACTCGCCGTAGCTGCCGGCGTCCTCGTCGAAGCCCTTGTCGTAGACGGTCAGCTTGCCTTCGGTCGCCATGTCGTCGAACGTGGCCATTCGGCCCGAACCGACGACGGTGAACCGGCGTTCCTTGTGAGGGTCGAGCCAGCTGAGGTGGAGATGCGCGGACAGCCCGGACGGGAAGCGCAAGAAGCAGAAGACGACGTCCTGGACGCCTTCACGGACGTAGGACTCGCCGTGGGCGACGGCTTCCACCGGCTCCTCGCCCGCGAGATGGAGCACGACTGAGACGTCATGGGCGCCGAGGCTCCAGAGCGCGTTCTCGTCGGCCCGCAGCTTCCCCAGATTCAGCCGGTTGCCGTAGATGTAATAGATCCGCTCGCCGAGCTCGCCCGAGTCGGTCAGCTGCTTGAGCTTGCGAATCCCGGGATGGTACTCGAGCAGATGACCCACCATGAGCACGCGACCGCTCGCTTTCGCGGCCGCGACCGCTCGCTCGGCATCGGCGACGGACTGGGCGAGTGGCTTCTCGACGAAGCAGTGCTTGCCGGCCTCGAGCACGCGGACCGCTAGGTCGGCGTGGCTCGGCACCGGCGTCGCCAGTGCCACCGCGTCGAGCGCCGGATCGGAGAGCAGGTCATCGAGCCGATCGGTAAAGCGGGCTCCCGGGAACCTCGGCGCCTCACGGATCCTCGCCGCCTCGGATGGATCGCAGCACCAAGCCAGCTCGCACCCGGACAGCGCCCCGAAGTTGCGCGCCAGGTTCGGACCCCAGTAGCCGAGCCCGGCGACGCCGATCCGAAGTGACTGTTGGTTCATCCGAGATGCAGTGTAAGAGCGGCGACGGCGCGCTCGGCGGCGCGACCGTCGCCGTACAGCGGTCGTCGCTCGAGGGGTGCCCGGCGGCGCAGCGCCGCGAGCATCGCGGCGCGATCGAGGTCGACGAGCACGTTCCAGCCGTGCTCCAGAGTCTCCGTCCACTCCGTGCTCGGGCGCAGGGTGATGCATGGCGTACCGGCGAGGTAGGCCTCCTTTTGCACGCCACCCGAATCGGTCAGGACGGCGCGGGCGTGGCACAGCAGCGTCGTGAACTCGAGATAGCCGAGCGGAGGCGCGAGCCGGACATGGTCGGCGCGCTGGAGTCGCTCGATCAGCCCGGAGACGCGCAGGCGCTCCCCGGTCCGCGGATGCAGGGGGAGCACGACCGGCACCGGGACGGCGAGCAGGAGCTCGACGAGCTCACTGAGTCGCGGCGGGTCGTCCACGTTACCGGCGCGGTGGGCCGTCGCGAGGGCGAACTCGCCCGTACGCACGTCGTAATCGTCGAGCACCTCGGTCCGCGCCCGGGCGCGCGGCTGCACCATCATCGCGACATCGACCATCACGTCGCCCACCACCTCGATGAGACCCGTCACACCCTCGCGGCGGAGGTTCACAGCCGCCGCTTGCGAGGAGCACAACAGCAGCGAGCTGGCGTGATCGACGAGGACGCGGTTCAGCTCTTCGGGCATCGTCCGATCGAACGAACGCATACCCGCCTCGACGTGCGCGACGGGAACGCCGGCCTGCGCGCCCGCGAGCGCTCCAGCGAGCGTGGAATTGGTGTCGCCGTAGACGAGCACGACGTCGGGCTCCACTTCGGCGATCACGGGCTCGAGCGTCGCCAGCATGCGCGCGGTCTGCGAGGTGTTCGAACCCAGCGCGATCTCCAGCTCCCAGTCGGGGGCCGGCAGTCCAAGCTCGGCGAAGAACACCGCTGAGAGGTCATCGTCGAAATGCTGCCCGGTGTGGACGATGATCTCCTTGTGCACCGCCCGCAGCGGACGGGACACTGCCGCCGCCTTGACGAACTGGGGACGATTGCCGATCGCCGTCAGGACCTTCATCGATCCGGCGCGACCGGCGCCGTGCCGAGCAGCTGCTCGATCCGGACGCGGATCGCAGCGGCGGCGGCGAGCGTCTGCGGCCCCGGGGCATCGTACTCGTGCTCGTCGACCGCCGCTACGGTCTGGACCTCGCGCGTGGTCGAGGCCAGAAACGCCTCGTCCGCGGCCTCCAGATCGGCGAGCGTGCATGCCCGTTCACGCGCCCCGGTTACCTCGATCACATGCGCTCGGGTAATCGAGGCGAGGATGTGATCCTCGAGCGGGGGCGTCAGGATCTCCCCGCCCTGCACCCAGAAGATCGAGCTCGTCGGCGCCTCGAGCACGCGCCCGTGGGGGGTGACGAGCAGCGCCTCGTCGAAACCTCGCTCGCGCGCGACACGGCTCGCGAGCATGTTCGCTGCGTAGGAGAGCGACTTGACGCCGTCGAGGAGCCGCGTCGGCGCGTACGTGACCGAGGCGAGCCGGATCCGCTCAGGCGACGGTGGCAGCCGCTCGGTCAGCAGGAGCCGACGCCCACCGCGTGTGAGCACGACCCGCAGGAGCTCGTGGCCGGCGCCGGCGTGTGCGAGCAGGCGGTTGGCGTCGGCACGGACCGCCTCGAGGTCGAGTGGGAGGCGCAGGTTCGCCGCCGAACGCTGGAGCCGCAGCAGGTGCTCTTCGAGCGCGAACGGGCGCCCGTCGTATAGCCGTATCACCTCGAAGATGCCGTCACCGCGCAGCAGCCCCTCGTCGGTGGCGGGGATCGTCGCCTCCGCGGCGGGCATGATCTCACCGTCGAGCGAGGCGAGCGAGTGATCGCCGGTCGGTGACACGCGCGTGGAGACTAGACCAACCTGGTGCCCGGCTTCGCATCGGTCGCGCCGGCCGCGCCGGCGACGGCACTCGCGCCGGCCGCGCCGGCGACGGCACTCGCGCCGGTCGCGCCACTCTGGTCGGCCGCGCCACTCGGCGCGGCCCAGGCGGCGAATTCGGGCCGCGTCCACACCTCAGCCAGGCGCACGATCGTCGCCGCGGCCGCGGCCATGTCCTGCAGCGAGGCCCACTCGCGGACTGAGTGGTACTCGTGGCCGCCGGTGAAGAGGTTCGGCGTCGGCAGGCCGCGCTCGGACAGCTTCGACCCGTCGGTGCCGCCCCTGATCGCCGTCCGCACCGGCTCGATGCCCTCCGCGCGGATCGCGGCTTCGGCGGCCTCGGTGACATAGGGGACCGGCTCGATGAAGCTCCGCATGTTCGGATACTGGCGGCTGACGTGAAACTCGAGCGTGGCTCGCGGCTCGGTGGCGATCACGTCCTGCGCGGTGCGTTGCAGGAGCGCAAGGTGGCGCTCGAGCTCGTCGTCGTCGAAATCACGGACGATCGTGCTGATCGTCGCCCGTGCGGGCGTCCCCGTCAATTCGAAGGGATGGATGAAGCCCTCGCGTCCCGAGGTCGTCTCGGGCGCGAGCCGATCGGAGGGCAGCGCGGCGACGATCCGGGCCGCCAGTCGCAGCGCACTGACCAGCCTGCCCATCGCCTGACCCGGGTGGACGTCGACGCCTTCGATGGTCAGGATCGCCTGGGCGGCCGTGAATGTCTCGTCCTGGAGCTCGCCCACCTCAGAGCCGTCGATCGTGTAGGCGCACAGGGCGCCGAAGGCCTCGATGTCGAACAATGTCGCTCCCTCGCCGATCTCCTCATCCGGCGTGAACGCGACGCGCAGCGTCGGTCGTGGCAGCTCCGGGTGGGCCGCCATGTGCGCGACCGCGGTCGTGATCGCCGCGACGCCGACCTTGTCGTCGGCGCCGAGCAGCGTGTCGCCGCTCGCGGTCACGATGTCGTGTCCCTCTTTGCCCGTCAGCTCGGGCATCGTGGCGGGATCGAGCCGGGTGCCGCCCAATGGCAGCTCGATGATGCCGCCGCGATAGGCCCGATGGACGATCGGCTCGACGCCGGCGCCGGGAGCGTCGGGGCTCGTGTCGAGGTGGGCAATCAGGCCGATGACTGGTGACTGAGCCGTCGTCGTCGTCGCCAGCGTGGCCGTCACATAGCCGTTGGCGTCGAGCGCCGCGTCGAGGAGGCCCGCGGCTCGCAGTTCCTCGACGACCAGGTGCCCGAGCTCGAGCTGGCCCGGAGAGCTCGGACTCCCCGAGCGGTTCCGGCGCGCCTGCGTGTCGATCCGGACATAGCGCAGGAAGCGCTCGAGCAGGTCCTCCGCGAGCGTCGCCGCGAGCGGTGTCGTGAAGCTCGCGGGGGGTTGATACCTCTCCTGGGCCATCGCCGCGCACGCTACCACGAGTTAGGGTTCCCTAATGCCGATCTCCTCGCCGTCGATCCCATGAGCACCGTGTACGAGCGCTATGAATCGATCTTCGCCGACTTGGAGGCGCCATTCGCCTTCGTCGACCTCGACGCGGTCCGTGCCAATGCACAGGACATGCTCGACCGGGCCGCCGGCAAGCCGATCCGGATCGCCAGCAAGTCGGTGCGCTGCCGCCCCCTTCTGCGCCGCTTCCTCGACCAGGCTCCCGGGTTTCGTGGACTCCTGAACCTGACCCTGCCCGAAGCGCTGTGGCTCCACGGCGCGGGCTTCCGTGACCTCGTGGTCGCCTACCCGTGGACGGGCGAGCGTGCGCTCGCCGAGCTGGCGGGGATCGCCACCGAGGACCCCGCGGGTGCACCGGCGGTGATGGTCGACTGCGTCGATCACCTCGAGCTGCTCGAGCGCGCCGGCGCGCGCGGCGGACTGCCGATCCGCGTGTGCATCGATCTCGACGTCGGCTATTGGGCGCTCGGCGGGCGAGTCAAGCTCGGACCCAGGCGCTCGCCGATCCGCACCCCGCAAGCCGCAAGCCGCCTGGCACGCGAGATCGCGCGTCGACCGGCGCTCCGGCTCGTCGGCGCGATGGCCTATGAGGGGCAGATCGCCGGCGTCGCCGATCGCGTCCCCGGTCGCTCGCTCGAGAACCTCGCGATCGTGGCGATGAAGCGGCTTTCGATCCGCGACGTCGCGACACGACGACAGGCGATGGTGGCGGCGGTGAGAGCGGTGGCAGAGCTCGAGTTCGTCAACGGCGGCGGCACCGGGAGCATCGCATCGACAGTCGCCGAGCCTGCCGTGACCGAGGTTGCCGCCGGCTCCGGCTTCTACGCTCCGATGCTGTTCCAGTACTACCGCGCCCTGCGCCTCGCGCCGGCGGCCGGTTACGCCCTCCCGGTCGTGCGCAAGCCCGCTCCGGCGATCGCCACAGCGCTTGGCGGTGGTTACATCGCCTCCGGTCCGACACGTCCGGACCGCCAGCCCGTTCCGGCCGAGCCGCCGGGACTGTCACTGAACGAGCTCGAAGGTGCGGGCGAGGCGCAGACGCCGCTGCACGGCGCCGCCGCCGTGCCCTTGCGCGTCGGTGACCGCGTCTATCTTCGCCACGCCAAGGCCGGCGAGCTGTGCGAGCGATTCAACACGCTGCACTTGATCGAAGGCGATCGCATCGTCGACGAGGTCGCCACCTACCGCGGCGAGGGCAAGTGCTTCCTGTGACCGCAGCCGGGCCCACACCCAGGGCGCTCCTATGTTGACCCACACGCAGGCGTGTGCGCGCGTCGGCCGAACGGCCGCGGGTATCATCACGCTAGATCGGAGGATTCGCGATGAGTGTTGTGGCTTGGCTGGTCGTGATCTTGGTGGTGGTCGTCCTCGTCTTCTCGATTGGCGTCTTCATTCAGCGCCGCAGGCGGGCGGGCGGCGTGATCGCCACCCGGAGGAGGAGGAAGCAATGAGGCTGCTCGTTACGGGGTCGGCCATCCGGGGCCTGCCCGTGGTCACGATCGACGGCGGCGAGGATGTGGCCGAGGTGCGAGACGTGATCTACAACCCGGAAGCCGGCCATATCGTCGGCCTGACGCTCAACAAGCGCGGGTTCCTGGCCGGGCGACGCCGCGAGGTGCTCTCCGCTCACACGATCCACGCGATCGGCCGGGACGCCGTCATGGTCGACGACGAATCCAGCCTGATCCTCCCGGAGGACGCGCCGGCGGACGTCGGCGCGCCGCCACCGGGGCGCGACGTGACCGGCAACGAGGTCCTGACCGAGGGTGGAGCGAGCCTCGGTGAGGTCAAGGACATCGTCGTTCTCGTCGGGAGCAACGGAGAGGTGGTCGGTTACGAGATCGACACCGCATCCGGCGGGACCGGCTATATCCCATTGCCCAGCCAGCTCGCCGTCTCGGGCAGCGCGCTCGTCGTCCCGGACGCCACCAAGGACTTCGTCGAGCACGACCTGGTGGGCTTGGGCGCAGCGGTGGACGACTTCCGTTCCCGGCTGGGACTCCGATGAGCGATCGCTTAACCAACGCGTTGGGGCGGAAGGTGGTCAGCCGCACGACCGCCGAAGAGCTCGGCGACCTCGTCCAAATCGTGATCGACGTCAAGCGTCGTCAGGTCACCTCGCTGGTCGTTGGCAAGGGTCGCAAGGCCCTCCTCGTCGACTGGGAGCAAATCAGCGGTTTCGGGCCGGACGCGGTCATGGTCGCCGACGACGACGCCCTGCATCCGCCTCGCGACGATCACGAAGAGGCGGCGGCCGACGGGAAGCTCGAGCTCATCGGCAAACGCACGCTGAGCGACGCAGGCAACGCCTTGGGCGAGATCAGCGATGTCATATTCGACACGGACAGCGGCGCCGTCGAGACCCTGGTGATCGGCGACCGCGAGCTGCCGGCCAAGTCGCTCCTGGGCGTCGGCTCATACGCCGCGGTCGTGACAGCGCCCAAGGCCGGGTAGACCCCCGGTCTTGTCAACCTCGGCCGGCGCCGCACTCGACGAACCTCATCGCGGTTGGGGCCATCGCCGTCGCGCTGCGATGTACGAACCTCGTGGGCTTCTGATCAGGTCCTATGCATCGTGAGCGAGTTCCTCGATCGGGCGCGCTTCGATCGCGATCATCGGTGGGCGCCGGGACAGATGTCGGACTACCTCGACGGCGAGCTCGCCTCGAGTCCGCGCGCGCGGATGGAGCGCCACGTACAGGTCTGCCCGGAGTGCCGTCGGCTGCTTGCCGGTTTGCGCCGGATGCTCGCTGCGTTGCATCGCCTGCCACCCCCTGCCGATGGCGCCGACGCGCTGCGGATCGCCGCGTCCGTGCGCTTGCGATTGGGCGAGCCTCCGGCGTCCTGACCTGAACCGTTGACCCGGCATGGCGGGTCAAACACCGCATGAACGACAACACTCACACCCAGAACCAAACCGGCGACGATCGTGTCGCCACGACCGACCGCGAGTGGCGCGATCGGCTCACCCCGGCTCAGTACGAGGTACTGCGCAGAAAGGGGACCGAGCCTGCTTTCACCGGTCGCTACGTGAACGAGAAGCGCGACGGAACGTATCGCTGCGTCGGGTGCGGCGCCGAGCTGTTCTCGTCCGGGACGAAGTTCGAGTCGGGCACCGGCTGGCCAAGCTTCACGGAGCCGGCGGATCGCGCGAACGTCGAGCTGCGCGACGACTACAGCTACGGCATGCACCGGATCGAGGTGAACTGCTCCGCGTGTGGCGGGCATCTCGGCCACGTGTTCCCCGACGGCCCCGGCGAGTCGGGCGAGCGCTACTGCATCAACTCCTGCTCGCTCGAGCTCGACGAGCGCTGAGCTGAGCACGCTCGGCGGGCGGCACGCTCGCGGGTCGCCCGCCGGCGAACCTGTATAACCGCGCGGTGAGCGGCGGGCCGACCCCCGAGCATGAGCTGATTCGGAGTGCGCGCGCTGGCGATCAGGACGCATTCGCCGCGCTGGTCGCGATTCACGCCAACCGCGTGTACGGGGCGTTGCGTCGGTTCGGCTTGGACCCGAGCGAGGCCGACGAGGTGGCGCAGGAGGTATTCCTTCGCGCCTGGCGCGGCTTGGCGCGATTCGAGGAGCGTGCGCAGTTCTCGACGTGGCTCTACCGGATCGCATTCAACGAGGCCCAACGGCGCCTGTCGCGGCGCGCCCCGCCGCGAGTCGAGCCCGCTCGCGGCGGCGAGGACCCTGTCGTATCGTTGCCTGAGGCGCCGCATCTCGGCCCGGAGGCCCAGGCCCTCGATCACGAGTTCGAGGAGATCCTGGCGAGGACGCTGGCGCAGCTGTCGGTGGAGTCCAGGGCGGCCGTCGTCCTACGCGACATTGAGGGCCTGTCGACGCATGAGGCAGCCGAGGTGGTCGGCGTCCGCGAGGCGGCGTTCAAGAGCCGCCTTCACCGCGGTCGGATGCAGCTGCGCGCCCTCCTCGAGCCGTATCTGGGGCTCGAGAAGGGCTGAAGGAGCTCCTAGCCAGCTGCCGTTGTCGGTGGTGGCTACCGGAGCGTGACCGCGCAGGCGGCGCGGCCCTGCCTTTCGAAGTAGCGCTGGTGGTAATCCTCGGCGTCGTAGAAGGTCGAGGCAGGGGTGATCCCGGTCACGATCGGCTTCCTTGTGGCCGCCTGCTGCTCGTCGCGGGATGCGATCGCCTGGGCCTCCTGCTCGGGATCGTGGAAGAAGATCGCCGAGCGGTACTGGTTCCCGATGTCCCATCCCTGACGGTCGCGAGTGGTGGGGTTATGGATCGACCAGAAGGTGGTCAGCAGGTCGTTGTAGCTGACCTTCGTCGGGTCGAACCAGACATCCACGGCCTCCGCATGCCCGGTGGTGTGCGAGCACACCCGCTCGTAGGTGGGATCCGTGGTTCGCCCGCCGGTGTAGCCGACGCTGGTCCGCACGACGCCATCGATCTCGCGGAACGCGGCCTCAACGCCCCAGAAGCAGCCGGCGGCGAACGTCGCGCGCTCGGCGCCGTCGAGCTCCTTGCCCTCGGCCCGCGGCGCCGTCGAGGGGCTCGCGGAGGGTCTGCGTGTGAAGTTCAACAAGTCGTGTCCTTTCCGTTCTGTGTTCGTATCTTCGTAGACCCGACCCGACGCCGAACGGTTCAGCCGCTCGAGGTGACTCGATCCACCTGCCGACTGGCACGGGCGCGACTGCGCGGCGCCTAGGCGGCAAACTCGCGATCCAGTGCCGCTGACCGACGCTTGACGTCCGGCGCCTGAGGATTTGTGTTCTCGATCTTCCGACCGCGGCGCGTGCCAGGAGCGCTTCGATACGATCGCGCGCCCTACACAGTCGACGACCAGGAGCGAGGGCATGGCAATGGGTGCCGGATTCCACTGGCTGTGGCCGACCCCGATCGGGCTTCACCGCTACGCCGAGGCCGCCAATCTCAATCCCCTGCTGGTCGGCGCGTTCGGGGAAGGGCGGGCGGCGCAGGAGCAGCAGCGGGGCGAGGAGCCGGGGCCGTTTTTCGCCAGCGACGACGATCTGCTCCACCGCGTGAAGCTCCCCGAATGGCAGGACTTCGTGGGGTTTATCGTGTCCAGTCTCGGCGAGACCGCGAAGGAGGCTAACCGGGAAGCCTGGGGCGGGCAGGCGCTCGAGCTGAGGGTCGGCATCGAGGGGATGTGGTTCCAGTGCAGCCGTGAGGGAGCTTTCCACGACGTGCACACGCACGGCAACTGCTCGTGGTCAGGCGTGTACATCGTGCAGATCGACGAACCGGAGCGCCGCATGTCGCATCCGGTTTATGGCGCGGCGAACGGCGTGACTCGGCTCTACGGCCCGCCGTTCGGAACCCTCGGAGGCGCTTTCGTCGACGTCGGCAACGCGTACCTACAGCCGCCGCACCTGGACATCGAGCCGGTGCCCGGTCAACTGCTGCTGTTTCCGTCCTGGCTCGCCCATCAGGCCCTACCCTATGGAGGCGAGCGGGAGCGGATCATCATTTCGTTCAACGCCAGCCTCCACGGTTCGCAGGGCGATCAGATGCACGGGTACAGCGCGCACTGACCGCTTGTCCGCGCACGTTCGACGTCGCCCGGATTCGGATCCTGGCGATCGCTCACGCAGACTGACCGCCAGTCGCCGGTTCTAGCGCGTCCATTGCACCGTGACGCCATAATCCGCGCGGTGGAGATGACCCCGTCGACCATCCACCTTGAGATCGACGGTCCCGCCGGTCGCGCCGTTGTGGATCGCGAGCGCTACGACGTACGGCACGACGATCGGCGTGTTTCGCCGGTCCTCCAGCGTCGCGAAACCCGGCCCGCCGAGCGCGAACGCGTTGGCGTCGGCCGGGCTGCTGCCGATCGCGAGACTCAAGTCATCGGCGACGGTAAAGGTCACGTCCCGCGGACGGATGTTCGTGATCGCGGATAGCGCTTCGCGTCCCAACCCTCCTTCCCGCTCGATTCGCAGGCCCGCGACTCGGCCCTGCGCGTGATTCTCAAAGTAGTCCTGGGGGAGCGGGACCGGAGTGGGCCGGGCGTCATCCAGAAGACAGCGCCCTTCGACTCCTTGGTCGTTCGTGATGATGATGTCCGGGCGGCCTCCGAGACTCCCGACCGCATGGGTGGCGCCTCGGAGCGGTCGTGCGAGCTCCATCGCCGGGCCGGCGCCCAGCCAGTAAGTGAATGCTTCGCGTACCCGCGCCTCGGTGCTACCCCAGGCCGCGATGTTGCCATCGATGACGGTGAACGACAGTCGCCCCGTCGTGTCGCCGCTGATGCTCATTGCGCCTTTGCCAGCGTTCGCCGTGTTGCGTTCATCACCGAGAGCATCGCGTCGGGGTGCTCGACCGTGAACAGCTCTTGGACTGGGCCGGGAAGCTCACACGATCCGACCCAGAGGTCATCGCGATGCACGAACGTGCGTGCCAATGCCAACTGCCTGGGTACCTCATCGGGTGGCGCGTCCACACGCGGCCATAACTCGGCGACGGTCTGCGTGCGCCCTACGTCGACGGAGTCTCCGGGTGAGACATCGCACGGTGGCACGGCGAGATGGAGCATGACCGTGTTGGGCGTGAACACCTCGCCGTCCTCGCAGACGAGCTCCAGCCAGCGCCCGTCGACCTCCTCGGCAAGCCGGTGTCGGGTGAGCCATCGTTCAGCCGCTTCGGCGAGCTCGTCAGAAATCGCGCGGCGTTCGGCTACGGTGAACATGTCATGACCTCGATCGGGGTCGCCGTTCCTGCGATCGCTGGGACCCAGCGCACAGAAGATAGGACGGCGTTGCTGGCGGTTGATTTCTGCCGGTTCATGTCGCTGCTTATCGGGCCGAAGCGCCGCGCCGGGCGCGGGTCCGTTCCTCCGAGACGGTCGCTACTCGTGCTCGTCGGCAACGAGCCCTGCCGTGACCAGCACTCTGCGTATCCGCTCGATCAGGTCAGGATTGGGATCGCCTTTGGCTTCTTCACATCGTCTGAGATAAGTCTGTACCACCTTCATTCCCGCGTCTGCCACGACGTCGCGCGCCCGCTCGAGCGCTGGCAGCGCGAGGCTTACCGCCTCCTCGATCGCCGCGAGCGCGTCCTCGCCGCGGCCCAGACCGCCGAGCATGGCCGACCGGCTGCTCAGTGCTGTCGCGAGGTCGGGAAGGAACGCGTCCGGGCGCGCCGCCGCCAACCCCCGCCAGATCTCGACAGCCTCCTCGATCGCCGCGAGCGCGTCCTCGCGGCGACCCAGACCGCCGAGCATGGCCGACCGGCTGCTCAGTGCTGTCGCGAGGTCGGGAAGGAACGCGTCCGGGCGCGCCGCCGCCAACCCCCGCCAGATCTCGACAGCCTCCTCGATCGCCGTGAGCGCGTCCTCGCGCCGCCCCAGACCGCCGAGCATCAGCGACCGGTTGCCCAGTGCGATCGCGAGGTCGGGAAGGAACGCCTGCGGGCGCGCCGCCGCCAACCCACGGCGGATCTCGACAGCCTCCTCGATCACTGTGAGTGCATCCTCGCGGCGCCCCAGGTCGCTCAAGCAGCCTGACTCGTTGTTGAGCGCGGTCGCGAGGTCCGGGAGGAACGCCTCCGGGCGCGCTGCTGCCAAACCCCGCCGTATCTCGACGGCCTTCTCGACTGCCGTGACGGCGTCCTCGCGGCGCCCCACCGCACTCAAACAGCCCGATTGGTTGCTCAGCGCGGTCGCGAAGTCGGCGAGGAACGCCACCGGGCGCGCTGCCGCCAACCCCCGCCAGATCTCGACAGCCTCCTCGATCGCCGCGATGGCATCCTCGCGGCGCCCCAGACTGCTGAGCCTGTTCGACCGGCTGCTCAGCGCGGTCGCGAGATCGGGGAGGAACGCGTCCGGGCGCGCCGCCGCACGACCCCGGTAGATCACGATCGCCTCCTCGATCGCCGCGAGCGCGTCCTCGCGGCGACCCAGACCGCTGAGCATGGCCGACCGGTTGCTCAGCGACATCGCGAGGTTGGGGAGGATTGCGTCCGGCCGCGCCGCCGCCAACCCACGGCGGATCTCGACGGCCTCCTCGATCGCCGCGAGCGCGTCCTCGCGGCGACCCAGTTCGGTGAGCCTGAGTGACTGGTTGCTCAGCGCGGTCGCGAGGTCGGGGAGGAACGCGTCCGGGCGCGCCGCCGCACGACCCCGGTAGATCACGACGGCCTCCTCGATCGCCGCGAGCGCGTCCTCGCGGCGACCCAGACTGCTGAGCATCAGCGACTGGTTGTTGAGCGCGGTCGCGAGGTCGGGGAGGAACGCGTCCGGGCGCGCCGCCGCCAACCCCCGCCGTATCTCGACGGCCTCCTCGATCGCCGCGAGCGCGTCCTCGCGGCGACCCAGACTGCTGAGCATGGCCGACTGGTTGTTGAGCGCGGTCGCGAGGTCGGGGAGGAACGCGTCCGGGCGCGCCGCCGCCAACCCCCGCCGTATCTCGACGGCCTTCTCGACCGCCGGCAGGGCGCTCTCAATAGCCCTCGCCGACGGTATGCCCACCTCATCCGCCATCGCCACACCCATTCTCTCATCCTGACCTGATCGCTCGTAGCTTGACTTCTGGGGCCCCGTCCGCTGGCTTCCCGTCTTACCCTGGCCATCGGTTTTATCGTCAGCGGACGCCTCGGCCCGACGCGTCAGGTGTTCGCGCCTCGGGCGGTGTTCGGTTGGTTAGCGCACGATTGCGGCAGTGGTGGCGGTCGCGCCCGTGTAGTCCGTGGTCGCGGCGTAGGTCGCGGTGTAGCGGTTCGTGAGGAGCACCAGCACCTCGTCCCTCAGCGGGATCCTGCACGTCGCGATCCCCTTCACGCTCGTCACCTCGCTGCACAGGCGCACCGAGCCATCGGTGAAGGTGATTGTCTGCCCGGACAGCGGCTCTCCGCCGTTGGTGAGCGTCGCGCTCACGAGACCGAGCCCGACAGCGCTGCGCCATGCGCGAAGATCGATCTGCGGCGCCGCGGTCAGGCTCGTCGCGAGGGCCGTGACCGTGTAGCTGCTCGTCACCGATGCGCTCTGGCCGTCGGTGTCGGTCGCGGTGACCGTGAACGACTGCCCCGAACCGACCGTGGAGGTGTTGATCGGGCTGCCGTTATCGACCGGGCCCGCACACGACTTCAGCGTGGCATTGGTGCCCGCGGTGCAACCGTAGTTGGCGTCGACGGTCTGACCGTCGGCGTAGCTCGCGTTGTTCGGCGGGGTGGTGATCGTCACGCTCGGCGGACCCTCGACCGTATAGGAGATCGTCACCGATGGATCTCCGGTCGTATCGGTCGTGAACGTCGCGTCGGGATCGACGGCAGAGCTGGAACCGCCGCCACCACCCGCGGCCGGCCCAGCGTTGTCCGCGTCGTCCTGGGTAGCGCCGCCTCCGCCGCCGCGGCGTCGTCCCGGCGTACAGCGTGGAGGCACCCCCACCGCCACCGCCGCCGTCACTGCCTCCGGACCCGCCGCCACCGAACCCTCCCGCGCCGCCGGCGGAGCCGGAGCCGCCGTCGCCGGCCACCTGGACGCTCAGCTGTGCCGCGGCGCTCACCCCGACGTTGGCGCTCACCACCGCCCCGAAGCCGCCAGCGAGGAAAACACCTTGATACGGATCAGCGCCGGTCCCGCCCTGGCCGCCGACCGCCGTGACCGACAGGGTGCTGACCCCACTGGGAACGGTGAATGTGTCGCTCAGCCCACTATTCCCGGCTACCGAGTACACGCACGTCCCGCCATCGGCCGACGGCGTGTAACCGCCCATCGACCCACACGGACCGCCCGCGAACGCCGCGGGGGCGCCCGGCCAGAGAAATCCGACCGACGCAGATGCCGCCGGCCAGCTTGATCACGCCAGCAAAACGCCCCATCACCGTCTCCCTTAGGCCCGGTCCGGCGCGTCCGGACCTCTGCGCGGACCCTAACGCCCCACCATCACCAGATCAACCGGAGCCACGACGCCGTCGGGATCGGCCGTCAGTAGCCCCATGCTCGATACAGCTCGTCCGCTTGGGCGGGTGTCGCGTAGGCGTGCTCACGGCGAAAACGCCCGTCCTTCTGCACGAACGCGACGTCTAGCTGGGCCAACGAGCCGTCGAGCAGTCGGTTATGCCCGTTGTAGAGATCGGCGACGACGAAACCGTGCTCGAACATCCACAAGACCACGTCGTGCAACTGCGGCGCCCCGGGCACCAGCTCAAAGAGCGACACTTCCAGCAGCGCCAGCTCGGTGTCGCGCAGCAGATCCAGGGCGCCGCTGAGCACCTCAAGCTCGGCACCCTCGACATCGACTTTGATCACAAACGGCCCGGGCAACCTGTGCTCGGCGGCCAGATCATCCAAGCGGACCATCGGTACCGACCGGCAGGGCTGTTGGCCGTCGCCGCGACGGGAGCCGAGCGTCGACGAACACACTGGCGCACGGTGCACCGCGATTTCGATCTCACTCGCCTCGGGCCCTGCTGCAGCGATGGCGACGTGCGCAGCGCGGTCCCGCGCGATCGCCTCGAGGTAACCGCGCCACTCCTCCAGCGGCTCGACGAGCATCAATCCCGCCTGAGGAAACCCCTCGTACAGCTCCGGCGTGCCCGGTCCAACTCCTACGTCTATCACGGTGGCCGGCACGAGACCAAGGTCGCGATAGTGCGCCAAGACCGCCGGTAGCGTGCGCCGCACCCCGCGACCGGTGCGGTGGATCTCGACGCCGTGGGCGGCCAGTGCGTCGCGTGTAGCGACCCTTAGCTGCCGTCTCAGCGATCTCAAGTCCACTCGCGGATCCTAAGCCCAGTGCACGCGCAACTACCACGCCTTGCCGTTGCGGCGACAGGCAGCCGAGGAGCAGTGCATCTCCGAGCGTGCGAGAACAGTTCCGGCGTGGCCGAGGGTCGCGGTATCCGCGCGGTATGCGGGTCCGTTGTCGTCGGCTGGGATGCCTGCAACCGCATCGAATGGGTCACCGTCGCGGTGAGAATGGCACCGAAGTGAGTCCTCGCGCGATCATCCCAGCCGACCGGCGTGAACTGCGGTGCAATCGGGGCAGGCGGTGCGGGGTCTGGTGCGTGTGCCACGCCGGCGCGACCGTGTGCACCGTTCGCGGCACAACCTGGAGCGACGCATTGGCGGCAGCAAAATCCGAGACCGCCAGGCCACCGAAGCTGGTTGCCACCAGGACCGCCACCACGGCCCAGGCGGTGGCGGTTGAGGCTATGCGCTGGACCAACCCGTCCACCGCCAGACGCATGAACAGCCTGGTGCGCGAGCGTCCCTCATGCGCGATGAGGTCGTCGATCAGCGCCACGATCTCCGGGCCGTGACCCTCGCGGACCCGGTGGGGGTAGAGCAGCAGGATCGCGCTCGTGAGGCGGTGCCTCATGCGTCACCCAGAGCGATCCGCTCAAGCCCGAGGCTCGCGATCCGGGCGGATTCGGCCAGACGCTCGGCCAGCGCCGTCCGGCCCGCCGGGGTCTGCCTGTACGGGTAGCGCCGGTCATCGGCCGGCAGGCGCTGCACGAAGCCGTCGGCCTCAAGCTTGGCCAGCGCCCCGTACAACGTCCCCGGTGAGAGGGCAACACCGGAGAAGCTCTCGATGTCCTTGATCAGCGCATAGCCGTGGCGGTCACCGCCGGCAAGGCTGGTCAGCACAAGGACGCTGCGTTCGGCCAACAGCATGCGACTCAGAGTACGCCGATCCTGTCCGGCGGCCAGTAGGTGAAGAACGCGGCGCCGATGATGTAGCGCTGCGGAACCGGACCGGGCCAGTGTGCCAACGCCCAGCAGGGGTTCAGCGCGGATGCGGCTGCGCTGGCCGGGCCGTGTGATCGGCAGCTGGCCAGTGAGTCAGAACAGACCTTTGTCAAGCGCGTCGTCGGCCTACCCGGTGATGTCCCGCGGATCGTGGACGGGCACGTGATCCGCAACGGCAAGCAGGAGCCGCAGGCCTACATCACCGCGGCGCGGCCGAATGCACGTTCTCCCGTTCGATCCGGGTCCCAGCCGGCGACTACTACATGATGGGCGACAACCGCGGGGACTCCGATGACCGCGCGGACCTGGTTGAGTCTCACCGGGATGATCCGGCGCCGGACCCCTGCGCGGGAGGTCCCGTCCAGCGGTCTCAGTGCTCCTCGCCGCGCGCGAGTGCACGTCGCGCTCCCGCGGCGTCAGGCCGCTACCTCGCCGGGAGCTCGGCGACCCCGAACGGCTGATCGGCACCCGTCCGGGTTGACCGTCGTGGCGGCGGTGAATCGGGCGAGCGACTCTGGGTCGTGCGATGGGAGGTAGACGGTCGGGTGCTCGGCGCAGTGAGCGAGGATCGTGTCGAGCGTCGCGACATGGACTTTGGGGTCGGGGCCGACCGCGTCGGCGCGTCGCGCGTGCAGTTGCTCGAGTGAGTCGGTCGCGTCACCGGCGAGCATCACGTGCCGGCCTAAGTCATCGACGCAGATCACTGAGATGTGACCGGGCGTGTGTCCCGGCGTGGCGACGGCGATGATGCGTCCGTCATCGCTGAGGGCACGGCTTCGGGCAAATGCCCCGAACGGGCCGCCGTCCAGCGCGATCGGTTCGGGCGCAAACCCGGCCGGCAGCGGCTGGTGCAGCACACGGCGCATGACGCGCGCCACCGGCGAGGCGAGGAAGCGCAGGTAAGGGCATGAATCTTCATTTGGTGCTCCGATCTAAGGGGGTGGTCATCCTGCTGAGAGGGTCCTTTGCGCGGCGGGCGAGTCCGGGCGAGCCGCGGAGCGCATCGATGGCGAATCGGGGGGCGTCAGATGCCACAGCCTTTCCGGACGGGCGCGAAGCCACGCAGGACCAGCTCGACGATGCCGTCCGCGAGACGCTCGTCAATCGGTCCGCCAGTCACCAGCAGCCGGTAGAAGATCGCACCGGCGAGCACATCGAGCGCGAGCGCGAGATCAAGCCCGCGACGGAGGTCCCCGCGCCGCACACCCCGCTTCAGGACGGCACTCAGCGCTGCCCGACGTCCGGCGAGAAACTGATCGCGGACCGTGCTCGCCAGCTCGGGGTTGCGGTGTGTCTCCTCGAGGACCGCGGGCATCAGCCTGGCCGCGAGTGAGCCGCTGTAAAGGTCAACCGCCTGGTTCATCAGCGCCATCAGATCGGCGCGCGTCGACCCGGTATCGGGGATCGTGATCTCGCTGACCAGTGTTGCGACCGCGTCGCTGACGAGCTCGTCCTTGGAGCGATAGCGCCGGTAGATCGTGGCCTTCCCGACCCCCGCCCGGTTAGCGACATCATCCATCCGAAGATCACGGACCCCACGCTCGGCCATCAACTGGAGCGTCGCCGTGCGGATCGCGCGGTCCGCTCTCGCGTCTCGCGGCCGCCCGATCGTTCGCATCGGTGAGGGGTCATTCGTCATCTTTGGCTGCCCCTCTTTCGCGTCGGCTCGATGTGGTTACGGAACCTGCTGGTTCCGTAAAGAGGACTGTAGCACAGTTCCGATACCCATCAGTCTCGTTAGCTCAAAGTCAACCAACCAATCCTCACTTAGGTAGACGAGCCGTCCATCGCGACCGGCCGGCCGACCAACAACCAGCTCTCACGGCAGGCGGTCCGATGAACATGCGGTCCACGGTTGATCGACGTGTGCTGAGGTGATCCCCGCGAGCACTGCGCGGACGCGCGCAGCGGTGTGCATGGGAGCGCGTTATGCTCGGCGCGGTGAGGGTGCTGAGAACCAGCAGGTCGCTCATCTGGGTGCTCTGGGTCCTGGCGCTGTGGGTCAGCGTGCCGTCGGCGGCTGCGGCGTTTCGATGGTCTGCATCGCTGCAGCTCGATCCGTACACGCGCGGAGCGATGAACGCCGTTTCGTGCGTGTCGGCGTCGCGATGCGTCGCGGTCGACTCGGCGGGAGGCGAGGTAGGGTTCGATCCGACCGCCCGCCCGGCGCTGGTCGCGGCTGGTCAGATCGCTGCAAGCGGCGTGACGGTGAACGCGGTCGTGTGCGTCTCGGCGGTACGGTGCACAGCGGTTGACGAGCGCGGAGAAGAGATCACGTTCGATCCGACGCGGCCGGGCCAGGCGAGGCGGTCGCTGATCTCCAATCGGTCGCCGCTGCACGGCGTAGCGTGTCCGTCCCCGGCGCAGTGCACGGCCATCAATGGGCGGGGCGAGGCGATCACGTTCGATCCCGCCCGCCCGCGCGCCGCTACCGTGGCGGAGGTCAATCCCGGCGGCCTCCTGACGAGGGTGGCGTGCCCGTCCACGACGCAGTGCACGGCCGTGACGACCGGCGTGGCGTTCACGTTTGACCCGAGGCGGCCAGGCGCCTCGATGACGACGGTCAATCTCGGCAGCTCGGCACCTCCGCGCGGGCTGGTGTGCCTGACGACTGCACGGTGCATCATGATCGATGCGGCAGGCGGGCTGATGGTGTTCGATCCTGTGACGCCGGCGACCGTGACCTCGGCGGCGGTCGCCGGTGCCGGGAGCGTGCGCTGGCTCACGTGCCCGGCACCGACGATGTGCGTGGCCGTGAACACGGCCGGGGGCGAGGTGACGTTTGACCCGGCGGCGCCGGGCGCCGCGAGCAGCGCGTCAGTCGATCCCGCGGGCGCTCCGTACGGGGGCCTGTTCGGCGTGGCCTGCCCCTCGCCCGCCCAGTGTACGGCCGTCGACTACACCGGCCGCGAGTTCACGTTCGCTCCAGTTGGCGCTGCGATCTCGAGCGCGCAGATGATCGACGTCAACGGCCCGGCGCCGTCGCTCTCGTCCGTTTACCACGGCAACGTGTTCGCACTGTCGTGCGCCTCAAAACGGCAGTGCTCGGTCCTTGACTCCACCGGCTACGTGGCGACGTTCGACCCGGCCCGGCCCCGGCTGCTCGCAATGCGGCGGCTGTCTGGGCCGATCTCCGACTACGCGACGCTGTCATGCCCGTCGGCCTCGCTGTGTGTCGCGGCCGGCGCGGACAGCCGCTGCTGCACGGGATCCGTGACGGTGTTCGATCCGCGGGGCCTGTCGATCAGCTCCGGGAACTGGGTGAACGATGGCGGCATCGATGCCTTGGCCTGCGTCTCGCCGAGTGTGTGCACCGAGGCGAGCCCCAACGCGTCCAGCACCGCGGGCGCCCACGGCCTTGTGACGTTCGATCCCACGCATCTCGGCAGTCCGGTCACGACCGGCCAGGACAACGGCGGCTACTCCGCGATGGCCTGCCCGTCGATCTATCAATGCACAGCCGTCGGGGCTTACGCCGTCCCCGAGGTGACCTTCGACCCAGCCGCTCCCGCGCGCGGGCAGTCGCATCCGCTCCCGGATACGTATCTCGCTTCGGTGGCGTGCCCGTCGATCAAGGTCTGCCTTGCAGGCAACGAGTTCGGGCAGGTGCAGGCGTTCGCGCCGCGGTCGGGAAGGGCGCTCGCGTCGACGCGGATCACCGGCTCGAGCCAAGTCGTCATCTCGCTGGCGTGCGCATCGCCCGTCGAGTGCCTGGCGGTCGACGACAACAACCGCGCCTACGTGGTCAATCCGAGGCGCCCCACCGCGTGGACCGTCGAGACGATCGCCAATCCGCCGAGGTACGGCAGGGTCGCGGGGGACGCGATCGCGTGCCCGACGGAGCGCGAGTGCGTGGTCGTGGCCGCCGACGGCCAACTGTTCATCGGACGCGCGTAGTTCACCCTTGGTGACGGACATCAGGCGCTGGCATGGGCGGTTGGTGCCGAGGGCTCAGTGTTTGCGGTGATGGGTAGTGGCAGAGCCATCCGTCAAGGGCGACGGTGCGTTCGGTGCTGTCGCGGTAGATCGCGCCAGCGCGGTCAACCAGGTTCGCAAGACGAGAAGATCCTCCGTTCTGTAGGGCTGGAAGCGACGAGCGAGTTGAGTGCGTGCCAACTCGCCGGCATCTCCGTACTCCCGCTCTTCCGCGGTTATGCGAAACCCCGCCTCCTCCATGATTGTCCGGTAATCCGAGGCCCGCAATCGACTCTGATATTGGAGTCTATTGTTGAATAGCCACCACACCGGATCCGCGTAGTGCAGGTAGTTAAACGGTGTGATCTTCGAATCGAAGTGAGCGTAGTGATCTGACAGATCGACAAAGTGGTCCATCACTGCGCTAGGGGCGGCGAGGCGTCCGAACTCAATCATGATTTCGCGCAGAACCTGCGGAGGAATGTGTTCCAAGGTGTTGTTCGATACGAAGAGATCGACACAACCTTGCGCCAGCGGACATAGTCGAGCGTCGCCGACGAGCACGCGCACACCAAGCCGTCCGAGGAGGTCCTCCGCCCCACCGGCAGACCCGCGCTCTGCTACGAGTCCCATGAGCGTGTCGACGCGCTCAGCGCAAACCCCTGGAAGCTGTTCCCGCAGTCGTCCAGACTGCCAGCGCGTCGCGTAGAAGTCCAATGCCTGCTCGGTACGCTCAACGCTGAGCAGAGAAGTAGTGTCGATCGTGACGATGTGGGCGGCACCTGCCAACGCCAACCCAACCGGCACTATTGGATACCACCCGGTACCCAGTTCGAGCGCAAGCGATGGCGCCTCCTGCTTCATGATCCGTCGGTAGTTCTGCAGGTGACGGCAGCACTGCCCAAGCTTCAGGTCAAACCCGCTCTCCGTGAGCGCCATGCTGTGCGTGACGTGCTCCTGAAACAGGTGATTGAGATGGTTCCGTCCGGGCAACACGGACATCACACCTTGCGCAGCGGCCTTGACGAGCCAGGAAGTCACAACAGCCGTCTCCCCAGGCGTCAACAGCCCGCGGGCGACCCGAGACCCCGTCTCGGGCTTTCAGCGCCCACGTGCACCGGTCTAGCCGGCCGAGCCGCCGCCGGAGTGGGTCCCCTTCTTGTGGATGAACTTGTCGAGCTTCGTCTTTAGTAACTCCAAGTGCCGATGGATCGCCTGTTCATCGTGCTCGACATTCTTGGCCATCTCGATCAACAAATCGAGATCCGACCTAAGTTCGTCCGGATGGGTGTCCTGCGAAGCTTCAGCCATCGGTATCTCCTAGTCGACGAATGTCCCCGCCTGCTCTAAAGAACCAGCCTAGGACAGGCCGCCACTCGCCGTCAAGATCGCGACCCGCCGTCGTGGGCGCCGCGCGACACGTCCGGGGACGGCCGCGGTATCGCCGGGGCCATGTGCGGGCTCGGCCACGTGCCGCGCCGCCCGGAGGTGGCGCGGCACGAAGTCGGCGCCGATGCCTAGTGGTGGTGCCGGCCGGCCAGCGCGGCCAGCTCCAGCGGGAACGCGGCGTTCGCCTCGCCGAGCCCGCTGGCCAGGTCGTAACCCGGCCCGGCGTCGTAGCCGTGCACAGTGATCGTCTGGCCGGTGCTGGGCTGCACCCAGGTGACCGTGTTGTTGCCGATCGTGATGTCGGTGATGCCGGAGAAGCGGCCGTCGCGCATCTCGTACAGGTAGGGGTTGATGTCCCCGAGCGGGTGACCGGCGGCCTGGTCGGCCAGCGCCACCTCACCCGAGAACAACGGCGAGGCCTCGCTGGTGCCGCATGTCGGGCCCCAGCCGTTGTCCGACGAGAGCGGCGGCGGGAACGTCTCGTAGGTGTCGACGGCGCCGCTGCACGATCCGCTCATCATCACATCCGGCACGCCGCGCGCGCCGCCGACCACATACTGCACGCCGTCCTGGAAGGACGGCCGCGAGAACACGGCCGAGACGCCGCCGTTGCTCGCGCACGGGGCGATCCCGAAGCACTTGGCCGGGGGGTCGTTCCAGACGGTGTCCGGCGCCGTGCGGTTGCCGAACTGGTCGAGCGACAGCTCGGTGCCGCCAACAGCCGTCACCAGCGGGTCGCTGTCAGGCCAGTCGATCACGCGGAACGGATAGTTGTCAGACAGGTCAGGCTCGTAATCGGTCGCGCCGTCGTCGCCTGTCGCGGCCAGCACGGTGACGCCCTTGGCCGCCGCGTCCTTGAACGCGTAGCGTAGGCCGTAGATCAGCGCCGGGTCGAACTGCCCCTGCGCGTTCTGGAACGTCTGCTCGGTCGCGCCGAAGCTCTGGCTGATCACCGAGCCGAGGTGGTGGTCGATCACGTACTGCTCGGCGTCCATCATCTGCGGTAGGCCCTGCACGCCCTCGGTCTCGTCGACCGGAGTCTCCACCAGGATCAGGTTGGCCCCGGGCGCCATCGCATGCGAGAACTCGACGTCGAGTGTCGTCTCGCCGGCCCAGCCGGGCTGATCGGGGTACAGGGTCGGGTTCCAGGCGGGCGGCGTCCCGGCCGGCGTGAGGACGTCGAACGACGGTGGTGGCGGCAGGTGGTTGGCCCGGTCGAACACCTGGAGGTCGTTCTGGATTGTCGGCGACCCGTACGAGTCGACCAGCACGATCGTCTGACCGGCGCCCTTGAGCCCCTGCGCGTTCAGCTGATCGACGCCGTACGCCTGCCGGATCTGGCCTGCGGTGTAGCACTCCTGGTTGTAATCGGCCTCGCACTGCGCGTCGGTCGGCTGCTGGGCGAAGTGACCGGGATACCTGATGATGAACGGTCTCGCCCCGGCAACACCTCCTCCGAACGCGAGCACAGCGGCCCCCACCGCGATCGAGCCGACGAATCCCTGCAAGATATGAGCACGCACGCTCCGCCTCCCCGTTGGTTTGATCGTCCCGGCGCGGCATTAAACCAAAGGACGCGCCGCGCGTCGCGTCGTTGTTCGATGACCAACTTCTGTACTGACGAGATGATCTATGCGCTGGTCGCCAATAGACGGGGGCTTTCTCATGGGCCGTGGAGGACTCGAACCTCCAACCTTGGGATTAAGAGTCGCTCGTCCAGCGCTCTGACGGGTCGCTCCTCCTGCGCCCAGAGCCTGAGCTCCTCTCTGAAGTCTTGCGCGAGACCGGGGGAGCCGTCTTCCATGACGAGGAGTTCATCGCGCATCTCGAGCCGGTGATGGCCACTGAGGACGACCTCCCCGACGAGCGCTCCGGCTAGACGTGCCGACGTTCGAGCGGCTGGTGCGATTCGACCGCGAGTTTCGTCGCCTGCCGCGTGAGTTGCAGAGAGCGTTCTTGGCGATGCTGCCGACGTTCATTGCAGCGTTGCGCGAGGTCCCACCGGCATTCCCGCCGGGCTTGCGCGTCAAACGCGTTCAAGAGATGAGCGGCGTCTGGGAGATCACCTTCGCTCCGGACGGCAGGGCAACCTTCGCATATGGCGACGAAGTGATCCCAGGCCAGCCACACGTGATCTGGCGCAGGATCGGCACGGGCGACGTCCTCACGGACTCACCTGGGCACGGTTTGGCGGCGATCGACACCAACGGCGTCTCCCGGCGCAAGCCGTCAAGATGGCCACTGCTCAGCGGACGATTTCCACGAGCAGCACCCAGCCGCCGTAGACGCCCGCCGCTATGCCGAGGAGGGCGGCGGGCACGAGCCAGTACAGGCCACCTCCCCAATGAACGATGAGCGAGATGCCGCTGATCGCCGTCGGGATGGCTGGTGCAGCCGTAGTGACGATGCGGGAACGGTGCCACGCGGCAGGGTCCTCGGGGTGCTCGCGCCGGGTGGCGAGCTGCCGCGGGATGACCGCGAGCAGCGCTAGCGCGATCACGAGCAGCTCGGTGCCTAACAGTCGTGTGTTCTGGGGGACGAGGGTGAGCGCGCAGCTCATCAGCACCAGCAGTACGGCGGCGAGCGTTTCCGCGGCTCTGGGCGGCAGGAAATTTGGGCGCTTGAGAATGTTCTCTAGGTTGATCGATACCGCTACGAACAGCAGCCCGGTTAGTGCCGCCGCGGCACCTACGAGTGCCTGGCAGAACACCTGCCACGCTGCGGGGTCATAACCGCGTGCCATCAGGAGGGAATCAACGCCCAACGGCCGTCGGGGCACGCCGCTCGTCTGATGCACCTACACACGGACCAGCGCATCTTGTCAGACCGCTGACGAGCGCTCCCTCGGTCCTCGCAACCGTCACTACGAGCTCGGAGGGTCCGGTTCAGGGGTAAGGAGCTGGCAGGTCTGTTCGAGGAGCGTGCGCAGTTGGTTGTAGCGGTCCGTGCCGAGAAGGTCGTGGAGGTGTTGTTCGAGGGTTTCCTCGCGAGCGGTGCCCTCGCGGCGGGCTTTCTGGCCAGCGGCGGTGATGTGGAGGCCAACTCCGCGGCCGGGGCGCAGTCGTCGCTCGAGGTATCCGAGCTTCTCCAGTCGTGCGACGACTTGGCTGATCGCCTGCTGGGTCTTGGGTGTGCGGCGCGAGATTTCGGCCACGGTGATCCCTGGCCCGGCTGAGATCGTGTCGAGCAAGCCTAGTGATGGCAGCGTCAGCGACGTGTCGGCAAGACCGGCCTCTCCCAGCAGCGCTGCGCGAGCCCAGGTCTCCCAGAGCAGGTGGGCCAGCAGATGAGCCCAACGGGGCTCGGGCAAGGTCAGGGCGGGCTCGAGCGAAACGGGCATATCTCGACTATAGCGGACTTTCCCAAGTACTTGGTTAAACAAGGACTTGTATTACCAGGTCCTTGGTGTTAGGCTGGCGCACATGCCCACACAAACGAGTTCGCTCCCACACAAGAACTGGACCCTCGCCGCGGTATGCCTCGGCACCTTCATGCTGCTCCTCGACGTCACGATCGTCGTGGTGGCGCTGCCGAGCATCCGCGGCTCACTGCGCACGAGCTTCAGCGACGTGCAATGGACGATCGACGCCTACGCGCTATCGCTGGCGGCGCTGCTACTCCCCACCGGGTCGCTCGCTGACATCTTCGGCCGCCGGCGCGTGTTCGCACTCGGCCTGGGCGTGTTCACCGCCGGGTCGCTGCTATGCGGACTCGCGTCCTCCGGAACCATGCTGATCGCCAGCCGCGCCTTCCAAGGCATCGGCGGCGCGACCGTCTTCGCGACCTCACTCGCGCTGCTCGCCCAAACATTCCACGGCCATGATCGCGGCTTTGCGTTCGGAATCTGGGGCGCGATCACCGGCGCCGCCACCGCCCTCGGGCCGCTACTGGGTGGCCTGCTGACCTCCGATCTGAGCTGGCGATGGATCTTCTTCGTCAATCTCCCCGTTGGCCTCATCGCGATCGCGATCACGCTCACTCGCGTCCAGGAGTTCCGCTCGCCCTACGCGCGACGGATCGACTTCCCCGCGTTCGCCGTCTTCACGCTCGGGCTCGTCGCGCTCGTCTACGGCCTCATCGAGTCCAGCAGTCGCGGCTGGAGCGACATCCGGGTCATCGCCGCCCTCGCCATCGCGGCTGCAGCCCTCGCCACGTTCCCCGTCATCGAGCACTACCGCCGCGAGCCGATGTTCGACCTGCGGCTCTTTCGCAAACCGACTTTCGTCGGCGGCTCCATCGCCGCCTTCGGGATGAACGCCTCGCTGTTCGGGATGTTCCTCTACATCATCCTCTACTTCCAAAACGCCCTGCACCTCTCCGCACTGGCCAGCGGCACGCGACTTGCGATCATCACGGGCGGAGCGCTCGTCACATCCGTCCCCGCCGGCCGACTGTCAGAACGCATGCCCGTGCGCTGGCTGATCGGACCAGGCCTCGCTCTCGTCGGAACCGGCCTCCTACTGATGCGCGGCATCCACGCCCACTCATCATGGACGCACCTCATCCTTGGCTTCGCCGTCGCCGGCCTCGGCGCCGGCCTGGTCAACCCGCCGCTCGCCTCCACCGCAGTCGGCGTCGTCGCGCCCCGCGACTCAGGCATGGCCTCAGGCATCAACACCACCTTCCGACAGGTCGGCATCGCCGTCGCCATCGCCGTCCTCGGAGCGATCTTCACAAGCCACCTCGAACACGCAACCACCACAACACTCAACGCTCACTACGCAACCACGATGAACGAGCTACTCCTGATCGCCGCCATCACCGCCATCACCGCCGGCGCCCTTTCGCTGCTACTCATCCGCACCAAAGACTTCGTCGCCCGCGAAGCCCCCACAAACCCCGACCCCGCCGAGCCCGCCGAGCAATCACGAGTGGCGGAGCGCACACCAACCAGGGAGATCGACCAAGCGCTGGCGACGGGCCGCGGCCGGACGATGAGCGCAACGCTTGGCTCGGCCAACGTGGGGTCGCCGCTCGGCTCTGCGGCCCTCGGGCAGACGCCGCAGAGGCGAGCGCGACGCTCACCCCCGGTGGGGCATCACCAACACGCGCCGGAACTCCGAGACCCTTCGCGACCCGGACCTACCTCGAGGCCAAGTGGTCGACGCCGCCAGCCTCGAGGCGGGTCCCCCCAGAAGCCGTCACCCGGCACCCCGTCCACGCCGACCCGCCGACTCCCACGCTCCTCCCGTCAGCCGCGATGAACAGTCCACCGGGAAGCTGGAAAGCCATGACCACCAACCATCACCGCCCCCTCAGATCTGGATCACGCAGCCGCCAACGCGAAACGGGCTGAGCGCACGCCCGCGCGGATCCGAGCGATGTGTTCGACCGCCTCCTCCTTTCCGGGCCTGCTGGCAGTCAATATGAGACGGCCCGATCGAGGAGAGGAGGACTGCGATCGCCTGCTCTCGACACTCCTGCGTTCATGGCGGCACGGGCATCTCGACGTCGGCGACGCGTCCCCTCGTTTGCGCGGTCTGCCGGGCTGGGCCATCGTCGCCTTGGGCCTCGATGCCGTGTCGGCTGTCTGTTTCTCGCAGGTGGCGAATCTCAGGGCCGCGACCGGTACTGAAGTCTGTCCTGCTTCCGTGACTCCACGGGGCACCCGGCATCGCAGGGCCGAACCTCGAACTCCGCGTCCTCGTCCGCGGGCCGGCCGTAGCCGTGGTCGAGAGAATCCTCGATCAGTTCCGGCAGCGATCAAGCGCCGGCTCGCGGGGGGGACCAGGTGGATGGTAATCGCGAACGCCCTCACCTGCCACCACCGACGATGGATCGACACGGTGATCTGTCTACAGACGCTGTCAGGCGCGTTCTTCCATCACGCAGAGGAAACCTCCCGACGCGCTTCTGATCCGACTGTCGCCCTCTTCAACGCCTTACGACGGACCGAGCAAAAAGCCGCCTCCCGCCTACCCGACCAACTTCCGCGAACCGCACCCGCGTCTCACGGGATCTCGCCGCGCCACTGGTGCGGCACCAGGATGGCGTCAGTCTCAGAGAGCGCACCGTCTCGTTCGACGAGGCGGCCGGTCTGCTTGCGCGGGCATCAGGCACCACGACGTCGCGGCTGGTTGTGTCCGATTGGGGGAGCGCTCGTCGTCAGGGTCAGCGCCGACATCGTGGCTCCTCCGTACCACGAGCGGCAGCGACTTGGACGAGGACGCTGGCCCCAGGGAGCTGTCTGAGCAGGCTGTTGGTTTTGGTGGATAGGGGGCGTCCGAGGGGATTGTCGGAGCGCTCGCACGCGGACTCTCAGGCCAGTTGGTATGCGCCCGGCGCGAGCCGAGAGGTCCGACGGTGGTACGTGCCCGAGGTCCACGGCCACTGGTTCGGATCGTTGCCGTTCTCGTCGATGTACCAGCTGCTGCAGCCCGTGTGCCAGACAGTCGTGCTGAGCGCCGAACGCAGCTCCCGATCGAAGCTTTCGGCGGCGCCGGGGCGGACCTCGATCGTCCGCGCCCGGTTGCGCTCGAGTTCGCGCGTCGCCTCGATCACGTGCTGGACGCCGGCCTCGATCGTGTAGATCACGGAGCCGGTCCCGCCGTTCGTGTTCGGCCCGTACAGCACGAACATGTTCGGGAACCCCGGGACGCTGACACCGAGGTACGCGCGCGCGAGCTCTGACCACTCCCGCGCGAGGCTCCGTCCCTGCGCGCCGAACACCTCCATCGGCGCAACGAATCCGTGCGTCTTGAAACCGGTGGCGAGCACGAGCACGTCGGCAGGATGGGTGCTGCCGTCGGCGGTCCGGATCCCCGAGGGGGTCACACCTTCGATCCGGTCGGTGATCACCGAGACGTTCGGGCGAGTCAGCGTCGGATACCAATGGTCGGTGAGCATCATCCGCTTGCAGCCGATCTCGTCGGTCGGCGTGACCTTCCTTCGCAGCTCCGGGTCCTTAATCGCTTTCGTGATCTGCCAGCGGCCGACCTCGCGCAGCGCCGGTCTCAACCACGGCTGGCTCGTCAGCGCGAGCGCGCCCGTCTCCATGAAGTAGAAGTTCGCCTCACGGTCGAGACGCTGAAGGAGGGGCATCCGCGTGAACGCTCTCTTGGCGCGCTCGCCATAAGCGGCGTCCACCTTCGGCAGCGTCCACCCCGGCGATCGCTGGTAGACGTCTACATGGGCGACGGTCGGCTGGATCGCCGGCACGATCTGAATCGCGCTGCAGCCGCTTCCGATGACCGCGACGCGCTTGCCGTGCAGCGGCACGTCGTGGCGCCAGCGCGCCGGGTGGAACGCCGGACCGTCGAAGCTGTCAAGCCCCGGTATCGCCGGGACGCTCGGCGTCGACAACTGGCCACATGCGGTGATCAACATGTCAGCCTCGTGCGTTCCAGCGCTCGTCTCGAGCACCCACTTGGCTCGCTCCTCGTCGAACGTCGCCCGCGTCACCTCGGCGCCTGTCCGAATCCGGTCGAGAACACCCTCGCGGCGCGCGAGGTCCTCGAGATACGCCTGGATCTCCGCCTGCGGCGCGTACCGACGCGACCAGTTCGGGTTTGGCGCGAACGAGAACTCGTACAGGTGCGATGGGACATCGCACGCCGCGCCGGGATAGGTGTTATCGCTCCACACGCCCCCGATCCGCTCCCCGCGCTCGAACACGCTGACGTCCCGGTACCCCGCCCGGCTCAGCAGCACCGCGGCTCCGACGCCGCCGAAGCCTGCCCCGACGACCGCGAAGGAAGTCATTGCCGCGACCCTACCAAAGCACTCTCGTCCCGTGCTGCCGCGTGAGCGCGACCGACAGTGGCTTCTCCGCCTCGAATGAGGGTTGTCCGCCGAGATCCGCTTCATCGGTCCTCAAACCAAAAGCACAGGAAACGCGCCACCCAGCACTCACCCCCTTGACATAGGAGAAACTACTCGGCTCGACCAACGCTCGCGTCGACCGTCCAGAGACCCGGCCTGCTCTGGTCGTCGAACTACCAAGTAAACACGCGCGCGGACACGAACGTGTCGATCTCGCATCCGTGCGAGATGTCAGTTCCTCGCGCGCGGAGAACGCGCATCAGAGTCGGACCCAGGCTGCGACTCTGATGGTCCCACCTCGACCGCCGTTACCCATCACACGACATATTGGGGACATGTTCCAGAGATGGCGCACCAACGAGAACGAGAAAAGCCCCGATTACCGGGGCTTTCTCATGGGCCGTGGAGGACTCGAACCTCCAACCTTGGGATTAAGAGTCCCCTGCTCTACCAGTTGAGCTAACGGCCCGAACGAGCGCCGATCTTAGACGACGCTGCGAGGCGCTTAGGTCGTCGTCGTCGCGCTCTGCGTCTTTGCGGCCTGAAGCTCCTCCTTGAGCTCGGCTCGCTGCGCCTTCGGGACGAGGCTGAGCGCCTTGGCGGCGGCGAGGTCGCCGAGGTCGGTGTTCTTGGCTTGGTAGGCGGCGACCGCGATGTACTCGTAATAGGTCGCGACTCCAGGGTTCGCCGCAGCGACGATCTGCCACGCCTGCGCCTCGTGAGTGTAGTCGCCGATGTCCTCGTACGCCTCGGCCATGATCCGTGCGAGCGTGCTGTCGGGATGCTTGTCGAGCTGGAGATAGCGCTGCCAAGCCTGGCCCGCGGCGGCGAGCTCGCGCTTGCCCGCGGCGGTGTACGCCTGCGTAGACTGATCGTAGCCCCCGCCCTGACCTGCGTCGTCGTAACGCGCCTGAGCGAGGTTCGCCCAGGCCTGCGGATCGTTCGGCTCGAGCTTGGTCTGCTTCTCGGCGTTCTTCTGCTGCTGGCTGACGTACTGCTTGGCGGCACTGCTGCCGCCGCTCGGGCTGAATGCATTCAACAGCCCGCCGACGCCGTTCCCGGCGCCAACGCCGAACAGCACCAGCCCACCGCCCATCAGGACGGCGAGCCCGAGGTAGATCACCTGGATGGTGCGTCTCCGGCCGCGACCGCGTAGATCGAACAGCATCTCAGGGCACCCGTCAGGTCGGGTCCGTATTCGGTCCTGACAGGTTTGCTGCCTCGCGCGCGGCGCTCCTGCGATCGGCCATCTTCAACATCACGATACTGAGGAGGTACAACAGCAGCAGCGGCACCATCTCGAGCAAGGTCGTGACGGGGTCGGCGCCTGGGAGCGCCGCGGCGATGATCGCGATGATCACGATCGCGTACCGCCATTGATGCGTCAGCGTCCGGGAATTGAGCACGCCGATGCGATCGAGCGCGAGCAGACCCAGCGGCAGCTGGAAGGTGAGCCCGATCCCGAGCATCGTGAGGATCTCGAACTCGTAATAAGGCTTGGCCTGCAGCAGGCTGTCGAAGTTGGTGCTGTTGAACCCCTGTAAGAACTTGACCGCCGGGGGCAGGACGAGGAAGTAGGCGAACACGACGCCGGCGGTAAAGAGAGCCGGGGCCATCAGCATCAGCGGGAATGCGTTCCGTCTCTCCTCCGGTTTGAAAGCCGGCAGCACGAACGCGTACACCTGGTAGATCAGCAGCGGCAGGCAGAACAGGAGCGCGAAGTACGCCGCAATCGCCATCGTGGTCGTGAACGGCTCGGCGACGCCGATCGTGATCGGCTTCTCCTTCTGGACCTTGGTCGGGAGCGCGGCGGCGAACCTGCCGAGATGCCCCGCTGCCCCGGCGATGTCCGCGCGGTCGGCAGCCGACAGATCGCTCGCCTTGGCAAGCGCGAGGAGGTCGGCAGCCGCCGCCAAGACCTGGGCGCGCTGATTGACCGCGGCGCGCTGCTGCGCGGTGGTCGCGGACGAGAACGGAATCGATTTGTTCAGCAGCTTGAGCAGGGGGGCGTTCTGCCAGAAGCACAGCCCGAACGCGACCGCCAGCGCGATCGAGCAGACGATCAGCCGTGATCGCAGCTCGTCCAGATGGTCGACGATGCTCAGGCGGTCTTCATGCCCGATGGGCCGGAGCTTCCTAGCCATGACGACCGTCTAGCGCGGTGCGCTACGCGCTGCGCTCGGTGCCGGCGTCTGCCGGCTCGCGCGGGCTTTCCGGAGTCGCCTCCGGGATCACGGTCGCGCGAGAGATCGCTGGGACCTCGTCGTCGTCGGACTTCGAATCCCCGGTGATCTCCTCCTTGAACTCGCGCATTCCCTGACCCAGTCCGCGACCGAGCCCCGGGAGACGCTTCGCGCCGAAGAGCACGAGCACGATGGCAAGGACGATTAAGAGGTTCTCGGGATTGCTGAACACGGGTGTCGTAATCCGGGGTGGTTTCCACAGAGTAGCGATCAACGGCGAGACCGGTTCGCCGAGGCGCTCAAGTCGTGCTGCTTGCGCGCCGATGAAGAGCTAGCCGCAGAGGTCGACAAAATGAGCAACCAGCCCCCCGACCAGCATTCAGTTCGCCGAATCGTCCTTCCCAGCGGACGAAAGATCGACGTGATCCGCTTCACCGACGACGTCGACGAGGAGCTCAGCGGGCTGGACGTCTGCCCCGAGTGCGAATGCCAGCTCGTCCAGCCAACCTCATGGGCGCAAGCCGGACCGAGCCAGTGGCACCTCGCGCTGTATTGCCCGAACTGTCAATGGACAGGCGGGGGCAACTTCGATCAAGGGCGAGTCGAGCGCTTCGAGGACACCCTCGAGAACGGCGTGCAGGACATCCTCCGCGATCTCAAGCAACTGACGTACGCCAACATGACCGCCGAGATCGAGCGCTTCGTCGAGGCGCTGCGCTCCGATCTGATCCTCCCCGAGGACTTCTAGCGCACTCCGCGCGCGGCGCTCAGTTGGAGCGTCGCGATCGGATCCAGTTGGAGCATCGGATCGGATCCGCGCTCAGGAGTACCGCTCGACCACGCCGTCGGCGACAAGCTCGAGCACGTCGAGCTGCCGTCGCGGCAGCGACGGGAGCATCGACTTCCCCTCGGCGACGAGCTCGAGCGCCCGCTCGCGGGCCGCCTGCAACGCGCCCGATGTCGCGAGCCGCTCGCACACGTCGAGCGCCTGGGCCGGCGTGCGCACGCCACCGAGGTCGAGCGCGGCGACCTCTGGATCGCGCTCGCGCGCGAGGATCAAGGGCAGCGTCGCCGTGCCGTCGAGCAGATCGGTACCTCGTGGCTTCCCGGTCCGTTCCGGCGGGCCTGTCACGTCGAGGACGTCGTCCAGGATCTGGAAGGCGATCCCGATCCGTTCACCGAAGGAGCCAAGCGCGTCGACGGCGCCGGACCCCTCGATCGAGCCGAGCTCACAAGCGGCGCGGAAGAGCACACCCGTCTTCAGCCGGCAGCGCTCGAGGTACCGCGCCACCGTCACGTCGGGGCTCCAAGCATCGGCGCGCTGCATCAGCTCGCCTCGCGCGAGCGCCGTGCTCGCGCGAGAAAGCGAGCCCACAGCGCGCCCTGAGCCGCCGCCGGCGAGCTCCGCGAACGCCCGCGCGAACAACAGGTCACCGGTTGCGGTCGCCTGGTCGCGACCACCGGTGGCCACCACGCTCGGCCTGCCACGGCGCAGAGCCGCGCCATCGAGCACGTCGTCGTGCACGAGGCTCGCGCTGTGGACGAGCTCAACCGCGACCGCCGCCCGCACGAGACCATCGGTCTCGGGCGGCGGGACGCCGGCGGCGAGGAAGACAAGTAGGGGTCGTAGGCGCTTACCTCCGGCGGCGATCGTGTCGCCCGCATGGCGCACGAGCTCGGGGCCGTACCCCGACGTGATCGCCGCCATTCGCTCCTCGAGGCGCTCCATCAGCCTCGGGACGCCCGCCCCACCGGCTTCACGTACAGCATTGACGGCGCTCATCCGTGGCTCCGCGGCTCCCGGTCGCCATCGTCGTCACCGACGACCCCAACGTGCAGGGCGATGATTCCGCCCGCCGTGAGGATGTACCGAACATCGCGCAGACCCGAGCGGCTCATCGCCGCCGCCAGTTCGGCGGGACCCGGAAACCGACGTACCGAGCTCGGAAGGTAGTCGTAGGCCTCGCGGTCGCCGGCAAGGCGCCCGAGGGCCGGGATAGCCCGGTCGAACCAGATGCGAAAAAAGGTCGACAGCGGACGCCGCTGCGGCGTCGTTATCTCGAGCACGACGACGCGCCCGCCGGGCCGAACGACCCGCGCCATCTCGCGGAGTCCCGTGTCGAGATCGGAGAAATTGCGTGCGCCAAATCCCACAGTCGCGGCGTCGAACTCGTCATCGGCGTGGGGAAGCGAGAGCGCATTCGCGAACTCGAAGCGCACTCCGACGCCCTCGTCGGCGCCGAGCCGGGCCGACGCCTTGGCGCGCGCCAGCTCGAGCATCCGCTCGGAGAAGTCGCTTGCCACCACCTGCCCGCCGGGAGCCACGCGTCCGGACAGCTCGAGCGCCAGGTCGCCCGTCCCCGTGGCCACGTCGAGCACCCGGTCGCCTGGACTCAGCGCGGCCAGGTCGGCCGCCCGGCTCCGCCAGCCGTGGTGCAGGCCGGCCGTCATGAACGTGTTCATCAGGTCGTAGAGGCCCGCGATGCGGTCGAACATCGCGCGCACCTGCGTCTCCTCGAGGGTGCCCGGGGTGCCGTCCAAAGGTAAGGGCAGAGTCGCCGCCACAACAGCCGTACGGGCTACTGCAGGTCGCTCAAGAACGTGACCAGGTCCTTGAACTTGGTGGGGTACTGCTGCGCGATGCTCCTGAACGAGGGCATCGGGGGGGTCGGGTTCTTCAGCGTCGACGCGATCGCGGCCGGCTTGAGATAGAGGCCGACCCTGGCGAGGTTGGGACCGACGCCGGCGGAGTTCCCGCTGTCGCCGAGCCGGTGGCAGGCGAGGCACCCGGACTGGCCCATGACGAGCTTGCCCGCGTTGAACGTCGCCGTCTCGGACGGGGTGAGGTTGGAGGGAGCTTTCAGCGCGACCACGCTGATCGATCCGGCGTTGGCGCCCGAGTAGGTGAGGTACGCCATCGCCATGATCGTCAGGATGCCGGCCGTCAGCGCAACCGGGCGGCGCTCGATCCGTCGCTCGGGACTGCGATCGTAGAACGGCAGCAGGAAGAGCAGGACCATGCACACCGTCGGAACGCCGATCGTTGCGAGCTGCGTCCACACCGGCGGCTTGATCACCCGTAGGACTTCGAACAGGAAGAAGAAGTACCAATCGGGCCGGGGCACGTAGGTCGTCGTCGTCGGATCGGCTTTCGGCCCGAGCTCGGCACCGAACATGAGCGACAGGAAGATGATCACCAGCAGCACGATCACCGCCATCGCGGAGTCCTTGGCCACGGCGTAGGGGAAGAACGGCTTGCCCTCGTTCTTCAGGATCGAGTACTCGCGGAGGTAGGCCTCCTTCTCTGCCTGGTTCACGCGCCCCCCCTCACACTTCCGCGACGTCGAGCTCGGGCTCTTCGTCGGGCTTGGTCCACGGCGGCGCGGTGATCCCCAGCTTGGCGACCAGGTACAGGTGCACGCTGATCAGGGCGATGATCAGCCCCGGCACGAGCAGCATGTGGATGGCGTAGAACCGCGACAGCGTGGTCGCGCCGAACTCGGGCCCGGCGCGCAGGAAGTCGGAGATGTAGGGCCCGAGGAACGGCGCCGTGCCGTTGATGTTCACGCCGACGATCGTGGCCCAGTAGGCGCGGTCGTCGAAGGGGAGCAGGTAGCCCGTGAACGACATCGCGAGCGTCAGGATCAGCAGGACGACACCGATGATCCAGGTCATCTCGCGCGGATACTTGTAGGCGCCGAAGAAGAACGTCCGCCCCATATGGAGGAAGATCAGGATCACCATCACCGACGCCCCCCACTTGTGCATCCCGCGCACGAACTGACCGAGGAACGCGTCGTCGACGATGTAGCGCATCGACTCGTAGGCCCCACCGGTCGCGTCGGGGCGGTAGTACATCGCGAGAAAGACGCCGGTAATCGTCTGGGAGAGGAACGCGAACAGCGTCGCCGAGCCGAGGGTGTAGAACCAGTTTCCGTGCGGGACCTTGCGGAACATCAGCCAGCGCAGACCGCCAGAAAGCGACGTGCGCTCGTCGATCCAGTCGACGACGGTGACGCCCGCCTCCTGGGCGGCCTCCGCCGGCGACACCTTCCCGCTTCCGTGCTCGTTCCCGTTCCCGTTCTGACCGGGTCGCTTCGGCTTTGGCTGGAGGACCTTGGGAATCGGGGGCGTTGGCAGTCGAGGCATCGAGTCGGCCGCTAGCCCGCGGGGATGCCCGCCGGGGGCAGGGGGAGGTTCGTTGTCGGCGGAAGCGTCGCGGTCGAGAACCGCGACGGGTAGAGGTACTGGCCGATCCCGTCGAGAGGCTGGCCGGGGTCGCGGTTCGAGAAGCGCTTGATCTCAACGTTGACTGAGTACATCGGGCCGAGATAGACGTACCCGTTGCGGATCAGCGTGTAGAAGCGGTTCAGTGGCCGCACGGGAGGACCGTCGATGCGAATGCCGCGGAAGTTGTAGACCCCGCCGTGGCACGGACACGCGAAGATCGACGCCGACTCCACCCATTCCACCGGACAACCGAGATGTGAGCACCGTGAGGTGAGCGCGATGATCTGGTTGTACTCGTCCTCGGGCTCGACGTCGATCGCCGGGTCGCGCTTGCGGATATAAGCCGTGCTCTTGCCCGCTTCGCCGACGTTCGCAACGAGCGCGATCACGCGGAGGGAGTAGACGAGGGGCTGGAAATCGTCCGGCCTGCCGATGATCTGCCACTCGAACGGCTCACGACTGAACACGGGGCCGAGCGCGAAACCCAGCGCCGGGAGCGTGAACGCGGCGGCCGCGATCCCGCCGAGCCCCTGGGCTGTGACGTTCATGAAGCGCCGGCGTGTGACGGTCTCGCCCTCGAAAGCGCCGGGCATGTTCAGGTCGACGGTGTACTTCGACAGGTTCTTTTTATGTTTGTCGGCCACGAATAAGCTCAAACCGAGGGAGATGGCGAATTCAACAGCGTCGGGAAGCCTATCGTCAACATCGAGGCGTGCGTCACTAGGGACGGGTCGCCTCGGCTGCCGCGCTCCGCAGCGCCGCGGCGGCGCCCGGGTCCCCGGCCCGCGCGAGCGCCTTCGCGTGGGCATGGCGCGCGTCCGTGCCCCATCCGATCGCGACGGCTCCCGCCGTCCACACGGCGTCGGCGAGCTCAGGGTCGCGCGCGACGTGGGCTTGGGCGACGAGGGAGATCACGTCGGCCAGCTCACCGATCGCCTCGAGATCCCCGATCCGCGCCAGCCGGGCCAACCCGAGGGCATACAGCTGGTCCCCGAGCAGCAGAGCCAGGTCCGGGTCCGCGGTGCGCACCACGCGCTGGGGGCCGTAATGCAGGCGGCAGCCCTCGAAGATCATCTCGACCAGCACCTGATACTCGGCCTCGAAGCCCTGAACGCGGGGACCGGCAGCGGCCAGCCGAGCGGGCTCCGAGAACCCGCCCGATGCATCGTGATCACCGGTCAGCTCCGCGATCGTCCCACCCTCGGCGCGCAGTGCGGTGGCGAAGGCCGTGCTTGTCGAGCTCGCGTGCGACGGTGGCGCGCTCACGCCGACCTCTCCGCAAAGGCGTCAGCGGCGGCAGCGACTGTCTGCTCGACGTCCTCGTCGGTGTGCGCGAGCGAAGGAAACCAAGCCTCGAACTGCGACGGCGGCGGGTACACGCCGCGCGCCAGCAGCCCACGGCACCAGGCCCCGTAGGCGTTGACGTCGCAGCCCGCCGCGGCCGCGTAGTCGGCCACCGGCGCGACCGTAAAGAAGACGGTCAGAAGCCCGGGAACGGACTGGACCACGACCGACCTCCCCGCGGCGGCGGCCGCGTCGCGCAGGCCGTCGGCGAGCTGCTCCGTCAGCGCCGTGAGCCGTGCGTACGCTGTTTCGTCGAGTAGTCGGAGCGTCGCAAGCCCGGCCGCGACCGCGAGCGGGTTCCCAGACAGCGTGCCTGCCTGATAGACGTCACCCGCGGGGGCGATCCGCCCGAGCAGGTCTCGCCGACCGCCATAGGCCGCGGCCGGGAGGCCGCCACCGAGGACCTTGCCCATGATCGTCAGGTCGGGCATGACCGAGAAGCGCTCCTGCGCGCCTCCCCGGTCGACGCGGAAGCCGGTGATCACCTCGTCGAAGATCAGAAGCGCTCCTGTCGCGTCGGCGCGTTCTCGCAGCAGTTCGAGAAATCCCGGGGCGGGCGGCACGACGCCCATGTTGGCCGGCACCGGCTCGGCGATGATCGCGGCGAGCTCGTGGCGCCCGCAGGCCTCGCGCAAAGCGTATGGATCGTTCCAGGGCAGGATCACCGTCGCGGCCGCGGCACCGGTAGGGACCCCCGGGCTTGCTGGGATGCCCTGCGTAGCCAGGCCCGAGCCGGCCTCGGCGAGCAGACCGTCGACGTGGCCGTGATACGCCCCGGCGAACTTGAGCACGAGCTCGCGGCCGGTCACGGCGCGGGCGAGCCGCAGCGCACTCATCGTCGCCTCCGTCCCCGAGGACGTCATCCGCATCATCTCGACCGACGGCATCCGCTCCACGACCTCCGCCGCCAGCTCGACCTCCCCCTCTGTCGGAGCCCCAAACGTCGTCCCCCGCCGAGCCGTTTCGACGATCGCCTCCACCACCGCGGGGTGGGCATGACCGGCAATCAGCGGGCCCCAAGACGACACCCAGTCGACATAATCGTTGCCGTCGACGTCGGTGAGGGTTGCGCCCGAGCCGCGTGCGATGAAGATCGGATCCCGCCCGATCGCGCGCATCGCCCGAACCGGCGAATTCACCCCTCCCGGTATCAGCCCCAGCGCCCGGCGATACAACGCTGATGAGCGGCCCGCAGCGGCGCGAGTCGAGCTCATCGGCTCAGGCGCCAGGCGGGTCGCAGGGGAGCTGTGCGGGGGGTGCGGATCTGCGGAGCTTGCGTATGCGACCTCCGCAGATCCGCACCCCCCGCACAGCTACACCCCCGCGTGCTCGCGCTCCCAAGCGCGGTACTCGTCCGTGAAGTACAGCAAGCGAATCTTCTTGAACTCCGTCGACGAATACAGCGTCGACCGTTCGTCGATCCCGGTGGACTCGGCGATCGAGTCGAGGATCGCATCGCACTCCTCCTTCGAGCGCCCGTGGGCCATCGTGAACACCGAATACGGCCAGTCGGCGTAAGTGGGGCGCTGGTAACAGTGAGAGATGCCGCGGAACGCCGCCATTCGCGGACCAAGCTCCGCGATCCGCTCGTCGGGCACCTTCCACACGCCCATGCCGTTGGCGCTGAAGCCGGCGCGCCGGTGAAAGAGGATCGCCGCGACACGGCGCAGAAGCTTGCGCTCGCGCATCCCCGCGAGGTGCTCGAGCAGGCGCTTCTGGGTCATCCCAAGCTCGGCGGCAGCGGGGGCATAAGGCTCCGGGATCACAGGCATGTCCCCCTGCAGCGCCCGGATCACGGCCCTGTCGAGCTCGTCGTAGGGCTGCGGCTCGGTCTCCGCGGGCTCGGCGACCTCGACCGGCTGCGCCAGCGCGCTCGTGTCGCCTTCCATCTCCAGATCCATTCGGATCTTGAACAGCTTCAGCGTCGGCAGCTGGCGGATCGACTCGGCACCGGCTTCCCGTCCGAGCACGTCGAGCGTCCCCTGCACTCCGAGCGGCGAGTCAGGCTCGGTCGCGATCGTGAACCAGATGTTGAACTCGTGGTTGCGCAGGTAGTTGTGCGACACGCCCGGATGGGCGTTGATGATCGTCGCGGCGCGCCACGGATTCTCCGGATCGACCTTCGCGGCGACGAGCATCGACGAGTACCCGAGCGCGCGAGTGTCGAAGATCGGGGTGATCTGGCGGATGATGCGCTGGTCGAGGAGGTATTGCACGCGTGCGATCACATCGGCTTCGGAGATGCGGGCATCGGCGGCGACGCTCGCGTACGGCCGAGGCGCCAGCGGAAAGCTGCCCTGCATCAGGTTCAGCAGACGCTTGTCGAGCTCGTCGAGGGGGATCGCCGCGCCGTGGGTGCGGCTGCGGAGCTTCGGGATTGCCGTTACGTCTCTTGTAGCCATCTCGCAGCATCCTTCGCGTGGTAGGTGATCACGATGTCGGCCCCGGCTCTCCTGATCGAGGTCAGGGCCTCCAACACGGCGGCGCGTTCGTCGAGGTAGCCGGCCGCTGCGGCGGCCTTGACCATGGCGTACTCGCCGCTGACGTTGTATGCGGCCACGGGCATCGCGGCCTCCTGCTTGACCCGGCGGATGACGTCGAGGTAGGGAAGTGCCGGCTTGACCATGACGATGTCTGCCCCCTCCTGCACGTCGAGCAGCGTCTCGCGCACCGCTTCGTCGCCGTTCGCGGGGTCCATCTGGTAGGAGCGCCGATCACCGAACGCTGGTGCCGAACCGGCTGCTTCGCGAAACGGTCCGTAGAACGCGGAGGCGAACTTCGCGCTGTAAGCGAGGATCGGAGTCTCGACGAGCCCGTCATCGTCGAGCGCGGCGCGGATCGCACCGACGCGCCCGTCCATCATGTCGCTCGGCGCGACGACGTCGGCACCGGCACGCGCCTGCGAGACGGCGGTCCGGGCGAGGCGCTCGAGCGTTGCGTCGTTGTCCACGATACCGTCGGGGCGCAGGACCCCGCAGTGCCCGTGACTCGTGTATTCGCACAAGCAGAGGTCAGCGATCACGAGCAACTCGGGATGGGCCTGCTTGATTGCCCGGGTCGTCAGCTGGACGACCCCTTCGTCGTCCCACGCCTCCGAGCCGTCCTCGTCCTTGCTCAGCGGAATCCCGAACAGGAGCACAGCGGGGATCCCGAGCGCCAGCGCCTCGCCCGCCTCGGTGACCGCATGGGCGATCGACAGGCGGTCGACGCCGGGCATCGCCGCGATCGGCTCACGCCCCTCGATCCCATGCGCGACGAACATCGGGTACACGAAGTCCGCAGGCGTCAGCCGCGTCTCGCGCACGAGGCCACGCAGGGCATGGGTGGTGCGCAGCCGGCGCAGGCGAGTCTGCGGAAAGGGCATCGTGACTGAGGATACCGGCGGTCCGCCCCTCCGGGGCAGGCGCGCGGTCCGAGGCCTAAAGCACCTTCCAGGGCTCCACGCGCCACGCGGCGACGAGGCCCGCCTTCACGTACGGGTCCGAGCGGGCAAACGCCTCGATCGTCGAGCGCCCGACGTCTCCGAACACGATCATCGCGCCGTGCGGCGGATCTCCGAGCGGGCCCGCCATCACCACCTGACCAGACTCACGACCCGCTTGAATCCCCGCCAGGTGCGCCTCGCGGTACGGCCCACGCCGCTCGAGGATGTCCGCGACGTAGTCGTAGAAGAGGATCTGGCGAGTCACGCGCGACACACTAACCGGGCCACCATCGAAGAGGCGTCCGATCTGCGGCGCCGTCCCCACGAGCATCACGCGCCCGTCGCGCGGCATCACGCAAATCTCCTCACCGCCACGCGAGCCAGCCCGCCGAATGCCACGGCCAGCCCAGCGAGATGCACGAGCGGCCAGCCGATTGCCGGCGCCGTGCCGCTGAAGGCGTTATTGGCCGCGTCGAGGGCCGGCTTGAAGGGAAACGCGAACGCCACCGCATCGAGCACCGACTTCAGGCTGCCCGAGACCGCGACGGCGGGGACAAGCGCGATGAAGGCAATCGGCAGCGAGAGCATGAACGCCAGCAGCGACGCCGCCCGCACCTCGCGAGCGAGCCCTCCGATGGCCACGCCAAGCGCCCCGAACGCAATTCCCGCCAGCAAGAGCGCCAGCACCCAGAGTGGGAACCGCGACCACTGCAAGGGGACGAACGTCGACACGCCGACCGTCATCACGATCGCCGCCGCCGCGGCGCATCCTCCGGCGAGCACGACCTTCTCGGCGAGCAGCGCCCCGGGCGAGACGAGCCCGCGCACGAGCCTGGCGAATGCGTGCTCCTCCCGTTCGAGCGCAAGCATTCCCGCCGCCAGGACCAGGGTCACGAGCATCAGCGAGAAGATCACCGCGATCGTCACGGCGTAGGTTGCCGCCGGCGTTGTCCGGCCCGCGAGCTCGGTCTGATCGACGGTCAATGGAGTCCCGATCGACCCGAGGACCGGACTCGCGAAGGCAAGTCCCTCGATCGCCAGGGTGGCGAACGCCACCACCCTGTTCAACTCGGGTCGTAAGGGCGACCTCGCCGGCAGCGCCGTGATCGCTCGCTGCAGCAGCCGCCGCGAGTCGCGCAGGCCGAGCAGCCGGAAGTTCTCGCCGCCGAACTGGATCGTGCCGCCGCTCAGAACCTGCTGGAGATCGCTCACCGCCACGCGCAGGACCTGCTTCGACACCGCCTGCTCGACGTCGCTGAGCCGCGTCTGGATCGCCTGATCGGCGAACTGCCGTTCGACGGGATCCTTGCTGTTGAGGATCAGCTGCACCATCGGGCTCCCGACGCCGGTTGTGACCAGACTCTGGATTTGTTGCGGGATGTCGGCCGGCACGATCAACGCGGCGAGCGCTCGGCCCGAGGTCACGGCGGCGACCGCCTGCGCCTGCGAGTGGACGATGATCGGCTGGATCGACGCGAACAGATCCTTGGCGTAATTGGAGATGTTGATGTCCTGGGAGCCGAAGCGAATTCGTCCCTGCCCCTTCGGCACCTGCGTGAGAAACGCGACCTTCGGTTTCCCCGGCGGGCTCGAGAGCGCGAAGCCGATCATCAGTGCGAGCGTGATCGGGTAGATGATCAGGAGCGCGACGAGCAGCGGCGAGCGCCGCAGGATCTGGAGGTCCTTGACCAGCAGCCAGCGCATCGCCGATCAGTGGCCGCACAGATCGAGGAACCGCACGAACGCTGCCTCGAAGTCGCGCGGATCGCCCCCGACGGCTCGCCCGAGCTCGCCGGGCGTGCCGACGAACAGGAGCTCCCCGTCGGCCAGCACGAGGACGCGATCGGCGTACCGCTCGACCTCCACCACGTTGTGGGTCGAGTACACGACGGTCGTGCCCCGACCGGCCAGCCCACCGATGAAGCCCCACAGCCGCTCGCGCTGACGGGGATCCAGGGACGCGGACGGCTCGTCGAGGAGCAGCGCCGTCGGTTCGCACAGGAGTCCGATCGCGACGTTGACGCGCTGCTGGTTCCCCGCGGAGAGCCGCCCCACCTCTTCGTTGGCGCGCTCGTGCAGATCGGTGTGGTCGAGCATTCGCTCGACCGCCGAGTCGGGGTCAGAAAGCTTCTCCAGGCGAGCGAACAGTCGCAGGTTCTCCGCGACGGAGAGCTTCGAATAGATCGCCGGCTGCTGCGGCACCCAGCCGACCTTGCGCCCTGGACTGCTCACTTCGCCGCCGGTCGGGGCTTGGATCCCGGCCAGGATCGACAGCAGCGTCGTCTTGCCCGCTCCGTTCGGCCCGATGATCGCGAGCAGCTCGCCCGAGTACGCCTCGAAGCTCACGTCGCGTAGCGCCGTGCGGTCCCCGAAGCGCTTGGTCACTGCGCGGGCGGCGACCGTCGCCTGGCGCGTGGGGGCCGTGGTCGGCATGACGCGGGCAGGCTACCCGGGCGTCCGCACCCGAGGCTCCAGAGAGGAGCCGCAGGCGCGGCAGAACGCGTCGCCGGCTTCGATCGCCACATCGCAGTCCGGGCAGCGGTCTGGGAGGACGGCGCGCGCGTCGGCGCTCGATCCGATCCCGACCGAGCTCGCCCCCGACCCGACCCCGACCGCGCCCGCCACCCTGGTGCTCCAGGGCTCGAGGATCAGGTGACCGCGCAGGTAGACGACGGTCTCGCGGAGCACGGCGGCGACCGGAAGCGCGATCAGCGCGCCGGCGATCCCGTACAGCTCGTCCCCGATCAGCAGGGCCAAGATGATCAGGATCGGATTGATGCGCAGCGAGATCCTGAACACCTGCGGCGCTACGAGGTGCCCTTCGAGCTGCTGCAACACGATGAACAGGATCGTCACCCAGACGGCGGTGATCGGATGGCCGAGGAGCGCCACGACCACCGGCGGGAGCGCGCCGAGGAACGGCCCGACGTAGGGAACGAGCTCCATCAGTCCGTAGAAGCCGCCGAAGAACAAGGCGTAGCGGCTGCCGTCGGGAAAGATCCCGACGGTTCCGAAGACCCACAGCGCGACCGCCGCGCTTGTGCCCATCAGGAAGCTGAACAGGACCTGGCCGCGAACGTAGCCGAGCACCGCTCTCTGCACGAGATGCGGGTAGTCGTCCTGCGGTGTCCCGTCACCGGGCGGCATCACCCGCCGCACGATGTTTCCGATCGGCTCAGAGTAGATCAACAGGTAGACCGACAGCACCAACACGAGCACGAGCGCGAACGAGATCTCGGCCACTTTCTGGAGCAGGTCACTCGAGAACGAGACGATGTCTCCCGATCGCTTGAGAATGCCCTTCTCGAGCGTGTCCACGGCGGTCTGACCCTGCTTCTTGATTTGGATCTTGATCCCGTGGTGGTTGAACCAGGTCTGCAGGTTCCCGAGGTCGCTGTTCGCCTGGCGAACGATCGTCGGGACATCGGCTTGGAAGTGCTCGATCTGCGTGCTGACCGGATTGGAGAGGAACACTCCGACCACGGCGAGGACGGCCACGCCCGACAGGAACACCAGCAGAATCCCCGCAGGTCGGGGAATTCCGCGCCGTTCGATGATCTTGACCACCGGGTTGAGGATGAGCGCGGTCACGCTCGCGAACACGAGGATCAGGAGGACAGGACCGATCGCCCGCGCCAGCGCCCAGAGGCCAAGGATTCCGATCGGCAGCAGCACGAGCTGAATCCACCGGGGGACCACGACCGGCGGCACCGGCAGGCCCACGGGGACCGGAGGTTCGGGCGAGGCGTCGGCCGCAGACCTGGGCGAGGCGCTCGGCGAGGCGTGCGATAAGGCGTCGGCCGCCGACCGGAGCGACGAGTCGGGCGAGGGGTCGGGCGAGGCGTGCGGTGAGGCCTCGGCCGCCGACCGGAGCGACGAGTCGGGCGAGGCGCCGTGCGAGACGTCGGCCCCGGGGTCGTTCGAGCGGCCTCCTGATCCCGCGACCGGGACACGCTGTGCCAGCAGCCTCCGGATATTGATCGGTCTCCACCTCATCGAGCCTTCTGAGAGTATGGCCGCTCAGAGGACATGATCGAGCCCGTCAGCATCCTGTTCGTGGGCGATATCGTCGGCGGAATTGGCCGGCGCACCGTGCTCTCGCTCCTGCCCGGATTGCGCGAGCGCCTGGCGCCGGACTTCGTCGTCGTCAACGGCGAGAACATCGCCGGCGGCCTGGGCATCACGCCCAAGAACGCCCAGGAGCTGTTCGCGGCAGGGATCGACGTAATCACGCTGGGCAACCACACCTACCGCCACCGCGAGATCTACCCCTACCTCGACGTCGAGCCGCGGATCCTACGACCCGCCAACTTCCTGCGTACCCAGCCCGGTCACGGCTGGTGCACCGTCGAGCGCGACGGCGTTCGGCTCGGCGTCGTGTCGATCTCGGGCAACCTCTTCATGAACGCCAGCCTGCCCGCGTTCTCGGTGATCGAGAACGCCCTCGGCGCGCTCGAGAACGAGGCGGACCAGGTCCTTGTCGACGTCCACGCCGAGGCGACGAGCGAGAAGGTCGGCATGGGGTGGTACCTCGACGGCCGCGTGACGGCGGTGGTCGGGACGCACACGCACGTACCCACGGCCGACGCGCGCATCCTCCCCGGCGGCACCGCATACATCACCGACGTGGGAATGACCGGCCCCCGCGGCGGCGTCATCGGCGTCAAGCGCGAGCTCGCGCTCGACGCGCTGATCAAGAAGATGCCAGTCAAGTTCGAGACCTCGACCGAGGATCCGTGGCTCAACGGCGTGCTGATCCGCGCCGGCGAGCCAATGCGGGCCACCGCGATCGAACAGGTGCTCGAACCCGCCCCGGGCGTGACGTGAGGGCCCCCGAGCGTCGGCACGAACCGAGCGTTGGTAGGCGCCGAGCGCCGGCACGAACCGAGCGCCAACCCAGCGCCGGCACGAACCCAGCCGGGGGTGTCACAACTGATGAGTAATTATTCACCGCCAGTTACCACACCCCCTGCTCCGGAGGCGCTGTGCCTATGCGCATGGAGCTGTCTGCCTATGCTAGCGTCCGTCTTCACACTGAGCCCGCCACACCCCAGGAGGCCGCAATGAAGTTGAGCGCCCGAAATCAGATTCCCGCCACCGTCACCGCCGTCAAACACGGTGAGGCGATCGCCAACGTCACGCTGGACGCGGGCGGAATCCGGCTCGTCGCCTCCATCACCGTCGAGGCGGTCAACGATCTCGGCCTCAGCGAGGGCATGAGCGTGAAGGCGATCATCAAGGCTTCTGACGTGATCCTCGCCACCGACGACTGACGCACCACCCCGGCCGCCCCACCCCGGCCGCCCCACCACCCCGGCCGCACCACCACCCCGGCCGCCCCACCACCCCGGCCCTCACGCCGCCGCCGGGACCGCCATCTCGAGCCCGTCTGGCTTGGGCGCAGGCTTGCCCGGCGCCTGCGGGTAGCTCCCGAACAGTGCGACGATCACGAGCGGGAAGAACCAGACGATGTACAGGTAGAACCAGTAGGTGACGCCGAGCTGGAGGACGATGATCACTGAGGCGGCAAGCGCGGCCACGGTGACAATGTCGCGGCGCCGGGGCACGAGGGCGACGAGCAACGCGAGCCCGACGCCGGCTCCCTGGACCAGGTGCTGCTCGACGCCGAGACCGCCGTAGAGGCCCCACACCGAGAACGGCGCACCGCGCGTGGCCTGGTAGGCGATCGAGTTATGCCAGAACGCGGACAGGTTGTCGTGGAGCAGCACCGGCAGAAAAGCGGCGACCGAGGTCACGACGAACCCGAGCACGTAGAGCGCGACCGAGCGCGGCCGGCCTCGGCCGTCCGGTCCGCGCAGCATCAGCGGTCCGAGCGCCAACGGCGCGAACTTGGTCAGACCGGCAAGCGCGACTGCCGCGCCACGCGCGGGCGCCGAGGAGGCAACGAGAAGCATGATCACCAGGAGTAACGCGACGAGCGAGTCGTTCGAGTCCGACGCGAGCACGAACAGCGTGAACGGATACGCCGCCCACGCATACGCGAGCACGATGCCCAGCGTCGACCCCCGGATCCGCCGCCCGAGGAAGAACAGCCCGACCATCGTCAGCAGGTCGAACGCGATCGCCGCTGCATGTGCCGCAGGCAACGAGTCCCACGTGCCGCTCCAACCAAAGATCTGCACGAACGGAACGTAAGCGAAGTAATTGACCGGGCCGTAGGTGTCACCGTACGCGTTGCCGAGCGGCCAATGTCCGTACAGAGGTGCCCCGTGGACGAGCTTGCTGGCGCCGATCACGCCGGCGTAACCGACATCGATCACGTTCGAATTGGTGACGTTGAGGCCGATCCGGAAGCCGACCAGGAAGATGATCCCGACCGCGAGCCAGTACTTGGGCACCAGGAGGCGCAGCGGCTCGCGCGGGCGCCCGCGCCCGCTCGCGAGCAGCAGCATCCGCGCCACGAGGTAGAGCATGAATGGATAGACGAGCGGGACGGACATCCCGAGGTCCGCATGGTTGAAGAACGCAAGCGAGACGGAGAATCCGAGCAGCACGAGCAGGTCGAGGTGGAGCAGCGTCGGCCGTCGCCGCCACGGGAGGAAGGGGAGCATGAACAGTGCACACAATGGGATCCAGATGTACCAGGCGTTGACGCGCTCCCCGAACGCCCCCGGATACCCGCGTGCCATCGTCCACGCGACCTGAAAGCCTGTCCACGCCTGGGTGACGGTGCCGGAGATGTCGTCGATGTAGACCTGCGCGATCTCCTTGCTCTGGGCGCCTTGACCGGTGAACCAGCTGACCTGCCACTGGCCCGGACCCTTGGTGTAGGCGTACGGATGGCTCCCGGGGTGGCGACGTACGACGGCGGCGACCTTGCTGACGCGGCCGGCGATCCGCTCGACCCCAGCGCCGGTCAGTCGATACCCCGCCGGCGACGTGTTCAGCGAGGAGACGAGCACCGGCGTGCCCGCGTCGGCCGCGGCCTGCGCGCTCGTCGAGACGACGGCGGCTGGCGTCGAGCTCGCGGACTGCGCGAGCGCCGTGCTGGGGAGGAGGAGGGCGAGCAGCGCCGCGAGCAGTGACAGCGCCGGGCGCAAGCTCGAGCCGAGAGGTCCTACGCCCGGAAGCTCCAGAGCTTCTGGCCGAGGAACGAGAGCGGCGTACCGGCGGCGATCGCGATCGCCTGCGCGAGAACCTTGCTCACACCGGCGTCGCTCACGAGCACGATCAGCACGACGTAGGTAAAGCCGAAGGCCACGAGACTGACGATAAAGAAGCGTGCGCCCTGGAACAGCGCGTGATCGTGGCGGGCATCGAACGTCCAGTGGCGGTTCCACCAGAAGTTGTTTATCACCGAGACCAGGAAAGCGATCACGGCCGCGACCCGATAGTCGATCCCTACCACGTGCACGCAGGCCGCGAACACCCCGAGGTTCACCGCGTACCCGGTTGCCCCGACCGCGGCGAAGCGTACGAGCTGAAGCCAGTTGTGGGGGTGACGCACTCCGTGGCGGACCCGGTGGTGCAGCGGCAACGCGACCGCGGTCGTCATCTCGTCGGACATCAACGGCAATGTATCGGCAGAATGTCCGGGCACCGTAAGGAAGCGCCAACGCTAACGCGCCGCTAAGACTGATCCTCTTCTACCCCAAAGTGGTCTTGGATCATGGGCATGATGTCCTGCAGAGACCATTGCTCGCGCACGTCGCGCGTGTCGGGGCCGGTCCCGCACCAGAGCAGCGCGCCGAGTGAATCTGAGCGATGCAGCGAGCCGTGGCTCCCGCCGCCGACGTGGTCGGAGCCGCCCCAATCGACGAACTCGTAGGCCGGCGCCGCCGAGAGCAGCACGTCCCCGGCGGTCGGGCAGTGCAGCGCGGACCAGATGCGCGCGAGCGCGTCGGGGTATTCGGTACTCGTGAAATTGCCGTCATGGACCTCGGCCGCGAGGGCCGCAAGGTCGCCCTCGACGCTCCAGAGCCTTCCGCGAGCATCCATGAGCTCGCCGCCGGAGCAGAAACGGAGCTCCCCGCGGGGGCTCTGGACAACGGCCTCGTGCTCACCCGAGCGCCACAACACGAGATCGACGCCGGTGATCTCCCGGGCGACCTCGATCGCCCGGGCGATCACCTCGTCGCGGCGGTCCTCCTCGAGCGCGTAGATCATGGCCGAGCGCTGCGCGGGGCTGAGGGCGAGCTCGGCGCCAATCGATCGCGACCCGCTCGGCGTCGCGACGTCGAAGTCCGCGAACGCTCGGTCCAGGCGGATCCGTTCCTCGACCGATGCCTGCGAATGGTCCGAGGTGACGATCAGGGCATGGTCCTCGAAGAACGCGTCCGGCCCCCCCGCAGCATGCATCAGGCGTTCGAGCTGCCGGTCGGCCGCGGCGATCGACGTGACCTGGGCGTGGGGTCCGTTCTTGTGCGACCACGCGTCGTTGTCGGGCAGCGAGAAGAGCAAGAAATCGAACAGGTCGTTTTCGACCAGGTACGCGCCGACGCACCCGGTGTGCTGGTCGCGGACGCCGGGCATCCCGAGCTGCCCGCGGCAGCCGGTCTTGCGGCTCGCGTAGAGATCCGCGTAGAAGAGCTCGCGCGGACCATCGATGGTGCGGCGGAACAGCGTCGAGGTGACGACGCGCGCGAGCGCCGTCTCGTTGGAGACCTCGTGCTTGTGGCGGCCACGGTAGATCAGATAGGTCGTTCCCGCGGTGCGCACGTCCACATCGTCGAGCTGCTCGAACACCGTCTTCACGTCGTGCGAGAGGTGCTCGGCGTTCATCCCGTACACGGTGTCGGTGAGCGAGCGCAGAACCCCGAACTGGCGTGTGGCGGAGAAGCTCGAGCCGTACTCGACATATCTCGCTTCCTCGCGGTGATACCAGTTCATGCTGGGGATCCAGTGCTGGTCGGGCCCGGTACCGGTGGCGATCGTCGCGGCGCACACCGGTGTGACCGACGGGAACGCGGCGACGCAGTCGTCCACGTACGCGCCGCGCTCGAGCACTTGGGCGAGCGCGGGGGCACGGCCGACGGCGATCGCCCGGTCGAGCATCGCCGGCTTGAGCGCGTCGATGACCGCGAGCACGAGCTTCTTCGCAGGCGCGCTCATCGCAGGATGCGCAGGCCGGCGTACTTGCGCTCCCCGCGTTGGCGGCCGGCGATCAGCAGCCAGATCAACGCCGCGAGGCCGATCGGGCCGACAGGGGGCAGCAGCACGGAGAGCACGGCGAGCAGGATCGCCGCGACCTCGGCATACAGCGGCAGGGCCGCGGCCGCGGCCGCGTCCAGCCGTGCGCGAACGCGCGCAAACAGCGGCCTGCTGGCCGCGGCGCCGACCACGGCGCACACCGGACCCGCCACGTAGCCGGGCCACACGACCGCATGGCCACGGCATAGCTCGCCAGCGAAGAGCACAGCGCCGATGCCGACGCTGGCCAGGACGACAACCACCGCGAGCGGCCCACGGTCGAGTCCGTCGGCCGGTGCGTTGGTCTGGCGGGTGTGGAGCCGGCGCTCGACGACGCTCAGCACGATGACCCCGAGGACGAGCGCGAGCAGGAATGGCGCGCTCTGCAGGAAGGCGTAGTGGGTGTGCATGAAGTCGAGCTCGACGTCGCCGGCGGCCAGCGCGCCGGCGGCCAGCGCGGGTAGGAAGGGACGGATCCCCACAGCCGCGGCGAGGCCGATCCCCTGGCAGATGTCAAAGACGAGGTGCACGGTGCTGTAGCGTGACGGGACGTGACGATAGACGAGAGGAGCCCGGACGAAGGTTCCAGGCGGCCCCGGTCGACCGCACGCGAGATCGAGCGCTACGCGGCCCTGTTCGCGCAGCGGACGAAGGTGATGAAGTCCTCGGCGATGCGCGACCTGATGGCGCTGACCGAGCGCGACGACGTGATCTCGCTCGCCGGCGGGCTTCCGGACACGTCGACTTTCCCGCCCGACTCCTATGCGTCGCTCATGCGCACGGTCGCCGTGAACTCGTGCGCGCGGGCGCTCCAGTACGCCCCGACCGAGGGACTCGCCCTCGTCAAGCGCTGCATCGCCGACGTCATGCGCGCCGAGGGAATGGAAGTCGATCCCGACGAGGTGCTGGTCACGACCGGCGGGCAGCAGGTGATCGATCTCGTCTGCAAGACGCTCGTCGACCCTGGCGACGTGATCGTCGCCGAGGCGCCGACATACCCGGGCGCCGTGCCGACGTTTTGCGCCTATCAGGCCGACGTTGTCCAGGTGACGATGGACCGCGACGGAATGCGCGTCGACGAGCTCGAGGCCACCCTCGATGAGCTCGAGCGAACCGGGCGGCGCCCCAAGTTCATCTACACGGTGCCGAACTTCCACAATCCCGCCGGGGTCACCCTCTCGCTCGAGCGCCGCCGCGAGCTCGTACGAATCGCGCAGGAGCGGGAGCTGATGGTGCTCGAGGACAATCCGTACGGGCTCCTGCGCTACGAGGGAGAGCGACTGCCGACGCTGTTCTCGCTCGACGCCGGCAATTTCGTCGTCTATGCGGGCACGTTCTCGAAGATCCTCTCGCCCGGGATGCGCCTCGGGTGGACCGTCGCGCCTCGGCCCGTGCTCGAGAAGATGAACATCGGCAAGCAGGCCTCTGACCTGTGCTCGTCATCGCTCTCGCAGTACTTCGTCGCCGCCTACTTCGACGCCAGCCCGTGGCACGATTACGTGCGCTCGCTGATCGAGATCTACCGGCGACGGCGGGATGTGATGCTCGACGCGCTCGCGGAGCACTACCCGCGCGAGGCGGAGTGGACGCACCCGCAGGGTGGCCTGTTCATCTGGGCGACGCTCCCTGCCTACATTGACACGACCGACCTGCTCGCCCGTGCCCTCGAGCAGCGGGTCGCTTTCGTGCCCGGGCGTGCCGCCTACATCGACGGGCGCGGCGGCTCCTCGATGCGACTCAACTTCTCGGGCGTCGGCGAGAGCGAGATCCGCGAGGGCATCAGGCGAATCGGCGAGGTCGTGTGCGAGCAGGTCGCGCTGTATGGAACGCTCACCGGGGCCACTCCCGCCCCGAGCTCGGCTCGAGGCGGCGACCCGCTCCCCGTCGCCGCCGAGACCGAGGCACAGCCGCACAGGCCGGACGACGAGCTCGCCAAGATCCTCCGTCTGCCGGCCACGCGCAAGCGCGCCGGATGACTCCGGACACAGGCGGTTGGCGGGCGCAATGAGTCGCGTAGCGGTGCTCAAGGGCGGGCGCTCGCTCGAGCGCCAGGTGTCGCTGAGGTCGGGCGCGCGCGTCGAGGAGGCGCTCGAGCGCCTCGGTCACGATGTCGTGTCGATCGACGTCGGCGCCGATCTCGTCGAACGCCTGACCGCGGAGCAGCCCGAGGTCGCGTTCGTGGCGCTTCACGGACGCGATGGCGAGGACGGAACCGTGCAGGAGCTGCTCGAGGTGATGGGGATCGCGTACACCGGCTCCGGCGTCTCCGCGTGCATCCGCGCCGCAGATAAGGTTCTCGCCAAGCACGCGATGCGCGATCGCGGCATCCCGACGCCGGATTTCTACGCCTTCAACGAGACAGCGTTCCGGGAGCTCGGCGCCGCCGTCGCCCTCCCTGCGATCGAAGAGCGTCTGCGCTTCCCGATTGTCATCAAGCCCGCCTGCCAGGGGTCGGCGCTCGGGATCAAGTTCGCCCGCACGCCGGCGGACGTGCCGACCGCGCTCGTGGCCGCGTTCTCGTACGACCGCAAGGTTCTGCTCGAGCGCCACGTCAAGGGTCGCGACCTGGCGGTGTCGATCCTCGACGAGAACGGCTCCCCGCGCGCCCTGCCGATCGTCGAGGCCGTGCCGCGTGAGGAGGACTTCTACGACTTCGAATCGCGATACGTGATCGGCCGTACGACGTTCCTGTGCCCAGCAGCCCTGACGCAGGCGATCGGGGATCGCGCCGCGGCACTCGCAGTCGGGGTGTACGAGCTGATCGGCTGCTCCGGGTTCGCCCGCGTCGACATCATGCTCGAGGCGGAGACCGACGAGCTGTACGTACTCGAGCTCAACGCGATCCCCGGGCTGACCGAAACGAGCCTGCTGCCGCAGGCGGCGGACGCGGCGGGGATCGGCTTCGACGAACTGGTGAGACGCATCCTCGAGCGGGCCGGGGAAGGCCGATGACGGGCGCCGGAGAGCAGATGACCCGCACATACCGGACCGTGATGACCGTCGCCGAGCCGGTGATCCGTCTGTGGGGGCAGCTCGAGGTGACAGGGCTCGAGGAGCTGCCGTCCGAGGGCCCGACGCTGATGATCGGCAACCACGACAGCTACTGGGATCCGGTCGCCGTCGGGGTGGCCGCACTTCCGCGCCGTCAGGTCCGAGCCCTCGCCAAGTCGACCTTATGGAAGGCGCCCCCGCTCGCGTGGGTGCTCGACGGGATGGGCCAGATCCCGATCGTGCGCGGTGGCGGCGACACGCAGGCACTCGACGCCGCGGTCAGCGAGCTCGCAGCGGGCGCCTGCATCGGGGTCTTCCCCGAAGGGACGATCTCGCGCGGCACGCTCCTGCGCGCCCGCAGCGGTGCCGGCCGCCTGGCGCTCGCGGTGCCCGAGGCGCGGATCGTCTGCGTCGCGGTGACCGGCACCGTCGACATCATCCGCGTACCCAAGCGGCCTCACATCCGGGTGGAGTTCTTCGCCCCCGCCGGCGGCCGGCCACGGCCACAGGAGAGCGCTTCAGAGCTGATCGTTCGGGTGATGGCCGAGATCCGGACTCGGGCCGCTGTCGTGATCCCCGGCCGGCGCCGGACCGCCGCCCGCTACCGGGCGCGGGCGCAAAGGGCGCGACCACCGGAAGCGCCGGAACCGCCAGAGCCACGGGATCCGCGGGGCCAGAACGGAACGGCGGAGCCGGCTCCGGAACCACCCTCTTAGCTGTCGCCCGCGAAGTCCTCGGGTGTGACACGGTCGAGGAAGTCCTTGAACTTCTCGACGACCTCCTCGGTGTCCTCGACCTCGTGCTCGAACTCGATCGCGGACTCGGCGATCACCTCGTCGGCCGCGAAGATCGGCGCGCCGGCGCGAACCGCCAGCGCGAGGGCATCGCTCGGGCGCGAGTCGATCTCGACGTCGCGGCCGTTCGCACGCAGCGTGATCGATGCGTAGAAGGTGTTCTCGCGCAGCTCAGTCACCGCCACCCGCGCGCACTCGACCTCGAGCTCGCCGAGCACGTCGGCGAGCAGATCGTGCGTCATCGGCCTTGGCGTCGAGGCCCCCTGCAGCTTCATGAGGATCGCCGCCGCCTCCGGATGCCCGATCCAGATGGGCAGGAACTTGTTGCTGTCGACCGTCTTCAGCAGCACGATCGGCTGCTTGCCGACCATGTCGAAGCTCACGCCGTAGATGACCATCTCCTGCACGTCGCGGTCAAGTATAGGCGCGGGTCTGGCCTGCGACTTAAGCAGGTGTTTGAATGACGCCGGGCGGCCCGGGGGACAACACGGACGCCCACGCGCATGAGCGGTGGGCGTCCGCGGCTGGGATCAGTGACGCGGCTAGGCGAGACCGTTGGCCTTCAGAAACTGCCCGGCCACCGAAGCCGGCGACTGCTTGTCAAGGATCACTGCGGCGTTCATCTTCTGGATCGCTGGGAGGGTCAATAGGGCGCTGACCGCATTCAGCGTCTGGGCGAACGCGGGGCCCTCGGCCGAGATCACCTTGTTCGAGACGATCGGAGCGACGTTCTGGTACCCAAAGATGCCCTTGGGATCGGCGAGCGGCGTATACATGCCGGACTTGAGCTCAGGGTCGGTGGTGAAGACGTCGCCCGCCTCCACCTGGCCGGAGTTGATCGCTTGGTAGACGAGCGCGCTCGTCGCCAGCGGCACGAACGTCGGGACGACGTTGTATTCCTTCTTGAGGCCGATCAGGCCCGAGTATCGGGTCGCGTACTCGGGCTCGGCGGCGAGCTTGACCGACTTGCCCAGCTTCGCCAGGTCTCCGACGCTCGTCAGCCCGTGCTGCTTCGCGTAGGCGACCTTCGTCACGACGACGTCGGAATCCGAGAACGGCGTCATGGCAAGGAGGGTGGAACCGTGCTTGGCCAGGAAGGCCTTCGCTTCGTTGTATGCCGCAGCCGCGCTGGCAGGATTGGCGGTGTCGTCGGCCAGCACCGACAAGATCGTTCCCGTGTACTCGGGGTACATGCCGATCTCCCCTGACGTCAGCGCCTTGTAGGTGATCTCCGAGCTGCCGATGTTGTCCTTCAGCGTGACCGTGTAGCCCTTGGCCTTCAGGGCGGTCGCGTACAGGGCGCCGAGAATGTTCTCCTCGGGGAAGTTCTTGTCGCCGATCACGACGGCGGGCCGGCGTTGAGCCCGCTGTGGCAGACGCTCCGCGGTCCGGAAACTCCCGCCGGGCTAGGTGATCGCTCGGGCGGTGCGGCGCTCGGGCGAGATCCGGACGACGTCCCACGCCAGGCCACCCCGCTCCAGCGCCCAGATCACGGCGGCCGACGGGTCGGGCTGCCACCGTCCAAAGCCGTGGCGTGCCGAGGTCGGAAAGGCGTGATGATTGTTGTGCCACGCCTCGCCGAGCGTGGGGAACGCGAGCCACGCGAGGTTGCGCGACTCATCCGCGGTGTCGTAGGACTTGGAGCCGAAGAAGTGGCACAGGGAATTGATGCTGAACGTCGCGTGGTGCAGACAGAAGATCCGTACGACACCGCCCCAGAGCAGTCCGGTCAGTCCGCCGACGACGGACCCGGTCAGCGCAAACCCGAGGCCGAAAGGCAAGGCGAGCCCGGCCAGGACCCAGACGACGAACGTTCGATCCACGAACCGCAGCACCGGGTCCTCGAGGAGATCCGGCGCGTAGCGCCGCTCGCTGGCGACGCCGTCCATCCCGAAGACCCAGCCGAGGTGGGCGTGCACCAGGCCCCGCAGCGCACCTCGCCAGCCGGCGCCGTGCCCGATGTGGGGGCTATGGGGGTCGCCCTCCTGATCGGAGTACGCGTGGTGCATTCGATGCTGCGCGACCCACTCGATCACCGGGCCCTCGGCCGCAGCCGATCCAAGCGCCGCCAGCACGCCGCGAGCGAGCGGATACGTGGTGAAGCTCCGGTGCGTCAGCAAGCGATGAAAGCCGACGGTGACCCCCACGCCCGTCAGCAGGTACATGATCGCGAACACCACTCCGTCCTGCCAGTGAAGCGGCCCGCCCCAAGCGCTGCCGACGGCCCATACCAAGCCCAGCGCGGGCAGGAGCGTCATCGCCCCTGTGACGACGCGATCCGCTACCGGGTGCCCGACCGGATCGAGCTCCCCGTCGGTCAGGTCGACTGCATGGTCCGCTTCCACTGATGGCTCCTCTATTCGCGTGGCCGACACGGGCCGACACTCGAGAAGCGTGACCACCACCCGGCTTTACGGGCAATCCCGTACCGCCAAGCTGGACTTCTCACCGTAGCGGAAACTCGCGCCCCTGGCCAGCCCGCGACCGGAGCCGGCGGGCGCTGCCGTCAGGATCTCCGCGACCCCGGCCCGGTGTCGCGGGCTTCTCAGCGGCTGCAATCGTCGCGACAGCCGATAAAGCGACGCTGAACGACATCCGTTGATCAGGCGACGATGCGGTTGGGCAGGCTAAGGTGCGAGCATGATCTACTCCGGCGGTCCGCTCGGCGAGGGCGAGCTCGATCTGATCGACCGCTACTGGCGGGCGGCCAACTACCTCTCCGTGGGTCAGATCTATCTGCTCGACAATCCGCTCTTGCGCGAGCCGCTGCGGCTCGAGCACATCAAGCCGCGGCTGCTCGGTCACTGGGGCACGACGCCGGGACTCAATTTCATCTACGCCCATGTCAACCGGCTGATCCGGGCACGCGACGTCAACGTGATCTACGTCACCGGCCCCGGTCACGGCGGCCCGGGTCTCGTGGCGAACACCTACCTCGAGGGAACCTACAGCGAGGTCTATCCCCACATCGGGCGCGACAGCGAGGGGCTCAGGCGGCTCTTCCGTCAGTTCTCCTTCCCCGGCGGGATCCCCAGTCATGTCGCGCCCCAGACGCCCGGCTCGATCCACGAGGGGGGCGAGCTCGGCTACGCGATCGTCCATGCGTACGGCGCCGCCTTCGACAACCCCGACCTGCTGGTGTGCTGCGTGATCGGCGACGGTGAGGCCGAGACCGGACCACTGGCGGCGAGCTGGCACTCCAACAAGTTCCTCAATCCCGCCCGAGACGGGGCCGTCCTGCCGATCCTCCACCTCAACGGCTACAAGATCGCCAACCCGACCGTCCTCGCACGCATTCCCGAGCACGAGCTGCGGGCGCTGCTCGAGGGTTACGGCTATGCGCCCCGGTTCGTGGCGGGCTCAGACCCTGCGGCGATGCACGAACTGATGGCCACCACGCTCGACGAGATCGCGCTCGAGATCGGCGAGATCCAGAGCGCCGCCCGCGCCGGCAACGCGACCGGGCGCCCGCGCTGGCCGATGATCGTGCTGCGCACGCTCAAGGGCTGGACCGGTCCCAAGGTGGTCGACGGCCTGCCGGCCGAAGGCTCCTTTCGCTCGCACCAGGTTCCGCTGGCCAACTTCGCGGAGCACCCGGAGCACCTCGCCCAGCTCGAAACGTGGATGCGCTCCTACCGACCCGAGGAGCTCTTCGATCAGGCCGGAGCGCTGCGAGGAGAGCTCGCCGACCTGGCGCCGCAGGGAGAGCGGAGGATGGGCGCCAACCCCCACGCCAACGGCGGTGTGCTTCTGCGCGACCTCGATCTGCCCGACTTCCGGACGTACGGGGCCGACGTGCCGGAACCGGCGCGAACCTCGAGTGAGCCGACACGACTGCTCGGCGCGTTCCTGCGCGACGTCATGCGTCTCAATGCGGAGCACGCGAACTTCCGCCTCTTCGGACCCGACGAGACGGCGTCGAACCGCCTGACCGCCGTCTTCGAGGCCACCGATCGCGTCTGGGAGGCTGAGACGCTGCCCACCGACGACCACCTGGCCCCCGACGGTCGCGTGATGGAGATCCTCTCAGAGCATCTGTGCGAGGGCTGGCTGGAGGGTTATCTGCTCACCGGCCGCCATGGGTTGTTCAGCTGCTACGAGGCGTTCATCCACATCATCGACGCGATGTTCAACCAGCACGCCAAGTGGTTGAAGGTCACGCGCGAGACCCCCTGGCGGGCGCCGATCGCCTCGCTGAACTACCTGCTGACATCCCACGTCTGGCGCCAGGATCACAATGGCTTCTCTCATCAGGATCCGGGCTTCATCGACCATGTCGTCAACAAGAAGGCGGAGATCGTCCGTGTGTACCTGCCCCCGGACGCGAACTGCCTGCTATCGGTCGCCGACCATTGCCTGCGCAGCCGCGAGTACGTCAACGTCATCGTCGCCGGCAAGCAGCCGTCGTTGGACTACCTGAGTATGGACGAGGCGGTCGCGCACTGCACGCGCGGGTTGGGCATCTGGGAGTGGGCCGGTAACGACGAGGGCGGTGAGCCCGACGTGGTGATGGCCTGCGCGGGTGACGTGCCCACGCTGGAGACCGTCGCGGCGGTGGCGCTCCTGCGTGAACATCTCCCGGACCTCCGGGTACGGGTCGTCAATGTGGTGGATCTCATGCGCCTGGAGCCTGCCACGGAGCATCCCCATGGTCTGCCCGACCCCGAGTTCGACGCACTGTTCACAACCGACCGACCGGTGATCTTCGCCTACCACGGCTATCCCTGGCTGATCCACCGCCTCACCTATGGCCGCCAGAACCACCCCAACATCCACGTGCGCGGCTACAAGGAGGAGGGGACGACCACCACGCCCTTCGACATGTTGATGCTCAACGACATGGATCGCTTCCATCTGGTCATGGACGTGATCGACCGCGTCCCCACCCTGGGTTCCCGCGCCTCGGGGCTTCGGCAGCATATGGTCGATGAACGCCTGCGCCATCGGGCTTACACGCGCGAGGTGGGCGACGACCCGCCCGACGTGCGCGACTGGACGTGGAGGACGGGCGAGGCAGAACGCGACGCGCGCGCCTAAGCGTGCGCGTGCTCGTGGTCAATGCCGGTTCCAGCAGCCTCAAGCTCAGCGTCCTCGACCACGACCGACTTTGCGCCGCCCAGGACCTGTCGGCTCCTGGCGCGGCGATCGACCGAGGCGAGGTCGCCGCAGCCGTGCACGAGCTCGGCCCGGTCGATGCGGTCGGGCATCGAATCGTCCACGGAGGCACGCGCTACCTGAAGCCGGTACGCATCGATGACGACGTCGTCGCCGGGCTGCGCGAGCTGTCCGATCTGGCTCCGCTGCATCAGGCGAAGTCGATCGCGGCGCTCGAAGCGGTGGCGGCAGTGCGACCGGATTGCCCGGCCGTGGCGTGCTTTGACACGGCCTTTCACGCCACGATCCCGGCGGGCGCCGCGACCTATGCGCTGCCCCGTTCGTGGCGGGAGCAGTGGGGACTGCGGCGCTTCGGCTTCCACGGTCTTTCCCACGCCTATGCGGCCGGCCGGGCGGCCGAGCTACTGGAGCGCTCGCCAGACGGCCTGCGCGTCGTCACCTGTCATCTCGGCGCCGGCGCCTCGCTCGCCGCCGTGCAGTCCGGGCGCTCGGTCGATACGACGATGGGGTTCACGCCGCTTGAAGGGCTGGCCATGGCCACGCGCTCGGGATCGGTCGATCCGGGACTGCTGCTCTGGCTGCTCGAGCGCACCGAGCTCGGAGAGCAGCAGATGGCGTACGCGCTGGAGCACGAGTCGGGGATGCTGGCGCTCGCCGGTAGCGCCGACATGCGCGTGGTGGTCGAGGCCGCCGCAGACGGCGACCCGAACGGGGAGCTCGCTCTCGACGTGTACACGCATCGCCTCCGGGCCGGCATCGCCGCGATGGCGGCCGCGATGGACGGTCTCGACGCGCTCGTGTGGACGGGCGGCGTAGGCGAGCACGCGCCCACGATCCGCGCCGCGGCGGCGGATGGCTTGGGGTTTCTCGGCGTGCGCATCGACGACGCGCGCAACCGCGACGCCTCCGGTGACGTCGACCTCACCGCACCCGGCGCCGGCGTGCGGGCACTGGTCGTGACGGCACGCGAGGACCTCGAGATCGCGCGGCAGGTTGCCACGGTCCTCGCGTGAGCGGACCCGGCTAACCTAACGTTTGACCGTGCCCGTCGCTCCCAATCCGGCGCCCGATCGGGCCAAGGACGGGCCGGGCCTCGGACGCGGGACGATGGGCAAGTCCGGGCTGGCCGCGCTGACGCTCGGTGCGCTCGGTGTGGTCTTCGGCGACATCGGCACGAGTCCGCTGTACGCGCTCCAGGCCGTATTCAACATTGACAACAGACGCGTACCCGTCACTCGCGCAGACGTGTACGGCGTGATCTCGCTCGTGGTCTGGTCGATCACGATGATCGTCTCGGTCAAGTATGTGACCTTCATCATGAGGGCCGACAACGAGGGAGAGGGCGGGATCATGGCGCTCACCGCCCTGTTGCAAGGGGCAAAGCTGGTGAGCAGGAGAATGAAGTACGTGCTGGTGACGTTGGGGATCATCGGTGCTTCGCTGTTCTACGGAGACGGGGCGATCACACCCGCGATCTCGGTACTCTCGGCGGTCCAAGGACTCCAGGTCGCTGCGCCCACCCTCGGCTCGCTGGTGCTGCCGATCACCGTGGCGGTGCTGATCATCCTGTTCGCGATCCAGCGCTTCGGCACGAATCTGGTCGGCCATCTCTTCGGACCGGTGATGGCGGTCTGGTTTGGCGTGCTGGCCCTGATCGGGGTAGTCGAGATCGCCCAGCACCCCGGCATCCTGCGGGCTCTGTCGCCGACCTATGCGGCGGAGTTCCTGATCGACCATCCCGGCGTCGCCTTCGTCGCGCTTGGCGCCGTGGTGCTCGCGGTGACCGGAGCCGAAGCACTGTACGCCGACATGGGCCACTTCGGCCGCTCGCCGATCCGCCGGGCGTGGTTCGTGCTCGTGTTTCCCGCGCTGACGCTCGACTATCTGGCGCAGGGGTCACTGATCCTCCGTGACCCCAAGGCGGTCTCCAACCCTTTCTTCATCCTCTTGCCCGGGTGGGCGCAGATACCGATGGTGATCCTGGCGACCCTGGCAACGGTGATCGCTTCACAGGCGGTGATATCGGGAGCGTTCAGCGTGACCCATCAAGCGATGCGGCTCGGCTTCTTGCCCCGGATGACGATCCGCCAGACCTCCGAGCACGAGGTCGGGCAGGTCTACGCGCCGGCGGTCAACCTGATCCTCCTGGTGACGGTGGTCGCGATCGTCGTCGGGTTCGGATCCTCGACCGCGCTGGCCTCCGCCTACGGCGTCGCGGTCACCGGCACGTTCGTCCTGAACACGATCCTCTTCCTCGCGGTCGCCCGGCTGCTGTGGCATAAGCCCAGGCGGCTGATCGCGCTCGGCGCCGTCGTGTTCCTCAGCATCGAGGTCACGTTCTTCGCCGCCAATCTGAGCAAGATCGTTCACGGCGGCTGGCTGCCCCTGGCGATCGCTCTCATCGTCTTCACCCTGCTGACGACGTGGCGCAAGGGGCATGAGATCGTGACCCGCAACCGGATCAGGGAAGAGGGTTCGTTGCGTGACTTCATCGATTACGTCAACAGTCGCGACTGTCGGGCCCAACGCGTGCGTGGCACTGCCGTCTTCCTCAACGCCAACCCGAAGACCACGCCGCTCGCCCTGCGCGCCAACGTCGAGCACAACCACGTCCTGCACGAACACGTGATCATCGTTTGCATCAAAGTCGAGCGAATTCCTCACATCGCCAAGTCCGATCGAATCGCGCCCGACCACATCGGTCGCCCGCACGACGGCATCATCGGACTCGTTGCCCGATTCGGCTTTCAAGACCGGCCCGACATCCCCGAAACGCTCCGCCTCGCGGACGAGCAGGAGGTGCTCGAGGGCGATGCCGACGTGGGCGGGGCCTCCTACTTCCTCTCGCAGATGACAATCGTGGCCACTACCAGGCCCGGTATGAAGATGTGGCGGAAGAAGCTGTTTCTGCTCATGGCCCACAACGCCGCCAACCCCGCCCGGTATTTCGGACTTCCAGACGACGGCACGGTGACCATGGGCGAGCGGATCGAGCTCTGAGGCCGTGGGGGCGGGGGTCGGGCACTTTCGAGCGTGCATCGACGCACTCGGAGTGGCATGATCGGCCGATGGCCAAAGACAAGGCACCAGCGGCCGACCCCGCGCCCGTAGGCAAGATCGAGTGGCTCGACGATGTCGCCGACCACGACTACGCCGCGGCCGAGGCTTACCTGTCGATCAAGCTCGACGCGGCGACTGTTGCCAAGCTGCTGGGGCGGCTACGCAAAGCGCCGATCGCCGCGCGGCGCGCGAACGACATCCTCCGTGCCGCCGGACTGACGGCCGCGCCGCTGGACGATCCCGGCGTCATCAAGGACCTGATCAAGGTCATTGAGGGCAAGCGTCTCAGCCCTGTGCTCGTGATCAGGAACAAGAAGGCCGCCGACATCGCCGACGGCTATCACCGCGTGTCGCTCGTGTACCGCATCGATCCCTACGGGGTCGTCCCGCTCAAGCTCGGCTGACTCCTCATTCGAACCCCTCGGGGGGTCCGATCGTGGCGGCCTCACGCCCGAAGCTCTCTACGTAGCGAGCGTGTACTTCACGCCACGTCTCCATCGCCTCGCGGGCCTCCTCCCGGCCGTCGAGCGCGGCTTCGAGGCGGTCAACACAGGTGTGCCAGCCGGCCCCATCGCGTGCCGCCTTCCCGCGCTCGTCGAGTGTGTCGAGCAGCGTCAGCTCGGTGCCTTCCGAGGTCACTCGAAGCTCGAGCCGGACGGTGTCGGTGCCCCAGCGGAGCTCCATCAGCGACGGCGGTTCGTAGGCGATCATCTCGCCGTCGAACGGCGGCGCCTGACCACCGGGAAATGAGAAGTGCAGCGGCGCGCCGACGGCCCGCTCGCCCTCGATCGTGGTCGGGAACCAGTGGGCGAGGTGCTCGGGCTTGGTGATCGCCCGCCACACCCGCTCTCGCGGGTGGCGAAGCGTGCGCGTGAACCGCAGTTGCCAGCGCCCATCGTCGAGATGCTCGAGGGTCCCGTACATCGCGTCCTCCTTATTCGCGCTCGTCACTGTCGTGCGTCGCATCGAGATGCCGTTCGAGGTCATCGAGGCTGGCGGCCCACAGCGATCGGTAGGGCCCGAGCCACTCATCGATCGCCCGTAGTGGCTCCGGACGCACGCGGTAGAGCCGACGCTGTGCGTCGACGCGTACCTCGACAAGCCCAGCCTCGCGCAGGATCCGCAGGTGCTTGGAGACCGCCGGCTGACTCAGCTCGAGCCGCTCCACGAGCTCGCCGACCGAGCACTCAGAGGGTCCCAAGAGGTCAAGGATTCGCCGACGACTCGGCTCCGCAAGGACTTCGAACACGGACATCGCCCGCTAGTATGCCTTGCTGAGCATATAGCTGTCAAGGGATAAGAACTCTCACCTCTCACCTCTCACCTCTCACCTCTCACCTCGGACGTCGCAGGTGTGAGGTGCGCCTCGCGGCTAGGGCGGCAGCGGTTCCGTGGCGGCGATCGTCGCGGCCGCGTGGACCTGCCGGATCGCAAGGAGCTCATCTTCGCCTCCCGCCGTAATCAGCCGTTCGGCGGCGACGAGGAGGTCGTCGATTCGCTCGAGCGCACAGCGAACCGCGCCCGGGTCCGGGTCGCGGCAGACCGCGCGCGCGAGCGCGATCCACGGCAGTGCGCGGGCTGGGGCCGGCGGGGGCGAGGAGATCACCGCGCCGAAGCCCATCAGCAGATAACCGGCGACGCGGATCAACGAGCCGCTTGCCGGACGGACGCGGGCCAGCCGCGGCCGCTGCGCTACCGGGGGTCCGGCGCCGTCGAGCACGGCCGCCATCGTGCCGCCCGCGACGAGCGCGCGGTCCTCTGCGTCGAGCCCAGCGTACGCGGCGGCCCGCATCGCCAGGAACAGGGCGCCGACGGGCCGGCCGTAGGGGATGTCGGAGGCGAACACGATCCGCTCGGCCGGCACGCGCGCGAACAGCTCGACAACGTCCTGGGGTCCGAAGCAGCTCGTGTCGTAGAGCGCACACGGGTGGCCCGCGAAGCCGGTCGCGAACACGCCTTGATCGGCGATCCCTGCATGGGCGAGGACGAGCGGCACCTCTGGGAATTGCCACGCGAGGTCGACGAGCGCCGCCATCGAGCGCATGCCGCGGCCGGCGTGGATCAGGATTGGGACGTGCGCGTCACGCGCCACCCCGAAGATCGCCGGCGCGGCCGCGTGGGCGAACTCGAAGCCCTGGGCGCGGGGATGCAGCTTGATGCCACGGGCGCCGTTGGCCAGGCAACGCTCCGCCTCCGCGACCGGATCCTCCTCGGGGTCGAGCCGACAGTAGGGGATCAACCGACCGTCGCTGACCCGGCTCCATTCGAGCACGCGATCGTTGGGTACGCGGTAGGCGGGATGTCGCTCGGGATCGTGGAAGGGAAACACCACCGCGCGCGCGGTAGAGCCGACCTCCTCGAGCGCCGTCAGGAGCGTGTCGGATGCAAGCGAGCGGCCATCCTCGTCAGCACCAAGGTGCGTGTGAGCGTCGAGGACGCCGTGCGCAGGAGCGAGCTGCGCAAGCTCGGCAAGGATCGAGTCGTGTAAGCCGGTGCTCATGGAGACAGCATCTCGTGACGCCCACAACATAAGCCATGGCGGGCCATTGCTGCGCGATCAGGCGGCGCTGGGCGCGGGCGTGAGATCTCGTGGCAGCGTCGTGGGATTGGGCTCGCTCGTGGGCTCTGGGTCCTCGCTGACGTCGCCCTCGACGTTGAGGTGAGGCAGCAGCCGTTCAAGGCTTCGTGGTAGCGCCCAGTTGGCTTTTCCGAACATGAGCATCAGGGCCGGCACGAGAATCGAGCGGACGATCAAGGCGTCGAGGAGCACGGCGCTGGCGAGACCGAGTCCGAACATCTCGATGATGACCTGGCCGCCGAGGATGAACGAACCGAACACGAAGATCATGATCGCGGCGGCCGCGGTGATCGTCCGGCCGGTCGCTGCCAGCCCGCGGGTGACCGCCAAGCGGTTGTCGTGGGTCTTGTGCCATTCCTCGTAGATACGGGTGACCAGGAACACCTCGTAATCCATCGAGAGCCCGAACAGGATCGCGAACATCATCACCGGGATGAACGCCTCGATCGGACCGGTCGAGTCGATCCCGAACAGCGAGGCGAGCCACCCGAACTGGAACACGGCGGTAATCACGCCGAACGCCGCGCCGGCCGAGAGCAAATTCATGATCGCCGCCGTGGCGGGAATCACGAGGCTGCGGAAGACCGCCGTCAACAGCAGGAAGGAGAGCAGCACGACCATTCCGATGAACAACGGCAGCTTGCCCGAGAGCACACTGGAGAAGTCGGCGAAGATCGCTGTCTGGCCGCCGATCAGGACGTCCACGCCGCTGCCTGCGCTCGCCTTGGGCACGACCTGTCCCCGCAGCGTCGAAAGGAGGCTGCTGGTCGAGGCGGCCTGCGGGGAACCGACCGGGTACACCTCCGCGGTCGCGACTCCCGGCGCCCCGTCGCGTCCCGGGATCGTTACGGGCGCAGTGACGCGCACGACGCCCTTGGTGTGAGCGACCGCGGTCGTGACCTTGGCGAACACGGCTTGCTGACCAGGGCCGTTGACTTGGGCCACGAGCTGCAGCGGCCCGTTGTAGCCCGGGCCGAAGCCCTTGGCCAGTAGGTCATACGCCTTGCGCGTCGTCGTGCCGGACGGGTCAGAGCCCGCGTCTGACGAACCCAGGCGCATCGAGAAGAACGGGATCGCGATCACGACCATCACGAGCGCCGCGGCGGTGGCGACCACCGCGGGGCGAGCCTGCAGGACGTGGGTCCAGCGCTCCCACCAACCGGCCCCGTCGCTGGTCGTCAGCCGGCCGTCGGACAGCGCACGGCGGGCTTTGCGTCCGAGCACGCGGGTGCCGAAGAAGCCGAGGACCGCCGGCAGCAGGGTGAGCGCGGCGAACACCGTGAAGAGGACCACGACCGAAGCGGCGATCGCGACCCCGTAGAGGAAGCTGACCCCGAGAACGAACATTCCCAGCAGCGCGATGCAGACAGTCGTGCCGGCGAACATCACCGCTCGCCCTGAGGTGTCGAGCGCATCGGTGATCGCTTCCTCGATGCTCTTGCCGCGCTGCAGGCCCTGGCGGTATCGCGTCACGATAAACAGCGCGTAGTCAACGCCGACGCCGAGGCCAATGAGCAGCGACAGCTGCGAGCTGAACGACGCCATGTTGATCACATGCGAGAGGAGCCCGATCGTGGCGGTACCGGCGCCGAGCGCGACGCCGGCCGTGATCAACGGGAGCGCAGCGGCCAGCAACGAGCCGAACACCACCAGCAGCACGATCAAGGCCGCGAACGCGCCTAAGCCGACGGTGCTGATGCTGCTCTTGTTGGCCGCCTCGGCAACCTGACCCTCGACCTCGACCTCGAGGCCATTGCCCGCACCTGCCTGCGCGGTGTTGACGAACTGCTGCGCCTGGCTGGTGCTGATCTTGACCGCCTGCTTGGTCAGGGTGACATTCGCGAATGCGATCTGCCCGGACGGCGAGATCTGCGCGGCGCCGCTCGCACCGTAGGGCGAGGCGACCGACGCGACATCGGACAGGGCAGCCACTTTGGCGAGCATCGCCTGGGCACGCGCTCGCACAGCCGGGTTGGTCACCCGACCAGCAGTGACCGCGATCACGACCTGTTCGCTGTCGCCCGACGCCTTGGGCGCGGACTTCTCGAGCAGGTCCTGAGCCTCGAAGCTCTGGGTGCCCTTCAGATTGAAGCTGTCCTCATACGCGGTGCCCGCGCTCTGGCTGATCACGGTCAGCCCGATCAGGGCGACCAGCCACCCGACGAGGACCAACCGACGATGGGTCACGCACCATCTGGCAAGAGTTCGCATGACACCTCCATCGGTTGGCGACGTTCCCGCCTTGAGAGAAATGTCACGGGAGCTTGATCGTCTTCGAGGTCCCGAGGACCTGCCCCTCCACATCGAGCGCCTGTACAGCGACGTACGCCTCTCCGGCTGGGATCCGGATCGCGGTCTCGAACGCTTGCTTGCCCTCCGTGGTCACGGCCGCGAGCGAGCTGGCGCTCGTTCCGGCCAAGACGGTCCATCTGGCGAGCTCGGTGGCCCCGTTCCAGCTCGCGTAGACCGTCGGCTTGCGGCCGCTGACCTTGGCGGCGATCGCGGGTAAGCTCGCCGGCGTGGCGCTCCAGAGGAAGCGGTAGGCGCGGTAGCTGGAGTTCGAGCCGACGAAGTGCGCATCGAAGACCGTCTGACCGTGGGAGTTGAACTCGCTGAAGTAGGGCTGCTGGCCCCAGCCGACGAAGTCATCGCCGTTGGGCTGCGGTTGCACACTCCCTTCGTAGGAGGCCAGCAGCGCCGGATGATGCTCGTCCGCCGTCACCAGCGTCGCCGTCATCTGCGTCGGGTCGAGTCCGAGGGTCAACCCGCGCGACTGCTTATGCACGATCGGCGGGCCCGCGCCGTCGTCGAAGATCGTGATCAGATTGTTCGCTTGCAGGCGCGCGTCGTGCTGGAACGCGAACGAGGTGTTGGGGCCCATCTTGAAACTCGAGTGCTTGCCGCCCAGGCTCCAGATGATCGCGCCAGTCTGATGGGAGATCTCGTACACAGACCAGGTGTTGCGCGCGGACACGATCAGGTTGCCATCGGCTTCCTGCTCGATCGAATTGACGTGGAAGTAGTCGTACGGATGACGGACTCCGGTCGGATATGGCTGGTAACTGTCGGTGAGGGGTACGTGGTCGAGGCTGTCCCACTGGAAGAGCACCAGGCCGGTCGGGATGTCGATCTCCTGCACGACCGCGTCAAGGACGATCGCCCGTTTCGGGCCCCGCTTGACCGACGACGCGTTCCAGTAGACCGGGTAATATGCGGTCACCAGCGCCGTGTTCTGAGCCGTGATCTGGAACTCGTGCAGATCGGAGTTGAGACCGTTGCCCGCCCTGACGGTCGCGACGGGAAGATACGAGCTGTTATAGATCTCGTCCTCTCCTTCGCCGACGCCGGCACCTGTGACGTTTCCCTGCCACCAGGTCAGGACCTGGTTCCCGTCATACGTCTGTACCTTGAAGTCGGTAGCAGAGTCGTTGTGAGGGACGGGCTTGAACCAGATCAGGCCGCCATATGGTCCGAGGATCATCGGGCCGTCCTCCACCGGCCCGTCCTGCGGGGCGATGAAGATGTCCCCGGGCGCAGCGAGCCGCGGCCGCTTGGTGACCATGACCGTAGCCGGTTGGAGATCGGGCCGGGAGACGAAGCGGCCCACGTCCCCCTTGACACGGCGCGCCGGGACGGGAGCCCCCGCCCGGATCCTCCCCGCGGGTGTCGCGACGGTGAAGGTGAACGACCCGCCCGTGCCGCCGACAATGTCAAGCCCGGTCGTGACCGTGACAACCTCGCCCGGCTTGAACGGCACCGAGGGGACGAAGCTGCCGCCCATCCCGTCCGAATCGGCGAGCACCGAACCGGTGTGCCTTCCGCTCGCGGAACCGGTCACCACGATCGATCCGAGTCGGCTGGGGGGGACACCCCGGAATGTGATCTGCGTTCCGGGCGCCGCCACGCGGCCGCCCGGAACGGGGAACACGCTCACCGGCGCCGATTGCGCTCGCGAGGCGGGCACCGTCCATGGCGCGGCCACGAGAATCGTGCCCAACGCCACGCAGGAAGCGACCAGGACGACCAAGCTCGTCCGATTGCGAAGCGGGTTGCGCGACATCATTTTGTGCAGTGCGACGTGTCCATACCAGCTGAAAGTTGCTCCACACGGCGAGACCCGACGCCGGCGCCTCCCCCGATCCCGACGCCTCCCGAGTACGCGAACGTATCCGACCTAGCGTCAGCTCACCGTAAGCTCGAGTCCGAACGAGCGTACCGGTGGACAGGACTCACGGGTCGGGGTCGACGTGCATCGCCGCCCAGCAAGCGGGTCCGGTGTGGCAGTTCTCAAGGCTGATCAGCTCGTCGTGCAGCTGCGTGAGCTGAGATGTCGTGAGGCTCCACACGAGGTTGTCCAGCTCGTCCGGGTCGTTCGCGAGGTCGTAGAACTCACGCTCCCCATCCTGGTATTCGACATAGAGGAACCGCTCCGTCCTCATCGCCTCGTAGGTCGTTGGGTTGCCGCTCAGAGGGGTCTGCCCGTCGGGGTCGGCGGTGTTGGTGTCGGGGTCGGGGCCGTGATGCTCAACCAGGATCGCATTGCGCCAATCCGCCGGCGTCTCGCCCCGGAGCAGCCCCATCAGGCTGTGACCGTCGCTCGGCAGGGTCGTGCCGCCGATCGCCGTGAACGTCTTGGCGAGGTCGATGTTCTCCGTCATCGCATCCGTTGCGCTCCCGGCCGCCACCCCTGGTCCCGCGATCACGAGCGGCACGCGGATGTCGGTGTCGAACGCGGTCAGCTTGCCCGGCATCAGCCGGTACTCCCCGGTGTGGAGGCCGTTATCGGAGCTGAAGACAACGTATGTGTCACCGATCATCCCGTGCGCTGCGAGCGCGGCCTCGATCGTCCCGATCATGTCGTCGACCGCCTGCACGGACTGGGCCCGGCGACGGTAGGCCCGATCGATCACCCGGATCTGGTTGGCGCTCAGCGCGGGATGACCCGCTAGCCAGCTCGGAGGATTCGTCGGCAGCACATCGAAGCTCGCCGGGCGGGGCGCCTTCAAGCCGGGGAAATCATGCGCATCGCGCGGCGCCGGCGTATACGGCGAGTGGGGAGCGAACGTCGCGAGCTCGAGGAAGAACGGCTTGCTCGACGCGGCCGCGCGGTCGATGAACGCCACGCCCCTGCGAGCCAGGACATCGGTCAGGTAGTCCCGAGGCCGATGCCCGAAATAGTGGAGCGTCCCGTCCTCGTTGAGCTGATAGTTAAATTCCGGGTACCCCCATCCAGCGACGTCCCATTCGTTCCAGCCCGGAGGAACATAGGTGGACGGCACCGGGGACTTCTCGGGACCTTGGAGGTAGCCGTTGAGATACTTGCCCATCATCGCCGTGCGGTAGCCCGCGCGCTGGAGCGCCACGTTGAATGTGTTGAGCTCATCCCCGTGCGCGTAGAACGCGCCGATCCCACCGTCGGTGCCCACGTTCGTGAACACCCCGGTGTCGTGCGGAAAATTGCCGGTGAAGATCGACGAGCGCGAAGGACAGCACAGCGAATCCGAGACGAAATAGTCGTCGAAGGTCATGCCTTGCGCCTCGAGCGCCTGCACCTGGGGCATGAAACGAACCAGGTCCGTCGACAGGTCGTCAGTGAGCACAAACACGATGTTCGGCCGGTCCGGCACGCTCGCCGCGCTCGCAGGGGAGATCGCGGCCAGCCGCGGGGCACGGGGCCGACGCGCCGAGGCCGTCCCTGCGATCGCCGTCACGGACCCGCCGAGAAGCGCAAGCGCGACGAACGCGACCGGGATCCGCCACCGGCGCCGGAGCCACCGCGCACCCGACACCAGCCGCTCGGCGGGCCTCTTGGCACGACCGAGCCGCGATCGGGCGAAATGCACTCCGACACCAACACCCGCTGATGTCCATAGTTGCGGCAGCGTCCTTCCCCTGATCGGCGTAATATCGAGCTCCCAGGACCTGGCCGCCCACAGAGAGAGGGAAAGGGGACAGGAAGGGTGTGGCGAAGGTGGTGTCGGCTCCTTCTCGGCGTCCTTGCCGCGGTGCTTGTGCTGTCCCTACCCGTGAGCGCGGACGCGGCCGGCGCTCCGATCACGATCGGGGCCAATACACTCGAGGAGGCGTCGCAGGCCGCCGTGGCCGTCGACTCCTCGGGCACCGCGTACATCGCCTGGCTCGCCCCCAGCACCCCGAGCGACACCGAGATGGACTTCTGCAAGCTGGCGCCGGGCGCGAGCAGCTGCGCGCCGGTGGGCCTGCCTAGCCCGACGAGCGCCCAGTTCTTCGACCCTCCGAGCGTATTGCTCGAGGGCGGCGACGTCTACGTGTTTGAGGACGTCGATGGAGCAACGAATGCCGATCTGAACGGCATCGACGAATTCGTCTCGACCGACGGGGGAGCCACGTTCACCCTGACCGCGAACGCGGTCAGCTTCCTTCCCGACGGGGAGGGTACGGTCAACCCGGTGATTCCCCTCCCCGGCTCCAATATCGGCGTCGGCGCGGTCGTCCCGGTCGGCAACCCAGAATTCCAAGCTAACTCGCTAACCTCGCCGCTCGACTACTCCAATGCGACGACGGCATCGTCGCCGGTCGCGACGCTCAACCCCTCCGCGCCGGCCTACGACGTCGGCAACCTCAGCGGGCAGTTCGCCTCCCAGCTGACGGGCACGATGGGCGTGCTCGGCGTGTTCCGGATCATCGAAACCGGGCCGTGCCCGGCAAGCGGGGGCCTCGTGTACGCGTACGCCCCGCTGTCGGCGTCGACAACGGCGGGCGAGCTCAGCACAACCACCGGCGCCGCGGGCAGCCCGTGGACAGCGCTTGCCGGAGTCGATTGCAACACCGACACCCCAGCCGTCGCGGGCGGGCCGAAGGGGCTCGGCCTGCTCGAGAACAACGACACCAAGGAGACGACCCAATACCGTGCTTTCCTGCCGCCGTCGACATTCGGGCCGCCGGTGACGGTGTCGGCGCAGGAATCGAGCAACCCGTCGCTGTCGCAGGACGGTACGGGTGGGATCTACGCGACGATGATCAACGACGCGGGCCTGCAGCTCGCCTACAGCTCAACCGGGGGCGCGAGCTGGAGCGGCCCGAAGACGCTGATCAGCAATAACGGCGGACTGCTCAACATCGATTCGGCCGCCAGCTCGGTGAGCGCGACCGGCCATGGCTGGACGGCCTATGCGGCGAACGGCAAGGAGTACGCGCAACCGTTCGACAAGGCCGACGCGCTCCCGCCCCCACCCGTTAACACGAAGCCGCCCGTGATCAAGGGAACGGCCAAGGCCGGAAAGAAGCTTTCGTGTTCCGAGGGTAGCTGGACGAACAGCCCCACCGGCTACAGCTACCAGTGGAACCGTGACGGCACGCCGCTCGCCGGCGCTACCGGCTCGACCTACACCGTGACCATACTCGACGAGGGGACGGCGCTGACGTGCACCGTCACCGCGTCCAACCCCGGAGGCGAGACCTCGGCGACGAGCAAGGGGCTCAAGATCCCCGTGCCGTTCGTCGAGAAATGCCCGGCAGCCACCGGCGGGATCTCGGGCGAGACGCTCGGGCTCATCCGGCTCGGGATGACGCGGACGCAGGCGCACCACGAGTACACGCGCAGCTCGGACCGCGGTAAGCAGTACGAGGACTTCTTCTGCTTGACCCCGATCGGCGTTCGGGTCGGCTACGGTTCTCCGAAGCTGCTCCGCATCCTCACCAAGAGCGAGCGCAAGCAGCTCGAGAACCGGGTCGTGTGGGCATCGACCTCCAATCCGCACTACGCACTCGACGGCGTCAGGCCGGGCGAGTCGCTCGCCGATGCCTCCGTCCGGCTGCACACCGAGGCTCCCTTCCACATCGGACTGAACTACTGGTACCTGGCGCGAAAGAGCAACCTCACAGCCGTATTGAAGGTCCGCCACGGGACCGTTGAGGAGATCGGGATCGCCGACAACAGCCTCACCAAGACCCGCGTGACGCAACGCGTGTTGATGAACTCCTTCTTCTGATCGATCTGCGGTGGGCGAGGAGGTTCGCCGTCTCGTCGCTCGCGTGATTCCCGAGGCGGCGCTCAGGCGCGCCGGGGGATTCGGGTGGCGGCGAGGGCGGCACCCAGCAGCGCGCAGATAGCGGCGGCGAGCAAGCCGCCGTGCAGCCCGGCGACGAAGTGCTGGGCGTAGTTGCGGGAGTCAGGTGTGGCGGGCAGCAGCGAGCCGAGGATCGCGATGCCGAACACGCCGCCGATCTGGCGGGCGGTGTTGTTGGTCGCGGAGGCCATGCCGGAGCGACGGGAGGGCACCGCGGCGAGGACCGCGGCGGCCATCGGCGTGGAGGTCATGCCGTAGCCAACTCCGATGATCAGGAACGCGGGCCACACCTGCCCGTACCCGCTGTCGACGCCGAGCCGCGCGAGCAGGAGGGCACCGAGGGAGATGAGAGTCAGTCCGGTCGCCATCGGCGCGCGGTGACCGACGCGATGAACGAGCCGGCCGATGAGCGGACCAGTGATGGCGAACGCGCCGCACAGGGGGATGAAGCTCAGGCCGCCCTGGAGCGCCGAGTCGCCGGCAATCTGCTGGAAGTAGAGCGCGAAGACGAACAGGATGCTGAACATGATGAAGCCCATCACGAGACCGTCGGCGTTAGCCGCGGCATAGGCCCGGTCACGGAAGTAGCCGAGCGGCAGCATCGGCTCTGGGCGCCGGTGCTCCACCAACAGGAAGGCGAGCAGCGAACCCGCGCCGGCAATGAGCAGCACGACAGGTATGCGGGCGGAGAACCCCTGCCGTCCACCTTCGATCGCTGCGCCGGCGAGCAAGCTGAGAGCCGCACCAGCGAGCGCTTGACCGGGCAGATCCAGACGCCCCGGGGTCGGGTTGGGCGACTCGCGCACCGCGGTCACCGTCAGCACGGCGGCGAGCAGGGCGACCGGGAGATTGACCACGAAGATCGCGGGCCACCCGAACGCCCGGATCAACAGCCCGCCGATTACCGGTCCGAGCACCAGCGACAGCCCTCCCGAACCTGCCCAGATCCCCACCGCCTGAGCGCGTTCGCGTGCGCCGGGGAACGCGCCCGTGAGCAGGGCGAGCGTCGCCGGGAGCTCAATCGCCGCGCCGACTCCCTGCAGCGCGCGGAAGCAGACCAGCTCACTGGTCGAAGTGGCGAGCGCGCACAGCCCCGACCCGAGCGCGAAGATTCCCAGTCCGACGAGGTACACGCGCTTGTGGCCTGAACGGTCACCGATCCGTCCGCTGCTGAGCAACAGGCTCGCCAGCGCGAGGATGTAGCCGTCCACGACCCATTGCAAGCCGCCGGTCGAGCTGTGCAGGCTGCGTGCGATGCTCGGCAGCGCCACATTGACGATTGTCGTGTCAAGCTGAAGCATGAACTGGCCCAGGCACAACGCCGCCAGCGCCAGCGCCTTGCGGATCGATCTGTCCGTGGCCACTCAGTGATCTTACGTGTTGGATTACTCAATCTGAGTTGAAGTGTTATGCGCCCAGCATCCGTGGCCGGTGAGATTTGACGTACGGGTTAGGATCGTTCTGGTCCGATCTGGAGGGGCGTATGTCTAAGTTGGTAGAGCACACTCAGCAGATGCTTCACGGAGAGGACGTCCGCTACGTGTTCACGTGCCAAAAGGGGATCAATCCGAGTTGGGCATGGATGACGTTCGGACTACTGCGTCTACCGCTCCCGGTCGCTAACCGGGCACGGATCGTCGCCATCACAAGAGACGCCGTCGTCGTCATGGCTGCAGGTCAGCTGCGGTGGAACCGGAAGACTCCCAAGAGAGTCCTGTACCGAGTGCCGCGGGCGACGCTAGGACCTTTGAGCCGGAAAGCTTGGACGCATCTCGACCTCGGGCAGGAGCGGATCTGGGTTCCACGCGTCGCCTACTCGGTGATCGAAGAGGCTAACGCTGAGATTGTGACCAGCTCAACGGCGGTGGCTTCGGGCGCCGGCTCGGACGCGCTCACCGGGTAGCCGCGGATCCGCGTCAGCCGCGCGCGTCATCCCGACAGCGCACCGGTGGAGGCCGACTTGCGGACAGGTAACCCTCGGCGCGCCATGCGGCTCGATCTGCCTGGCTGCGGCCACCTCGACTAGCACGAACGCATCGCCTATGGTCCACCGCAGAGAGCCGCCGAGGCCTCCGGCGCGCTAGGGCGCCACTGAGACGAAGGGTAGGACATGACGGCGATGAAGTGGTGGGGCTGGGGGCTGGAGGGAGCCCAGTTCACGCATGAGGACAAGCCCGAGCTAGCACCGTTCATCAGGAAGGTGCTCGGCGTGGACGTCGGGCGCGCGACCACGGCGCCGATCCGCTGGGCGGACCTGGACGTGCCGGTGCCCACGCTGCCGGATGGCCTGCGCGTCGCGCTGGAGCACGCGGTCACGGCCGCCTTCGTCTCGGTCGATCCCCTGGACCGCGTCGTGCACGCGCGGGGTAAGTCCCTGCGCGAACTCATCCGCCAACGTCGCGGGGACGTGCCGCGTGTTCCGGATGTCGTCGTGCGCCCCGGCAGCGAGGACGAGATTACCGCCGTCCTCCAGGCAGCCCTGACCGCCGGCGCCGTCATCATCGCCTTCGGCGGCGGCTCATCGATCTCCGGTTCCCTCGAGGCCCCGGCCGATGAGCTGCGCCCAGTCATCTCCGTGGACCTCGCGCGCCTGAACAAGGTGCTTGCGATCGACGGTACGTCGCGCCTCGCGCGGGTACAGGCCGGCGTCTTCGGCCCGCATCTGGAGGAGCAGCTGGGCGCCCAGGGCTATACGTTCGGACACTTCCCCGACTCGTTCACGTACTCCACCCTCGGCGGCTGGATCGCCACGCGGTCCTCAGGGATGCAGTCCGACGCCTACGGCGACATCGCGGACCTGACGAAGGGCCTGCGCGTCGTCACCCCGTTCGGGACGCTCATCACGCGTCCGGTCCCCGCGACGTCGACCGGCCCGAGCGTCCGCGAGATGGTGCTCGGCAGCGAGGGGCGCCTCGGGATCATCACCGAGGCGACCGTCCAAGTCCGGCGGATCCCCGAGCGCCGCGAGATCCTCGGCTACCTCTTTCCGACCTTCGCGGACGGCCTGGCGGCGATGCGCGACATCGCCGCCGGCGAGTGCTCCGTGTCGGTCACGCGTGTCTCGGATGCGCCTGAGACGCAGTTCTCCTTCGCGACGCGCACGAGACCCACGCTGATCGACAGGCTGCAGTCCAGAGCGCTGACGACCTACCTGCAGCGCCGGCGCGGCTTTGACCTCAGCCAGATGTGTCTCGCGTTCATCGGCTACGAGGGCAGCGAGCGTCACGTCGCCGAGCAGCGCCAGGCCGTCGGCACGATTGTCAAACGACATGGCGCGCTGTGCATCGGTCGCGGCCCAGGCGTGCTCTATGACCAGAAGAAGTTCGACACTCCGTACATTCGCGACTTTCTCCTCGACCGCAGGGTCGCCGCCGACGTGTCCGAGACGGCGATGCCGTGGAGCCAGCTGATGCGCGTCTACGACGTAGTGAGCGCCGCGGCCTACCGGGCCTTTGCCGAGCTCGGCGTCCAGGGCTACCTTATGTGTCATCTGTCGCACAGCTACCACGTGGGCGCGTGCCTGTATTTCACCTTCGCCTTCGAACCGACCCCCGGGGCCGACATGATCGTCGAGTATGACGTCGTCAAGTCCGCGATTCAGCAGGCCTTCGTCGACAACGGCGCGACGTTGTCGCACCACCACGCCGTGGGAACCGAGCACGCGCGGTGGCTCGAGCAGGACATCTCCGCGCCCGGTGTTGTGATGCTCAGGGCGCTGTTTGACGCGACCGACCCAGGCAGGCACCTCAACCCCGGGAAGATCGTCTGAGCCCGCGAACGCGGTCACGGGTCCATACTCCGCGGACCTGATGGGCCGATTGGCCGCATATCTCGCCAGCCCCCTCGGATTCAACGAAGCGGGCCGCAGCTATTACAGCGACGTGCTCGTGCCCACTCTTGCCCGGGTGGTCGAGGTCATCGATCCCTGGAGCTTGGTGTCAAAGCAGGACCTGGAGGCCGCTGAAGCCTCGGGCGGACCCGCCGCCGTCGCCCGCACGCTCGGAACCGCCAACATCGCCGCGCTCGACACGGCCGACCTCCTGATAGCGGTACTCGATGGTCAGGAGGCGGACTCAGGCACGGCCGCAGAACTGGGGTACGCAGTCGGCCGGGGACTGACGTGCTTCGGCCTTCGCAGCGACATTCGAGAGACGGGCGAGCCCGGGACGGTGGTCGGGCTTCAGGTTGAGGCGTTTATCGATCGGAGCGGCGGTTCCGTGGCGCGGTCCCTGATCGAGCTCATCGGCGTGCTCGGCGAGTACACCGCGACGCTGGTGGCGTCACAGGAGTCTCCCGACGACGTCGGCCGGCGGTGAACCGAGGTCGGCGCGGCGTGTGAACGGGCGACATCCCGCCGTCCCGTGGCGTGAACGAACCGAAGGCTCAGTGGCTGCCGAGTCCCACCGCGCCGGTATGTTTGCGGCATGGCGCGCGACCGCCGGAGAGTCACGGAGGCGATCGTTGTGGCAGGGACTCTCGGCGGCGTGCCATCGACGTTGCACGCACTGCTGGCCGGCGGCAGTGTCCGAGCCGCCGCTGTCTACGCGTACGAAGCGACGTGCGCTGTCGGCACGCTCGTTCCGCCGGGGCGCCCCGGATTTGGGCGCGGCGCGATCGTCCACATCGGTATCTCTGCTGTATGCGGGGAGATGTTGGCCCGAACGCTGCCCCGTCGCTGTTCATCCGCTTGGGGCGCAGCGGCCGGGCTCGCGATCGGCGTGGTCAACGTCGGCTTGATCGGCCGGCTCTTCCCGGCGATCAGGAACCTACCGCTCGTCCCTCAGCTCGCGGATAACGTCGCGTACGGGTTGGTGTTCGCACTGGTCGTCGATCGGAGCTGGCGAGTTTCGCAGCGTGGGGCAGTCGTCAAGACGAAGTAAGGCGGGGCGGAGCCCGGCGGCGAGGCGGAGCCCGGCGGCGAGGCGAAGGGCGGGGCGGAGCCCGGCGGCGATCGAGTTGCTTTCGATTGCGCCATTATTGGGGTCCTAGCGCGCAAGCGAAACCAGGAGGGGTGCTGTGAGCACTGAGCAGATCGATGCCGCGGCCGGCGCGCATCTCGTGGGTGGGTTGAAGGCGCCGGACGCGGAAGCTGCAATGCGGACCGCGGTGCAGATCCTCGGCCACCATCTTTACGCGGTCCCCGATGGGGAGACGGGTGATCGCAGCCAGTGGATCTTTTGGCAGCTGGGCAAGCTCACCGCCATCGACGGCATCGAGATGGCCGGGTCGCACGCTAATCCGGATGCCGATAACCGAGACTACGTGGAGCTCCCGGCACTCGCGATCGGACCGTCTGTCACCAAGCTTCCGGCCCGGGCGCTCGGCTACGCGGACGCTGCGGAGGAGTCATACGCGATCTTCCTGCGCCTGCGCGAGGAAGGCGTGGTGCCCGACGGCCTGAAGTTTCAAGTATCGATCCCAACTCCTTACGCCACCGTGGTCGCCTGGGTCCGGGAGGAGGATCAGCAGCGGTTCTTCCCCGTCTACGCGGACGCGATCGCCAGCGAGGTGCGCGACATCGCCCTCCTCGTCGGTGGGGACCTGCTGCTCCAATACGACGTCGCCGTCGAGATCGGAGCGCTGACCGGGAACTTCGCGGCCGCCGGCGACCTCGGCGAGAAGCGCGTGGTGGTGTCCAGTTTGCGCGATGTCCTTGCGCGCACCCCGCCGGAGGCGGAGTGCGGCGTACATCTCTGCTACGGGGATTACAAGCACCACCACTTCACCATTCCCCAAGACCTTTCGCTCTGCGTTGAGCTGGCAAACGCCGTGAACGAGACCGCGGCGTTCATTCACATGCCCGTCGACCGCGAGACGGGGCGCGACCCTGCCTACTTCGAGCCCCTGCGCGATCTCTCAGCCCGGCGGCTCGCGCTCGGCGTGATCGACTACGAAGGCGATGAGGAGCGCACTCGCGAGCTGGCCGAGGCGGCGAGCGCCGGCAGTGGCGGCATGGAGTTCGCGGTCGCAACCGAATGCGGGATGTCGCGGATCGATGAGCGCGGTCACGGCGGCCCATCCCTCGAGCGCCTGTTGGAGCTGCACGCCCAAACCGCCGCGCCGCTCCGCTAAGTTCGGCCCAGGTCAGACCTAGCTGTGGCCTAGGGTCAGCCGGCGGGATCGCCCCTCGCACCAGCCAACCGCGGAAGCGATTGCGGGCGAGCGAGGCTGCCGTGCTCTTAGGGGATCCGGATGTCGTGCACGGCCGCGGCCTGCTCGAGCTCATCAGCCCCGGCCAGCGTTGGGTCGAGAGGACGGACTGAGGTCCAGTGATGGCCGACCGGGCAGTACTGAAAGCGTCGGCGACCGAGACGGACCGCCTTCAGCGATCCCAGCGGCACCCAGGTCGTCGTGAACAGATGGCCAGCGCGACAGCGGACTGGGCGATCGTAGCGCTCGAACAATCTTGTCTCCTGAATCGGATTGCAGTAGCGCAATTAATGCTAGGGCAACCTGAGGTTCAGCCCGACCGAGCGGTGACGGACCGAGCGGTGACGCGCCGGTCAGGACGTTGATCGGAGAATCGCTCCCTCGAGACGAGTTCGCTCCACGCTTGCCAGTACCGTGGGTCGGCGCTACGGTAGCGCCCCATGGCGAGCAAGCGTAAGCCGGTCGCAGTCGGCAAGCACCCGCTCCGAGGGTCCGATGTCGGTTTGGTGATCCCGGCTAAGCCCCGCGCCCGGCGGAAGCTCAGCCGCACCGTCTACGAGCGTGAGCTCGCGGAGCTCGAGCTCGAGCTCGTCAAGCTCCAGGACTGGGTCAAAGCCAAGGGCCTGAAGGTGGTTGTGCTCTTCGAGGGGCGTGACGCAGCCGGAAAGGGCGGCGCGATCAAGCGGATCACCCAGCCGCTGAATGCCCGCGTTTGTCGTGTCGTCGCCCTGGGAACTCCCACGGAACGTGAGCGGACTCAGTGGTACTTCCAGCGCTATGTACAGCATCTACCGGCAGCCGGCGAGATCGTGCTTTTCGACCGCTCCTGGTACAACCGTGCCGGGGTCGAGCGCGTGATGGGTTTCTGTACCGAGGACGAGTACAACGAGTTCCTGACCTCGGTGCCGCAGTTCGAGCGAATGCTCATCCGCTCGGACACGATCCTCGTCAAGTACTGGTTCTCGGTCTCCGACGAGGAGCAGGAGCGCCGCTTCCAGGAACGTCTTACCCATCGCGTCAAACGCTGGAAAATCAGCCCGATGGATCTCGAGGCGCGTACGCACTGGTTTGACTACGCCAAGGCCAAAGACCACATGTTCCAGTACACAGATATTCCGGATTCGCCGTGGTGGGTTGTCGAAGCCGACGAGAAGCGCCGCGCACGCCTGAACTGCATCCACCACCTTCTCTCGGTCATCGACTACCACGAGATCGAGCCGCCGAAGCTGAAGCTACCGGGACGCCAGCCCGCCGATCCCAAGTACACGCGGCCGCCGATCGAGTCGATGAACTGGGTCCCGTCGGTGTTCTGAGAGCCGCTCCCCGCTCTCACATGGATGCGTGGGGGCCCGATGCCAGAGTGGGTCGCCGACGTTCGCCCGAGACGCGCCGTTGCGGCTCAGATGTAACCGTTACCGACGATCACGGCGGTCATGGATGACGGACCATCCTCGAAGTAAAAGTCCGTGTAGCGGTGACCGCGCTTGATGGAGCCCAAATAACAATCCATCTCCCCGAAGCCGCCAGCGCGGCACCTACGATGCAGCCACGCCCAGGCATCATACGGAGCGGTCCGTCTGACACACGAACGCATCATAGGCGCTGGGTTGCGCTCGATGCCACGCGATCACAGCTCCTCGATCGCCGGGGAAGGAGCGCTGCGGTCGATGGCGAAGATGGCCGAGTGCGCAGTCTGGCTTCACTTGCCTACGTGGTGCTAGGCCTGATGGTCGCCTCCCAGCACGACTACTACAGCGATCTGGCCACCGTCTCCCGCGTGGTCTCGGCAGTCGTGGCGACGGCGCTTTGGCCGCTGATCCTGTTCGGAGCGAGCCTCCACCTCAACCTTGCCCTGTCGTAAGGTGAGGCAGCTCGATCCTCGACGACGGTTGCCGTCACCAAACGTGCGGGACTAGCTTCTCGGTCCTGTGGCCTCGCCGACAATGATTCGCGACAGGCCTGTCGCGGCTGGTCGGTGGAAGCTCCGGTTCGTCGCGGGGCTAGTCGGGGACGACGACTACGCGCGTCCCGCTGTTGACTGTGGGGCACCTCGAAGTTGACGTGGTCAACCGCGGCGAGCTCCTCGAAAAGTTTGCTGGGTGTTCGACGGCAAGCGCGCTCATCGGCCAGGGGCGCCCCTGCCGCTGTCCCGGCCGCCGCCAGTCAGGCGAGCGATCCCGTTGGCGAGGCCCGCCACGATCGCTACCCCACCTACGACCAGGACGAGCCTCGAGGCTGAGGTGACGACGAGGGCAAATATGATTAGAGCGACGCCTAACCCGACGTAGATGAATGGGCCGTAGCGGCTGCGAGCGAGAAATGACATGGTCGGCTCCTGGGTTCGAGGGTCCCGGTCGGCTCCTCAACGAGGAACAACCCGGGGGCGGCCGGTCAGGTGCGCGGGTCAGATTGCTCTCAGCCGCGGGTTGCTCGCCTGTGACCGCCTGACCACAGTCTGAACGCTGCGTCGCGCTCTGAACAGCCGGACACCACGGGTCTTGGTTGGTACAGCTAGCCCTACCATATGATTAGCGGCGACCGAGGGCGTCGGTGAGTTCTGCGTGGGCGCGGTCGCGCAGGCGGCCGGTCGCTCGCACTTCGGTGGTGGAGGCTCGCTGCTCGAAGGTGAAGGTGACGTGGTCGTTTCGCAGACGGCGGATGAGCCAGACGAAGACGAGGCCGACGAACTTCGGTCGGTACTCCACTGCGTTGCCTTTTGGGTGCTGGGCGTAGCCGACGGCGCGCAATCGCGGGTCGACTGTGGCGAGGATCTGGGCCTGTGCCTCGGGGATGGGTTGATCGATGGTCATCGCAATGTCAATTGATTGCACGCGCGCTCTCCGGTTCTGATGCGGGCGGTCGTGGTGTGGTTGTCCATGTGGCGAAGCACTCCCTAGGTTCGGGTGGGGTCGCGTCGGTATGCGAGGACGGCGAGCAGGACGAGGGCGGCGGTCCAGGCGGCGACCACGATCCACCCCTCGGCTGGCCACACGATCCCGAGCCGTGCGGCCTTGCCTGTTTGCACGAGCCAGAAGGACGGGAGTGCCTTGGTGATCTGCAAGAGCGCGCCTGATTTGGCGAGCTGGAATCCGTACGCGCCGCCGAGGAGGGCGAACAGGGTCGTGATGCCGCCGACTGCGGGGGTGCTGGCGGCAGTGTTGAGGAGGTGCCCGAGCAGGATGCCGAGCACGGCGAATGGGATCAGGCCGACGAGCAGCAGGCCGATCATCGTGAGCCATCCTCCGGGCGAGAGGTGTACACCGAGCGTGACGCCGGCCAGGCACATCACCGCGATGGTGAGCAGCGCCCGCAGGTAGGCGCAGAGTACCTTGGCACTGAAGTAGCCGCTGGTGGTGAGGGGGGTGATCCGCATCTGGCGCGTCCACCCGGTCGAGCGCTCAGCGGCGATGACCGAGCCGCTGGAGATCGTGGCCGCCATCGTACCCAAGGCTGCCATCCCACTCATGAAGGCGACGGGAAAAGCGACGCCGTCCAAGCGGATGTGTTGGTGTGATCCCGCGACCGCGAGATACAAGATGACCGGGAACGCCAGCGTGAGCAGAAGGAACTGCCAGTTGCGGAAGCTCCGGAGCAGATCGTAGCGCAGGTAGGTGGCTCGGATCATGAGATCGCCTGCTGGGGGCCGGTGATGTGGTCGTCGGTGAGGGCTAGGAATGCGTCTTCGATCCCCATGCCGCGTACTTCGATGTCGTGAGCGTCGGGGAACTGGTGGTGGAGTTCCCAGAGCGCGCTGTCGGAGTCAGCGCAGGAGAGGATGACCGCGTCACCGCGCCGTTCGACCTTCGTCACGCCGGGCAGCGCCGCGAGCTGTGCTGGGTCGGCGTCTGGGAGTGTCGCTTGGATGGTCCGCCCGCTGACGGTGGCCCTGATCTCAGCGGGCGAGCCGTCGGCGACGACCCGGCCTCGGGCGATTAGGATGATCCGGTCGGCGTTGGCGTCGGCCTCCTCGAGGTAGTGGGTGGCGAAGATCACGGTCTTGCCCTGCGTCGCTTTGGCTCGCATCGTGGCCCAGAAGTCGCGTCGGCTCTCGACGTCGAGCGCGGCGGTGGGCTCGTCGAGCATGAGCAGGTCCGTATCGCCGATCAGCGCGAGGGCGAAGCGCACCCGCTGGGCCTGGCCGCCGGACAGCTTGTTCGTCCGGTGATCCGCGAGTTCCGCGATCCCGACCAGGTCCAGCACGTCGTTAACCGGGAGTGGATGGGGGTAGAGCGAGGCGACCATCGTGATGAGCTCGCGGACGCTCAGGTACTCGATCACCGCTCCTGTCTGGAGCATTCCGCCGACCGTCCCCGCGGCGATCGCTCGCGCTGGCGACTTTCCGAACAGCGTGACGCGGCCGGCGTCGGGTCGGGTGAGTCCGAGCACCATGTCCATCGTCGTCGTCTTGCCGGCGCCGTTGGGGCCCAGCAGTGCTAACAGCTGTCCCTCGGGTACCTCAAAGCTCACGTCGTTGACCGCCGCCACTGGTCCGTAGCGCTTGGTCAGGTGTTCGACCGCGAGCGCGGTCATTGCCGGCGGACGGGGTCTCGGGGGCTGATCAACATCACATTCCTTTGCTGTCGGATCGGTCGTGACAGCGTGGGCGATCAGGCCCGAGATGTCATCGGCGCAGGGTTAGAACTTCGCCGGTCCGCGCGGCTCTAACCGTGGTTAGAGCCGCGTCTACCCCGAAAGCGCCAACCATCGCTTCCGCCGCTCCCCGATGGGCTCACCCCCCGAGAAGCCGAAGTGCTCTCCCTCATCGCCTCCGGTCTTTCCAACAGCGAGATCGCCGAGCGACTCGTCGTCACCGAAGGCACCGTCAAGAGCCACATCAACCACCTCCTCGCCAAGATCGACGCCCGCGACCGCGCCCAAGCAGTCGTCTGCGCCTACCAACACGGATTGGCCTAACACACCGAGCTGCGCTACCGAGTGGTGGGTGTGCGTACTTTCCCCGTAAACGCTGCGTGATTGCCCTGATGGCGCCCACGCTGGGTGGCGCGAGGATATGTCCGACGTTCATGTCTTTCAATGCTGGAGACCGAGGAGAAGCCCGTGGACACCGTAGGTACAAATGAGGCACGACAGGTCGGACAGGCTGGTTCGGTGGCGACTTGGCCAAAGACCGCGCTTCGGATCGGCTTTGGGCTGATCTGGCTGATCGATGCGGTGCTCAAGTGGCTGCCGGACTTCCACAAGGGGCTGTTGGGAATGGTCAAGACGGCGGCGGCTGGACAGCCGAGCTGGCTGCACGGCTGGTTTCACTTCTGGATCAGTACCGTGCAGGCGCACACCGATTTTTGGGCCTACGGGGTCGCGGTGCTGGAAACCGCGATCGCGCTGGCGTTGATCTTCGGTGTCGCCCGCAAGCTCACCTACATGGTCACGATCTTCTCCGGGGTGATGATCTGGGGGATCGCGGAGGGCTTCGGTGGTCCTTACTCGGGAACCTCGACCGACATCGGCACTGCGGTCATCTATGCCGTCGTCGCCGCAGCGTTATTGGTCCTGAGTCAGTATCCCTCGAGTCGTTTCAGCGTCGACTATCTGCTCGAGCAGCGAGTGAGCTGGTGGCACAAGGTCGCCGAGTTCGGCAAGAACAACCACCCCGTCGCCGACGAGCCGGCCGCCGCGCCGCTGACGCCGCCGGTGCGCCCGGTCCCGATCGCACGCTGAGCAACCGCCGCTCGGCACTTCAATCCGATCGGTGGGCCGGGCCCCCAAAGCCCGGCCCACCGCGTTCGTCGGCCCGGTCGATCTGTTCCAGGCCTCGGCGTCTGAGCCGAGTTGAGATGGCTGCTCCAAAACGCCTCCACTACCCATCCCTGAAATCCCCGAAAGGCACCGCAATGGGCACACAACTTCATCGGCTCCGGCGCGGGCGGTTCGCGCCGCGCCTGATCGCTATCGCCGTGGCGTCGATCGCGCTCGTCGCACATAGTGCCGGCCCGGCGTGGTCCGCGCTCAGCGCCCAGCAACAGGGCGCGGCTCTGCTCGCTCAGATCCAGACCGGTCAGACGAGCTGTAGCAAGCTCAGCTCCAGCAACCTGGCGCTGATGGGCGAGTACGACATGGGACGGATGATGGGTTCGACCGCGACTCAGAAAGCGATGGACGCGCAGATGCTGTCGATCTCGGGGGCGCGAGGAGAGCAGAGCGCCTATCGGTTCATGGGCGAGCGGCTCGGCGGGTGCGCCACCGGGAATGGGCCCGTCGCATTCGGAGCGATGATGGGCATCATGGGCGCGTCTGAGATGGGGGCAAGCTACGGCTCGGCGAATCCCGGCGCCAACAGCTCATCGATGATGGGCGATGGGTACGGGTCCAGTCACACGGCCGGCAACGGTGGCACCAGCGACGGCGTGATCGTCGCGATCGTCCTCGGCGCGCTCGTCTTACTCGCACTGATCGTCCTGCTCGCGAAGCGCGGTAAGCCGCGCCACCCGACTCAACCTCGAGCGGCCTGACGGCCGCGACCAACCAGAAGGAGCACTGAGAACCATGTCCTCGATCATGATCCCCGAGCCCGAGACGTTGGAGGCTTCACCGACTACCTACCGTGCCGCGGTTGTCCGTGCGCTCGGCAGCCCGCTGACCGTCGAGCAGGTCCCGATGCGAGAGCTCGGTCCGGGTCAGGTGCGCGTGAAGGTCCAGGCGTGTGGCCTGTGTCACACCGACATTCATGCCGCCAACGGCGACTGGCCGATCAAGCCCTCGCCGCCGTTCATCCCCGGTCACGAGGGGGTTGGCATCGTTACGGAGCTCGCGCCGGGTGAGGGCGCCGTCGGTGGCCGCAGTCACAAGGTCGCCGTCGGTGATCGCGTTGCGATGCCGTGGCTTGGCTACGCGTGTGGTTGCTGTAACTACTGCGTGTCGGGCTGGGAGACACTGTGCCACGAGCAGGAGATGATGGGTTACACGATCGACGGAGGCTTCGGCGAGTACGCCATCGCTTATGCCCGTTATGTCGTGAAGGTCCCCGAGGGCGTCGACACGTTCGACGCCGCGCCGCTGACCTGCGCCGGCGTGACGACGTACAAGGCGGTCAAGGTTGCCGGCACCCGTCCCTCTGATTTCGTTGCCGTGTTCGGAGTCGGCGGTCTGGGGCACCTCGCGATTCAGTATGCGGCGATCGCCGGGGGGCGCGTCGTTGCGATTGACGTGATCGATGAGAAGCTCGAGCTCGCACGCGAGCTCGGCGCTGAGTTCACAATAAACGCCAAGAAGGAAGACCCGGTCGAGGCGATCCAGCGGCTTGGCGGTGTGGACCAGGCGATCGCGTTGGCGGTCTCCCCTAGCGCCTTCGAGCAGGCATATCGCTCGCTGCGACGCGGCGGCACGCTGGTGTTCGTCGCGCTGCCGGCCGACAACGAGATCAAGCTCCCGATCTTCGAGACCGTGCTCAACGGGATCACGATCGTCGGCTCGATCGTCGGCACGCGAAAGGACCTCCGCGAAGTGTTCGAGCTGCACGCCGCCGGCAAGACACGGGTGATCCGTGAAACGCGACCGCTTGACCAGGTCAACGAGGCGATCGCCGACCTCGAGGCCGGCCGGGTCGCAGCACGGATCGTGCTCGAGCCCTAGTCAGATCCCGGCAGCCATGGGGATCCCGCAGGAGGCCACCGATACTGCCCGCTGGTCGTCCTCGGGATCTCCCCATGTTCCGGGTACTTTCGCACGCAGCGGGCGTAGCTGCCACGGATATCAGGGCGCTTGATCGCGCGTACCGTTTTGACTCTGCACGGCACGTTCTGCGGAACCGACGACGAAGGAGGTGGCGAGCGATGATGGACCTTGGCAACCGCATGGGCCAAACAAACGGTCGCCAGATGGGCGCACCCCGACCGCTGGTGCGGATTCCGCAGGTCAGTGAGGACCCGTGATCGACCGTGGCGAGGATACCTATGGGGGTATAGTCGGTCACGGGATCAAGGTCGACCGCCACAAGGCAGTCGCAACCGATTTCGCGGGCGAGACCCACTACTTCTGCTCCGAGCACTGTCTACACGCGTTCGCGGTCGACCCCGAGCCGCGTTTCAAGCCTACTACTCTGGCAGGCTCAGCGCACGAAAAGCAGGCCCTTTCCAGGTATTTCCCAGCAGTGGGCGATCCAGGACTCGAACCTGGGACCTCTTCCTTATCAGAGAAGCGCTCTAACCGACTGAGCTAATCGCCCGGGGCAGGCGATTCTAGCGGCGGGGTCAGGGAAGCCAAGGGGCCGGTTGGGCGGACCGTCAGGGGGATCGGGCGAATCCCGATCCGTTGCGCGAAGTCGAGTGCTTCCTCGAGCGAGGAGAAGCTCAGCGCGGCGCGGTAGCCGACCGCGGTCGGCGTCACGTCGACTTGCGCCCCCAACGCGTCGCCGAGTGCGTCGGCGATGCGTGCGATCGCGTCCTCCTGATCCGCGTGGAGCGTCGTGCGGGGCGAGCGCGGGGCGCGGCGAGGTGTCCGGGTGCCGGTCGCGCGGGCCCGCCCCTCGAGCTCTCGCACCGACCAGGCGGCTTGAACCGCCTCGACCGCAAGCCGCCCCCGCTCGCGGTGATCGTCGGCCAGCAACAGGGCCCGTCCGTGGCCCTCGGTCAGTTCACGACGCTCGATCAACGCGACGGCGACGTCCGGAAGGTCGAGCAGGCGGATCAGGTTGGAGATCGCGACGCGACCACGCCCCACACGCAACCCCACCTCCTCGCGGGTGAGCCCGAGCTCCTCCACCAAGGCGGCACACGCACGCGCCTCTTCGATCGGATTGAGATCCTCGCGCGCCATGTTCTCGATCAGGGCCACCTCGAGCGAGGTCGCGTCGTCGTGGTGGCGCACGATCGCCGGCACTGTGGTGAGCTCGGCCAGCTCGGCGGCCCGCCAGCGGCGCTCCCCGGCGATCAGTTCGTAACGGCCGCCCGCGAGCGGGCGGACCAGCACGGGCTGGAGCACACCGCGCAGCTTGATCGACTCTCCCAGCGAAGCGAGCGACTCTTCGTCGAACGTCCGGCGCGGCTGGTGAGGACTGGGGGCGATCAGCTCGAGCGGGAGCTCACGCAGCTCCTCGAGCTCGTCTCGCGGGGCGACAGACAGGATCGCGGCGAGGCCGCGGCCCATGCCACGCTGCCGATCAGCCACGCGCCGCCACCTCCTTTGCGAGCTCGAAGTAGGCATCCGCGCCCGCGCAATGGGGATCGTGGTGAATCACGGGCTTGCCATAGCTGGGCGCCTCGCCGATGCGAACGTTACGTGGGATGACCGTCTCGAACATGAGCTCGGGAAAGTGGCGGCGCACCTCTTGCTCGACATCTTGTGCCAGCCGCGTGCGCGCGTCGTACATGGTCAGCAGCATTCCGGCCACCGTCAGCCTGGGGTTGAGCTCGCGCTGGATCAGCGCCAGCGTGTCGAGCATCGCCGCAAGGCCCTCGAGGGCGTAATACTCCGCCTGGACCGGTACGATCACCCGATCGGCGGCGACCAGCGCGTTCACGGTCAGCGGCCCGAGGGAAGGCGGACAATCGATCAGCGTGAACGCATACCGGTCGCGGATCGGATCGAGTGCCGCCCGCAGGCGCGTCTCGGAGCCCGCGATCCGCGGAAGCTCGACGGTAGCGCCGGCCAGGTCCGGGCCCGACGGCACCACGAAGAGGTGTTCGATTGAGGTTGGGACGATGACTTCCTGCAGCGAGACAGACCCGGTCAGGACGTCATAGACCGTCAGGTCCGCATCCTTGCTCAGCCCGAGACTGACCGTTGCGTTCGCCTGGGCATCGATGTCGATCAAGAGCGTGTCGTACCCCGCCTCGGCCACGCAGGCTGCGAGGTTGACCGCCGTCGTCGTCTTACCCACCCCGCCCTTCTGATTGGTCACTGCATAAACCGTCCCCATCAGGAACCGCCGCGGGAACTGTCGTCCTCGAGTGACGGAGTCATCACAACCAGGCGGAAGCTAGCGAGCCGCGCGGTCGGACGCGCCCGCCACAGATGAGTCGCAGCGCCGGGGCGGGTCCGAGCCAACAACCTTACGCTGGGCGCCCTGCCGCGACGCCTCGCGGACGCTTGAGCGCCACCCCAGGCCGGCGAGGAAAGCGAGCGGGTGTCGCCTTCACCTTCGACATCAGGTGGAGATAGCGGTGCTCGACCTCTGGGTATGGGAATACGCGGCGTATATCAACGGGCTCCAAGCCAAGCTCAGAGGCCGCGCGGGCACCCGCACTCTCAGCCTCAGGATCACGCCGACCCCGCCAAGCGACAAGGACGCCGCCGACCCCGAGCAGCGGCGCCGCGTATTCGACGACCACGGGAAGCGGCGCCAGCGCGCGAGCCACGACCAAATCGTGCGCGCCGATTCCCTCCCGCCACTCCTCGACGCGAGCGGTGACCACACGCGCGCCGGTCACACCGGCGACCGCCACGGCGCGCTCCAGGTATGCCGCACGGCGTGCATTTGACTCGACGAGCGCCAGCCGCGCGTGCGGTAGTGCAATCGCGAGTGGGAGCCCAGGGAAGCCGGCGCCGGAACCGAGATCGGCGATCGAGCGAGCTCGCCGCACCTCGACCATCTCGAGCGCGACAAGCGAGTCCGCGAGATGCACGTCGATTGCGGCGCGTGGGCTCCGGACGGCGCTCGGAGCGTGGTCGTCTCTCGCCAGCAGCTCGATCAGCGCGAGCAGGGCCGGGGCCGACCCGGGAGGGAGTCCGTACCGGCGAACGAGGGTGTCGATGGCGGCGATCGCGCGATCGCGCGAACTCCGGTCACCGCTGCGTGGCGCCTCGTGTCTCACGACGCGGCCCGAGATTGGACCCGCGCGATGTATCCCGCGTAGCGCTCGCACATTTGCGCGAGTCGCGCCGCCGCGTAGGCGTCGAGCTCCGGGGTTAGGCCCTGCTCGAGCACCGGCAAAACATCCTCGACCAACGCGGGGCCACGCGCCATCCACTGGTAATACGAGCGATCGCCGTGGCTGTATGGGCCGTACAGTCGCGTGCGCGGGAACAGCGCGACGAGCCAGCGAAACAGCGCCTCGTGGCGCACGTGCATGCGCAACGTCACCTGGGGCTGCTTGCCGTCTCCCCCGAACGATCCTTCGCCGATCAGGAGGCCGACGACGAGTCCGCGGTTAAACGACGTGATCTCAGGTTGCTCCACTTCTGTTTCACCGCCAAGAAAAACGTGAAACGGCGCCCCGCGGCATCCGGCCGCTCCCGGGGACCGAACTACCCGACCACCGGCGCGACAACGAGATGGCGATCCGGTTCATCGCCCTCGCTGTAGGTCTCGATCCCGGGACGATCGCGTAGGTACTCGTGCACGAGCTTTCGCTCCAGAGCGCTCATTGTCTCGAGCGGCACCGGACGCGACTGACCGACCGCCAGGTCGACCGCGCGGTCGGCTTCCGCCTGCAGCGCCAGCGCGCGCCGGTGACGGTACCCGGAGGCGTCGACAATCAGGCGTTTGCGCTCGATGTCGCCCCGGAATGCCGCCCGGTATGACAGATGCTGGATCGCATCGATCGTCTCTCCGTGGCGGCCGATCAGCAGATCCAGATCATCGCCGACGTAGACCGCCCTCAGCGTTGCCCCGTCCTCCTCAATCTCGACCTGCGCGGGCACACCCGCAGCTTCGGCGATCCGTTCGAGCAGTTCGCGTACCCGCTCCGCCGGGCCCGCCCGCGGGGCCTCCAACCTATCTCCTCCGCCCCGAGCGCTTCTTCTTCTTACGCGGTGAGCGAGGCGGCGGCCCCCCTCGAGCGGTGCTGCGACCACCTGACGGCTCGGGGGCGGGCTCCAGGCGCCGGCGCAGAAGACCGCCGACACCTCCGGCCGCGGGCTTCGCGCCGGCGCCCGAGGGCTTCGGGACTTTCGTCGTCAACCCCCCGCCCGGCGGCCCCTGGTCATCTCCCCCCGACAGTTTCGCCGCCGCCGCCGCCGATGCCGCCACCACTCCCGGCGGAGGTCCGACGATCCGACGTACGATCAACTGCTGGACGATCGTCCACAGGTTCGTGGTGATCCAGTAGACGATCACGCCCGCAGGGAAGTTGATGAAGAAGATCACGAAGATCAGCGGCATCAGCACCATGATCTTCCGCTGCGTCGGGTCCATCGCCGAGGACGACATCATCAGGCTGGAGAACAGCTGCGAGCCGACGTACAGCACCATCAGCACGATCAGGACTGCGCCCGTCGCCTTGTTCGTCAGGTCGCCGATGAACAGGAATTGCGCGCCGTGGTGGACACCGCAGGGCGTCGTCGATCCGGGGTGATGAAGGCGATACGCGGTCTGAATCTTCGGGCAGATGTACCCGCGTAAGTCCTTGCGCAGCAGGTAGTACAGGGAGATGAAGACGGGGAACTGCGCCACCAGCGGCAGACAGGAGCCGAGCGGGTTGACGTTGTTCTCCTTATAGAACTTCATGATCTCCGTGTTGAGGCGCTGCTTATCGTCCTTGTACTTCGCCTGCAGGGCCTTGAGCTCTGGTTGGTGCGCCTGCAGCGCCTGCATCGAGCGGAACTGCTTGACCGTCAGCGGCACCAGGAACGCGCGAATCACGACCGTCAGCATCACGATCGACAGGCCCCAACCGACACCGAGGTTGTTATGGAAGAACTTCAGCACCGCCTCAAAGACGTTGATCAGCGGTTGAAGGATGTTCGCGGTGAGGAGCAGCATGGTCAGGCGGTTGGGGCCTCTGTGCGCCGCGGCTTGAACAGCCGCTGGTGCTCGACAGGATCGAATCCCCCGTGGCTCCAGGGGTTGCACCGAAGCAGCCGCCAGCCCGCGAGGATCAGGCCGCGGAGTATGCCGTAGTCGCCGATCGCCTGCGCGGCGTATTCGGAGCACGACGGGTAGTACTTGCAGTGCTCACCCAGCATCGGCGATATCAGGCGTTGGTAGAGCTTGATCGGCAGGATCGCCACCCCCCTGACCACGCTCACGCCAAGTCTCCCCGGGGCCGCTCCACGCGGTCGATCAATTCCCCCAGGGCGCGGCGGATTCCGGTCAGACCCTCCCGCTCAGCCAGGGCCCTGGCATCGCTCCTCGCGACCACCACGACGTCGCTTCCGGCGGGCAGACGGTCGCCGTCCAGCATGAAGGCTTCCCGGAGCAGGCGCTTGACCTGATTGCGCTGCACGGCTCCGCCCACTTTGCGGGACACTGACAACCCCAGACGAGGCGTCGCGGGATCCTCGCCGCGCGGGAACACGTACAAGACCAACTCACGGCCGCCGTGCGAGCTCCCTTGTCGAAATACCCGGTCGAAGTCGCCGCTACGCGAGAGCCGGCCCCGCTTCGGCCGGGACGAGTTGCCCGGCCGACCGCGCATCAGACGGTCAGCCGCTTGCGCCCCTTCGCGCGTCTGCGTTTGAGCGCCACGCGACCAGCCCGGGTCTGCATCCGAGCACGAAATCCGTGCGTGCGTGCGCGTTTGCGCTTCTTCGGCTGATAGGTGCGCTTCATAGGTCACGGTCCCGGTAAGACGGAGTCCATTATAGCCAGGCCCCGGGGTCCGGCGACACACCGGACCGAGTCCGCGCCCGTCGCGGACCTCGCTCGAAGGACCCCGTACGCAGACGCCGGCGCGTCCGTCTCCCTTTTTCCCGCGCTTTGCGTCAACCCCCATTTCACGACGCCCGAATGGCCTCGCGGCGCTGGTATATTCGCCCGCCCCGAGCGCCGTCCACGGAGCTCCCCGCCGCCTCAGATCCCCAATCCTCCGAAAAGGAGTCTCTTGGCGCTGCCCGCGCAACCAGAGCCGCCGCGTGCCTGGCAGGAGATCCTTGCCGAGCTCCGTCGATCCGTTGGCGATTCGACCTATGAGCTCTGGTTATCCCCCGTTGAGGCTCAGGAATCCGACGCCGGAGTCCTCCTGCTCCGCTTCCCCGTCGACACCCATTCTTGGGTCGTCGGGCGCTACGGTCGGATCATCGAGCAGTGCGTCGATCGGATCCTCGGCCCCGGCGTACCCGTGACGTTCACGAGCCAAGCTCACGCGACCAGCGGCCGGCCAGCAAAGGCCCAGACCGACGCGCGGAGCGCCATCACGACGTTCAACCCGCGCTACAGCTTCCACCAGTTCGTGATCGGCGACGGCAACCGCCTCGCCCACGCGGCGTCCCTGGCCGTCGCCGAGCTCCCCGGGCAGGCATACAACCCGCTTTTCCTCCACGCCCCCTCCGGGCTCGGGAAGACCCATCTTCTTCACGCAATCGCCAACTACGTGCTTGCCTTCGGAGGCGGCGCCAGCGTCAGATACACGACGGTCGAGTCGTTCACCAACCACTTCATCTCGGCCCTCTCCTCCCGCTCGATCGAGCATTTCAAGCACACCTACCGAGACGCTGACGTCCTGCTCATCGACGACGTCCAGTTCCTCGCCAGCAAGGCAAAGACCGAGGAGGAGTTCTTCCACACGTTCGACGCGCTCTACGAGACCGGGCGTCAGCTCGTCTTGACCTGCGATCGGCTGCCCCGAGACCTCATTACGGTCCAAGAGCGCCTGCGGGAGCGGTTCGAGTCAGGGCTCGTCGCCGACATCGCGCCACCGGACCTCGCCACTCGCTTGACGATCCTGCGCAAGCGAGCGGCGCTCGACCACGTGGGCCTCGCCGATCCCGCGGTGCTCGAGCTGATCGCAACCCGCGTCAGCGCCAATATCCGTGCCCTCGAGGGCGCTTTTATCCGCGTCGTCGCATTCCATTCGCTGACGGGCAGACCGATTGACCTGGAGCTTGCCAACGAAGTGCTCGACGGTCTCTCGCCGACAACGAAGACGAGCCTGCCATCGATCGCCGGCATCCAGATGGCGGTGGCCACACACTTCGACATGTCGGTGCAGGCGCTCGTCTCCCGGAGCCGCATCGCGAGCATCGTATGGCCGCGCCAGGTCGCAATGCACCTCGCACGAATGCTCACAGACGCCTCCCTGCCGACGATCGGTCAAGCCTTCGGTGGTCGTACCCACGCCACCGTCGTCCATGCTTGTCGGCGTGTCGCAGACCAACTCGCTGTCGACGACAAGGCCGCGGCTGCCGTCACAACGATCACAGCTGGCATCCTCGGTGGCGCCGACCGCAACGACTGACAGACTTGCCTGTCGCCCTGCACACCAAGGATTCCCTGCACGCAGCCTTCGTTCCTCGGTTCTCAACAGGTTCTTCTCAACACTATGACTGCTATTTCTTTCTAAGAGGTACTCCACTTGAAGATCTCAATAGACCGCGATGGGCTGTTGGCGCAGCTCCAGACCGTGGCCCGGGTCGCCTCATCGCGCACGGCGATCCAGGCACTCTCCGGAATCCAGATCGCCGTGGCCACCGATGGCTCCGAGCTGCGTGCGACCGACACCGATGTCGGACTGCGCGTGCCGATCGAGGCAGACGTTCTTCGTGAGGGCGTCGTCGTCCTCCCCGGCCGGCTTCTGGTCGACGTCGTTCGGGCGCTCCCCGCGCCCGCGATCTCGCTCGAGCTTCGTCCTGCGGAGCAGGACGTCGAGCTGGTTTCAGGGAACGCCACCTTCCACATTCGTACCCTCCGCGCTGAAGACTTTCCCCCGTTCCCCGAGCCCGACCTGGAGAACGTCGTCTGCGTTTCGACCGATACCTTCGTATCAACGGCACTGAAGGTCACCGGCTCCGCTTCGCGTGACGAGACGCGCCCCGTGCTCACTGGCATCTTCATCTCGGCATCGGAGCGCGAGCTGCGCATGGTCGCAACCGACTCCTATCGCCTGAGCATCAAGGAGACACAGCTGGCAGAGCCACTGTCGAAGGGCTTCGAGGTCAATGTGCCGGCTCGAGCGCTGCAGGAGCTCGCGCGGATCGCCGTTCATACTGAGCAGGACGAGTTGCGCATCACCGTGCGCCAGAACCAGATCCTCTTCGAAATCGGGCGGATCGTTCTCTCCTCGCGCCTGATCGACGGTCAGTTTCCGAACTATCGCCAGCTCGTTCCCGACGCCTTCGAGCATGAGCTCAAGATGTCCGCTACCGAGATCGCCGACGTGGTGCGACGAGTCAGTCTGCTCGCGCAGAAGACGGCTCCGCTGCGCCTGGCGTTCAAGCCCGGGGAGCTGATGGTGTCTTCTCAGACACCCGACGTGGGGGAGGCCCGTGAATCCTTGCCGGTGGCATTTCAAGGGGAGCCGATCGAGATCGGCTTCAACCCGGAGTTCCTCCGTGACGGGGTCGAGGCGATTGGCGAGGGGGATCTCCTGCTGAAGCTGATCAGCCCACTGCGACCTGGGTTGATCGAGTCGGCCGACGGCAGCGGCTTTCGCTATCTGATCATGCCCATTCGGCTCAACGTGTAGCGCGGGCTCGCCCCTGAGTGATGCGAGTCCTCGCTCTCTCGATCCGAGACTTTCGCTGCTACGACGCGGCGGAGGTCGCCATCGGCGATGGCATCACCGTCGTCTGGGGTCCGAACGGGGCTGGGAAGACGAACCTTCTCGAGGCCCTGTACTTTGGTTGCACCGGGCGTTCGTGTCGCACGACCAACGAACGAGAGGTGGTGCGCTTCGGAGCGAGCACCACGCGGGTCGTCGTCAATCTGCGAACGAGCGATGGCGCGCACGAGCTCGCGGTTGGCTTCGAGCCAGGCCAGCCCAAGCGGATGCAAGTCGACGGGGCGCCGGTCGAGCGGCTGCTTGACATCGTCGAACGGCCCCTCCTCAGCGTGTTCATGCCGGACCGGCTCGAGCTGGTCAAGGGTGCCCCAGGCGTGCGCCGCGCCCACCTGGACCAGGTTGTGGCCGCGCTGTGGCCCTCGCGCACCGTCTCGCGGCGCTCATACGTCCACGCCCTCGCCCAACGCAACGCGCTGCTCGCCCGGATTCGGTCAGGCCACGCCGGCCGTGACGCCCTGCCGGCCTGGGATCGTGAGCTCGCGGGTCACGGTGTCGCGCTGATGCATGGCCGCGCGGAGGCGGTTCGCGCCGCCGCCGCCCCGTTCGCGCGCTACGCGGAGGACCTGGGGCTGAGCGGGGCGCCGACGATCGAGTACCGCCCACGCTCGAAGGCGAGCACACCCGAGGAATTCGCCGAGGAACTCGCGGTGCGCGTCGAAGGGGACCTCGAACGGGGATTCACCGGTCATGGCCCCCACCGCGACGACCTCTTGCTCAGCCGGGTCTCCCGCGAGCTGCGCTCGTACGGCTCGCAGGGCCAGCAGCGCCTGGCGCTCCTGGCGCTCCTGCTCGCCGAGCGCGAGGTGATCGCCGCCGTGCGTCCATCTCCTCCGATGATGCTGCTCGACGATGTCATGAGCGAGCTCGACCACGACCGCCGCCGAGCCCTGATCGGTGTGCTCCGCGCCGGTGCCGGCCAGGCGGTTATCACGACGACCGACATCGAGCATGTGCCCGGCGTCGGTCGTCACGACGTCTCGCTGACCGCGGTGTCGGAGGGACGGCTGCTGCATGAGGCGGCTGCTGCATGAGGCGGCTTGCCCCGCGCCCGATCGGGCTCGCGTTGGAAGAGCTGCGTGCGGAATGGGAGCCGGACACGCGGCTCGCCGCGGTCCAGCGCGTGTGGCCATCTGCCGTCGGCCAGACGATCGCGGAGGCGGCACAGCCGACCGCTGAGCGCGGTGGGGTTCTGACCGTGTCGTGCGCCGCCGCCGTATGGGCGCAGGAGCTCGATCTCATGGGCCCGACGATCCTCGAGCGGCTGAACCAGGCCCTTCCCAACGGCGGCATCGACCGCCTCCGGTGCGTGGCGGTGCCGGCGACGTGATCGGACCCCGATCGGACCCCGTGAACACCCTTCGAGCTGGCCTGAGACCACCCCCGGTCAGTGCTCGCTCGCACCTGGACTATTCTGCGATTTTGCAGGTAATTTGGGCGTTGTCCGCCGGCGGTTACGGGGGGTCCATGTGCTATTATTGTGACTACTAACTTCGGACGCCCCCGCTTTCCGCCCACCGGCCGGATCCGGGGCGTCTCAATGTCATCGGAGGATCTTTGACGACGGACAATGGCGCGTCTCAGCGCCCTGAGAGCGGGAGCAGCTACGACGCGCAGGACATCACCGTTCTGGAGGGTCTCCAGGCGGTGCGGAAGCGGCCGGGTATGTACATCGGCTCAACCGGTCCGCGGGGCCTGCACCACCTTGTCTACGAGGTTGTCGATAACTCTGTGGACGAAGCCCTCGCGGGCTATTGCGACGAGGTCTCGGTCACGATCCACCCGGACAACTCCGTTACCGTCGCGGACAACGGCCGGGGAATCCCCGTCGCGATCATGGAGAAGGAGCAGCGGCCGGCGGCAGAGGTCGTGCTGACCGTCCTGCACGCCGGCGGCAAGTTCGGCGACGGCGGCGGCTACAAGGTCTCGGGCGGACTCCACGGTGTCGGCGTGTCGGTGGTCAACGCGCTGTCTGAACGACTCGATCTGGACATCTCGCGCGACGGCTTTCACTGGGAGCAGACGTACGAACGCGGCAAGCCGATGACCCAGCTCACGCGCGGCGATCCGACGAGTGAGACCGGCACGACGATTACGTTCCTGCCCGACGCCGACGTGTTCGAGACGCTCGAGCTCGATTTCACGACGCTCGAGCAGCGGATGCGCGAGACCGCGTTCTTGACCGCCGGGTTTCGGATCACGCTCGTCGACCTGCGGGGTGAAGGTCACCGCGCCGAGTTCCGCTACGAGGGCGGGATTGTCGACTTCGTTCACTATCTCAACGAGAACAAGGAGCCCATCCACAGGAAGGTGATCTCACTCTCTGGCGAGGGCGACGAAGGCGCCGTCGAGGTCGCCATGCAGTGGAACGGGTCCTATCAGGAGTCGGTGTTCTCGTTCGCGAACAACATCAACACGATCGAAGGCGGCTCGCACCTGTCGGGGTTCCGCTCTGCGCTGACCGGCGTGCTCAACAAATACGCGCGAGACAAGGGGCTCCTCAAGGACAAGGACGAGAACCTCACCGGGGAAGACGTCCGCGAGGGCCTGACGGCGGTGATCTCGGCAAAGCTCACGGATCCCCAGTTCGAAGGTCAGACGAAGACCAAGCTCGGCAATCCCGGCATGGCGGGCTTTGTTCAGACGATTGTCAACGCGCGCCTTGGAGAGTTCCTCGAAGAGAACCCCCGCGACGCCAAGGACGTGATCACCAAGGCTGTGCAGGCGGCACAGGCGCGTGCCGCCGCGCGCAAGGCGCGTGACCTGACCCGTCGTAAGTCTGCGCTCGAAAACTCGACCTTGCCGGGTAAGCTCGCCGATTGCTCGGTCAAGGATCCGTCCCTTGCGGAGCTCTTCGTCGTCGAGGGAGACTCGGCCGGCGGCTCGGCGGTCAGCGCGCGCGACCGAAATACGCAGGCGATCCTGCCACTGCGGGGCAAGATCCTCAACGTCGAGAAGAGCCGCATCGACAAGGTGCTGGGCAATATCGAGATCCAGGCCTTGATCACAGCGATTGGCACCGGCGTGCGTGATGAATTCGATCTCTCGAAGGCGCGTTACCACAAGGTCGTGCTCTTGACCGACGCGGACGTTGACGGTGCCCACATTCGCACGCTCGCCCTCACGCTCCTCTTCCGCGAGATGCAGCCGCTGATCGAAGCGGGCTATGTCTACATCGCCAAGCCACCCCTCTATGCGCTGCGACAGGGACGCAAGCACAGGTACATCGAGCGCGAGTCCGAGCTCGAGGACATCCTGCTCGGCGACAAGTTCGAGCGGATCGAGATATTCGATCGGTATGGCAAGCAGTTCAAGCTCACCGACACGCGCTGGAAGCGTTTCTCGCGCCTCCTCAAGCAGTACGAGGGCTGGGCATCAGCGTTGCGCACGGCCCACGGTCATGGCATCGTGGCCTTCCTCCAGGAGGGCCGGTTGCTCGAGGCGCAGATCACGGACGTGGATGGTCTCCTGCGCCACGTCCGCAAGGTTCAGGAGAACGGTGAGCCGTATAGAACCGAGCTGCTCGTCGAGGGTCCGACCGAGATCGTCGTGCGGACAATCGAGTCCAAGAGTGGTCTCGCCAGCACTCACCGCGTCCGTCGCGCAGCGCTGGAGGCGACCGAGTACCAGCACCTCGCCACCGTTCACGCTGATCTCGAGGCGCTCGTCGGCTCGCCACCGTTCCAGGTGCGGCTGGGGGACCAGTCGAGTGAGGCCGTGAGCTTCGATGCGCTCCGTGCGACCGTGCTTGCCGTGGCGCAGAAAGGGGTCGACTACGTGCGCTTCAAGGGGCTGGGAGAGATGGACGCCGACGAGCTCCGCGACACCACGATGGACCCGGCATCGCGCACCCTGGTCCAGGTGACGATGGAGGACGCAGCCTCAGCGGACCACGTGTTCTCGATGCTGATGGGCGATCAGGTGGAGCCCCGCCGGGCATTCATCGAGGAGAACGCCCGGCTCGTCACCAACCTGGATATATAAGCGATGTCCGCGATCGACACCATCGGTGGTGGCAACATCGAGCCACGCGGGCTCGAGGAGGAGATGCGCTCCGCGTACCTGGACTATGCGATGTCGGTCATCGTCGGGCGCGCCCTGCCGGATGTCCGTGACGGTCTGAAGCCGGTACACCGCCGCGTCCTCTATGTGATGAACGAGCTCGGACTCCAGCCGAACCGCAAGCACGTGAAGTGCGCTCAGATCGTCGGGGAGGTGATGGGCAAGTACCACCCGCACGGAGATGCCTCGATTTATGACACGCTCGTGCGGCTCGCGCAGGACTTCTCGATGCGCTACCCGCTCGTCGACGGGCACGGCAACTTCGGGAATATTGACGGTTACGGGGCAGCGGCGATGCGATACACCGAAGCGCGCCTCGACCGCCTCGCGACCGAGATGCTGCGTGACCTCGATGCTGACACGGTCGACTTCGTCCCCACGTATGACGGCACGCGACAGGAGCCAACGGTCCTGCCGGCGCGGTTCCCGAACCTGCTCATCAACGGTGCCTCCGGCATCGCCGTGGGTATGGCGACCAACATCCCTCCCCACAACCTCAGAGAGGTCATCAGCGCGACGATCGCGTACATCGACGACCCGGACATCGATGTCGAGGGCCTGATGCATTACATCAAGGGCCCAGACTTCCCGACCGCCGGGACGATCCTCGGTCGTGAGGGCATTCGCGACGCCTACGCCACCGGCCGCGGTCGGGTGCGTGTACAGGCCAAGGCGCACATCGAGCCGATCGGCCAAGGCAAGGAGGCGATCATCGTCACCGAGCTCCCGTACCAGGTGCGTAAGGGTGGCGAAGGCGGTCTGATCCTGAAGATCCGCGATCTCGTGATCGACAAGAAGCTGTCCGAGATCAGCGATCTGCGCGACGAGTCCGATCGCCATGGCATGCGGCTCGTGATCGAGCTCAAGCGCGACGCGATCCCGAAGGTCGTGCTCAACAAGCTCTACAAGCACACGCCGATGCAGGCAACGTTCGGCGTGAACATGGTCGCGCTCGTCGACAACGTTCCGCGGACGTTGTCCTTGCGCGAGATGATCGGCCATTACGTCGACCATCAGCGCGAGGTGATCATTCGCCGGACGCAGTTCGAGCTGCGTCGCGCCGAGGAGCGCGCGCATGTTCTGGAGGGTCTCCTGGTTGCGCTCGAGAACCTCGACGAGGTGATCGCCCTGATTCGCGCCTCACGCGATCCCGAGGCAGCGCGCTCCGGACTCGTCTCGCGCTTCGAGCTGACCGTGGTGCAGGCTCAGGCGATCCTCCAGTTGACGCTCGGCCGTCTCACTGCGCTCGAGGCCGACAAGGTCAAGCAGGAGCACGACGACCTCGCCGAACGGATCAAGGAGCTGCGCGAGATCCTCGGCGACGAGAAGCGGATCAACGGCCTGATCAAGGACGAGCTGACCGAGATCGTCGACGCGTACGGCGACGAGCGCCGGACCGAGATCACCCACGCCGAGGGCGAGATTGACATCGAGGACCTGATCGCAGATCAGCAGATGGTGATCTCGATCACTCACTCCGGGTACATCAAGTCGCTGCCATTGTCCACGTATCGGCAACAGCGCCGCGGTGGCATCGGGGTGACCGGCATGGATATGAAGGACGACGATTACATCGAGCATCTGTTTGTGTCATCGACGCACGATTACCTGCTGTTCTTCACCAATCGCGGGAAGGTCTACCGGCTCAAGGTCTACGAGCTGCCCGAGGCCTCGCGCACGGCCAAGGGCCGCGCGCTTGTGAACCTGCTGCCGCTGCGCGAAGGCGAGCGAGTGCAGTCAGTCCTCTCCACGCGCGACTTCCGCGAGGGCAGGTACCTCGTGTTCGCGACCCGCAACGGGATCATCAAGAAGACGGAGTTCCTCGCCTACAACACGCCGATCAAGGCCGACGGCATCATCGCGATCAATATCCGCGACGACGACGAGCTGATCGCGGTCCGTCGCACGAGCGGCGCCGACGACATCATCATGGTCTCGCGCTCCGGCCAGGCCGCTCGATTCAGCGAGAGTCAGGCCCGCCCGATGGGCCGGGACACCAGCGGAGTAAGAGGGATGAACGTCTCCCAGAAGGGCAATGCGGTGCTCGCGATGGATGTGGCCCTCGACGACCAGGAGCTCCTCGTCGTCACTGAGAACGGCTACGGCAAGCGCACGTCAATCTCCGATTACCCGGTCAAGGGTCGCGGCACGATGGGCGTGAGGACGATCCAGCTGACGGAGAACAAAGGCGCGCTAGCCGGCGCGCTCGTTGTCCGCGAGCACCAGGAGCTGCTCTTCATCTCCCAGAACGGGATGGTTCAGCGCACGTCCGTTCGCGGGATCAACCGCTACGGCCGCGCCTCCCAGGGAGTTCGCGTCATGAACATCCGCGACGACGATCAGGTCAGCGCGGTCGCCCTGGTGGTCGACTCCGACGCGACCGCGGCGCCGGTGATCGGTGCAGACAGCGCGGCACCCGTCGCAGGCGAGGGCATCGCCACGCCGGCAGGTCCCGATGGGGACACCGCGCTCATCGAGCCCGCCGACGAGCCCAACGCCGAGGAGGACCACAGGCCCGGCGAGGAGACTGTCGGCCCGGAGTAGTCGCCTCCCAGCAGCGATTTCGCGGATCGCCCCGGCAGGCAACACGTCCGCCTCGCCATTCGCTAATCTGCGCTTACCAGAGAAAGGAGGTGGTCCGCCATTGTCTGACAGTTCTTGCGGGACCCTGGAGGTGTTCGGCCGCTAGCTCGGAGGCTGACCCCGCTCAGCGGAGTCCAGACCGAGACACCGTCGTTGCAGGTGCCGGGAGTAGTCCCTCCGGCGTGAGCTTGCCCCGACCGTAGTCAGCCAGACGTTTAGGCGAAGGGCGCCGTCGATGACGGCGCCCTTCGCTTCTTAAGGCCGAGCTACGCCGCGGCGAGGTACTGCATCCAGGCCGCGGGGATCGTTGGGCTCGCCACGTGGATGAACACGTGCGGGCTCGGCGTCCTCGGCTGGCGTTGCAGCCGCATCCCGGCCTGGCGCGGGAGCGCGTTCCCTTTACGCAGGTTGCATGGCGCGCACGATGCGACGATGTTCTCCCAGCTCGACGGCCCGCCCTTGGAGCGCGGGATCACGTGGTCGACCGTCAGGTTCGAGCGCGCGCCGCAGTACTGACAGGTCCAGTCGTCGCGCGCGAACACGGCCCGCCGGGTGATCTTGCGCCGGTGCGTGTCGCGTGGCACCCGCACGTAGCTGACGAGACGGATCACGACCGGCCGGGAGACGGTCTGGGTCGCCGAGCGTAGGACGAATTCGCCGTGCTCGATCACCTCGGCCTTCTCCTTGAGCAGCAGCACGACGGCACGGCGCACCGTGCAGACATTGATCGGCTCGAAAGTGGCGTTCAAGACAAGCACCCGACCACGCTCGCGCCCGCGCCGCTGGTGCTCTGTGCGCGGCGCGGACCCCATTGGCGCGGGTGGTACCGGGGGTGTCACGACGCCCGCAGTGTAGCGGGACCGCCAGCAGTTCTCGCGCGCGGAGCGGGCCCTGCACGTCCACTCTAGCTCTCGGGCCAGGCCGGGAAGGACCCCAGTACGCGCAGCGACTCGACGTGCGTGCGCAGACCCGCCAGCGCTTGCGTCACATGCGGCTCGGTGTCACGGCCCTCGAGGTCCGCGAAGAACATGTAGCGACCGAGTCCCTGCCTGCGTGGACGGGACTCGATCTGCGTCAGGTTGACGTCGCGTGTGGAGAGCTCCGACAGGCAGCTGACGAGCCACCCCGGCGACTCTGAGCCGACGCCCCAGAACACGATTGCTGTCTTCCATGGTCCGAGCACGCGGTCCGGCTCTCCGGGACCGCCGGGCGGGGCGCCGGCCGGCGCGAGCCAGACGAAGCGGGTCTCGTTCTCAGAAACGTCCTCGACGCCGGCGCGCAGCACGACGCAGCCGTAGCGCTCGGCAGCTGCGCGGTTTCCGAGCGCCGCCCACGGTCCCTCGTGGTCGGCGAGCGTCCTGACGGCCTCGGCGGTCGAGCTCGCCGCGAGCACTTTCGCGTGGGGGAGCCGCGTGCGGATGAACCGGGCACACTGTGCGTTGGCCTGGGGATGCGAGAGCACGGCTTCGATCTCCGACAGTTCGAGCGCGCGTCGTGCGATCAGGCAATGCCGGATCGGGTGGACGACCTCGCCCACGATTGCGACGTCCTCGGTCTCCATCGCGAGCGAGTCGAGCGTCGCGTTGACCGACCCCTCGAGCGAGTTCTCGATCGGCACGAGCGCTCGCTCGACGATTCGGTCGTGGACTGCCATCACCGTGTCGTAGATCGTCGGCAGCGCGATCAGATCGAGCACCCGGCCGGCGGTCGCCGCGAGCAGGGCCTCCTGCGTGAACGTGCCCTCGGGACCGAAGTAACCGACGCGCATCGGATCTAGCCGGCCGAGGCCGGCCCGAGGGCCACGTCCAGCTACGCCGACGCCGCCGCCGCGGCGTCTCCCTGGAGCGCGATCCGGATCGCCTCCTGCTCCTCGGGTGAGAGCTCGAGCTCGGGCCGGCCGTTGTGCACCTGCTTGGCATAGAGCCGGGATTGATCGCGATGATGGATCGACGAGAGCACGACGCCGGATTGAGTCGCGTCGAGCAACGCGATCGAGGTCGATTGGCGCCCGGACATCTCACCGTAGGCGTCGTAGCGCACGAGCGCCCGATACGCCACCGCCCCATCGAGCCGCGTCTCAGCCACGTTGATGCGGAGATCCAGGCGCTCCGCGGCGTCGTGGATGTACGCGTGCAGCGCACCGAACTTCCGCTCCAGCGCCGCCGCGTGGGCAGGCAGATCCCGCCGCGTGTCTCCGAGCACCAGCCGCTGATCGGCGCGCAGGCGACGGAGCTTCGTCGCCAGCACCAACCCGAGCCCGAGTCCCACTACCGCAACGCCGCCCGCGGCCAACGCGACTATCCCCGCCGTGCTATTCAGACCATGCACCCTCAAGAGCATAGGCGCCGAGGCGTCGGGGCGCGCTTGAGACCGGCTCGCTAGTCGAACGTCACCGGGAACGTGAGCGTGTTGTTGGCAAGGTTCGTCTCGCCGGGGACCTTCTCGACCGTCACCTTCACCTGTGCCGTACCGGTTGGCGGTGCCTTGGGCAGCGTGACCTGAGTCGTGTAGGTCTGCCCGGCCTTCGTGGTCGGAACGACCGTCTGAGCGGTGATCGTGGTGCCGGACGAGGTCGTGACCACCACCTGCACGGTCACGTTGGTCTCCGTGTTCTCGCCCGTGTTCGTGAAGTTGACGCTCAAGGTCGGCGCCGGGCTCGCAGGGATCGTGTTGCCGCCCCCGGTCGACAGCGCCACGCCGCCGACGCTGGCGGAGTTCACGGCGTGCCCGCAGATGCTCGGACAGGTGCCACTGGACGATGTGGGCAGCGAGGCGCCGAGCTTGGCGGCAATGTAGCTCGGCGTCAGCCAGGCGAGATCGGGCAGGAAGGTCGTCGGCGCGATCGTCTCGCCACTGGCGCCCCCGACGGCGATGCCGGCCGCGTGCAGCGCGGCGGCGATCTCCGGCGCCGTTCGCACCGTGTACACAACGCCGGAGGCCAGGAACTCCTGCATGTCCAGGGCGATCGACCTGACGGCGTCTTGGGCGGTGGTCTTGGTGAGCGCCTGCTGGATCTTGCCGGCGATATCCGAGATACCGTCGTGACGCAGCGAGAGCGTGAGCAGGAAGTTGTCCTGGGCGGTCTTGGTCTGATCGGGCACGCTCAGTCCCTGCGCCTGGTTGAGTTCAGACTGGGCGGCGTTCTTGGTCGTGAAGAGCTGGGTCTGAAGATTCTGCTCCTTGCTCGCCGCGTTACCGGCTGAGAGGAGGGTGAAGAGGGTCTTGCCGGTCGCGTCCGACTGCAGGATCAACGACCGGACGCTGTTGTTGTAGCTCTTCAGCGCGCTGTTGCGGGAGTTCACCTGGCAGCTGTGGATCCCGAGGACCATCAGGATGACCACGACCAGGATCGCCACCCCGGCCACCGCTCGACGCACCATGATCGCCTGCTGGTCGCCGGGCGGCCGCCGGCCTGTCCCGGAGGGACGGCGCGTGCGCGGTGCCGGCTGGGGCTCGTCCGTCTCGTCGAAGAACGACAAGGTTTCGATCCCTCCTTAAAGAATTCGGAAAGTCCAGTATGACCGGCGATGCGGCCGGACAGGCAAATACGCAAGCGCTCGTGCAAGGGGTCCACACCCCCGAACCACCGCTGACCCGCAGGGACCGAGGCCGCTGACCCGCAGGGACCGAGCAGGTTATGTGGAAAAGCCCACAATGACGCGACGCGACGCGACGATGGTTCACCAGGCGTCCGGCGCGCGGCTTGATCTTGGACCGGCGGGTACGCTCCCGCCGACGTCTGGGCCCGGGGACGAGGCGCCGATCGTGCTTGGGCGCTACCACCTCCAGCGTCAGCTTGGCGCGGGCGGCTTCGGCACGGTCTGGATGGCCCGCGACGAGCGCCTGGAGCGAGACGTGGCGGTCAAGATTGTTCCGCGAGAGCGGATCGTGGGTGGCCGCTTCGAGCGTGAGGCGCGTGCCGCGGCGAGGCTCGCCCATCCCGGCATCGTCATGCTCTATGAGGCGGGCGCCGACGACGATGCTGCATACCTGGTCTCGGAGCTCGTGCGGGGTGCGACGCTGGGAGAGCTGCTCGACGCGGGACGTCTGTCGGATCGGGAGATCATCGGCATCGGCATCGCCCTCTGCGACGCGCTGTCGCACGCGCACGCGGAGAACGTCGTCCACCGGGACGTGAAGCCCTCCAACGTGCTCGTCCCGGCGCGACCGTCGAATCGGGCTTCGATGGCAAAGCTGACCGACTTCGGCGTCGCGCGGATCGTCGGGGGCGACACGCTCACGAGGACCGGCGACGTCGTCGGCACGGCCGCGTACATGGCGCCCGAGCAGGCCGAGGGCCGCGGTGCCGGACCGCCGGCGGACCTCTATGCCCTGGCACTCGTCCTCTACGAGGGGCTGACGGGAGTCAATCCGGTCCGAACCGGCACCGCCGCACAGCGGGCGCGTCGCCTTGGTGCGCACCTTCCGCCGCTGCGGCGCCAGCGTCGCGATCTCCCGCGCGAGCTCGGCCAGGCGCTCGACCTGGCGCTGCGTCCGCGAGCCCGGGAACGGGGAACCGTTGAGGAGCTGCGGCTCGCGCTCACGACCGTGGTCGATCGCGTGTCGGATCGTCCGGGAGTGGTCGCGTCGGCGTGGCGAGCGCGCCGCCGTGAGTCAGCCTGTCTGGAGCCTCTCTGGTCGCCCGTGGCCGGCCCGAAGCGCGATCCCGCCGAGGGCCGCCACCGCGGCCAGAGCCACGATCCCGCCGAGAACCGCCACCGCGGCCAGAGCCACGACGCGGCTGCTCGCTGGCCGGAGCGTGGCCTGTCGGCGATCGCGACCGCCGGACTCGCGGCGTGGTTGATCGCGAGCCTCGTGCCGACCTCGCCGATGGCGCCATTCGCTGTAGCTCTGCTGGCGGCAATGCTCGTTGCGGCGCTGCCCCGCATCGGCTGGGTCGCACTGGTCACCCTGTTCGGGCTCTGGCTGGCGTTCGAGGGACGGACCGGCGCTGCCCTCGTCGTCGCCCTCGGCGGACTCCTGCCGGCGCTCTTGCGCCCCCGGCGCGGCACTACTTGGGCGGTGGCTGCCGGCGCTCCCGCGCTCGGTGTCGTCGGCCTCGCCGGCGCGTGGCCGGCGCTCGCCGGTTATGCGCGTGGCGCTTGGACCCGAGCTGCGCTCGGCGCGACCGGCTGGGTGTGGACCGTGTTCGGGACGGCGCTGTCGGGGGCCGACCTCTATCTCCGTTCCCCGCCCGGGTCGCCGCCGCGGGATCAGTGGACGTTGTCGGTGGGCGCAACCCTGCATCACATACTCGAGCCACTGGTCAGCTCTGGTGCGCTCGCGCCGGCGCCCGTGTGGGCTGCTGGCGCTGTCGCCCTGCCGTGGCTCGTCCGCGGGCGCCCGGGAGGCGTCGACTTCGTGCTCGCGAGCGCGTGGGCGGCCGGGCTCGTGGCCGCCACATATGCCTCTCTGCGGTTGGTGCACGGCTCACTCGCCGGAGCCACGCTCCACGGCGCAGTGCTCGGCAGCGTGACGGCGTTCGTGATCGCGCTGGCGCCGCACATCGTTCGGGTAGGCCACATGCGGCGCCTTTCCCGGCGAGTTCCGTAGCATCCGGGGTGCCCCGGAGGGCGTCCGATGAGCGTGCTGAGAAGCCTCGAGAGCAAGATCGCCGGCCTCGTGGAGGGCACGTTCAGCCGTGCGTTTCGCTCCGAGGTTCGGCCCGTCGAGATCGCCCGCCGCCTGGCGCGGGAGATGGAGGAGCACAAGTCGTTCTCGGTTTCGCGGACCTACGTGCCAAACGAGTACGTCGTGTATCTCTCGCCGCGCGACCGGGAGCGGTTCGCCGACTACGAGGAGGGGCTCGCCGACGAGCTGGCCGGGTACCTGCTCGAGTTCGCACGCCGGGAGCAGCTGGCGATGCTGTCCCGTCCGGTGATTGAGTTCGAGACTGACGACCGGCTGCGCCTGGGGGAGTTCGGGATCCAGACCCGGGTCGTGCAACCCCCCGCGGGGACCGAGCGTGACGCGACCGGGCACGAGCGCGAAGGAGCCGAGCGCGCCGGGGGTAGGACGATGATCCATGGCGCGTCGAAGCGCGTCGCCGAGCCGCTCCAGGAGCGCGCTCGCGCGAGCCGGGAAACGGTGCTGCTGCTGGTGGACGGCAAGCGGCTGGTGGTGGGGCCCTCCGGCGCGACGATCGGCCGCAGCCGCCAGTGCGACGTCGTGCTGAGCGACGCCAACGTGTCGCGCCAGCACGCAGAGCTGCGACCGCGCGGAGGGTCATGGGTGCTGAGCGACCTCGGCGCAACGAACGGCGTGGTGCTCAACGGGCGCCGGATCGAGGCTGCGGAGGTCGTCAAGCCCGGCGACCGGATCGAGCTGGGGACCTCGCTCCTGACATTCGAGCTCGAATGATCGGCTCGATTCAGCTTGCGCCCGTCTCGGTGGCGTTGAAGTTCGGCTTCCTCGCGGTGCTCTATCTGTTCCTGATGTGGGTCGCCATCAGTTCGCTCCGGGACCTTCGACGCGGCCGGGGAGGTGTGGTAGACGCCGCCGGTCATCAGTCACTGGACGCGACGGGCGTCTACCCGGCGGCCGCCGGTTTGCCCGAGCTGGACGGAGACTTCGAGCCTCGGCTCCTGGTCGAGCAGGCAATGGGACACGAAACCGGAGTCGCGTACGACCTGCGTGGGGGCGCTACCCTCGGACGCGGCGACGTCGAGATTAAGCTCGAGGACCCGTTCGCGTCCTCGCGCCACGCTCGTATCTCCTGCCAGGGGCACGTCGCCGTGATCGAGGATCTCGGCTCCACCAACGGCACTTATCTGAACGATCAACCGCTCACCGGCCCGCAGCCGCTTCACGAGGGCGACCAGATTCGAATCGGTGACAGCGAGTTCTCCTACCTGCAGTGATTGCATGCTTCGAGCCGCCGACTGGATTCCACTCACTCACACCGGGCTTCAGCGCCGGGAGAACGAGGACGCTGTGCTGGCGCAGCCGCCGGTGTTCGTCGTCGCCGACGGGATGGGCGGGGCCCAGGCGGGGGAGGTAGCCTCGCGAATCGCCGTCGACGCGTTCGCCGAGGGGCTACCGGAGCGGGGCAGTCCCGAAGAGCGGCTCGCGGCCGTCGCGCTGACTGCCAACCGGCGAATCTACGAGCTCTCGCGGACCGAGAGCGAGCGTGCCGGAATGGGAACGACGCTGACCGCCGCCTACCTGGGCGAGAACGATCTCGCGATCGCCCACGTGGGTGACAGCCGCGCGTACCTGTTCCGCGACGGGTCGCTGACCCGCCTGACCCAGGACCACTCGCTGATGGCCGAGCTGATCCGGCGCGGCAAGCTCACTGAAGAGGAGGCGGCCGACCATCCGCAGCGCTCGATCATCACGAGGGCACTTGGCCCCGAGCCCCAGGTGACCGTCGACACCTGGACGTATCCGGTCCGGGCCGGAGACGTCATCCTGATGTGCAGCGACGGGCTGACCTCGATGATCTCCGAGGCGCAGGTGACTGAGATCCTGCGCACGTACACCGGGGTCGAGGCGGCCGCTCAGGCGCTGATCGACGAGGCCAACCGCGCAGGGGGACGGGACAACATCACCGTGATCCTGGTGCGGCTCGAGGAGGTTGGGAGCGCCGCAGGGTCGGATCAGCCGACGGTCGTCGCGGCGGCTGGAGTTCCTGCACCGGGACCCGCCACGGACGCGACGGGCGTCGCAGTCGCCACCCCGCCCCGCCCCGCCCGACCAGCGCCCCTGGCGCGGAGCCACCGCGGGCCCGGGGACAGCGGCGCCGCGCCTCCGCCGCGCCGCCGCGGGCGCCGCTACAGCAGGTCCGCGGCTGCCCTGCTCGCCACCCTGATCGTGCTCTTCCTGTTCGGATCCGGGGGCTGGCTGGCGACCCGGCAGCTGTTCTTCATCGGCACGAACTCGCAGGGGCTCGTGACCATTTACCGCGGGCTGCCGTACAACCTGGTCGCGGGAGTCCGCCTGTACGAGATCTTCTACGAGTCCGGTGTGCCCGCGTCAACGCTCGCACCCCCCGAGCGCGGTCGGTTGCTCAACCACGATCTCCGCTCGCAGGCGAACGCTCAGAATCTGGTGAACGACCTCGAGCTCGGGAAGGTGCAACAGTGATCGCTGAGACCGTTCCGTGACCGCGCGCAACCGCGAGCTCGTCGGACTGATTCCGGCGTCGCTGCTCGTGACCGCGGGGTTCGCGGGCGTCTTCATCCAGCGCTCCAATGCGCTCTCGAACATCTCGCTGACCTACGGAGCGATCTTCCTCGCTCTCTGCCTGGCGGGCCACCTGGTGATCCGCGCCACCCTGCCCTACGCCGACCCGTACATGTTCCCGCTCGTCGCGCTGCTGTCCTCCTTCGGGATCGTGATGATCTACCGAATCGATTCGACGTTCGCGCGCCAGCAGGCGCAGTGGTTCGTGCTCGGCTTGATCCTGTTCGCCGTGACGATCATTGCCTTCCGCGACTATCGGCGCCTCGAGCGATACCGGTACACGATCGCCGTGGTGTCGCTGATCCTCTTGATGCTCCCGCGCGTCCCCGGCCTGGGCGACGAGGTCAACGGCGCCTATCTCAGCGTCCACCTCCCGGGCGTGTTCGAGTTCCAGCCGACCGAGTTCGCGAAGATCGGCTTCGTCATCTTCCTCGCGAGCTACCTGCGCGACACGCGTCAGGTGCTCGTGCTCGGCGCCCGCCGGATCCTGGGGGTGACGATCCCGCCGCTGAAGCATTTCGGGCCTGTACTCGTGATCTGGGGCCTCGCGATGCTGATCCTCTTCGCACTGCACGACGTCGGCTCCTCGCTCATGTTCTACGGCGCTCTGCTCGCGGTGCTCTACGTGGCGACGAGCCGGCTGTCGTTCGTCGTCGTCGGCGTGCTCGCGTTCGGCCTTGGCGCCTGGTACATCGGTGCGCACGTGCCCCACATCAACGCTCGCGTCGAGGAATGGCTGCATCCGCTGAACCGGAGCCTGTACTACGCGAAGGCCGGCCAGGCCAGCAGCTACCAGCTCGCCAACTCGCTGTTTGCGCAGGCTGCCGGCGGCATGTTCGGCCAGGGTTTCGGACAGGCCACGCTGACGATTCCCGGCACGTCCAATTACCTGCTGCCGGCGCCGAGCACGGACATGATCTACGCGGTCATCACCGATGAGCTCGGGTTGTTCGGGGCGGCCGCCGTGCTGATCGCCTACCTGATGCTGATCGCCCGCGGCTTCAAGACCGCGGTCCTCGCGCGCGACTCGTTCTCGACCCTGCTCGCGGTCGGCCTCAGCTCGGTCCTCGCGCTGCAGGTGTTCGTGATCGTCGGCGGCGTCACGCGGGTGATCCCGCTGACCGGGGTCACCCTGCCCTTCATCTCCTACGGCGGTTCGTCGATCATCGCGAACCTCGTGCTCCTCGCCCTGCTCCTGCTCGTCTCCGACCGCGCCAGGCGACCGGCATGAATGCGCCCATCACCCGCGTCTTCGGGGTCGTGATCGTCCTCTTCGCCCTGCTCATCGCCTGGACGTCGCGCTGGACGGTGTTTGACGCGAAGGCGCTGCGCGACAACCCGCTGAACGCGCGCACCGTGATCGACGAGGAGAAGATCGACCGGGGAGAGATCCTCGCCGCCGCCGGCACCGTCTTGGCAGAGTCCGTTAAGGGCCCCGATCACACGTGGACGCGCCGATACCCCACCGGGTCGCTGTTCTCGCAGGCCGTCGGATATTCGATTGTGAAAACTGGCCAGGCCGCCGGGCTCGAGCTCTCCGACGGTGACTACCTACGTGGCGTGAACACGGGCATCAGCGCGATCATCGGCCAGCTCGGTGGTGGAACCCAGGTCGGCGACGACGTCCACACGACGCTCGACCCGACCGCGCAGCGGCTTGCGCTCCGATTGCTCGACGGTCGCGCTGGCTCGGTCGTCGCGCTCGACCCACGCACCGGAGCCGTCAAGGTCATGGTCTCGCTCCCCACTTATAACGACAACCATCCCAGCGCCCCGTGCGGCGCCCCGGGGTGTCAGCTCAATGACGCCACCCAGGCGGGCGATGTGCCCGGATCGACGTTCAAGGTGCTCACCGCGGTAGCGGCGATCGACAGCGGCAAGTTCACCCCGCGCTCGGTCCTGAACGGGAACTCCCCGCTCACCGTCTCGGGCGTACCGCTGTCTAACGACGGCAATCAGAGCTGGGGTCCGCAGACCCTGACAACCGCGCTCACCAACTCGATCAACACGATCTGGGCTCAGGTCGCGCAGCAGCTCGGGCGCTCGGTCATGACCGAGTACATGAAGCGCTTCGGCTTCTACTCCAAGCCGCCGCTCGACTACCCGCCCGATGAGCTGGCCGTGAGTCGCCCATTCTCGACCGCGACGGGCCGGCCGTTCGCCCCCGGCAGCCCGAACGAGGACATCGGTCGGATCGGGATCGGTCAGGGCGGCCTGCGCGTCACCCCGCTGCAGATGGCGATGGTAGCCGCCGCGGTTGCCAACGGTGGCAAGCTGATGGTTCCTCACCTGACCAGCTACGTCGTGAACTCCGACGGCCAGACGATCGACACGATCAAGCCGACCGTGTACAGCCAGGTGATGAAGTCCTCCACTGCGCAGCAGGTCGGCCTGATGATGCGCAAGGTGGTTGAGGAGGGAACCGGGCAGCCGGCCCAGCTCGGAAACATCAGTGTCGCGGGGAAGACCGGCACAGCCTCGATCGGCGTGACCGGATCCGACCTCACCGAGCCGTGGTTCATCGGCTTCGCCCCGGCCGAGAATCCGCAGATCGCGATCGCCGTCACGATCGACCAGACCAACGGCGGCTACGGCGGCACGGTCGCCGCCCCGATCGCGAGCTCTGTGATCAAGACCGTTCTGTCCGAGCATGGCTGAGCTCGAACCAGGCACGCTTGTCGACCGCCGTTACCGGGTGATCTCGCGCCTCGGCTCGGGCGGCATGGCCGACGTGTTCCTCGCCGAGGATCAGCAGCTCGGTCGTAAGGTCGCGTTGAAGCTTCTCCATCGCCGGTTCGCCGAGGATCCGGGTTTCGTCGAGCGCTTCCGCCGCGAAGCCCAGGCGGCTGCCGGGCTCCAGCATCCCAACGTCGTCAGCGTCTATGACCGTGGCGCCCACGACGGCACGTACTACATCGCCATGGAGTACCTGCCCGGCCGCACGCTCAAGCAGGTCATACGCGACGAGGCGCCGCTCGAGCTGATTCGCGCCATCGATCTCACGATCCAGATCCTCAAGGCGGCGCGGTTCGCCCACCGCCGGGGCGTGATTCACCGTGACCTCAAGCCACACAACGTGATGGTCGACGACTCCGACCACGTCAAGGTCACAGATTTCGGGATCGCGCGCGCCGGCGCGTCAGACATGACCGAGACGGGATCGATCATGGGAACCGCCCAGTACCTGTCTCCGGAGCAGGCGCAGGGCCATGCGGTCAGCGCACCCTCGGACCTCTACTCGGTCGGCGTCGTGCTCTACGAACTGCTGACCGGGAGGGTTCCGTTCGACGCGGAATCGGCGGTCACGATCGCGCTCAAGCACGTGTCGGAGGCTCCCGTGCCGCCGAGCGCGTGGAATCCGAACGTCCCGCCCGAGCTCGAGCAGGTCGTCCTGTGGTCCCTGAACAAGAACCCGGCCGACCGCCCCGCCGATGACGACCAGCTGATCGCCGCGCTCGAGCATGTGAAGGCCGCGATCGTCTCGGGCGTCCGCGGCCAGCCAACCGCGGCGTTCGTGGCGGTGGCCGGGGCCGTCGGCGCCGTGCCGACCCCAGCCGCCGCGCACGTGGCTGTTCCCGCCACGCCGCCGGCGCTACCCAAAGATCGCCTGGGCAGCGGTGCGACGCCGCCTCCGGCGCCCGAACCGGACAGGTCCTCGGGCGCGAGCCCTGGGCGGAGCCCGTGGCTCTGGGTCATGTTGGTGGCGGTGCTGATCGGTGGCGGCGTGGCCGCGTATCTGTTGACGCGCCCCAAGCAGGTGCTCGTCCCGATCGTCGTCAACTACAAGCAGAACCTGGCGATCACCAAGGTCAACAACGCGGGGTTGACGCCGAGCGTGATCCCCGAGTCCAACGCGGCGCCGTCGGGGACGGTGGTCTCGCAGAATCCGCTCGGCCGCGCGAAAGTCGACGAGGGCTCGACGGTACGACTCGTGGTCTCGACGGGACCCGGGAGCGCGCCTGTGCCCACCGTGGTCGACATGAGCAAGGCGGAGGCCGAACGGACGATCAAGAGGGACGGTCTGAAGGTGGAAAGCACCCCGACCGAGTACTCGCCGACGGTTCGCGCAGGCAGCGCGGTGAGCACGAATCCGGGCGCCGGCACCTCGCTCCCGCTCGGCACGTCCGTGACACTGTTCATTTCGCTCGGGCCGTCACCGGTGAAGGTTCCCAACGTCACGGGCGAGACGGAGTCGAGCGCCAAGTCCGGGCTGCAAGGGCTCAATGTGAACGTCACCACATCTCAGCAGTCGAGTAACCAGACGCCCGGCACCGTGATCAGCCAGAGCAGGACGGGATCGGTGCCCGCGGGCTCGACGGTCAACCTCGTGATCGCCCAGGCGCCACCGATGGTCACGGTTCCGACCGTGACCTCCCTCACTCCTTCCGCCGCCGCGAAAGCGCTGAGGGCCGCCGGGTTCAGCGTGACGCAGACGACCAAGACGGTGACCGATCAGAGCGAGAACCAGACGGTCGTCTCCCAGGATCCGAAGGGCGCTACCAAGGCGAAGAAGGGCGCGAGCGTCACGATCGTCGTCGGTGCGTACACGCCTCCAACCCACACGACCACCAGCCCGACGACGACCAACACGACGACCACGACCACGACCCCCGGCACGACCCCATGACGCGGCTGCGCGTGGCGGTCCTTGGCGGGGGCCGCTCGTCCGAGCACGAGGTATCGCTCGCCTCGGCCGAATCGGTTCGCGCCGGCCTGCAGCGCGCGGGCCATGCAGCAGTGATGATCGAAATTGGGCGCGACGGTGTCTGGCGTCGCGAGGGCCACCGGATCGCGGTTGAGCCAGGCGGTGGGTTCGAGGAGGCGGACATTGTGTTCCCGGTGCTGCACGGACCGTTCGGAGAGGACGGGACCGTCCAGGGCTTGCTCGAGTGCCTGGACGTGCCGTACGTGGGGGCGGGTGTGCTCGCATCGGCATTGTGCATGGACAAGATCGTGTTCAAGGACCTGATGGCGCATGCCGGCGTTCCGCAGGTCGACTACCGGGGCGTCGGCGAGGACGGCTATCGGGCCGACCCCGACGCGGTGCTGGCGGGCCTGCTCGCGCTCGGCCTGCCCGTGTTCGTCAAGCCGGCTCGGCTCGGCTCGTCGGTGGGCATCGTCCGTGTCGCAGACGCCGATCAGCTCCCGGCAGCGCTCGCCACCGCCTTCGAGCACGATCCGCTCGCGATCGTCGAGGCGGCCGCGCCCGGACTCGAGGTCGAGTGCTCGGTGCTCGGCAACTCGGAGCCGATCGCGTCGCACCCGGGCGAGATACTGCTCGCCTCCGGAGAATCGGGCTGGTACGACTACGAGGCCAAGTACTCGCCGGGCGGGATGGAGCTGATCGCGCCCGCTCGGGTCCCCGAGGCCGTGCGCGAGCGCGTGCGCAAGCTCGCCATCGACACCTTCATGCGTGTGGGTTGCTCGGGCCTGGCACGAGTCGATTTCTTCGTCGACGGCGACGCCGTGCTCGTGAACGAGCTCAACACGATGCCCGGGTTTACCGAGACGAGCGTCTTCGCGAGGCTGTTCGAGGCGAGTGGGATCCCCTATCCGGAGCTGCTTGATCGACTCGTGTCGCTCGCGCTGGAGCGCCACGCGGCCGCGACGCGCCACCGCCACTGAGCGGTGCCCTACCGGTAGAGCGCCAACTTGAGCCCAACGTAGTTCTGGCTCGGCGGGAGCTTGGTGATCCACACGAGCCAGTACCGATGGGGGATGCCGTCGGTGTTGAGCGCGATGTTCGCGTTGTCCGGGATGTCGTTGGCGCTGCCGACCTTCGTCCAGTCTCCTGGCCAAGCGGTTGGCGACGGCGTCGTGTCGCTCACGTAGAACTGAGCATTCCAGCCGGGTGTGCTGGTCAGGATCTTCAGCTCCCGCGCGGTCGTGCGCGGGTAGGCGTCCACGTAGATGCCGATGCCGGTCTCGAGGAGGACGTTGTCGTAGTAGTGGACGGTCTCCCACTCATCGTTGGGGTTGTTGTCGATCGCAAGGCCGGCCTCGGACGGGTTCTGCGGCGTCGTTCCGAGCGGATTGAACGCGTGGGCGCACGTCTGGCAGAGCGGAATCTGGATCGGCGCCGACCGCGGCGCGCTCTGCGCGAGCTTTCCCGTCCCGTGGTGTGCGCGGCTGCCCAACCACACGCCGGTGACGCCGAGGATCGCGAGTGCTGCGACGATCAGGATGACCACCAGCGCGGGGCGTATCACGCGGAGCGGAACGCGACGCCGGGTGCCGCTCGGCAGCGTCTTCAGCACGGCCGTCACCTCGCCGGTGGCGCTGCCGGCGCGCGCGGTCTCGATCGCCAGCACGTCCTCGAGGTCGGCGATCAGTTCGGCGTCGTCCGCGTAGCGGTCTTCGACGCGCTTTGCGGTCGCCCGGTCGAGCACGGCCGCGAGCGCGGCCGAGACCTCGGGGCGCTTGGACTGGATGTCCGGGAGCGCGTCCCGGACATGCTTCATCGCTACGGCTACCTGGTTGTCGCCCTTGAACGGAACCTCTCCGGTGAGCATCTCGTAGAGCACCACGCCAAGCGAGTAGAGGTCCGACTGGCCGGTGACCTGGCGCCCCAGCGCCTGCTCGGGCGCGACGTAATCGGTGGTGCCGAACACACGCCCGTCCGCCGTCAACCCTTCCTCCTCGAGCGTTCGCGCGATTCCGAAGTCGGTGACCTTCGCCGAGCCCTCCTCGTCGATCAGCACGTTCTGGGGCTTGACGTCGCGATGGACGATGTGGCGCGCGTGCGCGGCGCCGAGCGCGCGCCCGATCTCGATCGCGTAGGCGATCGCCTCGGAGATCGCCAGTCGCCCGTGGCGCCGGATCCGCTCCTTCAGCGTCTCTCCCTCGATGTACTCGAACACGATGTATGGGCGCCCCTCGTCCTCGCCGGCGTCGATTACCCCTACCACGTGCGGGTGGTTGAGCTGAGCGACGGCGCGAGCCTCGCGGCGGAAGCGTTCGAGCTGATCGGAGTCCGCGCTCACCTCGCGGTTCATCAGCTTGATCGCGACCTGGCGCTCCAGCGTCTCGTCGAACGCGCGGTAGACCGTCGACATCCCCCCAGAGGCGATGCGCGAGTCGAGCCGATAACGGCCGTTCAGGCGGGTGCCAAGGAGCGTCGTCATCTACTCGCTTCTATTCTCCCCCGTGTCGTCGTCGTCCATGCTCTCAAATACACCGACCGAGCGTGATTGTCCACGATCGGTCGGACCACTAGCGTCGCCGCGCGAGGCGGACCAGCACCGTGGTCGCGAGCGCCGCGCGGTATGCCGCGTAGGGCAGCAGCGAGCGGTCGCGCTCGACCTGCCGGATCAGCCAGGTCGAGCCGAGGGTTGAGGCGAACGAGGCGGCGGCGCCGGCGGCGAAAGCGCCGCGCGCGGCGCGCGGCAGTCCGGTCTTTCGCAGTCGGATCCCCTTGAGCAGCGTCGCCCCGGCGATCACCGGAAGGGCGACGTGGCGTGAGAGTCGATTCGCATCCTCACGCGTGAAGCCGCGCAGGCGCGCCGCGGCGAGCGTGGCGCCGTTCCTGGACACCCCGGGGACGAGCGCGCAGGCCTGTGCCAATCCGAGGTAGAGCGCGTCGCGGGCGCCGGCATCCTCATGCCGGCGCGTCTGCGGCGAACGGTCCGCCCAGGCCATCACCGCCGACCCGGCGAGTAGGCCCATCGCGACGGTCCCCGGTGTGCCGAGCCGTCGCTCGATCGGGCGCTCGAGCGTGAAGCCCACCACCGCCGGCGGCGCGAAGGAAAGCGCGATCAGCGCCAGCCGCCGTCCGTTCAGCCCATGCATCGCCTCTCCGACCTCCCCCCGCAGGGTGATCAGCAGCGCGGCCGCGGTGCCCGCGTGGAGCGCGATCTCGAACGACTTGCGTAGCTCTGGCTCGAGCTCCCCGTAACGCCAGTCGAGCAACCAGGGCACGAGGGTGATGTGCCCCGAGGAGGAGATCGGCAGCAGCTCGGCGGGACCGTGGAGCGCGCCCAGCGCGAGCGCCTCCCGCAGCGCCGGCGACTGACTACGAGATGACATCGGGCGCCGGCTCGTCGCTCCCCGTGCGACTACGTCTCACGATCAGGTACGCGATGCCGAGCACGAGCAGCGCCAGGCCCGCGTAGTCGACGTACTCGAGGTGGTGCCGCCAGCTCACCCAGTTGCTTCCCACTTCTCGACCGAGGATCGCGAAGCCGGCGATCCACGGAATCGAGCCCAGCGTGGCGAGCACCGCGAAGCGCGCGTACGGCATCCGCGCGACGCCCGCGGCGTAAGGAAAGGCCGCCCGCGCGACGGGAATCCAGCGCGAGAAGAAGATCGTGACGGAACCGTGCTGCTCGAACCACCGCTCGGCGAGCGCGAGCCGCGCGGGGCTCGCGTGCAGCTTGCTCCCGTGACGCTCGAGCAGCTCGCGGCGCCCGTAGTAGCCGATCGCGTAGGCGATCGATGCGCCGAGCGTGTCACCGAGCACCCCGAACACAATGATCCCGAGGAGCGTCAGGTGATGCTCGTACACGTTGAAGCCCGCGAACAGCATCGGCAACTCCGTGCCCGGCAGGCCGATCACGCCTGAGGTCAGGATCAGCATCGTGACGCCGGCCAAGCCGAGATCGCGGATCACGTGCGTAGCGACGGTGACGAGCGCGTTCGTGACGCTGGCGAACTCGAGCAGCATGCGCGTCTAGCGTAGCGAGACACCGGCCGACTGGGATCGCGCCCGAGGGGTTCCGATCGCGCCCGAGGGGCTGGATCGCGCCGGTGGGCTGGGATCGCGCTGGTGGGCTGCGATCGCGCCCGGATACTGTTCGGACCGCGATGGACGTCCCACTGTTCGACACAGAGACCCCGCTGAGGCCGCTGAAGGCGACGATCCTCGCGCGGGTGGCGGAGGTCATCGAGCGCGGCGTGTTCATCCTCGGCCCCGAGGTCGAGGCGTTCGAGCGCGAGCTCGCCGATTACCTGGGAGTGCGGCATGTCGTCGGCGTCGCGAACGGGACCGACGCGATCACGATCGCGCTGCGCGCGCTCGACGTCCGGCGCGGAGACGAGGTGGTCGTCCCGTCGTTCACTTTCTACGCGAGCGTCGAAGCGATCGTCACCGCGGGCGCCCGCCCGATCTTTTGCGACGTCGACCCGGCCACCCGCAACGTCAGCTGCGAGACGGTGAAGGCCGCGCTGACCCGCCGCACGCGCGCGATCGTGGCGGTTGACCTGTTCGGCTCGCCGGCGCCGGTGCCCGAGCTGCGCCGGTTCGGCGTGCCGATCCTCGAGGACGCGGCGCAGGCAGCCGGGGCGAGCCTCGACAGCCGCCGTGCCGGCGCTCTCGGCGACGCGGCGACGTTCTCGTTCTATCCGTCGAAGAACCTCGGCTGCTTCGGCGACGGCGGTGCGATCGCGACCGATGACGATCACGTCGCCGACCTTGCGCGAACGCTGAGGTTCCACGGCTCGCGCGACAAGCAGACGTTTGAGTATGTCGGCTACAACTCTCGCCTCGACGAGCTGCAGGCAGCGATCCTGCGCGTCGTCCTGCCCGAACTCGACGGATTCGCCGCCGGCCGCCGCGCGGGCACGCGCGCCTACGAGGCCGCCGGCCTCGGAGCGCATGTGGGCCTGCCCGCCGTGCTGGAGGGCGCCGAGCCGGCCTGGCACCTCTACGTCGTCACGCATCCGCGGCCCGAGGTGGTCGCGGCCTGCGCTCGCGAGCGGGGCGTGCAGACGCGGCGCTACTACCAGCTGCCCGTCCACCGTCAGCCCGCGATGCGCCGGTTCGCGATCGATACGCCGCCGCTTCCAGGTACCGACGAGCTCGCCGCGACCAACCTCGCACTGCCGATCAGCGCGGTGCTCGACGACTCGCAGGCGCGTGCTGTGGTCGCGGCCGTTGCGGCCGCGCAGTGAAGGTCTGGATCGACCTCACGAACTCGCCGCACGTGCTCGTGATGCGGCCCGTGATCGAGCGGCTGCATGAGCGCGGCCACGAGGTGGACGTGACCGCCCGCGACTTTGCCCAGACGCTCGGCCTGTGTGAGCGGTTCGGGATCGCCCACACCGCGATCGGTCGCCATCGTGGCGGCAGCCTCGCCGGGAAGGCGGTCGGGCTCGCCGATCGATCGCTGGCGCTCGCGCGCTGGGCGCGACGGCGGCGCTTCGACCTGGCGCTCGGCCACGGCTCGAACGACATCACCGTGGCCGCCGCGGTCCTGCGGATCCCGTCCTCGACCACTTTCGACTACGAGTGGGCGACGGTCCAACACAATGTCAACTGCCGCCTGGCACGAGCCGTCGTCGTCCCCGACGCGATCCCAGCCGAGCGTCTGTACCGCTATGGGGCGCGAGGGAAGGTGCACGCCTATCCGGGGCTCAAGGAGGAGTACTACCTGGCCGACTTCGAGCCCGACGGGAGCATCCTGCACGAGCTCGGTCTCGATTCTGCGCTGCCGATTGCAGTGATCCGCACGCCTCCCGCGGTGTCGCTTTATCACCGCTTCGAGAACGACGTCTTCTCCGAGGTGCTCGATCGCCTCAGCGGTGCGCAGGTCGTCGTGCTTCCGCGCACGCCCGAACAGCGCGCCGAGCTCGAGCGCCACGGTGGCCTGATCGTCCCCGAGCACGCGATCGACGCCCAGTCCCTGGTCGCCTACGCCGACCTCGTGGTCTCCGCCGGAGGCACGATGAACCGCGAGGCGGTCGCCCTCGGCACGCCCGTGTTCACCGTCTTCGAAGGGCGCCTCGGCGCCGTCGACGAGCGCCTGATCGCCGAAGGTCGCCTCAAGCGCCTCACGCGCCCCGCAGACATAGCCCTCGAGCGGCGCCACGACACCTACCCCCAGTCCCCCCGGATCCGCCGCGACCCCGCGGTGCTCACCGAGCTCCTCTGCGCACCGGTCGGCGGGGCGGGGTAGAGCAGGGCCCACGCCCGGGCCCGGGCCTGGGCCCGGGCGTGGGGCGCCCGCGCCTAACGACCGCCACTAGAGCATCCGCCCCCCCAACCCCTACAATCACGTCCGGCATGCGCTGGCGGATCAGATCCGCGGCCCCCGTTCACCGCCACTCTCTTCCCCAGCTCTTGGCGGACGGGCTGTTGGTCGCTCTCGCCTACTACCTGGCCTACTGGCTAAGATTCGATGGCGGCATTGTTGCGCGCTATGACGACCTCCTGAAGGACACGATTCTGTGGGTCGTTCCGGCCACGCTCTGCGTGCTGGCGGCGTTTGGCGTCTACCAGCGGCTGTGGACATTCGTCGGCCAGCGCGACTACGAGGCGGTGATCAAGGCGGCGTTCGTCGCCACGGTGATCGTGGTCGGCGCGATCGCGCTGGTGCACCCCGTCGTCTGGTCCTCGAACCGGACGGCGGATGCCAGTCCTGTGACGATGCCCGCGAGCGTAATCTCGCTGTGGTTCCTGCTCATGCTCGTCCTGCTCGGCGGGGCCCGTTTCGTCGTCCACCTCGTCGTCGAGGGCCGAGTGCGGAGCTTCCCGGTCGGCAAGGGCGCGCGCGACGTGCTCGTGGTCGGCGGCGGCCAAGGTGGCCGCCTGGTTGTCAGGGAGCTTGTGCGTAACCCCCAGATCCGCATGCGACCGGTCGGGTTCGTCGACGACGATCCGCGCATGCGGGGGATCAAGGACGAGCACGGACTGAAGGTCCTGGGCACGACCGAGGCGGAGGACTTTGCGCGGGTGCTCGACGAGGTGGAGCCCGACCAGGTGATTATCGCGATTCCTTCAGCACCGGGCACGCTGCGGGCTCGCGTGGTCGCCGCGTGTCGCAAGCGCGGGATCCCGGTCCAGACGATGCCGACGGTCTTCGAGCTGCTCCAGGACGGATCGGGGCAGATGCGTGTCGCGCGTCAGCTGCGCGAGGTGCGGGTCGAGGACGTGCTTGGGCGCGAGCCCGTTCTCATGGAGCTCGAGCGGGTCGGCGCGTATCTCGCCGGACAAATCGTGATGGTGACCGGCGCCGGCGGCTCGATCGGGGGCGAGCTGTGTCGCCAGATTGCGCGGGTCGGACCACGGCAGCTGATCCTGGTCGACCACGCCGAGGACAACCTGTTCGAGATCCTGCGCGAGCTCCAGGAGGAGCGCCACGTGCGCACGGCGGTGCCCGTGCTCGCGGACTGCAAGGAAGAAGAGCGCATGCGCGAGGTGTTCGCCGAGCATCGCCCCGCCGCGGTCTTCCACGCGGCCGCGTACAAGCACGTCGAGATGATGGAGCGCAACCCGGTCGAGGCCGTCCGGAACAACGCGCTCGCGACGCGGCTCGTCGCGCAAATCGCGGGCGAGCACGGCGTCGGCGCGTTCGTGCTCGTCTCCACCGATAAGGCGGTCAAGCCCGCGACGGTGATGGGCGCGTCGAAGGCGCTCGCCGAGTGGGCGGTCGAAGCGGCTGCCGCGAAGCATCCGCAGACGGTGTACGCGACTGTTCGCTTCGGGAACGTGCTCGGGTCCTCCGGTTCCGTCGTCCCGATCTTTCGTCGCCAGATCGCCGCAGGAGGACCGGTGACGATCACCGATCCCCGGATGGCGCGCTACTTCATGACGATTCCCGAGGCGGTCCAGCTGATCATCCGCGCAGGATCGCTCGGCGAGGGGAGCGGCGAGGTATTCGTGCTCGAGATGGGCGAGCCGATCAAGATCATGGACCTGGCGGAGGCGATGATCCGCCTGTCCGGGCTCGAACCCGAGCGCGACATCGCGATCGAGGTGGTGGGTGCGCGCCCGGGGGAGAAGTTCCACGAGGACTTGTTCAACCCCTACGAGCGCCCGCTGCCCACGCCCGCCCAGAAGATCGTCCGCGCTGAGCGCGAGTCGCTCGATCCCGGCTGGGTCGAATCCAGCTTCGCCGAAATCAACCTGCTCGTGCTCGAAGGGGACGCCGCGGGGCTGGCCGAGAAGGTCGCCAAGCTCGCCAGTGCGCGCCGCCGCTCCGCCTCGGCGGCAAGTCGCCCGACACTACACGTAGACTCATGATCCGCGTCATGGGGTTAGAACCGTTCGCTCTATCGGTCCACCACTTCATCTCGTCGGTGGGGGCGGATGCCGGCTTCGCCTCGATCATCGGGCTGGCCGTTCTCGTGCTGCTCTACTTCGCGCAGGCGCGAGAGACAGCGTCGCTACGTGACCAAGCCGAGCTCGCCGCCCAACGGGTGGCCCAGCTCGAGCACCGGCTGGCGCACGCTGTCACCGGGCAGCCTCGGGCGGTCGCCGTCGCGGCGCCCCCGCCGGGCGCCCAGCCGCCTCGCGTCGTCCCCGCCGCCGCGGCCAACCAACCCGCTCCGGCGATCGCCACAGCGGGCATCCCCTGGGCACCAGCCGGTGTCGCTGCACCGGCTCTGACGGCGGCCACCAAGCTGATCCCGACGCTTCCGGTGCAGCCGCCCGAAATCGGCGCCGTTGGCGTCGCCGCGGCGCGGATCTCGGCGCCCGCGGGCGTCCGCACGCCCGTCGCCGCCGCTGCGACGGGAGCGCCTCCGGCACCCCCTGGCGTCCCTCCGGCACCCCCTGGCGTCCCTCCGCTCAGCTCAGCGCCGGAGTCTCCGCCCGCCGTGAATAAGATCGTGACCCCCCGCCCGGCCACCGCGGCAGGGGGTGCCAACGCCACCAACGCGACCAACGGCACCGGCGAGCACGCGGCCGTCAAGCCGCCCACTCCCATGCCGCCACGGCAGCCGGACCGGCTGCCGCCACGGCAGCCGGTCGCGAGCAGTCCCGGAGGCGCCTCCACGGGCCGGCCGGCGATCCTGGGCGGGCTCGCCGGTGGTGGGGATCCGCGTACGCCGAGCCGTCTCGTGCGTGCCGTGATCGGCCTCGCGTCGCTGGCGATCTTGGCAGTGATCGTCATCCTGCTTGTCTCGCTGACGGGCGGCACGAGCCATTCGGCCTCGCATACCTCGGCGCGGACGACTAACTCGCCGAGGTCCCATCGCACCGGCGCCACGAAGCCGGCCGCGGTCAACGACGCCTCCGTCACCGTCGCGGTCCTCAACGGCACCCCGGTCTACCATCTCGCCAACGGCGTTGCGACGCGGCTGGGCGCGGAGGGGTTCAAGAAGGGGACGATCGCGAACGCCGCCGACCAAACGCAGTCGACCACCAGCGTGCAGTACCTCCCCGGCGCTCAGCGGGACGCAGCTGCTGTCGCCAAGGCACTCAAGCTCGGGGCCTCGTCGGTCCAGCCGATCGCGGCGGATACCCAGGCGCTGGCCTGCCCGCAGACCACGCCGTGCAACGCCGACGTGGTCGTCACGGTGGGGTCAGACCTGACGAACACGCAGACTCAGACGACTCCGTAATGCAGCGACGGACGGCGGGGCCCGCCACGGCCTCCCAAGCGCGCTCGGGCACACAACGCTAGATGGACGTCCTCCTCGACTTGCCGGAGCGAATCCCGAAGCCGCGTAATCGGGGCATCACCCACGTGCTCGACCGGGGTCTGTCGATCGTCGAGGTGGACGGCCTGATCGAGGTCGCCGGCGGAGCGGTCGACCTGGTCAAGCTCGGCTGGGGGACCGCGCTCGTCACGGGGAACCTGATACCCAAGCTTGCGCGATATCGCGCACACGGCATCCCTGTCGTGCTCGGAGGCACCCTGACGGAGCTCGCGATCGCCCAGGAACGAATCGACGCGTTGGTGGCTTGGCTGCACGAGCTAGGGATCGAGCACGTCGAGATCTCCGACGGGACGATCCTGATCGATCACGACCGCAAGCTTGCGTTGATCGAGCGGCTCACGCCGGAGTTCACCGTCCTGTCGGAGGTCGGCGCCAAGGACAACGCGCGGATCATGGCTCCCTACAAGTGGGTCGAGCAGATCGAGAGAGAGCTTGCGGCCGGCGCGTGGAAGGTGATCGCCGAGGCCCGCGAGAGTGGGACCGCCGGGATCTTCCGGCCCGACGGCGAGGTCAGGATGGGTCTGATCGACGAGATCGCTCACGCGATCGATCCCGACAAGATCCTCTTCGAGGCGCCGCGCAAGGATCAGCAGGTGTGGTTCGTGCGCCGGTTCGGCACGAACGTCAACCTCGGCAACATTGCACCAGAGGATGTCCTCTCCCTCGAGACGATCAGACTCGGCCTTCGCGCTGACACCGTTGGAGCCGTGGATCGCCCCAAGCCCCGTGAGTGATCACCGCGGGGTAGTGCTCGCCCGCCACGGCGAGACGAACGACAATCGGGAGCCGATCCGCGTCCAGGGCTTCCGCGACACGCCGCTGAACGAGGTCGGACGCGAGCAGGCGCGCGAGCTCGCGGAGCGGGTCGCGGGCGACGGCTTCAGGTCGCTGTGGTCATCCGATCTGACGCGGGCGCGGGATACCGCGCTGACGGTGGGTGCAAGGATCGGTCTCGAGCCCCGCCTCGACCCACGCTTGCGCGAAGCCAACCGCGGGAGGTGGGAAGGCCGGCTGTTCGTCGAAATCGAACAGGACGAGCCCGAGCTCTACGCCGCCTGGCGCCGCGCCGGCGCCGAATTCCGCTTCCCCGGGGGGGAGTCGCTCACCGAGCAGCTCCACCGGGTGATGGCGGCGCTCGACGACGTCTGTGCAGCCGGCGAGCTACCCGCGCTCGTCGTCTGTCACGGGGGATCGATCAGGGTCGTGCTGTGCGAGCATGACCCTCGCGGCCTCGATGCCTTCCACGACTTCACGGTTCCGAACGTGGCCTTGGTGGCGCTGTGAAGCGGCTGCCGGTGGCCGCGTTTACGGTGCTCGTGCTGGCCACCATTGCCGCGTTCTTCATCACGCAGCACCTGAAGTCCTCAACGCCGTTGATCAAGGGTATGACGCTCCCAGCACCGTTCTCCGACGACGGGGATGGCTGCCGGAACCGCACGTCGATCAACTTTTATCTCCTCCACCGTTCCGACAGCGTCACCGTCTTCGTCGTCAATTCCGAGGGCGACATCGTCCAGACGGTCGCGTCCGGGGTCGAGATGCATACGCCGACCAGGACCAACGAGAAGGTCCGCCGGACGTTCTACTGGTATGGCAAGGAGGACGATGGTCTGTCGGCCCCCAACGGCACGTATCACTTCCGCATCGCGCTGAGTCGCCAGGGTCGGATCGTCGACCTGACGCAGTACCCGATCGTCGTCGATTCGACTCCACCGCATCTCGTCGTCACGAGCGTCAGTCCGTCGCAGCTCCCTGCCCCCGGCGGCGTCCCGGCGACCGTCCACTTTACCGGCAGCAAAGGCCGCGGTGGCTATCTCATCATCTATCGCACCGACGTCGGCGGACCCCCGCAGCTGGCCTACGTGCGCGGGATCCCGTTCTCGCGGCCCGACCCCGCTCACGGCTACACGAAGACCTGGAACGGCCTGATCCACGGGCTCCCCGCACCCGCGGGCACATACGTGATGACGTTGAAGGTCCTTGATCGCGCTTGCGTCACCGGCACGTTCCCGGCCTACCTGCCTCCGCGCGTCGGGACCACACCGCACGCCGGGGTGACGATCTCCTACCTTGCGGCCGAGCCACCGCTCGACCCGGTCGCCGCCGGCTCGGACGCGGTCGTGGGCGTGGACGCAGACCAGCATCCCTACCGGTGGGCGCTGCGCCGCGTCGGGGCGAAGCGCTCGCGTTCGCGGGTCGAGAGCGGCTCGGGGACCTTGACCAGCCTCCGGGTCCGCCTGCCGGGGCGATCGGCGGGGCTGTACGAGCTCGCAATCCGCTCGCCCGGGCATCGCACCGAGGTGCCGATCGTGGCGCGCTCCGCGGTCACCCGTGGTTATCGGATCCTCGTCGTCCTGCCGGCTCTCTCCTGGCAGGGGCAGAACCAGGTCGATGACAACGGCGACGGCTTCCCGGACACGCTCACCGCAGGAGGTGAGATCGAGCTGGACCGCGTGCTCGCCGGCGGATTGCCGCCCGGGGTTGGTGGCGAGGCGGCGCTGCTCGCGTATCTCGATCGGGAACGGATGCCCTACGACCTGACGACTGACGTCGCCCTCGCCGATGGGTCGGGACCGACGCTGGCCGGCCATTCCGGTGTCGTCTTCGACGGCCCCGAGACGTGGCTCCCGGCGGCGCTGGCGCCGGCGCTCAGGCACTACGTTGAGGAGGGCGGCCGGGTGCTTTCGCTCGGCGCCGGATCGCTCCAGCGCACGGCCATGGTCAAGGACACTTCGGCTGGCCTCCAAGCGCTCGATCCCTCCGGCCCCGCCGAGACCGACGTCCTCGGGGCCAAGCCAGGCGCGCTGGTCCATGGCAATACGGAGCCGATCGTGGTCATCCGCGATCAGCTCGGCATCTTCCGCGATACCAGTGACACGTTCTCCGGCTTCGGCTCGTTTGAGCCGATCCCCACCGTTGCGGCGCCGGCAGCAATTGTCTCCGCTGCCGGCACGACCTCGCAGACGCCGAGCATCATCGGCTACCGGCTCGGCTCCGGGATCGTGGTCGACATCGGCCTGCCCTCGTTCACCGTGAGCCTCGCCCACGACGTCGATACCCAGGAGCTGTTGCGACAGCTATGGACGATACTCTCGCGTTAGTCCTAGTCGGCGAACTCGGCGATCTCCAGCTCTTCGAGCCGATCCCACAGCCGCTCGTTGGCGGCAAACCACGTCCGCTGCGGCGGCAGCGGCCCGAGATCGTCGATCGACACCTCGAGCGCGGCTCGCGTGCGGGCGACCTCGTCCAGGGAGGCGATCCGCTGCTCCAGCTTCGGGTTGGCCCCCGCTTCGGTCTCGCGCGGGCGCACGTACCACAGCTCGGCGTCCGGATGGCGTGCCAGCAGACCCACGCCCAGCAGCGCCTGCAGAGGGTCGTAGACGATCACGACGCGGGGCTCGCCGGGGAGCTTGAGCCGGCGGGCCTGGCGCAGAGCGATGCGCGGCGCCAACGCCTCGGGCAGCCTCGCGAGCCGAGCCCAGGATACGCGGGGAGGCTCGAGCGCAATCACCCTCGGCGCCCGCAGCAGGTCGCGCGCGTGCTCCTCGAGCGCGAAATCCTCCAAGCGCGCTGGCAGCAGCAGGACGGCGAGTCGGTCGGGCATCGGCTGGGCACCGTAGCGTTTCGGTCGTGAGCGGCTACCTGAAGCGCCTGCTCCGGGTGCTGGCGGCGTACCAGCTGCCGGATATCGTGTCGAAATTCATCGCGGTCGGCCTGCTCCCCGTGTACACGCACTACATCGCGCCCGGGGGCTATGGCGAGGTCGAGCTGCTCGCGAACGGCGTGATCTTCGTCAGCATCGTCGTGCGCTTCGGAATCATCGAGGCGTTCCTGCGCTACTACTACTCCGACGAGGATCAGGCGCGGCGGGACGGGCTCGTGCGCCGCGCCGTGGCCTTCCTGTTGCTGACCACGACGCTTGCCGCCGCCGTCGCAGGTGCCGCCGAGCACCCGCTTTCGCGCCTGGTTCTCGGTCACGTCCCGCACGCGACTGAGCTCTTCCTGATCGCCGTACTCGGGCTCTGGTCGTTCACCAACCTCGAGCTTGCGTACGCGCTGCTCCGCGTCGACGAGCGCGCCCGCGCGTACGCGACCGCTTCGCTGATCAACGTCGGGATCACGATCGCGGCGTCAGTCGTGCTCGTGGTGGGGCTCGGACTCGGCGCGCGCGGGCTCCTTCTCGGCAATTACGGCGCCTCGACCCTCGTTCTCCTCGGCCTCTGGTGGTCCTGTCGGGGCCGGCTGCTTGGCGCCCGCGGGAACGCCGAGAGGCTACCCCTGCTGATGCGCTTCGGCCTGCCGACGGTCCCCGCCGAGGCGTCGGTATACGCGCTGAACATCGTCGATCGGTACTACATCTACCACCACAAGAGCGCCTCCCTCGCCGGTGTCTACTCGATCGCGGTGAAGCTCGCGGGGATCGTCGTGTTCACGGTGCGCGCGTTCCAGTACGCCTGGCCGCCGCTCGCCTATTCGGTCACTGACGACGCCGAGGCCTCGCGCCTGTACGGCTTTGTCACGACCTATTACGTCCTCTTCAGCGGCTGGATCGTCGCCGGGCTCGCGCTCATGGGTCGCTGGGCGGTGCGCCTGCTGACCTCGCAAGCGAGCTACTACCCGGCATACAAGCCACTGCCGTGGGTCGCCCTCGGGTGGGCGATGTATGGGCTGTTCGTCGTGTTCGTGGTGATCGCGGGGCGCTCGAAGGTGACAACTCGCAACTTCCCCGCGGCCGTCGCGGGCCTCGCCACCAACGTCGTGCTGCTCGTGCTCCTGCTGCCGCGCCTCGGTCTCGCAGGAGCGGGCATCGCGCTGTGCGGCGCCTATGTCGTGATGCTTGGAGCGATGCACTTCCTCACCCGCCGACTGTTCAGCGTCGCGTTCGAATGGCGGCGCTTGGCTCAGATCGTCCTCGTGCTCGGGGGGATTGCCGTCCTCGGCGACCTGCTACTCCCGACGCACGGGCTCGGCGGATTCGTCCTGCGCGCTATCGCCTGGCTCGCGATTCCCAGCGTGCTGGTGCTCACCCGCTTCCTGCACGACGAGGAGATCACGCGGTTGCGAGCGCTCGCGCGCACCCGGGCCGGCCGTCGCCGCCGCGCGGTGTCACCGTGAGCCGGCCCACGGTGAGCGTGGTGATGCCGTTCGCCGGCACCGTGGTCGACGCACGCCGAGCGATGAGCTCGCTGCTCCGCATCGAGCTGCGGAAGGGTGACGAGCTGATCGTGGCCGACAACTCCGCCGCCGTGCCTCAGACGCCGGGGGTGAGCGTCGTTTCGGCGCTCGGCGAACGCTCGCCGGCGCACGCCCGCAACGCCGGTGCAGCGCGCGCCGGCGGCGACTTCGTTCTCTTCCTGGACTCGGATTGCGTCGCGCCGCCGGATCTGCTCGACAGCTACCTGGCTGATCCCGTGGGCGGCGAGGTCGGCGCCCTCGCGGGCGAGGTGGTGCCCGCCCCCGGCACACCAGCGCTCGCCTCCCGGTATGCGACGGCGCGCCGCTTCCTGCGGCAGGAGGCCCATCTCGCCCACCCGTATAGGCCGCGGGCGGTAGCGGCCAACCTGCTCGTCCGTCGGACCGCGTTCGTCCGCCTCGGGGGCTTCTTCGAGGGGCTTCGGGCCGCGGAGGACACGGACTTCTGCTGGCGGCTGCAGGAGGCAGGCTGGCGGCTGGAGCTTCGGGCTGGGGCGCGCGTCGAGCACCGCTACCGGTCGACCTTGCCCGAGCTTCGGCGCCAGTGGCGGGGTTACGCCGCCGGCCGGGCATGGCTCGCACGCCGCTACGAGGGCTTCGAGCCGCGTCCGGCGCTGTGGCGTGCGATCAGGCGCGCCGCTCCCGGGAGCGGCGCCCCGCGCGGCGCGCCCGCGACCGAGGCGAGGCGGAGCGAACGGGTCACGTTCCTCGCGCTCGACGCGCTGCTGGCGCTCGACGAGCTGGCCGGATTCGCTCAGTCGAACCGTCCTACGTCACCCTCCGCGGGCGGGTTGCTGTCCCCGGGCGGGTCGCTGTCCGCCGCCGGGTCGCCGTCCTCGGCCTCCGCCCGCGTCGAAGTGGTGATCGTCGCCGACCGCTTCCCTGCGCCGGAGGAGGGAGTGACGATCACCGAGCGCGTCGCCCGTGTCGAAGCCGTCCGCCGTCCCGGGGTCGTTGACCTCGCAGCAGCGCGTGCGGTCCCTGTCGATTACCGCGAGGACGACGGCGCTGCCGCGCGCGTGTCAGCACTCGCTCAGCTGGTGATTCGGCATCCCGTTCGCTGCGCGCTGGACGTACGTCGTCGCCGGCCGGGGGAGCCGGGGCTGATGGCGCTCGCTCCCGCCACACTGCGCCTCGCCCGCGACCCGGACGCTCGCGTGCGCGCGATCGGAGGCCACGTCGCGCACGCGGCGGCGCGGCGGCTGGCCGCGCTCACGGGGTCGCCGCTCGAGCCCGCGAGCGCATCGTGATGCGCGTTCAGATTGTCGATCCGTCCGCGTTCACGCCGCCCTACGACCATGCGCTGGCTGCGTCACTCGCGCTCGCGGGCGCCGAGGTCGAGCTGTTCACGAGCGCGTTCGCGTACGGCCCGGTGCCCGACGCCGACGGGTACGCGGTGCGCGAGCTCTTCTACCGTCACGCGCGAGGGGCGCCCGGCTCATCCTTGCGCCGCGCAACCAAGCTGATCGAGCATGTGCCCGACATGCTCCGCTACCGACGCGCCGCTCGCGCCGCCGACGTGGTGCACTTCCAGTGGCTCACCGTGCAGTGGCTCGACGCCCTGCTGCTTCCGCAGCGACCGATCGTGCTCACCGCCCACGACTTGCTTCCGCGCGAGCCTCGGTCGGGCCAGGCGCGCGCGCAGCGACGCTGCTACGGAGCCGTCGATGCGCTCGTCGTCCACACGGATTACGGCCGGCGGCACCTGATCGAGGCACTGGAGCTCGATCCCGCCAAGGTGCACGTGATCCATCACGGCGCGTTCGATTACCTCACGCGCTTGCCCCGCCAGCAGCCGCTACCGGACGAGCTGGCACGGGTCACCGGGCCGGTGGTGCTGTTCTTCGGCCTGCTGCGACCATACAAGGGCATCGAGGTGCTGCTCGAGGCGTGGCGGGGAGTGCACGACGCCGAGCTGTGGATTGTGGGGCGACCGCGGATGCCGCTTGACTCTCTGCTCTCTCTCGCTCCGGCCCGGGTGCGGTTCGTGGCGAGGTTCGTCGCCGACGCCGAGATCCCCGCCTACTTCAGCCGCGCCGACGTCGTCGTGCTGCCGTACTCGCGGACCGAGCGATTCGACTTCTCCGGCGTTCTGTCGACCGCGCTCGCATTCGGCAAGCCGGTCGTCCTGACTGATGTCGGCGGTTTCGCCGAGGTCGCAGCGACAGGTGCAGCGCGCCTGGTGCCGCCCGACGATCCGGCCGCGCTCCGCGACGCGCTGCGCGACTTGATCGAGGACCCCGACGTACGCCGGCGGCTCGCTGCGGCTGCTCGTGCCGCGGCCGCCGGACCCTATTCGTGGGACGAGGCGGCCCGCCGGACGCTGGCGGTGTACCGAGCGCTGCTGCTGGAATCCGACGGAACGAGCGAAACTCACCATCCGAACACCTGATGTTTGGGTCAGGCCTCGATGGACCCTCGGGGTCGCTTGTCTCGGGCACACCGTAGACGTACGAGTACAGGGCGCTGAGGGCGTCGACGAGTGGGCGCTCGCCCAGCGGCTCGGCGACGACGAGCTCATGGCTTGTAGCTACCGGCCGCCTTGCTGCAGCCGCGTGCGCCGAACGACACGGCGCGGTTGGCAAACGGGGATAGCAGGTCGATCAGCGTCGCCTGCAGGCGGGGGGCCCAGGTCGCGAAGTCGTTCGGGTTCTCGCCCGTGCGCTGAAGGTAGGCCCGCACGGCGTCGGCGACGTGGCGCTGCGCCTTACCCTTACCCGCGTTGACCACCTGGTCGGCAAACAGGCCGACGACGTACTCGGAGGTGAGCACGTCGGCGTATCGGAGCTTGACCTTGTCGCCCTTTCCCTGGCGCCCGGCGTCCTTATCCTTGCCCGTCGGCTGGTCCTTCGCCTTATCCGCGTCCTTCGCTTTCCCTGCACCGCCGGGCCGCGGGCCATTGACGGTGAAGGTCGCGCTGAGCGGCTCGATGATCTGCTGCTGCGCCGCCGCATCCACCTCCCCTTCCTGGATCTTCGAGTCAAGGCCGGCGCGGGCCATGACCGCGCTCAGGGTCGGGCTGCCCATGATCCCAAGCGCAGCGGCGTCGCCCTTCGTCGTCGACCCGTCCGCGCCGGTGATCACCAGTTCGTCGTTGATCACGTCGATTCCGTACTTCTCGAAGCGCTCCGCGAACGCATCAGGCGCCGTGAGCTTGATCGTCGTCAGCGCAGCGGTCAGATCTGAGTGCGAGCCGCCCGTCCACTGCACGAGGCCCCAGGTCAGGACCGCACGGTCGTAGGTGTTGACCGACGACCAAGGGGCGGCGCCCGACTCGTTGTCGGAGATCGCGGCCAGGATCTTCTTGTTGGACTCGCTCAGTGCGGTAGCCGCGAGCACATCGTCGAGCTTGCGACCGACCGCCTGTTTGGCCTCCTCGAGACCCTGCTCGTACATCGTCGCCCACGAGTTGACGCGATCCAAGAGTGTCACCGATTCTCCCTCGATCTCGAATGCGTACTTTGTCCGCTCTACTTCTTCGGGCGCGAACGATGTGTGCGCGAGCCGCTTCGTGACGTCATCGATCGCATCCTGGCGCCTGTGCGAGACCGCAGAAAGCTCCTGCTGGAGCGAGGCGATCGCCGCCTCCGTCGCGCGCACCTTCTCCTGATCGGGAGTCGGCTTGGCCTTCAGCGCGGCGAGGCCCTTCTCCTTGCCCCCGAGGGACTTCTTCAGCGAGCGCTCGTCGGCTGCCGCCTTGCGCACGGCGGGGTCGTTCTCGGCGATGAACTGCTTGATCGCATCGATCGCCTTATCAACGCGCGCCTGGGCGCTCTCGACCGCCTTGGCGGCGGCCGCGCGCGCCGCGGCCGGGTCGACCGTCTGGGCGTGCTTCGCTTTCCCTTTCCCCTTCGGTGCCCGCGAGAGGGCGGCCGGCGTGGCGCCCGCGCTCGCGCCCGCCGACGCTGCCTTGTCGGCCGCCGTGAGCTTGCGCTTCGCTGCGTCGAGCGCCGACCACGCCGCCTTGAGCTCCAAGTAGAGCTTCTTCTTCGTCGGCGTGTTGGCGGGCACGAGCCGGAAGATCTCCCACGGCTCGAGCTCTCTGACCGTATCCGTTGTCTTGGTCAGCTTAATCTTCGACAGCGCCTCGCCGATCGAGGCTGGAGTCGGCGATCCGCCCGACGGTGTTCGCTGCAGGAGAGCGGCGATCGCGGCATTGCCGGCCGTACGCTGCAAGCGGAGGATCGCGGGCGCGACGCCGACCGCCCGGCGTGCCGCGCGATGCGGGTCGGGGTCGGGTGCGATCAGCGCGTCGAGCTGGCGGTCGCCCACTCCCGCACTGTAATCCCGCGCCTCGGGCTAGGTCAACGCTTGCGACACGCTGGCCTCGGCCCCGAGCTGACGAGTCTCGAGTCCTCCTCACGGTCGAGGAGATCGCTCGGCGGTGGCGCGCAAGTGGCTCGCAAGGTGCAAGGGGGATAGGCTTGCGGGCTGTGGTGGTCGTCGAGGCGATAGCTCCGCGCCCTCCAGGGGATTGGCCGGCGCGACGCCGGTCGCGTTACCTCACGGGGGTGTAGACGGGAATGGCGTCGGACCAGGGAGGCACCGGCCCCCCGCGTCAGATCGTGGGCCGGTACGAGATCATTCGCGAGATCGGTCGCGGCGGCATGGCCGTCGTCTACGCCGCGCACCAGCCGGATCTCGATCGTCAGGTGGCGCTTAAGGAGCTCAGCCGGTTCCACGCCGGCTCTCCCGAGTTCGCGCATCGGTTTCTGCGCGAGTCTCGCCTCGCGGGATCACTGAACCACCCCAACATCGTGACCGTGCACGAGTACTTCGAGCACCTCGGGACTCCCTACATCGCGATGGAGTATGTCCCCCGCGGATCGCTGCGTCCGTACATGAAGCGCGTGTCGCTCACCCAGATCGCCGGCGTGCTCGAAGGGGTGCTGGCCGGTCTCTCCCACGCGGAGACCGCTGGGATCGTGCACCGGGACCTGAAGCCGGAAAACATCATGGTCACTGCCGACGGTCGCGTGAAGATCACCGACTTCGGGATCGCGCGTGCGACGCAGCGCGCCGGAACGCAGTACATGACCGCCACCGGGATGACCGTTGGCACCCCGACCTACATGGCGCCCGAGCAGGCGATGGCGCGCGAAATCGGGCCGTGGACCGACCTCTACTCGATCGGCGTGCTCACCTACGAGCTGGTCGTCGGGCACGTTCCGTTCCACGACACGGACGCGCCCATGGTGATGCTGATGCGGCACGTGAACGAGCGGATCCCCCCGCCGATCGAGGTCCAGCCCGACGTCGATCCCGGCCTGTCGGAGTGGATCGACGCGCTACTGGTCAAGGACCCGGATGACCGCGTGCGGCACGCTGCGACCGCATGGGAGTCGCTCGAGGACATCATCGTTCGGCTGAGGGGGCCGCTCTGGCGCCGCGATGCTCGTCTCCTCGAGGACCGGCTCGCGGTGATCGGAGCACGACCGCTGACCCCGGCGCCGTTCGACAGCGAGGCGGCACTGCGGACGCCGACGCCGGAGTCGGCGGCGGCCGTCCCGGAGTCCTACGTGACGTTCGGTCCGGGACAGGCGCCGTCCCCCCCGGCGCCCGCCGCTCCGTCCGCGCCCGCGGCGACGCCACCCGAGACTCCGGCCGAGGCGCCCGCCGCCCCGGCCGCGCCCGCGGCGACGCCGCCCGAGACGCCCGCGCCCCCGCAGCCTGCGCCCCCGCAGCCCGAGCCCGAGGCTCTAACCCCCGCCGAGCCCGCGCCTGAGGCGTCGGGGCCAGACCAACCCCCGCCCGAGCCGCATGAGACGTCCGAGACGGCTGAGACGCCCGAGACGGCTGGGACTCCTGTGCCCGGCGAGCCCGCTGTGCCCGCCGAGCCCGCGGCCGAGGTGTCCGAGCCCGGACCACCACCGACCGTGGGCACCGAGCCACCCTCGGAGCTTTCTGCCGAGACCCGGTTCGTAACGTTCGGCGGCTCAGGACCTTCCGTCGGCGCGAGGCCGGCGGATGCCGAGATCTCGCCGCCGCAGACCCCCGCGGACCGCACAGACACTCCGCCGCGCGGCGAGGACGCCGTCGAGCAGGAACCCGCCCAGGCGGAAACCGGATTCGTGACCTTTGGATGGCCGCCGTCGCGGTCCAAGGAGGCATCCCAGTCAGAGCGAGCGTCGCTTCCGCCGGTCGCCCCGCCGCCTGCGCCCGACGCCCCCGAGCCTTCCGAGCCCGCTCAGTCCACACCGGCGCTCGAACCGGTCGCGCAGGTGCCCGCGCCGGCGCCGCAGCCGACGGTCCCCCCGGCGCCGGCGGCTTTCGAGCCGGCCCCCATCCCGGAGCTCGAGCCTGCGGCCGAGGAGCCGCCCGAGCCCGAACCCAGGCCGTCGCCCGAGCTCAGAACCGAAACGACCGGCGAGCGGACCGCGATCCCGGGCCCGAAGACTGCGCCCACGGCGCCGGCCGCGACACCGCGTGCGGCACGGAAGGCGCCGATCGCCATCCTCACCGCCGTGGCCGCCGTCGCGGCAGCCGCGATCGGGTTCGTGATCGCTCATGGCTCCGGGGGAGGGTCGAGCCCGTCGACTGCGCTCGTGCAGCACGCCCCGGCCGGTCCACTCACCATCAGCTATCCGGCTGGCTGGCAACGGTCCGCGGCGGCTCCGGCGGGGACGAGCGCGCTCAAGCTGATCAACGCGGTCACGCTTACGCCCGGCGTCTCGGAGCGCGGTGGAGCACTTGTCCTCGGCACCACGACGACCGCGAACGCGACGCTGCTGCCGAGTAGCTTCACCACAGCGCTCGCGAACGCCCCCCAAGGGGCGACCGTCAAGCTCGGCTCGCAGACGTTTAAGCGCTACCTGGACCTGCTGCCGACGGGCGCCACCACTCCCGAGTCCGTGTATGCGCTGCCGACCACGCTCGGGACGGCAATCGCGGTCTGCGTCGTGCCACAGACGAACGCGACCGCGTTCGCGGTGACCTGCGAGCACGCCGTCTCGTCGTTGACGACATCGGGGTCGGTGCTGCCGCTCACCGTCAGCCCGACCTACGCAGCAGCCCTCGGCTCGGTCGTCTCGAAACTCAACGCAGCTCGCTCAGCAGACGGCCCGAAGCTGGCGAGCGCAAAGAATCAGAGCGGCCAGGCGGCGGCCGCCGCCGAGCTCGCCCAGGCGCACAGCCAGGCCGCGGCAGCGGCGGCCAAGCTCACTCCTGGTCCGACCGGAACCGCGGCAAACGCGGCGATCGTAGCGGCGCTACGACGGCTCGCGGCCGGTTATGCGGCTCTGTCGGGTGCGGCCAAGCACAACAACAAGCATGCATATACAGCCGCTCAGACGTCCATCAGTCAGGCCGACAGCGCGCTCAGCGCGGGCTTCGCTCAGCTGCAGCAGGACGGCTACACCGTCGGCTGATTCGCCTGGGCTACACGATCGCCTGATTCGCCTGGGTAGGCGGTCCTGGTTTCAGCCGGCGCCGTGGGTGACGCCGTTGTTGCTGTTCGTGCCGGTGTTTTGGGTGCCGGTGTTCTGGGTGCTGCTGTGTGTGCCGGTGTTTTGGGTGCCGGTGTTTTGTGTGCCGGTGTTTTGTGTGCCGGTGTTCTGCGTGCCGGTGTTCTGGGTGTTACTGGTCAGGGTGTTGCTGCTTTGGGTGTTGCTGTTCTGGGTGCCGGTGTTCTGGGTGTTGCTGGTGGTGACGGTCTTCGGGGCCGGCCTCAGCACCGGGATGGCCGCGCCGGAGGCCAGCGCGGTGATCGAAGCATGCGGACCGGCCAGCGAGCTCGAGGGGGCGAGCGAGCTACCGCCCTGAGAGGACGACGTCGACTTGGTCGCCGAGCCGATCGCGAATGCGACAACGAACGCAATCACCACAGCAGCTACCAGCAGCAGCCGCCGCTGCGCGGAGCTCGTCGTCGGAGCGAGAGCCCTACTGTCACGGTGTACTGCTGCGCTGCTTTCCATCTGCTCGATACCCCCTCGGATGCGGTCGAAGAGAGAATCGTAGCCCAAGTGTCCAATGCCGATGCGGCGCCGCGGGTCAGATCATCCGTTCGCGGACCGCCATCGCGACCGCCTGCGAACGGCTCTTGACGCCCAGCTTCGTGACGATGTCGTGGAGCACCGTCTTGATCGTTCGTTCGCTGTAGGAGAGCTGCTGCGCGATCTCGCGGTTCGAGCAGCCTGAGGCTACGAGGCTCAGGACGATTTGCTCACGGGGTGTGAACTGCCCGCTGGAAGAGGAGACCCCGTTTCGCTCGCGGAGCGGCGGAACGGAGCTGGTCAGGGTGCGCATGACGCTTACGTCGAGCGCGAACAGTCCGGCCGCGACCGCGCCGACCGCGGCCAGGAGCGTGTCGGGAGTGAGCAGATCACGCGCGAGCGCGCCGCCGACGCCGTTCCCGATTGCCTGGAGCACCTCGGCAGTCGTCGCGTCCCGCAGGCAGAGCAGGACCCCCGCGCCGCTCTGCACGGTGACCTCCTGGACAAACGCCGCGGCACCACCGAGATCGCCTTCGAGCAGGACAACGTTGGCTTCCGCCAGCGCCTCATCCTCCCACGCGAGCGCGATCGACGTCGCATGGTCGACCGACTCGACGCCCGGCGCCGCGATCAGAGTGGACTGGAGCCCACTAGCGTAGATCGTGTCGCGGAACACGATGAAGATCCGCACCGCTCACCCTCACTTTCGTCGAGACAGCTCCCACGCTGTGGAGCATCATATGTGCGGGTGGTCGATCGCGGCATCTCTTTTTTGGCCGCGACCGAGTCAGGCGAGCGTGACGCCCGGCGTGGCGCCGGTGCTCTGGACCTTGAGGTCGGCCAGCTCTTGGAAGGTCCCACGCAAGCTGGCGCCACCGTCGTAGTGCGTGCTCGCCCAGTCGCTGTTCGCGATCGCCGCCATCTGCTGATCCGGGCTCTGCCCGACGCTCGAGAGGATCGCGCGGATGCTGGAGCTCGCACCGCCCCACTCGCCCTTCAGGAATTTGGCGGTCTGCTCGGCCGCGCTGACCGGGTCGCTGAACGCCTTGTTAAACGCTATCGGGCCGGTGCCGCTGTCGAAGTAGCCGATATTGAGCCAGTTGAAGTTGGACGCCGCCTGGCGCCCCTGCGCAGGACTGCCGGACTCTTCGGCCAATTCCCAGGCGGCGACAACGCGGGGACTCAGGCCGGTCAGCTGCGCCAGATGGGCCGCGAACGTCTCCTGCCCGCTCGTGAGGAGCGACGAGCTGACCGAGATCGCACCGCCGACCGGCACCGCTTCCGCTGCCTGTCCCGCTACCTGGTCGGCGGTGCCCGGGACGCTCACGTCCGCCATCTGCGCTTGCCCGGAAACCGGCTCAACCGGAACCTGGCCGCCGGACGCTGGCTCGATCGGCGCGGCTGCTGCGGCCTGAGCGGCGAGTGGGGATCCCTGGGCAGGCTGGACAGCCTGCAGGAATTGCACCGTGTGGAGCTTGAACGAGCGCTCCTGGAGCGCGAGCGCCTTGAACGCAGCCGTGCCGGGCGGCGGAGTCCCGGGGGGCGGAGTCCCGGGCACGGACTCGATCCCGCCGGGCACGGAGGCCGGGGGGACCCCCGCAGCGTCCGCCCCCGGCACGCTGTCGGGACTCGCACCGGCGGCGGCGCTCGCGGAGGCCGCGCCGGCTGGCGCGTCCGTCGCGGCGGCGGCGCCTGAACCGGCCGGCACGCCGGTCGCAGCGTCTGCTCCTGAGGGGGGCGCCGCGCTGGACGCGCCGGCGGTGCCGGTGACGTCGGTGCCGGTGCTTTGGCCTGGCGCTGCGCCGCTCGCGTCGAGCGGGACGATTCGGCGCCCACCTGCGAACTGCTGCGCCCAGTAAGGGTCGCGCAGGTCCGCGTACTTCACGACTTCGCCCGTGCTCGGCGCCTCGAGGAACATGTGATTGCCCACGTACATCCCGACGTGGTGGATGTAGCCGGTGCTGTCCTTGAAGAAGACGAGGTCTCCCTCATGCAGGTCGTTGAGGCTGACCGGAGTACCGACGTGGAACTGGTCGGCTGCCACGCGAGGAAGGTTGATCCCGACCTGGTGATAGGACCACTGCATCAGCCCTGAGCAGTCGAAACCGGTCTTCGGGCTGGTCCCGCCCCATTGGTAGGGAACGCCGAGCTCCTTCTTGGCCGCCTCGAAGGCCTCGTGCGCCTTGGGTGATGCGAACGACGGATCAGAGGTAAGGGGCGACGCGGGCGTCCCCGCGAGGTTCTCGGCTGCGCTCGAGCCGGCCCCGGGCGCGCCGCCGACCGCGGTTGAAGCGACGACTGGCTGTCCACCCGCGCTGGCGCCTGCCCCGGGCGTGAGGCTGCTGGCGCCTGCCCCGGGCGTCAGGCTGCTGGCGCTTGCCCCGGGCGCCGACTGTCCGGCGGCGCCATATTCGACCTGCCCTTGCCCGGGAGCTGGATAGGCGACCTCGGCCTGTGCGGGTGAGCCGGCTCCGGGGGTTTGGTCGAGGTTGGTGGGGGCGTTGAGGCTGGGGGTGGGGCTGTCGGTGCCGGGCATTTCGAAGGCGAGGTGGAGGTTGTTTGTGGAGCTGGTGTCGGAGAAGAATCCTTGTGATTGGATCGGCCATGGGGTTCCGATTTCGTCGGGTCGGATGCTGGGGTTGAGCGCGGCGATTTCGGTCACGAGGTCGCGTGCTGCGAAGTTGTCGGGGCCGACGGGTTGGCCGTCGACGGAGACGATGTCGAGTGTTTGTACGTGGACGGGGGTGCTGAGCGATTCGACGTTCGCGATTCCGATGGAGTGGTTCGCGAGTGCGGAATCGAGGGTGGATACGAGTCGTGGGTCGACGCCGCCGGTGGCGAGCCATGCTCGAATGTCGGGGGGGGCGGAGAGTCGTGGGCTGGTGAGGAGTTCTGAGAGTCCTGTGGGTGCGGGTACTGATCCGACGGCGAGGTCGGCGGCTCCGGCGCCGGCGGTGGGTACTTGGTCTGGCCATTGGGGAACGGCGCCGCCGTCGATCGGTGACGCTCCGGGTGTCGGTGGTGTCGCCACGCTCGATCCCGCGCCACCCGCGGCGGGTGCTTGCGTGATGGCGGCTCCGGCGCCGCCGGGGGCGGGGGTTTGCGTGATGGCGGCTCCGGCGCCGCCGGGGGCGGGGGTTTGCGTGATGGCGGCTCCGGCGCCGCCGGGGGCGGGGGTTTGCGCGATGGCGGCTCCGGCGCCGCCGGGGGCGGGGGTTTGCGCGATGGCGGCTCCGGCGCCGCCGGGGGCGGGTGCTTGCGCGATCGCGGCTCCGGCGCCGCCGGGGGCGGGGGTTTGATCGGGCCAGGGCATCGCGGACCCCGGCGCAGCACCAGCCGACCCACCACCAGCCGACCCAGACCCGGCCGACGATGACGACACCGCCTCTGAGACCGAACCGCCACCCGCCGACCCGGACGCCACACCGGACACCCCGGAGCCCGCCGCCGCAGCACCACCCGCCCCAGAACCCGCCGCCGCACCCGCAGCACCACCCGCCCCAGAACCCGCAGCCGCACCCGCAGCACCACCCGCCCCAGAACCCGCAGCCGCACCCGCAGCACCACCCACCCCGGAACCCGCCGCACCCCCCGCGCCGCCACCCGCCCCGGAGCTTTCCGCTGCCGTGCCGCCGACCCCGCCGGCGCCGGCCGCGTCGGCCAGCTTCTTCACCGACGAAGGCCGCAACCCCACCCCGTGCTCGAGCTTGCGCTCCACAGCGGCGGGAGACGCAGCGCGCTGCAGCCCGCGTACCCCGCGCGGGAGCTTCACCCCATGCAGCGCCTTACCCAGACCCCCAGGCAACCCATGCTGCACGAGGTGCTGCATCTCCGATAGGGCGACCCCTTCGGTGGCCATCGCCATCACGACGCCGGCGAGGCTCGAGCGCGACTCTCGCATCTCGAGCGTATACATCGCCTTCCCCGAGCCCCCCAGCTCCGCCGCCAACTCCGGCAGCCCCGCCGCGACGCACGCCTGCGCCGGATCACGGCGAAACTCCGCGCGAAACGGCGGATCCACCAGCAGCCGCTCGATCAGCTTGCCCGCGAGGGCGGTCTCGTTGTCCTCGGGCCGTGACATCAGAGTCCCTCAGGATGGAGCACATTTTGGAACGTCGCCAGGTACGCCGCAGATGGTCGCCCGATCTTCTCGACGCCACCTCCGCCTCCCCATGGCCCCTTCTCTCCGCCCGACTCGTAGAACTGACCCTTGATGCAGATGATCACGTGACCGGCGCCGCCCGAGTCCGGAACCGAGCGATCGTAGATCGTGACGAGCTTGCCGGGACCGGCCTCGATTCCGGGCTGGCCGACGAGGTCGGCGGTGTCGCACGGGTGGCTCAGATAGCCGCCCGCATGAAGCACGGCGGAGACGAAGCCCGAGCAGTCGTAGCCAGGTTGGGGGCCCCAGTCGCCGTGTCCGCCCCCCCAGATGTAGGGCTTGCCGAGCACCGAGTCGGCCATGTTCACCATTGCCTGCATCTTGGCTTCCGCGGCCGGACCAACCGATGCGCCGAGTGGTACTCCGGCGCCGGCGACTTGCTCGGCCTGCTCCTGGATGCCAGGCATCGATCCGGGAGCGCCCGCTGCGGGGTACACCGCGGCCGGGTACTCGGCAGCCGGGTACTCGGCCGCGGGATACGTGGCCGCCGGATACCCGCCGGCTCCGGGGGTTTGGTCGAGGTTGGTGGGGGCGTTGAGGCTGGGGGTGGGGCTGTCGGTGCCGGGCATTTCGAAGGCGAGGTGGAGGTTGTTTGTGGAGCTGGTGTCGGAGAAGAATCCTTGTGATTGGATCGGCCATGGGGTTCCGATTTCGTCGGGTCGGATGCTGGGGTTGAGCGCGGCGATTTCGGTCACGAGGTCGCGTGCTGCGAAGTTGTCGGGGCCGACGGGTTGGCCGTCGACGGAGACGATGTCGAGTGTTTGTACGTGGACGGGGGTGCTGAGCGATTCGACGTTCGCGATTCCGATGGAGTGGTTCGCGAGTGCGGAATCGAGGGTGGATACGAGTCGTGGGTCGACGCCGCCGGTGGCGAGCCATGCTCGAATGTCGGGGGGGGCGGAGAGTCGTGGGCTGGTGAGGAGTTCTGAGAGTCCTGTGGGTGCGGGTACTGATCCGACGGCGAGGTCGGCGGCTCCGGCGCCGGCGGTGGGTACTTGGTCTGGCCATTGGGGAACGGCGCCGCCGTCGATCGGTGACGCTCCGGGTGTCGGTGGTGTCGCCACGCTCGATCCCGCGCCACCCGCGGCGGGTGCTTGCGTGATGGCGGCTCCGGCGCCGCCGGGGGCGGGGGTTTGCGTGATGGCGGCTCCGGCGCCGCCGGGGGCGGGGGTTTGCGTGATGGCGGCTCCGGCGCCGCCGGGGGCGGGGGTTTGCGCGATGGCGGCTCCGGCGCCGCCGGGGGCGGGGGTTTGCGCGATGGCGGCTCCGGCGCCGCCGGGGGCGGGTGCTTGCGCGATCGCGGCTCCGGCGCCGCCGGGGGCGGGGGTTTGATCGGGCCAGGGCATCGCGGACCCCGGCGCAGCACCAGCCGACCCACCACCAGCCGACCCAGACCCGGCCGACGATGACGACACCGCCTCTGAGACCGAACCGCCACCCGCCGACCCGGACGCCACACCGGACACCCCGGAGCCCGCCGCCGCAGCACCACCCGCCCCAGAACCCGCCGCCGCACCCGCAGCACCACCCGCCCCAGAACCCGCAGCCGCACCCGCAGCACCACCCGCCCCAGAACCCGCAGCCGCACCCGCAGCACCACCCACCCCGGAACCCGCCGCACCCCCCGCGCCGCCACCCGCCCCGGAGCTTTCCGCTGCCGTGCCGCCGACCCCGCCGGCGCCGGCCGCGTCGGCCAGCTTCTTCACCGACGAAGGCCGCAACCCCACCCCGTGCTCGAGCTTGCGCTCCACAGCGGCGGGAGACGCAGCGCGCTGCAGCCCGCGTACCCCGCGCGGGAGCTTCACCCCATGCAGCGCCTTACCCAGACCCCCAGGCAACCCATGCTGCACGAGGTGCTGCATCTCCGATAGGGCGACCCCTTCGGTGGCCATCGCCATCACGACGCCGGCGAGGCTCGAGCGCGACTCTCGCATCTCGAGCGTATACATCGCCTTCCCCGAGCCCCCCAGCTCCGCCGCCAACTCCGGCAGCCCCGCCGCGACGCACGCCTGCGCCGGATCACGGCGAAACTCCGCGCGAAACGGCGGATCCACCAGCAGCCGCTCGATCAGCTTGCCGGCACGCTCGGATTCCTCATCATCGGATGACACGGTTAACCTCGGGCGCGCCGTGCCGCGCTCGGCTCACGAGCGGTAGGCCGAGCGCGATCGGGACAGGCAGCAGGAGCACGACGAAGAAGAGGATGAAGCCTGCGAGCACGAGGCTATGCGGCGCCAACGCGCTGAGGCGGGTGTAGTAGCGCAACGAGAGGATGGCCACAAAGCCGGCGCCGATGACCGACCAGACGAGCCCGGCGATCGCGTAACGGCCGAGCACCGGCGAGGTCTGCTCGCCGGTGACCCGCCCGGAGAGACGCTGCTTGAGCTGCTGACGCGCCCGCTGCTTCAGGCCCGGCTCGCGCAGCCACTCGCACAGGATCTGGTACCCGTCGCGGTCGAGGAACGGATTCGCGTTGAAGAACGCGCCGACGTAGCCGGCGAACGCCAGCTGGAAGAACACGTCCCGCACATTTCCCCGGGGAGAGATGGCGCAGGCGATCGAGAAGGCCGCCGCGATGGAGAAGTCCGACAGGGGACCAGCCGCGCTGATCACGATTCGGTGCATGCGCGGCTCGAAGTACGCCTCGCTGCTGTCGACGAAGGCGTAGGGGAAGATGAACAAGAGCCGCAGCCCGGCGCGGCGGGTCGTGCGTCCGTAATGCGCGAGCGCGAGGCCGTGAGCGAGCTCATGCACGGCGACGATCGTGAACCGGCCGGCGATGAACACCGCACCGCCGATCACCAGCCGGTGCGCGACCACCAGCGGCGTCCCGTAGCGAGCGCCGATGAGGTATGAGAACACGACCAGTCCCGCCATCGACAGGAGGATCAGGCAGGTCACTGCCAGTGGCGAGAAGTACAAATGGCCCCAGCGTCGGTAGGCGCGGTCGAAGTAGTCGCCGACCCAGTCGAAGGTCCGCTCACGCGACTTGAACGCCCGCGCCAGCAGCCCCGGCTCCGCCTCGGTCGTTGGCGTCGGCGCGACGCCGTCGAGCATCCCGCGCTCGCCGAAGTCGGCGATCAGCCGAGCGAGCCGCCCCGGTCCGGCCGGACCGACCACGCGCGTTGCCTCGACCAGCAGCTCCGCCACCGTCTGCTTGCCGTCGAGCAGCTGGAGCAGCTGTGCGTCCTGCTCGTCGATCCGCATGAACGAGCCGCCGCGTAGGTCCCGCAGCACATAGCGCTCGTGCCCAGCCTCGCTGTCGAGGTGCTTGAGCGCCCAGCCGGAGCGGAGCCGCGGTCGGATCGCCCCGTCCTTGGCCGTCGTGGCGGCTGAGCGCAGGCCCATGTGGGTCGCGCCCACCGGCACGACGATCGTCGCGTTGGGCCCGGCATCCGGCGTCGCGCTGGGACCCACGGCGGCCGGCGAGATGGCGCTCTCTACCCGCAGGACCACACCGCCCAGCTGGATCTCGGTCCCGGGAAGCAGGCGACGCGGTTCCGATAGCGGCTGTCCGGACACAAGCACACCAAAGCGCGAGCCCGCGTCCTCGATCACCGGCCCGTCACGGCCGACGGTGATCCGGGCGTGCAGCCGCGAGACCGATCGGTCCTCGAGCTTAACCGTCGCGTCGTCCCCGCGGCCGATCGTCATTGCGTCCTCGATCGGTAGCCGCGCGCCGCTCGGGAGCACGAGCACGAGCGGCCCGGGGTCCGGAACGATCGGAGGCGCTGTGTCAGCCACCGGTCGGAACCGGCTGCCAGGCGGGGTGGGCGCCCTGGGTCGCGAGCGTCGTCAGATTGCGCGGGTCACTGAGGTTGACCGCGACGATCGTCCCGGTCGCGGTCGGTTGGCACAGGCCGCTGGGCTGCATCACCGCCAGCTCCTGGCTGTCCGAGCGCCAGCTGATCTGGCAGGCATCGACCGGCCGCTCTTCGGCGGGGGTCAGGTTGAAGTTCCCGGCCGGGGCGATGTAGAGGTGGAAGCCGTTCCCGCCGATGTTGGAGACAAGCGCCATCGATTTGCCGTTGGGCGCGAACGCGCCGGCGAAGACGCCCTGGCCGGCGACCGAAGCGGTGGTCTCGAGCGCGCCGTGCCCCCATTGAGAAGCTTGCGTCGAGAACGGCACGTTGCTCGTGAAGGCGAGCAGGCCGAAGTTGGCGCCCCCGTTGCGCGTCGCGAACACGAGAATGGTCGAGCCGTTAGGGGACCAGTTGACCTCACCGCCGAGGGCCCATCCAGAGGGGGGAGCGGTGCAATCCGGGTTCACGGGGACGATTGTCCCGATCACCGCGAAGCACAACTGCGACGCCTTGCCCGTGCGCTGGATGAACGCGACGATATTCGCCTTGAGCGTCGGCGCGAACGAAGGGTTCTGGTCGGCGACGCCGCTCGTCGCCTGGGTGAGCTGGAGCGGCTGGGCGTTCTTGACGTTCGGTTCGAAGAGCACGAGCTGGCCGTTCTGCGAATACACGAGATGCGTTCCGTCCGGACTCCACGAAGGCTCGACCTGCGGTCCCGGCCCCGCCGGCACCTGGCCCGAGGGCTTCAGCGTCGTCGGGTCGATCACGTGCACTGCCTGGCCGTCGTCGTAGGAGAGCTGGGGCGAGCCATTGGAGACCAGCAGGTCCACCGTGGCTCCCTTGGCGACCTTGGAGCCGGCCGCCGGAACGGTTCCGGCCACCTGGCCGATTGGCACGGTCGCGAGCTGCTTGACCGGCGTTGGTACCAGACCGAGCTGCGAGAGCTTGCCGGCGGCCGCGGTCGGGTCGCCTTGCAGCGCTGGGATGGTGATCGACCCCGTTCCGGCCTGCGCCGCCACGGCCGCGAGGGCTTTTGGGCTCGAGGAGCCGGCTGCCGCCGCGGCAGCCGCGGCCGTCGCGCCGGCGCCGGCCGCTGCCGCGCCGGCCTTCTTGGCGCCGGTCGCCCCGGGCTGAGCGAGGAACACCGCCACCGCCGACCCGCTCGGCACCATCACCGTGGGTAGCGGGATCTGAGAGGAGATCGTTCCCATCGGGTTCAGCGGCTGTGGCGAGACCGTCCCGAGCACGAGATGTGAGGCCCGCAACGCCTGGTCCGCGGCACCGGGTGTGTCGCCCTTGAGCGACGGCACGGCCACCATGCCCGTGCCCGTGTAGACGACGACGGTTACGACGGCGCCTCGCTTGGCCTTCGTCCCGGCAGCCGGCGTCTGGTCGGCGATGCTGCCGGCCGGCTTGGACGGGTTGACCATCGACATGGTCTTAGGGGCAAGCTTCAGGCCGACCTTATTGAGCAGCTTCTGCGCGGCGAACGCGCTCGGCTGGCCCTTCAGGTTCGGGACCACCGTCTGCTTCGGCAGCAGCTTGATGGCCAGGACCGCCAGCGCGACCACGACCGGAACAACGATTGCGAGCCACCACGGCAGCCACGACCGTTGCCGGTAGACCGCCATCCGCGGCGGTTGCGGGAGCTCCACCCCGATCGGCTCGACAGTGACCTGGAAGCGGCGCTCTTTCGGGCGTCCGATCCAGATCTGGCTCGGTGGAAAGACCGTGAATGGACACTCGATCGCGTTGCCCGGCTCGAGCGCCACGCTCGGCTCGGCGAACCGGAACTGACACTCGGCGTCGGTGTCCTCGGCGCTCATCGCAACCTCGGTGCGCGCGTTGGCCTTATTGCGGATGGTCAGCCTGAAGCGCGCCTTGAGCCGGCCGGAGGCCCGATCGGGCCGCAGCTCGGTCGCGACGTCGAAATAGGGGCCGATCGTGACGCTCGCGGGCGCGGCGGCCACCTCGCTCTCGTACGCTCGGGAGACGGCGACGACCTCGAACGACCACGGCCTCGCCTGCGCCTCGGGGGTTCGCGGCGGGTGGATGTGGATCTGGATCTCCTGCTCGTAGGTCCCGCCGGTCCCGTACGGAACGAGATACGCGGTCGCGGGGGTGACCGTCCACCAGTCCTCCGGCAGCCCTCGGACGGCAAGGTCGAAGTTGTCCACGACGTCGGACTGGTTGCGGATCAGGCCGAGGATCGTGGCCCTCGCTCCCGGCTCGACCGAGACAGAGACGACCCCTTGGGACGCGCTGTCGTCCTCCGGCAGGCGGAGCATCAACGCAGCTGCGCCGGGCGGCGGCTCGCCTGAACCGGGCGGGCCGGGAGCGGGCGCCGAGCGCGCGCCGGCCGAGGAGCGGCCAGAGGGAGCGCCGACATCCGCCGCCAGGGTGATGTTCGGATCGACCTCCTGCGCCGGCGCCTGTTCGCTGGCGGCCGGCGCTGACGCGGACTCGGCCGGCGCTGATGTGGACTCGGCCGGCGCGGCGACCGCGGGAACGTAGTTGGTCGGTTCCCAGCGCAGGTACTCGCCGCACGCGCAGAAGTCCGTCTCATCCTGGTTCTCGCGTCCGCAGCTGCGGCAGATCCTCATGCTCCACCTCCGGCGCTTGGCTTGGGGGCCTTGGCCCGGAGCCGGTAGCCCACGTGCGCGGGCTTTGCCTGCTCGATCAGTCGTGCGACCGCCGCCAGCCGCACCGCCGAGAGCGCGACGTCGCAGTAGACGACGAACGCGGCCGGTTCGGCCGGTTCCGCCTCCGTCAGGTCGACCGACCAGGTCACCGCGCCTCCGTCCTCCACCCTCAACGGGACGCTCGGGAAGGCGAGCCGGAGCGCCAGCTCCAACCCCTCCTTGGTGCCGCGCCGGCGCATCAGCTCCGGCGCCATCTGCACGATCCGCCTCCGCTCCTCGCCCGAGCGAGCCTCATCGTGCTCGAGGCCGAGCCAGCCGGTGAGCAAATCGAGCACGTCGCGCGGCGCGTACACCGGGTCGAAGTGCTCGGGGAGATTGTCGAGGATGGCTACGAGCGGATCCAGGAGCGACTCGAGCGCGCCGACGAAGCGCATTCCGAGGTCACCCTCGCCGTAGATCCCCGGTAGGTGCTCGCGCAGTTGCCGGCGCCCCGAGACCGAAGCGGGCGCGGGTTCGCTCCCGGTCGCGCGCTCGATCTGGATCGTCCCGAAGCCCGCGCCGGCGAACGTCACGAAACGCGCCGGGTCGGTGTCCTTGCTCGTGACGGGATCGGCCACCGCGTTACTCCCGGTACGTCGCCTTGACGATGTGGCGGCCCGACGCGACGAGCTCGTCGGGCCCGAGCACCAAGTGGCTCTCGGTCGGCTGCGCCGCCTGCTCGCCGGTGCGCATGTCGGTCTCGTACATCCGCAGGATGTTCACGAACTCGACGCCGTTGATCCCGTACGCGATCCCGAACAGCTCACCCTGGTTGAGAGCCCTGCCGAGTGGCCAACCGTCCCCGGGGCCCTCGGGGGAGCCGCCGATCAGCGGATTGAGATAGATGTAGAAGGCATGCGCCACGTCCTGCTGGACGCGCTCCAGATCGGCGAGCGGCGATGCGCGGACGTCGACGACGACGCTGACGCCTCGCAGCTTGACCGGAAGCAGGCGGATGCTCGTGCCGAGTAGCCGGCGCTCGTCGAGCTCGGAGGCAATTTCCGCCATCAACCCCTCGCCGGGGGTCAACTCCTGCAGCTCGAGCTGGCGATCGGCCTGGGCGATCCGCGGGAGTACGTGGATCCGGATCGGCCCGTCACCGGCTGGGGCGACGCATACGACGCGAGCGACCTCGGGCGAAGCCGCCAGCGTGAGCCGCTCGAAGTCCTCGGCGGTGACGGCCCGCGAGCAGGCGCGTACCTCAAGTCGCGCCCGCTCACGCGCGCCGTCGAGCGATTCGGCATCGACCCCGCCGGTGGCCGCGCGGGGGTTTGTCGCCGACGCGATCCCGGGAATCGGCGCCGGCAGAATCGCCAGCGCATGGGGAGCCACGTTGCCGGCGCGGCCGCCGCCGTGCCGGTAGCTGCTGAAGCGAATCGTCGCGCCGCCCGGTGGGACCGCGCCGAAGCGGCGCCAGCCGCCGTCGGGCTGGCGGATCGCCGGTCCGAAGCGGACCTCGCCGCGCGGGCAATCGAGCAGGTAGTGTGGATCCGAGGGGGCGCTCAGCGCGAACGAATCCACCCGTTCCCACGGGATCCAGCGATCCCCGCCGGACTCGCGCACTTCGATCGCCTCGGCGCCTTGCGGCGCCAGCACCGGATGGTGCTGCAGCGCATATGTCGCCCCGGCGATCCCGTCGCTGGTTCCGAGCAGCTCGCCACGGACGGTGGCGGCGTGACTCGCCTGCACCGTCGCTCCGACGATCTCGGCACTGACCGCCGTGATCTCAGGCGGACCGCTGTAGGCGGCTCGCGTACCGGCGCGGTTGCGCTCGCTGACGCGGCACCGGAGCCAGTGGAGCGTCTTGCCGGCGATTCCGGCCATCCCGGTCTGCTCGCCGAGCTCGATCGTGATCGCACCGCCGCCGAGCAGGAAGCCTCCAGTCTCGTCGCCGATGACCGCCGCCGGATGCCACTCGCCGTCGGTGCCGGACGCTTCCCACACGAGCGGCGGATCAGCCGGATCGACGCCGGGACCTCGCGCGCGAGAGCTCTCGATCGCCACACGGATCACGAGCCCCGCGATCGGTAGGTCGAACCCCAGCAGCATCGCGTCGCCCGCCGCCGGGGAGCTGCCGAACGGCGCCTGCTGGGGTCCTGTCGGCTCGGCGGTGTCGCCGGCCATGGCTACGGCTTTCACCTGGCCGGCGCGCTCCAGTGCATACGCCGCCAGCCGGCCGGTCGGGATCGCCAGCTCCTCGTTCGTCTGGAAGACAACGCAGTCGCGGCCCGCGGTGCGCGGCGAGGCAACCTCGGTGCCGGCGGGGATCGTGGCGCCGCTCCCCGGCCGCTCGAGCACGAAGCGCACGTCGACCGTGGCTGGGTCCGGCGGGGCCGGCCGGACGCCAACCAGCTCGAGCAGGCTCAGGTGGAGCCGCTCCGGGATCCGGTTGATTCGGTAAATGAGGATTTCGGTGAGCCAGGCGAACAGCTCGATCAGGGTGATCCCGGGATCCGAGACGTTGTGTTCGGTCCATTCCGGTGAATGGCGGACGATCCGGGTGCGCGCCTCGCTGACCAGCTCCTGGAAGCGAACGTCGTCGAGCTGGATCTCAGGTAACACGGCCGCTAGAAGTTACCTTTATCTGGGGCGAGGCTCCAGGGCTGGATGGCACCTGGCGCTCCCGTTTGCATCTTCGGATCCGCGCGCGTACAGTCGGCATCGTGCCACCGCTCGTCAGCAACGGGGCAATGATCTCTTGCTCGCTGGCCATGCCCCCCGTGCCGATGCCCCTGACCGTCGTGCCGACCGGGACGCCGGTCACCGCCGACACGCCCGCCGCGACCATCCAGGCGTTCGCGCCGATGGTCAACATTCCGACGTTTGGCATGTGCGGGACGATCACCAATCCCGTGGTCGCCGCGGCCACGGCAGCCAAGCTGGGGGTCTTCTCGCCGGCGCCGTGCGTGCCGGCGACGACGTCGCCGTGGACACCGGGAGCCACCAAGGTCATGATCGACGGTCAGCCGGCGCTGCATACCGGCTGCACCGCGATGTGCATGTGGGGCGGTGTGATCACGATCTCCGCTCCGGGCAACGCGGGCACCATCCAGGTCGACTGACCGAGCGGGAGCCTGATCCGCCACAGAATGCCCCGAAACGCCGCTGCCCTCATGTTCATCCCCATGATCTCGCCGCCGAACCACGGTCGAGCGTAATGGATCGGGGCATATCGGTAAAGCCCTTGCGGTAGACGGCCGGCGGGCTTATCCTCGCGGCGTGGACGCGGACGAGTTCCAGGCGGTGGCGCCCGAGGCGGAGCACCTGCGCCGCCCGGCCGTCGTTGCCGGGCTCGACGGGCCCGCGCGACTGAAGGACACCTCGCCGCCGCTCGAGCGGCTCGCCTCGTCGGTCGGTAACCGCGGCTTCACGCGCATGGTCGCCCGGATGCGCGACGGGGACGGGATCCTCCCCAGCGGGCTCGTCCATCCCGACGTCGAGGCGGCGATCGCGGCCGCCAGCGGCCGCGGGCGGCCGCTGGACACTGGGGTCGCCGAACAGGTTGGGGCGTCGCTCGGAGACGCGTTCGGCGACGTTCACGTCCATCACGATGATCACGCCGCGGCGCTCTCGAGGGCGGTCTCGGCGCGCGCGTTCACCGTCGGGAACGACATCTTCTTCGGCGCCGGCGAGTACAGCCCGGGAACCGCCGGCGGACGCGAGCTGCTGACGCACGAGCTCGCACACGTCGTGCAGCAGCGAGGCGCCGCTCAGAGCGGTCCGCTCACGGTCTCGGAGCCGGGCGACGCGCTCGAGCGCGAAGCCGCCGCCGCCGCCCGCAGCATCGGCTGACGGCGCCGTGAGCCCGGCGATCGAGGCCCAGCTCGACTGGTTCCAGTTCCTCGAAGGCCGCTTGCAGGTGGCTGTGCAGACGGCGGTGGCCGCGGGCAGCGACCCGGACGACTCTCTGCGCGGCCTCTATATCTCAGACGAGCAGGCGCTTGCCCTCGCCGCGGGCGCCGGCCCTCCGCAGCCGGCGCGGCGGCTGGCTGAGGCGGCGGCCGGGCTCCGCCTCGACGCCCTTGACAGCTCGGTGCTCGCGCTGTGCGCGGCGCCCGAGTTGCATCCCCGATTCGGCCGGCTCTACGCCTACCTCCAGGACGACGTCACGCGCCGGCTCGCCAGCCCCCGGTTGGCCGCCGACCTACTGTCGGGGGAGGGCGTCGAGCGCAGCGACGTGCTCGCATGCTTCGGCCCCGCCGCGCGGCTCTCGCGGGGCGGCGCGATTCGGCTGCCTGCGGTGGACGCGACGATGACGCTCGCCGACCGCCCGGTCAAGGTGGCCGACCGGCTGGCGGCATTCCTGCTTGGGGCCGGCGACCTGGCGGACGCGGCGGCCGGGGCCAGGCTGCGCCAGCTCGGGTCGCAGCCGGCGACCGGCCGGGAGGAGTCGGTTCAGCGGATCGCGCTGCTGCTGGCGGCGCGGACGCGGCTACCCCTCGTCGTGTGCGGCCCTGATGCGGGCGCGATCGTCGCGGCGGCAGCCGGAGCTCCGCTCGTATTGCTCGGCGTGCGCGAGCTCGACCGGCCCGAGGCGATCGCCGACGCCAGGCTTGCCGCGACCCTCGCGCGCGGGCTGTTGTGCCTCGACGGGCTCGAGGACCTGGTCCCGGCGGAGCGCGCCCGCCTGCTGCGGACGATCGACGAGAGCCCGGAGCGGATCGTGCTGATCGCGGGGGCGCGATCGGAGGCCGTCGCGCTGAGCGACCGAGCGGCCCTGCTCGTCGACGTGCCGTACCCGACCTTCGGCGAGCGCAGCCAGGCGTGGATCGAGTTCACCGGCGCCGGCGACGCGCGCGAGGTGGCGGCAAAGTTCCGCCTTTCGATCGAGCAGATCCGCGCCGCCGCCGAGGTCAGCCTGATCTCGGCGCGGTCGCGAGACGTGCCGAGCCCGTCGTCGGCCGATCTCGATATGGGCGCTCGCCAGGCGTCCACCTCGCGGCTGGGCGAGCTCGCCTCGCACCTCGAATCCGCCTACGCCTGGAACGATCTGGTGTTGCCCGAGCGTCAGCTCGACCTGCTGCGCTCGATCTCGGCGTACCTGCGTCACCGCGACCGGGTGCTCTCGGAGTGGGGCTACGAGGCGACGGTGTCGCGCACTCAGGGGCTGAAGGTCCTGTTCGCCGGCGAATCCGGCACCGGCAAGACGATGGCGGCCCAGGTCCTGGGGGCCGAGCTCGGGCTCGATCTCTTCCGGGTCGATCTCGCGACGATCGTCTCCAAGTACATCGGCGAGACCGAGAAGAACCTCGAGCGGATCTTCACCGCCGCCGAGGGGTCCAACGCGATCCTGTTCTTCGACGAAGCCGACGCCCTGTTCGGCAAGCGATCCGAAGTCTCGGACTCGCACGACCGCTACGCGAACATCGAAGTCGCCTATCTGCTGCAGCGGATGGAGGCGTACCCCGGCGCCGTGATCCTCGCGACCAACTTCCGTCGCAATATCGACGACGCATTCGTGCGCCGGCTGGACTTCGTGATCGACTTCCCCTTCCCCGAGCCCGAGGACCGGCGGCGGATCTGGCGGCTCGTCCTGCCGCGTGAGGCGCCGGTCGCCGAGGACGTCGATCTCGGGTTCCTCGCCAACCAGTTCAAGCTCTCGGGCGGCGCGATCCGCAATTGCTCGCTCGCGGCGGCCTTCCGCGCCGCCGACGAGGGCTCAGAAATCGAGATGCGACACCTCGTGCGAGCGGTCGCGCAGGAATACAGCAAGCAGGGGCGGCTGACGCTGGAAGCCGACTTCGAGCGGTTTCATGGAATCGCCCGTGGGCGGGGCGAGGAGGCTGCGGTCGAGGGGCCCTCGAGCTAGGCGGAGATGGGCGTAGACCACTCTGAGCAGGAGGTTGCGCCAGCCTCTGATCGACGCGCCGCGCCGGGTAGATCGTCGCTTGAAGCACCAGGCGCGGCTCCTGCATATGCGGAGGACGGCGAACGGCTGACGCCGCGGGCTGCGCTCGCCATCCAGCACGCCGCGGGTAACCGGGCGGTGGCACGACTCGTCCGTTCGCGCCAGCCTAATCCGGGCCGCAGGAACCACGGCCGGATCCTCGCCCGCGCCCCCAAGCCACCTGCCAACCTGCGGCGTGACACGAGCAAGGTGGCGATCAAGCCGATCGGTACCGCCGCGGCGCCGATCGAGTACGCGGCGATCTCCGACGAGACGACACATTGGGCTGATCGTCGCTTCACATACTCCTCGGACCCGGTGAACCTTGGGCTCACGTGGCGTTGGTTCGACGGATCCGATAACGAGGTGGGCCACAGCAACCAATGGACCGCCGACCTGGCGTTCAGTCCCGACATCATCCGCGACCGGATTCGGAGCGTCGGCAGATCAGCGATCGGGACCTGGACGATCCGCCTCGAGAAGGACGAGTTCTACGACGACGCGACGATCGACGTCAGGGAGGAGCGCCCCCTCGCCGCGATGGAGGGAGAGACGACCCAGTCCTGGTTTAATTTGCGCGATCTCCCCGGTGGCGCCATCCTCGGGACGCTGTCGGGTGCCTCGGTCCCGATCACTGTCGACGGCAAGGCCAAGGCCGGCGGCGACGTCTACTACCACGTGACCCTGAAGGCCGCCACCGGCGAGCAGTCGGGCACCAAGGCACAATTCCCGGCCGGGACGAAGGCATGGATAGCCGGTCAGGCGCTCACGCCGGTCATGAGCTGGGACATGTTCCGCGCACAGCTCGCGGCCTGGGAGACCGCTAACTCATCGCTGTCGCTCGACCAGCGCATCACGCGCCTGCGGCAGATGAGCCATAAGGCGGACCTCCCGTTCGACGACGTCATCGGGACATCGTCCGGGCCGTCAGGGACGTATCTCGACCAGCGTCCGTACAAGCCCGAGGACTGGGACATCCTTGTCGACTCGCAGATGGTCCGGATGCCGGACGGGAAGGTGATCGAGGTCCAGCATCTGCTTGTCGGGCTCGACGTGCTGCCGAAGGCAAAGGAGGACCTCTCCTTCCACCATTGGGGGTTCAAAGTGCACGTCGGCCAGAACTACTCGGCGGCGACGTGGGCCGGCGACGTCGGCGCCGGTGCCGCGGACGCGGCGATCAGGTTCGATAAGGAGTGGGAAGCGCACAACCCGAGCGCAACCCGCGCCGACCGGACCAAGCGCTACTACACGACCCGGCTCCCGCTCGCCGAGCTGACGGCCGACATCGACGCCTGGGGCATCGACGACGCACGCAAGTCGCCCGGCGCCCCGGCGACGATCGAAGGCCTGCTCCTCGACTACTACGGCGGCACGACGCTCGTCCGGGACGCCGGCACGAAAGGTCCTTCTGCACCGACCCACACGCCCAAGCGCAAGGCTGGAATCGAGCGCTTCCTGCGTCACTACTTCCTTGTCTATGGTGCCCGTTCCGGCGGTGTCCCGTTCAAGCAGCAGACCTCGGCGCGCGATCTCATGCGGGACCAGATCGTCCTCTTCGGCAAGGCGTGGCTCGAGTTCCGCCCCGGGTGGGTCAGCGGTGCGACCACCGCGGACATGGAGACGTTCGCGGGCGATATGACCGACATGCTCCTCGACGAGATCGAGAAGCTCGCCGGGCAGGTCGGGGCAGCCCCCTGATCGTGAGCCGATCCCGATCCTCGCTCGATCGCGGTGGGGCTCACGACCGTTGAACTCGACCGCATCGGTATAAGATCGCCGGTGAGCGTATGGGTCTTCCGTCGCAGCGGGAATGGGTGAAGCTGGCAGGGGGCGGTTTCGTCGCCGCTCTCCTCGGCTTGCTCGTGCTCTGGGCGGTCCTGGCGGCTCCGGCTCGCGCCGACGTCACGATCAACGTCAACACCACCACCGACGACACGACGCCGGGCGACGGCCTGTGCTCGCTGCGCAAGGCGATCACCTACGCTGATGGGGGGACGACCGAGATCGACTGCGCCCAGGGCATGGCTTCCGGGACGACGACGATCAACGTCCCCGCGGGTCACTACGTGCTCACGGGCGGCACGCTCCCCATCACCGGGAACGCGATCATCAGGGGAGCCGGCGCCTCCGCCACCAGCATCGACGCGAATGGCAGCTCACAGGTGATCGAGGTCTTCGCGAACTCCGGTACGGTCACCGCGAGCATCAGCGGCGTCACGGTGACCGGAGGGCTGACACCACTTGTCGGGTTCATGGTTCGCATCAACGGCGGAGAAGGCGGTGGGATCGAGAACCTCGCCACCCTTACCCTCAACGGGGTGACGGTCACCGCCAACGCCACCGACGACGGCAGGACGAGCCCCCTCTGTTTCGCCGGCGGTTGCAGCGGCGGAAGCGGCGGTCAAGGCGGAGGGATCTGGAACGCCGGGACGCTGACGATCGATAACTCGACGATCTCTGACAACACGACCGGCTCGGGCGCCAGCGGCACCGCCGGCGCCAACAACGGCGGCGGCGCGGGCGGCGCGGGCGGAAGCGGCGGTCCGGGGGGCGCGGGCGGCGGGATCTACAACACGGGCACGCTGACGGTCACCGACTCGACGATCAGCGCGAACGCCACCGGCATGGGCGGCGACGGTGGCGGCGGCGGCGGCGGTACCGGAGCCGCGGGGGGGAGCGGCGGCAGCTCCGGCGCCGGCGGACCCGGCGGCGGGATCGAGAACGTCGGCACATTGACCGTCGCGGACTCGACGATCGCCGGCAACTCGACCGGAAGCGGCGGTAGCGGCGGCGCCGGCGGCCCCGGCGCGTCGGGTGGAGAGGGCATGGATGGGAGCAACGGCGGCTCCGGCGCAGGCATCGACAGCAACACCGGAGCCACGGTGAACAACGCCACGATCACCGACAACACCACCGCGGGCGGCGGCGCGGGCGGCGTGGGTGGGGGTGGAACACCCGGCGGCGGGAACGGCGCCAACGGCAACGGCGGCAGTGGCGGCGGGTTCAACCAATCGGGCATGGGAGCGACGCTGACCCAGGTCACGATCGACGCCAACACGGCCGCCGGCACAGGGATCGGCGGCGGCCTCAACGCCGGCGGCGGCACGATCAGCCTCGCCAACTCGATCGTCGCCTCGAACCTCGGCTCGGCCGACGCGAACTGCGCCGGGGCGATGATCAGCGACGCCGGCCACAACCTCGTGCTCGGCGACAGCTCGATGTGCCCCGGGATCACCGGGGATCCGAAGCTTGGCGCCCTCACCGACAACGGCGGCCCGACGGACACGATGGCATTGCAGACGGGCAGCCCCGCCGTCGGCCTCGTGCCGACGAACGACTGCCCGCTGACCACCGATCAGCGCGGAGTCTCTCGCCCGCAGGGTGGCGCCTGCGACGCCGGCGCCTACGAGCTCGCCCCGCCATCGGTGGGCGGCGTCACCGGGGCCGGAAAGACGACCTCCACGGCGACCGTGACCGCGTCCATCAACCCCAACCTGAAGGACACGAAGGTCACCGTCGACTACGGCCCCACGATCGGCTACGGATCCGCTACCCCCACGCAGGATCTCGGCGCAGGCAACAGCCCGGCGCCGTTCACCGCGACGCTCACCGGCGTGACGCCGAACACCACCTACCACGCGCGGGTCGTCGCGACCAACGGCGATGGCACCACGACGAGCGGCGATATCACCTTCACGACCCCACCGGCGGTATCGGCGTCGGTCGTGTCGGCGTCGGCGACCGGCGACCGGCTCTCGCTGACGATCGCCTGCAATCACGGCTCCCCGAGCGAGAAGTGCAGCGGTCCCGTGACTCTGACGTCCCACGTGAGCACCCATGCCGGCAAGACGATCGCGGTGGCCGCGAGCGCGAAGGCGAAGCCCGAGAAGAAGAAGAAGCCGAAGCCGAAGCCGAAGGCGAAGAAGGTCAAGGTCGCGATCGGGTCCTACTCGGTGACGACGGGCAAGCGCGTCACGATCAGGCTCACGCTGAGCTCCACGGGACAGAAGCTCCTCGACCAGTTTTACCGCCTCCCGAGCACCGTCACGATTGGCGGTACGACGTCGATCTCGAAGAGGGTTACCTTCAGCTATAAGCGGATCAGCTCCCCGATCTCCTTCACCTGGGCGTTCAGCGCCGGCTCCAGCGTCGCGCAGGAGCTGACAATCTCGGGACTCCCGTCCAAGCCCAAGGTCACGGTGATCTGCCACGGTGGCGGTTGCCCGTTCGGCACGCGCACGTTCTCTGCGCACGGCAGGCAGCTCGCGCTCGCGCCCCGGCTGAACTCCAGCCACCTGACGCCGGGCGCGACACTCGAGCTCGAGATCACCGCGGCCAACGACGTCGGCAAGGTCGCGATCTTCACGATTCGCAGCGCGCGCCAGCCATCGCTGATCGAGCGCTGCCTGCTTCCAGGCGCTCGCCACCCGACAGTCTGCGCGTGAGCTGCTCGGGAGCGGCCTAACCGGGATCGCGTGGATGACTGGCGTGCACGAGCCGGCCGGGCTGACCGACTACTCACCGCACGAAGCGGAGGGCGCGGAGCGGCTCGCACGGTCCGGACTCGGTTCGCCGACCCAGCTTGCGGGGACGGTCGGTAACCGCGCATTCGCGCGCCTGGTGCACGAAGGCCGCGTCGTCGCTCACGGCCGGGCGCTCGCGCGTCAGGAATCGCGACTCGCGGAGAAGGCGCAGAACGGGGCGCTCACCGTCAGCTCGTGGGCTGCAGTGCAAGATGACTGGGGAGTGCTCGACGACTCGCGCGCACTCGTCGAGAACGCCGCCAACGGCGCCACCGTCACGCTGCTCGGAAAGCCGGCGCTTGACATCGTCGTTTCGGAATCCACCCTCGCCGAGATTCGTCGGACCGTACGCCACCGGATGATGGAGATACTCCATGAGTGGCGCCAGAGTCTCGACGCGGAGCTCTCGAGTACCCACTGGGCAGGAAGCCGGCTCGACGTCCAGTTCAAGATTCGCCAGCGCCTGGGACCGCTCTACGAAGCGATCCTCAGGGGCAAGCCCGCGGACGAGCGCTTCGAGTACCCGCAGACGGCGCCGCACGGTGCCGCGATCGTCGACACCGCGCTCTCGATGGCCGAGCTGATGGGGGAGGGCGGAGCCGAGGACGCGCTGGCAAACCTGGCTCAGGACTTCGACGCGCCGCAGCGCGCCGCCGACGCGGCCACGGGGCTCCCGGCGAAGGAGGAATGGTGCGGAGCGTTCGCATACATGGAGCTGGCCCGGGAGGGCCTGAAGCTTCCGACGAGCGTGATCGGGAACCCGCTGCTCGGCACCCACCCGCCCGCGGCGGGGAACCTCGATGGCTTCTTCCTCTACATGCCCGCGCTCGAGGTCAAGGTAGGCGAAGCCTGGATTCCGCTCGAGCAGCACCACGCCGATCGAGGCTCGAAGCGTCGCTACCAGGTGCTCCCCGGCGGCGGACCCGAGTGGGACACCGACACGAAGGCATATCAGGGCGGCAAGACACCTCGTCTGGGGATGATCAGCGATCTCTCGAAGCTCGACGCGCGCCCCGGCGACATCGTGCTGATCGACAACGCAAAGGGCACCTACGCCGACCACATCACCCTATGCCGGTCCTACGACGCATCGACCCATACGCTGTGGACGATCGGCGGGAACGAGGGAGCCGCGCATCCGGTCCGCGGAAGCCTGGCGTGGAATCTCGACACGAACCCGGCGCCCTCCCGAATTCCGGAGGGCGCGCTCAAGGACCAGTCACGCGTGTACGCGGTCGCGGGCTTCTCGGTCGTCGATTATGAGGTTCACACGTATCGCAACGCGAAGGCCTGATTGGTATAGATTGGTGGCTTCGACGAGCTAGCGGGGCGGTGCGATGTGAGTCGGGTTCCGGAGTACGGTGCGGGCGGGCGTTCTAGCAGTGGTGTGGCCGGCGTGTTGGGCTGGGTGGTCGCGATCGGACTGGGTGCGGGCATGCTCGCGCCGTCGGCGGCGTCGGCCGCGAACAGCGTCTACGCAACGAACTTCGGCGAAGGGTCGGTGTCGACGTTCTCGATCGGGTCCGGTGGGGCGCTCACCGAGCAGGGCACAGGCGTGCTCAGCGGGCCCGACACGAGCTCGGACCCGCTCACCGCGGTGGTGTCGCCCAACGGACACAACCTGTACGTCGCCAACGCCGGGGGGTCGGTGTCGACGTTCTCGATCGGGCCCGGCGGGGCGCTGACCCAGCAGGGCACCGGCGTGATCAGCGGATCCAGCTCGAGCTCGTCACCGCATGGGTTGGCGGTCTCGCCCAACGGGCAGAACCTCTACGTCACCAACTTCGGCGTGGGGTCGGTGTCGACGTTCTCGATCGGTTCTGGCGGGGCGCTGACCCAGCAGGGCACCGGCGTGATGAGCGGGTCCAGCACGAGCTCAGAACCGCAGGCGGCGGCGGTGTCCCCCAACGGTCAGGACCTGTATGTCGCCAACTCGGCGACGGGGTCGGTGTCGACGTTCTCGATCGGGCCGGGTGGGGCGCTCACCAACCAGGGCACCGACGTGATGAGCGGGGCACAACCGATGGGGTTGGCGGTGACCCCCAACGGTCAGGACCTGTATGTCGCCAACTTCGCCTCGGGGACGGTGTCGACGTTCTCGATCGGTTCTGGCGGGGCGCTGACCGAGCAGGGCACCGGCGTGACCAGCGGATCCAGCACCAGCTCAGAACCGGATGGGGTCGCGGTGTCGCCGAACGGGCAGAACCTGTACGTCACAAACAGCGGTCTGGGGACGGTGTCGACGTTCTCGATCGGGTCCGGCGGGGCGCTGACCCAGCAGGGCAGCGGCGTGCTCAGCGGATCCGACACCAGCTCAGCACCGATTGGGGTGGCGGTGTCACCCAACGGTCAGGATCTGTATGTCGCCAACGACGGACAAGGGACGGTGTCGACGTTCTCGATCGGGTCCGGTGGGGCGATCACCCAGCAGGGCGCGCCGGGCGTGATGAGCGGAACCACGACCACCTCAGACCCGATGGGTGTGGTGGTGTCGCCCGATCAGGGTCCGTCCGCGGCCTTCTCCGCGACGATCGCGCCGGCCGGGTCGGCCACGACCTTCAACGCGCAGGCGTCGCTCGCTGGGAGCACTGCGATCGCCGCTCACGTGTGGACCTTCGGCGACGGCGCAGGCACTCACGGGCCGCTCGTCAGCCACGTCTTCGCAAGCCCCGGGACCTATAACGTCACGCTCACGCTCACCGATGCGGACGCGTGCTCGGTGTTCGGGCCGTTCACCGGCCAGAGCCCGTTCTGCGTCACCGACCCCGCGGCGACGACGAGCCAGACGATCACCGTTCCCCGCGCGACCACGACGGCCACGATCGTCTCGGCGTCCGCCAGCGGCGACCACGTGGCGCTGACCTTCGCGTGCAACGGCGGCGCCGCGACCAACAGGTGCGCCGGTCCCGTCACGCTGACCTCGCACGTCACGACCCGGGGCGATGCGACGATCGGGGTCGACGCGAGCGTCAAGCAGAACAAGAAGGCGAAGCGTCCGAAGAAGACCACCGTGGTCAAGGTCGCAAGCGGTTCCTACTCGGTAGCGACCGGCAACCGCGTCACGGTCAAGCTCACGCTGAACTCCGCCGGCCAGAAGCTCCTCAGCCGGTTCTACCGCCTTCCGAGCACCGTCAAGGTCGGCGGGACGACGCCGATCACCAAGGCGGTCGCCTTCAGCTACGGCCGGATCCGTTCTCCGTTCTCCTTCACCTGGGTATTCAATGCCGGCTTCAGCGTCGCGCAGAAGCTGACGATCACCGGCCTCCCACATAAACCTAAGGTCACTGTGATCTGCCACGGCGGCGGCTGCCCGTTCGCTCGGCGCACGTTCTCTCCCCACGGCAAGCAGCTCGCGCTCGCTTCGGACCTGAAGCACCGCCACCTCGCTCCCCACACCACCCTCGAGCTCGAGATCACCGCCGCCAACGACGTCGGCAAGGTGGCGATCTTCACGATCCTCAGCGGACAGTCGCCCTCACTCGCCGAGCGCTGCCTCCCCCCCGGCGCGCGGAAACCGGTGGTGTGCGCGTCGTAGCGCTCGGGCGTGTTACGTACCTTAGGCTTGTGATCGCGGCACCACTCGGTTAGCGTGTCCGCGTGGGCACGTTTGAGGTGCGGGTTCGGGCATTGCTGGCGACCATCGGCATGGTGGTCGCCACGTTGATGCTGGCCTCGCCCGCTCACGCGCTCGTGCCCGGCGACTTCGACCCCTCGTTCGGGAACAACGGCCTGATCCTGTCACACCAGGGCGCTTCGGGATCGCAGATCTTCGCGATGACGCTTCAGCCCGACGGCAAGATCGTGCTCGCGGGTCAAGCGACGGACGGCGCCGGCGATGAATCGTTCGCGGCGCTGCGCCTGAACGCCGACGGCACGGTGGACCCGACCTGGAACGGTGGCGCGACCGTGTTCGCGCGCGGCAACATCGGCACGGGCAGCTCGATGCTCGCCAACGCGGTTGCCTTGCAACCCGCCGACGGCGCGGTGGTTCTCGCCGGAGAGGCCGACACTCCGTTCAGCAACTTCACGATCCTGCAACTCACCAGCAGCGGGGCGCCCGACCCGTCGTTCGCCCCCTTCAGTAGCGTGCTCGGCGCGAGCTCGGCCTCGGCAAAAGCCGTAGGGGTGGAGCAGAACGGCGACATCGTCGCGGCCGGGAGCGCGGACGTCGGCGGCCTCAACCAGGTGGCGGTCGTCGAACTGACCGAGACGGGCACCCTCGACCCGACATTCACCGCAGGCAACCCTCTCGTTGAGCAGTTCGGCCAGGGGTCCCCGCAAAACTCGGTCGCGAACGCGCTCGTGCTCCAGCCGGACGGGAAGATCATCCTTGTCGGCCAGGCAACGGACACGAACGGCAATCCGGCCGTGCTCGTCGCCCGGCTGACGACCTCGGGAAATATGGACCCAACGTTCAACGGCGGGAACCCTCTGATCACCCAGCTCGGCACGGCCATGGGCCCGACCTCGGACGCAACCGCGGTCGCCCTTCAGCCGGACGGGAAGATCGTGGTCGCGGGCGAGGCGGGGTCGACGAGCTCGGTGAACCGCCAGCTCTTCGTGATGCGGTTGAACGCCAATGGCAGCGCTGACGCAGCGTTCAACAACGGCCAGCCGGCGTTCACGCAGCCCAGCACCGGCGGCGTCTCGCCCGACACCCAGACCGAATCGCTCGCACTCCAGCCTGACGGCAAGATCATCGCCGCCGGTCAGGCGAAAGAGCCAGACGGCCATCCCGCGCTGTTCGTCGCGCGCTACGCCGCCGACGGCACCATCGACCCCTCGTGGAACGGAGGCAAAGATCTCCTCACGCAGCCCAGCCAGAGCCTCGACGGCAACCCATGGTCGGACGGGTACGCGCTCGCCGTGCAGCCGGGCGGCAAGATCCTCGTCGCCGGCGACACCTTCGACGCGACCGACAGCTTCGAGTTTCTCATCGGCCGCCTGATCGGAGATCTGCCGCCGATCTCGACCTTCACGACCCCGGCTGGCACCGTCTTCCCGGGAAGTCAGGTGCCTTTCTCCGGCACGCAGCCGACGACCCCGTACGACCCGGTGACCAGCTATGCGTGGAATTTCGGCGACGGCGCGACAGCCACCGGGCTCGACGCGAGCCACGCGTACGCGAAGCCCGGGACATTCACTGTCGCGCTGACGGTCACCGACGCAGACGGGCTGACAAGCACGAGCCAGAGCTCGGTGACGGTCACATCAGGGTCGCCCACCTCGATCGTATCGGCGACCGCGAGCGGGGACAAAGTGACGCTGACGCTCGCGTGCAATAGCGACGCCCTGCCCGGCGCGTGCGACGGTCCCGTCATGGTGACCTCACACGTCACGACCCAGGCAGGCAAGGCGATCGCAGTCGACTCCAGCGTCAAGCCGGAGAAGAAGAAGAAGAAGAAAAAGAAAAAAAAGACGACGAAGAAGACGACCGTCGCCAAGGTCGCGAGCGGGTCCTACTCGGTGGCGCCGGGTAAGCGGCTCACGCTCGAGCTCACGCTGAACTCCACCGGCCAGAAGCTCCTCGACCAGTTCTATCGCCTGCCGGCCACCGTCACGGTCAACGCGACGGCACCGATCACCAAGGCGGTCGCCTTCAGCTACGGCCGGATCCGTTCCCCGTTCTCCTTCACCTGGGTATTCAACGCCGGCTTCAGCGTCGCACAGAAGCTGACGATCACGGGTCTCCCACCAAAGCCCAAGGTCACCGTGATCTGCCACGGCGGCGGCTGCCCGTTCGCTCGGCGCACGTTCTCTCCCCACGGCAAGCAGCTCGCGCTCGCTTCGGACCTGAAGCACCGCCACCTCGCTCCCCACACCACCCTCGAGCTCGAGATCACCGCCGCCAACGACGTCGGCAAGGTGGCGATCTTCACGATCCTCAGCGGACAGTCGCCCTCACTCGCCGAGCGCTGCCTCCCCCCCGGCGCGCGGAAACCGGTGGTGTGCGCGTCGTAGCGCTCGCGGCGGCGCGAGCGGGCGCTACTTGCTCAGTGGCGGGTTGAACTTCACGTACTCGGCCGTCATCGCGTCCGGCAGCAGCACGCCCTTCTTGTCCTTGTCCGGGTGCGCCGCCCAGCGCGAGAGCACCTGCGTCGCCGCACGATTCCCGACGGCGCGCTGGAGCGAGAGCGCCTGCGCGGGCGTCGGACGCGTGGACCGCGCCGGGGCGCTCTCAGGACCCGTGGCTGACGGCGCTGGCCGCTCTCGCGACGGCCGGCCCCGAGCATCGGATCGAGCATGCTCGCCCATCGTCGCAATCCTACTCGGCAGTGACTCATAAGCAATAGAACTCAGGTGAATCTGCCGCCAGCCCGGCTCGGATACTTCCATCGCGCGTCGAACCGACGATACCCTCGGACGATGGAGGGGATCGCTCAGACGCTTCGGCGAGCGTCGTCCTTGGTCGAAGACTTTCGCGGCGATTACGACCAACTGGCGGCCATGATGCAGGCATCGTGGAAGAACAACGTCACGCCGCCGTTCATCTACAGCCCTGAGTTCCTGGCAGACTGCTTCAGGTGTCCCGGGTCGAGCTTCGCGCTCGCCCCGACCGTCTACCACGACTCCGAGCCGGTGGCGTTTGCTGTCGGGTATCCGCGTCGGGTGACGGTCGGCGGCGCCGAGCAGCGCATCCTCATCTCGACGTTCCTCACCGTCGCGCCCGAGCAGCAGTCCTCGGGTTACGGCATCGTCGTCTGGACTGAGCTGTTGCGCCGGGCGGCGGAGGCCGGATTCGACGGCGTCGTCAATTACTGCGTCGAAGGCGAGGCGATGGACCGGATGATCCACGGCCTCTGCCGGCGGCTGGCGCTTCCGATCGTCCGTGCCGCATCCTTCTCCTACCTGGCGAAGTCGATGTGGCTCGGAGCGCCGGCCGGGGGTGCGCCACTGCCGGGATCGTCTCCGGAGCGCCTCGTGCAAGCGGCAGAGCGGATGCCCCAGAACGGGGCGATCTCGCGACGGTGGACGCTCGAGGAAGCGGAGTGGGAGCTCTCTCGGCTGGGGGCGGTCTCGGTCGACGCGGGCATCGATTCTCGTCCGGCACTGCTCACCGGTTACGTGATGTCGGTGGCAGATGCTGTTCGCACCAGGTGCCTGGTGATTCGGGAGGTCCATTGGGGGGACCACGGCCGCGAGGTTCGCCGAGCGCTCGTCGAAGCCCTGGTGACGAAAGCGGTCGCGGCGGGCGCACGGATCGCGTTCCTCCCGGTTCTCGGCTATGACGACGTGTCGCCGTTCGTTGCATCGGGGTTTGTCCCCGCGGACCATACGACCCACGCCTACCTCACGCTGTGGTCGGACTCGGCGCCCAGCCGACCGCCAGACCGCTACTACCTCGACCTGATCTAAGCGATGACTCCCCGGGTGCGATGAGGTTGATCGAAGCCCTCGAGATCCTGAGGCGCCCGACCGTCGGCGACCGCTCACCCTTTGTCGTCTCGCTTGCATGCGGATTCGAGCCGCTTCATCTGCGGACGTTCCTCGCCGCAAGGCTCACGCAGGCGCTTCCACGCGCCGCGGTCAGCGTCTCGACGGGAGTGTTCGATGACCTCCTCGGAAACGTCCGGCGCGCCGCCGACTCGCCCGTCGATGCGATCGCCGTCGTCTTCGAGTGGTCTGACATCGATCCCCGGCTGGGAATCCGGAGGCTCGGCGGTTGGCGGGTGGCCGATATCGCCGAGATCGCCGAGGAGACGGATCTCTACCTCGAGCGATTGGGTCGCGAGCTGATCAGCGCGTCGACCTCGCGGCCGGTGATCTGCTGCGCGCCGACACTGCCCCTGCCTCCCCTGTTCGCACAGAGTCCCGAGGAGGGCGGAGCCGAGGAGCTGCGGATCCGCAGCTCCGTGGCGGGGTTTGCGGCCCGCATCGCTCAGCATCCAGGCATCCGTGTCTGCAGCGGGCAGTCGGTCGACCTGACCTCGCCCCTAGCGGATCGTCGCGACGTACGGGCCGAGCTGAGCACCGGGTTTCCCTACTCGCTCCGCCATGCGGCGGCGGTCGCGGAGATCCTGACCACGCTGATCTCCGGTCCGGCGCCCAAGAAGGGACTGATCACGGACCTCGATGACACGCTCTGGTGCGGTATCGCCGGCGAGGTCGGAGCGAGCAACGTGTCGTGGAGCTCGGATGCGCACACTCAGCGTCACGCTCTCTACCAGCAGTTCCTCGCCTCTCTGGCGAGCGCGGGGGTGCTGGTCGGGATTGCCAGCAGGAACGATTCGCGCATGGTGGCTGAGGTCTTAGCGCGCCCGGATCTGCTCCTCGACAGGGAAGCGATCTTTCCGGTGCAAGTCGACTGGGGCCCAAAGTCCAGATCGATCAAGCGGATCCTCGAGGTGTGGAACATCAGCGCCGATGCGGTGGTGTTCGTGGACAACAGTCCACTCGAGCTGGACGAGGTGCGCAGTCGATTCCCCGACCTTGTGTCGCTCCGGTTTCCCTGCGCCGCCGACGGCGACGCGGGTCTCTGGCCGCTCCTGGAGGACCTGCGGACGCTCTTCGGAAAGAGCGCCGCGAGCACCGAGGACCGCCTGCGATTGGGCAGCATCCGGTCTGCGAGCGAGTACAGGCGGGCGGACGAGGACGGTGACTTCCTCGCGGGCGTCAAGGGCGTGATCGAGTTCTCGAGCTCAGCAGCGCACCGTGCCCGCGCTCTCGAGCTGATCAACAAGACCAATCAGTTCAACTTGAACGGCCGGCGCGTGACCGAGGCGGCGTTCACTGCAGCGCTGAATGGCGGCGAGTCGCGGCTCCTCACCGCCAGCTACGAGGACAGGTACGGTCCGCTCGGTATCGTCGCCGCGCTCGTGGTGCGCCCGGGCCCAGGGGCGTTGATGATCGAGACCTGGGTGATGAGCTGTCGCGCCTTCTCGCGACGCGTCGAGCACCACTGTCTGCAATACCTGTTCGAGGCCTTCGGAGTCGAGGAGATCACCGCGGCCTATCGGCCCACGGATCGCAACGCACCCCTCGGGCAGTTCTTCTCCTCGCTGCTCGGCAAGCTTCCGGTCGGTCCCGTCTCGCTGACGCGCGAGGACTTCGGGCAACGCGCCCCCGCGCGCGTCCATCGGGTCTCCGAGGCCGGCTCATGAGCTCTCAAGACGACCAGCTGATCCGGTGCTTCCACGCCACGTTCGGCGAGCTTCCGGTCGAGACCGTCGTCGGTGCCAGCGTCGACACGCTGGAAGGATGGGACTCCCTACAGACCGTGATCCTTGTCGCGGTGCTCGAAGAGACGTTCGAGCTCCGGATCCCGGCGCAGGAGCTTCCCGAGTTGCGCTCGTACGCTTCGGTTCGCGATTACCTCCGCCGGCGGCAGGTGCTGCGCTAGAGTTCGGCCTCGTGGCCCGGGTTGTCGATGTCCCGCTCAATACGGCCATCGCGGATCTCGATGACGCGCTGCGTACTCTGCTCAAGCGCGAGCTCGAGCGCCACGGGTTTGAGGGTGTCGAAATCGCCTTCGATGCCCCTTCGAAGGAGTGGTCGGGAAAGCTGACCGGGCCGACCATCGACCTGTTTCTCTACGACCTGCGCGAGGCGCTCGACCGCTCCGTGGCCACGCCGACGGAGCGCCGGGGCAACGGGCTGCCCACGGTCACCGACCCGCCGCTGCACCTCGAGTTGACGTACGCCGTGACCGCTTGGACGAAGGCGGTCGAGGATGAGCACCGGCTGCTCTCCCAGGTGCTCGCGGTGCTGTTCTCGTTCTCTGAGATCCCACCGGATGTGATTCGTGGGAACAGCTCCACGACGCTGTCGAGGGCCGAGACTTCGGTCGGCAGGCCGCGGGAGGAGAAGGCCGACTTCTGGTCCTCGGTTGGCGGCCAGTACAAGGCGTCGATCGACCTCGTCGCCCAGATCGTGATCGAGTCGGGCGCGGTCTTGGTTCGGGGTCCGGAGGTGCGCACGAGCACCGTCAGGGTCCGCCAATCGGACGCACCGCGGTCGACGATGGAGGAGCTGCACCGCATCGGAGGGACGGTCAGCGACAGCGACGGCTTGCCGCTCGCCGGCGCATGGATTGCCCTTCCCGACGCTGGGCGGTGGACGGCGAGCGACGGCCGGGGGCGGTTCAACTTCTCGCGCGTCCCGGTGGGGACCCATCGGGTGCTGGCGCGAACCGCAGACGGGGCCGATGGCGAGGCCACGGTCGCGGTCCCCGGCGGCACCTGTGACGTGATCACCCGCGCTCCCGCGCGCGGCCGTTCGCGGCACTGAAACTGCACCGATGGACGTCCATCGGTGCAGGACCTTCGGGAGTCGTCCCTTTATCTGCCCTTAATGTCGCCCCCTCGGCATCCCTCCACACGAATACGATTGAAAACACCAAGACGGTCATGGGCAAATGGGGACCTGCACCTTCGAGACACCCGAGCTGGGGGACGCTGGATGGTTCGGCGATCTGGACCCCCTGGCTGGCAACGTTGCCCTCAAGTCTGACCCGCTTTTCGTCATCGACGGCCCGTAAGGAGTGATATGCCCACGTACCTGACGCCTGGTGTCTACGTCGAGGAAGTCTCCTCGGGGAACAAGCCCATTGAGGGAGTTGCCACCTCGGTTGCCGCGTTCATCGGACTGCTGCCGGGCGGCCCGATCAACCAGCCGATGCGGATCTCGAACTGGACCCAGTTCGTCAGCCTCTACAGCGATCCCGAAAACCCGGAGAACGGACCGTTCATGGAGGGCGCCTTCATGGCCCACTCCGTGTACGGGTATTTCCAGAACGGCGGCACGCTGGCGTGGATCATCAGGGTGGGGAGCGAGCGCAATTCGCCCACGCCCCGGGCCGCGCTCCCGTCCGCGACCGACAAGGATCTCGAGGCGCTGCGGGCCGTGGCGCTCGACGGGGTCGTCGAGACGGTCACTGTCGAGATCACCGAGGATCCCCCCCAGGAGGGCAAAGAGCCGGGGGATCAGACCTATAACGTCGTCGTCACGGGTGGCACCGACCGCGAGGAGTTTCCCGGCGTGTCGATGAAGAAGGGACGCAACTTCGTCGCGACCAAGGTCAACGCCAGTTCGAAGCTGATCAAGATCGAGGAGACCGGGGTGGCGCTGCCGGACGTCCGCGTGGCGACGGGTACCTACACGCTGTCGGCCCCTTCGGTTGCGGTCGAGAAGTTGAGCGCGGGCGATTTCGAAGGCGACGTCGCGACGCGAAAGGGGATGGGCAGCGCATCGGCCCTCGACGAAGTGACGATGCTGCTGATGCCGGACATCGTCAACCTCAACGGCGACGGCGCGCAGATGCGCGACCTGCAGGGGAAGATGGTCTCCCACGCGGAGCTGATGGGCGACCGGATGGCGATCCTCGATGTGCCGGACGGGCTGATTCCCCAGGAGGTCCTCGAGTGGCGGATGAACACCGCCGGCTATGACTCGAAGATGGCCACCCTCTACTACCCGTGGATCGAGGTGATGGATCCGCTGACCAGGCGGCCGATGCGGATGCCCCCATCCGGCCATATCGCCGGCGTCTGGGCCCGGGTCGACGAGACGCGAGGCGTTCACAAGGCGCCGGCCAACGAGGTGATCCGCGGTGCGAATGGGCTCGCCTTCCAGATCACCCACGCCGAGCAGGGCGAGCTCAACCGTAATGGGATCAACTGCATTCGGGCCTTCCCCGGGCGCGGGATCCGGATCTGGGGCGCCCGGACGCTGTCGAGCGACCCCGAGTGGCGCTACATCAACGTCCGCCGACTGTTCAACTACATCTCCGAATCGATCATGGTGGGCACGCAATGGAGCGTGTTCGAGCCCAACGACCAGCGCCTGTGGGGAGCACTGGCGACCAACGTCAACAGCTTCCTGAGCCGCATCTATCGATCCGGGGCCCTCTTCGGCGCGAGTCCTGCCGAGGCCTACTACGTCAAGTGCGACGCCGAGACCAACCCGCCGGAGCTGATCGAGGCCGGCCAGGTCGTCTGCGAGGTCGGGATCGCGCCGGTCAAGCCGGCGGAGTTCGTGATCTTCCGACTGAGCCAGTTCACCGGCGGCGGCGGTGGCGAAGTCAGCGAAGAGTGATCCGATCGACGAGAAACCAAAGGAGTAACGCATGACCCCGACACCTCCCCCCGTTCAAACGGTTTCGCACATCCTCGTGAACATCGACTCCGTGGCCACGCCGGACCAGATGAGCCAGCTCCTGTTCAACTCATGTACTCCGCCGGATTGGTCGGTCGAAGCGCCAAAGCACATCTTTCACGGTAATAGCGGCCAGCCCGAGAGCATCATCTCCGCGGTCCAGAATCCGACCTACGGGACGATGACGCTCACCCAGGGCTGGGATCCGGGCAATGTCCTCGCGATCTGGAAGAACCTGATCGAGCAGCCCGGCGACATCAGCACGAAGAAGAAGCAGGTCACCGTGCAATTCTGCGATTCGACCGGGACGCCGCTGTTCCAGTGGATGACCGACGGTGCATGCGGGCTGTTGACCGGCTTCTCCCACACCGGGTCCGATGCGAGCTCGAACGGCGTGCTGACGATCACCGCGACGATCGACGCCGACAATTGGAAGCTCACCAAGGGCGACGGCAGCGACTTCAGCTAAAGCGAATGCAGACACAGATCGAGTTCACGCTCCCTCGGGGGTACGTCGACAGCGGCGGTGAGGTTCATCGCGCGGGAACGATGCGCCTGGCGACGGCGCGCGACGAGATCGAGCCGCTCCGAGAGGTCGAGGTGCGCCAGAACAACGCGTATCTGACGGTGCTGCTGCTCGCGAGGACCGTGACCCGGATCGGCGGGATCACCGAGGTGACGCCGACGGTCGTCGAGGGCCTGTACGCCGCGGACTTCGATCACCTGCAACGGTTGTACGAGCGGATCAACAGCGACGGCGAGGCCGTCGGTGTCGTGAGCTGCCCCGAGTGCTCGCACCGATTCGAGGTGGACCTCACAGAGATCGAGGACGGTCGATTGGGGGAATGACGAGGCCGTCTCCCGAGCAGCTGCTCGAGGATGCGGCCAGGCTCGCGTATCACTTCCACTGGCAATTGGACACCATCCTCGATCTCGAGCACGCCGACCGCAGGCGGTTCTTGGCCGCGGCGGACGCACTTGCGGTGGCACACCACGACGGGAGCTGAATGGCGGACTCTGGGACAGCAAGAGATCGCGGCGCACCGCCGCCGTCGGTGCGCAGACGGCTGGCCGTCGTCGAGCGCCTGGCCGCTCGAGCGTCATCGCGCAGCCGGCTCGCCGACGCCGTCGTCGTGGCGCGGACACCGAAGCTGCTGCGCGCCGCAACCCGGATCGCGCGCGCGGGAGAAGGCAGCTCGTTCGCGCTCGCCGGAAGCGCGACGACGTGGAGCCTTTCGCGCGGCGCACGAGCGCCGACCTCGTCGTCGGGATCGCCGCCCGTCGCCCCTGAGGCGGTCGCCGCGATCGAGGACCAGGCCGCGGCACCGCCTGTAGAGAGCTCGGCCGTCGATTCGGCTGCGAGCCCCGAAGCCGAGAAGTTCAAGGCGATGCTCCAGGAGCAGTTCGGGCTCCCTGACGACGTATACGACTCGATGTTCAGCGAACGCGAGCCGGCCGCCGCTCCGCTCGTCGTGCCGGGAATGCCTGGCTCCACCACCGCGAGCCCTGGTTCGCCGGGCCCCGGGCGGCGTGTGAGGATCCTCGAGGGGCCCGCCGGCGAAGGGTCTGGCGGTGCCGCTCCCAGCGCCGACCCGCCCCCCGGGCGCCCACGCCGAGACGCGAAGCGACTCTCCGCGAAGCCGGCTAAGAGCGCCGAGCGTCCAGAAGGCTCGGCGGCCGATCCGCCCGCCGCGACGCTTTCCACGGCCGGAACGCACGAGACGGAAACGGCCGTTCACGGGCGCCCCGCAGCCCCGAGCGGCGAACCGGCCGCGGCCGCGGGCGAGGCCGCCACGCCGCCGCCCGCCGCGCGGCCGGCACCGAGGGCCGCGGCGCCGCCAGCGGCCGGCGCGGCGCCGCCAGCCGCGGCGGTCGCGCCGCCGCCGGCCACAGACGCGGCGCAGGCTGTCGTGCCGCAGGAGGCTGTGCCGCAGGCCGCCACGCCGCCGACCCCCGCCCGCCCGCCCGCCGCCGCCGCCCGGCCGGGTGGCGCCGCGCGGCCGGCGCCACAGCGCCCGGCTCGCCCGGAACCGCCGGCCGCGCGGCCGGCGCCACAGCGCCCGGCTCGCCCGGAACCGCCGGCCCCGCTGCCGGCCGCGGACCGCGCCACGACGGGTGCCGCGCGAGCTCTCGCGGACACCCCGCCGGCGACCCCGAGGCCGGTTGTCGCACGCCCAACGGGCGACCCGCCGACATCGGGAGCGATCCGCCCTCGTGTGGCGCGAGGACGACGATCCGTCGCCGCGCCCGTCTCGCCCTCGCCGCCACCGGCCCAGCCCCCGACGCGCGCCCGGCGCGTCGTCGATAATCTCCGCCGCGGTCTCCGCAGGCCCTCGCGCATAGCTCCGCCGCCCCCCGGAAGCACCGCCGGCGGCCGGATGGCCGGGCCCATGGGTGCGCCGGCAGCCCCCCTGTCGGCAACCCCCGAGCACGCGGCTTCGGCGATCCTCCGGCGGCGCGACGCCGGAACGCGGAAGGCCGTCGCTCTCGCGGAGGAGCGGCTGTCCGTGACCCCCGTCGCTGGCGAGCTCGGGCAGCCGCCGTCAGGCGAGGGCGCGCGCGGCGCCGGCTCGAGCGTCCCCACGTCACAACCGGGGGCCGATCCGGCGCCCGCCGGTGCCGGGTCGCAGCCGGCTGCAGAGGCGGTAACGAGAAACGTCGCGGGGTCTGCGCCGCGAACCGCCGCGACGACGCTGGGCGTCCCTCCGTGGCCGTCGGCTTCGGCACCGGCGCAGCAAACGCAGGCGCCGTCCGGACTCCGTCCGCTGCGATCCGACCGTGACCAAGGAGGCGTGGCGCGCCCGGCGGCGGCCGACGAGGCGGGTCGGGCATCCGCTGAAGGAGCGATCGCCGGCGCGACCCCAGGATCGGCTGACGGTCCATCCCGGCGCGACGCGCCGACCACCCCGATGAGGCTCGCCCGGGCGCCCGGCGAGGGCCCTCGGACGCCAGACACGTCGCCACCGGCCACTGCGCGGACGGCAGCGCAGTCGCCGCTGGAAACGACCACCCCCGGCGGCACGCCGGGACCGGCTGTCCGGACGGCGCACCCGCACCCGCCAGCGACGGCCCGACGTGCAGCTGCGGCCGGGGACACGCCGGCTTCCGCGCGAGGCGAGTTCCCTGTGGCCCCGAGCACGCGCGAGCATCATCAGTCCGCTCCCGGTGTCCGGCCCATGCCGGATAGCGGGACCGACGGCTCGGTCTCACCTCCACCCCCCGCGTCCTCCACCTTGCCCGCACCTCCCGCCTCGCCAGGCACGGGACCGGCATCGCATCCGGCGGCCGTGGAGTCGCCGCCGACGCGCACCGCGACCGTGGAGTCGCCGCCGACGCGCACCGCGACCGCGGCGGCGCGCCGCGCGCGCGTGCGACGGAGACCGGCAGCGCCGATCTCCGCGGCGCCCGCCGGACCCGCCGCGCCCGCCGGACCCGCCGCGCCCGCGGCACCCGCCGGACCCGCGGCACCCGCCGCGCCCCTGTCGCGCACGCACCGGACCGAATCCGCACCGAGGGCCATGCCTCGCCAGGGAGCTCCGGGGCCGTCGGATGGCGAGGGTCGGGCCGGGCGTGTGCGCTCAGCGTGGCGAGGCGAGGTGTCGCGCAGGATCGCGGAGGCATTCCGTCGCTCCGGCGCGATCGACGGCATGCCGCCGCCGCCTCCGGCCGCGCCTGGTGCACCGACGCCCTCCTCACGAGCATCAGCCGGACCGACGTCCGGTCCATCGCCGTCCCGGACGGGCAGCCGGCCGCCCCTGACGCTGTCGCCGCGAACTGCGACGGTCACCGATCAAGCGCTCGCGTCAGCGCCCGTACTGCCTCAGGCGAGCACGGATACTGGGATCGGCGGCCCGTCGTTCACGAGCTTTATCCCGACATCGACATCGACACCGGCAGCTCACGACATTGCGACATTGAGCGGCCCTCAGGGCCTCGGTGCGTTCGTGTCTGCTGCGCCGGCGCAGCTCACGGCGGCCCCGGCACTTGCGGCGGTGTCATCTGCTCCGTTGGCGGTCGCTCGTACGCCGATCGAGGACTCACCGACGAGGCCAAGCCGCTCGCCGAGCCCCAGACGCCCGTCCGCGCCTGCTCGACCAATGGCGCGCCCGCAGACCGCCCCACGGTCGTCGACGGCCTCGCGTGAGACGGCGAACTCGTCGCCGGTCCGGTCCTCGCCGGCACATCCCCGGACGACGATTCTCGCGAGAGCCGCGGCCGGGACCGATCCGGCCGGCGCGAGCAGCGGCGCCAATGGCGCCGGTGGCGGCGGTGGCGGTGGTGGCGGAGGCGGCGGCGGTGGAGGCGACGGCGACCAGGTTTTCTCTGAGGTCATGCGGCGCGTCCGCGAGGAGCAGGAGCAGCTCGGACAACTCATCGCCCACCCGTTCTGACGACATGCCACCGACCTTTGTCTACTACGCCATTCTCGAGGTGCCGAACGTCACCGCGAACACCTCGTTCGCGGGGATCTTCAAGGGGCTCTCGGGCCTCGAGGTCAACTTCGACGTCTATGAGTACCGGGAGGGTGGCAACAACGATGTCATCCACCGCCTCCCCGGCCGGATGCATTACCCGAACCTCGTTCTGTCCTGGGGATTGGTCAGCGATGAGCTCCTGTTGCAGTGGTTCATGCAGACGCACACGCAGGCCCAGAAGCAGGACATCACGCTGACCTTGGCCGCCAACTCGCAGGATGTCTCGAAAGACATTCGCAAGTTCACCTTCGCCGACGCGTTTCCGGTCCGGTGGTCCGGTCCGCAGCTCGTCAGCGATCGCCACGATCCTGAGAGTTGGGGCGAGACGCTCGAGATCGCCCACTCCGGACTGAAGCTGAACTCCTGAGATGCCCGTCCCCCAAGGCTTTCAGAACGCGAAGCTGCAGATCGAGGGCGGCGACACGATCCAGTGCGCCTTCAACCCCGAGACCTACTCGATCTCGAAAACGAACATCTGGACGTACAAGCCCAACCAGAGCAAGGACTGGCCCGATCCCGAGTTCGGTGGTGGCCTGCCGATGACCTACAAGCTCTCGCTGTTGCTCGACACGTCGCTTGACGGTCCCGATCAGACCGTCAAGGATCAAGCGAACGCGCTGATGAAGGCGATGCACGGCGCCGGCAGCGCGCCGAAATTCATCACCTTCAGCTGGGGGTCGACGAAGCTGCCGAAGGCGGCGCCGTTGTCGATCTCGATCCAGTACGCGCTGTTTCACCCCAACGGCGATCCCATGCGCGCGTTCGTCGATCTCGAGCTCGCCCAAGCGGAGGACACGTCGCCTGTCGGGCAGGCCCAGAACCCCACGACGCGCGGCACCGCCGGGCTGCGTTCGCACATCGTCCAGGACGGCGACTCGCTGCATTCGATCGCGTACGAGTCCTACGGCGACGCGACCCGCTGGCGCGCGATCGCCGAGGCGAACGGGATCGACGACCCGCTGCGCCTCCGTCGGGGCAGCTCGCTGAGCATCCCAGGGCTCGGCGCGTGAGCGCCACCTCGGACCACAACGTCGCGCTCTACTCGATCCTCGTGGACGGCAGCGAGATCGAGCAGGATCTGAGCAAGCAGATCCGCGAGGTGAAGATCCTCAGCTACCTCCGGCTTCCGGACATGTGCACGTTTGCGGCCGTCTTCCAGAAGGGCCAGGCGGGCGAGGAGCAGCCGATCGATCAGCACCCGTTCGACATCGGCAAGAAGCTCGAGGTCAAGCTCGGGGCGCGCGACCAGACGACCACGACGACGCTGTTCAAGGGCCAGATCGTCTCGCTGGAGCTGAACTTCGGCGCCGGCGGCGTCGAGCTGCTGGTGCGCGGCTTTGACCGCTCGCACGTGCTGATCCGCTCACGCAACGTGCGGACGTTCCAGAACCAGACCTCGAGCGACATCGTCGAGAAGATCGTTCAGGAGGCCGGGTTCACCGCCCAGTGCGACGCGAGCGGCGACCCGCACGAGTTCATGCAACAGAACAACGAGACGGACTGGGACTTCATCTGGCGCCTCGCCGAGCGCGTCGGATTCGAGTTCGTGGTGGAGGACACGATCGCCCACTTCCGCAAGCAGGCCGCCGATGACCCGGTGCAGCTGCAGTGGCCGCAGACTCTGCGTTCGTTCAGCCCGCGGGTGACCGCGACCCAGCAGGTCGAGCAGGTGACGCTCTCGGCGCAGGACCCCAAGACCAAGCAGGCCATCGACGTGACGGCGTCGAGCCCCGAGCAGATCGCCAAGATCGGCGTCGACCGCGCCACGGTGGCGGGTGCGTTCGACGGCGGTGACGTGCACATCGCGACAGAGCCCGTCAAGAGCCAGGCGGAGGGCACGGCGGTCGCCCAGGCGCTCCTTGACAAGCTCGCCAACGGCTACATCGCCGCCGAGGGGGTCAGCGACGGCAACCCGAGCATCAAGGCCGGGGTGGCGATCGAAGTGACCGGCCTGGGACAGAAGTACAGCGGCACCTACCGGGTGGCGGCCGCCACCCACGTCCTCCGCGGCGGGAGCACGTACGAGACGCGATTTGCCAACTCGGCCGCGCACACGTTGCTCGGCTCGGTCGGCGGCGACCGCGGCGGCGGGCCGCCGAACTTCGGGGCGCAGCTCGTGATCGGCCTCGTCACCAACAACAGCGATCCCCAGGACCTGGGGCGGGTCAGGGTGCAGTACCCGGCGCTCGGGCCGGACGTCGAGGGCGCGTGGGCTCGGGTCGCGAGCGCCAGCGCCGGCAACGGACGCGGCCTGATGATGCTGCCGGTGGTCGGCGAGGAGGTGTTGATCGGCTTCGAGCACGAGGACACCACGCGCCCGTACGTGCTCGGATCGTTGTTCAACGGCGTCGATACCCCCACCGACGATCTCATCCAGGGCAAGGACGGCTCCTTCTCGCTGCTCAGCGACCACAAGGTGAACGTGGCCTCCAAGGAGGACATGACGATCAAGAGCAGCGGCAAGCTCACGATCACGGTGTCCGGCGACGTGTCGGTGACGGGCAGCTCGGATCTCAGCGTCGAGGGCCAGAGCGTGAGCATCAAGGCCGACAACGACCTCTCGATCGAGGGCACGACCGGGGTCACGATCAAGTGCGGCGGCTCGCAGATTCAGGTCTCGAGCAGCGGCGTCACCGTCAGCGGCCCGATGATCAGCCTGGGATGAGCCTTCGGCGCCCGACGCGATGAGCGACCTGATCGGATCCGGACTCTCCTTCCCGCTCCAAGCGGACCAGCGTGGCGTCCTTGCGCTGGCCCACGGCGTCAACGACATCGAACAGGCGATCCGCGTGATCCTCGGGACCGCGCCGGGCGAGCGTCCGATGCGCCCCGAGTTCGGCTGTGCGGTGCACGACGTCGTGTTCGACACGATCGACGCCGAGATCATCGGCCGGGTCGAGACGGCCGTACACCAGGCGCTGGCCCGATGGGAGCCCCGGATCGAGGTCACCTCCCTCGACTTCGATCTCGCCGAGGTCGACCAGGGCAAGCTCTTGATCACGATCAACTACAGCGTGCTCGCCACGAGTGGGCTGTTCAACCTTGTGTATCCGTTCTACGTGATCCCCGCGGAGGAGATCGAGTGACGATCGATCAGCTGCTGCTCGATGACCGCGACCACGACGATCTGGTCGCCGAGGCCCGCCGCCACGTCGCGCTCGTGTGTCCCGAGCTCACGGTGAACGGCAGCTCGGACCCGGGCGCCACTCTGATCGAGCTGTTCGCCTGGATGACCGGGCTGGCGATCGATCGGCTCGGGCGGGTGCCCGACAAGCTCCATATCGCGCTGCTCGACCTACTCGGGGTCGAGCTCCGCGGTCCTGCCGCCGCGCGCACGGGGCTGAGGATGCGCCTCAGCGCGCCGGCGTCCGAGCCGCTCGAGATCCGCCCCGGGACCGAGGCGGGCACGCTACGCACGGCCACTCAGGAGTCGATCGTGTTCACGGTTCAGGACGACTTCACGATCCTTCCGTTGCGACCGGCCGCGTACGTCGTGCAGCGCGCGGGTGCGCACAGGGAGATCGGCGTCGCCGATGGCGTCGCGTATCCGCAAGGCCCCGATCAGCTCCCGTTCGGCCGCCCCCCGGAGAGCGGGGATGCCCTCTACCTGGGGTTCGAGGAGGATCTGGCACGACTCCTGATCAGCGTCTCGATCGAGGCGTCGATGGCCCGCGGCGCCGGCGTCAAGCCCGAGGATCCGCCGCTGCGCTGGGAGGTGAGCCAGGGCGAGGGCGGCTGGATCGAGGCCGAGGTGCTCGAGGATCTCACAGGTGGCTTCAACTACGGGTCAGGCACGGTCGAAATGCAGTGCCCTTCGAGCTCCGGGGTCGAGCCGATCGCCGGCCGCCGGCTGCACTGGCTGCGTTGCCGGATCGCTGACACGACGCGGCTCGGTGGCGACCCCGCGGTGTACACGCAGCCGCCCGAGATCTATCAGATCACCGCGGCGCCGATCGGGGTGCAGCTCCCGGCCGAGCACTCCGCGATCGAGCACGCCGAGCCGCTGGGGACGAGCGACGGCACTCCCGGGCAGACGTTCGCCACCCGGTTCACGCCGGTGCTCGGGCTCGCACCGCGTGAGACGCTCGAGGTCCAGACCCCAGCCGGCGAGTGGGAGGCGTGGGAGGAGCGCGACTCGTTCGCGGGGTCGGCGGCCGATGACCGTCACTTTGCCATCGACCTCGTCCACGGCCGGATCCGCCTCGGGCCCGAGCTGCGCAACCCGCATGGCGGGGAGACGCAGCATGGCGCGATCCCGCCCAAGGGCGCCGCCCTGCGCATGTCCCGTTACCGCCATGGCGGTGGCCACACCGGAAACGTCGACGCGGAGACCGTGACCACCCTGCGCAGCGCGATCCCCGGCGTTGCCTCGGTGACTAACCCGCACCCCGCGCTCGGGGGAGTCGATCCGCAATCGATCGACTCCGCCCGCGCCCGGTCGGCACTCGAGATCCGCACGCGTTACCGGGCGGTGACCGCCGAGGACTACGAGTTCCTCGCGACCGAAGCGACGCCGGGGGTGGCCCGCGCCCGTCGCGTGGCGGACGACGAACCCGGCGTGACCCTGCGGATCCTTCCGCGTGTGGACCGGGCGGACCGGAGGCTGACGATCGAGGAGCTGACCCCCGACGCCGAGCTCCTGAACGAGATCGCGCTCTACATCGATGCCCGCAAGCTCGTCGGCACACCCGTGCGGCTGCTCCCGATGCGCTTCCGCGCCGTCTCGGTCGTCGTCAACCTGCAGGCGTCTCCGCGGGCCGACGTGCAGAGGATCGAGCGCGACGTGCGCCGTTCGCTCTACACCTACCTCAACCCCACGATCGGCGGCACGGCCGGTGCGGTGGGCAGCGGCTGGCCGGCCGGCCGCTCGCTCAACCAGGGCGAGCTCTACGCGATCGTGCACGAGTTCCAGGCCGTGGAGTTCGTCAAGATCCTCCGTCTGTACGAGATGGACCTGACGACAGGGGAGCAGGCGTCCCAGGCCGCGGGGCGCCAGATCGTGATCGAGCCGGACGAGGTGATCGCCTCGGGTGAGCACATCGTGCGGGTGGTCCGGCGCGAGCTGTGAGGCGCTTTTGGAACTCATCCCGCACTCGTGACCCGAACCTCAGAATCGGCGCCCGCGCCTTGTGTCAGCGGACCTGATTGGGTGTAATGGCCGAGTGCGATCGGCCGACCGCTCGTTTCGCAGCTGGGGCGCAGTTGGCTTGATGGCCTCGCTTGCGGTGGCTGCCGTCCTCACCAGTCGCCTAGGGCTCCGACTCGGAGACGAAGCGGTGATCGCCGGCGGTGGCGTGACGACGTTCCTCGCCCTCGCCTGGCTGACCAAGCTTGGCTCGGGACGCGAAACGCTTACCTACTACCACCACGAGGTCGCGATCTTCGCCGTCGCGGCGTTACTCGCGGCGAGCTTGCACGCCCCGATCCTCGCGCATCTCGACGTCACGGCGCTCGCGCTCGGTACCTTTCTCGTCTTCGGGCGGATCGGCTGCCTGCGCGCGGGCTGTTGTCATGGGCGTCCCTGGCATCGTGGCGTGCGCTATGGCGCGGAGCACGTCGAGGCGGGCTTCCCTTCTTACCTCCGCGACCTGCCGCTGGTTCCCGTCCAGGCCCTCGAGTCGGCGGCTGTCGCACTGATCGTGTTGATCGGCGCCGCTCTCTTCCTCGACCCCAGAGCACCCGGCCGCGCATTTTCGTTCTATCTGGTGGCCTATGCGGTGGTCCGGCTCGCGCTCGAGGAAGCCCGAGGGGACACGGCTCGTCGCCATCTCCGAGGCCTGTCGGAGGCCCAGTGGACCTCACTTGCGCTGATCGTCGCCACGCTGTCCGCCGAGCTCGCCGGGCTCCTGCCCGGACGAGGCATCGGACTGCTGGGCGCGGCGTGCGCGCTGGCGGAGTGCTTGGCCGTCGGCTTGCTCGCGTGCCGGCGAAGTGCGCCGCTTGATCCGCGGCACCTTCGCGAGCTGCGTCGCGCTGCCCGGATCCTCGCGGGCACCCCGACCCTCGCGCCCGAGCCGGTCCCGGTGTGGGTGACCTCTGGCCAGGTGCGGATCAGCGCCGGTCGGGTCGGTGCGCTGCGCCATGTCACGCTTTCGCGCGAGCACGAGCCACTCGCGGCCGCCGATGCGGCGCGCTTGGCCGAGGTGGTCGGGTCGGCCGTGGCGGCGGCGCCACTCGATGTCATCGCCGGCCCCGGATCTACTTTCCACATCCTCCTCTCGATCGCGAGTCAGAGGTGAGCGTCCGGGAGAGCTTGCGTGTTTACGCGCATGGTCGCCACGGATCACCAACGGCCACGTGATGGGCAACGCCGAGCACGAAGCCCATCATGATGAGGAGGAGGTGGGATCGGCCGCCGCGAAACGCGACGCGCCCGATGCGGGTTCGCTCGGTACCTGGCCGACCGCTCGAGCGCCGGTCCGCGCCGGAGGGCGATTGACGCCGCGAGCCGCGCTCGAGCTTCAGCGAACCGCGGGGAATCGGGCGGTGGCGCGGTTGGCTCGCGGGCTTGCTCAACCGCCGGTCGACCCGACCGCCGTCCGCGAGCGCCTCACACCCGGTAAGCCGCTCGAGCCCGGTGTGCGGGATCGTCTCGGGCGTGGGTTCGGCGAGGACTTCTCCGCCGTCAAGGTGCACGACTCGACCGCGGACCACGGCGTGGTGGACGAGCTTGGCGCACATGCGATCACCGTCGGGGAGGACATCGCGTTCGGAGCGGGCAAGTACGTGCCCGGCACTGCGCTCGGGGATGCGCTGATCGCCCATGAGCTCGCGCATGTCGCTCAGCAGCGCGGCGCGGTCGTTCAACGCTGGAGCGACGATACGGCCGCCGCCGAGCGCGACGCCGATCAGGCCGCACTCGACGTCATGGCGGGACGCCGAGCTCGCCGCCGGCTGCGGACCGGCCTGGCGCTGCGTCGCTGCACGACGTCGGACACGGCGACGATGCAGGCGCCCGCCGCGGTCTCGGCGTCAGCGTCGCCCGCCGCGACGCCCGCGGCACCTGCGGCGACACCGACGGTGGACCCCATCCATCCGGCCTGGGTCGACGTGATCCCCTGGGCGGATGACAAGAGCCAGGTCTCCTCGGTCTACGACGCGTCCGGAGCGCCGAACGTGACCTACTCGGACCGCGACGCGAAGGAGCTCGAGGCAAAGCTCAAGCTCGAGGGCAAGCCCGTTCCCAAGCCGCCGTCGAAGACCAATGCCGGCGTACAGCCAACGCCCCCGCCGGCGACGAGCTCGACGCCCGAGCAGCAGGCCGCCGAGGCTGCCGAGGCGGCGAGGCGGAAGGCCGCGGTCGACACGGCTTGCACGGCGATCGATAGCGCCCGTGCGAGCCTCCCCGGGTGGGCCTTTCCCGGCCGCCTGCCGATGCTCGACAGGTACGGAGGGACGTGGATCGGGCCCAGCGGCTACGTCGCCGCGACCGACATGGCAGCGCCGCAGCCGATCCCTCCGAAGAAGAAGGGAGACAAGCCCACGCCGGTGCCCCCTACCGCCCAGGAGCAGGCGGCAATGGACTCGGCCAAGGGATACAAGAAGTTCCTCGACACCGTGGGGAGCGAGTCGGCCGACCTGACCCGCCCGACGGCGCCGGGAGCCGAGGCGACGCCCGCGCAGGTGACGGCCTACAGGGACGCAGACGCGAAGTGGCTCGCGACGCTGAAGTCGCGGCTGTTCTACGAGGTCTCGGCGAAGGAGGGCGGAACCGACTCGATCAACGTCTGGGACTCGCAGATCCTCACCTGGGGCGGAGGCATCGGCTCGACTTCGGGACAGGCCAGCACGGCCATGTTCGCGCTGGCGTCGAACACGACGGTGGTCGACGGCAAGAGCGTCGGCGGAGAGGTCACCAAAGCGCTGCACGCGACCGGGATCGCCTTCGCCGCGACGAGTGACCCGGCACGTAAGGATTGGGCTGTCGTCGACACGACGAAGAAGGTCATCTTCCGCGACAACGACGCGGCGTTCCTGCTCAAGGCCGACCAGCGACTGCTCATGCTGCTCTCCCACATCTCTCGGGGGGAGCTCCCCGGTCTCGCGCCGGCGGCATCCGTGATCTCCGATACCTCGCCGGCTTCCGCCAACGTCTCCCCCAAGCTGCAAGACGCCATCCGCCGCGCTGCTTACGACGTGCAGGAGCAGTACTTCCTCCACAAGTACGCGACCGGGACGAGCGCCTTCGACGTCCAGATCAAGACGCTGGCGGACAAAGGCTGGCCGATGCAGGCGATCCACGTTGTCCTCCACCTCCAGTGGTGGGGTGTCGGCGACCGCTCGCTGAGGAACTTCGACCACTGGGACAAGTTCCCCGGCTACACCACGTTCGCCAGGGACGTGATCACGAAGCACCCGTACCTGAAAGATAAGTCCACCACGCTCGGCAAGGCAACGTTGATCACCGGCGAGTACGCCGACCACATGGTCCAGTACTTCCTCGACAAGCAGGACGAGGTCTGGGAGCCGCTGACCGATCCGGTCAAGGCCGAGGACACGGCCGACGGCGAGATCTACGCCGAGCTCGGCATCGGCTGGCCGCCGAAGCGCATGCACCGCAAGCTGAAGGGAACGCCGGCGGCGACGAGCACCGCCGCGCCCGCCCCGGGCACGACGACGGCCCCACCGGCCGGCGCGAAGCCGTAGCGGAGCGCCGACACCCGTCAAGCCCTCGACCCGGATTCGCTGCGCGCTACGCGACAATGAGCGCCGCTGTGACCGTTCTCGTGGTCATCTTCTGGGTTTCGGCCGCTCTGCTCGTGTACGTCCAGGTCGGCTACGGTGCGCTACTCGCGGTGCTCGTGCGCTTGCGCCGCCGGGTCATGCCGGCGCCTGACCCCGGCGCGCTGCCCGCGGTCTCCGTGATCGTGCCTGCCTACGCCGAGGAGATGGTGATCGCCGGCCGGGTGGCGAACCTTCGCGCGCTCGACTATCCGCCCGAGCTGCTCGAAGTGATCGTCGCCTGTGACGGCTTGGTCGACGCCACCGCTGAGCGCGCGCGTGCCGCAGGTGCCGACGTCGTGCTCGAGCTGCCGCGCGGCGGCAAGATCCGCGCCCAGGACACAGCGGTGGAGCGCGCCCGGGGCGAGATCGTCGCCTTCTCGGACGCGAACGCGTTGTGGGAGCCGGACGCCCTCCGGCGCCTGGTGTCGCCGTTCGCCAACCCGCGCGTCGGATACGTGTGTGGCGATGTCCGCTTCGTCAGCGAGAGCGGCACCAACCAAGAGGGCCTCTACTGGCGCTACGAGATGGCGCTGCGGGCGCTCGAGTCGCGCCTGCGCTCGGTGACCGGGGGAAACGGCGCGATCTACGCGACCCGCAAGGAGTCCTACGTCGTTGTCGACCCGATCATGGGCCACGACCTCTCCTTTCCCTTCAACATGGTCAAGCGCGGCTGGCTGGCCGTCTACGAGCCGGGCGCGCGGGCGAGTGAGAAGATGGTGCCGACGATCGAAGGGGAGTTCGCGCGTAAGCGCCGGATGATGAGCCACGCCTGGCCGATCGTCCTACGCGGCGGGATGCTCTCCCCTCGGGGCTATGACCCACTGTACGCGTTCATGATCGTCTCCCATCGGGTGCTGCGCTACGCAACTCCGTTTCTGCACGTGCTCGCGCTCGCGACGAGCATCGCGCTACTTGGCGACGGCTGGATCTACGCGGCGGCCGTCGCGATCCAGGCGGCGATCCTGCTCGCGGCTCTGGCGGCCGGCGTGATCCCGGCCCGGCCGCTCCTGATCGCTCGCTATTACGTGCTCACGACGGCGTCGCTGGCCGCGGGCCTGTGGGACTGGCTGCGGTGGGGGACGCCGGCGGTCTGGGAGCCGGCAGAGGGAACGCGGTGACGGTGCCCAAGCGCACGCTCGATGTTCTGCTCGCCGCGGCCGGTTCGGTCCTGAGCGCTCCTCTCGTGACGCTCGTCGCGCTCGCAATCCGGATCGAGTCTCCCGGTAGCCCGATCTACCGCCAGACGCGCGTCGGCCAGGGCGGCGCGAGGTTCGAGATCTACAAGCTGCGCACGATGATGCACGGTGCGGAGTTCACGGGTGCCGGACTTGCGATCGAGCGCGGCGATGCTCGGATCACCCGTGTCGGCGGGATCCTGCGACGCTTCTCGCTCGATGAGCTGCCGAACCTGTGGAATGTCCTGCGCGGCGAGATGTCGGTCGTGGGGCCGCGTCCCACAGTGCCCGCACAGGTGGAGCAGTACACGCCCCGCCAGCGGGGTCGACTGGCCGTCAAGCCGGGGATCACCGGTTGGGCGCAGGTCAACGGGCGCGCGGCCCTGCCGTGGTCGGACCGGATCGAGCTCGATCTCTGGTACGTCGAGCACCAGTCGCTCGCACTCGACCTGAAGATCCTGGCGATGACCGGACGCGCGGTGCTCAGTGGCCAGGGCCTGTACAAGGGGAAGCGGGGGGGATGGCACCCGCCGAGCGCGACGTAAGCGTGTCCGAGCGCGACGTCGGCGTGTCCGAGCGCGATGTCGGCGTGCTCCTCACCGGCGTCGGAAAGCGCTACGACATCGTCTCGGCGTTCGCCCAGCACGCGACGGTCGTGGCGGTCGACCCGAATCCGCTCGCTCCCGCGCAGTACGCGGCTCACCATCGCTGCGCGGTCCCGCCGATCGACGACCCGGCCTACGTTCCCGCCCTGCGCGAGCTGTGTGATCGCCACGGCGTCCGCGCCGTGATCCCTCTGACCGACCTCGACATCGAGGTGCTGGCGCGTGCGCGCGTGGCGGGTGAGCTACCGGCCCTCGTGCCGGCACCCGAGATCGCCCGCGCGACCTTCGACAAGTACGAGGCGCATCTGCTCTTGGCGCGCCTGGACCTGCCCTCGCCGCCGACGGTGCTCCCCGGCGAGCCGGTGGATCGCTACCCCGTGATGGTCAAGCCGCGCCAAGGCTCCGGGGCGCGCTCGATCCACCGGGCCGATGACGCTCGTGACGCGGAGTTCTTCGTCGGTTACGTGCAGGAGCCGACAATGGTCCAATGGCTGATGGACGGACCGGAATTCTCGATCGACTGCCTGTCCGATCTCGGCGGTCGCTGCCTGAACGCGATCCCCCGGACGATGATCGAGTCGCGTGGCGGCGAGTCGATCAAGGGGACGGTGATCGCCGACCGGGAGCTGATCACGCTCGGACGCCGCGTTGTCGAGGCGCTCGGCGTCCGCGGACCGTGCACGGTCCAGGCCTTCCGCGACCGCGAGATCGGCCTCGGGATCACCGACGTCAACACCCGCTTCGGGGGCGCGTTCCCGGCCCCCATGTACGCGGCGCTTCCCGGTCGCACGTACCCCGAGCTGATCGTCGCGATGGCCGCGGGTGAGCAGGTCGAGCCCCATGTCGGCGAGTTCCGTGCCGGGATCAGCTTCACCCGATATTTCTGGCAGCTGGAGCTGGACGAAGCGATGTCGCCGACGGGTCGGGATATCGTCGAACCGCCTGGACCGCCGCCTCCGCGGTGAGAACTACACCCGCCTCGGTCTCGAAGTCTCAACTTATGGGTAGCGCTCGCCACCGAAGGAGAGCGCATAATCAATACATGGAAGTAAGCGCCGTGCCGCGGGAGGCACCGGCGGGGGTTGCAGCGTTCGCGTCTTCGGGGCTGTTGCGGCTGCTGTCGGACGATCGTTTGGTGGCGCTCATCAGAGACGGCAACACGAACGCCTTCGAGGCGCTCTACGACCGGCATCACACGACGATCCTGTCTTTCTGCCGGCACATACTCGGGTGTGCCGACGAAGCCGAGGATGCCGTCCAGCAGACGTTCCTCGCCGCCTACAACGACCTCGTCTCATCGGGGAAGGACATCCATCTTCGGGCCTGGCTCTTCACGATCGCCCGTAACCGCTGCCTGTCGATCGTCCGCGGGCGTCGCGAGCAGTCGCTGATGGCGCTCGAGGAGCAGGCGACCGACGGTCTCGTGGCGGAGGTCCAGCGCCGTCAAGACCTCCGCGACCTAATCGTCGATCTGAACCGGCTGCCCTACGACCAGCGCGCGGCGCTCGTGCTCGCCGAGATGGGGGCGCTCACCCACGGGCAGATCGCTTCCGCGCTCGGAGTCCCGAGGGAAAAGGTGAAGGCCCTCGTCTACCAGGCGCGTGAATCGCTGCTCGCGAGCCGCGCGGGTCGCGAGACTGATTGCTCGGAGATTCGCGAGCAGCTCGCCACCATGCGTGGCGCGGCGCTGCGCCGCACCACGCTCCGACGGCACCTGCGCGAATGCCGGGGGTGCCGCGACTATCGCCGTGAGATCGAGCGCCGACGCCGGCGGATCGTCGTGGTCCGTGGACCCGGCTGGGGCTCCCGCTGAGCGCTCAGCAGGTGAGCACGGAGGTCGAGCATGCGGATGATCGTTACCGTCCCGGGCGCCACCGCGACACAGGGAGGAATGAACCACACCACGAACCCCACGATCGCTCGCCGGGGCGTCGTCGTCAGGTCTCGCCGGACTCGAGCCACGCGGCGATCTTCGCCCCGATCTCGGGTCCGGCGTCCTCCTGAAGGAAGTGCCCTGCATCCTCGATCACCTGGTGGACCTCGGTGCGCAGGGCTGCAGCGAACCGGTGGCCCGTTTCGAGGGAGAGAATGGGGTCGGAGTCGGCCCAGAGCACGAGCTTCGGCCGCTGGTCGTCGCGGAGCGCGTCGAGCACGCGCGCGCCGGTGCGCGCGCCCGGCATGTCGGGTGAGGTCGGAAGGATCAACGGGAACGCGCGTGCCCCCGCCTTCGAGGCGACGTTGGGGTACGGGGCATCGTACGCCGCCGCGACATCGTCGCCCGGGTCGCTGTGGCATGCGCCGCGAACGAGGAATCCGATCGGCAGGTCCTCGGTCCGCTGCACGAAGCTCCTGAACGAGAGCCACGCCTCGTTCATCCGCTGATGCCCGGTGAACAGTCCGGTGTCGAGCACGACCAGGCGCGCGATCCGATCCGGATGCTCGACCGCGAGCCGCAGCCCGATCGGTCCCCCCCAGTCGTGAACGACCACCGTCGCGTCACGGAGGTCGAGATCCTCGAGGAGCGGCGCGACCGACGCCAGGTGGCGGTCGTAGCTGTACCACTCGAGATCTAGCGGCTTGTCCGAGCGCCCGAACCCAGCCAGATCCGGCGCGATGCACCGGAACCCGGCGTCCCGCACCGGCGGGATCACCTTACGCCACAGGAACGACCATGTCGGCTCGCCGTGGAAGAACAGCACCGGAGGCCCGGAGCCCTCGTCCAGATGCGCAAGGCGAAGCCCGTCGAAGGATCGGTGGCGGGGCTCGAAGGGAAAGTCCGGCAGGCCGGCGAGTAGCTCGTCCGGGGTCCTCACGGCATCGGTCACGGCCGCAGACGATACGCCCACGGGCCCGCGACCGCAGCGTGCCCAACATGGGCCGGTCGCGCCTTGCGTGGCGCGACCGGCCGGAGGGCTCGAGCGTGAGCCCTGTGTCGATCAGACGAAGGCGATACCGGTCGGATCGTCGCCCAGTCCGATGTCGGTCGAGTCGATCACCGTGTTGCTCGAGGTGTCGATCACCACCAGCGAGCTGGAGACATTGCACGCCACCCAGATATCGCCTCCGGGGCTGAGCGCGACCGCGGTCGGGATGTGGTTGATCTGGCCGGTGCTCAGGTTGGCGCCGAGCGCGATCGTCGTCGTCACGTTCTGCGAGGCAGTGTCGATCACCGACACGGTGTCGTCGTTGGCGTTGGTAACGTAGGCGCTCGAGCCGTCCGCCGTGAACGCCGTGTTCCACGGTGTTGCGCCGACCGGGATCCGGCCGGCCGTGCGCAGCGACGCCGTGCCCACCACGACGACCCGATCGCGCTCGGAGTCCGTCAGGTAGGCCTGCGTGCTGTCGGGCGTGACCGTCACTCCGTGCGGATTGTGCAGCTCCTCGCGCACCTTGCTCACGCTGCCGTTAGCAGTGGTGATGACGTAGACGCCGTCGGCGCAGGTGACGAACGCGAGCGAGCCGTCCGGGGTGACGGTGACGACCTGGGGCGCCTCGCCGACGGTGATCGTCTCGGTCACGGCCTGACTCGCCACGTCAACCACCGAGACGGTCTCGGAGCCGCCGGGGCCCGTGTTCGGCCCGGTGTTGGCGACGTAGGCCGTGGTGCCGTCGGGCGTGATCGCGATCCCGTGCGGGTAGATCCCGACGACGATGCCCGTGGGGGTGATGATCGTGTTGGTCGCGGTACTGATCACCGAGACCGTGTTGGTGCCCGAATTGGTCACCCAGACCTCGGTCCCGTCCGGCGTCGCGGCGACCCCGTACGGGTTGGTAAACCCGCTCGTGATCGCTGACACCAGCGCGTACGGCGTCGAGCCGTTGAAGATCCCGACGTTGCCGCCGACGATCCCGGGAACGTAGGCGAGCGCGGTGCCGGTGCTCGCGGCGACTGCCTTGCCCTCGACCGCCGCGATCCTCGCCAGGTACACCTTGTCGGTGGACCCTTTCTCGAAGTCCGCGGCGTGCGTCGTCCGGTTCTCGATGAAACGGCTGGCCGTCCCCGGAAGCGCGCTCTTCCCCGCCCTGGCGAAGGTGGAGTGCCGCTGGCGCTTCCATGGCACCCCCGGCCGAGTCGACTCCTGGACCGGCGGCGTCTGGCTGGCGCCCGGGATCGTCGCGGCCGGCAGCGTCTCGACCTCCTTCTCCGCCTGCCAGAACTCACCGATCGTCGCCGGCAGGTGCGGCGGGAACGTCGACGCCCTCCCGTTGGAAAAGCCGAGCGCCGAGGTCAGGTCGCCGAACGTCTCCCGCCGCCAGGCGGTGATGTTCGGCTCCTGTACCCCGGTCAGGGTTTCGAGGAACTGGAGCACTGAGGTGTGGTCGAACTGCTCGGTGGCGACGTAACCGCCGACGGTCCACGGCGAGACGATGAAGCACGGCACCCGGACGCCGCCGCCGATCGGCCAATTTGGCTGGCCCGCGGCCTGGACGAACTCGCCGGGCGTGCCGGCAGGTGGGAGCGGCGGCACCACATGGTCGAACAGGCCGTCGTTCTCGTCGTAGTTGACGATGAACACGGTCTTCGACCAGAGGTCCCGGTTCTCGGCGACGGCCCCCAGCTTCGAGGCGAGGAAGTTCGCCCCCGACGCGGGGATGTAGGCCGGATGCTCACTCTGGCCCGAGGTCGGGAGGATCCAGGACACAGTGGGAAGCCGGTCGTGCTTCGCGTCCCACTCGAATCGATCCGCGGGGTAGATCGTCAGGGCGTTGTCGTACAGCGGCGAGCCCGGGGTCGCGTTCTGGTAGGCCGCGAACCACTCGAGCGGGTTCGTTCCGTAGTCGTCTTCCTCCTGGTAGACGCGCCAGCTGATTCCCGCCTCGGTCAGGCGCTCGGGGTAGGTCGTCCAGGTGTAAGGCTCGTGGGTGTAGGGGCTCGGGACCACGTTCGAGATCACCGGGCCGCCGCCCGCGCCGGTGGGGTCGATCATGCCCGTCATCAGGTACATGCGGTTGGGCCAGGTCGGTCCCAGGAGCGAGCAGTGGTAGGCGTCGCACAGCGTGAACGCCTCGGCCAGGGCGAAGTGGAAGGGGATGTCCCGGCGCTCGTAGTAGCCCATCGTGTACCAGTAGTGGGCGGCGCCGTCGGACACGTAGTGGGTGGGGACCCAGTCGTTGTTGAGGGCGGTGGTGGGCGCACCGGTCGTGCCGCTCACGGTGATGTTCAGTGACTCGTGCTGGTAGGTCCAGGCGTGCGAGGTCGACGGGATCGCCTGCGAGCTGGTCCTCAGCGTGTCGAGGTGCCAGGGCAGCAGGTAGCCGTCGGGGTTGTATGGGTCCTGCTGGTAGAAGATCGACTTGCCGTTGGCCTGGGTCAGGGCATTCGGGTCGCCGAAGCCGCGCACACCGGCGAGCGTCCCGAAGTAGTGATCGAACGAGCGGTTCTCCTGCATGTGGACGACGACATGCTTGACGTCTCTGAGCGAGCCCCTCCGCGGGCCGTCGGCCGCGGCACGGGCGAGCGCCGGCGGCAGGATGGAAGAGGCGAGCACGCCGCCCGCCGCGGCGGCGGCGGAGCTGAGAAGGCGACGACGGGTAACCTCGGGCATGGCAGGGCTCCATTCCGGACGGGCAGCGAAAATATGGGCTCGGGGCTCCCAGCGCGGACTGCGCGGCGCCGGGTTGACGAGCATCCTGGGGTGCCGCGATCGTAAGCCGCGACCGTGGCCTCTGGTGTTACCAAAGTGCGGCGCTGATGTGATCGAGGCGTAGCCGAACGTCAGCGCGGCGCCGCCGTGCCGGGCGAGAACCTGCTCGCCCGCCGTCACGACCCCACGTCGCGCGTCGCCTCAACACGGCGCCGCTACGAGACGCTCCGACTTGCACCACGGCGCCGCTACGAGACGCTCCGACTCGCGTGTGCGCGGGACCTGGTCGAGTTACGCGACCGTGAGTAGCGTTACTCGACCAGGTTCGCTCCGCGGGCTGGCCGGTCGGTCGCGCGGCCGGGGCCCCCGCGCGGCCGGCGCCCCTGGCGGGTCGCGCTACCGAGGCGCCGCTATGGCCCGTCGACGATCGCCTGGCCGGCGCCAGACGCCACGGTCACGTCGATCGTTGTGCCCCCGCGCGTCCAGGCGATCAGGTTGAGTGCCTGGAGGCGGTCGAGCATCGCTTGGCACGCCACGGCCTGCGCCTCGCTCGCGTAGCTGCGCTCGATCTCGAACTGGTATCCGGTGGTGGCGAGCGCGTACCGCCCGCAGACCAGAGCAGGCGCTCGTAACCGCTGTCGGTCACCGTCTGGGCGACGAGCAGCGGCGCTTTCGATCCGCTCAGGGCCCGGACGCGGGCGGCAAGCTCGATCAACAGGTCGAGCGCCGCAGGGCGCAGGCCGCGGTACAGCGCCGCTGGTTCGCCCAGGCGGCGCGCGAGTGACCCCATCGCCGGGCTGTAGTCGAGGCCGAGCGTGGTGGGTCGGGTCGGGAGTGGCAATACCTCGCGCCTCGCGTACGCCGCGCGCAGGGCGCTCGGGCTCGTGAGCACCGTGGTGCTGCTCGGGGGATGAAGGACCTCCGCGTCCGAGTCCCCGGCGGTCTCGAGCGCGTTCAGTCGCACCAGCGCGGGGCGGTTCGAGCGGTAGAGCGCCATGATCTGCGCGGCGGCGAGGATACGCCAGTAGTACAGCGAGGAGTCGTCGCCGAATCCCTGGAGCAGCTGGTAGGCGGCGGCGTGCCGCTCGGGCGTGGTATCGAAGAACAGCTGCGCGTAGGGAACGGAACCGCCCCCGTCGTAGTCGTGCAGGACGTCCTCGAGGTTGCCGATCCCCATGTGGTACGAGACCACAGCGAGGTCCTCGCGCCCGACGTCGCGACGGGCGATCTCCAGGTAGCGCACCGTGGCAGCGAGCACCTTCGGCGGGTCGAAGCGGTCGTCGATCCGCGCCCGCTCGCGCTGGTAGCGGGCGACCTCGCCGGTCTCGCCGAGCGTGTAGGCGGCGGCGATCGCCTTCGTGAGCCGGCGGCTGCGGGCGAGGTCGATGTGCATGCCGAGCAAGGATTGGCCCGTCTGCGCGAGGATCTGGGTGAGGCCGGCGGCATCGGCGGCATCCGGCCCGGCCAGGGCGTCGGGGTAGCCGGCGCTTTCGAGGAACACGATCGCTTCGAGCACGTTCGGATCGATCTCCGTCCCCGTCGTTGCGGCGTCCACGAGCGGCCTGTAAGCCGCCACGCGGGCCGCTGTCGCGAGCACGCCGCCGGGACTCTTGAGGAAGAGGACGTTCTCCTCACCGGTGCTCGCGCGCTGCTCGAAGTCAGACTGGCGGCTTGCCCGGTAGCCGAACGGGTCACCGGCCGGGGCCGGGCGCCCCAGGCCCGGAAGCGGCAGCGGCGGAGGTCCGGACGAGCTCAGCGCGGAGACGATCACCGCGACCGCGAGCACGATCGCGGAGCCGGCAACCGCGAGCCGGGCGCGAGCGCTAGCTCGCCGCTGGCGGGCGCGCATCGCCTCGGGAACGGTGCACCGTCGCCGCGCCGGCGCTCAGCCGGCGAGGACCTCCGCGTCCAGTCCTAATCGTCGTGCCGCGATCGTGACCGCGCTCAGGCTGTGATCGACGAGGACGAAGCGTCGCTCGAGCGCTGCGCATACGGCGCCGAGTGTCCCAGATCCGGCGAAGAAATCGAGACACCAGCCGCCCTTGCGCGATGACGCGGCGACGATCCGCCGCACGACGCCCTCGGGCTTCTGAGTGGGGTACCCGGTCTTCTCTCGGCCGTTGGTCGGGACGATCGTGTGCCACCAGGTGTCGACGGGCATCTTCCCTCGGAGGGCCTTTTCCGGCGTCACGAGGCCGGGAGCCATGTACGGCTCGCGTTCGACCGCCTCGGAGTCGAAGTGGTGGCGGCCGGGGGCGCGGACATAGACGAGGATCGTGTCGTGCTTCGCCGGCCAGCGCCGCTTTGGCTTCCCGCCGAAGTCATACGCCCACACGATCTCGTTCAGGAAGCAGTCGCGGCCGAAGATCTCGTCGAGCGCGAGCTTGCAGTAGTGCGCCTCCCGGTAGTCGAGGTGGAGGTAGAGCGTTCCGTGGACCGCGAGGAGCCTGCGGGCGTGCTCGAGGCGGGGAGCGATGAAGTCGAGATACTCGCGCCGGTCGTCGTCGAAGCTGAGGTCGGTCAGCAGTCGGGTACGGTAGCGGCGCCCTCCGAACCCGACGCGCTCGCCCGCCTCCTCGTCGCGCTCGACGGACACAGTGCGCTTGCGCTGAACGTGGCCGGTGTTGAACGGCGGATCGATGTAGATCAGGTCGAAGCTCGCGTCCGGCAGCTTCGGGAGGACGTCGGCGTTCTCGGCATGGATCAGCAGGTCCTCCTCGAGCTCGATCGCGCCGGCCGCGCCGACCTCGATGGCGTGCATGAGCCGCATAGTGCGACGGTAGCGACGCCGCCGGTCATCGGTCATCGGTCACGCACGATCAAGGGAACGAACCGCACGGACTCGAGCCTCGTCTCCTCGAGTCGCCTGCCGGCGCGCTTGATCAGGGTGAGGCGCTGAGCGTCGACGCCCACCGGTGCCACGAGACGCCCGGCGGGGGCGAGCTGATCCTGCAGCGTCTTGGGCACGCTCGGTCCCGTCGCGGCAGCGACGTTGATCGCGTCGAACGGCGCGTGCTCGGGCAGGCCGCGCGATCCGTCGCCGATCGTGAAGCTGACATTCTCGATCCCGAGCCCGCGGATCGTCCGCTCGGCCTTCGCGCCAAGCTCGTCGTGACGCTCGATCGTCCAGACCTCGCCCGCGAGGAGCGACAGCAGCGCCGCGTGGTAGCCGGAGCCGGTGCCGACGTCGAGTACGCGGTCGCTGTCTCGGAGCTCGAGCAGCTCGAGCATGCGCGCGACGACGAGCGGCTGCGAGATCGTCTGCCCACAAGCGATCGGGAGCGCGACATTCTCGTAGGCCCGATCACGCTCGACCGCCGGGACGAACCGCTCACGCGGCACCGACGCGATCGCGGCGAGCACACGTTCGTCCTTGATCACCGGCCGGAGCAACTCGGCGAGTGACGAGGCTTCGGTCATCGCGCGATGTTCTCGCGACGCGAACCCTTACCGTCCCGCCGCCCGGGCCCAGGCGATCAGCAGGCCCTGAAGCGGAATCCGGGCGATCAGCGCCCGGCGGCCGAACGGAACCTGATATTGCTCGGGATGGAGCGCCATCTCAACGTGGACGGGGCTGACACCGATCAGCGTCGCGATGTTCAGCCAGCTTGCGAGTCTGCGGGTCCGGCGATGCAATACTCCGATGCCGCCGGCGATCTCCGCGACGCCGCTCGCGTACACCAGCGCGCGACGAGCCGGCAGGTAATCGGGAACGATCGACTCAAACGCGCCCGGGATGAGGAAATGCAACACCCCGGCGAGGACGAAGAAGGGCCCGAACAGGCGGGCCCGCGGGCGAAGTCTGTTCGTCATTTGCCCGCGTCCAGCTTCGCCAGTGCCAGCGCCAGCCGCTGCTTGAGATCCTCCGGATCAGCGTCTCGCGCGTCGAATCTGGCGCGGCGGCCGGCGGCGCTGACGATGATGCGCGTCTGCGTCGCGTGCCGGCGCAGCATCCGTCCCCGCCCGGATTGAACCCGGACGCTGCGCAGCTCGCTCCTGGCGAAGCGGGCGACGGCGGCTCCGTCGCTCTCGCGGACCACGTCCAGCCCCTCCTCGGTGAACCGCAGCTCGAGGTCGCCCTCGCCCTCGAGCTCGGGCAGCCCGTCGACATGGACGACACCAGCGAGGATCCGGAAGCTGTCGGGAGCAGCGTCCGCGGTCGCCGAGGCGCCCCCCGCCGAGGCGCCCCCCGCCGCGCGGTCCCCAGGCGGGCCGCCCCCCGTCGCGCCGCCCCCAGGCGCGCCGCCCGCCGTCGCGCTCCCGGCCGCCGTCTCCCGCCCCGCGGCGTCCCCGGCACCCGTGTCCCCGGCCGCGCGGGCCGTCGGGCTCGCCACGGCGATCGCCGCGAGGGCCTCCTCGTAGGACGGCGCTCCGACGATCGTCTGCGCCCGCGCCACCGCCGGGTGACAGAGCGCCTCGCCGAGCCCGATCCCGAGCTCATCGGTGGCGACGCTCGCGAGCGCCCGCCGCCACTGGAGCCCGTCGGCGCGGTCGGCCGCACGTTGGACCATCCGCTCGACCGTTTCCGCGTCGAGGTCGAGGAGCCCCGCGTGCGCGCGGGTGGCCTCCGCGAACGCCGGCCGTAGTCGGTCGAGCAGCGCGTCTCGTCCCTTGTCGGCGATCCGCTGGGCGGTGTGCTCCAGCGTCTCGGTCACACCAGCAGCTCCCGCGGCCGCTCGAGCGCGGCCCGGATCCGCCCCAGGAACTCGGCGGCATGGGCGCCGTACAGGATCCGATGGTCAGTGACCAGCGTCACGTTCATCTCGTGACCCGTGACGATATCTCCCTCGCGCACAACCGGGACCTCGCGCATGGCGCCGACCGCGAGGATCGCGGCCTGCGGAGGCAGCACCGGTGGGTTGAAGCTGCTGACGCCGAGCATCCCGAGGTTCGACACGGTGAAGGTGGCGCCCGCTAGCTCGGGCGGCGTGATCGTGCCGGCGCGCACGCTCGCCGCGAGCGAGCGGAGCTCGGCGCCGATCTCGAGCGCGGTCTTGGTGTCGGCGTCCGCAACCGTTGGTACGACGTACGAATCGCCGGTCGCGATCGCCACGCCGACGTTCACTCGAGCGTGGAGCTCGAAGTGGCCATCCCGGTAGGTGCCGTTCGCGCGCGGGTACTCACGCAGCGCGAGCGCGCACGACCTGACGATCACCGCCGTCAGCGACGGGACGGACTCCGCTCGCGCAGCAGCTCGGAGCTCCGAGCGCGCGGCGACGATGGCCGACATGTCGATGGTCGTCGTGAGCTCGAAATCGGGCACCGTGGCACGGGACTCGGCGGCCCGTCGCGCGATCAGTCGCTCGGCTCGCGTCGGCTCCTCGAGCCGGATCGCGCCCTTCGCCGTGGTCACTGCGCTGGTGTCGGTCTGCGGCTTCATTGCCAGTCTCATCGTACGCGCGGCCACGTTTTCCCTGCACCGCCGGGGGCGCCGTGTGAACGCCAGGTGATCTGACGGGGCACAGGGCCCGTATAGGCACCACGGCTCTTTCGCGGCCGGCGTTACTGAGTCCGAACTTATACAACTAGCTGGGAGAAGCACATGAGCTACAGAATCAACCTCGAGCAAGTCGATACCGACGGCGCAGTTCGGGAGGCGGCCGACGCGGTTTCAGGCGATACGCGGCTGAGCTTCCTTCGTAAGGCCGGCATCGGCGCCGGCGCGGCCGTCGGCGGCGGCGCGATCCTGGGAGCTCTTGCTCCCGCGGCCTTTGCCGCTGGCCGTCCGCCCGCTAAATTCGGTGCCGGCGACATCGGAATCCTCAACTACGCGCTGACCCTCGAGTATCTCGAGGCCGCGTTCTACAACGGTGCGACCGCCGCGCACATGAAGCTGGACACACAGACGGAAGCGTTCCTGAAGCTCGCCACCAGGGATGAGAACACCCACGTCGCGTACCTCAAGAAGGCCCTCGGCTCCAAGGCAGTCGCGAAGCCGACGTTCGACTTCAAGGGAGCGAACAAGACCCCCGCCGCCTTCAAGGCGACGGCGATGGTGCTCGAGAACACGGGCGTACACGCCTACTCAGGTCAGGCGCTGAACATCAAGTCGCCCGCGATCGTTGCGGCGGCCCTGTCGATCGTCACGATCGAGGCTCGGCACGCCAGCGTGATCGGCCTGATCAACAGCGCGACATCGAAGTCGATGTCGCCCAATGGGGCATTCGACACGCCCTACACGGCTGCGACAGTGCTCGCAGCGGTCACGGGCACCGGCTTTATCGTCTAATCGGTCGGTGCAGGACCCTCGCCGGGTCAGCGCTGGCGCTGACCCGGCGGGCCGTCCGAACCCTCCCACGCGGCGATGAACTCGCTCGCGTCGAGCTGCGCGAGATCCGTACGGAGGGCGCGCAGGAGCTTCGCCGCGTCCTTGGGCGGCAGCTCCCAGAACAGGGCGACCTCACCGTCGTCGATCGACACAACCTCGATCCGGTCGAGCCGGCCTGCGTCGGCGAGAAACGCCGGCTCACGGCTCTCGCGGCTGACGATCAGATGGTAGGCGCGGTTGGCCTTCATCCCGCGAGCGCCGCCGCTGCGTCCTCGATCGCACGTTCTCCATGAAAGATGCACTCACCCACCGCGATCGCGGGCAGTGCGGGCACTCCGGCGGCCCGCGCACCGGCGCCGGCCTGCTCCAGCGCCTGGGCGACGGATCGCATCCCGATCCCCTTGAGCACGGCAGCCGGGTGCATCTCGCAGGCGGCGGCGGCGATCAGGACCGTGTCCTCGTCGCCGAGATCCCGGCCTCCCGCGAAGACCTGACGGAATGCCGCCAGCGAGAACGCGACGGCGCGCCCGATGCGCTTCGCGTACGTCGCCGCCAACATCGCCGTGCGCGCCTGCGGCGGCCACGGGTCCGGCCAGCGCACCGGCTGCAGGCCGCGCTCGGCCGCGACGCGCTCGATCAGCACACGGTCAGGATCGAGCGCCGGTTCCCACAGCACCGGCGTCCATTCCGGCACGACGGGCAGGTCGGCCATGATGCTTTCGGCCACGAGATAGCACACCGGGCAGGCGAGCTCGTAGTAGAAGACGGGATGCAGGCCGGCGCTAGCCGTGGATCAGCCACCCGTCCGCCGCCCGGGCCGCCTCCATGATCGCTTCGGACAGCGTTGGGTGGCCGTGGACGATCCGGGCCAGCTCGGGGTAGCCGCCTTCGAGCGAGCGCGCGTTGACGAGCTCTTGGATCAGGTCGGTGGCCTTGGTACCGACGATGTGTCCGCCGAGCAGTTCGCCGTACGTCTTCTCGCCCACGATCTTGACCAACCCGGTCCGATCGCCGTACACGGTGCCCGCGCCGACGGCGCCGTACTGGAGCTTGCCGACGACCACGTCGTAACCCTGCTCGCGCGCCTGCGCCTCGGTGAGCCCGAAGCTGCCCACGTTCGGGGTGCAGAAAGTCGCGCGCGGGATGTCGATGTACTCGAGCGGGTGGGTCTCCAGTCCGGCGGCGTCCTCGACGGCGATAATGCCCTCGTCGGACGCCTTATGGGCGAGCGCCGGGCCGGGCACGATGTCGCCGATCGCGTACACGCCCTGCACGCTTGTCCGCAGCGCGCCGTCGACGGCCACGAAGCCACCATCGTCGCGGCGCACGCCGGCGTCCTCGAGCCCGAGCGCGTCGATGTCCGGCCCGCGCCCAGCGGCGATCACGAGCCACTCCACCTCGCCGGACTCGTCGCCGTGGGTGAAGCTGACGCTCGTGTCGGTCGCCTCGATGTTCTGCACGAGCGTCGACGTGTGCACGGCCATTCCCTGTTTCTTGAGCCCCCGCTCGGCGAGCTTTGAGATGTCGGCGTCCTCGGTGGGGAGCACCCGGTCGAGCGCTTCGAAGAGGACCACCTTGGTGCCCAGTCGGGCGTATGCGGAGGCGATCTCGCTCCCCGACGCGCCGGCGCCGACGACGGCCAGCGACCTCGGCAGCTCGGCCATGGCCCAGGCCTCCTCGGTGCCGATCACCCGTCCGCCGAACTGGGAGCCCGGGATCGGCCGCTTGACCGAGCCGGTCGCCAGCACGATCGTCGTGGCCGCGATCTCGGTCTCGCCGACGGCGACGCGCCCGGTGCCGGCGAGCGAGCCCTCCCCTTCGATGAGTTCGATTCCGTTCTTCTTGAACAGGCTCGAGACGCCGCCGGTGAGGATCGAGACGACCCTGTCCCGGCGGGCGCTCACCGCCGCGTAGTCGATCTCGGGCTCACCCACCTTGATCCCGTAGTCGCCCGCGTCGCGGACCTCCGAGAGGACGTCGGCGGTGCGCAGGACGGCCTTGGCGGGGATGCAGGCGTAGTTGAGACAGCGCCCGCCGACGCGGTCCTTCTCGATCACGGCTGTCTTCATCCCCAGCTGCGCCGCGCGGATCGCGGCGACGTAGCCACCCGGGCCCGAGCCGATGATGACGCAGTCATACGTGGTGTCAGGCATCGCCGCCAGCGTACCTGAGTCGCCTGAGCGGACGATCGAGGGCGATCGCTCCGGTCAGCGTGGCTCGCTCGCTGGGAGCGCCATCCGGCTCAGGGCCTTCACCAGCTTGTAGAAGAGAACGCTGCCAAGCGACAGGCCGACGAGGCAGATGGCGAGGCCGGCAAGGTTCGAGACCGTGATCAGGAGCAGCGCGGCGATCAGCATCAGGATTGCCAGCAGCGCCTGGAAACCGAGCACCGCCCAGTAGCGCATACGCCACATGCCGCCGGCGCAGGTGAACATGACAACCGCGAACAGGACGATCCCCGCGGCCCCGGGCTTGCGCCCGTCGACCGCCAGCTTCGTCCCGAGCAGGAACGACACCAGGTTGTAGCCGCCGACCACCGCCGCGAGGAGCGCGCCGACGGTCACGGCCCACGGACGCTCGCCCGGGGCGAGCGGCGTCAGGGCCGCGCGCACCGCCTCATTGCGGTCCTCTGATCGGCTGCGCCGCGGAGCCCGCGCGCCGGTCGCGGCGGCTGCGGTCGCCGCCGCGGTGGCCCTGGCGGTGGCGGTGGCCCTGGCGGTGGTGGTGGCACTGGCCGGCGTGGTAGTCCCGGCCGCCCCGGTCGCAGTCGCGCCCGCCGGCTTCTCGCGGCGCCCGCGCTTGCGGCTACGCTGCTCCAACGCCCGCCTCGCTTCGCATCGGCCCGGTCTCGATCGCGGCGCGGAGCTCGCGGGCGGCGCGCATCGGGTCCTCGGCTTCGGTGAGCGCGCGGACGACCGCGATGCGCCGCCCGCCCGCCGCCCTGACGTCCGCCACATTCCCCGCGTCGATTCCACCGATCGCGAAGAATGGCATCCGCGCGTGGACGGAGGCATGGCGAACGAGGGCGAGCCCGACGGCGGGGCGGCCCGGCTTGGTCGGCGTGTCATGCACGGGGCCGACGCCGATGTAGTCCACGCCGGCGGCTGCCTGCACCTGCGCCGGTGAATGGGTGGAAAGTCCGACGAGTCGCTGCCCGCCGATCAGCGCCCTGGCCGCGTGCACCGTTGCGTCCTCTTGGCCCACGTGCACGCCGTCGGCCCCGACCTTCGCGGCGAGATCGGGACGGTCGTTGAGGATGAACAACGCTCCGTACTCGGCGCAGCGACGAGCGAAGCGCGCGGCGGCTCGCATGACCGTGTCGTCGGACTCGTGCTTGATGCGCAGCTGCACGATGTCGACGCCACCGCGTAGCGCCCGCTCGAGAAACGCGTCCGGGCGCGCGTCGCACACCAGGTACAGGCGGGCGGCGCGCAGACGCTCACGGCGATCGATCACGGACCAAAGTCTGCCACGCCGGCGGCGCTACCATTGACGCGCAACGGGAGCCCAACCGTTTGGGCTGAGAGGGCGGAAGCGCAGATCCGCCGACCGTCTGAACCTGATCGGGGTAATGCCCGCGCAGGGAGGAAGCGTATGCACAACCACAACGGAGCATCGCCCGACGTCGTCGTAATCGGCGGTGGCGTCATCGGGCTGACGGTCGCCTGGCGCGCCGCGTGCGCCGGACTCCTCGTCACCGTGTTCGAACGCGGCCGGCCCGGGGGCGAAACCTCGCACGTCGCGGCCGGGATGCTCGCCCCGATCAGCGAGGCGAGTCCTGCCGAGCTCGTGGTCCTCGCGCTCGGGCTCCGCAGCGCGGCGACATACCACGAGTTCGTGGCCGAACTGGCGCAAGCGTCAGGACAGGATCCCGGTTACCTGCGCTGCGGTACCCTCGCGCTCGCCCGCGATGCTGACGAGGCCGAGGCGCTCGAACGCGAGCTCGAGATGCGCCGCGGCCTCGAGCTCGAGGTGCGGCGTCTGCTGCCGAGCGCCGCGCGACGGATGGAGCCGGCGCTGGCGCCGACGATCAGGCTCGCGCTCGAGGTTCCGGATGACCATGCGGTCGACCCGCGACGGCTGACCGCTGCGCTCGCGCAGGCGGTGGAGCGAGCCGGCGGCGTGGTTCGCGCCGGCGCCGAGGTGGCCGAGGTCAAGCTCGAGGAGGAGCGCGTCGCGGGCGTCGTTCTCTGCGGCGGAGAGCGCGTGCTTGCGCGCCGCGTGGTCGTCGCCGCCGGCCCGTGGTCGGGTCAGCTCGCGGGCCTCCCGCCAGCCGCGCAGCTGCCGATCCGCCCTGTCAAGGGCCAGATCCTCCGGTTACACGATCCCGCCGGTCCCGGGCTGATCAGGCACATCCTGAGGATGGCAGGCGGGTACATCGTGCCCCGCGGCGACGGGCGCTACGTTCTCGGCGCCACGATGGAGGAGCGGGGATTTGACACGACGGTTACCGCCGGGGCGGTCTACGAGCTGCTGCGCGACGCGATCGAGCTCGTGCCGGGATTCTCCGAGCTGCAGATCGACGAATGCTCGGCGGGACTGCGTCCCGGTACGCCCGACGGCGCCCCCGCGATCGGACCGGGCGCAGTCCCTGGTCTTCACTGGGCCACGGGTCATCACCGCAACGGGGTCCTGCTCGCCCCGCTGACTGCGGAGCTCGTGGTCTCCGCGCTGCTCGGGGAGTCGCCCTCGGATGAGCTCGCCTCGGTTGCGCCGACCCGGTTCGCGCCTGCTGGGGTGGACGCGAGATGATCGTCGCGGTCAACGGAACGGCGACCGAGCTCCCGGACGGCGCCACGATCGCCGGGGTGCTCGCCGAGCTGAAGGTTCCGAGCGGCGCGCGCGGCGTCGCCGTTGCGGTGCAGGGAGAGGTTGTCCCGCGCACCGAATGGGTCGCAATGTCGCTGCGCGACGGCGACCGCATCGAGATCGTCCAGGCAATTCAGGGAGGATGAGAGCTATGGAGCACGAACTCGTCATCGCCGGTCGCCCGCTGCGCTCGCGCCTGATCCTCGGCACCGGCGGCTTCACGAACCATGAGGTCCTCGCGGCGGCTCTGCAGGCGTCGGGATCCGAGCTGTGCACGGTTGCGCTGCGGCGCCTTGACCCGAGCGCGAGTTCGATTCTCGACGTGCTGGATGCGGCGGGGGTCGCCGTGCTGCCGAACACCGCCGGCTGCTTCACCGCCCGTGACGCTGTCATCACGGCGAAGCTCGCCCGCGAGGCGCTGGGGACCGACTGGATCAAGCTCGAGGTCATCGGTGACGAGCGCACCCTACTGCCCGACGCGCCCGAGTTGCTCGCGGCTGCCGAGACGCTCGTCGACGATGGGTTCGTGGTTCTCCCCTACAGCACCGATGACCCCGTGCTCGCGCGCCGCCTCGAGGATGTCGGCTGCGCGGCGGTGATGCCGCTCGGATCGCCGATCGGGAGCGGGATGGGGATCCTCAACTCATACAACCTGTCGATTATCATCGAGCGTGCCGGCGTGCCGGTGATCCTCGATGCGGGCGTAGGGACGGCCTCCGACGCGGCGTTCGCCATGGAGCTCGGCTGCGACGCCGTGCTCTGCGCGAGCGCGATCTCGCGTGCCCACGACCCGGCCACGATGGCGCGGGCGATTGCCGCCGCCGTGGAGGCCGGGCGCCTGGCGCGAGGCGCCGGGCGGATTCCCCGGCGGCGCTATGCCGAGGCGTCCTCGCCGGTCGCGGGACTCGCGAACCTCGAGATCCCGCACCCGGCGGCCCGCGGCGAATGAACGTCGAGCACCTGATCGACGGCTGGGAGGCCGCTTGGTCGAGCAAGGATCCTGCGGCCTTCACGCCTGTCTGCGCGCAGCGCGTGCACTACGAGGACCCGACCACGCCCGAACCGCTGGAGGACTTGGAAGCGCTCGTCGCGCACGCCGAGCGCCTGTGGGCGGCGTTCCCCGACGCGCGTCTCGAGCGCACCGGCGAGCGCCTCTTCAACGAGCGCTTCCTTGCCGCCCCATCGAAGCTGCTCGGCACCCACCGCGCCCCGCTCGCGGGTCTGCCGCCGACGAACCGTTTCGTGGTCGTGCACTGCATCCTCTATGCCGAGGTCGCGCATGGGCGGCTGCTCCGAGTGCGCGCGTTCTTCGACCTCTATAACGCCGCCACCCAGCTCGGAGTGCTTCCCGCCCACGGGACGCTCGGGGAGCGAGCGCTGCTCGTGCTGCGTGGCTTCGGCCTGCGCGCGGGCCGGGGCGGAGAGTAGTCACCCTTCCAGCGTCACCGCTACCGGCGCGTGATCTGACAGTGTCCCGCGGTCGAGGGTCCGGGCATCGCCGATGGGCGCCAGCGCGGTCACGAAGAGGTGATCGACGTCATGGCCGGCGGCGTGGCGAAAGCCGTCGAGCTCGAGGCAGCGGAGATTGAAGTCGCCGCCGAGCACCGCGGGCGCGGCGGCCGCCCAGGAGCGCGTCAGCGCTGCGGCGCGCGCGGCCTCCCGCGCCGCGCGGCCGGGATCGTGAGCGGTGGCATGCAGGTTCGCCGCCCAGATCCCGCTGTCGAGCCGGATCGCATGCAGCCACCGCTGCTCGGGAAGCCGGCACAGGCGCAGGCAACGGTGCTCGGTGATCGTCAGGCCCCGAGTGAGGATCGCGTTAGCGCCGCCTCCGCCCGAGCGCATCGGATCCGGCCAGCGGGTGGCGAGGACCCGGCGCAGGGGGAGGAGCTGGTTGCGTGAGGTCATGACCAGCCGCTGCTCGGCTCCGGCCGCGCGGGCGAGCTCGGGCGGCCACCACGGCGGCACCTCCTGCAGGAGCGCCAGATCCCAATTCCAACCCGCGAGCGCGGCGGCGAAATCCGACAGCAGATCGCGACCCGCCGGCGGGATGGCACGACCGTGGTAGAGGTTCCATGTCAGCACCGCAAGCCGCACGTGCGCCAACGTACACTCCTGCGCTTGCCTCGACACTTCATCACCGGCGCGGAGCCGAGCCCGGATGAGCTTCGAGCGCTGCTCGACCGCGCGCTCGCGCTCAAGCAGGCGCCCTTCGCCTCGAACGCGCTCGCGCGCAGGACCGTCGCGCTGATCTTCCAGAAGCCATCGACTCGCACCCGGGTGTCGTTCGAGGTCGGGATCGTCGAGCTCGGCGGCCACCCGGTGGTGCTGCGCACCGAGGACCTCCAGCTCAGCCGCGGCGAGACGATCCGCGACACCGCGCTCGTGCTCTCACGACACGTTGCCGCGATCGGCATTCGGACCGGTCCCGACGAGCTCGTCCGCGAGCTCGCGGAGCACGCGACTGTGCCCGTGATCAACATGCTGACGGTCGGTCATCACCCGTGCCAGGCGCTCGCGGATCTGCTCACGCTGCGCGAAGCGTTCGGTCGCCTCGAGGGACTCACGCTCGCCTACGTCGGCGATGGCAACAACGTCGCGCGGTCGCTGGCGATCGTGGGAGCGCTGGCCGGCGTGAAGGTGCGCGTCGCCTCGCCACCCGGCTTCGCGCTCGAGCCTGTGGCCGGGGCACACTTGAGCACCGATCCCGCGGAGGCCGTGGCCGGCGCCGACGCTGTCTACGCCGACGTGTGGGTCAGCATGGGCGACGACGAGGCGACCGCCGACGAGCGCCGCGCCGCGCTGGCCGCCTATCGGATCGACGATGACCTGCTCGACCTTGCGGCGTCGCACGCGATCGCGTTGCACTGCCTCCCTGCCCACGCCGGCGAGGAGATCACCGCCGAGGTGCTCTACGGCGCCCGCCAGCGGATCTGGGATCAAGCGGAGAACCGCCGTCACGCGCAGAAGGCGCTGCTCGAGTTTCTCCTCCGCGCGCCGTGATGGCGCCCGCGATCGACGATGCCCTGAGTGCCGCCGACCGCCTCGAGGTCGACGTGTGCTGCGACGCGATCGCCGCTGCCGAGCTCTGTGCCTCGTGCGGTCGGTAGGCCCGAAGCGGATGCGCGTCCATACCCTCGAGCGCCTCCAGCGACTGTCCGCGGCGCCGGACGAGGCATTTCGCTTCTTCAGTGACGCATCCAACCTGGAAGCGATCACACCGCCGTGGCTGCGCTTCCGGATCGTCACCGAGCGGCCGATCGTGATGCACCAAGGCACGCTGATTGAGTACCGGCTGAGGCTCCACGGAGTTCCGATTCGCTGGCTCACACGGATCGCCGTCTTTGAGCCCGACGACAGGTTCGAAGACGTTCAGGTGCGAGGGCCGTACCGAATGTGGGAGCACAGCCACAGCTTCGTGCGCAGCGGCGATGGAACGCTGATGCGCGACTTGGTGCGCTACGGGCTGCCGTTCGGGATGGTCGGGGAGCTCGCCTACGTGGCGTTTGTCCGCCGCGATCTCGAGCAGATCTTCGATCACCGCCGCGAAGCCGTGGCGTCGCGCCTTGGACGCCCCGAGGCGACCGGCTGAGCACTCGGCAGGCGTCACCGTTCTCCCTTGAGTCCGCCGGATACTCCGCGCAGACGTCGACCGAGCCGACGCCCGCTCACGGGGCCGATTCGCCTGTGGACGCCCAACCGGATTCGGTTAGGCTGCGCGCCTATGCGCTTCCGTATCGCCGCGTGGGCGGTTGCTTCGTTGCTGTTCGCGTGTTCGCTTTCTGCGTGCGGCGGATCGACCAAGAGCACCTCTTCCTCGACCAAGAGGACCTCCTCCGCGAGCAACGGCACGGCCTCGACGAGTCAGGTCACCGCCCCCGCGAGTAACGGCATCGCCTCGAAGTCGGCCAACGGGATCGTGGCGGCGGCGTTGGCCGCGATCGACAACGCGAAATCGGCTCATATCTCCGGCACGGTCGTGAGCGGAGGCTCGGCTATCTCCTTGGACCTCGACCTAGTCTCGGGCAAGGGGGGTCGCGGTCAGATGTCCGAGGGTGGGCTGAGCTTCCAGATCGAAGTCGTGAGCAACGAGGTCTACATCAACGGAAGCCCGGCGTTCTGGCGCCACTTCGGAGGCGAGGCAGCCGCGGAGCTGTTCCAGGGGAAATGGCTGAAGGCGCCGGCGAGTGGCCAGTTCGCGTCTCTTGCCCAGCTCAACAACCTGCACGAGCTGCTGGGCACAGTCCTCTCTACTCATGGCGCGCTGGTCACGGGCCCAACGAGCACCGTGGACGGACAGAGCGCAGCCAGCGTCCACGACACAACGAAGGACGCGACTCTCTACGTAGCGGCGACGGGCACGCCGTACCCGCTTGAGATCGTGAAAGGCGGCTCGCAAGGCGGTCGCCTCACGTTCAGTCGCTTCAACGAGTCGGTTCCGCTGACCCCGCCGCCGGACGCGATCGATATCTCGCAGTTCAAGTAGACGGCGTCCCTCGGTCTTGCGCTGCGGCGCGCTTCGCCCGCCGCTCCGCGGCTTCGCGCTTGAGGTCGGCCTGCTTGGTCGCGACCATCTCGACCTCCGCGGCGCGCCGCTCCGCCGAGCTGGGTCGGTGCTTCGCCGGTTGCGCCGACACGGTCACCTTGTGTTTTGCTGCCATCACTGTCTCCTTAGGTCTTCATCGCCTGCAGATCGCAGACTCGCCGCGCGCGCAGTTAGGGCCGCAGCGGCTGATCGGGCTCGGGCAGCGCCACCTCGACGGCAATGGGAAGCTCGCCGAGCGAGTCGCGCATGTCGTGCAGCCGATATCCGACAGCGTCGCGCGCTGTCAAGCCTTCTCGTAGCGGCGCCCCGCATTCGGGACAGATCGTGAGGTGTGCTGTCGCCGCACGGGTAAAGCGCAACCGACAGCCTGGGCAACAGGCTCGGGTCATGAGGACAGCCCTTTCCGTTGACGCCCGAACTACAGGCTATAGCAGGTCGGGATCGCCGGCGTGAACATGCATCGGCGGTTTCTGACGCCGCGACGGCCTAATCGAGGCCAAGGTCCTCGAGCAGGACCGTGAAGTCGAGGCGCTCGCCGGTCAACTCGTGGAGCAACTCCTCGGGGGTGAGTCGCTGGCCGTCGTGCCACAGCGCGCGCAAGGTCTTGCCCGCTTTGGGATCCTCGAACCAGGCGACACCGAAGCGCTGGCGGAGGTGGCCGCGCAGGTGCGTTTCGAGCGCCCAGGCGCGCAGGTAGGCGGTGCAGTAGAAGCCCGGATCGACGTCGGCGAGGAACATCTGTCGCGGCCACTCGACGCGCACGGCCGCCGACAGCAGTTCGGCGTAGCGGTCGGCGAGCGCGTCCACGGCGCCGCCGTCGGCGCCGTGGAGCTCGAGCTCGTAGGCGAACTTGGCCGTGTAGCGCCGCAGGTAGACGAGGCGACTGGCACGGGCGGACAACGCGAGCTCGCCGTCATCGTCGACGCCGAGGCGCCGCCGCAGCCACTCGGGATCCTCGACCAGATGCTGAAACAGGAACGCGTACGCCTCGGTGATCGCGTTGTCGCCGAGCTGGCGGAATTCGAACGGCAGCGCGGGATCGACGTTCGCGAAGTGCTCGGTGTGGCCGCCCTCGTGAAACAGCGTCGAGAAGTCGTCGCGACCGCCCACCGGCGCGATCACCAGGTACACCTCGCCCGGCGCGCGCACGGGCGCACAGAACGCGCGCGGAGACTTCTTCGGCCTTCGCTCGGTGTCGAGGATCACGCCCGACTGTGCTGCCACGTCGATTCCGAGGCCGCGGGCGGTCTCGATGAAGCTCCAGGTGAGGCGGTCGGCGGGGAAGCTCGGGTCCGTGTCGGCGGCGCGGAAGAAGCGCGGTAGGTCCGATCGGCGCAGCCCATCGAGGCCAATCCCCAGCGTCCGCTGCAGCTCGGGCTCGACCACCGTGGCGTAGCTCGACTCCGTCGATGCCCCAAACCTCTCGGTCTGGCGATGCAGCGCGTCGAGGTCGAGCCCCTGCAGCGCGGCGCACATGTCCCGGTAGCTCGGATAACCGAGCTCCTGAGCGAGCTCGTGCTGATGCTCGAGCATCTCGCGGTGAAGCGGGTTCAGGTCGTGCTCGGTGACACTCAGTCTGGCTTCCTCGATTCGCGCCCGGCGATCGCCATCGGGCTCGTTGGCTTGCGCCACCGTCGACTCCCGATATCCGATCCGCTCTCCGTCGAGCTCGATCGAGGCCTCAGCCTCGCGGCGCGCGAGCTCGGCCTCGATCGTCTTCGTCGCCTGTCCGAGATGGCCCTCGACGGCGAAGCCGAGGAGCATCCGCCGCCGCCGCCGCTCATCGGTGCCGGGCGCCGGCACCGCGGCCTGCTCCCGCAGCTCCTCCACCGCCGCTCGCGTGAACAGCTCCTGGTGGCGCTCGTAGATCGCCTCGATCTCGAACTCGTCCTTGAGCCCGGCGTAGTGGCGGTAGTACTCGCCGTTGAGCGCGGCGAGGAACTCCTCTGAGGAATCCCGGTATGCGTCGAGGTTCATGCGCCTGCCATCCTAGAGCGGGTGAGCATCCAGACGAGCAAGGACGAGGCGCGCAAGGCAACGGCGCCCGCTGCGGCGGTGCAGAGCACCCCGGCGGCTGGAGCCACCGCGGCGGTTGAGGCCACAGCGGACCCAGCCGCAGTGCCCGCCGCGACGACGGTTGCCACGGTTGCGCCGCCGGCGCCCGCTCCCTCGCGTCCCGCGCGTGGCGCCGAGCTGGAGCTGAGGATCGACTCGCTCGCGTACGGCGGAGCCGGCGTTGCACGGCTCGACGGCTACGTCGTATTCGTCCAGGGCGGGATGCCCGGCGATCGTGTTCGAGCCCAGGTCGGGAAGGCCAAGCGGGCGTACGCCGAGGCGCGGGCGACTGAGATCCTCGAGCCCGGGCCAGATCGCGTCGCTCCGGCCGCCGAGCACCCGGGTGCGCCGTGGCAGGTGCTCCGGTACGAGCGCCAACTCGAGGTCAAAGAGGCCCAGGTCGCCGAAGCGTTGACGCGGCTCGGTCGGCTCGACGGCTTCAAGCTCGAGCCGATCGTGGCCGCCACCCAAACCTGGCGGTACCGAAACAAGCTCGAGTACTCGTTCGGATCCGATGACGCTGGTCGGCTCATCTGCGGCTTCCATGCGCCCGGACGCTGGGACGAGATCGTCGAGGTGCGCGACTGCCTGTTGGCCTCCGAGGCGGCGAACGCCGCCCGCGAGCGAGTCGTCGAGTGGTGCCGGGCGCAGGGGCTCGTCCCCTATGACCGCAGCACCGGCGCCGGTATGCTGCGCAACCTGGTCGTCCGCGAGGGCCGGCGCACAGGGCAGCTCCAGGTTCGCCTGGTGACCGGGCCCGGAACGCTCGACGCAATGGCGCTCGCCGAGGCGGCAGCGACCGACGGCGTGCTCTGGACACGCAGCGCGACCGTAGGCGAGACGACCGCGGGAGGCGAGACCGAGCTGGTCTCGGGTGCCGACTATCTTGACGAGGAGATCGGTGGAATCCGGGTGCGCATCTCGCCGGAGGCGTTCTTTCAGACGAACACCGAGATGGCTGAGCAGCTGTACGAGATCGCCGCCGACCGCGCGCAGCTGTCCGGTTTCGAACGGGTCTATGACCTCTACTGCGGGATCGGGACGATCGGCCTGCTGATGGCCCCTCGCGCCGCCGAGCTGTGGGGACTCGAGCTTGTTCCCGCCGCGGTCGCCGACGCGATCGCCAACGCGAGCCTGAACGAGATCGACGGGGTCCACTTCTTCGCGGGCGACGTACGACTGGCCCTGCGCGAGCTCGTGTCTCGGGCCGGGAGACCGGACGTGCTCGTCGTCGATCCCCCGCGGGCCGGTCTCTCACAGAAGGTCGTGCGGCGGATCATCGAGAGTGCGCCACGCCGAATCGTCTACGTGTCCTGCAATCCCACCACGCTCGCTCCGAACGCCGCGCAGCTCGTCCAAGCCGGCTACGCGCTCTCCGTCGTGGCGCCGGTCGACATGTTCCCGCAGACGCCACACATCGAGTGCGTCGCGGTGCTCAACCGAGTGCGCTGAGTGCTGGCCGCGGCCACCCAGCCCCACGCACGCCGGGCATCCGCAGCACGCCACGACCCCGTCTCTCGCGTACGGCCATAGAATCGCCGGCCCATGCACGCCGCGACGATCCGCGACGGGGAACTGCACGTGATGGAGCACCCCGATCCCGAGCCCGGTACCGGGGAGGTCCTGGTTCGCATCCGGGCCGCGGGCCTCAACGGCGCCGACATCATGCAGCTGCGGGGGCGGTACCCTGCGCCGCCCGGCGAGCCCGCGGACATACCGGGCATGGAACTGGCCGGCGAGGTGGCGGCGCTGGGGCCCAGAGCCGGCCGCTTCTCCGGGGGGGATCGGGTCATGGGACTGGTCGGCGGGGGCGCCCAGGCGGAGCTCGCGGTCGTGAACGAGCGCGTGCTCATGCCCGTGCCGGTCGGCCTGTCGTGGGACCAGGCCGGAGGCGCGCCGGAGGTGTTCACGACGGCGCATGATGCGATCTTTACCCAGGCGGGCCTGAGGCCCGGGGAGCACCTGCTCGTGCACGGCGCCGCCGGCGGCGTCGGGACGGCGGCCGTCCAGCTCGGTCGTGCCACCGGCGCTCGTGTCACCGCGACGGTACGCAGGCCCGAGCTACGCGACCAGGTCGCTGCGCTCGGCGCCGAGGCGATCGATCCGGAGGGCTTCGGCGCCCACGGCCCGTTCGATGTGATCCTCGAGCTCGTGGGCGCGCCCAACCTGGCGGAGAACCTGAACGCGCTCGCGCTCGGCGGTCGGATCTCCGTGATCGGGATCGCGGCTGGTGCGAAGGGCGAGCTGAACATGGCCGTCCTGATGGGCAAGCGCGGGCGGATCCACGGCTCGACCTTGCGCGCGAGGCCACTCGAGGACAAGGCCATGACTGCGCGCTTGGTCGAGCGCTCGGTCCTCCCGCTTCTGGCCGCCGGCACGCTGCACGTGCCGGTCGCCTCCGTATATCCGCTCGACCGGGTCGCGGACGCCTACGAACGCTTCGCCGCCGGGGGGAAGTTCGGCAAGATCGTCCTACATATGCCCGATTCCTAGGCCGAACGCGAGCATTACGGCGCCGGACCTCAGCGCGGCGCAAGCGGGTCGACCCCCAGTGTACGGCGGAGGAAGGCGTGCTCGGCGCAGAGCGCGGCGTCGGCCACAGACATCGGCAGCGTGACGAACCCGTGCGGCGCCTCAGGCCAGATCCGCAGCTCGGTGGCGTGCCCCGCCGCGCGCCAGCGCGCTTCCATGAACAGGGTGTCGTCGAGCAGCGGATCCTCCGTGCCGACGGTGAAGATCGCCGGCGGCATGCCCGAGAGCTCGGCGAACAGTGGCGAGATGTCGGGATCACGGCGTTGCTCGCGGTCGTACGCCGGCAAGAACTGGTCGTTGAACCAGCTGATGATGGGCTCTGAGAGAATCAGGTTGCGCTCGCCCCACAGCCGCTGGCTCGGGGTCATCGACAGGTCGAAGCACCCGTACTGGAGCACGGCAGCGCCGAACGCGCCGGTGATCCCGTGGCGCTCCCGCAGCCGCAAGAGCGTCACCGCGGCCAGCTGCCCGCCCGCCGAATCGCCGCCGATCGCCAGTGGTGTCGCGCTGCCGAGGGCGATCTTTCCCGCGTTCGAGAGCAGCCACAGGGCGGCCGCCTCGCAGTCGTCGGGCGCGGCCGGATAGGGGTTCTCGGGGGCGAGCCGGTAGCCCACGCTCACGACCGTCAGGCCCGTCTCCTGCGCCAGCCGGTTCAGGCGCACGTCCTGCATGTCGTTGGCGCCCAACGTCCATCCCCCGCCGTGGATGTGGAGGAAGGCACCGGTCGGCGCCCCTGCCGCTGCCAGGATGCGCAGCTCGATAGGCCCGCCCGGCCCGTCGATATCTAACGTCCTGGCGTCGGGCAGGAACACGGGCGCGGGGAAGATGCCGCGACCCTCACGGCGCGCCCGGCGGGTCTGCTCCGGCGGGACGGTGTCGACCGATGGCACCGCCGCCAGCAGCCGCTCGAGCTCGGCGTTGAACGCTCGCGTCTGCGCCAGCAAGGTGTCGGGATCGTCTGGGGTCATGGCCGTTTTGGACCGTGCACGGTCGCAATCTTCGCCGATTCACCAGCCCGCCGGCCCTTGGCGCGTACCTCGGACGCTCGTTGACGGCGAAAATGCTCGAGGATGAGCACGCTGACCATGGCGACGTACAGACACCACAAGGACGTCAGCTCATCGACCCGGACGAGCGCGGTCACGATCACGCCGGCGAGGCTGACGAGACCGAACGAGCGCAGGTATCGACGGCTCGAGATCATCGCTGGGCCGCACGTCGCGATAACGTAGAGCAGCCCGATGAGGGCGTCGTTCGGGGTGTGCGTCGTGTAGTCGATACAGCGAGCGTCCTCCTGCGCTCCGACCGGATAAGCGCTCACCTGCCACAGCAGGTACGCGCCGAGGAGCAGCCCGAGGCACACCAAAGGCCACATCCAGCGCGATCGCCGACGGTCGGGTTCGAGCAGCATGAAACCGAACGGGACGATCACCGGCAGCACCGCGTGCGCGTAGACGATGTAGGTCTCCTTCGCGGCGTCACCCAATCCAGCGGAGACCTCGCCGCGCAGCCCCAACCAGACGAAACCCTCAACGAGCTGGTGGACGCCAAAGAGCAGCGGCAGGGCACCGACGATCAGTTCGCGTCGCACCCGCACCCGACGCAAGGTCTCAACCCCGATGCCGGCAACGACCGCGCCAACGGTGAAATCAGCTGCTGGTGAGAAGCACATCGGTGTGACCCTAATGCGACACCATCAGCTCCTGGTCGGCGCCGGCGAACCGTATGATCATCAGACTCGTGACGATGTCCAAAGCCACCGTCCTCCCTGACGTGAAGGACTCGATTCTCGACACGATCGGCGGCACGCCGCTGGTCCGGCTGTCGCGCATCGGCGCCGGCCTGCGCCCGCAGCTCGTGGCGAAGCTCGAAGCGTTCAATCCGGGCGGATCGATCAAGGACCGCATCGCTGTCGCGTTGATCGATGCCGCCGAACGTGACGGCCACCTCAGGCCCGGCGGCACGATCGTCGAGCCCACCTCGGGCAACACGGGAACCGGACTCGCGATTGCCGCGCGGCTCAAGGGCTACCGCGTGATCGCGGTCATGCCCGACAAGATGTCGAGGGAGAAGATCGACCTGCTGCGCGCCTACGGCGCCGAAGTCGTCCTGGCCCCCAGCGACGTCGCGCCCGATTCGCCTCAGTCCTATTACCGCGTCGCCGACCGGCTGACCCGGGAGATCCCCGGGGCCTTCCAGCCCAACCAATACGCCAACCCCGCGAACCCACGCGCGCACTACGAGTCGACCGGCCCGGAGCTGTGGGAGCAGCTCGGCGACCGGATCACGCACCTCGTCGCCGGCGTCGGCACCGGGGGAACGATCACCGGGACGGTCCGGTACCTGCGCGAACGCAAGCCCGAGCTCGCGGTCGTCGGAGCCGACCCGGATGGCTCGATCTATTCGAGTGGTGCGGACAACGTTCGGCCCTATCTCGTCGAGGGCGTGGGTGAGGACTTCTGGCCCGAGACGTTCGACAGTTCGGTTGTCGACCGGTGGGTGACGGTCTCGGATCGCGATGCGTTCCTGACCACGCGACGACTCGCCCGGACCGAGGGGATCCTGGCGGGCGGATCGGGCGGCCTCGCGCTCCACGCCGCGCTCGTCGTCGCTGCCGAGGTCGAGGATCCGCAGGCGCTGATCGTCGTGATCATTCCTGACGGCGGTCGCTCATATCTGTCCAAGGTCTACTCCGACGGCTGGATGCGCCAATACGGGTTCCTGGAGCGAGGGGTGGACCTGACCGTCGGCGATGTGTTGCGCCGCAAGCGCGCTGCGGGCGAGATCCCCTCGCTGGTCACCGTCGAGCCCCACTATCGCGTTCGTGACGCCGTCGCGCTCCTGCACGAGCATCGCGTCTCACAGCTCCCGGTGGTGAGCGCGCACGACCCTGCGACGATCGTTGGCGCCATCGGCGAGCGGGGTTTGCTCAGACACGCGGCCGAGGATCCGAGCATTCTCGACGCGCAGATCGTCGACGTGATGGAACCACCGTTCGCCGCCGTCTCCAGCGAGGATTCGGTGCGCGAGGCGATCGAGCTGCTGGCCGGCGACCGTCAAGCGCTGCTCGTCACGCAGAACGGCAGGGCCTCCGGGCTCGTGACGCGCGCGGATCTGCTGGAAGCGCTGGCTTCGTGACCGATCAGGAGCCGCCGCGCGACGCGTTCGCCACTCGGGCGGTTCACGCGGGTCTCACGCCCGATCCGTCGTTCCGATCGGTCATCCCCGCGATCCACCAGACCTCCACGTATGCGCAGCGGCGCCCCGGCGAGTTCGTCGGGGATTACGACTACGCCCGAACGGCGAATCCGACGCGCACAGCGCTCGAGCAGGCGATCGGGGACCTCGAGGGCGGCCTCGCCGTGGTCTTCGCCTCCGGTCTCGCCGCCGAGCATGCGGTGATCACGGCTGTCTGCGGCGCGGGCTCGCATATGGTCCTTCCGGCGGATCTCTACGGAGGCACCTTCAGGCTCGTCGACAAGGTGTTGAGCGGATGGGGCCTCGACTACGATCTGGTGGACCAGACCGACCTTGCGGCCCTCGAGCGAGCGGTCGGAGCGAACACGAAGTTGATCTGGGTCGAGAGCCCGACCAACCCGTCGCTGAACCTGATCGATATCGAGGGGGTCATCGCCAGGCGGCGCGACGCGCTGGTCGCGGTCGACAACACGTTCGCGACGCCCGCCAACCAGCGCCCGCTCGAGCGCGGCGCGGACATCGTCGTGCACTCCACGACGAAGTATCTCGGCGGTCACTCGGATGTCGTTGGGGGCGCGGTCATCACCCGGCGCCCGGAGCTCCACGAGCGCATGCGCTTCGTCCAGAACGCGGTGGGAGCCGTCCCCGGCCCGTTCGACTGCTTCCTTGTCCACCGCGGACTCCGGACGCTCCATCTGAGGATGGATGCCCACGCGCGCAGCGCGTCTGCCATCGTCGAGCTGCTCCGGGCCATGCCCGAGGTGCGAGACGTTCGCTGGCCGGGGTTCAGCGGCATGGTCAGCTTCCACCATCCGCGCGCCGCGTCGGTGGCGACGCGCACGCGCCTGTTCACCCTCGCTGAGTCGCTCGGCGGCGTCGAGTCCCTGATCGAAGTCCCACAGCTCATGACCCACCAGTCCGTTGAAGGGTCCGATGCCGCCGTGCCCGCTGACCTCGTCCGGCTCAGCTGCGGCGTCGAAGACCCCGATGACCTCGTGGCGGACCTGCGCCAAGCCCTGGCCTGACGCGCCAAGCACTCGCCCCCCGGGACGCGCGAGCCCCTATCCGCCGAACCCAGCCTCGTCGTCCGCGATCGGCACGACCTCGTCGGCGTGGATCGAACATAGGGCCGGCTCGCCGGACTCGAGGGCGGCCTGCAGCTCGGCCGATGTCAGCTTGGCGCCGCACACCTCGCAGCGCTCGCCCACGTCTTCGATCGTCCGTTCCTCGAGGTCCACGATCCGAGTCTATATACCGCTAATACGGAGGCAGGTCAGCCCACCATTGCCCAAGCATCCGGAAGGCGGACCAGAACGCGCGTTTCGCACTCTCATCGTCGAGCGCATCGTCGATGCTGGGCACGAACAGCGACTCGATCGCCGGCGTCAACCGTTGCAGTACCCCGGGGTCGGGATCGAGGGGACGGGCGAGGGGGATCTCGAGGTCGTTGACCACTGTGAGCGCGTCCTCGCCCATCACGACGACGATCTTCGGCTGGACGATCGCGAGCTCCTCGACGAGCCGGGCGATGCATTCCGGATCCGCCATCACCGGGTCGAGCACCGGGCATTTCACGCACAGCGTCCCGTAGACCACGAGCGGATCGATCTGGAGGCGCTTGAGCGACTTCATCAGCGCATTGCCGGTCCGGCCGTAAAACGCGACCCCCTCCTCGACCTCCGCCGGCCGCGCCGAGTACTTGATCAGGAACACGTCGGCCTGTGGGTGTCCTGAGCCAAGCACCGGCATCAGGTTGCCCCGCGGGCAGTGCGGGCACGCCTGGATCTCGCGGGTCAGGCAATTGAGCTCGCGGATCGCTCGCTCGAGGTATTTCTCGCGGATCTCGTCGTCGGTAGCAGGCACGACCTTCCGATTGGACGGCGCCGTGGCTTGTCCTTGCGGGTGCATCAGGACTTGCGGGTTGCCCGAGGCGCCATGGATCACGACTTGCGGGTCGCGCGACGCACCCGCCGCTCGCGCGAGGCGCGGCGAGCTGGTCCCGGTAAAGCCTTCGTCTGCAGGAACTTCAGCGCCTGGACGTAGAGCAGGCTGGCCGGATTGCGGACGATGTCCGCGTCACGCAGGGCCGCCATGAACTCGTCCGGTCCGTCGAAATCGCGCATCCGGATGCGGACCGAGCCGAGACCCTGGGGCACGTGCGCATCTGAGCCCGCGCCGGCAGGTATCCGGTACTTGGCGGCGAACCGCACGGCCTCCTCGTTGAACTCCGCGATCGCAACGCGCGGGTTGAAGACCTCGATCGCGTCGACGTCGTCGAGAACGTCGAGCAGGTGCTCGTAGTCGGGCACCGAGTGCAGGCGGTCGAAGGGGTGCGGCACGTAGACGAGCCCGCCCTGGCGCTTGATCTCGGCGATCGTCTCCTGGAGGGTCATCCCGCGAGGAATCTTCTCCTCGATGAACAGGCCGATGACCTCACCCTGGCCGGCGGTCTTGACCTCCTCGGCGACGATCACCTTGACGCCGTCTGCCTTGGCGCGCGCCTCGTGCGCCCCGGAGACCTCGTTGTGGTCGGTGACGGCGATCGCGCCGAGCCCGCGCGCCCGCGCGTGTGCGAGCAGGACCTCGACCGGGGTCGCGCAGTCGTATGAGTGATCGGTGTGCATGTGGAGGTCCACGTCGATGAACGGGCGAGAGGCGAGACGCTTGCGCACCGGGTCGCTGCTGTCCGCGAGGTGACGGCGAGCTGTCAGGCTCGTGTAGACCTCCTCGACCTCGTCGGTCACCCGCGTCCACGAGAGCCGAGCGCGGATCGGGTCGGCGCTGGCGCGCCGTGCCTCACGGAGCTCCGGTTCCGCAATCAGGCTGGTCAGATGCGCGGCGAGCGTCTCCGCATCGCCGGGCTCGAACTCGAGCCCGTATTCGCCCTCGGAAAGGAGCTCGTCGTAGGGGGCCAGGCGCGACGTGACCGGGACCGCACCCGCGGCCAGCGCGCGCACGAGCGTCCCGGGTGTGGGGCGGATCCCCTCCGACGCCAGCACGACGATGTCAGCACTTGCGAGGACCTCCGACTCGGTGTGCTCGACGCCGATGAAGCGCACACGATCGATCAGGTCGTGCCGGAGCGTGGCCGGCGCCGCGAGCGTCCGCGAGGACAACACGGTCGCCCGCCACTCGGGCTCCGCGGGCACTGCCCGGAGCGCGCGCAGGAAAAGTCGGAGCGCCGCACGTTCCTCTTCGGCGACCATCACGATCTCAATCGGTCCGCTGCGCGCTCGCCGCTTGGCGGGTTGGGCACCGGGCAGGATCACGCGGTAGTCCCCGGGGAAGTAGCGCTGGACCAGGTCACGAGTCGCGGGGAAGCTCGCCGTACGCGCGTCGAGGCGGCTGAACAACAGCTCCACCAGCGGGCGTGCGAGCTGGGTGGACAGGATCCGTTCGGTCGGGGCGTGAAAGCTCCCGACATTGAGCGCGCGCGAGTGGCGTAGCGCGGCGCTGGACGCGCTCGGCGCAAACGGCTCGTGCACGTGGACAACGTCCAGCGGAATCGCCGTGAGCGCATCCTCGATCGTCCGCGCCACGTCCATCGGGAGCGAGGACGCGCGCCGTCTGCCCGCCGCGAACGGCAGCACCTCGCCGACGCCGAGGGCGAGCGGCTCTTCCTGTGCCCGTTCGAGCAGCGCCTGCGGGTGATCGCGCGCGGCGCGGATCTCCCGGCGCGAGTCGCGGACGAGCTCGTTCGAGTTCGACGGGGCGATCACCACCACGCGGTGCCCGCGACGGGACAGCTCCGCCGCGATCTGCGCGACGTACTCGTTGACCTCGTTCGTCGCTTCCCACGCGAACGGCGACACCTGCGCGATGGCGAGGCGCTCCGCGGTCACGCCGGGCAGCATAATGCGCCCGCGCCGGCCGGCGTCGCGACCGTGATGACCTATTTCTTCGTGGCGCCCCGGCGGAGGGCTGACTCGGCCGTCGCCTTCCGCGTGGCCTTGGGGGAGGCGGTCGGCGCGGGCTTGCTGGCGTACTCGGCGATGAACCGCTCGGTCAGCTCGCGCGCCTCTTCATCAGGTCGCTGGTGCATCGGCGACTTCATCAGGTATGAGCTGGGGCCATCGAGTTGGCCGCTGAGGCCGTGGTCGAGCGCCAGCTTGCAGCATCGCACCGCGTCGATGACGATTCCCGCCGAGTTCGGTGAATCCCAGACCTCGAGCTTGAGCTCGAGGTTGAGCGGCACGTCTCCGAACGCCTGGCCCTCCATGCGGATGTGGGCCCACTTGCGATCAGTCAGCCACGGGACGTAGTCGGAGGGACCGATGTAGACGTCCTCCTTCGGGAGGGTGTGGCCCATGATCGAGGTCACCGCGTTGGTCTTCGAGATCTTCTTCGATTCCAGGCGCTCGCGCTCGAGCATGTTGTAGAAGTCCATGTTGCCGCCGACGTTCAGCTGAGAGGTGCGCAGCATCTTGACCCCGCGCTCGTGGAACAGGCGAGCGAGGGTACGGTGAACGATCGTCGCGCCGACCTGCGACTTGATGTCGTCGCCGACGATCGGGACCCCCGCATTCTTGAAGCGCTTGTTCCAGTAAGCCTCGCGCGCGATGAAGACGGGGATGCAGTTGACGAATCCGCATCCGGCCTCGAGCACCTGCTCGACGTACCACTTCGTCGCTTGCTCGGATCCGACCGGGAGATAGGACACGACCACGTCGGTGCGTGTCTCCTTGAGGATCTCAACGATGTCTGCGGTCGGGCCCGGGGCCTTGACGATCTTCTCCTTGAGGTACTTGCCCAGACCGTCGTGGGTCATCCCGCGGTGGACTTCGATGCCCAGCTTCGGGACGTCGTCGACGAACTGCAAGGTGTTGTTCTGGCCCGAGAAGATTGCCTCCGAGAGGTCCTTCCCGACCTTGTCGACATCGATATCGAAGGCGGCAGCGAACTCGATGTCGCGCACGTGGTACCCGCCGAGATCGACATGCATGAGGCCTGGGACCTGCTCGAATACGGGCGCGTCCCGGTAGTACTGGACGCCTTGCACGAATGAGCTCGCGCAGTTGCCGACGCCGATGATGGCGACCCGTACCTTGTCGTCCTGGTAGCGCGCGGCGCCGTTGGTCGAACCATTGGTCTTGCTCACGATGAAGACTTCCCTTCACTAAGACGTCGCGGCGTGGGCGCCGCGGGCCCGGCACGCTGCGTGCCGACACCACGACCAAATGTAGTCCCCTGCCAGGAGTTGGTTACACGCTGCGCGCATTCAGCTCACGGCGCACGTGCAGGATTCGCTGCACCGTCGTCAGGACCGTCAGCACCGCGAGGACGTATACCGCCGGCGCCAAGAGCTCGAAATGGCCGAGCGAGGCGCCCCTGGCGAAGACCAGGCCCACGGAGAGGATCACGACCCTGACCGGGCGGGTGGCGAGCCCGACCTTGCAGGCGACGCCCAATGCCTCGGCCCGCGCCCGTGTGTAGGAGACCATCAGCGATCCGAGCACGCCGGCGACCACCGCGGCGACCGCCAACTCGTTGTGGCGCGCGGCGAAGTATGCGGCGACCGCGGTCAGCACGATCCCCTCCTCGAGCCGGTCGAGCGTTGAATCGAGGAACGCCCCGAACGGGGTGCCCTTGCCCGACATCCGTGAGTACCGTCCGTCGAGGGTGTCCATCACCGAACCGACGATGAACGCGATCCCGGCGAGGAAGAAGAGCCGCCCGACGACGAGCCCGGCCGCTGCGAGATTGAGCGTAAATCCGCTCAGCGAGATTGCGTTCGGCGTCAGCCGCGACTCGATCAGCCGCTCGCGCACGGACGCCGAAGTCTCCTGACTCCCGCGGCGCGAGGTCGTCGAGCGCGGCCGGCGGACGCGCTCAGTCTGCTCGGGCACCCACTACCCCGTCGCCGTGCTGACGGCCTCGGACGGTGGACCCCCGAACGACCAGGCCTGCGGGCGCGCGCGCGCGAGCAGGCGACCGGCAATCTGCATCGACACCGCAGCGGTGACCGCGCCGAGGAAGGCGTCGGTGAGGAAGTGATTGCCGGTGGCGACGACGACGAACGTGATCAACAGCGGATACAGCAGCCAGAGCGCCTTCAGCCACGGGCGCCGTACCAGCTTCGCCATCGGCCAGCCGACGAGGATCGCGAAGCAGACGTGGATCGACGGGACCGCGGCGTACAGGTTCAGCAGGGCCTTCACGGAATGGTCCTCAACCGTGAAGCCGGTGAACTGCCGGATCGAGTCGGTGAATCCCCACTCGGGCATCAGCCGCGGCGGCGCCGTCGGATATACGGCATAGCCGATCAGCGCGATCGCCATGGCGATCATGAACGAATTGCGCACGAAGCAGAACGAGTCGTGCCGCCGCGTGTAGAGGAAGATGAGCACGCCGACCGTGACGACATAGTGCATGTTCAGATAGATCCAGTCGGCTCCGTCCATCAGCCAGTGGACATTCGACGCCCAGGCCTGGATGCTCGGCTCCACGAACACATGGAGGGTGCGCTCCAAGTCGATGATCTTGGTTGCGTTCCAGGACGCCTTCGCGACGTCGTTGCCATCGACGAGCCCGCGCACGACTTGGTAGAGGGCATACGCACCCGCAAAGAGGAGGACCTGACGAACCGCGTCGCGCCGCCCGTGCGGGAGCGCCCGCGCCTCGAACGAACGAAGCTTTTGGCGCATACCAGCGCTAATGGTATCGAGACGGGAGTTCGGCCCCGCTACGCCGTGTTGGTGCAGCGGGGCGAGCGCGCCTGGATGCGGTCCAGCGCGAAGCGGATAACCAGTCGCACCGGGCCGGCGTGGCGCAACGTCAGGCGCGTGAAGCCGCCGTCGGGAGCGACGCATCCCGGGCCCCCGGACAGCGCCCAGTACGGCGTGAAGCGGACGCGAACGTACACGCTTCCGGCCGCGTGCGCGTCGATCGTCAGCGAATCGGGGCCGAGCGCACGCAGCGTCGCCGGCCCCTGAACGATCGAGGTCGGATCGGTGACCGCATAGACCCGCCAGTGGCGCGAGCGCCAGACGAGCCGCAGGTAGGGGAGCCCATGGTCGATCAGGGCCACCTCCTGCCGGGCCGAGTAGTCGAGCCTCGCGTCGGCGACCGCGACGAACCGGACCGCAAGCTGGCGAAGCCATGCGTGGTAGGCGGTCGCGGTCAGCCTCCGGTTGTAGAACAGCGCGTTGTCCTTGACGTCGAGCTGGCGCTCCCATCCGCGGGCCAGCGCGAAGCGCGGAGCGACCTCATACGCCTCCCAGTGGTCCTCGGTGAACGGGATCTCGACGCGGAACGGAGGGGTGGGCGGGGCCGCTTCACGGGCGAGGAAGGCATTGAGGGGGCGGTAGTAGGCGGCGGTGGTCGCAGGATCGGCCTCGGCCTGGGTCGCGTCGCTCACCGCGGCTTGCACCTGGATGTACACGAGCGGGACGAACAACACGAGCAGGGCGATCACTCGGCGCCGCCACAGCACCAGTGCGGCGAGCGGGCCGGCGACGAGCGTCCCCAGGCGTGCGGCGTTGCTGCCCACCGCGGTGGGGATCGCGTACGCGAGCAGGCAGCCGATCGTATACAGGATGACCCCGGCGCGCAGGGTCCATGCCCCCCGCGGTAGGAGCGCGAGCATGACCACAGCGATCACCAGGATCGGCCACAGCGTGGCGAAGGCGAACGGCTCGGTTCCACCTTCGGGGAAGACCACGGCGAGGATGACGACCGGGGCCAGGGAAGCGACGGCCATCGCGATACCGGCAATCGGGCCGGGCGGGGCGGCGGTGGGCGTGTCGGGCGCGGGGGTGGGCGGGCTGGGCGCGGGGGTCGGCATCTCTCGTCGCCGTCGGAGCCCGTGGTTCGCCCGCCATCCGGCTGCGTAGGCGAGGCCCGCGAGCGCCGTGAACAGCGCGGCCACCGGGCTCGCGAGCGCGGTGATGACGCAGAGGACGCTCGCGAGCCACGGGTGCCTCCGGCTGAGCGCGAGGACGGCGGCGATGCCCGCCAGCAGTCCGAGGGCAAACGTGAAGCGGCCGGTGAACAGATCGGTAACGGTGCCGGCAGCGAACCACAGTGCACCGAGCCAGGCGTCTTCGCCGAAGTGATCGCGTGCCAGGGGCTCGAACAGCGCAGCCGTGCCCACGGCAGCGACGGCGGCCGCGAGCCGTGGCCCGAGAGCGGCCCCGACGGGCGGGAACAGCACGCTGTAGCCCGGCGTGTGATGGCCCCCGTACCACCAGTTGCTCCAAATCCCGAAGCCCTCGGCATTGAACAGCTTGACCCGCGTCAGGGCATCGGCGAGGTCGAGGCTTCTCGGCGACCAGATCACGTACACAGCGGCGAGCGCAGCGGCGAGGACGGCGGGCGCGGCCCGCCGCTTCTCGAGGCGACCCGGCGTCACGACCGGCTCTGGTTCAGGAACGCTGCGACCCCCTCGATGACCTCGGGCCGGTCGAGCCACGGCCAGTGGCCGGCTTGTTCGATCACCTCCACCTTGGCTGTCGGGAGCCGCGCCGCGTAACGCCGTGCGAGCTCCGGTTCGAGCCAGGGATCGCGCTCCCCCCAGACGATCAGCGTCGGCATGTCGAGCTGTTCCAGCCCCGCGCCGGCGGCCGCGAGCCGCGACGGATCGCCGTCACGATACAGGCGCAGGATCGCACGCTGCGTGCCGTGATCGAACTGGTCCCAGACCGTCTTCAGCCGTGCGTCGGACCAGGCGTCGGGTTGCACGGACCCGCTCCGGAGCATGCGGGTGAGTATCCAGCGCGTCGTCACTCCCATCGTCAGCTCGCCGAGGCCGGGCCGTCGCCATGTGCGGGCGAGACGATGCCACTCGAAACCGTCGAGCAGCGGCGTTGCGTCACAGAGGACGAGGCGCTCGAGCCGATCGGGGTTGCGTTGCGCGAGCACGAGCCCGCTCGCAGCGCCCCAGTCGTGCGCGACAAGCTTCACCCGCCCGATGTCGAGCCGTGCGAGGAAGCGCTCGAGGAAATCGGCGTGGCCCGCGATCGAGTAGTCGAGGTGGCCGGACTTGCCCGAGCGCCCGAAGCCGGGCAGGTCCGGCGCGAGCCCTCCGGTGCGCTCGAGGAACGGGATCCAGTCGATCGAGCTCGTCGGCGCCCCATGCAGATACAGGACAGGATCACCTTCATAAGGCGAGCTGTGGTAGAAGACCGGTCCCTCGCCGAGCTCGATTGTGTGCTCGTCGACGTGCACGCGACGGCGAGGATAACGTCCCCAGCCTATGACCACGCTCTGTCTCGGAGAAGCGCTTGTCGACCTGATCTGCCGGCGGCCCGTCGACGGCCTCGGCGATGTCGATGCGCTCGTTCCGGCATTCGGGGGGGCGATCGCCAACGCGGCGATCGTCGCGGCACGTCACGGAGCCCGCATGGCGCTGGCCGGCGGCGCGGGCGCGGACGACTGGGGCGAGTGGCTCCGCGACCGCCTCGAGGACGAGGGCGTCGCTCTGGAGTGGTTCGAGCTCGTGCCGGGAGTCCCCACGCCGGTCGCCCTGGTGACCGTCGACCGGGCAGGCGAGCCGAGCTACCAGATCTACGGCGACGCGATCGCCACCGTCGTCCACGCCCTCAATTCGCGTGTCAACAAAGCCGTCGAGGTGTCGGACGCACTCTTCTTCGGCTCCAACACGCTCGTCGGTCAGGCGGAGCGCGAGGTGACGATGGAGGCGCGGAAGCTCGCCCTGCAGCTTGAACGCCCGGTGATTTTCGATGCCAACCTGCGGCTCGACCGCTGGTCCTCGCGCGCCGACGCGGCGGCGAGCGCGAATGCCTGTGTGCCGGGTGCCCTGCTCGTGCGCGTGAATCTGGCCGAGGCCGCGCTGATGACCGGCGAGGACGACCCCGAGCGCGCGGCGTCGGCGATCCTCAAGGCGGGCGCGCGGCTCGTAGTCATCAGCCTCGGCGGGCGCGGCGCGATCCTCCGCGGCGAGCTCGACGCCAACGCCCCGGGCGCCGACGTAGAGGTGGTGAGCACGGTTGGCGCCGGCGACGTGCTTACCGGCGTGCTCCTGGCGCGGCTTGCCGCCACGGGCTTCTACCCGCCGGCGGTCGCGGCTTCCCTGTCTCAAGCGGTCGACGAGGCGGGACGGGCATGCGAGCGATGGGGCGCCCTCGATTGAGCAGGGCCGCACGACCGGTCGTTCGGGCTCGCCCCAAACCCCCTCCCTGGAAGCGACCCACATCCCGCCGCGTCCGATCGATTCGCGACCGGCTGCGGGCTGTGTACGGAGTTCCGCTCGCGCCGCCGCACGGCCATCCGATCGCCGAGCTGGTCCTCACGGTCCTCTCCCAGAACACGAACGACCGCAACCGGGACGTCGCGTTCCTGCGCCTCCGCGACCGCTTCCCGGCCTGGGAGGGCGTCCGCGACGCGGCGGTGGAGGAGATCGAGGAAGCGATCAGGCCAGGCGGGATCTCGAAGGTGAAGTCGGCGCGGATCAAGGCGATCCTGACGGCGATCACGCACAACACGCCCGAGGACGAGTGCTCGCTCGACTGGCTGCCGAAGCTGAGCATCCCGGAGGCGCAGGCCTACCTGTGCTCACTTCCCGGCGTTGGGCGCAAGACCGCGGCCTGCGTGCTCCTGTTCGCGTTCGGGATGCGCGATGTCCCTGTCGACACTCATGTTTCGCGGGTCGGCACGCGGCTCGGCTTCTTTCGACGCGGCGCGCCCTTCGCAGAGCTCCACGACGAGATGCTCGCGCTCACTCCGCCCGGAGAGGAGCTGGAGCTCCATATCAACTTGCTCCGCCACGGCCGGCGCACCTGTCACGCGCGAGCTCCCGATTGCGTGGGATGCGCGCTCCGGCGAATGTGCCCGAGCGCGGGGACGTTTGGCGGGAGCTAACGGCATGCGCGCGGCTTCGGCGGCGCGCCCCGCGGGGCGCGCGGCCGCGCGCAGGTTGGGTCGGCGCGCCCCGCGGTCGCGCGCAGGTTGGGTCGGCGCGCCCCGCGGCCGCGCGCAGGTTGGGTCGGCGCGCCCCGCGGCACATCGTGGTCGGCTCTTGGTGGCCCGTTGTGCGCTTGCGGGGGAACCTGGTCGAGTAACGTGACTGTGAGTAGCGTTACTCGACCAGGTTCAGCGCGTGGGCCCGTGAGGTCGACGGTTCGGTATGGCTGCCTCGACGAGGGGCAGACCCTCGACCGCGCGCCCGGCACCCGGTCCCGCCCGGCGCCCGACCCGCCCGGCACCCGGTCCCGCCCGGCGCCCGACCCGCCCGGCGCCCGACCCGCCCGGCGCCCGACCCGCCCGGCACCCGGCCCCGCCCGGCACCCGACCCGCCCGGCACCCTCCGAGCGGCTCCGGACCGCCGACCCAAATCTGCTATAACTTCGCTTAGATTTTCACCGAAGAAGCTAGGTAGACAGGAGCTAAACAGACAATGGCAAAAACCATCGGAATCGACCTCGGTACGACAAACTCGTGCATGGCTGTGCTCGAGGGCGGCGAGCCGACGGTGATCGAGAACGCGGAAGGTGGCCGGACGACGCCGTCCGTCGTCGCGTTCACTTCGGGCGGCGAGCGCCTGGTCGGCACCGTCGCCAAGCGCCAGGCAGTCACCAACCCGACCAACACCGTCTTCTCGATCAAGCGCTTCATGGGTCGCAAGGAGGGCGAGGTTCGCGAGGAGGAGTCAATCGTCCCGTATAAGGTCGTGGCCGGCCCCGGCGGCGATGCGCGGGTCGAGGCTGGAGGCAAGCAGTACTCCCCGCCCGAGATCAGCGCGATGATCCTGCAGAAGCTGAAGGCGGACGCTGAGGCCTACCTCGGCGAGTCGGTCGACAGCGCGGTCATCACCGTTCCCGCGTACTTCAACGACGACCAGCGTCAGGCGACCAAGGACGCCGGCAAGATCGCCGGTCTCGACGTCAAGCGGATCATCAACGAGCCGACGGCCGCATCACTCGCGTACGGGCTCGACAAGGAGTCCGACCAGACGATCCTCGTCTTCGACCTTGGAGGCGGCACCTTCGACGTGTCCGTGCTCGAGATCGGCGACGGCGTGTTCGAGGTCAAGGCGACCGCGGGCGATAACCACCTCGGCGGCGACAACTTCGACAAGGCCGTCGTTGACTGGCTGGTTGCGGAGTTCAAGAAGTCCCAAGGCATCGACCTGAGCGTCGATGCGATGGCGCTGCAGCGCCTCTACGAGGCCGCCGAGAAGGCGAAGATCGAGCTCTCCACCACTCAGGAGACGCAGATCAACCTGCCCTTCATCACCGCGGACTCGAGCGGCCCTAAGCACCTCGACACCCGCCTCTCGCGGGCGAAGCTGACCGAGCTCACCTCGGCGCTGCTCGATCGCACGGTCGGCCCGGTCCGACAGGCGCTCGACGACGCGAAGGAGAAGGGCGCCGCCAAGATCGACCACGTCGTGATGGTCGGCGGGATGACCCGGATGCCTGCGGTGCAGGACAAGGTCAAGGAGCTCACCGGCAAGGACCCGCATCGCGGCGTCAACCCGGATGAGGTGGTCGCCGTCGGCGCCGCAATTCAGGCGGGCGTGCTGGCCGGCGACGTCAAGGACGTACTCCTGCTCGACGTCACCCCGCTGACGCTTGGGATTGAGACCAAGGGCGGCGTGATGACGAAGCTGATCGAGCGCAATACGACGATCCCCACTCGCAAGTCGGAGATCTTCTCGACGGCGGAGGACAACCAGCCGAGCGTGGAGATCCATGTGCTCCAGGGCGAGCGCGAGATGGCGGTATACAACAAGTCGCTCGGCAAGTTCCAGCTCACCGGAATTCCGCCGGCACCTCGCGGGATCCCTCAGATCGAGGTCGCCTTCGACATCGATGCCAACGGGATCCTGAGCGTGTCAGCCAAGGATCTCGGCACCGGCAAGGAACAGAAGATCGAGATCAAGGCGGGCTCGGGCCTTTCCGACGCCGAGATCAAGCGGATGGTCTCCGACGCCGAGACGCACGCGGATGATGACCGTCTGCAGCGCCAGCTCGCAGAGGCGCGCAATAACGCCGAGAACGCCGCTTACCAGTCGGAGCGACAGCTCAAGGACCTGGGTGACGCGGTCGACTCGACCTCGAAGGAGGAGATCGAGGCGGCGATCAAGGCGGTGCGTGAGGTTCTGACCTCAGACGACCCCGCTGACATCGACGCCAAGACCGACGCGCTCCACGCGTCGTTCCACAAGGTCTCCGAGGCCATGTACCAGCGCGCCCAGGAGGAGGCCGCGGCATCCGCCGGCGAGGACGGTGCCGCCTCGAGCAACGGCGCAAGTGCCGACGCCGAGGAGGAGGATGTCGTTGACGCCGAGGTCGTGGACGAGGGCAAGTAAATGGCCGCGGCGAATCGCGATCACGATCACGTCTCAGGTGGGGTGGCAGCCTCGGAGGCCGCCCCACCATCCGAGGCCGCTACGCAAGTGGCCTCGGATGGTGGCCCGCCCCCCGAGGCTGATGGCGCGCATGGTTCAGCGCCTTCGCCCGGGGAGGAGCGGGATGGACCGCCTCAAGTGTCTTCGCCCGGGGAGGAGCGGGATGGTCCTGCTGTCGCGCCCTCCCCTGAGCAGAAGCTCGAAGCCTCGGACGCCGAATTGATTCCCGAGGCTGACGAGCACCAGCATCCAGTCGAGCTCGACCTCGACGAGCTGCTGGTGCGGGCGGAGAAGGCGGACGAGTATCTCGCCCTTGCCCAGCGGACGAAGGCGGATTTCGAGAATTACCGGCGGCGAGTCGCTCGCGACGCGGCGGCTGCCCAGACGCGTGGCGTCAGCAAGCTCGCCCGCGAGCTCCTGCCCGCGATCGACAATCTCGATCGCGCATTGGCGGCAACGGACACGACGGCCACCGGAGAGCTCACGTCGGGGATCAAGCTCGTGTACGACGAGCTCGTCGCGGCGCTCGGCCGGGCCGGCATTGAGCCGTTCTCGCCCTTGGGAGAGCAGTTCGACCCGCAGCATCACGAGGCGGTCGCCCAGCAACCGCTCGCAGGGGCCGAGCCGGGAACGATTGTCGCGGTCTACCAGCGCGGCTACCGGCTCGGTGACGCCGTACTCCGGCCTGCCCGAGTCTCCGTCGCGGGGTAGCGCATGCCCCCCGCCAAGCCCGATTACTACAAGACCCTCGGGGTCGGTAAGAACGCGTCTGACGACGAGATCAAAAAGGCGTACCGGAAGCTCGCGCGGAAGTACCACCCGGACCGCAACGCTGGAGACAAGCAGGCCGAGGAGCGCTTCAAGCTGATCTCGCAGGCCCACGACGTGCTGTCCGACCCCGACAAGCGCAAGGACTACGACCGAGGCACGGGGCCGTTCGGAATCGGCGGGTCCGGTGGCTTCGACCCGAGCACGTTCGGCGGCTTCGGCGACATCCTCTCGAACCTGTTCGGCGGCGGCGGCGACGCTTCCGCCGGCGCGGGCCGCGGCGCCGGGACGAGGACGAGGACGCAGGCGCCGCGCGGGCGCGACCTCGAGACCGAGGTCTCGCTCTCCTTCCAGCAGGCGATCGACGGCGCCCAGGTACCGCTCGCCGTTCCGACCTCGCAGCCATGTCCGACCTGCCACGGCACCGGCGCCAAGCCGGGCACGAGCCCCAAGGTGTGCCCGGTCTGCAACGGCCGCGGGGTCGAGTCCCAGAGCCAAGGCATCTTTTCCATCTCGCAGCCGTGCTCGCGCTGCGGCGGCTCGGGGACGGTCATCGAGGAACCCTGCACGACCTGCGGTGGATCGGGTGCGCAGCGGAGTGTCAAGCGCCTGCGCGTCAACATTCCCGCGGGCGTCCGCGACGGAAGCCGGATCCGGCTCGCCGGTAAGGGCGAGTCGGGATCTCGCGGTAGTGAGGCGGGCGACCTCTACGTCATCACCCGGGTCAAAGACTCGACCGTCTTCAAGCGCTCCGGCGACAACCTCGAGGTCGAGGTTCCGCTGACGATTCCCGAGGCGATCCGTGGCGCCGTGATCGAGGTTCCCACGCTCCACGGGACCAAGCGCCTGCGCGTCCCGCACGGGACCAAGCACGGGACGGTCCAACGGCTCCGAGGCGAGGGCGCGCCGCGTCTGAGCGGCAAGGGAAACGGTGACATTCACTACCGATTCGTGATCGACGTGCCCGCGTCGCTTTCGCCTGAGGAGAGCGAGGTGGTCGACCGGCTGTCCGAGGTCATGAACGGAGATCCGCGTGCACGCCTGTTCGCGGACGCGAAGGCCGGCGTCTGATGGCCGTCCGCCGCGTTCGCACCACCCGCGTCGAGGTCTCGGCCGATCGCGGCGTGTTCATGATCTCGGTCGCCGCCGAGCTCGCCGAGATGCACCCGCAGACGCTGCGTATGTACGAGACGAGAGGACTGATCACCCCGAAGCGGTCTCCCAAGGGGACGCGCTTGTACTCGCGGGCGGACGTGGACCGGCTGCGCCGGATCCAGGAGCTGACCGCCGAAGTCGGCATGAACCTCGCCGGCGTCGAGCGCGTGTTCGAGCTCGAGGGTCAGCTCCGGTCGATGGCGCGCAAGGTGGACGCGCTCGAGTCGCGCGCGGCGGAGCTGACCGCGGAGGTCGAGCGGCTCGAGGAGCTACGACGGGAGCTGCGCGCGGAGATCGTTCCGTACGTCCGGGGTGGCGAGCTCGTTGCCCGCAAGGATCTGGAGCGCATGCGCGTCCGGATCGAGCGGCGTTAGCGCACGCCGGCCTCAGCCGTCGTCGTTCGCGCCGGCTATGCAAGGATCCGTTCCTGAGCGGTAGCTGCCGTTCTGGAGCTCGCCTTGGGGCTTGTCCCGGGGCGTAAGGAGGTAGACGACGCTGGGGTCGAGATATGTCAGGCGCTCCGCGGAGATCTCCTCTCTGCGGGCGCGGAGTGCGTCGGGGGGTGTCGGGCGCGTCGGGTGCGCGGGGCGCGTCGCGTGCGCTGTCGGCGTCGCGCGGGCTGTCGGCCTCGCGTGCGCCGTCGGCCTCGCGCGGGCTGTCGGTCTCGCGTGCGCTGTCGGTCTCGCGTGCGCTGTCGCCACCGCGTCCGCCGCCGTCCCCGCTGACCGTGCCGCCGCCACGTCTCCGCCTCCCGCCGTCGCTCACGCGACCAGGGTCGGCACTGCGCCCGCAGGGCAGTTGCTCCAGCTCGTGCTTCCGTTGAAGGTCGATGCCGTCGGGCTCGAGCGATTCGCCACCGCGGTCTCGACGCCCGGGTCGCCGCTCTACGGTCGTTATCTATCCGTAGCCGAGCTCGCGCGCCGCTTCGGCGCGTCGGCGGCGACGCGCGCGCGGGTGGTCGGGTACTTGTCTGCGAGCGGCGCACATAGCGTCAAGGTCGATGCGACGGGCATGCTTGCGGAGGCGACGGTGAGCGCCCGGCTTGCCGAGCGCCTGTTCAGCTCCTCGCTCGCCCGATTTCGGGCCGCAGACGACACCCACTTCATCGCCCCCGTGACGGCAACGACCATGCCGGCGCCGCTTCGTGGCCTGGTGGAAGGCGTCGTCGGGCTCGACACCGAGCCGCAGACCGGGCCACCGCGGCCGTCCCTCGCCGCGAACCCCGAGCCCTCGCACGTGACCTCGCCTGCCGCTGGCGCGCAAACGCCGTCCGCGCTCCCCCGCAGCGGCATGCCGACCGGCTGCCCCGACGGCGTGGCCGCGCAGGACGACAACAACCCCGGCTTCACGCCGAATCAATACGAGACGGCCTACGACTTCGGTCCGTTGTACCTGGCCGGCCTCTCGGGGCAGGGTCAACGTGTCGCGTTGATCGAGATCGATGGCTACAAGCTTTCTGACCTCACGAGCTTTGCACAGTGCTTCGGGCTGCGCGTGCCTGCGGTATCCGCCCACGCAGTGGGCGTGTCGCGGCTGCTCTCCCCCGGGGAGGAGGCGACGCTCGACCTCGAGGTGCTCGACGCGGCGGCACCCGGCCTCCAGGCGATCGACGTGTATGAGACCAAGTCCGACGCCGCCCACACCCTCGAGGCCTTCGCGGCCCCGCTCCAGAACCCCGCACGCAAGCCGCAGGTGATCTCGGCATCGCTCGGCTTGTGCGAGCCCGACGCGTACGTCGGCTCTGGCCGGGTGGGGATCGAGGCGTCCGAGCGGGTGCTCGAGATGGCGGCGGGGGCTGGCGTCAGCTTCCTGGCATCGAGCGGAGACGACGGCTCCTCCGACTGCGAAACCGCGGATGGCACGCCGATCGACACGCTGGCGGTCAACTATCCCGCGTCGTCCTGGTGGGTGACTGGGGTTGGCGGTACCAACCTCGAGTTGAACGCAGCCAACCAGATCGCCGGAGAGGACGTGTGGAACGACAGCTCGCTGGTACCCGCCGGGGGCGGCGGCGGGCTCAGCGCCCTGTTCAAGCGGCCGAGTTATCAGAACGGCGTCGTGCGAGCGAATGCACGCGCGGTTCCCGACGTGTCGATGCTCGCCGACCTCCTACCGGGGTACTCGATCTATTGCACCGCGTCGCCGGAATGCCTCGGCGAGGGCAATACCAATCCCTGGCAGACCGTGGGCGGCACCAGCGCCGGCACGCCGTTGCTCGCCGGCGGCGTCGCGATCGTCGACCAGATGCTTCGCGCGGCCCAACACGAGAACCTCGGATTGCTCAATCCGCTGCTCTACAAGCTTGGCGACTCGAGCTCCGCAGCCACGGTGTTCTACGACGTGATGGCGGGCGGCAACGACATCGGTCCCTACATTCCCGGAGGGACCGGGCTGTTGCTCGGATGCTGCACTGCCAAGCCCGGGTATGACGAGGCTTCGGGATGGGGCGGCGTGGCGATCGCGGGCTTCGCCACCCAGGCCCTCGAGCTGGTGCCGAAGATCGTCGAGTTCTCGCTCGCGCTTCCAAGGCGTCAGCGGCCGGTCGCACACCGCGAGCTGCTTGCGACAGTCTCCTGCTCGGCTGCCTGCTCGATCGGCGCATTCGCTGACGTGAGGATCGGGCGATCGAAACCGTTCGTGGTCGCCTCCAGGTTGCTCCACCGGCAATCGCAGGGCCGCAAGACGATCCCGATCAAGTTCTCCGCGAGGCAGCTGAGGACGCTCCGCGCCGCCCTCGCGCACAACAAGAAGATCTCCGCCACGGTCTTCGGCGCGCTCGTCGACAGCCTTGGGGCGATCCAGCAGCAGACGGCCGGCCGGACGCTGCGCATCAGCTCATAGGTCGGTCTGCCCCGGGCGTCGACGCCTCTGAGCCTGGGCCTTGCGGTCGGCGGCACCGCTTGTAAGCGCGGCCGTTATCTGTCATAATCTAAGTCACAGAGACTTAGATTTCACATCCGACAGAGGCCATATGCAACCCGATCGCTTTACGATTAAGTCCCAGGAGGCGCTCCAAGCCGCGCAGCGGCTGGCCGATGCGCGCCGCAACCCGCAGACAACTCCCGAGCATCTGCTCGCGGTGCTGCTGGAAGCCGATTCTGGCGTCGTTGTTCCCGTACTGCGCAAGCTCGGTGTCGAGCCTGGCGTCGTGCGCGAGGCAACGGGAGCCGCGCTTGACGGGCTGCCGAGGCTGACCGGAGACTCGAGGCCGGGGACGGCCGAGCTGGCCGCCGGCTCCGGTGAGCTTGTCCAGGTCCTGCGCACGGCTGAGAACGAGGCCCGCGCGTTGAGCGACGATTATGTGTCGACGGAGCACCTGCTGCTCGCGCTCGCGGCGCATCCTGGCAGGGCCGGGGAGGCGTTGCGCTCCAGTGGTGCGACACGCGAGGAACTGTTGAAGGCGGTCGCGGAGGTCCGCGGCCCTCACCGCGTCACCGACCAGGCCCCTGAGGAGAAGTTTCAGGCGCTCGAGCGCTTCGGTCGCGACCTGACCGAGGCCGCGGCCCAGGGCAAGCTCGACCCCGTGATCGGGCGCGACGATGAGATCCGGCGCGTGATCCAGGTCCTCTCCCGCCGGACCAAGAACAACCCGGTCCTGATTGGCGAGCCCGGCGTCGGCAAGACGGCGATCGCCGAGGGCCTCGCACAGCGAATCGTCGATGGCGACGTCCCCAGCGGCCTCCAGGACCGGCGCGTGATCGCGCTTGATATTGGCGCCCTGGTCGCCGGCTCGAAGTACCGCGGCGAGTTCGAGGACCGCCTCAAGGCGGTGCTCAAGGAGATCGCGGACGCCAAGGGCACGGTTGTCCTGTTCATCGATGAGCTGCACACGATCGTCGGCGCCGGTGCCGCCGAGGGCGCCGTTGACGCCGCCAATCTGCTCAAGCCGATGCTCGCTCGCGGCGAGCTGCGCGCGATCGGTGCGACTACGCTCGACGAGTATCGCAAGCACATCGAGAAGGACGCCGCGCTCGAGCGCCGCTTCCAGCCGGTGTTCGTCGGCGAGCCGTCCGTCGAGGATACGATCGCCATCCTCCGTGGGCTCAAGGAGCGCTACCAAGTCCACCACGGAGTCCGAATCCAGGACTCCGCGCTTGTCGCCGCGGCGACGCTCAGCCACCGCTACATCGCTGACCGCTTTCTGCCCGACAAGGCGATCGATCTGATCGACGAGGCCGCGGCGCGGATTCGTACCGAGATCGACTCCAAGCCGACCGAGATCGACGAGGTCGACCGCCACATCATGCAGCTCGAGATCGAGCTCGAGTCACTGGGCGACGACGACGATTCCGGGACGGTCGCCCGGCGCGAGCAGCTCGCGCGCGCGCTTGCCGAGGAGCGGGAGCGCTCGGCCGCGATGAACGCCGAATGGCAGCGAGAGAAGGAGACGATTGGCGCCGCCGCCGAGCTCGGAGAGCGGCTCGATCAGGCGCGGATCGAGCTCGAGCGCGCACAGCGCGAGTCTGACCTCGCCCGCGCCGCCGAGCTCCAGTACGGCACCATCCCCGACCTCGAGAAGGAGCTCGCCGTGGCTGAGGCCGCCGAGCAGGACAGTGCCGCGCCGAAGTTCCTCAAGGACCACGTCGACGCCGACGACGTCGCGGAGATCGTCGGCAAGTGGACCGGGATCCCGGTCTCGCGGATGCTCGAGGGCGAGATCGAGAAGCTCGTTCACATGGAGGACCGGCTGCATCAGCGCGTCATCGGTCAGGACGAAGCCGTTGAGGCGGTCTCCAGCGCGCTCAGGCGCTCGCGCGCCGGACTGCAGGACCCCAACCGTCCGATCGGCACCTTCCTGTTCCTCGGTCCGACCGGGGTCGGCAAGACCGAGCTCGCCCGCGCGCTCGCCGAATTCATGTTCGATTCCCAAGACGCGATGGTCCGGATCGACATGTCGGAGTACATGGAGAAGCACGCGGTCTCACGGCTCCTCGGCGCGCCCCCGGGTTACATCGGCTACGAGGAGGGCGGACAGCTGACCGAGGCCGTTCGTCGGCGCCCGTACTCGGTGGTGCTGCTGGACGAGATCGAGAAGGCCCACCCCGACGTGTTCAACACGCTCCTGCAGGTGATGGACGACGGCCGTCTGACAGACGGACAGGGGCGGACCGTGTCATTCAAGAACACGGTGCTGATCATGACCTCCAATATCCCTGGTGGCCGCGAGGGCGTCGAGGCCAGCTTCAAGCCGGAGTTCATCAACCGGCTCGATGACATCGTTGAGTTCCTTCCCCTCACCCGCGCGCAGATCGCCCGGATCGTCGACCTCCAGGTCGAGATCCTCGTCGCCCGCGTCCGCGAGCGTGGCATCGACGTCGAGCTGACCGACGAGGCACGGGTGCTGCTCGGCAATCTCGGCTACGACCCCACCTACGGAGCCCGCCCCCTCAAGCGCGTGATCCAGAAGCGGCTCGTCGACCGCCTCGCCCTAGCGATCCTCGAAGGTCGCTTCCAAGCCGGAGACACAGTACGAGTCGAAGCGGCGGACGGAGACCTCGTGCTCGAGCGAGCGACGCCGTCCGAGCCAGCTGGGCTTGATGCCGCCGAACGCTCTGAGGCCGCCTCGGGGGTCGACTCCGCGGCAATTGCGTAGCCGCTGTCCCGGCTCGCCCCGGAGCAGTGCCACAGCCCTGCCGCGGGCTGATGCCCGAGGCGGCCCGTAGCTATCCCACCTTGTACCGGATGACGACCCGTGGCACCGAGCTCGCCTGATACACCGAGTGCTTGTCGAACTGGAGCGTCCACACGCCGACCCCCGGCCTGAACGGGAACAGCTTCAGCGGCGCGGTCGACAGGTGCCCGCACGCGCCCGCCGCCGGTCCGAGGTATCGGCTCAGGCGCGACACGCCCTTGGGGCTCAGGTAGTGGAGATAAAGCGAGCCTCCCCGGCCCCAACCGAGCAGATGGAAGTCGACTTTCAGCGTCAACAGATTCCCGCTTGTGGGGCTGAAGGTCGCGGCCAGGCGCGAGACGCGGAACGTCGCGCCGGCGGAATGCTTTCCCTCGCGCACGACGAGTTGGTAGGAGTCCTCGCCGCTCGACCCCTTGCGCAGATGGCTGGGCACGCCGAAGGTCGCTGTGATTGCGCCCGTGGAGTCGGTCGTGCCACTCCCGAACGCCGAGCCATCGAGCCTCGCCGACCAGTGCGAGCTCGGATCGAACCCACTGCCGTGGAGCGTCGCCTGCTGGGCTGGCTGGTAGCACGCGTGGCTCAGGCGGATGGTGGCAGGCGCCGCCGTGGTCGCGCTGGCCGGGATCGCGAGCGCCGCCACCGCGGCTGCGCCTCCGGCCAGGGCGAGCGCCGCTGCGATCAGACGCTCGGTGTCCCGGCGCCTGGTCATCCGACTCGCACGACGATCTTCGCCACCGGCCCGGACGCATGCCTCGAGTAGCCAGGGTGAGTGTCGAGCTGGAGCGTCCAGGTGCCGTGCCCGGGGAGGAACGGGAACACTCGCCGCGCCTTCGTTCTCAGGTAGCCGCACTGGCCGCCGGTGTTACCGAGCGCGACGGTCACTTTCAGGTGCCCTCGCGGGCTCACATAATGGAGGTAGACCGGCCGCTGACTGCCCCCGAGGGCGAATCCCCACACCTGGAAGGGCGCCCGTAGCGAGGCCGCCGCTCCGCTCCCGGCGAGGATGCGAGCGCCCGCCGTGCGCGTGACGGTGAAGGTCGTGCGCGTCTGGCTCGTGCCGTCGCTGGCCACGAGGGCGTCGACCGCCTGCACGACGTTCGCGCCCAGGCCGCCGGGGCTGAGCGAGGCGGTGAAGCCACCGTCGGCATTGGTCGTGCTGATGCCGAAGTCGAGGCCGTCGAGCGCCACCTCGTACATCCGCGAGGCCGCGAAGCCACTGCCGGTGATCCCCACGGGCTGCCCCACGAGGTAGCAGCTCTGATTGGTAAGAAGGATCGGCGTTGCGCGCGCGCCCGCGGTCGCCACGGCCGCCGGGGCGAGCATGATCGCAATTGGAAGTAGGAGCTTGCGTACGCGCACGGTGGCCTTGCTGCCCAGTTAGTAACCCGGATGTTCCCCGATCGGAGCGGCGCGACGCAACCCGGCTGGCTCTCCGCGCGCCGGATCGGGTACAAACGCCCCTATAGGGACCGCAAACTGTCTAGGAGGGTGGCCGTGCCGACATACATCATGCTCTCGACGCTCACGCCCGAGGGCGTGCAGACGGTCAAAACCAACCCGTCGCGGATCCGCGAGGTGAACCGCGAGATCGAGCAGCTCGGCGCCACCGTCACGGCGCAATGGGCGACCCTCGGCCGCTTCGACTTCATCAATGTCGTCGAGGCGCCCGATGACAAGACGATGTCACGCGTATCGCTCGAGCTCGGGTCGCGCGGCACCGCCAAGTACGAGACCCTGATCGCGATCCCGGTGGACGAGTTCATCGGCGCTCTGTAGTGGCCGACCTGGCGCGCCCATGAGTCGGGTGCTGGTGATCGGGTCGGGCGGTCGCGAGCATGCGCTCGTGCACGCGCTCGCACGCTCGCCGCAGCGCCCCGAGCTGCTGTGCGCGCCCGGTAACGCCGGCATCGCCGGCGACGCCCGCCTGCTCGACGTGGCCGCCGATGATGTCGACGGGCTCGTCGCAGCCGCGGCCGCGGAGCTCGTCGATCTCGTCGTCGTCGGACCGGAGGCGGCGCTTGTCGCCGGCGTCGCCGACGCGCTTGCCGACGCGGGGATCAGGTGCTTCGGACCGGTCGCGGCCGTCTCCAGGCTCGAGGGGTCCAAGGCGTTCGCGAAAGAGATCATGGCGGCCGCGCGCGTCTCGACGGCGGCGTACCGAGTCGTCACCGATCCGGACTCCGGCATGGCTGCCGTGGAGCGCTATCCGGTCGTGATCAAGGCGGATGGGCTCGCGGCCGGGAAGGGCGTGATCATCGCGACCGACGAGGCGCAGGCCCGCGAGGCGTTCGAGCAGCTGCTGGTCGAGCACCGATTCGGCACCATCAGCGCTGTCGTCGAGGAGCACCTCGAAGGAGAGGAGCTGTCGCTGCTCGCCCTGTGCGACGGCGAGCGGGCAGTTCCCCTCGCATCGGCGCAGGACTACAAGCGGATCTTCGACGGCGACCAGGGACCGAACACCGGCGGAATGGGCTCCTACTCGCCGGTACCCGAGATCGACGACGCGGACGCCGCGGAGATCTGCGCCGCCGTCCACCAGCCGGTGCTCGATGAGCTGCGGCGGCGCGGCCTGCCGTTCCACGGCGTCCTCTACGCCGGCCTGATGCTCACGCCAGCGGGGCCGAAGGTGCTCGAGTTCAACGTCCGCTTCGGCGACCCAGAGACGCAGGCGATCCTGCCCCGCCTCGACTCGGATCTGCTCGAACTGCTGGACGCCGCGACGGTGCGCGGGGGACTCGCGGGCGTGCGGCTGGAGTGGTCCCCTAAGACGGCGGTGACGGTCGTGCTCGCGAGCGCCGGCTATCCCGCCTCGTCCTCGAGCGGTGACGTGATCCGTGGGCTCGACCATGTCCCGGCCGGCGTCCACGTGACGCATGCGGGCACGGCTCGGAGCGCGGCGGGCGAGCTCGTGACCGCGGGTGGGCGCGTGCTGAACGTGACCGCGCTTGGTCCCGAGGCGGCCGCCGCCCGCTCGGCCGCCTATGCTGCCGCCGACATGATCGATTTCTCGGGTAGACAGCTCCGGCGCGACATCGCGCTGCGGGCGGTGGCGAGCTCACCGTGACCGAGCAGCCGCCCCCAGCCCCCGCCGCGGAGGCCCCAGCGCCGGTCGTGGAGGCGCCCGCCGACGCCGTGGAGGCTGCCGCAGATGCCGAGGCGCAGCTCGAAGAGTTCGAGCTCGACCCGCCGAGCGTCGCCATCTTGATGGGCTCCAAGAGCGACCTGGCGACGATGGCGGCCGCCGAGACTGAGCTCGCAGAGCGCGGCATCCGCTCCGAGGTACGGATCATGTCGGCCCACCGGGAGCCCGATACGGTCGCCGAGTACGCGCGGGGCGCGAAGCTCCGCGGGCTGCGCGTGATCATCGCGGGTGCGGGCCTGTCCGCGGCGCTCCCCGGGGTCGTGGCCGCCCATACCGAGTTGCCCGTCATCGGCGTTCCGCTGACCAGCCGGACCTCGGTCGCCGGCGGCCTCGATGCGCTGCTGTCGGTCTCGCAGATGCCGCCGGGGGTCCCCGTTGCCTGCGTCGGAGTCGACAACGCACGCAACGCGGCGATCCTCGCCGCCCGCATCCTCGCCGCTTGAGCCTTCGAGCGCTCGAGCACTCGCGTCGGGGGGCAGCGTAGGCTGTGGCGGTGTTTTCGCGCACCGCCGCGTTGCGGAAGGAGATCGCTGACGCCATCCCTGAGCGGCCGTTCCACGTTGCGTTCTGGGACGGCACACGGCTGCTGTCGACCACCGGCGCCGGGCCGACGTTCCTCGTGCACTCACCACGCGCGGTCGCTCACGTGCTCCGGGCACCGGGCGAGCTTGGCCTCGGCCGTGCTTACGTCACCGGCGTCCTGGATGTCGACGACCTCGACGCTGCGATGCAGCTGGTGGAGGAGTGGCAAGAGCCCGAGATCGACGTCCGCGCACGATTGCGGCTGATGGCCGCCGCGGCGAGGGCGATGGGCATTGTTCGCCCGCCGCGGCGGCCCGCCTCCGAGCTCGTCCTCCGCGGCCCGCAGCACACCCCCGGTCGCGACGCCCGTGCGGTGCGCCACCACTACGACGTCGCCAACGAGTTCTTCGAGCTGTTCCTCGACCGTTCGATGACGTACTCGTGTGCGCTGTTCTCGACCGGCGCGCAGACGCTAGAAGCGGCGCAGGAGGCCAAGCTGGAGCTCGTCTGCACGAAACTCGCGCTCAACCCAGGCGATCGGATCCTCGACGTGGGTTGCGGCTGGGGGTCGTTCGCCATTCATGCAGCGACGCGGCACGACGTCTCTGTCGTGGGGATCACGCTGTCCGAGCCGCAGGCGCGCCTCGCCCGCGAGCGCGCAGCGGCGGCCGGGGTGTCGGACCGGGTGGACTTTCGGGTGATGGACTATCGCGAGCTCCCCGACGAGCGCTTCGACGCGATCGCGTCGATCGGGATGGTCGAGCACGTGGGGGCGAACCAGATCGACGCCTACGCGCGCACGCTCGCGCGCCTGCTCACCGCGGGCGGACGGCTGCTCAATCATGGGATCGCCTACCTCTCGCACGCGGACATCGATGCGGGCGACTTCTCCGAGCGATACGTCTGGCCCGACGCCGCACCACTCCAGCTCTCGCTGGTCCTGGGGGCGCTCGAGCGCGCAGGGTTCGTGACCCGGCACGTGGAGGACTTCCAGTCCGACTACGCTCGCACGCTGACCGAGTGGGCGGCGCGACTTGACGAGCACCTCGATGAGGCGCGGGCGCTCGTCGGCCCTCAGCGCCTGCGCGTCTGGCGGCTCTACCTCAGAGCGGCCCGGATCGGGTTCGAGACCGGGTTCACCTCGGTCTACCAGGCGCGGTGCGAGCTCGCGGCTGAGGCGGTCAGTCTGTGAGTCCCTTCTCGCGCAGCTCGCGCTGCGCGGCCTCGGTCTTGCGGAGTTGGTCGAGCTTCATGGCGCGGAGCACGCTCGGCGTCTTCGTGAACTGAATGTCGCGGTAATCGACGACTTGGATGTGGTTGCCCCAGGGGTCCCCGAAGTCGACCGAGCCCGAGGCCTGGACCGACACCCCGGCCTGCCGGAGCTCTCCGCGCACGGCCTCCTTGTCATCGACGACGAGTCCGAAATGCCTCGCTTGGTCAGGCGGCTGCACTCGTCCCGCGGCGATCGCGATGAACTGGTCGCCGAGATCGATGAACGCCATCTTCGCCCCCGCCCGACCGCGCAGCTCGAACTCGAAGAGACGCCCGTACCAGGCGAGCGCCTCGTCGACATCAACGACCTCGAGCGCGACATGGTTGATGCCGACGATTCGTGGCATGCCCGGCCTAGCTTCTCGTGCGCTGGTCGTTCATGGGCCGGCATTTACCCCAGTGCCGAGCGATCTACGTCTCGGGGTCCTCGGCGAAACCGCGAAAGCGCTCGGTCATCCGTGCATCCGGACTGTCGTGATCGCTCTGCTCGGCATCCGAGTCTGATGGCTTCGACTCTGGCTCGTCGGAGCGGAGCGTGGCGTTCGCCTGCTCGACCACGCTCGTCAAGTGATGACGCAGCTTCTCCTCGCTTCCTGCGTTTACGTCGCTGACGCGGACGGTCTGCTTCTTGACTCGCACCTCGCCCCAGTCGCGGCCGGCGAGCAGCCTGACCGTTGTCTCGAAGCTGTCCTTCCAATCCGGGGAAATCTTTCCCTCGAGGCCCACCGTGAGCTTCGCGTCCTTGACCTTCGCTGTCGCCCAGTTGAGTCTGACTTCGGCCATACGACTAGTCATACCCGGATTGACGAGAAATAAAGAGATCGAACCATATACCCTTCATCGCGTGAATCGAGTTCGATTTCTCGGTTTTCTCGCAGGGGCGCTGTTGTTCGTAGCGCTCGGCGCGCCATCGTCCGCGCTCGCGGGGACCTACATCTGGAACCTGGCGAACGACTTCAACACGTCCGCGCCCGCCAATCCCGACCCGGACCAGTACGGCGACACCCCGTGGAGCTACCAGGAGAGCAAGAGCGGAAGCGAGTCCCCGGGCGCCTTTTCCCTCCTCCCGAGGTACGCGGTCAGCGGAGGACTCGCGGAGTGGGGCGACCCGAACACGGGCGCGCTCGTCGGACTCAATTCGAGCACACGGCAGATCGTCGTCGACTCTGGGGTGACGCCGGGCCAGCTCGTCGCCGTCGGCTGGACGTCCCCGTTCAGCCAGCCGACGCCCGTGTCGGTCTACGTCTCGGTCAACGCCGATGCCGACTACCCGTTCGCGGCGTGCACCTCCTCCGTCGAGACCCAGAGCGGAGCTTCGTTCGCCTCTGGCGAGACGGTCAGTCCCGGAGGATCGATCTTCGTCACCGTCGACGCCGGCGTCGGTCTTCCGGGGGTCGGGGCGTGCGACGTCTCGCTCCAGATCGAGGCCAACGGAGCCATCCCCGCGGTCACCATCACGCAGCCTGTCCCGGGCTCGACGACCACCGCCGCCGAGCCGACGTTCTCGGGCGCCGCGGCCAACGGCTTCGGCGACGGCAGCCAGGTCACGCTCAACGTCTACTCGGGCGCCGCCGTGTCGGGCAAGCCCGTGCAGACGCTGCAAGTGGCGCGATCGGGCGCGACCTGGTCGGCGACGCTCGACTCGCCCCTCGCTGTCGGGACGTACACGGCGCAGGCGACGCAGAGTGATCTCGCGGGCGATGTCGGCTCCAGTGCGCCCGTCAAGTTCTCCGTCGCGCCCGCGAGCGTCGGAGCCAACGCGCCGCAGGTCACCCTGAACTCACCCGGCTCCCATCCCCTGACCACCTCGACTCCGACGCTCACCGGGACGGCAGGAACCGCTGCGAGCGACCAATCGTCCGTGGCCGTTGACGTCTTCGTCGGAGCGACCGCGAAGGGATCGCCGCTCCGCGCGCTGACGGCTCCGGTATCGACCTCAGGTCAATTCTCGGCCGCGGTCACCCCCGGGCTGGCCGACGGGACCTACACGGCGGTGGCGGTGCAGGATGGCCCCGGAGGGTCGATCGGCTCCAGCGCGCCGCAGACCTTCACCATCGACACCCAGGCTTCGGTGCTCACGCTGCTCCTGCCCACGAGGGGCTCGCGATCCGATGTCGCGCGGCCGGTGTTCTCGGGAGGCGCCGGCACGGCGGCCGGAGACTCGGGCATGATCGCCGTCTCGCTGTACAGGGGCACGAGGGCGGCCGGCAAGGCGCTCCGCACGTTGCACATTGCCGCCGCCGGCTCGACTTGGTCGGTGAGGTGGCCGGTCGCGCTGCGGCCGGCGGTATACACGGCGCGGGCATCGCAGAGCCAGGCCGCCGGCCGGGCGAAGCTGAGCTCGGCGCACACGTTCCGGATCCTGCTGCCGCCGCCGGTGATCGGCGGTGCGCTGACGATCGATGCGGCTGGTCGCGTGAGGCTGAAGATCGGCTGCGACGAGCCACCCGGTGACACCTGCTCGGGCAGCGTCCTCGTGCTCACTCAAGGCACGTACGAGCCGTTGCCGGGCGGCCCGGTCGGCCGCCTGACCGTCATGTTCGCCTACGTCAAGGTCGTCGGCGGACATGCTCTGACGATCACCCAGACGACACTGCCCCGGGTCACGGCGGCGCTCCGTCGCCACGCAAGCGTGCCGGTGACGATCTCCGCCAACCTGCTCCCGACGAACGGGAAGGCGATCCACGCCACGGCCCGCGAGAACCTGCAGCGCCTTGGTGCTTGAGGAGCACGAGACAGTGCTCGCGGCGGCCGCGGCGACGGGTCTGCTCCCGCGATAATCACCGATAGTGATCGACCGCTATACCAGGCCCGAGCTGGCTGAGGTCTGGTCCGACTACGCCCATTTCGAGGCGATGCGCCAGGTCGAGGTTGCGGCGTGCGAGGAGATGTCCGGCCCGACTCTCGCCGAGCTTGACGAGATCCGCGCCGCGAGCTTCACCGTCGTTGCCGTCGCCGAACGCGAGCGGGTCACGGACCATGACACCGCCGCGTTCGTGGACGTGCTCGCCAAGTCGGCAGGTACGGCCGGCCGCTGGATCCACTACGGGATCACGTCGAGCGACGTGCTCGATACGGGCCTCGCGCTCCAGCTCCGGCGCGTGGCCGAGCTCGTCCTGCCGGATAGCCGGCGTCTCGTGCAGGCCCTCGCGGCCCGCGCACGCGAGCACCGCCATACGCTCTGCGCCGGGCGTACGCACGGCATTCACGCCGAGCCGACGACGTTCGGGATCAAGCTCGCGGGTTTCGCGTTCGAGGCCGACCGCAACGCCCGCCGGCTCGAGCGAGCCTTCGCGCAGGCTTCGGTCGGGGCGATCTCGGGCGCCGTCGGCACCTACTCGTCGACCTCGCCGGAATTCGAGCAGCGCGTCCTGCTTCGGCTCGGCCTGGAGCGCGAGTCGGTCTCGACCCAGGTGGTGGCGCGCGACCGGCACGCGGAGCTGCTGCAGTCGGTCGCGCTCGCCGGGGCGGGGCTCGAGCGCTTCGCGACCGAGATCCGCCATCTCGCTCGGACGGAGGTCAGCGAGGTGCAGGAGCCTTTCGCCGCCGGCGCGAAGGGCTCGAGCGCAATGCCGCACAAGCGCAACCCGATCAAGTCCGAGCAGATCGCCGGCCTCGCCCGCGTGCTCCGCGGCAACGCCCTGGCCGCGCTCGAGAACGTCGCCCTGTGGCACGAGCGCGACATCTCACACTCCTCCGTCGAGCGCATCATCCTGCCCGACTCCACGATCCTCCTCGATCACCTCCAGCGCCGCGCGATAGCACTCGTCGAGGGCATGCTCGTCAACGAGCAGCGAATGCGCGAGAACCTCGAGCTCACCCACGGAGCCCTCTTCTCCCAACGCGTCCTCCTCGCGCTCGTCGAGACCGGGCTCACACGCGACGACGCCTACCGCGCCGTCCAGCGCCTAGCGCAGCTTGCGATCACCGAACAAATTCCCCTCCAAGACCTACTCGCCGTCGATCCCCAAGGGTCAAAGCTGGACCTGAAGGCGATCTTCGACTACGCCCACTTCATCCGCTACGCAGACGAGATCATCGACCGCCTCGACGCCATCGCCTAGCGAGAGCCCGCCAGCCGCCAGGCTCAAAAAGGGCGAGGCGCGGCCATGGGCCGACCCTCCTGGCGATCCACGGACGAAGGTCTAGGGACATCAGGGGGACGACGGGAAGCCGCCGCGCGTGACTTGCGTATGCGACTCTCGCGCGGCGGCTTCCCATCGTCCCCACGCGGTCCCAAAGCCCAATAAAACCGTCACCCCCACCCGCTAGGATCAAAACAGTGAACGCGCTCGCCGACCTCCCCCTGATCGCCTCGGGCAAGGTCCGCGAGATCTACGATCTCGACGAGACACTGCTGATCGTCGCCTCCGACCGGATCTCGACCTACGACGTGGTTCATCCGACCCCGATCCCCGACAAGGGCAAGGTTCTGACGGGGCTGTCGACGTTCTGGTTCGAGGGGACCGCCGGGATCGTCCCCAACCATCTGATCTCGGTCACTGACGGAGTCCCGCGCGAGGCACGGGGGCGCGGCATGGTTGTGCGACGTCTCGAGATGCTTCCGGTCGAGGCCGTCGTTCGCGGCTACCTCACGGGCTCGGGCTGGAAGGACTACCAGCGCACCGGCGGCGTGTGTGGGATCGCCCTGCCGGCCGGCCTGCGCGAGTCCGATCGCCTGCCCGAGCCGATCTTCACGCCGGCGACGAAAGCCGAGCTCGGCAGCCACGACGAGAACATCGACTTCGAGGGCGCCGCGAGGCTGATCGGCGACCGGGCACTTTCCGAGCGCTTGCGCGAGGTCTCGATCGCGCTCTACGAGCACGCGGCGGAGCGCGCCCGCGCGCGCGGGATCATCCTCGCCGACACGAAGTTCGAGCTCGGGCTCGATGCCCGGGGCGAGCTGACCCTGGGCGATGAGGCGCTGACGCCGGACTCCTCCCGCTTCTGGCCGGTCGAGGGCTACGAGCCCGGACGGTCGCAGCCGAGCTTCGACAAGCAGTTCGTGCGCGACTGGGCGTCGGGCACGGGCTGGGACCGCACGCCTCCGGCCCCGGCGATCCCCGCAGACGTCGTCCGGCGCACGCGCGCCAAGTACGTCGAGGCGTACGAGCTGATCACCGGCGAGCCCTTCGAAACGTGGCTGCGCCGCACCGAGGGCTGATGCGCGCGCGCGTCCTCGTCCGTCCCAAGGCGGGCATCCTCGACCCCCAGGGGCAGGCGGTCGAGCGCGCGCTGCCGGCGCTCGGCTTCGGCGGCGTCGCCAACGTTCGCGTCGGCCGCATGATCGAGCTCGACGTCGACGATCCCGACCGCCTGCCGGAGATGTGCGAGCGGCTGCTCTCGAACCCGCTGGTCGAGGAGTATGAGATCGTGGAATCGGTCGGCGCCGAAGCCCCCGTCGGCGCCGAAGCCATGGGCGCAGAAGTCGCGCAGGAGGCCAGGCCCTGATGAAATTCGGCATCGTCCGCTTTCCCGGGTCGTGCGACGACGTCGACGCGTTGCTCGCGGCGCAGCGCGTGGGGGAGGCGGTCATGCTCTGGCACGCCGACAGTGACCTCCAGGGCGTCGATGCGGTGATCGTCCCGGGCGGCTTCTCCTACGGGGACTATCTGCGAGCGGGCGCGATCGCCCGGTTTGCCCCGATGATGGAGGAGGTGGCGGAATTCGCGCGCGATGGAGGGCTCGTGCTGGGAATCTGCAACGGCTTCCAGGTCCTGTGCGAGGCGGGGCTGCTCCCGGGAGCGCTCCTGCCGAACATCTCGCTGCGCTTTGTGTGCCGTCAAGTGCGGCTCGATGTGATGAGCGAGTACAGCCCGTTCACGCGCGCATGCCCGCTCGGCGAGCCGTTGTCGATCCCGGTCAAGCACACCACGGGGCGTTACTACGCACCCGAGCACGGGCTCGCCGACACCCAGGTGCTGCTGCGCTACGCACCGGGGGAGAACCCCAACGGCTCCGATCGCGACATCGCCGGCGTGTGCAACGAGTCGGGCAACGTGTTCGGACTGATGCCCCACCCCGAGCACGCGGTCGATCCCCTCACGGGCTCGAGCGACGGCCTCGCGATCTTCGAGTCGATCAGAGCGCACGTTGCCGACCGCGTCGTTGCCTAGCAACCACAGCCACCGGAGCCGCCACCGCGATCTCGGACTCACCGACGTGGAGTACGAGCTGATCCTGGCGGTGCTCGGCCGCCACCCGAACGACCTCGAGCTGGCGATGTTCTCGCTGATGTGGTCCGAGCACTGCTCCTATAAGCATTCGAAGCGGCTCCTGCGCCGCCTCCCCACCGAAGGCCCCCACGTCCTCCTCGGGCCGGGCGAGAACGCCGGCGCCGTGGACGTCGGCGACGGCCTCGCGGTCGCGTTCAAGGTCGAATCGCACAATCACCCCTCAGCGGTCGAGCCGTTCCAAGGCGCCGCCACCGGCGTCGGGGGCATCCTCCGCGACGTGTTCGCGGTCGGCGCGCGGCCGATCGCCATCCTCGACTCGCTGCGCTTCGGCGAGCCCGCGGCCTCCGAGCGCTCGCGCTACCTGCTCGAGCGCGCGGTCGCCGGGATCGGCCACTACGGCAACTCGATCGGGGTCGCGACGGTCGGCGGCGAGATCTACTTCGATCAGGCCTACGAGCAGAACTGCCTGATCAACGCGATGTGCCTCGGCCTGGCTCCGCACGGCCGGCTGATCCGCAGCGCCGCGGTCGGCCCCGGCAACGTGCTCGTGCTCCTCGGCGCGCTGACCGGGCGCGACGGGATCGGCGGCGCCTCGGTGCTCGCGAGCGCCGAGTTCGGCGAGGGCGACGCGGACAAGCGACCCTCGGTCCAGATCGGTGATCCGTTCACCGAGAAGAAGCTGCTCGAATGCTGCCTCGAGCTCCTCGAGGACGACCTGCTCGTGTCGCTGCAGGATCTCGGCGCCGCCGGGCTGACCTCCGCGAGCGCCGAGATGGCGAGCAAGGGCGGCCTCGGCCTCGACCTTGACGTCGGACGCGTGCCGCTGCGCGAGCCGGGGATGGAGCCGTTCGAGGTGATGGTCTCCGAATCCCAGGAGCGGATGCTGTGCGTCGTGACCCCGGACCTTGTTCCGGACGTCATCGCGGTCTGTGATCGCTGGGAGGTCCTGTGCACTGAGATCGGCGCGGTCACCGACAACGGCCGCCTGCGCGTGCTCGACGGCGCCGAGGTGGTCGGCGATCTGCCGGTGGCGGCGCTCGTCGACGAATGCCCGATGTACAACCTCGAGCCCGAAGCCCCGATCGTCTCGCTCTACCCGTCGCCGGCGCCAGTGCTCGGCGGCGGGGAAACGCCGGCCGAGGTCTTGCTCGCGCTGCTCGGCTCGCCCAACCTCGCCTCGCGCCGCCCCGTGTTCGAGCAATACGACTGCATCGTCGGCTCGCGGACGGTACGCCGACCCGACGCGGCCGATGCGGCGGTCCTCGAGCTCCCAGGTGGCGCGGCGCTCGCGATCTCGATCGACGGGAACGGCCGACGCGTCGCCTGCGATCCACGGGCGGGGGCGGCGGAGGCCGTGTACGAGTGCTCGGCCAATCTGGCCTGCGTCGGGGCGGAGCCGCTCGGCCTGACCAACTGCCTGAACTTCGGCAACCCCGAGAAGCCGCACGTCGCCTGGCAGCTGGTGGAGGCCGTCGAGGGTCTGGCTCGGGCATGCGAGGCGCTCGGGGTGCCCGTCGTCGGCGGCAACGTCTCGCTCTACAACGAGGCGCCGACCGGCCCGATCTTGCCGACGCCGGTCGTGGGCATGGTCGGCCGGCTTCCCGATGCGTCACGCGCCGGCCAGATCGGTTTCACCAACGACGGCGATGCGATTGCCCTCGTCGGCCCCTTCGCTCCCTCATTGACGGGCTCCGAGCTGGCGAAGCTCCGCGGCGCCGCGCCGGCCGGCGACCTTCCGGTGATGGAGCCGGGAGCCGTCCGTGAAGCGCATGCGACGGTTCGGGACGCCGTCTGCGCCGGGGCGCTCTCAAGTGCACATGACATTGCTGAGGGCGGCCTCGCGGTAGCCCTGGCGGAATGCTGTGTCGCCGGCGGGATCGGCGCCCGGCTGAAGGTCAGGATCGACGATTGGGTGCGGGAGCTGTTCGGCGAGGCCCCCGGGTGTGCGTTCGTGGTGTCAGGTGCCGAGGAGGTCCTCGGGCCGCTCGGTCGGGTCATCGGACGCGTCGGCGGCGACACCCTCGTGATCCCCGGCGCCCTCGAGGTCGCAGTTTCCGAGCTTCGCGCCGTCAGAGATAACGGCCTACTCCAGTACGCTTCGTCTGCGGTGTGGTCCGAATGACCAATCCCATCGAAGATCGCGATGGACCGCGTGACGAGTGCGGCGTGTTCGGCATCTACGCGCCCGAGCGTGACGTTGCCCGCCTCGCGTACTTCGCGCTGTTCGCACTCCAGCATCGCGGACAGGAGTCGGCAGGGATCGCGACGGCCGCGCGCGGGGGGAACATCATGGCCTTGCGCGACCAGGGGCTGGTGGCGCAGGTGTTCGACGAGCACAAGCTTCGCTCGCTGCTCGGCGACCTGGCAATCGGACACGTCCGCTATTCGACCACGGGGTCCTCCGAGTGGGAGAACACGCAGCCGATCGTCCGCGGCGACCGCCGCGAGCTCGCCCTCGCACACAATGGCAATCTGATCAACGCCGTCGAGCTCCATACCGAGCTCCGCGAGCGGGGCGTCGCTTTCGCGTCGACGTCCGACTCGGAGATCATCGCGGCGCTGCTCGCGACGCATCCCGCGGCGCGGATCGAGGACGCGGTCGCGGACGTGCTGCCGCGGCTCAAAGGCGCCTTCTCGACGGTGGTGATGACCGATGACGCGATCGTTGCCTTCCGGGACCCGCACGGCCTGCGGCCGCTCGCGCTCGGGGTGCTGGACGGCGACGACGGGAAGCCCTCCTACACTGTTGCCAGCGAATCGTGCGCGTTCGACCTGATCGGCGCTCGCTACCTGCGCGAGGTCCAGCCGGGCGAGGTCCTCACACTGACCGAAGAGGGGCTCCGCACGCGCATCGTCGCGGGATCCGAGCGCCACGCGTTCTGCGTCTTCGAGTACATCTACTTCGCCCGCCCCGATTCGCGGATGGCGGGCACCGTGCTCCAGGTCGCCCGCGGGAGGATGGGCGAGAACCTGTGGCACGAGGCCCCTGTGGAGGCCGATCTCGTGATCCCCGTCCCGGACTCGGGCAACGCGGCGGCGCGCGGACTGGCCCGTGCCGCCGGGCTGCCCCAGGACGACGGCTTCATCAAGAACCGCTACGTCGCACGCACGTTTATCCAGCCCGGTCAGGAGCTGCGTAAGCAAGGACTGCGGCTGAAGTTCAACCCCCTGCCTGAGGTGGTGGCCGGGAAGCGGCTGATCGTCGTCGATGACTCGATCGTCCGTGGCAATACGACGCGCCAGATCGTCCAGATGCTCCGCGACGCCGGCGCTGCCGAGATCCATCTGCGGATCTCGGCGCCGCCGATCAAGCATCCCTGCCACTACGGCATCGACATGTCCACGCGCGAGGAGATGATCGCCCACGGCCGGACCGTCGAGGAGGTCGCGGCCGAGCTCGCCGCCGACTCGCTGCACTATCTCTCGCTCCAGGGCGTCTACGACGCGGTCGGCGCGACCCGTGAGACTCACTGCGACGCGTGCTTCACCGGCGAGTATCCGCTCGCCGGTACCGAGGAGGAGGCGAACGGGAAGTTCGCCTTCGAGTTGCCGCTGGTGCGGGCCTGAGGGCCGCCCGGCTCCGGGCCTGAGCGCCGGGGGCTGGGGGCCTGAACGGCGGTGGCTCCGGCCGGTGGCGACCGGCTTAGGAGCGTGACTTTCGGCTCGAGCGCGGATAGCATCGCCCGTGGGTGGAGGTCGCTATCCGAATGGCGGAAGTTCTCGGCGCGCTGTCGTTGATGACAGACCTGGGGTCCGGTGTGCCCTTCGAGAAGGGGCTTCGGACCTGTGTCGCGGCCTCGGCGCTCGCGGAGGCGCTCGAGCTCGAGCGCGCGGATCACCATGCGGTCTACTTCGCGGCGCTGCTCCGCTCGCTCGGCTGCACGGCACACGCGTCGGTGTTTGCCGAGATGTTCGACGATGATGTCGCCATCCAGCGCGAGCTGAAGACGCTCGATGTCGGCGACCCCGGAATGTTCTCCGCGCAGGCGGAGCGGTTTGCCACTTGGGCCGGGAACGAGCGCGCGCAGAACCTCTCGGCCCGCTTCGCGACGGTCCTGCCGGCGCAGGGGGCGGAACTGGGTCGCGGTGCGTGTGAGGTGAGCGCTGCGCTCGGCGCTCGGCTGGAGCTTCCCGAGGGGGCGATCGCCGCGCTGGATGAGGTGTATGAGCGCTACGACGGTCACGGCTTCCCGGCGGGTCATGCCGGTGACGATCTGACCATTGCCGTCCGCGTCGTGCATGTTGCCGAGCAGGCCGTGATGGCTCACTACGATGGTGGGCCCCAGGCGGCGGTGCACGAAGTGGCTCGCCGAGCGGGAGGCCACCTCGACCCCGACATCTGCGCGAGCTTCGCCGCCAACGTCGAGTCGATTCTCGGGGCGCTCGAGGCGCCCGACATGCTTGCTGCGGCGATCGCCAGCGAGCCGGCGCCTCCGATCACCGCTCCCGCCGGCAACCTGGACCGTGTGTGCTCGGCCTTCGCGAGCTTCGCCGACCTGAAGGGACGATTCCTGCTCGGTCATTCCGAGCATGTCGCGCGACTCGCGGACCGCGCGGCGGCTCTGCTCGGATACGACGACGTCGTCCGCGCGAGGTTGCGCGCAGCCGCGCTCCTGCTCGACATCGGTCGGGTCGGTGTCTCCAGTGCGGTCTGGGATCGACCGAGCCAGCTTGGCCCCGTGGAGTGGGAGCGCGTGCGGCTGCACTCCTATTGGACCGAGCGGATGCTCATGCGCTGCCCCGCGCTCGAGCGGCTTGGACCGCTCGCGGCGGCGCACCACGAGCGCCTGGATGGCAGCGGTTACCATCGCGCGGCACGGGGCAGTGAGCTCTCGAGCGGCGGTCGGCTGCTCGCGGCGGCGGACGTGCTCGCGGCGATGACGGAGGCACGCCCGTACCGTGCGGCGCACTCGCGTTCTGATGCTGCACGTGCTCTGCAGGACGAGGTTCTCTCTGGTTGTCTCGACGCCGAGGCCGTGGGTGCGGTCATCGAGGCAGCCGGGCTGCCGCGCCGACGAACGGCGTGGCCGAATGAGCTCACCGATCGCGAGGTCGAGGTGCTGCGCGTGCTCGCCCGCGGACTCGGGAATCGCGAGATCGCCGAAGCGCTCGTGCTCTCACCGCGCACCGTCCAGCACCATCTGGCGAGCGTGTACGACAAAATCGATCTCCATACGCGGGCGGGCGCGGCGGTGTTTGCGATCGAGCACGGCCTCGTTCCCGCGGCCCCCGATGTTTAGGCCGTTTGGCCGATGCGCCGCCGCGAGGCGGACGCGCATGCTGTGCGACATGACGGGGATCGCCATACCCGATGAGACACTTGATCTCAGCGGTCTCGGCGCCCGAGTGGTTCTGCGACCGACCGGCGCAGACTGCGGGGACGGCGACCTGACCTTCGATGTGATCGGGCGTCCGCGCGGGTTCGTCACGTACCCACATGTGCACGTCGGTCAGGTCGAGACGCATGAGGTGATCAGCGGCGAGATGCGCCTCGACCTGGACGGGCGCACGCATCTGCTGCGCGCCGGCGACCGGATGGAGGTACCCGCCGGAATGGCCCATCGCCAGGTGCCGGGCGGCGTGGGACCGGGGCACGTGCGGGTCACGGTGAGCCCGGCGGGGCGAACCGAGAAGTTCCTCCGATACGTCGCGGAAATGTCCATGGGGGGCAACTTCAACCGTGCGGGCCTGCCTCGCCCGGTCGCCGGGGCGCGACTGATCCGCGATTTCGGCGAGGCGGGACACGCCGCCTTTCCGCCTGTTGCCGTGCAGCGCCTCGCCGCGAGGACGATCCTTGCCGTCTCTGCTCCGGGGCCGGCCCTACGGGCATTGCGTGCGGTGGGAGCCCGTCGGCTGTGGCGGGAGTACGCGTTCACCGACGAGTGGGACGTCGCCGCGCCGCCGCGCGGAGTCTACGAGGTACTGCTCGACGCTCGCACCTACCCGCAGTGGTGGCGACCGGTCTACATCGGCACCGACACCGACGGTCCTCCTGTCGTCGGCAGCATCGCCCATCAGCACTTCAAGGGACGACTCCCGTACCACCTGCGAACCCGTTCACAGCTCGTGCGCGTGGAGCCGCCGGCGCTGATCGAGGCCGAGATCGACGGCGACCTGCGCGGTCGCGGCGTCTGGACGCTCACGCCCACGGCCTCCGGCACGCATCTTCGCTTCGACTGGACCGTGCACGCCGATCGACGGCTGTTGCGTGTCCTCACGCCCGTCCTGCGACCCGCATTGCGTTTCAACCACAGCTGGGCGATCGCGCGGGCGATCGACGGTCTCGAGCCCTACGTCCTGTCCCGGCCACCGGCTCTCGACGGCGACGGCGCGGCAGCGTCCATCAGCCAGAACCGAGCCGAGGTCGCAACATGACGCCCGAGCGTGTGATGAGCGCGGCGAGCGACCACGAAACACCCGCCACACGACCCGCCAGGAGGTTCGATGTCTGCCAGCAATGAGGCGCTCGTGCGCCGCTTCTTCGAAGAATTCTGCAACGACCGCCGCGGCGATGTCGCCGATGAGCTGATCGCCGCGGACTATGTCTCACATGGGCCGCAGGCGCCGCAGGCGGAAGGCCCCGACGGCGTCCGCGAACGGGTCGGTCTCTACCAGGAGGCTGTCGACGGCCACTGGACTGTGGAGGAGATCATGTCGGCCGGCGATCGCGTCGTCGCTCGCTGGACGGGAACCGGGACCCATCGCGGTGAGCTCATGGGCATCGACGCGACCGGTAAGCCGATCTCCGTCGATGCGATCTCGGTGTTTCGGATCGAGAACGGGAAGATCGCCGAGGAATGGACGGTCTGGGACGCGCTGGGCCTGCTCCAGCAGGTCGGCGCGGTGCCCGCCCCCACGGCCTGATCGATCCCGGTCGACACGTGATGCCCGACCGCCTCGCGGGCATGGGGGGCACGAGCGCGACCGGACCTGAGCCGCCGACCGCGCCGCTATCTTCGGGGCCGATGATCGACGCTCGCGCGGCGCTGCACAGCAACTTCGGTTTTCAGGACTTCAGGCCGGGCCAGGCGGAGGCCGTCGCCGCGGCGCTCGGCGATCGTGACGCGCTCGTCGTCATGCCCACCGGGTCGGGAAAGTCGCTGTGCTACCAGCTGCCGGCGTTGATCCGCGACGACCTGACGATCGTGGTCTCACCGCTCGTGTCGCTGATGCAGGACCAGGTGGAGAGCCTTGAGCGAATCGCCCCGGGGCGGGTCGCGATGGTCAACGCCCAGCGCGGTGCGGCGGCCAACGCGCGGACCCTCGAGCGGGCCGTGCAGGGGGAGGTCAGCCTGCTCTATCTCGCCCCCGAGAGGTTTGCTTCGCCGGGCTTCGTGCAGGAGCTCCGGCGGGCGCGGATCGGCCTGTTCGTGGTCGACGAGGCGCACTGCGTCTCCCAGTGGGGACACGACTTCCGGCCCGAGTACTTCCGCCTCGCCGACGCCGCCCGCCACCTCGAGGCGCACGCAATCATGGCGCTGACCGCGACGGCGACGCCGCCCGTCGCCCTCGACATCGCCCGGCGCCTGCGGCTGCGCGTCCCGGTCAACGTCACGACCGGCTTCGATCGACCGAACCTCGGCTTCGCGGTCGTCCCGTGCGCGACGGACGCCGACCGCCGGCGCCGGCTCGTCGCCGCGCTGGGGGTAGCCGATGCCCTGCCCGCGATCGTCTACGCCGGCACCCGAAGCGCGTGTGAGTCGGTGGCCGGGCTGCTGCGGGGCGCGCTCGGGCTTGGCGCGGAGGTGGTCGTCTACCACGCCGGACTCGATCGGGAGCGTCGCGCAGCGGCGCAGCGGCGCTTCATGGACGGCGAGGCAAGGATCGTGGTGGCGACCAACGCGTTCGGCATGGGCGTCGACAAGTCCGACGTGCGCACGGTCTGTCATACGTCCGTGCCCCAATCGCTCGAGGCCTATTACCAGGAGGCAGGACGCGCCGGCCGTGACGGAGCGCCTGCGCGGTGCCTGCTCTTCAGCGCTCAGAAGGACAAGGGGCTGCACGTCTTCTTCATCGAGCGGGGGCGGGTCGCGGATTGGGCCTTCGAGCGCGTGTGGAGACGGCTGAGCAGCGCGGGTCAGAACGGGCGCTACGACGTCTCGCTCGCCGAGCTTGCCGCGGTCGCCGACGGCGACGGACGCGGAGACGAGGATCATGCGCGGGCGATCCTCGGCCACCTCGTGCGCGCGCAGGTGATCGAGCCCTCCCCGGCGCCGCCGGATCGTGCCGCCGGGAGGCTGCGGGCTGACTGGGACCGTCGCGCATACGCCGCGTGCCGTTCCTCGGCGAACGACGCAGAGCGCGTCCGCTGGCGGCAATATCGCGCCGTCTGGGACTTTGTCGAGCGGGGTCGCTGCCGGCGGACCTCGATCCTGCGTCATTTCGGCGACGGCGCCGACCCCGCGCCGGTGGTGCCGTGTTGCGACGTGTGCGAACCGCAGCTCGTGCTCCCGCCCGAGCCGGAGCCGCTGCGCCCGCACGCGGACGCGCCGGGTCGGGTCGCCGGTCCGCGTCGGCGCCTCGCGGTGGCGCGGAGGGGGGCCGCCGGTCCGGCTGGGCGCGTCGCGGTGGCGCGGGCGGGGGCTGCCGGTCCCGGAGGGCGAGGCGCTCGCCGGGCTCCGGCCGAGGCACCGGCCACGGCAACGGGGCTCGATGCCGCCATCCTCGAGGTCGTCCGAGCGGCGACCCCGCCCGTGGGGCGTACCCGCGCGGTCGAGATCCTTCGCGGCGGGCGCTCCAAGGTCATCGGCCAATACTCCTACGATGCGCTCCGTGAGTACGGAGCGTTCGCGCACCTGCACGCCGCGGATGTCATGCATCGCGTCGACGCAATGCTCCAGGCCGGCTCCCTGCGCTCGACGGGCGGACGCTTCCCCAAGCTCACGGCCGCATGAGGGTTGCCGTCCTCGTCTCGGGTACGGGGACGAACCTGCAGGCGCTGCTCGACGAGGTCCACGGTCACGAGGGGATAGCGATCGTCGCGGTTGCGTCGAATCGACCCGACGCGATCGCGCTCGAGCGAGCTGCGCAGGCCGGTGTGGCCGCCTCGGTGTTCCCGCTCGAGGAGCACTCGGACCGCGACGAGCGCGACGCCGCGATCGCCGATTGGCTCGTGGAGCGAGGAGCGGAGTTGATCGTTCTCGCCGGCTACATGCAGCTCCTGAGCCCGGGGTTCCTGGCGCGCTTTCCCAATCGCGTGATCAACGTCCATCCCGCTCTGCTGCCGGCCTTCCCCGGGATCCACGCCGTCGAGCAGGCGGTGCGCTACGGGGTGAAGGTGTTCGGTGTCACCGTCCACTTCGTCGACGGGGGTGTCGACACTGGGCCGGTGATCCTTCAGCAGGCGATCGAGGTCACTGATGCCCGTGATCCCAAGCAGGTGCTCGAGCTCCTGCGCCCGATCGAGCACGCGCTCCTCACCGAGGCGGTCCGGTTGATCGCCCGCAGCGCCGTCTCGTTCGATCCTGCCAACCCGCGCAGGGTCATCGTAGGTCGGTAAAGTCGAGCGGTCGTGAACGACGGAACCGAGCTGAGGAGCACCACTCCTCCCGTTGGGGCCGGCGAGGCACGGATCGCGCGCGCGGTCCTGTCTGTCTCGGACAAGACGGGAATCGTCGAGTTCGCCCGCGGCCTGCACGAGCTGGGAATCGAGATCGTCTCGACCGGGGGAACGGCGCGCACGCTCACCGAGGCGGGCGTGCCGCTGCGCGCAATCTCTGAGTTCACCGGCTTTCCCGAGATCATGGACGGCCGCGTCAAGACGCTCCACCCCAATCTCTACGCCGGACTCCTCGCTGTGCGCTCCGACGCCTCGCATATCCAGGCCGCCGACGAGCACGATGTGGAGTTCGTCGACCTGGTCGCTGTGAACCTCTATCCGTTCGAGCGCACGGCAGCGCAGCGCGGGGTCTCGGAGTCCGAGGTGATCGAGAACATCGACATCGGCGGCCCGACGATGATCCGCGCCGCGGCGAAGAACTTCGCCTTTGCGGCGCCGGTCGTCAGCCCGGCGAGCTACGACGCCATCCTGGCGGAGCTGCGCGAGTCAGACGGGCGCCTCTCACTCACGACACGCGAGAGTCTGGCCGCGGAGGCATTTGCGTACACGGCCCGCTACGACACCGCGATCACGCGCTGGTTCCAGGAGAAGCGCGAGGACTTCCCGTCCCTGTTCGTGCGCGCCTACGAGAAGGAGCTCGACCTCCCCTACGGCGAGAATCCACATCAGCGAGCCGCTTACTACTCGCAGGTCGGTGCGCGTGTGCACGTGCTCTCGATGGTGAGCCAGCTGGGTGGCAAGGAGCTCTCGTTCAATAATCTGCTCGACCTCGACGCGGCACGTCTACTGATCGGGGAGTTCCGGGTCCCCGCCTGCGTGATCATCAAACATGGCAACCCCTGCGGCGCTGCCGTCAGCACCACCGCCATCGAGGCGTACGAGCGCGCGTTCGCGTGCGATCCGATGTCGGCGTTCGGCGGCGTCGTCTGCCTCAACCGTCCCGTCGACGGGCCGCTCGCCAAGGAGCTCGCGAAGCAGTTCATCGAGGTCCTGTTCGCTCCCGCCTACACGGAGGAAGCGCTCGAGATCCTGTCCCAGAAACCGAACATGCGCATCCTCCGCGACCAGGAGCGACGTACCGTCGGCCAGCTGGAACCGAGTATGCGTCAGGTGATCGGTGGCATGCTCGTCCAGGACCGCGACGCCAATCTCGAGGAGGTCGGCGAGACTCAGGTGGTCACGCGGCGGCGCCCGACCGAGGCAGAGCGCAGCGAGCTCTCGTTCGCGTGGAAGGTCTGCAAGCACGTGCGCTCGAACGCGATCGTGCTGAGCAAGGACCTCGCGACGGTCGGCGTCGGCGCCGGTCAGATGAGCCGCGTCGATTCGGTCCGGCTCGCGATCGAGAAGGCTCGGTCGGATCTCCGCGGCGCGGTGCTGGCGTCGGACGCCTACTTCCCGTTCCCCGACGGGCCGCAGATCGCGATCGAGGCGGGGATCACGGCGATCATCCAGCCCGGCGGCTCGGTTCGGGACCATGAGGTCATCGAGGCGGCTGATGCCGCTGGGATCACGATGCTGTTCACGAGCCGGCGCCACTTCAGGCATTGATCGAGTCGGGGCGTTGACCAAGATCCAGCGACTCGCCGGCGATCCCGCCTCGCCCTGGGAGGAGCCGTTCGGCTTCAGCCGCATCGTCCGCGCGGGTCAGCTGGTGATCATCGGCGGCACCACCTCGGTTGACGGCAACGGCATGGTGCTCGGGCGCACGCCCTACGAGCAGGCGGTCGAGATCTTCGGCAAGGTCGGACACGAACTGCCGCGCGTCGGCGCGCGGAGGGAGGACGTTGTGCTGACGCGAATCTACGTCACCGACATCTCACGCGCAGACGAGGTGGGGCGGGCACACGGCGAGTTTTTCGAGGACGCCCGCCCGGTGATGACGATGGTCGAGGTTACGGCGCTGATCGACCCGCGGATGCTCGTCGAGATCGAGGTCGTGGCGCAGCTTGCGGGCGCCGACTGAGCGCCACTGGCGGGCACGAGCCTAGCGGGCGCCGCGGGCGCTGTCGCGGCACCGCCGTCGTGCGGACCGCTGCCGAGATCGGGCGCCAGAGTCGGCCGCGGTCGTAGACTTCTGGGCCCGCCCCCATGGTGTAGAGGTAAGCACGCCAGCCTTTCACGCTGGTAGCGGGGGTTCGATTCCCCCTGGGGGTACTGACTGGCGCCCAGCGGTGCCCCGACAGCTGTGTGTCGGGGTCGCTCCGCGCTCGGCCGACACCGCCGTGCGCGGAGCGAGCAGTCGGATCGTCGGGGGAGCGCCTAGCATGGCGAAGCCCCCGTAGCTCAACTGGCTCGAGCAACCGCCTTTTAAGCGGTGGGATGAGGGTTCGAGTCCCTCCGGGGGCATGTATCTCCGGTGGCCCTCGGCGAGACCGAGCCCTCAGCGCGGCTGTGGCCCTCGGGCCGTGGGTGCTCTCGTCCGCGGCGTCGGAACCTTGAACAGGCCACCGACTCGAGCCGCGAACATGATGTCCCCGCCGAGCGCCATCTTGCCGCCGAAGTACGCGCGCATTGGATCGAGAGTACCGGTGGTCAGCTTCAAGAAGTCGACGGCGTCGATCGTGATCGTGAGGATGGGAGGCTCGCCGCTCGATCCCCGGACGGTGCGCGCCCGTCCGTCGGCGATCAGGAGCCTGAAGTCGTCAGTCCCCCCGTCCCGGCGGCCTGCGATGCGCCAGAGCACTGCCGCATTCATGCCGGCAGCGCGCCCGCGGTCGAGCTGGTGCGGCATCTGCCAGAAGACGCCTTCGAGGATCGCCCGTCGCGCTGGACTGCGCATCACCCGCTCGAGCCGTGCATCGGGCGTCTCGTCAACCAGCCGCACAAACCGATCGGCGAACCGTGCCGGGGCGCGCGCCAGGCCGCGGCCGGCCGCGGCGATCAACGGATGCGGGTCGCGCCTCGAACCATCCATCCCGGCGATGCTACCCGTCCATATCCGCGACGGCGCCGGGCCCCATCAGCACCGCCATCGCTCACGGAACCTTCCGAAGAACGATCGCGTTACTCGCTGCCCAGTACCATGCTTCGCCGTCCGGGCGGTTAGCTCAGCTGGTAGAGCGCCTGCCTTACAAGCAGGAAGTCGGCGGTTCGAGCCCGTCACCGCCCACTGGAGAAGTCGCTGGAAACAGCCGGGTTCTGCAGATCGACTGGTGGTCGAGGAGATGGTCTGTGTTCCCCACGGATGTTCCCCACGCCCGGGCGATCGTCCCAAACGTGAGACAAGCAGCGCCAGCGACCAGGCTTGCTTCTCCTCGTGACGGCCCTGTCGGCGTGGCTGTTGCGTTGCGGCATATGTGGAGCTATCTGCCCCCGCGCGACGATGTGGCCGCAGGCGAATGCAGCAGAGCGGCGAGCCCTGCCGGCCCGAAACAACCGGGGCTTCTCCATCCACGACAGCACGAGGCGCATCGGCAAGGCCGCCCGCCCAGGTCTCAACTTCTGCTTTGGGCAACGGGAGCGGAGGCCGGCCATACACTTCCCGGCTGGCGACCAAGCGGGAGCACAATGCCCGCGAGCGTCGCCGTTAGCTGATCGTTGCCGTGGCGACGTGGTACAGGTCCGAGCCCTGGTCGGGTCGTTGCGGCGGCGTGAAGTAGCGCTCGCCGGCCTGGCGCGTCGAGAGATCGCTCACGAGGCAGAACCCGTGCGTGCGCAGGTAGTCGTGCAGACCTGCTGGGGACAGGCCGGAGATCCAGGGCTCGTCCCGGTTGGCGGTGCCGTGCATCCATCTGGCGGCTTCGGGGAATCGATCGTGCTCGCCGCTCACCACGGCGTCGTCGACGTAGGTGAACACCAGCGTGTCGTCTTGGCGTCCCGCGTGGTGGATCGCTGACAGCGTCTTGTCGACGGCCTCCAAGGACAGATATTGGGTCACGCCCTCCCAGAGAAACATGCTCCGCTGAGCAGGCTGATAGCCGGAGGCGATCAGAGCGGCGGTGAGGTCGTCGCGCTCGAAGTCGACCGCGACGTACCTTGGCGCCGTCGCCGCGGATAGCTCGGCGCGGGCGAGGACAGCCCGCTTGTCAGCCTGGGTATTGGGGTGGTCGACCTCATAGACCGCGCGGTCCGATAGACAGTCCAGACGGTGCGCACGTGTGTCGTAGCCAGCGCCGAGGATCACCAGCTGGTCGATCGACGGTGCCACTTCGCCGATGAGATCGTCGATCAGCTTGGTGCGAGCGATCGCGGAGGCTCGGGGCCCGGGACCACCGACGAGGTCATAGATCGCCTCGATCGCACGACGCACGACGACGAACCGGGCGCCCCACAGCGCGACGCGCCACGCGGGCGAGACGAACCGCTCGGCGAGGGCGTCGTAGAACAGCCTCGTCTGAGCGGGCCGCGCTGACTCCAGGCCGCGCTGGACGGCCATCAGCCGCGCCGTTCGGCTCGGTCGAGCGACGTGGTTCTGTCCGTCAGCAATCATCGGACAGATAAGTGTATGCCATATACTTATCGTTGTGGGTCGACCGGCTCGAATCGATCGCGTGCGCGTCCTGTCAGAAGCTCTCGCGCTTGCCGACGAGCGCGAGCTCGACGCGGTCACGATGGCCGCGCTCGCCCAACGCCTAGGCGTGACGACGATGGCGCTCTACCGGCACGTCACGAACAAGGCCGACCTGCTCGACGGGCTCGTGGAGCTGCTGCTCGCCGAAGCCGTGCAGCCCGCCCCCCAGCTTGCCTGGCCCGAACGGCTCGCCGCGTTCGCGACCGATCTGCGTGCGACCGCCCGCCGGCATCCGAGCGTGTTTCCTCTCCTGCTCGAGCGACCTGCGGCCACCGCCGCGGCCCGTCAAGCACGCGACGAGATCAGTCTGGCGCTCGCGGACGCCGGCATCCCCCAGCAGGACACAGACCAGATGCAACGACTGCTGAGCACCGCCATCCTCGGCTTCGCGCTCAGCGAGGTCGCAGGCCGCTTCGACGCCCAGACCGCCCCGCAACGCGACGCCGACTTCGAACTGCTGCTCGAAATCCTCACCGAGTCGATCCAATCGCGACTTCGGGCCTGACACCAGCCGCCGGCGCCGCCAGCCGAGAGTGCTGCTCGCACGAACCAGCAGCACGCTCACGGCATCGACGAGCTCGCGACACTCCTGCTCGCGGACACACGCAGCCACGAAGACGTGCTCGCCTTCGATGCCCGCGAATGCGAAAGCGAGTCTCCACCCGCGGCGTGCGCGTACACCTTTTGTTCGCCACGAGCGGAGTGCGACCAGCGACGCCATGGCTGCCGGCGAACGTGACGCCAGCACTGCTTGCCGCGCCAAGGAGGTGCCATGGTGCCGAGTTAGAGCTGCGCGCGTGATTGTGAAACCGCGTCTCGGCTCCGGCGAGCGTGTGTGTCACGACAGAAGCCGCGTTCGGCGTTCGTCACCTGTCCAGTTATCTACGCGCTCTCAGCCGACGTCGGCCAGCTCACTGCGTTTGCTCCGCTCCTTCGGTCTGACCGCCCTCCATCGAGATCGCGCCTGAACGATCGCGGAGCAGACGGTGGTTGCCGCACATTCTGGGTGCCGGGCTTCGGTGGTGTTCGGCTTTGAGGTGGACATGGTTGCGTCTCCTTTGCGGTTTGGGATCTGGATTGGTGTCGGCAGATCAGTCGGCGCCAGCGAGCGCTGGCTGGGGCTCGCGGACCGTGGTCTTGGCCACGGCGTCTGTGAGCTCGTCGCCGTGGATGAGCACGAAGATCGCTGGGAGCGCGAGCAGCGCGACCGCGCCGAGCACCCAGAACGCGGACTGAAAGCCGCCGGTGAGCGCCGTGGGTGCGGCGGTGCCGGCCTGGAGGAGCGTCTTGGTGTGGCTCGCTGCGACGCCTGAGGCGATCGCGATCCCGATTGCTCCGCCGAGCTGCTGGGAGGTGTTCAAAAGCCCGGCCGCGAGCCCGGCCTGGTGCTCCTGAATGCCCGCGAGCGCGGCGATCGAGACTGGGATGAACGAGAATGCGGTCCCGGCGCCGGCGACCACCATCGGGCCCGCGAGGTTGGCCAGGTAGTGCCCGTGGACGGGCACCTGAGTTGCCCAGATCACGCCCGCGCCGATCAGCGTCATCCCGATCGCCATGACGACCTTAGCTCCCACGCGCGTCACCAGCAGCTGCGAGAGACCGGCGAGCGCGATCGACGTCAATGACGTGGCCAGCCACGCTACCCCGCTCTGAAGCGCGCTGTAGTGAAGCACCTGCTGCATGTACAGGGTGCCGACGAAGAACAGCCCGAAGAAGCTGCCCCCCAACAGCAGCCCGGCGGTGTTCGCACCGGCGAGGGTGCGCAGCCGGAAGATCGAGAGCGGCAAGAGCGGCGACTCGACCCGGTTCTCGATCACCAGGAAGGCAACGAGCAGAGCCGCGGACGCCGCGAGCAGCGCGATCGTTCTCGTGGCGCCCCAGCCGTACTGCGGTGCCTGGGAGATCGCGTACACGAGCAGCACCAGCGCGCCTGTGCCGGAGATCGCGCCGAGCACGTCGAACCGCCGGCGCGTCGTGGCGAGCCGGCTGTCGGGGACGATCCGCGGCGCGAGCGCCAGCGCGGCCGCCCCGATCGGGACGTTGAGATAGAAGATGTACTGCCATCCGGCGTACCGGGTGAGAACCCCGCCGGTGATCAGCCCCACGGTCGCGCCGGTGGCACCGAGCGCGCCCCAGATCCCGAGCGCCTTGTTGCGCTCGGCGCCCTCTTGGAACATGTTCATCACGATCGACAGGGCAGAGGGCAGCATGACCGCCGCGCCCAGGCCCTGAACCGCCCGGCTTCCGATCAGGAACGCCTCGCCGGTCGCGAGCCCGCACGCCAGCGAAGCCGCCGTGAACACCGACAAGCCGAGCATCAAGACCCGGCGGCGGCCAAGCAGATCCGCGGCACGCCCTCCGAGCAGCAAAAAGCCGCCGAACGTGAGCGCGTAGGCGGTCACCACCCATTGCAGGCTGGTCTCGCTGAAGCGAAGATCCCGGCCGATCGTCGGCAACGACGTGTTGACGATCGTCAGATCGATGACCACCATGAAGAACGACACCGCCAACAGCGCGAACGCGCGCCAGCGGTTGATATTTGGGGTCAGCAGAACTGGTTTGTCTGCGATTGTCATTACGGCCTCCTATGCGGTGTTGCTCGTTGTGGTCATCACCTCTGTAGGCGACGGGACGCCGCGAAATTCAGCGACGAATTTCCGCCGCCCTCGACGTCTATAAGACGATGGCCAACAACGACAGGTTCAATGCGAGGATGCGGACATGACCCAACGCACGCTCACGCTGGCCCGTGCCGGAGACGAGAACGCGTTTCGTGAGCTCACCGACCCCCACCGGCATGAGCTCCAACTGCACTGCTACAGAATCGTCGGCTCGACCCAGGACGCAGAGGACCTGGTCCAGGAGACACTGCTGGCCGCTTGGCGCGGACTGGACCAGTTCACCGAGCGGGCCTCGATCCGGACCTGGCTGTACCGAATTGCCACCAACCGATCGCTTGATGCGCTGCGAGCCAACGCGCGCCGGCCACAGCGCCTCGAACCGTTGAACGACCCGCCCACACCCAGCCGCATGACCGAACCGATCTGGCTCGAGCCCTACCCCGACGCGCTGATCGAGGGAATCGCTGACGACGCACCCGGGCCCGAGGCCCGCTACGAGCACAGCGAAGCGACAGCCCTCGCGTTCGTGGCCGGTCTCCAATATCTCGCACCGCAGCAACGGGCCGTTCTCGTCCTACGGGACGTCCTCGGCTTCCGCGCCGCCGAGGTGGCCACGATGCTCGACACCGGCGAAGCCGCCGTGAACAGCCTGCTGCGCCGCGCCCGTGCCGCGCTCGAGACCCGCCTGCCCGCTACCGCGCGAGACCGCGCGCCGCTGCCTAACTCCCGGCGCGAGCGCGAGGTGGTGGGGCAATTCGCCAACGCGATCGAGGACGGCGACATCGACACTGTCGTCGCGTTGCTGACCGACGATGCCTGGCTCACGATGCCGCCCTACCCCTACCAATACCAAGGCGGTGCGGCAATCGGAAACTTCCTACGGGTGCGCGGCGCGGTCCACCAGACGCCGCTGCGGCTCGTGCCGACCCGGGCCAACGGTCAACCCGCTTTCGGCTGCTACCTCCCCTCCCCGCACTCCGGCATCGCGCGCGCCACTGGGCTGCTCGTGCTCACGCTCGCGGGAAGCAACATCGCCGAGATCACCTTCTTCGCCGACAGCAGCGTGTTCCCCCACTTCGGGCTCCCCCGCACTATGCCCAAACACTAAGCGCCGGCTACCACCAGGTCGGTCGCGCCTCAGCGTTAGAACGGGAGACGGGCGTGAGCCACTGGCTCGACGACGACGCCCGTGGCCTATCCGATGGCCGCTACAACTGCCGCCAGGTGCTCCGGCGCGGCAGCTTGGTCGCCGGCGGAGCGCTACTCGCGTCCGTGACCACACCGATCGAGAATGTGGTCCGGGCCACCAGTCGCACCGGCGTCCCTTGTCCCGACTTCAACTCACCGTGCCTGTCCCCGAACACCTGCTGCGGAGGCGACAAGTGTTGCGATAACGCAACGGAGTTTTGCTGTGGCGGCGGCTGCATCAAGCGACACCCCTGGGTCGCCTGCTGCCACGGCGCGGGCACCTACGACCCGAAGATCGAGAAGTGCTGTCCAAATCCGTCAGGCCAGTTCCATGCCTGCGACAAGTCCGAGAAGTGCTGCGGCACGCGCGACTGCTGCAACAAGAGCGAGCAGTGCTGCCACTCGGGGAAGCTCGCCTACTGCGCCCCCAAGGGCCACTGCTGTCCCAAAGGACAGCACCGTGTCGCCTGCGGCACCGGCAAGCGCCTGTGCTGCCCCGACGACGAGAACTGCTGCGGAGGAACCTGCTGTAAGACCGGCCAATGCCACAACGGGAAGTGCAACAAATCTGCGTGTTCGCCGTCGAACCCGCACGGCACGTGCCCTTCGGGCCAAACGTGCTGCGGCGGATACTGCTGCCTCACGGCCAACTGCTCCGACGGCCAGTGTTTCGAGCCCTGCGGGCCCTCCTGCGGCCGGCCAGGTGCCCTCGCGCCCTGCGGTGGAGGTGCCAACTATGACGGCTGCTGTGGCGAAGGTGAGTGCTGTACCGCCAACTATGCGGAAAACGGAGTTCCCATATCCAACATTTGCTGTCCCTATACCCCCAGCTTCGCCTCACTCGCCTGCTGTGGAGTGTGTTGCCCACACGGGCTAACTAGTACGTGCTTCGGTTGGCGGTGCGCCACTACCTGAGTTGTTGGGCATGCCACTGCGCGGTATTAGCGCCCCTCCAGCCGACATCGAGGCCCGCCACCGCCGCGGGCATCCGGTGCTTAACCCTTGACAAACGGCTCTTCACAAGGGTTTAGGTGGCGCGGCGTGGGCTCGTGCCGGTTCGCTCGGGCAGACGGTCAGCATCGCTGGTCGTCGTTTTTGGGTCGTTTCAGCGCTTTCGGTGAACGGTTGGATACCACCAAGAACGTTTGGCTCGAGCTCACAGGTCCGAGCGGAACCGGCCGAGCCTCGGGCTGGGCATCGCATAGCGGCTCACCGCCCTACCACCACCGTCGGGAACCGTGCGTTCTCCAGGGACGGCGAGTCCGGCACCGTGAGCACTGCGCTGGTCTACTACGTCGGCAGCCAGCACGCCAACGTCCACGTACCCGTCGATTGAGCTCTCCGGGCTCCTGCGTCGCACCAAGATGAGTCACGCGGCGGGCGCTCGTAGCGCGGGCGCATTCGGCGAGAAGGAGCTGCCCGACGCCAGCGCGTCCCGTGGCCGCAACAGCGGCGAAGGAGGCGTGAGTCGGGGGGCAACCTTTGGGTCGCGGTCAGCTTTTTGCGACACCGTCGCCCACCGTGACGGACTTCGAATGTGACTACTGGTGTGACGATCAGAACCGCTCTTCGGGCATGTGACACCGGCGGCCTATTGAATGTCGTGAGGTGGGCGTGCTTTGGACGATGTGACGTGTTGTTGGGCTTTGGCGTGGGCGGCGGCGATGCGGATGAGGACGGTGGACCAGGTGCGAAACGGTCGCCAGGTCTCAGCGAGCTGGGTTAGGCGTTCCAGCGACAGTCGTTGGGCGTTGTAGAGCTCGGCGGCGTAGTTGAGCGTTCGGGGTTCAGGGATTCTGAGCGGCGCGTCCGCGAAACCGGTTGCGCGTAGGACGATGAGGCTCGCGTAGAACGGTCCGATGCCCTCGAGGGTTTGTGCGTAGATGAATGCGTCTTCTGGTCCGCGGGACTTCAGCGCGTCGGCTTGTAACTCGGCGCCGGCGTCGGCGATCTTGTGTAGGCGTCGTGCCTTGGTCGGGTCCAGCCCCGGGAAGTTGGTGAGGTCACTGAGTGCGTTGGGTTGTGGGAAGGCATGAACGGTTTGACCGGCGAGGGTGAAGCTGTGGCCGAGACGTTCGCTGATCGCGGTGCGTGTCCGGGCGGCGGCCGCCGACGGTTTCCGGGCGGAGATGATCGACCACGCAGCGGCTTCATAGGGGGAGTGAAAGAGCACCGGTCGATGTCCGGGAAACCGCGTTTGCAGCTCAGCGATGACGCGATCGCGCTCGCCGACGCCCAGGAACTCGTTGCCGTCATAGTCGATGGAGATGATCCGCGCGATCTGTTTGAGTGCGAGCTCGGGATCTGCCGTCTTGGTGCTTTGCAGCTCGACGGTGATCTCCTGATCGGCGGCGGATTGGCGAAGGACCGCACCGGCGTATCCGCTGCCCCCATCAACCGGGAACGCAAGCCGCATAGCACCGTCGAAGCGAAGCGGCTGGCCTTCAGTCGGCCCAAAGCCAAATGTCGCGGCCGCCTCCAGCGAAAACGGTCCTACGGGAACCAACCGCGCGGTGTGCGAGCTGGCGGTTGGACGCGGTGAAGGGGTCATCGTTCGGCAGAAGCGAGCAGGGTTCGCTCGCTGGAACGTAGTGTCGCCCGCGATCTGTGTCAAGATCTTGACGTGCCGCGAGTTGATATCGACACCTCGATTGGCTACGCGTTGAAACGGACCGCCACGGCGTTGCGGACGGCGATGGAGGCCTCGCTGCGGTCCCTTGGGCTGAGCGTGCCGCAGTATTCATGCCTGGAGATCCTCAACGCCCGGCCTGGCATCTCAAACGCGGACCTAGCCCGGGCTGTGTTCGTGACCCGCCAGGCGATGCATCAGCTCCTCGGCGGCTTACAAGAAGCCGAACTTGTCAGCGCCGGCGGCCAGGGGCGCGTCCAGCGTTACTCCGTGACCCCCGAAGGACAACGCATCATCACGGCCGCATCAGCGGCCGTCGCGGCGGTGGAGGAACAAATGCTGTCTGGCTTGCAGCCATCAGAGCGACAGCGGCTGCATAGCGACTTGGAGAGGTGCACCACAGCTCTCGGTGAGGACACCTTCAAAGGAGCTTCTGATGCCCGCTACTGGGCCCGACTTCATCTCACTTCAAGTCCGTGACCTCGAAAGCTCCGCCGCTTTCTACGAGCAGTACCTCGGTCTGGTCCGCAACCCCGCAGGCCCGCCGCACGCTGTTGTCTTCGACACCAAGCCGGTCGCATTCGCCGTCCGCGATCCCCTGCCCGGAGTCGATCTGAACGCCATCGAGCAGCCCGGGGAAGGCATCGCAGTGTGGTTGCACGCACCCGACGCCCAACAGATCCACGACGCGCTCGCTGACGATAGGGTCACGATCGTGACCGAGCCCTCCGACGGGCCGTTCGGGCGGACCTTCACATTCGCTGACCCAGACGGATACCAGATCACCCCGCACACCAAAAGCTAAAGCTCGGTCCACCTTGAGAACCGGAAATCGATCGCCGCTCATGCTTCCACGCCGAGCACAAGTTCCCCTGACCGCCCATGGCCCACTCCGAACGGAACCCAGCAAACCCGACGGCCCGAAGCCCCCTCCGCCGATGCCATGGCTTTTCGTCGTCCCGCGGAAAGGTCGCCGCGGCGCTGGATGGTTGCTGCAGCGGTTCGTGCCCGCAAGGGCTTGCGCGCGTCCGTTCCGCGCGTGTACGGTTGGAACGTACCTGCGGTCAACGAACAGATTGGGGGACTGATGCTGTTCCATGTGGTGTGGGATTTCGTCGATACCAGCGAGGACGGCGAACGCCGGTCGCTCGCGGTCTTCGCGAAGTGGCAGCCTCCGGCCGGCGCCGAGTTCAAGGGGTTCTATGGCTTCGCCGACGGTACGGGCGGCGTCGCGATCATCGAGGCCGACAGTGCTGCCACGCTTGCGCGCACGACGGCTCCCTGGACGCCATGGCTGCGTTTCACGGCGACCCCGATCGTACCGATCGACGAGTCCACCGGGATCGGTATGGAGGCAATCGCGTTCCGCGACTCGGTCGCGTAGCCGCCACGCTGCCAGCGGAGGTGGCGACTCACCATCGGTGCGCGTTTTGTGCGACTACGAGGGCTGGGCGGCGGGGCGGTGAGACACCCGCATCGTTGGGATCGCGGTACTCAACGCGAATTGGGTCGACGTGCTCGCCATCGCTTCGAAGGAGAAGAGATTTCAGGTCGGTGGACACGTGGCGTGCGCGCGCGCGTCCTAGACAGCGATGGCGTGCGGGGATAGCTTGCGCGCATGCGGAAAGTCATCAGCACGCCAAACGCTCCCAGTTCGCCCCTGTACAGCCAGGCGGTCAAAGCCGGTCAGCCCATCTACGTGTCGGGCTTGGTCGGCATCGACGTGAGCACCGGAAACCTCGCCGGCTCGACGATTCACGAACAGACACGGCAGGCGCTCCTCAACTGCGAGGCGATCCTGCGCGCGGCGGGGGCTACGTTGGAAGACGTCGTCGAGCCCGGCGTACTCCTGACCAACCCGACCGACTTCGCAGGCATGAACGATGAGTACGCGACGTGGTTCCCGGCCGAGCAGCCGACTCGCTACGTCGCCAAGCTCGGCGTCGAGATCCCCGACGTCCGCGTCTCGATCCGGATGACCGCGTTCGTCGGCTAGCTGTAAGACCCGAGGATGTCGGACGTTCTCACAGCTGGCGCTCGCACGTTCTTTGGGGTGCCGTCAGTGGCGGATCTGGCGGACGTGACCGCGCAGGTGGCGTTCCTCGGCGTGCCGTTTGACGGTGGCACGCCGCAGCCGGGTAACCGGACGGGGCAGAAGCTCGGGCCTGCAGCTGCGCGGCAGGCCTCCTGGGAGCAGTTCGCGTATGCCGAGTCACCGGAGGACGGCGCGATCGGTTGGTATGACATCGAAGCCGATCGCGATCGTCTCCGTGGGGTCACGATGGTCGATGCCGGGGACGTTGTGATCCAGGGAGCCGACGATCACGGCAATTTCGCGCGGATGCGCGAGGCGGCCAACCGGATCGTCGCCCGAGGCTGCGTCCTGGTTGCGGTTGGCGGCGACCACTCGATCAGCTTCCCACTAGTGGCCGGCGTAGCGGCCCACCGTCGAGTCGAGATGGTGCACGTCGACGCGCACGCCGACTTCTGGGATGAGCTGGACGGCTCCCGCCTCACCGGAGCGAGCCAGTTGCGGCGGATCGCCGAGCTCGCGGACGTCCTCGGCGTCACCGCGCTTGGGCTACGAAACGTGGAACGCGAAGAAGCAGACGGCATGCGCGAGCTTGGAGTGAGGTTCGCGACCACGCTCGATCTCATCGACCGCGGGCCCGCAGCGGTGGTCAACGAGCTCGTGCCGATCTGTGACGCGATCTATGTGTCGATCGATCTCGATGCCCTCGATCTCGGCCTCGTGCCCGGTACGACCCTGCCGGAGCCCGGCGGTCTGAGCTACCGCGAGCTGCGATCAACGCTGGCCGCGATCGCCCGCCGGGGTGAGATCGTCGCGTTCGACATCGCCGAACTGAACCCGGCAGCGGACAGCTCGGGAGCGACGGCACGACTTGCGACCTGGCTGATCACGCACCTTCTCAGCGAACTGTTCGACTAGGCCCACGCGAGCACGGATCGCGGCTCTCGACCCACGAGTCGTGGCGCACCTCGCAAATGACGGCAAGGTGCGCCGGCCAGACGACCGCATCGACGTGCGAGCGGTCGCCGTCGCCATCGAGCGCTTGCAAGCTCGCGACAAGCGATCCGGCCGAAGCATAAGCCGGACCCGAACGCGGCGAGACGCTCGCAGCCGAGCAATCTCGGAAGTCGCCAACCCGGCGTGCCTCGCTCCTGCTCTTGCACCACGACGAGGATCTTGCTCGCGCCGTCAAGAGACCTCAAATGCGCCGACTGGAGGGAGCAGCCCCCTCCCATCGGACCGGCGTCGAGTGCTGACACGACGCCTTTTGCGCCTGGTGACTAGCAGGTTCGTCGGTCCACGAACATCTGGCCCTGCTCTGTAGGGCATGCGCATCGGGGAGTTCGCCGTCACGTGTGATCATTCCCATCGTGCTGAGCAGCTTGGGATACGGGCCGCAGCCTGGTGCGGCGCGCCCGCGCCTCATTCGAGACCCGCCACCGCGGGTAGGCTCAACTGGTCACACCGTGCTCGCCCGGCCACCACAGAATCTCCAGGCGAAAGCCATCGGGATCGAACACGAAGAACGCCCAGTACCCGGGGATGTCACGGTCCTCCTGCGGCGGGAACTGGACTCTTGCATCAAGCTCCAGGCAACGCTGATAGGCCTCCTCGAGCTCTTCGCGTGTGTCCACAAGGAGCGCGAAATGCTCGATTCCCACCTCGTAGTACCGATGCGAACCGGCGTCCGCCTTGCGGAACCCTATGGCCTGGTCACCGATGGTTAGATACGCGACCTCCTCTGTGCCACGGTATGTGGGAAACCGGTCCGTGACCTCAGCGCCCAATGGTCCGAGCAGGCCCGTATAGAACGCAATCGATCGTTCGACATCTACAACCGCGAAGTCGACGTGATGAATTCCTCTGACGGCCACTGCGCGCTCCCTTCTCGGCGCGACCGGCGCATAGCCAGTTGCGCAACAGGTCCCATGGCGGATCGACCGGATGATGGTCGTCGGCTGCAAGCTACCCGCGAGTTGGCCTGCAGGGCAACGTGGACGCATGACAACTTCCCATGTGAGGGTGCAACGGCAGTCGCTCTCGCTTTCGCCGTAGCACGTGCCTGCGCGAGCCGACATCGCCAATCCCTGCGAAGCGCGGACTCCAGGGGTGCGCGGTGGATCGCCGGCGGCCGGTCCCGTCGCGCGTCCACTGCGTTGAAGTAGCAGCACATCGTCAACACCCACTACGGGAGGATTCAAATGGAATCCGTGCTGCTGGACGCCGCGGGCCATCACCGCTCGCCCGCGACCCCGCCTGGCTATCACCGAGGCCGGCCACTACGTAACAAGGGCGAGGAGTACCCGGCCGATCCCCCAACGGTCGAGGAGATCGTTGCGGTGATACGCACGATCGGTGACCGCGCCCAGGGCCACCGACTCCGCGATTTGATCGTGCTGCTCTGGCGCGCTGGGCTGCGGATCGGCGAAGCGCTGTCACCGCAAGAGACCGATCTGGATCGCTCTCGTGGCGGGGTGCTCGTCCGACGTGGCAAAGGTGGCAAGCGTCGCGAGGTCGGCATGGACCGATGGGCCTGGGAGCAGCTCGAGCCGTGGCTGGAGATCCGCCGGGCGACGAGCAGGGAGGTCATAACCGTGTGTTGCGTCCATTTGCCGCGCCCGGCGGTCCTGCTTTACTCGCGGCGCGAGCATCTCCCGCCTTGGTGCAGCTTCTGGAATCGGCCGTGAACGGCAGCCTGATCAAAGTGCCGGAATGGCGACGTTGCAGAAGTCTTGTAGCCCGGCCTAGAGGCCGGTGAGCCCTTGGTACCCCCCGAGGGTTGGATCCTGGATCCGGCGGCCGGGTGTGAACGACACCGAGGCGCGTGTGGTTCAGCTAGCGCGTGGCGATCGTCAGCTGGGTGAGATCGGCGAGGTCCGGGCCGAGTGTGTCCAGGGTCCAGCTCGACCCATCGGTCGTGTCGGCGGCGATGCAAAGCTGGCCGAAGGTGACCGCGAGCCCTCGCATCCAGACGTCGGGTAGCCAGCTGAACGGCAGCGAGACATGGACCCCGTCTGCGGTGCGGACGATCCTGCGTTGCTCCTCGGGTCCGATCATGGTGAGCTTGACCGTCAGCTGGGGCTCGCCGAGCCACGCACGCAGCGTTCTGAGCACCCGTCCATACAGAGCGGCGTCAAGCTGGGGCCGCGCGGTCTCAAGTGCGGCGTGCCCGGTTCGCATGCGCCGGGTCCAGATCGCGGCGGTGGTGGCCTGCAGCCGGTCCGGCAGTCGACCACCGGCTGCGAGCAGCCGCAGGGTCTGCTCCTCGGTCTGCCGGCGCGGCCCGCGGTAGTGGAACCTGAGCCGGTCAATGTCGATGTTGAGCGGGTCGGTGAGACCGCGGGAGGCCAGCGTGAGCACCTGTGGATCGTCGGCCCGTCGAGACCATGTGCGCAGCATCTCAAGGCAGGGGACGGTCTCGCCGGCCAGCGCGGCAAGCGTGACCTCGCCCTCAGGATCGCCGTGGTCGACGGCAATCAGCTCACCGGCCTCCCAACGCACGGTGTGGCTGTCCCCGCCACACAACACCGGGACTTCGGCTGTCGGGATACCGGCCCACCAATGACTCATAGGCTGTTCTCCTGGCTCTCTGGGAGTGAGACTGAGACGACCGCTTGGTGGGACTCGACGCACATGAGCAGGTCAAGGCGCTTGACGCGTGGATCCAGCGCTGGCCAGTAGCGCATCGTCCCCTGCGCCCCACCATCGCTGGCGCCCCAGACGGTCGGGACCCCGAGATAATGGTTTTCGAGGTCGTCACGCGCCCACCAGGCGACCGGCAGCTCGTCGAGGGCGCTGACGCCCAGCACGTTGGGGGCGACCTCGAACTCGACGCCGAAACCGGCCAGGTCAGAGGTGATCGAGTTCGCGGCAAACTGGACTCCGTCACATGAAGGCGTCACCGCGCCAAGAACCAGCGTCCACTCCGGACCATCGTCTGCTCCGAGACGGTCCAGCAGAGATCCCCACGGCTCGACCAGCGAGCGGGTGGACCCGCCCGACAGGCGGCGCTGATGGAGAGGACGACGCGGCATACGGGCCGCGACCGCCTGCAGGTCCTGTAACGGCAGCGACCCCTCCTCAAGTGCACCCGCGGCAACCAGCGCCTGGATCAGGGGCTCCAGATCGGTGGTCAGCCCGGACCGTGGGTCGGCCACGGCGAGATGACGCCAGAGAAACCGCTGCACCGGGCTTCGATCCTCGAGCGCTTCGATGCCGACCTCCCAGCGCGCCGTACGACGGTAAAGATCGACCCGGGTGCCGTCGACCTCAAGCCACGCGGCCTGCGGGGCGATCGTTCCGCGCAACTCCAACTCTCCGTCCACATGACCTTCGCCGTCTCGGCCACCGCTGCCAATCCGGACCGCGGGTCGATTACCGTCGGAGTCAATGATGTCGGGGGGCGTGGCCGTCCACGGGAAACCGTCCGGCCCTCTGAACAAGCGCCCAACTTGGCTTAAGCCCCGAGCGTCCAGGTAGCGGCGGTAACGCAACGTTCCCCCGTCAGCGGTGATGGCAAGGTCACGCAGCAGCACCTGACCTCCGCCGACCGGGATCTCTTGGTCGATCACCCTGGTCTGTCGCGGCATGACGCTGTCGGCCTCGCGGCGACGGAGCGGCGGATCGAAATGAACGAAGCCGGGCTTGCCAGACCGGATGCGGGTCGCGGTCGCGTAGTCATCGATCACCCGCCAAGCCCGATCAGCGGCAATCGCGCCCGCGCCGACCAGCGCGGCAGCGGCGCCCCGAAGCGCTGACCGGTGACGGGGCTGCTGCTGATCAGGATCATCAAGTAGCCGCTCGCCCAACCGGCGCAGGTAGACCTCAGCGTCGAAAGCCACCAATTCAGTGCCCAGCGTGACAGAACCGCACCAGACCGCGCGGCACGGATTCACAAGAGCGGATCCAGGCGATCACGGTCTCACCGGCTACACGCCCTCGCCTGCCAACCCGCATCCGGCGCTCGAGTCTCCACCGGGCTGCTCACCCACGAGGCAGACCCACGAGCGCGACCGAAAACACCATCGTCACGACGAGCCATGACAGGACCGAAGACTTCCCGTTCCACGAACAAGGGAGCGACTCGGCGGGGTGCTGCTCTCCGAGCGCTGCACCGCTGGGCCGGAGCGACGGGCCCACTATGCCGGGCATCGCGCCCTGGATGAGCCGGGACGCTCTGCCCCTCTGGAGGGACCGCATGTCCGATGCCGTGATCCTGCTCGACGCCGCCGGCCGGCGGCGCTCCCCGCCCGCGACCCCCGGTTATCTCGCCGGTCGCGCGCCACGCAACAAGCGGATGGAGTACCCGCCGGATCCGCCGCGGCCGGAGGAGATCGTGCGGGGTGATGCGCCAAGCGGGCCATGACCGCCATGGACTGCGCGTCCGAGCGCTGATCGCGGTGCTCTGGCGCGGCGGGCTGCGGATCTCCGAGGCGCTGGCTCTCAACGAGACCGACCTCGACCCCACTAGAGGCTCGGTCCTCGTGCGCCACGGCAAGGGCGATAAGCGCCGCGAGGCCGGCATGGACCAGTTCGGCTTCGCTCAGCTCGCCGCCTGGCAGGCGCACCGCCTGTTGCTGCCACCCGGGCCTTTGTTCTGCGTCATTGACGGCCAGACCCGGGGACGGCGCTGGGCGGCGACCGGCGCCCGTGGTGAGCTGCGCGATCTGGCGGCCGCGGCAGGAGTCAGGCGCCGCTGTGCGCCTCATCAGTTGCGGCACGCTCACGCGGTCGAGCTCGCCCGGGAAGGAGTCGCGGCGAACATCATCCAACACACCGACCTCGGGACAACATCGACCTACCTGCAAGGGATCGGCCCCATGGAGATCGTCGATACCGTCCGCTCGCGGCGAGCGCCGACGATCTCCATGACCGCCGGCCTGGACCTGTAGCCACCCATCTTCGGACTGCCGCTCAGCGGCCATTGGGTCGCCGAGCCGCAGTTCACGAGGGAACACCCCAACGGCGACAAGGCGGGAGCCGACGCGTGGGATGCGGCGCTTCGCTGTCTCGTTTGGTTGCCCGCGTTGTGATGTCGCGGGTCGCGCGGCTTGACAAAGTCTGAGCGCGTCGGCAATAGTTTGTCGCGGCGGCGACCGGTCGCCCAACTGCGGAACGTCCGCCCCAGTCGGAGTTCCATTGGCGAAGGGGATTCGCCCTCTCGGTCGTGGATGTCACAGGCCATCCTGCAACGCCGCGTCGCTGGGGGACGGCGGTGTCACGAGGAGGCTTGTCCATGGCCAGGAACGCCAGCTTCAAGAAGGTCGTCCGACGCCACGCCGGGCAGACGGGGCAGCGCTACACCGAAGCGCTGATGGACCTCGAGGGCCTCGGTGCGCGGATGAACCACGAGCCCGCCGGTGAGCGGCTGCTCGTTCATCTCCGGGCCTGCTACGGCATCGACGCTGTCGCGGCGACGAAGCTGAGTGTGCACAAGACCTACGTCTTTCGCATCGACCGCAACGACGGTGACCCCTGGGTTGCGCGAGCGTTTCCGCCTGGTCGCCCGCGGGTCGGCGTCGAGGGCGACGCCGCGATCCTGGGATTCCTCGAGCGGCACGGCTATCCCGCGGAGCGCCTGGCGGTCGAGAACGCAGCGTCTGACTTCGACGGCAGCGCGGTCCTCGTGACGAGGTTCGTCGAAGGCGTCCAGCTCCCCGACGGCGCGGAGAAGTTCGCCGTGATGGGTGAGCTGCTCGGAGGACTGCATGCGCTGCCCTACGACGATTCGGTCAGCCGCCCGGGTGGAGCGAGCGGCGAGGACCCGAGCCGGGAGGGCGCGCCGCACCAGGACCTGCTGGCCGCCCTTTCGTTTCTCGACGCTGTCGACACGAAGGTCGCGGCCGCCGATCGCGAGCGTTTCGAGCGGCTGAGGGACAAGGTCCGCTCGGCCGATGACGGTCACGGCCTTCCGGAGGCGTTGCTCCACGGGAATCTCCTCCATGCTCCCGATCACGCCGTGCTCAGCGAACACGGGCCAGTCGCGATCAACTGGAAGGCGTCCGGGCAAGGACCGCGGCTCGCCGACTTCGCCTACCTGATCTGGGGCACGGGCTCGTGGAACCCGCGTCAGCCCAACCAGGAGCGCATCGACGCCGCCGTCAACGCGTACGGCCGACACGTCGAGCCGACCGACGACAAACTCGACCGGCTCGAGGCGGTCATGTACATCCGGACGCTCTACCTCACATGCTTCGGCTACCGACGCGCCGTCACCAACGGCGTGAGGTTCCGCGAGTGGGGCTTCATCCGCCCATCCGAGTACTTCCTCGAAACCGCGGCCGCAACCCGAGCCGCGTTCGGTCGGTAGATCGTCGTGCGAGCGCCTTCGATCGTCCAACGGTCCCGTTCGGCGGTGCTCCGGTGAACGCGCCCCTGGAGGTTCCACCGGACGTCGTCGAACGGGTCCGCACGCTCTGCCTGGCACTGCCCGAGGTGACCGTGCGGATCGACGAGTCACGCATCAGAGCGAGATCGACAGCGCAGTCGTTCGACATCCGTCGCAGATCGTTCTGCCTGCTCGTGGCAACGGAGAGTCGGACCGGCGAGCCCGTCCCGCGCCTCGTGTTGCGTGTCGACCCAGACGATCGCGAGGCGCTGCTGTCCGTCGGCCGCCCGTTCTTCGCCACGCGAGCCGGCCGTGATCGCATCGGGGTGTTGCTCACCGACGACACAGACTGGGCGGAGATGCGTGAGCTCGTCACTGAGAGCTACCGGCTCCTCGCGCCGAAGAAGCTCACCGCGCTACTCGACCAGCGCTCGTCATCCAGCTCGCAGCGCCGGTGAACACGCGAGACGCCACAAGCGTGAGAGCCGAGTTGACGCCCCGAGGATCCGGCAGGCGCCCACTCCCGACCGCGGCACGAAAATCACGCCCGCCTTCACGAACAGGCAGAACTCTCGCCTGCTCCAAGTCGCGCGGGTCTCGCTTCTGCTCTGAGCCGAATGGGTTGCGTGCCCTTGGTCGGGGCGTGACTTCCCGCACGTATAGGATCGCGACCGTGACCTCGACGCCGATCACCCAGGTGCCAGAGCGAGACCGCGCGAGAGCGATCTCAACGATTGTGGCGGCGTTTGTCAGCGATCCAGAGGCTCCAGACCCGCCTTTGCGTTCGGACGCGCATCTCTTAGCCGACGTTGCGCGTCCTGCTTGCCGCGGAGGCTGACCTGTGAATGGTTGCCGTCCGGGGCCGGATCGGCTCGGCGTTCGCCGGGCCGACCGACGCCACACCCCAGCGGTCTGTAGCGTGGAGGCTTCTGCGCGATACGCGGTTCGTGCTGGTAGCGGACCTATGTAACGAGCTTCGCTGACCGTGGGAGGTCGTGACTCTTGACTGCTCTGGGGCTTTGGCACACTCGGTCATTCGACGTCAGGGGGTGCTAGCAGCTCGCGGGCGGCTTGGGTGGCGAGCCAGCGCTCGGCTCGCTCGTAGCTCCAGCCGTTCTCGTGGCGGAGCGTATACAGGGACCCGTACCCGAAGTAAAGCCACAGGACATCGGTCGCGTAGGCCACGTCGGCCCCCTGGCGGAGCCCGCCGAGGTCGGACAGTCGGCTTGCAATCGTGGCCACGCACTGCCGGTAGAACTCAGTGAAGGTCGTGAACTGTTCGGCCACGCCGGCGTCGTGCGGCGCGGTCGTGAGGAAGATCCTGACGACGTCGTCCCAGCGTTCGCGCATCTCGCGCGCCGCGCCGGCGAGCACGTCTATGACCTCGCGTGGATCTGTGCTGGCGCCGACGTGCTCGAGGGTAGCCCGGATTTGCGGGTCCCGGCTCCAGAGATCGAGGATCTCCAAGAGCAGCCCCTGCTTGCCGCCCGTTGAGGAGTAGACGGTGGCTGGTGCGACGTCCGCCTCCGCCGCGATGTCGTCGACCGTGGTCGCGAAATAGCCGCGCTCGGCGAACAGCTTACGAGCGGCATCGAGGATCGCTGTCCTCGTTTCCAACGCGTAGCGCTCGCGGCGGCTGAGCGGGCGGGCCTCTTCGGACATGCGCCGACAGTAGCGCTTGACATAGGGTCGCTGCGGCGAGTAGTCTCACCACACTTAGCTTAGAGACTCTCTTTACTCACTGAAGAGATCCTTTTGGGAAGTTCAGGTCCTGGCGTGTCCATCTCTCATTGGCACAAGCTCTACGCCTCGATAGTCGAAGCACCGCCGGCCGTCCTGTTCAAGCTGCTGTCCGACTTGCCCGACTACGGCGAGTGGCTTGCGCGGTCTGACCAGTTCGACGGCACGACCGAAGTCGAGCCATACCCAGTGCAACTCGGAAGCCGTTATCACGACGGGAAGCCGGACAAACCGGGGAAAAGCTGGTGGGGAACGGTCACGGGCTTTCAGCCACCGGGATCGCTCGACTTTCATCACACGATCACCGTCAGACAACTCCGGGCGACGGTCGACGTCCACATTCACTACTCCTTCGAGCCGGAGGCGGGAGACGAACGGCGCACCCGCGTCAGCCGCTGGCTTCTCCTTGACGTGACGATGCCGATCGCGGTGCGTCCGCTGCGGCGATTCATCACCTCAGCTTTCGACAAGGAGAACGCGCGGACGATGGCCGCGGCCAAACAGTACGCGGAGGCTCACGTGAACCTGCTTGAGGCTTGACGAAATCCCGGGACATGAGCGCACCAACGAGATCCTCCGTCTTAGAAGCGTTCAAAGCGCCCGGCGTTTGGGTTCCGCCGCTGGTCGTCGTGGCCATCCTGGTGTTCGTTATGACGCTGGTGTACCTCGGATCCGTGGTCGACCCCGCCGGACATTTGCACGGTTTGCCGGTGGGGATCGTGAACGAGGACAGCGGCACGACGGTGAGCGGCCGCCACGTCGACGTCGGTCAGACCGTCGCTGGAGAGCTCGAGCGGTCACCGGCGGTGACGAGTCGCCTGGCGCTCAGGCGAGGCGACCCGGCCGCGATCGAGCATCAGATGAACCTTGCCCGGGAGTACGCCGCCGTGGTGATCCCGGCCGGCTTCACCGTGTCGCTGCTGGCGATCAACAGCCCGACGGCGGTGCCGCGGACATCGCCCTCGAGCAGAAGCATCGAGCTACTGACCAATCCGCGTGCGGGGACGCTCGGTGTCAGCCTCGCTACCGGGGTTCTCGCGCCAGCACTGGCGGACGTGTCGGCCGCGATCGGCCGGCAGCTTCGTGCCACCAATCGCGGACGCCCGAGCGGCGCGGTCCAGACGCTGATCAGCGATCCGGTGATCGTGACCCAGGTCGCGTACCGGCCCCTTCCGCGCCACACCGCGCTCGGCCTCAGCGCGTTCTATATCGCGCTGCTGACGACGTTCTGCGGATTTCTCGGCGCCACGGTGGTGCATGTGGCCATCGATTCGGTGCTCGGCTACGCCACCACGGAAATCGGGCCTCGGTGGCACTTGCGTCAGCCGGTGCCGATCACCCGCTGGCACACGTTGCTAGCGAAGTGGGCGATGGTCCTCGCCTTGACGGCGATTCTCACCGGCCTCATGCTGCTCGCCGCCCGCTGGATCCTCCACATGGCTATGCCCCACTCCGGCGAGTTGTGGCTGCTCACCTGGTTCGCCGCCGCCGTCGTCGGCATCGGCACCCTAGTCCTGTTCGCCGCGTTGGGCACGTTGGGACAGCTGATCGCCCTGCTGATCTTCATCTACCTGGCGCTGGCGTCCTCGGGCGGAACCGTCCCGCTCCAGGCGCTGCCCGGCTCACTCAGCTTCCTCGCAGCGTTCGAGCCGCTCCGGCAGATCATCGGCGGAACCAGATCGATCCTCTACTTCAACGCGCGCGGCGCGGCAGGCCTGACGCGCGCGTTCGTTCTCACCGGCATCGGATTGGCCTTTTGGTTGTCGCTCGGAGCGGCGGTGACCAACTGGTATGACCGCAAGGGTTTTCACCGCGTCACGCCGGCGCTGCTGGACTACATTGATCACGCCGTCCGTGGCTACCGCGAGCAAACCGCACCCCCGACGAACCAACTGCAGAGCTCCACCGACCAGCCCGCCCACGACGGCTGATGGGAGGCCGGGGGCCGCACGGCATCCAGCCACGTCGATGGCGAACGAAAGCACGAAAACTGTGTTGGTCTCGCTCGGGGCGGGCCTCGGGATCGCGCTCACCAAGGTCGGCGCAGCGGCCGTCACCGTGTCGGCTGCCTGTTTCTCGCAGGTCGCGACGAGCAGATCGACCGCCGCCCTGTTTGCGCAGCCCTCCTTACTTGTCCCTCGGAGCCCTGTCAAGCGTTTGGGTTGTCCTGGGTCTGAGTCCGTCGCGTTGTTGGTGGTGCGTGTGCGCGTCGGAGGGGCGGGTCTTGTGCGCGCGGGCGCCCGGCCTTACTTCGGTCCACGATCCGGGTTGGTTCCGGGTCGGCGACATGATGGTTGATGGGTGTATCCCGCTGGGGTAAGCGTTGCGGCCGCTCGTTCTTTCGAGGCCGTCCACGATGTGTCGGCAGGAGGGTCTCGGGAGCCGGCCGCGGCGCATCGGTGTGAGCGAGGACTTGGCGCGCACGGACTGAGATGGGGGATCGTTTTGCAGGCGCCAGGGCGGCCTCGCCGAGGTCTCGGAGCGTGTGGTAGCAGCGTTTGAGGAGCTTGCGCGCGAGCGCGAGGCACGCGCGGTTACCCCCGATCCGCTCAGCGGCTTGGAGGTAGTAGTCGCGGTCCGGGCTTCGGGGATGCCGTGCCTGCTGCGCGGCCTCATACAGCGCCCAGCGCAGCGCCGGTGGTCCTTGGCGAGAGAGTCTGCCAGGCGCGCGGTGCGCGTCGGACTGCTTGACGGTGATGTCCAATCCGCCATAACGAACAGCGTCACGAGAGTTGTCAAACCGGCGGGCATCGCCGAGCTCGGCGAGGATCGTGACCGCGCACAGCTCGTCGATCCCGTAGTGCGCGGCGATCAGCGCCTTGCATCCGGTCTGCCGGCGGGCATAGTCACGCAGCTCCTTGGTGGCCGGGGCGAGCTGCACGTCGAGCGCGTCGATCATCGCCAGTGCGACGGTGACCTGCTCGCGCGCGGTCTGAGGCAGCCCCCTGCGCGGCGAGCCATTCGCGACCATCGGCGGTCATCAGGTCGCGCTTGTGTGGGCAGCCATGGTGATAGAGCTCCGACTGGATCCGCTGCTGCCACTCGGTCCGCTGATGCGAGAGCGTATGCCGGCAGCGGACCCGGGCGCGGAGATCGAGGATGTGCCCGGGCGGGATCCACGACTCCGCGACGAAGCAGAACCTTTGGCCCGGGCTTACTTGCCGGAATCGTCAGCGCGACTCCGCGTGGGCCACGCTGCTACACCTAGCCATCGAACACGATCCTCCCTTCGTAGAGGTGGCTTTAGCGCACGGGGTCCACCCCGAAGTCCGCGACGCCACCTTCAACGCCACTGCGACCGGCTGGGCCGAACACTTCGGCCGCCGCACGATCCTCCAGCGGCTCGCCCAGACACCCAAACGCTGACCCCAGCCACCGCGAGCGTCTGGATTTCCACCATGGTTCAAGGTCCAGCTCTTTCTGCGAGTCGACAGCGAGCGTCGGTGTTCGAGCGTGGCTCCGTTCGGGTCGAGGCAGCCACCTTGACCATGGCTCCTCGCACGATCCCGTCGCGTTGCGTGCACTAGGCATCAAGGTGACTGACGGCCCGGGTGGTAGCCTGACCAGTGTCGCAGGCCCCGAGGTGAAGGCCGAAGGTATCGAACGCAAGCGGTTGACCGCGTTGCCCCGTGTGGGCAGCTGGTGGCACCTACGCGCCGCGCTCAGGCTGCGGATCATCGGCGCGACCGTCCTCGCCTCTGCCGCCGTGGCGGCCTGCTCGGCTAAGCGGGGTCCCGCCTCGACGGCGCGTCCAGCTCCTTCCTTCCAACAGCTCATCGCGAGCGACCTCGCTTACGCGCAACAACAGCTGAGGGCGACAGTGGCCGCGGTCCCGGCCGATCGCTATCCCTTCCTCACGAACTCCTCCGGCAACTGGACGACGACCGATTCGAGCCAGTGGACGAGTGGATTCCTTCCAGGCGAGCTGTGGCTCATGTACCAGTGGACGCATGATCCCAAGTGGAAGGCCCAGGCCGACGCCCGCCAAGCCGGAATCGAGAATCAGGAAGGCAACATTTCCACGCACGATCTCGGCTTCATGTTTTTCACAAGCTTTGGGAACGGCTATCGGCTGACAGGCGATCCTGGATACAGGCAGGCCATGCTCGCTGCCACCCGCTCGCTCGCCACTCGGTATAGCCCGGTGGTCCGCTCGATCCGGTCGTGGGACAACGCGGCGTCAGACCCGTCAACTGACTTCAAGGTAATCGTCGACAACATGATGACTCTGAGTCTCCTTTGGTGGGGCGCATCACAGACAGGCGGTCAACGGGCCTGGTATGACATGGCTGTCAATCATTCCGAGCGAGCGATGCAGGAGAATGTCGCTCCCGGAGGGAGTATCTACCAACTGGTCATATACAACGCCGATAGCGGTGCCGTGGTGAGTCGCAGCAACCCGAACTGGTCTCGAGGGCAGGCTTGGGCGATCTATGGGTTCACCCAGGCGTACGAAGAAACACACGACGCGGCGTTCCTGGCAACCGCGGAAGACACCGCCAACTACTTCATCTCCCACCTGCCCGCCGATGGAGTGCCCGAGTGGAATCTCGATGCTCCGAACGCCCCGGACACGCCGCGCGACTCATCGGCCGCTGCGATTGCTGCCTCGGCACTGATCGAGCTCTCGCAAGACGTGTCGAACACCGGCGAAGCAACAAGGTTCCTGAGCACAGCGAAGCATATCCTGACAACACTCTCCTCACCCAGTTACCTGTCCCGTGGGACTTCGAGCGCGGCGATCCTGCTGCACGGTGCGGACAACGAGCCAGCTGGAAGCTCGGACACGGGACTCACGTTCGGCGATTACTACTTCATCGAGGCGCTCCTGCGCTATCAGGAGTTGGAGTCTTCGTGGACGAAGATCACCAGTGCGTCGACCAGCTCGACGCATCACACCGCAACCGTCAGCTTCAAGGTGATCGCTCCCGCGGTCGGCCTGCAGTGCGTCCTGACCAAGGACCCGACCAACCTGACGGAATCGACGCCGGCGTTCTCCTCCTGCCGCTCGCCGAGAACCTATAGACGCCTTGCTCCCGCTCGTTATACGTTCGAGGTGAGAGCGCGGGCTCTGGGACCGACGGCCGGATCGCTCGGGCCGATCGACCCGCTCGCCGGGCACGGGACACCGGCGACCAAGCGCTTGCGGATCACGTAAGAACCTGGGCACCGTCGATTCGACGTCGATCGAAGTCGCCAAGTTCTGTTGCCTGTTGGCCAGCCGATCGAGCAGCGGCTCAGTGAATCCTGCAGCCTGATTTTTGCGGCCAGGCTCGGCTCGGGTGCTCAGGCGGACTAGCCTGAGAGGTCAGACTGCGGCGGGTCGCCGCGCTCGAACCCCTTCACAAGATCGGCGGGAGCAGTACCGGGCATGTTGGAATGAATGCCGAGCAACTCCGGAGCGGCCTGTGCACCCATCGTCTGCGTGACCGCCGCACCCCAATCGCCGCCCTGCGCCACAAACCGGGTGTATCCCAGGCGCTTCATCAGCACGACCCAGGCACGTGCGATGCGGACGGGATCCCACCCGGGACTCGTCGGCTTGGCGGAGAACCCGTGACCCGGCAGCGAGGGAATCACCAGATCGAAAGCACCCGATGCGCTCGCGCCATACGCCGTGGGGTTGGTCAGCGGCTCGATGATCTTCAGCTGCTCGATGATCGAGCCAGGCCACCCATGCGTCACGATCAGCGGCAGCGCGTCCTCATGCCGGGAGCGAACGTCAATGAAGTGAATGTCCAGCCCATCGATCTCGGTGATGAACTGCGGCAGCGCGTTCAGTTTCGCCTCGCACGCGCGCCAGTCATAGTCCGACCCCCAGTAGCTCGCGAGATCCTTCATCATCGCGAGCGGCACTCCCTGCGAGTCGTCGCTAACCATGTGCGCGTAGTGGTGGGCGAAGATCAACCCCTGACGCGTAAGGGGATTGTCAGCGTGTTCGAGGAAGCGGGGTTTGACGTCGTTGGCGTGGCGGCTGACGCGCCCGACCTGCTCCGGAAAGCCGGTGCGCACACACCGGACGTGGTCATCGCCGACATCCAGATGCCACCCGGGAACACCGACGATGGGTACCGGGCGGCGCAGCAGATACGCCTGGACCTCCCCGACGTTGGCGTGATGATCCTCTCGCAGTACCTCGACGCGGACTACGCGCTCGAGCTTGTCGGCGACCGCGCCGAGGGCGCGGGGTACCTGCTCAAGGAGCGCGTCGGTGATCTGTCGGTGTTCACCGATGCGGTCCGGCGCGTGGCCCGCGGTGGCTCGGCGCTCGATCCCGACGTGGTTCGATCAATGATCGGGCGGCCTCGCACCGCCGGCCCGCTGGATGACCTGACGCCACGGGAGCGAGATGTCCTCGCCCTGATGGCGGAGGGACGGTCAAACGTGGGCATCGCCCGAGCACTTGGTGGTAACGGTGGGCGCGGTCGAGCGCCACGTGACCAGCATCTTCGACAAGCTTGAGCTGCGGATTCTGCCCGAGGATCATCGCCGGGTGCTCGCGGCGCTCAAGTATTTGAAGGGCTGAGTTCCGGGCGTGGGGATAACCCGATGGTGCGCGAGCGACCGAGGCTCGATGCTCACCGGGTGTCAATCTACGTTCGAGCGCAGATGGGATGCCGACGTCGGTCCTAATCGTCGATGACGACCCGGGCTTCGGTCGCGCGGCCGCCGAGATACTGGCGGATCGCGGGTATCGCGTTCTCGCACATGTGACCACCGCGGCGGAGGCGCTGGCCAAGTGCGAGCAGCTCGATCCGGACGCGGTGCTGCTCGACGTGAGACTGCCCGACGGCGACGGCGTGACCCTCGCCGAGACGCTCTGTGCGGGCCTCGATCGGCCGAGGATCCTGCTCGTGTCAACCGACCGGAAGGCCGTCTCGCCCGCAGCCTTGAGCCAGAGCGGAGCGGCGGCTTCGTCCCCAAGACCGAACTCGCGCACTGCGACCTGGACGACTATCTCAAGGCGTGAACGTTCCACGTCGCTCACGCGGGCAGCGGTATGCGAGCCGTCACCGTCGTGCCTGAGCCGCCGCCGCCAGGGCTATTCACCTCCACGTCCCCTCGAGCGCCTTGATCCGATCGGTCAAGCCGATCAGGCCGGTACCGCTGGAGCCCGGCGTGGCGCCGCCGATGCCGTCGTCGCGAACCTCGACGGTCAGTTCGCGGTCGGCCATGGTCACGCTGACCCAGGCAGCAGAGGCCGCGGCGTGCTTGGCGACGTTCGCCAGCGCCTCCGAGCAGAAGAAGTAGACGCTCGCCTCGAGTGGCAGCAAGAGCTCGAGAGCGGCGACATCAAGAGAGACCGGAATCGGCATACGGGCTGCGAGCGCCTCGAGCGCTGCCGCCAGTCCCCTGTCGGTCAGGATCGCCGGATGGATCCCGGCCGCGAGCTCCCGCAGATTCTCGATCCCGGCCGCCGCCTCTGCTGCCGCGACGTCGAGCAGCTCGAGCGCCCGGCCCGGGTTCGACGCGAACTTCTGCTGCGCGAGCTGAAGGTTGATCAGCGTGTTCACGAACTGCTGCTGGGCCCCGTCGTGGATATCGCGCGTCACCCGCTCCCGGGCCGCATCGGCCGCCTCGAGCGGATGGCCGGCACCACGCGTGTACCGGGCAGAGCCTCGCGGAGACCTCTACGGGAACTGATCCCCTGCTTCGTGAACACCTTTCGCAGGTGCCATTCGACCGTTCGTGGGCTGATGAAGAGCCGCGCTGCGATCTCCGGGTTGGACAGACCCTCACGGGCCATGCGGGCGATCTGCTCCTCCTGTGAGGTCAGGTCGTCGCGCGTCTCGATGGTGCGCTTGCGGACCTTCTCGCCGGTGGCCAGTAGCTCGCGGCGGGCACGCTCGGCGAATGCCTCCATGCCGATCATGCCGAGCATGTCGTGGGCGGTGCGTAGCTGGACCCGTGCGTCGATCCGCCGCCCCTCGCGACGCAGCCACTCACCGTAGAGCAGATGTGCGCGGGCCAGTTCCGGCCGCAGACGCGTACGGCTCAACCGATCGATCGCCTCGCCATAGAGCTGCTCCGCGACCTCGCCCTCGCTCAGGAGCGCTCGGCAGCGTGCCTCGATTCCGAGCGCCCAGTCAGATTCGCTGCCGTGAGTGAACTCGGCGAGTCGCTGGAGCCCGTCGGCGGCCAGCCGCACCTCTCCGCTCCTGGCGGCCGCCTCGATCTCCTCGGGCAGTGCCCACACGGAGACGTGAATCTCAGGCTTGACTGAGGTCGCTTGCTGGGCCGCCGGCAGCGCCTCGTGGTAGCGACCGAGGCCGTCGTAGAGGATGGCGGACATCAGGTGCGCGTACTGCAACGCGGGTCCCTCACCTGCAGCGGTGGCGTCCGTGATCGCGGCGTCGATCAGCGCGCGGGCCTCGGCTTCCCGTCCTCGGCATGCTGCGAGCAGGATGGAGCCGTAGGGCGGGAAACGGCTGCTCGTCGTCTCGGTGACCGTGTCGAACTCGGCGTTCACCGAAGCGGCCGTGGCAAAGTCACCGCGCAACGTGACAGCTACGCCCTGAGCGCTCAGGGCGAGGGGCAGGAAAGCGAGCGCGCCTGCGTCGCGCGCTAGCTCGACCGAAACGGTGACCATGTCCCGCCAACTCTCGAAGTCCCACAGTACGACGGCGGCTGTCGCCGCCAACGAGCTCCATTGGAGGCCTTTTCCCACACTCACCTCTCCAGCGCGAACGGCACTCACCGCCCGTCTGAGCAGCGGTGCCGCTGCGGCACGCCCCTCCGTGATCAGCAGCGCCAGGCCATCGAGTAGCAGATCGGGCGCCTGCGGAGGGTGCGTTGGCTGGGGGGCGGCCAGGGCAGCGCGCGAGACATCGAAGATCAGGCCCCGGTCGGCAAGACCGCCCGCGTGCACGGCGGCGCCCCAAGCGTCCAGGTAGGTCCGGCGCGCCAGCTCGACGTCCAGGCGTTCGACCCGCCGGGCGGCATTGAGCAGCATCAGGGGAGCGTCGCTCGGCGAGCCTGAGCTGAACGTGATCTGGGCGCGCAAGGCGTCCACCCGGGCGCGCTGGAACTCGTCGAGCGCCCCAGCCTCCGCTGCGACCAGCAGCCTGAGGGCCACGTCGAACGCGCCGGCGTGCAGGTTGGCTTCGGCGGCCCCCAGAGCCCGGTTCGCCCGCCGCCCGGGCTCTCGCGTCAGCTCGACCGAGCGCTGCAGAAATGCGGCCGCAGCGGCCACCCACCGCGGGCCTGCGCTCGTCCGGCTGACCGCTCGAGCTCGGTGGCAACCTCCTCATCGGGTCCCGACGCCGCTGCGGCGAGATGCCAGGCACGACGATCCGAATCGAGCTCGCAGTCCGTCACCTCGGCCAGCGCCAGGTGCGCGGCCCGTCGGTCCTCGACCGACGCCGCGCCGTAGACCGCCGATCGCAACAGCGGATGACGAAATGTGACCCGTTCGCCGACCGCCAGCAATCCTTCCGTCTCGGCGGCGACTGACGCCGAGACACCGATACCGAGCTGCTCGGCCGCGCCCCACGCCAGCAGCGGGTCGCCGACCGGCTCCACCGCTGCGACCAGCAGCAGGCGCTGAGACTCACACGGCAGCTTTGCGAGCCGCTGGCGGAAGCTTTCCTCGATACGCCCCGAGAGGGCGTGCGCCCCGAGCAGCCCAACGCCGCCTGCCAGCTGCGCCTGGGTCAATCCTCGCGGTAGCTCCAGCAACGCCAACGGGTTCCCCCTCGTCTCGGCCACGATTCGATCACAGACTCGCTTGTCGAGGAAGAGCTGAGTCGTCGAGCTCAGCAAGGCATGTGCATCCCCGTCGCGCAAGCCACCGAGTTCGAGCGCCTGTAGCCCTCGAAGCTCCTCGCACGCCTCGCGCGATGCGAACACCATCCCGACCGGTCCGGCCCACAGCCGCCGGGCCACGAACCCGAGCGTCCGCGCAGAGGCCCGATCGAGCCACTGAGCATCATCGACCACGCACACCAGCTGGCTCTCCTCCGCCACCTCGGAGAGCAGACTCGACACCGCCAGCCCGACGAGAAACCGATCCGGCGCAGCCACTCCGCCGCTCAGCCCGAACACAATTCTCAGCGCCTCGCGCTGCGGAGTCGGCAGACCGTCGAGACGATCGAGCATGGGCGCACACAGCTGGTGCACGGCAGCGAAAGCGAGCTCCATCTCAGACTCCGCCCCGACCGCCCGCACAACCCTCAGATCTGACGCAGCGTCGACCAGGTGTTCCAAGAGGGCCGACTTCCCCACCCCTGCCTCGCCTCGCACCACCAGGGCGCGACTTCCACCTGCTCGAACCGCATCGACCATGCCCTCGAGAACTGCGCACTCGGCTCCGCGTCCGCGGAGCGTAACGCGTCTTCCCGGCACCTGATGAGTGTCCTTCATGCTGCGCCTCCCGGTCCGGTGGCATGTACGGGGACCAGTCTGTTCCGGTCCGAGCCACCAGCCCATACCGCAGCCTGCACAAGCCGCCGAGGTTAACCCCAGGGTGGCGACCTCAGTGACCGGCGGTCTGGCCGCCGTCGATGTGGAGGATCTCGCCAGTGACGAAGGTGGCGTCTTCCAGGTAAAGGACGCCGCCGACGACGTCGGAGACCTCACCTACCCGGCCGAGAGGACCTGCCATCCCCGCGTAGGACGCGGCGTCCTGCATCTCGGTCTTGATCACGCCGAGGGAGACCGCGTTGACCCGCACGCCACGCGACGCGTACTCGGTGGCGAGTGAGCGCGTCACCGACGCTAGTCCACCCTTGGTCAAGGATGCCAGAGCCGAGGGCCGCTCGCTGTCGGCGTGGTCGACGAGGCTGGTGGTGATGTTGACGACGTGGCCGCGGCCCTGCTCGACCATCTGCCCGATTGCTCGCTGGGTAATGTGAAAGAACCCGGTCAGGTTCACAGACGTGATCGCGTCATAGTCCGCGGGCCGGTACTCGGTGAAGGGCTTACCGATGAAGATCCCCGCGTTGTTGATCAGGCTGTCGATCCGTCCGAACCGAGTCAGCGCCTGCTCCACCACGCGCTGGGCCGTCTCGACCCGAGCGATGTCCCCAGGCACGGTGACGTAGCCTGGCTGCTCGGACGGTTCGATCTCGAGCGAGTTCGCCACGACCGCGTATCCCGCGCGGTGGAAGGCGGCCGCCAAGCCCGCGCCGATACCCTGCGAGGCGCCGGTTATCACGACCACACGCTCCGGGCTCATCCGACCAGGTAAGTCTCGTAGATCACGCTGGCGGCCTGACGGCCGCCGACACCGACAAAGATGCCTTTGTTGAGCCAGTCGAGATCGGGTGCGGCGGTCTCGATCTGGGTCGAGCTGCGGAAGGTGTACTCGCTGGCGTCGACATCCTCGCCGCGCCCGAGGCGTGCAAGGACCTCGGCGCTGCCGTGCCGCACGCTTCTCGACTGGACGTAGAGGAGATCACCGCTGTCGGTCTGCAGCGTGTAACGGATGTCTCCGAGCGCCGTGCCGTCCGGCAGGATGATTTGCCAATCGGCGCTGGCGCCCGGCAAGAGCGTGCCGTTGAGCTCGGAGCCGGTGAACGCGCCACCGATGAGCGGCACGATGCGCCGGTCGCCGTGGCCGATATCGCCGAGCTCAAGCGGGGCGCCGAGGATGGCCTCGAGGCGGTAGACCTTGGTCAGGCGGGGATCAGGAAGGTGACCGCTCATGCCCGGGAGTGTGTCGCCGACGCTCTGCCGCCGAGGGCTATCCCATCATAGCGAGCACTCCCACCTACGCTGCTCCTCTCCGCCTCCCTGGATCGTTACGGCGACGTTCGCGCTCTGAGCCCGCGGTCGCGCCCGCGTAACGCCCTAGTCGTCCCCCTGGTCTGCCGCTCGAACCGACTGAGGCGAGGCCGCCGCCGTTGCCTGCCGGGTCGGCGACGACGCGGTGGTAGGTCCACCAGGGGGCCAACCAGTGATGCCCACGGGCGCGACGGGTTAGGTCAAAGGCGAAGGTGACGCGCAACAGAACAACCCAGGGAGGCCCAGATGAGCAGCACCGCAGTGAGAAGCGGGCGGTGATCCGTGGACGTCGCAGAACTGGCTGATCTGCTGCACGAGACAGCCGAGCATCACGACCACTACGAGAAGACCCATCCCAAGCACGACTGGTGGGACTGGTATGCCCCCTACCTGGGCGCACGCGAGCAGGGGAGCACTCCGGAGGAGGCCGCCGCTGCCGCATCCCGTTACATCGACGGGGGACGACGTGTACTTCCCCGATGACGTCGAACATATCGGCGCTTTCTCCGAGCGCCTGACTCGATGGCTCCTAGGCTGGGTACATAGAAAGCCGCTTTTGAGGAGGGCGGACGAAGGCGAGCGCGAAGGTCGTGAGGCGCATGAGAACCAGTCGCGAGTATCTCTCGTGCGAGTCAGCGCTATTCCAACGCATGATCGGAGGTAACGGTGAGCACCGTAATTGATCGTGAAGCCGACATCCGGGCCCGGATCCAGCAGCACTGGGAGGCCTCCGAACGCGGGGACATCGACGCCGAGCACGCGATCTACGCTGCCGACGCGATCCTAGACTATCCGCAGTCCGGCGAGCGCTTCAGGGGCCGGTCAAGAATCCAAGCGCAACGTGGCGGGCATCCGGCCGAACGCCACTTCACCATCCGCCGGATCCTGGGCAGCGGCGACCTTTGGGCGAGCGAGGTTGTGATCACCTATGACGGCGTGCCCACACACTCGATCAGCATCATGGAGATCACCGACGGCCTCGTAACGCACGAGACCCAGTACTTCGCCGACCCCTTCACCGCGGCTCCCGGGCGCGCTGCGCTCGCTGAGCCGATTCCGCCCCACGAGCAATAAGCCGATATGGCCCCGCAGCCCGGCGGGGCCGAGCGGCTCTGAGCCCAGCCGCCGCGGAGTTCCATCGTCCCAGCCCCGCCTGCTAGACCGTCAGCCCGGCATCGAGCAGTGCGGCACGGAGCTCTCGGCGGAACGTGATCCCGAGCTTCGGGAAACGCCTTTCGCAGATGCCACTCCACCGTCCGGTGGCTGATGAACAGCCGGACGCCAATCTCCGGGCGGGAGCGATCGTTCTGCGTGCGTTGGTCAGCCAGGGCACCTACCAGGGGGTTGCACGGACGCGACGGGGTGACCCGAAGCGTGACCATGGCGGCCGCAACCGATTGAGCGAGGCCGAAATGAGTAGTGACCGTACAGGAACTGATTTTGAGGTGATCGTCCTCGGTGGTGGTGCGCCGGGTGAGCACTGCGCCGGGGCGCTAGCCGAGCGCGGGCTACGCGTCGCGCTCGTCGAACGCGACCTAGTCGGAGGTGAGTGCTCCTACTGGGCGTGCATCCCGTCGAAGACGCTGCTGCGCCCCGGTCAGGCGGTCCACGGTGCGCGCGAGGCAGCGGCCTCCGCGCATGTCGATGTCGGCGCGGCACTCGCCTGGCGCGACTTCCTGGTGTCCGACTACTCGGACGCTGGCCAGGAACGCTGGCTGACCTCGGCACCGGGAGCGTGTCGACGGTCGCCGCCGCACTTCCCGCGCTGACAGCCAACCTGGCACTGGAGCTCGCGCCGCTCCGCGTCAACCTGATCGCCGCCGGCTTCGTCGACACGCCGCTGTCGGCATCGCTGCTCGGCAGTGACCTCGAAAAGCGGCGTGACCAACTGCGCGCGACGCTGCCGATCGGACGAGTCGTCGGACCAGCTGATGTTGCCGCGCTCGCCGTCCACATCATGACCAACACGGCGCTCACCGGGGCTACCTACGACATCGACGGCGGCGAGCAACTCGTCTCGACCTAGCCGAGCACGTTCTAAACCGGACCTCCTCGCATGAGACAGCTGATCGACTTCCAGACTAGGCGCCCCGGTGCCGCGCCGACCACAGTGGAGGTCCACGGTGCTCTGGCTTAGAGGCGTGAGCGGACCCTGGCGCTCGTCGAGCCTGTCGGCGAGGAGGATCTGGAGCGGGTCCACTCGAAGCTGATGAGTCCGCTGGTGTGGGATCTCGCGCGCGGGCCGCGGCTCGCTGCCCTTCCATACGCAACGCATAGGCGCGCGAGTACCTGGCCGAGGTCCGGGTCGTAGACGGTCGAGGTGCTCGAGCAGTGGGGCGCCAGTGATGGCTTCATCGCCGAGCTGGTGATCCGCCACGAGCAGCAGCACGCCGAGACGACGCTGCAGGCGCTCGCGCTGGCCCGGCTGCGCTGGGGTGCTCGATCCGCACGCCGTGAAGCCCGAGATCCGCTTCTACATCCGCGACCCCGATGGCCACCTGATCGAGGTCGGCCAGACAACCCAACCGCCCTGCTGATCGTGCCGCGCCATGCGGCCGTGCCGCGGGTCAGAGATCGAGCACTATGTCGTCGCGGGGCTGTGAGCAGCAGATGAGCACGCTTCCGTCGGTGGGAGGTTCAACCGGGTCGGGGTTGTAATCGACATTTCCCGCGATGAGCGTCGTCTCGCAGGTGTGGCAGACGCCGGTGCGGCATGACCAGCGGACAGGTACGTCGCAGGCTTCCGCGAGTTCGAGCAGGGTGCCGTAGTCGCTGGTCCATGGGATCGTGAGGTCGCTGCGGGCGAACGCGATCGTTGGGCCGTTTCCGGGCTGGCCGGCGGGTGGGTGGGGCGCTCGCGCCGGCGTCGCTGCGATCCCTGGCGTCTCGCTCGCTGCCGGCCCGAACGGTTCGGTGTGGATGCCGGACGCATCGAACCCCAGGGCGGCCAGACCCGCGCTGATGTCGTCCATGAAGGCTGTGGGCCCACACAGGTATGCCTCGCCATCGGAGGGTGGCTCCAGTTCGGCGAGCAGGGACGCGGTCAGACGGCCCGCGCTGTCGAAGTCGCGGCCTTCGACGTCGTCCGGGTCGGGGTGGCTGTAGTACACGCGGGCTCGTACGTTCGGCATCGAAGCGACGAGGACCCGGGCCTCGGCGGCGAACGCGTGCTCCTGGCCGTTGCGTGCGCCGTGCAGCCACCAGATCTCTCGGTCGGAGCGCTCCTGCGCCAGCGACTGAAGCATGGCGAGGACGGGGGTGGCACCGATCCCGGCGCTGATCAGCAGCACGGGCGCGCGCGTCCGGTCGAGGATAAACGTGCCGCGGGGAGCTGCGATGTCGAGTTGGTCGCCGACGGCGAGACGGGTATGCAGATAGCCGCTGGCGACGCCACCGCGTTCGCGCTTCACGGCGATGCGGTAATAGCCCGCTCCGGGCGGTCCGGACAGCGAGTAATTGCGCAGCACCGAACGCTGCTGGTCGTCGGGCTGGACTCGCAGCGTGAGGTACTGACCAGGCCGGGCCGCCGGTATTGGAGCGCTCGTGGGATCCTCGAGGCGTATCGAGATCACCGAGTCGCTTTCGCGCGTGATTGCCGTGACGGTCAACTGACGGAAGCCGGGCCAGGCGGGAGGTGGGCTCGTGACCGCGAGACCGGCGTTGCCACTGCCTGGTTCCTCATTGAGCAGAGCTCGGAACGAGCCCTGCCAGCCGGGGCTCAGCGCGGGAATCCGGAGCGCTCGGAGCAGCCCCTGGCGCGTGTGCCCGGGAAGATACAGCAGCGCGTCGACGTCCGCGACCGGCATCTGCTCGGGGCCCGAGGAAATCTTGATGATGTCGTCCCCAGCCTGTACTTCGCCCTCTTCAAGCACGCGGAAGTAGAAGCCAGGGCGGTGGTGGGAGACGAGCAACGCGGGAATCCGCGGATCTTTCATGCGAATCCCGACGCGGTAGCAGGTGACCCGAGGCTGCGTCACCTCGAAGATCGCGCTGCCGATCCGGTAGCGATCGCCGATGCAGACCTCCCCGTCGCCGAGCCCTTCCACGGTGAAGTTCTCACCAAACTGGCCGTACACGAAGTCGTTTCGTCCAAGCTCCCGCTCCCAGTGCCGATACGAGTCCATCTGGTAGACGAACACCGCACGCTGCTCGCCACCGTGCCCCGCCAGATCACCTTGACCGTCGCCGTCAACGTTGAGCCTGCCGACCCGGCGGGAACCAGTCACAGGGTGCTTGAAAACCCCGGTAAACACGGTCCTCCCTTGCCAGGAAACGTCCTTCGGCAAGCCGACGTTGACCGACACCAACGTCCCACCGGGCTGGGCGGCGGGCCGGTTTGAGTCAGCTCGCTTCGGCTTGGGATCGCGGACGAGAGAGACGGGAGGTCCGGTAGTCATGGTTCCTCTAGATCAGCGAAGTCACTAGGACCCCCGGTGAGAGCGGGATCATCGCCCGATGCCACCAAGGCCAGGGAGATCAGCACGATGACACCCGCGACAAGAACGGACAGGCCGATCGAGGCGATCCACCACGCTCGCGTTCCGGGCTCTCCGCAGCGCGAGGAGAATTGACCCCAACCGCCAGCTGCCAAGAGCGACAGAAAGGCTGCGTATGCGTGTGCATACGGCCCCTCGCTCCTCGCGCCGCATCACGTAAGCAGCGATGACCTGGTCGATGAGCCACTCATCGATCGCGTGCTCGCTCATGGCTCCTGCCCTGGTGATCTCTATAAGTCGACATCGATGTAGTCCGGTCATCGGGTGCGGTACGAGAACCATCGCTCCCGACGCTCGCGTTCGCGCCCGTAGCCTTCCGGGTCGCCTCACTGGTCGACAAGGAACCGGTCGAAGCGCGCGTTGACCAGGGGTCATGGCCCGGGAGTGCCCGGGCGCGAACCAAGGGTCTACTCGCAGGAGTCGCCTCATTCATTGTCATAGGGGCGGGCGCGACGGGCATCCTGCGGCGAAGGTCGATCCGAGCGTGCCTCTCGCGACAGCTGTGCCGCGGCCTCGGCGGCGAAGTCCTTCCGGGCGTCATGGGGCTCCTTCACCGTCGCTCAAGCGTTCACTCTCGCCAAAGGGGTGTAGAGTCGGCGCGGGTCGGTAATCGCGGATTGGGGCTGTTAGATGAAAGTGTTGGGGGCGTTTGGTGACTACGGGGCACGCGTCATCCTCCGCGGGTGGGGTCCAGCCGTCCTGTCCCTTCTCGTCCTCGAGCTTGCACCCGTGAGTGCCGGCGCACAGACGACTGCATGTTCCAGCGGGGCTCCGGCAGTCGCGTTCAGCTCGGGCCCCCCGATCACGGTGCCGGTCGGAGCGGGAAGCGCCCTCGCCCCGTCGATCGAGGCGACGTGCGGAGGTGTCCCGTTGGCCGAGCCACAGGTGACCGTGACACTGACATCGGCCTCGGGCCAGATGTTTCTCGGGGGGGTTTACGACCTCGCCGGCTCCGACACGGCGGGAGACGTGATGAACGGCAACGACGAGGGGGTCGTCACTGTCCCGATCATCACGGGTGGGGTGACGGACGGACCGTTCTCGCTGCAGGCCAGCTTCGACGGAGCCACGACCATCGTCAATGGAGATGTCGTAGGCTCGCTGAAGGCGCTCGAGAATCCACAGCATGCTCTGGCCACCTACCGGCTACCCTACCCGAGCTGCTCCGGGATCAAGGACCGCTCTAACGAATGCCTCAACGGCTCGGTGGCGGTGCTCAACGCGGGCCGCAAGAGCGAGAAGCTCGGGCCCCTCGTGCTGCCCAGCAACTGGAAGCAGCTCTCGATCCCCACGCAGCTGTTCGTTCTCACCGACCTCGAACGGACGGCTCGCGGATTGCCGCCGATCTCGGGGCTCGCGGCGGACTGGAACGCCATTGCCCAGCAAGGCGCGAACGTCGGCCGGGACCCGATCGGGGTCGCGCCCTGGACGCCGTTCAGGACCTCATCGGATCCCGCCATCGACGGTCCACAGGGCGGATTCGGCGAGCTGGGTATCGAGGACCCGAGCACGTCCAACGCGATCCAGGCGATGGTCGCGTGGGTCTACACCGATGGGATCTACCCCAACGGCAGCACCGGCGATGCTGACTGCACACGTGCGGATCCCCAGAATTGCTGGGGCCACCGCGAAGCGGTCCTCGAGGACTCTCCCTTCGGCAGCTGTCAGCTCGAATGCGTGATGGGAGCCGCCGACAGCCCTACCGGTTATCACGGCTCCCCCGCCTACACCGAGATCTTCCCTCTATTCGCGGGCAACAACGGTGATCCCGTGGTGACGTCCTGGACGTCAGAACTGGGTGCGCTGCCGAGGTGCGAACGGACCGGGGACACTTGCTCGTGGGCTCACCGGCCGCTCGCTCGCTTCCCCAGCCAGCACCGGCATCGCCGCCGTTAGCCCAGACGGAGCTAGCTCTCCCCCCCGGCCCCGGCAGGGCGTGGTAATGAGCGCGTTCATGGCGTGCGTGAACATCGCGTGGAGCTCCTCGCGCGTGGCTCGCCCGTGGTCGAGCTATTCGCGGACCCCTGCACGTAGCTGCGAATGACGAGCCAGCCGCGCATAGCGGGAGCGCCAGCCTGTGCGCCGACAGGCGCGTCCGGACATCAAAGCGGGTCCGGACTCGGCACGATCGCTCGCGGGCAGAGCGCTCGTCCGACGTCGGGAACCCCGGCGTGATCCAGACGTCGCCGATGCTTTCGTCTGCTGGCGTCGTGCGAGACGGCGATGCGATCGTCCGAAGGGGTTTCACGCACCGCGCGTCTGTGTTGCCCTAATCGGCTGTTCGTGGGTGTGATCGGCCTGGGCTCATTGCGGCATCCGCGCCGCCGTCGACCACTATTTCACCCGCAGCGAGTGCGAGAGGAGCGAGACTAGCCCGAGCCGCGTCGAGACCGCTCCGAGTGCTTAGCGCAGCTCGTAGCGCTCGGCTGGCACGCCGCGCTGGCTCCGCATCATCTGGGTGAGTGATCGTCCCGCGGTCGACGAGCGACCGCGATCACGGTTGTGAGGCGGTTGCCGCGGGCGGCCGGCCCCATGTAACGGCTGCCCGCACGGGCTCGGGCGCAGCGTCGGAGAGCTGGCGGTCGGGAGCTGCGCCGAGCGCGTCGTTGATCGTCGAGAAGGCGAGGCGGAACGCGATGAACGTCGTCGCCTCGAAGATCTCGCGGTCACCGAGACCGGCGTCGCGTAGCCCTTTCACATCTGCCTCGGTGGTTGCGTTTGGGTCGTCTACTACCTTGCCCGCCCACTCCGCGAGCGCGGCCTCGCGTGGCGAGAGGCTCGGCGTCGGCCGGCCGCTGATGACATCGGCCGCGGTCTCGGCGTCCGCGAGTCGGGCGAGCTTCGCTCCCCACGCGAGCGAGCAGTACGAGTCGTTCCGCTGCGAGGCGGTGGCCGCAACGAGCACGGCCCAGTCGCGCTCGCCCAGCGACGAGCCGTCCATCAGCCCCGCACGCAGCGCCACGAACGCTTGCTGGACGTCGGGACGCCATGCCCAGAGCCGGGTCACGTTCCAGACGTACCCGTCCTCGGAGCGATCCTCGTCATACATGCGCACAGCCGACTCCGTCGGCGGTGGCTCGGCGAGAAAAGTCGGCTGTGCAGCCACGGACCGACTATATCCCGCCAGGAGGCACTTCGATCAGCCCGCGTAGTCGGCCCTCCCTGCCAGGGTGGTGCCCACAGGAAGGGGTCCGACGCGCGGTTGACAGGAGGCTGCGTCCTGGCAGAGAATCGGGGCACATCCCTTTTCGCCGGTTAGGAGGCTGCATGTCTTGGAAGCTCGAAGGATCCTATTTCGAGACGTGTTCGTGTGATGTGGTGTGTCCGTGCACCGCGTCGTTGGCTCTCGGGGCCACGCATGAACGTTGCCGAGTGACGTTGGTCTTCAACGTCAAGGACGGACAGGTGGACGGGACCGATGTGAGTGGCCTGACGGTCGCGGCGGTCGCGGACACGCCGAAGGTGATGAGTGAGGGCAACTGGCGCCTCGGTGTCTTTATCGATGCGGCGGCATCCGACGAGCAGGCGGAGAAGCTCGGCGGGGTGTTCTCCGGGGCGCTGGGCGGTCCGATGGCGGCGCTGGGGCCGCTTGTGGGAGAGACCCTTGGGGTCAAGCGTGCGCCGATCGAGGTGCAGGAGAGTGGCTTGCGCCACTCGATCCGGATCGGGGATGCGATCGACTTCGAAATCGAGGACGTCGTTCCGTTCGGGGTGGAGACGGGCGAGCCGGCAAGACTGACCGGAATCTTTCACCCTGCCGGCTCCGAGCTGACCGTGGCGCACGCAACCCGCTCGAGGATCGACGCGTTCGGGATCCAGTACGATGGAAAGGCAGCCTTCTCGACATCGCACTTTGCATGGGCGGCGTGAGCCTGGCTTCGGCGCCGGCGATCGAGGGCGGGCACCGCGGCGAGCTCGCTGCGGCGTTCGCCGCCGTTCGCGCACGGCTGGGTCTCGTGGCTTTGCTACTGGCACTGGCCGCCGTCGCATGGTGGTCGACGGCCGACAGGATGGCGGGGATGGATGCCGGGCCGGGAACCGATCTCGGTGCCCTCGGTTGGTTCTTGGGTGTCTGGGTGGTGATGATGGCGGCGATGATGTTCCCGTCGCTGGCGCCGACGGTCGCGCTCTACGCGACGATGACGCGGCGCCAAGGGCTCGACCGCGGGCTGATCTTCGCCAGCGGCTACCTGCTGGTGTGGGGGAGCGCCGGCTTGGGCGCCTACGGCGCTTTTCGCCTGGGACAGGATGTGTTCGGTGGCGATCTAGCCTGGCACGCCGGCGGCCAATGGTTCGCGGCAGGCGTACTGACCCTCGCAGCGGTGTACGAGATCACGCCGCTCAAGGATGTCTGCCTGGCGAAGTGCCGCAGTCCGATCGGATTCCTGCTCGGGTCCTGGCGAGACGGGCGGCTGGGCGCGCTGAACATGGGCTCAAAGCACGGAGGCTGGTGCTTGGGCTGCTGCTGGGCGCTGATGGCCGCGCTATTTGCCCTCGGGATCATGAGCCTCACCTGGATGGCGCTCGTCGCGGCACTAATCGCGCTTGAGAAGACCCTTCCTTGGGGGCGGGTCGTCACGTGGGGCACGGCAGCCGTTCTGCTCGCGCTCGCGATCGCGGTGGTCGCGGCGCCACACGACATCCCCGGACTCGTTGTCCCGGGCTCCCACAACGCCATGCACGCAATGAAAGCGATGCACTGATGCTGCCCTGGCGGATCTCAGGCAGCTACCTCGAGGCGTGCAACTGCGAGGCGATCTGCCCGTGCCGACGGATCGGCGGGCGACCCGGCGGCCGCTCGACATACGGGGAGTGCTTCGGAGCGCTCTCATGGATCGTCGAGGCGGGCCACGCGGGCGACGTCCAGCTCACGGGCATGCGGGCCGTGCTCGTGATGCGCTACCACGACGACGAGCCCGGATCGCGATGGACCTACGCGCTGTTCGTGGACGCCCGAGGCACGGAGGCCCAGCGCTCGACGCTGGCCGACATCTTCACCGGCCGCCTCGGCGGGACCGCACGCAAGCAGTTCCCGTGGGTCTTCAAGGACGCTGATCTCCAAGGAGTGGAAGCGCTCGAGATCGAGATCGATCACCCCCCGGGGCGCGGCTGGCTCCGGGCGGGCAGCAAAGTCGAGGTCCGCGTGCGCGAGCCCGTCCCCGACCAGGAGACCGTGACGTGCCTGATTCCCGGCCATCACCGCGTCGGCCGCGAGTTGTTCAGCGACTCGATCGACATCAACGCCGGGCCCCTCGTGTTCTCGGTCCAGGGACGATGCGCCTACGAGACCACGTTTGACTACTCATCCGACGACAGATAGCGAGGCAGGACCGCCCGCCGGCGTTCTCAGACTTTGACCGCACAGCCTGCTCTGGACGGACCACCAAGGGCCCGGCCTCTCGAGACAACCTGCTTCCCCCATGAGCGGAACACCCTCGTGCGCCATCTCAATTGCGTGGGCGTGCCGCAGCTGGTGTGGCGCGAACCGACGCCTGACGCGCACGCGCCGGGCGGTCCGATGGCGCTCTGACTCCGGAGCCGCGCCTACTCGCGATGGAGCGAGAGTGCCAGGCTGGGAACGACGAAGGACAGGAGGAAGATCGGCAAGATGCGCTTTCCGCCGCATCGGAAGGCGACGGTTTCGCCCTCGGCCGCGTCGAAGGTCTCGGTTCGGCTGGAGTTTCGGCCGTTGCGGACTTGTAGGGTGTGATGTCCGGGTTCGACTGGCATCTCGATCGGGTCGTTCAGTTCGAGTGATCCGGCAGGCTTTCCGTCGAGCACGACGTCGTACGTGCCGCGACGGACCTCCACTCCGATGGTTTTGTGCGTCAGCTTCAGTGTTGCCGTCATTGTTGATCTCCTCTTGTTCTGCAAGGTCGTTTTCTCTGGGCGCCGTCTACTCAGACGCTCAACTGTAAGCTGCATCGCCCGGCCCCGGGGTGAGCGAGCCGGCTGTCGAGCGGGATCGTTTCTTCGGTGTCCGTGTCGTAGCCTGCCCGGAGTTCACTTCGCCAACGCTAACAGCGGTTGGCCTGATGGTCGAGAAAACTTCTTGGCGTGCTAATTTTTGGCCATGCAGTCAAAAGACACGGACGACAACCGCTCGTTTGTGAGTAACGCCAGGCGGGCGCAGATCGTTGAGGCCGCGATCGAGACGGTCGCCGACGTTGGCTACGCGAACGCCTCGCTCGCGCGTATCGCGGTACGGCTCGGCATCAGCAAGGGTGTGATCAGCTACCACTTCTCCGGCAAAGACGACCTGATAGCCGAGATCGTCCGCCAGGTGCTTCAACGGGCGAGGGCCTACATGCAGCCTCGGATCGAAGCGCAAACAACCGGCCCAGAGATACTGCGCGCCTACATCGAGTCCAACCTCGAGTTCATGCGCGACAACCCCAACCAACTCAGCGCCGTCGTAGAGATCGTACGCGCGACGATCGCCGGCGCCAAGAGCCCATTCACTGGCAACCGCGACGGAGCCGTCCACATCCTCGCCGAACTGCTCGCGCGCTTCCAGGCCGCCGGCGATTTCCGAGCTGACTTTGATCCGAACGCGATGGCGATCGCGATCCGGGCGGTCATCGACGCGGCGCCCGGCCGACTGGCCGACCCAGCTTTCGACATCGACCGATACGCCCGCGAAGCAGTCACGGTCTTCCACCGTGGAACGTGTGTGACCGGGGCTTGAAGCCGCCCCAGTGACCGGCATCGCGCTTTATGCGAAATGGGTCGTTATCTGAAGTTGGCATCGTCGTGCCGCCACGGTGGCGATGAGCGACCAGTTTTGCATCAAAGGAGGTCCGGACGCCGGGGCGATCGAAAACATGGCATTGCGACCGCGCCGTGCAAGGACGACCGCCTGAGAGGCTGCGCTGGCGTTCGGTAGACGTCCAGCATCAGCGGCTCATCGTCGAGCAATCCAAGACGGACGCCCGCTCTCCTCAGCGCTTGACGCTTCCGCTCGGCGCGTAGCACAGTGTAGCATCACGTGCTACGCTGAAGGATATGGCAAGACAGATATCCGTCCGAGACTTGAGGAACCACACTGCGGACGTTGTCGCCGCTGTCCGGTCGGGGGAGACGCTGTCGCTGACCGTCAACCGGCTGCCGGTCGCCGACATCGTTCCGCACTCGCGCGAGCGAAGTCCATGGGTGCCCTCCCATACGCTGCGGTCGATCGTTGAGGAAGCTGGGGCCGACGCGGAGCTCCTTTCGGACCTCGCGGACGTCCGCGGCGCGCTTGTCGATGGATGATGAGCCGGGCAGTCGCGGACACCTCGATATTCATCGCGCGCGAAGCCGGTCGTCCCCTCGGCGACCTGCCCGACGAGATCGCCGTATCCGTCGTCACCGCGGCTGAGCTCGAACTTGGCGTCCTGCGCGCGGGCGATCCAACGGCACGAGCGGTCCGGCTACGAACCCTTTCACGGGTCCGCTCGGAATATCCATTGCTCCCGATCGACGACGTGACAGCGTCGTGTTTCGCCCAGATCGCCGATGAGGAGCTACGAGCTGGCCGAAAGCTCCGCCGCCACGACGCTTGGATCGCCGCAACCGCGCTGCAGCAAAAGGCCGCAGTCGTGACCCAGGACGCGGACTTCAGCGCGTTCTCCTTGGTCCCGGTGATCAGAGTCTGACCGCCCCAGGTACGCGGGCCGCGCCGCGGACCTCGGGTCAGCGCAAGCGACGGACTCCGCGGGCCGATGCCGGATGCCCGAGACATGACAGGCGCAGGTCGGACGCCCCGCGGCCGTTCTCAGTGCGGAATCGGCAGGGCAGAAGGTAGCCGTTGCCGCGTCGTCGGCGTGTCTCCTGTCGTTCCGCAGACAGTGGACTGTCTAGGTCTCAACGGCGAAGATCCGCCACGGCCCGGGGACGCCTTTGAGGTCGTGGTCGCCGCAGTCGATCAGTGTTTGGGCCGAGCCGACGATGAGATCGCGGACTGTGCTTGCTGACGAGCACCTCTCCGGGTCCGGCGAGGCTGCTGACGCGCGCGCCGATGTGCACTGCGAGCCCGCCGACGTCGTCATCGGGGAGCAGCTCGCATTCGCCGGTGTGCAGACCAGCGCGAATCTCCAGGCCCAGGTCATGGACCCCGTCGCGGATCGCGATCGCGCTGCTGATCGCGCGGCTGGGACCATCGAACACCGCGAGCGCTCCGTCGCCGAGCGACTTCACGAACCGCCCTCGGTGGCGCTCGACCTCCTCGCGCACCTGGACGTCGTGGCGCTCAAGCAGCGACCGCCATTGGCTGTCACCGAGCTCGGCGGCACGCTCGGTCGAGCCGACGATGTCGGTGAACAGCACCGTCGCGAGCACGCGGTCGCTGACGACCGGCCGCCCCACATCGGTCTCGCCGATCATCGCCAGCGACGCAGCAGCGGCAGCAGGACTCATCGCAAAACGCTGTAAGCGCGCCATCCGACGTCGCAGCCGCTCGTCCTGACCGCCAGCCAACAAGGACAGCCAAAGGGTTCGCGGGCGAGTCGGTGCCCCAAGACTCAACGATGGCCTGAACGAACGCAGCGCGCTGCTCGACACTCGGGGCCCACTCGTACCCCGGTCCTGCCACCAGCCGGGGCTGCGGCGACACCAGGACGACTGCCCGCACCAAGTCCGGATGGGAGGCCGCGAACAGCGCCGTCAAACCGCATCCCTCAGCGTACGAAAACAGCGCCGGCTGCTCGGAGCCGACCGCGTCGATCACTGCCTGGACGTCATCGATCTGCTCCTCCAGCGGGGTCGCCCCAGCAAGCCCATCGGACATCCCGCTCCCGCGTCGGTCGAACAAGATCAGCCGAGAAAACGACGAGAGCCGGCCGAAGAAGCGCGAGAAGAACGGCAGATCCCAGTACATCTCGATGTTCGACAGCTACGGCGGAACCAGAACGACGTCGAGCGGTCCCTCGCCCACCATCTGGTAGGCGATCTGCAGATCACCGCTGCGTGCGTAACGAGTCTCCGGAACGTCAACCAGGCTCACACTATCCGCAACCCCGCAGCCCTGAGCACGTGGTGTGGGCCGGCGCCGAGTGCCTTCATGCTCCCCGCCAGAGCTGGGGCGATCCCCGGATTAGCTCAAGTCTTGATCGTGATCTGGAGAGGAGCCACGCCCTGGCCAGGCCTCGCCGCTAGTCCTGGAGTAGACCGAGGGTATTGCCGTCGGGATCCTTGAACCACGCGAACTTGCTGGAGCCCACTACCGCGATGCCCTTCTCGTCGGTCGCGATCTGCGCCTGGTCGTAGTGCTCGAACCCGACGCCGTTGGCGGTCAGATCATCGACAACTTCCTCGAGATCACTCACGTACCAGCCCGCGACCGTCGCGTGCGACTTTCCAACGTCACCGGGGGAGGGATAGACATGGAGCCTTGTCTGCTCGCCGCACTGATATGTGCGCCCGCCGTCAGGATCATCACCGTGCGCCGTCAGGCCAAGCTTGCCCTCGTAGAAGTGCTTAGCGAGGTTCATGTCCGACACAGCGACGATTGCCCAGACCCTGTAATCGCTAAGCGTCATCGCGGAGCCCTCCTAGAGGAGAGGGGCGAGCGCGATGACCAGCGCGTTGATCAGCTGTGCGGGAGTGCCGGCTGCAGCTCGGGATCCGCGCCGGGCCGTGGGAGCTCGTGGTCGCCCGGTCCACGGCGATTTTCAAGGCGACAAGAGCGTCCCGTCTGCCTCGTGGCCCGTCGTGGCCTACCTCGGACGGCGGGTAGCCGCGCAGTTCAAGCCGTATCATTGTCCGGTGTGCGGGGTCGAAGACAACGTGACGCATGCGCGTTGGCGACGCCTCCTGACGGTACGTGCGCGGAGCGACGTTCGGGCGTGCTCCGCCCCCGGGACGAGCGCGAATCGGAAGTGCGCTGAGCGGCCAAGGCGGCACGGCGGGCCCAAAGCGAGGGAGCGCACATGGTGGAGGCGCTGAGCATCGTCGCCTCCGCCGCGATGGTCATCAGCTCCAGCGCTCTCGTTCTCCTGCACGTTCTTCCCACGGGCTACAACCCGATCCGGGACGCGGTCAGCGACTACGCGATCGGCCGTTATCGTGCAGGGTTCTGGCTGTTTGTCATATCCGGCGCGGTGTCCGGGCTTGCGCTCGCTCTCGCACGGTCGGATCCGTGGCACGCGGTCAAGGGACTCGTCGACGGGTGGCTCCCCTGGGTCATCACCGGAACCGCGATCGCCACCGGCGCAGCGATCATCAGCCCACGACTGAAGCGCATCTTCGGGCTTATCGAACGGTCCTACTACGTGTCGTCGATCGCCTGGTTTCTCATCGTATCGATCGAACTCGCACGAATCGGCGGCTAATCCACCGACTGTCCGTGACCCGGGTGATCCCTCGTCGCGCCAAGCGATCACGTCAGAAGCATCACCTGAGACGACGGCCCTTGCCCTCAAAGCAGTAGCCCGTTTGGCGCGCTCGCGGGCTACTGCGGGGACCTGGCCGTCGACCGAGAGCTCGATAAAATTCGTCGCGTGGGTCAGTGGCATGAGGTGGAGCTGTTGTGCCCGGTCTGTCAGGCGTGGAGAGCAACCGGTGCCGCGACGACGAGCGAGAGCTTTGATAGCAACCGCCCGTCTCTCCCTGGCGGCCCGTTCGTCCTCCGGCCGTGTGGCCACGAGGTCGTTGCCGAGCGTTGTGAGTTGCGGTTCGGTCCCGAAATTCCAGGGCCAAGCCGGTAGCGTGCGCTCGGAAGGACGTCGATTTCGAGAGCTCGATCTCGTGGGAGTTCGACGTGGCTGCTATTGAGTGAGCGGTCCGGCGACCAGGAGGTTCGCCCAGCCGCTCGTCGCCGGCGCGGCGCTGTGGGTGCCGTTGTAGACGACGCTCGCCCGCCACCGTCCGACCTCGGGCGCCGGTAACGGCAGGACCGCCACGCCGTTCACGGCCTCTGCGCGGTAGTTGCCGCGGAACTGCCAGCCTTCGACCGGGTCGAAGTACTGCAGCTCGAACGTGACCGGGCCGTCGACCGCGGGGGAGACAGTGGCGGTGACCCGGGTCGACGCGCCCGGGCTGATCTGCTCGTAGCCCGAGCCATCGAACGAGATCTGGACGTGGGTGATCGTGCGCGACTCCCGGTAGAGCGTGAACGGCCCGGACTCGAAGTTCTCCGCCTGCACAACGACGAAATACCGGCCCGGCCGCATCTGGCGCCGGATCGTCTCCTCGCCCTCGGACCCGCAGTTGCACTGCAGGTACTTGCCCTGGTCATTGAGCAGCTTCAGGTCGAACGACGCGGCCGACGCTGCCTGAAGGAACAGGGTCAGATCGCTGAAGGTGGTGACGTCGAACCGGAACAGGCGGACGTCGGTGTCGATGTTCCCCTGCAGCTTCGCCGTGTAGTGGGCGAAGTTCGGCAGGAAGATCCCGGGCGCCATCTCCAGCGAGGTCGCGGGCGCGATGTGCAGCCAGTACGGCTGCGAGCCGTCGATGCGTTGCGCGGCGGAGACCAGGAAGCTCCACAGGCCGCTGACCGTCGGGGTGAACAGCCGGTAGCCGGCGCAGCGTAGGCCAGCGACAGCGCTCCCGCCGAACGAGCTCGTCCCCGGCGGGAAGATGCCGAGGCGCATGCACCCGTCGTTCGTCTTGACGAGGTTGAACTTGTAGGTGGTCCCCGCCTGGAGCTGGAGCGAGTAGGCGTCCTGGGTGTCGAAGGTGCTGTCGAGAACGCCGTGGCCGCCGCGGGCCGGCAGCGCCGGTCCCGGAGCTGACGGTGGCGGCGGGACGACGAACACCTTCAGCGAGAACGTGCTGGAGGTCGAGTTCGCGCGCTGGGCGATCCGGATCAGGTAGGTGGCGTTCGCCGAGGGCTGGAAGGTGCTGCCGGCGAAACCGTTCTGATCGGTGCGGGCGCAGTCGACCGGGATGTTCTGTGACCGCTGGCGCTGGAAGACGTCGACGGCGGCGTCGAGGTCGCCGTTCGCCTGGACCTTCACGCCGACCTCGCCCGGGGGCGAGGAGCCGAACGACATGGAGTACCAGACCGACCCAGCGGTCTGGGCGCAGCCGGAGGGCGGCTCGTTGGTCTCGACGGTCGCGCCGACTGTAGTACCGGTGGCGGCCGCCGGCAGCGCGCCCAGCGGCTGGGCCGAGTCACGGTTGTCGTTGGGCGGCGGCGAGACGGCGAGCGCCTGCGTCGCGGCGCCCAGCAGCAGGCCGACGATCAGAACCAGCGTGCGCGCCGTCGTACGGACCACGCCGGCATCCTACTCGGGCGGCGCGGCGCCGCGAGGCCTCCAACGCTCCACGAGAGCTCTGCGCCTTGCGGTCTCCTGTAATCGAGGCGAGCGGCTGCCGTGCACGATCGCGTGGATCCGGCGGAGCGGCGCGCAATGTTCTCGAGGCGCAATCGCGCCTTGGTTTCGCCTACCCTCGCATCGCATGGAGCGCACAAATCCGTGATCGAGCTGTCGGGCCATCGAGAACCTGATCGCAACCTACGCTGAACTCGTGGACGACGGCGATTTCGCGGGAGTCGCCATCCTGCTCGCAGACTCCACCTTTACTGGGGGCGCCGGGTCGGTGAGCGGCCGAGAGGCCATCGAGAAGACGCTCCGGGAGAACGTGATCGTCTACGACGACGGCACACCGCGAACCAAGCATGTCACGACCAATATCGCAATCGAGATCGACGAACAGGCAGGCACGGCGACAGCTCGTTCGTACTTCACCGCGCTTCAAGCGCTGCCTGACCTGGCTTTGCAACCGATCGTGAGCGGTCGGTACCACGATCGCTTCGAGCGACGCGACGGACGGTCGCGCTTCGTCGAGCGGCGCGTCCGAACCGACCTCGTAGGCGACGTGAGCCGGCACCTGCGCCACTCGGCCACCGCCGGCTAGTCCTCCCACTCGCGGCGGGAGGTTGCGCTGCTGTAATAGGCGTCGACCCCAAGTCGGCTGGCACCGGCTCGCCCCTTCGGGGAAGAGCAGGGCTTCCGACCGGTTATATTCGGCGCCGCGTCAGCGGACGAGGCGGCCGGTCTCGCAAGTGGCGAGGAGGAGGACTGCCCGTCACATCTTGTTGGCTCCCGCTTGGCCGCCGGCACGGGTCTCGCGCCACGGGGTTGGTCCGGCTACTCGTCCCACACGGTCGCCGTCTAGCTGGTATGCGTCGTGTGTGGCGTCGGCGTCTCAGAAGCGATGTCGGGTGTGGCTGAAGCTGCCCTTGGTGAAGGCAAGGACTTTTGCTGGGTGGACGGCGAACACGAGCGCGGTCCCGACGTGGTGTCGAAAGCCATCCTGACTGACCTCGTATTGCCATCGCCCGTCCCACTTCTGCGCCCAGGCCGCGGCGAGCCGGTCGAGTTGCCGTGCGTCGGTGACGCGGGCCGCCTCGCCCTCGACGACCACGTCGAGGCCGCTCTGCCAGTCGTTAGTGCCAGTGGTCAGCGCGACGCGCGGATTGCTGGCGAGGTTGCGCGCCTTCTGCTCGTCCGGGCCTGTGGAGAAGTGCAGCGCGTCGTCGAGCCAGACGGCGACGAGCGGGGTGACGTGCGGCCGGCCGTCTGTGCGGACGGTCGAGATCCAGAAGATCTCGGCCTGCTTGATCGCCTCGAGCGTGTCCTCCCAACTGGTGGGCCGTGCTGCTGGATCGCTGAAGCGGCTGTCGAGCTCTGTGCGGGGTGTTGTCATCGCGGCCTTCTGTCCTCGGGGTTGGCGGGTGGCGGGTAGGCCTCGGCGACGACGTCGTCCAGGCTGGCGATCGCCGTGAAGTCAGGGGAGAATCGGTTGCGCATCAGCGCGATCGCGACGCCGGTGTCGATGTCGGCGTAGGCTGCCGATCCGTTCATGCCGGCCATCCCGAAGGTCGAGCCTGATCGCGAGCGCGCGCCACCGGGCCGGCCGGGGCTGTAGCCGAGCGACCAACTGTGCCTGCACGGCATGCTGGAGTGCGATGTCAGCCATCGTCGGTGATCCCGTCTGCGAGCGGTTACTCATCGCTGCGCGTCTTCTTGGTCGGTTCTCAGGACATAGACAGCCGTGCACCGAGAAACTCATCGGTCCGGCTTACGGCCGACCTCCAGCTCCGGCCCGCCGCCGGGTAACACTGGGTAAGGATCCGAGCCCGCCGGCCAAACACGCCGATCGTCCCCTCTTTGCTCCTGCCGCGATACCAGGGGGGCCTCGCCCGGAGTCGCGAGTTGCGCGGACAGAAGGTCACGCGGTTGGCGCCTCGATCGCCCGATTCGTGGGCCACTTGCTATCGCGCTCGCTTGAACGTCGCCTCAATCTCCGACGTGAGGAGATTGAGGTCCAGGCGATCGGGATCGTGTTCGAACGGATGAAAGCCGAGTCGCTCCCACCACGCCCGCGCTCTCGCGTTCAAGGCGGTGACGACGACGGCGCGGCATGCCGCCTTCTTGTTGAGCTCGACTGCTGTGGCGAGGACGTGCGCTGCCAGGGCGGTCCCGATGCCGACGTCGGCGTAGCGGCGGTCGACAGCCAACCGGCCGAGCAGGAGAGCCGGAACCGGATCCGGGGCGCTCTTGGCGACGATTTCCGGCGCAGCGGAGCGATCGATGCCAGTCATCGCGACGCTCGCGTAGGCCACGACAAGGTCGTCGGCGTCGGCGATGACCCAGGTAGCGGCGGTGTCAGGATGGCGGTTCTGGCCGGCGTAGCGGCGCAGCCACTCGTCGAGGACCGGTTCTCCGCTGTCGAACTGGCCGCGGTGATGTCGGCGCGGGTCCAGCGGCGCCGGGCGGTGCAGCTCAGTCAAGCCAGCTGAACGTGCGTGTGCGGCGCATCGCGCTGGCGAGGCGGTCGTTGACCTCAGCTGGTCGCTCGAGCGCGTCAGTGAATGCGAGTGCGGCCTCGCGCGAGAGACCGATACTCGACCGTTCAGCCAGGATCTCCTCGGCCCTCGACGCGGCAGCCTGCACCACAAACGCGGAGACATTGAGGTGCGACGCGGCCGCAGCTCGCTCGAGCAACGCTTTGTCAGCCGGGCCGACCCGGATCTGCAGGCGTTCTTCCTTGACCGTCGACATGTACTCACAATGGCAGTACATCACCGGATTGTCAAGCTAGCGTGAGCAATAAGCCCTGCCTGACCGGCGGCGGCACCAAGAAGTCGGGATGCCGTGATCGATCATTTGGCTGCGGATCGCGGGTCTCAGCATGTGCGGCCGTGGCTGCACCGTAATTGACCGATTGGAGTGGAGATGGCCAAGCTGATCTATGCGGCGATCGCCTCGCTTGACGGGTACGTCGAGGACGAGGAGGGCAGGTTCGACTGGGCGGCGCCGGATGACAAGGTGCATGCGTTCGTCAACGATCTCGAGGGGCCGATCGGCACCCACCTATACGGGCGCCGGATGTACGAGACGATGGTGTTCTGGGAGACCGTGAGCACCGAGGCCGATCAGCCGGCAGTGATCCGGGACTTTGCTGGGATCTGGCGGGCAGCTGAGAAGATCGTGTACTCCCGGGCGCTTCAGACGGTATCCAGCGCGAGGACGCGGATCGAGCGCGAGTTCGATCGAGACGCCGTCCGGCGGCTCAAGCAGTCCTCGGGGGCCGACATCACAGTCGGGGGTGCCGAGCTCGCTGGCCACGCAATCGGCGCGGGGCTGGTCGACGAGTGCCATCTGTTCTTGTGCCCGATCGTGGTGGGAGGCGGCAAGCGCGCCCTGCCAGACAACGTCCGCGCGCAACTCGAACTTCTCGATGAGCGCCCGTTCCGAAACGGCGTCGTTCACCTCCACTACCGCGTAAGCGTCTGACCGAGCCGGCAACGCGACGTCAGGCAAAGACCTCTCACGGTCAGAGTGCCCCAAGGCAGTCAGTGCAGAAGTGGGGCCACCGGTGGGTCAGATTTGGGGTGGGCGGTTCCGAGCCTTTCGTGCTGACGTCCATGGCTTGAAGGTCATGGGCTTCACGTCAGGCGTCTCGGCGGGCCATCGTGACGATCGCAGCCGCGGAAACGATCGCGACAAAGAGGCAGAAGACCCCGAACCCGGCCCAGGGCGCGAGTGTGTGGGCCGTGCGGACAACTGCGCCCACTTGTTGGCCGGCCTGCGTGGGCCAGAACTTCTCGACGGTGTGCTCAACGGATGCGGGCAATGCGGCCGCGATCCCGGGCAAGACGAAGAGCACGGCAACGAGCACGGAGATCGCACCAGCTGCGCTACGGAGAATGGTCCCAAGTGCCAGTCCGAGCAGTCCAATCAGCGCCCCGTACATTCCACCGCCGATCAGAGCGCGCAGCACGCCGGGTTGTCCAAGGGTCGCGGTTGGCGCATGACCCGAGATCAGCGCCTGACCGATGAAGAACGCCACAAACGCAATGATCTCGATGAAGACGAACACCAACACGAGAACGACCACGGCCTTGCCCGCCAGCAGCCTCCCGCGTCGGGGGACGGCGGCCAGAGTGCTCCCGATCGCGCCCGTTGAGTACTCCGAACTGATGAGCAAGACGCCAAGAACACCGATCGCCAGCTGCGCCACAGCCAGGCCGCTGGCGCTGATCGAGGCGGGATCCCACAGCAGCCGAGTACTCGCCGACGACTTGGCGTAATGGTGAGCCGCGAGGGCGCTGATGAGCGCCCCAAGCCCGATGCCAAGAACGGCAGCGACGACAAGGGTCCACAAGGTCGATGGGACGGTGCGGGCCTTGGTCCACTCCGAGCGCAGGACATCTCCAAAGCCGGCCGCTCGGTAAGTCGGTCTCGCGATCGTGGGTTCGGCGGCGACTGCGGTGTTTGTCGTCATGCCGCTACCTCCGCTGCCCGGTAATCGACGCTGTCATGGGTAAGGTCCATGAACGCGTCTTCCAGTGATGCTCGCTGGGTCGCGAGCTCATGGAGCGTGATGCCCTTGGCCGCCGCCAAGTCACCGATCGTGCGACTGTCAAGGCCGGAGATCTCGATGCTCTCCTCGGTTCCTGGCCGCACCCTCGCCCCGGCGCTCTTGACCGCGATGGAGAGCTCGGCGAGCTGCGGGGAGCGGACGAGGACCCAGTGCTCGGAGTTGGACTCCACGAACTCGTTCACCCCTTCGTCTCGCAGCAGCTTGCCCTTACCGATCACGATCAGATGGTCAGCGGTGACGGCCATCTCGTTCATGAGGTGGCTCGAGACGAATACCGTCCTGCCCTCAGCGGCGAGGCGCTGCATGAGCTCTCGGATCCATACGATCCCCTCGGGATCCAAGCCATTGAGCGGCTCGTCGAACATCAATACCGGAGGATCCCCGAGCAAGGCTCCCGCGATCCCTAGACGCTGTCCCATGCCGAGGGAGAATCCGCCCACCCGACGGCCCGCGGCGGCCTCCATGCCCACCAGGCCGAGGACTTCGTCAACCCGCGTCGACGGGATGGCGTTGCTTTGCGCCAGTCCCAACAGGTAGTGATATGCCGTCCGACTCGGGTGCACGGCTTTCGCGTCGATCAGCGCGCCCACCTCGCGCAACGGCGCCGGCAGGTCCCGATACAGCTTTCCGCCGATCGTCACCTCACCACCAGAGGGGCTGTCGAGGCCAAGAATCAAGCGCATGGTCGTTGTTTTGCCCGATCCATTCGGTCCGATGAAGCCCGTCACGAGGCCGGGGTTGACGTCGAAGCTCAGCTCATCAACCGCCAACGTCATCCCATATCGCTTCGTGAGACCCCGAGCCTCGATGCGCTGGCCTCCATATGAACGTCCCGATCTCTCAGGCATTACGTTCAACGTCCTTAGGTCGCACGCTAACGTGAAGCGATTCGGTGCGTGCAGCACGACGTCGCACGTCGCGGGCCGCGCACCCGAATACCCTTACGACGCCATCCGCGCGGTTTGAGGAGAAATCTGGGGGAACTACCATCGGGGACATCCGTGACCTCCGGGTTCAATGGAACACTCAGAAGTCAAATAGTGCTGCCCGCCCCCGCGCGGGAGCCGACCTCGCATGATGCCCTCCACAGCTGAGATTACTCCGATATCCACGGTGCGCAAGAGCAACCGACAAATCGGCGCCGTGTGACCAAGCGCAATCGCGAGGTGTTCGTCCTCGGCGGCTACTACGAGCGCGCGCTCGTCGCTGCCATTAGCCGGTAGACGGGGAAGAACGTCAGCTCTGGAGTCACGCCCTCGAGTTGCTGAAGGACGGGGCCGAGCTGCTCGCGGGAAAACGCCTCGAACTCCTCCTGTGACGGCACCACGTTCACGATCCGCCAACCGGTCTCGGTCGGGCCGGCAATGTGCACTTGCCAACCCTCTGGGAGCTTCCCGCCCGCGAAGAGCGGGGGGACGATCTGGTCGTAGAAGTGCTGGTTTCCTTGTCCTCCACCACCGGCCGCTGCGCTAGCCGGGGGTTCCTTGGGCCAGCCACCGCCGGAAGACATCGACTCGATCAGCCGGCCATGGCCCGTCTAAAGGCATTTTGCCGCTTCCACGCTGGCGAGGATTGCGTCCGCGTGCTCGGTCACGTCGTCGTAGGACCAGAGGTCAAAATGGGACAGCATGGCGTGGCGATCGCTCTCACCAAGCTGGACATCAGCTCGCGCACCGCGCTCGACCATGCTCTCACGGGCGACACTACCCTCCCGCCGCCGTAGCCGCCCAAAACGGGGCAACCGCCCCCGCACCACGCGGGGGTCGCGGGAGTAGGTAGCTCAGACTGACGACTGGCCAGTTCAACTGCCCACCGGCGGATGCGAGCCTGGATCACGTGAATGACATTCGGCCGATCTGGCGAGCGACCGTGAGGCGCCGAAACGAACGACAGTTGGAGCGGACGTCCAGCGAGGAGCCTGGCTCAGCGGTATTACTCGCTAGTATTACCCGCATGCGCGTGACGCAGAAAGGCCAAGTAACGATCCCGCTCGAGGTTCGCCGAGCGCTCGGGATCCACGCGGGCAGCGAGGTGCAGTTTCAACTGGACGAGCAGGGTGCGCGACTGGTGGTGGACCGTGATCGCGCGGCCCGCGAGATCGCAGGTGTTCGTGGTGCCGGCGACGTTCCCCTGAGCACCGACGAGATCCTTGCGCTCACCCGGCGGTGAGACAGGTCGCAGGGACCGTCGTCGACAGCAGCGTTCTGCTCGACGTCTTCACCGAAGACCCCACATGGCTTGAGTGGTCCCAGGCCGAGCTCACGAAGGCGGCTCAGCGCGGCACGCTCGTGCTCAATGCTGTCGTCGTCGCGGAGATCGCCCCGAGGTTCTCGCGCATCGAGGCCCTCGCCAAAGCTCTTCCATCGATGGCGATCATCGAAGAGATACCGCTCGCCGCGAGCTTCCTAGCTGGCCACGCTCACCGGATCTACCGCCAGGCCGGAGGCACACGCGAGGCGATCCTTCCGGATTTCCTCATAGGCGCGCACGCCGCCGTGACCGGTCGAGCACTCCTAACACGAGACCCGCGACGCATCGCTGCCTACATCCCTGGCACGACCCTCATCGCACCGCCCGACCAAGATTGAACAGCAGCGGGGGTGTGGGGCGCTTTGAGTCGGCGTCGCGAGCGACAGGGTCACGAGGCGGGCATCGTAGGTCCGCGTGCCGCCTACCAGCCGCCGCCCGTCATCGGACCGTCCGGCCGGCCGTGCCAGGGGCCGACTCCCGGCGGTGGCCTCGGCACTGGCGAGGTAGGCGTAACACTGCGTGCGAGGGGCAGGCGCGGCGGTCTCGACCCGGTGCCTTGGAGGCGAAAGCACGATCGGGGTGTCAGGGTGAGAGCGTCACGACCTCGTGGCTCGCAGCGCTCCGCCGCGCTGCCTCGAGGACGTGTAACGTTGCCACGGCGTCATGCGGATCGACCGGCGGCGGATCGCCATCACGGAGTGCTCGTAACAGCAGTGCGTAGAGCTGCGGCCAATTGCCCCGCTCGCTGGGTACCGGCGCGCTCTCGTCTCCGCGCACGAGTCGACCCCAACGCAGCTTCGGCTCATAGCCCCAATCGGGCATCTCATCAGGCCTAGCGCCGGACCGTAGCGCGTCCTCCTGGCCGTCCAGGTCCCGCACCACAAACCCCGCTTTGGTGCCCAACACGCGAAGCCGCGGCCCTGGCGCCGCGGTGATCGCCGATCCACGCAGATGACTGAGCACGCCGTTTCTGTGGTGCAGAGCCAGGAAGGCGTCATCGTCGCCTGGCGCGCCGCGGCGAGCATCGACCTCGGCATAGACGCGCGTCACCGGACCGAACAGAACCAACGACTGATCGACAAAGATGGGAGCCGAGATCGAGCAACTGACCGCCGCCGCGTTCAGGCGAGTTCGAGTCCCGCCACGACACGGCGCTCGCCGATGGTCGCCACCGCTCAAACCGCGATTCGTAGCGCAGGACGGTGCCCAGTCGATCCTCCGCCAGGAGCCGAGCAAGCGTGAGTTGGTCGGAGTCCCAGCGCCGATTCTGGAACACCGTGAGCAGCCTCGACGTCTGCTCGGAACGGCTGATTAGCGCTTCGGCCTCGTCGGACGTCATCGCGAGTGGCTTGTCGACAACGACAGGCAGGCCGCAATCGATCGCCTCGATGGCCAGCGGCGCATGCGCTTCGTTCGGCGTCGCGACCACGACCAGATCATGGTCCTCGGCGTTCTCCCACAGCGCGGCGGGACTCACCCGTATCTCCGCATCGGGGTGCTCTCGGGAGACCAGCGCCTGGCGCTCGGGGCTGGACGTGACCACACTGGCGATTACGAGGCCCGGCGTCGCGGCGATCAGGGGCGCATGAAAGAAACGACCCGCAAGGCCGTAACCGATGATCGCTGCGCGCAGATCCGCCACCGGCTCAGAATACGATCTACCGTCACGAACGGCGGACACCGAGCCGCCGTGCGGTCTGGTCGTGATCAAAGCGCAAAGCCCGTGCATCCCGGCCCGCGGACTGCGGATCTTGCGAGAAGATGCAGCAGCAGTAGTTCCGCGGGCGGATTCGTAGCGCAGGGCCGCCGCCGCGCTAGCCTCAACTTCAGTCATCTGCTGAGCCCATGCGATTCGCGATATCTATCCCGCAGTACGCTCGCGACAGCCGCTTCGACGATGACGCTTTCCGCGCTTTTCTGCGCCGCGTCGAGGAGCTCGGCCTGTTTGAGAGTGGGTGGGTGCAGGAGCAGGTGATCGGCGCGGCCGGCAGCCTCGCGCCGCTCCAGACACTGGCCTACGCCGCGGCGTGCACCGAGCAGCTGCGGCTGGGTTGTGCAGTGTTCGTGCTCCCGCTGCACAACCCCCTGCACCTGGCCAAGGAGATCAGCTCGCTCGACTGCCTCAGCCACGGCCGCGTTGAAGTCGGTGTCGCGACAGGCGGCCGGGGGCGTCCGTTCGGCGCCTTTGGTGTCGACGCGGACAGGCCCATTGCCCGTTTCAACGAGGCTTTGGCGCTGATGAAGGCGTGCTGGACGGAGCGTGAGATCAACTTTGATGGGCGGTTGTGGAGGCTCCAGGGCGCCTCGATGGAGCCCAAGCCGGTGCAGAAGCCGCACCCGCCTGTCTGGTTCGGTGGCAGTGCGCCGGCGGGGATGCGGCGCGCGGTCCGGCACGGAGACGGGTTCATGGGCGCCGGCTCCCAGACGACGGCTCAGTTCGCCGAACAGGTCAAGGTGGTGAGGGAGGAGTTGAGCGCGCAGAGCCGCGAGCCCGACACGTTCCGGGTCGGCAAGCGCGTCTACGTCCACGTCGAGGACGACGCGGCGCGCGGGCGCCAGGCACTCGAGGACGCGCTCACGCGTCACTACGGGCGGGGCGGCTGGTCAGAACACATCCTCGCGGGCCCGGCCGAGGAGTGCACCGCCGGCATCCGTGCGGTGGCGGACGCCGGCGCGGAGCTGATTCTGCTCAACCCGCTCGTCGACGACGCGCAACAGCTCGAGCGGCTCGCGGCCGAGGTGATCCCGGCGCTCAGCTGAGCTCGGCGTGGCGTGGCTGAGCAGTGCCGCGGCCGTCGCGGACAGAATGAAGCGATCGTCCGTCCTGACGACGGCTGCTCGGTCGCGCAAGCTACGACTGGGCGGTCTTGTGGCGGTAACACGGCCCGGACCGCTTGCTCAGGATGAGCACCACAGCCGAGAATTCGACGAGCCAGAAGACCACGCTGGCGATGAGCGTCCACACGGGGGCGGAGGACGCCGACGCATGCGCGATGTTGTAGAACAGGGCTAGGGTGTGGAGCCCGACCCACGCAGCGAAGAGAACCCTGGCCCAGTTGTGCCCGCGGCCGTTCGCCCACGCCAACGAGACGAACACACCCCAGCTTATGCCGATATCAAGCGGGTACGCGCTGCTCCCGGGAGTCGCGGGAAGTATCGGGACGCCCAGCAGCTTAAGCGCTGCGCAGAGGTACATCAGCCTGACGGCCCAGAACACGGTTGGTTGTGACCGTGGCACGCCGGGACGCAGACGGATCCAGATCGCGCTTCTGATCAGATCGGCGGCCTCTCCCGGCCGGGGCCGCTGCTGACCGTCGCCGGCGCCGGCCATCAGCACCGAGAGAATCTCCTGCTCGTTCTCGTAACGGAACGCCCGCGGGTAGCAGGCCAGCAGCCGCCGGTAGCGTCGCTCGAGGTCTGCGGAATCACTCATGTGGCCATCCCTGCGGCCGGCTTGAGTCGCGACATCGCGACATGGGCGTTTGCTTGCAACCGCGCCGCCTCCGCGGCCAGCAGGTCCCCCCCTGCGGGCGTCAGCCGGTAGTACCGGCGCAGTCGGCTATCCACGATCTCCTCGCGGTCGACCTCGATGAGCTTGTCCGCGCGCAGACGCTCCAGCGCCGAATACAAGGTTCCGGCCTTCAGCTGGACACGGCCGACTGAGATCGCCCGGACGTCGGTGATGATCCCGTAGCCATGCTGGCTGCCCGCGGCCAGCGCCGTCAGGATCAGGAACGTCGCCTCTTGCATCGTCCGCTTAGCCATACCAACCAGTATATGCAGTCGAACTATCGATGGTCAAGCCAGCAGCCCGGCGGCCGACTCGGCCCTGGACCAAGCGCCGGGATGCGCGCTCGTGGCGGCGAGCAGGGCGCGTGCTCGCCGGCGCTCGTCAGGGTAGCGTCGCCTGGCTCACCGTTGTCTCTTCGGGTTTCGCGGATCAGGCCTTCGGCTCGCCGAGCAGCAGCTCGGTCCGGTACTTCGGGGCGAGTGCGATGGCCTTGGCGATGAACGCGCCGGTGGCGGCATCGTCGAGCGCCGGTGGAGTCTCGGTTCGGTGCGCGACCGGAACGCCGACCTCCTTGAAGAACTCCTCCTGGCCTGCGGGCGAGCAGAGGCAGAGCAGTCGCGCAGGCCGTCCGGAGACGTTCCGAAAGACGTGCGGGGCGTTGGCCGGCACATTGATCGTTTCGCCGGCCGTTGCAACTGCGCTGACGCCGCGGAACGTGAGCTCGATCTCGCCGTCAAGAATGGTGAACATCTCCTCGAAGTCGTGACGGTGGGGCGGCGGCCCGCCGCCCGGCGGGACGTGCATGTCGATCAACGTGTAGCGCCCAGCGGTGTCGGCCCCGGACACAAGGATGGTGTAGGTGTCGCCAACCACGCCGAGGTGAGGCAGCGAGTCATCGGTGTCGGGGCTCACGTGCGTCAGGACCCGCCCAGGGTCATCGGCGGGGATCGTTCCTGGCGGCTTCGACTCGGCGGGCGCGGTGTCGTTCATCGGGCTCCTCTATCGTGGGCTAAACGGTCGAAATCGTCCGCTTATGACCTGGAGCCTACCGAACGCCAGCCCCCTGTTCTCGCTACGTGGCACCATCCCCTCCGGGATGTCCGAAGCACCGACAGAGGCACTGCGCGTCACGCGGCGACTGCGAACTGACGCCGCAGCCAATCGTGAACGCATCCTCTCCGCCGCCACGATCGCGGTCAGGCGCGACGGCGAGAGGGTGCCGATGGCGACGATCGCCGACGAGGCGGGCGTCGGGATCGGAACCCTCTACCGCCACTACCCGACTCGCCCGGCCCTCTTAGCGGCTCTGACGTTGCGCTCCTTCGAGCTTGTCCTAGAGCACGCGCGCGCCGCCGCGCTGAGCGACGAGCCTGCGCCCGCGGCACTCGAGCAATTCTTCGAACGGACGATCGCGGCACGTAATGATCTGATCCTGCCTCTCCACGGCGGCCCCGTCAGCCATGACGGGAAGATCGTCGCGCTTCGGACCGAGATCAGGAACCTACTTGAGCAGGTCCTCGCCCGTGGACGCCGCGACCGGACCATCCGACCAGACGCGACCCCGATCGACGTCATCATCACCGGAGCGATGCTCGCCCAACCACTCCCGCACACAGCTGACTGGGACCAACTCGCGCGCCGGCAAGCCAGAATCTTCGTCGCAGGCCTCGCTGCCACCGACCTACCACGCCGCGGCTCGGGACCCACCCGAGCCCGACGCAAAGACGAATCCGTGCGGGCAAGCAGACCACCATCGATGACATGACGAGCTCATGGCCGAGACCGCCGACGCCGTCATGTTCCCAGGCCGCTAAAGCGGCGTGATCGCATGACCTGGCCGCGCGGAGGCTCATGCCAATCCGATCAGTGCGGGGATGTCGGCGAGCGATCGTAGTATTTCTGCGCCGGCGGCTCGGAGTGCTGATTCGTCCGCGTCGGCGGCGTAGGCGAGCGTGCGCATGCCAGCCGAGCGAGCGGCGATCACGCCGATGGTCGTGTCCTCGACAACGACGCATCGACCAGGGGACGCGCGCATGGCCGCGGCCGCGTGCAAAAACAGATCGGGGTGTGGCTTGCCGCGCGGCACAGAGTAAGCGGAGAACAGCGCGTCCTCTGCGAACAGGTCACGCAGCCCCGTGAGTCGCAGCGTGAGCTCGGTCTTCTCGAGCTTTCCCTGGGAGGCGACGCACACCTTCATGCCGGCCGCTCGGAGCGAGCGCACGGTCTCGGCGGCGCCTACGATGGGCTTGAGACGACGACGGAACTCGAGTACGCGATCACGTTCGAACGCCTCGGCGAATCCGTCGGGCAGCGTCGCTCGCAGCCGGGTCTCGGCTCTGGCAACGACATCACGCAAGATCAGGCCCTTGTAGTCACGTAATGCATCAGCTGTCGAGGTCGGTAGGCCTGCGGCACTCAATGCCCGGGCGAGAACTTCGTTGGAGATGTCCTCGCTATCCACGAGAACCCCATCGCAGTCGAAGATCACGAGCTCCGGAACGTCCATCAGCGGCGTCTGTCAACGTCGAGGCGATGACCGATCGCTACCACCCGCACGAATCGCTCATCCACAGCCAGCCTACCGGCTCGAGGGCGGCTGGGACGAGAACCAATGGGGGACATGGGCGCACGCAACGCTCGGAGCGATGCTCGTCAGAACGTGACCCGTCGCTGCCAGCGACGTGGCCTGCCCTTCTCGATCGGAGCACGGTTCGCTGCTGCGTTGACTCCCTGTACACGCTCCTCTCTTGTCAGTCCGGGGATTCCCGTCCTGATTTCCAGCAAGCGACGCTGCGCGTAATCCATCTCGGCCCAGATCTGGGCGGTGCGGGCGATGATCCGGCGGGTGCGAGACTCGTTCGTGTTGCTCATGTTCTTACTCCTCAGTGGTATCGATCGTGGGTGGGGCGCAGGCCCGGCGGGCTCCGCTCGGCCTTTACTCAGGATCGCCTAAGCCGACGTGCGGCGCATCGGCAAATCGCGCTCGGATCCGGTTCGGGTGCCCTTAGGCCGTGACGAGGTGGCCCTTAGCGCGGACCTCGATACTCAAGCCGTATTTCTCGCTGAGTAGGACATCAGCCGGGTGGGCCGGATCTCGAACCAGGCTGCGGCCCATTCAGCGCGCGAGCCGTGTCGCGCCTCCCAGACTGCCAGCAACTCCTCGGATGGATGGGCGGTGATCGTGGCTGTCCCGTCTGCCGCGACCGCGCGATGCTCGCCGGCGTCGCCGTCCGCGACGACGATCGACGCCCATGGCGTCCGTTCGAGGTTTCGCAGCCGCCCGCCCGCGACGGTGGCAAACCAAAACGACGCGCCGATGACTGTGAACGCGACCGGCCGGGCCACCGGATGGTGCTGCGACGTGGCCGTGGCCAGCACGCAGTACCGATGCGCGTCAAGAAACGAGCGTAGCTCGTCGGCGTTCATCCCGGACTCGCGCGGCCATGAACTGCGCAGGCCCCTCTCGGCACGAGCAAAGCTTGCCTCCTGCAGCCGGGCGAGCGCCTCGACATCAATCATCGACCGTCACCTCAGGGCATCCTAGGGGCGCCTTCGCGGAGGGTATGACCACGCGGAAGCGGCACATCCTCATCTCACCGCGAGCTGGTGTATGCCCCGTCAAAACCGATCTCCTCTCAAGCCCGGAATCTCGTGGTAGCATGGCGCCCGCGCCGCACCAGGATATCTGCGTTCGCGAAGGGGCGGGCAGGCGGCGGCTTTTCTCACTGTCGGACCGAGCCAGTCGGAGAGGAGATTCGGAATCCGCTAGACGGTGGCAGCTCCATTCGATAGCAGAGGGATCGGGTCGTGGAGTCATGATGAGCGAGGAATGCTGAGCGTCCGGACGATGTACCGGACAGGAACCAGAGCTGCGGAGCGTGCTGCCGCAGCGGTGTTGGGGTGTACTGGCCGGCTGCGCGCCGCGTTGAGCGTTCTCGTCGTCACGGGCGGCGTTCTCGTCTCGCTTGGGACGGGAGCCGCGGATGCCGCTTGCTCGCCAGTCGCTGGTTCGCCGGGTGTGGCGACGGTGTTTACCTATACCGGTGCGGAGCAGTGTTACTCAGTGCCCGCCGGGACGGTGTCTGTCGAGGTCGCGGCTACGGGCGCGCCTGGAGTTGCGGGCGAAACGGGAGGGTCGGGAGGTGCCGGCGCGACCGTGTCGGCCTACGTGCCGCTGGCGCCGGGCACGACCATGCTGTATGTCGAGGTCGGTGGACCGGCGGTCGGTGATGGTGGACTGGGCGGGCCCAGCACGGCTGACGCCGCCGGAGGGGCCGGTGGGGGCGCCTCGGACGTGCGAACGGTGCCGGTATCGGCATTGAGCGGCTCGCTGGCCTCACGGCTGCTCGTGGCCGGGGGCGGTGGTGGAGGTGGTGGCGCCACGGGCGGCGGGGTGGGCCTTGACCCCGGCGCGGGGGGCGCCGGGGGCTTCAACGGCGCGAGCGGCATAGCCGCCGATCCCGGCGAAGCCGGAGACCCGGGCGCCGGGGGCACACAGACCGGCGGTGGCTCGGCCGGCACGCTCAATCTCCCCGGAGACGCCGGGGGCCTCGGCTACGGGGGCCCCGGCGGCGCAAATGGTGGCATCCCCGCAGCACCGGGTGGCGGCGGTGGCGGCGGCGGCTACTACGGCGGAGGCGGCGGCGCCGGGAGCGCGACGGTGGGCGAGGGCGGCGGCGGCGGGGGCGGCGGCTCGAGCTTCGGTCCGGCCGGCGCGGGCTTCGGCACGGCGATGCCGGGCGTCGGCGCTTCGGTGTCGGTGTTGGCGGTGGGTCCTCCGAGTGCCGTCATCAGCTCGCCGGCGGCCGGTGGGAACTTCGTCCTCGGCGCATCGGTGCCGACGAGCTTCTCCTGCACCGATGCACTTGACGCGCCGGGGCTCGCGTCGTGCTCGGATTCGCATGGCGCGTCGGCTCCGGCCGGGTTGCTCGACACCTCGACCCTTGGCTTGCACACCTACACCGTGACCGCGACCTCCAAGGACGGCCTCACCGCCGCCGCGAGCATCACCTACAGCGTCGTCTTCCCCCCACCGACCGTCACTGTGTCCGGTCCGTCGATCTCAGGCACGAGGGCTCAATTCAATCTCACGTGCAACGGGCTTCCAGGTCAATCATGCGCGGGCGGCGTTCTCGCCGCCGCGCAGGAGCGCAAGCAGGGACAGTCGGTCATCGGAGTGATTGCCCGCAAGGCTCCCGGCGGCCCCGTGAAGACGGTACCCATCACCGTCGCTCGTGCGTCCTACGCCCTCCCGGCCGGCCAGAGCACGACGGTGACCGTTGCGCTGAACGCGACAGGTACGAAGCTGCTGGCGCAGTTCTACAAGTTGCCGGTCGACCTCACCTTCACGGGCACCGCGACAGTCACCCGCTCCATCACCTACTCGTATCCGCGGGTCGGTACGGTGGTACATGGCTTCTGGTTCTGGACCTGCTCGGGCCAAGAGTGCTGGACAACGGTGTCGCGCCTCACGGTCGATCGCCTACCGGCTGCGGCGACGATCAAGGTGAGCTGTCGAGGGCACGGCTGCCCGTTCGGTCACCGTGTGGCAGCTCGGCACGGGAGCCAGCTCGCGATGGCCTCCTGGTTCGCCGGTGATCGCCTGGCGCCGGGAACAATGCTCGAGGTCAACATCACGGCGCCAAACAGCGTCGGAGCAGTGTGGATCTACACGATGCAGACCGGGAAGCTCCCGAAACGGAAGGGCCTGTGTCTGCCTCCCGGCGACCGTCAACCAGCGGCGTGCGCGTAGCGGCGCTCTGAGATCCGGGGTCATCCGTTCGTCGGCGGCTTCCCAGCGCTCGGATCTGTCGTCGCTGACGCCAGTCCTGGCTCGACGGTCACGGTCTCGCTCTCGACCGCGATGGTACGGGGTGGACCAGCGGGTGCGGCGGCCTGCGTCGCGGCGCTCCCCCCTGCGGCGGCCTGCGTCGAGGCGCTCGCCGCGGCCCCCGTGTCAGCGCCCGGCTCGGCCCACGTGGCGGCCCAGCTCTGGCCGCGTGCCACGAGATTGTCCGCCGCCGTCCGTACATCCTGGTTCTGGCCGGCGTTGTAGCGCAGGACGATGTCAGCCACAAGCGTCCTGAGCTCCGCCAGGTGTTCAGTGAGGCGTTGGTCGATCCGCGCGTGCGCTTGTGCCCGATGAGGCGCTGGCGCATGTGGCATCGGGGGAATACGAGGCGCTTGGGGGGCGACCGAGTATCCGACCGAGGACGCCGAACCTGTTCGCGCGCCGACGTCGAGCTGCAGAAGTGAGAGCTTGTGCTCGCACGCGCGGGTCCACTCGTCGGCAATTGCCTGCCTTGCCTCAAAGATGATGCTCCCGAGCGCGAAGTCGCCCTTTCGCTCGGCGTCGGCCTTGACTTCGCTCAGCCGACGGTGCGCCGCTCTCACCCCGTCCTCCCGAGGCATGCTCCAAGCGGCAAGGCGGCGGCCCGGCTCGCCGCTCGCCTCTTCGGGCAGCGAGCGCCGAGCGCCGGTCACCGGATCGAGCGTCGAAATGCCGCGACGACCTCGAACCTCGCTCACCGCGGTCCGGTGCTGACTCCGTTGCTGGTGGTCATTGAGGTGGTAGGCGAGGTGGCGAGCGTAGGACATCTCCCCCAGCTTGGAGAGCGGGCCCCTGCTGGGATGGGGCTTCTCATCCGCGCTGTGGCACGCGACGAGCACGATCTTCCCGCGGTACCCGTCCGGGAGCGCCTTGAATAGCAGGCCCGCGAGTTCCACGGGAAAGAGGTCTCCGACAGTCGCTCCCCCGGAGTGGCTGAGCACATACACCGTCTCCGTCGGCCTGATGTCCAACTGTCGCGGGAAGTGCTCTCTCCCATACACCCTCTGCACACTGCCGCGGTCCCCGCGCCTGAGCATGAGCTTGACACTGAGCTCGAGTTCTTCCCTCTCGGCATCCCCGTCGCTCCACGAGCTCATCTGCAGGATGGCCCGCTGAAGCATGCGCCCACGCGACCGGTGGCCGCTCGCGGTGACGAGCCGTGCGACAGCGCGATTGCCCACCGTCCGCTGGAGCGCGAGCACCAGCATCGCCCGTCATCCCGGGAAAGTCAACACGGGCGCAGCACCTCGACCTGCACACGCGAAACCTGATGTGACGAGGCGCCCGCGCGTTGCTCACGGCCGCTTGGCTCGCATCGCTGCCACCGCCTCCGCCAGCCCGGTCGCATCGAGCACGTCGACCATCACACCGATCTGCTCCTCGAACACGTCGGGCGGAATCTGCATTCGGATTTCGTCTTCCAGCACGTGGTAGACCTCGAGACCCAACTGGGTCTCCGTCAATGCACCTGCGTAGGTGGGATCACCGAGCACCACCGTCTCGGCAGCGATCTCGGCCGCTTCCGGATCGGGGGCTCCGAGCAGTACGAGCAGTCGCTCAGGGCCGTGCTCCTCGGCGAGGCGCTTGATCACCTCCTGGCTCTGCAGGTCCATTGCACCCGAGGCCGTTCAGACGAAGCACTCGGTCGATGCGAATACGACCTCGCCTGCCGCCGCCTTGACGCACGCAGCGATTGCGGGTCCGGCGATGCCGTCGCGTTCGCCGAGGACGATCGTCAATTTGTCAGCCAGCAATGAATGCTCACCTCCTCTCGGTGTCTGTCGTCAAGCTTGCACGATCACAGCGTCTCATCCGGCCTGCGAGACCTCTAGCTGCGCTTCCAGCCACTCGCGCAGCTGCGTCGGGGACAGCTGCGACGCCGACAGGCGGGAGACTTCCTCGCCGTTGCGCATCAAGAGGAATGTCGGCAGCCCGTGGACGCGGAGATCGATGCACACGCGCCGTGCCTTCGGCGCCTCGAGCTTGATCACCCGCAGTTCGGGACGGTCCTGCGCGATCCGCGCGACGTGCGGCATCAGCGCCAGGCAGGGCTTGCACTCCGGTCCCCAGATATCGACCATCACAAGCCCGTCTGCCACCAGCTCGCGGAAGTTCTCTCGCGTCGCCTCTACGACCTCGCCTGTGCTCATGTGTAGCTCCTCTCGATCACGTTCATGGGTCACTCTCCCGGGTTGCGTTCGAGCAGCAGGCTCATCCCGTCCGACAGCTCCGACATCCGCCCCAGGAACAGGCTCCCCTTGGCGACCATCTGCACCCGATGTGCGTTTCCCGCGCGCAGGCGGTCGAGCGCATGAGGGAGATAGCAGAGCGCCGAGGCGATGTGGCCCTGAGTGGGCGCGAAGCCGGGCATCCCCCGCTGTGCCACGAACCCGGGCAGATCCTCGCGGTCGATCTCGCCGGCGCGGACGGCGAGCGCGGCGATCAGGCGGTAGTTGCGCTCGGGTACGTTGCCTGAGCCCTGTGGCTCGGTCAGCTCGGGGTTGTGCAGTTCGGTCGCGAAGTCGTCCACGTCGAGCATCCGCAGCCCCACCTGGCGCAGCGGCTCGATCGTCAGCGCCTCCATGATCTGCGGCGCGGAGCCTCCCGCCGCCACGCGGTGGCGACCGACCGCATCCAGCCGGAGCACCGGCGAGGCGCCGTCGTCCGGCTCGATCAGCGCGGCGATCCCGCCGAGCACGTCCTCGAGCACCGGCATACCGTGCTTCAGATGGCCCTGGAACTTCATCCCGAGCTTAGGCAGCGACCCGCCGGCTACCACCGCCACGCGCTCGAATACGCCCGAGGCGACCAGGCTTGCTCCGATCACGAGCCCCGGGATCGGCGCAGCACAGAAGTTCTTCACGTCGACACCCGAGGCGTTCGAGAGTCCGGCCGCTGCGGCGACCGCCTTGGCCAGGTTGCCTCCGCCGCGCTGATAGCGGTCGCCGATTGCCTCCTCGCCGCAGCCGATCACGTACTCGATCGACCCGGGGTCGACCCCGCGGCGGTCGAGCAGGTGCAGGAGCGCCAGCGTCGCGGTGGCCTTGGAGGCCAGGTTCTCGAGCAACACCGGGGCCGCCAGAGCTTCGTCGGCATCGTGAGCGCGACGGATCACGCCACCGAGGCTGCTGCCGGCGAAGGGCAGCGGCAGCGCGCCCGGCTCGTCCTGCGCGGTCTGAACGTCGCCGGCGGCCGACACCACCCGCTCGAGCGCGAGCCGCGCCGCGAGCGGGTGGCGAGCGAGCGCGGACGCCGTGCGCTCGGCGAGCGAGGGCTCGAGCGTGATCAGTCCGAACTCGTCCACGCTCGCGAGCAGCGCGAGGAACTCATCTTCGGGCATGATCTCTCCGGCAGGCGTGAACCGCGACGCGCCGTTCGGAGGGGTAGCGGTCCAGGGCCTGGGGGGAAGGTCGCGTGGATGGATCTCGCCGAGGAACGTGCGGTGCGGGGGGTAGGCGACCGCCTGCTCAAAGGTCCTCATCGAGCCGAGGAACCTCTCCTCGAGCCCCGGATCGCGGGCAAGCTCACGAGACGGCTTCGAGCCGAGGCGCGCGAGGCTGGGGGTATGCGCGAGGATCGGGCTGGCGGCGGAGACGACGGGGCGTATCACGGGCCCGGGACCTTCCTCGCGGCCGACCCGGGAGACGCGGACTCGGCGGTGTCCGCGCCCGAATCCACCGCGATCGCGGACACCTCGAACACGGTCGGCCCGTCGACGGGCGTGCTCAGCGCCTCGAGCGCCCGCTCGATCAGTTGCCGTCGCAAACGCCGCTCCTCTTCGGCCCCGAGCGCGGGGTCTCCGGTGGGGTAAGGGATTCCGCGAGTGGGCACGATCCGCGGCGCCCCTACGCGAATGGCGATCGAGACGAGGTTGCAGAGCAGCGCCGTGGGAATGCCAGCGCGCTCTAGCTCTTTGCTCAGCGTTGACCCGCAACGCGTGCCTGTCCCTCAAGTTGCCGTCAGGATCGCGGCTTGGACGCCGGCCTGGCGCAACTCGGCGGCCCACTCGACCCCGAACCTGCGCGCGGTGGCCACCTGGGTTCCGTTGCCGGCCGTCGTCAGGTACTCGTGATGGAGGGTGCCGATTCGCCCCTCGCGTTCGAGATCGAGAGCCACGTCGAGCGGCAGCAACCGGTGCGGGTCCGCGTTCGCGGCGACAGTGGAGAAGCCGCCGTGGACCGACTGGAAGGCGCCTTGCTCGAGCCGGTCGAGTCCGGCGAGCTGGTAGCGCAGCCAGCGCGTCGCGCGCGCCGACTCGAGCCGATCGGGGTTGCCCATCGGGACGAGCGCACCCTCCGTGAGCAGGGCGATCCGGGCGCGCGCCGGGTCCTCGAGCGGCGCGCTCGGAGTGACCGAACCGAAGCTCGGCAGTGGCACCTCCGTGCGCTCTCGGTCGCCGTCAATTCGCGCGAGAAGGAGCTCGACTGATCGCTCGGCTGCCGTTCGCTCGGCGAGCCGGTTCCGCCGCGGGGCTCGCCCGATGCGACCATCCTGCTCGCCTAGCTCGTCTCCGCCTGCGAGCGTTGCGATCGCGCGAGCGAGCCGCTCGAGCGACGGGCGCATCTCGCGTCCGATCCTGCCGCTCTCGATCACCGGCGCGCGCTCGGCCTCGTCGAGCCCCGGGTTCTCTGGGTGCATCGCGACCACCGCGGGAATGCCGGCGCGGACTGACGCCGCGGCCAGGCGCGCACACGCGAGCCCGTAGCGACCGCTCGTGAACGCCGGCCCGGCGACGAGCAGGTCAGGCGAGCTCTCGCGCACGAGCATCAGCAGCTCCTCGGTGGCCGACGGGTCGGAGGCGGCGTAGTCATCACCGCAGAAGACGGTCGCGACGATCTCGTGGCCGTCACCCAGGAGCGCTGTCAGCGCCCGGCCGGGACCGACAGCGCCCTCACGCACGGCCGGCGGGACCCCGGCTGCCTCCTCGCCGCCCACACCGGCGAAAAACTGGTTGAGATAGTGGACGATCCGCATCACGACCCCCCGGCGCAGGTCACACAGCCCCAACCGAGCGGATTCAGCGAGCCGTAAATCACCGCGACGGGAAGCTCCAGCTCGTCTGTCGCCGCCGCGTCCAGGATCCCCAGGCGCTCGCCGCCAAGCGCACGGTCGGTGCCGTCAAGCCGAACCAACTCGTCGTAGTTACCCGTCGAGATCAGCGCGTTCGCGCTTGCGGGGGCGACCACAAGTCCCGGCCCGGTACCATCGCGGCCGGCCATCTCTGCGAACAGCCCAACGGCCGAGATGCCGAGATCCTCGAGCGCGTCGAGCTTGAGCGCGACGTCCGCGTCGGCATTACCCCCTCCCTCCTTGGTCACGATCGCGCCGTCGGCGCCGACGGCCGCGCACAGCCGTGCGGCGTGCTCTGAGACTAAGCGCTTCTCGTGCTCCGTAACTGGTTCGGGGCAGAGCACGACGCCCGCGAGCTCGACCTCCGCGCTCGCTCGCAGAGCGGCGACGACCGGATTGTTCTGGTGCACGAAGGTGGGGTTCTTGAGCGCCGGATGGCCATACTGGGCGCTGACCACTGCACCGTCGGCGAGCTCGCAGGGATCGATCCAGGTCGGCAATGAGCCCGCCATGCTTCTCCCGTACACGAGCACATCCTTGAATGCCCCCTGGGTCTGGATATTGGTCACCGCCACCACGCGCGGCAGCCCGGCGGACCTGGCCGGCAGCGGCTCGAGCTCATCGATCGAGTCGGGGATGGCCGACCGCGCGGCGTGCGCGAGGCGCGCGGCGAGGCGCAGCACGCCGAGGCGCAAGGCTGCCGCGACCGCGTCCCACGGCGCCTCGGGCGCGGGTTCGAACTCAACCACGACGTTGTGGGTGGCCGATAGCGGCGAGAGCTCGGCACCCGCCCCCGACATCTGCAGGACCGCTTCCTGAGCCCGCGGTAGGAACCCCGCGCTGAGGACAGCTGCGCCACGCAGCACGTGGGTCTCACCCCGTCCGCCCAGTTGCGCCGGGCCGAGGAGCCCTGGGAACACGCCTCCGGCGGATCGCTGAAGCGCGCCGTCGGCTCCGGACCGCTGTCCCTCGCCACCCTTGCACCGGGGCTCGACCGTATCGAGGACCTTGATGATCCGCGTGCTTTCGCCCGGGGAGCAACAGGACACTCGCACCCCGGCGAGGGCGTGATGCGTGAAGCACTCCATCGCCTCCCGCCGGCCGACGGTCAACAGATCGCCGACGTAGCGGGTCTCCTCGCCGACGGCCACTCCCGCGACATCGTGGGCCAGCAATCGCAGGCTAGTCCCCGACCGCCGCTCGACGTCACGTGCTTTCACTGCACTCACGGAAACCTCGCGGTGGTCCGGCCGAACCGAACACCGCACGTTACGCGTTGCCTGATATAGAAACAAGCAAACTACGATCCGATCATATAGATCGAGTTCTATACGACGGAGACCGGCCGATGCCTGGAGACGGGCACGTCGGTCCTGGGGCGCCGCTCGGCCCCGTGCTAAGGATTCTTGGTGACGAAATCGAGAATCTGCGGGGTCAGCGGGCTGGCGGTGTCCGCTCCGCGGAGGAACTCACTGTGATCTCCGACGTGATCGAGTCGACCTGCGGGCTGCCGTGGCTGTCAGTCGTTTTCGCTGAGGTCGCGGAGGAACGCATCGAGATCCTTGATGTGCTCCGTGTTCAGATCCGCCTCGCAGTCGGCGGCGAGAACCGTCGCTTCGGTTCCGCCTTGGAAGACGTCGGACTCGCTCAGGCAATACGCGCGCCGGTACTTGACCCAGGCGTTGTGCCCCGCCGTGAAGTCGCGGCGGGCAGCATTGTCTTCGAGCTTGGCGAAGATCAGCGCGTTCAAGGTATCGATCTTCTTGTCGCTCTTGAGGATCGCCTGCTCGGCGCAGCCCACATCTTGGGCCGTCGAGCGGTTCTTTGGGGCGCCCGTGCACGGGAGCGCGGTAAAGGGCTCGTGGATCGTCGGGGGCGAGAGCGCGGCGGTGCGCGCGCGTGAAGCCCCGGCCGGGGCTCCGGACGCGAGCCCGAGTGCAGCCGCGACAGCGGCGAGCGCGACAATCGATGCGATCCTCATGATCATTCTCCTGCCGGCGACGCTTGGGCGGGAATCGACCTCACCCTAACCGATGCCCCCATGTACGGTCGAGATGGAGGTTGTCGGTGCGCCGGGGCTGGACCGAGGTCAGCGCTTCACGTTCGACGTGGCGGCGGTTCGGGCGATCTGACCTTGGAAGCGGGTGAGTTGGCTGGAAGACCGAACGCAGGCGGCCCTCGGCGCGGGTCCTCGCCGTCCAGGTTCCAGTAGCGCACGACGTCTATCCGGGCGCCGTTCTCATCCGTTCTGGACGGGACAGTGAAGCGGGCGATCGTCCGCACGGGCGCTCGCGTTTGCCGACCGGGTGGAGTTGAACGTTGCGACGGTCAGCGCCAAGGCGATCCGGGCTGGTAATCACTGAGCCACGAGATCGCCGGCTACGAGCCATCGCCCGAGCCTTTCGCGCTTGCCGCGGACCCCGTGGGCATGACAGGATCCATGGCGATGGCCGACGAGCGCACTGTCGCCGAACCGGAAGCTGCCACCGCCTCCTCGACCCGTGCGGTGCCAAGCGTGGCGGGGGGATTCGCGATCGCGCGAGCCGAAGCGGTGCTGCGACTGCAGAGGACTGCGGGCAACCGTGCAGTTGTCGCGATGGTCAGTCGCACCGGCAACGACGAGCGCCGGTTACAGCGGTTGAGCCAGGGGCTTCCCTACGTCGGCCCGGCCGCCCAATGGTGGCTCCATCACACCAATCCAGCGGCGATCGTTCAGGACCTGATCGTGGGGCGCGGGCTCAGGTCGGACGAGAAGACCATCCTCGATAACGTGTTCGGCAACGCCCTCGCGACGTCGATCATCCGCATCCGCGAGAACGCGACCATTCTCGGTAGTGGCAACTGCAACCGCACGACGGGAAACATCATCAACTCGCCCGGCACAGGGCTCAGCCGAAAGGACCTCATCCACGAGGCGGCGCACGTCTGGCAGCACCAGAACGGCATTCCGTTCGCCTACGCGCTGAGCGCACTCAGTGCTCAAGCCCTCGCTCAGCTCACCCAGGGGGACTGGGAGAAGGCCTACGACTACAGCAAGATCGAGGGCAAAGTGCCCTGGGTTCAGTGGAACGCCGAGCAGCAGGCTCACTGGATCCAGGATCACGAGCGCCTACCTCCGAACTGGTGGTGGGAGGGCCCAGCGGTGCCGTCCTTCGTGCCGACGGCGTAACCGCAATCCCTCGGACACTGAGCTCGTGCTCCGGTTCAGAGCGCCGGTCTAGCCGCCTGGAACCGCTCGAGGCAGGAGCGCGCAGTGACGCTGACGGCTACGGTCTCGCGGTCATGGTTGAAGCCTTCGTCACATCGGTCCGGCTGCTTCCCGCTCGCGGCGGCGAGAGCCGTTCGGGATATCCGTGGGAGCTGCCGGCGATCGCCGCGCTGGCCGACGGCATCGCGCTTGACCCGAGGGTCACGTATCTCATCGGTGAGAACGGCAGCGGCAAATCGACGCTGCTCGAGGCCGTCGCCGTCGCCGCGGGCATGAATCCCGAAGGCGGATCGTCGAACTTCGCCTTCTCAACCCGAGACTCCCACTCCGAGCTATCCGACGCCGTGCGGCTATCGCGGGGCGGGCGCCGCCCCAAGACCGACTTCTTCCTTCGGGCCGAGAGCCTGTTCACCGCGGCGACCTACCTCGAGCAATTGGCCGAGTCGCCGCTGGACGGCGATCCACTCGCTGCTTACGGCGGGGTGTCGCTCCACGAGCAATCGCATGGCGAGTCGTTCCTCGCGGTGCTGATCCACCGGTTCGGACCGGACGGCCTGTATCTGCTTGACGAGCCCGAAGCCGCGCTTTCGACCCAGAACTGCCTCACCTTTCTGCGACGCATCCACGAGCTCGTCCGCGACGGCTCGCAACTGGTCATCGCCACCCACTCGCCGATCATCCTCGCCTACCCCGAGGCGACGATCTACGCCTGCGGTGCAGGAGGCGTAGAAGCGGTCGCCTACGAAGATGCCGAACCCGTCCGGCTCACGCAGAGTTTCCTTGCCGCGCGAGAGCGCTTCCTCGCGCAGCTGCTCACCGACTGAGCTCGGAGCACGGCGCAGGCGCCGACCCTGACGGGCCGCCGCGTCGCCTGAGAGCTCTGTCGCCAACGTGACACAACGCGTGTCGCGGCCGTGCACGACACGGCCTCGACCCGCGCGTAGCTTGGCGGCATCGCTAAAACGACACGAACAAAAGGAGAGCGGCGATGCGCAATTCCTTCATCCTCCGCGGCGAAGATGGTCCGCTGCGCGAGATCGAGTCCCAGGATCCGACCGCAACGGAGCGACAGGCGGCACCTCATGCGGGCACGGCCTTCCGCGCGAGCGGGTCGCGTCGTCGCAACCCTCTGCGTGTGCGTGCCCGACTGGCTGCGGCGGCGTGCGCTTCGTTCGTCGCCGCGGCGGCGTGTGCTGCGGCGATCAGCGCTCCGGCGCAGGCGGCGAGCGCTCAGACGAGCACGCCCTGCCACAACGAGGGGGTCGGCTGGAGCAGCGCGCCGTTCTCGGCCACGCTGACCGGGAGCATGTGTGACAGTGGCGGCACCGGTGGCACCGGCTCCTGCTCGGGTGGACCGCGAGTGAGCTACGACATCCCCTGGTGGGCAGATCCGTTCGTGTCGGTCACCGACATCACCGACGGCTGCTACCGCATCACGGCCTACGGAGGAGCGGAGTCGATGTGGACGAACATTGGGATCAAGGTCACGGATCCCCTCGAGCCCTGGGTCAGCGTGTCCGGAACGGTGTGGCTACGCATTGCCATGAGCAGCAACGGGACAACCCACAAACAGGCCGGCGCATCAGTGAGTCTCGTCAATGCACTTGGGGGTCTGTTGAGCGATCTCTGATTCGACCGCCCTCACCGGCCAGTCGCGCGAGCTCCGCGACCGGCCGATCGTGGCCGTCAGATCGCTTCCCCGGGCCGCTGGAAGGTGATCTCCGGGACCACGCACGCGGGAGAGACGCGCAACAGGAAGCGCAGCGCCTCGACGATGTCGTCAGTACGCAGCATCTTCTCGGCGGGAATCGAGTCCTTGACGAATTCGGACATGTCGGTGTCAACGAAGCCAGGACAGAAGGCCACGGACTTGATGCCGTCCGCGCCCAGCTCCTTGTTCATGGCCCGGGTGTAGGCGATCACTCCAGCCTTGGTGGCGGCATATACCGAAAGCCAAGGCTGCGGTGACTGGCCTGCAAGCGAGGCCATGTTCACGACCAGAGCATTGTGGTGCTCGGCGCCGGCGAAACGAAGCAGTTCGATGCATTCTCGGTAGAAGAGGACGATGGCCCGCAGATTCACGCCGAGCTGCATGTCCACGAACTTCGTCTGGTGCTCGTCGGCGGCGGCGCCCACGCCGATCCCAGCGTTGTTGACGAGCACATCGAGACGGCCGAAGTGCTCGCGATGAGTCCGTACGACCTCGCGAATCCCCTCCTCATCGGCCATATTGGCAGCAAGAAACGCGACGTCGAAGCCCCGATCTTGCAGGTTTCGAGCTGTCTGCTCGAGAGTGTGCGGCTTGCGGGCGGTGATCGTCAGTCCGAATCCCTCGCTGCCTAAGGCTTCGGCAAGAGCAAGGCCGATACCACGAGAGGCTCCGGTCACGATGGCAGCGCGGTCTGGCATAGAGGCCCTTCCTGACGATTGACGATTGACGAGTCGGTAGCGTGAATCTAACGTCTCGCTGATCGAGCACGACAAGATCTGCGCATCGGGATCGCGCCCAACCACGAGGGAGAGATGATGGTCCACGTGAACATTCCTGCTAATGCCCCGGCGTCCGAGGCCACGTGGAACCCCGACGTGATCGTCGTTGGCGCCGGCTCCGCCGGGTGCGCCGCGACCCGCCGGCTTGTCGATCGCGGCGATATCAGGGTACTGCTGCTGGAGGCCGGCGGCCCGGACGACAACCCCGCGATTCACGATCCTGGCCGCTTTCATGAGCTGTGGCTGGCCGAGGAGGATTGGGCCTACTACACGATCCCCCAGCGCCACGCCGTCGAGCGCGCTCTGCACTGGCCGCGCGGCCGGGTCCTTGGCGGCTCGAGCTCGCTCAACGGGCTCATTCACGTGCGCGGAGCGCGCGCCGATTTCGACCACTGGGCCTGCCTGGGAAACGACGGTTGGGCGTGGAAGGACGTGCTACCCGTGTACCGGCGGATGGAGGACTTCGACGGCGGCGAGTCCGACGTGCACGGCGTCGGCGGCCCGCTGCGGATCATCAGCCAGTATCAGCTCGCGCCGATCCACGAGGCGATCGTCGCCGCGGCCCAGGCGCTCGGGATCGAGCGCAACTCCGACTACAACGACGGGGAGCTCGACGGCATCTCGCAACAGCAGCTCACGATCAAGGACGGCCGGCGCCACAGCGCCGCAGACGCGTACCTGCGCGAGGCGATGGATCACCCCAACCTGCAGGTCATCACCCGGGCGCACGTTCGGAGGCTGTTGCTTGACGGCAGCCGCTGCCTTGGCGTCGAGTGGCGGCGCAACGGCCGGCTCGAGTCCGCACGGGCCGGCTCTGAGGTGGTGCTCAGCGCCGGCGTGATCGCCTCGCCCAAGCTCCTGCTGCTATCGGGCATCGGCCCCGCCGCCGATCTGCGTGCCCTCGGGCTCGACGTGGCGGTGGATCTTCCGGGCGTCGGTCGAAACCTGCACGACCATCTGTTGTCTGCCGCGATTTTCGCTGCCGACCGCGCCATCGAGCCGCCGGCGCCCGGAATGTCACCGATCCAGACACATCTCTGGTGGCGTAGTCGGCCAGGACTGCCCGTGCCCGACACGCAGCCGATCCATTTCAGCGTCCCGCTGTACGAGCCATGGATGCAGGGTCCGGAGAACGCCTTCACGATGCTGGGCGGGTTGGTCCGTCCGGCCAGCCGCGGTGCGATTCGCCTGTCGGGTCCCGATCCCGACGACGAGCTGCTGATTGACCCCAACATCCTCGCCGCCGACGGGGATCTCGAAAGCCTGGTGGCGTCGGTTCAGCAGGTCCGCGAGATCGGCGCTGCACGTCCGCTCGCGGAGGAGTGGGGAGCACGTGAGCTCTACCCCGGTCCCACGGTGCGTACCGCCGCGGACCTCCGCGATTACGTCCGCCGGACCGCGATCACGTATCACCACCAGGCCGGCACCTGCAAGATGGGGATCGACGCCGAGGCGGTCGTCGACCCGCGCCTGCGGGTGTACGGGATCGAAGGGCTCCGCGTGGCCGACGCTTCAATCATGCCCGCCGTCACGTCCGGTAACACGAATGCGCCCAGCCTGATGATCGGCGAGCGGGTAGCGGAGTTCATCACCGCCGAGCACGTCGGCCAAGCGGTCGTAGAGCCAGCGGTGCACTGACCCTACACCTCGGTGGCGGGGACGATGCGGGCCCTGACAGAGCGGGTGCACGGCCGCCAGTGACGGGGCGGGAGCCGAGGGATGACGTGCGTGCCGGTGCTCGGTACAGGTTCAGTAGCTGCGGAGCGTTGATTGCAGTAGTGGACTACTGAGGACATTCGGTGGTGTGTCGGGCAAGCTCGCGGCCAGATGAAGACTTGGGGTCGCGCGAAAGGTGCGATCGCGCTCTGACGGACGAGGCACCAGGTGACCGCAATTGTGATGGGGAGGGTTTGATGCGTCGATCGAGATCGAAGATGGTGGATGGCTTCTCTGGCCCGTGGATCAGGGCCGGAGCGAGCGCCGGCTGGTTGCGTCCAGGTCGGCGTTGGCTGATGACGTTTGTGCTCGTGCTCATCGTCGGGGCCTGTCTGCTGAGCGGTGTGACCGCCACCCCGGCGCGCGCGGCGGTGCCCGGCACGGTCACCAACTACACCGGCACCGGCATCAGCGGCCCGGTCGGCATCGCGGCGGGGCCCGACGGCGCGCTCTGGTTCGTCAACAACCCAAACGACTCGATCGGGCGGATCAGCACCAGCGGCACCGTAACCAACTACGCTGGCACCGGCATCAGCCGCCCGTACGGGATCTCGGCGGGGTCGGACGGCGCGCTCTGGTTCACCAACCAGGGGAACGACTCGATCGGGCGGATCAGCACCAGCGGCGTCGTCACCAACTACACCGGCCCCGGCGTCAGCTATCCGTACGACATCGCGGCGGGGGCGGACGGGGCGCTCTGGTTCACCAACGTCGTGAGCAACTCGATCGGGCGGATCAGCACCAGCGGCGTCGTCACCAACTACACCGGCACCGGCATCAGCGCGCCGACCGCGATCGCGCCGGGGCCCGACGGGGCGCTCTGGTTCACCAACGAGGGGAACGACTCGGTCGGGCGGATCAGCACCAGCGGCGTCGTCACCAACTACACCGGCACCGGTATCAGCAACCCGTACGGGATCGCGGCGGGGCCTGACGGCGCTCTCTGGTTCACCAACTCTGGGAACAACTCGATTGGGCGGATCAGCACCAGCGGCGTCGTCACCAACTACACCGATCCCAGCATCGACTACCCGTCCGCGATCGCGGCGGGGCCTGACGGCGCTCTCTGGTTCACCAACCAAAGCGGCAACTCGATTGGGCGGATCAGCACCAGCGGCTCCATCACCAACTACACCGGCACCGGCATCAGCTCTCCGTCCGGGATCGCGGCGGGGCCGGACGGCGCGCTGTGGTTCACCAACACTGCGAACAACTCAATCGGGCGGATCCAGGCTGTGCAACCCGTGGGGCCGCCGTCGGCGACGATCAGCTCGCCCGCGGGCGGCGGGACCTACAGCGTCAACCAGTCGGTTCCGACGAGCTTCTCGTGTATGGACTCCGCCGGTGGTCCCGGGCTCAGCTCGTGCACGGATTCAGGCGGGGCGGCGGGGTCTGCGGACACGGGATCAGGTTCGGCGGGTACGGGGTCATTGGCGACGGCGACGGCGGGCACGTTCAGCTATACGGTGACCGCGACCAGCAACGACGGCGAGACCGGTACGGCGAGCGTCGCTTACACGGTGGCGGCGGCCCCATCGATCCAGATCACCACACCCGCGAACGCCGCCAGCTATAGCCAGAATCAGGTCGTGGACGCGAGCTACACCTGCACCGACGGCGCGTACGGGCCCGGGCTGCAGCGCGGGAGCGCGGGATGCGACGCGACCGGCACCAGCGGTGCGGTCGCCGACGGCGCGGCGATCGACACCACCACCGTTGGCTCGCACACGTTCGCGGTCACCGCGACCAGCAGCGACGGACAAACCACCACCCAGACGGTTAGCTATACCGTTCAGGCGGTCGCCAAGACAAGCGACGTCGCGGTAGCGATCACTGCCCCGCCAAACGCGCAGGACGGATCGACCTTCATGGCGACGGTCAAGACCTCGAACTACGGTCCTGCCGTCGCGACTAAGGTGATAACCGGGCTGATCATCCCCTACGGGCTCACCGCTAACAGCTTCGGCGGCGCCAGCAACATCGGTTCGGCGCTCTACTGGACCGATAGCTCGATCGCAGCGGGCGCCAGCGTGACGTACACGGTCACGTTCAAGGTCACAACGACCGCGCACGGGAACGTACTGATCCCGGCAGCGGCCGCCTCGACGCAAGTCAAGGACACCAACTACGCCAACAACGCCGCGGCGGTGATTGTCACGCTCGGCTCGTCCACACCCCACGCCAGCCAAGCCGGCAACCAAACCAACCCCCTCGCGACCGGGCAAAGCATCACCAGCCACCTCGGCGAGAAAACCCTCGGGCGCTAAACGCGACCCAAACCATCCGCGGCACAACGCGCCAAGGCACCCGAAGAACCGGCGTGCCTTGGCGGCCGGCGGCTACAGCTCGTGGCGGTCGCTCACGCCGAGTTTTTGCATCGCTCGGTAGAGGTGCGATTCGACAGTTCGTACGGACAGGACCAGGCGGTCGCCGATCTGTGCGTTGGAGAGTCCGCGGGTGGCGAGCTCGACGAGCTGCCTCTCGCGGGGGGTGAGCGAGACCGCGGCGGTGTCGATCCCTTCGATCGGGGGGGGTAATCCGCCTTGGCCCCGGGCCTGTAGCTGGCGGCTGCGCGCCGTGGCGCGGCGGGCGGAGTCCTGACGGCCGGCGCGGGCGAACGCGCTCGCGGCGTGTGCTGCTGCCTCGGTCGCGTAGCGGAGCGCGCCGATCTCCTCCATTTCGTCGACGGTTTGCAGCAAGGCTCGACCGTCATCGGCTGCGAGAGCCACGGCGTGGGCCGTGTAGGCGGCGAGCAGGCGACCGTCGCAGCGCGCCTGTAAGTGGGCCAGCTGTCCGGCGAGTCGGCGGGCGGGGCCGCCCGCTCGGATCGCCTCATAGGTGAGTCGGGCAGCGTAGACCGGCATCGCCGAGAGCTCCTCGGCGGCGCCTAGGAGTAGCCGCTGCGCTCGCGCGGGGTCGCCGTCGGCGTTCGCCGCCCAAGCCTCGGCGCGCACGAGGTGGGGGAGCTGGTTCGGAAGCGGGTCCTTGCCGCCCAATGCTGCCCGACAGCGCTCCAGCGCCGGCTGGACTTCGGCTGTGCTGCCCGTGAAGCACGCGACTCCGACCTGTAGGGAGTTGGTGATCGCGAGCAGGCCGATCGCGTCGTGGTGCTCGAGCTGAAGCTCGGCTTCCGCGAGCCATCTGCTCGCGTCGAAGTAGCGTCCCTCGGAGAAGCGCAAGCCGCCTAGCCCGAGCGCTGCGCGGCCGGACGCCGCGCGGTCGCCGAGCCTCACTCCTTCCTGGAGCGCTTTCATGTTCCACGCTTCGAGCTCGCGCCAGCCTTCGCCAGTTTCGATCGCGATCGTGCTCCAGAGGACAAACGCGAGTTCGTCGGTCAGGTCACGCAGCGGCAGTAACGGTCGAATGCGTCGCGCGAGCTCGTACGCCTCGCGCGTGCGGCCGCTGTAGAAGAGGCTTGCCGCGTGCAACGGCTCCGTCTGTCGTCGCACCTCAGGATCGAGATCCTCGGAGCTCAAAATCTCAGCTGAGATCACGACAGCAGCGCCCGGACCGTCGGCCGCCGCGACGCGTAGCCGCAGCGGAACCAGACGGTCCTGCCATCGGCTCTCGGGCCACCACGTTTCGGCCCGGGCGAGCAGCTCACGCAGCTCCTCGGGTCGTTTGAGCCCCCAGTACAGGACTTCGGTTTGCTGCTCTAGGTAGTCGAGAGCTGTTCGCTGGGTGTCGATCTTTGCCTCTGCTGCCGAGAGCACCGTTTCCGCCTGCTCGTGTTGGTTTTGGATCGTGTGGGCGCGGGCAAGGAGCAGCGCGGCTTGGATACCGGCACCGGCGTCCATCGCCCGCGCGGCGAGCTCGGCGCCCAGCGTGGGGTCGCCGGCGAGGTTGGCTGCTTTCGCGGCTTGCACGAGAAGTGGTGTAGGAATCGATTCGCCGGCGTCGAGTAGCCAGCGGGCGATCCGCAGCTCGTCCTGGGGCTGTGGCTCGGCACGGCTTTGAAGTACCGCGGCGAGCCGAAGCCGCACCTGACGGGCTCTGAGCGTTGGCAGGGTCGCTCGGATCGCTTCGCCGTACAAGGGGTGCGCGAGCTTGACGTGGCCGTGGCGCGAGCCGTCGACATCGATCAGACCACGCGCTTCGGTGCTCGTGAGTTGTTCGGTGCCGCTCAGCGCGATCATCTCGGAAAGTGGCAGAGGTTCGCCGAGTGCGAGCAGCTCGAGCGTCTCCCGCTCGGGGCCGGAGAGGCCGGCCATGCGCGCGGTGATCAGCTCCGCGATCGAAGCGCTTACTGGCGGCCGAACCGGCAATCGCCAGTGCCCGTTGACCTCTTTCAGCGCTCCTCCTGCGAGCGCGCCGAGCACGAGCTCGCGGACATACAGCGCGTTGCCTCGACTCGTGTCGCAGATCCACCGGCGGGCTCCCTGTTCGATCGGGCCGCCGACGATCGCCTCCGCCAGCGTGCCGCTCTCCTCTTCAGCCAGCGTTCCAAGCTCGAGTCTCTGTGCGCCGGCGTCTTTCCACAACGTGGTGATCGCGTCAGGACACCGTTCGCCAGCGCGGATCGTCGCGACCACGAAGGCAGTGGAGCTGATCGCAAGTTGGAGGACCAGCGCCGCGGATGTTGGGTCAAGCAGTTGCGCATCGTCAACGCCGAGCACCAGCGTCCTGGTACCCGCGAGATCCCCGAGCGCCTTGACACTAAGTCGCATCAGCTGGAGCAGATCGTCGGAGCGTGCCTCGCTCGGGACCACGCCCGCGAACGCGCCCAGCGGAACGCTTGCTCCGCTCCGCGTCGCCTGAACCCATGTCGTCGACGCACCCGCCTGCTCAGCCTCAGCGAGCGCCTCGCGCGCCAGCCGCGACTTCCCCACCCCAGCAGGGCCAAGCACGACGATGCCGCTCGCGCCATCCAGACGCGACCGCGCGATCTGCTTCAGCTCGCTGATCCGACCGATCAGCGGCCACCCCAATACCGAGCCCGAAGGCAGCACCCACCACCTCCACTAGCGATCAAGACAGCCGACTATAACTGCCCCGCCGGCCAGGTCACGAGACCCAATAGCGGCGGAGACGCGGATTGCAGTAGTCGGCTACTGAGGACACGCGGCGCCCCGCCCGACAAGCTCGCTGTCACACCAATGGCCACGCTCTTTTCCGATCACGAGTTTCAGTTCGGGTTGGAGAACGCCCTCGGCGCGGTGTATCGGCGGGCGGCGGACACGGGAGAGGTGTTCGCTACCGCCGAGCGGATCGCCGATAGGGATGCGGATTCGTGGGTGCGGGAGTGGACCGCGACCGCGGGAGCGGTATGGGCGGCTGCTGGCGAGGCCGCTGACCGGGGCCATCGAGTCAGCGCGTTAGCTCACTATCTCCGCGCCGCGACCTACTACGCGACCGGGCTTTACCGGATCGCGCACTCCAGCGAGCCGGACCGGCAGCTCGAGATCTGGCGCCGCCAGCGTGACTGCTGGGACCGGGCAGTCGATCTGTTCGCGGTCCCCGGCGAGCGCGTGACGATCCCTTACGAGGACACGACACTCCCGGGGTACTTCTTCCGCGCGCCAGATGCCGACCCTGGCGAGCGGCGGCCGCTGATGGTGATCAACAACGGCAGCGACGGCACCACGTCGCAAATGTGGACGCTTGGGGGCGCCGCGGCGAGTGAGCGCGGGTATCACTGGATGACGTTCGACGGCCCGGGGCAACAAGCGGCGCTGTTCGAACAGGGCATCTCCTTCCGACCCGATTGGGAAGCGGTCCTCACGCCGGTGATTGACGCCATGACAGCGCGAACAGACGTCGATCCCCAACGGCTCGCGATGATCGGAGTCAGCCAAGCCGGGTTCTGGGTTCCGCGCGCGCTGGCGTTCGAACATCGGATCGCGGCCGCCGTCGCCGACCCCGGAGTGATCGACGTATCGACCTCGTGGATGGATCCACTGCCGATGCAGATGCGCGAACAGCTGCGACACGGCGACCGGGACGCATTCGACCGCGAGATGCACCTCGCCGAGCTGTTCTCACCGACAACGGCCGCGACGCTTCACTTTCGCGGAGAACCCTACGGCTCCGACGGGGGCTCCCGGTTCGTGCTCTACGAGAAAGTCTCGACGTACCGCCTCGGCGACGAGATTGCGCAGATCACAACGCCACTGCTCATCACCGGGCGGTTTCGATAGCGACCCGCTTGGCATCGTTGGCGGTGGCGGTGGCGGTGGCGGTGGCTCGTCACTTGCCCCGGCCGCGGGGTCGGTCCATGCCAACACGACCGATCTCCCGCCCGAGGCGACGATCTCCTACGTGGTTCCGTCCGCGCCGGCGTGTTCGGGCGATAGCGTTTCGACGGCGTTCCAGACGGCAAAGACGGTCACCTTCTCGTGCACGGGGACGGATATTTCGTATTCGCTGACTTCGGGTCCTTCGCACGGGTCGTTGGGGGCGATTAGTGGCGATCAGGTGACCTACACTCCGGACGCCGGTTTTCACGGTAGTGACAGCTTCGCGGTGCAGGCGACCGGCGCGGTCGGCAGCCCGGCGACCGATGGGGTGACGGTGACGGTCTCCCCGCCAGCGGTGACGATCGGGCCGCCGACCGTTACGATCTCGACTCCTGGCAATGGCGTGGCGTACACCCAGGGTCAGGTCGTTGACGCCAGCTTCAGGTGCGCGGAGGGGACCGATGGTCCGGGCTTGAAGAGCGGCGCGGCTGGCTGTAGCGGCACCGTCCCTGACGGTTCGGCGATCAACACCGCGGCACTGGGGCCGCAGGTGTTCTCGGTGACCGCGACCAGCACCGACGGCCAGACCGTGACACAGACCTCGGACTACACCGTGGTCGCGGCAGCGAAGCTCGCCGATGTGAAGGTCTCGATCACGTGTCCGGGCCACGCAGCGGACGGGTCGACGTTCTCTGAGGCGATCAAGGTCTCCAACGCGGGGCCGGCCGCGGCGACGAGCGTGATCACCGGGCTGATCGTCCCTAAGGGCCTCAGCGCGAGAAGCACCGGCGGCGGGAGGAACTGGGGATCGGAGATCTACTGGACGGCGCCTTCGATCGCTTCGGGCGCGAGCGTCATGTACACCATCACGTTTGAAGTCGCCGTGAAAGCTCGCGGCAACGTGCTGATCGCTGTCGCTGCGGCCTCGACGCAGATCAAGGACCCCAACTACCACAACAATGCTGCCGCGACGGTAGTCACGCTCTGACCGATCCCTGGCCGCGGGTTACGCGCAGAAACCACGCTCGCGGCTGATCAAGTCCCCTGGATCGGAACTATTTTGATCGCGGTTCCCGGAGCGGGCGTAGACTCGGCCAAACCGTCGAGCGAGGAGCTCTGCCCATGATCCGCAGCCCGTATCCGGATGTCGAAATTCCGGACGCGACCTTTACCGACTTTGTTCTCGCTCGTGCGGGCGCGCTCGGAGACAAGCCCGCTTTGATTGACGCCCCGAGCGGTCGGACGATCACCTATGCACAGCTGGCGGAGTCCGTGCGTGGGGTGGCCGCGGGCCTCGCCGACCGAGGCTTCGGCAAGGGCGACGTGTTCGCGCATTACGCTCCGAATCTGCCCGAATATGCGGTCGCCTTCCACGCGGTCGCGACGGTCGGTGGGGTGAACACGACCGCCAACCCGCTGATGACCGTGGAGGAGCTCGCGACCCAGCTCCAAGACTGCGGCGCCCGTCTGCTGGTCACGGTGCCTGCGCTGCTGGAGAGGGCGACCGCCGCGGCCGAGCGGGCCGGCGTGGAGGAGATCTTCGTCTACGGCGAGGCCCGCGGCGCGACGCCGTTCGCCTCGCTGCTGCGCTCGGGAGGCGAGCCGCCCGAGCCCGCCATCGAGCCCGCCATCGATCTCGTCGCGCTCCCGTATTCCAGCGGCACCACGGGACTGCCCAAGGGGGTGATGCTCACGCACCGAAACCTCGTCGCGAACATCTGCCAGATCACTCACGACCGCCTCAGCGAGGATGAATGGGAGTACCACCGCGTGATCGCCGTGCTGCCGTTCTTTCACATCTACGGGCTCATGTCGATCATGAACGCAAGCCTGTACAGCGGTGCCACCGTGGTGACGATGCCGCGGTTCGATCTGGCCGAGTTCCTGCGCGTGGTGCAGGACTACCGGATCACGGCCGCCTATGTCGTCCCGCCGATCGTGCTCGCGATGGCCAAGCATCCGCTGATCGACGAGTTCGACCTCTCGAGCCTGGAGTTCATGCTTTCAGGCGCCGCGCCGCTGTCCGCCGAGCTCGAGGTGGCGTGCGGCAAGCGGCTGGGCTGCCGGATGCAGCAGGGCTACGGCATGACCGAGACGAGTCCGACGACCCACTTCGTTACCGAAGACCTCGCCGGGCAAGCGCCCGGCTCGATCGGGACGCTGGTCCCGAACACCGAGTGCCGGATCGTCGATGTCGCCACCGGCGAGGACGCTCCGTCCGGTGAGCCGGGTGAGGTCTGTATCCGCGGCCCGCAGGTGATGAAGGGCTACCTCAACAACCCCGAGGCGACCGCGCTGACGATCGACCGTGACGGCTGGCTCCATACCGGCGACCTCGCCCGCGTCGAGGAGAACGGCTCGCTGCGGATCGTCGACCGCATCAAGGAGCTGATCAAATACAAGGGCTACCAGATCGCCCCCGCCGAACTGGAGGCCCTGCTGCTCACGCACCCGAGGATCGCCGACGCCGCCGTCATCCCGCTTGCAGACGAGGATTCGGGCGAGGTGCCGAAGGCCTTCGTCGTGCCCAGCGGGCGGATCACGCCCGAGGAGGTGACCCGGTTCATCGCCGAGCGCGTCGCCCCGTACAAGAAGCTGCGCGCCGTCGAGATCGTCGAGGAGATCCCGAAGTCGCCGGCGGGCAAGATCCTGCGCCGCGTGCTGATCGAGCGTCAACGGACCGCGGCGACTTCGACACGTTGACTGACGCTCAGCCGGGGCCGATCGTCGGCCTCGGTTCGGAGCCGGTGATGTCGGAGCAGCCGAGGCCCTTGGGCGCCCCAAACCTCACCGATACAAGATGTCCCGACCCAAGCTCGTTGTCGAGGTCCTCTGCCGGAATCTCGACGCTCGCGGAATAGCCGCCGTTGCACGAGGCGCCGTGCTTCCACACCTCGCCGTACAGGGTCCGCTTGCCCACCCTTCGCCTAAACGTCAATGCCGTGAAGTAGTTCGAGGACGAGAGTGGCTTCGTAGAGGTGATCAGCTCCGCCGTGGGGAATCCCTTGACCGTTGTCACCGTGCCGCGCGGTGTCGATGGCGAGACGTAGCCGATGAACACCTTCGCCCAAATCCCGTCTGAACCCGAGCCGAACGTGCACGTCGCCGTCGCATCCGGAGCGTTCTCGTGGCTGTGCGATAGCTTGCCGTCGCCTGGCGTCGTTCCCCGCCCCTCGAGGTGCGCCAGTGCCGAGCTCGGGAGCTTGCATGGGTTGGGGAGGGGCGATAACGCCGCCGCCGCACTGTAAAGCCCAGTCTGGGTGTAGGGCGCGGTGCATCCGAACTCGGCGGCGCCCTCTGGCGTGAGTGGATAGGTGAATGACGCCTCGCCGGCTTCGGCACCGTTAGCGAGGAACTGCCCGGTCACCGTGACCGTCAGCGTGCCCGGCTCATTGGGCAGGGGTTGCTGGTTGAAGGTCGCGGAGAAGGTCTCGGTGCTCGGATCGATCGCCACCGGTTGGGAGTCAGAGGTCTGGTTCGGTCCCGCCTTGCCCTGGGCACAAATGAGCTGGAGTGGCTGAGGGATCTGGATGTCGGTGACCTCCTGACCATCGCCGGAAACCTTGAACGTGATCGGGAGTTGCGGGTCCTGCTCGATCTGCCCGGTGTACATCGCGCCCGCGACCGGGGGACCAGGATTACCGCCGGCCGGGTTTCCGAGTCCCTGAGCACTGCTCACGCCGACGAGCGCCGCGACAACGCTCAGTGAGCCCGCCAACATCGCGCGCAACCCGAACCCTCTCCGATGCGACCCACCGAACCCTCGCATACCCACCGATCACCAGCTAAGAAGCCTCACCATCGGCCGGCATCATAACGCCTGCCGGTCGCCCTGATCGTCGATGAGGCCGGGAGATCGCGGAGCCTCGCCCGGCGGCTCGGGTCGCCTTCGACGGCAAGGTCATGGCCCCGTGCGGAGCACGACGAACTGTTGGACCACCCGGTACAGGTAGAGGCAGAAGATCGCGAGCAGGTCGAACCCGACGACCGAATGTGGGTGCGGATGGTTGCTGGCCCAGAGACCAAACAGCGCGAACACGCCGACGAAGCACATTGTGACGAACCCACCGCGTGCTGCCCTCCGGGCCCAGTCGCGCTCGGGTGGCTTCTGGTTGACCGCGATATAGATGTCAAGCATGTCCCACACCAAGTACAGGAGGAAGACACCCACGAGGCACTGCGCCTTCCACAGCGATCCCGCGCGGCCGACGCCGGCACCATTGGGCAGTACCGCTCGCGTGCCGAGCGCGAAGTAGACGACCACGATCAGGATCTCGACGAGGAACTGGGGGAACCGCGCCGTGGTGAATGCGCGCTTGGATTCCTGGCGGCTGGCCTTGATCGGAGGCGGGAGCTCCTGGCGGTTCGTGTGATGGCCGATCCATCCGAACGTGATCGTCGTGAGCGTGAGCGCGACGTCGGTCCAGCCTGATGGCATCACGTGGTGCAGGTGCGTCGCGCTCACTCGCACCGCGAGATCCGCGACCGGGACGGCGTACAGAAGGTCGACGAAGGACAGCTCGACGGACTGGGCTCCGCCGTCACCGACAACCGGTCGATCGCTCTCGCGGTCGACCATGGGCGTGGGTGGAACCTGGGCGGGCTCGGGCACGTCGGTCGCGCGGAATCATGCCAGCCAGCGCACCGCCCCGCGCGCCGCTGCACCTGGAATCATGCCCTTGATGCCGACAGCGCCAGTGATCGGCGTCTGTGGTCCAATCGGGGCCGGCAAGTCGACCGTCGTCAGGGCGCTCTCGCGCGCACTCGGATTTCACCCCTGGGTGGAGCGGGTGGAGGACAACCCGTTCTTTCGCCGGTACACGAGCGATCGGGCGACCTGGGCGCTCCGCTCCCAGCTTGCCTTCATGATCGGCGCTCTCGAGGACGCAACGGCCGCCCGGCGCCGGCCACCGGGTGGAGTGCTCGAACGTCCCGCGCAAGAGATGTTCGGCGTTTTCGTGTGTGATCTGCAGCGCGACGGTGTGCTTGCGCCCGAGGAGGTTCGTACGCTCGAGCGCCTGCTCGAGCTGGGCGAGCTGCTCGCGGGGGTGCCTGACCTTCTCGTCGTGCTTCACGGTGATCCTCGAGTGCTGCTCGAGCGGATCCGGGCGCGCGGTCGCCCCGGCGAGGACGCATACACCCTGGGCGACATGCAGCGGCTCGAGACCGCCTACGCCGCATGGACCGGGGCTTGGGACCGCAGCCCCGTGATCGACGTCGATGCTCTCACCGTCGATCTGCGCACCACCACGGGGATACGGTGGCTCGCGGCACAGGTCCGCGACGCGCTGGGACTCCCCGCCTGAGCTCAGCGGGGCTCCTCGGCGGACAGCTCGACGATCAGGCGATCCAACTCTGGCACCTCGACCCGCAGGCTGGTCAGGTTCACGACGATGCCCTCCTGCGTGCTGCGCGCGAGCACGACGACCGCCTCCTCCTCTGTGGACGGATTCTCTTCGCGATGGGGCACGTACGGCGGCACGTATACGTAGTCGCCGGGACCCGTCTCCACGCGCCGCTCGACGTCGCCCTCGAGGAACACGAAGACGGGATGGCCGCTGACCACGTAGATGCCCGTCTCGGCCTCGCCGTGGTGATGGTCGGCGGAGACCATCCCCGGGGCGACGTGGCTTTCACCCATCCAGATCTTGCGCGAACCGTTGCGTGTCCCCGAGATCGCTTCGTAGCGCCGCATTCCTGGCGTTTGCGCGGTGTCCTCGCTCAGTCCATCACGGCCGGTGTGATGCAGCCGGCGGTGCCAGGCCGCTGTGCCGTCGTGGTGTCCAAGCTTGCCCTCATTCACCATCGCGCACGATAGCGTTCGCTCGCCCGCCGGGCGAGGGTCCACTGTCCCCGGGCGCTCCTCGGAGAAGAGTGCTCGTGGACGAGAAGGTCATCCGACTCTGTCACCGGGGTCCCACGCCAACGCCGCGAGTGTCGCTGCGCACAGTCCGGCGGCGATCGTCGTCGGGAGCGCATCGCCCGCGCTCTTGGCGATCGCGCCACCGCCGCCCGAGCCGACGATCTGACCGCCCGCCCAGGCGAGGTTCATGAGCGCCGCCGCGAGACCCTGGTCGAGGCGATGGACGTCCGCGGCGTCGGAGAGCATCGCCATCGCCGGGGCCCAGAACGCGCCGAGCGCCGCAGCGATGATGACGATCACCGACGCCAGCAGGGCGACGTCGCCGGGAAGTGTGAAACAGCACAGCGCCGCGGTCGCAGCCGCGAGGCCGTAGCGCAGCGGGGTGAGCCTTCCGCGCCGATCGGAGAGCCTGCCGACCGCCGGCGCGATCGCCGCCTCGATCGCGGCCGCGACGAGGAAGGTCGCTCCAATTGCCCCGGCGGCGGCGCCAAACCGGTGAAGCCGGAGCGGACCGAGTACGTTGACCATTCCCGATGCGATCGCCGGGAGCGCCACGAGCCACATTCCCGCTACGACGCGCGGTGTGCGCAGGACCGCGACCACGCTCCCCAGGCCCTGCTCCGACGAGGCATGATGAGAGGGAAAGCCGCGCGTCTGCGCAATCAGCAGTCCCGCCGCGACCGCCGCGGCGCTGAACGAGACCGGCCTTCCGGTAGCGGTCGCGACCGTCCCGAGCACCGGCCCGAACAGGGCTCCTCCAATCGCCGCCCCGAGCGCTCGGCCGATCATCGCGCCGCGTCGGTCCGCCGGGGTCTCAGCAACGATCCACGCAAGTCCTCCTGCCCACGAACACGCGCCGCCGGCGCCCTCGACGAAGCGCGCGAGGTCGAGTGCCGCGGCGTCGTGCAGAAAGCCGAAGGCGATCGTCGAGCACCCGAGCAGAGCCAACCCGGTGCACACCGTGAACCGGGGGCCGGCGCGGACGGCCAGTACCCCGCCCGGAAGTGATCCGAGCAGCGTGCCGATCGGATAGCTGGCGGTCATCAGACCGGCTGACAACTTGGACAGCCGCAGCTCGTGTGCCAGACCGGGCAGCAGCGGTGCGATCACCGCATAGAACATCGTGTCGACGAACACCACAGCGCTGATCACGAGCACGAGTCGGCGCTCGACGACGTCGCGCGGCGAACGGCTTTCTGGCTCGGTGGCGACAAAGCGGCGCATGTCCGAGCCACACCGTAACGATCGTGCCTCGGACCCCACGCGGTCCGTGCGCGGAGGCTTGCGGCGTGTCCTGCGCGGTAGTCTGCGACGGCAGTGCCGGGTCCTTCTCCACCAGGCGATCGGCGTCGGCGGGTCGCGCTCGTGCTCGCCGGCGGCGGGGCGCGTGGTGCTTACGAGGTGGGTGCCCTGCTCGCGCTCGCGCCGGCGCTCGCTGCACGCGGCGAGACTCCGGACATCGTGGTCGGTACGAGCATCGGTGCGCTCAACGGGGCGTTTTTCGCGGCTCGCGCGGACGAGCCGCTCGAGGCAGTCGCCGCCGCTGCGTTGGAGATGTGGCGTGAGCTGCGATGGGGCGACGCGGTTCGGCCCTTGGTCTCATCTTCCGAGCTCGGTCGGATGCTCGGAGCGGCGGCGATGCTCGCCGGTTTGCGTCGCCCCGGTGTGCCGGGACTGCTCGATTCCTCGCCGCTCCGGGACACGCTCGGGCGGCTCGTCGCGTTCGAGCGGATCGCGCGCAATGTCGAGGACGGTACGCTGACGGCCGCCGCGGTCGTCGCGACGGCTTACGCCACCACCCGTAGCGTCGTCTTCCACCACGGTGGTCCAACGCTCGGGCCCGACGCGGCGCGTGCGATCGACTACTTTGCGACCTCGCTTGGGCCCGAGCACGTGCTCGCGTCGGCGGCGATCCCGGGCGCGTTCCCTGCGGTCGAGATCCGCCGCCCGCGCGCGGCGGCGGGTTGGTATGGCGATGGTGGGGTGCGCCTGAACGCGCCGCTGAAGCCGGCCCTCGCGCTGGGCGCCGACCGCGTCGTGGTGATCGGACTGAACTCCTCGGTGACCCTCGCCCAGGCATCCGCGCGGCCCGATGCGCTCGACGGTGTCGCGCAGCTGCTCCAGGTCGTGCTCGCCGACGAGCTCGCCGACGACGTCGCTACGCTCGCTACCGTCAACGAGACGCTCGCGCCGACGGCCTCATCCGCTCGCCTCACAGGCGCCGGTCGCCGGCGCCGCCGAACCATCCCCTACATCTTCGTCGCGCCGAATGACCGGTTCGAGATCGGACGCATCGCGCGCGCGGTGCACAAGCGCCACTACGGCGGGATCGCCGGCCTCGTGCGCGATTCCAACCTCGCGCTGTTCGGGCGCTTCGTCAACGCCGAGCGTAGCGCCGTCCACGGCGAGCTGCTCAGCTATCTCTTCCTCGCGCGCGAGTTCGTCGACGAGCTGGTCTCGCTCGGCCGGCGCGACGCCGAGCGTTGGCTCGACACGCAGCACGACGACGGCCCGTGGCAAATCGGACCGCTACCCGCCGGCACGACAAGCCGGGCGGTGGTTCGCGATTGAGCGGGCCCGCGGTGGCGGAGACCGAGGCTATCCGCGCCGTCGGGCGCGGCGATGTCCAGGGCGTCGGCTTTCCCGAGGCGATCGCCCGTAGGGCTCGCGAGCTAATGGTGATGGGCTGGGTACGCGGCGGCGACGACGGCAACGTGCTCCTCCACGCCGAGGGCGACCGGTCGGCGGTGGCCGCGCTTGTGGCGTTTCTGGAGGATGGGGTGCCGCTCGCGAGGGTTACCGGGGTAAAGATCGAGCAGGTCAGGCCCGAAGGGCACGAGCAGTTCGCGGTCCGCGGCGTCAGCGCCGGGGTGTTCGTCGTCCAGGAGCACTGGGCCAGGGCGCACCATTTCGATCTACGCCTCGAGGTCGCCGGGGTGATGCGCTCATGGGCCATCCCGAAGGGTCCCTCGCTGGACCCCGCGGTCAAGCGCCTCGCCGTCGAGGTCGGGGATCACGCCAAGGCGCACAACACGTTCGAGGGAGCGCTCGAAGCGGGCGGAGTGATCGTCTGGGATCAGGGGACCTACGAACAGGGCGGACGCGTCGCCTGGCCCCAGGCGCTCGCTCGCGGACACGCCGTATTCGTCCTGCATGGCGAAAAGCTGCGCGGCGGCTTCGCGCTGCAGCGCACCAGGCCAGGCGCCAAGGCGCAATGGCTCCTGATCAAGCGCCGCGACGAGGACGCGCGCCCCGGCTCAGACATCGTCGCCGAGCGCCCTCGTTCGGTTCTCAGCGGCCGCACACTCGACGAGATCCTCGGATGAGCGAAAAGGCCGGGAGGACATGGTGGAGACTGTGGGGGTGCGTGAGGGTGCGGGGGTGCGTGAGGGTGTGGAGGTGCGTGAGGGTGCGGGGGTGCGTGAGGGTGTGGGGGTGCGTGAGGGTGTGGAGGTGCGTGAGGTGTGGAGGTGCGTGAGGTGTGGAGGTGCGTGAGGGTGCGGGGGTGCGTGAGGGTGCGGGGGTGCGTGAGGGTGTGGAGGTGCGTGAGGGTGCGGGGGTGTGTGAGGGACTGCTTCGTTGGTCGGTGGGCCGCGGTGATCAGCGTCGCACTTGTGGCTTGCGGGCTGATCGCCGGTATCGCGTCCGCCGGCGCCGCGACGCGCTCCTCCCCCACCGCCCGGCGTGCAGGACCGGCCGGGACGGAGGCCACCGCCCGGTCTGGGGGGTCCGCGGCAAGGGAGGCGCCCGCCGAGTGCGCGGTTCCGGGCACCAACAGGACGATCGACCAGCTGTGGCGTCCGGACATGCGCGCCGCAATTGGCTACGCCCACACGCGCGCCGGCGACATCGCGTTCGCGGTGCGTACCGATGGCCGCTTTTACGGCTACCGCCCGGATCATGTCGAGTGGTCCGCGAGCGTTGTCAAGGCGATGCTGATGGTCGCCTACCTCGACGAGCCATCCGTGGCGAGACGGCCGCTGAGCGGCTACGACAACTCGCTGCTGCACCCGATGATCACGCTATCGGACAACGATGCGGCCACCGAGGTCCGGAGCATCGTCGGCAACGGAGCGCTTCAGGCGCTGGCGGATCGCGTCGGGATGACCCACTTCGCGCCCGCTGCCATCTGGGGCGAGACGCAGATCACGGCGCGTGACCAGACACGCTTCTTCCTCCATATCGACAGCGACATCGTCCCACGCCACCGACGCTATGGAATGCACCTGCTGGCGAGCATCGTGCCCTCGGAGCGGTGGGGCATCGGCGAGGTAGCCCCGAAAGGCTGGACACTCTATTTCAAGGGTGGCTGGGGCTACGGCACGGGCCTCCTGGACCACCAGGTCGTGCTCCTCAAGCGCAGCTGCGCGCGCGTGGCGATCGCCGTGCTCACGATGTACGACGGCTCGCACCCCTATGGGAAAGCGACGCTGCGCGGAATCTTCTCACGGCTGCTACGGGGCTTCCCGACCCGATTCCCGCGGCACCGAAGGACAACGAGCACGAGCCGACCGGCGAGGCGAGGATCGATCGTTGTGTAGCTACCCGCCGGTCGCTGCGGGGTCGAGTGGGAGGCGCGGATGGATGTCGGTGCAACTCTGGATCAGGGTGCGGAGGCTTGAGGATGACATCGGTGCCGCGAAGTAGTAGCCCTGGCAGCAGTCGCAGCCGAGCTCAGTCAGCTCATGGTGCTGCCTGCGGGTCTCCACGCCCTTGCCGACGACGGTCATTCCGAGGCCGTGAGCGAGGTCCAGCACGGCCTCGATGATTGTGCGACTGGTCGCCTCGCGTCCGAGGTCGGCAATGAAGCTTTGGTCGATCTTGATCGTGTCGAGGGGGTACTGCCTGAGGTAGCTGAGCGATGAGTAGCCGCTCCCGAAATCGTCGAGGGCGATCATGACCCCGATCTCCTTGAGGTCGCTGAGCACGATCCGCGCGCGTTCGCTGTCGCGCGCGAAAACACTTCCGGTCACCTCCAGGGTCATGCAACCGGGGTCGGCTGAGGTGGTATCGAGTATCGCCGCGACGGTGTCCGTGAAGCCGGTGGACATGAACTGGTGGGCGGAAACATTCACCGACACCGACAGCTCTTCGGCTCGGGGACTCCGCCAGTGCCGACGCTCTGATAAGGCCTGCTCGAGCACCCACCTCCCGATCTCGGTGATCAGGCCCGCCTGTTCGGCGAGCGCGATCAGCACGGTCGGCGACACCGAACCTCGACTGGGATGCGACCAGCGTAATAGCGCCTCGACGGCCGTCAGTCGCCCATCGCGTCCGGCGACGATCGGCTGAAATGCGAGCGCCAGCTCGCCGCGCTCGACTGCCCCGGGCAACGCATCCTCCAAGCCGTCTTGGTCAGCGGTCCGCTCGAGCGCGCGCAAGTCGAACACACTCGGGCCGCCGGCACACTGGCGCTTGATCTGGTACATCGCGAGATTCGCCTCACGGATGAGCTGCTCGGGAGCGTCATCACCGCGACCGGTGAATGCGATGCCGATGCTGGCGCTGAAGTTGACCTCCACGCCCGGGACGGCGAACGGTAAGGCCATCGCGGCATCGATGCGGGCCGCGATCGCGTCGGCCTGCGAGGGATCCGCGAGGTCTTCACAGAGGATCAGGAACCCATCCTCGGACACGCGCGCCAGGGTGTCGCCCGGTCGCAGGATTCCGGCCAGCCGCTTGCCCACGGCGACCAGCAACTCGTCGCCGACCCGGTGTCTGACGGTGTCGGTGATCGCCCCGAATCGGTTCAGATCAACGAAGAGCACTGCCGATATCGTGCTCGAGCGGTGCTCCCGAAGAAACGCCTGCTCGAGGCGCTCCAACATCAGGATTCGGTTCGGCAGCCCGGTCACCGCGTCGCGCAGAGCAGCCGCACCGGGACGCTCAGAAGCAACCTGGAGATCATCGCGTGCCTGCGCGTTGAGGAGGTACGCTGCGGCAACGTCGGCGAGCGTCTGAGCTGTGCCCATCGACTCCGCCGAGAGCGGCCCGGGTGTGTCCCGGTATAGATCGAGCGCTCCCTGCTGTCGGTCATCGTGGTGCAGCGGGAACGTGAACACCGCCGCCAGCCCTGCATCCAACGCTCGGGGCGAGAAGTTGGGGAACCGATCCTCGCTTCTGAGGTTCGGCACCGCGATCGCCTCGCCGGTCTCGTAGGCCGCCAGACACGGTCCCTCGCCCAAGTCGGCTTGCAGCTGCTCATATCGCAAAGCGGAGGCGCTCGAAGCGGCGACGTAGGGCGGGTCAAGGCCCGTCGCGATCAGCGTCACTCCTGCGGCCGAGACGGGCATGATCTCGACAATCCGCTTGACCAAGTGATCAAGGATCCCCTGGATCGGAACGTCCGTGACGACGGTCCGAGCGAACTCGCTCAGAACATCCGACAGCTGCTCACGTGTCACGGCTCTCCAACCACACTCCGGTTTCGCACAACGCTACACAAAGCTCCGCAAAGCGTCCGATCTCCTACATTCAACGCGCAGCGCGAATATCCCTACCGTCGCGCCCAGCCATCGCTGTCGCGGTCGCGACGCCTGGTCACGACATCACCGAGGTGTGGTGGCTCACTTGCGTACCGCGCACAGAGGCGTAGTACGCAAGCTGCCACCGAGCGAAACGCTCGCCAACGAGAGCTCCCGCCCGCGCGCAGGCGGCGACCCGAGACACGCCCACGACGGCTACTCGTCGACCGTGTCGATCACCTCATACACGCCGGACACGGGCTGGCTCTCGACGAAGGCCGAGAGGTGATCGACCCGCTGCATCTCCTGCGCATCGGACTCAGCGCGCCAGCGGTGGTACTCGTCCTCGGTCATGTCGAACAACCCGAACGAGATGACCTCGTCCTCGTCGCGGATGTTGCGCGCGTGGTACGCGTGCTGGAACCCGGGCGGCATCGCGTCGCCGGGGTCCCACGCACGTCGGAACTGCTCCCACGCGCCCGGCTTGAGGCGGCGGGCAGAAAACATGACAATCACGTTGGCACCTCCACTGATCTGGGATTTGTTTCGCCTGCGCCGCGGTGGGGACCTGCTAGGCAACGGTTCCACCGGGCCGGTGGGCATTTATGCCGTGCTCACGGCTGGCTCAGCGGCGAAGTCGCCCCGTAACCTTAGGCCCAGGACGCGGAAGAAGAGTGTTGCGTCCAGAAAACGTCCACTAGCGACACTTCCGGGTCATGTTGTCTTAGGTGGTTGCCGACTTCGGTAGGTACGGGCGATTTTGGGTGGTTGACGACTATGCGAGCCGGCCCGGCACGAGTCGATGCGACGTAGCCGATTTCGGGTGTTGTGATCGCCGGACGCAGATTGTCGCCCGTGGTGAGCCTTTCTCCTCCGAAGGGGCGCCCAACGGAGGTGGATGTGATGGAGCCAGATCGCAGTCGAGCAGGTGCCGCGCTTGCGCGGGCCTCCGATCGATTCATGGCCGAGAAGCTCAAATCGACCAACCGCCGATGCGACGCGCTCACCGTGGCGCTCGCCACGGGTGAGCGGCGCTTTCAGTCGTCGATCGAGACGCTGATTGATCCATTTGTGTTGCTGAGACCCCTGCGTGATGTGGCGGGCGAGATCGTGGATTTCGTCTATGAGTACGCGAACGATGCTGCCTGTGAGGCCAACGTCCTCGCGCGCGAGGAGCTTGTGGGGATGCGTGTCCTCGAGCGGGTCACGCAGCTCGCTCCTGTGGGGCTATTCGACGCCTATGCGCAGGTGATGGAGACCAGCGAGCCGCTGGCGCTCGACGATTTCGCGCAGCCCAACCGGCGCGGCGGGGAGCCTGAGCAGCGCTTCTTCGATGTGCGGGCACTCAAGGCAGGGGAGCTGCTCGTGCTCACCTGGCGCGAGGTAACCGGCCGCGACCGTGCGGTGGCGGAGATCGCTCGGCTCGCCGCGCTGGTGCGCTCGCCGCAGGACGCGATCGTCTCGCTCGACGCGGATCTGCTGATCGCGAGCTGGAACAGCGGGGCCGAGGAGATCTACGGCTACACCGCCGCGGAAGTCCTGGGCAAGTCGAGCGACGTCCTGATTCCGCCCGATGCCACGGGCGAGAGCCGCGGACTGCGCGCGCGATTGGTGGCGGGCGGCGAGGTCCGGCGTTACGAGACGCAGCGGCTGCGCAAGGACGGAACGCTGATCGACGTCGCGATCACCAGCTTCGAGCAGATCGACGCCGCCGGCGGGGCCTCAGGCGCGACCACGATCACGCGCGACATCACCGCGCAGGCGCGGGCCGAGCGCGCGCTGGCGGAAAGCGATGAGCGCTACCGCGAGATTCTCGACGCGACACCGGACGGCGTGTGGCGGATCGACGCTGAGAACCGGACCGACTATGTCAACCTGCGGATGGCGAGCATGCTCGGCTATCCGCCGGAGGAGATGATCGGCCGCGAGCTGTCGGATTTCATGGATCCTGAGCCGTTTGCGATCGCGGAAGCCGAGATGGCGAAGGCTCGCGGCGAAGGGCGGCATCTGGTGATCGAGAACCGCTTCGTGCGTAGGGACGGCACGCCGTGCTGGGCGCGCGTCTCGCACACGGCACTCACAGACCTGCACGGCCAGTACACCGGCGGGCTGGCGATCATGTCCGACATCACCGCGTCAAAAGCCCAAGCAGTGGAGCTGCGCGCGACCGAGCACTTCCTCGCCGCGCTGACCGACAGCATGGCCGAAGGGATGTTCGCTTTGAACACCGACGGGCGGGTGACCTATATGAATCAGGGTGCCGAGAAGCTGCTCGGCTGGCGCAAGGAGGAGCTCGCAACCCGTTCGATCCACGACACGATCCATTACCAGCACGAGGACGGCTCGCCCTACCTGGAAGCGGACTGCCCCCTGATCGGCGTCCTCACGACGGGCACCACCGTCCACGTCGAGGACGATGCCTTCACGTGCCGTGACGGCGTCCTGTTGCCGGTCGCTTACAGCGCGGCACCGATCACGATCGACGATCACGTCCAGGGCGTCGTCGTCGTCTTCGGCGACGTCAGCGCCCGCCGCGCCGAGAAGCAGCGCCAGAAGCGTGAGCTGGAGACCCTCAACTGGATAGGGCGGATCAGAGACGCAATCGATGAGCAGCGCCTCGTGCTGTACGCCCAGCCAATTATCGACATACCCAGCCGCGAGGTCGTGATGCACGAACTGCTGCTGCGGATGGTCGACCGCCACGGCACGATCATCGCGCCGGGTCGGTTCCTCCCAGCCGCCGAGCAGTTCGGGCTGATCGAGGAGATCGACCGCTGGGTCCTTGCCCAGGCAGTCAAGCTCGCGGCGCGCGGACTGAAGGTAAGTTTCAACATCTCGGGTAAGTCACTCGGTTCTCGCGAGCTGATCAGCGCTCTCGTCCACGCCCTGCGCGACACCGGTGCCGACCCGGCGCTACTCGTCTGCGAGGTCACCGAAACCGCGCTCGCCAACGACGAGACCGTCGCAGAGGCGTTCGTGCACGAGCTCTCAGAGCTCGGCTGTGAGATCGCCCTCGATGACTTCGGCATGGGGTACGGCGGCTTCGCCTACCTCAAGCGACTGCCGCTCGCCGTCTTGAAGATCGACATCGAGTTCGTTCGCGATCTCGTCGAAAACCCGCAAAACCAGCACGTCGTCAAAGCGATCGTCACCCTCGCCGAAGGTTTCGGGCGCCACACAATCGCCGAAGGCGTCGAGAACCAAGCCACCCTCGGGCTCCTCGAGGAATACGGGGTCGACTACGCACAAGGCAACGAGATCGGCCAGCCCGCACCCGTCGACACCGTCTTCACGAGCGACACATCCAGCTGAGGCCGGCCCGCTCCACGTACGTCAATGATTTGCGTATAATGAGGCGATGTCGCGTGAGGCGATTTTCTATCTGCCGTTCAGCGGCGAGGCTGTCCCCCCCGGCGAGATGAGGCTCGGTGACCTCGACCTCCCGGTGATCGAGGGTGTCGACGTCGTTGCGTGCATCGGTGACGGCGATGGTCCGGCGCGAAGCGGACACGCCCGCGCACTCGAACTGATCGCCGCTGGACGGGCCGGGGTTCTCGTCGTGGCCCAGCTCCGAGACGGCGCGAGCTCATTGGGGGAGCTGGTCAGGCTGCTCGACTGGCTCGAGGAGGCGTGTGCGGACTTGATCGCTATCGACGTCGGGTTCGACTCGGGGGAGATCGGCGCGCGAGGGACAGTCGCCTTGCTGCGCGAGGTCGAGCGTTGGGACCGGGAACCTCACCCTGCTCGCCGCCCGCGCGGGCGCCCCGGGCTCTCGTCCACAGACCCGGAGCTCGCACAGCGGCTGGCGCTCCTGCGCGAGCGTGGGCTGAGCCTTCATGCGATCTCCGCCACCCTCAACGCCGAGGGTGTACCCACGCCGCGCGGGGGGGTCAAGTGGAGGCCGTCGAGCGTTCAGGCGGCTCTCGGCTACCGCCGTCCCCGCGCGCCCGCTCCCGGCGCGCCGGTGGCGCCTCCGCAACGCGCTCCGGACGCCGGCGGACGACACGCGCCCCCTCCGCCGGGTCCCGGCGCGCCAGGTCCGTCTGGTCCTGGCGCGCCGCGTCCGTCTGGTCCCGGCGCCCACTCACGTCACGATCCTCCGGGGCCGCCACCCCTCCGCGGCCAGGCAGGGAGCGGTCGGCGTGACTGACGCGCTGGTGCTGGCGCTGGTGCTGCTGGCGGCGACGCTCGGGGTGGCGGTGGCCCGACCGCCGTATGTGTCGGAGGCGGTCGCCGCTGCCACCAGCGCGGTCCTGCTCGTCATCGTCGGCGCTGTCGCGCTCTCGCGGGCCGGCGACGCGGTCCGTGATCTGGCACCCACGGTTGGCTTTCTCGCGGCGATGCTCCTCATCGCCGAGGGCTGCCGGCGTGAGGGGCTGTTTGACGCGATGGGGGCCCTGATGGCGCGCGGCGCGAACGGAAGTCCGCAGCGGCTGCTGGCGTTCGTGTTCGTGATCGCGGCCGCGGTCACGGCGGTGCTCAGCCTCGACGCGAATGTCGTGCTCCTCACGCCCGTCGTGTTCGCCACGGCGGCGCGGATGCGCACGAGCGCCAAGCCTCACGTCTACGCCTGCGCGCACCTGGCGAACTCGGCGTCGCTCCTGCTGCCCGTCTCCAATCTCACCAACCTGCTCGCGTTCCACGCCAGCAAATTGTCGTTCCTGCGCTTCGGCGCCCTGATGGCGCTTCCGACGATCGCGGCGGTGGGGGTCGAGTGGGTGGTGTTCAGGCGCTTTTTCGCGGTTGATCTCCGGCGCCCGCGGCAAGCGGGTGTGCAGCCTGAGTTGCCGGAGCTGCCCCGGTTTGCGCTCGTCGTGCTCGCGCTCACGCTGGCGGGCTTCGCGGCGAGCTCGGTGGTAGCGATCCAGCCGGTCTGGTTCGCGGCGGCGGGCGCGATCGCGATCACGATCCCGGCGCTGGCGCGCAAGACGGCGACGCCGATGCAACTGGGGCGTGCGGTCGAGCCAGGATTTCTCATCTTCGTCCTCGGGCTCGGGGTGATTGTTCAGGCCGCGAGCGGGAACGGCCTGGACACGGCGGTGCGCGCCGTGCTTCCCGCCGGCGGTTCGCTGCCTGACCTGCTCGCGATCGCGGCGCTGAGCGCGATCCTCGCGAACCTGGTCAACAACCTGCCGGCGACGCTGATGCTCGTCCCGGTTGCCGCGGCCGCCGGCACCGGACCTGTGCTTGCGACGTTGATCGGCGTCAACATCGGACCCAACCTCACCTACGTCGGATCGCTCGCCACCCTGCTGTGGCGCCGCATCTTGCGCGCCGAAGACAGCGATGTCGAGCTCGGCGAGTTCCTGCGCCTCGGCGCTCTGACCGTGCCCGCGTCGCTCGTGGTGTCGACCGTGCTCCTGTGGGTAGGTTTAAAGGTGTAAGAGATGCGGGCGCTCGTCTGGATCATTGAGGACACCTGGCAGGCCACCGTCGCCGAGGCGGCGGCATTCCTGCCCGGCGAAGCCGAGATCACGCTGCTGCACGTGGCGAGCACCGAACCTGAAACCGTCGCCCGCGCCGCCCGCCGCAGCCTGCTCGGCCGCCATCAACCCCCGGCAGCGGGGGCGGAGCCACTACGAACGATCTCCGAGCATGCGGCCAATGAGCTGCTCGCCGACGCCGGGGGGAGGCTGGGCCGACCAGCCACGCTGCTCGCGCGTCGCGGGCGCGTCGAGCGCGAGGTCATCGCCGCCGCGGCGAGCATGGACATCCTCGTCCTGGCCCGCGACGGCGACCGCGAACGGCTCGGACCGCGCAGCCTTGGGCCCACAGCTCGCTTCGTCGTCGACCACGCACCGTGCCTCGTCCTGCTGATCTGGCCCGACGTCGCGCCCGGATTGACGACGATCCCGCCGCCACCACGCGACGCCCCGTGACCACGACCCCCGTCTCCGACCATCTCGGCGAATTGAAGGCCGCCGACCGCCGGCAGCGGATCATCACCGCGTACGCGCTCGCCTGGTGGCACGCGCAATGAGCCGCGTGGGCGCCGTCGTGCGCTCGGCGGCGGCCGGGGCGCTTCTCGTCTGTGTCGCACTTGGTTGCCTGGCAACGTGGGACGCGTCGCGTGGCACGGGGAGGCTTCTGGCGAGAGCGAGGCCGGCGGTCCGGCGCGGTTGAACGTGCGCGCTTCGAAGCACCGCGTGAATCTGACGGTTGAGGTCAACGGCGACTTGCTGATCCATGCGCCCGTGTGGCAGCAGGCGCTCGCGGATGGGCACGGTATCTATGACTTCACGCCGATGCTGCGGGAGATAGCGCCGTATATCAAGGGGGCGGATCTCGCAATCTGTCACATCGAGACACCCATGACCCCCCGCCCTCCGCAGGGCTATCCGGTGTTCAACACTCCCACTCAGCTTGCGCGCGCGATCAAGCAGGCCGGGTGGCGGATCTGCGACACGGCCTCCAACCACTCGCTCGACCAGGGGCAATACGGGATCGACCAGACCGGACTTGCCCTCGACCGCGCCGGGGTGCTCCATACGGGTTCGTTCTCCTCGGCGGCAGCGCAGAAGCGGACGCTGATGGTGACCGTCAAGGGCGTGCGCGTGGCGTTTCTCGCGTACACCGAGATGACGAACGGGATCGCTCTTCCCCATCCTTGGTCGGTGAACATCGCGAGCGTCGTCACGGTTCGCCGCGCGGCCCGTCTCGCCCGGCGGCGCGGTGCCCAGGTCGTGATCGTGAACTTTCACTGGGCAGGAGTTCCAATCGCAGCCCAGCGGATTCCAGCTCGCCACGGCCCGGGCGCTGGCCGGCGATCCCGACATCACCGCGATCGTCGGCCAGCACGTTCACGTCGTGCAGCCGATCGTGCGGGTGGACGGCAAGCTGGTCGTCTACGGCGAGGGTCAGCTGCTGTCGAACGAGTCCGCCGCGTGCTGTCCGGTGCAGACCGAGGACGGGATGCTCGTCTTCCTTCACATCCTCGTGACGAGCCGCGGCTCGAAGGTGACCAACATCAGCTACCTGCCGACCTGGGACCGTCATCCGGACTACACCGTGCAACCGATCGGCGAGGCGCTACGACGCCACCAAGCACCGGCTGACGAGCTGCGCGCCTCCTATCAGCGCACGACGTCGGTCGTGGGGCGGATCCGGGGCGTGCTCGAACCGATACCGGCCGCGGTGCGCTGACCCGGTGAAGGGGCGTGGCCCGACGCGCGAGGTCTAGTCGCTCCCGGCGGGCGGTGGCGCGCCTGGACGGGAGAACAGCACGAGCGCGCCGTCGACCAGTCGCCGCGGGCCGATCCGTTCGGGGACGACGACGCGGATCGGGGTCTCGGGATTGGGCGTGTTGTTCTGAAAGCCCGGCTGCGGGGTGACAAAGATCGTGAGGACGAGCTCGTCTGCGTCGATGTAGATGTCTGGCGGGAGCACACGGCCGTGGGCCCGCCGGCCGCTCGCGAACGCCTGCTCGGTGACGAGCACGCGCAGGACTGTCTCGCCGGGCTGTGACTCGTGCGAGGGGTCCAGGCGCCACGAGGACGCGCGGATCCCGTCGCGCGTGGCCCGTAGCGGCCGCGCCGCGCTCGACCCGACGAAGGTCCAAATCCGTCGGCGGCCGGTCTGCCGGAGGGCCGCGGTGAGCATCTGGGGCGGTTGGCCACGCGCGAACAGGACCTCGTCGTCGGTGCGCGCCAGCTGCCGCCAGCCGTCGAGGCTCGCCGGCGCCGGCGGTGGCCCCGCGCTCCGCTTCCATGGAGCCCGGGACGCGCGCTTCGGGACCCGCGCGGCGAGATGGGCGAGCAGTGCGCCCGCTGCCGGGTCCTCTGGGTCGAGCCGACCGGGTGGCCCGGCGAGCGCGGCCGGGGGGAAGGGAAGGCCGCCGCCGTCGCTGATCAGTTCAGGATGGCGCGGCCCGGGGCGCGGCTCGAGCACGACCGAGCGCTCCCAATCGCGCTCGCTCGGGAGCTTCGGTTCGCGCTTGGGACCGTGGCCGCGAGGGCGCGAGGCGGGCTCGGACACTCTCGCGAGGCTACCGGCGAGTTGGATCTTTGGCGCGGAGCTGTCGATTTCGTCAGAGCGCGCCGGTCGAACCCCGCCGTCGGACCAGCGCGTCGACCGCCGCCGCCACCAAGAGCACGATCGCGGTCGCCATGAACTGGCCGGCAGCGTTGATGCCCATCAAGGCCAGGCCGTTGAACACGATCGCGATCACGAGCCCGCCGAGCAGCGCGTGGATCGGCTTGCCGCGGCCGCCGAACAGGCTGGCCCCCCCGATCACGGCCGCCGCTACCCCATACAGCGTGTTCGTGCCCCCGTCGACATCGGTCGAGATCGACCCCAGGAACGAGATGTAGACGAGCCCGGCAAGCCCGGCGGTCATGGCGCTGAGCGTGAACGCGATTCTGCGGATGCGCTGCACGTTGATGCCCGCCCGGCGGGCGGCTTCCGGATTGGCTCCGATCGCGTACATGTAGCGTCCCAGCCGGGTCCGTCCCAGCAGGACCGAATACGCGAAGAGCACGATCCCCACGAATGGCACCACCCATGGAACTCCCTTGAGCGGTGTCAGAAGCCCACGGTTGAGGTTGCAGATGTAGACGAGCACGATCCCACCGATCGCGGTGACCGCGATCGTGAGCAGGGTGATGCTGAGCGGCGGCGCACTGAGTCCTTGCGCCCGCCGGCGCGCCGCGCGAGAAAGCGTGAGGGCCGCGAAGATGGCGAGCACCACCACAAGGGCGATCCACGAGACGCCCACGCTGATGTTGTCGTTGACCAGCTTGTAGACGACGCTCGAGTTCGCGGGCGTGCCGAGAAGCTGCGCGTGTTGGCGCGCGACCGCGGCTAAGGGCACGTGGTCACGATTGCTCGCCTGCCGGCGGGTCGGGGTGCGCGGCTGGCCGCCGATCATGTTGCGATCGGAGGCTGTCATCCTCCCGAGCGATGAGTGTGTCGTGGGCAGCGCGGTTGAGAGTGCCGCGGAGGATTCCTACCGGGCCGAAGAGATGGCCGTGAAGGCATGCCTGAACGGCGGGCGCTCACGCGAGGAGCATCCGGCGGTGCCTCTGACGGCTGCCGAGCTGGCGGTCGATGCTGCCGCGGCGCGGCGCGCCGGCGCGTTCGCTGTGCATGTCCATCCCCGCAATGCGCGGGGGGTCCAGACCCTGGACGCGGCCGCGTGTGACGCCGCGGTCGCGGCGATCCGGGCCGCAGCCCATGGCATCGCGGTCGGTCTCTCGACGTCCGAGGCGATCGACCCCGACCCGTTTTCGCGCGCGGCCGCGATCAAACGCTGGCGGACACCGCCGGACTTTGTCTCTGTGAACCTCTCGGAGCTTGGCTGGGCGGGGATCATCCGTGCCGCCGTGCACGCCGGCATCGGTGTCGAGGCGGGACTCGCCTCTCCGCGCGATGCCGACGAGCTCGCCCGCAGCCCGTTCGCGCACCGCCTCGTGCGAGCGCTGCTCGAGGTCGACGACGGCCCCGAGGAGGCGAGCGCGATCGCCGAGCTCCTTCCCGAGGGAGTGCCGCAGCTCTGGCACGGGTACGGCGAGCGCACGTGGGATGTCATGGTGGCCGGCGCGGCCGCGGGACACGACGTGCGTGTCGGCCTCGAGGACGTGCTCGTGCTCCCGGACGGTCGTACCGCGTCAGGCAACGCCGAGCTCGTCGCCCACGCGGTTGAACTGACTGTCCGTTCCGCCCCGCCTAAGCGCGGCCGGCGCGCGTAAGCCAGGCGATCGTCCGCCGTCGTCTGATTGCGCGGGCGCAGCGCATCGTCGTTCAGCTGCCGCCTGGTTCGGGAGCGATCTCGCCACGCCCCGCCTGCTGCAGATCCGCGGGCAATGCAACGCCCGCTTGCCGAGGGAGGACCGTCAACCCGGTGCGCCAGTCGATGATCGCCGCACGCTGGGCCGCCTGGGTGTCTGGGAGGTTCTCCAAGTCGCGCTCGGGCGAGACCGGACGCGAGCGCGCTCAGGTACGCGTCCTCGAGCACGTATGTGTGGGCGTATTCGGCGTGCAGCGCGCGCAGCTCAGGTGTGGCGGGCGTGATCGAGGCGACGTCGACGGTATCGGCGGCGAACCGCCGCTCGAGGCGGTCCATCCGCCGTCCGGCCTGAGCGGGTGAGGCGCGGCCGTCTTGGTAGTCGCGGAGGATCGGGTCGGCCCGATTCAGGAGCTGGTTGACCCCAAGCCTGATCGGCTCTATCTGCCGCACATACGAGGCGATCGCGGACCGTGCCGGAGACGCGCGTGGGAGCGCGCGCCGCCGGCGCACCCCGCGAGCGCGGCGAAGCACAGTGAGATCAGTACGCCTGCGCGAGCGCGCGTGCCCGGCTTGTGCCGAGCACGCATTTCGCGTCCGCGTCCGATGTCCAGCTCTGGGTGCGCTCGCCGCGGGGCTTTAGTACCCGTAGCTCGAACCGCTCGTGGTCGTGGTCGGGGTTGCCGGCGTGCTGGTCGCCCCGGCACTGGGGGTGACCGCGGTCCAGACGCCGACGTCCTTGATGCCCTGGCCCTTCGCCTCTCCCGGCTTCTGGTCCCCGACGAAGGTGTACAGCGGTGTGCCCTTGTAGGTGACCTGACTCGTCCCGCCTGGGCGCTTGACCGTCCCGAGCGACCCGACGCTGGCGCTCAGTGAAGCGTCCGTCGTCGCGGTGAGCGGATGCCAGGCCTGAAGGCAGGCCGCGCTCGTGCAGATCCACTTCCCGTTCTGCTCCCCGCTGAGGTGGTACAGCGTCAGTCCCCGCGCATCGACGAGAACGTTCGCGCCGAGCGTCGAGTTCGAAGCGGTCCTCACGATCGCGCCCGTGCTCGTCGTTGCCGCTGCAGGCTTGCTCGAGGCGGGAGAGCTGGTCGACTTCGTGCTCGAGCTCCCGCACGCGGCGAGTAGTACCGAAACCGCGAGGGCGGCAATGAACTTCGTGATCTGACGCATGAGTGGACTCCTGGGAAGGTGGTTGGTCGACGGTCTAAGGCCGTCATCTGTCATGACGCCTCGCCGTTCGGTTTCCTTCCGTCACGCCGCCGACTCGTGTGTTCGCGCCGACCTACGACGATGGCGCCACGCCGCCGGCCCGACGCTGCGCGTCGATGCTAATTCAGCAGCATGGCCAGCCTGATGGCGCTGGCCATCGCCCGGTAGCCGGCCCCGTTGGGGTGCAGGTGGTCGCCGCTGTCGTAGGCGGGGTTGAGCTTCGACGGGTCACTGGGATCGCTGACCGCCTTGGCGAAATCGATGACGCCGTCAAATGCGCCACTGGTGCGGATCCAGCGATTCACCGCCTCGCGCTTTGCCTCGCCGGCGGGAGTCCAATAGTTCGCGCCTTTGAACGGCGTCAGGGTCCCGCCGAAGATCTTCAGCCCGGCGGCGTGGGCCTGCGCGATGATCTGCTCGTAGCCTGCGATGATCTGTTGAGCCGAGACATTCGTGTGCGGAGCTGTCAGCCACCCCCTGTGTTGGCTGAATCCGATGTCGTTGATGCCCTCCAGCAGAATGACATCCCTCGCTCCCGATTGATCCAGGACATCGGTGTCGAAACGGGCGAGGGCATCGACGCCGCAGCAGAGAGAGTCGTTGAGCACCCGGTTCCCCCCGATGCCCTCGTTGACCACGGCCAGCCTTGGGTGCCCCTGCACGTCCAAGCGTCGAGCCAGGTCATCGGGCCAGGTGGCATCCTCGTCGATCGGCGAGCCGACGCCGTCGGTGATGGAGTCACCCAGTGCGACGACAGCGCCGAGGTCGGTGGCGGGGCTCACCACGTCCACGCCTTTCACGAAGTACCAAGACTCCGTCTCGTTGGCAAACGCCGCGCCGACGCGGTCGAGGGCGCGGTCACCGCTGGCCACATAGCTGACCTGCTGTGCCTCGTCGTGCTCAGTCGCGGGGCCGGTGAAGTCGGGCACGAAGATGCTCACGGCCAGGTGTGCCAGCGGGAGCACCCTGAGACGCACGGGGTCGCTGAGCGCTTCCGCTCCGGGAGGTATCGACACCGACGGGTGGCCGGCGAAGGACAGGGACACGTTGGTATCCGCGGCAATGCCGGCGCCGCCGCCCTCCACCCCGATCGCGGCCCGCCCGATCTCCAGCGGCCGGCTGCCGAATTCGTTCGTGAACCAGACCCTGACCATACGTCCGCCCGTGCTGGCGAGCACGATATTGCGGATCGTTTGATCGGTAAATCCGACCTCCGAAAGGTTGCCCGGGGTCGCCGCCTGTGGGCTCGCACCCCACGTCGCAACCCAATGGGATCCCTTCGGCGCGACCGTGGCCACGTCGACGGCGGCCTTTCGATGCGACCTGGCCGACGCTGCCGAGGTGAAGCTCAGCCGAGCCACGTCGCCGGCGCCGAGAAGCAGGACGCCCGCGACCAGCGGCCAGAGATAGCGGCGAAAACGGCGGATACCAGCAGACGTCACTTCCAGCCCTCCTAAGGGATCTCCCAGACGGCAATTTCTTCGCGAGGAAGTGATCCCATCAGGTCATCGACCGGCCCCCTCCGCCTGAGCGCCCAAGCGGGCGGATCCTAGCGCTCCGATTGGTCGTGCGCGCCGCCTCGGAGATCGTGCCTCAGACGCCGCCGGACACGTCGTAGACGTCGACGGCCCGCGCCGACATCACGTGTTCGGCCATCTCCAGCTTGAGAACGCTCAGACGGCTCTCCTGGACCGGGGTGCGAGGAGAAGTGCGCGCGAGGTCGATGAACTCATCGGTCACGTATCCCTCTCTGATGACGAGCGTGACGGCCCGGTCTCGGTAGCCGAGCCGGAAGACAAATCGCGCGAGCGTGCGGCCGCGCTCGAAACGCTCGAGCCCGAGGTCGACGAGATAGCGATCCTCTGTCACGGCACGCGTCACCAGCTCGAAGGCATCGCGTGCTCCCGGGCCTCCGAAGGCCGTCTGGACGATGATCTCACGCCGCTGCGGGGGACCGTCCGGCTCGAGCAGCGGCAACGCGCGCTCGAGGACCTTGAACGCGTGTGCGACCCCGCCGGGGGAGCCCGGTCCGTGGTAGCGCATCATGTCCTCGAACGAGAAGGCGATCGCCTGTCCCTGGTCCGCTACCACGATCGCGCTGCTCATCCGGCGTCTCCTTCGGGTGCTGATGTGATTCGACGCTCGCCGCCGTTTGCACGCGGTCACCCTAGCGGCGGGTCGCCTAACCCGCGGAACCGACGCCGATACGGCCCTCTCATCAATCTCTTCGTGACTCCATAAGGGTCTCTTCTGGAGTCCCGAAGCTTCTCTTACGAGCGCGCTCCACAGTAGGGCGTGGCCCTTCAGGAGCCGTCGCAGTCCCGCCGTCAAGGCCACGCATGAACGGAGCACCAAGACCATGAACGCCCACCGCATACTCCCGGCCCTTGCCGCCGCGGCCGCCCTCGCCCTCGCCGCCGTCCCTTCCTCAGCCGCCGCTGCCACGCAAGTGCCGGAGGCGGTCAGCGCCAACTGGGCCGGATACGCGGTCGGCGATACCTCGGCGACCGGATCCGAGCCGTTCTCGAGTGTGTCCGGAAGCTGGATCGAGCCGACGGACGACTGCACTACCGGGGACGGAGACGCAGCGTTCTGGGTCGGGCTCGGCGGCACCGAGGAGCAGTCCGAGTCGCTCGAGCAGATCGGGACCGAAGCCGACTGCAGCGCCTCCGGTAGCGCCGACTACTTCGCCTGGTACGAGCTCGTACCGTCGGCGCCCGTGAGGCTCCAACTAGCGATCCAGCCGGGCGACCACGTGTCCGCCGAGGTGGCTGTGAGCGGGACGAACGTCACAGTTTCGCTGTCTGACCTGACCACCGGAGCGGCCGCGACCAAGACGCTGCAGATGAGCGACCCGGACACGTCGAGCGCAGAATGGATCGCCGAGGCGCCCTCCACGTGCAGCGAAGGAGCCAGTGACTGCGAGCCACTACCGCTGGCGGACTTCGGCACCGTCACGTTCACCGACGCGTCAGCCACCGCGGGCGGGCACACGGGCACGATCTCCGACCCGAACTGGACGGCGGAAGCGGTCGAGCTGAGCGGCAGCGACGCCGGCGCCGGCTACGGCGACCCGGGATTCGCATCCGAGGAGTCCTCGGCGGGCGCCTCGCCGTCCGCGCTTGCGAGCACCGGATCCTCCTTCTCGGCGACCTGGAGCTCCACCGGCGAGCAGTCCTCGGCCTCCACCGGAACCGGGGACGGCGATTCGGGTGGCGACGGCGCCGGTTATGGCGACGGCGCTGGTTACGGCGACGGCGGCGGGTATGGCTACGGCTATGGCAGCGGCGGGAATGGCTACGGCGGCGGCTATGGCTATGGCGGCGGCTACACGGGCGGCGGGTACGGATACGCAGGTATCGGATACGGATACTGACTGAGGGCTCCGGCCACGGGGCGTACTGCGGGCTCCGGCCACGGGGGGCGCGCTGCGGGCTCCGGCCACGGGGGCGTACTGCGGGCTCCGCTCCAAGCTCGACCGGGACTTCCCCGCCTGTCGCGGACCGTCGAGCTCGCGCGCGACGGCAGGCGAGGATCGGACGGCGGGCACCTCGGCCCGGATGCTGTCCGGCCGAGGCGACGGACGCGACCCACACGGTGACGTCACCTCGCGGACCGCGGTAGCGTAAGGCCGCCACTTTCGAGGAGAGGACAGCACGATGCCGAATGACCCTGTGAGCAACGCGACGGGCGCTGAGGGGGTGGCGCAGCTGGTGAAGCGCGCCGCAACGGCGATCATCTCGCCGGGATCGCGGAGCTCGTTCGCGCCCGGAGCGTCGGTGAGCTAGGCAGCCGGGGACGGACGCTCTCCGGCGGTCGCGGATGTCCATCAGTTCCGGAGAGGATGCAGGCACGCGCACGGCGGTAGGCGTCGCCCTGCGCCAAGCCACACGATTCGATCGCGCGGCCGTGTCGCTCCCGGCGGGTCTGGTCGCCGCGATCCCCGTGGTCGCGGTCCTGGCAGGCGGCACCCTTGCAGGTGACGACGTGGCCGCCGTCACGATGGGCGCCGGCGCGATGTTGGTCGGAATCGCGTGGCGGGTCGGCGGCGGGGTGCCTCCGCTGGCGACGATGGTCATCGATGCCGTGGTCATGAGCCTGTCGACGTTCGCGGGCGCTGCCAGTGGCAACGTCGTCTGGCTCCACCTCGTCCTGCTCGCGGTCTGGGCGTCTGCGGCTGGTCTGATCGTCGCCCTCGGACGTCGGAGCGCCGTCGTCGGCACCCAGGCGATCATCGCCATCGTCGTCTTCGGTCGCTTCGCCCAGCCGATTCCGGCGGCCTCCGGGCTGGCTGGACTCGTCCTTGCGGGAGGGGTCGCACAGGTCCTCTTCTGCGCGCTGTTCGGGGCTCCGCCCGCGCTGCGCATCCAGCGATCGGCCATCGCCGAGGGTTACCGCCGTCTCGGCGCGCTCGCGGTCGATCCCGACTCCCGGGCCGTCGCGGCCGCCGCCGCGCTCGACGAGGCGAATCGCAAGCTGACCGCGCCCACGCTGCTCGGCGATGCGGCGATGATGACGCTGTCAGCGCTCGTGCAGGAGGGCCGGCGCATGCGCCTCGAGTTCGCCGCGCTGTCGCTGCTGCTCGCTCAGCACGCGCGCGAGAACGCCGCCGCCGATGCGGCTTTGCACCGCGTCACGGATCGCCTGCGCGAGCGCTCGGCAGAGGCGCTGCGATGCATCGCAGCCGTGGTTGAAGGGGATGCCACGGCCGATCGGCTGGAGTCGCGCGGCCGCGGGACTCGCGGCGGGCGTCCACGAGCGGCGGGGAAGAATCGCGGTGCGTCCGAGCCTCGGCTCGAGGAACGCGTGGGGCCAGCTCGTCGCTGATCTCGCACAGATCCGTGCCAACGCGTCGCTGCAGTCCCCCGCGGGGCGTCACGCCGTGCGGCTCGCGCTGATCGTCCCCGCAACCGAGCTGCTGGCGGAGCACGTCCCGCTCCAGCGCGGCTATTGGATCGTCGTCGCGGCGGCCGCCGTGCTCAGGCCTGACTTCGGCGCGACGTTCACGCGCGGCGCCGAGCGCATGGCCGGGACCTGCGTCGGCGTCCTCCTCGCTGGTCTTGTCGCCGTCGCCCTGCACCCGACCGGGTGGGCGACGGTCGCGCTGGTCGGCATCCTCGCCTGGGCGGCGTACTCCGTCTTCCCCGCGAGCTTCGCCGCCGGCATCGTCTTCCTGACCGGGATGATCGTCTTCCTCCTCGACGCGGTGTCGCCCGACAGCCTCGCGACGGCTGCCGATCGCGGTCTCGACACGATCGTCGGTGGGACGATCGCGCTCATTGCATACGCGCTTTGGCCGACGTGGTCGAGCATGCCGGCACGTCAGGCGCTCGTCGATCTCGTCGACGCGCAGCGTGCCTACCTGCGAGTCGTGATCGGCTCGGTGCGCGACGGGGTCGCCGTGCCCGAAGATCAGCTGGGACGCCTCGCGCGCCGAGCGCGCCTCGCGTGGACGAACGCCGAAGCGACGATCGAGCGTTCCCTGACCGAGCCGTCCACGCGGCGATCGACGTCGAGCAGGCGCGCGGGGTGATGACAGGGCTTCGCCGGCTCGTGCAGGCCACGCACGTGCTCAGGCTGGAGCTCCCACGGCACACGGACGACCGGCCTGTGGCGGCGCTGAGGCCGCTCGCGACGGCGCTCGACCAGACGCTCGCGATCATCGCCGAGGCGCTCGCCACGGGCACGCCCTCGGAGGCCGTCCCGCCGCCGCTGCGAGCGCCGTACAGTGAGCTCTCCTCCGACGCCGGAGGGTCCGCAGTCGATCATGTGCTGTTGACCGACCTCGACGAGATCGTCGATGCGGCCAATACCGTCGCCGACCTGCTGGAGCTTCCCGGCGGCGAACCGGTTCGCGGCGCGCACGGCGAAGTCTGCGACTCATCCGCAGTCCTCGAAGGCGGCTCACCCGATGCGCTCCCGCTCTCGATCGTCCACAATCGCGACGATGCGACCCGCGAGCTCTAGATAACGGCCACCTGTAGATGACGGCCGCGAGCTACCCGGCCGAGCGCACGGTCGATGTGATCCTGCGGGACGGGTCGACCGTTCACGCAGGGCCGGTGCGGCCCGACGACGCGCGTGCGCTCGAGCTCTTTCTCACGCGCTGTCCCCACGCCTGCCGCGCCGGGCTGCCGCAGCCGTCGGTCGGGCACTGAGGGTCGCGTGGCGGCCCCTCACGCGCTCAGGGCGTGACCACGGCCGCGCCCGTGAACCGTCCCGCGCGCAGGTCGGCGAGCGCGCGGTTGACGTCCTCGAGTGGATATTGCGTGACGTGGGTGTGAACGGGAACGCGAGGCGCGAGCTCGAGGAACTCCTCCGCGTCCGCCCGGGTCAGGTTGGCGACCGAGCGAACGGTCCGCTCGCCCCACAGGATGTCGTAGGGGAACGAGGGGATGTCGCTCATGTGGATCCCGCCGCAGACAACGGTGCCGCCCGGCCGAACGGCTCGTAGCGCCGCGGGCACGAGCGCCCCGTCTGGCGCGAAGATGATCGCTGCGTCGAGCGGCTCGGGCGGGGCGGCGTCCGACGGGCCCGCCCAGGTCGCGCCCAGCTCGAGCGCGAACGCTTGAGTCGTCGCATCGCCGGGGCGAGTGAACGCGAGCACCTCGCGTTCCTGCCAGATCGCCACCTGCGTGAGAATGTGTGCGGCGGCACCGAAGCCGTAGAACCCGAGACGTTCCGCATCGCCGCACATGCGCATCGATCGATAGCCGATCAGTCCGGCGCAGAGGAGCGGCGCGGCCTGCAGGTCGTGGTAGTCATCGGAGATCGGGAAGCAAAATCGCTCGTCGGCCACCGTGTACTCCGCGAACCCGCCGTCGATGTCGCGGCCGGTGAAGCGCGCGTGCTCGCAGAGGTTCTCCTGCCCCGCTCGGCAGTATCGGCACACCCCGTCCGTCCACCCGAGCCACGGCACGCCGACGCGGCGACCCCCCGGCTGTACCTCGCCGACGATCTGATGCCCGAGCACACGGGGTGGGTCGGGCACGCTCACCTCGCCGTCGAGCAGATGCAGATCGGTCCGGCAGATCCCGCACGCGAGCACACGCAGCAGAAGCTGGCCGGGTTGCGGCTCGGGAATCGGCCGCTCGACCATGCGAAGCGGCTGACCCACTCCTTCGAAGACCATCGCGCGCATGACCGTATGTCTAGCTCGCTTTGCTCCTCGATGCCAGCTCGAGGGGCCGGCGCGGGTGGTTTCGAGGGAGCTTCCGGCAAGATGTCCTGTCAGATGAGCCCCCACGTGGAGATCGAGCGCAAGTTCCTGATCCCGACCTTGCCCCAGGATCTCGAGCGCTTCCCCTGCTCGCGGATCGAGCAGGGGTACGTGGCGATCGACGCCGCCGGCATCGAGGTGAGGATCCGCAGGCGACGCGAGCGGACGAGCCTCACGATCAAAGGGGGAAGCGGTCGCTCGCGCGCCGAGGAGGAGATCGAGATCGACGCGCCGCGATTCGCGCGTCTGTGGGCGCTCAGTGGCGGGCGCTGCCTGGAGAAGACGCGCTACGAGATCCCCGCGGACGGTGGACTGACGATCGAGCTCGATGTGTACCGGGGCCGCCTCGAGAAACTCGCCACGGCCGAGGTCGAGTTCGCCTCGCTGGAGGCCGCGGAGCGCTTCGTCGCTCCCCCCTGGTTCGGCAAGGAGGTCACCGACGACGACGCCTATAAGAACCGGCGCCTCGCGGTCGATGGCCGCCCGGCCGATACCTGAGCCGGGCCCGACAGAGGAGACACCAACTGGCTATGGCCCCCGCCGGCCTCTACTTCCACCATTCGACATCGCTAGAGCACGACCCGCGCGAGCATCTCGCCGAGCACCCCGACACGCCGGAACGAATCGTGGCGGTCGAAGCGGCGATGAGCGCGCGGGACTGGCTCGGCTTCGAGCTCCGTACAGCGAGTGCGGCCGACGAGCAGACCCTGGTCCGGGTGCACTCGGCCCACCACATCGAGTCCCTGCGCGAGCTGGCACATCTGGGCGGTGGACAGATCGACGATGACACCTACCTCGGCGAGGCGTCGTGGCGAGCGGCGCTCCACGCCGCCGGCGGCGCCTGCGACATGGTCCGCGCGCTCGTCGGGGGCGAGAGCCGGGTCGGGTTCGGCGGCCTGCGCCCGGCCGGCCACCATGCCGAACGCGACCGGGCGATGGGGTTCTGCCTGCTCAACAACGTCGCGATCGCGGGCGAGCTCGCGATCTCGGAACTCGGCGTCGATCGAGTCCTCATCCTCGATTGGGACGTACACCACGGCAACGGAACGGCGGAGATCTTCCGCCGACGCGACGATGTCCTGTTCGCGAGCATCCACCAGAGCGGCATCTATCCGGGCACAGGCACACTCGCTGACGTCGGCTCTGGCGTGGGAGCGGGCTACACGATCAACCTTCCGGTCCCCGCGGGCTCGGACGGCGAGACCTGGCTGTCGCTGCTCGAGTACGTCGCACTGCCGGCGGCACGCGAGTTCGCGCCGAGCCTCGTGCTGATCTCGGCCGGGTTCGACGCGCACCGGCGAGACCCGGTCGGCGGCTGCCGGCTGGAGACCGAGGACTTCGCGCAGATGGCGTGCCAGGTGCGTGACCTCGCGATCGAGCTCGACGCCCCGGTCGGCGCCGTGCTGGAGGGCGGTTACGACCCCGAAGTGCTCGCACAGTGCGTTGGGGCCACGCTCGCGGCGCTCGCCGGCGAAGGCGAGGCCGAGTCGATCGCGCCCGATCCGATCTTCACGCCGCGTGCCGCCGCGCACGTCGGACATCACTGGACGCTCGAGCTCTAGCTATCGTGACTGCGATCGACGCTGAAGAGCGGGATCCGGGCCTGACGACAGTTCTGCTCGCCGACGACCACCAGATGGTGCGCTCGGGCCTGCGGATGCTGCTCGACGCCGAGGAGGGAATCGAGGTCGTGGCCGAGGCAGGCGACGTCCAAACGGCCCTACGCAGGGTCCTGGGCTACCGGCCGAGCGTACTCGTGCTCGACCTCAACATGGCGGGCGAGCAGAGCCTGCCGGCGATCCCGCGCATCCGCGACTCGGCGCCGGATACGGCGATCGTCGTGCTGACGATGCAGGACGATCCGGAGTTCGCCCGCGAGGCGCTGCGGGCGGGCGCGCTCGGCTATGTGCTCAAGGAGGCGGCCGACAGCGAGCTCGTGCAGGCAATTCGCCTCGCGGCCGAGGGCCGCACGTATCTGAGCCCGGAGCTCGGCGCGCGCATCGCCGCAGAACCGCGAGTCCCGCCGGGGCCTCCCGACGGCCTGTCGGAGCGCGAGCTCGAAGTCCTCAAGATGATCGCGGAAGGCCATAGCAACAGCGAGATCGCGGGCGCGCTTTACCTGAGCGTGCGCACGATCGAATCCCATCGCGCGCACATCCAGCAGAAGACCCGCCGGACCTCGCGGGCGGAGCTCGTCAGCTACGCCCGGGAGCACGACCTCGTTTGAGCTCGGGTCGCGTCAGCGCCGCCGGGCGGCACGAGCGGCGGCGGCTTCTGCGGATGGGACGACGATCACCGGACGGTCGGCTTCCTGCAGCACCCCGTGCGAGACGCTCCCGAGGAACATGTGCCGCAGGCCCGTGAGACCTCTCGTGCCGATCACGATCGCGCGGGCGTCGATCGCCTCGGCCTCGTCGAGGATCGCATCAGCGATCGTGCCGTCTCGGGCTCGGGTCTGCGACTCGGCCTTCAACCCCGCGTGCCCGGCGCGTGTGGCGCCCTCCTCTGCCCGCTCGCGCGCCGCCCGCTCGTTGCCGGCGTCGATCTCGGCGAGGTCCGTCGTATCGGGCGCGTACATGGCGACACCGAAGCCGGTCCTCGTCAGCACCTCGATAAACGGCTCCCAGACGCAGAGGACGGTCGCCGGCTCTCCCCCGAAGATCTCGCCGGCTCCAGCGATCGCGGCCTGCGAGTCTGCCGATCCGTCGTAGCAGATGAGGATCATCTGGTCCGTTCCTCCGATGCGGTACGTGGGGACATGTGCTCAGGAGCTGCTCGACGTCGCCCATAGGTTGACGGCGCCTTCTTGGGCGTAGCGCTCGATCTCCTCCAGCTCGGAGGGGTCGAACGCGAGCCGCTCCAAGGCGGCGACATTCTGCTCCAGCTGCGCGACGCTGCTCGCGCCGATCAACGCCGAGGTCACTCGGTCATCCCGGAGCGCCCAGGCGAGCGCCAGCTGCGCGAGCGTCTGACCGCGGCGGTCGGCGATCGCCTTCAGCGCTCGAACCCGGGCGAGATTCTCGTCGGTGATCAGTGCTGATGAGAAATAGTTGCCTCGAGTGATGCGTGAGTCTTCAGGGATGCCGTCGAGGTATCGGTCGGTAAGCATTCCCTGTGCCAGGGGCGAGAAGACGATCGCGCCGACGCCCTCGCCTTCGAGCACATCAAGGAGTCCGTGCTCGATCCAGCGGTTGAACATCGAGTACGAAGGCTGGTGGATCAGCAGCGGCGTGCCGAGCTCGCTCAGGAGCCCGGCCGCCTCCTCAGTGCGCTCCGGCGAGTAGGAGGAAACCCCGACGTAGAGCGCTTTGCCCTGGCGCACGGCACTGTCGAGCGCGCCCATCGTCTCCGCGAGCGGCGTGTTCGGGGCAAAGCGGTGCGAATAGAAGATGTCGACGTAGTCGACACCCATGCGCAGCAGGCTTTGATCGAGGCTGGCGAGCAGGTACTTGCGCGAGCCCCATTCGCCGTATGGACCGGGCCACATGTCGTATCCGGCCTTGGTCGAGATGATCAGCTCGTCGCGGTACGGTCGCAGGTCCTCCGCGAGTATCCGCCCGAAGTTGATCTCGGCCGAGCCGTATGGCGGTCCGTAGTTGTTTGCGAGATCGAAGTGGGTGATGCCGAGATCGAACGCGCGCCGGAGGATCGCCCGGCTGGTCGCGAGCGGTCGGTCGTCGCCGAAGTTCTGCCACAGCCCGAGCGAGATCGCGGGGAGCTGGATGCCGCTGCGTCCGCACCGGCGGTGGAGCATGTGGTCGTAGCGGTCCGGCGCGGCGAGGTAGCGCACCGGTGCGAGGTCGGGGTTGAACGGCACGGCGGAAGTATCGCAAGCACTGCCCCGCGGCGCGCCCGCGCCGCCCGCGCTTAGCCGAGCGTCACCGTCCGTCCGTTCTCGGCGGCGTCATACAGCGCCTCGATCGTCCGCGCCTGGCCGACGGCGTCGGCGCGCCCCAGCAGCAGCGGCGCCTCGCCCCGGATCGCGGCGCACATATTCTCCGCCTCGAGCCGGTACGAGTCGACCGCCTCGATCTCGATCCGCTCGACGCGATCGTCACGTCGGAGCTCGATCAGCGGCTTGCGGCAGTGCCACGGATCGTCGAGGAACAGGGCTCCTGCGTCGCCGACCACCTCCAGCTCGTCTCGTGTGGCCAGCGCCAGGCCGGCGTCGAACTGCGCAAGCACGTCATCGGGGAAGCGCATCGTCGCCGCGAACGCCACGTCGACACCGTCGCCCCCGACCGCCTGCTCGGCGCTCACGCGCTGTGGCTCGCCCCCGATCAGCCTCGTCCCGCTGACGCAGTAGCAGCCGACATCCATCAGCGCGCCACCGTCGAGCGCGGCGCGCAGGCGGATGTTCGCGTCGTCGTCGGCGACGAAGCTGAAAGCCGCCCGGATCAATCGCACGCGACCGACCGCTCCAGCCGCGATCAGCTCGACGAGGCGCCGGGTCTGGGGGTTATGGCGGTACATGAACGCCTCCATCAGCAGCATGCCCTCGCGCTCCGCGATGTCGAACGCAGGGCCGACCTGTGCGGCGCGGCGCGAGAGCGGCTTCTCGCACAGCACGTGCTTGCCGGCCTCGAGTGCTCGCACCGTCCACTCGACATGCAATGAGTTGGGCAGCGAGATGTAGACGACGTCGATGTCGGGGTCGGCGAGCAGCGCTTCGTAGCTGCCGTGGGCACGATCGATCCCCTGCTCGCGGGCATAGCGCTCGGCGCTCGCCAGCTCGCGACTGGCCACCGCGACGACCTCCAGGTCGGCCGACGCCCGGGCTCCCGTCAGGAACAGGCTGTTGATCCGCGCCGTCGACATGATTCCCCACTTCACGACCACCGCGAGGACAGTAAAGGTTTGGCGCAGTCACGTCGGAGATCGTCCGGTCCACGCTGGCCCGCCGCCAGGCGGTCCACTCTGGTCCGGTGCTAGGCGGTCCACGCGGGTCCGGCGCCAGACCGTCCACGCTAGTCCGGCTCCAGCAGCTCCAAGAGCTCCTCCGGCTGCCCGGCGATGAGATCGGCGCCCGCCGTGCGGAGCTCGTCGCGGTCGCCGATCCCCCAGGTGACGCCGAGCGCACGCAGGTCATTGGCGTGGGCGGCCTCGACGTCGAAGCGGGTGTCGCCGATGACGACCGCGTTTCGGGTTCCAAGCCCGCGCACTGCCCGCTCGACGAGGAAGGCCTTGCGCTCCTGTAGCTCGGACAGTGTCGGGGCGCAGACCACCTGGAAGTGCGCGCTGATCCCGAGCGCGTCGAGAAGCGGTCCGACGAACTCGATCTGCTTCGCTGTGGCGAGCGCGAGCGGCAGTGTCAGGCCGGTGAGAACGGCCTCGATCCCGTCCACGAGCAAGGTCTCCTCCAGATACACGCTCGCATAACGCTCGTGATAGGTCTCGGCGCACGCTGCGACGACACCGGAGTCCTCTGGCTCGCCCGTCACCTCGGCGAAGGCGGCGAGTACCGGGGGCCCGATGAAGCGATCGAGTACCGAGGGCGGCTGGGGCGAGAAGCCATGCTCCACGAGAGCTTGGTTGACTGCGGTCCCGACCGCGGCGCGGCTGTCGATGATCACGCCGTCGAAGTCGAACACGGCGGCGTCGGGTGCCGGCGTCAGCGACATCCCGGCCCGATCAGACGGCAAGGAGGCCACTCACTCCGATGGTCACCAGCGCGGTGCCGCCGGCCGCGACGACGACGGCGAGCGTGAGCTGCCCGGCGCCTCGCAGCCACCGCTCGCCCACGGCGAGCCACCGATCGCCGCGGTCGCCGGCGAGGAGGCGGATCGCAAGGATGGCCACGAGCGGTGCGACGAACAGCGCGTTGTAGGTGATCAGCAGCGAGAGTCCGACGACGGCGACGGGGTGCGCGCTGAGGATTGCGGAGATCGCGCCGAAGTACAGGAACGCGGTTGGCAGCTCGACCGCCATGATCCCCGCGCCAAGTCCAAACGCCGAGGTGCGCGTCCCGCAACGGCGGAGGTTCCGCTCCGCTCGGATGCTGCCTCGGGAGCGCCACAGGGTCACCGCGAACGCGAGCGCGACGAGGCCGCCGGCCGCTTGGAGCGTGTGCTCGACCGGGCCTCTCACGTGGTGGAGCGCTCCGATCAGCGCGGGCCCCGGGCCGAACGCGAGCACGATTCCGCCCGCCAGATACACGAGGAAGACCCCCAACGTGAAGCTCACCAGGCCGCGGCCGCGGGGCGCACCGGCCTGCCACAGCGCAGGCACGACCGTCGATGGATTGACCGAATCGGCGATCGCGATTGACACGACCACAAGCGTCAACGCGAGCATACGCAGAAGCGAGTCTAGGCCCATCCGCGCGAAGCGAGCCCTCGATCAGTCCGGCGAGCCCTCGATCAGTCCGGCGAGAGCTCGCGGATCGCGGGGTAGAGCGCGCGAAATCTCACGCGCTGCTCGCGATACGCCTGCACCCACTCCGGCACGGGCTCGATTCGGCCGCGCGCCTTCACCGTCGCCGCGACCGCCTCGTGCACGTCGGACCACGCTCCGGCGGCCACGCCCCCGAGGATCGAGGCCCCGAACGCCGCGCCCTCGTCGACGGCGACGCGCTCGAGTGGCAGCTCGAGCACCGAAGCGACGATCTGCAGCCAGAGCTCGCTCCGAGCGCCGCCACCGGAGACCCGTCCGAGGGTCGGGCGCTCGCCGAGCTCCGAGATCAGGTCGAGCGAGTCGCGTAACCCGAACGCCACGCCCTCGAGTACTGCCCGCACGAGCGCGCCCCGGTCGTGGCGCACGCTCAGCCCGACGAACGCGCCGCGGGCGTTGGGATCGGCGTGCGGCGTGCGCTCCCCCGCGAGGTAGGGGAGGAAGAGGAGCCCCTCGGTCCCCGCCGGCCAGGCGGCGGCCTCAGCGATCAGCTCGTCGTATCCGACCCCGGGCCCGACCACGTCGCGGACCCAGCGCAGCGAGCCGGCCGCCGAGAGCATCACCCCCATCGCGTGCCACATGCCCGGGACGGCGTGGCAGAAGTCGTGGACTCGAGCCTGCGGGTCGGCCGTGAAGCGCTCGAGCGCCGCGAACACCACGCCCGAGGTTCCGAGCGCCACGGACACCGGTCCTGGCCGGTCGACGCCGACGCCGAGCGCCCCCGCGGCCTGGTCGCCGCCGCCCGCGGCGATCGGCACGCCTTCGCGCGAGGTTCCGGATAGCTCCGGGCTTTCGAGCAGGCGCGGCAACCACTCGTGATCGAGCTCGAGCGCGCTCAGCACATCGTCGCTCCAGCGGCGCCGGGCGACATCGAGGAGCAGGGTCCCGGAGGCGTCGGACACGTCCGTCGCGTGCCCGCCGCAGAGGCGGAGGCGCACGTAGTCCTTAGGCAACGCAATCCGGGCGATGCGCGCGTAGACCTCAGGCTCGTGTCGACGCAGCCACAGCAGCTTCGGTGCGGTGAAGCCCGTGAGCGCCCGGTTACCGGTCAGCTCGATCAGTCGCTCGAGCCCCACGGTCGCCTCGATCTGCTGGCACTCGGCGGCCGTGCGCTGATCGTTCCAGAGGATCGCCGGGCGGAGAACCTGATCGCCCCCGTCGAGCGCCACGAGCCCGTGCATCTGACCGCTGAGCCCGATTGCGGCCGGTGCGCCCACGGCGCCGCGGAGCCGAGCGAGCACCGCTTGGGTGGCCTCCCACCAGTCCTCGGGATCCTGCTCGGCCCAGCCCTCGTGGGGGGTCGATAGCGGATAGGCGGCCTCCGCGCTCGCGAGGACCGTACCCTGGCCGTCGATCGCGAGCCCCTTGACCCCCGACGTTCCGACGTCGATGCCGACGAGCGGGCCGATCATGCACCCAGCGCGGCGTAGACGATCTCGTACGCCCGCACCGCGTCCTTGTCGTGCTGTGCCTCGCGCAACGCGGCATCGTCGATCTTCGCCGCGACGGAAGCGATGAAGCGCCAATTGAGGACCGAGCGCTTGACCGCTCCCACCTGGTCCTCGGTGTAGGGGTAGAGGTCGAAGCCAAGCCGCTCGCCGCGGGCGCCGTAGTCACAGCGGCGGAGCTCGAGCGCGAGCTCGAGCGTCTCCATGAACGCCGTCGTCCCGACCATGTTGTCGTCGTCGAAGACTCCCCAGCCGGAGTTCGCGTGCTGGTGGCCGAGGAGATCCTCGGCATGGAGGAGCGCGGCGTACTCGGGCAGGTGCTCGCCGTTCATCAACAGGTGCTGCCAGTCCATGTTGAGCTTGACGTTGTCGATCCCCTGCGCGCGCAGCTTGTGCACGACGTGCAGGCACATCCCCATGTTGCGCATGAGGATCTTCATCGCCGGCTCGGAGTGCTTGTGCTCGAGGAACAGCAGCACGTTGTGCCTGGCGCAGATCTCGGCGGCCTCGCCGAGGCCCTCGATCAGCCAGCGCCACGAGTCGGCGTACGGCGCCTGGAACGGGTAGTTGTAGCCTTCGCCCCCCGGCCAGATGATCAGATTCGCCCCGAGCGAGCCGGCGAAGTCCGCAGCCTCGCGGACGATCCGGCGGGCCTCCCCGCGGACATCATCATCGGGGTTGACGAGCCCGCCACGGCCGAAGCGGGGATCGAGGTGGAGCCCGCCGGCGATGCAGTAGATGTCGTGGCCGGCGAGCGCCGCCCGGACGTCGTGCAGGTTCTCCGGGGAGAGCTCGTTGGGGTAGTGGAACTCGTATCCGTCGATCATGTCGCCGAGGCCCGCGACGGCGCGATGCACCTTGTCGGCGACCGGCTCAGCGTGGTAGTCGTGCTCGGGCTGATACCCGGCGGGCACGAAGCGCGTGATCATCGGCCCGAAGGCCCAAATGCCGAGACTCGTCTTCATTGCTCCTCCTTCAGTTGACGCCGCACGGCGAGCACGCGCGATCTTAGTCTGGCACGATGGTTAGCGCTAACATCGCGAGGCAAGCGCTCACATCGCAAGGCAAAGGTCACGGAGGAAGGTGCGCTCGATGGCTGCGGAGGACGACATTCGCCGCACACGCCGGCAGCGGCCGGCCGTGATGTCCGACGTGGGCCGGCTCGCGGGTGTCTCTCACCAAACGGTGTCCCGGGTGATCAATGGCAGCCCGCGCGTACGCCCGGAGACGCGACAGCGGGTGATCGCGGCGATGCTCGAGCTGGGCTACCGGCGCAACTCCGTCGCACGCGCGCTTGCGACCGGACGATCGAACACGCTCGGGGTCGTCAGCTTCGATACCACGCTCTACGGGCCCGCCTCGACCCTGTTCGGCATCGAACGGGCGGCGCACGAGGCCGGCTACTTCATCATCGTCGCCAGCCTAACGTCGCTCGACCGTGCCTCGGTCATGGATGCCGTCGATCGGCTGCGCCTTCACGGCGTCGATGGGATCCTGGTCATCGCCCCCCAGGAGGACGCGGTCGACGCGCTCCTGCACGCGCCCAGCGACGTTCCACTGGTGGCGGTCGAGGGGGGCCCGCGCGACACCGTCCCTGTGGTCGCGGTGGACCAGTTCGCCGGCGCCGCGAGCGCAACCCAGCATCTACTCGACCTGGGTCACAAGACGGTGTGGCACGTAGCCGGGCCGGCGGACTTCCTTGAGGCCCAGGAGCGCGTTGAGGGCTGGCGCACCACGCTCGAGGTCGCCGGCGTCGAGCCGCCCCCCCCGCTGGTCGGCGACTGGAGCGCGCGCTCCGGCTATGACCTCGGTCGCCGGCTGAGCAGGGACGCGTCGGTCACAGCGATCTTCGTCGCCAATGACCAGATGGCGCTGGGCGTGCTCCGGGCGATGCACGAGGCCGGCCGTGCGATGCCCGGCGACGTCAGCCTCGTCGGTTTCGACGACATCCCGGAGTCGCCTTATTTCACCCCGCCGCTGACCACGGTCCGCCAGAACTTCATCGAGGTCGGTGGCCGCAGCCTACGCCTGCTGGTGCACGCGATCGAGACCGGCGAGCGCGTCGTTCCGGCCTCGCGGGTGCCGACGGAGCTGGTCGTCCGCGCCAGCACGGGGCCTGCTCCCAGCTGATTCCTAACTTGACCTCAATAGACACTCATCGCGTGTGACCGCTAACATCGCGGCCGCACCAAGAGGAGGAGGAGAGGAGAGAGCATGCGATGTTGGCTCATCGGTGCACACAGGCTGTCACAGGCAGACCAGCTGCGATCTGGGGCGGGTCGAGCGACAGACCTGGCCGTGCGGGGAGACGTGCTGACATTGCGACTGTTTGTTGCTCCCTGCCGATCGCAGGACCCGCAGGGCGAGCGTTTGACCGGCGCCTCAGAGCCTGTTCGGACTCAGAGCGGCGAATCTTTCAACTAGTAGGAGAGGAGCATCAATGTCAGAGCACGACATTCTCGGAGATGCCGTAGAGCGGCTCGAATGGGACGAGCGCAAGGAGGACGACTCGCCGATGAAGCGGATCCGTCAGCTGACGCGACGCACCGCACTGACCGGCGGCGCGGCGGCGATCGCGGCGACCGTGCTCGAGGCTTGCGGCTCGAGCAGCAAGACGACCTCGCAAGCGGCGACGCCGAGCGGGGGCGCGGGGCCCTTCGGGACCAGCTCGAAGCCACACTTCGTGATGGTCAACCACGTGACGACGAACCCGTTCTTCACCGCGACGATCTATGGGTGCCAGGACGCCTGCGCGCTGACAGGCTCCTCGTTCCAGTGGACGGGCTCCACTGACTCGATCGTCAGCGACATGGTCTCGGCGTTCAACACCGCCATCGCCCAACAGGCAAAAGGGATCGGGTGCGCTCTGATCGACAACACCGCCTTCAACACACCCGTCAACACCGCGCTGAGCCACGGCATTCCCGTAATCGCGTACAACGCCGACGTCGCGGCGGGTAGCCCGAACAACCGGATGGCGTACGTCGGCCAGAACAACCTCACCGCGGGCGCCGCGGTCGCGGAGGAGATCCTCAAACATGTGACGAGTGGCGACCTCGTCGCCGGGATCATCGCGACTCCGGGGACAGGGAACATCCAGCCGCGGATCGACGGCGCGAAGCCCGTCCTGACCGGCGCCGGCATCAAGTTCGTGGAGGTCGGGACTTCGGCGACCGTGGGCTCGCCGGAGTACAACAAGATCGCCGCGTGGTACGCCGGCAACAAGGACGTGAAGTGGATGATGGCCGTCGACAGCGGGGACAGCGACGCGGTCTCGGAGTTCATCAAGAACCAACATCTGACGGGCAAGGTCGGCGCATCGGTGTGGGACGTTGGATTGCCGGTCACGCAGGCCATCAACGCCGGTTACGTGACCGCGACTGTCGACCAGCAGGCCTACCTGCAGGGCTTCGACACGATCATGCAGCTGTTCCTGTACAACGTCTCGGGCGGGCTGATGAGGCCGACGGACACCGACACGGGAATCGGCATCGTCACCAAGGCGAACGTCACGCCCTACCTCACGCCGAACAGGTTCGAGGGAACGGGCTCGACGAAGAAGGCATTGACGCCGCCGAGTTCGATCACCGTATAGTCCCGCGAGCGTGCCATCGGACGCTCCAACGTCTGCTGCTGCCCCGGAGGACGGCCCTCCGGAGCGGCAGCGCGAGGCTCTGACCGCGGGACGTCGAGTCCTGCGCCTGTTCCTCTACCAGCGCGAGCTGACCCCGATCGTGATCACGATCGCGCTGTTCGCGTACTTCACGATCAGGGCCGGGTCGGAGTTCACCGGCTCGCTCAGCCTCAGCTCGGCCGCTGGCTTTGCCGGGCCGATCGGCGCGATCGCCATCGGAGAGGTGCTGCTGCTGGTACTCGCCGAGATCGACCTGTCCGCAGGTCAGGTCTTCCTGTTCTGCCCGTGGATGATGTACTGGCTCCACAACGGCGGTCTGCCGCTCGTGCTCGCGATCCTGATCGCGCTCCTGATCGTGTGCATCGTGGGCGCGATCAACGGGCTGATCACCGTGCTCCTGAACGTGCCTTCGTTCGTCACCACGCTGGCGATGAACTTCATCCTCCTCGGGGTGGTGCTTGTCGGCTCCAACGACGCGGCGGCCACGATCCCACTCTCGGGAGGGTCGAGCTTCGCCAGCCACTTGATGGGGACGTGGAAGTGGTCGGAGATCCTCTGGGTGATCGTGATGACGGGCCTCCTCGCCGTGATGCTCACGCGCACGCGCTTCGGCGTTCGAATCATCGCCGCAGGCGGCAACCTCGTCGGCGCCTCCGAGGCCGGCGTGCCCACCCGGCGCGTCAAGGTGTGGTGCTTCGTGCTCTGTTCCTTCCTCGCCGGTCTCGTGGGAATCATCGACGCGGTCAAGTACGGGACTCTCGACCCCGGTAACATCGGAGTCGACTACATCCTGTACGCGATCGGCGCCTGCGTGATCGGTGGCACCGCACTCACCGGCGGGCGCGGGACGGTAGTGGGGGCCTTCATCGGCGCGATCCTGATCGGCATTCTCGAGGACGGACTGACGCTGATCGGGATCAGCACCAACGACCTGTTCATCTACATCGGCGTCATCATCATCGTCGCGATGGCGGTGAACGTCCAGTTCGACCGGCTCATTGCCCGCTCGAGGGGCGGATGAGCGCCGAAGCCCAGCTCCCCGAGCCCGGACCCCCCGTGCCGGCGGGCGCGCCGGTGCTCGAGGTGCGCGGCGTGACGAAGCGCTACGGCGCGCTCGCGGTCCTGCGCGGCATCGACCTCGTCCTGCGTCAGGGCGAGGTGCTCGGGCTCGTCGGGGACAACGGAGCCGGCAAGAGCACGCTCGTCAAGATCTTGAGCGGCTTCCACTCCGAGGACGGGGGAGAGCTCCTCGTCGGGGGAGAGCGCGTGAGCTTCAACTCGGTCGCGGCCGCCCGAGCCCGTGGAATCGAGACGGTCTACCAGGATCTCGCGCTGATTCCGCAGCTGCCCGTCTACCAGAACCTGTTCCTGGGCCACGAGCTGACGAGGTTCGGAGCGCTTCGCTTCCTCGACAAGCGCGCGATGCGCAAGATCGCGCGTCAGTACCTCGACGACATCAACGTGCACGTGCCGAGCGTAGACGCAGACGCCGACCGGCTCTCCGGCGGTCAACGGCAGGCGATCGCGGTCGCGCGGGCCGTGCGCGCGGCGCCAAAGATCCTGCTGCTCGACGAGCCGCTCTCGGCCATGGGGGCGCGCGAGTCACGTCTCATCATCGACCTCGTCAAGGACCTTGCCTCGAGCGGTCGAGTCTCGATCATCGTGATCGACCACAACTACGCTCACCTGTTCGAGCTGTGCGACCGCATCAATGTCATGCAAGGCGGTCGCATCACCACCAACCAGCAGGTGCACGAGACGTCGCTGGAGGAGCTCACGGAGCTGATGGTCTCGAGCTACCGTCGTCAACTGGAGGACGTGCAGAACGCCGGCGCCTGAACCCAGCGCGCCCTCATCGGATCACGGGCTCGGTCGTGTCGAACAGGGCCAGCGCCCGCCGGTCCGGCATGCCCTCCCAGTCGCCGGCCACCGTGACCGCCCAGGCGCCGGCGGCGACCGCGGTGGCCAGCCGCCGCGCCGGCGCGCCGCCGCCGATCAGCTCGGCCAGGTAACCCGCCACGAACGCGTCGCCGGCGCCGACCGTGTCGAGCACCGTCACCGGCAGCGCCGGCACCTCGTGGGTCGCACCGTCGATCCGGGCCAGGCAGCCGGCGCCGCCGAGCTTGATCAGCACCTGCCGCGGGCCCAGCGCCTCGAGCGCCAGCGCGGCGTCGAGCGGCTCGGCGGTGCCGACGACGATGGCCGCCTCCTCGGCCCCGGCGAACACCACGTCGGCCTGGCGCACCGCGGCGGTCAGCGCCGGCGCCGCCTCGGCCTCGGTCCACAGCGCGCGGCGGAAATTGAGGTCGAAGCTGACGGGCACGCCGGCCGCCCGCGCGACGGCCACCCCGTGCGCCACCGCGGCGGCCGGATCGGCGCCCAGCGCCAGAGTGATCCCGGTAGCGTGGAACGCCGCCGCCCCGGCGACCACCGCGTCGGGGATGTCGGCCGCCTGCAGATGGGCGCCCGCGCTGCCCCTCCGGTGGTACTCCACCCGGCCGTGGAGGGCGGTCGGGCGCCAGCGGATCATCACCCCGGTCGGCGCGGGGTCGACGGCGGTGATCGGCTCGACCTGCTCGGCGCGCAGCTCGCGCAGGATCAGCGCGCCCGCCGGGTCGTCGCCGATCCGCCCGATCCACGTCGCCGGCACCCCGAGCCGCCGCACGCCGATCGCCACGTTGGACTCCGAGCCCCCGATCCCGAAGCGCATCGGCTCGCCGTTGCGCGGCGCGCCCGGCGTGGCCTGCACGAGCAGCCCCATCGTCTCGCCGGCGGTGACCAGCCCGGCCGGCGGCGGGTGGGCGGGTATCGGGCTCACCTCCGCCCCCGCCCCTCGATGACCGCGTCGAGCGCCGCCCGCGCCCGCTCGCGCAGGGCGGCCGTCGACCCGCCGCGCAGAGCGTCGCCGATCAGCGGTCCGCCCAGCCCGACTGCCACCGCCCCGGCGGCGACGTAGTCGGCGATCTGCTCGAGCGCGACGCCGCCGGTTGGCACCAGCGGAATGTCGGGCAGCGGGCCGCGGAGGTCGCGCAGGTGGCGCGGCCCCCCGGTCGCGGCGGGGAACAGCTTGACGGCGGGCGCGCCGAGGCGCCACGCGGCCACCACCTCGGTCGGCGTGAACGCCCCCGGGTAGCACGGGGCCCCTCGCGCGCCGGTCGCTCGCGCCACTTCCTCGCACACCCCCGGGCTGACCAGGAAGTCGGCTCCGGCGTCCAGCGCCGCTGTCGCCTGGGCGGCGTCGAGCACGCTCCCCATCCCCAGCGCCACGCCGGCGTCCAGGCCACGGCGCAGCCGCGCCAGTGCGTCGAGCGCCCCCGGGGTCGTCAGGGTCAGCTCGAGGCAGGTGATCCCGGCCGCCGCCAGCTCGTGCGCGACGGCCTCAAGGTGATCCGGGCGGTCGGCCCGCAGGATCGCGGCCACGCCGGTGTCGCGCAGCTGGGCGGTGATTCCCGGGCGCTCGACGCTCACCAAATCAGACGCTCCGCGGTCTGCCGCGCGCCGTCCCGGGCCAGCCGGCCGAGCAGCTCGACCAGCAGCGCCCGCAGCCCGGCGTCGCCGGCCAGCTCCTGGTCGAAGATCTCGCGCATCGACAGCAGCTCGTCGACCACCGCGGCGGGATCTTCGCGACCGCCGAGCCGCTCGGCGATGCGGTCGGCCAGCGGGTCCTCGACGGTCAGCTCGCGGCCGCCGTCCGAGCGCCGCGCGGAGACGAAGCGCATCCACGCCGCGACGCCCAGCGCGGCGAACACCGGCTCGGCGCCGGCCCGCCGCCGGTCGCGCACGGTGTCGAGCAGCCGCTGGGGCAGCTTCTGGCTGCCGTCCATCGCGATCTGCAGCGTCCGGTGGCGCAGCGCGGGGTTCGCGAAGCGCTCCAGCACCTCCGCCTCGTACGCGGCCAGGGCGAACCCCGCTGGAACGGCCACGGTCGGCGCGACGTCGCGCTCCATCAGCTCCCGCAGCACGGCGACGAACGGCATCGCCGGTCCGACGGCGTCGCTCACCAGCTCCTGGTCGGCCAGCGCTCCGAGGTAGGCGACGGTCGAGTGGCAGCCGTTCAGCAGGCGGATCTTGAGGCGCTCGTAGGGACGCACGTCGTCGGTTGTGATCGCGCCGGCGCGCTCCCAGGCCGGCCGCGGAGCGGCGAAGTCGTCCTCGATCACCCACTGGCGGAACGGCTCGGTGATCACCGCGCCGCGATCCTCCAGGCCGAGCGCGGCGGCGACCTGAGCGCGGTCGGCCGCGGTCGTGGCCGGGGTGATCCGGTCGACCATCGTCGACGGGAAGCGGACGCTGTCCTCGATCCAGGCCAGCAGCTCGCCGGCCTGCGCCGTCCGCTCGGCGAAGTCGCGCACCAGTCCGGTCAGCACCCGGCCGTTGTCGGGCAGGTTGTCGCAGCACACGACGGTGATCGGGGCGCCGGTCGCGCGGCGGCGCGCATCGAGCCCGAGCGCCAGCTGCCCGACCACGGTGGACGGCCCGCTCCCGCTCAGGTCGGCGGCGATTCCCGGGTCGTCGAGGCGCAGGCGGCCGGTGGTTGCCTCGTAGCGGTAGCCCTTCTCGCTGACGCTGAGCGTGATCACGTGCACCGCCGGGTCGGCGATCCGCCGCAGCAGGCCACCGGGGTCGGCCGGCGCGAAGCGCAGCTCACGGACGACGCCGACGACCCGAAGGCGCTCGCCGCCGGCGCCGCGCTGGGCCAGCGCGTACAGCCCGTGCTGCGGCGCGAGCTGCTCGACGACGGCGGGGCTCCGCTCGGTCACTCCGCAGATTCCCCAATCCCCGCCGGCGGCGACGATCGCGTCCTCGGTGAACGGCGCCTGGTGGGCGCGGTGGAACGCTCCGATCCCCAGGTGGACGATCCCCACGCTCAGCTGGCGCGGATCGATCGGGGGCCGCAGCGGCGCCGGCACGGCGTCCAGGGTGCCCAGCGACAGCCGCCCCCTCCGCTCGCGGCCGGTTCCCGTCGCGCCGGCGGCGGGCGCGCAGGCCGCCGTCCGGGTGTCGGTGCCGGCGCGGTTCACATCACCGCTCCCAGCTGCCACGGCACGAACTCCTCGTCTCCGAAGCCGAGCTCCTCGCTCTTGGTCGGCCGCCCGGAGGCCACCGCCCGGATCTCCTCGAACAGCGCCTCGCCGAGCTCTGTCACGCTCGCTCGGCCGTCGAGCACCGCCCCGCAGTCGAAGTCCATGTCATCGGCCATCCGGCGGTACAGCTCGGTGGTGGAGGCCAGCTTCAGGCTGGGGGCCGGCCGGCAGCCGAACACCGAGCCGCGCCCGGTCGTGAAGCACACCAGGTTCGCGCCCCCGGCGACGATCCCGGTCACCGACACCGGGTCGTAGCCGGGCGTGTCCATGAACACCAGGCCGCGCTCGGTGACCGGCTCGGCATAACGGTAGACGGCGCGGAGCGGCGTGGATCCTCCCTTGGCCACCGCGCCGAGCGACTTCTCCTCGATCGTCGTGACCCCGCCGGCGCGGTTGCCGGGCGAGGGGTTGTTGTCCAGGTTGCCGCCCTCGGCGGCGGCGTAGCGCTCCCACCACGCGACCCGCTCGAGCAGCGCCCGCGCGACTTCCGGCGAGGCGGCGCGGCGGGTCAGCAGGTGCTCGGCGCCGTGGATCTCCGGCGTCTCGGCCAGTACCGCGGTGCCGCCGGCGGCGACTAGGCGGTCGACGGCCACGCCCAGCACCGGGTTGGCGCTCACGCCGGACCAGGCGTCCGAGCCGCCGCACTGTAGCCCCAGCGTCAGGGCGGACACCGGTACCGGGGTGCGCTTGGCGGTCGCGGCGGCGGCCGGCAGCAGCTCGCGGACCTGGTCGATCCCCCGCCGGACGGTGGCCATCGACCCGCCGAGCTCCTGGATCACCAGCCGGTCCTCCAGGCCGAGGTCCTCGGTCAGCACCGAGATCTGGTTGACCTCGCAGCCCAGCCCGATGAGCACGACCGCGCCGACGTTGGGGTGACGGGCATAGCCGGCCAGCGTCCGCCGCAGCAGTGCCAGCCCCTCGCCGTCGGCCGACATCCCGCAGCCGGTCCCGTGGGTGACCGCGATCACCCCGTCGACTCCCGGGTACTCGTCGAGCACGCCGGGTGCCGAGAACGCGGCGGCGGTCCGCTTGACCACGGTCGCCGAGCAGTTGACCGTGCTGAGGACGGCGACATAGTTGCGGGTCCCGACCCGCCCGTCGGCGCGGACGATGCCGTCGAACGTCGGCGTCTGGGCGGGTGGGGCCGGGTCAGGCGCGTCACGCGGCGGGACCGCCGCCCCGGCTGCGGCGCCATCGGCGGCGTGCGGCGCGCCCGGCGGGTGGGACCGAGTGAGCGAGCGGAGGTTGTGTTCGTGGACGTGCTCGCCGGCTGCGATGTCGCGGGTCGCCAGCCCGATCGGCTGGCCGTACTTGCGCACCTCGGTCCCGGCCGGCAGGTCGATCAGCGCCAGCTTGTGCCCGCGCGGCACGGCCTCGCGCACCCGCAGGCGTCCGCCGCCGACGTCAAGCTCGACGCCGGGTTCGAGATCGACGCGCGCCAGCCCCACGGGATCGGCGGGGTCGAGCTTGACGACGGCCTGCGCGAGCGCGATCGTCACGCCGCCTCCTGCACCCAAGCGTGCGCGGGGTCGAGGTAGGGCATCATCACGCGTCCCTCGCCGGCCATCACCCACAGGTAGTACAGCGCGTAGCCCGACGCCGCCACCACCGGGTGGAAGCCGGCGCGGATCACGGCGATGTCGTCGTCGCGAACGAGAAACGCCTCCTCGGCGCCGCCGAGGTCGTAGCGGATCTGCACGCCGAAGCCGCCGGGCGGGTCGACCTTGAACAGGTACACCTCCTCCAGGTTCACCTCGCGCGGGGGGTCGTGGCGGTCGTGGCGGTGGGGGGGATAGGAGGACCAGTTACCCGGCGGGTTGATCGTCTCGCCGAGCAGTAGCCGGACCGCGGCGTGCTCGGGGCCGAGGATCGTGCGCACGGTCCGCGACCAGCTGCCCTGACCGACCTCCGCGATCCGCTGGTCGCTGCGCCGGATCACCCGCGCCGGCGGCGCGTCCGGGGTCGGCTCGGCGGCTGCCTCGGCGATCGCCACCTGGACGGCTCCGTCGCCGTTCGCGGTGAGGGTCGTGGCCGCTCCGGGCGGTGCGTAGACGGTGTCGCCGGGCGCATCGAACACGGAGCTCCGGGCGCCGGCGATGCCCAGTGACGCGCCATCGACGGCGGCGTCGACGCGGCCGCTGAGCACGACCGCGGCCGACTCGTTCTCGGCTCCGACCTCCAGGGTCTCGCCGGCGGCCAGGTCGGCCACCGTCAGGGTGATGTGGGCGGTGCTCCCGCCGGCGGTCGTGAGTGCTCTGATCTTCATGCGCTCCTCAGTGCAGTCGTGGTTCGGGTCAGCGCCGGCGCGGCGGTCGAGCTGCGCACGACGAGCGTCGTCGGGAGCCGCTGGACCGCCGCCGGGCGCTGCGCGGCGCCGTCCTGGAGGCGGTCGAGCAGCGCCTCGACCGCCACCCGTCCGGCCAGCTCGGTCGGCGCCGCCACGGTGGTCAGCGGCGGCGTCACCATCGCCGCCAGCGGGATGTCGTCGAACCCGACCACGCTCAGCTCGTCGGGCACGCGCACGCCGAGCTCGGCCAGCCGGCTCAGGACCCCCACCGCCACCAGGTCGTTGTAGGCCAGCACCGCCGTGGCGCCGGTCTCCAGCACCCGGTCGGCGGCCGCCGCGCCGCTGGTGAACTGCGGCGCCACCGGGCCGATCGTGACGAGCTCCGCCCCGACCGCCCGGGTACAGGCGCGCAGCCCGCGCAGACGCTCACGGTTGGACCACGAGCGGCGGGGGCCGGCCACGAACGCGCAGCGCACGTGGCCCAGCTCGGCGAGGTGGCGCACCGCCAGGCATATCCCGCCGGCGCTGTCGACCACCACCGACGGGCGGCCGGGCACGCGGCGGTTGAGCAGCACGAGGGTCGGCGTCGGATCGAGCCGCGCCAGCGTGTCCGGCGCCAGGCGCGAGGAACACAGCACGATCCCGTCGACCTGCTTGCCCATCGCGCGGATCAGCGCCTCCTCCTCGCCCGCGTCCTCCTGCCCGTCGGCCACGAACACCGCGTAGTCGGCCTCACGCGCCCGCGCCTGGGCACCCTTCAGCACGGCGTGGAAGTACGGGTTGCCGAGGTCGGGGGCGATCACGCCGATGTTCCCCGTGCGGCCCGTGATCAGCCCGCGCGCCGCGCGGTTGGGTTCGTACCCCAGCTCGGCGGCCGCCACCAAGACCCGCGCCCGGGTGTTCTCCCGCACGGTGCGCGGCGCGGTCAGCGACCGCGACACGGTCGCGACCGAAACCCCGGCGCGGGCGGCGACGGCGTGTATGCTGGCAGGCACGGGTGCTTTCCTCGATCTCTGAAAAGGTTTACAAGAGTGTAGCCGCCCACACGAGGCCGCCCGGCAAATCGGGCCTGCGGCAGCCCGGCCCTCACCGGTCGTGCATCGTCCTATCCGCCAGCCGGGCCACAGGCAGCAGCGCGGGCCTGCCGCCGCCCGACACCCCCGCATGAGCCACTGCTCGATCGGAGTCGACTTCGGCACCGAGTCGGGCCGGGCGCTGCTGCTCGATCTGGACTCCGGCGTTGAGCTGGCGGTCACCGTGGTGCCGTATCCGCACGGCGTGATCGACCGCGAGCTGCCTGGCACCGGTGAGCAGCTACCGGGCGACTGGGCGCTCCAGGACCCCGACGACTGGGTGACGGTGATCGAGACCGCGATTCCCGCAGTGCTGGCGCAGGCGGAGATCCGGTCCGACGATGTCCTCGGCGTTGGGGTCGACTTCACGTGCTGCACGGTCCTCCCGGTCACGAGCGAAGGCGTCCCGTTGAGAACCCTCGAGCGCTGGCGCGATCGCCGCCACGCGTGGCCGAAGCTGTGGAAGCATCACGCGGCGCAGCCAGTCGCGGACCGGCTGAACGAGGTTGCAGTCGGGCGAGGCGAGGATTTCCTGACGCGTTACGGCGGCAGGATCTCGTCTGAGTGGTATTTCCCGAAGCTGATCGAGCTCTGGATCGAGGACCGTGAGATCTACGACGCCGCCTACGGCTTCATCGAGGCGACCGACTGGATCGTCTGGTACCTGACCGGCAACGAGCGTCGTCAGAGCTGCGCCGCCGGCTACAAGGCGTTCTGGTCAGACACCGACGGCCTCCCCTCCGCTGAGTACTTTGCGGCGGCATATCCCGGCTTCGACCGGCCTGCAGAGAAGCTCGGAACCGTGTTCGCGCCGCTGGGAACGCGCGCCGGAACGCTCCGCCCCGAGCTGGCGGCTCGCTTGGGGCTGCCAGAGACGGTCGCGGTGGCGGTCGGCAACGTCGACTCGTTCGTCTCGGTTCCGGGCGCCGGCGTCGAGCAGCCCGGGACATTCGTCACGGTTGTCGGAACCTCGACCTGCGACATGGTCATTGACCCGCGGGAGGTCCGCCTGCCGGGAATCACCGGGGTCGTCAAGGACGGCATCCTGCCGGGTCTCTACGGGTACGAGGCGGGGCAGGCCGCGGTCGGCGACATGCTCGCCTGGTTCGTGAACACCCTCGGCGCCGACGGGCGTAGCTACGACGCGCTCGAGCCCGCGGCCGCCCGGCTCTCGCCCGGCGAAACCGGCTTGGTGGCGCTCGACTGGTGGAACGGCAATCGCTCGATTCTCGCCGACGCCGACCTCAGCGGCGTGATCTGCGGTCTCACTCTGCAGAGCTCGGCCGAGGAGATCTACCGCGCGCTGCTCGAGTCGATCGCCTTCGGCAGCCGACGGATCATCGAGAACTTCGAGGAGCACGGCCTGGCGCTCGGGGAGATCGTCGCCTGTGGCGGGATCGCTGAGAAGAGCCCGCTCCTGATGCAGCTGCTTGCCGATACGAGCGGCCTCGAGGTGCACGTGCCCGACTCCGCGGAGATACCGGCGCGCGGCGCGGCGCTCTTCGGGGCTGTGGCCGCGGGCGTGTTCGAGGACATTGCGAGCGCCGTCGCGGCGACGGCCCCGGCGACCGCCCGCACCTATGCACCAGACCCAGCCGCGAGGGCGATCTACGATCGGGTGTACGCGATCTACCGAAGCCTCTACGAGACGCTCGGACGCTCCGAGGTGGAGTTGCTGCACGGGCTCAAGCGGATCCGCGCCGAAAGGAAGTCCGGGTGAACGCGCGACCCCGGATCGGGCTCCTCGGGATCATGCAGGAGCTCTACGACGAGATGATCCCGGGGATCACGGAGCACCAGGCGCAATACGCCGCAGCCGTGGCGCAGCGGCTGACGGGCGTCGCCGAGGTGACGTTCACGCGGCCCGCCCGTAACCGCGACGACATCGAGTCGATCTCGCGCGAGCTCCTCGCCGATGGCGTCGACGGGATCGCGATCGTGATGCTCACCTACGGTCCGGCGATGCGCTCGGTGCGCGCGCTGCTTGAGATTCCCGTGCCGCTGCTGCTGGCCAACATCCAGCCCGAGCGCTCGGTGACGGCAGCGTGGGACATGAACGACCTCACCTACAACCAAGGGATCCACGGCGCCCAAGATCAGGCCAACGCGCTGCTGCGGACCGGACTCCCCTTCTCGGTGATCACCGGCGACTGGCGCTCGGAGCGCTTCGAGCGCCAGTTCGAGGACTGGGCGCGTGCAGCGCAGGCCGTGACCGCGCTGCGGCGCACCAAGATCGCGCTGCTCGGCTACCCGATGAACGGTATGGGCGACATCCTCTACGACCCGCCCGCCTTGCTGCGCCGGATCGGCCCGACGATCGTGAGCGAGGATCTCGGCGCGCTGTACGCACGGGCCCAGGCTGTCGCAGGCCCCGAGATCGACCGCCTGCTCGAGGAGCACGCCGGGCGCTTCGAGGTCTCCCCGGACCTGCCGCGGGCGCGCCACGCCTACGCGGCGAGGCTCGAGCTGGCGATCCGGGGGCTGCTCGAGGAGCGGCGTTACCAGGCGTTCTCGTTCCACTTCGACTCGATCGGCGGCGATGGCCGCTTCGAGCAGCTGCCGCTGCTCGCCGCGTCAGACTTGATGGCCGACGGTTACGGCTACGCCGCCGAGGGCGACACGAACACCGCCACGCTGATGTGCGCGAGCCAGACGCTGATCGGGAACGCGCACTTCAGCGAGATGTACGCGATGGACTGGGAGCTCGATTCGGTCCTCATCAGCCATATGGGGGAGGGCAATTGGAAGGTTGCGCGCAAGGATCGACCGGTCCGGCTGATCGACCGGGCACTGGGGATCGGCAGGCTCGAGAACCCGCCGACGCCCGTCTTCTCCGCCGAGCCGGGAGTGGCGACCACCGCGGCGCTGGTGCCGCTCGAGGGCGAGCTCTACCGGCTGGTGGCCGGGCGCGGGGAGGTGCTCGATACCCCCGAGCTCCCGAACGTCGAAATGCCCTACTTCCACTTCCACCCCGACCGCGGGATGGAGGCGTTCATGGACGATTGGCTCGGGTACGGAGCTCCTCACCATTTCGTCACCAACCTCGGCGAGCACACCGCGCGCTGGCGGCGGCTTGCCGAGCTGCTCGACATCGACTACGAGGAGATCTAGCGCCCGTCGTGCTCGACGAGCTGCGCGATCAGGTCCTGGCCGCGAACCTCGCCCTGCCCAAGCATGGGCTGGTGACGCTCACCTGGGGCAACGTCAGCGGGATCGACCGGGCGAGCGGACTGGTCGTGATCAAGCCGAGCGGGGTCTCGTATGACGAGATGACCGAGGATGACCTGGTCGTGGTCGACCTGGACGGCAACATCGTTGACGGCGAGCGACGGCCGTCGACCGATACGCCGACGCATCTGACGCTGTACCGAGCGTTCGCGCAGATCGGAGGGATCGCCCACTCGCACTCGACCTGGGCCACGGCCTGGGCGCAGGCGCACAAGGAGATTCCGGTGCTCGGAACGACGCATGCGGACCTGACCGCGCATCCGATCCCGCTCACCCGTCCCCTGACCGAAGCCGAGATCGAGGACGACTACGAGGGCGCCACGGGTATGGCGCTGGTCGAGGCGGTGAGCGAGCGTGGCGCCGATCAGCTTCCCTGCGCGCTGGTGCGCGGACACGGGCCGTTCAGCTGGGGAGATAGCCCGGAGGCGGCGCTCGAGAACGCGGTCACGCTCGAGGAGGTTGCGCATATGGCCCTGCTGAGCAGCCTGCTCGACCCCGGCATCCCGCCACTCGCCGACGCCGTTCGCGCGAAGCACTTCGAACGCAAGCACGGGCCGCGGGCCTATTACGGGCAACGGTCCTGAGCCGAGCACCGGTGCCGTAGGCGCCGGATCCGAGCCCGAGATCGAGGTCGTCGTCGCCGAGGATGCGATCGAGCGGCTCGCAGCGTACGCGGGGGCCGCGGTTGCCCGCGCGGCGCTGGTGGTGATGGATGCGAACACGGCCGAGGCGGCGGGCGACCGCGTCGCCGACGAGCTGCGCGAGGCCGGAGTCACCGTGCGGCAATTCGTGTTCCCGGCACGGAGCGGGTTGATCGCGGGCGAGCGCCAGGTTCGCGAAGTCCGCTGACGCGTGCCGCGATCCCGCCGAACCCGGGTTCCTCGGCGTCGACGGGCCGATGCTTCGCGCCACGTTCCGCTACGCGACCCGTCTGCGTCGTGGGCCGTAAGTCCTACCAGTGCTGGTGAACGTGTGCGCGCAGAAGTCGGCTGTAGACGTCCCTGACCCCGGCCAGCTGCTCGTCGCGTAAGCGCGGGAGCGACGCGGCCGCAGCGTTGCCGCGTACCTGCTCAGGGTTGCGGGCCCCGGGAATCACGGTGCTCACCCCCGGCTGGTCGATCACCCACCGCAGCGCGAACTGGGCGAGCGTCATCCCCTCGTCGACGAGCTTCGCGAGCTCGCGCACCGCCTCGAGCCCGACCTCGTAGGGCACCCCGGCGAACGTCTCGCCGACGTCGAACATCTCGCCGTGGCGGTTATAGCTACGGTGGTCCTCCGGCGCGAAGACCGTTCTCTCGTCGTAGCGCCCCGACAGCAGGCCCGACGCGAGCGGTACGCGGGCGATGATTCCGACTCCCGCCTCGCGCGCCGCGGGCAGCACCTGCTCGAGCGGCTTGAGCCGGAAGCAGTTGAGGATGATCTGCACCGTCGCCACATGCGGGCGGGCGATCGCCGACAGCGCCTGTGCGCACGTCTCCACCGAGAAGCCATAGGCCCTGATCCGGCCCGAATCCACCATCTCGTCGAGGGCGTCGAAGACGACGTCGTCCTCGTACACGCCGTCCGGCGGGCAGTGGAGCTGCACGAGGTCGAGCTGCTCGACACCGAGGTTCGCGCGCGAGCGGTCGTTCCAGGCGAGGAAGCTCTCGCGTGTGTAGTTCTCGGGCAGCTGCTCGACGCGCCGCCCCATCTTCGTGGCGATGAAGACCCTGGGATCGCGCTCTGCGAGCTCGCCGCAGAACTGCTCGCTGCGACCGTCGCCGTAGACGTCCGCGGTGTCGAAGAACGTGATCCCCGCCTGCGCTCCGGCGTCGAGCGTCGCCCGGGCGTCGTCCGGCGCGACCGATCCCCAGTCGGCGCCGAGCTGCCAGGTACCCAGGCCAACCACGCTCACCTCCCGGCCGAGACGTTCGATTCTCCGCTGCTCCATGATCGCTGTATCCTTACAGGCCGCGCGCGCCGCGCGCTCCAGGCAGAATGCAGCCTCCGATGAGCACCGACGGCCTGAAAGCGGCAGCGGAGAAGATGCGTGCAGCGGGTCAGCCCGAAGGGGCGATCCGAAGCTTCGCCAGCGCCTACGAGCGCCTCGCCGCCGGCGAGTCAGTTGTGCTCGCGAGCGCCGAGCTCGAGCCCGCGGACGGGGTCCCGGCGCTCGAGGAGCTCCCGGAAGCCGACGTCGCGGACGCGCTCGAGCATGTGGTCACGATCAAGCTGAACGGCGGGCTGGCGACCTCGATGGGGCTGCGGAGCCCAAAGTCACTCGTGGAGGCACGCAACGGTCTGTCGTTCCTCGACATCATCATCGGACAGACGCTGGCGCTCGGGCGCCGCTACGACATCCGTCTGCCCGTGGTCCTGATGGACAGCGAGGCGACGCGCGAGGAGACGCTGCGAGCACTTGCCGGGCACCCGGTGCTGAGCAGCGACCTGCCGCCGGACTTTCTCCAGAGCATGGTCCCCAAGCTCGACGCCGACACGCTCGCACCCGTCACCTGGCCCGACGCGCCGACGCTCGAGTGGTGCCCGCCGGGCCACGGGGATGTCTACGGTGCGCTGGCGCGTTCGGGGATGCTCGCGACGCTGCTCGCGGAGGGTTTCCGGTACGCGATGATCTCGAACTCAGACAATCTCGGCGCGACGCTCGACCCCCGGATCGCCGCTCACCTCGCTGCCGAGCGGATCCCGTTCCTGATGGAGGTCGTCCTCGGTACGGAGGCCGACCGCAAGGGTGGGCACATCGCCCGCCGGCGCGCGGACGGGCAGCTGGTCGTGCGCGAGATCGCGCAGACCCCGCCCGAGGACGTCGACTCGTTTCGCGACTTCCGCCGCTGGCGCTACTACAACACGAACAACCTGTGGGTCGATCTGCAGGCGCTGGCCGAAGCCCTCGAGCGCGGTGACGGCGTCCTCGAGCTGCCGCTGATCGTCAACCGCAAGACCGTCGATCCGCGCGATTCTCACTCGCCGCCGGTGCTCCAGCTCGAGAGCGCGATGGGAGCGGCGATCGAACGCTTTCCCGATGCCCAGCTCCTGTGCGTACCGCGCACACGGTTCGTGCCCGTCAAGACGACGGACGACCTGCTCGTACTCCGCTCCGATGTGTACACGCTGTCGGACGAATTGCTCGTCGAGCCGCGGCCTGAGCGCGGCGAGCGCTTGCCGTTCGTGGAGCTCGACACCAGGTTCTACAAGCTGTTGGACGAGTTCGAGGCGCGCTTCCCCGACGGACCGCCGTCGCTGCTCGAAGCCGATCGACTCGTCGTACACGGCGACGTGACCTTCGGGCCGGGAGTGGTCGTGCGCGGCGCGGTCGAGGTCGTCGTCGAGCAGCTTCGGATCGAGCGGACGGTCCTGACCAGCGCGACCCCGCCGGCGCCGGTGAGTTAGGCCTCCCCCCAAGCCGGGCGGCTCACCGCGTGCCTTGCAGCTGGCTTTCGAGTCGGTTGAGAGCCGCGATCCGCTTCTCGATCGGCGGGTGCGTGGCGAAGAGGTTCCTGAGCGAGCCCTTCGGGCGGGCGGGAACGATGAAGAAGGCGTTCATCGCGGCAGCGCTGCGCAGGTCGCGGCTCGGGACGCGCTCCATCGTCCCGCTGATCTTGAGCAACGCCGACGACAACGCGCTCGGCCGGCCGGTGAGCACCGCGGCGCCGCGGTCGGCGGCGTATTCGCGGTAGCGCGACAGCGCCCGCAGCAGCGTGAACGAGATCGCGTAGACGGCGACCGAGACCACAAGCACGGCCGCGAACGCGCCCTGGGCGTTGCGGTTGCCGCGGCCGAAGCTGCCGAAGAAGAACCCGAAGCGCACGAGAATCGCCGCGATCGAGGCGAAGAAGCTGGCGATGGTCATCACCATCACGTCGCGGTTGATCACGTGCGTGAGCTCGTGCGCGAGCACGCCCTCCAGCTCCGCCGGCTCGAGCAGCGCCATCAGGCCGGTGGTCGCGCAGATCGTCGCCGTCTTCTGCGAGCGCCCGAGCGCGCACGCGTTCGGCATCTGCGCGTTGATGATCGCCACCCGCGGCTTGGGCAGATCGGCCTGCACACACAGGCGCTCGATGATTCCGTGCAGCTCCGGCGCCTGCGCGGCGGTCACCTCCTTGGCGCCCATCGCGGATAGTGCGATCTTGTCCGACGCAAACAGCTGTACCCCGAAGAACAGCGCGGCGATGACGACCACGATCCCGATCCCGCCGCCGGCCCCGATCGCAACTCCGATCAGGACGACGTAGACCAGTCCCAGCAGGAACATGGTCAGGACCATCCGGACCTGCAGCCCGGTATCACGACCAAAGTCGCGGCGCGCCATCAGGTGCTCACCATTTCTCGCATACCACTAAGTTAGCGGACCGGTCATCTCCCGCACGCCGCACCTCGCCGGGCGAAGGTCGAGACCCATCGGACGCGCGCTCGTCGTTGCTCAGCCCGCCCTCGCGACCTCGCTCGCGCCGGGTAGCGGGATCCTTGCAAGCACGATTGTGCCTGCGGCGCCGGAGTCCATCGTCAGGGTGCCGCGTGCGAGGCCGACACGCTCGCGCATCCCCGTCATGCCATAGCCGCCGGCCTGCTCGGCGGTATCGAAGCCGACGCCGTCGTCCTCGATCCGCATGGTTATCTCGTCCTGGGCGACGACGATCGTCACGCGCGCGTGCGTGGCCCGGGCGTGCCTTCTGATGTTGGTCAGCGCCTCCTGGGCTACCCGGTAGACGGTTGTCTCCAGCTCTGCCCCCAGCGCGGGCTCGGGCGGGAGCAGCTCGTACTCCACGTCGAGATCCGCGTCGCTGCAACGCTGCACGAGCGTGCGCAGGGCGGCGGCGAGTCCGATGTCGTCGAGCGCAGCGGGGCGCAGGTCGTTGATGATCGCTCGGAGGTTGGCGATCTCCCGCTCGATCTCGGCGATCGCTTCATCGCCGGCGTGCTGCCAGGTGTCGAGCTTGCCCTGCCGGCGGGCGGTGGCGAGCAGCACCCGCAGCCCGCCGAGCGACTGCAGGGTTTGGTCGTGCAGCTCCCGCGCCCAGCGGCGCCGTTCGCCCTCCGCTACGGCGAAAGCTTCGCGCAGGCGCTCCGCGGCGACCGTCTGCGCCGTCGCGACCGCGGTCGCGGCGCTGGCCGCGAACGCGCGCAGGGCGTGCTCGTCGTCATCGCTGAATGCGGACTGGGACCCGTGATCGAACGCGATCAGCACCCCGAGCTCGCTGGCCCGGTAGACGAGGGGGACGATCAGGCCGGTGTGCGCGCCCTCGACCCCAAGGAGCTCGGGCGCGATCCGCAGACGTGTGCGCACATCCGCGATCCGCTCGGGGCGGCGGCGGCGGAGCACCTCTCCCGAGGTCGATCCCACGAGCGGAATGCGCTGGCCGTGCGCAGGGTCGGCCTGTCCAGCGCTGGCGACCACCACCAGCTCCTCGCCCTCGCGCAACAGGATCAACAGGCTCCGGGCATGCACCAATGCCCGGCCGCGCTTGACGATCAGCTCGAGCACACGAGTCAGGTCGGTCTCGCCGCCGATCGCCAAGGCGATCGCTCGGGAGGCCTCCAGGCCACGCGCGGCGCGCTCGAGCTCGGCTCCGTGTCGCTGCGCGGACTCGTACAGTCGCGCGTGTTCGATCGCGATTCCCGCCCAGTCGGCCAGCATCACGACCGCTTCCTCGTCGGCCTGATCGAACTCGCCGCCGTCCTTCTCGGTGAGGTAGAGGTTGCCCCACGCCTGCCCGCGCACGAGGATCGGCACCCCGAGAAACGTGCTCATCGCGGGGTGGCCGGCGGGAAAGCCGTAGGAGTGGGGGTGCTCACCGACGTTGGCCAGGCGCAACGGCGACGGGGACGCGATCAGCTCACCGAGCACGCCACGTCCCCGGGGAAGGTCGCCGATCGCATGCTGTTCGCGCATATCGATCCCACGCACGAGAAACCGCTCGAGCTCACGCCCGGACGCGTCCATGATCCCCAGCGCGGCGTAGCGCGCGCCGGTGATCTCGCGGGCCGTCTCGAGTACCCGGTCAAGGAGCGCCTCCTCATCGAGCTCGGACAAGATGTCGCGCCCGACTGCGATCACGCGCCGCAGCAGCTCGGCGTCAACCGAACCAGGCCCCCGCGAATGTGTGGTTGAGGGGCTGGCGATAAGAACCGATGATACGCCCGCGTTTGCCGGCGTCGCCGTCATCGTTGCGAGGAACCGTACTGCGATGTTCCTCCCGCACAATGTCGGTGCCCACCCACGACGTTCGAGACGAGAGGTCAGACGCATGAGCGAATCCGAGGAGTTCATCATTGGCAGCGAAGTCGCCTGTAGCGATGGCGTCTGCGGGGATCTGAGACGCGTGGTCGTCGATCCGGTCGCTCGCGCGATCACCCATCTCGCGGTCGAGCCACGGCAGCGCGGAGGCACCGGTCGTCTTGTCCCGATCGATCTCGTGACCTCCTCAGTAGGGAAGGAGATCCGGCTGCGCTGCACGCAATCTGAGTTCCACGCGCTCGAGGACGCTGAAGAGACGCAGTTCCTGCCCGGAGCGAGCGGACAATGGGGCTACCCGCAAGACCAGATGATCTCGTTGCCCTACTACGGACTTGGCCCGGGTGGCATGGGCGCGGGTGTCATCGGCACGGGTATGGGCGTGGGCGCGGTTCCCCTTGGCGGCATCGGCTCGGGGACGACCGGTCCCCATCCGGCCACCTATGACCACATACCCGTGGGTGAGGTGGAGGTGCGTCGCGGCGACCACGTCGACGCCACCGATGGGGCGATCGGACGGGTCCAGGGACTGGTCATCGATCCCAGCGATCATCGTGTGACCCACTTCCTCCTCGCCGAGGGTCACCTGTGGGGCGAGAAGACGGTGGCCATTCCCATCAGCGCCGTTGCGCACGTCGGCGAAGTCGTGCGGCTCGAGCTCACCAAGGACGAGGTGCGGGACCTACCACCGGTCGACGTGGATCACCGCGATTGACCCCTCGTCAAGATGGGCGCGGCACTCACGCCGAGCTCTCAGCCACGGTGTCGAGCTCGTCCAGGTAGGGCGCCAGGTACTTGGCGGCGATCTTGCTGGGCGGCGTCCAGGTCGGCGCGTCGCCGATGAAGGAGCTCGATCCATGTCCGCCGGTGACGTGGGCGCTGAGATAGCGCGGCTTGCCGCCGGTGAGCAGGATTCCCTGAATCACCGGGTGGAACGGCGCCGGCTCAGTCGCGAGGCCGGCGAAGGCGGCGATCGCCTGCGCGGCGGTGTCGGCTTGTTGGGAGGCGATTCCGCCGTGCTTGATCGCGAAGTCGGTTGCGTCACCGGCGGCGTAGACGCACTCGAGGCCACGGACCTTGCAATGCATGTCGACCGGGATGAAGCCCCCGTGGGCGCCGCTTGGGACGCCTGATACCGATGGGCCGTGGAGCTCTGGCAGCGCAATTACCCGGTCGACTTCGATCTGGCGCGCGCCGCGGCTGATCGTTACGCGGCCCGGTCCGGGAACCTCGCAGTGCGCCGAGGTGATCGTGGTGATCCCATTCTCCTCGAGTAGCCGCTCGATCCCTTCGCTCGCGTCGCGGCCGAAGATCGCCAGTGGCGCGTCTTCGGGGGTGATGATCGTGATCTCGAGCTCGGCGCTGCTGTCGTAGGCGCGCGCCGCGGTCATCAGCGCGAGCTCGTACGCCGGGAGCGGCCACGCGTGCCCGGACGGAATCACGAACGCGAGCGAGTGCACGTACTCGCCCTCGATGTCCTGGATCAGTCCATGGAGAAGCTCGTCGAGGCGCTGATCGTCGATCGTCAGCGCGTGCGGGTAGCGAGGGTACTGGCGCGCGCCGAGCGCGAGCAGCAGCGCGTCGTAGGCGAGCCGCCCGCCGCTCTCGGTGTGGACGACGCGCTCTGGAGCGTCGAGCCACTTGAAGCTGTCGCTGAGCAGCTCCGCGTCGAGATCGCGGGCGATCTGCTCGAGCGGGTAACGCCGCGCGACGGTGTACCCGAACGGCTCGCGAACGGTCATCGGCCGGTAGACGAACTCGTGCTCCGGGGCAAGGATCCTCGTCGCGACGCGCTCGCCGCCCAGCTCGCGCAGCGCGAGCGCAGCTTCGAGCCCCGCCACCCCAGCGCCGACGATCAGAATATTGAGTGGCTGAGAAGAGGTCGATGTCATGACAGCGATCCTATGCCGCGGCGGCGGCGTAGACAGCCGCGAAATGCCCGGTTCTTCGTGCGGAGAAATACGGAAGGGCGCGCGCGGGCGGCGTTTCAGCCTTTTCCACGTGATCCGCACGGACAAATACCGATGGCCGGCCGCTGCATCGTGCGTACGGTTAACCGATGCCCAGTCGCTCGCGGAGAAACCAGGCTCAGATCGGGTCCGCGCACTTGCGCCTCGTTCCGAGGCGAGACGCCGCGCTCCCGACGGCGAGTGAGCGAACGATTCGAGTCGTGCTCGCCGACGACCGCGCGCTCATGCGACGTAACCTGCGGCTCCTCCTGCACGACGAGGAGGGCGTCGAGGTGATCGCCGAAGCAGCGGATCTGGTGGCGGTCGCGTGTCAGCTGCACGCGCATCGTCCGGATGTCCTCGTGCTCGACCTCGGGATGTCCAACGGGTCGAGCATCGAGGCGGTGGGGCGGCTACGCGAGCAGGAGTCGAGCACCCAGATCGTGGTTCTGACGATGAATGACAGCCCGGTGCTCGTGCAAATGGCGCTCGATGCGGGCGCGATCGGCTTCGTGCTCAAGGAGCTCGCGGACGCCGAGCTTGCCCCGGCGGTACGGAGCGCTGCCGACGGACGGGAGTACCTCAGCCCGGGCGTCGCGGGAAGGCTCGAGTCGCTCAGACGGTCGCTGGGCCGCGGCAGCTGACGGCGCGCGAGATCGGGCGCGTCGGCGTCGCCTACCGCCTCGTAGACTGCGCTGGATGGTCTTGCCACCGGGACATCACCGAGAGATCGCGAGCGGACGTCAATTCTCGACGCGCGAGACGCGGATCATCGGGGCCGTGCTCGTCGGCTTGGCGATTTTCGCCGTCGCGATCATCATCGCGCTGACCGGACCGAGCCAGAGCACGACTCCCGGCTGCGTCGACGTCTCGATCTTGGGCGCGACAGGGGCGGCCGCGCTCCACCAATGCGGCGCCGATGCGCGTTCACTGTGCCTCTCGGCCGGCAAGCCGAACGGCTACTTCGGGGAGACCGGCCGGGAGATTCAGGCGGTGTGTCGCAAGGACGGGTTCCCCGTCGGCTGAGCTCAAGGAAACGGAGAAGCCATTTGTCACAGCCAGCCCCAGCATCGAGCGACCCGGACGTGTTTCGCGCACAGTTTCCAGTGCTCGATCGGCTCGTCTATCTCAACGCGGGCACCGAGGGCCCGGTACCGCGGGCCGCCGCCGAGGCGGCCACCGCGCGGATCGAGGTCGAGCTTTCGCGCGGTCGCTGCGGACGTGGGTACTTCGAGGAGCTGATCGGGATGGCGACCGACCTCCGCGCCCGCTACGCGGCGGCGCTCGGCTGTGATTTCGCCTCGGTCGCCCTCACCGGATCGACCACCGACGGCGTCAACACCGTGCTCGCCGGGCTCGATCTGCGTCCCGGGGAGGAGATCATCACCAGCGACGAAGAGCATCCGGGCCTGCTCGCGCCCCTGGCCAGGTCGCGGCTGCGCCACGGGATCACCCTACGAGTGGTGCCATGGGACGAGCTCGCGCATGCTGCCTCATCCTCGACCCGGCTGATCGCCTGCTCGCACGTCTCATGGGTCTCCGGCCGCGTGATGGACGTCTCCGCGCTCGCCGCCTCCGGCGCGCCGGTCCTGCTCGACGGTGCCCAGGCGCTGGGGGCGGTTCCCGTCAACGTCCGTTCCCTCGGATGCGCCTTCTATGCCGCCTCCGGTCAGAAGTGGCTGTGCGGACCCGAGGGAAGCGGATGCCTGTTCGTCGACCACGACCGCCTCGACGACCTGTTGATTCCATGGCCGAATTACGGCTCCTTGACCCGAGGAAGCAATCCCCTGGATCTCATCCCGGCGGACGGTGCGACCCGGTTCGACCACGGCTTTCCACCCGGCGTGCGCAGCGCCATGGCGCTTGCGTCGCTCGAGGTGCTGGAGGCGCCGGGCTGGGAATGGGTACACGGGCGCGCGGCCGATCTCGCCGCCGCCCTCGCCTCCGGCCTCGAGGCGCGCAACCTCGAGGTCGCACCACGCGGGCGCTCGACGCTCGTCTCGTGGCGCAGCACAGACCCCGATGCCGAGGTGCAGCGGTTCGCCGACGCTGGGGTCATCGTTCGCAGCATTCCCGGTCAGGGGCTGGTTCGCGCCTCGGTCGGCGCGTGGTCCTCCGCGGGCGATGTCGACACTCTCGCGCGCCTCGCCGCCGCATAACCGGGACGCGTCCGCGACCGTCAACCGGGAGCCGGCAACCTTGGGCGCCGCGGAGACGGTCGGCCAACGCGGCTCAGCCCGCCACTGCGCCAAGCACCCGCTGGGCATGGGTATACACGTTGACGCTGGTCCCGCGCGCGAATCCGCACAGCGTGAGCCCCCGGTCCTCTGCCAGCTCGATCGCCAGCGAGCTCGGCGCTCCCACCCCAACGAGGATCGGAGCGCCCGCAACCGCGGCCTTCTGGACGAGCTCGAATGACAGCCGCCCGCTCACGCAGAGAACGAGGTCGTGGAGCGGGAGCGAGCCGTCGATCAGCGCGCGCCCGATCACCTTATCCATCGCGTTGTGCCGGCCTACGTCCTCGCGGCTCAGCAGCAACTCGCCGCGATCGTCGAACAGGCCGGTGGCGTGCACGCCGCCGGTGCGCTGGAACGCGGGCTGCGAGAGCCGCTCCGGAAGCCGTGCGATCAGCGCGCGCGCGAGCGTTGGGCCCGCAGGCAAGGCCGCGCTGTACACGGCGACCTCCTCCAGCGCGCCCTTGCCGCATACGCCGCACGAGGACGTCGTGTAGAAGCGCCGAGCGCCGATCTCGCGCAGCAGCGGCCCCGCCACCTCGATCGTGTTCGTGGCGAGGTCCTCGGTCAGGCCGGCGTCGTGGACACGGTCGATCAGTCCCTCGCCGTACAGGAAGCCGAGCGCCAGTTCCTCGTCGTGCCCGGGCGTCCGCATCGTCACCGCCAGCGGCCGGCCGTCGACCCGGATTTCGAGTGGTTCTTCGATGGCCACATCGTCGCTGCCCGCGTCGTGGCGAATCGTTCGATACAGAGCGGACACCCCTCCTACGCGCTCGCCTTCCCCTCCGCCCGCGGGAACGCGCGCTCCATGTCGGCCAGCGTCGGCGGGCGGCCGCTCAGCCGCTCGCTTGTCCCGACCGGCCGTAGTGCCGCTCGAACGAGCTCGAGCTGGCGCGCGGCGATGTCGGCGTCGACCGAGGAGAAGGCCCGCGTGGCCTCGCAGACGCCCTTGAACATCATGAGCACGTCGAGCGCGCCGACGTCGTCGCGAACCGCCCCGGCGTCCTGCGCTCGGCCGAGCAACTGATCGAGCACGCCGACCAGTTCCGTATGGGCGGCGCGGATGTCCTCGTTGGACAGGAACGTGTCGGCAACAGCTTCGAACAGCGAGCGATCGGCTTGCTGGGAGCCGAGCATGCTGGCGAGTAGCTCAAACAGGGCCCCGTCGGGGTCGGGGTCGGTGAGCACCTCGCGTCCGCGGGCGGTCGCTTGATGCATGCGGTCGACGACGATCGCTGCAATCAGATGCTCCTTCGTCGGGAAGCGGCGGAAGACCGTGCCCTGGCCGACGCCGGCGCGGCGGGCGATCTCCGCGACGCCAACCTCGAGCCCATGCTCCGCGAACGCGTCGGCGGCGGCGTCGAGAAGGAGCCGCCGGTTGCGCTCGGCATCCGCCCGTAGAGGCTTGGAGGTTTCGGGCATGGCTTCATTGTCCTACGTCACCACGGGTGACGGGGCCAGATCGATCCCCACGACGTGACGGCGTCGTAGCCCGAACGCAAGCAGCACCGCACCGGACCCCAGCACGATGGCTCCGCCTGCGAACGCCAGGTGATAGCCGCTGACCAGCGCGGCGAGGTGAGCCGTTGCCCCGACGTTGCCGTGCAGCAGGCCGGCGGTGTGACTGGCCGCCAGCGTCGCGAGGACCGCCAAGCCGAGCGCCCCGCCGACCTGCTGCGCCGTGTTGAACAACCCGGAGGCGAGGCCGGCGTCGTCTGGTTGAACGTTGCCCGTCCCGAGCAGGGTGATCGGGACGAACGTGAGTCCCATCCCGATGCTCAGCGGCATCAGCCCCACGAGCAGGTCCCCGGCATAGCTGCCGTGGACCGGCACGCGGGTGAGCAGGGCCATTCCGACCGTCGCGATCGTGATCCCCCCGACCGCGACCGCCCGCACGCCCAGGCGGCGGATCAGCTGCTGTGCGGCAGCGGCGCCGATTCCGATCCCCGCCGTCACGGGGAGGAACGCGAGCCCGGCTCGCAGCGGGCTGTAGCCGAGGATCTCCTGTACGTACAGCGAGGCGAAGAAGAACATCGAGAACATGCCCGAGGCGACGAGCAGCATGACGACGTCGGCGACCGTCAGCGTCCGGATTCGGAAGATGCTCGGCCGCACGAGCGGGGCCGGGCTTCGTCGCTCGATCGCTGCGAACGCCGCGAGCAGAGCAAGGGCGCCCGCGATCATGGCGACGGTGCGCGGCGAGCCCCAACCGAACGACTGCGCCTTGACGATCGCGTAAACGAACAGGACGAGACCGCCGGTGACGGTCGCCGCTCCGGCGAGGTCGAACGTGCGGTGCGCGGTCGAGGCTCGCGATTCGGGAACGAAGCGGACCGCCATCGCGAGCGCGATCATTCCCACCGGGACGTTGACGAAGAAGATCCACTGCCACGAGAGCAGATCGGTGAGCACCCCGCCGAGCAGCAGTCCGACGGCGCCGCCGCCGGCGGCGATCCCGCTCCATACTCCGAGCGCCTTCGTCCGCTCCTCGCTTGAGGTGAAGGTGGTGGTGATGATCGAGAGCGCGGCGGGGGAGACGAGCGCGGCGCCGAGGCCCTGGAGAGCACGGCCGGCGATCAGCATCCCGGGCGACTGCGCGAGTCCGTTCAGGAGCGAGGCGAACGAGAACAGCGCGACACCGACGCTGAACAGACGCTTGCGGCCGATCAGGTCGGCTGCGCGCCCACCGAGCAAGAGGAAGCCGCCGAAGATCAGCGTGTAGCCGTTCACCACCCACTGCAAGCTCGAGGGGGAGAAGTGCAGGCCGTGCTGGATCGACGGGAGCGCCACGTTGACGATCGTGACATCGAGGACGACCATGAACTGCGCAAGGCAGGCGATCACGAGCACAAGCCAGCGGTTGGTGGACGGGGATGCAGACGCGGCGGTCACGGGGGCCTCCTGATCGATCGGCTGACGATCCGCCGCGCCGCGAGTGTGACAATGAGCACTAAGCGGACCCAGCGGTCCGCTTAGCCTAACACAAAGTGGACCGTCGAGTCCGCTTGGCACATCCCGGCGCGATGACGACGGCGGCGACTAGGGTAGGACCGTGCTATGACACCCGAGACGGCTCCCGAGACGGCACCCGAGACCACGGCACCCGAGACCACGGCAGCTCACTCGAATGAGTGCTCGGTCCTGAAGGCTTCGCGCAGCATCCGCGCTCGTAAGGGCGTTCGGGCCCCTCCCGAAAGCCTCTACGAGTTCCTCGGCACGCTCGACAACCACTGGCTGCTGACCGACCGTTTCGTCTCGCTGGTGCGCCTTCACGGGCCGGTGCAGTCGCGCACCGGCGGGGAGATCACCATTCGCGGGCCGTGGGGTCTGCGCCGCCACGCGCGCACGTGGCTCGACGCCGACGAGCACGGCTTGCGGCTCGTCGGGACGGCGGTGGTCGGACGGCGCACGGTTGCGCGCGTGACCTGGGCGCTGACGCCGATTCCCGGCGGGACCGACGTCGAGCTCACGGCCTCGGTACTTGCGGCGAGCCCGCTCGACCGTACCCTGTTGATCGTGGCGGCACCGTGGCTGCGCCGGCGATTCCTGGCGGCGATTGATCGGCTCGAGGAGCAGGCTCTGCATCCGCCTCGCCCGGCACGGTTCACCGGCACGAGCGTGCCGCCACGCGACGCCTGAGGTGGCCGGGCTCAGGCGCTGCTGAAGCTGGTGAGGAATCGGTGCTGGGCGCCGCGCCCCTGGGTGAGCTTCTTGTTGGCGATGCCGATTTCTTGGATGATGCCGTTGCGGACTTTGAGTACCCCTCGGCTGGCGACGCCAGGGGCGATGTACCACTCGTAGCGGCCGATGTGGAAGGCCTTGCCGATCCCTAGCCGCTTGGCGACCCTCTTCAGTCGCATTCCGGGACGCGCTCTGTCGAGGGCGTAGTAGGGGTCCGAGGTCATCGCGAGCACGATCCGTCCCTTCACGCGGGTGCGCTCGCTTGCCGACAGCGTGCGGAGCAGCTTGGTCGAGGGGTAGCCGGCGTGAATGCCCCAGCCACCGAAGAGGCAGAAGTCGTCCAGGCCCTTGCTTGTCGTATATCGCTTGAGCTTCGCGCGCGCGTGCGTGCGCGTGAAACCGAGCTCGAGCGGACCGAGCGACACACCGTGCAGGCGGCCGCTGGGCTTGACGCACCTCAACGTTCCGGGTTCGGCGACGACGATCGCCGCGCTCGTCCCGGGCGTTCCGGTGCCGGCGGCGTTGGTGGCGGTGACCGTGCACGTCAGCGAACTGCCCTCGTCGGCGATCTGGACGGTATACGTAGCAGCCGAAGCGCCCCCAATCGGAAACCCGTTCCGGTTCCACTGGTAGACGAAGCCGGTCGGGCTGTTGCTCCAGGTTCCATTCGAGCAACTCAGCGTGTTCCCCGGGGTTGGCGTGCCCGTGATCACCGGCGCTCCCGTGGTCACCGGCGAGCCCGGCGGTGGCGGGGGTACGGGGACTCCGGCGCTCGTCGCCGGTCCGCCTGAGCCGGATCTGTTGGACGCGATCACGGTGCACGTCAGCGTGTGGCCTTGATCCGCGGCGCCGACCACGTAGTTCGAGTTCGTCGACCCCGGGATCGGCGACCCGTCGCGGTTCCACTGATACGTGAATTTGGTCGGCCCGTTGCTCCAGATGCCCTCTGAGCAGCTCAACGTCTGACCCACGCTCGGCGTCCCGGTGATCGTGGGCGCATCCGCGTTCGCCGGCGTCGGAAAGACGTCGAGTATCACACCGGCGGAGACGTAATCGGCGCTGTAGGCGCTCGCGCTCGGCCCCGTGAGCGTCAACACCCCGGTCGGCGTCGAAGTGGAACTGATGACCTTGAACGTAGCGCCCAGGGGCGGTGCGAAACCGTGGCCGTCAGTCAGGCGCAGGACGCCGCCCAGCGACGTCGCACCGCCGACGCTCAGCTGGCTGAAGCCGCTGCCCGGCGTCGTTCCGTCGAGCACGATCGCCAGCGTCCCGCCCGCGCCCTGCGAATACTTGCCGGTCACCTTCAGCGCGCCGAGGGCGTCTCCTGGCGACACTGTGCCGGAATTGTTCGTCACCGGACCGTTGACCGTTCCTCTGCCGATGAGCGTGCCGCCGGTCAGGGTCGTCGATGAGGCGGTGACGGTGCCGTCGTCCCGCAGGGTGCCCTTGACCGTCAACGGACCGCTGAGGAGCTTGTTACCGCCGGCGACGGTCGTCGTCCCGCCTGCCAGCACGAGGCTATCGGCGCCGAACCCGCTCGTGCCGCCGCCCGGCACGACGCCGTCGGCGCTGAAGGTGGCGCCGCTCCCGCCGATGTCCACCCCGGCGCCGAGCGCGATCGTGCTCGGCGTCGTCACGTGCGCATCTGTAGCGTCGAAGCCCGCGCCGGTGATGCTCACGGGGCCTGCGGCGGTGATCGAGCCCCCGTCCAGGGACCCTGGACCGGATATCGAGAACGGGGTGCCGGTCTGGTCGATCGCGATCGGGCTGCTCGGGGAGACCGCGCCGCCGGTCCACGCGAAGCCACCGAACACCGCGAGCGAACCCGGGCCATTGAGGGCGCCGGCGCCGATCGCGAGGTTGCCGATGCTTGCGCTGTCCCCGATGTCGAGTGCGCCGCCACTCACCGTCGTGTTCGTGGCGCTGTACGTGCCGCCGCCCGAGACCGCCAGTGCCCCTCCGGGCACGGCGACGCTACCGGTGGTGGAAAGCGCCCCGCCGCCCGCGACCGCCAGTGTGCCCTGGGCGACGACGACGCTGCCGGTGGAGAGTGTGCCGCCGGAGGCGATCGTGCTCGTCCCGCCGCCGCTCTTGGTGAAGGTTCCGGCGCCGGAGATGGTGCCCGAGATCGGACCGCCGCCGGCGCTCAGGTCCGAACCCGACGGTACCTTCAGCGTCGTGCCCGGGTCGGTGGTCAAGTACCCCAGGGTCAGTGTGCTACCTGCCGCAAGGCTGCTGCCCGCGCCCGCCGTCAAGTGAACGACGAACGACGGCGCCGTCACGTCGCCGCTCGTGCTCAGTCCCGCGGCGGTGACCGCCACGGAGCCACTCGTGAAACTGCCAGGCCCGACCGTGACGGTGCTCGACGTGGCCAGCGACGCACCGCCGGAGCCTTCGAAGTTCGGGTTGGTGATCGAGACCGGACTGGCGGTGGTGACCGATCCGCCGGCGAAGTCGGGAGTGGAGGCGGTTCCGTCGATCGCCAGCGCGCCGGCGTCGATCGCCATGCCCGAGCCAGGCGCACCGTTGAGCGTGGCGGGCCCGCTGCCCGACCCTCCCCAGTCGAAGCTGCCGGGGACGGTCAACGTCTGCCCGCTCGGACCGTCGAGCTCGCCGCCACCTTCCAGCGAGAGATCAGCGACGGTCGAGTCATCCGCGCCCGTGAGCGCGAGATCGCCGCCGGTGATGTCGAGATCGCCGCCGGCCTGGATCGAATCGGCCGTGTCTCCCAGGGTGGAGACCGTTACCGTCGTCCCGGCGGGCCAGCACGCGACCTCGGTTCCGGTCGGAATCGCGTTGACCAGGGGCACGCCGTCGACTTCCCAGTTCGCGGGGTTCGACCAGTCGCCTGACGGCGAGATGAATTCGTCGAAGTTGGTGGCGGGGCAGGCGGGCTGTGCATCGGCGGTCGCGCTCAGCATCCCCGCGAGGACGAGCGCCGACGCCATGATCACAGCCACCAACACTGACCGCCGCCCGTGGCCGGACAGACGATGTACGCGTGTACCCCTCATTCGGCCCCTTCTCGCACGACAGGACGCGGTGAGTCTACGGTTCTGGAGCGCCGCATGCACCACCAGCCGTCCGCGCGCGGTCGATTCCAGCGAACCACCGGCGGCCGCGGCGGCCCGCGCGACCCGACGCGGTCAGGCCTCAGGCGCCGCTGAAGCTCGTGAGGAACGACTGCTGGGCGGCGCGTCCGTGGGTGAGCTGCAGGCTGGCGATCCCGATTTCTTGGATGATCCCGCCGCGAACCCTGAGCACACCCTGGCCGGCCGTGCCGGCGGCGATGTACCAGTAGTTGCGGCCGATGTGGAAGCTCTTGCCGACCTTGAGCCTCTTTGCCACCGCGCTGAGTCGCATCCCGGGGCGTGCCCCGTTCAAGGCGTAGAAGGGGTTCGAGGTCAGCGCGAGCACGATCCGCCCCGTCACGCGTCCGCGCTCGCTCGCGGAAAGGCTGCGGAGCAGCTTGCTCGACGGGTAGCCGGCGTGGACGCCCCAACCGCCGTACAAACAGAAGTCCTCGACGCTGCCGGCCGCTGAATAGCGGCTCAGCTTGCGGTGCGCGCGCGCGCGCGTGAACCCGAGTGCGAGCGGACCGAGGGAGCCACCGCCGAGCCGGCCGGTGGGCTTCGGGCACGAGAGCGTCCCGGGCTCGGCGACGATGATCGCGGCGCTCGTCTTCGGCCTCCCGGCGCCGGCCGCGGTCAATGCCGTCACGGTGCACGTGAGCGGACTGCCCTCTTCGGCGATCTGGACCGTGGAGGTCGCGCCCGTCGCCCCCGCGATCGGTAACCCGTTCCGGTCCCACTGATACTTGAAGGCGGTCGGGCCGGCGGTCCAGATCCCGCGCGAGCAGCTCAGAGTGTTTCCCGGGGTCGGCGTCCCCGTGACCGTCGGCGCCACGGTGTTGGTCGGCGCGCCGGGCGCCGGCGGCGCTACCGGTGGCGGCGCAGGCGGGGCGGGCACCGACACCCCGGAGCTTGTCGCCGAGTCGCCTGAGCCCTGTTCGTTGGCCGCGGTCACGGTGCACGTGAGCGAGTCGCCCCGGTCTGCCGCCACGACCAGATACGTCTGGCCGGTGGCGCCCGAGATTGGCGAACCGTCCCGGTTCCATTGATACGTGAACGCAGTCGGGTAAGCGCTCCATTTGCCCTCTGAGCAGCTCAACGTCTGACCCACACTCGGCGTCCCGGTAATGGCCGGTGCCACCGCGCTCCCCGGCGCCCGATTGACCTCGAGCGTGACGTCATTCGAGTCGTACACAGCGGCGTAGGAGCCTGCGCCCGACCCTGTGAGCGTGAACGCCCCTCCAAGCGATGAACTGGAACTGATGATCTCGAACGTGTCGGCCGGCGGCTCGGGTATGAAGCCGCTCCCGTCCGTGAGTGCGAGATCACCCTTCAGCGAAGTGGTGCCGCCAACCCTGAGCTGGCTGAAGCCGCTCCCGGCTGTTGTCCCATCGAGCTCGATCGCAAGCGTCCCGCCGCTGTCCTGCTGATAGGTGCCACCGACGCTCAGCACGCCGGGAGCGCCGTCACCAGGCGAGACCGTCCCGGACGCGTTCGTCACCGCGTGGTCGACCGTCCCGGTACCGTCGAGCGTGCCGCCCGTAAGCGTCGTCGAGGAGGGGTCGACGGTGCCGTCGTCCTGGACAGTGCCGCCCTGGACCGTCAGCGCACCGCTGGTCAGAGTACTGCCGCTCGGCACCGTCGTCGCTCCGCCCGTCAGCACGAGGCTGTTGCCGCCGAACCCGTACGTTTGCGCTCCTGTCCCCGTTGCGTTGACACCGGCTGCCGTGAAGGTGGCCCCACCGGTCCCACCGATATCCACACCGGAGCCGAGCGTGATCGTGCTCGTCGTGGTCAGGATCGGCGCGCCCGAGGTGTCGAAGTGCGTACTGGTGATGCTCACGGGGCTCGTGGTCGTGAGCGAGCCGCCGTCCACGGACGGGGTACCGGTGCCGGAGATCGAGAACCCGGCTCCGGTCTGAGCGATCGCCAGATCGCCGCCACCGGCGTTGATCGTGCCGCCGCCGCTCCACCCGAGGAGACCCGTGACGGCCAACGTGTTGCCGTCGCTCCCGTTCAGCTCCCCACCGCCTGTGAGCGACAGATTGCCAGTCGTACCGCTGGCTCTGAGGTCCAGCGTGCCGGAGCCGATCGTGGTCTCGATCGCGGCGTCGTAGGCGGCGTCGCCGTCGACGGTGAGACCGCCCCCGCCCAGGTCGACGCCGGCGGTTGAGAGGTCGCCGCCGTTCTCGATCACGGTCGTACCGCTGCCGCCGCTCGCCGCCGTGAACGTGCCCGCGCCGGTGATCGCTCCCGAGATTGCTCCCGAGCCTGCGTTCAGCGCCACCCCGGCCGGCACCGTCAGCGTCGTGCCGGCGTCGGTGATCAGATCCTCCACGTTCAGCGTGCCGGCAAGGCTGCTCGCGCCGGTCGTCAGGTGAAGAGCGAAGCCCAGCACCGAGCTCGTCGCGCCGGTGGTGGTGATCGTCGGGGCGGTGATCGTCCCGGGCGAGCTGCTCGCCGCCAGGTCGGCGGTGTCGAACGTGACTCCCGCGTTCGCGTTCAACACCGGTGCGCCCGTGTCGGTGAGGTCTGAGCCGCTGATCGTGACCGGGCTGGCGGTCGAGATCGACCCGCCGCCCCACGCCGCGGCGCCCTCGATGGTCAAGCCGGCTCCGGTGGTCTGGCTGATCTTCAGCGCGTCATCCGGGCCGTCGTTCAGTCGCGTAGCGCCGCCGCTCGTCCCATCCCAGTCGAAGCCCCCGTCGACGGTCAGTCGCTGGCCTAGGCCACCCAGATTGCCGCCGTCGCTCAGCGACAGCGCATCGCCGCCCGGGGCGTTCGTCGATGTCGAGATGACCGAGTCATTCGCGGCCGTGGCCGAGTCGAGTGTCAGCTCGCCACCGTTGATGTCGAGTGCGCCCCCCTGGACCGACGCCACGGTCTCATCGCCGCTGCTCAGCGTGACCGTCGTCCCCGTGCTCCAGCACGCAATCGAGCCCGAACCGGGGACGGCGGGCAACCAGGTCCCGCCGCCGTTCCACTCGCCGCTGTTCCCGCTGGTCGGGGTGAAGACATCGCTCCCTGACGGGCAGTTCGCAGGCGGGACTAAAGCCGTCAAGGTGACTCCTGAGCCGCCGTAAGCGGGGAGGTAGGTGCCGGCGCTGGGCCCGCTGAGGTTGAAGGTGCCCGATGACCCGGAGCCGTAGGTGAGGATCTCGAAGGTACTGCCCGTCGCGGGTGCAGAGCCGGTGTCGGTCAACGAGAGGTCGCCGCCGAGCGTTGCCGTGCCGCTCACCGTCAGCTGGCTGAAGTCGGTGCCGGGTGTGGTGTAGCCCGTGAGCTCGATCACGAGCGTCCCGCCGCTGTCCTGCTCATAGGTGCCACCGATGCTCAGCACGCCGGGAGCGCCATCACCAGGCGACACCGTCCCGGAGGTATTCCTCACCGGCCCGTCGACCGTGCCCGTGCCGTCGAGCGTACCGCCCGTGAGCGTCATCGACGAGGGGTCGACGGTGCCGTCGTCCTGCACGGTGCCGCCCTGGACCGTCAGGGGACCGCTGGCCAGGGTGTTGCCGCCCGACACCGTCGTCGCCCCGCCCGTCAGCACGAGGCTGTCGCTGCCAAACCCGTAGGTGCCGGTCGTGCCGGTGCCGGCGACGACACCGGCTGCCGCGAAGGTGGCCCCACCTGTCCCACCGATGTCCACACCGGATCCGAGCGTGATCGTGCTCGTTGTGCTCAGTGTTGGCGCATTCGCGGTCTCGAAGTTCGCGTTGGTGATCGAGACCGGGCTGCCGATGGTGATCGAGCCGCCGAGGAACTCAGGCGTGGAAGTGGTTCCGTCGACTGTCAACGAGCCGGTGGTAATCGCCAGGTTCGAGCCAGGGACGGTCGCGTTGTTGTCGAGGGCCGCGACCCCTGTGCCCGACCCTCCCCAGTCGAAGCTGCCCTCGACCGTCAACGTCGGAGCGCTCGTAACGTCTGGACCGTCAAGCTCGCCGCCACCTTCCAGCGAGAGATCACCGACGGTCGAGTCATCCGTCGATGACGTCAGCGCCAGCACGCCGCCGCTGACGACGTCGAGATCCCCATCGGCCTGGATCGAATCGACGCTTTCGCCGTCCGAGACTGTCACCGTCGTGCCGGCGTCCCAGCACGCGACCTCGGTCCCCGACGGAGGAGCAAGCAGCGACCAGTTGGTGCCCACCGACCAGTCGCCGGACGTTGCGGTGTATTGGTCGAAGTTGCCGGCGGGACACGTCGCCTGCGCACCCGCCGTCGCGCTGAGCACGCTCGCGAGGGATATCGCCGCGATACTCCCCGCCACCAGCGCCAGAACCCAACGCCTGAACCCGCACAGACGGTCTGCGCGTGCACCCCTCATATCGCCCCCTGTCTCAAGGCGACCTCTCGTCGCCCGGTCACGCTGATTCTACGCCCTCGAGCGCCAGATGCCACCATCAGCCGATACAGGCTCGTCCACCCTGGCGCGTCGAGCCTCGTGCATTCGTCGGCGGCGGTCGCTGACCACGCGCCCCTAGACCCTTTCGCTGCAAAGCCGAAGGTTCTACCCTCTAACCATGGCTGACCGGCTCGTGTACGTCTCACGTCTCGTACGACGACCACTCGTCGGGGCGGACGGCGCCGAGGTTGGGCGCGTTGTCGACGTCGTGCTGGGCTCCGGTGGGCGACCGCCTCGAGTCAACGGCTTCGTCGTCGCCAACCAGCGCCGGCACGTCTTCGTCGGCGCGGGCCGCGTGGGAGAGATCGACTCCGACGGCATCCGGCTGCGGCGCGGGTCGATCAACCTACGCCAGTTCGAGCTCCGAGCAGGCGAGCGTCTGGTTGCCGGGGAGCTGATCGGAACCCGGATCGGAGAGGGTCGCGTGGTCGATATCGGACTCACTCCGGCACCGGAGCCGTTCGCGTGGGAGGTGGCGACCGTCGCGCTGGGTCACCGTGGACTGCCGGGGCGGCGAAGGGCACCGACGGTGATCGATTGGAGCGAGGCGGGCGAGTTGTTCGCCGACGATCGCCCGATCGATCGCCAGGCGGCGGCGCTCGGCGGGCTCCACCCGGCCGAGATGGCGGCGGCGATCCGGAGCCTGCCCCTGAGCCGTCGTCGCGTACTCGCGTCGGCGCTGGAGGACGAGCGGCTGGCCGACCTGCTCGAGGAGCTCTCCGAGGATGAGCAGGTCCGCCTCATCGAGGGCCTCGATCACGCTCGTCTGGGGCGGGTGCTCGACGAGATGGAGGCCGATGACGCAGCCGACCTCTTGGCGGAGTTCTCGGCCACTCGCCAGGCCGAGCTGTTGGGCGCGATGGACCCCGAGGAGGCCGAGCCGGTTCGCAGGCTGCTCAACTATGCACCGGACACCGCGGGCGGGCTGATGACGCCCGAGCCGATCATTCTCGGTCCGCAGGCCACGGTGTCTGAGGCGCTTGCGCGGATTCGCGACCCCGACCTGCCGGTCCCCCTGGCATCCCAGGTGTTCGTGTGCCAGCCACCGTTGGAGACGCCGACCGGTCGCTACCTGGGAGTGGTCGGGGTGCAGCGGCTGCTGCGCGAGGCGCCTTCCAAACCCGTCGGGCGCTGTCTCGACGAGGACTGGGAGCCGATCGAGGCGGAGGCGAGTGACCGTGAGGTCGCCGCGCGCCTGGCGGCCTACGACGTCGTTGCGCTGCCGGTCACCGACGGCGCGAAGCGGTTGGTCGGCGCGGTGACCATCGACGACGTCCTCGACCGCTTGCTGCCCTCGGACTGGCGCCTCGCGCGCTCGGCTCGCTGATGGCTCGACACGACGATCTGGGGAAGCCCCGCGGCACCCCCGGCGGTCCGTCTTACGACCCCGATGCCTTCGCGCGCTACGCCGAGCGGATGGCACGCTTCCTCGGCACGGGTCGCTACTTGGCCGCCCAGACCGTGATCGTCGTCCTCTGGATCGCGCTGAACGTCTTGGTGCTCGCGTTGCGCTGGGACAAGTACCCCTTCATCCTCCTCAACCTCGTGTTCTCCACCCAGGCCGCGTACGCGGCGCCGATGATCCTGCTCGCGCAGAACCGCCAGGCGGACCGGGAGCGTGCGGAGATCGAGCGCGATCGCGACATGAACTCCCGCTCGCTGGCCGACACCGAGTTCCTCGCTCGAGAGATGGCGGGGATCCGGCTTGCGCTCGAGCACAAGGCCGACCGCGAGGATGTGACTGAAGCGATCGACCGGCTCACCCACACGCTCGAGCACATGCATGGCGTTGAGCTCGGCCAAGAGTCAGGAACGATCGCCGGACGCGCGCGCGGCGAGCTCCGCGAACCGGACGCGGACTAGATCACCCGAGGGGAGCCGCGCGATGCTCGTCGCCGTGACCGACCACGCGGCGCAGCGCTTCCTCCAGCGCGTGCGCGGAACGCTCGATGCCAAGACGGAGATCGCGGCGCGTGTGGCGCGCGCGCACGCGGCTGGTCGCGTCGAGGACGGTTCGCGCGCCACGGTTCTCGTTCGTGACCTCGAGCGCCGGGACCTCGTCTACGTCTGTCGTCCCGAGTCGCGTGAGCTTGTCGTCCTGACCCTGTGGGAGGAGGGCGATGATGCGGCGGTTCCCAAGCGCTTTACCGACGCCCTTCGCTCCGACGATGATCGCGTCGCGAACCAGCGGCCATCGCGCGAGCTGGACGGAAAGCCAGAGCGCAAGGGCTGATCTCGCTGCCATCTGCCGTCGCGACGGACAGACTGTGCGTGCGAGGGCAATCGCTGTGCGACACTCGCGGCGTGCGCGGTCGTCTGGTGACAATTCCGATCAGCCACTTCTGCGAGAAGGCACGCTGGGCGTTGGACCGCGCCGGAGTCGACTACGTCGAGCACCCGCACCTGCAGCTCATCCATGTCTTCGCCGCGCGGTTCGCCGGAGGAGGTAGGACGGTGCCGGTGTTCGTCACGGACACCAGGGAGGTGCTCGCCGAATCGGCGGACATCCTCCGTTGGGCCGACACCCGGGTCGCGACCAACCGACGGCTCTATCCGGAGGGCGATCTGGGTGCGCAGGCGACGGCGCTGGAGGCCTGGCTCGATGAGGGCTTCGGGCCCGATGGCCGCCTGTGGATGTACCACGGGACGCTCCCGGTGGTGCACGAGATGGGCCAGTGGGCGCTGGCCGGCATCCCGGCTTGGGAGCGCGGCGTCTTCCGCGTCGGTGGGCCTGCCATCGACGTGGCGATCCGCCGCTACCTCGGAATTGACGCGGCTGCCGCGAGCATGGCGCTCGACCGGGTCAACGGCGTGTTCAATGACATCGCCGGGCGCTTATCGGATGGGCGCCGCTTCCTTCTCGGCGACCGCTTTACCGCCGCCGACCTGACATTTGCCGCACTCGCGGCGCCGATGCTGCTGCCCGCGCGGTACGGCTCGCCGCTGCCGCCGCCGGAAGCGATGCCGGATGGGCTGGCTCGCGAGGTGCGACGTCTCCGCGCCCATCCCGCCGGTGTGTTCGCGGACCGCCTGTACGCCGAGGAACGCGTGCCTCGAGCATCTGCCGCGGCCTGAGCGCGTCCACGACGAGCCTGACCGCGTCGACTACCAGCCTGAGCGCGTCGACTCTGTGCGCCGAGGATCCCGGGCCCGCCGCGCAGCCTGAGCTTGACAGGCAGCTATGTAAGTGTAGCCTTACCGTTCGTGATGACTTACGGAACGGGACTGGCGGCCCTGGGCGACCCGACAAGGCGAGCGATCTTCGAGCGCCTCGCCGATCGTCCGCGTGCGGTCGGAGAGCTGGCCCGCGAGCTACCGGTCAGCCGGCCCGCCGTCTCCCAGCACCTCAAGGTGCTGAAGGACGCGGGACTCGTGATCGACCGTCCAGCGGGCACGCGCCGCATCTATCAGCTCGACCCCGACGGAGTCGAGGCCCTGCGGGCGTACCTCGACCAGTTCTGGAATCGCGCCCTCACCGCTTTCAAGGCAACCGTCGAGCAATCAGAAGAGGAGAGCACATGACCATGCAGGCAGCGGACACCTCCGTCCGGACGTCGATCGTCGTGCAGGCGCCGATCGAGCGGGCGTTCTCGGTCTTCACCGAGGGGATCGGGAGCTGGTGGGCCAAGGACCACCACATCCTCGAAGCGGAGCTCGACGAGATGGTGTTCGAGCCTCGCGAGGGCGGCCACGTCTACGACCGCGGAGTGGACGGCAGCGAATGCCACTGGGCGCGCGTGCTCGCCTATGAACCGCCGCGGCGGTTCGTCATCAGCTGGGACATCAATCTCCGGTGGCAACTGGAGACCGACCCCGGGAAGACGAGCGAGGTCGAGGTGCGGTTCGTCGCCGAGGCGCCGGATCGGACGCGGGTCGAGCTCGAGCACCGCAACCTCGAGCGCCACGGAGACGGCTGGGAGCAGCTGCGCGATGCCGTCGGATCGCCCGGCGGCTGGAGCGACGGCCTGCGGCTGTTCGCCGATGCCGCTCGAGCGGCGTGAGCCTCCCGCGCGATCGAGCGGCGTGATCCTCCCACCCGATCGAGCGGGCTCGGATTCGCCCGGTAGCCTGTGTCGGTGTCCAACCACGCGGCGGAAGCTCACGGCCAGGGGCGCACGAGCGCGGTCGAGCGGTTCGCGTTTCGCTTCGACCCCGCTTATCGCCGTGTCGCTCGGCTCTTCGCAATCACGCCTGCGAACGCGTGGGTGGAACTACGCAACGGCGAGCTGGAGGCACGGTTCGGTCGCTGGCGCGTGCGCACCGCGCTGCTCAACATCGCGAACGTCGAGGTCACCGGGCCATATGCGTTCCTCAAGACCGCGGGACCAGCACGCCTGGCCGTGACCGATCGGGGCCTGACGTTCGCCACCAACGGCGACCGTGGTGTGCTGGTCACGTTTCGTGTCCCGGTGCCGGGGATCGAACGATCAGGCCTGCTTCGGCACCCCGAGCTGACCGTCACCGTGGCCGATGTGGACGCGTTCGCGACCTGCCTGCGGGCGCGGATCGCGACGAGTCAGGTCACCTGACGCCGTGGGCACACCCGCTGTCGCGCGACGGGTGGTCGCTCTGCTCATGCTCGCCGCGCTGGTGGCCGGGTGTGGGGCCGATACGAAGGGCGATTTCGTTGCGCGCGCCAATGCGATCTGCGCGAGCACCGTGCGCGAGACGCGCTCGATCGCGCCGCCGAGCTTCACCCACTCCAAGGCGCAGCAGCTGAGGGCCCTCGCCGGCTACCTGGCCAGCGTGTTGCCGGTCGTGCAGTCGGAGGCGACTCAGCTTCACGCTCTGCGGCGTCCCACCGAGGTCGCTCACGATCGTGCCGCGCTCGCGCGCTACCTCAGCGCCGTGACCCAGGTCCTCGGCGACTACCGGGAGCTCGCTGCGGCAGCGAAGCGCGGTGATGCCCGAGGCGTGGCGAGCGCCGAGGCGGCATTGAGGGCCAGTCCGGTCACCTCGCTCGCCGCCGCCTACGGGCTGCGCTCGTGTGGAAGCCCGGGGGCGACCGTCGCCTGAGGGCGAGCCCCTGCTCGTGGGGGCGACGCGAGCACCCCGTCCGCCGCGGGGAGCGGGAACTGGGCGCCGCCGAGGACGCGGACGCGGACGGTGTCTCCCGGCCGGGGAGCCGGGAGCGGCGCGACCGTGTAGAGCCGTCCGCGCTCGAGCTCGAGCTCGAGGCGGACGCCGTCTTCGAGCGGGACGGCGCGTGTCACGCGGGCCGACAGGGGGCCGGCGGGATCGAGCGTGACGTGCGCCGGTCGCGTGAGCAACATCTCGCCGGCGTCCTGCAGCGATCCGTCGAAGCCGAGAAAGCGCGCCACCGCCGTGCTTGGTGGATGCTCGAGCAGCTCGCGGGGAGGGCCCGCGGCGACGAGCTCACCGGCGATGAGGATGAACAGACGATCGGCGAGCGCCCACGCCTCGGCCCGGTCGTGGACGACGACGAGGGTCGCCCTGGTCCCCGAACGCAGTGCGGAGACGGCGTCCTCGAGCAGGTTCGCGCGCGTCTCGGCATCGAGGCCGGCGAACGGCTCGTCGAGCATGAGGATGTCGGGGCGTACCGCGAGTGCCCGAGCGAGGTGAACGCGGCGCCGCTCACCGCCTGAGAGGGCCCCGGCGGGACGCTGCGCGAGGTGCTCGGCGCCCATTGCGCGGAGGGCCTCGCGCGCGCGCACTGCCCGCTCGGAACGCGGAACGCCCCACCACGCGAGCGCGAGCATCACGTTCGCGAGGACGCTGCGGCGGGCCAGGTCGGGAGCCTGGAGCGCGATCGCCACGCGGCCATGGCGCTCGATCTGCCCTTGCGCGGGTGCGAGGACACCCCCGAGCGCGTCAAGCAGCGTGCTCTTGCCGGCGCCGTTCGGTCCGAGCAGCGCGACGAGCTCACCCACGCGAAGCTCGACGCTGACATCACGCACGACCTCGCGATCCCCGCGACGGACGCTTACGTGCTTGCAGCGAAGCAACACCTCGCCGGTTGCAGACGCGTCGCTCACGTTACGGACCGGAAGCGCAGACGGATGCCGCCGCCGCGCTGCTGAAGCACCCCGAGGCCGCCCATGAGGATGAGGATGAGCCCGATCAGCACGATGCCGATCGCGATGGCTTGGGCGTAACGAGCCGCGTTGGCATCAAACAGGATCGCGCTCGCCAGCGTCTGATCGAAGCCATAGACGTTGCCTCCGACGATGACGATGGCTCCGACCTCGGAGAGCGCGGATCCGAGCGCGGCGATCACGGCGGCCAGCACACCGATCCTCGCTTCGCGCACCGCGAGCGCGTAGAGCTGAGCTCGCCCGGCGCCGAGGGCCCGGGCTTGAGCCAAGAGCCCGGGCGGGAGTCCCTGGACCGCGGCGGCGGTGAGCGCGACGATATACGGGAGCGCCAGGAGCGTCTGCGCGATGAACACGGCCTTCTTGGACAAGATGAGGTTGTACCCGCCGAGCGGGCCTTGCGGGACGAACAGCAGGAACAGGAAGAGACCGGCGAGCACCGGCGGCAGACCGAGGCTCGCGTTGGCCAGGATCTGCAGCACGCGCCTGCCGCGGAAGCGCCCGAGCCCGATCGTCAGTCCGATCGGCAGTCCGATCGCGGCCGCCACCACCGTCGCCACCACGGCAACCTGAACCGTGAACCAGATGATGCTGAGGAGGTAAGGATTCCCGTGGAAGATGAGCGGCACGGCAACCTTCAGCTCCTCCCACCACAGTCGCATCTCAGTGGCTCTGCCGGCGGGGGGCGGACGCGTCGGTCATGTCGAGGTCCGGAAGCGCAGCTGGATGCCACCGGTGCGTTGTTGAAGCACGGTGAGGACGCCGATGAGCACGAGGATCAACGCGAGCAGCACGAGTCCGATCGCCACCGCGTTCGGGTAGTCGGCGTAGTTGCTGACCTGCGCGACGACGGCGCTCGCGAGCGTCTGGTCGTAGTTCTCGATGTTGCCGCCGACGATGATCACCGCTCCGACTTCCGAGAGCGCGGAGCCGAGGGCTGCGATCACCGCTGCGATCACCCCGATCTTCGCTTCGCGGAGCGCCAGCAGCGAGAGCTGGCGTCGTCCGGCGCCGAGCACTCGCGCTTGGGCGAGCAGCCCGGGCGGAAGTGCCTGGATCGCGGCGGCGCTCAGCGCGACGATATACGGGAGCGCGAGGATGGTCTGCGCGACATACACGCCGCGCAGCGTGAACTCAATGCGCAGTCCCCCGAACAGGCCTTGCGGGAGGAGAAAGATCAACACGACAACACCGACGAGCACGGGCGGGAGGGCGAGGCTCACGTTCGCGAGGACGTGCAACGCACGTCGACCGCGGAAGCGCCCGAGACCGATCGTCAGACCGATCGGCAGGCCGAGCACGAGCGCGACCCCGGTGGAGACGAGAGCAACCTTGATCGTTACCCACGTCACGCTGAGGATGTAGGCGTTTCCGCTCGTGATCAGCGGGAACGCGCTGCGCAGCTCGTGCCAGAGATACCCCACTCAATGCTTCCTCTGGCGGGGGGCCTGCTGAACGTAGACGAGCTGTCCGTTGGCGAGGCGATAGACGTTTCCTGCCAACGTGCCGGGACCGATCGTCCGCGCGCCCGGTTTTGGCAGCGGTGCGACCGTCTGTCCGGGCTGGATCTCGATCACCTTGGCTGCGTTCTCGCGCAGTCCGTGGCGGGTGATCGTCCCCGCGAGGTGCAGCGAAGAGAGGGCTGCGAGCAGGAACGCGACCGAGAGCACGATACCGAGGTCGAAGAGGTTGACGAGACCGTCGAGCGGGTCGCCGGCTCGGTCTCCGCGGTTGTGGGCTTGCGGGGTGACCGAGATCATGTTGCTCCTTCGATCGAATGCGGTTCGCTGATGAGCGTTGCCGTGGGCTGCGGGTCGCGGATAACCGCCCCGGTGGGGCGCGGGTCGCTGATCACTGCTGCGAGGTACTGAAGATCGGAGAGGTCCTGGCCGTACATGCGGTCACGCGAGAGCGAGAGCCCGAACGCGACCGCGCCGATCATCAGCCCGACGACGGTCACGCTGAAGGCTACGCGGAGGTCCTGGCTGAGCGCGGACGTGTTGCCGTTGGCGAGTCCCGTGAGCGCCGGGGACAGCGGGATCAGCGTTCCCATCAGCCCGAGCGCCGGACCGGCGCGAACGAGCAGCCGGGTGCGCCCGAGCCGGCGCTGCGCATCGAAGTCGAAGTCCGCGAGCGCCTTGTTGATCTGATGATCACTCCCGGCCGTGCGCGCATTCTCGACGATGAACGCGAGCGTGTCGGCCATCGCCTGGCTCCGCGCGAGCCCGCTCACGGCCGCGGCGGCGCCCACCCGATCGTTCGCCAGGAGCGCGAGACGCGCCCGCTCGGCATCGACCGAAAGCGTCGCGAAACGCCGCCGTCGGCGACCGCGCACCTCGATCACGTAACTGCCGAGCTCAAAGATGACGAGCGCGAGCGCGAGCAGCGCGAGGAGCAGCACGGGCACCTGCAGGGCGCTCGCGACGTGGAAGATCGCCTCATCGATGTCGTGGGTGCCCAGGGCGGCGATGACGAGCACGAGCGGGTCTCAGCTACCGAAGCGCACCGCGCGCCAACCGCGCCGCCCGCGCAGCTCGCGCCCGGCACCGAGGCTGAACAGGACGAAGACGGCGAATCCCGCCACGAGGGGGGGTAGCAGCGAGGGGTTGGCCGATCGTCGCACCGCCGGAGCGGTGGCGAGGGCGCCGGGCACGGCGTGCACGAGCGGGCTCTCGCCGGCCGGCAGCGGTGTCACGTCACTGACCAGGCGTCCGACGATGCGCGGCGCCTGCGGGGCTGTGTTCCTCGCCGGTGGCGCCGGCGCCCTGACGGGTGTGGTGCGGTGCCCACCGGACTGCTTCGGCGTGGCTGCGGGGTGACGGCTCGTGGTCGCGCTCTCTCCCGGGGACGAGCCCGACACCCCCGCGGTGCTGGAGGTGCCAGACGTGCCCTTCGATGCGGGCGTCGTGCCGTGATCGGCTGACCCCGGCTTGTCGGTGTGCGTGCCCGACGTAGCAGGCTTCGGGCTCCCGCGCTTACCTGAGGTCGTGCCCTTGACCGGGTGATGTCCCTTCTTGCCCCCGGCGACGTTACCGTTGCTTGACGTGGGTCCGGTCGGCGCCGTCGACGTCGTCGCCGGCGTGGTCGCCGCGTTGACGGTGATCGGGATTGTCGTCCCGCCACTGCCGCCGTCGGGGTCGGTGACCTCGACCGTGACGTCGTACGTGCCCGCGCTGGCGAACGGCACCTGAGGAGTCGACGCCGTCGAAGTCGGCGCCGCACCGTCGAAGTTCCAGCTGTACGAGAGCGTCGACGGCGTCCCGCCACCTGCCTCGGTCACCGTCGCACTGAAGCTGACAGTGGCTCCGGCGCTGACCGCATCGCTGGCGGGGTTGGCCACGACGTTGAGATGCGGTCCCTCGAACACCTGGATCTCCAGGGGCGACGGGTCTGGCTCTGTGACCTTGTCGTTGTAGTTGTTGTCGGTTCCGCCGCGCCACGGGCGCAGGTAGGTGATGTTGTCCCCGTCGCTGAAGACCAGGGGAGCCTCCTGATTATTGGCAAAGTCGGTGGGGGCGACCAGGTCGCCAGGGAGGAGTTGCGAGCCCTCGGACTCCTCCGGGGCTCCATCCACATTGGTGACGGTGACTCCGGTGATGGCGCTGATGTTGACGGGGTCCTGGAGGCATTTCAGTACGGTCGCGAGGGACCACGCTAAGCTGTCCTGGAACCCCACGGCCTGGAGAACGGACCCGTTTGATCCATACAGGTCGACGGGGTTGGGGCCGGAGTAGGTCGGGCATCCGGAGTTCGCCTCCAGATCGGCGATCGAGACGGAGTCAGACGTGACCCCGCTCGATTGATAGATCTGCGCGCTCACGGTCTGGCCGGAGTTCTCGTCGGCCACTGCAACACCGCCCGAGCACGCCAGTGAGACCACCGCGAGCACGAGCGTCAACGCGAACCGCCGCCCCGGGACGATCCCGGGACGGCGGCTGGCTGGCCGGCTCTGTTCGTCGAAGCGAATTCGCTGGCGCCTCACGCGGCCTAGTGTACGGCGATCGATCTCACCTTCGAGTAGACCGACGTGTGGCCCTTCTGGACGTACTCGAGCTGCAGTACCCATCGGAATCCACGCGCGAGCTTCGCCTTGATCTTGAACGTCGTCTTATCCGTCCCGAGGGACGTATGGCCGACCTCCTTGAATGAGGCACCTCCCGTGCGCAGAGCCAGGAGCTCGATGCGCGCGCCCTTCGTGCTCGGCGGCGGCACGAGCGTCCCGGTCACCGTGAGCGCGCCCCTCTTGACCGTCACCTTCTTGAAGCCGATGGACCCCGAGGTGCCAAGGCCCTTCACGGTCAGCTTCGCCGCGGTTGACGCGCCCGGCGACAGGATGTCGGAGTAGACCGGACTGAGGGTGGCGTTCTCGATCTGGGTGATCTGACCCGTCGAGACCTGATAGGAGCCGCTCGAGGTCGGCACGAACGCGATCTTGTAATCGCCGGTCGCGTTCGTCTTTCCGCTGGCGACGGCCACCGGTAGCCCGGCCTCGATCTCGTCGAGCGTGACCGTCTTACCTGCGAGCACCGGATAGCCGACTTCGGCGTTTGTCACGCTTCCGGTCACCGTCACCGACTTCCCCACGCCAATGTTATGGGGGATGCCCGTTGCGGTGATGATCGGCGAGGCATCGGCCACGAACGGCGGGCCGCCGCCCGGGTCATTGTCGGCAGGCGAGCCGTCCAGGTAGTACTTCAGCTGTGATTGGACGGCCGGCGAGGTGAGGAAGTTGACGAAGTCCTGAGCCGCGGCCAGATTGACCGGCTCCTTCGTCGTCCCCCCCACCACGGTTGCCGCCGGGTTGACGATATAGGCGTGGAAGTAGTTGATCAGCTTGTATGCGCCTCCGGGGGCGGCGGCGCTGTTGTCACGGGTGAGGATCGAGAGGTTGGGGATGGCGCCGGCCGGATCCAACCCGGATGACAGGTAGTCAAACGTGCCGCGGTCAGTCAAGACGTAGCAGGTGTTGACGGGGCTGGCGTAACCGGTGCAGGCGTTGGTGGCGATCACGGTCGGGCCCTGGCCCGTCGTTGTGCCGATGTACCACGATGGGAAGTCCGTGGCGGGCGGAAGCCCGTCGTTCCCGCCGGCGGGGCATGGGTCGCCGGATGCGGCGACGACGCCCGCTTTGACCGGCGTCTCGCCACCGCCGATGGCAGCGGGGACCGTGCAGAGGACCAGACCCGGCGGCGGGCTGGCCTGCTGGCCGACCAGTGACCAGATCGAGTGCTCCTCGACGGACGTACCCGACCCGCTGTCGCGGGCGACGAACGTCGCCTTGGGAGCGCCTCCCCCGTTGAACCCGGCCGTCGCGACGTCCGCGAACGCTTGGACGATGTTGTTCGGCGCGTTCTTCGACACCCCGGCAGGATCGGTGACCGGTCCGGCGAAGACGAAGTCGTTGCGGAAGATGGCGAGGCCGGCGGGCAGGTAGGAGAACCCGTCCGCGACGAATTGGTTCTCGATCGACGCGGCGTGGACGATCAGGATGCTCGCGCCCTCGGAGCCGGTCTCGACGTCGGTGATCGCCTCACCCGTGGCCGTGCCGATGTACTTGAAGGTGAACTGCGGGTAGGCTGCGTGGAACTCCGGCTGGATCACGTTCTGCATGAGGCCGGAGTCGCTCACGTCGCTGGTGCCGACGGCCGTGAGGGTCGTCGAGGTGTCGGCGCTCGCGAGCGCGGGGGCGAGCAGCGCCGCCGCGGCGAATAAAATGCCGAGAAGAGGTACTGCGAGAAACCGGCGCACAGCGCCGGAGCGGCGAGGAACGTCGCCGGGCCGCACGAGGCGGCGAAGGGAAGGTGGGGTTTCGCTCATCGCGCCACTATATAGGTATTTCATAGGTCTGCGGCGCTTTGCATAAGTCTGCGGTGAATCGCCGTCGGCGGAGCCGGTCGAGGGTGGCGAGCCCTCGCGCGTCGCTCACTCGCCGTCGGGTCGGCACGGGGTGAGGGCGTGGTCGAAGGCGAAGATGACGGCCGCTGCTCGGTTGCGGAGATCCAGCTTGGCGAAGATGTGGTTGACGTGCGTCTTGACTGTCCTGCGCTGACGACCAGCTCACCGGCGATCTCGGCGTTCGTCCGTCCGGCACCGATCAGGGCGAGCACCTCCCGCTCCCGGGCGGTCAGCGCCGCCAGGCCGTCGTCGTCGCGAGCCGGTAACACAGGCGCCTCGCGGTAGACCGCGAGGACGCGGCTCGTCACGCTCGGGTCGAGCCACCGCGCCGCCCTCGGCCACGACGCGAACCGTCTGCTGGAGGTCGGCCGCCGGAACGCCATTGAGCACGAAGCCCGACGCGCCCGCCCGGAGCATGCCGGCGAGCGCTTCGTCGTCGTCGAAGGTCGTGAGCAACCTCACCCTCGCGCACATCGAGGTCCACCCCATCGACGACCGGGCGTCCGCCATAGGACTTGCACAGGCTCCGGACTGTCACTACGTCGTTAGTAATCATGGGTAGGACGATGACATCGTCACGGCATCAGCACATCGGCTCGCGGGTCGATCTTCGCGTCAACCCTTGGGCAGAGGAAACCCGCCGCCTGGGGACTTCGTGCGGCCGATCCGGTGGAGGAGGTCGCTGCCTGTTGTACGTTGTCGTCGTGGTCCTGATCGTCTGCCCGGCTCACGCGGCCTGATGTTCCAGAAGATCCTGCTCGCCTGGGAGGACGCGCATCCGCCGCAGCGTGCACTCGCGGTCGCCACCGAGATCACCCGCGTGTACGGCGCCCGGCTCAGCGTCGCCACGCTCGTTGCCGATGCCCGCCACCCGCATCTGCAGGTACCCACCCCGGCCGCGCTCGGGGGCGACTACGAGTGCACGATGATCATCGATCGCCACCCGGTGGCCGGCATGCTCGCGCTCGCGCACGAGCACGGGTTCGACCTCGTCGTCGTCGGCCATCATGCCCCCGAGCGGACCCACCGGGTATTCACGCACGACATGGCGCGCGACCTCGTGCGTGAGTCGATTGTCCCCGTGCTCGTGGTCGCGGAGGGGGATTTCAGCGGCGCCAGGGCTCCAGAGCTTCAGTCGTGAACAAAGGGCGATCAGGCGCGAAGCGTCGCAGCGAGCGCTCGGGTGTCAAGGAGCAGGTCGAGTGCGTCGTTGACTGACGCGCACACGACGTCGGCACAGCGGAGCGCCGCCGAGCTCGCGCCTTCGGGCCCGACGATGGCGATCCCGAGCGTTGCCGCCTCGAGCGCGAGCGCGTCGTTGCGCCCGTTGCCGATCACTGCGCAGCGATCTCGCCCGAGCTTGTTCACCAGCTCGAGTTTCTCCCTGCCCTCGCCGAGGCGAGTAGCGGCGACCGCGAGCGTCCGCGCGATCGCGTCCATTGTCCCGAATGTGTCGGCCGAGATGAGCCTCACCTCGATCAGGGCACGCAGGACCTCGATCCTCGCCGCCACGCCATCGAGCAGCGTCCCGCGGTCCGACAGCGTTCCGTTGACGTCGAGCAGGAGATGCTCGAGCGCGAGCGCCGGTACGCCCGGAGGTGAGAGCTCGATCGTCATCGCCCGAATCTCCCATGCCTCATGGACTCTGCCATGGGGCGTGGGAGCCCTGGCCCGGAAGGACGGCGTTGTGGCGTCAACGGCGCGCCGCTATGCGGCCTTCGCGGTGTCGTGCTCGCGCACTCGGGAAAGGACGTGAGGTTCTGGCTGACCGCCATGATCTGGCGTGACGCGCCATACGGCGCGCTGGCCGGTCGCGAAATCGCCTTGGACCAGGCCGGCGACTCGACGGTTACGGAGCCCGGTGGCGAAGTCTCCGATTGTCATCCGGATTGGTGTGCTTCTCATGCCCGTGGCGAAATCGCCGCGCGGGCTAGCGTCTGGCTGAGACGGCGAACGTCGACAGCCGGCTGCGAAGTCACCGTCGTAACACCGGTCATGAGTGTTAGTGCCGGGGCCGCCGTTTGCGGCCAGCGAGTATTGCGAGGACAACGGATGTGCCTCCATTCCAACTACCTCCACTAATCGGGGTGGAATAGAAGCCATCAGCGGCGGCGCCGCATTCAGAGCGAGCTTCATCGCTCAAGTCGAACATAGCACAGCTGGTTGACCACACCAAGAAACTGAGTAGTGACGTTCGTCACAATCACTGGAGGGAACGCCGGCGCGTCCTGGTGACGCAACGAACCGGTGTCTGTTACCGATCGAAGTGCACGACTCTTAGTGCTGTCGGTCGTAAATCCCGTCTGGGTTTGAAGGAGTCATAACAATGGCGGCGAATGGGTGAGCGATGCGGGGACCAAGCGCTCAGGAGATCGTTCTCGGGGAGACTGAGCGGAAGGAACT